>JAESGV010000005.1_pt1 | contig 1126953 bp, 1038 predicted proteins | sample 9269781 | NCBI WGS metagenome assembly JAESGV01 (sample SAMN15741586, study PRJNA653496) | algae metagenome | isolation source: Tildeniella torsiva UHER 1998/13D and co-occurring heterotrophs from... | place: Slovakia: Slovak Paradise National Park, Hrabusice, Kosice Region | collected... | reverse complement strand
CTTCTTCCACACTTTTGCCAATGGTGACGGCCGCGACGTTCGCGAGATCTACAAGGTCAATGCCGACAAGTCGGTGACCCTCGTCAACCGCACGGTTTCCAACGCCTCCTGATCCAAGGGTGCGTGACGGGCCTCGGGGCTTCGGCCCCGGGGCCTTTTTTTGCGTTTAAGGGAATGCGTTATCGAGCGTAGTCGACAGGAACCGCCAATCCCTGCTTGAGCGTCTCCATCGAGATCGAAGCCGAGACGTCGAACAATTCCACCCGTTTGACCAGACGTCGGTAGACGACGTCGTAATGCTCGACCCGGGGCAGCACGACCTTGAGGATATAATCGTAATGACCTGTCAGCCGATGCGCCTCGACGATTTCGGGGATATCGCTCACCGCGCGACGAAACTCCTCAATCCAGTCATCCGCATGATGGGCGGTCTTCACCAGAGCGTAAACCGTGGTCGGCACGCCCGCCTTGTCCCGATCCAGAACGACGATCCTACGGGCGATGTAGCCGTTCTCCTCCAGTTTCTGGATACGCCGCGAACAAGCAGACACCGATAGCGACACCCTGTCGGCGATGTCGCTGACGGCGACACCCGCATCGCGCTGGAGAATATCAAGAATCTTCCTGTCCCTGTCGTCGATCACGCCCGTTAATCCCATCATTGGATGCCATTGCGCAAAAATTCAGCGCATAGAACCCATATCGCGACACTGAAGTGGCGGCAAGGCGCCTGCTATGTCCGGAAAATGCAAACATCCGGCCCCCGCGACGCGGCATTGTCTACGCATCAAGTTAGAGGAGACAATGTGATGCAGATGATCGGCCTGATCGGTGGAATGAGCTTCGAGAGTTCAGCGGTTTACTATCGCCTTGTCAACGAAGCCGTCCGGGCGCGGCTGGGCGGTCTGTCATCCGCGGAAGTCATTCTCCATTCGGTCAATTTCGAGGAAATCGTCGCCCTGCAGAAGGCAGGCCATTGGGATGCCGCCGCCGACCGCCTCGCCCGTGCAGCAGAAGGCCTCGAACGCGCAGGAGCCGACTGCGTGCTGATTTGCACCAATACTATGCACCTCGTCGCCGAACCTGTGGCATCCCGCATCTCGGTCCCGCTGATCAACATCATCGATGAAACCGCTGAAGTCCTGGCAATGCACGGCGCTAAGCGTCCGCTGTTGCTCGCCACCCGTTACACGATGGAACACGGGTTTTATGCCGATCGCATGCGGCGCCACGGCATCGAGGTCATGGTACCGGACGCAGATGGCCGCACCGCGACCCATGACATTATCTTCAGTGAACTCTGCGCCGGCGAAGTTCGTCCGCAGTCTCGCGAAAAGCTGATCGCGATCGTCGAAAAGGCCAAGTCCGAAGGCGCAGACAGCGTCATCCTCGGCTGCACCGAAATCTGCCTGATCCTCGATCCTGACCATTTGCCGCTGCCAGGCTTCGATTCGACCACGATTCACGCAGATGCTGCGGTCGAATTCTCACTTGCAGGCGTGTCGAACGCGCTTGCCGCCTGATCCGTCGACTGGCCTCAAGTCAAATCGATTGGCCGCAGGCCCGGCAGAAGCGGCGGACCGTCTCCGCCATGCCGTATTCCAGGGCATCCGCCGTGAGGCCGTGGCCGATCGACACTTCCGCCAGATGCGGGATCCGCCGGACCAGGACCGGCAGGTTCGCGACCGTCAGGTCATGCCCGGCATTGACGGCAAGTCCCTCGACCTTGGCAGCATCGGCGGTGAGTCCGAGCAGTTCCACCTGCTGGGCGGCCTCCTCCGGATTGTCGTAGCAACCGCCATAAGGGCCTGTATAGAGCTCCACCCGCTCTGCGCCTGTCGCCCGGGCCAGCTTCATTGGCTCGGCCAGCCCGTCGCCATCGACAAAAAGCGATACTCGCATCCCCTTCGAACGCAGTCGACCCACGACGCTCTTGAGAAAATCCTGGTGCTTCACGAGATCCCAGCCATGGTCCGAGGTCGCCTGCGACGGGTCATCGGGAACCAGCGTCACCTGTTCCGGTTCGGTGGCCTCGCAAAGCGAAAGGAAATCTTCGGTCGGATAGCCTTCGATATTGAACTCCGCCTGCGGAAATTCGTCGTCGATCAAGGCGCGTAGAACCGGCAGATCGCTGAACCGGATATGCCTCTGGTCGGGGCGCGGATGCACGGTCAATCCGCTGGCACCGGCTGTCAGCGCGATCCGCCCCAGATCCGCGACGTCAGGCCACGGCAGATCCCGGCGGTTGCGCAGCATGGCGATGGCATTGAGATTGACGGAGAGCTTCGCAGGCATGATCACGATTCCGGAGCCAGGTTTGTAGGTCCGCATCTTTAGGACATCACAAGCCGGAAAACCAACGAGAATCGCAGATAATCCGATTTGTGGAATTGATGGATCAAAAAGGGAAAAACCCCAGATTTTTGAGGTATTGACCCTGCTGCGCTTTACATTAGTCAGGTTACTGATTGTGACGGATCGCACAAATGGCTACCGACTCCCTGTCGGCAGCCCGCGATCGCCCGGACAAGCTGGAGCAGTGATGTCAACCGATGCAAGGATCGACAACCGCCAGGTCGCGGAGGCATTGCGCAGGGTCTTGTCCAGCCGCACCTTTGCACGCTCCGAGCGCCTGCGCTCCTTCCTGAAATTTGTGGTCGAAATGGAGCAATTGGGTCTGGCGCACCAGCTGAAGGGCTACACGATCGGCATAGACGTCTTCAGCCGCAGCGAGGGTTTCGATCCCGGGACAGATCCATTGGTCCGCGTTCAGGCCGGCAAGCTGCGACGTCTGCTGAACCAGTTCTACGCTGAAGAAGGACGCGACGAAGCCCTGCGCATCCGCATCCCGCTCGGCGGTTACGTGCCTATCTACGAGCTTGCAGGGACGGCGCGACGGTCCAGGATCGCAACCGATGACAGGGCCGACGCACGCTGGCGCGGGCTGCCCCGCCTGTTCCTTGCGCCGCTCCGAGATGGCGACGCCACGAGCCGGATCTTCTTGAATGCGTTGCGCCTCTGGACAGGTCGGCTTTGGGCTGTCGCGATCTCCGACGACGATGAGGCGCTTCAGGAGCGGCAGGATCAGGCAAATGCCTTGTATTTCGTCCTGGAAGTCCGGGACTGCGGCGCCTCCGCTCTCGCGCTCAGCCTGCGGCACATCCAGTCCGGCACAGAAATCATTTCAACGGGCCGGACGTTGGACGCCTCGGGTGACATCCTCACCATCGCGAGCTTTGCGAACCAGTTCGCTGGCGCCAACCTGACGATACCCGGAAGCGTCTACCGGTTCTGCCACGCGAGCGATCTCTCGACACGCGAGATGAAATGTCTCGACGCCACCTATCGCTACACGCTCGAGCGCACGCCTGACGCCTATATCATGGCGCGTCGGCACCAGCAGCAATGGCCGGGCCTCGGTGGAGAGACCGACATCATCACCGAAATCCCGAGGCTGATTGCCCTCTCCAGCCAGCAAATCTGAGGCTGCGCTCTCGCGGTTCACGCGTCGTGACGCATGCGCATACAAATTTATTTTATTGATTGTGAATATACATTACTCATTGCTCAGGCGAGCGAGTCGAAGAGGGAGAATCGGGCAAGAGACATCCAGGCGGCACATAGACGAGCAGACGCGTCGACACGGAACATGGAGGGGTACATGTCGAACGGACCACACCATCTGCACACCGTCGCAATTCAGTCCGGCAGGACCGGACAAGAAACTATTCTCCCGGATATCGCGACGGCGCGCGAACTTCCCAGGGAGCCAGTGGCGATCGCCGATATGGCGGAATTCTTCGGCGTCACCCACAGGACCCTGCATTTCTATGAGGAAAAGGGTCTGATCAGGGCAAGCCGGCTCGGGCTGATGCGGGTCTACGGCGAACGCGACGTGTCGCGTATGGCCGTGATCAATGCTTGCCGCGAGGTCGGCGTACCGATCTCGGTTATCCAGGACTTGTTCGAAACCTTGTCGACGGCAACGTCGAAAACTGAAGCCAACCTGCTTTTCGAAGAGGCCATGCTGGCCCGCCAGCGCGAGCTTGCCGCCAACCTGTCGACGCTTCATCGGCAACTGCAGCAGATCAACCTGCTGTTGACCCCGGAGGACGATGGCGGCAACGTCTCGACCCAGGTTGCCCGTAAACGTCCAGAGCTCGATGATATCGAGCATCGCTGCCTGCAACTGATGGCGGAGGGTTATTCCGCAATTCGCATCGGGCGCACTCTCGAACTCAGGCCAGACGAAGTACAGGCGATCGAGCGTCGGGTTGCCGAAAAATTGGGAGCCCAGAACAGGTTTCAGGCGGTCGCCAAGGCGGTGCTGCTGGGCATCGTTGCCAACTGACGCCAAGGCGGCAGGCGGCGCTCACCGGACGATGGTGAGCGTCTCCGCTGCACGCGTCACCGCGGTATAGAGCCAGCGTTCGCGCGTATCCCGAAAGGCCCAGCTCTCGTCAAACAGCACGACGTCGTTCCACTGCGAGCCTTGAGCCTTGTGCACGGTCAACGCATAGCCATAGTCGAACTCATCGTATCGCTTGCGCGTCGACCACGGAACTTCCGTGTCGATATCCTCAAAGGCAGCCTTCAAGAGCTTGATCTTGGCCGCGCCACGATCCATGTCGTCGTCTTCCGGCTTGATCAGCAGGTTGATGCCGGGTTTGACCGTCTCACGCGACGAGGTCATGACCTGCCAAAGCGAGCCGTTGAGCAGGCCTTTCACCTGATCGTTCCTCAGGCAGACCAGCTTGTCACCGGCCTGCGGATAGTCGACGGTAAACCCCTTCAATTCCCGTAGCCGCACGTTGTAGCGCCGCCGCGTCTTGTTCGTGCCGACCAGGACCTGATCGGCCCCGAGGACGAGGTCCTGCGTCACCTCGTTCTTCGAGATCACCCGCGCCGTCGTGCCATAGTCGCCATGCATGATCTCCTTGCCTTCACGAATGTGCATCGCGAGCTGGATGATCGGATTGTCACGCGCCTGCCGATGGATATCCGTCAGCAGATAGTCCGGCTCCTGATCGGTGAAGAAACCACCACCGGAGACGGGCGGCAGCTGGCCGGGATCGCCGAGCACTAGGATTGGCGTGCCGAAACTCATCAGGTCGCGCCCGAGCGCCTCATCGACCATCGAACATTCGTCGATGACGATCAGCGCAGCCTTGGCGACCGGGCTCTGGCGGTTGATCGAGAACATCGGCGCGATCGAGGTCTTGCCGGTTTCCTCGTCCTCCACCGCCTCCTCGCCGCGCGGGCGATAGATAAGCGAATGGATGGTCTTGGCGTTGGAGGCCCCGCGTGAGCGCAACACCTGCGCCGCCTTGCCGGTGAAGGCGGCAAACAGCACCTCGCCATCAACATGCTCGGCAAAATGTTTGGCTAGCGTCGTCTTGCCCGTACCGGCATAGCCGAAAAGCCGGAAGACGGGGGTCTTCCCCTCTTTCAGCCATTTTGAAACGGCCTTAAGGGCCTCGTCTTGCTGGGGCGCGAATTGCATGACCTAGGTCATGCGCGGATTCGTTGGCGCGATGCAAGGCCAAAGCCGGGAAAATCAGAACAAATCGTGGACATCAGGTGAGCGGGTCATTTGAAAGCTCGATCGGCGCGCCATGCAGCGTTGCCTCTGCCGCCCGCTGCCAGCTTTCGCGCAAATCTTCGACCGTCTCGCGATCGGCCAGCCCCTTTCGTTCCAACAGCCCGGCGAGCGCGGAAACCCAGGCATCGAAATAGTCGGATCCGTCTGCGGCCCGCTCAGGGCGATGCACTTCAGAGGACAGGCTTTCCGCCCATTCCGTCCAGCTGAAGACACCGCGCGCATGCAGATGCACGGTCATGGCAAAGGCCTGCGCCTGCCAGGGCTCGGCAAAGACAGGCACGCCTTCGGGCGATCGGGGCAGACCCGGCGATGCCACGATCTCGGTCGTCGTGTCACACGCGCTCAAGATAGCTCTCCCAGGCATCAACAGAGACGGTCAGAGACGGATCGGCGCCCTCGCCCCAGATCTCGTCTCCTGTAAACACGACCGTGTAGACCCATTGTGGGTTTTCACCCCGACCATGGGCATTGCCGTCCGGAAAGACGAAGCCTCCCTGCACCGCCTCGACGAAACCTGTCTTTGCCCGGGCATAACGTGGCAGACGCGTATGGCCGGTCGGATGGAAATTCTTCGTCCGCACCTGATCTCCGACGGCAAATTTCGGCTCGGTCTCTAACGGCCTGTCACATGGCCCGCCTCGGGCCAGCACGCCTTCGACCATCTCGGCCTTTAAAACGCGCTTCGGCGCGCTGCCCTGCTCTAGGTGCCGACCCGTTGCGAGTTCCTCGGCGGTGGCGAAACCATGCCGCTGAAGCAGCATGTCCACCCCCCTGATCCAGACCTCGTAATAGCTCGCCGCCAGATAGTTGGCAGGCGGAATATTCTCACGGGCATGCCGGCTCTCGTCGATCGACCAGGCGCCGAAAGCCCCGCAGGAGAGCGTGATGCCGAGCGCCCGCTTCTCCCATTCGGCATGGAAATACGGCTCGTCCTTTTCCGGTCCGACCGGACCGAAACCCATCTGGCCACCGAGATCATGAGGCCCGTTCATCGCGAGACCTCGGGAGAGAGTGCCAGACTCGTGCCGATCATCGAATCGCGTGTCACGAGATCGGCAAGCGCCTCCTCGTCCAGCCCTTCGCTGCCGGCAGGACGCAGCGGCACCACGAGATACCGCAACTCCGCCGTCGAATCCCAGACACGAATGCCCATCTCATCCGGCAAGGTCACGCCGAATTCGGCGAGCACACCACGCGGATCGATGACCGCCCGCGACCGATAGGCCGGCGCCTTGTACCAGACCGGCGGAAGACCGAGCACGGACCAGGGGTAACAGGAGCAGAGCGTACAGACGACGAGGTTATGGGTCTCCGTCGTGTTGAAGACGGCGCGCATGTGTTCGCCCTGCCGCCCGGTATAGCCGAGGCTAGCAATCGCCGCTGTCGCATCACGCCTCAGCCAGTCGGCGAATTGAGGATCGCTCCAGGCTTTCGCCACGACCCGCGCCCCGTTTCGGGGGCCGACCTTCGTCTCGTAAGTCTCGACAATCGCGTCTATGGCAGCCGGATCGATCAGGCCCTTTTCCGTCAGCAGCGTTTCGAGCGCCTTCACCCGCGCCTGCATGTCGGAATACTGGTTGTCGTGGTGGTGATCATGCCCGTCGTGCTGATGGAGATGATCATGGTCGTCATGGTGATGGCCGGACACGGGACTTTCCTATTTCAGCATGGGCCAGAGACTGAGCACCAGAAGCAAAGCCATGGTGATATTGAACCATTTGAGCCTGACCGGCACCGAGAGCCATTCCCTGAGCGCCGAGCCAAATCCAGCCCAGGTAGACACGCTTGGGACATTCACTGCGGCGAAGACCAACGCGACGATAGCGACGGTCAAAGCATATTGCTCCGGATTGGGATAGACCGCCATGGCAGTGATCGCCATGACCCAGGCTTTCGGATTGACCCACTGGAAGGCAGCGGCACCCAGAAAGGTCATCGGCCTAGCCTTGCTCTCACCCTCACCCATGGACCTCGATGAGCCGATCTTCCACGCGATCCACAGGAGGTACAAGCCACCTGCGACCTTGAGCGCGATGAAAGCTGGAGGATAGGCGGAAAGGAGTGCACCCAGACCGAGCCCAACGCCAAGGAGCAGCGACAGAAACCCGGCGCCGATGCCGAACATGTGGGGAATGGTCCGTCGGAAGCCGAAATTCACTCCCGAGGTGAACAGCATCATGTTGTTGGGACCCGGGGTGATCGAGGTAGCGAAGGCAAAGAGTATGAGGGCCAGCAGCGTGTCCGCCGACATGGATTTTTCTCCCTAGTTTTGGGCAACCTAACTGACCCTTCCAGATGTGGCAGCGGCAATCTTGTGACGGTGACACGAAGTGCTTTCTGGGTAGCGCGCTGCGTCATTTGTCCCTTGCCCCATCGGTGTGTCCGGCTAAGTTCGTAGGGACACTATCAGGGAGCCACAAGATGCACGATGCCATTCCGACTGTCACCCTGCCGAGCGGCGAAGAAGTTCCAAGCCTCGGCTTCGGCACCTGGATGATGGGTGAGGACCGGTCCGCTGCGAAAGCCGAAGTCAATGCCATAAGGCTGGCGCTGGACCTCGGCATGACGATCATCGACACGGCGGAAATGTATGGCGACGGCGGCGCGGAGCGCGTCGTCGGCGAAGCGCTGAAGGATCGGCGCGAGGACGCTTTCCTCATCTCCAAGGTCCTGCCTTGGAATGCGAGTTACGACGGCACGATCAAGGCCTGCCACGCGAGCCTCGACCGTCTGGGTACTGACCATCTCGACCTCTATCTCCTGCACTGGCACGGAGAGCACCCGCTCGACGATACCGTCGCCGCCTTGGAAGAGTTGAAGACGGCTGGCCGTATCCGTGCCTGGGGTGTCTCGAATTTCGACGTCGACGACATGGAAGACCTGTTCTCGGTGGCAGATGGCAAGAATTGCGCCGTCAATCAGGTCCTCTACAATCTCTCTCGCCGTGGGATCGAATTCGACCTCCTGCCCTGGTGTCAGGAGCACAGGATCCCTGTCATGGCCTATTCGCCGATCGAGCAGGGCCGTATCCTGCATCATCCAGAACTGGTCCACATCGCCAAGGCCTATCAGGCAACCCCGGCGCAAGTGGCCCTCGCTTTCCTACTGGAGCGCGACAGTGTGATCCCGATACCGAAAACGTCGAACCTGCGTCGTCTGCAGGAGAACCGCGACGCACTCGATCTCGATATCTCCGACGAGGACTGGGCCCGCCTCGACGCAGCCTTCCCGCCACCCGAGCGCAAAGTCTCGCTGGAGATGCTCTGACCGCACCCGACAGAAAACCGGAAACGTGATCCATGCCCATACTCGTCCTCGGCGCGACCGGCTTCATCGGCCAGCAGGTTGTGCTGTCCCTTGAGGGCGCCGGCCATCCCGTGGTCGGGCTCGGCCGGGACATTCGCCAGTCAAGCGCGCGCTTCCCCGATACCCGCTGGCTCGCCCGCGACCTGAGGACACTTCGGCAGCCGGCGGACTGGATGCCGCTTCTCGACGACATCACCGCAGTCGTCAACTGCGCCGGCGCCCTGCAGGACGGCCTGCGCGACAACCTCGTGGCCGTGCAGAAGGAAGCAATGCTCGCCTTGCAGGCGGCTGCCAAAACAATCTCGCCGGCCCCGCTGATCGTCCAGATCTCGGCACCGGAAGATCTAGCCCGCGCCGGGACGGCCTTCATGACGACGAAACTCGAGGCCGACCGGGCGCTGGCAAGCTCCGGTCTTGCGCATGTCATCCTGCGTCCGACGGTCGTGGTCGGCCGCAATGCCTATGGCGGCGCCGCCCTTTTGCGCGCCATCGCCTCCTTCCCGGGCATCCTGCCTCTTGTCGATGCCAGAAGTCCGATGAACGCCATCCATGTCCACGACGTCGCAAAAGCCGTCGCCGACGCCGTCGAAGGACGCATCGCTGCAGGTTCTGATCTGGTTCTGACCGGTGCGCCGACGCGAACTGTCGAGGATATGGCACGCTTCTACCGCCGCTGGCTGGGCCTCGCGGACGCCCCGGTCATTCGCCTGCCCTCGGGCCTTGCTCGTGCCATCTCCCTGGGAGCCGACCTCGCCGGGCGCTTGGGCTGGCGCTCGCCGCTGCGCTCGACGGCAATCCGGATCAGTGGCATTGGCGTGGCACCGATAGAAGGTCGCTCCACCTTGACGGCACCTGATCCCACATTGCGCCTGGCAAGCGAGCCGGCTGCCGTGCAGGACCTCTGGTTTTCAAGGCTTTACCTGTTGAAGCCCCTGATGATCTTGACGCTCTCGCTGTTCTGGATCCTCTCGGGCCTCGTGCCGCTGCTCGATCCCGTCACCACATCGCTCCGCTTCGGCGCCAGCATGCCGGCCGGGTCCGCGCTAACGGTCACCATCCTCACCTCTATGCTCGACATTGCGCTGGGGTTTGCGATCCTCATCCAGCCCTGGGCAAAACGGGCCATGCTCGGCATGATCGCCGTCTCCCTTGCCTATCTTGTTGGCGGCACGCTGATCGAACCCGCCCTCTGGCTCGACCCACTCGGTCCGCTTGTGAAGGTCCTGCCGTCTATCCTCCTGACGCTGGCGACCCTTTCCGTGCTCGAGGAGCGCTGAGATGCTGGAAGAGATCCTGCGCTTCGCTCACGTGATCGGCGCCACCGTGCTCTTTGGCACCGGCGCCGGAATAGCCTTCTTCATGCTGCTTGCCCACCGCTCCGGCAATCCCGCCCACATCGCCCATGTTGCCGGCACGGTCGTGATTGCTGATACGGTATTCACCGCGACCGCCGCCATTCTGCAGCCCGTATCCGGCGCCTGGCTCGCCTATAAAATCGGCTGGCCGCTGACATCGGGCTGGGTTCTGCTGTCGCTGATCCTCTATGTCGTGGTCGGGCTCTTCTGGCTGCCCGTCGTCTGGATCCAGATCCAGCTTCGCGATCTCGCGCGTCAGGCAGTCGCCTCGGGCACCCCACTGCCGGCCCGCTATGGCAAGCTATTCCGCATCTGGTTTGCCTGCGGCTTTCCCGCCTTCTTGTCGGTCTTGGCGATCCTATGGCTGATGTTAAACAAGCCGGAGATCCCGATCGGCTTCTGAGCATCGGAAAATCGCGATCTATCCACAGGCCCCGCCTTCGCGCCACTTTACCGCAGCCCTTCAGGAAATTAGGAGATTGCCTAATTCGTGAACTGCGGCCGAACGGGCCGCTCCGCAGAGGTAGAGACATGGCGAAGCGCGGCAAGACCGATCTGCATCCGGCAATCGATAAGACTTCGTCGCGAGTCTTCCATGCGCTGGCCTCCGATCCCCGTCGCATGATGCTGGTGCACTTGTCCCAGTCGACCCTAACCGCCGGCGAGATCGCTGCCCGTTTCGACATGGCCAAGCCCTCGATCTCCCAACATCTCTCGATCCTCGAAAATGCCGAACTGATCGAAGGCGAAAAGAAGGGCCAGTACATCCATTACAGCCTCAGACCGGCAGCCCTGCGGCACGCGTTGCTGGCCATGCTGACGACGGCCACAGCGCCGGACGGCGTGACGGACGTGGCAACGCCGGAGGATAGGCCAGCGCAGGCGAAAAAGTCTGCCAGTAAGAAGGCCGACAACTCCGAAACCGATCCATCGGCAAGCAAGGCGGACAAAAAGTCCAGCGCGACGCCGGGGAGCAAAAAGCCGGCCAGGGACAAGCCAAAGAAGGCAGAAGCCGATCTGCCGCCACCGCCTCAGCAAATGGGTCTTCTCGATCTGCTCGGCATGAACTGAAAACAAAAAGGGCGACCGCACGGCCGCCCTTCTTCATTTCGCGAAATCGCGAAATCCTTACATGCCTTGAGAACCACGGTTCATCGCCGCGATCCCGGTCCGGCAGATCTCGTTCAGACCAAGCGGCTTCATGATCGAGACGAACTGGTCGATCTTCGAGGACTTGCCGGTAATCTCGAAGATGAAATGTTCGACCGTTGCGTCGACGACCTTAGCGTGGAAGGCATCGGCCAAACGCAAGGTTTCCGCCCGCATCTCACCGGTCGAGACGACCTTGATGAGCGCCACTTCCCGCTCGATCGGCCGCTCCTGGCCGAGTTCGCGCGCCCGCACGGTCAGGTCAAGAACCCGGTGCACCGGAACGATCCGCTCGAGTTGCGCCTTGATCTGTTCCAGAACGCCCGGCGTGCCCCGCGTCACGATCGTGATGCGCGACAGATGCGCCTCGTGTTCCGTCTCGGACACCGTCAGGCTTTCGATGTTGTATCCGCGGCCGGAAAACAGGCCGATGACCCGGGCAAGAACGCCGGGCTCGTTGTCCACCAGCACCGAGAGCGTATGGCTCTCGATGACGGCGGTTTCCTTGGCGATGAAATAGGCCGAGCCGGTCGGCTGAAGATGTGCGTTCATGGTTCTGTTCCTCCCGGTCAGACGAGCTGACGGCCCTTGGCATCGATGGCATTGGCAACGGCTTCGTCGGTCGCCTCGTCCGGCAGCAGCATCTCGTTGTGTGCCTTGCCCGAGGGGATCATCGGGAAGCAGTTGGCGAGATTGGCGACACGGCAGTCGAAGATGACCGGCTTCTTCACGTCGATCATTTCCTGGATGGCACCGTCGAGATCGCCCGGCTTTTCACAGCGAATGCCGACCGCGCCATAGGCTTCCGCCAGCTTGACGAAATCAGGCATGGCTTCCGTATAGGAGTTCGACAGACGGTTGCCGTGCAGGAGCTGCTGCCACTGGCGGACCATACCCATGTACTGGTTGTTCAGGATGAACACCTTGACCGGCAGCTCGTACTGGATGGCACAGGACATTTCCTGGATGCACATCTGGATCGAGGCATCGCCCGCGACATCGATAACCAGCGCATAGGGATGCGCCACCTGAACGCCGATGGCAGCCGGGAGGCCGTAACCCATGGTTCCGAGACCGCCTGAGGTCATCCAGCGATTCGGCTGTTCGAAGCCGATATACTGGGCCGCCCACATCTGATGCTGTCCGACTTCGGTCGTGATGTAGGTATCGCGATGCTTGCTGAGCTCATAGAGCCGCTGCAGCGCATATTGCGGCATGATGACGTCCTTGGAAGGGGTATAGGCGAAGGAATTGCGGGCGCGCCACTTGGCAATGCTCGTATTCCACTCGGCTGTCTGCGAAGCCTCGGGCTTCTTCGGCAGGGCACGCCAGGCGCGGACCATGTCTTCGAGCACCCGGCCGACATCGCCGGTGATCGGAACGTCGACGCGGACATTCTTGTTGATCGACGACGGATCGATGTCGATGTGGATCTTCTTCGAGTTCGGCGAGAACGCGTTCAGACGGCCGGTGATGCGGTCGTCGAAACGTGCGCCGATGCAGACCATGACGTCGCAATCATGCATCGCCATGTTCGCTTCGTAGGATCCGTGCATGCCGAGCATGCCGAGCCAGTTCTTGCCCGATGCCGGATAGCAGCCAAGACCCATCAGGGTAGAGGTGATCGGGAAGTCGGTGAGCTGGACCAGTTCGCGCAGCAACTTGGTGGCTTCCGGACCGGAATTGATCACCCCGCCACCCGAATAGATGATGGGCCGGCGGGCCGTTGCCATCAGCTCCACTGCGGCCTGGATGGCCAGTGCATCTCCCGTGACCTTGGGCTGGTAGCTCTTCAGCGTTTTATGCGCATCCGGCGGCGTATAGGTGCCGGTGGCAAACTGGATGTCCTTGGGCACGTCGACGAGAACAGGACCCGGGCGACCGGTCTGGGCAATCCGGAAGGCCTCATGGATGACGCTTGCCAGCTGGTTGACGTCCTTGACCAGCCAGTTGTGCTTGGTGCAGGGCCGCGTGATGCCGACGGTGTCGCATTCCTGGAAGGCATCCGAGCCGATCAGCGACGTCGGAACCTGGCCGGAGATGCAGACCAGCGGAACACTGTCCATCAACGCGTCTTGCAGCGGCGTGACGGCATTGGTGGCACCCGGACCGGACGTGACCAGCATGACGCCGACCTTGCCTGTCGAGCGGGCATAGCCTTCCGCCGCATGGCCGGCACCCTGCTCGTGGCGGACGAGGATGTGCTGGATCTCTTCCTGCTGGAAAATCTCGTCATAAATGGGAAGCACGGCCCCGCCGGGATAGCCGAAGATATGTTCGACACCGTTGTCTTTCAGCGCGCGCAGGACGATCTCGGCGCCAGTCATCTGATTGTCTTTACCCGTCATGCTGTGTTTCCATCTGCCTTCTTGGTTTTTGGGGCTGATAACCCGGTTCAGGGCATAAAAAAAGGCCCCTTGAGGAGCCTGTCATCTAGCGCATGGGTGGCTACCGCCGGATGGTTACACCATCCTGCCCATGCGCCGTCCCACCACGATAAGTGCCACCGAGTTTTTCATGGAGCGAAGTGTTAGACAGAAAGCATCGCAGCGTCAACGCATCTTTGTTAAATTTTCACCCCGGCTTGCGAACGTTTGTTGCGCGAAACCCATCAATTCTCACTGCCTTCCTAACGAAATACACGATATTTTAAGCGCTCCTCCCTAGGCTTGCGCCAGCAGGGAGAATGCGCTTGTTGAACGATGATCTTCACAAGTCCGGCGATGCCGGAGAACAAGAGCGCCGCGATGGCATGCGGCCTGGCAACCGGATGCTGGGACGCGTCGTCGCCTGCAACGGCTCGCGTGCGACCATTTCTGCAGTCGCAGCGGAAGGCGGCACCGATCTCACGGAGCTGTGGTCCGTCGGCCGTCTGATCTCCATTACGGTCGGCAAGAACCGCGTCGTAGCACTCGCCTATTCGATGCAGACCGAAGGCAAGGACTGGGGCGAAGGCGCCGACAACCAGTTCCTGATCGAGGTCGAGCTCATGGGCGAGGTCTATGTCCAAGAGGATGGTAAGGAGACCTTCTCTACCGGCATTTCACGCTACCCCTATCTCGGCGCGGTTGCGCATCGCATTCGCGCGGCCGACCTCCTGCGCATCTATGACACGCGCCTCAACGACACGGCCGTCATCGGAAAGCTGACTCAGGACGAGTCGATCGACGCGGCGATCCACATTCCCTCCATGTTGTCGAAGCATTTTGCCGTGGTCGGCTCGACCGGTGTTGGCAAATCGACCGCGGTTTCGCTTCTCTTGCGCAAGGCGATCGAGAGCGACCCGAGGCTCCGAATCCTGATCCTCGACCCACACAACGAATTCGCCGCCGCCTTTCCGGAGCTCGCTGTCGTCATCGACACCGACACGCTCGACCTGCCCTTCTGGTTGATGCGACTCGACGAGTTCGCCGAGGTTCTCTTCCGCGGACGCCCGCCCGTGGCAGAAGAGCTCGACATCCTGCGCGATCTCATGCCCGAAGCGAAGCGCGCCTTCCGCGGCAATGAAAGCGCCCTCATGCGCCGCATGGCCGACAAGAGCTCGATGACCGCGGACACGCCGGTGCCCTATCGCGTTGCCGATCTCCTGGCTCTGATCGACGAACGCATCGGCCGCCTCGAAGGTCGCGGCGAAAAGCCCTTCCTGCGCTCGCTGAAGATGCGCATCATGTCGGCCGTCAACGACCCGCGCTATCATTTCATGTTCTCCAACAATACGATCAGCGACACGATCATGGAGACGATCGCGCATATCTTCCGCATCCCGGGAGACGATCGTCCGATTTCGACCTTTCAGCTGGCCGGCATTCCCTCGGAAGTCGTGAACTCTGTCGCTTCGGTGCTTTGCCGCATGGCCTTTGAGCTGGCGCTCTGGTCGAACGGCGCGATCCACATGCTCGTCGTCTGCGAGGAGGCACACCGCTACGTGCCCGCAGACCCCAATCTCGGCTTCTTCCCGACCCGCCAGGCCATCGCCCGTATCGCCAAGGAAGGCCGAAAATACGGCGTGTCGCTCGGCGTGATCACCCAGCGCCCCGGTGAACTCGACCAGACCATCCTGTCGCAGTGCTCGACCCTTTTTGCCATGCGGCTTGCCAACGACCGCGACCAGGAGATCATCCGCTCGGCTATTCCCGACAGTTCGATCTCGACCACCAGCTTCATTTCCTCGATCGGCAACGGGGAAGCCATTGCCTTCGGCGAGGCGATCGCCGTTCCGATGCGCATGCGCTTCACCCGCGTCGACGAATCGGCTCTGCCGAAGGCGAACGGCGTCACCGCGAAAAATACCGATGAGACGCCCGATACCGTCGATCTTCGCAACATCGTCGGTCGCATGCGAGCCATTGCCGGACCGGACATCTCCGCATTCCAGCAGAGCTTCGACAGCGGCTTTGGTCGCGGTGAAGTCCCGCTCGCGCCAGATGGCATTTATGACGACGAAGAATTCGATGACGAAGACGATGGCTACGATACGTTGAGGCAGGGCCTTGCGCCCTCCAGCGCTCCGCGCTCCATGACGGGCGCAAGCGCGATGGCGCCATCATCACCCGTCACGCGTCCGGCTTATGAAGCACCGGTCCAGCGGCAGACATTTCCATCCTCGGAAACGCCCCCCATCGAGCCCTATCGCCCAGACATGCTTCCACGCACCGGCCAGGACGAACTCCGCCCGCGTCCAGAGACACCTGCCCCGGCCTTCGCGCCCGAGCCACCACCCCCGACCTTCGGCTCGCAGCCGCTGCGCCGCGAAGGCGGCTCCTCGCTTCGGGAAAGCATTCTGAAGAAGCCGTTGTCGAGCCTCTACAAGCGCGACTGAAAACACCTCAGCCAGCCCGGAATGTGGATGGATCGATGCGCCGCCAGCTTGCATCCATCTGATTGCGAAACCAGGTCATCTGCCGCTTTGCATATTGTCGTGTCGCAGCAGAGGCTCGATCGGTCGCCTCCGCACGACTGATCCGCCCCGCCAGCATATCGGCTATCTGCGACACGCCGATTGCTTTCATCGCCGGCATTTCGGGCGCAAGATCAAGCGCCAGCAAAGCTTCGACCTCGGCGACGGCCCCCTCGTCCATCATTATCGCAAAACGCCGGTTGATGCGGTCATGCAGCACGGCTCTGTCCGGCAAGACAACAAATTTCACAGACCGATCAGGATCGACAAGCATCGGGCCTGACAGCTTCTGGAAATCGGCGATGGAACGCCCTGTCGCGTGAAACACCTCCAGGGCCCGCACGATCCGCTGCCCGTCACTCGGATTGAGCCGCTGGGCGACGGGCGGATCGAGGGCCGCCAGTTCTGCATGGAGAACCTCGGCCCCCTCAATTTCTAGCTTCAGCCGGATCTCGCCTCTGAGCGCATCGGGGATGGGCGGCATCTCAGACAGCCCACCCGTCAGCGCCTTGAAGTAGAGACCAGTGCCACCGACAATCACAGGCAGACGCTCCTCTGCCTTGATACGGTCGAGGAGATGCGCCATCTCCCGCAGCCAGTCACCTGTAGAGTAGTTGCGCGAAGCCGGCACATGGCCATAGAGTTCGTGCGGAACCCCGTCCATGTCCTCGTTGCTCGGACGCGCTGTCACGACCCGCAGCGTGTCGTAGACCTGCATGCTGTCGGCATTGATGACCACACCGCCATGCCTTCGGGCAAAATCGAGCGCGAGCGCGGACTTGCCGCTGGCGGTCGGCCCGGTTATCAGGATCGCGTCTGAGTTCTTGCTAGGATCTTCCATCATGGCCTTGGTTGCCACGCTTGTCGCCAATCCGTCAAACCCTGTTCTGAGCCCGGCGCTCGCCGAAAGGGCAGCAGACGCGGTCGCATCGTCAAGGCTCTACTGGCTTGCCGACGGCATTGCCTGCGACATTCCCCTTCCGGATGGCACGGATGCGGTCGAGGCGGAGCGCATCATCCGCGAGGTTCTGGCTGGCCAGCCCGTCGACGTCGCGGTGCAAGACGCTGAAACCCGCCGCAAATCCTTCCTGATCGCCGACATGGATTCGACCATGATCGGCCAGGAATGCATCGACGAATTGGCGGCCGAAGTCGGATTAAAAGACAAGGTGTCCGCCATTACTGCACGCGCCATGAACGGCGAAATCGCATTTGAACCCGCCCTTCGCGAGCGCGTGGCGCTCCTTAAGGGCTTACCGATCACCGTGGTCGATGAAGTCATCGAAAAACGCATCACGCTGACCCCTGGCGGTCGCGAACTGATCGCCACGATGAAGGCAAGGGGTGGATACACTGCGCTCGTCTCGGGCGGCTTCACCGTCTTCACCACAAGGATCGCTGCGACGCTCGGCTTCGACGAGAACCGTGCCAACATCCTGGTCGAAAGCGGCGGCTACCTGACCGGCGCAGTCGCCGAACCAATTCTCGGCAAACAGGCCAAGGTCGACGTGCTGCTGGACATCACCCGGAAACTCGGCATTTCCCCTGACGACACGATCGCCGTTGGCGACGGCGCCAATGACCTCGGCATGCTCGGCATCGCCGGTTCCGGCGTCGCATTGCACGCCAAGCCCGCGGTTGCCGCCGAAGCCAGGATCCGCATCGACCACGGCGACCTCACTGCCCTCCTCTATCTCCAGGGCTATCGCAAGACCGATTTCGTCACCGGGTGACAGGCCATACCCATGATCATCGTCGAGACAGACCGGCTCACCCTTCGCAATTGGCAAAACGAAGACCGTGATCTGTTTCGTGAAATTAATCGGGACGAGAAGGTCATGGCTTTCTTTCCGTTTCGCCGCAGCCACGTCGAATGCGATCTGCTCTTCAATCGCAATCGCGACATGATTGCCGAGACCGGACTGGGCTTCTATGCCCTCGCCGATCGCGGCACCGACGAAGCCATGGGCTTCTGCGGCCTCGCGCCGGTCGAGCTACCGGGAATACTTCCGGAAGGATCGGTCGAAATCGGCTGGCGCCTCGCGACCCGCTTCTGGGGACAGGGGTACGTGACAGAAGCAGCCAAAAAGCTGATCGAGCATGGTCTCCTCACCTTGGGCCTCGCCGAAGTCTACGCCTTCGCTGTTCACGACAATGAACGTTCGATCGCCGTCATGCGGCGCATCGGCATGGACTATCTCGATGGCCGAGATTTCGATCACCCCAAGGTCCCCGACACGCATCCCGCTCTGAAACGGCACGTATTGTATCGGATCACCACGATATTTCCCGAGATACGGAAAACACGAAACGACTAATTTACACAGACTTAAAAAGTAGATGCTAAATTTTCGCCATGGAAAAAACGATCCTGGCGCGTTCAGCAGCTCCGATTAAAGGTATGGTCGACCGCTTCCTGCGCCTCGGAGAGAGCGGGCAAACAGCGGACGAGGCAGCCCGTATACGAGCCATCCGGCTGTCCGTGATGGGGTCGACCACTCCCTGGATGATGGCCGCAAACCTCTGCAATGCGATCCTCACTCTGTTCGCATTCCGCGGCAGTACATCGTCTCCGGCAGTTTCCATCATCTGCGTCCTCATTTGCGCGATTGCGCTCTACACGACCTATACATGGTGGCGGAACCGCACCCGCGGCGCTCGCGAGCGCGCCAGCTTGCGCGGAACGATCCGCGCCGTCATCTATGCGTTCATCCTGAGTGGACTTTGGGCAGCGCTTGACATTGCCGCCTATCACACAGCCGACGAGACACAGAGAATGGTGCTGATCGCCCTGACGGTCGGCATGGCCGGCGGCGGCGGGTTCGCTCTTGCCACGGTTCCGCCAGCCTCGATCATCTTCTGCAGCACCATAGCCGTTGGCGCGGCCATCGCCCTCTCCCGCGAGCCTTCGGTCCTCGAAGCCTATCTCTTCGTCCTCTATCTCGTCTTTGCCGCCATCATCATCCGCTCCTCGCTTGCCGTGTGCAACAGCCTCACAGAGCGTGTCCGGGCGAAGCTTGCCGCCGATGACCAACGCGACGTCATCAACCTTCTCCTCAACGATTTCGAGGAGAACGCCGCAGACTGGCTCTGGGGCGTCGATCACGACATGAACGTGGAGCGGGCATCGATACGCTTCTACGAGCAGCTCCAGGTGCCGGAGGCTATGGTTGTCGGCAAACCAATCGTCAACATCATCCCGTTCTCGTCGGTTGGGATCGACGGCTTCGACTGCCGCCAGAACTTCGAAACCTGTCTTGAGAAGCGTCAGTCTTTCCGCGACCAGGACATCTGCGTCGAACTCGGCGGAGAGCTGGCAATCTGGTCGCTGACGGCCAAGGCGATCCAGGACGAGAACGGCAACTTCAACGGATTTCGCGGCGTCGGACGCGACGTCACCGCAAGTCGCGAGAGCCGCCTGCGAATCGAGCATATGGCTCGCCACGACCCCCTGACCGAAGTGGGCAATCGGGTGATGCTTGCCGAGGACTTTGCACGCGCGGTCTCGCGCTTCGAGCGTCTCGGCGATCCTTTCTCGGTTCTCGTTCTCGATCTCGATCGCTTCAAGCAGGTCAACGACAATCTCGGACATGCCGGCGGCGACGAGCTGCTGCGCGCTGTGGCGAGCATTCTCAGCCAGCTATGCGGCGAGACCAACACACTCGCCCGCATCGGCGGCGATGAATTCGCAATCCTTCATTCGTCGGGCGACGATCCGCAAAGTGCGGCCATCCTCGCAGCGAAGATCATCGACAAGCTAAAGAAGCCAATAGCATTGCGCTCCGGCTCTGCCCATATCGGTGCCAGCATCGGGATCGCCTGCGCGCCGATCGATGGCACAGAGCCCGACCAGCTCATGCGCAATGCCGATCTGGCGCTCTACCGCGCGAAGGCTGACGGACGAAATCGCTACCGCTTCTTCGACAGCACCCTGGACGCAGCAGCCCGACGTCGCAGTCTGATTGAACGTGAACTGGCCCTGGCGATCGCCGAAGGCAACCTCAGCATCAACTACCAGCCGCTCGTCGACGCGCAAACTCGCACCGTCGTCTGTGCCGAAGCGCTCGTCCGCTGGACCCATCCGACACTAGGGGTGATCAGCCCCGGCGAATTCATTCCCATCGCGGAAGAAACCGGCCAGATCGGCGCCATTGGCAGCTTTGTGCTGCGCCAGGCCTGCATGGACGCAGTCAACTGGCCGGCCCATATCCGCATTGCTGTCAATCTTTCATCGCGCCAGTTCCTGAGCGCGGGCCTGTTGCCACTGGTGGAGTCGGCCCTGAAACAAAGCGGTCTTCCGGTCAATCGGCTCGAACTCGAAGTGACGGAAAGTCTGCTGATGGACGTCAGCATGGGCGTGGAAGGAACGCTTGCTGCATTGTCGCGCCTCGGGCTCAGAATAGCGCTAGACGATTTTGGCACGGGCTTTTCATCCCTCAGCTATCTGCGGCGCTACCACTTCGACAAACTGAAGATCGACCAGTCCTTCATTTCTGATCTTGAGACCAATGCGGACAGCCGGGCGATCGTCGAAGCGGTCATCAAGCTCGCGCGTGACCTGCGCATGAGCGTAGCCGCGGAAGGCGTCGAGAACAGGGGTCAGTTCGATATGCTCCGGCAGCTCGGATGCGGCGAAATCCAAGGCTACCTCGTCGGCCGTCCAAAACCGGTCGACAGGTTCGAGGCCTATCTGCGCGAAAACGACAGAGCCGTGCAGCGCCTCTATGCCTGACCTCTACTCGAGCGGAACAGCGACGAGACGGAGATTGCCGTCCTTGTCGGCAATCATCAGATAGCCGCTGCGGCGTCCCTCGCCCTTGATGCTGGTCAGCTTCTCGGCCACCTGCTGCGGTGTCTTCATGAATTCCTGGGCAACCTCGACGATTACCTCGCCGACCTTGAGCCCTTTGCTTTCGGCCTTCGAGCCTGGAAGCACGCGCGTAATCAGCACGCCCTCGACCCCCTCGGAAATCGAGAAGCTGACGCGATTGGCGTCATCGAGCGCGGACAGCTCGACTCCGATCAGGCCCTCTGTCACCGGTGCACTGGCCTGGGGCGGCGTTTCCTGTTCCGCATTGCCATCGGCATCTGGAGCCGGATCGTCCGGCATCGGTTGATCGGTGGGCGGCGTTGCCGGATCGCTCTGCCCATCGCCATCGGGTGCGGTCCCTTCTTCATTCGGCTCGACAGTCGTTTCCGGATCCGTCTCGTTGCTGGCGACTTCGTCGTCCTCGAGACGGCCGAGCGTCACCTTCACCGTCTGCTCCTTGCCGTCTCGTAGGATCACCACGTCGAGAGGCTCTCCGATCGGGCTTTCCGCCACGATGCGAGTCAGGTCGCGTGTTTCGACGATGGGACGGCCATTGAAGCTCGTGACGATGTCTCCGACCTGAATCGGACCCGTGGCAACCGGCCCGCCTTCGACGACACCGCTGATCAGAGCGCCCCGGGCGCGTCCGATCTTCATGCTTTCCGCGACCTCGTCGGAGACGGGTTGAATGCGCACGCCGAGCCAGCCACGGCGCGTCTCACCGAATTCAATCAGCTGATTGACGATGTTCTGCGCAAGCTCCGTCGGCACGGCAAAGCCGATACCGATAGACCCGCCGCTCGGCGAAATGATCGCCGTGTTGATACCGATGACCTCACCGTTCATGTTGAACAGCGGCCCACCGGAATTGCCCTTGTTGATGGCGGCATCTGTCTGGATGAAATTGTCGTAGGGGCCGGCGTTGATATTGCGTCCGCTGGCCGAGATGATGCCGACGGTGACGGACCCACCGAGACCGAACGGATTACCGATCGCCATCACCCAGTCCCCGATCCGCATGGTGCGGGAATCACCGAACTTGACGGAAGTCAGTGGCTGCGGAGGCTCGACCTTGAGTACCGAAAGATCGGTCTTGGTGTCCGTGCCGATCAGCTTGGCCTTCAACTTCGAACCATCCGAGAAGATGACCTCGATGTCGTCGGCGTTCTCGATGACATGATTGTTGGTGACGATGAACCCCGTCGGATCGATGACAAAGCCCGAACCGAGCGAATTGACCCGGTTGTTACTAGGACCGCTCTCGCGATTCTTGTAGAAATCCTCGAACAGCTCCTGAAACGGAGACCCCTCCGGCACTTGCGGCAAGGGCCCGTCGCCTTCCTCGGCCACGCTCTGCGAAGTCGAGATGTTGACGACCGCGCCGAGCAGGCCGCTCGCGAGATCGGCCACCGATTCGGGGCCTTGCGCCTGAACAGGCTGCTGAGCGATGACTGGGGAGACGGCAAGTGCCGTACCCATGAGGAGTGCCGACAGGATCGTTCGCGACGTGCGGGCAGGTTTCATCATCGGCTTCCTCACTGATTGTCTGGGCTCTTGCTGAACATAAGGCGGTTTGGGCAGAGGCAAAATCACAATTCCCGGAATAGCTCTATCTGCCGCTTGCGACCAGATCTTGTCAGCCGCGCAGCAACCACAACATTGCCGCGCCGGAAGTGACGGCGGCCAGCCCCAACAGCCGCAACTGGTCTTCCGGGACATGTGGCAAGAGGCGTGCCATCCGCACAATAAAACGAGGGGCCAGCCCATAGGCCAGCCCCTCGATGATCAGAAAGATGGCGATCCCTGCGAACAGGTCATCCATCGTGTCAGTTGCCGACCGCCGCTGGGGGGGCCGCCGCTGCCGGCGGAGCCGCCGGTGTCGGTGCAGTCTGGCCGGCGCCACCGGTCCCGACGCCGCTGTTGAAGAAGCGGAAGAAGTCGCTGTCCGGCGAGAGAACCATGGTGGTCCCCTGGTTGCTCATCGAAGCAACATAGGCGCGCATTGAGCGGTAGAACTCGAAGAAGTTCGGATCCCGCTGGAACGCATCAGCAAAGATGCTGTTGCGCTGCGCATCACCCTCACCGCGCAGGATTTCCGAATCACGCTGCGCTTCGGCCTGGAGTTCGACGACCTGACGGTCGGCGATGGCCCGGCGACGCTGGCCTTCTTCGTTACCGCGGGCGCGGATCAGTTCTGCTTCGGCGAGACGCTCTGCCTTCATGCGCTCGAATGTCTGCTGCGAGACTTCCTGCGTCAGGTCGGTGCGACGAATGCGGACATCAGTCACGCGCAGACCGAGACTTTCACCCGCAGCCTGAAGGTCGTTGCGGACGTCCGACATCATCGAACCACGCTCTTCGGACAGTGCCGCATCGAAGTTGCGCAGACCGTAGACCCGGCGGAGTGCCGCATCAAGACGTGTGCGCAGACGCGATTCGGCAGCTTCCCGATCGGCTGAGACCGTTTCGCGGAAGCGACGTGCATCGATGATGCGGTAGACGGCAAAGGCATCCACTTCATAGAAAGCACCACCGCGGACCTGCACGCGGATGTTCGGCAGATCGAAGCGCAATGCGCGGTCTTCGACATACTGGACCCGGTCGGCATCCATGAAGGCGAAGGGCAGCTTGAAGTAGAGGCCCGGCTCGGTCTTCACATCCTGGATCTGACCGAAGCGCAGCACCAGCGCCTGTTCGCGTTCGTTGACCACGAAGATCGACGAATAGAGGAAGAAGAGCGCGACGCCGATGGCGACGAGGAAATAGGGAAGACGATTATCCATCTCAGTTTCCTCCCGTCGAAGTCTGGCCTGCCGGCTGGCCCGAAGACTGATTGCCCGGCTGACGCATGATTTCGTTGAGCGGCAGATAGGGCAGGACCCCCTGCTTTTCGTCGATGATCACCTTGTTCGAGTTGCGCAGAACATTCTCCATGGTTTCCAGATAGATGCGCTGGCGCGTGACATCGGGAGCCTTGACGTATTCGTCATAGATCGAGACGAAGCGCTGGGCCTCACCCTCGGCTTCCTTGACGACCTGGTCCTTGTAGGCAGCAGCCTCTTCGCGGATCTGTGCCGACTGACCGCGGGCCTGACCGAGACGCTGGTTGGCATACTGGTTGGCTTCCTCGACGAAACGGTCCTCGTCCTGCTGGGCGCGCTGGACTTCTTCGAAGGCCTCGGCCACTTCACGCGGCGGGGCCGCGTCTTCGATCGGAACCGCATTGATCGCGATGCCCGAGCCGTAGGTGTCCATGGTGCCCTGAATGATCTCGCGGACCTGCGTCGAGATTTCCTCACGATTGTCACGGAAGACGTCCTGGGCCGGACGACGGCCGACGACTTCGCGCATCGCGCTTTCTGCGACCTGCTGCAGCGTCTGGGAAGGATCTTCGAGATTGAAGAGGAAGGCCTGCGGATCGGAGACCGTGAACAGCACCGAGAACTGCACGCTCACGATGTTCTGATCGCCGCTGAGCATCAGACCGGCGCCCGGATTGTTCGAGGTCGGACGGCTGCCGACATTCTGCTGTTGTTCGGTGACCTTGACGATCTCGACCGATTCGACCGGCCAGAGATGGAAATGCAGACCGGGCATGGAGATCTCTTCCTTCGGCTTGCCGAAGCGAAGTTCCACGCCACGCTCGTCAGGCTGCACGGTGTAGATCGATTGCATCGCCCAAAAGGCGACGATCACGATGCCGATGATGACGAAGATGCCACCATTGAAACCACCGGGCACGACATTCTTCAGGCGATCCTGACCTCGACGGATGAGATCCTCGAGATCCGGGGGCTGATTGCCACCACCGCCGCCGCCACTGCCGCGCGGCCGGTTCGGCCCCTGCCCCCAGGGACCCTGATTGTTACCGCCGCCACCGCCGCCGCCCCATGGACCGCCGCCGCCGCCGTTTTGATTGCTCCAGGGCATCAATACCTCTTTGCTGTAAAAGCTCCCAAGTCCCCCGCCCGCTGGTCGATCGACCGACATGCATGAGGTTCCAGAGGGTTATAGGTATCGCCGCCCCGCCTTTCAACGCGAGGGGCCCAACTTCTTCATCGGGAATGGCAAATTTTGCGTTATCGGACGCTTCTGCGACGGTATATCGCGTAGCGCGTCGGGAAATTGTCCTTTTCGCTGGCCGGAACCGAGGTTTCCTCGATCAGCTCGAAGGTCTCCGGATCGATCTGTGGAAAGGAAGTATCGCCGTCGACGACCGTCTCGACATGCGTCACATGCAGCAAGTCGGCGAGCCCCAGCGCCTGCCGGTAGATCTCCCCGCCTCCGACGACACAGACCTCGTCGGCACCGGTGTCGCGGGCAATGACTTTCGCCCTCTCCAGCGCGCCTTCGAGGGTTGTCGCGCTTTCCACCCCGGGCATGTCGAAGCCCTGCCTGCGGCTGACGATGATGTGCGGACGACCGGGCAGTGGCTTGGACCCGACCGATTCGAAGGTCTTGCGTCCCATCACCAACGGTTTGCCCATGCTCAGCGCCTTGAAACGCTTGAGATCCGTGGAGAGCTTCCAGGGCATGTCCCCGTCACGGCCGATGATGCCGTTCTCGGCGACAGCCACGATGATCACGATGTTGATGGGAGCCATGCTCTTTTGCCCTCGCCGCGCCTAGACGGCGATCGGTGCCTTGATGCTCGCATCGGCCTCGTAGCCGATCAGCGTGAAGTCCTCGTAAGCGAAGGAAAACAGATCCTTCACCTCCGGATTGAGCTTCATCACCGGCAATGCCTTCGGCGTGCGCGTCAATTGCAGCTTGGCCTGATCGAAATGGTTCGCATAGAGATGCGCATCGCCCAGCGTGTGGACGAAGTCGCCCGGCTCCAGCCCCGTCACTTGAGCCATCATCAAAGTGAGCAGCGCGTAGGAAGCGATGTTGAAAGGCACGCCGAGGAAAATGTCGGCCGACCGCTGGTAAAGCTGGCAGGAGAGCCGTCCGTCGGCCACGTAGAACTGGAACAGGCAGTGGCAGGGCGGGAGCGCCATCTCGTCGACAAGCGCCGGGTTCCAGGCGGTGACGATGTGCCGGCGCGAATTTGGGTTCGTCTTGATGCTCTCGACGAGCCTCGCCATCTGGTCGATATGGCCGCCGTCATAATCCGGCCAGGACCGCCACTGCGCACCGTAGACAGGTCCGAGGTCGCCGTTCTCGTCGGCCCATTCATCCCAGATACTGACGCCGTGTTCCTTGAGGTAGGCGATATTAGTATCACCCTTCAGGAACCAGAGCAGTTCGTGGATGATCGACTTAAGGTGCAGCCGTTTCGTGGTGATGACAGGAAAGCCGTCGGCAAGGTCGAATCGCATCTGATGCCCGAAGACCGAACGCGTGCCCGTGCCCGTGCGATCGCCGCGGTCGCTGCCAGTCTCCAGAACGTGACGGAGGAGGTCGTGATACTGGTGCATGGATCCACTCATCGAGTCGTTGTGGTGATCATTATATCGCCACGAGAGGCTTGAACCAACGCGTTTTCCAGCTTTATCCCCCGCAGTGACCCTCACAGCCGGTTGTTCGGGCGCTGGGGCGTATGATGCACCTTGCCGATTGTGCGCCCGCCCTCTTTTCATCGGGTACGGAAACACCTATATCAGCTTTGCCGGGGCTTGCTCCGGCTATGGCAATAAACGGTCGGTGTAATAAACCTATTGGACCCGGGGGCGGTACCCGGCGCCTCCACCAAAAACCGGTCGGTGACGAAGTTTCTTCGGACCGGCTTTTGATGGGGGCGAAATAGGATCGACAAGGGCGTAAAGATCGAACTTTTGCTCGGCATGATACCGCCGTTATCGGGTCACAAGTGTAGTTGCAAACGACAACAACGCTAAGGGTTACGCTCTCGCTGCCTAATGGCGGTGCGGGAAACCCGCTCTAAGTCCTTAGGGTTAGCCCCTTAAGGCGGGGTCCGAAGGCACCTGGCAACAGAAGCCTTCACCTAACTCTTCCCCATGACTTTGCTTCGGATTTCGCCGCTACCCGGACGCCGCGAATTGATGTACATTCGACGAACCAGTATATCGCGTCGGGGCTTTTCCGCGTCGTCGCGCCATGGCATAAGCCGTCGAAATCGGCATGATTAGGAAAGCAGGGATCTGATGGGGCACGACCACATTCGCTACGACATTCTGGCCCAGGACGCTCTGCGTGGCGTCATCCGCAAGGTCTTGGCCGAGGTTTCCGCGACAGGCCGGCTGCCGGGTGACCACCACTTCTTCATCACCTTCCTGACCGGAGCGCCCGGTGTACGTATCTCGCAGCATCTGAAGGCGAAGTATGCCGAACAGATGACGATCGTGGTTCAGCACCAGTTCTGGGAACTGAAGGTCACCGACAGTCTGTTCGAGATCGGACTCTCCTTCTCCGACACGCCCGAAAAACTCGTCATCCCCTTCAATGCCATCCGCGGCTTCTACGATCCGTCGGTGAATTTCGAACTGGAATTCGACGTTCCGCTGACCGAGGAAGAGGAAAACGAGGCCGAGATCACGGCCTATCCGGTGGAAGCCGTGGCGAAGTCGGATGAGCCGGAATCGGCAAAATCCGACGAAAAGAAGGAAGGCTCGGTCGTCTCGCTCGACGCCTTCCGCAAGAAGCAGTGATTTGAAGAATGGCCGGGCCGACGCCCGGCCAAGTTCATCGAGGACGAGCATGGCAGCTGACGTCGTCAATCTCCGCCAGTTCCGCAAGGCGAAGGCCCGCAGCGAGCGCGAAACGGCGGCCGAACAGAACCGCATAACCTATGGGCGGACCAAGGCGGAAAAGTCCCTCACCCAGGCACAGAACGACAAGGCTGCCCGAGAACACGAGCAGGGTCGCATCGAAAAGCCGGATCGAGATTAAGAGCCACACTGTCCATGGCTCTCCCCTGCCTGTGGCAGCGACCCCTATGTCGGCGCCAACCTCCAATTTATCCCTGGTAACCGCCATGATCCGCAAGCGCTCGATCACCCTTCACGGCCACAGGACGAGCTTCTCGGTCGAGGACGCCTTTCTCGAAGAGCTCAGAGCGATCGCCACCGAACGCGGGTTGAGCTTCGCGGCACTGATCGCAGAGATCGACGAAGGCCGCCCGCTCGATTCGAACCTCTCTTCCGCATTGCGCCTCTTCGTGCTCCGCGAACTGAAGCAGAGGCAGATCACGTCACCTGACCGATGACGCGGAGCCACGACGCCCCGCCGGTCAGTCGCTCCCCGGCAGTCCCTCGAACTGAAGCTCCGGCAGGGGCTGACGGATGACTCGCTCCTCCGGTGCCACAGGCAGGACGGGTTGATCGGGCACAGTGTCCGTCGTGATATCACCCCGTTCCTCCGGAACTGGCACGTCCACCGGATCGGAAGCTGTGTCAGCCTCCTTGGCAGCCTCCAGGGCTACCGCTTCGGCTTCCGCCTTGATACGCGCCTCTTCCTCCAGCCTGAGGCGTTCCGCCTCGGCGCGCGCCCTCTCATCAGCGCGGGCACGGGCAAGGGCTGCCTCCCGCCTGAGCCTCTGCTTTTCCAGAACGGTCGCCTGCAGTGCCTCGACCCGCCGGCGCTCGGCCTCGAAGGCTCGCAGCGAGAAGAAGTTGGTGAGCTCGGTGATGTCGAGCCTGCGTTCCGGCTCCAGCGCCGGTCCGGCGAACATCACACGCAGATTGGGCTGCGCGCCCTCCATCGCCGCATCTCCGGCGTCGAAGGCGATGCCGACCTCCCCGTCGAGCGTGCCGGCACGCAAATCCAGTCGCAGCGCGCCGTCCAGTTTCGCCTGCGCTGTCTGGTGGGCAGCCGCCTGAACGCGCACTGTGCCGTCCGACAGAGCAAACGGCACCGTCACGTCTCCCAACTGCATCGGCCCGGCAGACATCAGTCTGTCTGCGAGCGCCAGAACCTTGTCCTCATCGATGTCAGTTCCGATTGCATCGGCTCCAGTGACCAGCCTCGGCATGACCGACAGATCGAAAGCCTCGAGCGTCAGGCCCTTCAGGCGCGCTTCACCGGAACCGCTCGCCATCCCGATCAGGTCGGCAGGCGTCTTGCCGCCCCCTTCGACGACGAAGGTGAGGTCCATCCGCCCCGCAGGACTGTCCTTCGTCGTGATGCCACGCTCGACGCGCAAGGCGTTGACCGTACGAGTGATATCGCTATCGGTGAGATCGAGCCGCGCCGTCAGGAAACCGTTTCCGTCAGTGTTCGCCACCGAGAAACGCCCGGTCAATCGTCCACCCAGCCAGTCGGCCGACACCTCGTCGAATGTCAGTTCGCCTGCCTTGTTGCGCAGCTTTCCGGCGGCATCGGTCATGGCCTCTCCCACACCTGGCCAGAGCCGCTTGACGGTGAGGCCGAGGTCGAGATCGAAGGGCAGCGCCACGGGGCTCAGGGCAGTAGAAGACAGCGCGCCGCTTGCCGGATCCGTAAGCGGCCCGACCACCGATTCTGCAAGCCAATCCAGATCCAGCTGATCGAGCGTCAAAGACCCGATGGCAGATGGCACCGCAGCCGCCAGATCGACGCGCCCCTCCGCCGTGACCGCTTGACCGGCGACGCTGGCCACGAAACTCTCGACGGCAAGCTGGCCCTTGGCCAAAGAAAACCGCGTCTCGCCCGCAATCGGCACGCCGGTCGCCGCATCGGGCAAGCTCAGGCCGAGCGCCATCAGATAGGGGCCGATATCGTCGCTCTCGACCGAAGCCTGCCAGCCACCGTCAAGCAGGTCAGGCGTGTCGAATGCTGTCAGGTCCGCCTTTGCGTCCAGGGTCGTTGCAACGCCGGCAAAACGCGCAACGGCTTGTGCGTTCCCGTCACCGGCCGCGTCAAGCGTGAGGGTGAGCGCACCGCCCTCCCCGATCGTCCACGGCAAGGGATCAAAGCCTGCCTGGCCGAGCAGGATCTGCGCCTCATCGTTCTCCAGCCGGAGATCAAAGCTCCGTTTGCCGCCGGTAAGAAGCGCGGTCAGATCATCGGCGCCGGCCTTGAGCGAGACCGAGCTATCAGAGGCACGACCGCTCGCATCGACGACAACCGCCCCGTTTTCCGCAACGCTCAGCGTCATCTGCATGTCGGCATCCTGATACCAGGGCGCTGCGCTAGCAAGCCGCTCGATGATGGGGCTGTTCGGCACCCGCTCGCGCAGGAGCGCCAGGAACGGTCCGGGATCTGCCGATTTGAACTCGACCTGTCCCTCGCCAACCGGCTGGGTTTCGGCATCACGCAGGTCTCCGCTGATCCGTAGCGAACTGCCGGCCACGCTGCCGAGGTTCAGTCGTTCGACGGCCAGCTGGCCGGCCTGATAGGTCGCGATCGCCTCGACATCTTCGGCAGTGACGCCAAATGCCTGGAGCTCGTCGACCTTCAACCGGGTCGCGACCCGTTCGGCCAGCAGCCGCTGCTCGGCATCCTCACCGACGACGAGAGCCGCGATGGCACGCGCGGCGTCCAGATCGAGCTTTTCACCATCGAGATCGACGGAGAGGCTGGCTGCGGTACCGCCGCGCGATTCGCGCTCGATTCTGCCTTTCAGGGGCTCGGCACCGATCGCAAGCTCCAGCTTCTCGAACCGTTGCAGCTCCGGCGTCAGGTTGACGGAGGCCGAAAAACCCGCCGATGCAAGACCGCGGATCGCCGGATCGACGCGGCCCGAAATCCATGTGGCGAGGCCCGATGGTTGCGTGGAGGCGACCAACAGGTTTCCCTCGAACGAAGGCGTGCCGACAAGCACCAGCCGTCCATTCGCTTCTACCTGGGTGCGCCCCGGCAAAAGCCCGACGGCCTTGTCCACGGTCCATCCGTCACCGGCCGGACGAATGTCGAGCTGCAAGTCCCGGAACACGGTATCTCCGGCCACGATCGCTGGCAGTCGCAGGCTTGCCCGGCCGGGCACCTTCGGGATCGGGATCTCGGCGGCGGTCGCAAACAGCAGTGCCATTCTCTGCTGAACCGAAACGGCCCCGTTCCGCGATGTCTTGGCCCGGCTCCCATCGGCCGCGAGCCTGTTGACGTCAACCTGCTGGCCCTCGGCAGTCAGCAGGAACTCCGGGTTCGCGCCGGTATCGAGCTTCGCCTCGCCGGTGATCACATAAGGATCGGCGGTTTCTCCGAGTTCGAGCCGGTAGGTCGGGATGGTGATGCTGTCATTGGCAAGCTTGAACTCGCCACGAACGCGCGGAGCAGGCACCGGTTTCTGGCCCGCTTCCAGAGCCTCGGGAGCTTCTGCGACCTTCCAGGTCGATGTGAAGTTCCCTGCGTAATGCGGCTTGCCATTTTCGAGTGCCAGATCCCCTTCGAGCATCAGGTCGAAAGGCCGGCCCTGAGGGTCGATCCGTAGCCGAAGCGGCAGCGAGGTCCCGGCGAACTCGGAGGTCGTAAGGCCGAAACTGGCGGCTTCTCCGTCCAATTCGGCGCTTCCCTCGACGGACCATGGACCGGCAAGCGTGCGGGCGGAAAGGCCCGCGTCGAAATTGGTCAGGATCCGGTTCCGACCGGATTGCTGGTCGATGAACTCGATCGTACCGCCACTGACGGAGACCTTTTCCAGAACCACCGTGCGCGCGGGAAGGCTCGGCCTACTGCCGCGCAACCAGTCCAGCGACCCATCCGCCAGCAGTCGAATGCGGGCCTTCGGTTCCTCGATACGCATGTCGAAGATACGAGCTTCACCCGAGAGGAAAGGCGCAAGCTCGGCATCGAGCGAAAACCGCGCCACCCGCACCAGTGGCGTTCCGTCGACATCGGTACCTACGGTCACATCCTCCATGGTGACGGACGGGAACGGCAGGATGCGCGCGCTGACCGCGCCGTTGACCACAACCTTCTTGCCGAGCAGCTGGCTCGCCTGGTCCTCGAAGTTCTGCCGGAAATTTGTCCAGTCGACGAAGACAGGCGCCAACAGGGCTGCAAAGAGCGCAACCACCAGAAGACCGCCGAGCGTTGCCAGTATGCGTCCGAGCACCGAATGCTACTCCCTTGATTACGGGCCGAAGGTAACGCAATTCACCGGCAGGGCAACCCGCAAGCTCCTGCAGTCACAGCCGAAAGATCTTGCCGGGATTGAATATGTTGTCAGGGTCCAGGCTCGCCTTGATGGCGCGCATCGCCGGTAGCGCCGAGCCGAGTTCCTGTTCGAGATACCCGATCTTGCCCTGCCCGATCCCGTGTTCGCCCGTGCAGGTGCCGTCCATGGCAAGGGCTCGGGCGTTCAACCGATCCAGGAAGGCTTCGGCCTTCTCTACGTCGGCAGCATCCTTGTCGTTGAAGAGCAGGAGAACATGGAAATTCCCGTCACCGGCATGGCCGACGATCGGCGCGAGAAAACCCTGTTCGCGGATATCGGACTGCGTCGCCGCGACACATTCGGCGAGCCTCGAGATCGGAACGCAGACATCGGTCGAGAGCGCCCCGAGCTCCGGCGCAAGCGCCCGGCTCGCCCAATAGGCATTGTGGCGCGCCTTCCACAACAGGCTCCGCTCTGCGGCATTGGCCGTATAGGCAAATTCACCGCCGCCGAATTCGGCAGCGATTTCTCCGAATTGCGCCGCCTGCAATGCCACCGTCTCTTCCGTTCCGTGGAATTCCACGAACAGCGTCGGGCGCTCCGCATAAGAGAGCTTCGAATAGGCGTTGCAGGCGCGGATCTGCATCTCGTCGAGCAATTCGATGCGCGCGACGGGAATGCCCATCTGGATCGTCATGATGACAGCATTGCAGGCGTCCTCGAGCGTCGGAAAGGCGCAGACCCCGCCGCTGATCTTGGCCGGAATGCCCTGCAGGCGGAGCGTGACAGACGTGATCACGCCGAGCGTACCTTCCGAGCCGACGAAGAGCCGGGTCAGGTCATAGCCAGCCGAGGACTTGCGTGCGCGGTGTGCCGTTCGGATTTGTTCGCCGTCCGCAGTGACCACGGTGAGCGCCAGGACATTGTCCTTCATAGTGCCGTAGCGCACGGCATTGGTGCCGGAGGCGCGCGTCGCCGTCATGCCTCCTAGCGAGGCATTTGCGCCGGGATCGATGGGGAAAAACAGCCCGGTGTCCCTCAGGTATGTGTTCAGGTCCTCCCGCGTGACACCAGGTTCCACCGTGCAGTCGAGGTCCTCGGCATTCACCGACAGGATCCTGTTCATCCGGCTGAAATCAACCGAGATCCCGCCGAAAGGCGCATTGACCTGACCTTCGAGCGACGACCCCGTGCCAAAGGGAACGATCGGGACCTTGTGTACAGCGCAGACACGCACGATCTCCTGCACGTCGACCGCAGCCTCGACAAAGACCACGCCGTCAGGACGCTGCAACGGCAGGTAGGTCGTGGTGTGGCTGTGCTGGTCGCGAAAGCTCTCGCCGGTCTGGAAACGCTCGCCGAAGCGCTGCTTGAGGATGGGCAAAACCAGCGCTATGCCCTCTTCGTTGCGCTTGCCGTCGATCACATCCTTGCGGGCCATCCGCGACCTCCCGAAATCCAGCCATGGGGCGCAGCGGCGAAGTGCCGGTGCGCCCCTGCTATGGGATAGGGTCTGGAGTTTGTCCAGATGTCCGAAAAGCGCAGGAGGCCCCCTTTGCGGTTACTCCGCCGCGATCCGCGGTGGTGCGCCCGCATCATTGGCGATCTTCAGCGTCGCATCGTCCAGTTCCGTCTTGAGACGTGCCTCTTCCTGCGCATGCGGCTTGGAGAAGCGTGCCAGCAACAGATAGGCGACGGGCGTGATGTAGAGCGTCACCAAGGTCGCAAAGCCGAGGCCGCCAACGATCACCCAGCCCAGTGCGATACGCGCTTCCGCGCCCGCCCCTTGAGCGAGCACCAAAGGCACCCCGCCGAGCACGGTCGCAATCATCGTCATCATCACAGGACGCAGACGGATGGTGCAGGCCGTCTCGATCGCCTCGCGAACGGAGAGCCCGCGGTCGCGCAGCTGATTGGCAAATTCGACGATCAGGATACCGTTCTTCGCCATGACCCCGACCAGAAGCACGAGGCCGATCTGGCTGTAGACGTTGAGCGAAGACCCGGTCACGACGAGAGCAAACACGGCACAGGCAAGACCGAGCGGCACCGTCGCCATGATGATCAGCGAGGAGATCACGCTCTCAAACTGCGCGGCGAGCACCAGGAAGATGATCGCGATCGCAAAGCCGAAGGTCAGCGCCATGCCATAGCTGTTCTGTTCCAGCGTTGCCGCCTCGGCAAGTGGAAGAAGACGCGACCCAGGTAGCAGCAGCGGTTGCGCGATTTCGGTCACCATCTGGACCGCATCACCGAGAGCGACCCCATCCCCGAGCCCGGCCGAGAAAGAGACAGAAGCAAGCTGTTGTTCACGGTTCAGTGTCGGCGATACCGCTTTTTCCTCGAGCGAAGCGATGGTCGACATCGGCACGACCCGGCCATCAGACGTGGTGAGGAAGATATTTTCCAGATCCGTCGGATCGTTGATCGGCTGCGTGCTCGACACCAGACGCACGGGGATCGAGTTGCCATCGACGAAGACGTCGGTGACTGAACGTCCCTCGAGCAGCGCTTGCAGCGAGGTGCCGATTGCGCCGATGTCGATGCCGAGATCGGACGCCCGTTCACGGTCGATGGTAACCGAGATTTGCGCCTGGGTCGGCTCGTTGTCGAGACGAGGTGTTTGAAACTCGGTTCGATCCCTCAGCTCCTCAACGATCTTGAGTGCAGCAGCCGTTAGCGTTTCATGGTTCGAGCCGACCACCGCCATTTGGAGGCCACTACCGGCGCCCCGAATACGCAGGCTGTTCGACTGGAAAACGTTGCCGCGCAAGGCAGGGACCTTGGCTGCGGCCGCATTCACGTCCTGAACGATCTGGTCCTGAGTGCGTGCGCGCTCGGACCAGGGGGCAAGCGTCATCACCATGAAGGCGCTGTTGGACGAACCCTGGCCGGAAATAGAGAAGATGTTCTGGATTTCACCATTGTCTCGAAGCGGCTTAAGGTTCTCCTCGACCCGCTGAAGCTGATCGCGGGTATAGGCGAGGCTCGATCCTTGCGGCGTCGAGAGCCGCATCATCACCATCGAGCGGTCTTCGCGGGGCGTGATCTCGCTCTGGATCGCCGTGAAGGCGACATAGGCGACACCAGAGAACACCACCGCGAAGATGCAGACCATCAGAGGGTTACCGAGGCAACCCCGGAGCGTCCGCGCGTAGAAACTGGCGAAGCGCTTACCGAAAGCGCCAAGCACGCCGTGGTCGTCCTTGGTTTCGCGTGACAACATCCGCGACGCCATCATCGGGCACAAAGTCAGTGCCGTGACCGATGACAGCAGAACGGCGAAAGCGAGCACGAAGCCGAATTCGCGGAAGAGGCCACCGAGCTGTCCCGGTAGGAAGGACAGAGGTACGAAGACCGCGGCGAGCGTCGCCGTGGTCGCGAGGACCGCGAAGAACACTTCCTGCGTTCCGAGCACGGCCGCCGCACGCGGCCCCATGCCCTCCGCCCTGCGACGCACGATATTTTCGAGAACGACGATCGCGTCGTCCACCACCAGACCGGTCGCCAGCACGATGGCAAGGAGCGTGAGAATATTGAGCGAGAAGCCGACGAGGTAGATCGCCACCAGCGTTCCGATCAGGGCGACCGGCATGGTGAGCGCAGGGATCAACGTCGCCCGCCAGTCGCGCAGGAAAAGGAAGAGCACGACGAGAACGATGACGGCGGAAAGCCCGAGCGCGATCTCGACTTCGTGAAGCGCGCCCTGGATGAACACGGCATCATCACTCGTGATCACCACGCGGGTGCCTTCGGGCAAGGCGCTTGCCATGGCATCCACGGCGCCATGCACACCTGCCGAAATGTTCAGCGTGTTGGACTGCGCCTGACGGATGATGCCAAGACCGACGCCCTGGACACCATTGGAGCGCAACGAGGTCGAACCATCGTCCGGTCCGAGCGTCACCGTCGCCACGTCGCGCAGCCGAACCCGCTCACCGATCAGGACGTTTTCAAAGTCCTCGACGGTGGTGAGGTTGGCAGTGGCGCGTACGACGATATCCTGCGTCTGCGATTCGAGCGAACCGGCCGGCACGTCGAGCGAGGAGTTCTGCAGGGCTGTCGCGAGGCTCGCGACGCTCAAGCCACGGCTGGCAAGCGCCGCCTGGTTGACGTCGATGCGGAAGACCTTTTCCTGGTCGCCATAGATCTGGACGTCGGCGACACCTTCGACGGCGGCGAGCCGATCGGAAATCTCGTTCTCGACCAGCAGCGTCAGGTCTTCCATGGAAAGCGTGCTTGAGGTGACTGCCAATCGCATGATCGGCTGCGAATCCGCGTCCGCCTTGACGATGCGCGGCTCGTCCGTATCGTCGGGCAACTGGTTGCGCACCCGTCCGAGCGCATCGCGCACGTCATTGGCGGCAACAGCGAGATCGACATTGTCGCTGAATTCGAGTGTCGTCCGGCTCTCACCGAACGAAGAGCGCGAAGACATGGAGTTGAGGCCGCTCACCCGGGCGACGGCGCCCTCGATGATGCGCGTCACCTCCTGGTCCATGGTTTCGGCGGAAGCACCGTCATAATCGGTGCTGACCGTGATCACCGGCTGGTCGACGTCGGGCAATTCGCGGATCTCGATGCCGGCAAGGGCCGCGAGACCCGCCACGACGAGCAGGGTGTTCAAGACCGCCGCCAGAACCGGTCGGCGGACAAAGAGCGCGGTGAAGCTGCGCCCGGACTGTTCGGAACCGTTCTCGGTCGAGCTCATCGTGCTGCAACCTCCTCGGAACCGACCTTGGGCTCACCGGCGATCTCGACTGCACCGCCCTCTCGCACCCTCTGCAGTCCTTCGACCGCAACGATATCACCTTCCTTGAGTGCCGCCTCGACCAGGATCTGATCTGAGTTGCGCTGCACAATGGTCACACGTGTTTTCACGGACTTGTTATCGGAAATCTGCCAGACGAAGGATCCCTCGCCGTCCCATTGGACCGCGAGCGGATTGACTGCCGCATAGCGATCACCGGGGAAACGCATGGAAACGGCAAACGACATGCCTGCCCGCAGGACATCCTCCGGATTGTCGATCTTGGCGCGGATCCGGATCGTGCGGCTTGCCTGGTCCACGCGGCTGTCGACGGCCTCGACCACGCCGTTGAAGACCTGTCCCGGGCGCGAGACGGAGCTTGCCTCGACCGGCATGCCGGGTCGGACGGCCGCAACGAAGCGCTCGGGCGCCCAGAAATCGACCAGCAGCTGGCTGCGATTGTCGAGGGACACGATCGCCGTCGAATTCGTCACATTGTCGCCGACGCTGACACCGACGATCCCGATCACGCCGTCGATCGGGGCCACGATGTCGCGGCGCTTGAGATTGAGCTCGGCGGTGGTGAGCTGCAGCTGCGCCTGTTCCTCGGCAATCTGCGCATCAAGCACGTCGAGACGCGAGAAGCTCTGCAGGTTTCGGTAGGATTCGGCTTTTTCCTTGGCGCTCCGCAGGGCTACTGCCGCCTGATCCCGCAGGATCACCTGTTCTTCCCGATCGAGGCGGGCGATCACATCGCCCTTCGTTACCTTCTGGCCGGAGGAGACGAGGATCTCCGCAACGGTTCCGGACGCCTGCGGCATGACGGTCACGGCTTCGATCGCCTCACCGTCGCCGATCGCGCTCAACCGATCATTCACGACGCCCATGGTGACAGGCTGCGTGGCCACGAGAATGGTCTGGTTGCCACCCCCGCGGCGATTTCCGCCACCTTGTGCTTGTCCCTGGCCACCAGATTGCGCCTGCTGACCGCCCTGTCCCTGGCCGCCTTGACCCTGGCCTTCACCGTCGGGCGCTCCCGACACCAGCGCGACAGCGGAAGCCGGAACCCCCATGGACACGAGAGTTTGCCCCGCCCCAGGTGAAAAATAGACCCATGAACAGAGGCCGGCAAAGAGAACGGCAAGACTGATGGCGAGTTGCTTCCACAGCGGCATGCAAGGCTCCAAAATGTAAAACGGAATGTCAGCCGGTAAGTATCGGGCGCAAATGGTCAGTGGCAATGCCTCAACGACAAGCTTACTGATTTGTAATCTCGCGTCTTTTCACGCCGCCGTGAACGTCGGTCGGCCCATGCGATCGAAATCCTGTCCGCTCGACCATATCACGAGCGTTGCCCGGAGACGCTGGAAATCCGTGGGTTGGGGCGCGCGAGGAATAAAACCAGAACGCCGTCACTGGCCTTTCCGACCCGAATCACTACATTGAGCCGCATGAGTAACGGTTTCGACGACATTCCCTTCTTCGATGAAGAGCCTGCGCCGCGCAAGCCGGCCGCATCGCCTGCGCCAGTTTCGGCACCAGGGTCGGGCGTACCCTCCGGCGGCGGCCTCGGCATTGCGGCCCGCGCCATGGCCGCCCGCGACCAGGCCCGTGCGCCCGATTATCTCTCCGGCCTCAACCCGGAACAGCGCGAGGCGGTCGAAACCGTCGATGGCCCTGTCTTGGTGCTGGCGGGTGCAGGAACGGGCAAGACCCGCGTGCTCACCACCCGTATCGCTCATATTCTTGCGACCAATCGCGCCTTTCCGAGCCAGATCCTCGCGGTGACCTTCACCAACAAGGCCGCGCGCGAAATGAAGGAGCGAATCGGCCATCTCGTTGGCGGTGCCGTCGAGGGCATGCCTTGGCTCGGCACCTTCCACTCGATCGGCGTCAAGCTTCTGCGTCGCCATGCCGAGCTCGTCGACCTCACGTCTAATTTCACCATTCTCGACACCGACGACGTCGTGCGCCTGATCAAGCAGATCATCCAGGCCGAAGGCTTGGACGACAAGCGCTGGCCGGCCAAGCAATTCGCCCAGATGATCGACGGCTGGAAGAACAAGGGGCTGGACCCGGCACAAATCCCGGAAGGCGATGCGCGCGCTTTTGCCAACGGCAAGGGCCGCGAGCTTTATGCGGCCTACCAGAAGCGCCTTCAGGCCCTGAATGCCTGCGACTTCGGCGACCTGCTTCTGCATCCGATCCGCATGTTCAAGGCGAACCCGGATGTACTGAAGGAGTATCACCAGCGCTTCAAATATGTCCTCGTCGACGAGTACCAGGACACCAACACGGCCCAGTACATGTGGCTGCGGCTGCTGGCTCAGCGCCCGCCCGGCGTGCCGCAGAATGTCTGCTGCGTCGGCGATGATGACCAGTCGATCTATGGCTGGCGCGGCGCGGAGGTCGACAACATCCTTCGCTTCGAGAAGGATTTCCCCGGCGCCAAGGTCATCAAGCTGGAGCGCAACTACCGTTCGACCGAACACATTCTGGGCGCAGCCGGCTTCCTGATCGCCCATAACGAAGGCCGCCTTGGCAAGACGCTGTTCACCGACCGCGTCGATCCGAACGACGACAAGGTCGTGGTCCATGCCGCCTGGGACTCCGAGGAGGAGGCCCGCGCCGTCGGCGAGGAAATCGAGCAGCTCCAGCGCAACCAGCACCCGCTGAACAACATGGCGATCCTTGTTCGTGCCTCGTTCCAGATGCGCGAATTCGAAGATCGCTTCGTCACGCTCGGCCTCAACTACCGCGTCATTGGTGGCCCGCGCTTCTACGAGCGCCTCGAAATCCGCGATGCCATGGCCTATTTTCGCCTCGTCTGCCAGCCGGCCGACGACCTCGCCTTCGAGCGCATCGTCAACACGCCGAAGCGCGGCCTCGGCGACACGACGATCCGCAATCTGCACGACTACGCCCGCGCCCGTGACATCCCGATGCTGGCGGCCGCATCCGACATCATCGAAACGGACGAACTGAAGCCCAAGGCACGCAAGGCGCTCTTCGACGTCGTCACCGATTTCCGCCGCTGGCAGTCTCTGCTCGAAAACACGCCCCATACCGAACTCGCCGAACAGATCCTCGACGAAAGCGGCTACACGGCCATGTGGCAGAACGACAAGTCGGCCGAAGCCCCGGGACGTCTGGAAAACCTGAAGGAACTCATCCGCTCGATGGAAGCCTTCGAGAGCCTGCGCGGCTTCCTCGAGCACGTATCGCTGGTCATGGATGCCGAGACCAACGAGAACCTCGACGCCGTCTCGATCATGACGCTGCATTCGGCCAAGGGCCTGGAATTCGAAACCGTCTTCCTGCCCGGCTGGGAGGAAGGCCTGTTTCCCCACCAACGCGCATTGGATGAAGGTGGCCGCTCGGGCCTCGAGGAGGAACGCCGCCTCGCCTATGTCGGCATTACCCGCGCCAAGCGCCGCTGCCACATCTGGTTCGTATCGAACCGCCGCATTCACGGGCTATGGCAATCCACACTGCCGTCACGCTTCCTCGAAGAGCTGCCGCCCGCCCATGTCGAGGTCGCCGAAGCCGAGACCTCCTATGGCGGCTATGGCCGCAATCCCTATGGCCAGTCCCGCTTCGACAAACAGGAGCCCTTCCAGAACAGCTATTCGACGCCTGGCTGGAAACGCGCCCAGGCCAACAAGACCGACGCGACGCGCGACAACTGGGGCAATCGTTCCGGCCATGCCGTCGAGCGGATCGGCTACGGCGAAAGCGGCCCGCGCGCAAAGACCATCGACGGCGAACTCGTCGCCAAATCGACAGCGACCGAACCCTCCCGCTTTTCCGTCGGCGACCGCGTCTTCCATATCAAGTTCGGCAACGGCAACATCGCGTCCATCGAGGGCAACAAGCTGACGATCGATTTCGACCGAGCCGGTCAGAAGCGCGTGCTGGACGGATTTGTCGAGAAGGCCGGATAAGTCCCATCGATGAGACCAGGGGTGGCACTATGACGTACTGCCAGGCCGGTTCTCAGGCGGCGTCGGTTATCTCTTCCGCCGCGAACGCCATCTGCCAGTGCCGTCGGCACAGCGACGTATAGGTCTCGTTGCCGCCAATCAGAACCTGAGCGCCATCCCGTTGCGCCTTGCCGTCCTCACCCATGCGCACGACCATGGTCGCCTTGCGGCCGCAGTGACAGATCGAGCGTGCTTCCGTCAGCTCGTCGGCGATCGCCAGCAGACCGCGGGATCCCGGAAAGAGCTCGCCGCGAAAATCCGTGCGCAGACCGTAGGCCATGACCGGCAGATCGAGCACGTCGACAACACGCGAAAGCTGCCAGACCTGCTCCGAGGTCAGAAACTGCGCCTCATCGACGAAGACGCAGGAAAGCGGCGAATTCTCGTGGTCAGCCTTGATGGAGGCGAAGAGGTCGTCCTCCGGACCGAACGCATCCGCTTCCGCCTTGAGACCGATCCGCGAGCCGATCCACCCTTTTCCGACGCGGTTGTCGAAAGCGCTGATCAGGGTCGCGACCCGCATGCCGCGTTCCTGGTAGTTATAGGCGGCCTGCAGGAGGAGCGTCGATTTGCCTGCATTCATGGTGGCATAGATGAAATGAAGTTTGGCCAAGGCGCTGCTCGTGATTGTCCTGTGATGGCGCTGTCTTAGCGGAGGCGTGACACAGCGGACAAGCGCTGTACCGCGTTGCCAACAGGAAGTATCACGATTGAGGCTTGATGGCCGTCAGCCTTGGGCTGCTTCCTCACGATGCAGCCACATCAGTTCGATCTGAACGGCGGCCTGGAAGTCCATGATCTCGGCCCGCATCTCGTCTTCTGGGCATCCCAGTTCGAGCAATTCGTTGCCGAGGCCACGGCAAGTCGCCTTCCAGAATTCGGTAGCCGCATAGCCATTCAGGCGATCGAGTTCGATCGCCGAACGACGCACCAGGTCCCTACGGTTCGCAAGCGGAAAGAAGGCGATGGTCGGGTTGGTCGTGCCGTTCATGGCTTGGCTACTCATGCGAAACATCCTCACGTTACGTCATGTGTTTAGAATCACATGGTTAACGTTCCGTTTCGGAGCAACGCCCGACACGCCGAAGTGTGCCGAAAGTGAACCCGCCCGAGCGTTTCGAGCGGGTTCGATTAGTTCGGACATCAGTCCGGCAGCGTGTATGCGATGACATAGTCGCCGGGCGTCGTGCCGACCGATCCATGTCCGCCAGCCACCATCACGACATACTGCTTGCCGTCGTCGAGCGCATAGGTCATCGGCGTCGCCTGGCCACCGGCCGGCAGCCGCGATTCCCACAGCTGGTCGCCGGTCGTCAGATCATAGGCGCGCAGATAGTTGTCGACGGCCGCACCCAGGAAGACCACGCCACCCTTTGTGATCATCGGACCACCGATACCGGGCACGCCGACCTTGAACGGCAGCGGAAGCGGCGTCATGTCGTAGACCGTGCCGTTACGCTTCTGATAGGCGACCTCGCCCGAGCGCAGGTCTACGCCGGCGACCGTGCCCCATGGCGGCGCCTGGCAGGGAATGCCGAGCGGCGAGAGGAATGGCCCCATGATCACGCCATAGGGTGCGCCTTCGTTTCGGTTGAGCCCCTGCTCCGAACCGGTCGCGCCTTCCTCCTTCGGCGGGATCTCCGACCGCGGCACTAGCTTCGAGGTGAAGGCCAGATAGGTCGGCATGCCGAACATGACCTGCCGCTCCGGATCGACCGCAACCGAACCCCAGTTGAAGGTGCCGAAATTGCCGGGATAGACCAGCGTGCCTTCCAGCGAAGGCGGCGTGTACTGGCCCTCATATTTCAGCTTATGAAACTGGATACGGCACATCATCTGGTCGATGATGGTCAGCCCCCACATATGGCTCTCGGTCATCGTCGGCGGACGGAAGGTGAGATCCGAAATCGGCTGCGTTGGCGCGGTGAAGTCCTCGGGGATCGCCCCACCCGGTGCCGGGATTTCGCGCACTGGAATGATCGGTTCGCCACTGCGCCGGTCGAGCACATAGATGTCGCCCTGCTTCGTCGGTCCGATGAGGGCCGGAACCACAGAACCGTCGTCACGATTGAGGTCCATCAGCACCGGCTGTGCCGGCACATCCATGTCCCAGAGGTCGTGATGCACGGTTTGGCGTACCCAGCGATCCTGTCCGGTATTCACGTCGAGCGCGACGATGGACGAGGCGTATTTCTCGACGTTTTCGCTGCGGCCCATGCCGAGCTGATCAGGCACCTGGTTGCCGAGCGGGATATAGACGAGGCCCAGCTGTTCATCGACCGAGAAGATCGACCAGCTGTTCGGCGAATTGGCGCTATAGGTTTCGTCGGGGCCGAGCGGTGCCGTCTGCTCCGGATTGCCGCTGTCCCAGTTCCACACGAGCGCGCCAGTATTGACGTCGAAGGCGCGGATGACGCCCGACTGCGACTGCGTCGAATAGTTGTCATTCACCGCACCGCCAATGATGATCTTGCCTGCGGCGATGACAGGCGGCGAGGTCGAATAGTAATAGCCGGCCGGGTTGTAGGGCATGTTCTGCTCGAGCTGCAGCGTGCCGCCATTTGCGAAGCTCTCGCAGATGGCTCCTGTCCCGGCATCGAGCGCAATCAGCCTGGCATCCGAGGTCGGCAGGTAGACGCGCTCGGCGCAGACAGTGTCTTCGACGGCGGTCGGATCCTTGTAGTACGTCACCCCGCGGCAGGTCTGGTGCTGGCGGTCGGGGTTGAGACCCGCATTCGGGTCGAATTTCCATTTTTCCTCACCCGTCGCCGCATCGACGGCGATCGCCCAATTGTGCGGCGTGCAGAGATAAAGCGTGTCTCCGACCTTGAGCGGCGTGACCTGATAGGTCGTCTCGCCGACATCCTCCGGCAGCTTCACATCGCCGGTCTGGTAGGTCCAGGCAATCTTGAGATCCTTTACATTGTCCGTGTTGATTTGGGTGAGCGGGGAATAGCGCTGTCCATAGGGGGTACGCCCATATTGGTGCCAGTCACCATCGGGCACGTCGCCCCCGAGTGCAGGCGCAGCAGCCACCTGCTCGGTCGGCAGCACCCCATCGCGGCCATAAGGCTCTACGAACAGAGAGATGCCGGCAACGACGACGGAAATTACAACCGGCACTGCGACCGGCAGCATGCTTGCCGCCACCCGATCACGCCGATGAACGGGTCCGAGCCGCCTCCGGACTGCCGGCAGCATCAGCCACAGGCCGAGCACGACGATCAGACCACCGCGTGGACCCAACTGCCACCAGTCGAGACCGACTTCGATCACGGCCCAGATGAGGCTCGCGAGAATGAACAGGCCGTAGACCCAGAGGGCTTCCGCACGGCGGAGAAAAAGCAGGACGGCCGTTGCAAGAAGCGCAAGTCCGGCGAGAAGGAAATAGGGACTGCCGCCCAGGGTGAGGAGCTGTATGCCCCCTGCCCCGAGGACGAGCCCCAGGATCCCGAAGACGACGGCGGTAACAATCAGAAACATGCCGGTTCCATTCGATGTCTTGAATACTGCGAGATATGACCGCCAGCTGCGATCTTGTCTAAGGACAACATCAGCGGAACGATGGAACTTATCGATTGTTCCCTCATTCCACGCTGGCGCAAATTGAGAAATCCGGCCTTGATCCTCACCGCTGTCATTGCCATCTTGCGCCGCACAAGAACTGGAGCGAGATAATGACGAAGGCCCTTCTGCTCATCGACATCCAGAATGGCTTCTGCCCGGGCGGCAACCTACCGGTCTCGGACGGTGACGAGGTCGTGCCTGTCGCCAATCGCCTGATGGCAAGCGGCCTCTATGACATCATCGTCGCATCGCAGGATTGGCACCCTTCCAACCACGGCAGCTTCGCCTCCCAGCATCGCGGCAAACAGCCCTTCGACATGGGCGAGCTTTCCGGCCAGCCGCAGGTCATGTGGCCGGATCACTGCATCCAGGATAGCGTCGATGCAGAGTTCCATCCCGACCTTGCCACCGACCGCATCGACTTTGTCCAGCGCAAGGGCGAGAACCCCAAGGTCGATAGCTATTCCGCCTTCCGCGACAACGATCAGACGGCACTGACCGGCCTGGCCGATTGGCTGAAGGCAAAGGGCGTGACCGAGCTCGACGTGATGGGCCTTGCCACGGACTACTGCGTCAAGTTTTCCGCTCTGGATGCCGTCGACATGCTGCCGGGCGTGACGGTCCACCTGATCGCCGACGGCTGCCGCGGCATCGATCCGCAAGGCGTCGAAGAGGCTATCGAAGCCATGCGCCAGGCAGGCGTGGAGATCATCGACAGCAGCCGAATCGGTTTGTGAGAAAAAATCTGCAAAGGATTCGTGCGATTGCCTTTTTTGGCGGCAAGCGCTAGAGCCGAGCCAGTGAGAAGACAGGGAGGACGCCGGTCATGGAAATCGTCACCACGATCGCCGCTTTGCGACAGAAGCTCGCGCCCCGCCGCCGCGCCGGCCAGACCATCGGCTTCGTGCCGACCATGGGTTATTTGCATCAGGGACACTTGAGCCTCGTTGGCCGCGCCAAGTCTGAAAACGACGTGACGGTCGTCTCGATCTTCGTCAACCCGCTGCAGTTCGGCAAGAACGAAGACCTCGAAAAATATCCCCGCGATCTCGATCGTGACAGTGCCATGTTGGATGAGGCAGGCGTCGACTATCTCTTCGCTCCTGACGTCGAGAACATGTATCCCGAACCGATGCAGACGGTCGTGGACCTGCCGAAACTCGGCTCCGAACTCGAGGGCGAAGCCCGTCCCGGCCATTTCGCAGGTGTCGCGACCGTTGTCACCAAGCTCTTCAACATCGTCCAGCCGGATGCCGCCTATTTTGGCGAGAAGGACTATCAGCAGGTTACGATCATCCAGAAGATGGTCGAGGATCTGGCCCAGCCTGTGCGTATCGTGCCGGTCGCGACCGTACGAGAGGCCGACGGCCTCGCCTGCTCGTCTCGTAATGTCTACCTTTCCGCCGCGGAGCGCGCTGCAGCCGTCATCGTGCCGAAGGCGCTTGCAGAGGCCGAGCGCCTGGTTCGGACCGGGATCCGTGACGTGCCGACACTGGAGGCGAAACTCGTCGAGTTTATCCGCACAGAACCGCTCGCCGAGCCGGAGGTCGTGGCGATCCGCGATCCAAGCACCCTGGAGCGGATAGAGACGGTGCCTGGTACCGCACTCGTCCTGCTCTATGTCCGCTTTGGCAAGACCAAGCTTCTCGACAACAGCATCATCGGCCAAGCGGCCGCCACCGGCATGGAGGCCGCCTGACATGAGCACACCACCCCGCCAGAAGCGTTTCACACCTGCCGACATCACAGCCCTCAAGGGCGTCAAGCCGATCGTTTCGCTGACGGCCTATACGACCCCTGTCGCCCGAATCCTCGACCGGCACTGCGACCTGCTTCTGGTCGGCGACAGTCTCGGCATGGTGCTCTACGGCATGGAGACCACTGTTGGCGTGACCATGGACATGATGGTCGCCCACGGCCAAGCGACCATGCGAGGCGCGACCCGCGCCTGCGTGATCGTCGACCTTCCCTTCGGCGCCTATCAGGAGAGCAAGGAACAGGCCTTCCGCAATGCCGTGCGCCTGATGAAGGAAACCGGCTGCGACGGCGTGAAGCTCGAAGGCGGCGCGGAAATGGCCGAAACGGTCGAATTCCTCGTCAGCCGCGGCGTTCCGGTCTTCGGCCATATCGGCCTGATGCCGCAGCAGGTGAACACCTCGGGCGGTTACCGATCCAAGGGCCACAGCGAAGCCGAGCAGGACAAGATCCGCCGCGACGCCAAGGCCATTGACGAGGCCGGCGCCTTCGCCATGGTCATCGAAGGCACTGTCGAGCCCCTCGCCCGCGAGATCACCACAACGGTAAAGGCAGCCACGATCGGCATCGGGGCGTCGCCGGCCTGTGACGGCCAGATCCTTGTCTCCGATGACATGCTCGGTTTGTTCAACGAGTTCAAGCCGCGCTTCGTCAAGCACTATAGCGAGTTGGCGGATGTCATCGACAAGGCGGCCAGCGACTATGCCGCCGAGGTCAAGGAGCGCATTTTCCCTGGCCCTGAACACACTTTCCAGATCCGCCCGAAGAAGTAGTCACATCTCCGGCAGGCGCTCCATCTCGTAAAGCGCATCATTGATCTGGTCGACCTGCCGGGAAAGCAGCGCCTGGGCGTCGCGCAGGCCCTTGTTGTAGTAGTGCGGGCCGAGCAGGTCCGCGACGAGGTCTACAAGCGCCTCCACCTCGAAACGTCCGAGTTCGATCTCAACCTCGTCCGAGAGGTGGCGCTGGATCTTGAGAAGGAGGCGTTCCTTCTCCTCACGGCTGATCAGATCCTTCTCCATCGCCACTTGCTTACGCCTCCATCATGCCGCATGCGACTTTTCGACAAGACGCCGGCCGCGTCCAGTGCCAATGGCACTCATCAATGCCGATGGTCGTTCCATCAGCGGAATTGGTTTGTACGTCAGGGCAACAGGCTTTAGCCAGCAGATGAACGCGAGAATTGCAGACATGTCACGATCCGAATTCGCCCAAGGTGCGCTGAAGGCACTTCCCGTCATCATCTCCGCCGGCCCCTTCGCCATTCTTTTCGGCGCCGTTGCCGTGGCAAATGGCCAAACCGTCGCGGAAGCGGCACTGATGAGCGCCACAGTCTATGCAGGCGCCAGCCAGTTGGTCGGTATTGAGCTCTTCGGCCAGAACGTGCCCATGTGGGTCGTCGTACTCTCGATCCTCGCCGTGAACTTCCGCCACATCCTCTATTCGGCCGCGCTCACCCCCTTCATCGACCACTATACGTTTCCCCAGAAGATGCTGAGCTTCTTCCTGCTGACGGACCCGCAATTCGCCGAGGCCGTCGCCCGCGGCGAAAGCGGTCGCGAGGTGAGCTTCCCTTGGTATTTCGGCTTTGGCGCGATGATCTACGTGCCCTGGGTCGCCATGAGTGCCATCGGCGGAGCGCTTGGCAGCGTCATGGGCAATCCCGCCGACTGGGGGATCGACGTGCTTCTGCCGATATACTTCCTCGGCCTCGTGCTCGGCTTCCGCAAGCGTGGTAATTTTCTCCTGATCGTCGCCGTCAGCGCCGTGGTCTCGGTCGTCGCCCAGCACCTGATCGGAGCACCCTGGCACATCAGTGTCGGAGCTCTAGCCGGCGTCTTGCTGGCCGCGGTTATGCCCCTGCCCGCGTCCGCACGTGAGGAGGCAGCCCAGTGACCACACTTCTCACCCCCTACATGACGCTCCTGATCGCAGCTGCGGCCGCCGCGACCTTCCTCACCCGCATCGGCGGCTATGTTCTGGTCAAGCGTCTGAAATCCATGCCGCCGCGCCTGGAGGCGGCACTCAACGCCGTGCCCGCAGCCGTCCTGACTTCCCTCGTCGCACCCGCCTTCTTCTATGGCGAGATCGACGTGAAGGTCGCGCTGGTCACGGCCCTTCTGATCGGCTTGCGCTTCGGCGCCATCCCCATGCTGATCGGCGGCTGGGCCGTCGTCATGGTTATGCGCCAGTTGATCGGCTGATCCTCAGCGCGCAAACGGCGCCGTTGCCCGCTCCAGCCATTCGCGCGTAGCGGCATCGGCAATCAACGGCGACAACTCTTCGCGGGTCTTGGCATGATAGGCGTCGAGCCACTGCAGCTCGTCGCGCGTCAGCAGGTCCTCGACCACAAGGTTACGATCGATCGGCACGAAGGTCAGCGTCTCGAAACCGAGCATCGGCTGGTCACCGCCCTCGATCACCTCTGCCTCGCGCACATAGATCAGGTTCTCGATGCGGATACCGAAGCTGCCCGGGCGGTAATAACCCGGCTCGTTGGACAGGATCATGCCGGGAAGCAACTCCTGCGTCGACAGCCGCGCAATGCGCTGCGGCCCCTCATGCACCGAGAGGTAGGATCCGACGCCGTGGCCCGTGCCATGCGCGAAGTCGGCACCAGCTTTCCAAAGTGCAATGCGCGCCAGCGGATCGAGATCGCAGCCCCGGGTGCCCTTCGGGAAACGCGCCGTGCTGATCGCGATCATGCCCTTCAACGCCAGCGTGAAGAAACGCTTCTGCTCTTCCGGCACCTCGCCGACGGCGAGCGTGCGGGTGATGTCGGTGGTACCGTTCACGTACTGCGCGCCCGAATCGATCAGGAACATCTCGGCGGACCGGATCTGTCGGTCACTTTCCGTCGTCACGCGGTAATGCATGATCGCGGCGTTCTCGCCAGCCCCGGAAATCGTGTCGAAGGAGATGTCCTTGAGCGGGTTCTGCATGCGTTCGCCGACCGAGGCGCGCACGGCTTCCAGCTTCTGCGCCGCCGCGATTTCGGTCAGGCTGCCATGCGGCTGTTTGTCGAACCAGTGGAGGAATTCAACCATGGCCACGCCATCCTGCAGATGGGCAGCGGCCGAGCCGTTGAGCTCGACCATGTTCTTGACCGCACGGCCGAGCTTTGCCGGATCATTGCCTTCGACCACCTCGCCACCGCTGTCGCGGATCATACGGGAGAGTGCGTATGGCGCGAGATCGGGATCAACGAGGATGCGGGCTCCATCACGGGCCACCCGCTCCAGACGCTCGGACAGGATGGCAGGATCCACCTGCTCGCAGAGGTCGCGTAGATAACTCTCGACCTCAAGATTGGTCTTGGCGCTGTCGAGAAAAAGTTCAACGGAGCCGTTTGCTTTGATGATCGCCCGCGACAGCGGATGCGGCGTATGCGGCACGTCGCTGCCACGCAGATTGAAAATCCAGGCCACCGACGAGGGATCGGTGATCAACACAGCAGCCAGGTTCTTCTCAGTGAGATCGGCGCTGATCTTTTTCAGCTTGTCGGCGGCAGATACACCAGCCTGGTTGAGGGCCTGGATCATCACAGCGCCCTTCGGCTCGGCCGGGCGATCCGTCCAGAGGCGATCGACGGGGTTGAAGGGAAGAAAGACCAGACTGCCGCCCTTGTCGGCCAGCGCCTTTTCCAGACGACGGACTTCGGCACCGGTATGCATCCACGGGTCGATGCCCAGGCGAAAACCCTTGGGCGCGCGGTTTTCGATCCACTTGTGCGGCGGTTCGCCGACGAGGTCGCCCGGCGTGAAGACGGTGGCATCCACCTGCTGGGCAAGCTGGGTGACATAGCGCCCGTCGACAAAGACGACGGCAAGCGTTTCGGTCACCATCAGCATACCCGCCGATCCGGTAAAACCGGTGGCCCAGGCAAGGCGCTCGGCGGATTCGGGCACATACTCGCCCAAGTACTCATCCGAGCGCGGAACGAGCACACCATCAATTCCGAGTTCGCCGAACAGGCCCCGAATCGCTGCGATGCGGGACTTGCCGTGAACTGGCGTGGACTTGACCTCGAAGGACTGAAACATGGGCTGGCTCACACTGTTTGCGGATTCTGTCGGCGCTTATAGCAAGGCCTTCGCGCCCTCACCACCTTCACTGCACCGTTTCACGGCAGATGCCGCCCTTCTAAAACAGATATGCCGCAATTTCAGGCGAAGCTCATGTTGCTATGCAGCAAACGCAGATCTCCTCTGCTTGAAGCCATCTGACAGGGGAGAACCAATGAGACTATATCAGGGTCATCGAGGACGACAGAACAAGCGTCCGAAACTTAGAAGGAACCGAGAGATGGCCAAGTCTTTCCTGCGCACCGCCCTGAACAATCTTGTCGAGGCACGCCAGCGTCGTGCCGATCTCTATGCAACGGGCGCACTTCTGTCGCTCGACGACGCATCGCTTTCGGCCATGGGCCTGACCCGCGACGAACTGCGCCGTCGTCCGCATCAGCGTTCGATCATCTGATCCGCGACGGTTGGCAACGATTGTCCATTCTAGCATCCGCTTGAGCGCTCCTCCCACGCTCGCGGACTTCGGCGCGGCATGATGCCGGTGCCAAAAAAGGCGGCTCCTTGCGGGGCCGCCTTTTTATTTCATTGTCGCAGAGGCTGACGTAACGTCTCAGCCCTTCCCTTGCGTGAAGTGAATGGTCACCCAGCCATTACGCCAGATCGTCTTCACATGCGACAGGCCCAGCGCACTGTAAGCCGCTATCACCTTCCAGCGTTGCTCGGCCAGAATGCCGGAGAGAACGACCGAGCCGTTCGGTGCAAGGTGGTTCACCAGCTGCGGCGCGATCTTGATCAGCGGCCGCGCCAGGATATTCGCGATGATGAGGTCGAACGGGCCGTATTCGCGAAATGCAGTGGAATGAAAACCGGGTGCCGTACGGAAGTCGATGCCCTCGACGATCTGATTGCGCCGCGCGTTCTCTTTCGCCACCCGAACGGCAATCGGATCGATGTCCGTTGCAAGGACTGGCACCGGAAGCAGCTTGCGGACGGCGATGGCGAGCACACCGCTGCCAGTTCCGAGATCGAGCGCGTTGCGGACCTTGCGAGACCGCACCACCTTCTCGATCACCTCCAGGCAGCCCGCCGTCGTGCCGTGATGGCCTGTTCCGAAGGCTTGGCCAGCGTCGATCTCGATCGCGACGTCATGCGCCTGGACCTTGTCACGATCATGCGAGCCATGCACGAGAAAGCGCCCGGCGCGCACGGGCTTCAGCCCCTCGAGCGACTTGGCGATCCAGTCGATATCGGGGATGACCTCCCGTGCGACCGTCACATCGGGGTATTCCTCGGCGAGCAGGTCCCGGACCCGCTGCATGACCTCTTCTTCCTGGTCGGCCATCAGGTAGACGGAGGCCTCCCAGATATCCGCCTTTTCGTCGACCTCGGTGGTCGCGATCGCATAATCCTCCTCACCGAAGGCAAAGCTCATCAGATCCAGGATCCGGTTCGCGTTCTTCTCGGTGGTGCTCACATAGAGGCGAATTTCGCTCACGGTCGGTATTCCTCGGAGGTCGGGACGGTCAGGCGTTGCGGTACAACGCAATCGCCGCCATGGCAACCTCCGGCCGAAGGTCAGACGTCATCCCTTCATCAGGTTTTCAAGCTTTTTGATCGCCGTATCGGGGTTCTCGCCATAGGCAATCGTGCCCTTGAAACGCCCATCCGCATCCAGCAGGAAAACGGAAGCGGTGTGGTCCATCGTATAGTCGCCGTCAGGCTGCGCTTCGTCGAGCGGGATCTTCTTGGCATAAACGCGGAAGCCCTTGACGACTTCGGCGATCCTGGCCGGATCGCCAGCGATGCCCTTCACCCGGTCGGTGACATTGGAGACGTAGCGGCCGAGGATCTCCGGTGTATCCCGCTCCGGATCCACGGTCACGAAATAGGCCTGCAGCCCCTTCGCATCGGGATCGACCGTCTTCATCCAGCCATCGAGTTCGAACAGCGTGGTGGGACAGACCTCGGGGCAATGGGTGAAGCCGAAGAAGAGCGCGGTCGGCTTGCCGCGCAGGGCCTGCTCGGTGATCGGCTGGCCATTTTGATCGACGAGTTGGAAAGGCACGCCAAACGGTGCTTCGGCGATCTGTTCCTTGGACTGCGTGACCTGATAGGTCAGCCAACCAAGCACACCCGCCATGACAACCACCGCCGCCCACAAGACCACTCTGACCGTTTTCATTCTGGCAATTCCTTAGCGTTTGAAATCCTTGTAGCGCCGGATAATCCCCGGCGACGCGGATGGCAATTCAACTCCGCGAAATTGCAGGAAAGAGCGCCGATTTGTCACGGTCGCCGACCAGGTCAAAAGCAGTAGGCAAGGCCACTTTCGATCAGGGACAGGAAGATCTCGCCGTCGAATCGCATCCAGCCCAGGAAGACCGCAACGGTGAACAGCGTCGCGGCCAGAAGCAGGGCCGTGTAAGGCAACCATCTTTGAGCGCGGGCGATATCGGACATGACTCTATCTTAGCGCAGTTCTGGCAGGATGGAACGCAAGATTTTCATGCCGATACTTTCGATTTGACGGATATCAAGGACCAGAATCGCGATTTGCTGACAGACTGTTGCAGCACCAGACGTCTTGGGAGGGACCAATGGAACAGCAGGCACTCCAACGGGGCTCCATGCCAAAACTTCAGATCAACAAGCTGCAGCTGGATGACGTCCGCGCAGCCTTGATCGACGGCTGGCTCGATTTCCGCACCTTCCCGGCCTTCGGCCTGTTTTTCGGCGCTATATATGCGCTGGGCGGTATCTTCATCGTCGCGATGCTGACCTATTACCACCTGCCCTGGATGATAATCCCTGTCGCCATCGGCTTTCCTCTGATCGGCCCTTTCGTGTCAGTGGGTCTTTACGAAATCAGCAGACGGCACCTGCAAGGGGAAAAGATCAGCTGGACAGCAGTGTTGGCCGAGGTCTTCCGCCAGCGGGAGCGGCAATTGTCATGGATGGCCTTTGTCGTAATGTTCATTTTCTGGATCTGGATCTATCAGGTCCGCCTCTTGATGGCTCTGTTTCTGGGCTTTCGCATACCAGCCGCGCTGGATACCTTTGCGAAGGTCGTCTTCACAACACCGGAGGGACTGATCTTCCTCGCCATCGGCGCGCTTGTCGGTGCAGTCCTTGCCACCATCCTCTTCAGCGCCACCGTGATTTCCATGCCGCTGCTTCTAGACCACGATGTCGATTTCGTCACCGCGATGCTCACGAGCATACGCACCGTCATCGAAAACCCGGTTCCAATGCTGACATTTGGACTTGTCGTGGCGGGCCTGGCGATCGCTGCACTCGTACCGCTGTTTCTCGGCCTGCTCGTAGTCCTGCCCGTTGCAGGTCACGCCACGTGGCATCTGTATTGCCGCGCGATCACCGCCAGCTGACGAAGTGACTTGCCCTTTGCCAAGAAATTTCCCCCGATTAGTTCTAGATTAACTAATATTCGAGATTCTGCGTGAGCGTTTTGGCCCGCAAGGTCAAGCGGACATGACCGTCCACCGGGACCAATTCACCTCGGCTTCGCATGACACATCACCGGCGCGCACGGGCCGCCGGGATCGAGGCTGGGGACTCATATGTTCAATCTCATTACGGGTAGAGACCTGTCGGTCAGGCAGCGTTTGATGACCTTGGGAGCCGCCGCAGTGGTCGGCATCGGCTCGATGCTGGCTGTCGGCTGGTATCAGAATACGCGGATATCGGCCGCGATCCACGATTCGATCGTCATCAAGGACCAGGTTGAGCGCATCAACGAGATGCGGCTCGCCAATGCCAGCATGGTTCTGGCCGCCATGGACACGATCATCGATCGCGGAGAAGGGCAGATCCAGCCCGAGCGTGTCGAAATCATCAACGGGGCACTCGCCCAGCTCGTCGATGGCGCCGCGGTTCTGAAGACCATTGCGACACAGGCGGGCATACCTGGCGAAGTCGGCACCTATGACGAAGACCTGAAGGTGGTGACGCAGGCGATCCAGGTCGATCTGAAGCGCATGGTCGAGACGAATGCGCCGGAGGCAGACTACGCTGCGATCGACGATGCGATCGACGGCGCCGGCGATCGTCTGGCGACCGTGCTGAACAATATGTCAGCACTCGGCGGCAATCTCGTCGAAGACTATGTCAACCGGGCCACGAACACGAGTAATCAGGCTCTGAAGTTCCAGCTCTGGCTCGGCAGTATTGCCTTCATCACGGTGATCGTGCTCCAGCTCGTGCACGGCAATTCGATCGCCAATGGCATCCGGTTGGTGCGCAACAGCATGCAACGGATCATCGATGGCGACTACGACGCCGAGGTCGATGCCACCGAAAGGCGTGACGAGATCGGCGGAATGGCGCGTTCGGCCGACATCTTCCGCAAGGCCGCCATCGACAAGCGCGACCTGGAAGAAGCGACCAGGACGCAGCGCCTGCAAAACGAGACGGAACGCGAAACCCGCACTGCCAGCATGGAAGCTGATACGAAAGCCTTGAAGGGTGCTGTCGATGCGCTCGGCGAAGGCCTGACGCGGCTTTCGAAGGGCGACCTCTTCGCATCCATCACGGCCCCCTTCCCGCCTGATCTCGAACGGCTGCGCACAGACTTCAACGAAGTGGCGACGAACCTCAAGCGGGTCATGACCGAGATATCGTCCAACAGCAGCTCGATCCACGCCAACAGCCAGCAGATGCGCAGCGCCGCCGATGATCTGGCCCGCCGCACCGAACAGCAGGCCGCTTCACTTGAGGAAACTTCTGCGGCTCTCTCCGAGATCACCGAAACGGTCAAGGGCGCGACCGAGCGGGCCGAAGAGGCGAGCCACATGGTGGACAACGCCAAGGACTACACCGAAAAATCCGGTGCGGTGGTCAACGAGGCAATGGCCGCAATGAACCGCATTGAGGACGCGACCGACGAGATCGGCAAGATCATCAACGTCATTGACGAAATCGCCTTCCAGACGAACCTCCTGGCACTCAATGCGGGCGTCGAGGCAGCGCGCGCCGGCGAGGCCGGCAAGGGCTTCGCCGTCGTTGCCCAGGAAGTTCGGGCGCTGGCCGGAAGGGCTGCCGACGCCGCTCGCGACATCAAGACACTGGTGACACGATCCAATGACGAAGTGCGCTCCGGGGTCGAGCTGGTGACTGCGACCGGACAGGCGCTGCACCGGATCGGCGAAGATGTTTTACGAATTAACGAGCATGTTAAGGCAATCGTTACCAGCGCGAGAGAACAATCGGTTGGTCTGAGCGAGATCAATTCGGCCGTCGGCCAGATGGATCAGGTCACGCAACAGAATGCCGCGATGGTAGAGCAGACCAATGCGGCAAGCCACACACTGGCGAGCGATGCGGAAAACCTTTCGCGCCTCGTCGGGCAGTTCAAGGTGACCTTGGGCCAGACTGCTCATGTCCAACATCAGGAGCCGGCACGCGCCGCCTCCCCTCAGAAACCGTCTCCCGCACGGGCGCTGATGGACAAGGTCGCGGGATCGTTTAACCGAACTGCTTCGGCAACAGCCTCAGCTGCCGCAGCGAAAGAACACTGGGAAGAGTTCTGACCATGAGCAATGCCATCAAACAGTCGGGTGCGTATCTGGAAATCGTATCGTTCCATCTCGGCGACCAGGAATTCTGCATCGACATCATGGCCATCCGCGAAATCCGCGGCTGGGCACCGGTGACGCCAATGCCGCACACCCCGCCTTACGTTCTCGGTCTGATCAACCTGCGCGGCGCCGTCATCCCGGTCATCGACATGGCATGCCGCCTCGGCATGAAGATGACCGAACCGTCGGAGCGCGCCGCGATCATCGTCACCGACATCGCCGGCAAGCTGGTCGGCCTTCTGGTCGAGCAGGTGTCCGACATGATGACGATCAAGAGTGAAGACCTGCAGCCCGCACCGGAAATCATTCCGGAAGCCCAGCGCGCCTTCTGCCGCGGCATCGTCGCACTCGAAAAATCGATGGTCTGCTTCCTCAACCTCGACACGGTCATCGCCGACGAACTGGCGCAAGCCGCCTAAGCCCATCACCCTTCCCAGGAAAATGCCCCGTATCCGGGGGGCATTTTTCCGTCAGTTTTACACCGAACGCGATCGGCTCCACCGATGGCGTTCTTTACGTTTGTATGATGTTATGGCGAATATTGATTATAATTTATAAATATTTTTTGGTTCAACCGGAACCCTGATCACGGTCTTGCGTTTTCCTGTCAGCTTCTAACGAAGCAAGAAATTCTGAAGAGAAACCAAGGAGAAAGACCATGAATTCTGCAGTAAAGCTCGCGCTCGCCGGTGCCATGTCCATCGCCTCCGTTTCGGGCGTAGCTCTCGCACAGACCGCCGCCGACCCGATGGTCGACACCACGACCACCACGAACTCGACGGCCATGTCGACCGAAGGCGTGAGCATTGTCCGCCTCGACAGCCTCGACAACGACCAGAACCGCTCTGAGCACACCCGCCTCGAGCAGCTGGCCAACAGCTCGGAATCGATGGCGGCTGCTCAGTCGATGATCAGCGCCGATCCGGCGATCGCCCAGGCCATGCAGGCCGAAAGCGTCCAGGCTGCCAACGTATTCCACGTTGAAGAAGCAGCCAACGGCGGCAAGATCGTCTACGTCAAGTAATCGATCGTTGATTTGAACCACAGACGCCCTGGATCCGATGGGCTCCAGGGCGTCTTTTTGATGGAGAGTTGAACAGGCTACTCTCCCGCCGGCTGCGAAATTGGGGGGACGCGACACCGACCCTGTATCCATGGATGCGGAATAGGACCCGTGAAAGTGACCTCCATCACATCGATACGGCGAAGTCCCGATACCACCTGATATGGTCGATCATTGGGGTTTTCCCGAGGTCCAGACGACGTTCTGATTGAACAGTGGCACGGTCGAAATCGCCATTTTTGCCGACCCCTCCACCACCTGGCGCGAATGCGCCAAATAGATCAGCGTGTCGTTTTCCTTGTCGTAGATGCGGTTGACGACGAGGGACTTCCAGATGATCGAAAGCCCCTCCCGGAAAACTTCCTCACCCTCTTGCGACAGGTCGATGTCGCCGATCTCGATTGGCCCGGTCTGACGGCAGGCAATCGAATTGTTGGAAGGATCCTCGAACCAGTTGCCCTTCGACAGGCGGTCGATGAGCGATCGGTCGAAATAGGTGACGTGGCATGTCACTCCCTTCACATCGGGGTCCATCACCGCTTCGACGACGATGTCGTTGCCGACCCAGTCGACGCCAACTTTTCCGACGACTTCGGACGAGGCAGGAGCCGCCGTGGCAGCAAAAATGGCAGCGGCGGCGGCGGCTTGACGGATCGACATCGACTTCACTCCTTTGTGATATCCCTGAAGATAGGATGTCACATCAGGCTTGCAAGACGACCGCCTTGCTCTTCGGCTTGCGGGCGAAGGAGCAGGCGTCATATCCCTGCCGATGCAGCCGACCCGGATTGAGCCCGTGCTTCACCGCCAGTTCGAAAAGGTCTTCCACCTCGGCCTCCATGGCCATGGCAAGGCACGACTCGGCACATATGCGGGCATCCTCGGCCGCATTGTGATGCAGGAATGTCAGCCCGAGATGGGCCGCAAGCACGTTCAGCCGGTGCGATCCGAGGTCCGGCCAGTGGCGCTGCGCGAGCTTCACGCTGCAGAGATAAGTAACATCCGGATATTCCAACCCGCAAAGGTCGAGACAGGCCCTCAGCACGGAAAAATCGAAGGACGCATTGTGCGCGATCATCCGCGCGCCCTCGAAGTCAGCGACGAACTCCGCCATGACCTCGGCAAAATCGGGAGCATGAGCAGTAAGCTCGGGTCGGATCCCGTGAATGGCGATGTTGAAGGGCGAATAGCGGTTTTGCGGCGGCCGGATGAGGCGCTCTTCGATCCGCACCACGCGTCCACTCTCGATGAAGGCAAGCCCGATCGCACAGGCACTCGCCCGCGCTTCCGTTGCGGTCTCGAAGTCGATGGCAATGGTTCTGCCGGAGAAATCGGAGATAGACATGAACATGCCATAGGGCGCAGGAGGGATTCGGGCAAGGCACCGTGCCATCCCCCTTCACCATATGACGGCTTTTCGCCTCCTCCCCCTCGACTTTCCGGGTCCTTGCGAGTAGGAACAGCGCAAACATACCCGCAATCGGCGGGCGCGGTGCTTTGGCCCGCACCATCCATCACATTCGAAAGACCAATTCATGACTGATTTTGACGCCATCGTCCCGGCGATCGCTGAGGCCTTGCGCAAGCGCGGGTACGAGACCCTTACCCCCGTGCAGCAGGCGATGATCGACCCCGACCTTCAAGGTCGCGATGCGCTCGTCTCAGCCCAGACCGGTTCCGGCAAGACCGTAGCATTCGGTCTCGCCATGGCGCCGACCCTGCTGCCGGAAGGTGGCCGCTTCGATCGCGCCGGCGCACCGCTGGCACTCGCCATCGCACCGACGCGCGAACTTGCAATGCAGGTCATGCGTGAACTCGAATGGCTCTATGCCGAGACCGGCGCCATCATCGGCTCCTGCGTCGGCGGCATGGACATCCGCAACGAACGCCGTGCGCTGGAACGCGGCGCCCACATCATCGTCGGCACACCTGGGCGCCTGCGCGACCACATCACGCGCCGCGCCCTCGACCTGTCGCAAATGCGGGTCGTCGTGCTCGACGAAGCCGACGAAATGCTCGATCTCGGCTTCCGCGAAGATCTCGAATTCATCCTGCAGCAATCCCCCGACGAGCGCCGGACCCTGATGTTCTCGGCAACCGTGCCGCGCTCGATCTCCGACCTGGCCAAGAGCTACCAGCGCGACGCCCGCCGCATAGAGACGGTCTCCGAGCAGAAGCAGCACGTCGATATCGAATACCGGGCACTCGCCGTTGCCAATCCCGACCGCGAGAACGCCATCATCAACGTCTTGCGCTTCTACGAGGCGAAGAACGCCATCGTCTTCTGCTCGACCCGCGCCGCCGTAAACCACCTGACGGCCCGCCTGCACAATCGCGGCTTCTCCGTTGTCGCGCTGTCGGGCGAACTCTCGCAGAACGAACGCACCCATGCGCTGCAGGCCATGCGCGACGGTCGTGCGCGCGTCTGCGTCGCGACAGACGTTGCCGCCCGCGGCATCGACCTGCCAGGCCTTGAGCTCGTCATTCATGCCGACCTGCCGACCAATTCCGACACCCTGCTGCACCGTTCCGGCCGTACCGGCCGCGCCGGTAACAAGGGTGTGTCCGCGCTCATCGTGCCGAACAGCGCGCGCCGCAAGGCAGAGCGCCTGCTCGGCGGCGCCAATGTGCGCCCGACCTGGGCGCTGCCGCCGTCGGCGGACGAAGTTCAGGCCCGTGACGATGAACGGCTGATGGCCGATCCGTCGTTGACCCAGGCCATCGGCGAAGACGAAGTGCCGATGATCGAGGCATTGATCGCGGCACATGGCGCGGAACAGATCGCCGCGGCCTTCCTGCGCCTGCAGCGCGGCCATCGCTCGGCACCGGAAGACCTGATCCCCGTCAGCCTGGAAGCCGGCAAGGCCCGCAAGGAGCCTGACTATGCCAACCCGGCCAATTCCGCGACCAAGCCGCGCGGGGATTTCGGCGCGAGTGTCTGGTTCTCCGTCTCTGTCGGCCGCCGCCAGAATGCAGAGCCCCGCTGGCTGATCCCGATGCTCTGCCGCAATGGCAACATCACCAAGAACGAAATCGGCGCCATCAAGATGCAGCCCGAGGAAACCTTCGTCGAGATCGCCGCAAGCGCGCTGGATACCTTCCTCGGCGCGCTAGGCCCCAACAAAACAATGGAGCGCGGCATCACACTGTCGCAGCTTCCCGGCATGCCAGATTTCAACGCTGCTCCGAAGGAGCGAGCCGCTCGCCCGCCGCGCGAGGAAGGCGACCGCAAGCCTTATTCTGAGAAAAAGGCCTATGGCGACCGCAAGTCGGACGACCGGAAGTCTTCCGGTGAACGCAAGCCTTTCGGCGACAAGGCTCCCTATGGCGAGAAGAAGCCATTCGGCGACAAGAAGCCCTATCCCCGCAAGGACGATGCAGCCCCTCGCGCGCCACGTGACGCCATGGTCGCGACCGATGCCGAAGTCTGGGGCGACGCTCCGGCCAAGCCCGCCTTCAAGAAGCCGAAAGGCGCGTCCAATGCCTGGGACAAGTCTGCCAAGCCTGATTGGGCTGGCAAGCCCAAGGGCGACAAGCCAGCCTATGCAGGCAAGCCGAAGGGCAAGTTCGAAGACCGGGGCGCCGCCGGCGGTGCAAAGAAGAAGCCTTACAAGCCGAAGGTCTGAACTTTCGGCGACGGGCAATCGCCTTCACCAATATCTAGACGAACGATTGACGCCAGCCTTCGGGCTGGCGTCTTCGTTTCCACGAGGTGGAACAACCATTGTCACTCGCGCATTCCTGCGCGGCAAGGGACGGTGGAACAATGGCAGCAGTCGATCATCAGCAACGGCCCGAACGGGAACGCGTGAACCGTTTCCTCGTCGGAATTGCAAGGGGTGTGGCAGGCGCCCTGCTCTTTTCCATCCCCATGCTGATGACCATGGAAATGTGGTTCCTCGGCTTCTACATGGAGCGTGAGCGTCTGCTTCTGCTGCTCGTCCTCAATCTTCCTCTTCTTGTCGGCCTCTCCCACCGCATCGGCTTCGAGCACACCGCCACCTGGCGCGAATCCGCCCGAGACGCGATCGTCGCCTATGGCATGGGCGTTCTGGCGAGTGCGCTCATTCTTGTCCTGCTCGGCGTCATCACGGTCGACATGGCACCCCGCGAATGGGTAGGCATGGTTGCGGTCCAGGCGGTGCCCGCCAGCATCGGCGCCCTGCTCGGCCGCAGCCAGCTCAGCATGCGCGACGATGACGACAGCGAGGACGATGAAGAAGAAGACGACCCCCGCGAGGCGCCGAAGACGAGCTACGCCACGGAGCTCTTCATGATGGCGGTCGGCGCACTCTTCCTCTCCCTCAATCTCGCTCCGACCGAAGAGATGATCCTGCTGGCCCACAAGATGACCTCCTGGCATGCCCTGGGGCTCCTGACCCTGTCGATCTTTCTCATGCACGGTTTCGTCTATGCGCTCGCCTTTCGCGGTGGTCACAGTCTCGCCGAGGGAACGCCGGGATGGCACGCCTTCATTCGCTTCACCCTTCCCGGCTATGTGGTCGCGCTCGCCGTCAGCCTCTATGCCCTGTGGACCTTCGGTCGATTGGACGACCTCGGCACAGCACAAGCGATCCTGACGGTCGTCGTCCTTTCTTTCCCGGCAGCCATCGGCGCCGCCGCGGCGCGTCTTATCCTGTGAGGAAAAAATCGTGACCCGTTCAAGTCTGAGCAAGAACGCAGAGCAGATCAGCCCCCATTGGGTCGAATGGCTGACCGGTCTCGTCGCAACCCTGATCGTGATCTCCATCACCAGCTGGATCCTGTGGGAAGCCATGAACACGGACGATCGCCCGCCGGAATTGTCGGTGCAGGTGCTCGACATCGAGCCCGTCGCGACTGGCTGGAGGGTCATGATCCAGGTCCAAAACGCGTCGGATTCCACGGCTGCCGCGGTCAAGATCAATGGCGCCCTGCTCGACGGCCAGGCACCGGTCGAAACCACGGACGTGACCTTCGACTATGTCGCTGCAGGCTCGACGACCAGGGGCGGCCTGCTCTTCGTCAACGACCCGTCGCGCTATCGCGTGAGCCTGCAACCCACAAGCTTCACAGATCCGTGAACGTACCGTATTGGAACGGCAGAAGATGCAATCCAGAGTTACAGATTCATCTAAACTTAATTTGTGATAGGTCTAATCTGGTGTAGATGTACGTGACGTCTTTACTGTCGGGGCTGGGTTGTTCACCTTGCCGCAAAGCTGACGCACCGTCGCTGGGGCAAAGATATTTCAGAATAATTCACGTCACCGAAGTCGATGTGGTGACACACGGGCATCCGTGATTTCAGATCATATTCTATGGGCGGTACTGATGTTGAAGAAACAGATTGAGGCGTGGGTTATCCGCGACATTGGACTGACAGAGTTCGACAATTGGGACCCCGTGATGCGTTTTGCGACACGGTTGTCCATTCGCACATCTCTGCTGGCCTGCATTATGGTGGCGGCGATCCTGGTTGCACTCCACGCTCTCGGCCTTCTTCTCAATCCACTGGCGAGAGATCTCGCCATCGGCTGCGGCATCGCTTTCATCGTGTCTTTCGCTTTGACCATGCTGTGCTCTCTCTACATGGGCTACGCGGTCATTCATCTCGCCCGCACCCGGCTCGAATTCCGCCAGATGAGCCGGACCGACATGCTCTCGGGCCTGCTCAATCGCCGCGCCTTCATCGAAGACCTTTCACAGGTCGAGCGCGGACATTTGCTGATCATCGACATCGACCGCTTCAAGCAGATCAACGACCGCTACGGGCATCTGGCCGGTGACGACGTGATCGTTTCGGTCGCTGAAATGCTGAAGGAAGTCGCCGACGCGCCGCATCTTGTCGCACGCATTGGCGGCGAGGAGTTTGCCATCCTGTTCCGGGACGCGGAATTTGCAGATGTGGTGTCGCTCGCGGAAAGACTCCGGCGAACCGTCGCCAATCGCCAGATCGAAACGGTCCATCACACGATCAGCGTCACGGTTTCCGGTGGTCTGGCCGACATCACCCCGATCCGGGACTTTTCCGCCGTCTATGCCGCTGCCGATCGGGCGCTCTACATCGCCAAGTCTGCCGGCCGCAATCGCATCGTTCTCGAACGCGACCTTCCGCGAACCGCGCATGTCGACAGTCCGGCCGTCGACCTGCCGGACGCCGCCTTCAGCGTTGCCTGATCAGCCGGCGATCAGGTCCAGCCACTCGTCCTCTGTCATCACCTGGACGCCCAGTTCGCGCGCCTTTTCGAGCTTCGAGCCGGCGCCGGGACCGGCAACCACGTAGTCGGTCTTCTTCGAAACGGATCCGGCCACCTTGGCGCCGAGGCTCTCGGCCCGTGCCTTCGCCTCGTCACGCGTAAAGCGCTCCAGCGATCCGGTGAAGACGACGGTCTTGCCGACAACAGGACTTCCGGTGGTGACAGCGACTTCTGCATCGAGCGGGCGCACCTCGTCGAGCAGGCGTTGCACGACTTCAAGGTTGCGCGGCTCCTTGAAGAACTCGACGATAGAAGCGGCAACGACCTCGCCGATCCCTTCAATGTTGTTCAGCTCGTTCCAGGCCTCACCGAACTTCGGTCCGGCCGCCTGCATCGCCTCGGAGAAAGCCCCGTAGCTGCCATAGGACCGCGCCAGCAACTTCGCCGTTGTCTCCCCGACATGACGGATGCCGAGCGCGAAGATGAAGCGGTTGAGCGCTATCTCACGCCGGGCGTCGATCGCCTCGAACAGCTTGCGCACGCTCACCCGGCCGAAACCCTCGATGTTCTCCAGCTTGGTCAACGACTGGTCCTGCCGGGCCTTCAGCGTGAAGATATCGGGCGCCGTGCGGATCATCAGGGCCGGATCCTCGCTCTCGAAGAAGAAATCGACCTGCTTGGTGCCCAGCCCCTCGATGTCGAAGGCATTGCGCGAGACGAAATGTTTGATGTGCTCGACAGCCTGCGCACGGCAGACGAACCCGCCCGTGCAACGGGTGACGGAATCCAGCTTGCCGGTCTTCTCGTTCTTCTCCCGCACAGCATGACTGCCGCAGACCGGGCACTTCGTCGGAAAGACATACTTCGCCGCCCCCTCGGGCCGCTTCTCCAGCACCACGTCGAGCACCTGCGGAATGACGTCTCCGGCGCGCTGGACGATCACCGTGTCGCCAATACGGATGTCGTGCTCCTCGTCGCGGATTCGCTGTCCGGAATTGCCGATGCCCTCGATGTAATCGGCATTGTGCAGGGTGGCATTGGTCACGACGACACCACCCACCGTCACGGGCGTGAGCCGGGCGACCGGTGTCAGCGCACCGGTGCGCCCAACCTGAATGTCAATGGCTTCGACTGTGGTGAAAGCCTGCTCCGCCGGGAACTTGTGGGCCGTTGCCCAGCGCGGCGAGCGCGATCGGAAACCGAGGCGGGCCTGCAGATCCAGCCGGTCCACCTTGTAGACCACGCCGTCGATATCGTAGTCCAGATCGGCGCGCTTGAGCCCGATGTCACTGTAGTGCCCGATGATCTCCGCGACGGACGTCAGGCGGCGGGTCAGAGGGTTCACAGGAAAGCCCCAGCGCTCGAACACCTGCACCATGCCCCACTGGGTATCGGACGGCATCTGGCTCATCTCGCCCCAGGCATAGGCGAAGAAGCGCAGGTTGCGGCTCGCAGTCACCTTCGGGTCGAGCTGGCGCAGTGATCCCGAGGCAGTGTTGCGCGGGTTGACATACGTCTGCCTGCCCTCCGCTTCCATCTGGGCATTAAGCGCCATGAAGTCGGATTTGGCCATGTAGACCTCGCCTCGGACCTCGACGATATCGGGCGCGTCGGCGGGCAGTTCCTGCGGGATCTCGCGGATCGTGCGGATGTTGGCCGTAACGTTCTCGCCCGTCGTTCCGTCGCCGCGGGTGGCAGCCGTCACCAGCTTGCGGTTCTCGTAGCGCAACGACATGGAGAGCCCGTCGATCTTCGGCTCGGCCGTGAACGCGATCGAGTTATCCGGCATCTGCCCGAGGAAGCGATAGACGGAAGACACGAAATCCTGCACGTCTTCGTCGGAAAATGTGTTGTCGAGCGACAACATCGGCCTTGCATGCACCACCTGGGCAAAGATCCCGGCGGGTGCGGCACCCACCCGCTGCGACGGACTGTCGGTGCGCACCAGCTGCGGAAACTGTGCCTCGATCGCGTCGTTTCGACGCTTCAGTTCATCGTAGTCCGCGTCCGTGATCTCCGGCTGGTCCTTGCCGTGATAGAGCGCGTCGTGATGGGCGATTTCGGCTGCAAGCCGCTGCAACTCGGCCTTCGCCTGCTCCTCGCTCAGGGTTTCGACGGGAATGGTGTCAACGGCCATGGCAACCTCCGGAAATCTCCAGTCGGGTTTAGCGGAAAATCGGCGAATGAAAAGGCCCGGACCTCAGTCCTCCACCTTGCCGAGATCGAGACGCGCGGTGAGCGGCAGATGGTCGGACGCGACACGGGCGAGCGGCGTGTCGTGCACCGTCAGATCTGCGATCAACCCGGTCCTGTTGGCCATGATCCGGTCGAGTGAAAGCACCGGCAGCCGCGCCGGAAAGCTCGGGATCGCCGGCGGTAGCGGACCGAAGATGGGCTCGAGCCGGGTCAGCGCCGAGCCGGGCCCCAGCCGCCACTCGTTGAAATCGCCCATTAGAAGCGTCGGGCGCTGGTCACGGCTCTGCAGGAGATCGAGGATCACGTCGGCCTGCTGCCGACGTGCCCAGCGCAACAGCCCGAGATGCGCGGCGATGACGCGAAGCCCCGCCGTGCCCACGAGATCGATTTCGGCGACCAGTGCGCCCCGCGGTTCGAGCCCCGGCAGGGCGATCTGATGCACGTCGCGTACGATGCCCTCGCGAAACAGGAGCACATTGCCGCGCCAGCCGTGCGATTTCGGACCGGCGATGACGGGGACCGGCAGCAAACCGGTTTCGAGCCTGAGTCGGTTGAGATCGAGCAGACCGGACCGCTCGCCGAATCGCTGATCCGCCTCCTGCAGCGCGATCACATCGGGGCCGATCTCGCGGATCACGTCGATGATCCGCTCCGGGTCGAAGCGGCCGTCCGTGCCCACGCATTTGTGCACATTGTAGGAGGCGACGGTCATTACACCGTCGGCAGGCCCGGACGCGCCGGGCTCGCCCGGCCGCGATTTGCGATTGCGCAGGGAGGTCACCATCGTGCGGGCGAGGCTGGGCTTGGTCTTTTTCATCACGCCAGGTGCATCCGTCATCGGTTAAGCTGAAAGCCGGTCGCGGCCATCACGGCCACGGACAGCGCTCCTCGGTCAAAGATAGGGCGATCCGAGCCAGAACAAGCGGTCGAGCAGCCGGTTCGGCAAGGAACGTGCTTTGAGACGTTCGAGCGTCATCTGATGCGCCACTGCCAGACGCTGGTCGATCCGGTCCTCGATCTGTTCGGCGAGAACCCGGTCATAGACTTCGAGGTCGATCTCGAAATTGAGCCTCAGCGAGCGCGAATCCAGATTGGACGACCCGATGAAACACCATTGCCGGTCTATGACCATGAGCTTGGAATGATCGAACGTGCCACTCGACAGATGCACGCGGCAACCCTCGCGCAGGATCTGGTCGTACTGGCCCATCATCGCCCGCGCCACGATCGCGAGATTGTTCTGTGCGGGCACGATCACATCGACTTGCACGCCCCGTCGTGCCGCCGTGTTCAGCGCGGCGATAAAGGTGGTATCCGGCAGGAAATATGGCGAGACGATCCGGATCGACCGCTCCGCGACGGAGAAGGCCCCAAGAAGCATTCGATGGTTCGTTTCGATATGGGCGTCTGGCCCGGATACCACGGCACGGATCGAGGTCCCTGACCCGGGCAGAGAATCGTCGAGCCGCACCCGCCATTCCGGACCCAGGAGAACCTCGCCCGTCTCGAAATGCCAGTCTTCCGCCGCGACCGCCAGGATGTCGGCGACGACGGGACCGGACACGCGGAAATGCGTGTCGCGTGCGCCATCAGGCCCGACAAAGCCGGCACGGATGTTCATGCCCCCGACAAAGGCCGTCGCACCGTCCACCACCAGGATCTTCCGGTGCGTACGCAGATTGGCATAGGGGAGCCGCAGCCCCATGATGACCTGTCCGTTGAAGGTGGCGACCGACACACCGCCCTGCTCCAGATAGCCGATGATGCTGGGCACGCTATAGCGGGCACCCACGGCGTCGACGATGACCCGCACCGCCACGCCGCGCCTATGTGCCGCGATCAGGCAATCTGCGATGCGAAGCCCGACGACATCGCGATCGAAGATATAGGTCTCGAGGATGATGCTGGACTGCGCCTTCTCGATCGCCTGGCACATGCCATCGAATGTCTCTTCACCGGTGGTGAGCATCGTGATTTGGTTGCCGGACGACAGCGGATGCCGGGTCACTTTGTCCCCGAGCAGCTTCATCTGCCCGAACCGGCTGCCGAACTGTGCGGCCACCGCCTCCCGGCTCACGGCGTAGAGCGACAGGCTGCGCCAGATTTCGTCCAGTTCCAGGGCACGGCGGGAAATCAGCGTCGCGCGGCGAATGCGATTGATGCCGGCCACGGCATAGATCATCGCGCCCACCAAGGGCGAGAGGATGATGACACCCACCCAGCCGAGCGCCGAGCGAACCTCCCGCTTGGTCATGGCTGCATGGGTAGCAGCGACCGTGCCGAACACCACGGAAAGCACGGCAAGGGTCTCGGCCCAGTAGATCTGGATCATTTCAAGCATGGCGAACCAGCGAAACAGGTTTTGTTGGGAAGCGCAACCGACAACCGGCGGATGAAAATCACTCCCCGGCTGCGAGCAGCTTGGCCGCTGCCGCCCGCGCTTCGTCGGTCACCGATGCGCCCGCCAGCATGCGCGCGATTTCTTCCTTGCGATGCTCCGGCTCCATGATCGCCACGCGAGTCGCGATCTTGTCGCCCGCATCGCCGGTCGGCCCCTTGGAAATCAGAAAATGTGTCGAGGCGCGCGCCGCGACCTGCGGTGCATGGGTGACGGACAATACCTGTACTTTGGCGGAGAGCCGCTTCAACCGCTGGCCGATGGCATCGGCCACTGCACCTCCCACACCGGTATCGATTTCATCGAAGACGAGTGTCGGCGCGGATCCGCGATCGGCAAGGGCAACCTTCAGCGCCAGCAGGAAGCGCGAGAGCTCGCCACCCGAGGCGACCTTCATGATCGGGCCCGGCCGCGTGCCGGGATTGGTCTGCACGTGGAATTCAACGGTGTCGATGCCATCGACCGTCGCATTCTCTGGATCGGCGACCACCTCGACCATGAAGCGCGCACGCTCCAGCTTCAGTGCCGGCAGTTCCATCATGACAGCATCGGCGAGCGCTTGGGCCGCGTTCTGTCGCTTCGCAGACAGTTGCTGTGCCAGGTGATCGAAATGCCCCTTTGTCTCGCGAACGGCGGCTTCGAGCTGGCCGAGACGCTCCTCTCCGGCATCGAGATCGGCCAGATCCGCCACCATCTTTTCAGCGAGCGCTGGAAGATCGACAACGGCGACGGAATATTTGCGGCCGGCAGCTCTGAGCGCAAAGAGACGCTCCTCGACCCGTTCCAGTTCGCGTGGATCGAATTCGGTGCGGCGCAACGCCGCCTCCACTTCCATCTGGGCGGCGGACAGCGTGTCGAGCGCAGTCCCAAGCAGTTGGACGGTCTCTTCGAGCAGTCCCGGAGCCTCGTGGCTCTTGCGCTCCAGCCGACGCATCAGGGAGGCGATATGAGGCACGGGGGACGCATTGCCATTCAGGAATTCCGAAGCCTCGGCGATGTCGCCTGCGATCCGCTCCGACTTCTGCATGGCGGAGCGCCGCTCGGCCAGATCGTCCTCTTCTCCGTCCAGGGGCGAAAGTGTCTCCAGCTCCTCGACGGAGGCGCGCAGATAGTCGGCCTCCCGGGCGGCCGCTTCCACCTTTGCCTTGTGCGTCTTGTAGCTGCGCTCCGCATCCCGCCAGCGACGATAGCTCTCCCCCAGATCGACGGCCTCGTCCGTCAACCCGGCAAAAGCGTCCAGCAGCATGCGATGGGCATTGGTGTCGATCAGGGCGCGGTCGTCGTGCTGGCCGTGGATCTCGACGAGAAGCTGGCCGACCTGGCGCATGAGCTGCACACTGACCGGCTGGTCGTTGATATAGGCGCGGGTGCGGCCGTCGGCAGACTGAACGCGACGGAAGATCAGATCGCCATCATCATCGACACCATTGCCCTTGAGCAGGGTCCTGGCGGGATGGCCGTTGCCGACGTCGAAGACGGCTGTCACTTGCCCCTTGTCCTCGCCGTGACGCACGAGCGAGCCATCGCCGCGCCCGCCGAGCGCCAGTGAAAGACTGTCGAGGAGAATGGACTTACCGGCGCCCGTCTCGCCGGTCAGCACGGAGAGGCCGGTTTCAAAGGCAAGGTCCAGCCGCTCGATCAGAACGATATCGCGGATCGACAGCTGGACCAGCATGGGCTCAGTTTCTCACTTCGTGACGATGGACCGGTCAGGTCCCGATCAGGAGCCTGCGACCGGCGCGGGTGATCCACGACCCGGAATTCTCACGCGGCTCGACACCACCCTTCTGCAACAGCGCATAACTGTCGGCATACCACTGGCTGTCGGGATAATTATGCCCAAGCACCGCAGCTGCCGCCTGGGCTTCGGAAACGACACCCATGGCAAAATAGGACTCGACCAGGCGCGCCAGCGCTTCCTCGATCTGGTTCGTGTTCGGATACTGTTCGACCACGACGCGGAAGCGCGACACGGCCGCGAGGTATTCCTTGCGCTCCAGATAATACCGTCCGACCTGCATTTCCTTGCCGGCCAACTGGTCGCGGGCGAAACGCAACTTTGCCTGGGCATCATCGACATATTCCGAGTCCGGGAAGTCGTTGACCACCCGCTGCATCGCCTCGATGGTCTTCACCGAGTTGCGCTGGTCCTGCGTAACGCTGGAGATCTGCTTCCAGTAGGACAGGCCGACGAGATACTGCGCATAGGCCGCATCCTCGGATCCCGGATAGAGGTTCATGTAGCGGTTGCCTGTGGCAATCGCATCCGCATAGCGGCCAAGCCGGTATTTGGTGAAGGTGCTCATGACCAGTGACTTGCGCGACCACTCGGAGAACGGATGCTGCGCATCGACGGCATCGAACTTGCGCGACGCCTCACTCATATTGCCCGCCTTGATATTGGCGAGGCCCTGATTGTAGAGCACTTCCGGTGGTTCGGTTTCGGCGGCGAGCTTGCTGATGTCGATATCCGGGTCGGACTGGCACCCGGCGAGCACCGCCCCGACCGACATCATTACGCACAGGCCTGCAATACGCGCGGCTTTCTTCACAACGACCGATCCCACATGATTCATTCGAAATGATCCCGATTGCAGCGCCGCTTGAAAACCGTCGCCTTCAACTGGCGTTTCTAGCCACAAAAGCGGCACTAGGGCAACGCAGTGATGTGACTTTAACGCATTTTTGTGGCAGGGCGCCCAGAAAGTGCCGTTTCTTCAGTATCTTCCGCCGCCCAGTAAAAACGCCGGCCTTCTAAAAGAAGCCGGCGCGCAAACTTCAAGTTGCCAGTTCCGAGGTCAGGCGGACCAGGGAGCAAATTCGGGCACCTGGACCGGAACGAACTCGCGAGCACGAACCTGATAGCTACGGCTCGGAGCCTCCACGACTTCATAGGCCGTCGGATCGCTGAGCAGCGCCTTAAGTGCATTCGCATTCATCTTGTGACCGCCACGATAGGAGCGATAGCAGCCGATGAACTGGGCGCCGGCCAGAGCCAGATCGCCGACGGCATCGAGCGTTTTGTGACGGACGAACTCGTCCTTCTCGTAACGCAGGCCCTCGACATTGATAACCGTGTCGTCGTCCGAGATGACGACGGAGTTTTCGAGCGACGAGCCCAGCGCAAAACCGGCGGCCCAGAGGCGTTCGACATCGCGCATGAAGCCGAAGGTGCGCGCCCGCGACAATTCGTTCTTGAAGGTCTCTGCCGTCAAGTCGCCTTCCCACTTCTGTCGGCCGATCAGCTTGCTGTCGAAATCGATCTCGACCTCGAAGCGCGTGCCGTCATAGGGGCGGAACTCGGACCAGGAAGCACCCGATTCGATACGGACAGGCTTGGTGACGCGAATGTAGCGGCGCTTGACGCCGAGATTTGAAATCCCGACCTGCTCGATCGCATCGATGAAGACTTCGGAACTGCCATCCATGATCGGCATTTCGGCACCGTCGACTTCAACGATGACGTTGTCGAGTCCGAGCGCATAGAGCGCGGCCATGACATGCTCCACCGTCGCTACGGAGCGGGCCGGGTTGGTTCCAAGCACGGTGCAGAGATCCGTATTGCCGACATGGGCAGAGACTGCCCGGTATTCGCTGGTCGAGCCATCGTCATGCTGTCGCTGAAACACGATACCCGTTCCGGCTTCGGCCGGCTGGAAGGTGATCGTGACGTCTCGCCCCGAATGGACCCCGATTCCCGTCAGCGTAAGCGGTGCTGCGATCGTGGTCTGAAATCCGAGCAAAGCAATTGCCATTCCGTTAGCCTTAAAATGATGCGACGAGGCGGTGGATCTGAAGTAACCCGTCGCAAACTTGCGTCATAGGACAGCTGAGTCCTGTTTCGATCACATACATACGTGGCACGGCCCTTCCAGCCAAATCACTGATTCTTTCGCTTTGTAACGAAGCCAGGCCATTGATTAAATTCAAGAATTCAACCTCCTGAAACAGACCGTGAAATGCAAGAAACCCGGACCTTTCGACCCGGGTTTCGTCCGTGACTCGTGGCAGAAAATCAGCTTGTCTGACGGCGCAGGAAAGCCGGGATTTCGAGCTGGTCGTCTTCGCTGGCGGCCCGTGCCGGCGTGGCGCGACCGTGATCGTCCAACTGGCCGCGACGCGGCGCGTAGAGGCTAGCTTCGGCCGAGAGCGGGCGGCGCTGCTGCGAGGGTGCCGCTGGTGCCGAACCGGTCATGTCACCCATCACCTGCTCCTCTTCAGCCTGACGGCCGAGCGAGTTGGTGATGCGCTTTAGGAGACCCATCGGGCCACGCTCGTCCTGGGCTGCGGGAGCAGCCGGCTGGGCGCGATGGTCGATTTCGGCGCGAAGCACCGGCGGGAAGTCTTCCACCTTCGGCATGCGAACCGGCTCTGGTGCCATGCGGGGCTCGGCAGCCATCGGTGCCGGCGCAACGGGCGCCTGCATGACGGGAGCGGGCTGCTGCATGACCGGAGCCGGCTGGCTCATGACCGGCGCCGGAGCGACCGGCTGGGTCATCAGCGGAGCAGGAGCTGCTTCCGGTGCCGGCGAGGCGAAGAGCCTGCTGGCAGGACGGAAATCCTGTTGCGGAGCTGCCTGCGGCTGGCTCAGCGACTGACGGGCAGCGGCGATTTCGAGTTCGCGTTCCATGGCTGCTTCAGCCGAACGGATGGTGTCTGCGACCGGATCCATGGTCGGCTTGGGGGCCTGCGCCATTGCAGGCTGATATGCGGCCGGTGCCGGAGCAACGGCCGCGGAAGAACGCATAGCAGGCTTTGTGAGCGGTGCCGCTTCGAAGCCCTTGGAGGCCAGAGCCGCACGGTCGATGCCGGTGGCGACGACCGAAACGCGGATGATACCTTCCAGCGCTTCGTCGAAGGTCGCACCAAGGATGATGTTGGCGTCCGGATCGACTTCTTCGCGAATGCGGGTCGCGGCTTCGTCGACTTCGAACAGGGTCAGGTCACGACCACCGGTGATCGAGATCAAGAGGCCCTGAGCGCCCTTCATCGAGGTTTCGTCGAGCAGCGGATTGGCAATCGCAGCTTCGGCTGCCTGCATGGCTCGGCCTTCGCCGGATGCTTCGCCGGTGCCCATCATGGCGCGGCCCATCTCGCGCATCACGGAGCGAACGTCCGCGAAGTCGAGGTTGATCAGGCCTTCCTTGACCATCAGGTCGGTGATGCAGGCGACGCCCGAGTAGAGCACCTGGTCGGCCATCGCGAAAGCGTCGGCAAAGGTGGTGCGGTCGTTGGCGATACGGAAGAGGTTCTGGTTCGGGATGACGATCAGGGTGTCGACCGACTTCTGCAGCTCTTCGATGCCGGATTCGGCGAGCCGCATGCGGCGAGCGCCTTCGAAGTGGAACGGCTTCGTGACGACGCCGACGGTCAGGATGCCCTTGTTGCGAGCAGCCTGGGCGACGACCGGAGCAGCACCGGTACCGGTACCACCACCCATGCCGGCGGTGACGAAGCACATGTGCGTACCATTCAGGTGATCGATGATCTCGTCGATGCACTCTTCAGCGGCGGCACGACCGACTTCCGGCTGAGAACCGGCGCCGAGACCTTCGGTGACATTGACACCGAGCTGGATGATCCGCTCGGCCTTGGTCATGGTCAGCGCCTGGGCATCCGTGTTGGCGACGACGAAATCGACGCCCTGCAGACCAGCGGTGATCATGTTGTTGACGGCATTGCCGCCACCGCCACCGACACCGAAGACGGTGATGCGGGGCTTCAGCTCAGTGATATCTGGCTTCTGCAGCTTGATGGTCATGGTACCCGTTCCTTCTTTTTCCGGCCGCATCGCCAAGCCGGCCATGTCATTTCAACAGATTTCCCTTGGCCGAACCTTGTGGTCGGAGGGTGAACTCAAAAACTCTCTTTCAGCCACTGGCCCATACGGGCGAACCGGCTGTTTCCGTTGCCGAAGGGCGAGAACAACCCGCCCTGCCCGGCATGTGTTTCCTGATCCGCCATCTGCGGATAGATCGTCAGGCCGACCGCCGTCGAGAAAGCAGGTCCCTTGGCAGCTGCCGGCAGACCCGACACACCCATCGGACGACCGATACGCACGTTCCGGGCCAGAATGCGGCGGGCCGCTTCCGGCATGCCCGTCAGCTGGCACGCACCACCCGTCAGAACGACGCGTTTCCCAACCACCGGCGAGAAGCCCGACTTCTGGATCCGGTCGCGCAGCATTTCGAGGGTTTCCTCGATGCGCGCGCTGATGATCCGGGTCAGGAGCGCCTTCGGAACCTGGGTCGGCTGATCGCGATCGTCCTCGCCGATCGGCGGGACGGACACGAGTTCGCGGTCATCGGCGCCGTTGGCGACAGCCGAACCGTGAACGACCTTCAGACGTTCTGCATCCTCGATACGGGTGGAAAGCCCGCGCGCCAGATCGGTTGTCACATGGTGACCGCCAATCCCGATGGCGTCCGTATGGATCAACTTGCCTTCGGCAAAGACCGAGATGGTGGTCATGCCACCGCCCATGTCGATCGCCGCGCAACCCAGCTCCACCTCATCGTCGACCAGGGCAGCAAGGCCGCTGGCATAAGGCGTGGCAACCACGCCCTCGACGGTCAGATGGGCGCGGTTGATGCAGAGCTCCAGATTACGAAGCGCTGCCCGTTCGGCCGTGACCACGTGCATGTCGACGCCGAGAACATCGCCATACATGCCAAGTGGATCACGGATTCCCCGCTCTCCGTCAAGTGAAAAGCCCGTCGGCAGCGAGTGCAGGACCGCACGGTCGTTGCCCTGGGACTGCTGGCCAGCGGCAATCAGCACCTTGCGCAGATCGCCTGCCTCCACTTCCTGACCACCAAGATCGATGGAAGCCGTGTAGACATCCGAGCCGATACGGCCCGCAGAGACGTTGACGATCAGGCTCTCGACCGTGAGGCCCGCCATGCGCTCGGCCGCATCGACGGCGAGGCGCACGACGTTTTCAACCGCATCGAGATCGGCGATCACGCCGGACTTGATGCCATGCGAGCGCTGATGCCCGAGGCCGATGACCTCGACATTGTGGGTGCGCCCCGGAAGGACTGCGGATTCGCGGCGCGGCGTCAGCCGGGCAATGATGCAGACGACCTTGGTCGATCCGATGTCGAGCACCGAAACCACATGCGCACGCTTCGAAGACAGCGGCTTCGTGCGCGGGAGACCGAAGGAAGAGCCACCAAAGATGCTCATATCTTCTGCTCCAGCTTCTTGAGGGCCTTGCGACGCTCCTCCAGAGCAGCCGTGCGGCGCTCCAGAGCAGCAGATGTCAGGCGGACGGCGACACGATCGGGCAAGCGCAGATCGACCACGGCGATATCGCGCGAGAGAACCTGCTGCTCTTCGTCGAAGCGGTTGAGCAGGGCCAACGCACCGGCGACATTCCCTTCCGGCAGGCGAACGACGACCCTATTGTCGAGATGCACATCCCAACGACGGCCACCGACCCGAACGAAAGCCTTCACTCGCGAAGCGATCGATGGCCACTTGGAGAATTCCTCATCGATGGAGGCCGCTGCCGTCTCCGCATCACGACCTACGAACAGCGGCAGCGAGGCAAACTTGTTGTCGCGCAGCGGCGCGATCACCGAACCCGAGCGCTCGATGATGGAAAGATCCGTGCCATGCTGCCAGATGCCATAGGCCTGACGCTCGCGCAGCACCACCTCTACGGTCGAGGGATACACTTTGCGAACTTCAGCCGATTCGACCCAGGGAAGCTCGGAAAGCGCTTTACGGGCAGTCGCGATGTCGAGACCGAGAAGACTGGTGGAGCCATCGAGACCGAGCAGCTGGAGAATGTCGATTTCGGACGTGTGCTGGTTGCCTGAGACGCTGATATCCTCGACCGCAAAACCGGCAGAGGCCGTGAGCGTCTGCATGACGACCGGACCATGGCCACCGACAACGACACCATGCAGGCAGACGAGGCCGTAGAAGGCGCCGAGACTGACCTTGCCGAGATGGCGAGGCAAAACGGTCCGACCGGAAAACAGGCTGATCACGAAACGAACGACGCGACGCAGCGGGCGCGGAAGCACCTTGGCCTCCGCGGAGGCGAGCGGAGCAGCGGGGTAAACCCCGGAAGCATCAGCCAGTTTATTGCCGCTCAACGAGAACAAGAAGCGTCCTCCACCATCCAACGTACAAATTCACCAAAACCATAGCCCGCGTGGGCCGCCATTTCCGGCAGTAACGAGGTCGGGGTCATGCCGGGCTGGTTGTTGAGTTCCAGCCAGATGAGATCACCATCCTCGGAGAAGCGATCGTCGTAGCGGAAGTCTGACCGACTCACTCCGCGACACCCGAGCGCCTGATGTGCCTTCAACGCCAATGATTGTATTTTTTGGTAAATTTTCGGTGAAATTTCCGCAGGAAGAACGTGTTGCGAGCCGCCTGCCGCATACTTGGAGTCGTAATCATAGAAGCTGTGCCCGAGGGGCACGATCTCGGTCACACCAAGCACCTTGCCATCCATCACGCCGCAGGTGAGCTCACGTCCCGCCACATAGCGCTCGACCATGACGGTATCGCCGTAGCGCCATTCGCTGGAAGTCAGGATCTGGGGCGGATGAGCCATGTCGTCGCGCACGATGACGACGCCGAAGCTGGAGCCCTCGCGCACTGGCTTCACCACGTAGGGCGGCGCCATCGGATGGCTATTCCCGATATCGAGGCGGCTCATGACGACGGCCTCAGCGACAGGAATACCCGCCTGGGCCGCCACGATCTTCGCCTGCTTCTTGTCCATGGCGAGCGCGGAGGCGAGCACGCCGGAATGTGTGTAGGGAATTTCGAGATATTCGAGCACGCCCTGGATCGTGCCGTCTTCACCGAAGGGACCATGCAAGGCGTTAAAGGCAACGTCCGGCTTCAGGTCCTGAAGAACACGGCCGATATCGCGACCGACATCGACCTTGGTGACCTTGAACCCCTCACCTTCGAGGGCGGCAGCGCAGGCATCACCCGACGACAAGCTCACGGGCCGTTCGGAGGACAATCCACCCATCAAAACCGCGACATGCTTGCCACTCATTTACGCCTCGCAAATCCCTGAACCGGCCGACCATCGCATCGACCGCATCGGCTCTCTATGAGGTCAGTTCAACAACATTAAGGTTAATGAACCGTTTACTTTCGTTAACTCGACCCGCAAACAGGCCGGATCCAGGGCTCATCAGAGACCTGAAGGAGCATCGATAAAGCCATGAATTCAAGAAAGAAATGACAAAGTGTGCCCGTCAGGCCGTCAGGCGAGACGGGATCGTCTCCGCGCGAGAACCTGTCGGATAAGACGCATCCGGGGATGCATCAGCGAGGTCTTTGGCGTGCACGATTCGATTCCGTCCGCCAGCCTTGGCGATGTATAGGGCGCGATCCGCACTGGAAAACAATTCGCTGAATCCGAGCTCCGAAACACCCTCCGACACGCCTGCGGAGACGGTGACCGACATACGACGCCCCGCAACCTCGAAGCCCATGTCTTCGACGGCGTGGCGGATCGCCTCTGCGAGATCGGACGCGCTTTCCGTTCGCGGACCGGCGAGCAAGACGGCAAACTCTTCACCGCCGATACGGGCAGCCGTCGCCCCCTCGCCCAGTACATCTGTCAGGCTTTGGCTGACACGCACGATGACGTCGTCTCCCGCCTTGTGGCCGAGCGTGTCGTTGATCGACTTGAAGCGGTCGATGTCGAGCACAATCAGGGCAACCGGCCCACGTACCTGCTCGAAAGTGTCGAGAAAGGCGCGGCGGTTCATAAGGCCAGAGAGCATGTCGGTCCGGCTGAGCATTTCGAAACGCTGGCGTGACATGCCCAGATCATAGATCGCGAGTCCGACAACAGAATAAGCGATGACGGCAACAATGAAGGAAACCGGTGGCGTCAGCATGGTGGCCACCACCAGCGCCGGCCCGAGCGGATAGGGCAGAAGCCCGAGCGCCACCAGAATCAGGTGGCCAACGATGTTGAGGAGGTAGGCGAAGACGGCAATCTTGGCCGCCATCCAGGCGGCCTTCGACACTACCGCGCGCCGCGAGGAGAACTCGCCAAGCGTCAATTGTCGTATCACCCAGAGATGGACCAGATCGAACATGAAACTCCCCGCAACCACGGGGAGCCTAGATTAGTGAAGTTAAAACTTCGTGGGGGCAAGCACAGCGAACTAGGCCGATACCGAACCCATGAACGGCTTGACCTCGCGGCCGGGCATGAAGATGCCGAGGCGCTTGATCTCCCATTCGAGCTTGATGCCGGCGGTTTCGAACACCCGCTGGCGCACGGTCTCGCCGAGATATTCGAGATCGTAGCCCGTGGCGTGGCCGACATTGATCATGAAGTTGCAGTGGAGCGACGACATCTGCGCCCCGCCAATCATCAGACCGCGGCAACCGGCCTCGTCGATCAGCTCCCAGGCCGAATGGCCCTCAGGGTTCTTGAACGTCGAGCCGCCGGTCTTTTCCTTGACCGGCTGTACCGTCTCGCGGTGGTGCCGAACAGCATCCATATCCGCGCGGATCTTGGCCTTCTCTTCCGGATAACCCTCAAAAACAGCGCTGGTAAAGATCAGGCCTTCGGACGCTGCCGAATGGCGGTAGCTATAGCCCATGTCGGCATTCGACAGGACATGCACCTTGCCCTTGCGATCGACCGCCTCGACCTCGACCAGCCGGCCGGCCGTGTCGCCGCCATTGGCGCCGGCATTCATGCGGATCGCGCCGCCGATCGAACCGGGAATGCCGTAGTAGAAGTGGAAACCGCCGATATTGTTGTCCATCGCCATGGCGGCAATGTGCTTGTCGGGGCAAATCGCACCCGCACGAATACGGTTCTCACCCGCGAGCTCGACCTGGCCGAAACCCTTGGCAGAGAGACGGATCACCACACCGGGGATCCCGCCGTCACGCACGAGCAGGTTCGAGCCGACGCCGACGACCGTCAGCGGCACCTCTTCGGGCAGAAGCTTGAGGAACGCGGCCAGATCCTCGACGTCATGCGGCTGAAACATCAGTTCGGCGAGGCCGCCAGCCTGGAACCAGGTCACCCTGTCCATCGGCGCGTCAGGCGTCAGCCGCCCCTTGAGATCGTTGACTTCAGGGCCGAGCGAGGCCAGAAGCTTTTCCCCATCCACCTGTTTCATTCAAGACTTTCCCGCAATTGCATCTAGTTCCGTCGGCAGGGCAGCAGCCCATTGGGTGATGTTGCCCGCCCCCAACAGGACCACGAAATCCCCCGGTTGTGCAATGCCCGCGACAAGCGAGGCCAACTGTTCGGGCGCGGCCAAGTAGCGCGCATCGCGGTGACCGCCGGACTTGATCCGTGAGACCAGCACTTCCGAATCGATCCCCTCGATCGGCTCTTCGCCCGCTGCATAGACCGGCGACAGGAAGATCGTGTCGGCATCGTTGAAGCAGTTGGCAAAGTCGTCGAACAGGCTTGCAAGCCGGCTGAAGCGGTGCGGCTGGTGCACGGCGATGATCCGCCCCTTGCACGACTCGCGCGCGGCCCGGAGCACGGCCTTGATCTCCACCGGGTGGTGACCGTAGTCGTCGAAGACCTGCACGCCGTTCGACGCGCCGGTCAGCGTGAAGCGCCGCTTGACGCCGCCGAAGCCCGCAAGCCCCTTGCGGATCGCCTCTTCCGAAATGTCGAGCCGGTTGGCGACAGCAATTGCGGCGCAGGCATTGGAAATGTTGTGCCGGCCCGGCATCGGCAGGACCAGATCCTTGAAGTTGAAGACGCGGCCGGTGCGGCGACGGCGGATTTCGACGTCGAAGATAGAGCGCGTGCCATCGAGCCGCACATTCGAGAAGCGTACGTCCGCCTGCGGGTTCTCACCGTAGGTGATGACCTTGCGATCTTCGATGCGGCCAACCAGCGCCTGCACTTCAGGATGGTCGAGGCACATCACGCCAAAACCATAGAACGGCACATTCTCGACGAACTGGCGGAAGGCCGCACGTGCATTGTCAAAGGTGCCGTAGTGATCGAGATGCTCGGGATCGATATTGGTGACGATCGCAACATCAGCCGGCAGCTTCAGGAAGGTGCCGTCGGACTCGTCAGCCTCGACCACCATCCACTCACCCTCGCCCATGCGGGCATTGGTGCCATAGGCATTGATGATACCGCCATTGATGACGGTCGGGTCGAGAGCGCCGGCATCGAGAAGCGCTGCGACCATCGAGGTGGTCGTGGTCTTGCCATGCGTGCCGCCGACGGCGATCGCATTGCGGAAGCGCATGAGCTCAGCCAGCATTTCGGCGCGCCGGACGATCGGCAGCAGCTTTTCGCGGGCGGCGACGAGTTCGGGATTGTTCTTCTTGATCGCGGTCGAAACGACAACGACCTCCGCCTCACCCAGGTTCTCGGCCTTGTGGCCGACAAAGACCTCGATGCCCTTGGCGCGCAGACGCTGGACGTTGGCGCTTTCGGCCTGGTCCGACCCTTGCACCCTGTGGCCGAGATTGTGCAGCACCTCGGCGATCCCGCTCATCCCGATGCCACCGATCCCGATGAAATGGACGAGGCCAATGGATTTCGGCATTTTCATTGTGTGGCTCCCTTCGACTGGGCAATGCCCTTGCCGGCGGCAATAGCCTCTACGAGGTCTGCGAGCAAGCCGGCCGCATGGGGCTTGCCCGTGCTTTTCGCAGCAGCCGCCATCGTGGCGAGCCGATCAGGCCCCTCCATCGCCTCCGTCAGAAGACTTACGATCCTGTCGGTGGAAAGCTGCGCCTGCGGGATGACCTGCGCTCCGCCTTGAGCGGCGAGCGCTGCAGCGTTTGCGGCCTGGTCATGGTCAAGCGCATGCGGATAGGGAACGAGAAGGCTCGGCCGACCGATGACTGCGAGTTCCGATACCGTCGAAGCCCCGGAGCGGCAGATCACGAGATGGGCAGCTGCCAGCCGCTCAGCCATGTCGGTAAAGAACGGCGCGACATCGGCGCGAATGCCGAGCGTTGCATAGCTGTCGATGACCTTCTGACGGTCTTCAGGGCGCGCCTGCTGCGTCACGACGAGCCGCGCACGCAGAGCATCTGGCAGCAGCCGAATCGCGCCGGGGATGGCGTCGGAAAAGAACTGCGCCCCCTGGCTTCCACCGAAGACCACCAGATTGAACCGCGCCGTGTCTCCGGATGGCGAATAGGGCTGTGCTGCCGCTGCAATAACCGCTGGCCGCACGGGATTTCCAGTCAGCACCATCTTCGCCGCATACTCACCGCTCGGTGACATAAAACCGCCAGCGATTGCGCGAACCCGCGAGGCGAGAAGCTTGTTGGCGCGGCCCATGACGGCGTTCTGCTCGTGCACTGCAGTCGGCACACCGAGACCGGCTGCCGCAAACAGCGGAGGAACCGTTGGATATCCGCCAAAGCCGATGACGGCCTTCGGCTTCAGGCGCGCCACAAGGCTCCGCGCCTCACGATAACCGCGCCAGAGCGACAGAAACGCCTTGACGACAGCGATCGGGTTCTTCGAGCCGATCGTGGCCGAGGAGACGGTATGGATCTCGTCTGCCGGAAAAGTCGCAGCATAGCGTTCGGCGCGCCTGTCGGTCACCAGATGCACACCGTAGCCACGGGATTTCAGCTCGTGCGCCAGCGCCTCGGCCGGAAAGAGATGTCCGCCGGTGCCACCGGCGGCGAGCAGGACGATGCCTTTGGTCATACGCAATTACTCCGCGGGTACGCCCGCAACAGACCGGAACAGGCTGCGCTCCTGCGCGCGTTTTTCCGGACGGCGGCGGGTGAGCGCCAGGATGAAGCCGGCGGTAACGCAGATCGCCGTCATCGACGAGCCACCATAGGAGATGAGCGGCAGCGTCATGCCCTTGGCCGGCAGCAGTTCGAGATTGACGCCGATATTGATCATCGACTGCACGCCGAGCAGCAGCACGAGACCGGAGACGGCAAGACGGTTGAAGTCATTGCGTTCCTTGTAGGCGTGGCTCAAGCCACGGAGCACGAGGAAGCCAAAGATCGCGACGAGAACCATGCAGAAGACGATGCCGAACTCTTCGGCCGCGACCGAGAAGATGAAGTCGGTATGGCTGTCGGGGATGATGCGCTTGACGATGCCCTCACCCGGGCCTTGGCCGAACCAGTCGCCACGAATGATCGCCTCGCGCGCAGTGTCGACCTGGAAGGTGTCACCCTCCCCGGTCAGGAAGCGGTCTATTCGCCCGGCAACATGCGGCAGGGTCACATAGGCGCCGAAGAAGCCGACGCTGCCCAATGCGCCGAGCACGACGATCCAGAGCCAGGGCATGCCGGCCATGAAGAACATCGCGCCCCAGACGCTGCCGATCAGGATGGTCTGGCCAAGGTCAGGCTGCGCGATCAACAGGGCCGCCGCGATGCCGAAGAGCAGGATGGCGAAAAGATTGCCCGGAATTTCCGGCTGGCGCGCATGTTCCGCGAACAACCAAGCGCAGATCACGACAAAGGCCGGCTTCATGAATTCCGATGGCTGGATCGACATCGAGCCGATCGACAGCCAGCGTCGACCGCCCTTGACCTCAAGGCCGATGAACAGAACCAGCACCATCATGATCAGCGAGGCTGCAAGAATCAGCATGGCCATGCGCCTGACCTGGCGAGGCGACAGGAAGGAAAGCCCGATCATCACACCGAGGGCCGGCATCATGAAGAAGGCATGACGCTTGACGAAATGGAAGCTGTCGAGATTGAGACGTTCGGCAACCGCCGGAGACGCCGCGAAGGAAAGCATCAGCCCGATCCCCATGAGGAGAACGAAGGTGATCAGGAACAGACGGTCGATCGTCCAGAACCAGTCAGCGACCGGCCCCCTCTCTACGCGGCTTACCATCTCATTTACCTCCTGTCGGCAGGTCGATCAGCATCGTCACTCCATCGAGGTCCGCCACATGGCCCACGAAGGCATCGCCGCGGACTTCGAAATTCTTGTACTGGTCGAAGCTTGCGCAAGCCGGTGACAGCATCACGGCAGAAGCTTCACCATCCCGATCGGCATCGGCAGCCGCATGGGCCACGGCGCGCTCCAGATGGTCCGAGATCTCGTAAGGCACCCGGTCACCAAGCTGCGCAGCAAAGGCCGAAGCAGCCTCACCGATCAGATAAGCCTTCACGATGCGCGGGTAGAGTGGTGCGAGGCTTGCGATGCCGCCTTCCTTGGGCAGACCACCCGCAATCCAGTAGATCCGCTCATAGCTGGAAAGTGCCGGTGCTGCCGCATCCGCATTGGTCGCCTTGCTGTCGTTGACAAAGACCACTTGGCGGCGACGCCCGACCGGCTGCATGCGATGCTTGAGGCCGGGGAAGCTCTGCAGGCCCTTGCGAATCTCGTCTTCCGAAACGCCGGCTGCCAGGCAGGCGGCGATCGCGGCACAGGCATTCTGCGCATTGTGGCTGCCGCGCAGCGTCTGAATCCCGTCGAGATCGACGAGAAGCGAGGTCGCCCCCTGTTCGGCCCGAATGATGCGCGAGCCCTCGGCATAAAGGCCATCGGCAAGCGGCTGCCGCTTGGAAATACGGATAACCTTCGTGCCGGCGCGCTCGACACGATCGCCGATCAGCTCGCAATAGCTGTCATCGATGCCGACGATCGCGGTCTTGGCTCCTGCAACGAGCCGTTCCTTCACATCGGCATAATGCTGCATCGTGCCGTGGCGATCGAGATGATCGGGTGTCAGATTGAGCAGGATGCCGGCCGTCGGATTGAGCGTCGGCGCAAGGTCGATCTGATAGGACGAGCATTCGACGACGAAGAACCGGCCATCCCTGGGCGGATCGAGCGTCAGCACCGCACGGCCGATATTGCCGCCAAGCTGCGTATCGCGACCGCTTGCCTGGAGAATATGGGCAATGAGAGCGGTGGTCGTCGACTTCCCGTTGGTCCCGGTGATCGCGATGAAGGGGCAATCCGGCGCCTGCGCCCGACGCTCGCGCACGAAGATCTCGACGTCGCCGATGATCTCCACGCCGGCATTGCGGGCAAAGCCGACCGTCCAGTGCGGCTTCGGATGTGTGAGCGGCACGCCGGGTGACAGCACGAAGGATGCAACCGACGACCAGTCGATCTCGCGCAAGTCCCGGGTCGGCACGCCGTCGGCCTCAGCCCGTGCAACGCTGTCGGGATTGTCGTCCCAGGCAATCACATTGGCGCCGCCGGCCTGCAGGGCCTTGGCCGTGGCGAGGCCCGAACCGCCGAGCCCGAACAGCGCGACGGTCTTGCCCTTGAAGGTGTTGGCCGCGATCATCGCCGCCTCACCGCAGCTTCAGGGTCGAGAGGCCGAGCATGGCGAGGCCCACAGCAATGATCCAGAAGCGGATGACGACCTGGCTCTCGGTCCAGCCGAGCTTTTCGAAATGGTGGTGGATCGGCGCCATCAGGAAAACGCGCTTGCCGGTCAGCTTGAAATAGCCGACCTGGATGATCACCGACAGCGTCTCCATGACGAAGAGACCGCCGATGATCGCCATGACGATCTCGTGCTTGGTAGCGACAGCCACGGAGCCGATCAGGCCGCCGAGCGCGAGCGAACCGGTGTCACCCATGAAAATGGCAGCCGGCGGCGCGTTGAACCACAGGAAACCGAGGCCGGCCCCGATCACGGCGCCCAGCACCACTGCGAGCTCGCCCGTGCCGGGCGTGAAATTGATCTGCAGGTAGTTGGAGAACACCGCATTGCCGGCGAGATAGGCAATCACGCCGAAGGAGGCGGCCGCGATCATCACGGGCACGATCGCGAGGCCGTCGAGGCCGTCCGTCAGGTTCACCGCATTGCCGGCACCCACGATGACGAATCCGCCGAACAGCACGAAGAAGATCCCGAGATCGATCAAGAAATCCTTGAAGAAGGGGAAGGCGATCGAGGAGCCGAAGGTCGAGCCTTGCGGCCCGGAACTCAAGGCGGTCGACATCATGAAATAGACGGCGATGCCGGCGATCAGGAATTCGATCCCGAGGCGTGCCTTGCCGGAGAAGCCTTTCTCCGTCTGCTTCGTCACCTTGAGGTAGTCGTCATAGAAACCGATGGCCCCGAAGCCGAGCGTCACGAGCAGCGTCGCCACGACGTAGACGTTGGAGAGATCCGCCCAGAGCAGCGACGAGACAACGATCCCGGCTAGGATCATCAGACCGCCCATGGTCGGCGTTCCAGCCTTCTTGAAATGGGTCTGCGGTCCGTCAGCCCGGATCGGCTGGCCCTTGCCCTGGCGCACGCGCAACGAAGCAATCATCGCCGGGCCAAACAGGAAGACCACCAGCGCCGAGGTGAAGAGAGCTGCCCCCGTCCGGAAGGTGATGTAACGGAAGAGATTGAAAAACTGAAGGTTGTCCGACAGTTCCACAAGCCAGATCAGCATTGGAGCCCTTTCCCGAAGCCCGGATTAAAATTGGCGCTCCGTGTCGGAAAATGCTGGATGCTTGTCAAGCAGAGCCGATACGATCTTGCCGAAACCGATGCCGAGAGAAGATTTGACCATCACGACATCACCGGGGCGGACCTCTGCGGTGACGAAATTCGCGAGTTCCTCCGTGGTCTCGAGATAGACGACGTGGACCGTTTCGGGCAGCGCATCGCGCAATGCCACCATTTCCGGTCCGGCGAGCCAGACATGTTCGATGCCGGCTGCGAGCAGCGGTCCGGCGAGGTCTGCATGCACGCTGGGGGCGAATTCGCCCATCTCCAGCATGTCGCCGAGCACGGCAATTCGCCGCCCCTCGCCCGTCGGCTGGGCCGATGCGAGCACGGAGATCGCCGCGCGCATGGAGGCAGGGTTCGCGTTGTAACTTTCGTCTATCAGCGTCAAGACCCCCTCGGGCATCTTGAGCTTATGGCGTTGGCCACGCCCCTTGACTGGCGCAAGATTGGCAAGCGCTTCAATCGCCGCATCGACATCGGCCCCGACAAGCGACACGGCCGCGAGCACCGCCATGGCGTTCTCGGCCAGATGTCGTCCGGGCGCACCGATCGTGACTTCCCGTGTCTCGCCAGCGAAGGAAACCCAGACGGTCGAAAGCTCAGCCGCACCGTCGAATTCGGCAAGGCGGAATTCAGCCTTGGCATGCTGGCCAAAGCTGTGAATGTTCTCCACGCCCTTAGCAAGTGCGGCCTGTTCGAGGCGCTCGTAATAGGGGTTGTCGCGGTTGAGGATTGCATCGCCGCCATTGACGACGCCCTCGAAGATCTCGGCCTTGGCGTCGGCGATCTCGTCGACACTGGAGAAGTTGCCGAGGTGGGCCGGCGCAATGGTCGTGATCACCGCCACATCAGGCCGGACCATGCGCGACAGCGGGCCGATTTCGCCGGGATGATTCATGCCGAGTTCAAAGACGCCATAGCGCGTGTCAATCGGCATGCGGGCAAGCGTCAGCGGCACGCCCCAGTGATTGTTGAAGGAGGCGACGGAGGCATGCACCTTGCCAGAAGGCTCGAGCGTCACCCGCAACATTTCCTTGGTCGTCGTCTTGCCGACGGATCCGGTAACAGCAATCACGGTCGCCGGTGTCCGATCACGTGCGGCCATGCCGAGCTTTTGCAGGCCGACGAGCACGTCTTCGACGACGATCATCGGAATGGTCAGCCGGCCGAGAGCCGGCAGCTTGGCTTCGCTGACAACGAGTAGCGAGGCGCCGTTGGCGATCGCGATGCTCGCATAATCATGGCCATCGACACGGTCGCCCTTGATGGCGAAGAACGCTTCCCCGGGCGTGATTGTCCGGCTGTCGATCGAGATACCGGTAATGCCTTCGGGCAGATTGCCGAATGGCCGGCCGCCCATGGCGACGACCATTTCACGCGCGGTCCAGAGCAGGGTCAACGGTCGAACTCCTCCAAGGCGTTGCGGACTTCCTGGTGATCAGAGAACGGCAATGTCTCCGATCCTACCGTCTGTCCTTCCTCATGCCCCTTGCCCGCTACGATCAGCGTATCTCCGGCCGACATCATGGCGACGCCAGCCCGGATCGCCTGAGCGCGATCGCCGATCTCAATACCCTTGGGCGTCGCCGCCATGATCTCGGAACGGATGGTTGCCGGCACTTCAGAGCGAGGATTGTCGTCGGTGACGATGACGACGTCAGCGAGCCGCGAAGCGATTTCGCCCATGATCGGCCGCTTGCCCTTGTCGCGGTCACCGCCACAGCCAAAGACCACGATCACGCGGCCAGTGGTGAAGGGCCGTACCGAGGTCAGCACGTTCTCCAGCGCTTCCGGCTTGTGGGCGTAATCGACATAAGCGAGTGCACCGGCCTTAGTCTGTCCGACCAGTTCCAGGCGCCCCGAAGCACCCTTCAGATGCTCCAGAGCCTTCAATGCGACAGCAGGTGCAACGCCGGTCGATATTGCGAGGCCGGCCGACACCAGCGCATTGGCGATCTGGAAATCACCGGCAAGCGGAATGTGGACTTCGAAGATTTCCCCGCCGTGATGCACCTCGGCCACCTGCTTGTGGCGAAAATGTTCGACGCGCTTGAGGCTCAGGAATTCACCCTTGCGACCGACTGTCCGCACATCGTGTCCGGCAGCCTTCGCAGCGCGGATCGCCGCGTCCGACCACGCGTCATCCGCAAAGATCACCGCCGGTGCGCCCTTCGGCAGTAGCGTGTCGAACAGACGCATCTTCGCCGCCATGTAGTCTTCCATGGTCGGATGATAGTCCATGTGATCACGGCCGAGATTGGTAAAGCCGGCCGCCGACAGCACAACGCCATCAAGACGGCTCTGGTCGAGGCCGTGGCTCGAGGCCTCCATCGCGGCATGCGTCACGCCCTCGTCAGCGAGTTCGCCGAGCAGCATATGCAGCGAAAGCGGGTCAGGCGTGGTCAGCGAGCCATAGTCGTTCCGCGAAGGCGAAATAACGCCCGTGGTGCCGATCTGCGCGGCTGCATGTCCAGCTTCCGCCCAGATCTGACGCGTGAAGGAAGCAACGGAGGTCTTGCCTGCCGTTCCGGTCACTGCAATCATGGTCTTCGGCTGGCGTCCGACAAAACGGGCAGCCGCGAGCGCCAGAAAACGGCGCGGATTGTCGACGGTGACAACGGGAACGGATACATCGACGGAATGGGGGGCGACGATTGCAACGGCGCCTTTCTCGATGGCCTGTGCGACGAAGGCAGATCCGTCAGCCTTGGTGCCGGAAAGAGCGAAGAACACGGTGCCCGGCTCAACCTTGCGGCTATCGGCAGAGAGCCCCCGCACTTCGACGGACGCAGCGCCGCCGGCTGTCACCTGATCCCCAAACTCCTCGCCAGCCAGTGCGCCCAAAAGCATCTGCAGTCCATCCTTCCGGGGCAAGTTCCGCGAATCGCCCCGCCTGTAGTCGATCTGATCAATAAGAGACGAGCAATGCCGAGCCGTCTTCCCCGAATGTGGGTTCTACACCAAGAATTGCGGCGCTTCTGCGGATGATCTCGCCCACGATGGGGGCCGCCGTCAGACCGGCGGTCCGGCCACCACCCTCACCCGTCTTCGGCGCGTCGATGAAGCTCAGCACCAGATATTGCGGATTTTCGATCGGGAAGGCCGCGACATAGGAGTTGAAGTTCTGGTCGTCGGAGTAGCGGCCGTTGACGACCTTTTCAGCCGTCCCGGTCTTGCCACCGACATCGAACCCTTCAACGAGCGCGTACTTGCCCGAGCCGCTCTTGCCGTTCAGCCAGAACAGGTGGCGGATATCGTCACTGGTCTGCTTCTTCACCACGACCTGGCCGATGTTTTCGGCCTGTTCACGTGTACGGGTGAGGAATGTCGGCGCGATCAGCTTGCCGCCGTTGACGAGGGCCGCAGCCCCGACAGCGGTCTGCAAGGGTGTCGTAGAGACGCCGTGTCCGAAGGAAATGGTGATCGAATTGATCTGCTTCCATTCGCGCGGCTGCGACGGAGCCTTTACTTCCGGCAGTTCGGTTTCGAGCCTGGAGAGGAGTCCGAGCCGTGTCAGGAACTCCTTGTGGCCGGCCGTGCCGACGGCTTCCGCCATGCGGGCCGTGCCGATGTTGGACGAATACTGGAAGATCTCGGGCACCGTCAGAACACGATGCTTGCCGTGGAAATCCTTGATCGTGAAACGGCCGATTCGGATCGGATAGCGCGCGTCGAAACTGTCTTTCAACGTGACCTTGCCCGAATCGAGCGCCATGGCTGTGGTGAAGGTCTTGAAGGTGGACCCCATTTCGAACGTGCCGTTCGTCATGCGGTTCATCCAGCCTTCTTCGGCCCCCTCCTGGGGCCGATTCGGGTCGAAGTCGGGAATGGACGACATGGCGATCACTTCGCCCGTATGCACGTCGAGCACCACGGCGCCGGCAGCGATCGCTTCATATTTTGTGACTGCGTTGACAAGCGCGTCCCGCAGAATGTTCTGCACTCGAATATCGACGGACAGTTGTACAGGCTCCAGCGGCGCGTCGCTGGTCATGCCGAGCGCACGCAGATCCGCCATGCCCTGGTTGTCGATATATTTTTCCATCCCGGCCATGCCGCGATTGTCGATATTGACGTAACCGACGATATGCGAGGCCGTCGCACCGCCCGGGTAGAACCGCCGCTTTTCCGGACGGAAGCCGATGCCGGGAATGCCGAGCGCCAGGATCTGGCTCTGCTGCTTCGGCGTCAACTGGCGGCGCAGCCACTGGAAGCGTGAATTGGACGACAGCTTGCGGTAGGTGTCCTTGACGTCGAGATCCTTGAGAACCGTCGACAGCCGCTCCACGGCCTCGTCGGTATCGACGATCTTGTGCGGCTCGGCGAATAGCGAAACCGTGCGGATATCGGTGGCCAGAATCTCACCATTGCGGTCGAGAATGTCGGGGCGCGACGCCATCAGACGGTCGGCTGGCAGAATGCTGGAGACGGTTTCCGGCTGTGCGTAGCCATACTGAACGAGACGGCCGCCGATGACCGCATAGGCGATGCAGAAGCTGGCGAACATCAGCCCGACGCGGGTCTTCGCCATTTCCTTCTTGCGCTTGCCGGTTCCCTTAAAGGTCGCGCTGTTCACGACGGCACCGCCACGCTGCACATCCGTGGAGAAATGCGCCTGGCTCTTCAACAGCATGATTCGCGAAAGAAAGGTCATCAGCGGTCCACCGATCCTGTCGTGATGAGATCCTTGATGGGGTCAAAAGGCTCAGCAGTGCTGGCACTTTCGGCAGTTTCCTCGCCTTCCGGAACAGGAACCTGATCCTTCGGCATGGGCATTTCCATCGGTCGTGCGAGCTGCGTCGGTTCGGTCGGAACGAGCTGCAACTCGGCTGCATAGGTCTTGACCAGACGCTCGAGCCGGTTCGGCTGCGTCAGCAGCGCCTCGTCTGCTCTCAAAAGTTCGATCGTATCTTTCTCCAGCTTGATCTCGGCTTCCAGGCGGCGCACTTCGGCTGCCTTGTTATCCGTGTGGTGCTTGATCTGGTAGGTGACTGTCGCCGCTGTCAGCATGGCGCCGACCATCAGAAAGTCGAAGGGTCTCAGCATGGTCAGCCTCCGATCTTTTCAAGAGTGGCGAGGTCAGGCAGGTCGAAGATCGACATGTCGGCGCGCTCGGCGGGCGCCGAGCTACGGATACCGGCACGCAGCTTAGCGGAACGAGCACGTGGATTGATCTCCGCCTCTTCCTCGGTGGCTGCGACCATGCCCTTGCCGACGGGATCGAAGGTAGCCGCCCGCGCTTCGACCATCGGAAGATGGCGCGAACCTGACGCTTTGCCGGAACGCTCGGAAAAGAATTTCTTGACGATGCGATCCTCCAGCGAATGGAAGGTCACCACAACGAGACGACCGCCCGGCTTCAGGGCTCGCTCGGCGGCAAACAGCGCCTGGGCCAGCTCGCCTAGCTCGTCGTTCACATAGATGCGGAGCGCCTGGAAGACGCGGGTCGCCGGATGGATCTTGTCCTTGGCCTTGCGCGGATTGACGGTCTCGATGAGGTTGGCGAGATCGCGCGTCGTCTGGAAAGGCTCGTTGGCACGCCGCTTCTCGATGGCGCGTGCGATTCGGCCGGAATGCTTCTCTTCGCCGAGAAAGCCGAAGATGCGGATGAGATCGGAAACCTTGGCGCGATTGACGACATCGGCGGCAGAAACGCCGGAAACAGCCATGCGCATGTCCAGCGGCCCGTTGCGCTGGAACGAGAAGCCGCGCTCGGCCTCGTCGATCTGCATCGAGGACACGCCGATGTCGAGAACAACACCATCCAGACCACCCTCGGGAGCGAAGTCGGCGAGCTGGGAAAATTCCGTGTGATGCAGAGTGAGTCGGCTATCGCTTGAATCGACGAGAGACTTGCCGCCGGCAATGGCGTTCGGATCGCGGTCGAGCGCGATCACGTGAGCACCCCTGGCGAGAATGGCAGAGGTATAGCCGCCGGCGCCGAAGGTCCCGTCGAGGATGACCTTGCCGGCTTCGGGCTCGAGAGCCCTCAGGACTTCGGAAAGAAGAACCGGAATGTGGCGAACCGGTCCGCCATCGGCATCGGGATATCCTTCGCCAAGTGTCGCCGCCATTCCGTTTCCCCGTCTTTCTAGGTGCGCAGGCCGCGTTGCCTGACCACCTCTCTGGCTCTCGCCTGCGCCTCGTGAAACGCCTGCGGTTGCCACACCTGAAAATGATCCGAACGACCGACGAAACAGACCTCCGAGGAAATCCCCGTGAAATCCCGGATGAAATCCGTCACCGCCAATCGCCCTTCGGCATCGAGTCGCGCAAAGACGCCGCCACCATGAAGCAGCAGCGACATCTCGTTTGCCTCCAACGCGAAGGGATCCTCGGCCGCCATCTTCCGCTCGTACCGCTCGAGCAGATCTGGACCACCGATGTTGACTGCCGGATAGACGAAATCCTGGAGACAATAAAGCTCCAGAATTCCGCGCCGCACCAGCACGGCACGAAAGGCCGCAGGGACGGAAACCCGTCCCTTCGCATCGATCCTGTTTGTCGCATTGGACAGGAAGCGGCTCATCACTGACAACCGACCTCCCCTTGAACGAAGGGCCGATCAACGACCCCCGAATAAACACAGATACGCCAGCCACCACACCCGCGACGCGCCCGCCCGAAAAACGAGCGGAGGCACTTGATTCACAGGACTTCGAGGATGAAACAACCCCCGCAACGGCATGCAATTGGGATACCATGGGACAATATGGGCGTCAATGGGAACGGTCGGGATGAGCCGCCTCCGAGATTCAATCATTGATAGGCGGTTAAGCTTAACGAATGGTTAGAAACCGCTGTTTTCCGGAGCCTTTTCGGTACCCGATCGCCGCAACGAGGAGGAGAGGCAATGTCGTGCGTTACGCCCATGTTTTCAGGCGCTTCGCACGAAAGTCGAAAAAGAGAAAATTTTGCCAGTTGGCCTGTAAGCCGGGTTCTGTAAGGCCCCGGTTTCCCGGGACGCGGCAGCCATTCATCTGGGACAGCGTTTGCACGCTGCCTCTCGCAACCCACCCGGATGACTGGCCCGGAAACAGGCTGTAGCAACGCTTGCGCGATGCCCGCGTCATCCCTATTCGGTCTTGCTCCCGGTGGGGTTTGCCGTGCCGTCCCTGTTGCCAGCGACGCGGTGGGCTCTTACCCCACCCTTTCACCCTGACCTCGCATGCGAGGCGGTTTGCTTTCTGTGGCACTTTCCCTGAGGTTGCCCTCGCCGGACGTTATCCGGCACCGTGTTTCCGTGGAGCCCGGACTTTCCTCACCCTACCGCCTTTCGGCATTGGTAAAGCGCGGCTGCCCGGCCAACTGGCAAGGGGTCCTTAGCCGACCCTTTGCGCGATTGCCACCGAAAAGCGAGCACCGATGACCACTTGGGCGCTTTTGGTGAATCAGTCTCTGAAGACCGGCCGGAACACGTCGCCATAGGCCTCGTCGATGATTCGGCCATGCTGCAGGAGCTCGGCGCCGAGGCGCCCGATCTCGTCGGAGCTCTTGGCGGCCGCGCCGCAGCCACCGGTCAGGACCGCGATGTGATCGCTGGCAAAACCGATTGCCGGATAGTTGTCCGGTGTGAACGAGGTCACGCAGGGAGCCATGGAGAGGGGTGCGTCGGACAAGGTCGGCACGAGGCCGGTGATGATCCGGCGCAGGTGATCGCGTGTGGTGAGCCGACCACCCCGGCGGAACCAGGCACGGATCTCCGGCTCGGTCTCCAACTGCAAGTCATCGGGATCGCCGCCTATCTTCAGATAGGTCTTGCCGTCAGGGTAACGCACCGGCGGCAGAAGATAGATGTGATCGCTCGGATTGTCCGGCTGATGGATGAGGGACGGCATGCCTGCATAAGCCGGCAGGTCCTCGTCTGCGATCTCGAAGAAGGCGACCGTCCGCCCGTAGACCTTGAGATCAACAGGGCGCGGCAGAAGGCTTTCGTTGATCGAGAAACCGCCGGCCGCGACCAGAACACGTTCGGCGGTGTAGACGGCGCCGTCATCGGTGGCGACAATGCCAAGACCACCCTCCTCGCGCACGGACACCGCAGTCCGACGGACGACCTTGGCGCCGGCCTTTTCCGCCAGAATGCTCTGCGCTTCGACGAGCCTTCGCGGATTGACGTAGCCGGCATTGGCCTGTTCGTAGACGCCTTCGCAACCGGTCCCGAAATCGAAATAGCGGAACCGAGACTTGAGCGCCGCATCCGACAGCATCTCGACCGGAACGCCGAGTTGCTGCGCGGCGGCCTCCACCTGCCCGACATATGGGTCGCGTCCGCCCCGTTTCGGCCCGACGATCAGGCAACCGACTTCCTTGTAGAAGTCGATGCCGCTTTCGGTGGCGATATCGCCGTAACGGGCGATCGAGCGATTGGCCATGCGGGCCCAGATGGGATCCGAATCGATCGTGCGCGTTATCCGGGCCTCGTCATAGTGACTGGAGAAGACGCCGTGGTGGTGTGTCCAGTCCTTCGGCTCGTCGGGGCCGATGACAGCAACCCCATCTCCCTGAAGGGCAAGATAGCGGGCCGCCGCTGCGCCCATCATGCCCCGACCAACGACAACCGACTTGTACCGCTGAACCATGCGTCACCATCCTTGTTTTGCGTGCGGTGATAGCATGACGAACCCGGCTGTCCAGACGGTTTGCAAGCTGCCGGTGGCGTCTCAGTTGCCAATCAAGGCGATGACCTTGCCGCAATAGCGCTTCGAGATCGGGTTCATGCGCTTGGCGCCGTGGCCAGCATTGTAGCGCAGGATTGTCCCGCAGGTTTCCCCGCCGCCAAGCTCGTGAGCCATGGAGAGATACTTCATGCCGAAGCGGATATTGGTCTCGGGATCGTAGAGACCCTTGGTCTTGCCGCGGTAACCCATGGCACGCGCGGTGGCTGGCTTGATCTGCATCAGCCCCACTTCGCCTGCACTGCCGCGGGCCTTGGGGTTGAAGTTGCTCTCGACGCGGACGACGGCGTGGGCGAGATCGACAGGAACCCCGTAGCTCTTGGCATATTTGGTGATGATGGCGCTGTAGGGGCTTTTGGAGAAGGCCGGAACACTCGGATAGCCGGCATCGCGGGCGATCGTTTTCAGAGGCTTCTTGAAGCGTTGCTCCTCGCTGCCAGCAAGAGCGGACTGGGTGTGAGTCAAAAGAAGTGCGATGCATGCCGCGGCAGCGAAAAGTCGTCGTGTCATGAAAGGGTCAGTCTCCAGTCGGGAACCGGCATCGGCGCGCGTCAAAGCGAACGCAGATCTGCGTCGCGAGCCCTGTTCGGACTGCCCGTTCGGTTCTCTCGAGTTGATGTTCGCGCCGGGTTCTGACAAGAACCGCCGGCGCCGTTCAGCCCGTCCTTTAGAGCGGCCCAATAAGGAATTCGTGTGGCAGTGCAACAAAACGGCACTGCAGTCATTGACCACGATGGCCCATTTGGAGGCACCGGGGGGGACCTGGATCAGGTGAAACGCGGCAGGCTCGTCAGCAGTCGATGCAGCGTCTCGATGGTCGAACTGTCGGCCACGCCGTCAACCTTGGCTTGCCGGAAATGGCGCTGGAAGGCGGCGACGACACCCTCCGTCTTGGTGCAGAATTCACCAGAGATCTCAACGCCGTAACCATAGAGAGACAGCATCGACTGCAAGGCCTCGACAGGCTGGCCTTTGTCACCACGCTGGAAGAAGCGGCCCCCGCCGATCGGAGCCGGCTCGACCCAATGGCCGATGCCCTCCCGATGGAGCGCTGCCCAAGGGAAATTTTCACCCGGATCGAGCTTACGAATGGGGGCCACATCGGAGTGCGCAAGCACCCGCTCGGGCGGTATTCCATGCCGGTTGACGCATTGGCGACACAATTCGATGACGGATTCGATCTGCTCTTCGGGAAAATCGGGAAGCCCCGCCGGGTGCCCCGCATTGGCGATTTCGATACCGATGGAGCGTGAATTGATATCCGTCTCGCCGCCCCAGATGCTCTTGCCCGCATGCCACGCGCGACGCGCTTCGGGGACCATCTGCACGACGCGCCCGTCCTCGTGGACGAGATAGTGGCTGGAGACCTGGCTCTCTGGCGTGCAAAGCCAGACCTGGGCGCCCTCGGCAGACGGCATGCCTGTATAGTGGAGAAGGAGAATATCCGGCCGCTCCACGCCCAGCCGTTCGCCATGATTGGGCGATGGGCAGACCTCCGCACGCCCGAAGTCGGCCGGGAAAAAGGTCATGCCGCCCGGCGCGCCTTTTCAATGGCCGAATAGGCCTCGTTGAACTTGGCCATGCGATGGTTGGCGACGGCGTGAAACTCCGTCGGCACGCCGCGGGCATGCAGTCGGTCGGGATGGTGTTCGGCGGCGAGCGCGCGATACCGCTTGCGGATCGTCGCGAAATCGTCGGAGGGCTTCACGCCCAGGACGCCGTAGGGGTCGCCATCCTGATGGATGTGGCGCTCGGTGATCGAGGCGAACCGCTCGTCGGACAGGCCGAAGATCTCCGCGATGCGGGCAAGGAAGGCGAGTTCCTTCTCGTGCACGAGGCCATCGGCCTTGGCGATGTGAAAGAGCGCGTCGATAATGTCTTCGAGGACCGGGCAGAACTGGTCGCAGGTCCGGCACATGCCGGCGAGGTTCTTCGCATAGGTCTCGAAACCAGCCACGTCCTGGCGGGCGAGATTATACAGCCGCGCGACGTTGCGCGCCTCTTCCGGCGGGAATTCGAAGATCTTGCGGAAGGCCTCGACCTCGGCATTCGAGACAATTCCGTCTGCCTTGGCCATCTTGGCGGAGAGAGCAATGATCGCAACCGAGAAGGAAACGCGACGCCGCGTTTCTGGATCACCTTCGAAGGCCGTGCGAACGGCTTCTACGATGCTGCCGATTACGTTGCCGGCAGCGTCACCGATCGCGCCCAGCAAACGGTCCCAGAATGACGACAGCTGTTCGCAGGCGAAATCAAAGATCATGCGCAAGCTTGACCAAAAATGACCAGAAAAAGCAAGAAGGCGCGGCCTTTACCGAGGATTAAAGTTTTTTCATCTTGAATCCGTTTCGCTGAAGACGCCCTGTTCGTATCGACGTCCGAGGCTCTTTTTCTTATCCACAGTCGACGCTGTCCGGCGACGCCGCAATTGAAACGATTAGATTCGAACATGCTCTGTGGTATCGAGCGAAACGCCCGTTTTCCTTGATTTTTTGGCTTTACAGCGGCTCACTCCTGTCGCATCCATTTGCCACCTGAACCGGACGGCTGACGGGCGAACACCATGCCCGAGGAGGAATGATGGCCAAGCAGAAAGTCGCGATGTTGACCGCCGGGGGCCTCGCGCCCTGTCTCTCGTCCGCCGTCGGCGGTTTGATCGAGCGCTACACGGACATCGCTCCCGAAGTCGAACTCATCGCCTACAAGTCCGGCTTCCGCGGACTTCTGATGGACTACAAGATCGAGATCACCCGGGAGATGCGCGAGAAAGCCTATCTCCTGCATCGCTATGGCGGCTCGCCGATCGGCAACAGCCGTGTGAAGCTGACCAATGTCGCCGACTGCGTGAAGCGCGGCCTGGTCAAGGAGGGCGAGAACCCGCTCCGGGTCGCCGCCGAACGGCTGGCATCGGACGGCGTCACCATTCTGCACACGATCGGCGGCGACGACACCAACACCACCGCGGCCGACCTTGCCGCCTACCTCGGCGCGAATGGCTACAACCTGACGGTTGTAGGCCTGCCGAAGACCGTCGACAACGACGTCTATCCGATCAAGCAGACGCTGGGTGCCTGGACTGCGGCGGAAGTCGGCGCCCGCTTCTTCGACCACGTCTCCAACGAACAGAGCGCCTCCCCGCGCACGCTCGTCATCCACGAGGTCATGGGCCGTCACTGCGGCTGGCTGACGGCAGCGACGGCCCGCGCCTATATGCAGCGCACGAAGCACAACGAGTACATCGAAGGCTTCATGATGAACCAGGAGCTGAAGAACATCGACGGCCTCTATATGCCCGAAACCCATTTCGACATGCATGCCGAGGCAGCCCGACTGAAGGACGTCATGGATCGAACCGGCTTCGTTACCCTCTTTGTCTCGGAAGGCGCGTGCATGGACGAGATCGTCGCTGAACGCGCGGCCGCGGGCGAGGAAGTCAAGCGCGACGCTTTCGGCCATGTGAAACTCGACACGATCAATGTCGGCAACTGGTTCCAGAAGCATTTCGCCAAACTGCTCGATGCCGACCGCTCGATGGTCCAGAAGTCCGGCTACTATGCCCGCTCTGCCCCGGCCAATTACGATGACCTTCGTCTCATCCAGAGCATGGTCGATCTCGCGGTCGAGAGTGGCCTCAACAAGGTGTCCGGCGTCACCGGGCACGACGAAGATCAGGGCGGTCGCCTGCGCACCATCGAGTTCCCGCGCATCAAGGGCGGCAAGCCTTTCGATCTCGGCACGCCCTGGTTCAAAGAAGTGATGGATTATCTGGGCCAGAAGTACCGTCCGATCCATTGACCTAGCCGCCGAAAGCTGGCTTCCTCTTGGTCGAGGAGAGAGTGCGATGCCCCATGCTACCTGGATCCTGTTCGCAGTCGTCGCGACGGCCTTTTTGATCGTGCCCGGACGGTCGAAACGCAAGGTCCTGTCCTATGCCCTCGCCCACGGCAAGAAGAGCGCCTTCGCCACCGTGCCCGGCGTGGTTCTCGGTGCAATGGTCGCCGTTGCCGGAACGCTGGCTTTATCTTGGGGCCTGCTCTCCATTTCTCCGACTGCCTTCACGGTTCTGCAATGGTTGGGACTGGCCTGCCTCCTGCTGTTCAGCCTTGGCCTCGCGCGCGCGCCGGCCGGCGGCGAACCGATCGCTGACAACGACAATCTGCCGGAAGAAAAGCCTCTGCGCGTCATCGCGCATTGTTTCCAGAGCGAATCCCGTGACCCGCGCGGCAGCCTGCTGGTCGCCGCACTTCTGCCGCAATTTCTGACGCCTGCGAGCCCGTTTTTGCCTCAGGCACTGGCCCTGGGCAGTATTTTCGTTCTTCTCTCGGCTCTCACCTGCCTTCCCTACGCTCTGCTTGCCGAACGGATGCGGAAAACCATCAAAAAACATGCGGCTCGCCGAACGATGAACCGCTCAGGCGGTACGGTTCTGATTGCAGCAAAGGCCGTCACGGCCGGCTATCGGAAGATAGCGGCTTGAGGTTTTGACCACCGTCGGAGCGCCTGCCCGGTCGCAAGCTTGCCGCAATGTCCAGCATAGATTAAGAATTGGAAACGAACCTCCGGCTGATTTGCCGGTGACTTCGCGCGCATCTCGTAATGGATATTGGCATGAACGTCAGAACAGACCGCGGCATTGCCCTTTGCATGGCTGCTTCAATCCTGGCTGGGCTGGGCGGATGCACTGCGATAGACGAGAGTGTGAAGGCTGACCTCGCCTCCGCTCCGGTTGCCAATCCGAAATCACCGGAAATGCTGGCGGCTTCCGCGGCTGAAGCAGCCACCAACGGCACGGTAGGCACGCCAATGGCACTGGCGATGACGCCAGCCGAACTCGCGGCTGCGAATCCCGGCCCGGCGCCGATCATCCCGGGAACCGAGACGGCCGCACCTATCCCCGCATTGAAAGCCTCTGCGCTCTCGGCCACCGCGCCGCAGACGGCAGCCACCGATGCCTTGGCCATGGTGACTGCACAGTCGACGACGAGTGCCGAGCAGATGGCAGCGGCAGCAGCCTCCACGGAAGCGACGCTGACACTGCCCGGCGTGGCGCCTGCGACGAGTTCGGCATCGGCAGCCGCTACGCCCCCGACGGAACAGCAGCCAGTGGTGCTGGCCTATGCCGCCCCGCTCCGCGCAACCGCGCTCACCAGCTTCGGCGACCCCTTCGACATCACACCGCCCGGCGCTACGACCTCGCTTGATCCCGAGCGCAAGCCGGAGACTGTCGGGCCGACACGACTCAACGCGTTGATCGAGAAATATTCCAAGGTGTACGAAATTCCGGCCGATCTGGTGCATCGGGTCGTGCACCGCGAAAGCCGCTACAATCCGGCCGCCTACAGCAAGGGCAACTACGGGCTGATGCAGATCCGCTACAACACGGCGAAGGCGATGGGCTATGACGGCCCCGCGGACGGTCTCTTCGACGCGGAAACCAACATCAAGTACGCGGTGAAATATCTGAAGGGCGCCTGGGTCGTTGCCGACAACGATCATGATCAGGCGGTCCGTCTCTATGCACGCGGCTACTACTACGACGCCAAGCGCAAGGGCCTTCTGCATCTCACGCAGTGATTCCTCAAAAGAGCATCAACGCAGCGCCATTCGCACGGCCTGCACCAGCTTCTGAGGCTTGTAGTCCAGGCGCCGTGGTGTGAGGCCGAGCCTCACCACGACGAGCCTTTCCGACGGAATGATCGCGACGGACTGCCCGTCATGTCCCGACATCCACATGGTTTCCTCCGGCAATTCATAGGCACTGTCCGTACCGCCCGGACCGTTTTGCCAGGCTTGCCCCTTCGTATAGGCGCCGCCCGAAGCAATGCTCGGTTCCGCGATCCGTGCGATAATGGCGGGATCCAGTACCTGCTGGCCTGCCCAACGACCGTTCTCAGCAATCAGCAAGCCGAAGCGTGCCCAGTCTCGCGCCGTGGCGTAGAGATAGGAACTGCCAGCGAATGTGCCGGCCTGATCAGCCTCCAACACGGCACTGCGCATCCCGATGGAATCGAAGAGCGCTCGTCGCGGAAAGGCCAATGCCTCTGCCGGGTTCGAAAAACGCGACATCCAGTAGCGCGAGATGAGCACGGTCTCGCCCGAGGAATAGTTGAAGCGCGTCCCCGGCGCCGCCTCGGCGGGCAATGATGCCGCATAGGCGCCCATATCCGGCTCGAGATAGAGCATGCGCGTGACGTCGGTCACGTCGCCATAACTCTCATTGAAGCTGAGGCCGCTTTCCATCGCGAGCAGATCGGCAAGCGCGATATCCCGCCGGGCATCGCCCGACCATTCGGGAAACAGGCCTCGATCGTCGATTTCGAGACGCCCCTCTTGCTGCATCAGTCCGACCAGAGCCGCAGTGACCGTTTTTGTCATCGACCAGCCAAGCAGCGGTGTGCGTTCGTTAAAGCTGGGACCATAGGCCTCGCCGACGAGCCTGCCATCCTGGACGACGACAACGCCGCGGGCCGAGGGTCCGAGCAATGCGGGATCGGCAAGAACTGCCGCAAGCCTCGGATCCGGGGGAGACGCCCCCTCACCCTCCGGCCAGATCAGTGTCTCATCGGCTGGCATGGCTTCGGAAACGGGGGCAGTCAGGCTGCGGGCCGTCCCAACATCGGCCTCCACGACGGTCGCGCAGCCGAGGCCGGCCCGGTGCACGGCCTGGGATGGCGCCACCATCCCCAGCAGAGACGTGCGCACCAGACCACCCTCAAGATCCACCTCAGCCTCCACCAGACGCAACAACGGATGCCCGGGCGCTTGAACGTCGTCACGCAACACCTCCTCGGCATCGCGACCGGCAATGAAGACATTGGAGCAGATGATTTTGGCAGCGTACCCGGTTCCGACACGCAGCAAGTCTGGGGGAAAGGCGATGAGCACGCCGGTCGCCACAATCACGATCCCAACCAGCGCCACGGCCAGCCGGAGACCCCATTTCAGTGCTCTGTTCATCCGCATCTCCTCACATCCCCGCCACCCAAGCAGGAAAGAATGACAGACGAAAGATGCGGAAGACTGAGAAGGAAGGTTTTCCCGCGTCGCTTCAGGGAGTGGCGGGTGCTGCGGGCTTTGCCAGTCGCGCCTGCAGATACCCGAGAGCCTCGCCGGCAGCAAAAGGTTTGGAGAAGAGGAAACCCTGCGCCTCGCCGATCCCGAGCAGCTTGACGAAATCGAGCTGGTTCTTCGTCTCGATGCCCTCGATCGTCGTCCGGATCTGGAATGTTTCCGACAGCTTGTGCATCAGGTCGACCAGCTTGGCACCCTGGCTCGTCTCCAGCATCTGCCGGGCGAAGGATCGATCGATCTTGAGTTCGTCGAGCGGGAAGAGCCTGAGATTATTGATCGAGGAGAACCCGGTGCCGAAATCATCGAGCGCGATGCGCACGCCCCCAGACCGAAGTTCAGCAAGGCACCTGCAGACAAGATCGATATCGACGGAAAATACGGCTTCGGTCACCTCGATCGTCAGACGCTCGGGTGAAAGCCCGGTCTCGGCCAGGCAGTCGAGGATATGCGTGACGAAACACGGATCCTTGAACTGATCGCCGGAGACATTGACACTGACCCCAATAGGGGCCGGCCATGTGACGGCAGCGGCACAAGCCTGCTGCACGACCCATTTGCCGATGACCTGGATGATACCGGTCTTTTCCGCCAATGGAATGAAGATGTCGGGCGTTATCAGCCCGCGCCGCGGATGATGCCAGCGCAACAGCGCCTCGAGCGACCGGACATCCCCATTCTCGACCGCGACGATCGGCTGATACTCGAGATAGAATTCGCCGTCGACGAAACCACGCGACAGATCGCGCTCGAGTTCGAGCCCCTCCATCACCTCGCGCGCCAGATGTTCATCATGGAAGGCGTGGCTCGGCCCGAAGACTTCTTTTGCGCGATAGAGCGCGAGATCGGCACGCTGCAGCACGGATGACACATCCCTGTCCTGTGGCGTCATCAGCGTCGCACCGATGCTGACGCCGGCCAGGACCCGCCCATGGGCAAGCTCGAACGGCTGAGCCAGCGCATGTTCGATTTCCAGGCAGACGAATTCTGCGACGGCTCTTTGCGTCACTTTCGGCAACACCACGGCAAACTCGTCGGCGCCATGCCGGAAGAGTTGTGCCTCCTGGCCGGCTGCCGTCCGCAGACGATCGGCGACGGCAGCGAGCAAGGCATCGCCTGCCGCATGCCCGAGCGTGTCGTTCACATATTTGAAGCGGTCGAGATCGATCAGCAGCATTGCCCCGCGAGACACACGATCCAGGCGAGAAAGCGCCTGTCGCGTGCCGAGACCAGTCAATCGATCGACGTCCGCGGACGCTGCAAGATCCGAGGCCCCGCCTTCCAGCCGTCGGATACGCTCGTGCAGGAGCGCTTCCCATGCTGCGAATCGCCAGCCGACAGCAGCACCGACCATAGGCAGGCTGAATGCCGCTAGAACCGACCAATCGCCGAGCAAAACTGTGGAAAAAGCCGTCAGCCCACCCTCGGAAACGGCAGGCAAAGCAATCGCCGCCGGCGCCACGGCACCGCCCAAGAGCCCGGAAAGACCGTAACGCAAACGCCTGCCGAACGGGATTTCACTTAACATCATGTTAAACACCCCTAAAATAACTGAGGATAATTTGTATGAAATGCGTTGAAATTCGGTTACTGCCGCCGGCTCCGCACGTCATCAAACTGTAGCACGCGAAAGCTACACGCCGTGAAACCCAAAGAGGCGGCGGACCGACATGACAGACCTTGCACCCGATGCCGGATTTCGTGGAAACGAGAAGCTGAAGGACGCGCTGCTGCAACACGCGCCGCTCTCGGCAGCAGGCCTTTCCGAGCGCCTCTTCGGCCTTCTCTTCTCCGGTCTCGTCTACGCCCAGATCTGGGAAGATCCCGACGTCGACATGGATGCCATGGATCTGGCCGAGGGCGCCCGCATCGTCACGATCGGTTCCGGCGGCTGCAACATGCTCGCCTATCTGAGTCGTCGTCCGGCATCGATCGACGTCGTCGATCTCAACCCGAACCACGTGGCACTCAACCGCCTCAAGCTCGCGGCCTTCCGCTACCTTCCGGATCACGCCTCGGTCCGCCGCCTGCTCGGCGAACAGTCCGTCGCAACCAATGCCCGCATGTATGACAGCCACATCGCCCCCAATCTCGACGCGGCCACGCGACGCTATTGGGACACCAGAAGCGTAAGCGGACGCCGGCGCATTTCCGTCTTCAACCGCAACATCTACCGCACCGGCCTGCTCGGCCGTTTCATCGCGATCGGCCACCTGATCGCCCGCAGCCATGGTGTCCGCCTGGAAGAACTGGCAGAAACGCGCTCGCTGCGCGAACAACGCATGTTCTTCGACAGCTGCATCGCCCCCTTGTTCGACAAGCCGCTGATCCGCTGGCTGACTCGTCGCAAGAGCTCGCTCTTCGGCCTCGGCATACCGCCGCAGCAGTATGACGAACTGGCCTCTCTCGCCGACGACGGCACGATCGCGCCCGTCCTGCGCCATCGTCTGGAAAAGCTCTGCTGCCACTTCCTGCTGAGGGACAACTACTTTGCCTGGCAGGCCTTCATGCGCCGCTATCCGAAACCGGAGGAAGGCATTTTGCCAACCTACCTTCACGAGCGACACTATGGCGCGATTCGTCAGTCGGTTGATCGCGTGACGGTCCATCATGCGAACTTCACCGAGCTGCTGGCGACAAAGCCGGCCGGCAGCGTCGATCGCTACGTCTTGCTCGACGCCCAGGACTGGATGACAGAACAGCAGCTAAACGCGCTCTGGACCGAGATCACCCGCACGGCAGCAGATGGCGCCCGCGTGATCTTCCGCACCGCCGCCGAGGATAGCATCCTGACGGGCAAGCTCGCCCCTGCCCTCCTCGACCAGTGGGACTATCAGGCGGAGCGTTCTCAGGCACTCAACCGGCAGGATCGCTCCGCCATCTATGGCGGCTTCCACATCTATAAAAAGCACCCCGCATGAGCGAAGGCCCGGTAGCGTTGAGCTCGGCGGGATCACAGGATCACGCTGAAAGCATGGACCGGATGTACCGCTACCAGCGGCACATCTATGACCTCACCCGCAAGTACTACCTACTCGGCCGTGACCAGATGATAGCGGGCCTCGACATCCCGCCCGCTGCGTCACTGCTCGAAATCGGCTGCGGAACAGGCCGCAATCTCGTAGTCGCACGGCGCCATTTCCCGGCGGCCGAGCTTTTCGGCCTCGACATCTCGGCAGAGATGCTGGCGACGGCTAAGGCGAAGTTCGCAGGGACCGCCCATCCGCCGCGGTTGCAGATGGCAGATGCCACGGCCTTCTCCGCCTCAGATTTCGGGCGTGACGGCTTCGATCGTGTGATGATTTCCTATGCCCTGTCGATGATCCCCGACTGGCAGGCCGCGATCGATCGCGCGATCGAGGCTCTCGCCGCGGAGGGCTCCCTGCACATTGTCGACTTCGGCCAGCAGGAGCGCCTGCCTGCATGGTTCCGGAGAGCGCTGCAGGCCTGGCTTGCCCGCTTTCATGTGACGCCGCGGCCGAACCTGCGGGAAATACTGGAGCAGCGCGCAGCGTCGAACGATTTGAAGCTGACCTTCGAGCCACTGTGGCACGGCTATGCCTGGCAGGCCATCCTGAAGCGCTGATCCCGATGCTGTGATCTGCCATTGCGTCTAACCCAATTTTAACCATGATGAAGACAGGGTGCTGCCAGCGCTCCGGTGTCACGTCTTCATGGCACCGCCGGGGGCATCCATATTCAATGTTCAGCCGACGGACCCTGCATGCGGTGGCTTCCCACACTTCTTCTCCCCTTCTGCATGGCGCTCACGGCCTGCACATCCGGTTCTTATGACCTGATGGAGACGGCCTCCGTTTCGCCGCGCTTCCAAGACACCGATCCGCAGCATTTCGATGGCAAGACGCCGCATCGGCACGAGGTGCACGGCATCGACGTGTCCAAGTGGAATGGTGACATCGACTGGCAGCAGGTCAAGAAATCAGGCGTTTCCTTCGTCTTCATCAAGGCGACTGAAGGCGGCGATAGACTGGATCCGCGCTTCCATGAATACTGGCAGGGCGCCCGCGCCGCCGGCATTCCCCATGCACCCTATCATTTCTATTATTTCTGTTCGTCGGCCGATGCTCAGGCCGACTGGTTCATTCGCAATGTGCCTCGCGAAGCGAACCGTTTGCCGCCGGTACTCGACGTCGAATGGAACCCGACCTCCCCGACCTGCCGCTTGCGCCCCGATGCAGCTACCGTGCGCAGCGAAATGCAACGCTTCGTGCAACGCATCGAAGCGCATTATGGCAAGCGGCCGATCATCTACACCTCGGTCGACTTCCACCGGGAAAACCTGGAGGGTGCCTTCAAGGATCATCATTTCTGGGTCCGGGCCGTCGCCCAGCATCCAAGCGAAATCTATCCCGACCGTCGCTGGGCCTTCTGGCAATATACTTCGACCGGCGTCATTCCCGGCATTCGCGGCGGAACCGACATCAACGTCTTTGCCGGCACCCAGAAGAACTGGCAGAATTGGGTCAGAACCGTCTCGAAATGATCGCAAACCGAGCCTAGAGGCTTCGGAGAAACCTGCCATTTCCGGCCGCCATGACTTCGCAAGGCCGAAAGGCTACCGCGTGCCAACCCTTGAAGGACCGACTGATGAACAAAGCCCTGCGTCATGCGCTCCCCCTCGCCCTCCTCTTCGCCTCGACTGGCCTCGCGCAGGCGCAGCAATGCGGCGGTGACCTCGCCACCTTTCTCGAAGGCGTCCAGGCGGAGGCCATTGCAGCCGGCACCCCGCCGGAGCTCGCCGGAAGAGCTCTGGCCGGCGCAGCCATCGACCAGAAAGTCCTCTCCCGCGACCGCTCGCAGGGCGTATTCCGCCAAACCTTCCTCGAATTTTCCGGCCGCACCGTCAGCCAAGGCCGCCTCGACAACGGCCGCCAGAAGATCAAAGAGTACGCCGAGGTCTTCGCGCGCGCCGAACAGGAATACGGCGTACCGGCCGGCGTAATCACCGCCTTTTGGGCCATGGAGACGGATTTCGGCGCGGTACAGGGTGACTTCAACACCCGCAACGCCCTCGTCACGCTCGCTCATGACTGCCGCCGCCCGGAACTTTTCCGGCCCCAGCTGCTCTCTCTTATCAAGATGGTCGAGCACGGTGATCTGGATCCCGCCACCAATACCGGCGCCTGGGCCGGCGAGATCGGCCAAGTGCAGATGCTGCCCAAGGACATCATCGAATTCGGCATCGATGGCGATGGCGACGGCCATGTGAACGTCAAGCAGAGCAGCCCCGACGCCATTCTCACGGCCGCAAAATTCATCCAGCATCTGGGCTTCAAGCGTGGCGAACCCTGGATCCAGGAAGTGACGATCCCAGAATCGCTGCCCTTCGAGAAATCCGGCCTCGGCGGCACGATGACGGCAGGTGAATGGTTCGCCCTCGGCGTCCAGCCGCGCGATGGCGACACTGGCTTCTCTACCCTGCCCGCCTCGCTGGTGCTGCCGCAGGGCCGTAAGGGCCCTGCCTTCATCACCTATCCGAACTTCAACATCTATCTCGAATGGAACCAGTCCTTCATTTACACGACCTCGGCCGCCTATTTCGCCACCCGCTTCGGTGGCGCGCCGGTCTACCAGAAGGGCAATCCCGAGCCTGGTCTCGATGTAGACCAGATGAGCGCGCTGCAGACCAAGTTGCAAAGCCTCGGCCACGACGTCGGCAAGATCGACGGCATACTGGGTGCAGGCACGCGGGTCGCAGTCCAGAAGGAGCAGCAGCGCATCGGTCTTCCGGCCGACGGCTGGCCGACACCGGCACTCCTGAACGCTCTCTGAAATCTCGTTCTTGGAGCATAATAGGCCGGGGTGGCATCGCCGCCCCGGCCTTTTCTTCGTGGTGTGAGACCTCCCACCGATCTCTCAAAAAGGAGGCTTATGTGTTTTTGCACAGCCGCAAGGACTCACGGATGTTAAACTTCATTAACAGGCCGCGATCGGCAGCAAACTGTTGAAATAAAGGGTTTATCGCTTATTTCCGATGCTTTTTTTGCCGGTTCATGCCGCAGCGCAACACCGATTGGCCCTTGCCTAGACACAAATCAGACATAATATCTAACGGTCAACGCAAGGAGGCACACATGGGACTGACCAATTCTATCAACGTCCTGATCGTCGGTGCAGCGTTTGTATTCGTAGCCACGATGCTGTTCATTTGACACAGGTCGCATGAACCAACACCCATGGCTTGGCCGAACCAGGCCTCTCCAGCACTTATAAGTTCAAAAAGAGCAAGAGGCGCATGACAGGGACCGTCATGCGCCTCTTTCCTTTTGAAGAATGGACCCCTCAGGCAGCGGCGCCCGAGACGTTTCCTGCCCTCGCCGAGATACCCAGACGTTCCAAGGTCGCGATCGTGAGCGGCGCCCGGTTCATCGTGTAGATGTGGAAATCCTGCAGACCGCGCCGCGACAGGTCCGCGATCTGTTCAGCGGCAATCTCCGCTGCGACGGCGGCGCGCGCCGCAGGGTTGCCTTCCGAGCCTTCGAAGCGGCTATCGAGGAACGCGGGAATGCTTGCTCCACACATCGCCGCAAATCGCTTGAGCTGCGTGAGGTTCTGGATCGGCATGATGCCGGGCACAATCGGAATGGTGATGCCGGCCGCGCGGACCCGCTCAAGGTAGCGTTCGAAGATGTCATTGTCGAAGAAGAACTGTGTCAGCGCGCGCGTCGCGCCGGCATCCACCTTCTGCTTCAGCATGTCGAGATCAACCACATCATTTTCGCTCTCGGGATGCCGCTCCGGATAGGCCGAGACGGAGATCTCGAAGTCACCCATGTCGCGAAGTCCCGCGACCAGATCGGCGGCATTGACGAAGCCGCCCGGATGCGGTGCATAGCGCGTGCCAACGCCGCCCTGGGGGTCGCCGCGCAGGGCTACGAAATGGCGGACACCGGCCGCCTGGAATTCCTCGACGACGGCGCGCACTTCCTCACGTGTTGCCCCGACACAGGTCAGATGCGAGGCGGTTGAGAGCGGCGTGTCGGTGATGAGACGCTTCACGGTCGAGAGCGTCGGCTCCCGCGTCGTGCCTCCCGCCCCATAGGTCACCGAAACGAAGTCCGGCTGGTAGGCTTGCAGTGCTTCCACCGTCTGCCAGAGCTGTTCATCCATGTCCGGAGACTTGGGCGGGAAGAATTCGAAGGAGATCCTGAGGTCAGAGGTCTTGGCGATCGGCCGCTCGGTCTTCGTCATCTATCTGCTCCCGGTCAAGACAAGAGGTTGGTTTTGGAGTGTTTCAGCGTCAGCCGCCATGCGCCGGGCAAGCCAGATCGTCACCGTCAAGCCGCGTCCGGCAGCAGTTTCCGGGGGCAGGTCGATAACGTCCTCTACGGTGAGCCCCTGCCGGCCGAGCCATTCGGCCATGACGGGATGCGAGAAGCCTAGACGCACATGCGCATGCTCGTCGCGCAGATATTCATGCACATGCGGAGCAAGATCGATGATCGCGAGCCGCCCGCCGACCTTGAGCATGCGAGCGGCTTCCGCCAGCGCCAGCTCAGGCTCTTCCAGGAAATGCAGCACCTGATGGATGGTGACGAGATCGTAGTCTCCGGCATCGAGCGGCAGGTTCAGGATGTCGCCATGGCGCACGCTCGCCGACAGGATGCCTTCCTTGTCGAGATTGGAGCGCGCCACTGAGAGCATGTCCCGGCTGGCATCGATGCCGATGGCGCGGCGGTAGCGCGGTGCCAGCAGCTGGAGGATCCTGCCGGTTCCGGTACCGAGGTCGAGCATGGCTTCGACCGTCTCCGTACCGACGATCTTCAGCAGGGCAGCTTCCACATCCGCGTCGTTCACATGAAGGCGGCGCAGTTCGTCCCACTCGGAGGCATTGCGGCTGAAATAGGCTTGCGCCTTCTCGGCTCTCGCCCGCTTGACGCCCGCGAGCCGGTCCCGGTCTCTTTGCAGCACGGGATCGCTGTCTTCCGCAGCATCGAGAAGGATACGGATGAGAGAAGCGTTGCCACCGTCCTGTTTCAGGCGGAAATAGGCCCAGGCCCCTTCCTGATAGCGGTCGATCAGATCCGCTTCGGCAAGCAGTTTCAGGTGCCGGGAGATTCGGGGCTGCGACTGTCCGAGAATTTCGGTAAGATCAGTGACCGTGAGGTCACCGGACGACAGAAGCATCAGCAGCCGAAGCCGCGTCGGCTCGCCCGCGGCCTTCAGCAGTTCCACAAGTGTATCGACGCCAAGCTTCATCCGCACCACCGCAATAACGACATAAAGATATCTTTATGTCCCATCCGGGCTGGATGCAAGGTAAATCTTGTTTGGCGAACGAATTGGTGGCAGCAAAAAGGGCCGGCGCCTTCCGGCCCGGCCCTTTTTCATATCACAAGAACACGGCTCAGCGCGTCAGGCGCTTATAGGCCTGGCTGCCAGGATTGAGCGCATCAGGGCCGAGGCGACGGATCTTGTCCTGCTCGTAATCCTCGAAGTTGCCTTCGAACCATTCGACATGGCCGTCACCTTCGAAGGCGAGAATATGCGTCGCCAGACGGTCGAGGAACATGCGATCGTGGCTGATGATGATGGCGCAGCCGGCGAAGTTTTCGAGCGCCGTTTCGAGTGCACCAAGCGTTTCCGTATCGAGGTCGTTGGTCGGTTCGTCGAGTAGCAGCACGTTACCGCCGGCCTTCAGCATCTTGGCGAGGTGCACGCGGTTGCGCTGACCACCCGAGAGATTGCCGACCTTCTGCTGCTGGTCGCCGCCCTTGAAGTTGAAGGCGCCGCAATAGGCGCGCGAATTCATGTCGAACTTGCCGAGCTTGATGATTTCGGCACCGCCGGAAATTTCTTCCCAGACGGTCTTCGAGCCATCCAGCGCATCGCGGCTCTGGTCGACGTATCCGAGATGCACCGTCTCGCCGATGCGGATCGAACCGCCATCCGGCTTTTCCTGACCGGTAATCATCTTGAACAGCGTCGACTTGCCCGCACCGTTCGGTCCGATGATGCCGACGATGCCGCCCGGCGGCAGCTTGATCGACAGATCCTTGATCAGCGTGCGGCCTTCAAAGCCCTTGGTGATGCCGTCGAGTTCGATAACCACCTGCCCGAGACGCTCGGAGACGGGGATGATGATCTGCGCATCGCCGGGACGGATGCCTTCGGCCGCATCCACCAGCTGCTCATAGGCCTTGATACGGGCCTTGGACTTGGCCTGGCGGGCCTTGGGGCTGGAAGCGATCCATTCCTGTTCACGCGACAGCGCCTTCTGGCGGCCGGCTTCTTCGCGGTTTTCCTGCTGCATGCGCTTGGCCTTGGCGGTCAGGTAGGCCGAGTAGTTGCCTTCGTAGGGAATCCCGCGGCCACGGTCGAGTTCGAGGATCCACCCGGTGACATTGTCGAGGAAGTAGCGATCGTGGGTGATCATCATCACGGCACCCGGATAGTCGCGCAGGTGCTTTTCGAGCCAGGCAATCGTCTCGGCGTCCAGATGGTTCGTCGGTTCGTCGAGCAAAAGCAGGTCCGGCTGCGAGAGGAGCAGGCGGCAGAGCGCGATACGGCGGCGTTCACCACCCGACAGCAGCGTGACGTCGGCATCCTTCGGCGGGCAGCGCAGGGCTTCCATCGCCATTTCGACCTGCTGCTCCAGATCCCAGAGGTTCTGGCTGTCGATGATATCCTGAAGCTTGGAGCCCTCTTCCGCCGTCTCGTCGGAATAGTTCATCATCAGTTCGTTGTAGCGGTCGAGCACGGCCTGCTTGTCGGCCACGCCTTCCATCACGTTCTCGAACGCGGTCTTTGCCGGATCGAGATGCGGCTCCTGCTCGAGGTAACCGACGGTCGCACCTTCGGCGAGCCAGGCTTCGCCCGTGTATTCCTTGTCCTGTCCGGCAATGATGCGCAGCACGGTCGACTTACCGGCCCCGTTCGGGCCGAGGATACCGATCTTGGCATCGGGATAGAACGACAGATGGATGTTCTCGAGAATCTTCTTGGCGCCGTAGGACTTGCTGAGTCCCGACATGTGATAGATGAACTGGCGTGCCATGGGGTCTTGCTCCGGCGGGAATGGGAATTTGCCGCTATGTAGGCGAATTGCGCTTGTGGGGCAATGCAGGGACACACCTATCGAATGATTTTCGCGAGACGCATCGCTGCGATTTATCGAAAATGGGCGTGATCGATGCGGAAGATCCGAAGTGGCCACAGAGAACCGGGCGACCACTCCTCGAGGCCCGGCCAGCCTCGGCCATGGATAAGCGCTGCATACATCCCGCCACCGGGGAGTGCCAGGCCGGGCGGCAATGCACAAACCGCTACATAATCGAAATTCTCCACGGCATTGCGGCGAGCGGCGACATCGTCGGACAGAAAAGCGGTGAAGACGGTCGCGAGACCCGGCGCGGCGCGATGAAAGGGAATGGCAGCCACCTGAAGTCGCCCCTGCCCGGCCTCGATGAGAGGCAAACCCAGTCCGTGGGGCGCAAGCACCCGCCCCGGTGGCAACTGTACCAGGGCAGAAAACTTGGCCTGGTCACAAGCATTGCGCATGGTGTCGACTATCTCACCGCCAACGGTCTTTCTTGGCAGTACCATAGCCGTGAGGAGGAGCCCCCCGATGAGCAGGGCAGAAGACGCGAACGGGATGGGCCTTCTTGCTTCCCGGCGCGCGCTCTGCAGCCCGCCTATGATGACCGGGACGAACAGCGGCATCAGCGCGACGGAGAAGCGGGCGTAACGCAACTGCAGCATGGTAGCCACCAGGGCGGCCAGGGCGACAACGAACGCCAGAACCATGCCGGGCTCTTCTTGTCTTCGGTGCCATACGCCTGGCACGGTCCAGACAGCGACTAGGCAAAGGACGACGACGATCGGCAGAACACTGATCGCGCCCGTCTGCAGCTGAAACAGTAGTCCATGCTCCTGCCGGATGCGATCCAGCCAATTCGCCCTCACACTTGGGCCGATCATCGCGTAGGGACCGTCCAGACACGCCGGGTAAAGCAACGCGACCAGCGACAGGACCGCCGCAGAAGCGGCGATGAACATTACGATGCGAGGCAGAATGGAAAAGGACCCGCCCCACCTGGCAAGACAGAACAGCATGGCGCCAGCACCGATGGCGGCCAATGCGAAGGGTGCCGAAAAACTGTCGCAGACCACGGCAGTTAGACCGTTTGGCCCCACGAAGAGCAGCCCGAACAGGAGAGAGGCGACTGCGACGCCAAGGCCGGCAGCCCCCATGATCACCTCTGCCTCGGGCACCCTCCAGAGCCAGCAGATCACGAGCGCGCCATAGGCGACGACGATCAGTGGCAGGCATTCCAGGCCGACGATCAGCGACATGGCGGCACTTAGACCGACAAGGAGACCTCCAGCCGAATCGCAACGCTGAAGGCCAATCAGGATGCAGACGATGGCAATCAACTGCCAATTGTGATGATCGATCCGCCCGGGTGAGAAATCCCCAAGCGCCGGGCCCATCATAACTGTCACCACGGAGACGATCAGGGCGGCGCGAGCGGGCCTCCACCCCCGGGTCACCGTCGGCCTCTGCAGAAAAACTGCGATGAGCAGCGAGAACACCGCCAGCATGGTCAGCGGCCAGACCGAAAATGCCAAGCGCAAAGCCTCGGCATCCCCCAGAAGCGGCGCCAGCATCCAACCGATGACAACATAGGGAAGATCAACGAGCCTCGACCAAGGCGAGACGTAGACTTCCGGCAGTAGGACAGCGGGTATGGATAGATCGAACCAGCCCGCTTGGCCTGAAGCAAGAAGCCGGATCTGCAGGGCGCGCATGCGGTCGTCGACATCGAGCATTAAAACATGCCCGTCGGAAAGGTCCAGAAGGAGGATCGCCCCTGCGACCAGAAAGGCGATAGCGGCCTGGAAATACAATGGATGCGAATGTGCTACATGAGGTCGGTTCGGCCGTCGCACTATTTCTTTAATACGCACAAGAACAATCCACCCGGAATACGCGCACTCGCAAAAGATGTAATCTGACTTCGATGACTTAACGCTGGGTTACACCGACATTGCAAATTTGAACTATGTCGTCAGGCCATTGCACGCTGCTCTTTAATCCGGTTCTATCGCCGCTCTGGGAGAACCGAATGTTTTCAGATCTAGAATTTCACCAATCGCCGACCGGCGCCCGCCTCGCCTATCACCACCAGCCAGCCGATACCGCAGCACGCGGCATCGTTTTGATTTGTCACGGCCTTGCGGAACACTCCCGCCGCTATCAGGCATTCGCCGAAGCGCTGGCGTCGCGGGGCTATCACGTCTACGCGCACGACCATCGTGGCCATGGCGAAACCACGGCACCGGATGCAGCACTCGGCCTCTTTGCCCGCAAGGACGGAACGACCAAGGTGATCGCCGATGTCATGGCGATGCGGGACATCGCCGTCGCGCGCCACCCCGGCATGCCGGTCACCCTCTTCGGTCATTCCATGGGCGGCCTGATTGCGCTCAATGTTGCGATCGAGCACCCGCAGGCCTTTCATGCCCTGTCGATCTGGAACTCCAATTTCAATCCCGGCCCTGCCGGTCGCTTCGCCCAGGGCGTCCTTTACCTTGAGCAGATGCTGAAGGGGTCCGATGTCCCCTCCCTGATCCTGCCGAAGGCGACCTTTGCTGCCTGGGGCCGCGCGATCCCCGGCCATCGTACGGCTTTCGACTGGCTGTCGCATGATCCGAAGGAAGTGGACGCCTATGTCGCAGACCCACTGTGCGGCTTCGACGCCAGTGTCTCGATGTGGCGCGACATCTTTAAGCTAACCTTTGCCGGCGCCGACCCGGAACGCCTCGCGCGCCTGCCGCAGCGGCTTCCGGTCTATCTCGTAGGGGGGGCTGAAGATCCGGCGACCAACAAGGGCCGCGAGATCCGCTGGCTCGGCCAGCGCATGCTGGATGCGGGCATGACCGATGTCGAGACCACGGTCTATGACGGCATGCGTCACGAGACGCTGAACGAGATCGGCCGGGAAAAGGCGATCGGCGACTTTGTCGCCTGGCTCGGCAATCTCGGCCCCTGAGTCGCCGGTATATTGCCGAAACGGAATGATGCCATGAGAGAATATCAGGTGCAGATGGCAAATTCCGGCGGTATAGCTCGCTCGACAGCAGTTCTTGTCATGGCAAGCGATCCAACCTCGTCGGACCGCTGAACCTGACGACGCCGCACAGGATCGCGCAATGACGCCCAAGCTCTCAGCCCCTGCCCCGCTCGCCGGTATCCGGGTCATCGAACTCGCCCGCGTGCTGGCCGGCCCTTGGGCGGGCCAGATGCTGGCCGATCTCGGCGTCGATGTGATCAAGGTGGAGAACCCCGAAGGCGGGGACGACACCCGCGCCTGGGGGCCTCCCTTCGTCGAAGGCGCCGAGGGTGAGAACCTCTCGGCCGCCTATTACCATTCGACCAACCGCAACAAGCGTTCGATCGCGGTCGACCTGAAGACGCCGGATGGCCAGGAGACCGTGCGCCGCCTCTGCGCGTCTGCCGACGTCGTCATCGAGAACTTCAAGCGCGGCGGCCTTGAAAAATACGGCCTCGATTATCAGAGCCTGAAGGCTATCAACCCGAAGCTCGTCTACTGCTCAATCACCGGCTTCGGCCAGAACGGCCCCTATGCCGATTTCGCCGGCTATGACTATATCGTCCAGGGCATGTCCGGCTTCATGTCGATCACCGGCGAGAAGGACGGCGAACCGATGAAGGCGGGCGTCGCCATCGCCGACATCTTCACCGGAATCTACGCGGTGACCGCCATCCAGGCCGCCCTGATCCACGTCATGAAGTCAGGCCAGGGCCAGTTCATCGACATGGCCCTTCTCGACGTCATGTCGGCGGTGCTCGCCAACCAGAACATGAACTACCTGATCTCGGGCAAGCCGCCGACCCGGCTCGGCAATGCCCATCCCAATATCAGTCCCTATGAAGTCGTGCCCACCGCCGACGGTCATCTGATCCTTGCGGTCGGCAATGACGGCCAGTTCAAGCGCCTCTGCACGATCCTCGGGATTCCCGCTATCGCCGAGGACGAACGCTTCGCCACCAACAAGGCTCGCGTCGCCAACAAGGTCGAGGTCCGCCACATCGTCACGGCAGAAACCGTGAAGTGGTCGAAGCGCGACCTGCTCTCCGCCTGTGAAGCGAACGCCGTGCCGGCCGGACCGATAAACTCGATCGAGGAAATGTTCGCCGACCCGCAGGTTCAGTCGCGTGGCCTGAAGATCGATCTGACCGACGACAAGGGCACGGTGATCCCAAGCGTGCGTACTCCGATCGTGCTCTCCGAGACCCCTCTGCGCTATGAGCGCCCAAGCCCGCGCATCGGCGAGCATGGAAAAGAAATTCTGGCCGAACTGGCCGAGCTGGAAAGGAAGACGAAATGAAGAGAACCGGCGGTGCACTGATCGTCGAGGCGCTGAAGGCGAACGGCGTCGAGCGCGTGTCCTGCGTTCCCGGCGAAAGCTATCTGGCCGTTCTCGACGCGCTGAAGGACAGCGGCATCGAAACGCTGGTCTGCCGCCAGGAAGGCGGGGCCGCGATGATGGCCGATGCCTGGGGCCGCCTCACCGGCAAGCCAGGTATCTGCATGGTCACCCGAGGTCCGGGCGCCACGAACGCCTCTGCCGGTCTGCATGTCGCGAAACAGGATTCGATCCCGATGATCCTCTTCATCGGCCAGATCGGTCGCGAGATGAAGGAGCGCGAAGCTTTCCAGGAAGTCGAGTACCGCCGCGCCTTCACCGAATTTGCCAAATGGGTCGGCGAGATCGATGACGCCCGCCGCATCCCGGAATTCGTCACCCGCGCCTTTGCCGTCGCCACCTCAGGCCGTCCCGGCCCGGTCGTGCTGACACTGCCGGAAGACATGCTGCTCGACGAAGTCGAAGCCCCGGAAGCCAAGCCGTATACGCCCGTCGAAGCCCATCCCGGTCCAAGCCAGATCGCTGCCCTCGGCGAGATGTTGAAGACCGCCAAGCGCCCGATGGTCGTTCTCGGTGGCACGCGCTGGAGCGAGGCTTCGGTCGCCGACATCCAGGCCTTCGCCGAAAAGTTCAGGCTGCCCGTCGGCTGCTCCTTCCGCCGCCAGATGCTCTTTGACCACCTGCATCCGTCTTATGCCGGCGATGTCGGCATCGGCATCAACCCGGCGCTGGCCAAGGAAGTGAAGGAAGCCGATCTGCTGATCCTGCTCGGCGGCCGCTTCTCCGAAATGCCGTCCTCCTCCTACACGCTGATGGACATCCCTTACCCGGCCCAGATCCTCGTCCACATCCATCCGGATCCGTCCGAGCTCGGCCGGGTCTACCGCGCTGATCTGGCGATCTGTGCCGCTCCTGAAGAACTCGTCTCCGCGCTGGCATCCCTGGAGGCGCCCGCCGCGCCAGCATGGGCCGAGCGCACCGAAACCATGCATGCCGCCTATCTCGCCTGGTCGACGCCGCCGAAGGCCGGCCCCGGCGCCGTCCAGATGGGCCCCATCATGGACTGGATCGAGGCGAACACGCCGAAGGATGCGATCTTCACCAACGGGGCCGGCAACTATGCCACCTGGCTGCATCGCTTCCATCGCTTCCAGGCCTTCAACACCCAAGCCGCCCCGACCTCGGGCTCCATGGGCTATGGCCTGCCGGCAGCAGTCGCTGCCAAGCAGCTGTTCCCGCAACGTGAAGTGATCTGCTTTGCCGGTGACGGCTGCTTCATGATGCATGGTCAGGAATTCGCGACCGCCATGCGCTACAACCTGCCGATCATCACGCTCGTGATCAATAACAGCATGTACGGCACGATCCGCATGCACCAGGAGCGCGAATATCCGGGCCGCGTCAGCGCGACAGACCTGACGAACCCCGATTTCCCGGCACTTGCCCGCGCCTATGGCGGCCACGGCGAAACCGTCGAGAAGACGGAAGATTTCGCCCCCGCCTTTCTGCGCGCTCGCGCTTCCGGCAAACCCGCGATCATCGAGATCAAGCTCGACCCCGAGGCGATCACGCCGACCCGCACCTTGACTCAAATTCGCAACAAAGCCTGACAGGCATTTGAGCACAAACAAGAAAAGGCCGGGATCACTCCCGGCCTTTCGCATTTTGGACGTTGCCCTGAAAAATCAGATGGCAGCGGTGACGATGAATTCGACCAGGTAGTCCGGGGTCGCGAGCGGCGCGCCGCTAGTCGCGCGGGCCGGCGGGTTGGCCGGGTCGATCCAGCCTTCCCAGACGGCGTTCATTTCGGCGAAGGTCGACATGTCGGAGAGATAGATGATCGTCTGCAGGATCTTCGACTTGTCGGTGCCGGCAGCAGCCAAAAGGCGGTCGACTTCTGCCAGAGCCGACTTCGACTGCTCGGCCACCGAAGTGCCTTCGCCGACCTGGCCGGCCAAATAGACGGTGTTGCCGTGGACGACGGCGCCGCTCATGCGCTTGCCGGGCTCGATACGCTTGATGCTCATGGGAAATCTCCTGCTTGAGGCTGGTTTGAAAAACGAAACGGGCCGGACGCGATGGCCCGGCCACAGAGAATGGAAATGGGGTGTCAGCCGCGCTGGCGTTGCGCGTGTTCGTAGGTCGCCGTCGAACGGGCACCCGAGCGGCAGTAACCGAGCATCGGTCGTTCGAACTCTTCCAGTGCATCGACCATGTCGGCGACAGCATCGGGTGTTACGCCCATTGGTCCGACAGGCACATGCTTGATCTTCAGACCGAGCTCTTCCGCGCGCTTGGCAACGGCTGCGAATTCCGGCTGTCCGAACTCTTCGCCATCGGGACGATGGCAAACGATCGACTTGAAGCCGAGCGCCTTGATCTCGTCGACCTCATCGACGGTGATCTGGCCGCTGACCGAATATTCCTCGTTGATCTGGCGGATGTTCATCGGGGCACCTCGTCAATTTCCTTGGGCCAAACATCTACGACGGGCATTCTTGAGCGTCAATCGCGACAGGCTCGCCGTCCCGCCTCAGACGAAGGAAAATGCCAGGCCATAGTCGCGGCTTTCGCCGGGCTGCAGGATGTTAAACTCTCCGGCGGCCTCGAGTTCTGCGCGGTCTGCCCACCGGTGCGAAACGGGTTCGATGCCAAGCACATGGGCAGGCAGCCTTTGGTTACGCCAGACCTGCAGATGCGGCAGCGTATCTGTCCGGAAACGTACTTTCACCCGTTTGCCGCCGATCGCCGCAATCGGACCGAGCCTCAGTTCCGCCCAGCCGCCATGGCCGGCCGGAACGCAGAAGATGTCGCGATCGCCTTCACCAAAGGCCCAAGGCAGCCCACCGCTTTCAAGCATTGCGCCTTCCAGCCGGGTGCCCCCGTCGAAATGCCTGGCGCCCAGGTTCATGTGATACATCAGAAACGTCGGGAAGGCGGTCTCGCCGATATTGACGACGGTATCGGAAAGCTGCACCTCGCCACTTTCACCCTTCAGTCGCCACTGCCGCCGCAACTGCGCCCGGCCTCCCGCCGCAAGATCGACATCGACAACAGCCCGCGCCACGAGATCGTCATCCTCGGCGGTCACGGCGATCGAGTGGGCAGGATTGGCCGAGAAGGAACCGTGTAAGGGGTACGACGCCTCGCTCCCGGCGATGGGCTCGCGGTGGCGAATATGATCGGGTCCGCAGGTAAAGAGAAAGCCTTCGAGCGAATGGTCGATACGCGGATCGCCATCATCGGGGATAGCCCGTCCGGGTGCGAGATCGATCCCCTCCACCACGCAGGCACCGATATCGAAGACCGAGCCCTCGTCGAGGGATAGACGCGGCCCCTGGGGGCCGGAAAACATGATCATGCAAGAGGTTCCTCGGCCTGCCGCTGCGGGGTGCGGAGATGGCCGGTGGAAATCAGATCTTCCAGGCCGACGAGTCCGCTGTCGAGCGAGGAGAGATAGGCGATGTTGACGTTGCGCTCAAGCCAGCGCTGATAGGCCCCGGCTTCGCTGGCCAGACGTTCGAACCGCTGCTGGCCCTTGGTCGTCAGCGACAGAAGCTCGAATCGCCGATCCAACCGGTCCTTTCGGCGCACAAGATAGCCCTTGTCTTCCAACACCTTCACAGCCCGGCTGATTTTGGTCTTGGAAAGGCCGGAATGCCCGGATATCGCTTTTGCCGTGGTCGGACTCCGCTCGCCGAGCGACCAGAGAACCTGCCACTCCGACCAGGACAGCTCGTCCACCGGACCACAGAACTGCATGAAGCCGTTATCGACGCTCTCGGCCACGCGCAGCAGCCGGAACGGCATGAAGGCCTCCATCCTCAGTCGATCCTGCATTCTCCCCCCTCGAACCAGTGATGCGTTCCCGCATCGACGCCGGTTCTTCTCGTCCGCCCCCACAGCGAGTTAACCCAATTTTCATTATGAATTCACCTTTTCCACATTAGTGTCAAATTTCTCGCGTTTGTCGCCGATTCAGACGAGGAAACCGCATCGTGTTCGATTTCAGAAATTCCGGCCTCTTACTGGCGGTTTTGACCGCAGCTCCGCTTGCATTGGCGCCCCAAGCAGGGGCGCAATCGGTCTACGACGATCGAAATGCGCACACCCTGCTGATCTCGCCGGAAGGCGACATTCTCGACTATGTGCCGGAAGTTGGCGAAGTCGTGATTAGCCGTGACCGCATGGGCCGCACGGTTCTCATTGACCGGATGGGCAATCTCGTCGCAACCGAAATCCCGGCCGAGAGCTACTACCCGCCGCAGAACGGCGGCGGGAATCGGGCGCTCCCGGGCGTTTACGATCCCTATCAGCAGGCTCAGCCGGAACCACGTGGCTGGGACGACGACGTGACGACCGCCTCGATCCCGGACGCCATGCCGGGAGATCAGGTCCCGCTCGACCAGATGCCGCAGGACATGCCGTATGGCGGTCCGGACCTGCCCCTGCCCGCAGACAATGAGCCGGCCCGTATCGTGACGCCGGAAATCCCGGTGAAGAGCAACTTGTCGCGACTGGAAATCACGGCGCTTCAGGTCTTCCTCGACCGTGAGGGCGTGTCGCCCGGCGTCATCGACGGCAAGATGGGCCAGAACGTCAACAAGGCGATCGTGGCCTGGGAACAGATCACCGGCGAGACGCTCGACCCGAACAATGCCGACGATATTTTGGAGCGCCTGCGCCTGTCCGGCGGCCTTGCGATCAAGAGCTACGAGATCACGGCCGGCGACGCAGCAGGCCCCTTTGTTGCAGCGATCCCGGACGACTACGCTCACAAGGCGCAGCTGCCGGCCCTGTCCTATACTTCGACCGTGGAAATGCTGGCCGAGCGCTTCCACATGGATGAAGGCTATCTGCGCGAATTGAACCCCGGCGCAGACTTCTCGATCCCGGGCACGATCATCAAGGTCGTCGAGCCCGGTCCGGCCAAAAAGGGCAATGTCGCCCGCATCGTCGCCAACAAGGGCCTGAAGCAGGTCTTCGCCTATGGTGAGGATGGCAGCCTCGTTGCCGCCTACCCGGCCAGCATCGGCTCGGCCGACACCCCCTCGCCGTCGGGCACGGTGACCATCGAGCGCATCGCACTTGATCCGGGCTATACCTACAATCCCAAGGTCAATTTCCAGCAAGGCAACAACACGAAGGTTCTGCAGATCCCGCCAGGTCCCAATGGCCCTGTCGGTACGGTCTGGCTGGCCCTCTCCAAGCCGACCTACGGCATTCACGGTACACCGGAGCCCTCGAAGATCGGCCGCACCCAGAGCCATGGCTGTATTCGCCTGACCAATTGGGATGCGACGGAACTGGCCAAGATGGTGAAGCCCGGCGTGACGGTCGAATTTGTCGAGTGAGGACAGCGGCACAGACCTGATCGCCGGTTTCAGGACGATCCACAGCCCCGGCAGTCATGCTCGGCCGCTTGTGTTTCTCCATGGAAGCGCGAGCGACGAGACATCATTGCTGGCATTTTCAGCGCAGGTCGCAGCAGATCACCCCTGCTACTTCCCGAGAGGAAAAGAGCCGTCCGAGGGCCGCCTGACCTTCTTTCGGCGCAAGTCCGACAAAACGATCGACTTTGCAAATCTCGCTGCGAGATCCGCCGAAGTGGCGGATTTCGTCTCCGCAATTTCGTCAAGGCACAGGGTCCGGCCGATATTGATCGGCTATTCCAGCGGCGCGATCACCGCCGCCGCTGTTCTCTCACGAGACAGGTCATTGATCGAAGGCGCCGTTTTGCTTCGCCCGCAAAGCCCGAACGGAAACGGCTCGTTCCCGCCTCTCGACAACGTTCCGATCTTGCTGGTTTCAGGACGTCAGGACCCGCGGAGAGCGGTCACCGATGCCAAGGATCTCTGCGAACAGTTGCGTCTGGCCGGCGCATCGGCGGAGTGGCACGACTTGGCATGTGGGCACGAACTCGACCCACAAGGACTCGACATGGAGTTGACCCGCGCCTGGATTTCCAGACGCGGATGAATCTTTAACCAGCGACCTCTCAGGCGGCCGACCGTACGAGCCGGAAGAGACGGCGCGGCTCGGTCGAGCGGATGACCTTCACCGGCAGCAGGCGCATGACTTCAGACGCAAAGGACCTGGCATTTTCCTGGGCCTTGTCCAGATTGCTGATCTTCGCCGCATCCATCGAATACAGCGTGCCACCACAGTCGAAGATTTCGCGGTAAGCACTGCGTTCGGCGATGGGCGTATTGATGACATTGACGCCGCGAGCGGCAAGCAGGCCCTTGATGGCCAGCAGGGCGCGGGTCGTGACCATGGAGGTGACACGCGTCAGGACGACCGAATGGGGAATGACCATGTTGCCGGCCTCTTCCATCATTCTGATCAGATCGAGGATCTGCGCCCCACCCTTGGCATCCATGGCACAACCCTGGACCGGGATCATCACGTGGTCAGACAGGCCGATGGCCGTCGTCACCATGGCATCGCGCGCGCCAGCAAGATCCATGACAATGTAGTCGCTCGTCCGGGACAGCTCGCGGATGTGACCCTGGACTGAAGCGATCGTCACTTCGGAGACGACTTCGATATTGCGCTGCGGACCGGAGAGGTCGAACCACTGCGTGATCCAGCGCTGTGGATCGGCATCGAGGATAGAGACGCGATATCCCTGATGCGCGAGTTCGGTGGCAAGAAGAAGGGCTGCGGTGGTCTTGCCGGCACCGCCCTTGGCATTGGCGAAAGAAATGACAGGCATGCTTAATCCTTGGGAGGTCAGATCCGAGCGGCTCATCGCTCTTGGGCAACCTGCGTCATCGGCGCCACCCACTGATAATGCGACAATTATGGTTAACAAAATGGAAACAGGGCTGGTGAGATCCTCCCACTTATTGGGGAGAAGCGGCGGAAAAACCTAGCATATTCGCAGATCGGAATGCGCGATGCACTCGGCAGGAGTCGGCATGGCGTGAGAAGTCACGAACCACCCGCAGCTCGATTCGAACCAGACGTGACGAGCAACAAAACCCCACTTCCTTAGGGAAGCGGGGTCTCGCAAACCTGGAGGCTTGAAGTTTAGAAGCAGTCCGCAAAAAGCTGCTTGGTGTTTTCCAGCGTCATCTTGACCGGATTGCCACCGGCGCTCGGATCCTCGATCGCCATGGCGGAAAGTTCGTCGATGCGGTCGTTCGCGATGCCCATGGCCGTCAGGTTGGCCGGGACATTGAGTTCAGCCCGGAGCGCCAGAACATAATCGTAGAAGCCATCGAAACCGCCGGCGATGCCGAGATAGGCGGCGGCCCGCTCGATCCGGTCTTCGATCACGTGCCGGTTGAACTTCAGCACCGGCGGCATCACCACCGCATTCGTCATGCCGTGATGCGTGTTGTAAACCGCGCCGATCGGATGCGACAGCGCATGAATGGCGCCCAGCCCCTTCTGGAAGGCGGTTGCGCCCATGGCGGCAGCCGACATCATGTTCGTGCGGGCCTCAATGTCGGTGCCGTCCTTGTAGGCGCGCGGCAGGAATTCCTTGACCAGCCGCATGCCCTCAAGCGCAATGCCTTGGCTCATCGGATGGTAGAAAGGCGAGGAATAGGCTTCCAGGCAATGGGCGAACGCGTCCATGCCCGTACCCGCCGTAATCATCTTCGGCATGCCGACGGTCAGTTCCGGGTCGCAGATGACGACGCCGGGCAGGAACTTCGGATGGAAGATGATCTTCTTCACATGCGTCACGGAATTGGTGATGACCGATGCACGGCCGACTTCCGAGCCGGTGCCGGCCGTGGTCGGCACGGCGACGATCGGGGCGATGGTGTCGGAATTGGCGCGCGTCCACCAGTCACCGATGTCCTCGAAGTCCCAGACCGGCCGCGTCTGGCCGGCCATGAAGGCCACGCACTTGCCGAGGTCGAGACCTGAGCCTCCGCCGAAAGCGACGACGCCGTCGTGACCGCCATCCTTATAGGCTTTGATGCCGGCTTCGAGGTTCTTCTCGTTCGGGTTCGGATCGACATCGGCAAACAGCGCGCGGCCCAAGCCCGCCTCTTCCAGCACCTCGAGCGCCGTCTGGGTGATCGCCATCGGCGCCAGGCCCCGATCAGTGATCAAAAGCGGCTTCTTCATGCCGAGCGACTTGCAGGCGTCCGCCAGTTCCTTGATGCGGCCACGTCCCATCTTGATGGCGGTGGGATAGCTCCAATTGGCGACGATGTTCATTTCGTGACTTTCTTCAGATGGTAGGATTTCGGACGGGTAAGGTTCTGGAAGCCGAGCACGGAGAGCGAGCCGCCTTTGCCGGTTTCCTTGACGCCGGTCCAGCAGAGCGCCGGGTCGAGATAGTCGGCACGGTTCATGAAGACGGTGCCGGTCTCGATGTCGCGACCGATGCTGGCGGCGCGCTCGGGATCCTGTGTCCAGAGCGAAGCGGTCAAACCGTAAGGGCTGTCGTTCATCAGGCCGAGCGCCTCCTCGTCGCTCTTTACCTTCATGATGCCGACGGCCGGACCAAAGGTCTCGTCCTTCATGAAGGCCATCGAATGATCCACGTTCACGAGGACCTGCGGCATGATGTAGGCGCCGCCATCATCGGCCGGGAAAAGCTTCGGATCGACAAGCGCCTTGGCACCCTTCGACACGGCATCAGCAATCTGCTCGCGTACCACCTTGGCGAAACGCTTGTTGGCCATCGGCCCGAGCGTCGTTTCCGGATCGAGCGGATTGCCGAGCTTGTAGTTCGACACCCACGCAACCGACTTCTCGACAAAGGCATCGTAGAGGCTCTCATGCACATAGATGCGCTCGATGCCACAGCAGCACTGGCCAGAATTGTAGGTCGCGCCATCCATCAGCGTATCGACGGCAGCGTCGAGGTCGGCGTCTTCCATGACGTAACCCGGGTCCTTGCCACCGAGCTCGAGACCGAGACCGGCAAAGGTGCCTGCAGCGGCCCGCTCGATCGAACGACCACCTTCGACCGAACCGGTGAAGTTGATGAAGTTGAAATTGCCAGCCGCAATCAGCGCAGACGTGGTCTGGTGATCCAGGAAGAGGTTGATGAAGACATCGTCAGGTACACCGGCCTCGACAAAGGCGCGCACCATGCGCTCACCGACGAGAAGCGTCTGCGTCGCATGCTTGATGACGACGGTGTTGCCGGCCATCAGCGCCGGTGCGATCGTGTTGATCGCGGTCATATAGGGGTAGTTCCACGGCGCGATGACAAAAACGACGCCATGCGGTTCGCGCTCAATGCGGCGCTCGAAATTATTACTAGCTTCCACGACCAGCGGTGCAAGCGAGTCGGCCGCAATCGCCGCGACATAGTTGGAGCGCTCGTTGAAGCCCTTGTATTCGCCGCCGTAGCGCACCGGACGACCCATCATATGGGCGAGTTCCGGCACCACTTCATCGGACATCTCGTTGAGGCGCGCGACGCCCTTCAGCACCAGTTGAACGCGGTCTTCGAGCGGCCGGCGCGCCCAGGCTTTTTGTGCCTTGCGGGCACGACCAACGGCCTCGGTTGCCGCTTCCAGCGACATGGCCGGTCGCTCGGCGTAAACCGATCCGTCGATCGGCGAAATGCATTGGATCATGGTCATGATCGTCTTCCTGTTGCTCTAGAACGAAATGACAGCGGCCGCAGCCGCTGTCCTGGTTTCCACCCATACGCCGGGGATGGTGGCGGGCTCAAGGCCGCCTTTGGTCACGCGCGTTCGAAGCCGCGCGCAACTTCCCAATCCGTGATCCGGCGATCGTATTCTTCCTGCTCCCACTCAGCAGCGCGGACATAGTGATCGACAACGTCATCGCCGAACGCCGACCGCAGCATGGCCGAGCCGCGGAGCGTCTCTGCAGCCGCCCGCAAGGTCCGCGGAATCTCGCGGGCGCCCTGCGCGCCATAGGCATCACCCGAGAATTCCGGCTCGAGCGCCATCTTCTTCTCGATCCCGTCGATACCGGCGGCGAGCAATGCTGCCATCGCCAGATACGGATTAAGATCGGAACCGCCGACGCGGCATTCGACGCGGATGCCCTTGCTCGCCTCGCCGCACAAGCGGTAGCCGGCTGTGCGATTGTCCTTCGACCAGATCGCCTTGGTCGGCGCAAACGTGCCGGCGACGAAACGCTTGTAGGAATTGATGTAGGGCGCCAGGAAATAGGTGAATTCGCCGGCATGGGCGAGCAGCCCGGCCATGTAGTGTCGCATCACCTCCGACATTCCGTATTCGCCGTCCTTGTCGAAGAACAGCGGCGTCTTGCCATCGGCGGACCACAGAGACTGGTGGATATGCGAGGAGGAGCCGGCCGCATTGTAATGCCATTTGGCGAGGAAGGTGATGGCCTTGCCTTTGGACCAAGCGATCTCCTTGCAGCCATTCTTGATGATCACGTGCCGGTCAGCCATGGTCAGAACGTCGGCATAGCGGACATTGATCTCTTCCTGGCCGGCAGAAGCCTCGCCCTTGGAATTCTCGACCGGAATGCCAGCGCCCTGCAGACCCTTGCGGATCGCACGCATCACGTCTTCTTCCTTGGTGGTCTGGAAGATGTGGTAGTCCTCGTTGTAGCCGGAGACCAGCTTCAGGTCGCGATAGCCGGACAGCCGCGCCGCGTCATAGGTCTGATCGAAGAGGAAGAATTCGAGTTCGGTCGCCATGAAGGCCTTCATGCCCATGGCCTCGAGCCGGGAAACCTGCTTCTTCAGGATCGCGCGCGGCGAGTGCGGCACTTCGGCATGGGTCGCGTGGTCATACATGTCACACAACACGAGCGCTGTGCCTTCAAGCCAGGGGATCCGACGCAGCGTCGAAAGGTCCGGCTTCATCGTATAGTCGCCGTAGCCCTTTTCCCAGCTCGTCGCCTTGTAACCGGAGACGGTATCCATCTCCATGTCGGTGGCGAGCAGATAGTTGCAGCTATGCGTTTCCTTGTAGGCGCTCTCGACGAAGAACTCCGCCTGAAAACGCTTGCCCATCAAACGGCCCTGCATGTCCACCTGACACGCCAGAACCGTGTCGATGCGCCCTTCTGCGACGTCTTTTTTCAGATCTTCGAATGTGTAAGTGGTGGTCATGACTGTGGTCCGCCAATGTGAACATGAACTGAGCGACCGAGGCCGCGATTGAAACGGTAAAGGCGGGCCAGCCGAAACCGGCCCGCAGACGTTTTAGTGTGCTTGGCCGACGGCGCGCTCGGCAGCCGCGATTTCGGCCTGACGCTTGGCGACTTCGTCACCGATCGGCGGGCCCTTGAAGCGCTTGTTCTCAAAGGCAAACCAGACAATCGCGGTGACCACAAGGAAGCCGACCGTGATGTAGAGCGCCCAATCGTTCGGCGGCTGGATGCCGAGGACGAAGATTAGCGCCATGGCGACCATCGAAAGCACGGCGAACAGCTTGAACATGCCCTCGCCCAGGTTCCACGGCCCCATCACACTCCACTTCGACGTGCCCCAGGCGAAGAAGCCGAGAGCGATCGGTATCGCGAAGGAGAAGAACAGGAAGATGACCGTGCAGGAGACTACGATCGTGTAGACCGGCGTTTCACCGATCGAGACGAGCGACGAGCCCCAGACGAACAGAACCGAGAGAACCGAACCGGTCCAGATCGCCGTCACCGGCGAACGATGCTTCGGGCTGACCTTGGACAGAGCAGATGACGCAGGCAGGCCGCCGTCACGGGCGAAAGCGAAAATCATGCGCGACACCGAGGTGACCGTTGCGAGACCGCAGAGGAACTGCGCGACGAAAATGGCCAGATAGAGCACGTCTTTGACGATGACGTTTACCTGCGTATCCATCGCCCAGAAGAAGACGTTCCAGCCCTGGGCTGCGGCTTCTTCCATGCTCGGCAGCATGAGCACGAATGAGCACAGCATGATGTAGCCGAAAAACGCAGACCAGAGCACCGACGAGACCATGCCCTTCGGTACAGAAACGGCAGCCTTGACGGTTTCTTCCGAGGTGTGCGCCGACGCGTCATAGCCGGTGATCGTGTAGATCGGCAGCAGCAGGCCGAGCAGGAACACCCAGGCGCCCGAAGTCGACGGCCAGACATTGCCACCCGCTTCACCCGAATAGTTGGAGAAGGTGAACAGACGGCCGATTTCGTAGCTGTCAGCTGCAATCAGGCAGGTCAGCGCGAGCGCAATGGCGGTCGCGAAGATCAGGTAGCCCGAGAAGTCGGTGAGCTTGGCGGTAAGACCGATGCCCATGTGGTTGACCAAGGCCTGCAGGCCGGTGATCAGCACGAGGAAGATGAGCCGGACGCCGAGCGTGTCTTCGAGCCCGAGATAGGGAACGCCGAAGGAGCCCATGAAGAAGTAGTAGGTACCGACGTTGATCGCGCCGAGGACCGTCACGAGACCTAGAAGGTTGAACCAGGCGGTCAGCCAGCCGGTGAAGCGGTTACCGAGGATGGAACCCCAGTGATACAGGCCGCCTGCGGTCGGATAGGCGGAGCTGATCTGGGCCATGGCGACGGCGAAGACGAGCGAGATGAAGCAACCCAGCGGCCAGCCGATGCCGATCGCAGCACCGCCGGCACCCGAGGTCGCTTGGGCGAGCGAATTGATGCCGCCCGACAGGATGCAGATGATGGAGAAGGAGACGGCGAAGTTCGAAAACGAACTCATCCGGCGTTCCAGTTCCTGGGCATAACCCATGGAATGCAGGACCTGGAGATCCTGTTTCTTGTCGATATCCGAGTAGTCTGACATTGCGTCCCCCAGTTGACGATCGGCCGCGGGATTGCGACGATTTCGTTTCGATGTCCGCCCTTGTTCTCTTGGTGCGGACGGTTGCAGCAGAGCTGCTCCCCGTGAGATCTTCTTATGCAGTCCCGACGACATCGATCGCTTTGACAATCAGTGCGGCGAGATGGTCGGCCATGATCTCTTGGTCGACAGTGTTGGAAATCAGGTCGTTTCGGACCTCGATCATCACGTTCGGATGACCGTATGGAATGGCATGCAGGCGAAGACTATGCGTGACGCCGTCCTCCGGCCCATAGGGTGAATTGCGCTCCACGCGGTAGGCTCCGCCGCTCGAAGCATCGAGCATGGCATCTGCCAACCGTGAATCCGCGTCGTGCAGGACGCCGATTTCCACCTCGCGCTGCTTGCCGAAATAGACAGGCGTAAAGCTGTGAACCGTCACAACAACAGGCTGCCGTCCGCTCTCCACGACCCGCGCGATCTCGCGGCTCACCTGGTCATGGAAGGGAACATAGAAGGCTGCTGTGCGGGCATAGCGCTCGGCAGGCGTCAGATCGCGATTGCCGGGGATCTCGTAGATCTCGCTCTTCTCAGGCATGGCAGCCGGAGATTCCGGAGGACGGTTGCAGTCATAGAGAAGCCGCGAGAAGCGTTGGTGAACAAGCGTCCCGTCGAGCTTCGTCGCCAACATCTTTCCAACGGCGAGAGCCCCCGGATCCCAGGCAATATGGCTTGAGAGCGCCTCGGCCGACAGACCGAGCGTTCCGGCGGATGCAGGAAGCGTCGAGGACGCATGCTCACAGACGAATACGAAACCACTTAGCGCAGTCGCATTATCAACGGCGACGGCCTCACCTTCCGACGATGTCAGGATCCCCGACCTCAAGAGCATGCTGGCAGTCCCCCAGGCTCGTTGGCCCAATTTATTTTCGAAGAGAATTCTTCACGGTTAAGCGTCTGTCAATCCGGCACTGAAAAATTCTCTTCAAGGGGCGGTTGACTCAATTGTGACAGCGAGGCTTAATCCTGAAAAAGCTGGCAATAGATCGGCTTGAGGGGAGTCCATCGGTCCTTGATGAATGCGTCGACGACGGTGTCGGACGTGATCCATGCCCATTTCGATGGGCTGACGCGTGCCGAACGACAGCTGGCGGAAAGCCTGCTGCAGAACTACCCCGTCTCCGGGCTGGGTAGCATCACGACCGTTGCCGAGAACGCCGGCGTATCGACGCCCACCGTCGCCCGCATGGTTCAGAAGCTTGGCTACAAAGGCTATCCCGAATTCCAGGCCCATCTGCACCAGGAACTCGAGGCGACGATCTCCAATCCGATCGCCAAGCACGACCGCTGGGCGGCCAATGCCCCCAACCGCCATATTCTCAACCGCTTTGCCGAGGCCGTCATGGCCAATCTGCGGACCTCGTTGGGGGAGCTCCGCACGGCGACCTTCGATGAAGCCGCCCGTCTGATCGGCGATCGCAACAGAAGCGTCTATTTTGTCGGCGGGCGCATCACCGGTGCGCTGGCAGAATACTTTTTCACCCATATGCAGGTCATTCGTCCGCGCACGACACTGATGTCGTCCAATGCCAGTTCATGGCCGCAGCATGTTCTGAACATGCAGGACGGCGACGTTCTCGTGATCTTCGACATCAGACGCTACGAGGCGGATCTTACGACACTGGCCGAGGTCGCCCGCGCCAATGGCGTCCAGATCATCGTCTTCACGGACCAGTGGATGTCGCCCGTGGCACAGCATGCCCGCCACTGTTTCAAGCTTCATATCGAAGCACCGTCGGCATGGGACAGTTCCGTCGTGACACTGTTCGTCGTGGAAGCCTTGATCGAAGCCGTTCAAAGCTCGTCGTGGGACGAGACCCGCGAACGCATGAATACCCTCGAAGGGCTGTTTGAACAGGCGCGCCTGTTCCGAAAGCCCCGCTGAGGAGCAACTGTCGACATGGAGGACCCGATACCGGAGACGGAACCAACAGCGCAGGACAAAGACAGCTGAACCCGTCAACCGTCATATAACGATAACACAGCGCACCTAAGTCAACCGCATCGCTGCCAACCTCAGAGGAGAACTACAGTGAACAATCTTCGCAAGATCCTGTCGATGACGACCGCTCTCGTCATGGCGAGCTCCGCCGTCGCCTATGCCGAACCGAGCGCCGAGCTGATCGAAGCTGCCAAGAAAGAAGGCATGCTGACCACGATCGCCCTGCCCCATGACTGGTGCGGCTACGGCGCCGTGATTGACGGCTTCAAGAAGAAGTATCCGGAAATCACCGTCAACGAACTGAACCCTGACGCTGGTTCGGCCGACGAAGTCGAAGCCATCAAGGCCAACAAGGACAACAAGGGCCCGCAGGCCCCTGACGTCGTCGACGTCGGCCTGGCCTTCGGCCCGCAGATGAAGGCCGAAGGTCTGCTGCAGCCGTACAAGGTCTCGACCTGGGACGAAATTCCTGAGAACGTCAAGGACGCCGAAGGCTACTGGTACGGCGACTATTACGGCGTCATGTCGCTCCTGGTGAACAAAGACCTCGTCGCCAACACGCCGAAGGACTGGTCGGACCTCCTGAAGCCGGAATATGCCGGTCAGGTCGCGCTCGCCGGTGACCCGCGCGCCTCCAACCAGGCCATCCTCGGCGTTCTCGCCGCCGGCATGGCAGGCGGCGCTGCCGCTGGCAAGGATGCCGGTGAAGCTGGTCTCAAGTACTTCGGCGAACTGAACAAGGCAGGCAACTTCGTTCCGGTTATCGGCAAGTCCGGCACCCTGGCACAGGGCGCCACCCCGATCGTCGTCATGTGGGACTACAACGCCCTCTCCGCCAAGGACACGCTCGCCGGCAACCCGCCGGTCGAAGTCGTTGTTCCGGCTTCGGGCGTTCTGGCCGGCGTCTATGTTCAGGGCATCTCCGCTTACGCACCGCACCCGAACGCTGCCAAGCTGTGGATGGAATACCTGTATTCCGACGAAGGTCAGCTCGGCTGGCTGAAGGGCTATTGCCACCCGGCCCGCTTCAACGCCATGGTCAAGGCAGGCAAGGTTCCTCAGGATCTGCTCGACGCTCTGCCGCCGGCTGAATCCTATGAGAAGGCATACTTCCCGACGCTGGAAGAAGTCGACGCCAACAAGGCCGCCGTTGTCGGTGGCTGGGACAGCGTCGTCGGCGCCAACGTTCAGTAAGACCTGATCTCGAGGAGCCGCCCCGATCTTTTATGAGGTCGGGGCGGCGCCTTCATTTTAAGAAGATCCGTGCCGACACGGACAGAGGGGCAGACGGAATGTCGACCGAGAATGTGAGCCCTGGCCCGCAGCTGAGGCCAAGAACGAGATTACCTCTCCACTGGCTGGGCGTCCTGCCCTTTGCCGCCTTCGTGATTCTCTTCCTGATCATGCCCACCATGAAGATCGTCATCGGCGCTTTTCAGCGTCCGGACGGCTCGTTCACGCTGGCCAATATCGCCGGCCTTTTCACGCCTTCGATCATGGCGGCCTACTGGATCTCCATCAAGATCAGCCTTGCCTCGGCGCTTCTCGGCTGCCTGATCGGCTTTGGCGTCGCTGCGGCCGTGGTTCTCGGCGGATTGCCGCAATGGATCCGCGGACCTCTCCTCACCTTTTCCGGTGTCGCCTCAAACTTCGCCGGCGTGCCCCTCGCTTTCGCCTTCCTAGCCACGCTCGGCCCTGTGGGCATGCTGACCGTTTTCCTGAAGACGCAGATCGGCATCGATCTTCGCCTGCTCGGCTTCAACCTTCTGTCCTTCTGGGGCCTCACGGTCACCTATCTCTTCTTCCAGATCCCGCTGATGGTGCTGATCATCACGCCGGCGCTCGATGGTCTGAAGCGTGAATGGCGCGAGGCAGCCTCAATCCTCGGCGCGACCAACACGCAGTACTGGCGCCTCGTCGCCTTCCCGATCCTGCTGCCGTCCATTCTCGGCACAATCGCCCTGCTCTTCGCAAACGCCTTCGGCGCTGTCGCAACCGCGATCGCCCTCACCGGTTCCTCGCTCAATATCGTGCCAATCCTGCTCTTCGCCCAGATCCGCGGCGATGTGCTCGGGGATCCCCACCTCGGCTACGCGCTTGCGTTCGGCATGATCGTCGTGACCGGGCTTGCCAATGGTCTTTACATCTGGATGCGCGCCCGCAGCGAAAGGTGGATGAAATGAAACGTTTCTGGGCTTGGGCCGCGCTGATCTTCGGCCTCCTCTACTTCATCCTGCCACTGATCGGCATGACGAATTTCTCGCTCAAGATGCGCCGCGGCGAGTATTCCTTCGATGCCTATGCCAAGGTGCTGGCAGATCCTCGTTTCCAGGAAACATTCAGCTATTCGGTGACGATGGCGCTGACGACCATCATCTTCGGTGTGTTCCTGATCGTGCCGACGGCCTATTGGGTGCGCCTCAAGATGCCGGGCCTTCGCCCCTACATCGAATTCATCACCTTGCTGCCGCTCGTCATCCCCGCCATCGTCGTCGTGTTCGGCTATATCCGCCTCTACAACACCTCAAGCTGGCTGCCGCTGACGGGCTCGTCCGCCGGCACGAACATGCTTCTGATGTTCGGCTACGCCACGCTTGGCTTGCCCTATATGTATCGTGCGGTCGACACGGGTCTCCGAACAATCGACGTGACGACGCTGACGGAAGCGGCACAAAGCCTCGGTGCCGGCTGGGCCACGATCATCGGCCGGATCATCCTGCCGAACGTTTCGGTCGCCGTCATGTCGGGCGCCTTCGTGACCTTCGCCATCGTCATGGGCGAATTCACCATGGCCGCCCTGTTGAACAAGCCGGCCTTCGGCCCCTACATGCAGCTGCTCGGCGCCAACCGCGCCTATGAGCCGGCAGCCCTTGCGGTGATTGCCTTCGGCATCACCTGGGCATGCCTCGGCCTGATGCAGCTCGTCTCCCGCCTCCAGAAAACAGCCCCGCGCCAGGCTTGAGGAATTCTTTTCATGACTTTCCTGACACTCTCCCATCTCAAGAAATCCTTCGGCGCAACCCAGGTCGTGCACGACTTCAACATGGCGATCGACAAGGGCGAGTTCATCTCGTTCCTCGGCCCGTCGGGCTGCGGCAAGACCACGGTGCTGCGCATGGTGGCCGGTTTCGAGACCCCGTCGGCCGGCTCCATCGTGGTTGATGGCAAGGACCAGACGAGCCTCAAGCCGAACCAGCGCAATATCGGCATGGTCTTCCAGGCCTACGCGCTGTTCCCCAACATGAACGTCTTCGACAACGTCGCCTTCGGCCTCAAGATTGCCGGCCAGCCCAAGGCGGACATCGAAAAGCGCGTCAAGGAAATGCTGGCGCTCATCCATCTCGACCATCTCGCCGAGCGCTATCCCTATCAGCTCTCGGGCGGCCAGCAGCAGCGCGTGGCGCTCGCCCGCGCTCTTGCGCCCAAGCCGCAGGTCCTGCTGCTCGACGAACCGCTTTCGGCGCTCGACGCCAAGATCCGCGTGTCGCTGCGCGAGGAAATCCGCCAGATCCAGCAGAAGCTCGGCATCACCACCGTCTTCGTCACCCATGACCAGGAAGAGGCCCTTTCGATCTCCGACCGGATCGTGGTCATGAATGCCGGCAAGGCCGATCAGATCGGCACCCCTTTCGAGATCTACAACCGCCCCACGACCCGCTTCGTCGCATCCTTCGTCGGCACACTCAACGTGCTCGACGCCATCGTCACCGACCAGGCCGCCGGCATCGTCCGGATCGGCGACAAGACATTGGCGATCAAGGAGGCCATTCCTGCCGCCAATGGCTCGACCATCCAGCTCGCCATGCGCCCTGAAGCGGGTTCGCTTGCCGGCACCGCCGATGCGACCGTTCTGGGTCAGGTGACCTCCAGCCAGTTCCTCGGCTCCGTCATCCGCACGCGCATCGCCGTCGAGGGCAAGACGCTCTCCTTCGACACCTTCAACGATCCCGGCATCAAGCCACCGGTCGTCGGCGATACCGTCGGCATGAAGATCGATCCCTCGGCCTTGATCCTGCTTGCCGACTGAGGCAAACCACGACGAATGGAATGAGTGTCTGAATGCCGCCTCTCTGGGCGGCATTCCGGTATCGGGAGCAAGCCCATGCGTGCCATGTATTACGAGCAGTTCGGAGCAGCACCGGAGATCCGGACCCTGCCCGATCCGACCCCGACGAATTCCGGGGTCGTTATCTCGGTGAAGGCGACGGGCCTCTGCCGCAGCGACTGGCACGGCTGGATGGGTCATGATCCGGACATCCGTCTTCCCCATGTGCCCGGCCATGAGCTAGCCGGCACGATTGCGGCAGTCGGTCGTGATGTGAAGCGCTTCAAGGTCGGCGATCGCGTGACCGTCCCCTTTGTTTCCGGCTGCGGCCATTGCATGGAATGCCGCTCCGGCAACCAGCAGGTCTGCGAGGAGCAGTTCCAGCCGGGCTTCACCCATTGGGGCTCGTTTGCCGAATATGTTGCGATTGAATACGCCGATCAGAACCTCGTGCATCTGCCGGAAGAAATCAGCTACGAGACAGCCGCCAGCCTCGGCTGCCGCTTTGCCACCTCCTTCCGCGCCGTCGTCGACCAGGGCCGCCTGCAGGGCGGTGAATGGCTCGCAGTCCACGGCTGCGGCGGCGTCGGCCTCTCGGCCATCATGATCGGCGCGGCCCTCGGCGCCAATGTCGTCGCCATCGACATCGCCGAGGACAAGCTGGCGCTCGCACAGGCGCTCGGCGCATCGGTCACCATCGACAGCCGCGCGGTCGCGGATGTATCGGAAGCCGTGCGCGAGGTGACGGGCGGTGGTGCCCATGTCTCCGTCGACGCCCTTGGCCATCCGCAGACCTGCTGCAACTCGATCCTCAATCTGCGTCGTCGCGGCCGCCACGTGCAGGTCGGCCTGATGCTGGCCGATCACGCCACGCCCGCGATTCCGATGGGGCGCATCATCGCCCATGAGCTTGAAATCTACGGCAGCCACGGCATGCAATCCTGGCGATATGACGCCATGTTGCGCATGATCCTCTCAGGCAAGCTCTCGCCCGACCGCCTCATCGGCCGGCGTATCACGCTGTCGGAAGCAGCCCCTGCGCTAGCCACCATGGACAGCTTCCGGGAAAACGGCATCAGCATCATCGACCGGATGATCTGAACGCCCACAGGCATGCAGGATTCATCTTAGGGTGTGATAGCGTTAACTCGTTTGTGCTGAAGTGCGGCTGCACGAAACCGGCAACGGATCGAGAGCGGCCATGGTCAAGCAGACGAAATCAACTGACATCGACGCCGAAGGCCTGATGACCGAGTTCATGCGGCTGAAGCGTGGTTCTGTCAGCCGCCGGCATTTCCTCGCCGTAACCGGCCTCGGTGCGGCAGCCCTCATGATCGGCGGCACCAGGCGTACGAGTGTTGCCGAAGGCTCGCCGCTCGGCAAGCGGGTCACGCTCGCAACATGGCCGAACTATCACGATCCGCAGACCTTCGAGGATTTCACCGCGCGTTACGGCGTCGAGGTCGATGTGTCGATCATCGGCTCAAACGAAAGCACGATGCAGGCTCTGGAAAGCGGCCGAGCCTGGGACATCATCGTCCCGACCCAGTATGCGATTGGCCCATATTTCCGCAGAGACATGCTGGAGCCTCTCGACCTGCGCCGCTTGCCGAATTTTGACCTCAACGCCCATGCCGACCGCTTCCTGAAACCGGGCGTGAAGGCGGGCGCAATCTACGCCGTGCCGAAGAATGCCGGCACCACAGGCATCGCCTGCAACACGCAGCACCTCGACCCCGTTAAAAGCTGGCGAGGTTTTTTCGACAGCGCGATGACCCATGCCTCGGGCCAGACCATCATCCACGACTATCAGCTGACGGCGATCGGCGGCGCCCTGGTGGCGCTCGGCTACGGCTTCAATTCTCTCGAACCGACCGAACTGGAACAGGCGGGCGAACTCCTCATTCAGGCAAGACCGCATCTCCTGGCCATCGACAGCGATTACCAGCCGGCGATGCGCACTGGTGAAGCCTGGCTGACCATGTGCTGGAGCAATGATGCCGCGCAGATGCACCGCGACGTTCCGGAGATCGCCTTCGACATCGCAACCGATGGCGGTGAGATCTGGACAGATTATTATGCGGTCCCCGCAGCAGCCCACAACAAGCCCGCGGCCCACGCCCTGATCAACCACCTCCTCCATCCGGAGATCGCGGCCCGCGAGCACCTGATCCATGGGGGGACCGCGACCGACAGCCGCGTCCGCGCGCTTCTGCCGGACGAGATCCTCGCAAGCAGGATCAGCTATCCGGACGAGGCGAAACTGACGCCCCTCGAGTTCGGTCTGGCAATCGTGATGACCGATCCGACGCGCGCCGAAATCATGAACCGCTTTCGTGCCGCCCGCGGCTGACGCGTCCTCTTCGACATGCTAGGCACGCAAAGCGTCGGCGAGACCCGGCGCCGCGTTTTAGCACGGGGTTCTCATGCCACAGATTTCCATTATCGACACGATCTCGGATCCCGGAAAGCCCGGCCGCCCGAACGAGGACAGGCTCGGCTATAACAGAGATGCGGCCTTCGTCATTGACGGCGCAACCGGCCTCGGCGAGCGGCAATTCATGGAAAGCTACGGCTCGGATGCTGCCTGGATTGCAGAATTCGCAGCGATCCGTTTCGAGCAAAGGCTTCACCGCTACGCCGATCCGAAGACGGCGCTGCGAAAGGTCTCCGAAGAAGCCCGCGACGCCTTCCTTGCAACGGCCGGCGATCAACCGCGCTATGCTTGGCCGCTCTGCAGCCTGACCGTCCTGCAGACAACCGAATCGGGCTTCCGCTGGTTCGGCCTTGGCGACAGCTGCATGTACATCCTGCATGACGACGGCCAGTCCGATTTCGTCATCCCAATCCCTGGCGCCTACGAATGGGAACAGCATCGGGCCGCCCAGCACATCGCCCGCGTCGGTGGCATCGGTGCGGCCGGCGTCGCTAATGACGATCCGGAAACGCTTGAGGACCTCCGCCGTGGTCGCGCGCTGCAGAACACCGAAGCTGGTAGCACATGGACTTTCGGTGTCGTGCCGGAAGCCGCCGATCACCTCGCTATGGTCGACGTGCCCGTCCATGGCGGTGGCGCTACCGCCATCCTTTGCTCCGATGGCGTGGCTGATCTGGTCGCCCTCTATAAGCTCTACGATCCCGCCACGCTGATCCAGCGGGCCGCGACAGCCGGACTGAAGTCGCTGATTTCAGAGCTCCGCCATATGGAGCGGGCGGTCGACCCGGATGGGTTGAAATACCCGCGCTACAAGCAGTGCGATGATACGACGGCGATCCTGCTGAGGCTCGAGGCGTGATGGCAATTAAGAATCCGCCTCAATAACTTACCGCCGAATTCGGAATCGGATTGTGAGCGGTCTAATGGAGAGGTTGAACGCCTAGTTTGGCCCCTCATCCGTTCTTCGGTCGCCGCCCCTCATCCGCCTGCCGGCACCTTCTCCCCGCATGCGGGGAGAAGGACGAAACCGCAACGTCGGCAGTCCCCTCTCCCCGCGAGCGGGGAGAGGGTCAGGGTGAGGGGCAATCGCCGACGCGAACGCACGAGCCTTACTCTGCCACCTTCGGCACATAATTCAGCACCGGCCCCAGCCAGCGCTCGACCTCACGCACCTCCATGCCCTTGCGCGCCGCATAGTCCTCGACCTGGTCACGCTCGACCTTCGCGACGCCGAAATAATAGCTGTCGGGATGGCCAATATAGAGGCCAGACACGGAAGAGCCCGGCCACATCGCATAGCTCTCCGTCAGCGTCACGCCGGTCGCATCAGTCGCATCCAAGAGCGAGAATAACGTGACCTTTTCCGTATGGTCGGGCTGCGCCGGATAGCCGGGGGCGGGCCGAATGCCGGCATAGGTTTCTGAGATCAGCTCCTCGGGCGTGAAGGCCTCGTCCGGCGCATAACCCCAGAATTCGCGGCGCACGCGTTCATGCATGCGCTCGGCAAAGGCTTCCGCAAAACGGTCGGCCAGCGCTTTGACCAGGATGGAGGAATAGTCGTCATTGGCCCGCTCGAAGCGTTCGGCAATCGCCACCTCCTCGATGCCGGCCGTCACCACGAAGCCGCCAACATAATCCTGAAGCCCTGTCTCCAGAGGTGCTACGAAATCGCTGAGCGCGACATTGGCCCGCCCCTCGCGCTTGGCGATCTGCTGGCGCAGCGTGAAGAAGGTCGCCAGCTCCTCCTCTCGGCTGTCATCCTTGAACAGCCGGATATCGTCGCCGACAGAATTGGCCGGCCAGAAGCCGATGACCGCACGTGGCCGGAACCAGTTCTCCTCGATGATCTTCTCCAGCATCGCCTGCGCATCGGCAAACAATTGCCGCGCCGCCTCGCCCTGCTTCTCGTCTTCGAGAATTGCCGGATAGCGGCCCTTCAGCTCCCATGTCTGGAAGAAGGGGGTCCAGTCGATATAGCGAGCGAGTTCGGCCAGATCATAAGTCTCGAATACCTTCGTGCCGGTAAAGCTCGGTCTGGTCGGCTTGTAAGCGCTCCAGTCGAGCTTGATGGCATTCTCCCGGGCCGATGCCAGCGGCTGGCGCTGCTTTTCGGCCTCCGCTCGCGCATGAGCCTCGGCAACCTTGGCATATTCGCCCTTGATGCCGTCAACATAGGTTTCGTTGCCATCTTCTGACAGCAGCGCGGAAACCACGCCGACGGCGCGGCTGGCATCGGTGACATAGATCGCCTGCCCCGCCTTGTATTGCGGATGGATCTTGACGGCGGTGTGTATCCGGCTCGTGGTGGCGCCACCGATCAGGAGCGGAATGTTAAACCCCTGGCGCTGCATCTCCGCGGCCACATGCACCATCTCGTCGAGCGACGGCGTGATCAGGCCGGATAGCCCGATGACATCGACATTCTCGGCTTTCGCCACTTCGAGGATCTTGGTCGCCGGCACCATGACGCCGAGATCGATGATCTCGTAATTGTTGCACGCGAGAACCACGCCGACGATGTTCTTGCCAATGTCGTGCACGTCACCCTTGACGGTCGCCATCAACACCTTGCCCGCTGCCTGGCGCTCGCCGGTGCCGCCGTTCAGCCGCTTTTCCTCTTCCATGTAGGGCAGCAGAACCGCGACCGCCTGCTTCATCACACGCGCCGATTTCACCACCTGCGGCAGGAACATCTTGCCCGCACCGAAGAGATCGCCGACGACATTCATGCCGGCCATCAGCGGCCCTTCGATCACATGCAGTGGGCGATCCGCCCTAAGCCTCGCCTCTTCCGTATCGATCTCGATAAATTCGGTGATGCCGTTGACCAGCGCATGCTCCAGCCGCTTTTCCACCGGCCACTCGCGCCAGCTCATGTCCTGGGTGCGGGCCTTGGCTTCACCGGTGCCGCGATAACGCTCGGCGATCTCCAGCAGCCGCTCGGTCCCGTCGCGGCGACGATTCAGCACCACGTCCTCGCAGGCCTCGCGCAGGTCCTTGTCGATGCTCTCATAGACCGCGAGCTGGCCGGCATTGACGATGCCCATATCCATGCCCGCCTGGATGGCATGGTAGAGGAAGACCGCATGCATCGCTTCGCGCACCGGCTCGTTGCCGCGGAAGGAGAAGGAGAGGTTCGAAACGCCGCCGGAGATATGCACCAGCGGCATTTCCTGCCGGATCGTCCGCGTCGCCTCGATGAAGTCGACGCCGTAATTGTCGTGCTCCTCGATCCCGGTCGCGACCGCAAAGACATTCGGGTCGAAGATGATGTCCTCAGGCGCAAAGCCCGCCTCTTGTGTCAAAATCTTGTAGGCGCGGCGGCAGATCTCCACCTTGCGATCATAGGTATCCGCCTGCCCCTTCTCGTCGAAGGCCATGACGACGACGGCAGCGCCATAATTGCGGATCAGCTTGGCCTGGGCGACGAAATTCTCCTCGCCCTCCTTCAGCGAGATGGAATTCACCACCGCTTTGCCCTGCACGCATTTGAGGCCCGCCTCGATGATCGGGAACTTCGAGCTATCGATCATTACAGGCACGCGGGCGATATCAGGCTCGGCGGCAATGAGGTTGAGGAATTCGACCATCGCCTGCTGCGAATCGATCAGGCCCTCGTCCATGTTGACGTCGATGATCTGCGCGCCGTTCTCGACCTGATCACGCGCAACCACGAGTGCTGCTGAATAGTCACCAGCCGTGATCAGCTTGCGGAACTTGGCCGAGCCCGTGACATTCGTCCGCTCGCCGACATTGACGAAGGGAATGTCCTTGGTGAGCTCGAATGGCTCAAGCCCCGACAGCGACATGAAGGGCCGATGTTCGGCAGGCGCGCGCGGCGCCCTACCCTTCACGGCCTCGGCAATGGCCTCGATATGCGCGGGCGTCGAGCCGCAGCAACCGCCGACGACATTGACGATGCCCTCTTCGGCAAAGCCCGCCACGAGATCCGCCATCTCCTCCGGGCTCTGGTCATACTGGCCGAACTCGTTCGGCAGGCCGGCATTCGGATAGGCAGAGATCAGCGTATCGGCAACGGCAGACAGCTCCTGCAGGTGAGGCCGCATGGCATCTGCCCCGAGTGCGCAGTTGAGGCCAACCGCGAAAGGCCGGGCATGGCGCACCGAGTTCCAGAAGGCCGTCGGCGTCTGGCCAGACAGCGTGCGGCCAGAAAGATCGGTGATCGTGCCCGAAATCATCACCGGAAGGCGAATGCCCTTGGCGAGAAAACGCTCCTCACAGGCGAAGATCGCCGCCTTGGCATTCAGCGTATCGAAAATCGTCTCGATCAGAATGAGGTCGGCACCGCCATCGATCAACCCGTCAATCTGCTCGCCATAGGCGGCACGCAGATCGTCGAAGGAGACGGCGCGGTAGCCGGGATTGTTGACGTCGGGCGAGATCGACGCCGTGCGGTTCGTCGGCCCGATGGCACCGGCGACGAAGCGTCGCTTGCCGTCCTCGCGCTCGGCCCGCCAGACCGCCCGGCGCACAAGTTCTGCGCCGTGACGGTTCAGGTCATAGACTGCCCCCTCCATCTCGTAATCGGCCTGCGCGATGCGGGTCGAGGAAAAGGTGTTGGTTTCGAGAATGTCCGCACCCGCCATCGCATAACGAAAATGGATATCCTCGATCGCGTTCGGCTGGGTCAGGATAAGAAGGTCGTTATTGCCCTGCTGATGACAGGCGCAGCCGAGGAAACGCTCGCCGCGAAAATCGTCTTCCGTCAGACCGAGCCCCTGGATCTCCGTGCCCATGGCGCCGTCGAGGATCAGGATGCGTTCGCGCGCCGCCTCTCGCAGCGCCTTCAGGATCTCCGCGCCGTCACGGTTTGCGCCCTCACGGCCGAACAGTTGATCGAGCATCTGCGAACTCTCCTATTGCGTATGCGACACGAGCAAATCACATAAAGATATCTTTATGTCAACATTTGATCCTCTTTTGCATGGCAATGGTCAGGCGGTGACAGCGGCGGCAGTGATCGGCTATAGAAGCTGCAACGATGCCGCCAGGGAGGAAGAAAATGTCGGAGAATCAATCGCAGCAGTCGCCATCCACGGCCTGGAGCACCCGCCCCTATCACCGCAAATGGCTGCTCGACCGCGCCGACGATCTCTTCGATTTCTTCCAGGGCCCCGCCATCAACCTGAAGGGCGGCTTCTACGACCTGTCGCGTGACGGAAAGCCTCTTGCGACCGACAATCCCGCCCGCGGAATCCATGCCAGCGCCCGCATGGTCCATTGCTTCGCCATCGGCCACCTGCTCGGCCGCCCCGGCTCTGCCGATATCATCGACCACGGCATGCGCTATCTCTGGGAGCGCCACCGCGACCAGAAAAACGGCGGTTATTTCTGGCAGGCCGACGACAATGGTGCCGCCGACGACAGCAAGCAGGGCTATGGCCACGCCTTCGTCCTGCTGGCGGCCTCCTCGGCCAAATGCGCCGGCCATCCGCTCGCAGACGCCATGCTCGCGGACATTACCCAAGTAATCGAAGAGAAATTCTGGGAAGAGAGCCACGGCGCGATCGCGGAGGAATTCTCAGGTGACTGGCAGCCGGTCCCCGGCTATCGCGGCCAGAACTCCAACATGCACCTGACCGAAAGCCTGATGGCCGCTTTTGAGGTAACCGGCGAGCGACATTATCTCACCAAGGCGGAGAAGATCGCAGACCTGATCATCAACCGCCTCGCCCGCGACGAAGCCTTCCGCGTCGCCGAGCATTTCGATGAAAACTGGACTGTCGACAGGACCTACTATCACCCGAACGAGATGTTCCGCCCGGCAGGCACCACGCCCGGCCACTGGCTGGAATGGGCCCGCCTCATCGTGCAGCTCTGGGTGCTCGGCGGCAAGAGCCACGACTGGATGCCGGAGGCCGCGCGCGGCCTCTTCTTCCAGTCGATGGCGCTCGGCTGGGACAAGGACAAGGGCGGCTTCTTCTACACGCTCGACTGGGCCAATGCCCCCGATAAACCCGCAAAACTCTGGTGGCCGCTCTGCGAAGGGGCAGCGGCTGCCCATTTCCTCGGCCAGCACCAGGAAAGCGACTTCCACGAAGAGAGCTACCGGAAGATCTGGAACTATATCGCCAGCAACAATCTCGACCGGGAGCACGGCGGCTGGTTCGAGGAACTGACCGAAGACGGAAAGCCGGCGAACAGCCTCTTCCCCGGCAAGGGCGACATCTACCACGCGCTCCAGGCCTGCCTCATTCCGCTCTTCCCGGCCGACGGCAGCCTGACCAAGATGATCGCTGAGCATCCGCTGGACATCTGAAGGCGATTAGGAATCAGAAATGCAAAAAGGGCCAGATGACCGGCCCTTCTTGTTCACGATGATGAGTCCGCGGTTGCTTACTGCTCGATCGCATAGGTGATGTTCACTGTCACCGTATAAAGGTTTTCGCCGGATGCGATCGGAACCGATTCGTCGGCCATCTTGGCCATCGGTGCGGCGGCATAGACCTGCGGCATTGGCCGGGCGAAATTTTCGGAGATCTCGACGACACGTCCGAGTTTCACACCGGCGGCCTCCGTCAGCGTCTTGGCCTTGGCGGCAGCCTTTTCGACCGCCTGCTTGCGCGCAGCCTCGACAGTGGCTTCAGGATCGTCATTGGTAAAGCTGATGCCGCCGCCCTGGTTCACGCCGAGCTTGACCGACCGGTCGACGATGGCACCCAGCTTGGAAAGGTCGCGCACCCTGACGGTCAATCCGTTGCTGACCGTGTACCCGACGATGACAGGCGCCTCGTATGTGCCATCGGGCTTGTTCTCTTGGCGATATTTCGGCTGGATGGAGAAGTCCGTGGTCTGCAGATCCTTCTCGGCAATGCCCTGCGCCTTCAGATCGGCCAGCACCTCGGTCATCGCCGCACTGTTGGCCGAAAGAGCCTCGGCCGCCGTATCGGCATCGCGCACAACGGAGAGCGAGATGACGGCCATGTCAGGCGCTACCGTCGCCTCACCCTCGCCCGACACCATGATCGTCGCCTCGCGACGCTCCGTCTCTGCGGCCAGCACCGGCGCGACGAAGCCGGTCGCCAGAACTGAACCAGACAGTGCCGTGGCAATGACGAGGCCGCGTGTGAATTTCAGCATGAAGTGTTTCCTTTGTCCCTCGGTGCCGGCGAACCCTTTGGTCTCACCCGACGCAATGCCCTTCCGGCCTCTGTGATGACGCGTGATTGTGAAGCCATTGCGGCAGAGGCTTGTCGCATACCGGAAATTGCGTTAGAGCCGCAGACCGGAGCGGGGTGACCATAACCCGCCCGACGGCTTAACGCCGGGCTGGGCCTGTAGCTCAATGGTTAGAGCCGGCGGCTCATAACCGCTTGGTTGGGGGTTCGAGTCCCTCCGGGCCCACCACTTCTATCTTCTGGCGTTGTTTTATCATCGTTTTTTCCTCTGTTTGCCTCACCAGATTTCTGGGTGGGCGAAAGTGGGACATTCTTGCGGGCCACATAGTTTTTCCGGCGCTCGAAACCGGCATCGATGATCCGCTTCGACTGGGCCGATTTGGTGTAGTGCTGTGCCATCTTCGAATCGGACCAGCCAAAGATTGCCATCAACTGATGTTCGGTCGCTCCGGCCTCAGCAAGGATGGTAGCGGATGCCTTGCGAAGCCCGTGGGACGAACATTCCGGCAGGCCAGCATCGTCGCACCACTGCCGCATCTTGTTGCCGAAGCCGTTCGACATGAAGGGTTTGCCGTATTCCGTGATGAGGAAGGTCGCCTTGTCGTGGGTGATCGCATCCAATGCGTCTTTCAGCTCGTCCGTGACCGGCAGGCTCAGAAACTGGGCATACTTGCCAGCACCCTTCTGAGGCACGAATTCAATGCGGTCGCCAATGAGATTTCGCCATCCCAGCTTGACGAGGTCAGAGCGTCTGACGCCGAGGTTCAGCATCAGCTCCATCGCAAGCCGCGCTGTCGTGCCGATAGGATAAAACGACCGATAGCGCTCGAGTTCGATTTCGCTCCACCCGTGGAAGCCATCTGATTTGTTAATTTTTGTTACGCCAGTCGCCGGGTTGAAGGTCGCGATCTCCTGTTTGATCGCCCAGTTGAACAAGGCCTTGAGATATTTGACCAGTTTGTCGGCAGCGCCAGGCGTCGAGCGACGTTTCATCTGGCTCGCTTCGATGTCCGACTTGCGCATTTTCTTGAACGGCAAATCCCCGACAATCTCGCAATATCGGTTCAGCACGCATTTCTTGTCCTTCTGCGTGGCAGAGGAATAGGTCTGGAACAGCTTGGAACGGTAATAGTTTTCCACAAGCCATCGGACCGTACCCGGCTGCAGCCTCTGGAGGGGAAGTGGCTTGTCTCCCCTGTCCCCTGCCATGACGCGGTGATACTCCTCCGCAAACGCCACCGTGACGCTGCCATTGTCATCGAGGTATGGCGACACCATCCGGTATTTCGGCAGGCCGGGGATGCGGATGTAGAAACGCACATTGCCAAAGCGATCGTCGTCGCGGTTGCAATAGCGAAACGGCCCACGTGGCTTAGCCAACCGTGTTGTCGAAGGGGTTTTCCTGGTCATCGTCGACATCTCCCTCCTGGTTCGTCTCAACGAGGTCGTACCAACATGCCCGAAGCTGGCCAGCGTCCCAGCGACGCAAGCTTCCAATCTTGATTCCCTTCGGCATCAATCCCTGTCGAACCCAGTTGTCGAATGTGCCGACGGACACATCGAGCAGCTTGGCCGCTTCAAGGCGACTGACGGCAAACCTTGGCAGCGGTGGCTCCAGGGCGCGGGATACATGGGGTTTCATCAAAAGCCTCCAAGATTCCAAGAACATCGGGGCCGACTTCAATCCGGGATCGGAACCGCCTACCCACTCCATTGGCCAGCGAGAGGCAGCACGTCGCCCGCATGGTCGCGAACGCAGATGTTCGAACGCTTCCGGGAGCCTGTAAAGTGACAGATTTGTAGTAAGCAGATTGCATTTGTGGTCATGTGCACCGCCACGCCCCCAAAAAATCTAAGGTCTAAACCGAGCAGGCAGCGACAAAAGTTCACAGTTTGGTGGGCCAAACAGTGATTCGGCACCGCCCCTGACCAATTGAAAATAAAGGATATTTTGCCAATCTGTACGGTTGACAATCATAGAGTGCACCAGTGGATGGTGGCCCATCATTGCGAGTCCAGATGCGTCCCCTTTATACGCCCACCTCGCCCCAGCGTCCGTGCAATATCGATGATGTCATCGCGGGCCGCCGTCGGATCTTCCTTGCTCCACGCGACCCCGAGCCCGATCTTCAGATCGATACCCGTCACCTTCTTCAACACAACACCTCGGCCTGGCAACTCAGCAGTCCATTCCGGGGCGAAGCCAACACCAAGACCTGAGGAAACGAGAGAGATCAGCGAGAAAGTGTCGTCACAGGTGTAGGCGACATTGTCATTCAGCCCGTGCTCTTCAAACGCCTCGGAAAAGTACCGCTCCGTGTAGGACAAGTTCTGACGCTTGAAGGCGATGATCCTCTCGCTGCGCAGATCCTCGATCGTCACCTCCTGCTTAAGTGCCAAGGGATTGTCCCCCGGCACCGCCAGCAGATAGCGCTCATGCGCAATCGAGAAGAAGCGAAGGGATCCGATGTTCTCGACAGGACGGATGAAACCCAGATTGAGCTTCCCGCATTCCAACTGGCGGATGATGTCCGACGTCGAGCCGTTCGAGACATGCAGCCGGATATCGGGAAATTTCCGGCCGATCCGCGCCAGGAACACCGGCAGCACGCCCGTCGTTGCCGGATAGATCGTACCGATCCTGATCTCCCGCATTGTTCTGCCTCCTGCCGCACGCGCCATCTCGGCCGAAAGATCCAGCTCTCCCAGCATCCGGACACAGCGATCGTAGAACACCTCCCCTGCCCGCGTCAGCTCGACCTTGCGGGTCGAGCGCGTCAGCAACTGCACTCCAAGCCCCTTCTCCAGTGCCTGAACCTGGGTGCTCAGCGCTGGCTGAGCAATGTTCACTCGCATGGCGGCACGGCCGAAGTGCAGCTCCTCGGCGACGGCGACAAAATAGGAAAGCTGGCGCAGCTCCATTGGCACAAATCCAAACCTGACGGAAAGGCATGAGATCTGCCTTTACGTATAGAATAGCCAGTTATTTTATTGATTGCAAATTCTCATGCTGTGGCATGACACCTCGCGAGCTATTGGCCTGGAATGTAAGAAAATTCAGGGTGGAGAAAGGTCTGTCGCAAGAGCGGCTCGCCCTCGAAGCCCAGATCGAGCGCGTGTCGATCTCACAGATAGAGCGACATCAAGTAAACCTAGGGATCGATACTCTGGGCAAGATCGCTAGCGCTCTGGAATGTCCGATCTCTGACCTGCTCAGGGAGCCCCTACCCGGGGAAAAGCTGCCGCCGGTCCTACGCCCTGGCCGGAAATCTTAGGTCCACCGCCAATTTTCACACGCCAGCGCTTATCGGTGGCTGCGATGTGACTGGCCGTGCTCAGCCCCAATCCATCTAGACGGCTCAATCGCGTAGCGAACACAATTCCCCGGCCGAGGCCAAAGAGCCCGCCGCCGAAGGTCCCCGTCATGAGAAGGACCTTGCGGCCCGGACCATAGGAAGCCTCTGCCGGGAGGCTTCGGCGACTTTGCGGACATTGCCGGAAAAGAGGCTCATCTCGACCGCCGCCTCGTCACTTCGCTTGAACACGGCCTCTTAGACGTTGCACGCGGCCTTAGCTCGATAAGCGCCGTCGAAATGGTCGCTTGGGAGGCCTCTGGACAGTGAGCCCTTGAGGATGGCGGCCTCTTTCTTCTGCGCCGGCTAGAAGGCGCTGCGGGCAGCGAGGACAATTCGCTCGAGTTCAAGCCAGATCTACCGTCAGATCGCTGAGCGACGCCTTGGCCGACTGCAATTGTGGCTGTCTATAACGCAGGCGGAATACGCACGCATGCACCGGGATCTGCGGCAGCTGGCGCGAGAGCTGGAACAAGGGCGGAAAGCTGCGCACGGTCCCCCTCACCCGTCGGCTGGATGTTGTTGCCCTCCTCGGGCGACCACCAGTCCCCGCCGGCCCAATAGGTCCAGCCGAGCCAAACGTCGGAATCCTCAGCCATCTGATCCGTCATGCGCTTGAGACCGGCCAGGCAATCCGGATCCTTCGATCCCCCGAATTCGCCGAGAAAGGCGCGTTTGCCGCGGCTGCGCAGCCAATCCGACAGCTTCACCATCCCCTCTACCGCCAGAGCCGCATTGACGCAGGCCTCGTTCGTGCCCGAGAAATCCTTGTCCATGTACTGATGGACTTCGAAGGCGAAATTGTCGACGGGATCGACGACGTTGATCATCACATCGGCATTGGAACCTTGGCCGAAATCTTCGGGCCAACTCACGACACCTGTCCAGTGGGTACCTGGCACGAGAATAAGATTGCGGGCGCCGACAGCCCGAATGCCAGCAATTGCCTGATTGGCAGCATCAAGCCATACTGAGGGAGCGATATCGTGGGGTTCATTCATCAGGCCAAAGGCGATGCCATCTTCATTTGCGAATTCGGCAGCGAGCCGGATCCAGAACTGCGCGAACTGTCGCGACGAAACCTCAGAAAATCCAATCTGGAGTTCGGAATGATAGCCATAATTGTGTGGGTCCAGAATGACCACAAACCCCTCGGCTCGCAAGCCGGCAACGCTTGCCCTCAGCCGCTCCAATTCATTCGGCTCCAACCGCTCCCCGAGTATTGGCTGGAGCCGCTCCCACCGGAACGGTAGACGCACGGTATCGAACCCCTTCGCATGGAAATGGGAGACGGTTTCGGCAGAAGGATAGATGTAATCCACACCCTCAACACCATCGGCCTCACCATACTCGGCACCGGAAATGTTCAGCCCGCGAAAACAGAGATCAGCGGGGCCTGCATGGGCAGAGCTGACCGCTAGGGACAACGCAAGCCCCAAGAGTACCGCGCGTTTGCCGAGGAGAACATGGGGATTGGCATTCATGGTTTCTTTGTCCTCAGAGTGAATGACCTATTTTGGGCGACATTTGGTGATGTCGCCGGCTCGGAAAGACTGGCACGAACGGGCGAGAACCGAGGTCAAGGCAGCGTCAATAGATCGGACGCCACGAGCCTGCTTAGATGATTCCAGACCAGCTTCTTGTCGGGACAGGAATGATAAGATCCGATACACTGGTCCCGCAGCATCAAAAGAGCACGCTGAGCGTCATTGTTCGGCAATCCGGCAGCCTCCGCAAGCGTAGCCCCCAGAAACCCGACATCCATGGTCATGCTCGGTAGAGTTTTGATTTCCCTACCGAATGTGTGAATGTCGTAATACGTCTCGTACAAAACGGAGTTCCAGTCAGCCGCGGCTGGGCTGGCAGTTGCGAGGTCTGCCGAAGCCTGCGAGACGCTCGGCTGGTGATCTCCATACTCCAGAACCACGGCGCCGCCCTTCCCCTTGTTTTCATCCACGGATGCCAGAAAGGGTGCATAGTCCTGCCGTGCAAGCGTCATCCGCCTCAGAAACTCGTCAACATCGGGGGCGTTTCCGAATGGCATGCCCGCGACCGCTTCGCCAGGCTCGATCGTTTGATCGTAGGGGCCGTGGGTGGTCATGGTTTGCAGGAAAACGAAAAGGGGACGAGGGTCGTTGGTCGCGCGATGCTCGGAGATAAGCTTGGTTGTGAAGTCGTAGAAAATCTTGTCGCGCGCATGCGATGAATTTGCCCCGACATCGTCGCGGTCATACACCTCTTGGAAGCCGATGGATTTGAGAAATGGCCCTTCGTTGACCATTTCATAGCGTGTGGGCATGACGGCCAGGGTACGGTAGCCGCATGCCGCCATCATCAGTGGCAGTGAATTCTTCACCTTCCCCGCCATGAATATGGGCAGATAGGGCCGCATCCAGCCAAAATCGATCGCGGGCAGTCCCGTCATTAGTGCAAACGTCGTTGTCCAGGAGGCACCGGCAAAAGTCTCGACCCGCAAAGGCTTCCAATCCGACGTTTCGTGCGCCAAATAGCCATCGCGCCCTCCATATTCCCAATCGGAATAGAGCGACGGAGGAAACATCGATTCCATATGGACGACATATACATCAGGGGCCGATGATATCTCCCCGCAGGTCTGTACATCATCGAATTCGGAAAGCATCTCACTGGCCGCAACCTCCCGCGTGAGATCGATGCCCTCGAACAGAAACGAAGCGTCAGCGAGAGACACAAAGAACGCCGAGGCGAAATGTCCGCCCATGTAATAGCCGTGGTCACCCGGATCCCTGGGGTATGTGGCCAGAAGCAGGGCAACGGCAGGGACGACTGTGGCGAAGCGCCAACGGGGGGAAATTGCTAGAGGTCTATCGGCGCGAAAGAGGCCTCGAACAAACCACGCGACCACCAGAAGCACGATGGGCAGCGGCAGAAGCGTTTTCCAATAATTCGAGAATACGAAAAGCAGGCTTTCTCTGTCAGTCCCGAATGTCAGCAGATCGAAAACATGCGCATTGAACCCCATCAACCGCTGCTTTGTCAGCGAGATGGCTGCCACGAGGAAGACAATGCCCCAAGACATCAACAAGGACGCGTGAACACGACGGGTGAAACTGAAGAGCAAAACGGTCAGTGTTGCCACGACAGCTAGAGCAAACGGGACACTCGCATAGTCACGTTCCAGCAGGACGAGCAAGCTAACCCCAAGGGCGGACAGCGCCAATGCCACGGAGCGCCGGATGAAGAGACGAAACATATCCCGGATCTGCTTTCAGTTGATTAACATCATCTGAACCAAACTATTGAAGCGTCGAGCCGTTTGCAGGGAATTATGAAAGAAGGGTTAATCTCGGCGCTTGCTGATTTTGCGACCAAAAGGTCAAGAGGCGCATATCAAGTGGCCAACACGTCAGGCCTGCGGCGACACCGCGGACGCAACTGGAAGCTGCTCCGCCTCCACTCGTGGAGAAATCTCTTGACGTGCATGTCCGAGCAGCAACCACAACAAGCCGGCGATCTTAGCAGTGAAGACGGGCGTTGCACCGATCATCAGATTGAAAAACATGAAGATCGGTAGCGCCTGCGCCAAACGCCGCTGCGCTGGCGTCTTTCCTGCCGGATAGAGCGACACGAACAGCCAGAAGGCCAGCATTCCGAACACTGTCCCAGCATAGACGATATAGACATAACCGCTATCGGCAAAAGAAGCCGCTGCATCAGCGTAGAAGCCGAGAAATCCATAGATGTCCATATCCGAGATGTGTCGCATCGTCAGCACGATGCGTCCGCTGAGATTGTCCCCGCGCGCATCCGGGTTCAACACATACATCATGGTCCCGGCAAACAGGATCAGCGGCATAGTCAGCAGACTGACAAGTTTTGGGAGACGCGGAAAGACAAAATAGCCCACGAAACAGATCGCGGAAAACGCCAACATCGTGCGGGACGCTGTCGTCAGCAGGATCAGGGCGATGCAGGCAACGAGCAGCACCCGCCTCCCCGGCTTCATCTCATCCCATAAATAAAGCGTGTACATCATTATCACGCCAGCAAAGTTCGACAGAGAGACCTGCTCCAGAAAAAGCGAGGACGCGCGGTGGTCAATTAACCCGAAGCTGAGGCGCCCTTCGAAACCCAGCGCATTACCGAACAGGCCGGTGGTATCCCATTCCGGTGGCTGCAGCCCACGCGTGGTCAGGAAGTAATAGCCCGGCTCAAAGATGCCGGCATAGAGCTTGAGGGCAAAGATCTCGCAAAACAGGACCAGCATGACCACCGCAAGCGACACCATGAAAGCGGCTTCAACCGTTTTGCGCCCGGCCCAACTGCCCAATGTCGCGAAGCAGAAAACGATCAGGATGTTTCTGAGATAGTCGACGAAGACCATCCGGTTGATCGCGGACATATAGACCGCCATCGCAAGCGTGAAGACCAGAAAGATCAGAGCTCCAAGGTCGTTTTCCCCGAGCCCCTTGCGCAAGATGAAGACCAAGCCAAAAAGCAGAATGAGGATTTCAGCGGCCGCCACATGCGAGAAGCCAAGCGGCGTCAAATGCGCGTTGATGATCGCAAGCACGCTGTTGTAGAGCACTGACGCGACTGCGACCGTGATGACATAGACGTTGCGCGTCTCGAAGCTGCTCTTGTTTTCCACGGCACCCAATACTGACGAATCAGTTCAACCGCAGCATAGCAGTTTCCAGGGCCTGCAAAGAAGGCATCCATCAGTAACCTCGCGCGGAGCACTAACGCAGGTTGCGCGGCAACATCGCACCACGTTTAGTGGTCAGGACAGCTTCTTTTGATATGCTAGCACCAATCGATTGCAACAGACCCATCAGCGGATGAGGGACATGCTCTGCCCCGCCGGATAGGAGCTGACGAACAGCCAGAAGGCCAGGAGCCCCAACACGGGGCTTGCATTGATCACATAAATATAGCCACTATCGGCAAAGCTCGCGATGTTGCGTACATCAAGCGCGAGCAGTCGATAGCGTCGAGGCTGATGAAGCTCTTCATGGTGAGCACGATTCGCCCATTGAATGTGTCACCGCTAGCATCGGCTCGCATCAGAGAGACCAGGGCCCCGGCGACGATGATAACGGGCATGATCAAGGGTCTGACGCCGTTGCCCACCTTCGGAAACAGGAAGTAGCCGAAGAGGCAGATGAGCGAGAAGGCAAGCATGCTGCGGGAATCATTCGTCAGCAGGATGAAGGCGACCGTGGCGAGGATCAGGATCCGGTCGAAGCGGGTGATCTGGCTGAACCGGCTGACAAGATAGATGCAGAGCACGCCGGAGAAATTGGCAAGCGAGACCTGCTCCAGAAACAACGACGAGGTGCGGTGATCGCTGAGCCCGAACGAAAACCGTCCGGGAATACTGATCGCATTCTGGAAGATCTTCGACCCACCAAACGCGATCTGCTCGAGGCCGCGCGTATTGGTGAAATAGAGAGCCGGATAAAACAGATCCTCGTAGATCCGGGTGAAAAAGATTTGGACCAGCAAGACCGAGAGAATGCAAGCGCAGCAGATCCGGAACACGAAGGCGAGGCTGCGCCCGTCGGTCAACATGCCGAGCTGGCAGAAGACCGGGATGATCAGGACATTGCGGAAGAAATCCACGAACAGCATGCCATTGGCAGCCGAGGTGTAGACCATGACCAGCGCAAAAAAGCCGACCAGCGTGACGATCGGCAATGCTTCCTGGGAAAGTCCGCGATAGAGGAGATAAAGCAGCGAGACAAAGAGCAGCGTGATCTCGACAAGTGCAACATGCGCAAAACCGAGCGGCATGACATGCGCGTTGATGATGGCGAGGAGACCATTGTACATCACCGCCAGCGGCACCACGAGGCGCACGAGCCAACCGTGCTCCCGGGCGGGCTCTGGCACAGACCGTGTCTGTGGATCGTGAAGGGCGCCGATGCTCATGGGCTAGAGGCAACCGACTCGCGACAAGGCGAGAAGTGGAAGTCGCCGACAAAGCTTCGAGGTTGAGTCGCGCCCTGAGAGTAAAAAGTCAACTTTAGGAAACCCCAATGAAAGTACTGGCCTCTGAGTACTTTTCCTTGTTCGACCAGGTGCCGCAAATGCCCCTTCCAATTACTGTTTTGATCGCTGTACTTGTAGGACTACGGCCGATGTTTCTCAGCGTAAGCCGGCGCAGCGTTAGCATCGAAAACCTACCGAACCCATATATACTGACAGACTGCGGAGACAGTCGTCATACCCGCGGAGCGCTCCGCAGGATTGCGTGAGTTGATGCTTGAATAGAACAGCTACTGTGAAACGGCCGAACCGACGCTAGAAACTCCAGGACAAGATTCCATTTTTGCGTCCAGCGCTGGCGATTGCTGGCGATTTACCGTAATGACGCGCGCATTGAGTTTCGTAAGTTCAGTTCGGGCCAATTATCCATGCTTTTGAAGCGAACATGCGACATTGTAGGCGTCTTGATGGCGCTGATCGTGTTTTTCATCCCCATGATCATCGTTGCGCTTGCCGTGCGCGCCACCTCCCAGGGCCCCGCGCTCTACTGGTCGCAGCGCGTCGGGCGCGGCAATCGCCTGTTTTCGATGCCAAAGTTTCGCACGATGCGGACCGACACACCCGTAGTCGCGACACATCTTCTCGAAAACCCTGCACGACACCTTACGCCCATCGGCAGTTTCCTGCGTAAAACGAGCCTCGACGAACTTCCGCAGCTGTGGTGCATCCTGAAGGGAGAAATGAGTTTCGTCGGCCCTCGCCCGGCACTATTCAACCAGGATGACCTCATCGCCGCGCGAACAGCGAAAAATGTGCATACGCTTCAGCCGGGGCTTACAGGCTGGGCTCAGGTTAACGGACGAGACGAGTTGGCGATCGCTGAAAAGGTCGCGCTCGACGCTGAATATCTTCAGCGTCGAAGCTTCCTTTTCGATTTGCGCATTCTGGGCTTGACCGCCATAAAGGTCGCAGGCGCGGCCGGCGTCCAGCATTAGTGAGTTGAACGGCAGGATCATGCTAGCTTCCGAATGGATCAACCAGCCTCTGGTCAAGCGCACCAGAGAGAAGATCATCCAGATACCACGCTTCTGGAAGCGGGTCTTCATGATCGGCCTCGACGTCATCGCACTGATGATCGCCCTTTGGGCAAGTTATGCAATCCGACTGTCAGTTTGGACGCCGGCGCTCACAAACGAACGCCTGATCCTCGCGGCATTAGCGCCGGTAGTGGCTATCCCAATATTCATCAGGTTGGGCCTCTACCGATCCGTGATCCGATATCTGCCGGAAGCCGCAATCTGGACCATCATCAGGGCAATGCTGATCGCCACGATGAGCTGGGTGATCATTATCTTCCTGATGGAAATGGCCGGCCAAGGCATTGTGCCCCGCTCCGTCCCGTTCCTTTACTTCATTCTCGGAACGCTCATAATCGGGGGCACGCGCTTTGCCGCAAAATGGATCCTTGTATCCGGCACAGGCCTGCGTCGCGATGAGGAACCGACATTCATCTATGGCGCGGGCCCCGCCGCTGCTCAACTCGCACGAGCACTCCGAGGCCATGGCAATCGCTATGTAATGGGGTTGGTTGACGACGACCCGACAAATCAAGGACGGGATATCGGCGGCTACCGTGTCTTTCCATCCAGCGACCTTCCGTCATTAATCGACCGCTACGGTATCACGGAAATCGTTCTCAGCATGTCGTCCATACCGATGGACAAGCGACAGGCGGTGCTTGGCCGCGTGACGGGTCTTGGCGTGAAAGTGCGTAGTCTACCGGATATTTCGGACCTGGTGGACGGTCGCTACATTGTCAGCCAGATTCGCGAAATCGAAATCGACGAATTGCTCGGGCGCTCTTTCGTGCCAGCCGACGTGAGCTTACTCGACCAGGCACTCGCCGGCAAGATTGTCATGGTCACGGGTGCCGGCGGCTCTATTGGCTCTGAACTCTGTCGCCTCATCATCCGCCGCAAACCGGAAAAGCTCATCCTCTTCGAAGCAAGCGAATATGCGCTCTACCGCATCGAACAGGAACTCTTGACGGCGGGAAAAAATTTGATTGTTCCGATCCTCGGCTCTGTGACCGACTCCAAAACCGTCGAGCGCGCCATCCGGACCCACAATGTCCAGGTCCTCTATCACGCTGCGGCCTACAAGCATGTCCCGCTCGTTGAGGCGAATGTACTTGAAGGGATCCGCAACAACGTTTTCGGCACATTTACCGTGGCGACCACCGCCGCCCAGCAAAACGTCGAAAGCTTCGTGCTGATCTCGTCCGATAAGGCGGTCCGACCGACCAATGTCATGGGCGCCACGAAGCGCTGGGCCGAGCTTGTGGTGCGGCAGATGGCCATCGAAGCACGGGCGAGGCCAGAGAAACAGGTCTTCTGTGCTGTCCGCTTTGGCAACGTGATCGGGTCAAACGGTTCAGTCGTGCCGCTTTTCAAACAGCAAATCGCCAAAGGCGGGCCGGTGACGATCACCGATCCGGACATGACTCGTTACTTTATGGCGATCCCCGAAGCCGCTGAATTGATCGTCCAAGCCGGAGCGCTTTCGGCCGGGGGCGATGTTTTCCTGCTGGACATGGGCGAGCCCGTGCGCATCAGAGATCTTGCGGAAAACATGATCCGACTAGCGGGTTTCAACATCCGTGACGTCAACAACCCGGACAGTGGCATAGCGATCGAAGTCATCGGCAAACGCCCTGGGGAAAAGCTCTTCGAAGAGCTGTTCTATGACCGCAACAATGCCCAATTGACGCGTCATCCGAAAATCATGCGTGCCGATGCGACCGCTATTCACAATTGCGACATAGGATCATGGCTGCAAAAACTTGAGCAAGCGATCGCTGCGGAAGATGAACCGCAGGCTAGGGCACTTTTGTTCGCCCTGATTTCTAAAGATGAGACACCGGCCGGGGAGCCGAAAGTAGTTGAGCGCACCCAGGCGAGCTGGCCGGCCAATACACAGCCGTTTTAAACTGTATAGTACTTGCCAACAAACCTTTAGGCTTAGCGATCTCTTACCACCTGACTGCGCACACGTGCGACACAGTTAAGTTCGAGGCAGGGGCTAGGGCGCAAGCAAGCGCCGCCAGCTCGCCGAAACACGGATCACATATCATGGCAATCACCTTGGTGACTGGCGCGTCTGGCTTCATCGGCACCCATCTTATGGAAGAAATGGCAAGACGCAGACTAGCTGTTCGCGGTGTGACCAGCGGAATGGCCCCTGGCCTGATAACGATACCGTCCTATAGTCCAAGATTGGATTGGAGCGAATACCTCGACGGTGTCAAAACTGTAGTTCATCTTGCTGCTCGCGTTCACGTCATGCGGGAAACCGCTTCTGACCCGCTGGCCCTTTTTCGAGACGCTAATGTTGCTGCCACAATCAACCTCGCCAGACAGGCGGCCGGGGCCGGCGTCCGCCGCTTTGTGTTTGTCAGCTCTATTAAGGTGAACGGTGAGCGCACGAAGCCCGGCTTGCCATTTACCGCGTACGACCCAGTTAACCCGCAGGACCCATACGGTGTTTCGAAAGCCGAGGCTGAAGCTGCACTGATAGCCTTGGGTCGCGAAACCGGAATGGAGATTACGATAATCCGCCCTCCCCTCGTCTATGGCCGAGGCGTTCGCGGAAATTTCAGGAGCCTGATGAACTGGGCGGCGAGCGGAATGCCATCGATCTTCGCTGCAGTGACGAACAAACGGTCGTTTGTGCACGTAATGAACTTGTGCGATCTATTGATTACCGTGCTGGATCATCCGAACGCTGCGAATCGAGTTTTCTTAGCAAGCGATGGACGAGATCTTTCAACTCATGAGCTTCTTTCGAAGTTAACTGCGGCTGCAGGGCGCAAGCAGAGAAGTATTACAGTTGCACCAGCGGTGCTACGTATGATTGGTAGACTTACGCGTCGGGAAGCCGCGATCGGACGATTAACAGAGAGCCTTGAAGTCGACATTTCCTTGACCCAGCAGTTGCTAGGATGGCACCCTCAATTATGCCTCACAGCGCATACATTCGATTTTGAGCTCCGCCCACCGTAAACTTCAAAACACAGCGCGACCTAATCGGGAGTTCCTGCTCACGATCCGCCCGCTGCCCGTTACCGTGTGCCGTCGTCATTCGTCTGTGAATTTGACGCCAACAAGCCGCGATGAGGACGTGGTACAGCGGTATAAGCCACACTTCTTCATCGACCCAACGTGCGCTCTTGGAATAGCCGAGCGCGTCTCGGTCGTCGAAATAAACCGGCGCCCCCTTGCACAGTATGCAACCGGCCTTAAACAAAGAGCTGACGCATGCTCGACTTTTTGAAATGGGAATTCCATGCGGCCTAACAGCCAAACGACAGCCATGGTGGTATGAATGCTTAAGATAATGACTATAGTCGGCACGCGACCGGAAATTATAAGATTGTCACGTATCATAGCCAAATTCGATGATCATTTCGAACACGTGTTGGTTCACTCGGGCCAAAACTACGATTATGAACTGAACGAGATCTTCTTCCGACAGCTGAATATTCGCCGACCCGACAAATTTCTAGAAGCAGCGGGCCAAAGCAGCGCCGAGACAATTGCTAATGTGATTGAAAAATCGGATGCCGCCCTCGAACTGTATGAGCCGGATGCGGTATTGCTTTTGGGCGACACGAATAGCTGCCTTGCTGCAATTTCCGCCAAGCGGCGCAAGATTCCGGTCTTCCACATGGAGGCCGGAAATCGGTGTTTTGACCAACGCGTACCCGAGGAGATTAATCGCAAGATTATCGACAACGTCTCGGATATCAACCTGACCTACAGCCAGATCGCCCGCCAGTACTTATTGCGCGAAGGCTTTCCACCAGACCAGGTAATCGTCACAGGGAGCCCGATGGGAGAGGTTCTAAAGTATTATCAAGAAGAATTCGCCAAATCTGATATTTTAGACCGCCTCGGGCTGATTAAGGGTCGCTACTTCGTCGTGAGCACGCATCGAGAGGAGAATGTGGACGCTCCTGACCGGCTCGAGGCCATGATCAACATCGTAAATAGTGTCGCAGAGCGCAACGGTGAACCCGTTATTGTGTCCACACATCCACGCACGCGCAACCGCCTCGATGCACTCGGCTTGGCGGCTCATCCGCTGGTTAGGTTTGAGAAGCCCTTTGGCTTCCTCGACTACATACAGTTGCAGGTCCAGGCTCGCGCCGTGCTATCAGACAGCGGCACTATCACAGAGGAAAGTGCGATCCTGAATTTTCCCGCACTCAACCTTCGTGAAGTCCACGAACGCCCCGAAGGCTTCGAGGAGGCTTCCGTTATGATGGTCGGGCTCAACTCCGCACGGGTTATGCAGGCGCTGGACATCCTTGAGCAACAGCCCCGCGGTGAGGACCGCAGCCTCAGGATACCCAACGACTACCTCCCCACCAACGTGTCAGACAAGGTCGTCCGGATCGTCATGAGCTACACCGATTATGTAAATCGCAGGGTGTGGCGCCGCTGAAGAAGATGCGACAGCCAATTGGCCGGTGGCCTGATCCGCCCGCACCCGCCCGGATCTCCCGTGACGTCTCGATCTACTGATCGAGCTTCTCGGTCACGGCGGCAAATGCGATCTGAACAGCCGCGTTTTTAGCGCACCTATTGCAAAAAGCGGCGACCGAGGGGGTGGCAAGTCAAAACGGTTGAAGATATTGAGTGCTTCTGCATTCGGTGCGTTCAGATGCACTGGCGCACTCGCAAGAGACGTGCTGCAGCCTCGAATTGGGATTGGGCACTTCGCGGGTGCCATGGCTAGCTAGGTGAATACCGTGTATGTTGATATAGAAAAAGTTCTGTTGGGTCCTGGTCAGCCAATGCGCGCCGCTATCGAGGCAATCGATACGAGCGGGCTGAAAATTGCCATTATCACTGATGACGATCGGCGTCTTCTTGGGGTGGTGACGGACGGCGACATTCGGCGGACCCTGCTGCAGGGACATGGCCTTGAGACACCCATCCGCGAATTCATGCATACAAAGCCACGTACAGCCCATTGGGGCTCTGACAAGCAAGTCCTATTGAGCCGCCTGCGGCACGAACAGATCCTCCACATGCCGATTGTAGATGACGAAGGCCGGGTGCGTGATCTCGCCTATCTTCCGATGCTCGAACATCAGTCCGGCCAAGCCAACGAGGTGGTTATCATGGCCGGCGGTTTGGGGACACGTCTTCGACCGCTGACGGAGAAGGTACCCAAGCCGCTGATTTCGGTCGGTGGCCGGCCACTTATTGATACGATCGTTGATCGGCTTGTGGCGCAGGGACTATGCAACATCACACTCTGCGTGAATTACCTTGGGCACATGCTCGAGGAGCATCTCGGTGATGGGTCGCGCTACGGCGCGAATTTCACCTTCGTGCGAGAAGACAAACGCATGGGAACCGCTGGCGCCCTTTCGCTTCTCCAGAAGCGGCCGGAAACCTCTTTCTTTGTCATGAACGGCGATATTCTGACCTCTGTCGACTTCATGGCGATGCTCAGTTTTCATCAGGAAAACCGCTCAGTGGCCACCATGGCTGTCAACAATTTCAGCTACGAGGTACCTTTCGGCGTAGTCGAGGTCTTAGATCGGCGCATTACCGGGCTGAGCGAAAAGCCGCAATGCAATTTCCTAGTAAATGCAGGCATCTACCTCTTCGAGCCGGAAGTTCTAGACAGCGTCCCGCCCGACGAGTTCTTCGACATGAACAGCTTCTTTGACAGGTTGATCGATCTTGACAAGACGATAGTGGCATTCCCAGTGCGCGAACATTGGCTCGATATCGGCCGTCCGGACGACCTTGAGCGCGCCAACAACACGTTCTCCGCGCTGGATGGCGGAAAGGGATCTCCGAATTCCAGCTCTGTCACATGAGCGCAGCACTCGCGCAAACATTGAGAATAGGTGACTTCGTGTCGAATACACTAGCCAGCCTCGCCACCGGAAGATCGATGCCGCTGTTTTCAGGCGACCTCCGCAAGGCGGCTCGAACACTCAAGGAAAGGATCAAGGGTCGTCGGATTTTAGCGATTGGCGCTGCCGGCTCCATCGGATCCTCGACCGTTGAAGTGCTTGCCGGCTATGAGCCGGCATCGCTGCACGTGGTTGACCAGAACGAGAACGAACTTGCGGAACTGGTGCGCACCCTCCGCTCGCGTGAGCAGACCCTCGCAGTCGAGGACTTCCGGACCCTACCGCTGGATTATGGCTCTCCGGCGATGAGGCTGCTGCTTCACAATCAGTCTTCCTATGACATCGTTCTCAATTTTGCCGCCATCAAGCATGTCCGCTCGGAGAAGGACGTCTTCTCCATGTTGCAGATGTTCGACACCAATTTCCGCAAGCAGGCTCAATTACTGCGCTGGTTAAGGGAAACCGAATTCTCGGGGCGATTCTTTTCGGTTTCGACCGACAAGGCTGCAAACCCGAGTTCGTTCATGGGGGCCAGTAAACGGCTCATGGAACATGTCATGTTCAGCGGCGAGGCAGCTGACGGATTAAACGCGACCATTTCCTCAGCGCGTTTTGCCAATGTGGCCTTTTCTAACGGATCCCTGCTACAAAGCTTCGAGCGGAGGCTGCAGCAGGGCCAACCGTTGGCCGCGCCGCGCGACACCCGGCGCTATTTTGTCTCGCTGGAGGAGTCCGGCCAGCTCTGCGCCTTAGCCTCCGTCTGCGGGCCAGATCAGCACATCATCGTGCCGAAGCTAAATCCCGACGAGCACCTGATGCTGCTAGAGAACATGGCTCGCGATTTTCTCGAGAGAATGGGCTACAACCCGGAGATCATGACAGACGAAGCGGAGGCGCGAGCATCGGTCAGTAGACTTCGCGCAGAAGGTCGGTGGCCGCTGTTGTTGACGCCGCTCGATACTGCCGGAGAAAAGCCCTACGAAGAATTCATTGCCGAAGGCGAAACCATACTAGACGTAGGGTTCGACGAATTGATGGCGATCGCCTACAAGCCCGCTGAAAAGGGGCTTGTCTCGGCGTTGATCGATGATATCGAGGCGATTTTCCGTGAGGGTGCATCCGCTGCGCGCCCACCGACTCCGGACAAGGAGCACCTGAAGAATCTGGTTGCTCGGATCGAGCCCTCCTTTCTCACAACCCACAAAAGCAGCGAAAAGTCACTTGATCTCAGAGTATGAGCCAATGATCCCTCTAGCAGTTCCGAACCTCGCCGGCCGTGAAGCCGAGTACCTCCAGGAATGTGTCACCTCGACGTTTGTATCGACAGTCGGGCCCTTCGTGGGACGCTTCGAAGAAATGGTGATCGAAGCGTCAGGCGCGAAATACGCGGTAGCGACCTCTGCCGGGACCACGGCCCTACACGCGGCTCTCATTGCCTCGGGCGTACAGCACGGAGATCTGGTCATCGCGCCATCATTTACCTTCATCGCGTCGGTGGCGGCGATCGCTCATTGCGGAGCGCAGCCGTGGCTCTTTGACGTGGCCGCCGACAGCTGGACTCTCGATCCGCAACTGCTTGCAGTTACGCTCGAGGCGGAAACCGAACGGGCGGAAGACGGAAGGTTGCGCCACAGGCATACGGGGCAGCGCGTTGCAGCCATTCTTCCGGTGTACACGCTTGGAATCCCGGCCGACATGGACCCGATAGTCGACCTAGCGGAACGCTACCGCCTGCCGATTATTGCCGATGCGGCCGCCGCGCTCGGCACCAGCTACAAGAAGCGTCCGTCAGGTGCATTGGGCGCAGACTTCACAATGTTTTCGTTCAACGGCAACAAGACGGTTACCGCTGGCGGCGGCGGGGCCGTAGTCACCGACGACGAGGTAAAGGCTAAGCTTTTCCGGCACCTCACCACAACTGCACGAGTCGGTTCGGACTACGATCACGATATGGTCGGTTTCAACTATCGCATGACTAATCTCCAGGCGGCTGTGGGCTGCGCTCAAATGGAGAATCTGGATCTGTTCCTGAATGCGAAACGTCGCATTGCCGTCGCCTATCGCGATGCCTTTGCCGACCTAGATATGGTTGAACCATTCCCGGATCCGCACTACGTCCGCAACGGTCACTGGTTCACCGGGGTTGTGCTGCGCCGTGATTGTGCAGGACATTTACCCGATCTTCGCAGTCGTCTGCGTGAGGCGGGAATCGATGCAAGGCCGTTCTGGAAACCTGCCCACCTGCAGGCACCCTATGCGGCGGCGCCTGCTACCGAGATGCCTGTTAGCAATGATATCTGGCCGCGAATTCTGACGCTACCCTGCTCTACAGGATTAAGTCTTTCCGATCAGGCGAAGGTGATTGAGGTTACGCGAGGCGAAATTGCGAGATTATAAGCAGGATTGAGGAAAACATCCGGCTATATGCCTTATGTGCCGCAGCCTTAACCGTGAAACTGGCGCGTTTTGTCTGTTCGCACCCAGTGATCAAAACGCTGCCTCTTACCATAGCAAGCTACGCAATGGCTGTTTTGTGTGATTGCACATCATGCAACGTCATGCAGTCGGAAACCCTCTCTGTGGGTCGAACCAGAAGGACCTTTGTACGTATCGCAGATTTCGAGAAGAGAGCCTCTAAGCCTAGTTCGGAATTTTCCGTCGACAGAGCCCCATTCGTTTGCGTCTTCTCGCGCAACAACACTCAATCTGTTCAGTTCGCCCGGTTGAAGCATTCTTTCCAGTTCCTCGCGGAATGCATCAAAGCGTGTCACTTCGGAGCACGCGTTAGCTTTTGAGAAATCGCCGTAATCATATCGATACGTGTCGTAGTTGATGACCGGTATAGCCAAAGCGAGGGCCCAGCGGATTGTGGTCGAGATACATGCCACGTAAAGATCTGCTACCGGCAAAATGCTTTCCAGCGTTTCTGTGGCTATTTGCACCCCACCGGTCGCGTAGCGGCTCAATTCGCTCGCCTTTGTCCGCGGATGCCTGACCACGATGATGTTTGTCCTACCGCTGACACCTGCCAGAGCTTCAAACCAGGCCCGACACAAGTCTCCGTAGGTCTTGAACTCGAAGCCCTCGGTCGCAGCCGTGTACTGATCCGGGGGAAAGCTGCAAACGATCAGTGGTTTGGCCGGGTCGAATTCGTATTTGCTGTTCAGCTCCTGCCGCCTTTGATCCCGCTCGATCTGGATGGCATGGAGCATGTCATCGATCGCTCCGCCAATCACCCTGAGCTTTTCAAGTTTGAAGCCCAAATGCCCATAGTGCCTGAGGGATGCCTTGCTCTCCACAAGGATTGCGTCCGTGTAACCCGCATTCAAGATCCACGGTTGCGGAGATTGCCGCCCGCGCATCAACTGGACCATGATCGCATTTGCGGGCAGGCGCAGCAAACGCTTTCCGTCGTACTCAAGCATCCACTCTGGTGCGAAGCGCCGGGCAAGCCTGCCCGGTAGGGTATCCGCCGAATGCAAGGGATCGTTGAAATAGTAGCGCGCCGGTTCAGCTGGGTTGGGAAGGTAGTCTGGCAGGATCACGCAGGGTATGCTGCGCCTCCGGGAGCCATGCGAGACGAGGCCTGTAAGACCTTCCGCATTGTCCTCGAGAAGAACGACTAGATCCGGCTTCAGCGAAAATAGCCGCTTATCGAGATAGCGTTGCCAGCGAACCTCGGAGAAAGCAGAATAAAGGAAGGAGCGGCGCCGATAGGTTCTGAGCGCGCAAGCGAGATGCCGGTAAATGAACCCTAAGGCAGAGCGGGCTCCATGATACCAAATGTATCGCGCGGCTGCGCGTGGAGGAGACGAAAGCAACGAAATTCCATGGGATATACTGCGTTTCATTCCCGCAAGGCTCTTTTGCAACATCGCTACGATCGTGCGCACCGGTAAGCAAAGCGCGCGATGGCGCATCCCGCGCACGACTGAACGCGCGACTTGACGCAAGTGCCTGTCTATGTGCCGACGGTAAAGTTCTTGCAGCATTCGGATGCCAGCATACGGGATATAGAAAGTCGCCCCGATGAAAATTGCGACGAGCTGAACCGCCTTGAGGCTCATCACTCTCGCAATGAGGCTTTGCTGCGCTGCCTCCTGGGATAACTCTTTGTCTGCGCTCGTGTCGACCGCCAGAACCCTGACATCCTTCAAGCCAGACAATGCGCTGTTCAGGATGTCGACGTATCTCCGCTGGTGCGCCGCATTGAGGAAGATGACGATGTTGAGCATCAGTTGACAGCTTCTTCAATCTGGCCCGCCATTTCGCGGTAGAAGTCATTCTCCTTGAGCAGGCTGCTATGATTGCCACTCGCCACCACTCTGCCTTCCCGCAACACAAGGACCCGGTCCGCGCCGCGGATTGTCTTCGGCCGATGTGCAATGGCTATGATAGTGTGGTTGTCGTTGTGCAATTTCATGATGCTCTTGGCGATTAGCTGTTCGGTTTCAGCATCCAGTTGGCTGGTCACCTCATCGAGCAGAATTACCGGCGTTCGGTGATAGAAGGCGCGGGCAAGGGCAAGACGCTGACGCTCTCCACCGGACAAGTTGCTGCCGAATTCTCCAAGCGGGGAATCGAGGCCTCCCGGCATACGCCTCACGAAATCGGCTGCCACCGCGTTCTCAAGCGCATCCCAAATGCGCGCGTCATCTGGCTCTTCCGTCCTGCCGAAATGAATGTTCTCGCGAACCGTCGCGTTGAAGATCGGGACGTCTTGGCTGACGATGCAAAGCTGGTTCCACCAAGAGCGAATCTTCAATTCGTTTAGCGAGTATCCGTTGATCGATATCTCGCCCTGATCCGGGCGTCTGAGCCGTGATATCAGATGAAAAATCGTTGATTTTCCGGAACCCGAGGGGCCGACGATGGCGAGAAACTCGCCTTGCCGAACGCGGAAGTCCAAGTCTTTGACGCCAGCCTGCGAGCCGGAATACTCAAAAGTCACGTGGTCGAACCTGATTTCTTGCGTCGCCTTCGGCAGCACGGTTTTGCCATCAGTATCCCGATTCCGCGCCGCTTCCTTCAGAAAGAAGTCCATTTTGCGAACCGGGTCCGAGTGAATAACGAAATGCATGCGCGCAATGTGGGCCACACTGAAAGGGCCTAGCATGCGGGCCGATGCAACGAGGAACAGCAGAAGGACGCCAAGCAGTGCTTGCGCCTGGTCCGGACTGGCGAAGCTGGCCATGAGTACAAGACCGCAGATTAGCACGCCAGAGAGAGTAGCGAAGAATGGATAGGTCGCGTTTTGAACCGCAATGGTTTGGGTCTGCACGCCGCGAAGCCGCTCCAGAAGCTTGTTAATGCGGGCGAGGAAAGTATCTGTGGCGTTGAAGATCCGGATCGTTCTCTTGTTGTTGACCGCCTCGAAATAGGCCTGGGTGAAGTCGCGCTGGGATTCAGTCATTTCCCGGTCGAGACGAGTAGCGAGTGGGCCAGTCAGACGCTTGAACAGGATCGACCCGATGATGACGAACCCAGCCAGCCCCATCAGTGCGGACGGGGTGATGGCGATGAATAGCGCCAGCATGATGAGGATGGTGATGGCGGCCGCGGTACCCTGTATCAGGAACCGAAGAGCAAGACCGGCGCGCGCTGGAAACGAGGCTGTATAGTTCCCGATATCGCCGGTGGAAATACTCTCTGCGAATGCGAGGCGGCTTTCCATCATAGCCGCAAATGCGCGCATCCTCAGGTCGCGTTCGAGCCGCAAAGGCAAGATATAGATCATAACTTCGGTGAAATACTGCACTGCGGACTTCACCAATATGATCCCGAGTAGAATGACCGCTACCCAGCGGAGCCGCACTTCGGGTGAAAACGGCTGGAGCAGTTGCCCGACGGAATCAAGTACCGGAACCCCCGAGAAGATGCTGTCGGACGAAAAAGATTGAAGCAGCGGTACAATGAGCATGATGGACAAGCTCTCGGTTGCCGCGTTGATAATCGCCAGCGAAATGTAACCGAACACGAACAGTCTCTGGCCCTCCGCCAGCCTGAGGGTCAACAGGATAACTTCCCAGGTCCCTCGAATGGAGGCCAACCAGGCGGAAACAGCATTCCGGGATCTTTGTACGGTCTGGCCGAGCATTCACTTGTCCATCATTTGTTTTTCATTGACCAGTCAGCCCGGATGACTTGATGCGGGCGCAATGGTATTGCGCTCTGGCCGGGACGGCACTCTTACATCGTACCCAAAGCGACTTCCAGAGTGTTCTGAGCGTTGTTGTCCTTCACGGACAACGCTCATTGTTCCGGGAAAAGGGTGTTTGACCTGATCGGCCATGCAGGCTTGCAGCCGGCGCATTGTTCATATCTTCACGACCCGAGCCAGGCCATCGTCAGCTCGAGCGGGCTCGCGTCCTGTTCGACCCCGGCGATCTCCGACAGTGCAGAACCGGGCGATCTCAAGCGCAGCTCCATGCCGTGCGCGCGGGCGTCGGCAACGGCGTCGAGCCATTTCTCAGTGCGCGCCGGTTCAGGGCTCGAAAAGCCCCGGGGAATATAGTCAGGATGGAAATGATTGATCGCCGGACCACGTTCGCGCTGCTGGTAGCGTCCGTCCGTCCCCATAAGCAAAACTCGCCGGTGTCCCATGCTCCAGAGCAGCTGCAGGCTTGATGCGCCGACATTGCCGTAGTCGCGTATAAGTCCGTTCGCAACGCCGAAGGCGTGATCGCCCGAGGTCACGAAATCTGCGCGGGGATCACCCCGGGCTGCTTCGGCCTGACGGAACCATGGGTGAAGCCAGATCTTCCGAAGCCCGTCGAAAGAAAGGATCCACTCGATGTCCTCGATGACCAGATGTGCGGTGGCTTCCACGGTGCAGGCATAGTAGCGTGGTGAAAATCCCCAGTCCCGCCATGCGATGAACGATCGATTAAAGGCAATGGAGGGAACTCCGGCAAGCTTCGAGAGTTCCCCGGCATCCAGGCTTGGCCCGCTGCCGATCAGCACCGCTCCGGAGGTCATCAGGCGATTGGAAGCGACAGCTCTGAGGGCAGGTCTTCTTTCCGCAGATCGATGGTCTTGCCGCCCCGCGAGTTTGACACATGGGCCGCGATCAGCAGCTTCATCGCCAACAGTCCGTCCTGGCCGCTGGGGAAATCCTCGCCCTTGAGAAGGCTTTCAAGAACCGCACGCGTCGGCGCCACAGCGTCGGCCGGCGTGATTGTGCGCGCTCCTTTGTCGTAGGGCATGCCATAACGGGTCGTTGGAAGGCCGCGGTATTCGGGATGCCGCGCCACGTAATGCATGGAGCCGTCAAGTTCGTCGATGGTGATCCGGCCGTTTCGACAGTTGTAGGTCACCTGCATGCCGTGGCCCTGGTCCGAGGAGCAATCCATATAGAAGCGTTTGCCCGAGGGTGTTTCAAGCCGGATGCTGCCCGCCGCGTCCTTGAACTGCGGTCCCCGCGGGTTGGGCAGGTTGTCGTCGGAAAACCAGGCGCTGACCAGCACCGGCTCCTCATTCGTCATGTAGCGGAACATTTCGAAGTAATGCGTTCCGTTCATCGCCATGCCGAAATTGCCGGCGCTGACGATGACGCTGCCGATGCCGCCGAATTCCGGCGATGCGGCCATGTACTTGGGAACGGTATACTGCTCCATCGAGCGCATTTGGTGATTGACGGCGAGCTCGATCCCCGCCGCCTGACAGGCGTCAACCATTTGCTGGCATTCGTCCAAGCTGACGGCCATCGGCTTCTCGCACAGAATTTTCCGCGCGCCGCTCTGCGCGGCCTTTATCACGAGATCCCGATGACTTGGCGCGGTGGTGGCGATGACCAGAAGTTCGGGCCTGATCTTCTCGATCAGCTCCTCACCGGAGGCGAAGCGGTTTTCGGGCGCCACATTGTACTCTTCGCCCGCCGTTGAGCAGGCATCCGCATTCAGATCGCTGATCGCTGCGATTTCGAGACCGCACTGGCGAAGTACTGTCGCCTGCCGCATGCCCATTCGTCCAAGTCCGATGAGAGCTGTTTTCATGAATTGATCCGGCCCTTTGCATATTTGCTGTGGTCGTCGAGATAAAGCTTGTGGAGGATGCCGTCAAATGAGCAATCCACGTAATGCACCATCGATGATTTCGCCCCACTGTGGCCATTTATCTAGCAGTGCCAAAAATTTCTTTCTCTCGTCTTGCCAAGCCGGGTTTTCTGGAGCTTTCGACAGCTCGAGAACGGTAAGCGCATGATAGCAGCGGCACTGGCCAACCTGAGTGATTTGGGAGGCACTGGTCTGGTGGATCCCGTCCGACGCGGTTGCGTAACCCGTCAAAAGCGCGCGCACCCTCGCCTCGCTTGGAGTTGGTGAAAGGCAAAACCGTTCCAGGCTTGCGGCGATGTCGATCAGTGGAGAGGAGAGAGTTTCAACGGCGTCTTCGAAGTCAATGAAAGCGACCACTTCTGAACCTTTGAAGATGACATTCCCTCTATGAATGTCATTGTGGGCTATCTGGCTGGGCGTGCGTGCGAATGCATCACCGGCCGCGGACAGCAGCCGGAGATAGTCTTCGGTATGATCCGCTTTGTGCGCAAGCAACAGACGACCTTCCCAGATGTCAAAGAGGTGCTTCCGGGGTGTGTTGGATTGCGGCAGGCTCCGCATTGTACTGTGAAGCATTGCCAGCGATGTGCCCATGTTTGCCAGCCCCTTCAGGCTTTCGTCATAAAAAGCCGGTTCTATCCATGGATAGAGGAAAACGCTCAATCCATCCTCTTGTCGTGTTTCTGTCCGTTCTGCGGCAAGTGTCGCGGCTCCGAGCCGGTTGAGTTGCGAAGACAATTCTGCCGCTTTGCGTTCCCTTGCCGCCCGCTCGCCAGACTTGACCTTTGCGAACAGCAGCCGACCATCCGCAAGCGTAACTCGATAGTAGCCGGCTTCAGCGCTACCGCTTCCGTCCACAGCTTTTTCGACCTTTGCGACGGGAAGGTTGGCAAAGATTTTGAACAGCCATTCGCCGTCGACTGGGGCAAAGCGCAACGGGATCGGATCATAGCCCGGATGGGCAGGTGCACTGAAGTTACTCTCAGACGTCATCATCTTGTAGCGGTTGACCGGCGCGGACAAATCTCTTCACCGGCCTCCCGTCCAGGCTGTCCCAGTTTTCGCTTCCAATGCCCAGCGGCGGAAAGGCAAAGCGGACGTTGCTTCGTGTAATGAGCGTTCCCACCGCGAGGTCGACAGCAGCCACGACACACATCCGGTCCGCCGGGAGCGGTCTGTCGGCCGGCAGGACACGCTCTCGATATCCCAGCGACTGGTGGTAAAGTTGGATCTTCTCAAGTGTATTTCCGACCTGAGAAAGCGGCAGGGCGTGAGCGATGTCAATATCGCTTTCGGTCCGGTCAAGACACACCCCCTTTTCGATGACATCGGCCCCGCGCGCCACGGCAACCAGCATCATGTCAATGCCCATGAAATGATCAGACAGTCCGTCATAGCAATCGTAATCCTCCCCGAGCGCTGTCATCATATTGAGATTGAATGCGCTCACGGGGGCCGGCGGGCCGGGTGGACTGTGCTCGATGATCAGCACTTCCACGCCTCCCTTGCGGGCCCAACCGACAGCGCGCTCAATTTCGTCCATCGTCGAGCGCCCTGTATCAATTATCAGAGGCACTCCGGTCGAAGCTGCGTCTCGAATCAACGGGGCGTGTGTGATGTTGCTGCTGGGGATCTTCAGAGCGGCGCATTCAAGCTCGATCGCCAAGGCGATTCCAGCCTCGTCATATACACTCAGGACAAGATCCAGCCCTTTGTCTCTCGCGCCGGAATAGATCCGCCGAAAGGTTTCGAGCGGCACCACGTGGCGGTCGATCACCGCGCGGTAATTTTCCGTCCTTACGCCTTCTCCTGGGACATAGTAACCGGTGTCACCGCATGGCAGACAAATCTCCGCATCGTGCAGGATAGCGCCTTTCAGCGTGGTGACGCCAAGCGATGAAAGCTCCTGCACCAACCGGCGTGCCCCATCGATGTCATCCTTGAAGTAGACATCGATATCGGGGAGAAACAGCGGCGGTTCTCCAGCGCCAATATAGTGGCTGCCGATCTTTTGTTTCTGTTTATTGCTCACGCTCAACTCCGAAATCGGATTTGATTGTCAGCGTCAGTAATTCGAGATTGAGTGGCATAATCCCGTTCCGAAACCCGCGCTCACCGCTGTCGTGGGGTTCGGTCCATGAGCGTATTGGATCCTGTTGCGGCTCAAGATCGAATGGAAGCACGAATTTCTCGAAAGAATGGGCCACGACGCGCGGCTGACCAGACAGAAATGCGGAGACGCTAGCCTTTGAAAACAGATTGTAACCCGGATGCCAGTCATCCTCGAAGCGTTCCGCGTATCGCCAGTGAATCCGGGCATCGACTGGATAGTCGTTGAAAAGACCGGTGATGAACACACTGCCGCCGGTGCGGGCGACGCGAATGCATTCAGCGAAAGATCGACGGAAGTCCTCGAAAATGCTGTGCGTCCCCGTCAGGAACACGGCGTCGAATCTGTTATCCTCAAGAGCATCCATGTTGTTGGCGTCACCGTGACGCAGCTTGATGGCCGCATCCTTGCTGCTGCCGATCCGCACGAGTTCCGGGTCGTATTCCAGCCCTTCGCAAGCCGCACCCGGAAACCGGCTTGCGGCATACCTGAGAAAGTCGCCGGTTGCCGCGCCGACGTCGAGGATCCTATCGGGTACTGTGCCTATGGCCGCAAGTCTGTCGCACAGCCAGACAAACATGTGCTTTGGGCTGGCTGCTTCCGGCCCGCTATAGACCTCGGTTCTCTTGTAGTCAGACACCATGCGTTTAGTCCTGTCTTTTCTTGAACAATGAAAGTACCCGCTCGGTCAGGCTGAGTACCTTCATGGGTTTTGTTGGTGCCTTTTTCAGGTCCTGCAGGGTACTCCAGATTCTTTCGAAGTTGAGCCCGTCCATCATTCCCCATTCATGGCTGCGTTCGCTCACTTCTAGAGCGGCACTGTGGTAGCTTTCAGGTGTCGCCAATATGTCGCTCAACCGCCGCAATGCCATGTCAAGCTTGGTCGTAGTGAAGACTGCCGGCGCAGTATCGTACGTAGGTTGGTCGAACTGATACAAATCGTAATTAAGAATGGGCTTTTTTGCCATCAACGCCCAGCGGATTGTGCTGGAAACAACAGTCACAAAAACATCCGTTCTGGCAATGAGCCGCAAGAGCCAATCCTCAGAAACATCGTCGGCTAGTCGAGCGATCATTTGGCGTGTCAGTGCATCCGTCGCCGGATGCACTGACACGGTGATATGGACATTGGGATGTGCGGCCTTGCATCCTATCAGCAGACGTTCGAGAGTTTCCTGATAGGTCGAGAACTCTGCCTTCCTTTCTCCATGGTAGCTTGGCGGGAGGGCAATGAGAATGCGGGGTCTCGCGGATTCGATGAGGCTTGCAGTCTCGTAGGCCCGCATCAGTGCCGGGTCAGAAGCGACTTCGTCATAGACTGCGTCAGCATAACACGAGCCGGTCATGATGCGTTTCCCGGCGGGCACATTCTCCCGCTCGTAGATACGCTCCATCGCATCTGATTCGACAAAGAGCGCGTCGGCCGAACCACCGTGCACCACCCAGGGTTCGAGCAGGTCCAGGCCCACGGCGATTCGTGCCAGCACGAACTCTGCCGGGAAAAGCGTGATGTCACCGTATTGTGTTGGCAGTATCCATTTCGCAGCATACTGACGCATAGCGCGGCCGGTCGCGTCATCAGGCACAAAGTTCAGTGTGTTCTCTTCAGCACGGTTTTCGATATACATCTGGTAGTCGCGCATCTCGCCGATTCCGAAAGGCATTTCGACAACCAAGATCCCCATGCCTTGCGCCACCGCGATGAGTGGCCCGCAACCACCAGGCCCGTCTTCGCATACGATCACGGTATCGACCCCGTTCTCAACGAGCAGTTTTCGGCAGGCCGCTTTTTGGCGCAAAAGGATGTTGCAATAGGAAACGTTAAGCGGAATTTCCTTTTGAAACCGCTTGAAATCTGTCTTTCTGCGTTCGCTGTTTAATGCCGGTGCCTTTATGCGGTCGGCGTGTTCCGACAAAATCTCCAGGTGGCTGGAAAGACGTTTGGCTGCGTCGCGGAGCGTATGGTTTACTTCTTTCCCCTCATTGAAAGACAGGAACAGACGGGGTTCGGACTCAGGCATCCTTCGAGCGAATTCCTCGAAAATCCGGATCTGCGAGACGGAGTAGACACAGAACAAAATCATTGATTACACATCACTAAAAACCAGCCGAACCCTTGACATACTTCCCACTTTACATACCACCCACTTGAGATGCCACCGGAGCGGTTTCCACTCCATTTGTCCAGAGTTGAGCGCCTGCGGCGTAGCACTCTGTCCCTTCAGGCCTATCGACAGTGACAGTTATCGGATGAGCAATCGAAAAACTATAATTTTCTCGGCGCGCGACGCGGCTGCCGCGTTCTATGCTGCACCAGTGATAGAAGAGGCCTCACGTGATGAGCGCTTCCGCGTGGTGGTCGTGGCGCAGGAGCCGGCGTTTAACATACTGGTACGTCGCGGCATCAGGCCGATTGCAGTGGAACTGCCTCCGGCTAACGATTTGTACGGTAGCGAGGCAGAGGCACTACTCACGCGGGCAGAACTCATTCTAAAGCAGGTAGAGCCCGCTGTGGTCATTGCGGGTCTTTCATCTCCTGGCCAAGGCGGTATCGATGAAGCATTACTGCGCGTGCGGTCGTGTCAAGGCTTCCTGTTGCAGGATTTTTGGGGTGAATGGAATGGATTCTTCGGTCGGAAGCCGGACCTGTTTTTAGTTCTGGACGAGGCGGCAGCAAAATTGACGAGAGCTGCGCATGATACCGAGTGCGTGGTGGTGGGGTCCACCCGTCACGCTGAATATGCAGGTCTTGATATCCAGAAACTGCGGCAATCTGCCAGAGCACGCATCGGCTCGTCCGGCCGACCAGTTATAGGGTGGTTTGGACAGGCGCTTCATCATCTGCCCGGCTATGCCAAATCAATTGCTGATTGGTCGCACTCGGTCAGAGAATTTCCCGTCGCGGCCGACGTGATCTACAAGCCGCATCCCCGCGAAAGCGAAGAGCAGCGGCGCCGTGCTCTCGAAACAATGCAAGTTAGCCTGCCACGCGTACATTTTCTTGAGGCGTGGCCAATTGAGGATGCACTTCTATTATGCGACTGCGTCTGCGCTGTGATGTCCAATTGCCTATATGACGCTGCGTACCTCAATTTTCATTCGACACAGCCGTTGGTCACGCCTGTTGCAATGCTCCATTCAGTCGAATTGCATAATGATCTCTCTTCGAAGATCTCTTTTGAGTCGCTACCCTATGTAACACTCGGCCTTGCGCAAGTGGCTCTGCCGGGAAGCGATCTCAGCGCGCAGCTCTTCGCCGCATTGGGAGATGACGATAAGCGCCACTGCTGGCAGGCGGCAAAGACGAATCTGGCCGATCCCGAATTTGCAACCGCCAGAATACTGGATCTCATCGAGTTTCATTCCAGCGAGAACCGGTCCTAGGGTTCGGAACCAAGAATGTACTTGTCGCGCACCAAGTCGGCGCCGCATAAACGCTGAACCATTGTTTGCGCCGATTGATGAACTTGCCGGGTTCAGGTTGTTCCATCAGAGACAACGTCCCCAACCATTCGGTAGTCGCGACTAGGCCATCGGCGGGCTGGTCGGGAGGCTGTGCCTATGGACTCCTCCGCTTCCAGCCCGCAAGTTGACGGTCAGGATGCGAGAGCAGCGCCGGCACACGTAAGGCCCCTCGCCCGGCATGCGGGATCGCGAGCAGCGAGCCGCCGGAGCCAGTTCCAGCTTGTCCCAGGCAAATCAGACGCTACCCGGAACCGAAGACAGCGTCAGCCCGCCGTGGTCGATGTCGCCCTCCGGGCGGAGGCGAGGAGCAGCAGTTCTAGCTGCGGTGACGCGGTCACAACGGTCTCCGGTGGGTTTACCGTATCGACTGCCCGACGCGAGTCAGCCGTGCAGACGTTCAGCGCGTTTCCGGCCAGCCGAAATGATAATGTGCGACGAAGCCGGCTATAGCGAAATCAAGCGGCGTATCGATGTCGAAATTGCACTCGTCCGCCATCAGCCAGAAGCCGGTTTTGTCGGTCAGCGCAGGCATCTCAGCAAGAATCGGGTCCCTTCGCCACGCGTATATCGAGCCATTGAGCTCGTAACAACTCGGCAGGTCCTGGCGGCGTCCGTAACGCCCGTCGCGCGGCTTGGAAAGTTCCACGCGTCCGTCCGCGGTTTCCTCCACAAGGGTGTAGTAGGGCGAGGCCTTCGCGTGACTGACAGAAACCACATTGTAAAGGTCCGGCCGTTCACGCAATGTCTTGGCAGCGCCAGAGATATCGCTCGGCATCCTCAGCGGCGACGTTGGCTGCAGGTCGAACAGCATCTCCATTTCCTGCCCCGCTTCGGCTTCCGCCATCGCCAGAGCATGGCGCAGCACCGGAGGCTTGCTGATTGTATCGGTGGCAAGCTCCGACGGTCTGTCGATCAGCAGGTTTGCGCCCGCTTCCCGACCGATCCCGAGATAGCGGTCGCTGTCGCTGGTCACGGCAATAATGTCAAAGATCCCCGATTCCCTCGCCTGCTCGACGGTATGGGCTAACAGGGGCTTGCCGGCGAACATCTTGATGTTCTTGTCAGGCAATCCTTTGGACCCCGCCCGGGCAGCGACAACGCACATTTTCATTTTTGAATCCTCTGGGCAATGGATGTTTTGACCCTGTATGAACCAGCCCGACGCGGAATGCGAGCCCTTCGATTGACACGAGGGATGTGCTGCTTTAGGCGGACCTCAGTGATATATCCAGTCCATTTCCGAGAGTGTTTCCATGCAAGATTCAAGGATCTGTCGTGTCGCTTTTGTCGGCGCCGGCGGAATGACAGCCGAGCACGCCAAGGCGTTTGAAGGCATTGAAGGAGTCGAGCTCGCGGCGATCTGCAATCGGACAAAATCAAAGGCGCAGGATATCGCTTCTCGCCATGGCATCGACGCTGTCTTTGAAGATCTTGATGAAATGCTCGTCACGGTCGAACCGGACCTGGTCGTCATGGCCGTCTATGAACCAGCCATTCTGGAGGTCGCGAGCAAGATACTCGAGCACCCGGTTGCACTGTTTATGGAGAAGCCGATAGGCCTCGATCTGGCGGAAGCTCGGGCGTTGCATTCCCTAGTGAAGCAAAAGGGACGGCAGGTCTGGGTCGGACTCAACCGCCGTACCCTTGGTTCCACCCAGGCTGCCCTCTCCGATCTCGCCGAGAATGCCGGTGTCCGCTTCATCGAGGTGCAGGACCAGCAGAGCCTCGATACCGCCCGTGTGATCGGCCACGCCGAATCTGTCGTTCAGAACTGGATGTATGCCAACTCGATCCACCTCTTGGATTATCTCGTGGCTTTCGGCCGCGGCGAGGTCAGCGATGTCGAGGTGCTGCAGCCATGGAATGTGGAAGATCCAGGTGTGGTGCTGGCGCATGTCCGCTTTTCCTCCGGCGACACTGGCATCTACAAGGGCATTTGGAATGGTCCGGGTCCCTGGGCCTGCACGGTGTCGGCGCCTCACCGCCGCTGGGAAATGCGCCCGCTGGAAAAGGCAGCGTTCCAGAATGCCGGTGAGCGGAGCATCAACGAGGTGGCTGCTTCGCCGGCCGACCAGGGTTTTAAGCCCGGTTTCAGGCTTCAGGCGGAGCGGGTCGTCGGGGCCTGGCAAGGACGCGACACCGGCGCCGCGACCATCGACGACGCGCTGAAGAGCACCGAGCTCGTTGCTCGAATCTACGGTATGGCCGATCGTTGAAGCCATGACCAGATCACGCATCTGCATCGCGACTGGAACAAGGGCGGACTACGGTCTTCTCTACTGGTTGATGCGTGATCTTCGGGACCACAAGGCCTTCTGCCTCAGCATCATCGCCTCCGCCATGCACCTGGCGCCCCAGTTCGGCGAAACCGTCCAGTTCATTCGGCAGGACGGGTTCGAGATCGACGCGACCGTTCCCTGTCTCGATGAAGACGACAGCGACGCCGGCATGGGCCGCGCCTATGTCAGGGCAACCCAGGGGTTCCTGACTGCGCTCGAGGCGATCAAGCCGGATTGTCTCATCCTGCTTGGAGACCGGTTCGAGGCGTTGGCGGCGGCTGCTGCGGCAACGTTTTTGCATATACCCGTCGGCCATATCCATGGTGGAGAGGTGACGCTCGGCGCAATCGACGAGGTGTTCAGACATGCCATCACGAAAATGGCTCACCTGCATTTCACCGCTGCCGAAGACTACCGGCAGCGGGTCATCCAGATGGGCGAGGCGCCGGACCGGACTTTCAATGTGGGAACGGTAGGCCTGGACAATTTTGTTCGGCTCGATCTGCCGTCCAAGGCCGATCTGATGGCTGACCTCGATCTTCCAGCAGACTCCGATTACGCGCTCGTCACCTATCATCCGGCAACTATGGAAAAGGTTGGGCCTCTGGCGGGTGTCGAAGCCCTTATTGAGGCGCTCGAGGCCTATCCACAACTCAAGCTGGTGATCACGAAGGCCAATGCCGATCCGGGTGGTCGCCGCATCAACGAGCGGCTGGAAAGCTTTGAGGCGCAATGGCCGGATCGGGTACGGCTAGTTACGTCACTCGGCCAGGTGCGCTATCTTGCGGCGATGAAGGCGGCGGCGATGGTGATCGGAAACTCGTCCTCGGGGATCATCGAAGCCCCGGCGGTAGATGTCCCCACAGTTAATATTGGTTCCCGGCAGGAAGGACGCCTGCGCGCAGAGAGTATCATCGATGTAAGCGAAGCCGCCGCCGACATAAAGGCCGGTATCGCCAAGGCGCTCGACCCGGGGTTCCGCGATGGCTTCAAGGCAAAGACGCCTCCCTACGGCAGGCCGGGCAATGCGACTGGCCGGATCGTTTCGGTGCTGGAGAAGACTGAGTTCGGAGGGCTGGGAAGAAAGCCGTTCAGCGATTTTCCCGGCATGATCGGAAAAGGGTAGCGTTCCAACCATGGCGGGAACCCACATAAGTGCGGAGACGTATTCACCTGCGGGCGATAGTTCGCGGAGGGGTCTTCTGATCGTAGGCGGCGGCGGTCACGGCAGGGTCATTGCCGAAGCAGCGTTCCTGAGCGGTCGGTTTTCACGCCTGATGGTGGTCGACCCCCATGCGGCAGCCGAGTGGACCTTCTCCCTTTGCCCCTGTGTGGCAAGTGAAGCCGATGCCGGTGCACAGGCGAAAGACTGGCAGTTCATCGTCGCGGTCGGAGAGCCTTCCTTGCGAAGGCGACTCTTCAACGAATTCGGGCAAAAGGGATTTGCTCCCGCAAATGTTTTCCACCCCGCTGCCATTGTCAGTCCTTCGGCGCTGATCGGCGAAGGGGTTGCCGTATGCGCCGGCGCGGTGGTTGCCACTCTTGCCAAGGTCGGTAAGGGGGTGATCATCAATCACAATGCAGTGGTCGAGCATGACAGCGAGACGGCTGACTTCGCACATCTGGCACCTGGGTCTGTCCTTGCGGGTGGCGCGAGGCTCGGAGAAGGTTCTTTCCTCGGGTCGAATGCGAGCATTCGTCACGGAAAGAGTGTCGGCTGCGGTATTGTTGTCGGAAACGGAGCCGCGGTGGTGACCGACATTTCCCAGCCGGGGATCTATGCTGGGACGCCCGCGCGACTGTTAAAACCGACCACATTGCCCAGGGAGGGCTGAATGAGCTCTAAAAGATGCTTTGTCATTGCCGAAATCGGAGTCAACCACAACGGCGACATGGACATCGCCCGGCGGCTCATCGACGTGGCTGCGGAATCAGGCGCGGATGCCGCCAAGTTCCAAACGTTCCGGGCCGACGATCTGATCGTTCAAGGCACCCAGGCGGTCGCCTATCAGAAGAAGAATGATGCCGACCTGGACCAGTACAAGTTGCTTAAGTCATTGGAACTGAGCTTCGAGGACCACGAAGAGCTCGTTGCCCATTGCAAAGCTCGGGGGATCGAGTTCATGTCGACTGGATTCGACAAAGCCTCACTGCGGCTGCTCCTGGATCTCGGTATTAAGCGGATCAAGATAGCCTCCGGTGAAATCACCAACACGCCACTGGTCGAAGCTTCTTCAGAAGCATGCCTCCCGATCGTGTTGTCCACCGGCATGGCCACTCTGCAGGAGGTCGCCGAATGCGTGCGAACGATCCGGGCGGTATGGGACAGGCTAAGCTATGCGGGGGATCTTGTCGTCCTCCACTGCACCTCCGCCTACCCGACGCCACTTGAAGAGGTCAATCTGGCTGCTATGGGAACGATGGCCAGGGAGCTAGGCGAAGCTGTTGGCTATTCGGATCACACCACCGGCATCCTTGTTGCACCGATGGCGGTCGCCGCCGGTGCACAACTCATCGAGAAGCACATCACCTTAGATCGCACGATGGAGGGGCCTGATCATGCAGCCTCGCTGGAACCGGATGAACTCAAGGCCATGGTAGACGACATCCGCCGCGCCGAGCTCATTCGCGGTGACGGCGTGAAAGCACCGCGGGCGGTGGAGATGGAAGCACGCTCGTTGGTCCGGAAAGGACTGAAATTCCTGCGCGATCTGCCTCGCGGGCATGTCGTCACGATCGATGATCTGGCGCCACTCAGGCCGGAAACGGGATTGCCGCCCGCCCGCCTCAAGCGGCTGGTCGGCCATTCCCTTGCGCGGGACGTTGTGGCCTTCTCGCCCGTGGAAGAAGCGGATATCGCTTGATCCTCCGAAGCTCGGGGCTTTGGCCTTGCGCTCACGCGTGATTGCGGTTAACCACCGCCAAATGAGATCAGACTGAAGGCAGGACTTTCCATGGGCTTTATCCACTCGGATCCACGCAAAGATACAATCGATTTCTCCAAGTATGCGTCCAACCAGGATGACCCAGAAACCTATTACGGCCTGCCTAAGAGCGTGGCTTTCTGCTCGAAGTGCGTGATCTCAAACCAGAGGCCCAACTCGACCGTCGAGCACAAGCACACCAAGGATAGCAAGAAGCAGACTATCAATTTTGACTCGGAGGGTGTTTGCGATGCCTGCCGCATGGCCGAGCGCAAGCACGGTGACATCGACTGGGAAGAACGCCGCCGCGAGTTGCAGGTTCTTTGCGACAAGTACCGCTCGCGCAACGGCCACTACGATTGCCTCGTGCCCGGATCCGGTGGCAAGGACAGCTTCTACCAGTCATGGATGCTGAAATACGAATTCGGAATGAATCCGCTGACGGTGACGTGGGCGCCGCACGTCTACACGGAATGGGGCTGGCGCAATTTCCAGCGCTGGATCCATTCCGGGTTCGACAATTACCTTCTCACCCCGAATGGCCGCGTCAAGCGCCTAATCACGCGCCTGGCAGTGGAGAACCTGTTCCACCCCTTCCAGCCGTTCATCTTCGGTCAGAAGTCCTATGCACCCAAAATGGCGGCGCGGATGGACATCCCGTTGATCTTCTACGGCGAGAACGAGGCCGAGTACGGCAATCCGATTGCCGACAATACCTCCGCAAAGCGCGATTTTTCCTACTTCTCAAACTCGGCCGACAGCGAGATCTTTCTCGGCGGAACCTCAATTCAGTCGTTGGTTGAAGATTACAAGGTGCGCCCAGTCGATCTCGAGGTCTATCGCCCGTCCGACCCCGAAGAGCTTAATAAGAAGGGCATCGAGGTGCACTACCTCGGCTACTATCTCAAGTGGCACCCGCAGGCCGCGTATTATTTTGCAGTCGAAAACGGCGGGTTCGAAGCCTCGCCCGAGCGTACGCCGGGAACCTATTCGAAGTACAACTCGATCGATGATCGCATCGACGATCTGCACTATTACACCACCTTCATCAAGTTTGGCATCGGCCGAACCACCTACGATGCTGCCCAAGAAATCCGCTCGAACGATATTGAGCGCGAAGAGGGTGTGGCCTTGGTGCGTCGTTATGATGGCGAGTTCCCCGACCGTTTTGCCGACGAACTGATGGAATATCTCAGCCTCCCTGAAAAGGAGTTCGCGGACGCGGCAAAGCAGTTCGAAGCTCCGGTCATGGACCGTGACTATTTCGATGCGCTGGCCAACCGCTTTCGCTCACCGCATCTCTGGGCCTATGAGAACGGCGAATGGAAACTTCGCCGTCGAGTCTTCGACGAGAACTGATCGCGCAGGCAGGATCAACCATGAACATCCGTCTCATCGCCCGTCTTGACGTCAAGCTCCAGCACCTGATCAAGGGTGTTCAGATGGAAGGCTGGCGCAAAATGGGCAACCCTGCCGAGCGTGCAAAGCTGTACTACCAGCAAGGCGCGGATGAACTGCTGTACATGGATGTTGTTGCCAGTCTCTATGAGCGCAATAATCTCTCCGACATCGTCCGGGAAGTCGCCCAGGAGGCATTCGTTCCGATCACTGTCGGGGGTGGGATCGGCGACCTCAGGTCAGTAAAGCAACTGCTCGACGTCGGTGCCGACAAGGTGGCGATCAACACTGCCGCAACCAAGCGCCCTGATATCCTGCGTGAAATCTCCGATACCTACGGCTCACAAGCCACTGTTCTATCGATTGAAGCCAAGCGCTTGCCGCAGGGCGGCTGGGAAGCCATGACCGACAACGGCCGCAATCACACCGAGCGTGACGTCATCGCATGGGCCGTGGAAGGAGCGCGCCTCGGCGCGGGGGAGATATTCATCACATCCATCGATCGTGACGGCACCATGAGGGGGATGGACCTCGATCTGATCGCCGCCGTGACGCGCGAAGTTGATATTCCGGTCATCGCATCCGGCGGTGCCGCAGGAAGTGTGCATGTCGCTCAGGCCGTGGGAGCCGGTGCGACCGCGGTTTCGATCGCCAAGGCGTTGCACACCGATGCGGTCACCTTCGGGGCTCTGCGCGAGGATCTTGCAAAGGCGTCTATACCAGTGCGGGCCCACAAGTCGGAAATGGTGCAGCAATGAACAATTCCATCGTCGTAGTCGATTATGGCATCGGCAATGTCTTTTCCGTTTGCAACGCCCTCAAGCAGGTCGGCTGTGAACCGGACCTCACCCGAAACGCCTCGGCGATTTTGTCTGCCGACAAGGTCATCCTGCCGGGCGTCGGCGCCTTCGGGCGGGCGATTGCCGCGCTTCGAGATCTGGGCCTGGACGAAACGCTTCGCCGCTTCGTCGAAACCGAACGTCCGTTTCTCGGGATCTGCATTGGCATGCAGCTGTTGATGGACCAGTCCACCGAATTTGGCGAGAACACCGGACTGGGCTTCATTCCGGGAATTGTCGATCGCATTCCCGGCACGGCAACGGACGGCGCGACGCTGCGTGTACCGCACATCAGCTGGGGAGAAGTGCGCCCTGCGAACCAGGTTTCGGAAGAAGGCTGGAATGCGACCCCACTTGCCAATAGAGGGGAACATGATTCCTTCTACTTCGTGCATTCATTTCACTGCACCCCTTCTGATCCGGCGCATCGCCTCGCGGTGGTCGAATACGGCGGCAACGCCATTACGGCGGCGGTAAGGCGTGATAACCTGACGGGTGTGCAGTTCCATCCCGAACGCAGCGGGCCGGCAGGCTTGGCCTTTCTGGAGCGTTTCAAAAACCACTGAGGGCTTTGTCGTGTTTGCGCCAGTGCCAACAGCCTCCGTCACGGCGAAACGTGATAAAGCTCGTGAGATAAACAAAACAGGCTGGATTGCGAATAATGCTTAACTTTGCCCTCGTGGGTTGCGGCCGGATCGCAAAACGGCACTCCGAACTTCTTGGTCACAATCAAATCGGCGGTGCTCGTCTTGTTGCGGTTTGTGACATAGTGGAAGCCAAGGCCGCGGTAATTGGCCGTCAGTTCGATGTTCCTGTCTTCACCAATATGCACGAAATGATGTCGGGCTGTGAGATTGACGTTGTTGTTGTTCTCACTGAGAGCGGCAATCATGCCAAGCATGTCATCGAACTCGCAAAATACGGCAAAGCGATCGTCGTCGAAAAGCCGATGGCACTGACTCTCGAAGATGCCGATGCGATGATCGCTGCTTGTGAGGAAACGGGCTCACGTCTTTTCGTGGTGAAGCAGAACCGGTTCAACGTCCCGGTAGCCAAACTGCGCGAGGCTCTCGAAGAAGGCCGCTTCGGCAAGTTGATCATGGGAACTATCAGGGTTCGATGGTGCCGCGATCAGTCCTATTATGACCAAGATGGCTGGCGCGGAACGTGGGCGATGGATGGTGGCGTCCTGACCAACCAAGCCAGCCATCACGTCGATCTACTCGAATGGATGATGGGAGAAGTCGAGAGCGTCTTCGCCAAGAGCACCACGGCGCTGGTCGACATTGAGGCCGAGGATACGGCTGTCGTCCTCCTCAAGTTCAGGAGCGGCGCTTTGGGTCTGATCGAGGCAACCACTGCTACGCGTCCGAAGGATCTGGAGGGTTCGATCTCCCTGCTCGGAGCCACTGGCACCGTCGAGATTGCCGGCTTCGCAGTCAACGAGCTTAAAACTTGGAACTTTGCCGATGGCCGTCAGGAAGAGGACGACTTCGTGGAAAAGTACTCGGTGAACCCGCCCAACGTCTACGGTTTCGGTCACAAGGTGTATTACCAGCACGTCGTCGATTGCCTTGCCAACGGAGCGCCCCAAACGGTCGATGGACGCGAGGGGCGCAAGAGCATCCAGCTCATACATGCAATCTATGAATCGGTTGAGACCGGCAAGGAGATATTTCTGCCGGCAAAGCCGCTTCATTCCAGGCTTGGGCGATAGACCCATGGCCCCTCCCACCGTCCGTAGCAGTGGTATTGCCGCCGACGTGACTTTCGGCGAAGGCGTAACCGTCATTGAGCCGGTCAATCTTTATGGCTGCTCGATTGCCGATAATGTTTTCATCGGCCCGTTTGTCGAGATCCAACGCGATGTCAGCATTGGCCCGCGAACACGGATCCAATCGCATAGCTTTATCTGTGAGTTCGTCGACATAGGAGCGGACAGCGTGATCGCCCACGGCGTAGTGTTTATTAACGATTTGTTCGAAGGAGGCGGCCCAGCCCGCGGCGACAAGACAAAATGGCGCAGCACCTCGATCGGGAACAATGTTTCCATCGGTAGCAACGCCACCATTCTTCCCGTTCGCATTTGTGATGGTGCCGTGGTTGGGGCTGGAAGCGTTGTCACACGCGACATAACCGAGCCGGGGATTTACGCTGGAAATCCGTGTCGCAAACTCAGAAATCTTCCATGATAAAGTTTCTCGACCTCAAGTCGCAGTATCACTCGATTCAGCCTGAAATAGATGCCGCCATTGCCGCCGTCATCGCCGATACCGCCTTTGTGAGCGGTCCGTACGCGAAGAAGTTCGAGCAAGAATTCGCAGCCTGGCTTGGAGCGGACTGGTGCATCGGGGTTGGCAATGGAACCGACGCGATCGAGATTGCGCTTGAGGCGCTAGACCTCCCGCCCGGCTCGGAGGTGATTGTGCCGGGCAACAGCTTCATAGCCAGTTCCGAGGCGGTGACCCGAACAGGTCTAAAGGTGGTTTTTGCCGACGTGGATCCGGGGCACTACACTCTCACCGCACAAAGCGTGAGGGCGAAGCTTACGCCCCGGACTTCGGCCATCATGGCGGTGCATCTGTATGGCCATCCCTGCGATATGGCCGAGCTCAAAAAGCTAGCCGACGAATATGATCTGAAGATCATAGAGGACTGCGCCCAAGCCCACGGCGCCAAAAGTCATGGCAAGACGGTTGGCACGGTGGGCAATATCGCAACCTTCAGTTTCTATCCTGGCAAGAATCTTGGTGCCTATGGGGACGCCGGCGCGATTGTCACCGATGACGCAGACCTCGCAGAAAAGGTCCGCAAGATCGCCAACCATGGACGCATTGCGAAGTACGACCACGACTTTGAGGGACGAAACTCCCGGCTGGATGGGCTCCAGGCCGCAATACTATCAGCGAAGCTGCCGCACCTGAATGACTGGACACAGCACCGTATTGCGGTCGCAGAACGCTACATAACTGAACTTGCGGGCGTTGAGGGTCTCGTGCTTCCGCGCCGCGCTATTTGGGCCCGGCAGGTCTATCATCTGTTTGTCATTCGAACCGAGCGTCGCGACCAACTTAAGCGATGGTTGGCGGATCAGGGAATTGAAACCGGCATTCATTATCCAGTCGCGCTGACCCAGCTGCGCGCATATGACTATCTGAACCAGGGTGGTGAGGACCTCTTTGTCAACAAGGCCGCGGGAACTCTGCTCAGCCTTCCCATTGGCGAGCACATGAGCGATGAAGACGTGACAAGCGTCAGCGAAGCCATAAGAACCTTCTTTCGCTGATATGCTGAATGCAAGGATCCTGCGATCGGTTTTCTTGTTCACGGCCACCAATGCGCTCACGGCGGCGATGCCGCTTCTGCTTCTGCCGGTTCTGACCAGAGTACTGACGCCGGCCGATTATGGCATTGTTGCCATGTTCTCAATTGTCATTGTGGCCTTCGGATCCTTGACCGGGCTTTCCGTCCACGGGGCCGTCGGAATGCGGTACTTCGACCGGGACGAGTATGACTTTCCGCGCTATGTTGGAAACACCTTCATCATTCTTGCCGTGACCAGCGTGACCCTACTCGCCCTGGTGGCGGTGTTCCATGAACCGCTTGAACAACTTACAAAGCTGACGCACAAATGGCTGATGATTGCCGTGGGTGTATCGGCCGTGCAGTTCGTCCTCCTCATCCGTCTCGCCATCTTCCAGTCAGCGAAGGACGCGAGCAGTTTTGCCGTCTTCCGGGTGGGGCAGGCCATCGTGGATTCGACAGTCTCGATGGTCCTGGTGCTTGCGTTTACACTGGCCTGGGAAGGCCGGCTGATCGGAATGTCCGCCGGCATCCTGCTTTCAGCCATCGGCGCCGCTGTTTCGCTGATGGCCGGGAGCTACTTCAAGCTGGTCCCGAGCAAAGCCTACATTCTCAATGCGTTGAGATTCGGACTGCCACTCATCCCGCACGTTTTAGGGGGAATCTTGATTGCCACGGTCGACCGCGTATTGATCACCAACCTATTGGGAGTGGCCGAGACCGGGATCTACATGGTCGCGGTGCAGATTGGTCTCGGCATCTATGTGCTGGCAGATGCGTGCAACAGGGCCATTTCACCGTGGCAGATCGAGGCGCTCAAACGAAATGAACACAGTCTCGATATTCGTATTGTCCGGTATGGCCTGTTGTATTTCCTCGGTCTCTTTGGTCTTGCCCTTGCCATGGGCGCGGCCGCCCCGTGGGTTCTCCCCGTGCTGGTCGGTCCCGCCTTTGCCGAAGCGGCTTCCCTTATCTGGCTTATTGCGCTTGGACAGGCGTTCGGCGGGATGTATTTTTTTGTGTCGAACATCATTTTCTACAGGAACAAAACATTTTCCCTATCCGCGATCACCATTTCCTGTGGACTCGTTAATGCTGGTTTGTCATTTGTGCTGTTGCAATTGGTTGGCCTCATGGGAGCAGCTCAGGCTTATCTGGTCGCACAGATCCTCCTGTTGGTTTGCGCATTCATCCTCTCCCAGCACCTTAGGCCGCTACCCTGGAGAGCAGCTCTTACATTTTATGAGCGCGAGTAATTGATGAATGAACCCCAACAGAAGATGACGGAAGCCGAGGTCTCGACATATGTGAGGGACTTCGAACGCCGAACCGGGGTGTTCGCAGAGCGAGTAAACGGTACTGCCGTGTGGCAACTCATCCGCTTCGAGGTGTCGGTCAGAATCCAGGGGTTGGGTCTTGAGCGCGTCCCGGCTGGCCGGCGCAGACTGGTCGGTAGTCTGCTACGCGGATTTTTTCAGTTCTTCAGGCTGCCTCGCTCGTCTTATTTTTGCAAGACGTTCGATTCAGCCTATCGCCGTGAAACGCCGGCCGGCTTCGAAGATATCTACTTCGATGATCTAGGGCCGGTGATGCCGGACATGATCAAAGCGTCGTCCTGCGATGCGGCTGGATATGAACTAAGGATCGCGAAGGCTGCAATGCCGCCGGTTTTCGATGACACGTCGGTGATTGCGTTGAGCGCAATTTTGGGACGCGTTTTCCCCGTGGTGGCCCGAAATCCTGCCTTTGAGGCGATTTCCCAGTCAATCACCAGCGAACTGGGCTATGAGGACTATACACCGGCCCGGATACGCCGGGTCTACAATGTATTCTGGTGGCGGGTCATGCTCTACCGCCTCGTGCTCTGGCGCGTGCGGCCGATGGCAGTGCTTTGTCCTGACAATGGTCAGTTCGGCCTGATGGGCGCGGCGCATTACTTCGGGATCCCCTACATTGAGATGCAGCACGGCGTATTCACCCACATCCATCCGAATGCCCTTCCGCCCGATCTACTGGAACATGAGGCGACTGGGCTGCTCATGCCGTCAAAATTCATTGCATATGGGAAATTTTCCGCCGACATCCTGCATGATACATGGCTTAGTTTGAACAACCGAGTGCATCCCGTTGGCGCGCCTTTCCTGGAAAGGGCAAGGGCAATTCGCGCATCGCAATATAAACCTGGCGGCACTCCCCGCATAACTTTGAGTACCCAGGGCATTGCCCGTAGGGCGTTGGGGGACTTCATCGCCAATTTTCTCCGCCTCTGCGACGAGCAGTTCGAACTGGTGATAAAATTGCATCCAGCATACGATCACAACCAGAAATTTTATACGCAGCTGTTTGGTGATGATCCTAGGGTCATCATTGATTCAGGCGCGTCCGGCAACAGCATTCACACATTCATCGCCCAATCTGATTTTCACATAAGTATTTCATCAACATGTCACTACGATGCCTTGGGAATAGGAACCCCGACCGGTATCCTCGCCTTGGAAACCCATGAATCGATGGTTAATCTTCTCGATGTGGCGGGCGTAAGCCTAATCCGGACGCCTGCAGATCTCGCTGGATTGGTTCGGGATCGTTCCTTCGGAGTTGTACCCGACCAAACCAGCCGGTACTTCTTCGAACATGACTTCCCCAGGCGGGTTGAAGCCGTTCTGGCCAGCATGGGCGTGGCACCGGAAGCGACAAACAGAGACTCGGTCGCAGCATGACAACCATCACTATAATCGACTACGGCACCAGCAATCTCGCCTCAATGAAGAATATGCTGAAGAAACTGGGCATTGCGTCGCGTTTTGCTACAACGGCCGGAGACGTCATGACGGCGGAGAAAATTATCCTCCCGGGCGTCGGCGCATTTGATGCAGGCATGCGCACGCTGAAGGCCAGCGGCATGGTCGACGCGCTCAATGTCAAGGTTCTCGAAGAGCGGGTGCCTATTCTGGGTGTCTGTCTTGGGATGCAAATGATGGGCGAGGCAAGCGAAGAGGGACGCGAGGGAGGCCTTGGCTGGGTAGATGCGAGGGCAATTCAGTTTCGTAGTCAGGATCATCCGGGCATGCGCGTTCCGCACATGGGATGGAACGAGGCCTGCGGGGTCAAGCTGTCTCCAGTTCTTGCCGACCCGCCCGAGCGCTTGCGCTTCTATTTCGCGAATTCATATCATGTGGTCTGCGACGATCCGGTCGATGTCCTACTCGAAACGGACTATGCCGGGTTTCATTTCACCTCGGCCCTCGAAAAGGGCAACATACTAGGGGCGCAGTTCCACCCGGAAAAAAGCCACCGCTACGGCATGTGGTTTCTTAACAACTTCGCTTCAAGGGTGTGAAGCTGTCATGTTGACCACGCGGGTTATCCCAACATTGCTGCTCGATCAGGGTGGTCTGGTAAAGACTACAAAGTTCGCCAAGCCGGTGTACATTGGCGATCCGATCAACGCGATTAAGATCTTCAATACCAAGGAAGTCGACGAACTGATCATTCTTGACATCTCAGCCTCCCGTAGTGGACGGCCACCGGCATTCGAGACCATAGCTAACGTCACGGCGGAGTGCTTCATGCCGCTCGCCTATGGCGGCGGTATCCGAACGGTCGAACACATTCGTTCTATTCTGAAGGCGGGCGTTGAAAAGGTTGTCCTCAATCACGCGGCACTTACCACACCGGACCTGGTGCGGGCGGCTGCGGACGAGTTCGGCAGCCAGGCAATCATTGTTTCAATCGATGTGAAGAAAAGCCTTTTCCACGGGTTTCAGGTTCACTCCTCCGCCGGAGCGCGCGTGAGAGAGAAGGATCCGGTCAAGTGGGCACGGCAGGTAGAGGCTTTGGGTGCCGGCGAGATCTATCTGACGTCGGTGGATCACGAGGGGATGATGGAGGGCTACAAGCTAGATCTCATCGAGACCGTGTGCGCAGCAGTCAGTGTGCCGGTGATAGCCTCGGGTGGCGCTGGGAGTGTTGAGGACTTCAAGGCGGCCAAGCAGAAAGGTGCGTCAGCCGTCGCTGCCGGTGCAATGTTCGTCTTTCAGGGGCGACACAAGGCAGTACTGATCACCTATCCGCCAAGGGACCAATTGGAGGCGGCGCTCAGCTGATGCTCGGCGTTAAGCTCATTGCCTGTATTGGGTTCATCGTCCTCTTGATAGTGATATCCATGCTGTTAGGGCAGGAATCCATGGTCAGAACCTACTCGCCGGTTTATCTTACCGTCGTGCTTCCGACACTTTTCGTGCCTCTGTTTTGGTGTCGAGACATCGCAGCGGCAGCCGTCCTGGCCACGAGCTATGGTAGCATACTACATCCCTCGAGCTATCTTTTCGTCCTCTACTTCCAACTCCTAATTCATGGTCGAAAAACCTTTGCTGGAGATGTCAGAGAGGATATCACCACCGCGACCGCCGGTAACCCCTATGTTCCCCGAAAGTAATACCGCATGTTAGTCTGCACCCGTTGCATCATGGACACGACCGATCCCGAGATCAGCTTTGATGCCGCAGGCGTCTGCAATCATTGCCACCGCTATGATTCCGTATCCAAGACCCGCCTGATCCCGGTCGAGGAAAGGGATGTGCGGCTCAAGGCGCTGATCCGTGAAATCAAGGCTGTCGGAAACGGAAAGACGTATGACTGCGTCATCGGCGTAAGCGGCGGCGTGGACAGCACCTATGTCGCCTGGTTAGTGAAGAATCTTGGTTTGCGTCCACTGGCAGTTCATCTGGACAATGGCTGGAATTCAGAGCTAGCCGTCGCCAACATTGAGAAGACGCTCAATTCGCTGGGCATCGATCTCTACACCCATGTTCTCAACTGGGAGGAGTTCAGGAACCTGCAGGCGTCCTTCCTAAAGGCCTCAACGCCAGACGGGGAAGTCCCCACCGATCACGCCATTTTCGCGCTGCTATACGAGCTGGCGGCAACGCATGGGCTCAAACATGTCATTACTGGCACCAATGTGGTGTCGGAAGCGATCTTGCCCGAGAAATGGGGTTACGGATATTTCGACTGGCGCTATGTCAAGGATGTGCACAAGCGGTTTGGTACATCGCGGCTATCAACCTACCCGCACTTCTCTCTGATCAAGCTCGCCTACTTCGTCTTCGTCCGACGGATTCGGATGGTTTCCATTCTCAATTATGTCAACTACGACAAGGCCGAGGCCATGGATGTGCTTAAGAACCAGCTTGGCTGGGTCTATTATGGCGGCAAACATTACGAGTCCATCTATACCCGTTTTTTCCAAGCATACATCCTGCCGCGGAAGTTCAACATCGATAAGCGCAAAGCTCATTATTCCAACCTTGTTCTGTCGGGTCAGATGACACGGGACGAGGCTCTGGAGCAGATGAAGCTGCCGGTCTACCCCGAGAACTTACTTGAGGAGGACCGCGAATACGTGACCAAGAAGCTTGGCTTCTCTGAGGTGGAGTTCGACGCCATGATGGCCGCGCCGACCAAGACCTTCGAAGATTACAATACCAGCCACAAGATCTTCGAAACAGCCAAAAAGATGGTCAATGCAACACGTCGCTATGTCGGCTGATGAGAGTATTGGGCAGGGTGGCAAATCTTACATGAAGATTCTATTCATCCACATCACGGGCGCTTTCGGTGGCTCTTCTCGCAGCCTGACCGAAACGGTACGCGCATTCCCCGGCAACATCGAAGCCCACTTCCTGACGCCAAGTGGAACTGTGGAGGGCTTCTTCAGCAAGCTGGGAAAGGTATTGGCCGTGTCCGGGCTCAGTCAGTTCGACAACACCCAGTACAGTTATTATCGCGGGTTCCGCTGGCTGGTAATTTTGCGTGAAATCGCCAATTTGCCTGCGACCTTTGCAGCTATCCGCGAAGCGCACCGGCGCTGGCCGGATATTGACATTATCCATCTGAACGAGTTTACCGGCCTCCTGCCGATGTGGCTTGCCAGACGGCGATATGGTGTTCCGGTTATCGTTCACGTTCGTTCGGTCGCGCGTCTCGACAGAAAGGCGTTGCGCAGTCGTTTGGTCAACTACATCCTGCGCAACAATGCCGACGCGGTGATCGCGATCGACGATACGGTTCGCCAGAGCCTACCGGATGATCTGCCTGTTTCGGTCATCCATAATGCCTTCACTCCCAAGCCCACGGGCGAGACAGATGGCACATTGTCCGACAGGATCGCACGGCTACGGCCCGGCGCGCTGCGCGTCGGCTTCGTTGGTAATCTTCTCAAGGTCAAAGGTATACAGGACCTCGTCGAGGCCGCCCGCATCGTCAAACAGCGCGGCGGCGATGTTGAATACGTCATCGTTGGCGATGACGCCCGCCCCTCCACGTCATTCAAAGCCCGCCTGCTTCATGCGTTCGGTCTCAATCAAAACATCAAGGCGCAGGTTCAAGCCAAGATTGCCGACTATGGCCTGCAGAACGATTTTCACATGCTCGGCTTCATGAGTGATATCGCGCAGGCCTACCGGCACTTCGACGTTTTGTGTTTTCCGTCCCACTTCGACGCACCCGGCCGCCCGATATTCGAGGCAGCATTCTCGATGGTTCCTAGCATCGTAGCGGTGACCAATCCGACCGACGACACTATCATCGACGGCGTGACGGGGCTTGCCATCCCTCCCCGTGCACCGGAACGTCTCGCCGAGGCGATCCTGGCCTGTGCTGCTGACCGCGAGAAAACCAAATCCATGGGTCAAGAAGCAAAAGCGCTGGCGGAGAAGAATTTCAGTGTCAAGCAGAATGCTGCCGAGCTATTCGGCGTGTTTCAACGATGTATCGCCGCCGCAGGCAAGACCCGCTCGTAACGGAGAGTGGGCCATGGGAAGCAGCCTTCGCCTTTGGATCAATTGACCCTTGTTTCGCCATGCTGCCGCGCAACTGGCATTAATCTGATTTGCTTTGTGGCGCGGGCACGGTTTGAGGACCACATTCTCGTCGGCGCATCTAATCTCGACTGCCGCGACTTACCGAATCGGTCACGCTGAAAACTGCATTAAAGTGGAGGCATGTTTGATCGCGGATCTCGTTAGGGGCAACGTGCCAATCTACGAACTTCGACTCCGAGCCATTGTTCAGGAGAACTAATCCGCAAGCCTTCTAAGTTTCACCACCTATCCGCCGTCAGCGTGGCTTTGCCGGCGAGCATATCGACCGGTCTAATCAACGATGTTGTGTTCCCTGAGGGCTCAATCAAGCAGGTCTGACGGCATACCGTTAAGCGCCTGCTGCACATAGCTCACTTTTAGCAGCAGTGCACGCAGTTCGGCTTCGTTCAGACGTGTAGTATTGTGCGAATTGTATTCTTCTAGCTGGTTGAGTCGGGCTTCGCCTTCTTCGACAAAAATCGAGTAGTTAAGGTCTCTGCCATCGGCAGAGATCCTATAGTAACCACCCAGATCATCGGCGATTGCAAACTCTTCGCGACTAAGCAGCACTTCGAAGATCTTTTCTCCGTGCCGAGTGCCGATCTCGTTGACTGGATGGTCAGGCTTCATGAATAGATTCGCGATCGCCTTGGCCAGCACCGCGACAGTGCTTGCGGGTGCCTTCTGAACGAAGATGTCACCGTTGCGACCATTGGTGAACGCATAGATTACCAGTTCCACTGCTTCGTCCAGCGTCATCATGAACCGGGTCATTTCCGGGTTTGTAATGGTGATTGGCTTGTCCGTGCGGATCTGCTCAATAAAAAGCGGGATGACCGAGCCACGCGAAGCAATAACGTTCCCGTAGCGGGTTCCGCAAATCACCGTTTGGTCAGGATCCAGGTTGCGGGAAGCGGCAACCATCACCTTCTCCATCATTGCCTTGGAAATGCCCATGGCATTGATCGGATAGACCGCCTTGTCCGTAGAAAGGCAAACCACCCGCTTGAGCCGGTGTGTGATAGCCGCTTCAAGCACATTGTCGGTTCCCATCACATTGGTCCGGACGGCTTCCATCGGATGAAACTCGCAAGACGGTACCTGTTTGAGGGCGGCTGCGTGGAAGCAGTAATCAACCCCCCGCATCGCCCTCTCGACGCTGGCGAAATCGCGCACATCGCCGAGATAGAACTTAAGCTTGGAGTGATTGAAATGCTTGCGCATGTCATCCTGCTTCTTTTCGTCCCGGCTCAGGATCCGGATCTCGCGGATGTCCGTGTCAAGAAAGCGCTTTACCGTCGCGCGGCCAAAGGATCCGGTTCCCCCGGTAATTAACAGCACCTTATCTGCAAACATCCGCTACTTCCTTGAAATTGGCTGGCCGAGCAAATATCGCGCCGTGATGCCCCGTCGGCACGAAACCGTCAACCAGCCCCGCATTGATAAGTGGTTTTGCCGGGTCCCTGATCTCTAAGCGATTGCCAATTCGGCAATCATCTCGGGCCACGAGGGCGGCCTGTAACCGAAATGTTCTCGGAATCGAGTTGAATCAAGGCTTCGATCAATCTCTAACTCGGCGTCCGCAACCACCTCAATGGTGGGGTGCAGGTACTGCCTAATCAACATGAGGAGGGCGTACTTGTCGATCGGATCGCTGGAGACCTGGAACATTCCGTGCGCTTCGGTCCTGTTTGTAAGGACCATCTCGATTATCCGCGCCATCTCAATTGTGGTAAAACCGGAAAAGATCGCCTTCTGAAACCCCTTTACGACTCCCCTCTGCGCCAGCACCCATTCGAGCAAGCTGCGTTTGCGGCTGAGTTCGTGACCGACAATCGAGGTGCGCAGAGTGATGCAGCCTTCCTCATCCACCTCGCCGAGGAATTTCGACCGACCATAAAGGTCCTCCGCATCCGAGACGTCGGATTCGGTGTAATTGCCCTTGCGCCCGGAAAAGACGCAATCCGTACTCATGTGCACCAGCCGGGCCCCTGCCAGTCGGCACAAGACGGCAAGCCTGTGCGGCAGCAGTGCATTAATTTCGAGGCTAAGGATGGACTGCTTGGCAGAAGACCTCTGTTTAATGATCCCAATGCAGTTGATGACGGCATCGGGCTTGAATTGAGCCATTACTTCACTGACACGATCGATGCTGCGGACATCGATGCCGAAAAACGCGTTGTCCTCGTTGAATAGCCTAAAGCCATCGTAGGTTGACTTGTCCTGGCGTAAGGTTACAACCACATGGTGCCGTGGCGACAGCTGCTTGAGGAGCTGGTGGCCCAGCATACCGTCGCCACCCAGTACAAGCATACGCATATTACTCTCCGTTCCAAACAGTGCCGTTATCGCCTTGCGCGCCGACCAGACGCACCGGTGCGCTTTTCTTCACGAAACCATGCGACCAGCTGGTCAAAAAGCGTATTCATATTATAGTTTCTTTCCATATAGTCGCGTCCGAGACGGCCCATCTCGGCCCGTTCGGCCGGGGTTTTGGCCACAAGGTCTGCGATTGCAGACGCCAGCGCCTCCGGGGAGCCTGCATCGACGCCAATACCGGCGCCGCTGGCGTTCACAATCTTTTTCACTTCTCCGCTGACGGAGGACACGATCGGCTTTCCGGCCGCGAGATACGATTGCAGCTTTGCCGGGACGGTCACCGCGAATGCGGGCTCATCGCGCAGAGACACAAGAAGCGCGTCGGCCTGTCGATAGAAGGCCGGCATTGTTGTCGAGGGAAACCGCCCCAGACAATAGAAGCTATCTGACAACCCATGTCTGGCCGCATGTTCGCGCACCCAGTCAAGCTTGTGGCCGTCGCCAACAATGACAAACTTTATATCCTTGCGGTCCTTGAGCAAAGTCGCCGCGCCAACCACAGTCTCGAAATCCTGAGATGCGCCGACATTGCCGGTGAACACCACCTTGAACCCCTCAGGCAAAACGGGGACACCGGCTTCGCTTGCAATAGCCGTGGCCTTGCGCAGATCTTCCCATTGCGGAAACCATCTTACTTCGCGCTGTTCGCCGGCCACGCGCCGGATCGAGCTCTCGAACCCCTGTGAGGTGGCGAGAATTACGTCGCTGCCGGCGTAGACTCTGCGCGCGAGCCAACTCGCCACTTTGTCGGCGAGGACTGAGTTCATCATGCCGGATGCCGAGAGGCTTTCCGGCCAGAGATCGAGCACCCACAAGAACATCGGTGCCTTGGCCTTCCAGGCGGCCACTATGCCGGGAAAGCCCACCGTTACAGGCGAGATTTCGTAGACGAAGACCGCGTCGTAGCGTTTTGCAGTGCGAAACAGCGCCAGTACGCTCGCCGTTAGGGCGAAGCTGAAATAGTTCAGTACAAGCCCTATTTTACTTTTTCGGCCGCGGGGAATGAGAGGCGCACGAACTATATGAACGCCCTTGTACGATTCCGTCCACGGACCGCGCCAGCCATGAGTGGGGAAGATCTCGCCTGTGGGATAGTTCGGCAATCCTGTAAGCACGGTTACGGCATGGCCGCGCTCGACAAGCCCTTGGGCAAGGTCGTTCAGCCTAATATCCTCGGGCCAGAAATACTGGCTGACGATCAAGATGTCGAGTTTGTCCCCGTCAAGCGGTTCGGCATGCATGATCAGTTCGCCATGTCCATCTTGAGCCACGCCATGTAGTCCCGCAAACCGGCTTCAAAGTCGACTGAAGGTGAAAATCCGAGCGAGGTCTGCGCGGCCGAAAGATCTGCAAGGGAATCGCGTACGTCGCCGGGTCGCGGCTGGGCGTATTCAACGGTTGCCCTGATCCCCGAGACTCGCTGCATCATCTCGATGAGTGCGTTGATAGTGATGCAAGTCCCGCTGCCGAGGTTGAAGGCGCCCGACACTCCGTCCGCCAGACACGCTTGGTAATTCGCCTGGGCGACATCCTGAACATTAATGAAGTCGCGGGTTTGCTCGCCGTCGCCGAACACTGTAATCGGCTCCCCGCGCAGCATTCTGTAGGCGAAGATTGGAATGACATTCCCATATGCGTCAAATCGCTGATTGATGCCATAGACGTTGAAGTAGCGCAGCGCCACTACGCCCATGTTGTATAGTTTCGAATAGCTCAAGGAAAATTTTTCCTTGAATAGTTTTGAGGCTCCATAGGGGCTGTCCGGATCTATCGAATGGTCTTCGGATATCGGAAGAGTCTTAAGTTCGCCGAAGATGCCAGCGGACGAGGAAACAACCATACGGCCGACACCAGCCTTGCGGGCTGCCTCCATCAAAGTGACTGTACCCATAACGTTAATATCCGCATCAAGCCGCGGATTATCGATCGACCGCTTATTGCCGACAGCTGCAGCAAGATGGAACACGACATCGCAGCCATTGACAGCAGCTTGCACGGCATGTGCATCACGGATGTCTGCCTCCATAAAGCGAATCGCAGGATCGAAATCAAGATTAGTACGATAGCCACTTAGCAGCGAATCAATCACGATCACCTGGTATCCGTGAGAACGAAGAAGCCGGCACAGGTTTGATCCGATGAAGCCGGCTCCGCCGGTCACGAGTGCTTTCATGGTGTTAGTATCCTTTTGCATCCGCTCCAGTCCGGTGGCGATTACAGCTTGCTTTTTCACGGAATTAAAAACGCCCTCATGGGCAACCTTGTCTCCATGGCCGCTTTCTCGTGCGGTGGCAATGGTGCAAACGATTTGGTTTATCGTATGGGCATTTGCATGGCGAGCATCCGCAACGGTCAGGCTGAAGCTGCAAACGGCACCTCCGTTCAACTCAGGTGCAAGTCGCACACTTGCCTCGTGCCCTTCATCCGAAAAGCTGAGCAAAGTCTGCTTAGGCGCACTCGGTTTGCTGATCAAGACCAACGATTTAACCGCAAATCCATCATCGATTAGGCCGGCGATCCGGAGCGATCTCGTTGCCTATCGGTCGATTGTCTAAATCATGTTCCTATTTGGCCTCGCAACAGCTGACTTTTTCGCCAGTTCTCTTCGGACCATTGGGTATCGTGTGCACTGTAAACTATGCGATGCAAATCACTTGGAACGCTGAACTGCCAATGACGCCATGCGAAGCGGATTACGCATTGGCTCCTGATAACCGACTGTCGCGGTGATAGTGGCACGCACGGTTGCTGCAGATGCCGGCGGTCCGATTACCAAAACCACCTTCTTCGTGACTTCGAAAATCCACTCTTCCAGCACGTGAACAACGGCGTAGCTTTCGACCTTGAGCAACTAAAAAAATCTGTCTAAGTGTGCTTTATGGATATCTTTGAAATCATGACCACGATGCTCTCAATCGCCATCCCGGCTCAATGTGTTCCGGTGGACTCGGCACCTTTCATTATTGAGCGCCCCGGAAATTACTGTTTAGTTGCTGATTTGACTGTAGAAGAGGGCACCGCAGCCATACAAATAATGTCGGAAAATGTCTCGGTTGATCTGCAGGGTCATAAGATCACGGGACCTGGAGTGGGCACTGGGGTGGGGATCTCTGCTTCTGGCGTATCTTCCGTTAAAGTTTTCAACGGATCCATCTCTGGGTTCTTCTACGCTGTCAACATGGACAACGTCACTCACGTTTCTCTGACCGGCCTCGCTCTGATCAACAATATATTTCGAGGCGCAACGGTCCTTGGGTCCGAGGTAGTGATCGAGGATTCGGTCGTTCGTGGCCTGACCGGCTTTTCCGGATGGCCTGATAGCCACACTTTCGGAATCGAGGTGACCGGACCTGGATGCATAATCAGGCGAAATAAAATATTGGATATAGTTCCTTTTCGAGCTGGAGAGGCCGCCGGAATAAGCGTGAACAATTATGCCGAAAACTGCGTCATTGACGATAACTTAATTGCACTGAAGCAACCGCATGACATGGGTAGATACATCGGAATTTGGGTAGGCGGCATCGATAACCCGAACTCGGTCACCAATAATGTCATTGTCAACGTCGATTATAGCTTGGCGTATTCCAAGCTGTCTGGCCTCGCGGCCGGCAACATCGTTCACGAGCGCTGCTCGGACGGATGGGGTGCCGAACCTGAAAAAGTGAATGTGTTTCAGCGAGACAACTACGTCATTCACTCCGGGCAATGTAGCGACGATTTGGAATACCTTAAAAAGAAGGTTGATGACGACCCGGACGCTCCGCATTGGCATCTTCGCTACGGCACCGCAATTCGACAAGAATTGGGCAATGATGCAGCGTTTCCGAGCTTCAAGACAGCTTGCGACTTAGGCGCTGAAGAAGGATGTCGACTTTCCAGCATAATACTGCAACAAATCGCCGCCGCGAAAGATCCGGTAAAGTGACATCTGGCCTGCTGCTTGTTTCATGGACATCAATAGGGTGTTCCTTCTGAAACTGGAGCGCATGAATGCAACGAAGGAAGTTCAGCTGCGAGTCCAAGCTTGAGGCGGTGAGATTGGTCGATAGCATGGGGTCGGCGTTGCGCAGGCATCCCGCGATCTGGACGCTCACGAGGCTCTTCTCGACAAGAAAAAGGACAGCTTCAAGAATAACGACCGCGCCTACGGCGCTCAGCGTGTACGGCACGATCTCCTTGCCCAAAGTCTCTCCTGTAGCTTGCATCGCGCAAAGCGTCTCATGCGCTACAGTGCATTGAGAACAATGCCGAGACGGCGTGGCTTGCCGAAGGCCGACGGTGAACGCCCTGTCATCATACCAAAAGCGCTAGACGGACAGTTCGCGGCAGCAAGACCGAACCAGCAGCGGGAGGCCGATTTTACATATCTATGACCGGCTGAGGGCTAATTTTATGTGGCGGTCGTCATCGACCTGTCCTCAAGCCTGTGCGCCATTCTGCTTATGCCGACTGTCCGGTCGAAACGGGGGCAGTTGACCGTGGATGCCACCCTCAGTTTGGGGCAGATTATGTGCTACTTAATCCTGGAAGCGACATATCCAATGAGTTCCTCGGCGGCTGCTTTTGTGAGATGGGTGGCGTCGATGGTTAGTGGGTTTCCTTCTCGGTCAAAGTGCATGCAGCTGACAGGGCCGTTGGGGCAAGTTATATCGAGGAGTGAGACGTAATTCACTGGAGTAGCCTTGAAACGCTCCCTCAGGTACGCATCTGCACGAAACTGTGCCTCCTCAACGGCACGAGCAAACTTCTGACCCATCTCTTCCTTCGGCGTGTTTTCGATCATCATAGGATATAGTATCGGTAAGCTGGGGTCATAAGACTGAATGGGACCAAAAACGGTCACGCGCGAGACGGTTGAAAGTAGCTCAGCCATTTCCGCAAAAGCAATCATGTCCGACTTCTTGTAGATCCTGGCGGACATGATGACTTGGTCAAACGGAAGACTTTTAGTCGTAGCGCTTTCTGTCAACCAGTCGACTAGCTCATCGCAGCTTTTGCGGAATCCGGACCTGATGGGGCATGAATCAGTCGCCAGCAGGCTAACACTTGTATTAGGGAGTAGCTTCTTTAGTGCTGGGTAGAACTGCGCGGCATGAGAGTCCCCAATCAAAAGCGCTCGTGCTTTGCCAGACTCAGCGATTACGCACCTTGGTATTGCGTCGACTATGTTGTTGGAAACCCAGCATTTATTTCGGAGGCGCTCTTCCGCCGCAGCATATGCTGCAGCGACTCGAGATACTTCATAATCAGTCGCTCCAGGGAACCGGGAAGGGACGCCGTCCGATTGAAATGCAATGTATCCGAGAGCCAGGACGACAAAAGTTGACGCTACAAACGCTGAGACAATCCTTGTTCTTGTCTTGAATGATCGACGCGCCCGGATTGGGCGCTCGATTGTAAAATAGGAGACGGTGGCAAGCGTCAACGATGTTCCGATAGCGGCGAAGTAGTGTGCAGGCACAGCAGCGATTACTACATACTCAAGGAGAACGAATAGGGGCCAGTGCCAGAGATATAGGCTGTAGGAAATCAACCCCAACCCAACCATAGGCGCAGAAGCAAGTACGGTTGCTGCTGGCCCACGACCAGAAAGAATGACGGCTGCTGTCCCTAGAGACGGAAGCAATGCCGCCGCCCCTGGGAATGCCGTTTCGCTTGAATAACAGGCCATGCTGACAGCTACGGCAATCAGCCCTGCAGTCCCGATGAAGCTTCGAAGGCGGTCATCTTTGGGTGGCATGATTGCGCCTGTCGCTAAAAGTCCTCCTAGTGCGATTTCCCAATAGCGCGCAAAGGAATTGAAAAAGGCGGCATTCATGTTATCTGCCGCCGTAAGATAGACACTGTAAGCGAACGAAAGAGCTAATACGGTGCTGAGAAGAATTGAAGCAGTCCTCGCCCGCCACCTCGTCAGGAGCAGTATAGGGAGCGGGAAAAGTAGATAAAACTGCTCCTCAACAGACAGCGACCATGTATGGAGCAGTGGCTTCAGGTGGCTAGGACCGTCAAAGTATCCAGCGATTGACAGAAAGAACCAGTTGGAAACAAAAAATGCGTAAGCCACCGCACTCTGCGCGAATTCGGAAAGTGCTGGCGGCGGCAGAAGGAACCAAGAAAATATCGCGGTAAACAGTATGACAGGTACTGCAGGCGGCAGAAGCCGTCTAAGCCGCCTTTCATAGAATGTCCCGAGGAAGCCGGCGATCCCGCCTCGATGCGCGAGGATGATCCTCGTAATCAAAAAACCAGAAATGACGAAGAACACATCTACACCAACGTATCCTCCAGGCAACCATCCCAATTTTGCATGAAATAGTACAACCCCCAACACGGCGACAGCTCGCAAGCCGTCTATGTCAGCTCGATAATCCAGGTTTGATGTCACTTGCTCGCCCAATATCTGACGTAAGCAATAGCATCTGAAAAGACTTGGTGTCACCCCTCGAAAAACGCGTCGTGCATGACTGTATTGTTCGGGGTAGCTGTCGCTCAAAAGAGAGACAGCCTGCACTTTGCCCCATCACGGCCCTCGCGCCCTCCGGTCGAGCGTGATCTCAATCCGAGGAGGAAGTCTCGCCTAAGGTGAGACCATGAGTACGGCTTTGGGGGTCTTTGTTTTGGTTCCGCCACGCCCAGCCAGACATTGCCCAGGCGGTTGTGCTTTGCGCTTGCGATTTGCTTCTTTTCGAAAGCGATCTCATCATGCGCCGTTACATCATAATGCAAATGGAGTGGCACGACGCGTTAAACACTCACGACCCGACTGCATCTGGTTACGGCAAATCGCAATGAATTTGGGAGACAATCAAAGGGAACGCTGCCCATCGGGGCAAAGACCTCTAGATGGCGGAGAGGGTGGGATTCGAACCCACGATACCCTTGCGAGTATGCCGCATTTCGAGTGCGGTGCTTTCGACCACTCAGCCACCTCTCCGGTCACACTGGTCGGCGCTTGTTGGCGCGGGCTGTCTCATAGCGGCAACTCCCACCCCACGCAAGAGCGAATGTGACGCTTTTTCCACTCTCCTCGGAAAACACCGGCACCCTCACTCGCACGCAGCTACCAAACCTGGGGCAAGTGGCTTGGCTGCAACCTGATCCATGCCCACCAGCCATGGCGCCGATGCTCATTCAGTCTTTTCTGCCTTGCTCTTGGCATGCGGGACCTTTTCACAAGGCGATCAGTCACTTTACTCGATTTGGCAACAAACCAATGCAGGAATCAGGAGGCAGGATGCTTCAGCTTGCACGGACCGCTTGGCTGCCGCTGTCAGCGGCTTCCGTTCCCCGAGTGCGAAATCGGAGCACAATAGGCGGCGAGATCATCGGCAGGCCACGGTCGGATTAACCGCAGGCACTACATGGAAGTGGAGTTTCGCGACATCCTCGCCGTGGTGCTTTTGAAACTGAGACCGAGGCCGATGCGATCGCCCACCCGCTCACATCCGTAGACCTAACCCCAACCCCTTCCGCTCACTCCGCACCAGATCCTGCTGCCTGAACATTTCCGCGTTCTTCGCCCGATACGCGACCCGGACAACCTCTGCCACCCGAGCCAGATCCACCTTCTCAGCCAGCCCCCTCGCCACTTCCGCCAGATTCTTGTTGCGCAGATCGTCGGTCCCGAACCGCCGCTGCATCGCATCGGTGATGGCCTCTGCCTCCGCAAACGCCCTCCTCCCCTCCAGCGTGTCGACGAGCTTCGCCAGAAACGCATCCTTCTCCTTCCTTTCGAGTCCATCCAATCGCTTCAGGATCGCTTCACTCCCGGGGCTCAATCCCGGGACCTCGATCACATCCTCCTTTTCCCGCCTCCACTGCTCGGTATCGACCGCCTGCTCATACCGCCGGATCCAGTCCTTTCCCGTGTAGCCCACATGAGCCCCAAGGCCTCCAGCCAGACGACGAGCCTCCTTGCGCTCCCAGTTCTCCCCGAAGAATCCCGCCTTGCCTCGCAGCTCGCCAAACTCTTCCGGCCGCTCGGCCACTGCCTTGGCCATGGCACTGACGTCGCCATCCCGCTGCTGAATGGTTTTCGCGACCAGCTCGACAAACCGGTCGCGATCGACATAGACCCCGGCACCCACCCAGCGTACCGTATCCAATCCCCGCTCCATATGCTGGGCCGCCGCCTCCCGTGCCACCTGATCGACCGTCCGGGCGTAGCTCGTGATGGCAGGCACCAGCGGCGGCACCCCGAGTTCCGGACCAACACCTCTCTGACCACTCGCAGACCCAGCCTGCAGTTCCAAGGGCTGCCGATCGGCGGGCGAGCGAACGCGCTCCCCCATAGCGCCGTAGTGAGCCGCCGGCCGATCGTCAGCCCGGTGAGGGTCCTGCGGGTGTGGCGTTGCGCCCATGACAATCTCGCTCCGGAGAGAAATGCCCTCCCCCAGCCCTCGCCTCGCTGCAAAAGCATCGGTGTAATCAAGCACCGTCTCTTTTGCGCCCGAGCGACCGAGACTGGCGGTCATTGCCTTCAGATCCCTAAGCTCATCGCTTCCGGCATAGAGCCTGACAGCATGGCGGTGCCTGGTCATCGCCACATAGGTCAGATGCCGGTCCATCGTGGTGGATGCCATGACAAAGGCCCGATCAAGCGTTGCTCCTTGCGACTTGTGGATGGTCGTAGCAAAGCCATGGTCAAAGCTTTGGTAACTTCTGACCGGTATGGAGATCAGACGGGCGGCATTCTGCCCTGAGCCGTCGAGCCTTACCTGTATCGCGTCTGGCTCGACGGCAGTCACCGTCCCCAACATGCCGTTCTTCACACCGAGATCCCGATTGTTCTCCAGAAGCACGATGCGGTCGCCCGGCGCAAAACCACGTCGGCCATCATTCGTCTGGTAGACGATTTCCCGGTTAGTCCTGTCCCCATCCCGCGCCTGACTTTCACGGCTGCCCTGCCCCGCCTGCCCCAGATCGCCCTTCGCCAACACTCCCCGCGCCTGCAATTCTGAGCGGATAGCATCATTGATCGCCCGGACATCGACACGGCGATGGGCAAGCGCAATCCGTGATCCCTCGGGTCGTTCATCCCTGTCGGCGAGATAGTCCCGCACCAAAGCCTCCCGCGCACCATCCCTGTTATCCGCAAAGTGCACCTGTCCACGATCGGCATAGGCAGACAGCCCCTCGCCCGTCCGATGGGTGGCAAAGGCGATCGACGCCTGCCGCTGCCATTCCTCTTTCTGCCGGCGGATCTCCGAGAGTTCGACAGCACCAATTCGCTCGGCAATTGCCCGGAATGGAGATCCTGCCCCGATCGCCTGCAGCTGTTCATGGTCGCCGACCAGCACCAGCTTTGCCCCGCGCCGTTCAACCTCCTCGACGAACCGGCCAAGCTGCCTGCTGCCGACCATACCGGCCTCATCGATCACAAGGATATCATTCGAACCGAGCTCCGCCCTGCCCCCCTGCCAGCTGTGCTCCCAGGAAGCCAGCGTGCGCGAGATGATGCCCGATGACTCTTCCAGCCCCTCCGCCGCCTTGCCGGCAAGAGCCGCTCCATGCACGCGATACCCTTGTGCCTCCCAGGCCGTGCGCGCCGCGGCCAACATGGTCGACTTGCCCGCCCCCGCAAAGCCGATGACAGCCGCGATCCGCTCACGCCCCGTGACATGCCGGACGGCTAGACGCTGTTCTTCGCTCAGACCCGCTTGTGGGATCGAACGGGGCTCACCTGTGGATGAAGCAGCATTGCGCTGTTCAACTCTCCGGGAGCTCGCTCCCTCTGTCATTGCCCTGATGGCCTCGTCCTGTAGCCTCAGTGCCTGATCGACATGATGTCGGTTAACGCCATGGCCGGAGTGCTGGCTCATGCGCTCGGCACTCGCGGCCATGGCGTGCTCGATCTCCAGCATCTCCCGCGTCGTGTAGCGGGCAAGCTCGCCAGATGTTTGTTTCTGCAATTCCACCAGAGCCTTCGAGCCCATGACCGCGGCAAAGGCATTTTGGAACTGGCCGACATCATCGATGTAGCGGTGAAGTGCCCGCGCCACGTCGTATCGATCGAAGACGCTCTTTTCTCCGGTGATGAGGGTCAGCACCTGTTCCGGTTTCTGCTTGATCAGTTCGGCATTGCGCCGTGCCGCCTCCTCGTCGATCCGGGTGCGTGAGACACTTCCTCCACGCCTGTCGATCTCGGATGCATGCACACCCATATGCTCGGTCGGCTCGATCTCCAGCCCACGTTCAAGGTGCGAACGGTGATCGATCCTGATCTCATGCCCTGCGCGCATCAGTCCCCGGTTGGCATGCGCCTCCCAGGCCTGGCGGATCTCGCGCAACTGCATCTGTGACGTCGGCAGGTCGTGGTTCAACAGCCACTTGTTCTCCCGCTCGATGAGGGTCTTTTCGCCCAAGCCATCCGGCTCCACGGTCCGCGTCGTCATCATCACATGCGCATGGATATTGCGGATGTCGCTCTCGCCGCCTGGCGCATGAATGGCGAAGTCGACGGCGGCGCCATGCCGATCAGCGAGGTCACGGGCAAAGGCACGCACGAGCGCCAGCCGCTCTCCGGCATTCAGTTCATGCGGAAGGGCGATCTCGAACTCTCGGGCAAGCCGCGCATCCTTGCGTTTCTCGGCGAATTCCACTGCGTTCCACAGCACCGATCGATCGAGCGCCCACTTCGCATCCACACCTTCGGGAAGAACGATTTCCGTGTGCACGACGCCGGTCTTTCGGGTGAAGTCATGCACGAGACCTTCGCGCTCATTCATGATCCGGCTGGCGGTCCGGTAGGCGATCGCGGCCACGGCGCTTCGGCCGCCGCCGCGGCTCACCGGCTTCATGCTGCAATGGTAGATCGCCATTCGCACGTCTCCAGCTTGTCGGAAGCTCCTGAGCGCTGAGTTGCGCAGCAACTCGTAAGTGCGCCCTTGCCTCTTTCTTCGCTTCGCTCGCCAGCATCGGGATGCGGCTTCGCCGCTCTCGACCGATGACAGATTTGCACCTTGCGGGAATTCCAGGCTGCGCGTCGAATTAAGTTTCATTGCGAACCGACGACGCAAAGGACGACAGGATGACCAAACGAAGCATTCAGGAAAGACTGCGACAGCTGGAAGCCCGCAAGCAGATGCTGGTGGCACGGCTGAGCAAAGAGCACCGTGCCCGGGATACGAGACGCAAGATCCTGATCGGGGCACTCGTGCTCGATCGGATAGAGCGCCAACCCGATCGTCATCTCACTGGCCAGCTCGACGCGTGGCTACGTACCGAGCTGCCGGGATTCCTGACGCGCGAGAAGGACCGGGATCTGTTCGACGATATCCTCGGGACAGCCAAGCCGGACGAGGCCACAGACGGGGAGCAGCAGCCATGAGCCTGTTCGATCGGTTTCGTCTGCTTGGTCACGGTATCAAGCTTGCCCTGATCGGGTTGTTTCTCGGCTACATCCTGATCTCGGTCATCCTCGGTGTGGATGTGGTGATCCAGCACAACTCGGACGAAGAGAGGGGATGGCTCAGTCGCATCCTGCCCGATGTGCTGAAGTACGTGCCGCTGATCCTCGCAATCATCGGCCTTGCGTTCCCGTTCCTGGTCAGAGCCCGATCCTCATCGATCCATGGATCTGCCGGCTGGGCGACGCCAAAGGAGCTGGTCCGCCTCACGAGGAGCGATGACGGGTTGCTGATCGGGCGCGATCCGCATTCGCGCAAGCTGCTGCGCCACGATGGACCAGGGCATCTGCTGACCATGGCACCGACCAGAACCGGCAAAGGCGTCGGCACGATCATTCCCAATCTGCTGACCGCCAATCGCTCCGTCATCTGCATCGACCCGAAGGGAGAGAATGCCAGGATAACAGCGCGTGCAAGAATGATGTTCGGTCCGGTGCATGTGCTCGATCCCTTCGGCATCACCGGCTTCAACACTGCCGCCTTCAATCCCCTCGATTATCTCGATCCTGACAGTCTCGATTTGGCCGAAGACACCGGCACGCTGGCCGATGCCCTGGTCTTCGATGAACCGGGCATGGCAGGCGAGGCCCACTGGAACGAGGAAGCAAAGGCACTGATCTCAGGACTGATCCTGATGATTGTTGCGACGGCGCCACCCGAAGAGCGGCATCTCGGAACCCTGCGCCGCCATCTCACCGCCGACCCGAAGAGCTTTGCTGATCTGCTCATACGCATGCAGCAGATGCATGAAGCAAACGGCCTGATTGCCCGGGCCGCCAATCGCCATCTCGGCAAAGCGGACCGGGAAGCGGCGGGCGTCTTGTCCGCCGCCCAGCGCCACACGCATTTCCTCGACAGTCCACGGATGCTGGAGGTGCTCAAGCGATCCGACTTCCGCTTCTCAGATCTGAAGCATCAAGCCGCGACGGTCTTCCTCGTCCTGCCGCCGGATCGCCTGTCGACCTATTCGCGGTGGCTGAGACTGCTCATCACTCAGAGCCTGACAGACATGGCGCGGGATCAGACGACACCGGCCAAACCCGTGCTCTATCTGCTCGACGAGTTCGCCGCCCTTGGCCATCTCGCCCCCATCGAACGCGCCATGGGGCTGATGGCGGGTTATGGCGTGCAGCTCTGGCCGATCCTGCAGGACATGCACCAAATGCGTGCCACCTACGGCCAGCGGGCTGGCACCTTCCACTCCAATGCCAGCGTGCTACAGGTGTTCGGCGTCAACGACATCGAGACGGCAAGCTTGATTGCAAAGACCATCGGCCGCATGGATGCCCATCACATCACGAGCTCATGGAGCAGTCCGAACCTGCCGTGGAAACCACCGGGCCATACATCGAGCGAACATGTCGTTGCCCGCGACCTGATCACCCCTGACGAGATCATGCGACTGCCCAGCGAGGCGATGATCCTGCTGAACACGGGTCAGAAGCCAGCACTGGCGCGGAAGATCCGCTACTACACCGATCCGGAATTCCGCACCCTGTTCGATCCGTCTTGAGCGGCGATCTCCGCACTTACCGAAACAGCCGCCCAAGACCCCGCCCGGATCAAAGCCGCGCTTGCGCGAGATCCGGGTCAGACAATGAAGAATATCGGAGCTCTCAGCATAGCGGCGACCGCAGGGCGCGAGAGCGGGAATTCTCGTCACGTCAGGGTCCGGACAAGGGAAGCCGCAGGAGCCTGAGCGGAGCTACCCAAAGGGTCAGGCGGGACCGACTTGCCCGGGCCATGGCGTTCCGCATGAAGCTGCAGAGTGAGCTCTGTCGCAAACACCGGCACCCTCACCTGCCCGGCCGCCCCAGTGTCCTGGCAATATCGATGATGTCATCGCGGGCTGCCGTCGGATCATCCTTGCTCCACGCAACACCGAGCCCGATCTTCAGATCGATCCCAGTCACCTTCTTCAAGACGACGTTCCTGCCCGGTAGCTCTCCCGTCCATTCCGGGGCAAAGCCGACACCGAGGCCTGACGACACAAGCGAGATCAGCGAGAAGGTGTCGTCGCAGGTGTAGGCGACATTGTCATTCAACCCGTGCTCCGCAAATGCCTCGGAGAAATAGCGCTCCGTGTAGGAAAGATTCTGCCGCTTGAATGCGATGATCTTCTGCCCCCGCAGATCCTCGATCGTCACCTCTTGTCTCGATGCAAGCGGATTTCCCATCGGCACCGCCAGTAGATAACGCTCATGCGCAATCGAAAAGAAGCGCAAGGATCCGATGTTCTCGACGGGGCGGATGAAGCCAAGGTTCAGCTTTCCGCATTCCAGTTGACGGATGATATCGGCAGTAGACCCATTCGACACATGCAGACGGATATCGGGAAACTTCCGCCCGATCCTCGCCAGAAACGCCGGCAGCACACCCGTCGTTGCCGGATAGATCGTGCCGATCCTGATCTCCCGCATCGTCCTTCCCCCAGCTGCCCGTGCCATCTCGGCTGAAAGATCGAGCTCTCCCAACATCCGCACGCAGCGATCGTAGAACACCTCCCCTGCCCGCGTCAGCTCCACCTTGCGGGTCGAGCGCGTCAACAGTTGCACGCCGAGCCCCTTCTCCAACGCCTGGACCTGCGTGCTCAATGCCGGCTGGGCGATGTTCACCCGCATGGCGGCACGGCCGAAGTGCAGCTCCTCGGCGACAGCGACGAAGTAGGAGAGTTGGCGGAGTTCCATGACAGCTCCCGGTAATCGATTCGGTGATTTGACCGCTTAGCGGGCACGAGAAATCGCGCTCGCGATAGCGAACGAATGCATTTATGGTTCCCGGAATCAGCGGTTTTCCGCATTGATGGCAACTTTTACGAGACAGAAAACGCCACGTCAAGTCGTTTTCGCTCACTGGAGGCGATTTTGTTGGCGGTACAGTGCAGGATGGCTCGCACCGCTCTTGGTTGGAGCGTGAAAGATCTCTCAACTGCGGCACGCGTGTCCACGAATACGATTGTGAGACTCGAGCGGGGAGAGCTCCTCAAGCCGCGCACTGTCGGTGACATTCGGGAAGCGCTTGAGAAGGCAGGAGTAACTTTCATCGACGGCGAATACGCTGGCAGCGGCGGTCCGGGCGTACGCCTGACCAGCGACTTAGTCAGTTAGTGACGCTGCCCGTTCGTGACGAACACGAGCGTTCCCTGTTTCATCCTGTCGGACGGGCAATTTTCCCTTCTCAACATAGGGATTTATTTTCCATCCTTGTGTCACCAGGGTTGCGTTTTCCTGTTGCCGAAGAGATTGTTTGGCTGTCGCCTGTGCTTTGCTGCAGCGTGAAAAGCCTATGTTCAGTTTATTTTGGAACACTTACCTTATGGCCCTCGCTTCCTGGACTGATGAACAGATTCTCGATCAACTGAATTCGGGCTATCGCTGGACGAGTTCGACCATCACCTATTCTTTTCCGACGACAATATGGTCGATGTTCAGCGACGGGGAGGCTGGCTTTTCTGGACTGAATGCAACGCAGCAGGCCAGGGCAATCCTTGCGATCAACCTCTGGGACGACCTCATTGCGCCGAGTTTCGTGCGTGTCGATGCAGGAAGCAATGAATATGACTCGGACATCGAGTTCGGCAACTTCAAGTCCACGCTCGATTACGCCTACGCATACTATCCCGGCATTGGCAGCGTCTGGTTCAACAGCACCTACAACGCCAATTACGGCACTGATGATCTGGTGACGCCGAAAATCGGCAATCACGGCTTCGCCACCTTCGTCCACGAGATCGGACATGCGATCGGCCTGGACCATATGGGCGATTACAACGGCACGGCGGACCAGCCGTCGTCGTATCAGGACTCGACCGTCTACTCGATCATGTCCTACTTTGGACCGTCCTGGGGGACTGGTAAGGCGAATGGTCAGGGGCTGGTGGCCTGGGCCGACTGGGTCGGCGGCGATGGCAAGCTCTACAGCCCTCAAACACCCATGATGAACGACATCATGGCGATCCAGAGCATCTACGGCGTCGATACGACGACGCGCACCGACGATACGATCTACGGCTTCGGCTCCAACGTCATCGGTGCCGCAGCATCGATCTATAATTTCAGCAAGAACCTCAATCCGATCCTGTGCATCTGGGATGCCGATGGCATTGATACGCTGAACCTGTCCGGCTGGAGTGCCGCCAGCACCGTCAATCTCGCTCCTGGCACGTTCTCCTCCGGCAACAGCATGACGCTGAACATTTCGATAGCCCGGGATGCCTGGATCGAAAACGCTGTCACCGGCGCCGGCAACGATCGGATCAGCGGTAACGAACTGGCAAACCGGCTTGAGGCCGGTTCCGGCAACGATGTGATCAATGGCCTTGCCGGCAATGACGTACTCCTCGGCGGCAATGGCGATGACACGCTCAACGGCGCCGAAGGGGCAGACGAAATGTCGGGCGGTGCCGGCAACGATTCCTATGTGGTCGACGATATCGGCGATGTGGTCGTCGAGACCTCCGCAGTGGGCACCGATACGATCCGCACCACCCTGTCTAGTTACGTTCTCGGCAATTGGATCGAGGTTCTCATCCAGACGGGCTCAGTGGCTTGGACCGCGACGGGCAATACGCTTGCCAATACGATCCAGGGCGGCGGGGGCGAGAACACGCTCTACGGCGAGGCGGGTGACGACCGTCTGATCGGCGGTGCTTCGAGCGACATTCTCGACGGTGGCACGGGCAACGATGCGATGAGCGGCGGCGCAGGCGACGACACCTATTTCGTCGATTCGACGAAGGATGTGGTGACAGAAGCGGTGAACGGCGGCGTCGATCTGGTGCGGGTGACGGCATCGAGCTTCACGCTGTCGGCCTATGTCGACAATCTGGAATATGTCGGCAGTGCTGCCTTCAAGGGGATCGGCAGTGCCGATGCCAATAGGGTGACGGGCGGTGCTGGCGCCGATGTTCTGGACGGAGCGGCGGGCAACGACCGTCTTTACGGCGGGCTCGGCAATGACAGCCTGGTGGGCGGGATCGGCAACGACCTGCTCGACGGCGAGGACGGCGCCGACAAGATGGCGGGTGGCGTCGGCAACGACAGCTACCATGTCGACAACATCGGCGACGTGGTAACGGAATTGGTCTCGGCGGGCACCGACACGGTGTTCACGACGCTCGCGGCTAATACGCTGGGTGCGCATGTCGAGAACCTGACCTTTGACGGCACGGGTGGCTTTACCGGCACGGGCAACACGTTGGCCAATGTCCTGACGGGCGGCGCGGGCGACGATATGCTCTCCGGCCTCGATGGCAATGACTGGCTCTCCGGTGGCGAGGGCAATGACACCCTGATCGGCGGGACAGGCGCGGATACGATCGAGGGTGGCGACGGCGACGACATCGTCTTCTTCGGCGATCTCTGGGCTAACATCAGCTGGGTGGTGACCGACATCGCGACGGCGACCTTCCGCTTCATGGGCACGCTGATCGGTTCTGATGTCGTCACCGGCGTGGAGACGTTCCGGGACGCAGCCGGCATCGATCGCTCAGCCGCCTTCCTGATCACGCCCGGCGACTTCGTGCCGGAGGTTTCGGTCGTGGCGGATGCGCCAAACGTCCTCGAAGGCGATGCGGGCGAGCAGACGGTGACCTTCACGGTTGCGCTGACCATGGCCTCGGACGAGGTCGAGACGGTGGCCTGGTCGGTGGCGGGCTCCGGCACGCAGCCAGCGAACTTCGCCGATATTCTCGGTGACACGAGCGGTGTGCTGACCTTTGCGGCGGGCGAGACGGAGAAGACGATCAGCATCACGCTGCGGGGCGACACGAAGTACGAGGCGAACGAGACCTTCTCGGTCGTGCTCGGTGCGCTTTCGCAAGGCCTCTGGCGTGGCCCGTCGACGGCGACGATGACGATCGTGAATGATGACGCGGCGCCGACCTACAATGTCATCACCGGTTCGACCAAGGCGCAGACCCTGACGGGGACCGAGGGCACCGACCGGATCAGCGGTGGCGGTGGCAATGACACGCTGCGCGGAGGCCTTGGCCATGACGTGCTGATCGCGTCTTCGGGCAACGACACGCTCGATGGTGGCGAGGGTGAGGACGACATGACCGGCGGTGCCGGCAATGACACCTATATCGTCGACAATATCGGCGACGCGGTCGTCGAGACCTCGACGGGTGGTACCGATACGATCCGCACGACGCTGGAACGTTACACGCTGGGTTCCTGGATCGAGGGCCTCGTCTATACGGGGACCGCATCCTGGACTGGCATCGGCAACACGCTGGCCAACAGCATGGCAGGCGGGATCGGCAATGACACGATCTATGGCGGTGCGGGTAATGACACGCTGAATGGCGGCGGCGGCGAGAACAGTCTCTACGGCGAGGCAGGCGACGACCGTCTGATCGGCGGTGCGCAGAGCGACATCCTCGACGGTGGCACGGGCAACGATGCGATGAGCGGCGGTGCGGGCGATGACACCTACTTCGTCGATTCGGCCAAGGACGTGATCACGGAAGCGGTGAACGGCGGCGTCGATCTGGTGCGAGTGACGGCATCGAGCTACACGCTGTCGGCCTATGTCGACAATCTGGAATATGTCGGCAGCGCTGCCTTCAAGGGGATCGGCAGTGCCGATGCCAATATGATGACGGGCGGCTCGGGCGCCGATGTTCTGGACGGAGCGGCGGGCAACGACCGTCTTTACGGCGGGCTGGGCAATGACAGCCTGGTGGGCGGGATCGGCAACGACCTGCTCGACGGCGAGGACGGCGCCGACAAGATGGCGGGTGGCGTCGGCAACGACAGCTACCATGTCGACAACATCGGCGACGTGGTAACGGAATTGGTCTCGGCGGGCACCGACACGGTGTTCACGACGCTCGCGGCTAATACGCTGGGTGCGCATGTCGAGAACCTGACCTTTGACGGCACGGGTGGCTTTACCGGCACGGGCAACACGTTGGCCAATGTCCTGACGGGCGGCGCGGGCGACGATATGCTCTCCGGCCTCGATGGCAATGACTGGCTCTCCGGTGGCGAGGGCAATGACACCCTGATCGGCGGGACAGGCGCGGATACGATCGAGGGTGGCGACGGCGACGACATCGTCTTCTTCGGCGATCTCTGGGCTAACATCAGCTGGGTGGTGACCGACATCGCGACGGCGACCTTCCGCTTCATGGGCACGCTGATCGGTTCTGATGTCGTCACCGGCGTGGAGACGTTCCGGGACGCAGCCGGCATCGATCGCTCAGCCGCCTTCCTGATCACGCCCGGCGACTTCGTGCCGGAGGTTTCGGTCGTGGCGGATGCGCCAAACGTCCTCGAAGGCGATGCGGGCGAGCAGACGGTGACCTTCACGGTTGCGCTGACCATGGCCTCGGACGAGGTCGAGACGGTGGCCTGGTCGGTGGCGGGCTCCGGCACGCAGCCAGCGAACTTCGCCGATATTCTCGGTGACACGAGCGGTGTGCTGACCTTTGCGGCGGGCGAGACGGAGAAGACGATCAGCATCACGCTGCGGGGCGACACGAAGTACGAGGCGAACGAGACCTTCTCGGTCGTGCTCGGTGCGCTTTCGCAAGGCCTCTGGCGTGGCCCGTCGACGGCGACGATGACGATCGTGAATGATGACGCGGCGCCGACCTACAATGTCATCACCGGTTCGACCAAGGCGCAGACCCTGACGGGGACCGAGGGCACCGACCGGATCAGCGGTGGCGGTGGCAATGACACGCTGCGCGGAGGCCTTGGCCATGACGTGCTGATCGCGTCTTCGGGCAACGACACGCTCGATGGTGGCGAGGGTGAGGACGACATGACCGGCGGTGCCGGCAATGACACCTATATCGTCGACAATATCGGCGACGCGGTCGTCGAGACCTCGACGGGTGGTACCGATACGATCCGCACGACGCTGGAACGTTACACGCTGGGTTCCTGGATCGAGGGCCTCGTCTATACGGGGACCGCATCCTGGACTGGCATCGGCAACACGCTGGCCAACAGCATGGCAGGCGGGATCGGCAATGACACGATCTATGGCGGTGCGGGTAATGACACGCTGAATGGCGGCGGCGGCGAGAACAGTCTCTACGGCGAGGCAGGCGACGACCGTCTGATCGGCGGTGCGCAGAGCGACATCCTCGACGGTGGCACGGGCAACGATGCGATGAGCGGCGGTGCGGGCGATGACACCTACTTCGTCGATTCGGCCAAGGACGTGATCACGGAAGCGGTGAACGGCGGCGTCGATCTGGTGCGAGTGACGGCATCGAGCTACACGCTGTCGGCCTATGTCGACAATCTGGAATATGTCGGCAGCGCTGCCTTCAAGGGGATCGGCAGTGCCGATGCCAATATGATGACGGGCGGCTCGGGCGCCGATGTTCTGGACGGAGCGGCGGGCAACGACCGTCTTTACGGCGGGCTGGGCAATGACAGCCTGGTGGGCGGGATCGGCAACGACCTGCTCGACGGCGAGGACGGCTCCGACAAGATGGCGGGTGGCATCGGCAACGACAGCTACCATGTCGACAACATCGGCGACGTGGTAACGGAATTGGTCTCGGCGGGCACCGAAACGGTGTTCACGACACTTGCGGCTTACACGCTGGGTGCGCATGTCGAGAACCTGACCTTCGACGGTACCGGCGCCTTCACCGGCACGGGCAACACGCTGGCCAACCGCCTGGCGGGTGGCGACAGCGATGACATCCTGAGCGGCCTCGACGGCAATGACTGGCTCTCCGGCGGCGAAGGCAATGATACCCTCATCGGCGGCACGGGCGCGGACATATTCTACTTTGACGTCTTTGGTGACGGCAATGCCGACACGATCGCAGACTTCAACGCGGCGGCAGATACGATCCTGCTAGACGCCGATGTCTTCGGTGACGATGATTATCTTGGGCAACTGCTAGAGTCTGCGTTCGGGCAGGGAACCGAAGCGACCACGGAGGATCAGCTGATCCTCTATGATCAGAACTCGGGCAACATCTTCTACGATGCGGACGGGAGCGGTGCGATCGATCCGGTCGTCTTCGCCCGGTTGACCGGTGGAACCTCGCTTGACCACAGCGATTTCACGCTCGTCTGAATCGTGACGTCGTTAAATGTCTCGACATTATGGTCGCGGGGCCCAGCCCACCGCCCTGCGTAATCCGACCCTAATGTAATGCGCTAGCATCCTGATGCGAAATTACTGAAGGCGCGTTGACGACATTGAGGAGCATCGCACGACGCTTTCGTTCTGGACCGACCATCAGGCCATCAACCAGCTCAGTCCGGGCTACGACTGGTCTGGTTCGGTGATCACACGAATGCTGAGTCCAAATCCCCATTCTCAAACCTCTTTTCAATTTGATCGTGACCCGATGAACTCAACAGGACCGAGTAGATTCACCGACCTTTGTAACAGGTATGCCGCACCGTTTCTGGCGGCGCTCGGTGCCGCACTGACGTTTCGAACCGCCGCCTACGCGGCGGCTCCCTCTCTCGAATCGGCAGAGCAGTCCAAACCTGCCGTGGAAGCCGCCGGGCCACACATAGAGCGAACATGTCGTGGCCCGCGATCTGATCACTCCCGACGAGATCATGCGGCTACCCAGCGAGGCGGTGATCCTGCTCAGCGCCGGACATAGGCCGACATTGGCGCGAAAGATCCGCCATTAAGCAGACTCGGAGTTCCGCAGCATGTTCGATCCGTCTTGGGTAGCGACCGCCGCATTTACCGAAACATTCGCACAAGACCCGCCCGGGTCGAAGCCGCGCTTGCGCGAGATCCGGGTCAGACGATGAAGAATATCGGAGCTCTCAGCATAGCGGCGACCGCAGGGCGCGAGAGCGGGAATTCTCGTCACGTCAGGGCCGGATCAAAGGAAGCCGCAGGAGCCTGAGCGGAGCGACCCAAAGGGTCAGGCGGGACCGACTTCCCCCGGCCATGGCGTTCCGCATGAAGGGCAAAGTGAGCTCTGTCGCAAACACCAGCACCCTCACCTGCCCGTCCGCCCCAGCGCCCTGGCAATATCGATGCTGTCATCGCGAGCCGCCGTCGCACGACGGGCGGACGAACGACAGGAAGCTTGATTGCGCGCAGGCACCGCCCTGTGCGTGATGCGAAGGGCGCATGGGCGTCTCAGAAGTCCATCATCCTTGAAGGGCCCCCGGTTCTGTCGGATCGACCATCTGGCTCACTCTGGAATCAGCATTATGCGCCCCAGACTGCCTTGAACAGGCGTAGCCAGTTTTCACCCATCACCTTCTCGATTCGGGAAACGTGCCAGCCGCGCCGAACCATGCATTTTGTGAGCGACGGCGTTTCGCCGATCGTGCGCATCCCGAGCGGATTGACGATGGTGCCAAAATCCGTCAACCGGCGGGCATAGCCTTTGTCGTGAGTGATCCAGTCGAAGAATGGCTGCTCGTGGCCCTGAGTGAAGTCGGTACCGTAACCGACATTGTCTTCACCGCAAATGTTGATCACATATTCGATGGCTTCGACATAGTCGTCGACCGTCGCATCCACGCCGCGCTTAAGGAAGGGCGTGAACATTGTGACGCCGACGAAGCCTCCGCGCTCAACGATGAAGCGCAGTTCTTCGTCCGTTTTGTTGCGCGGATGAGGCTTCAGCCCCGCGGGAAGGCAATGCGAATAGGCGACGGGCTGACGCGATGCTCGGATGATGTCGTTGCTGCTCTTCGGGCCCACATGCGAGAGGTCGCAGAGAATGCCTAGACGGTTCATTTCGGCGACCACCTCGTGGCCGAAGTCTGAGAGACCACCGTCCCGGCTCTCATAGCAGCCGGTCGCTACAAGGTTCTGCGTATTATAGGCCATTTGGATGATACCGACGCCGAGTTCCTTGAACAAAGAGAGGTATCCGATCTGGTCCTCGATGCCGGAGATATTCTGCCAACCGAGGATGATGCCGGTCTTGCCCTCCGCCTTGGCGCGGCGAATGTCAGCGGTCGTGTAGACCTGGACGAGGATGTCGGCACTCTCCGCCAGCCACGCCTTCCATTGCATAACATTGCGCATCGTCTCCGTGAAATTTTCCCAAATGCAGCAGGTGCAGTTGACTGCCGTCAGGCCACCGAGCCGCATGTCCTCGAAGACCGGCCGACCGAAGTCGGAGACAATGAGGCCATCGATGACGGTGATGGCACGGTGCAATTCTGACGCGTCCGGTTGGCCGGTAAGGTGTTCCATGGTGTTATGTCCGTTTTGCATCAAAGAGATCAGACTTCGGGTACGAGCACGCCGGAGGCGCGTGGCCAATGAAGATGGACGGCATCGCCAACTGCATGCAGTGAAGGACCGCCGAGGGCCGGCGCAACGAGGCGGGCCGACAACACCAGCCCCTCGGCCGTGCGCAGGCGATACTCGATCATCGCCCCGTGATAGGTCATGATCTCGACAGTGGCGGGCAGGCTGTTGCTGTCAGCTTGCGGCCTGTCCATAGACAATTCGATCGTTTCGGGCCTGAGCGCCAGCACGCAAGGGCCAGCGAAGCGGGTCTGTGCGCTGACGCCGAACACCGCGCCGCTGTCTGCCTTGAAAGTCTCGGCACCCGTCATGCTTCCGGGGATGAGGTTAGGAATTCCCATGAATTCAGCAGTGAAACGGGAGGTGGGCGTATTGAAGATAGCGTCTGGCGTGCCGATTTGCTCAATGCGCCCCTGGCGCATCAGCACCATCCGATCCGCCGTGCTCATCGCCTCGTCCTGGTCATGCGTCACGAAGATCGTCGTCAGCCCGAGCGACTGCTGTAATTGGCGGATCTCGATCTTCATCTCTTGCCTGAGCGTCGCATCGAGATTGGACAGCGGCTCATCGAGCAGCAAGACATCCGGCTCAATGACAAGCGCGCGCGCCAGCGCCACACGTTGCTGCTGCCCGCCTGAAAGTTGCTTTGGCAGGCGTCCGGAAAGATTACCGAGCCGCACGCGCGTGAGCGCTTGGCGCACCTTCGCCTCGATATCGGCCTTCGGAAGTTTACGCATCTCCAGGCCGAAGGCGACATTTTCCGCCACGGTCAGATGCGGGAAAAGCGCATAGCTCTGGAAGACGAAACCCATATTGCGCCGATTGGGCGGCAGCGTCGTGACGTCGCGCCCGCCGACGTTGATGCGCCCGGATGTGATGTCGACAAAGCCGCCGACCATGCGTAGCGTCGTCGTCTTGCCACAGCCTGACGGCCCGAGCAGCGCGACCAGTTCGCCGGACTTGATGCGCAGCGACATGTTCTCAACTGCAATCGTCGGCCCATAGTGTTTAGCGACGTCGTGAAGGATGACTTCGGACATTGGTTTTCCTCTCACCGGTCAGAAGGCCCGGCTCAATTTGGCGTAACGGTCAGTGATCAGCAGGAGTACCGTGATCAGCATGATCTGGACGGTCGCGACCGCGCCGATCGTCGAATCGATGTTCCACTCCAGATAGTTGATGAGGGCGATCTGGAGGGTCGTGCGTCCCGGCCCGACCAGAAAGATCGATTTTTCCAGGTCGATGAAGGAGACCACGAAGGAAAAGAGCGCGCCGGCGATAATGCCGGGCTTGATGATCGGCAGCGTGATTCGGAAGAACACAGTGAAGGCCGAGGCGCCGAGGCTGTAGGCCGCTTCCTCGATCGAGCGGTTCATCCCGATCAGCGAGGTGGAGACGAGTCTGACGGTCCATGGCAGCGCGATCAGCGCATGCGCGATGATAAGACCGGCATTCGTCCCGGCGATCTGCACGCCAGAATGCATCTCGATCTCGAGGAAGAAGATGTAGAGCGCCGATCCGCCGACGATGCCCGGAACGATCATCGGAGACATCAGGAGCGTGCTGATCGTTTCCCGGCCGGGGAAATCGTAGCGCACCAGAGCAAGGCTCGCCGGTACCCCCAAGATGAGACTCGACACCATGGCGATCAGGCTCGTCTGCACGCTTACGAAGAAGCCATCGCGAAATTCGCTGGCCGCGTAGGCCCGTACATACCAGTCGAGTGTGTAGCCCTGCGGCGGGAAAGAGAGGATCTTGTTGGAGAAGAAGCTCATCCAGACGACGCCGAAGAGCGGCAAGACGATGAAAGCGAGTACAAGCGTGCTGACAGCGGCATAGGTTAAGCGCACGGTGGTGGACGAGGCAGCCGACATGAGCGGTTCTCCTATTCGCTCCAGCGACGGTAGCGCCGCTGAACAACATGCGTGGCGACCACGGTCAGCAGCAGCGTGACCGCCATGAGGATGAAGGCAAGTGCCGAGCCAAAGGGCCAGTTCATGGCTTTCGCCACCTGCTGATAGACGGTTGGCGCCATCATGTGGAACGATGGCCCGCCAATCAGCACCGGCGTCGCATAGGCGTTCATGCACAGGATGAAACAGAGAAGCGTGCCGGTGAGAATACCGGGCATCGCCAGCGGCAGCACGATGCGCCTGAGCGTCGTCACATGGTCGGCGCCGAGGCTGGAGGCAGCGTCCTCCAGATTGCGATCGATCGTTTCCAGCACGCTGTGCAGGGTGATAACCATGAAGGGCAAGAGCACAGAGACAAGCCCGATGACGACGCCGGTCGTGCTGTACATCATCCCCAATTTCCCCTCATAGCCGAAGAGGCGAAGGAAGGCGGCGAGCATGCCCTGGTCGTTGAGGATCAGCATCCAGGCGGCGGTCCGCACGGCATTGCCGATAAGCAGAGGCACGATGATCAGGATCAGAAGTTTCGAGCGCATGTGCTCCGACACGTGCCGCACGAGGAAATAGGCGAGCGGAAAGCCGGCGACGAGGCAGATGGCTGTGGAGAGTGCGGAAACGCCGAGCGTTCTGAACAGGACTTCCTGGTAGAATTCGTCCCGGAAGAACTTCGCGTAGTTCTCCAGCGTCAGTGCGCTGATCATTAGTTCGCGCGGATCGTAGCGGTTGAGGCTGTTGCGGAACATCAGCGCGAGCGGCGCAATCAGGCCAATGATCACGAAGATCGTGGCCGGCCCGGCAAGTACCGGCACGCGGAGATTCGGGCACGGTCTGGGGCTTTCGGTCATGTGCGGTGATCCGACAGCCAGCGTTGATGATGACATGATGCCATTTCCTGTGTCTACGCCTTTCGAGCCAGGCTGCGAGAGGGCGTCGCGCAAGACGCGCACGCAACGCGCTGCAGCTTTCCGACGAACAGACGCGCCGCTTCGAGATAGGCGCGCCCGGCCGCGTCAGCTACGGGTGACGTTCTTGTTCCACCACTCCAGCCACTCCGATGTGTGGTCGGCGACATAGCCGAAATCGAGGAACTGCAGTTTTGCCCGCTCAGCTTCGCTGAAGTCGATCTTGGCGCGCAGGTCGCCAGACAAGTTTGCCTTTGTATTGGCGGGTGCATAGAAGCTCGCCTCGGCAAGGCCGGCCATCGCCTGCGGATCGAGCATGGCGTCGAGATAGGAATAGGCGCCTTCGATGTTCGGCGCGTTCTCCGGCAGGCTGGCACCGAAGGTCACAGCGATGGCACCTTCCTCGGGATACTGAATTTCCAGCGGCAACCCGTCGTTCTGCCACTGCAGGCCGCGCGCCTTGTAATTCACGGCGATGTCGACCTCGCCATTGGCGAGACCCGCCGCCATCTGCTGGTGCGCCGCATAGATTTTCGGCCGGATGGTTTCGGCGAAGGCGACTAGTGATTCCTGACCCGCCGGCACATCGGTCATCTTGCCGGTCTTGATGAGGCCGGCCATCATCATGTAGTTGAAGTAGAGCTGGTTGGTAAGGCCGATACGACCCGCCCATTTCGGGTCCCAGAGCTCGGCATAGGACCTCGGCGGCTCCTTCACCTTGTCCTTGTTGTATATGATGACGACGCCGCTGTAGAGCCACGGCACGAAGAATTCCGACTTCAGCTCCGGCACGACATCAGCGTAGTTCGGAATCTTTCCGATATCGAGCGTGGCAACCGCCCCCTGCTGCTTCATCTCGTAGGCGTCGGAGCTATTGAGGTGGATGATGTCGGCGGAGCTACGGCGGATGCGCTTTTCCGCCAGCAGCTTGGCCTTACGCTCCGGCTCCATCCCCAAATCGTGGACGATCGTGAAGCCTTTATCTTCCAGCAAAGGCTTCTCGACGAATTTTGCCGTGCGGTCGTTCCAGTCGCCGCCCCAGTTGGAGACTGTGATGGTTCCCTGCGCTGAGGCGAGCCGCGGCAGGCCGAAGGCTGAAACGAGGCTCCCGGCGGCAAGGCCCTGCAGCAGCCGTCGACGCGAGAGTGATGTGGTATCGAGAGTGAACTTGGTCATAGCTTGATCCCCTGCGGCATTTGTTTTCTCCGACCGATTGGCTCCGCGCCATCCGTCGTTGCTCAAAATCTGCCCGGGAAAAATGCATTTGTGAAATATTAATTTTGCGCTTATTGATGTATTAATTGTTATAAATGGTGCTGATGTGACCTTTGATCTTAGGCATATGCGGGCTTTTGCCGTCCTTGCCACGGAATTGCATTTTGGAAAGGCGTCGATCGCGTTGCGCATGGCGCAGCCGGCGCTCAGCCGTCTCATCCAGCAGCTCGAGGAGGATGTCGGCGTCACGCTGATCGACCGCACGACCCGGCGCGTCGAGCTAACAGAGGCGGGCAAAACCTTCCTTGCCGAGACGCAACTGGCTCAGGCGCATATCGAACAGGCCGTCACCCGGGCACGCCACGTGGCGAGCGGCATGCGCGGCGAACTGCGCATTGCCTATACGGATTTCGCCATCAACGGTCGCATGCCTCAATTCCTTAAAGCCTTTGCCAGCCGCCATCCCGACATCCGGATGAACCTCGTCTTCATGCCGACGACCGGCCAGCAGATCGCGCTTCTGGAGCAGAAGATCGACATCGGTTTCATGATTGGCGATTTCGCCCATGAGATGATGGAAAGCTATCAGTTCGACGAGGATCGGTATGTGGCTCTTTTGCCCGTGTCGCATCCGCTGTGCGGCGTCGACCGGCTGACGCTCGCGCATCTGGCAAACGAGGACTTCGTGCTCGGCAACGGTGAGAACTGGACGGCATTCCGCAACAGGCTCTTCGCACTTTGTCGCGCCCGCAATTTCTTTCCGCGCATCGTTCAGGAGGCATCGAGCAGCGAAGGCATTTTTGGCCTCGTGGTGGCAGGCGCCGGCATCACGGTCTATTCGAGCTGCGTCAGCAATCTACAGCGCAAGGGTGTAGCGATCCGGCTTCTCGAGGATGTCGGCGCCACACTGCCGGTTACCGCCGTCTGGGAACGGCGCAACCGATCGCCCGGCTTCCAGACCTTCCGCAACTTCCTGCTGGCCGTCTGGGGCCAGCGCCATCTCGCGGATGCGGCGGGAGACCCGCCCGCCTGATAGCAAGGCGCGTGCCGCACGTCCCAACCTTTACCCCTGCGAACCTGCTTCGATGCCGAGGCTGCGCGCCTCGTCGACGAATTGCGCGACCGTTCTCGCCCGATTCAGCCGCTTCCACACGAGGATCGTCTCGATTCGGAAATCCGGATGGTCAATCAGGACTGCACGGAGCCCGTCTCCCAGGAACTTCACCAGGCTTTGCGGATAGACGGTGATGCCGAGGCCCGCTTCCACCAGCCCGCTCAGCGCCAGCGTGTTGGAGGCCTCGAGGCCAATGCGAGGATTGATGCCCTCGGCGGACAGAAGCCGGTCTATCTGCCAGCGGTAGGCTTCCCATTCGTCCTGGTCGCCGATGACGAGCTCCTCGCCGGCGAAGTCATGCGGCAGCACGGCCGTTCGACCTGCCAGCCGATGACCTACCGGCATGACCGCATAAAGCGGATCTGAGCGAAGCAGCAGGCTGTGGAACTCGCTGTGCTCGAAAGGCCCGATCATGTAGCCAATGTCGATTTCGTCATGGGCGAGTGCCAGCTTCTGGCCCTGCGTGCGCATGTAGCGCAGGCGCACGTCGACATGCGGGTGGCGTCTTTTGTAGCGGGCGATCGCCCGCGGCATCAGATCTGGCGCAGCAAAGGTCATATAGGCGACGCGCAGGCTTCCTGTCTTGCCCTCCGCCACCATGCGCGCCGCGCCGATCGACTGCTGGTAACCGCGAAGAAGGCCCGTGCTCTGCTCGTAGAAGGTCCGGCCGGCCGGCGTCAGCGAAACTTCACGCGTCGTGCGCTCGAAAAGCGCGAAGCCCAGGATCGCCTCCAGCTTCTGGATGCGGCGCGTCAACGCCGACTGGTCGACATTGAGCCGCTCGGCGCTGCGCCGGAAGCTCAATTCCTCCGCCAGAACGAGAAAAGATTCGGTGAGGTCGAGCCCCTGAGATGTCTGCATGGCGCGTTGCCCGGTGGTCCCAGGGACTATGGTCGATCAATGCAGGAAACGCAATAATAATTGCTAACTCGCCATTTCCTTTCTCGGCACAGTTGAGGAATTGTCTGTTTCAACAGCCCGCGCGGCTGCCGCTTCACAACAAGGGACCAGACGATGAGCGAGATCGACAACAATGAACTGAACCGCATGCTGCAACAGGCGTTCGACGCTTCCAGCAAACTTTACCAGGAGCGCGGCTTCCAGCGCCGCATTGGCTTCGGCAAGCGCCCGGCCGTTATCAGCGTTGACCTCGCCAATGCCTGGACGCGCCCTGGCAACCCCTTCACCTGTGACCAGGAGGCAATGGATGGCGAGATCATTCCCGGCATGCAGCGCTTGCTGGCAGCCTGCCGCGCCAATGGCCACCCCGTCATCCACGTGACGACCGCCTACGAGATCACCGACCGCAACGCCCCCTTCACCGACATGGGGCTCTGGCACTGCAAGATCCCGATCGATGTCGTCAACCTCGACAACAAGGAGCTCTGGGCGATCGATTCTCGCATCGCGCCGATCGAGGGCGAGTATACGCTACTGAAGAAGCGGGCCAGCGCCTTCCATGGCACGGGCTTGGGCGGTCTGCTGCGCGCCAATGGCATCGACACGATCCTCGTCACCGGCGTGACGGCAACCGCCTGCGTGCGCACCACCATCTGCGACGGCCTTGCCGACGGTTTCCGCACCATCGCTGTGAAGGAATGCATCGGCGACCGCGTGCCGGGTGCAGTTGCATGGAACCTCTACGACATCGACGCCAAGTTTGCCGACGTCGAAAGCGTCGACGCCTGTGTCGCCTATCTGCAATCCGTCAACGGCCTTGCCGAAGCCGCAGAATAACCGTCACGAATGGCAGAGGCGGCGGGTCGCCGCCTCATCCGCCCGGCCCATCGGCGCTGGGCTGACATGACTTTCGCCGATCGCCCGACCATGCAATCCTCGCCACGAGCACAGATGTGGAGCGCGTGAGCGCACGCTTTGTGGCGCCTGTATCAAGGTCGTCAAGCAAGCAGATCATTGCCCGCCTCCGTGGCAGCCACCCAGAGTAGCGAAACATTGCTCTCCCGTAGAGCGAGGCAGACGCCGAATCTCTTCAGCCAAAACGAGCCAGCTCTTTCAAAGAAATTCCTGTTGGCTGGCAATTCACCGACGCGCTCTGCCGAAGACCGACCAGTCGGTCTTGGAACTGATCAACTCCAGCCCCAGTGTGCCGAGCCAACTGTTGCCCATGGAGTCCAGTGCCGGTGACCACACGGCGATTGAGGCGCGATGGGGGACAACGGCGAGAATTCCGCCGCCGACGCCCGATTTGGCTGGCAATCCGACCCGATAGGCGAAATCACCTGAGCCATCATATTGGCCACACAGCATCATCACCGAAAGTATCCGTCTGGCGCGCCGCGCCGCTGCAAGCGTTGCATCGTTCTCTTGTTCGGGGTCGTCAAGGATGAAAAAGCGGCCTGCCTTGGCAAGTCCACGACAATCCAGCGTGATGGCGCATTGGTGGACATAGGCTTCCATGACCTTGTCTACCGGATGGTTCAGATTGCCGTGGTGTCGCGCCATGAACATCAGCGATCGATTGAGGTCGCCGCCGGTACGGTCGCTGGCCATAACATCCTTGTCGAGCGCCATCACCTCACCGTCGAGCATTCTTTCAACAAAGCGAACCACATGACGATTTGGACCTGCGCTGCCTCCGAGACCAACGAGAACATCGCATACGACCAATGCACCGGCATTGATGAACGGGTTGCGTGGAACACCCTTGGCGCGTTCAAGATCAATAATGGAATTGAAGGGGTCGCCCGATGGATCACGGCCGATCCGTTTCCACAAAGCCTCGCCAAGCGCTTCTAGCGCAAGCTCGAGGGCAAAGACCTTGGATATGGATTGGATGGGAAAGCCGATGCCGGCATTTCCGGCGGCGGCTAGCTGGCCGGTCCTGGTAAACACTGCGATGCCAAACTTTTCAAAGTCCGCCTTGCGCGGGGTTGGCTTATCCTTCTCCTTGGCTTCCGCGACAGCCTCGTCGTAAATTTCAGGCGCGCGTGCTCTCACTTGACCGACAACATCGCTGAGAATTGCCTTCAACTCCGTCGCATCCTCAACAGGATCTGCCATGTCATACGTCCTAATTTGATTGAAAGTGCCGCTTGTCGTTACTGTATAGCGATGAAGCGCTGGACATCATCAGCGATCAGACGATCAACGTGCTGTTCATCGACATCCAAAAGCCCGGCAAGCCTTCTGGAGTCGATGTTGCTCAAGTCGCCGCCGATCCCCTGCCCAAATCAGGCATCACTGTTGCCTCTGGCAAACTGGCGTCGGCCGATATCGATCGACCTGCGTTAGCCCAATTCTTGCCCAAACCCTAAGACCTTTCGAAAGTCGTCGACCGCCTAAACGCTCTCAAAATACGCAAGAACGAACGAGATGGCCCTTCACTCCGGTAGTGAGATCAAACGTGGGAATGGCAAAAACTCGAAACATTGTTGGACCTCCGCAGGTCGAGATAGCGGCAAAGTCGAAGCCACTCATGCCTCTACTCGGCGTGCCAAGTCTGCTTGATGCAAGATGTAAGAAATTTCTCCGAGTATCTCTTTCCGACGGAACGCCTTTTCAGCACAGTTCCGGGCGATCTGTTCGTCTGTTGCGTCAGCCGCGATATGACCCGATATCTCGTTTTCAGCGATATCGCGGAGAATGTTCATGAGCACGAGGTTCCTCTCGTGCATCTGCATCACCATTTCCTTCACTTTCAAACGTTGAGACATACCATCACCCTGTCGAAAATTGGCTTTAGCCAGATAACTGAGCAGAGGCGGAAAGGTGCCAAGGGGCGGTTTGGATTCGTATTTTTGGTCAGCTCGGCGCAAGCCTCGAGCCCGGCTTTAGCTGTTGGCGCGCCGTCCTGTTCGCAGTCGAGCCGACCGAGACGAGACCAGCGTCGCTATGAGCGTTTGCGGCGGCTGGCCAGAACCTCCTGTACCCCCGGCCGAAAACCAAGGCATCCAGCCAAGGCCGGCCGCCGATAGGCCAGCAAGTCGTGGACGATTAGCCAAATCGCCGGATGCCGAGCAAGCCGGACACGGCGCCCGCTGAACAGAAGATCAGGAATATCCAGCCAGAGACGGCCCCTGCTTGGATGCCCGAGCGCAGGACGCCGACGGTGCAGCCGAGACCAGTCATGGCCCCCCAGCCCATCAGTACGCCGCCGGTGAAGCGTGCGAGCAGTCCGCGTGCGTTTGGCCACGAGGGCTCAAAGCGGCCGGAAAGCAGGGCTGAAGCGAAGCTCGCCACGACGAGGCGGATGACGAAGAGGCCGTTGGGAGAGAGCAAGGCAGTCTTGACCGCGCTGATACAGCCCCGGGCAGTATCGAGTCCGACGCGCGTTTCCGGCACGATACCGGCGGAAAGACCTGCGGTCCGCACCAGGCTGCCTAGCTCGGCCGTCACGCCGAGCGGGGCAACCCGAAGATAGGCTGGCGACCTCGGCATCACTCAGTTCATTCTGTCCGACACGCCCTATCTGCACGGGATAAGACGTCAGGGTAGCCAGTTGATGCCACTCCTGCGCCACTGAAGACGCTCGTCTCAGCCCATGACGGGCTGACGAGTCTTCCAGGCGCGTAAAGCGGGCTCCCCGCTCGGATAATTCGGCTACCGGCCAAAGAACGCAGAGCCTCAGAGTTCAGGCAAGCAACAGACCGGTACCGGCTGCAGCCATAGCCTCGGCAATGTCCGGTGGAGGCTGCACATCGGTTGCAAGCTCAGCGATCGCCTCGAAGCCACAGACACGGACCAGACCCTCGCGACCAAATTTGCTCTGGTCCGTCACAACCAGCGTGCGTCGTCCGCGCGTGATGACCGTGCGGGCAAATTCCGCCTCATCCAGATCGTAATCCATCATCCCCTTTGAATTCACGGCACCCGTCGAGATGATCGCGTGGGTGACGGAAAATCGGCTGATGAAATCGATGGCCGTACTCCCGAACGCCGCCCCGTTGTCGCTGCGCAACTCCCCGCCTGCCATGTAAACTTTGTTGTCATTCAGCGTGGCAAGCGTGCGCGCGATGTCGGAAGAGTTTGTCACGACAGTCAGACGCCGGTGACCCAGGAGTTCCCGCGCGAGGAAGCTCGTTGTCGTGCCCGTGTCCATCATGATCGAGTCCCCGTCACGTATGGTCGCTGCAACCGCGGCCGCAATGGCCCGCTTGGCCTCGCTGTTCTCACGCATCCGCCTTTCAAACGGCGCTTCGCCGACCATGGAAGTCAGGCTCACTGCGCCATGCATCCTGATCAGACTGCCACCGTTTGCCAACGGCTTAAGGTCCCGCCGGATGGTCTCCAGCGATACACCGAGTTTGCGCGCAAGGGTCGAAAGCGCCACGGTTCCCTCGCGATCCAGAACACGCAAGATCTCTCGCTGCCGTGTTGAAGGGGGCATGACCATCTCCATCCTGCTCGTCACCGCATCGTTAGCTCGCGTCATCACCAGCTTCAAGGTGACGCCACATAATCGGTCATAAAATCACAAAATGCCACAGATTCGGATTGACAAGCTCTCTCGCTTGACCCGAGACTGCGGACATACACGCGGTCGTCATCAGATACGAAAAGTACGGGGAACGGCGACCGGGTGCCTTGCCAGATTTAAGCAATCTCAACGGGCCCTACTGGGAGAACTCGAATGCTTCACCATGACCGCATGCCGAGAACGATCGCAGCCGCATTGCTGATGACCGCTGCCTTCTTCGTCACGCCGACAAAGGCGCAGGAATCCACCGATCCGATCAAATTGACATTACATGACTGGACGGGCCAGTTGATCACCACCCAGATCATGGGCGAGGTATTGAAGAAGGCGGGCTATTCCGTCGAATTTGTTCAGGCCGACTATCTGGCCCAGTTTGCAGGTCTCGAATCCGGCGACCTCCATGTTGCCATGGAAATCTGGGAAACGACCGGCCGCGAGGCGATGGACGCAGCCACGGCAACGGGCAAGGTCGAGAACCTCGGCGAAACCGGCATGCAGGCCAAGGAAGAGTGGTGGTTTCCCGAATATATGAAGGAGAAATGCCCGGGTCTGCCGAACTGGGAAGCTCTGAAGCAAGAGGCCTGTGCCGAAGCCTTCTCGACGGCGGAAACAGCACCGAAAGGCCGCTATCTCGGCGGTCCGGTCACCTGGGGCGGATTTGACGACGAACGCGTCGAAGCGCTCGACCTGCCCTTCGAGGTCGTGCATGCGGGCACCGATGCTGCCCTCTTCGCGGAACTCGAAAGCGCCTATCAGCGCCAGGCACCAATCCTGCTCTGGATCTACGCACCCCACTGGGCGCCGGCCAAATACAAGGGCGAATGGGTCGAATTCCCGCAATACACCAAGGAATGCTACACCGACGCCGCCTCGGGCTCCAACCCCGACATGGCCTATGATTGCGGCAAGCCCTTCGGTCCGATCTGGAAGGTTGCCTGGTCCGGTTTGAAGGACAAGTGGCCGGGCGCCCATGAGGCCATCAAGGCCTTCAACGTCGGCAATGACGAAATGGGCGCGATGATCACCAAGGTCGATCTCGAAGGCCAAAAGGTCGAGGAAGTCGTCGCCGAATGGGTCGGCGCCAACGAGGCCAAATGGTCGGAATGGATCAAGAAATAGCCGGACCGGTTTCGGTCACCCGCGCACTCCCTCGGCGCGGGTGACCGATCTTTCGCGCGGCCCCTGCGGGCCATCCGTCCTGTGATCCAGCGGAACTGCCATGTCGACAGAAGCCAAACTCGTCTGCCGCGATGTCTGGAAGATATTCGGTGCGGGCGCCCGCGATGCCGTGTCTTCCAACGGTGGCAAGCCTGACGCCGAGACGCTCTTACGCGCCGGCCTGGTTGGCGCCGTCAGGGACGTCAATCTCGAGGTGCGAACCGGCGAGATATTCGTGATCATGGGCCTTTCGGGCTCGGGCAAGTCGACGCTGGTGCGCTGCCTGTCACGGCTGATCGAGCCGACATCGGGCGAAATACTCTTCAACGGGGAAAACCTGCTGTCAGCAAGCGAAGCGCGGATGATCGAGATCCGGCGCCACCAGATGGGCATGGTCTTCCAGCATTTTGCGCTTCTGCCGCATCTGACGGTGCTCGACAATGTCGCCTTTCCGCTGGAGGTTCAGGGCATCGACCGGCCGATGCGCGAGGACCGCGCCAGACGCATGGTCGAACTGGTCGGTCTCGCCGGCAAGGAGACCGCCTTCCCGCGCCAGCTCTCCGGTGGCCAGCAGCAACGCGTCGGCATTGCCCGCTCGCTCGCGGTCGAACCGGAACTCTGGTTCCTGGACGAACCCTTTTCGGCGCTGGATCCGCTGATCCGACGCGAAATGCAGGACGAATTCCTTCGCCTGCAATCGGTGCTGAAGAAGACCATTGTCTTCATCACCCACGACTTCGACGAAGCGATCCGGCTCGCCGACCGCATCGCGATCATGAAGGATGGCGAGATCGTCCAGGCCGGCACGCCCGAAGAACTGGTTCTGGCGCCGGCCAACGGTTACGTCGCCGAATTCACCCGCAACGTCGCCCGGTCCAAGGTCGTCAAGGTCGCCTCGCTGATGAAGGCTGCAACCGAACTCCTGCCCACGGTCACCACCTCGCCATCGGCTTCTATCTCGGAAGCCGCCCCCCTGTTCGCCACTGCAGGTGACACGCTCGGCGTCGTCGATGCAGACGGGCGGACGGTTGGTCTCCTGCGACGCAGCGATGTCGTCGATGTAATGATGCAGGGCTGAGCCGATGAGCGATCTTACCGCCCCGCCATTCCACGCCGACGAGACCGGGAGCGCGCCGTATGGCAAACGCCTGGTGGATATCGCCCTGGCGCTTGCCGCTTTCGCTATGCTCATCACCTGGTGGCTCGGCCCGTCGATCGGAAAATGGGCCTTCGACTATCCTCGTGCCTGGCAGATCCCCGCGGCTGGACACATCAGCACCTGGATGAAACGGCTGGTCAACGAAGCGAGCTTCGGCCTATTCTCCTTCACTGATCTCACGCGCTTCATCGCAGACCTCATCGACATTCCCTACACGTTTGCGCTCAGCCTGCTCTCCACCGGTTTCCTCTCGGGCCAGGGATCCGCCGCAGTCCAGATCGTGCCGCCGATCTCCTACCTGGGTTTCATCGTCCTCGTCGGCCTGATGGGATATTATGCAGGCGGCGCCAAATTGGCGGCACTGGTCATAACCTGCTTCGGATTCCTCGCCGCATTCGGCCAATGGTCGAGCGCCATGGTGACGCTCGCCTCCATTCTGGTCGCTGTTCCGATCGGCGTCATTCTCGGCCTTCTACTCGGGCTCGCCGGATACCGCTTTCCCGCGGTAGAACGGGCGATCTCGCCAATTCTCGACCTGATGCAGACCATCCCGATCTTCGCCTATCTCGTGCCGATCCTCTTCCTCTTCGGTTTTGGGCCGACCGCAGCCATCGTCGGGACCATTATCTACGCCATGCCGCCCATGGTCCGCATCACCCTTCTCGGCTTGCGCGCCGTACCGTCGGAGATCCGCGATCTTGGCTACATGGTCGGCTGCTCGCGCCGCCAGATGACCTGGAAGGTCATGGTGCCCTCGGCTGCCGACGCGCTGATGGTCGGCGTCAACCAGGTCATCATGCTCTCTCTCAACATGGTGATCATCGCCTCGATGATCGGCGCCGGCGGCCTCGGCTTCGATGTGCTCGCCGCCCTCAGGCGTCTCGACATCGGTGCCGGCTTCGAGGCGGGTTTCGCAATCGTCGCACTCGCCGTCGCGCTCGATCGCCTGAGCCAGGCCTTCGCGCGAAAGGCAGGTGTTCCGTCCGTCATCGCGACCGGCGATCACAACCTGATGCAGCGCCACCCCTATCTGACTACAGGCCTTGCCGTGATCGTCTTCAGCCTCATAGCCAGCCTGATCTCGCCTGCTTTCGCCACCCTGCCCGACAGCCTCACCCTGTCGACCGGCACCTTCTGGAACGAGGTGGTAAAATGGATCAACATCAACTTCTTCGACCTGCTCGAGGCGATCCGCACCACCCTCCTCATCCACCTTCTGGTACCGATCAAGCGCTTCCTGGCCGAGTTGCCCTGGCCGGGTGTCGTCGCCGTGCTGGCCATCGCCGGCTACCGCCTGGGCGGGCTGCGGCTGGCTGTCCTTGCTGCCACGCTCTCCTTCCTGATCGCCGCGACAGGCCAATGGGAAAAGGCGATGGTGACGGTCTATCTCTGCGGCATCGCAGTGATCATCGCCTGCCTGATCGGAATTCCGATCGGCATTCTCGCCGCAGAGCGTGAGCGGGTCTGGCGCTGGCTGCAGGTGGTGATCGACACGCTGCAGACGCTACCCTCCTTCGTTTACCTGATGCCGGCCGTCATGCTTTTTCGGGTCGGCGACTTCACGGCTCTGATCGCCATCGTCGCCTACGCCGTGGCACCCGCGATCCGATACACCGCCCTCGGCATCCAGCGCGTCGATCCAAAGGTCGTCGAGGCCGGCCGCGCCATGGGCTGCACGCCCTTTCAGATCCTCACCAAGATCAAGTTGAAGCTCGCACTTCCCGAACTCATGCTCGGCCTGAACCAGACGATCATGTTCGCCCTCTCCATGCTCGTCATCACGGCTCTCGTCGGAACACGTGACCTCGGCCAGGAGGTCTATATTGCCTTGACCAAGGCCGATACCGGCCGCGGCATCGTCGCCGGCCTCGCCGTTGCCTTCATCGCCATCATCGCCGATCGATTGATCTCTGCCGGCGCTGCTCGTCTGAGGGAGCGGATGGAATGACCAAAGTCGCTCTGCACTCCATACCCGAAGATCGCATCGCGTCCCTGCCCTGCTGGAATGGAGCGTTGGAGATCTCCGTGCTCAAGGGGGGCCTCAGCAATGAAAGCTTCCTGGTGGCCGATGCCTCTGGCCGCCACGTCGTGCGCCTCGGGACAGATTATCCCTTCCATCACGTTTCCAGGACCCGCGAACTCATGACGGCCCGCGCTGCCCACGCGGCCGGCTTCGCTCCGAAGGTGGAATATGCAGAAGCGGGCATCATGGTGTCTGCCTTCCTCGACGCGAAGACGTTCTCGGCAAACGACGTCGCAGCCGAACGCGAGCGCGTGGCGCTCCTCCTCCACCGATTTCACAAGGAAATGCCGCGCCACGTCTCCGGCGCCGGCTTCATGTTCTGGCCCTTCCACGTGGTGCGCGACTATGCCCGTACGCTTGAGGCCGGCAACAGCCGGATGATCCCGGAGCTTGCCAGATATCTGGTGCTGGCCGAGGAACTGGAAGCCGCGCAGACGCCCTTGCCGATCGTCTTCGCCCACAACGACCTCCTGCCATCCAACATTCTCGATGATGGGACGAGGCTCTGGCTGATCGACTTCGAATATGCCGGCTTCTCGACCGCGATGTTCGATCTCGCGGGGGCAACCTCCAATGCCGGGCTGACACCCGACCAGTCGGAAGAGTTTTTGACTGCCTATTTCGGTGGTGTGCCTTCGCCCGAGATCCGCCGCTCGCTCGCCGCCATGCAATGCGCCTCCCTCTTGCGCGAGGCGATGTGGAGCATGACCTCCGAACTCTACCTCGATGCGCCGGGCGCCGACTATGTCGGCTACACGGCCGAGAACCTCACGCGCCTCCAAGAAGCGCTGGACCACTATAACTCTGTCTACGGGAAACACACCTCATGACCCTGCCCTCCCACGCCCAGATCGTCGTCATCGGCGGCGGCATCATCGGCTGCTCCACCGCCTATCATCTCGCCAGGGATCACAAGGCGGACGTGCTGCTTATCGAACAGGGCTCGCTTACATCCGGCTCCACCTGGCACGCGGCCGGTCTCGTCGGCCAGCTCCGTTCGTCCGCCTCGATTACCCGCGTGCTGAAATACTCGGTCGAGCTCTACAAGGGGCTGGAAGCGGAAACCGGGCTCGCAACGGGCTGGAAGATGACGGGCTGCCTGCGGCTTGCGACCAACCAGGACCGCTGGACCGAATTCAAGCGCCTCGCCACCACGGCCGGCAGCTTCGGAATGGAGATGCATCTCGTTTCTCCGGAAGAGGTGAAGCGGATGTGGCCGCTGATGAATGTCGATGATCTCGTCGGTGCCAGCTGGCTGCCGACCGACGGCCAAGCGAGCCCCTCTGACATCACCCAGTCGCTTGCCAAGGGTGCGCGCATGCATGGCGCGAAGATCGTGGAAAACGTTCGGGTCATCGGCTTCGAGATGAAGGACGGCCGGATCACAGCTGTGAAAACCACGCTCGGCGACGTCGCCTGCGAAAAGGTCGTCAACTGCGCCGGCCAATGGGCCCGCCAGGTCGGCGCGATGGCCGGCATCAACGTGCCGCTGCAGGCCGTCAAGCACCAGTATATCATCACCGAAAAGATCGAGGGCCTGTCGACCGACGCACCGACAATCCGCGACCCTGACAGGCGGACCTATTACAAGGAGGAAGTCGGTGGCTTGGTGATGGGCGGCTATGAGCCCAACCCGCAGCCCTGGCTCACCGGCGACCTGCCTGATGATTGGGCCTTCCGTCTCTTCGATGATGATTTCGACCATTTCGAACAGCACATGATCCAGGCCATCGAGCGCGTTCCGGCGCTGGAGACGGTGGGCGTCAAGCAGATGATCAATGGTCCGGAGAGTTTCACCCCCGACGGCAACTTCATTCTGGGTGCTGCGCCCGAATGCAAGAACATGTTTGTCGGCGCAGGCTTCAACGCCTTCGGCATCGCCTCGGGTGGTGGCGCTGGCTGGGTGCTGGCGCAATGGGTGATCGACGGCGAAGCGCCGCTTGATCTCTGGGTTGTCGACATCAGGCGTTTCGCCGGCATGCATCGCGACCGCCGATGGGTCTGCGACCGCACACTGGAAGCCTATGGCAAACACTACACGATCGCCTTCCCGCACGAGGAATATGAAAGCGGCCGCCCGCGCCTCGTCTCGCCGCTTTATGACCGCCTGCAGGCATCCGGCGCCGTCTTCGGCTCCAAGCTCGGCTGGGAGCGCCCCAACTGGTTCGCACCATCAGGCATGGAGGCGAAGGACGTCTACTCCATGGGACGACAGAACTGGTTCGAGCCCGTTGGCGAGGAACACCGCCATGTGCGCGAAGCAGTCGGGGTCTTCGACCAGTCGTCCTTCGCAAAATACGAACTCTCAGGTCCCGATGCCCTGAAGGCGCTCGACTGGATCTGCGCCAATGACGTGAACAAGCCCGTTGGTCGCCTGACCTATACTCAGCTCCTCAACACGCGAGGGGGCATCGAGGCGGACTTGACCGTCGCGCGCATCGCCGAAGACAAATTCTACATCGTCACCGGCACAGGCTTCCGAACCCACGACTTCGGCTGGATATCAGACCATATTCCGGCCGGTCTGAACTGCACGCTTTCCGACATCACCGAAGACTGGGGAACGCTGTCCCTGATGGGACCAAGAGCCCGCGACGTGCTCGCCGGCGTCACTTCCGCAGATGTGTCGAATGCGGCTTTCCCCTTCGGCCATGTCCGCGAAATCGGGATTGCCGGCGCCACCGTCCGCGCGCTCCGGGTCACCTATGTCGGCGAACTCGGCTGGGAACTGCACATACCGATTACAGCCCTCGGTGAGGTCTATGACGCCCTGATGGCGGCGGGCAAAACCCATGACATCCGCCCCATCGGCTACCGTGCGCTGGAATCCCTGCGTCTCGAAAAAGGCTATCGTGCCTGGAGTTCCGACATCACGCCGAATGACACGCCCTTCGAGGCGGGGCTCGGCTGGGCGGTGAAACTCCGCAAGAACACCGATTTCCTTGGTCGCCGGGCGTTGGAAGGCCTGGCCGGCCAGCCGCTCAAGAAGCGGTTGATGGGTTTCACCGTCGACGACCCCTCGATCGTGCTCGCCGGACGCGAGACGATCCTCAGAAACGGTGAACCGGTCGGCTACCTGACGAGCGGTGGCTATGGCTACACGCTGGGTCAGAACATTGGCTACGGCTATGTCCGCAACGCCGAAGGCGTCAGCGACGACTATCTGAAAAGCGGAACTTACGAGCTCGTGGTCGCGGCGGAAAAGACGCCGGCCACCCTTCACTTCGGGCCGATGTTCGACCCGGCCATGGACAAGATCAAAGCCTGAGGTTCCGACATGTCATTTCGCGCGGACCGTCATGTCCACATCCTCATCATCGGCGGCGGGGCCATCGGCACCTCGGTCGCCTACCACCTCGCCCGCGACGGCGCGAAGGATGTCCTTCTGGTCGAAAAGGCCATGCTTACCCATGGCTGCACCTGGCATGCGGCAGGCCTCGTCGGCCAGCTTCGGGGAAAGCGCAATCTCACCCGCCTGATGCAGAATTCCGTCGCGGTCTTCGACCGGCTGGAGGAGGAGACCGGTCAGCATATCGCCTGGAAGAAAGTGGGCTCTCTCAGGCTTGCCGGAAGTCCTGAGCGCTGGAGCGAAATTCGCCGTTCGATGACCCAGGCAAAAAGCTTTGGCGTCGAATGCTACTCCCTCTCCGCTGAAGAGGCAGCGAACCGTTTCCCGTACATCGTCAAGGACGGCATCGAAGGGGCGGCCTTCATCCCCGGCGACGGCTATATCGACCCCTATTCGCTCACTATGGCCTATGCCAAGGGCGCGCGGATGAACGGCGTGAAGATCGAGGAAGGGGTAACGGTCGAGGAGATTGTCACCGAGAACCGCCGGGCCGTTGGCGTGGTGACGAATGGCGGGACGATTTCCTGCGATATTCTGGTCAATTGCGCCGGGCTCTGGGCGAAACGCGTCGGCGAGATGGCGGGCGTGCCGCTCGCGGCGGGTGTCGTCGAGCACCAGTATTTCCTCACCGAGAAGAAGCTCACCCTACCGCCGGATCTCACCACGCTGCGCGATCCCGACAACAATTTCTACCTGAAGCCAGATACCGGTTCATTCGCCATCGGCGGCTGGGAAGACGGCACGAAAGGCTGCTGGCGCGGAAAGCCACCACTCGACTTCGGCCGCGAACTGTTTGCGCCGAACTGGGAGCGGCTGGAACTCTTTGCCCTGCCGACCGCGACCCGCATTCCCGCCCTCAACGAAATCGGTATCCAGACGGTAATCAACGGGCCAATCCCCGTCTCCTTCGATGGCGAACCGATCATGGGACTGGCACCTGGCCTCGACAATTTCTACGTCGCCTGCGGCTTCACTGCAGGCATCGCCGCCTCTGGTGGGGCTGGCCTTGCGCTTTCCAACCTCATCCTGCACGGCGATGCCGGTATGGATCTCTGGCCTTTCGACGTCCGTCGCTTTGGCGCGGTTCATGCCCAGGGACGTTATCTGGAAGAACGCGCCATCGAGGCTTATGGCGCCTATTACAAAGTCCATTGGCCGGGTGAGGAAGCGCAAGCCGCCAGAGGTTTGCGCCGCTCGCCGCTACACGACACCCTGGCGAGAAATGGTGCTGTCTTCGGCTCGAAATTCGGCTGGGAACGGCCCAATTGGTTTTCGCAAGCAGGCTCGGATGACCGGGACATCCCCTCTTTCGAAGGCAAGCCGAACTGGTTCGACGCTGTCGGAGACGAGGTCAAGGCGATCCGCGAACGCGTAGCACTCATCGATCAGTCGTCCTTCTCCAAGTTCGAAATCAGCGGACCCGGAGCTTGGGCTGCCATGCAGCGGATCGCGGCCAATGATCTGTCCGGCCCACCGGGCAAGGCCGTCTATACCCAGCTCTGCAACGAGCGCGGTGGCATCGAAGCGGATGTAACGATCGTTCATCTTGCAGACGACCTGCTCTACCTGATCACCGGCTCCGGCTTCGGGGTCCGGGACGGCAACTGGGTCTCGCGCCACCTGCCCGCAGGCGTGTCCCTGCGCGACGTCACCAATCGCTTCGCCACCCTCAACATCTGCGGACCGCGGGCGCGTGACGTCCTGCAAAGCATCTCGGACGACGACCTCTCCAATGATGCGCTGCCATTCCTCGCCGCAAGACGCATCGACATTGGCTCAGCCACCGCGCTCGCGGTCCGCATCGGTTATGTCGGCGAACTCGGCTATGAACTCTATATCGACCAGGAATACGCCTCCCATGTCTACGACACCCTGAAGACGGCCGGGCAAGCCTTCGGCATCGCCGATGCCGGATACCGGGCCATCGATGCGGCCCGCATGGAAAAGGGCTATCTCTACTGGTCCGGCGACATCACGCCCGACTACAATCCGTATGAGGCTGGTCTCGGCTTCTGCGTCGCACTCGACAAGGGTGACTTCATCGGCCGGGAGGCCCTGGCGACGATCAAGGCTGCCGGGGTGAAGCGGCGGCTCGTCTCCTACACCGTTGATGGCTTTGCCCCGTTCCACGGTGGCGAAGCGGTGTTGCTCGACGGCAAGGTGGTCGGCTCTACCGCCAGCACCGGCTACGGATATACGCTCGGCAAGACCATCGCCTTCGGTTACCTGCCGAGCGAGATCGCTGCCGGCGAGCAGTTCCAGATCGAGGCCTTCGGCCGGACCTATGAAGCCCGTCGGGGCAACCGCACCCTCTATGATCCAAGAATGGAGAGGCTGAAGGCATGAACGAAGAGGCAGAGATCGCGCTCGCCCGCGAAACCTTGAAGACGATCCCCCTGCTGGCCGGCTACGACGGCCCGATCCAACGTCTGGGCGGACTGACCAATCTCGTTTTCCGCGTTGGCGACCACTGTCTGCGCATTCCGGGCAAGGGCACCGAGGAGTACATTGACCGGATCAACGAGATGATGGCGACCGAAGCCGTCGCCTATGCCGGTGTCGGCCCGGACATTCTCTTTGCGGACCCGACAAGCGGCATCTTCGTCTCCCGTTTCCTGGATGGGACCACGACCATGACACCGGAGCAGTTTCGGTCACGAGCCGGTGCCCCTGCCCGGGCCGGCCGGGCTTTCCGCAAACTGCATGACAGCGGCGCCGTCTTCCCTGCACGCTTCGAACTCTTCGCGATGATCGACAGCTACCTCGGCATCCTCGGAACGAAGGATGTCGCCCTGCCGGAGGGATACCATGACGTCCTAAGCGAGGCGGAGGTCGTGCGGGCGGCGCTGGCGGCCCATCCGCTGCCTGTTGTCGCCTGCCACTGCGATCCGCTTTGCGAAAACTTCCTCGACAGCGGCGAGCGCATGTGGATCGTCGATTGGGAATATTCCGGCATGAACGATCCCATGTGGGATCTCGCTGACCTCAGCGTGGAGGGTGAATTCGACAGCGAGCAGGAGGAAGAAATGATCCTTGCTTATTTCGGCGTCGAGCCCTCTGCCGCCGAGCGTGGGCGGATCATCATATGTAAGGCAATGTGCGACCTTCTATGGACGCTCTGGGGCTTGATACAGCTCGCAAACAACAATCCTGCAGACGACTTCCGCAGTTACGCCGATAGGCGCTTTGCCCGTTGTAGAACACTGATGGGTACAAGCCTCTTCGCCGAGGCCATAAAGGCGGTTGCGACGTCCAAGTCGGCCGACACATGACAGGCCAAAGGGTTCTTTTGCCCAACGGCGATCGACGTCGCAGCCAGGTTTTTCCCGGGATCACATCGGAGAAATTTTCACACTTGAATGCAGAGGCTTTCTGGCCCTACGTTTGTTAGGCCTATTCAAATCACTTCTGCCCGTCGTTCAGAGGACGTGGCTATATTGAATGCCAGGGGCTCTTGGGATCGTCCATATGGACCTGATAGTCAAAGACAATAGCCAACTTCGCCCCGGTCTCGCTCCAAGGGAGGCTAGTTCTTGGCTCTAAGCATAAGTTTACCCTCGACGCGATAGCGGCAAAACAACAACGGAGGATGCACGACCAGATGGAATCCGCACCAGACAGGCAGCATGGAACGCTGAGCTGAGCAACCATGCACGGCTTGTGATGCTGGCAACTGCCGAAGCGCCCCCCAGTTCCATCGGCTCCGAAACGACAAACTGTCTTCGCCTGCCCAATAAAACAATGAAGGGAACAATAAGATGACAATGTTCGACAGACACCTCAGACTTTTGGCGACAAGCGGAATTCTTGCCCTCATGATCGCAGCGGCGCCGCACACCTATGCGGCGACACCTGCTGATACGCTGGTGCAAGCCTGGGCGATCGACGACATTATTACGCTTGATCCGGGCGAAGCTTTCGAAATCTCAACGGCGGAGGTAACCGCCAATACCTATAGCAAGCTGGTGGCGCTCGATCCGACCGATACGTCGAAGATCCTCGGCGACATCGCCGAAAGCTGGGATGTTTCGGAAGACGGGCTGAACTTTACCTTCAAGCTGAAGCCGAACCTTACTTTCGCTTCCGGCAATCCGATCACAGCTGAAGATGTCGCGTTCTCCTTCGAGCGTGTGGTCAAGCTCGACAAGTCGCCGGCCTTCCTGCTGACCCAGTTCGGCTTGACGGGCGACAATGTCACGGAAAAGGCCAAGGCAGCAGACGCATCCACCTTCGTCCTGACCGTTGATAAACCCTATGCGCCGAGCTTCGTCTTGAACGTTCTGACCGCCACGGTCGCTTCCGTGGTCGACAAGAAGGTCGTCATGGAGAATGCCAAGCCGGTCACGCCGACAGAGGAATACAAATACGACACGGATTTCGGCAACGAGTTCCTGAAGACCGGGTACGCGGGCTCCGGTCCGTTCAAGATCCGTGAATGGCGCGCCAATGAGGTCGTGGTGCTCGAGCGCAACGAAAACTACTACGGCGAAAAGGCCAAGCTCGCCCGTGTGATCTACCGCTACATGAAGGAAAGCTCAGGCCAGCGCCTCGCGCTTGAAAACGGCGACATCGATGTCGCCCGCAACCTCGACCCGAACGATTTCGACGCTGTCGCAACGAAGGAGGGTATCGCGACCACCTCGGCGCCGAAGGGAACACTCTATTATTTCAGCCTCAACCAGAAGAACCCGAACCTAGCCAAGCCCGAAGTCATCGAGGCCTTCAAATACCTCGTGGACTATGACGCGCTGGGCGAAACCCTGATCAAGGGCATCGGCACGATACACCAGACCTTCCTGCCGTCCGGTCAGCTTGGCGCATTGGAAGACAAGCCTTACAAGCTCGACGTCGCCAAGGCCAAGGAACTGCTTGCCAAGGCCGGTCTGGCAGACGGCTTCACCGTCACCATGGATGTGCGCAACACGCAGCCCGTGACCGGGATTGCCGAGAACGTCCAGCAGACGCTCGCCCAAGCCGGCATCAAGCTTGAAATCATTCCTGGCGACGGCAAGCAGACGCTGACGAAGTACCGTGCCCGCCAGCATGACATCTATATCGGCCAATGGGGCTCGGACTATTTCGATCCGAACTCAAATGCCGAGACTTTCACTTTCAATCCTGACAATTCCGACGAAGGCACGAACAAGACACTCGCCTGGCGCAATGCCTGGGACCCGAAGGACTTGTCGGCCAAGACGGCGGCCGCTCTGCTCGAAAAAGACACCGCCACGCGCGCGAAAATCTACGAGGACCTGCAAAAGCAGGTGCTCGCATCTGGTCCGTTCGTGGTAATCTTCCAGCAGACGGAAATTGCGGGCTATTCGAGCAAGGTGCAGAACTACAAGCTCGGGCCGAGCTTCGACACCAACTATATCAACACGGTCGCCAAGGAATAGAAGTCCTTGTCCCCCGTTGACAGTCAGGTCGACAGAAGGCGCGCCTCACAGCGCGCCTTCGCGATCACCACCGCCATCGGCAAATTCTTGCTAACCGTGGTGACCACCTATCTCGGCCTTCTGGCCGTGACCTTTTTCATTGGTCGAGTCGTTCCCATCGATCCGGCGCTGGCCATCGTCGGGGACCGGGCACCCGCTCACGTCGTTGAACGGGTGCGTGAAGAGCTCGGCCTCAACCTGCCGCTATGGCATCAGTTCGTCATCTATGTCCGGCAGGCGCTGTCTGGTGATTTCGGCGTGTCGGTGCTGACGACCAACCCAGTCATGACGGACATCGCCCGCGTCTTTCCGGCGACGATCGAACTCGCGACAGTAGGCACGTTCATCGGCGCCGTGTTCGGCGTTCCACTTGGGGTACTGGCCGCCGTCAAGCGCGGCTCGATTGCAGACCAGCTGGTGCGTGTGGTCGGGTTGATCGGCTATTCGGTCCCGATCTTCTGGCTTGGTCTGCTCGCGCTCCTTCTCTTTTATGCGAAGCTGAACTGGGTCGCCTATCCCGGCCGGGTCGACATCGTCTATGAATACAGCTTCACTCCGGTCACCGGCTTCTATCTGCTGGACGCGACGATGCAGCGGCAGTGGAACGTATTGTGGGATCTCTTTCGCCACATCATCCTGCCTGGCGGTCTGCTCGGATATTTCTCCATGGCCTATATCAGCCGGATGACGCGCTCCTTTATGCTCAATGAGCTTGCGCAGGAATACATTGTCGCGGCGCGCGCCAAGGGGCTCAGCGAAACACGCATCATCTGGTTTCATGCGCTGCGAAATGCCGCTGTCCCTCTGGTGACGGTCATTGCGCTATCCTATGCCGGGCTGCTCGAAGGGTCGGTGCTGACCGAAACGATCTTCTCCTGGCCGGGGCTCGGCCTTTACATCACCAATTCTCTGCAGAATGCCGATTTGAACGCCGTGCTCGGCGGGACGATCGTCATTGGATCCGTCTTCATCGGCATCAATCTCCTGTCGGATATATTGTATCGCACTCTGGATCCGAGGACGCGCAGCCGATGACCACACCCGTCTCCGCTTCCGAACAAAGTTGGAGGGCCTGGCTCACCACCGACAGGCCTCAATCCCGCCTCCAAGCCAGCTGCGGCCGAGCCTATAACATCTGGCAGCGTTTTGCCGAAAATCGGCTGGCGCTGGCCGGGCTTGCGATCCTGCTTGCTCTTCTTTTCGTCGCCGCCTTTGCCGATGCGCTTGCGCCTCATTCGCCGGTTCAAGGCGATCTGCGCAATGCACGCCTGTTGCCACCCGGCAGCGCGGGCTATCTGCTCGGAACGGACGACCAGGGACGCGATATCCTCTCCCGCCTCATACACGGTTCAAGGCTGACATTGTTCGTCGTCGCTCTGGTCGCGGTCATAGCAGCGCCCGTTGGCCTGATCGTCGGCACGATCGCCGGTTATGCCGGCGGCTGGATCGATGCTGTGCTGATGCGCATCACCGACATCTTCCTCGCCTTCCCCAAACTGGTGCTGGCACTAGCACTGGTCGCAGCGCTGGGCCCGGGGATCGAGAATGCGGTGCTTGCCATCGCCATCACGTCCTGGCCGCCCTATGCGCGCATTGCGCGGGCCGAGACGCTGACATTTCGCAATTCGGATTTCATCGCGGCCGTGCAGTTGATGGGCGCGTCGCCACTCCGCATCGTGCTGTCGCATATCGTGCCGCTCTGTCTCTCCTCGGTCATCGTGCGCGTCACCCTCGATATGGCCGGCATCATCCTGACGGCAGCCGGCCTTGGCTTTCTCGGCCTCGGTGCGCAGCCGCCGCTACCGGAATGGGGCGCGATGATTGCATCCGGCCGTCGCTTTATTCTCGACCAATGGTGGGTCGCGGCCATGCCCGGCTTCGCCATCCTGATCGTGTCGCTCGGCTTCAACCTTTTGGGAGATGGTCTGCGCGATGCACTCGATCCGAAGGAGACCGGTCAATGAGTGCGCTTCTGACCGTTGAGAATCTACGCGTCAGCTTTCCCACCCGCACTGGCCTGATCGAGGCGGTACGCGGAGTGAGCTTCACGCTCGGGCGCGAAAGGCTCGGCATCGTAGGGGAATCCGGCTCCGGCAAGTCGCAAACAGGGCGAGCCATCATGGGGCTGACCTCGCCGCAGGCCAGGATTTCGGCGGACAGGTTGCAGTTCGGCGAGACCGATCTCATGACCGCAAGCCCGGCACGACGCCGATCGCTGCGCGGCAAACAGCTGGCGATGATCCTGCAGGACCCCAAATACTCGCTGAACCCGGTCATGACTGTCGGCCGCCAGATCATGGAAACGCTGCGGACCCATGAGAGGGTTTCCTCGGTTGGAGCCCGCAGTCGCGCTCTTACCATGCTCGAAGCCGTTCAGATCCGCAATCCGGAACGCGTGTTTGATCTCTATCCGCATGAAGTGTCGGGCGGGATGGGACAACGCGTGATGATTGCCATGATGCTGATCTGCGGCCCTGAACTGCTGATTGCCGACGAGCCGACATCTGCTCTCGATGTCACAGTCCAGCTCGAAGTCCTCGCCATTCTGGACCGCCTTGTGCGGGATCGCGGTATGGGGCTGATCTTCATCAGCCACGATCTCAGGCTCGTCTCCTCCTTCTGCGACCGCGTGCTGGTCATGTACGCCGGGCGGGTCGTGGAGGAAATCGAAGCAACGCGGCTTCACGAGGCTCAGCATCCCTATACCCGTGGGCTGCTCGAATGCCTGCCACAGATCGCGGCCGACCGGCATCCCTTGCCGGTGCTGTCGCGCAAGGTGGAGTGGACGCTATGAGACCGGTACTTGCCATCAGAGACATGGTCGTCAGCTTCGACGGCTACCGGGCACTCGACAGTGTCAGTGTCGATGTGGAAGACGGCGCGTCCTTCGGCATCGTCGGGGAATCCGGCTCTGGCAAGTCTACGCTGCTGCGGGCCGTGGCTGGGCTGAATGGCTTCAGCCAGGGCATCCTGTCGGTCAACGGCAAGCTCTATGAGGGCCGCAAGCGCGACAAGGAATTTTACCGCCAGGTGCAGATGGTCTTCCAGGACCCCTATGGTTCGCTGCATCCGCGCCAGACGGTGGATAAGCTGCTGCGCGAGCCGCTGACAATCCATGGCTTTACGGACGCAGAAACGCGCATCGCGCGTGCTTTGGATGAAGTGGGGCTAGGCAGCGGCTTCCGTTTCCGCTTCTCGCATCAGTTGTCCGGAGGCCAGCGCCAGCGCATTGCCATCGCGCGGGCGCTCATTCTTGAGCCGAAGGTGCTTCTGCTCGACGAGCCAACTTCAGCATTGGATGCCTCGATCCAGGCGGAGATCCTCAATCTGCTGGAGCAAGTGCGCAAGGATCGAGACCTGACCTTTGTCCTGGTCAGCCACGATCTGGCCGTCATCAGCCACATGTGTGAGCATCTTGCAGTGATGAGATCCGGCAAGATCGTCGAGACGCTGGGCGTCGAACAATTGCGCCATGGCGGTTTCTCAACCGAGTATACGCGTCAGTTGATCACGGCGAGCGAGGGTTTTCGGCGCCACTAGAAGATTTTGCGGCGCTTCCGGTTCACTTGTGACTCGCGGTGCGCCAACCCAACAATGGCAGTTCAACCTCCATCCAGCAGGTTACAGGTGCCTTGCCCCTCCCTTCCCCGATGCTGTTGCCATAGCCATTTGAGAACCAGTTGTGCCGAAGCAGTGTCGTAATGCGCGCACCGCTGTTCGAGCCACTCCCCGGCTCTGGCCAGTGCAATGATCCCTGCCTGGGAGACCCTGAAGACGATTGGCCGGCCATTCGATTTTGAAATTGCCTTCACACTCTTCGGATCAGTGCGCGAATAGCCATTACTGCATTGTCTCAAAAGGGTCTTTGACGCCGGCCGGAAAGCACTCTCCCACTGGGTGGCGGGGACTTAAGCAGATGACAAAGAAGGCTATGCCCCGATCGCCTATAAATTGCAGTCGACAGTGCTAAATTTGAGAATTGCCAACTGCGGGTCAGGCTGGCACGGTCAAACTGCGGGCGCGATCGACTGAACGTGTCTTCCCCAAGGCAGTCGGCTCCCCCGCTGACCGCCCGCACTTCGCTGTCAAGTCTGAGTGAGGAGTATTCGACAGTGGCGCTCATCGCTTTCCTCAGCAGATCCATTCAATCCCATAAGCTGATCCATCCAACCGGATCCCTTTCAGTTGCGGTCCAAGACGTCGCGCTGGCCACCGGCTTGAGTGAGGTGGCCGCCATCGCGGCGATCATATCAATCGCGGAGACAAGGATTTTGTCCATTGACGAATTAAGGAAGCTGATCTCGTCCGTGACCGCAGCCTCTTCCTAGCCGCTGTGCTGCCGGCTGCTGACACGTGGATCCTCATGACAAGGTCGGTTCCGTTCATTTCCCTACCGACGCGTCGAGGGCCGCAACTTACGCGGCAACTTCCCGACCTGTTCCTGCCGAGCTCTGCAGACCATGCAGAAACTCGACCGCCCGCTGCGCATGGGCGGCGGCACTGAATAGAGCCCGCTTGTCTTGCCTGAGCACCTTCAGCCAGCTCTGGATATAGGCCGCATGCTCGGCACCGGGCTCTGGCGTCAAGGCCAGATCCGCGCACAGGAACGCTGTCCCCAGTTCGGCGACGAGTTCTTCGCGCGCGTAAGCCTCATCACCGAATTTCTTGACCCCGAACTTACGATCCAGGCGGCTCTCATGTTTCGTCCAGTGGGTCAGTTCATGGGCAAGCGTCGCACAATAGGCGTCCGCGCTCCGGAAACTCTCGAAACATGGCATCTGAACATGATCACTTGCACCGCTGTAATAGGCCCGATTGCCGCCGTGGCGAATAACGGCACGGGTTGCTGCAAAGAACTGATCCGCATGCGCGATGCGTTCAACCGGATCGATCACCGGCTCCGGCTTCACATGATAGTGGTCGGGCAGTCCGTCGATCTGCTCGACGTTGAAGACGGAGTAAGTTTTGAGAAACGGTATCCGTTTCGCCCCCTCTCCTTCCTCTTCGTGTTTGTCTTTATCTCCGTCGTCGTTTTCATCCCCTTCCCGGCTGATAGTCCCCGCATAGACAACCATGCTGCCCTTCTCGCTCCTTCGAACATGAGCGCCAAGCTCGGTGGCTTGCCGAAAGGTCATCCAGCAGGCGGACGAATACCCCGCCTCGATCGCCGCCGCCCACAGCATCAGCACATTGATGCCCCCATATCCAAGTCCGTTGTGACGCAAGGGCCTCGTGATCCGCCCGGAGGCATTCCCGGCACTCCATGGCTTCAGCCATGTCAGCTCCCCTTTTTCCAGGTCGGCAATGATCCTGTCCGTCACCGTTTGATAAACATCGCTTTTCATGTCCCTTTTCCTCTGATCGGGTTGCGCATGCAACCGATCTGCCCCTCTGGCGAAGAGCGGGGGGAACCCGTCCAGACCCAAAAGCGTCCGGGGTGGTGCGGGCGCAGGGCGAAGCCCGAGCCACGGCCCGGACGTTTTTGCCCGAAGGGTCTAAGGTCTTGACGGGTGATGGGGCGTCAGCCCCTTCTCGTTCGACAAATGATCATCGATTTTCATGCAAGCTTGTCGCTTTTCATGGCCTCGACCGTTTGTGAGCTGTTGTCACACGAAGAGCGCAGCAGGATGGGGAAGCCTCAGAAACCCAGTGCGGTAGTCAGTCAAACTCAAGACGTGAGTAAACTTCCCGATCGGTCAGAAATGCTTCTTCGTCGCAAAAACTTCCAGTGCGGTAAGCGACCCGAGGAGATGTTCCATGTCCAGGTCAGCATCGAATCTCGGTGCAGCCGGGGAAAACGTGAGGGGTCTCTGATCAAGGCATACCAAGCTTGCCAGGTTCAAGGGCGCTGGCGCGAACTTCATCATCGAGCTCGGATCTGGAAAGCCGAGTTGGCAGCTTGAAAAGCGCTGATCCTAGCCCGCATCTTCGCCCTGCCCTCGCCCGACGTTGACCCTGGCTTCCTGCCGACCTTCCGTGAGGGCTGATAATGACGATCCCTTGCAAAACCCTGTCCGTCCGTAACCCTGACCTTCACAGCCAGCGGCCTTGGTGCTGTCATCGTCCAGCGCCTCCGCTTGCGAGCAGCATGCTGCGCGCCATGCTGAAGGCATCATGCAGCGCCTTGTGATCATCAAGGCCTTCGAGAGCATAGCTGTTGAGAAACTGGCGTCCAGCGAGCAGCTTGCGATCGACGGGGCTGACGTCTGCTTCGTCGCAGACCTCTTGCCAGGACTGGGCGATGGTTGTGATCTGATGTTCGATCAATGCGGCCGCTTCCGCTTCTTTCAGATGATAGTGTGGCGCGGCAGCGAGCAGCATAGCGAGCGTGCTGGCGCGACCATCCCCCTTGATCAGCATGGCTTGCGTGGCCTCATTGCCGGTACGACCTTGCGGGCAGATGTCATAGGCAGGGGTAAGCTCCAGCATCCTGCCGTCCCAGAAGGCGGCGTGGTTGCGGGCGTGATCGTCGGTATTCCCGCACAGCACATTAAAGCAGATCCGTGCGTACAGTTCCTTGAGCGTATCCTTGGGGTCGGTGAAGCGGTGGCGGATGAGTTCGGCCAGATCTTCGTAAGAGGCGTAACGGGCCATCATTTCATCAAGACCCAGCATGGTCAGGGCCGAGACCATGGCGTGCCTGGTCCAGCCATCTGCTGTGTGCGTGCGATCAAAACGCTCGATCAGCAGCACATCCCTATGGGCAACGCGGGTCATCGACACGGACGCGGCATTGATCCCGCATGCGGTTGCCAGCTTCATCGCGATGAATTCGGCCTTCACGACGCTGTAGGTGTCGTTGGTTGCAGAGAACTTGGCGATGAACTTCTTCGCGCCGTCATCGATGAGCGCCTTGGGGCGTGCGCCCCCGATCGACGTGCCGTGATTGAGAGCTTGATCGAGCGCCGGGGTCAAAGGGATGCCTTTTTCGACAAGGGCAGCCGCTTCCATGAGCTCATCAAGCGAAGCCTGTGCGGCAAGGCGGGGGACATATTCTGTGGCCGATGCCTGAAAGTCGAGTGCCCCAATCCGGTCGGAGCCTGACTGCAGAAGGAAGGTCAGCTCGCCGATCTCCGACACGCCATCGTCATCAGGTTTCCTGCCCGTCATCCTGTTGATGATGACCCGGCGGCCCCAGGCGTCTGGCGCGCCATCGCGAATGCAGCTTGCCATCGACAGGCCCGTTATGGGCGCAATGATGCCCTCCTGGAGGGGCAGTTCAGGCTCATAGATAGGAATAGCGCTCTTTCGACGGCGATAGCTGGCGCCGTAGGTATAGGTCAGGCGATCGCCATCCTGATCAAGGCGGCCGGCCACCACTGGCTCCGTGGCCCCTGGCAGCCACATCCACACGAAGGCTTCGGCAGCGCCCTCCCTAGAAGTCATCATCGACCTCCCTTACGCCGTGGCGGACGCTCTTGGGCAGAAGGGCCAATTTCTCATCGAGACGGGCATTGTGCGCCTGAAACCCGCGCTCGTCATAGTCGAACAGGCGCACGCCAACGATGGAGGCAACCTCAAGGACAATACCGATCTCGGGTCCCGGCGTGCCTTTTTCTATGGCGGACAGGGTTGTGCGGCTGATGCCCGCCCGGTCCGCCAGTTCCTGGGCGGTTAGGCCCCGCTCGGCACGACCAGTGCGGATCAGCTTGCCAAGCATGGCGAGCGCCTGGAGCGTGACCCTTGAGTAGCTTCTTTTACGGGGCACAACGAACTCCTTCGTTCACTCAAATGAACACGAGGCTTCCTCACGTCCAGAATTCTGCACGTTGTTTCACAAAGCTCATCTCTAATCAAGCTCTGTTCATTTAACTGGTCACAAGAGCCCTTCCCGTCCAGTTTTTGTACTTAGTCAGCCTTTCGAAACCGTGGCCGCCAAGCTCTGCTGCGACCTCATGTTCAGACCCGGAGCCGCAGCTCACAATTCTTACTTTTCACCTCCCCGAGTGCCGCTCCTCTTCAAACGCGAAGAGTTGACACTATATCTGCAAAATGAGAACATAAAGAGAACGAAAAAGGTGAGACATGACCACCACAAGTCCAAATGACGTCGTCGCCAACGCCCTTGCCGAAGTCGCCAAGGCCCGCGCCTGGAGAGAGCGCGCCGAAGCCGAAAGGCGACGCACATTCGGCGCCATACCGACCCGCCAGTCCGTCTACGTCCTGGCGCGCAGGAAGCCTGAAGGAAGCGAGCCCTCCAAACAGTGAGGTGGTCCGAGGTTGGATCAATTGGCGGTGAACCACGCGATCATTGCGCTGTTTGCCGCAGATGCACGCCACGCTCTCACTGCCGCCTTGCAGGACTGTCATCCCCTGCAGGAGCCGTTGATCCAAACTGGACCAGTTTTGATCGGAGATTTGGTCTAGTTGGGGGCCGGCAAGCGGAATGTCCGGTTGTAGGAGCCATGTAGAACTAGCTGTCACAGTTTGGCTCGCCCTCGCTTACCGCCAGCTAAACCCGAACAGAAAAGAAGCGCAGCCAAAGACTGCGCTTCCTCCTTGTCCGCTCATCTATTTCAATGCAGTCCAAATAGCCCGAGCAGTTCCTCTCGCTGGCGTACAAAAGCAGGCGCGCTGCGATCGCGGGGCCGGGGCAAGTCGATGTCGATCAGCCGGGGCTCACCACCCTTCTCGCGCGGGAGGATGAGGATGCGGTCGGCAAGGAAAATCGCTTCTTCGAGATCGTGGGTGACAAGCACCGTCGTCACGTCCTCCTCTTTCCAGATCCTTGCCAGTTCCTGCTGCATGCCGATCTTGGTCATGGCATCCAGCGCGCCGAGCGGTTCGTCGAGCAGCAGGATCTCCGGCTGGACGGCGAGCGCGCGGGCGATGCCTACTCGTTGCGCCATGCCGCCTGAGAGCTGGCGCGGATAGGCGGTTTCGAAGCCCTTGAGACCGACCAGATCGACATAGCGCTGCGAGATGAAGTGCGCCTCGTTGCGGGAAAGGCCTCTCGTCTCGAGGCCGAATCCAATGTTGTCGATGACGGTCAGCCAGGGGAGAAGGCGCGGCTCCTGGAAGATGACGGCACGTTCGGTGCCGACGCCGCGGATGCGACGGCCATCGATCAGGACATCGCCGCTGTCGGCATCTTCAAGGCCAGCAAGAATCCGCAGAAGCGTCGTCTTGCCGGAGCCGCTGGCACCAACGATCGCGAGGCTTTCGCCCGAACGGATGGTGAGGTTCAGATCCTTCAGGACCGGCAGCGGCTGACCGTTGAGCGTGTAGGTCTTGGAGAGGTGACGGATCGTCACCTCTCCGCGAATGGTGTTGGACTGAGCGAGCGCCATGATCAGTTGCTCGCCGTCTCAGGGGAATAGAGGATCTCGCTGGCCGAGAGCTGACGCTCCTTCAGCTTGCCTTCGCGAACCAGGACATCGATCCAGAACTGCAGGTCACGCTCGACCGCCTTGCCGCCGGGACGCACGCCATAGCCCCGGAAGAACTGGGCGATGTCAGGGTTCTCGCCACGCTCGGCCAGTGCCTTGGCGAAGATCTTCCTGGTCTCCTCCGGGTTTTCGCGGGCATAGTCGAGGGCGCGCTCGGACTGTTCGACGAAGACCTTGGCAGCTTCGGGGTGCTTTTCGATGAAGTCGCGGCGCAGTACAATGAAGCCGCCGGCGATTTCTCCGAGCACATCGGTGTCGTCGAAGATCGCACGGAGCCCACCCTTCTGCTTCGCAGCGCCCTCGAAGGTCGTCTGCCAGTAGCCAAATGCCGACACATCGACCTGGCCGGAGCGCAGGACCTGCTCGAGCTGCGGGCCAGGGACGACGATCTGATTGGCGGCATCCGACGGCAAACCGACCGAATGCAGCGCTTCCCGGATCGTGTAGTCGAGATGGGCGCCGAGCGTGTTCACTGCGACGGTCTTTCCGGCAATGTACTTGATGTCGCGGATGGGGCTGTCTTCCAGCACGTAGAAGATCGACTGGACCTCGTCGTTGATGCCATTCGACGGATAGGCCGCGACAAAGTCGTTGCCGCCGATGATCGAGTTCAGGACTGCAGAGGTGGCAGCACTGCCGATTTCGACATCGCCCGAGGCGAGCGCAATGAGCGAGGCCGGGCCGCCCGTGGCATAGCCGACATTCTCGATGGTGATGCCGGTGCCGTCGAAATAGCCGAGTTCGGCGGCCAGTTCATGGGCGGATAATCCGCCCTGGCTCGCGAGATAACGGAACTTGACCTGCTCGGCGGCGAAGGCGGAGCCCGAGAGCGCAAAGGTAATTGCGGCGGAGAGGAGGAGCTTGCGGGAATGGAAGGTCATGGGAGTTTCCTTTGATAAAGAGAATGGAGGGATGCGGCGATGTCTGGTCAGGCCCAGCGGCATAGTCGTCGCTGCAGAAGGACGAGGGCGGCATTGGCGGCGAGGCCGAGCAGCGCGAGAAGCAGGATGGCCGCGAACATCAGCGGGATCTGGAAGTTGTATTGGGCATTCATCACCTGGAAGCCGATGCCCTTGTTGGCACCGATCATCTCGGCCGCGATGAGGAGCAGCAGCGCCGTCGTCGCGGAAAGCCTGAGGCCGACGAAGATGGCGGGGACTGAGGCTGGAAGCACGACACGACGGAAGATCTGCAGAGAGCCGGCGCCATAAGTGCGAGCCATCTCGATAAGCTTCTTGTCGACCTCCTTCACCCCACCGATCGTCGACAGGAGGATCGGGAAGAGCGTCGCCCAGAAGATGACGAAGACCTTGGAGGCTTCTCCGAGACCGAGAAGCAGGATGAAGACCGGATAAAGGGCGAGCGCCGAGGTCTGGCGGAAGAACTGCAAGAGCGGATCGAGTGCCCGCTCGACAGCCCGCACCTGCCCCATGAAGAGGCCGAGCGGAATGCCAAGTCCAACGGCGGCAACAAAGGCGATGCCGGAGCGCTGCAGGCTGATCGCGATGTCATCGACGAGGGCGCCCGAGGAGAGCGCATTCCACAGCGCGCCGATGATCTGATCGAGCGGCGGGAAGACGGATGCATTCACCCAGCCGAGTTTCGACGAGGCCTGCCAGAGGATCAGAAAGGCGATGATGAGACCATAGCGGCCAAGAAAGGGTGTGATGGCTTCGGCCGTGCTGCGAAGCCAGCGTGGTGCTGGTTCCAGATCCGGGGCGAGGTTAAGGCCGTAAACCCGTCCGTGATGGATATCTTCGTAGGACATGGGGGACCTCCTCATTCGGCGGCCTGCACGACCTGATGGTCGGCGGCATATCGGTTGATCGGGAACGGCAGGCCGAGGTTTTCGCGGAGCGTCCGGCCCTCATAGGCGGTGCGAAAGAGCCCGCGACGTTGCAGCTCGGGGATGACGAGATCGACGAAATCGTCGAGGCCTGTCGGAAGCCAGGGCGGCAGGATGTTGAAGCCGTCAGCCGCTTCGTTCTCGAACCATTCCTGCAGCGTATCTGCAATCTGCACGGGCGTTCCGACGATGGTGAAGTGACCGCGCGCCGATGCGACCCACTGATAGAGCTGGCGGATCGAGAAATTGTTCTCGTCAGCAATCTGGCGGATCAGCGCCTGGCGGCTTTTCATGCCCTCGGTCGGAGGAGCGGGCGGCAGCGGACCGTCGAGATCATAGCCCCTCAGATCGAGCGTGCCGCCGGTCAAACCGTTGAGCAGTCCGATGCCGTCTTCTTCCAGGATCAGCGAGGTCAGGCGATCGTATTTTTCGCGCGCTTCCTCTTCGGTCCGGCCGACGAAAGGAGAAACACCGGGCATGATCAGGATGTGGTCGGGGTTGCGCCCGAGGCCGCGAGCGCGGTTCTTGATGTCTCGGTAGAATTCCTGCGCGGTCTCGATATGCTGGTGGGCGGTGAAAATGACTTCTGCCGTCGCAGCGGCCAGACCACGCCCGTCATCGGATTGGCCTGCCTGGACGATCACCGGATGCCCCTGCCGCGACCGAGAGACATTCAGCGGTCCCTTCACCTTGAAGTGCTCGCCCTTGTGAGCGGCATCATGCAGCTTGCCGGGATCGAAGAAGACGCCCGTTTCCTTGTCGCGGATGAAGGCATCGTTCTCAAAACTGTCCCAGAGCTTCTTGACGACATCGACATGCTCAGCGGCGCGCTTGTAGCGGTCGGCATGCGGGAGCTGCGTCTCGCGGTTGAAGTTCTGCGCCGTGGCGTCGCCCGTCGTCGTCACCACATTCCATCCGGCCCGGCCGTCTGAGATCAGGTCGAGCGAGGCGAACTTGCGCGCTGTATTGTAGGGCTCCTCGTAGGTCGTCGACGCCGTTGCGATGAAACCGAGATGGGTAGTGAAGGGAGCGAGAGCGGAAAACAGTGTCACAGGCTCAAAGCCGGCGACCCTTGCATTGCCGCCCTCCCGCGCGCCACCGAAGCCGACGGCCAAACCGTCGGCGAGGAAGTAGGCGTCGAACAATCCCCTCTCGGCGGTGAGAGCCAACTGCTTGTGAAACTCGAAGCTGAGGGCACCATCCGCCGGCTGATCCGGATGCCGCCAGGAGGCGACATGCTGTCCGCCACCGGGAAGGAATGCGCCCAATCTGATCTTGCGTGTCATGGCTGGTCCTCTCTCAGTCGATTGTCGAATGAGGTCAGCCTACATTGTCTATAATTTATATAGAGAAATTAGATTGCGAAGATTCGGCCGCTCGGCGAATGGATTTTCGAATGTGACGACGATCTGAGACATCTGCGACGCGGACGCAAAAAGACTGACGCCCTCTGCTCACTCAGACCCGGAAACGGCTTGAACGCTTACTTCATAAAAACTATGTACGATGAGCGAAATTACCCTTGGGGCCCTTCGGCCGGATATCTCCGCAATGCTCACCAACAAAGGCAAGTATGGTCTGAAAGCGCTGGTCGACCTCGCGGGTCTGGAGCCAGGGCAGACGGCGTTCGTGACCGACATCGCGACGCGAAACAATATACCGAAGAAGTTCCTCGACACGATCCTGCTGGAACTGCGCAACAACGGCTTCCTGCGCTCGAAGAAGGGGCCGAATGGCGGTTACGCGCTGTCAAAAGCCGCGGATGACATCATGATCGGCCAAGTCATCCGCGCCCTTGACGGGCCGCTTGCGCCAATCCGCTGCGCCAGTCGTACGGCATTCGAAGCCTGCGACGATTGCCGGGACCCGGCATCCTGCCAGATCCGGATTTCCATGACGCAGGTCCGCGATGCCATGGCCGCTGTTCTCGACACGATGACGCTGACGCAATTCGTGGCGTCGGAACAGCCCGATCAGGATCTGATCGCGGGCGAGTGATCGCCGGCGCAGCGCAAACGCGCCGTGTCCAGTGCGAGGCAGAACCGATCGATCTGCGCTAAGTCGATTGGCGGGTCGTCCACCTGAATGCCATCGATGAAGGAGGCGGCCTTCTGGATCATCGCGTCCAGAAGTTCGAGTTCGATTGCGGCAGAAGCATCTGCCCCCGAGATCAGCGTCTTCGCGCCAACTTGTCCGCGGGCTGCGGCAGCAATCAGAAATGCCGTCATCAGTCGCGCCAGACAGTCCGCATTTTCGCCAAGGGAGAGAATGTAATCGGGATGGACGGTCAATTCCGATGACGAATCTCCGCCGCGCAATGACACACGCTTACTGTCCAGAATGGCGGCCATCGGTTCAGAACCAACTCCAGATGCCCTGATGATTTGCCAGTCCACAGCACTGATCTCGAAATCCGAACCAGTATTATCCAAGGCGAAAGCCAGACCCGACTGGACCAGCCTCGGAGGCGGAACACCCTCGCGAGGGGCGCTCAAGTCGAAGACATCGCCCAGCACAACGCGTCCGTATATCGCCTTGCGCTGTTCTGCCGATCCGCTGGTGCGCACCAGTTCCAAGGCAACAAGATGCCGGAGCAATTGCTCCGCCGCCTTTGCGTTCCAGGTGGTCAGTCGGCTGACGGCCTCGGCGACGATGAGGTTCGAGATGTCCGCGCCCCCGAAGCTCGCGGGAATGGACATGGCGAGCAGCCCACTCGTGGGCAGATGGGAGACCTGGTCCGGATTGTGACTTGTCGCCGAAGGTCCCAAGCGATCGAGTGCGGCCAAGACATCGGCCTCCCGCGTCAGGGCGACCGGTACGGGTCGTAATCGATCAGCCGTCGATACCACCATCAAACAGACCCTCCTCCACCCAAGCCAGAGTTACGTCACTGCGTGGTATTTGCCATTCTGATACAGGAGTGAACTCCCACCGCTCAAGCGTATCGAAAGGACCCGACCGATCAGGATGACATGGCTGTGTCGCTCGATCGCCTCCTCAACTTCGCAGTCGAGTGCTGCAACTGCATCTTCCAGCACTGGCGCTCCGCTGGCAAGCCTCGTCCATTCGGCTCCAACATAGCGGTCGGGCCCCTTCAATCCACCAATGCCCGCAAATCGGTTTGCAACATCCTGATGGGCGGCACCAATCACATTGACCGCGAAATGGCGGTAACGCTCCACGACCGGCCAGGTAGAGGAGGATCTGTTGAGGAATACCATCATACGCGGGGGATCGACGGACAATGCCGTCGCAGACGTGACCGTGGCGCCTGTGCGCTCCGCCCCCTCTCCTGCCGTGATCACACTGACACCGCCACCCAGCGTTCTCAAGGCCTCCTTCAGACCAGCCGCGTCGGCTGGTCGATCAGACACTGCTCGATCGGGCACTGGGCGAAGGCAGGGCTCGCTGAATTCGCTGGCGATAAAAACGTTCATCTGACCTCTCCGTGCAGACTGCATCTCAAGCATGGGTAACAACCAGGGAACCGAAGCAGTAGACAAGCGTTTTTAATCTCCATATATTTTATAGAAAATATGCCCAGATCTGCCACCCGCGAACCGGAAGGAAGACTGCCATGTTGAAGATCAGGATGTCGTCCCCGAGACTGCAGGCGCAAACGCCGCGCCCCGGCTCCCGTGTCGCAAACATCGGCGGCGGATATACGGGCGCGATCATTGCCAAACTTCTGGTGGAGCGCGGGGTTCGGGACATCGAAGAGGTGACCGTCTTCGAGCCTCGCGAGGAGCTCGGATCTGGCCTTGCCTATGATGTCAAGAACATCGATGTCCGCCTGAATGTCGCGGCACACAGAATGCGCGCGATCCCCGGCGCGCCGACAGCCTTCCTCGACTGGCTGCAGACCAGCGGAACGCTCACCGTCGATCCACAGGCAGTGACCCCGGAAGGCATCTTTGCTCGGCGCCGCGATTTCGGACGGTTCATGCAGGCACAACTTCCGCCCCATCTCGACAGTGGCGCAATCCGACACATCCGCCATGCCGTGCGGGTGGTTGAACGCCAGAGCGATCAGTGGCGGATCTCCGGGGCTGATGGCACTTCCGTCCTGGCCGACATTCTGATCCTTGCGACCGGGCATCCTCCCGCGTCGCGGCCGTCCGTGTTCGACAACCTCGATCCTCCCACGGCTTCTCGTGTGGCCGATGTCTTCGCTCCCAACGCATTTGACGGGATTGAAAAATCCGACCCAATCCTCGTCGTAGGTTCGGGGCTTACAGCGCTGGACGCGCTCAGCCGCCTGGATGCCATCGGCCACGAGGAGGAGATCACACTGCTTTCCCGGTCCGGACTCATGCCAAGGCCGCATGCCGGCGGAGGCTTTTCTCCGTTCGGTGACTTCCGCAGCGCTGAGCTGACCTCTGCGAGGAAGCTTCTGGCAAAGGTGCGAGCGACCGTCTTCAATGCGCAAGCGCAGGGCATTCCATGGCAATCCGTGTTCGATGCGCTGCGCCAACATGCCCAGGAGCTCTGGCAGGGTCTACCAATGCTTGAGCGGCAAAAGTTTCTCCGGCGCCTTCGTCGCTGGTATGACGTCCACCGCTACCGCATGCCACCACAGGCGACCTTTGCGCTGAAAAAGGGCATAGAGACCGGCCGCGTCAGCGTGAAGCGGGGTGATCTCGTATCCATCACCCGGGATGGGAACGACCTACTGGCCGGGATCGAAACCCACAACGGCGGGACCAAGGTTCGGTGTCGCCGCATCCTTCTGGCCACCGGGCCGGAATTCCGGGACTATGCAGCCCATCAAAGGTTTCTGCTCGGCATGCACCGGGATGGCTTCATCCAGTCAGACGCACTGGGTCTCGGCCTTGCCTGCGACACGGCAGGCCACGGAGTCACCGTCACCGGAGCACCAATCACCAGCCTCTTCGTCGCAGGCCCTCCCGCCCGCCCAGCTTTCGGTGAACTCACAGGTGTACCTGAAATCGCGACCCAGGTTGCGGACATAGTGGACAGGATCGTTCGCTGTTGCATCCGCGAGACGAGGACGATCGTGATCAACCCATCGGCGTGAACGGTTGGCGTCTGCTATTGGGTAAATGATGACGGGAGCTCAACTTCAGAAATGGAGGCGCGAAGCTGCCCCCGCGAAAACGCTCACCTCACCCTCAGGGTTAGCGCTCCAGCGCGGAAATAATTGCCGCTCTCCTGCCAGAGTGGAGACGGCATCCACGGTCACTCGCGGCAGGAAAACAGAGGGAAATCAGGTGCTTTTTGTTTAGCCTGTGCAGTCAGGTGAGAATCCAGGTTCTCAAGGCAGGCCATTTTAGGTCGGTTTTCCGCTGAAAATCAGCGTTCGCTTCTCACATGAAAAAGGGACGCCTTCTCAACGACTTGAGCAATTCTCGCTGCTGTTCGTCAGGCCATCCGTCGTACTCAAAGCGGGTTCCGCATAATTGGCTGGGGACCCGCAGCCCTGAGGGAGTCATCTCCTCTCGACTGATCAGTGCATGCGGACACGGTAACCCAATGGTGGTCCACAGAAGCCTCAGGCCGCAGTGTCACGAGATTCCTCGCAGCCCGATTGCTGCCAAGCAATGTTAGAACGACCTTATGGTCCGCGAAACGTCCTGAAGGCTGAGGAAGGCCTGATAGCGTCCTTCATGAAGTGTCGCTACACTCTCGCCGCTTGGCGTATGGATCGAAGCACTCCTTGCGAGTTCACGCATGGCATTGCGAACATCCGGGAAAGCGCCAGCAGCGACGCTACCAAGAATGGCAGAGCCGAGCAGGACAGGTTCGTCCGCTTCAGTCGCGACAACAGGCTTGCAGCAGGCGTCCGCCAGGATCTGGCGCACCAGCGGGCTTGCACCAGCGCCGCCGCTGATTACCACCCGCTCGACGGACGCACCGGATTTTGCCTGCGTCTCGATGATCTGGCGTAGTCCGTAACCGATCCCGCAGAGGCCGGCGATGTAGAGAGCGATCAGACTGTCGAAGTCACGTTCCATTCCAAGGCCAGCAATGACGGCGCGGGCATGCGGATCGGCAAAAGGAGCGCGGTTCCCGAGAAACTCCGGCACGACATGCAGGCCTGCAGCAAGGTCGACGGCCTCTGAGGCATTGGCAATCTTGAGTGCTGCCTGCTCTGCCATGAAGGCGGGCAAAGACTTCCCCTCGGCCTGTGCCCGGGCGGTCGCCTCGGCGGCAGCGGGATGGAAGGAGAGAAGCTGATCTATCGCCGCGCCAGCGGCACTCTGGCCACCCTCGTTCAACCACATGCCGGGGACCATGGCCGAATAATACGGTCCCCAGACACCAGGCACGAAGACGGGTTCTTCCGTCGACGTCATGGTGCAGGAGGAGGTCCCGAAGACGTAAGCCAGGTTCTCGGCCGGCTTGCCGCCGATGCCGACCGTGCCGATTCCACCCGCATGCGCATCGATCATGCCCGCGGCGACCGCCGTGCCGGGCATGAGGCCCATTGCCTCGGCCGCTTCATTCGTCAGCCCCTGCCCCAATCGGGTGCCGGGTTCGACGATGTCAGTGCCGATGCGGGTAAAGCCTTCTTTTGCCAGTTCCAATAGGCCGATCTGCTCGAAATAGCTTTCGTCCCAGCGCGCCTCATGGGCGAGATAGGTCCACTTGCAGGTTACCGTGCAGGTCGAGCGCGCGAGATCGCCGGTCGATTTCCAGGTCAGAAAATCGGCGAGATCGAAGAACTGCCAGGCCGCGGCAAAGGTCGCCGGGCGATTTTCCTTCAGCCACAGGATCTTCGGCGTCTCCATCTCGGGCGAGATGCGGCCACCGACATAGCGCAACACATCATGCCCCATCGCATTGATGCGTTCCGCCTGGGCGACAGCGCGGTGGTCCATCCAGACGATGATGTCACGCTCGGCACCCTCGGACGGCCCTACGGCTAGCGGTTTGCCGCCCTCGCCCAAGACTACCAGCGAGCAGGTCGCGTCAAAGCCGAGCCCGATGACCTCATCCGGCGCAACGCCCGCAGCATGCACGGCTTCGCGAATGATCGCACAGACGGCATTCCAGATCTCGGTGCTCGACTGCTCTACGATCGAGCCTGCCTCGCGATAGAGCGTGATATCGCGTTTCGCGACAGACAGCATGCGCCCCTCAAGGTCGAAGAGGCCAGCACGCGCGCTGCCCGTTCCGACATCGACGCCGATGACGTAACGGGTGGCTCCCTCGGTAGAGTTCTGTGCTGAGGTCATGGTCTTCTCGTCTGTTTCGGCATTGCAAAGCAGGCTGGTGAGAATCAAGCAGGCGTCAGAGATCGACGCTGTTGGGCAAGATCACCAGGTCACGAATGGTCACATTGCGGGGCCGCGACAGCATGAAGAGAACAGCATCGGCCACCTCCTTCGGCTGCATCAGGCTACCATTGGCAAGCGCCTCTTCCATCTTGGCCTTCGGCCAGTCATCGAGGAGTGCTGTAACAACGGGACCCGGCAGAACCGCACCGACGCGCACGCCATTGGGCGCCACCTGGCGGCGGGTCGAATGGACAAAGGCCTGAACCGCGAATTTCGAAGCCGTGTAGATCGGCTCCCAGACGACCGGAACGACGCCGGCGATTGAGCTGGTGAACAGGATGTCACCGGACTTCTGCGCGATCATGTGCGGCAAGACTGCATGCACGGAGCGGAAGGCAGCGTTGATGTTGAGGTTCAGCATACGGTCCCAGGCATCAGGATCGCCTTCCGCGACTGGACCGCCGATATAGGCACCGGCATTGGCGTGGAAGATGTCCAGACCGCCTGCCAGCTCAAGAATGCGCGGCAGGATGCTGGAAACGGCAGGCCCATCGAAGAGGTCGACCACCAGCGGCTTGGCACGCTCGCCGAGTTCCTGGCAGAGTGCCTCAAGCTTATCCTTGGCGCGGTCGATCAGGACGACCGTCGCGCCTTCGGCGATCAGTGTACGGGCGCATTCGAGGCCGATGCCCGAGGCCGCTCCGGTTATGGCGGCAACCTTGCCCTTCATCAGTTCAGTCATATCAGTCTCCAGTCTTTGGATCAGGCGCGGCCATGGCTGACGCGCGAGCGGCGGGCGAGCGAGTCGACGATGACGGCGATGGCGAGAACGGCACCGGTGATCATGTAACGAAGCGACGAGCTGAGGTTGAGAAGCGTCAACCCGTTCGAGATCGCCTGGATGACGATGATGCCGAGCAGTGCCGAATAAGCGCTGCCGCGTCCGCCGAAGAGGCTGGTGCCGCCAATGACGGCTGCTGCGATCGCGTTGAGGTTGACGTCACCCGTGCCGGCCTGCTGGCTGGACGATGCGAGGCGCGATGCGGACAAAGTGCCGCCAAGAGCTGCCAGCGTCGAGCAAAGCATGAATGCGCTCATGTAAATGCGGCGGACATTGATGCCCGAACGGCGTGCAGCCTCGCGGTTGCCACCGACGGCAAACATCGAGCGGCCCCACTTGGTCTTGGTGAGCGCATAATTGAGGATCACGACCAGGGCGACGAACAGGCCAAACATCCATGGCACGCCGCGTCCAAGGTTCAGGTAGTAGACTGCAGCTTCGAGGACCACCGTCAGGACCACGGCCTTGACGATCAGGCTGCTGATCGGTTGCGAGGAAAGATTGGCCGCCTGTCGGCGCGCGCGGATGACCATACCGGCGACGATGAGGACGGCGCCGGGCACAAGTGCCAGCAGGTAAGACAGCCAGTCCGGCATCACGAGGATCTGGCCGAACCGGACGAGCGGCGAGGCATAGGGCAAGTTGATGCTGCCCGTCGGGCCGAGGATGTAGAGCTGCAAGCCGAGCAGCGCGAGCAGGCCGGCAAGCGTTGCAACGAAGCTCGGCATGCCCAGGCGATTGTACATCATCGCGTAGAGCGCACCGACGCCAGCTCCCGTCACCAGTGCCGCGCCGATGGCGAGCGGCAACGAGATCCCGGAGTTGACCCAGAGCACGCCGATGATCGCCGAGGCGAGACCGCTCATCGAGCCAACCGAGAGATCGATCTCGCCGAGAATGAGTACACAGACGATGCCAAGCGAGATGATGCCGACCGTCGCACAGTCGAACAGCAGGTTTACGAGGTTGTTCGGCGCAAGAAAGATCGGATTGAGGATGCTGAAGACCGTCGAAATAACGATCAGACCGATCGCGACCGGCAACATTCCGAGGTCGCCGGAACGAACCCGGCTGACGAAGGCACGGACCATGCCGCCGATGCCATCGGCGTGGCGGACGCGCTCATCGCTGCGATCGAGAGCAAGGGGCGCAGGCTTGTTTTCATTCGACATCTGAGTGCTCATGCGGGGCTCCCGCCGATTTCGGCCTGTTCGACGGCCTTTCGGCCGGCGCGTCGCGAGACAGAGTTTTCCGTGGCGCCGGTGATGGCGGCCACGAGTTCGTGGTTGGAGGCGTCAGGCGAGAAGACGCCGTTGTTCTTGCCAAGACGCAGGACGACGACGCGGTCGGCAACGGCACGGACGTCTTCCATGTTGTGGCTGATGATGATGACGCCGAGGCCGCGCTCACGGACGCGCTCGATCAGGTTCAGGACTTCGGCGGTCTGGGCGACGCCAAGTGCTGCCGTCGGCTCGTCGAGCATAATGATCTTCGGGTCGAGCAGAAGCGAGCGGGCAATCGCGACGGTCTGTCGCTGGCCACCGGACAGTGAGGCAATCGGCTCACGCACCGATGGAATGCGGGCGGCGAGTTCGCGCAGCAGCGTCCACGCACGCACCTCCATCGCCACCTCGTCGAGGTTCCAGGGCGAGAGTTCGTGTCCAAGAAACAGATTGGCGACGACATCGAGATTTTCGCAGAGCGCCAGATCCTGAAAGACCGTCGCGATGCCGAGTTCGAGCGCGCGGCTCGGGCTGTCGAGCGAAACTTCCTGACCCATGAACTCGATCCGGCCGGAACTGGGCTGGTGGACGCCGGCCAGGACCTTGATCAGGGTCGACTTGCCGGCACCATTGTCACCGACGAGAGCGACGACCTCGCCCGCCTTCACTTCAAGCTCGATGCCGCTCAACGCGGAAACCGCCCCGAAATTCTTCGAGACATTGCTCAGCTTCAGGATGGTCGTGCCCTTAGGCGGCAGACCGATGTCATTTCGTTGCATGACGGGGCTCTTCTTTGGGAAATGGGATACGCCCGGCCGGAGCAAGCCCCGACCGAGCGCCTTGGGAGATCATTGCTTGATAATGCCGAGCTTCTTGCAACCCTCTGCATATTCACCGGTGCAGACATCTTCGGGCTTCTGGATGCCCTTGTCGAAGATCTCTGCCTTGATGTTTTCTGCAGTCACAACGGCCGGCACGAAGAGCTCGGACGGCGTGTCGTAGAGTGTCGTCTTGGCTTCGACCGTCTCGCCCTTCAGAAGCTTCACAGCCACATTTGCTGCTGCAGCCGCGACGATTTCCGATGGCTTGGAAATCGTGTTGTACTGGTCGCCAGAGATGATCAGCTGAAGGGCCGCGATCGTCGCGTCGTTGCCGGTGACAGGCGGGACAGGATTTACGCCAGCGGCCTTGAAGGCAGCAATCGCGCCACCGCCTGTGCCGTCGTTGGCAGCAACGACGCCCTTGATCTCGGCGCCGAAGCGGGTGATCTGGCCGGCGGCCCATTCCTGTGCCTTTGGCGGCGCCCATTCCGGCGTGTCGAATTCGGCAAGCGTCTTGTAGCCGGAGTCCTTCAAGCCGCGATGGATACCGTCACGAATGAGGCCAGCCGCCGCATCGGTTGGCGAACCGTTGATCTGCAGCACGCCCGCACCTTCGGGAACGCCACTGGCCTTGAGGTTGTCAACCAGCGACTTGGCGATCGCATGGCCGATGCCTTCATTGTCGAACGACACGTAGTAGTTTGCAGCCTTGTCCGGGATCGGACGGTCATAGGCGATGACCTTGACGTCCTGGGACTGGGCAATCTCGACGAGAGCGGCGGCGGCCGCGGAATCGACCGGGTCAAGAACGATGACCTTGGCGCCCTGGGCGATCACCGAATTGAACTGCTGCTGCTGGAGTGCGACATCCGCATTGGCGTTCTGATAGATGACGGTGCAGGTCGGGCAGAGCTTCTCCATCTCTGCCTTGAAGCCGGGATAGTCGTGCTCTTCATAACGCGTCGATGCCTGGTCGGGCATCAGAAAGGCGACTGTCGCCCCTTCCTGCGCGAGAGCAGAACCGGAAAGCATTGCGGCGAGACCGACGGTCGCCAGCAGCATGGAACGAATTTTCATATCTCATTCTCCTCCTTGAATGGGAACAGCTCGCCTTGTGAGGCTGCTCCGGACTGTCATTCTCCCGCCCATTCCGCGTCGCCCGACATGAGGACGCAGCGCATCGTTCGTCGCCGAGCACATCGGCGCCGCAAGACATGGGCACTGGCAGAACGCCTCCCGGTCGACCCTCCACAGCCAACCTGTATCATCGATTGAGCACCACTGCTCAATCGATGAAGCAAGAATTGCCACTTCTCTCGTTTGATGTCAAGTTGGGTCTCGCAGGAGGATTTCGTGAATCAGCAGCGCCCGCAGAAAAAGACGACGATCTATGATCTGGCCGAACTTGCTGGAACCTCGGCGAGTGCCGTCAGCGCCGTCCTGAACGGCAACTGGAAAAAGCGCCGGATCAGTAGCCAGTTGGCGGAAAAGATCACCCGGATTGCCGAGGAACAGGGCTATGCCATCAATATGCAGGCAAGCCTGCTGCGCCGGGAAAAGTCCCGGATCATTGGCATGATTGTTCCCAAATACGACAACCGGTATTTCGGCTCGATCGTCGAGACCTTCGAAATCATGGCGCGCGAGCGCGGGCTGTTCCCGATCATCACCTGTACGCTGCGTGATCCCGACTTAGAGATGGAAGCGGCCCGCACCATGCTGTCATACCAGGTGGAATGGCTGATCTCCACGGGTGCAACCGATCCGGATCGTATAACCGACATCTGCCTGGCCGCCGGAACGCACAGCCTGAACCTGGACCTACCAGGTACGAAGGCAACATCGATCATCTCCGACAACTTTGCCGGTGCGCGCGAACTCACGCGGCGCACACTGATCAATCATCACACGAAGACCGGTGCCATGGCGCCGCTGCTCTTCATCGGCGGTCGTGGCAGTGACCATAACACCGCCGAACGTATCCGCGGCTTCCGAACTGCCCATCAGGATCTCGGCGTGCCGATCGAGGAACACCATGTCCTTGCCTGCGGCTACGCCCCGGAAAAGGCCGCGCAAGCGCTCAGCGCCATGGCGACCAGAGAAGGAAGCGTGCCGCGCGGCATGTTCGTCAACTCAACCATTTCGCTCGAAGGCGTCATGCGCTGGATCAAGTCCTCAGCCCACTTTCAGGGTGAGCAACCCATCATCGGTTGCTTTGACTGGGACCCCTTCGTCGCCCTACTCGGCCACGACATCGAAATGGCACGCCAGGACGTGCCCGGCATGCTTACCGCCGTCTTCGACATTCTCGAGAAAGGAAGCAGCGACGGCCGCAAGCTGATCGAGATCCCGCCGATTTTCGCATAAGCCAAATAGATCAGACAATCTGAAGCGTTTGGTAGATCTAAAGTCGGGGGTGCAAACATCGGCCATCGGCACCGTCAAGAGAGGCGGGACATATTGCGAGATAGCAATCTGTCGCTGCGCGATCATGTGCGCTCTAAACAGCGCACTAAGGTACTCGCGTACGTATGCCGATTCACCTCCGGCTCGGCGCTCCTGAGCGGAAATAACTGCCGCTCTCCCGCCGTGTTGACGTCGGCCCCAAAGCCAGGGCACAAAGATGGCATTCCCGCTCGCTCGCGACAGGAAAACAGGGGCAAATCAAAGGCGACCTTACTTAACATCTGAAATCATGTGAGAATTCAGGCCTTCCAGGTGGACTCTTTTAGGACGGCTTTCCGCTAAACAATCCTCCGCTCTTCACAGAAGGAAGCGACGCCTTCTCAACAACTTGAGAAATCCCGACTTCTGTTTTTCAGGCCATCCGTCGTGTTGAAGCGGGTCTCGCAAAATGGCTGGGGACCCACGAGCGATACTTGCAAAACCATGGAGCCAGTCCGCCTCTGTCGCGTTTACGACAGAAGCGAACGTCTCTCACGGAACGTTGGGCATCATTGACCGCAAGGCCGACAAATTTGGCTGACGCGAATTTCAAGCCATACTGATACGCCGTCCGGACCGAACACTCTCATGCGCTGCATCTGCCAATTCCAGGGCAAGCAGACCATCTTCGCCACTGGGGGAGATTGGAGCACCGCTTTCAATTGCTGCAACGAAGCCAGCGATCTCTTTAGCATAAGCTTCGGTGTATCTGGTCATGAAGAAGTCGTGCAGCGGCGGGCGGGTGTAGCCTTCAGCAGTCGCCACCTCGATTGAGATGGGTCGCTGGTTTTCCGCAGAGACTGAGCCTTTCGAGCCATGTACTTCGACGCGCTGGTCGTAGCCGTAAGTGGCGCGACGGGAATTGGAGATCACCGCCTGGCGACCCGTTGCCGTTTCGAGGATGACACTCACGCTGTCAAAGTCGCCGGCGGCCCCGATCTCTGGATCGACGAGGACAGCGGCGTGAGCGGAAACGGACGAGATTGCCTCGCCGTCCAGCAGGAACCGCGCCATATCGAAATCGTGGATCGTCATGTCGCGAAAGATGCCGCCGGAGCGGGCGATATAGTCGAGCGGCGGCGGACCGGGATCGCGCGAGGTGATCGTGATCATTTCGACCTTGCCAATGCGGCCATCGTCGATCGCCTGCTTGACCGCCATGAAATGCGGGTCGAAGCGTCGGTTGAAGCCGACCATCAGCTTGGCGTTCGTCTGTTTGACCACGTCGATGCAGGCCTTGACCCTGACAACGTCGAGATCGACGGGCTTCTCACAGAAGATCGCCTTACCGGCCCGAGCAAAGCGCTCGATCAGGTCGGCATGGGTATCTGTCGGTGTGCAGATGATGACCGCATGAATGTCACGGGCTGCTTCGATGTCATTGATCGTGCGAACCTCGGCACCGTATTGAGCGGCGATCGATTGGGCGGCCGCTGGAAATGCATCGGCGACTACGACCAGTTTCGCATCGGGATTGCTGCTCACCGCCTTGGCGTGGACGCGGCCAATCCGGCCCGCGCCGAGTAGGGCGAAATTCACTGTCATCGTCTTGTCTCCTATCGGCTCGGTCAGCCGTTGATCATGGTTGTGAAGCGGGCAAGCTCGTGCGCTGGCAAACCGACATTGTGTCGGTCGGCGGGATAGGCGCCGCTTTCGACGTCCTGGCGGAATTCGCGGAAGGCGGCGATCCGCTCTTGCTGAAGGCGGTCACACTCGGCCGCAAAGTTGCGGTAGGTTTTGGCGTGGCGCGGAACGTGGCCACGGGTCTGACCGAGCACGTCATCGGCAAAGAGGTACTGTGCGTCACAGCCGGCGCCCGCGCCCATCGAGATCATGAAGAGCGAGGTCTTCGCGCTGATGAGTGCGGCGACCTCAGCGGGGACAACCTCGATCTCTGCGGCGAAAGCACCAGCCTCTTCCAGTGCTTGCACCGCCATCCAAATGGACAGTGCGCTGTCGGCCGTCTTGCCAACGGCCTTGAAGCCGCCGGTCCAGGTGGCCTTGGAGGGGACGAGGCCGACATGACTGCAGACCGGGATCCCTTCGTCGCGCAGCCTGCGAATGATGCCGAGACTGGCCGCACAATAGACGGCGTCACCACCTGCCCGAATCGCATGGAAGGCCGCCCGGAGATAGTCTTCCGCAGTGACGAAGTCGCCATATTCCAGGCCGGGGACAGCAAAGACTGTGGGCGCCGCTTCACGGAAGGCAGGGCCGAGCAAGTCCGGGGGGACGGAGACCATTTCGATGCCGGCTTTCTCGGCGGCCTCTGCCTCCTCGAGTGTGACGACACGCAGCATGCTCAGTTGCCGCTTGCCCTTGAGCGCCAGAATGTCGGCGACGGTGGGACGGTTGGATTTCATCGGATCTTCCTCTGGCGCCTTGCGCCTACAAAAGGGATTTCAGTTTGACGGAGGGGTCAGCAAGCGCTGCAGGATCCGGATGTGCCCGCCTTGCAATCAGCATTTCCGCAAGACGAATGTCGCGTGCGACCGCGCCGCCGGGCCCAAGGCCGCTCGCCGCCAGGAGGCGTCCGTCGGCATCGAGATGGAAGAGGATTTCGGCCGCCGTCGAGACCGAGCGGGAGACTGTTGCGGTCGCGCCATCCGACAGTCCGGCCACCTGCAGCGTCAGGTCGTACTGATCCGACCAGAACCACGGAACAGCATCGAAGGCCTGTGCCTTGCCCAGCATGTTCGCGGCCGCGACATTGCCCTGTTCCTGGGCGTTGCGCCAGGATTCGAGCCTAACCCGCCGCCCTCCATAGACTGCGACCGGATAGGAACAGCAGTCGCCTGCGGCGAAGATGTCGGTATCACTCGTTCGGAGATGGTCATCGACTGCTATGCCGTTTTCGAGGGCGAGTCCCGCCTGCCCCGCAAGCGCCGTATTGGGCTCGGCGCCGATACCGACCACGAGCGCATCCGCAGCGATCCGGCGGCCGTCGGCGAGTGCGATGCTCACTGATGTATCGTTCTCGGTGATGGTCTCGATGCCCACACCACAGATGATGTTGACCCCTTCGTGGTGATGACGCGTCTGCAGCGCGAGCGCCAATGGCTCGGGCACACCGCGCATCAGGACACGTGGCTGGACCTCGATCAGCGTCACCATAGCTCCGAGTGCGCGCCCCATGGCCGCGAGCTCCAGGCCGATGAAGCCGCCGCCGAGAATGGCGAGGTGCTGGCCGTCTCGCATGATCTGCCGGATGGCTGCTGCCTGCTCGACGGTTCTCAGAACGTGCACGCGCGTCCCATACTCCAATCCTGGCAGCCGACGCGGCGAGGCGCCTGTTGCCAGGAGAAGACGCTCATAGGGAAGCGAATCCCCGTCACCGAGTGCAAGCGTGTGGCCAGCCGTATCGATGGCCGAGACATTGCGTCCCCGAAACAGGGTGATGCCGGCCTCGGCAAACCGGGCCTCGGCAACAATCGGCCGCACGCTTTCGGCCTCCGCACCCGTCTTCGACAAGGGCGGCCGCTCATAGGGCAGATGGGGCTCGTCGCCAATCAAGGTGACGGTTCCCTGATATCCCTGCTCGCGCAATGCGAAGGCAGCGCGCACGCCCGCCTCGCCCGCCCCGACGATCACCATGCCCGGAGAGCCCATCTCAGCCGACCTGAATGAAGACGCGCCCGCCTTCGACCTTGACCGGATAGGTCTTCAGGTTGACGCAGACAGGAGCCCCCTTGGCCTCGCCGGTCTTGTAGTTGAAACGGCCATTGTGTTTCGGACATTCGATGATGTCGTCCATGACAAGGCCATCCGCCAGATGCACGTTTTCGTGGGTGCAGTGACCAGCCGTCGCATGAAAGCTATCCTCGGGGCTTCGATAAATGGCGAAGCTCTTGCCGTCGTGATCGAAGCGGATGACATCCTCTTCGTCGATCTCATGCCTGTCGCAGACGTCGATCCAGTTGCTCATCGGGTTCTCCTCCCCAAATTCGTGGTTATCTCGGCAGCCGGCGTTACTCCGCCGCCGGTGCCATGGCCTCGTTATGGAAGTCCTCGCGGTAAGGCTTGGCTGTCAGTGGCAGTTCGCGTCTGAGGAAGTAGTCCTCATTACGGAGCTGGCGCAGGAAGGCCGGGATCATCTCGCGGTAACCGTCGAGGATCGACGGGCTCGGCGCAGGAAGATCGTCCTTGATCATCGCGTGCAGTTTCGGCAGCGCGTGATAGGGCACCATCGGGAACATGTGGTGCTCGACGTGATAGTTCATGTTCCAGTAGATGAACCGGCTGATCGGGTTCATGTAGACCGTGCGGCTGTTCAGACGGTGGTCGATCACATTGTCAGCAAGACCACCATGCTGCAGGAGCCCGGTCATGACATGGTGCCAGGCACCATAGAGGCGCGGCAGGCCGACCAGCATCAGCGGCAGGATTGAACCGAGGTAAACCGCGAGCGCCACCGTCGCAACGTAGATCGCAAGCCACACGCGGGCTGCAAAGATGGCCTTGGGCTGCTCGGTCTCCGGCACAAAAGTCTTTTCTTCGGCGCTGATGATGCCGAAGGCATTGCGCACCATGTCGACCATCGCGTGCCAGGCGTCCAAGAGACCAAAGAAGTTGAGAACCAGGCGCAAGAGATCCGGCGGGCGCATGACGGCAATTTCCGGATCGCGACCGACGATGACAGTGTCCGTGTGATGGCGCGTGTGGCTCCAGCGCCAGGTGACCGGATTGCGCATGATCATGAAGCAGGCAATCTGATAAACGACCGTGTTCATCCACATGGTCTTGAAGGCCGTACCGTGGCTGCATTCATGCCAACGGCTATCGGATGCTGACCCGTAGAGCACACCGTAGGCAAGGAAGAACGGGATCGCCCAGAGACTGCCCCAGAAGTAGATGCCGAAGCCCGCGAGCACGATCATTGACCCCAGCCAGATCGCGGTATCGCGAATGGCCGGTCCATCTTCCCGTTTCATCAGCTCCTTCATCTGCTTGCGCGGAACGTCCGTATGGTACCACTCGGCCGCCGAAAGGCCGCTTGCCACGGCGGCCTGGGCGTCGCGTCCCAGCAGACTGTAATCTCTCTTGCTCGCTAGCCTCGCCACGATATCCTCCTGCCTGTCCGTTTCTCGCCGGACCAATTCGTTTGACGAATGCCAGAAGGAATATCGCGGATTTCATTCTGCTCAATGGGGCCTTGATATATTCTATCATTTCACATCATAATGCCGCCCATTAATGATGGAATGACATCAAGAGAGAGCTTATGGCATCGCGCCCCACTATCGCCGACCTGGCCAAGGCAGCCAATGTCAGTGTCGCCACCGTCGACCGTGTTCTGAATGGACGCCACAAGGTGCGCGAAGACACGGCAAGACGCGTCTATGATGCGGCCAACGAGATCGGTTTTCACGCCGTCGGACTGCTGAGACAGCGGGTCTTTGAAGGCTTGCCGCAATACAAGCTGGGCTTCGTGCTGCAGAAGCCCGATCATCATTTCTATCAGGCCTTTGCGCGCGAGATCGAGAATGCGGTCCAGAATCATCCGGGCATCCGAGGCAATGCGCATATCGACTTCTGCACATCGCAGACGCCATCAGAACTGGCCGAAAAATTGCGAGAGATCGGCGGGCGAAACCAGGCGGTGGCCATGACCGCTCCCGACTACCCTGCCCTTTCTGTTGCAGTCGAAGAGATGAAGGCGAAGGGCGTGCCCGTCTTCTCGCTGCTGTCGGATTTCGCCTCCGGCATCCGTGAAGGCTATGTCGGGCTCAATAATCGCAAGGCCGGGCGCACCGCGGCATGGATGATCGCAAAGACGGCGAAAAAGCCGGGAAAAGTGGCCGTTTTCGTGGGAAGCCATCGCTTTCATGGTCACGAATTGCGCGAAATAGGCTTCCGCTCCTACTTCCGCGAACATGCGCCGGACTTCGAGGTCCTCGACACGTTGGTAAACCTCGAGACGGTTCAGATCACCCATGAAGCCACCCTCGACCTCTTGCTCCGCCACCCAGACCTGGTCGGTTTTTATGTGGCAGGCGGCGGCATGGAGGGTGCGATCTCGGCTATTCGCGAGGAGAAACTCGGCGGCAAGCACATCGTCGTCGTCAATGAACTGACGCCGATTTCGAGGGCCGCCCTGGCAGACGAGGTAGTGACCATGGCGATTGCCACGCCGCTGGCAAACCTTTGCCGGGAGCTGGTGCAATTGATGGTGGCTGCGGTGGATGACGGCCCGGCAACCGCCCCAGGCCAGACATTTCTGCCGCTGGAGCTCTATGTTCCAGAGAACATCTGATGCCGAGGATGTAATTCCATCATTCTAATTCGCAAATTCTATCATGAATGACATAGCATCGCGTCATTTCCTCTTTGACGAACGTCATGAAACCTGATGATTTCGACGTCAGCGAGCCCCGAGGAGGAACAAGGGACTTGCCAGACACTTCGGGAGAATTTCATGGCTGCGCCCACTTTCGCGCTCAACCATATGGTTGCGCCACAGATGCCGCTTGGCGCTTTTTTCAAGCTCGGCAAAACTCTTGGCATCAACCAGTTTGAGATCCGCAATGATCTCACGGACAATGCCATTCTAGACGGAACGTCTCCTTACCAGGTGCGCGAGCTTGCGGATGGAGAAGGCGTGGAAATCATTTCCATCAACGCCCTTCAGCGGTTCAACGAATGGACACCAGCTCGTGAGGAAGAAGCGCGAAGCCTTGCGACCTATGCTAGCGCATGCGGGGCGAAAGCCCTCGTGCTGGTGCCCGTGAATGATGGCACCGGCAAGCTCGAAGGCGAGCGCCAGGGCAATCTTCGTGTAGCACTCAAGGGGTTGAAGCCGATCCTCGAGCAGGCGGGCATCATCGGTCTCGTCGAGCCGCTGGGCTTCCAGATCTGTTCACTGCGCTCCAAGAAGGAAGCCGTCGATGCCATCCAGGCGATCAACGGTACGGATCGCTTCAAGCTGGTGCATGACACCTTCCATCACGTTCTCGCTGGCGAGCCGGACGTGTTTCCGGCGATGACGAGCCTCGTCCACATCTCAGGGGTCGATGACGGCCAAGTCAGCGTCGACGACATGCGTGATCCGCATCGGGTCATGGTGACCGCTGGGGATCGCCTCGCCAATGTGGCGCAAATGCGGGCCCTGCTCGCTCAAGGCTACACGGGACCCTTTTCTTTCGAGCCTTTTTCGTCCGCTGTTCATGCCACGACCGATGTGGTCGGCCTTGTCAAAGGCAGCATGGATTTCGTTTGCGAGAAGCTCTGACCAGATCCCCACACGCCCAGGAGGAGTTGGGCGTGTGGGCGAATTGCCTCCTGGGAGGAGGCGTGCCGGCTTTCAGGGGTGTTGCCGGGCACCGCACAACATGTGGAGGATTACAATGAAGAAGATCGTGGCAGGTGCCCTTCTGGGCGTGCTGATGGCATCCAGCGCAATGGCAGGCAATATCGGCGTCTCGATGGCGAACTCCGATACCTTTCTGACCGTGCTGCGCAAGGGCATCGAGAAGGCGGCCGGCGATGCCAGCCAGCCCGTTCAGATCGAAATTGCTGATGACGACGTGCAGAAGCAGCTTTCGCAGATCCAGAACTTCATCGCGTCTAAGGTCGATGCGATCATCGTCAACGCCGTCGACACCTCGGCAACCGCGCCAATGACCAAGCTTGCCATCGATGCCGGAATCCCGATTGTCTACGTGAACCGGCAGCCGGCAGACGTGGACGCACTCGGTGACAAGGGTGCGTTCGTCGCTTCGAACGAAGTCGAGTCTGGCACTCTCCAGACCCAGGAAATCTGCAAGATCCTCGGCGGCAAGGGCGATATTCTCGTGATGGTCGGCGATTTGGCCAACCAGGCGGCTGTGCAGCGTACGAAGGACATCCACGATGTGATCGCGACGCCTGAATGCGCGGGCCTGAAGATCCTCGACGAGCAGACCGCTGTCTGGGACCCGGTCAAGGCTCAGGATCTGATGACCAACTGGATTGCTGCTGGCCACAAGCCGGCAGCCGTCATCGCCAATAACGACAACATGGCGATCGGCGCGATCAATGCCATGAAGTCGGCTGGCTGGGACATGAAGGATGTCGTCGTCGGCGGTATCGACGCGACCCAGGAAGCGCTTGCCTATATGAAAGCCGGAGACCTCGACGTCACCGTCTTCCAGGACGCCTTCGGTCAGGGAGCAGGCGCTGTGGATGCAGCCGTCAAGCTCGCCAAGGGTGAGAAGGTCGACGCAAAGGTCTGGATCCCATTCCAGCTCGTCACGCCTGACAACATGGATCAGTTCGTCACCAAGAACTGATGCTACGATAAACGGGCCTGCCGCCAAACGGCGGCGGGCCTGTCATTCGGGGAGGAGCCGACATGGCACGATCACAGGCAGTGAGCCCGCAAACCATGCAGGCCGTCAGAGAGAGCGGAGCCGTACCGCAAAGCGAATACCTGCTCGAGGTCTCGGACGTGCGGAAGGAATTTCCAGGCGTTGTAGCGCTCGACGATGTCCAGTTGAAACTCCGTCGGGGAACAGTTCACGCCCTGATGGGTGAAAACGGCGCTGGCAAGTCGACTTTGATGAAAATTCTCGCCGGCATCTACACGCCGGACAGCGGCAGCTTCCGGCTCCGTGGCATCGATATTCGCCTCAAGAATCCACTCGATGCCCTGCAGAACGGGATCGCGATGATCCATCAGGAACTGAACCTGATGGCACCGATGACGGTATCTGAAAACATCTGGATCGGGCGCGAGCCGCTGACACGCTTTGGGCTGATCGACCATGCTGAAATGAACCGTCGAACGGCAGCGCTGTTCGAGCGTCTGGGCATCGACATCGAGCCGGAGATAAAGGTCGTCAAGCTCAGCGTCGCCAATCGCCAGATGGTCGAAATCGCCAAGGCAGTCTCCTTCAATTCCGACGTCCTGATCATGGACGAGCCCACCTCTGCGCTGACAGAGAAGGAGGTCAACCACCTCTTCCGCATCATTCGTTCGCTGCGCGAGGATGGAAAGGGCATCATCTACATCACGCACAAGATGAACGAACTCTTCGAGATCGCAGACGAGCTGTCGGTTTTTCGTGATGGCAAATATATTGCGACCTGCAATTCCGCTGACGTGACGCGCGACGACATCATCCGGATGATGGTGGGACGCGAAATCACCCAGATGTTCCCAAAGGAGCCTGCCCAGATCGGGGATGTCGTCCTGTCCGCAAAAGGCCTGACGCTGAACGGCGTCTTCCGCGACGTGTCGTTTGACCTGCGGGCGGGCGAGATCCTCGGCGTTGCAGGGCTTGTCGGTTCGGGCCGCTCGAATGTGGCGGAAACCATCTTCGGCGTCACGCCCGCCGATGCAGGCACAATCGAGCTGTTCGGGAAGCGAGTAGACGTCTCCTCGCCATCCATCGCGATGGCTCACGGCATGGCTTTCCTGACTGAAGACCGCAAGGAAACCGGGTGTTTCCTCATGCTCGACATCCAGGAAAACGCCCAGATGGCTGTCCTTCAGCAGCGTTACATCAATCTCGGTTTCGTCCAGCAGGAAAAGCTGAACAAGGCGGCGGCCGAGATGGCCAACAGGCTGCGCGTGCGCACGCCGGATATGAACGAGCCGATCATCAATCTCTCCGGCGGCAACCAGCAGAAGGTTTTGATCTGTCGGTGGCTGATGACCAATCCCAAGATCCTGATCCTCGATGAACCGACCCGCGGCATCGATGTAGGTGCAAAGGCGGAAATCCATCGCCTGATCTCACAGCTCGCAGGCCAGGGTGTGGCGATCATCATGATCTCATCGGAAATGCCCGAAGTGCTCGGGATGAGTGATCGCATCGTCGTGCTGCATGAGGGCCGGGTCACGGGGATCCTGGACCGGGCGGAAGCCGATCAAGTCAAGATAATGGAGCTGGCGTCGCGTTGACGACCGGCGGGGAGGAAATCATGTCAGATGCCACCAACGAACTGGGCGAGACGTCCAAGACGGGCCTCAAGAAGGTCCGACGGCTGCCACCTGAAGTCTCGATCCTGGCCGTCCTGATCGGGATCGCCCTCGTTTTCGAAGTCATCGGCTGGTATGTTGTCGGCGAGAGCTTTCTCGGCAACAAGCAGCGCCTGTCAATCATCGTGCTTCAGGTCGCCGTCACCGGCATCATCGCTGTCGGTGTCACCCAGGTGATCATCACAGGCGGCATCGATCTGTCGTCTGGATCGATGGTGGGCTTTATCGCCATGGTCGTAGCCAGCTTCGCCCAGACATCGATGAACGCGCGAGCCGTGTTTCTGCAACCCGAATACGCTGCTTTTGGCATGGACTGGTTTATCGATTCCAGCCCGCTATGGCCGCTTCTGGCCGGTATCTTGCTCGGCGCGTTGCTCGGCTACATCAACGGTCTCATCATTGCAAAGACTGGCATTCCGCCCTTCATCGCCACGCTCGGCATGATGGTGACTGCACGTGGCCTTGCCAAATGGTACACGGAGGGGCAGCCTGTCGCCCTGCTCAACGAAAACTTCACCTGGCTGGGACAGAGCTTCGATCTCTGGGGCTTTCCGGTGCCACGTACGGTGATCGTCTTCTTCATCGTGGCCACGATCTGCCATATCGCGCTCTGCTACACCCGCTACGGCAAGTTCACTTATGCCATTGGCGCGAACCCGCAGGCGGCCCGCGTCTCCGGCATCGACATCGGCAAGCATCTCATCAAGGTCTATGCTGTTGCGGGTTTGCTGTCGGGTCTTGCGGGGGTGATGCTGGCAGCGCGAGCACAATCCGGTCAGCCAAACATGGGCATTTCGTTCGAGCTCGACGCGATCGCCGCAGCCGTCATCGGCGGCACCTCGCTCACCGGCGGCATTGGCCGCATCACGGGAACTGTCATTGGCACCATCATTCTCGGGGTTGTCACGTCCGGGTTCACCTTCCTCAAAGTCGGCGCTTACTATCAGGAGATCGTCAAGGGTGCGATCATCGTCGCGGCCGTCGTCATCGATGTACACCGCCAGAAGAAGAAATCCCGCGCCTGAGCCTCCCGGGCGACCTGAGGCGATGCGGGGATGAAAAGATCCGCATCGCCTCCCTTTTCAGCTGACCCACTTCCAGACCGACATTCGGAGAATTCGCCTCCCATGAAGACCTATGTGCTCACCGTATCCTGCCAGTCGACCCGCGGCATAGTGGCCGCGATCTCCGGCTACCTGGCCGAGCAGGGCTGCAACATCGTCGACAGCTCCCAGTTCGATGACCTCCACACCGGCCAATTCTTCATGCGCGTCTCCTTCATCTCGGAGGAAGGCAGCGCCCAGACGGCGATCGAAAAGGGTTTTGCTGCTGTTGCCGAGCGCTTCGGCATGAACTGGAACCTCTACGACTCCTCGAAGCGCGAAAAAGTCCTGCTGATGGTCTCGCGCTTCGGCCATTGCCTGAACGACCTTCTCTACCGCTGGAAGATCGGCGCACTGCCGATCGAGATCGTCGGCGTCGTCTCCAATCATTTCGACTACCAGAAGGTCGTCGTGAACCACGACATCCCCTTCCACCACATTCCGGTGACCAAGGCCAATAAGCTCGAGGCCGAAGCCCGCATCATGGATCTCGTCGAGCAGACCGGCACGGAACTTATCGTGCTCGCCCGCTACATGCAGATCCTCTCCGACCAGATGTGCAGCAAGATGTCCGGCAAGATCATCAACATCCACCACTCGTTCCTGCCCTCCTTCAAGGGCGCAAACCCCTACAAGCAGGCCTTTGAACGCGGCGTGAAGCTCATCGGTGCGACCGCGCACTACGTCACCGCCGATCTCGACGAAGGTCCGATCATCGAACAGGACGTCGCCCGCATCACCCATGCGCAGTCGGCAGACGACTATGTCTCGATCGGCCGCGACGTCGAAAGCCAGGTATTGGCGCGGGCGATCCACGCACATATCCACCATCGCACCTTCATCAACGGCAACCGTACGGTCGTCTTCCCGGCAAGCCCGGGGTCCTACGCCTCCGAGCGAATGGGGTGACGCATGACTGTTGTCATCGACGGAAAGGCCGCCGCCGCTTCAGTGATCGATGCGGTAACCGCAGCGGCAACCGGGCTGGAGACCTCCGGCCATCGCAAGCCGGGTCTCGCGGTCGTCATTGTCGGCAATGATCCGGCAAGCCACGCCTATGTCGGCGCAAAAAGCCGCATGGCCAAGCACTGCGGCTTCAACTCGATCCAGCACACGCTTCCCGAGGATACCGCTCAAGCTGACCTGATGGCGCTGGTCGCCTCTCTGAATGCCGACCCAGATGTCGACGGCATCCTCGTGCAATTGCCGCTTCCCAAGCATCTCGACAGCGAGCCTGTCATCCAGTCGATCCTGCCGGAGAAAGATGTCGACGGCCTGCACATCGTCAATGCCGGCAAGCTCGCGACCGGCGACTTGAAAACCGGGCTTCTTTCCTGCACGCCGGCCGGCGCAATGATTCTGGTGCGCCAGATCCACGGCAAGGACCTGTCCGGCCTGAATGCCCTTGTCATCGGCCGCTCCAACTTGTTCGGCAAGCCGATGGCGCAGCTTCTTCTCAATGCCAATGCCACCGTCACCATCGGCCATTCGCGGAGCCGCGACCTGCCGGAACTTGCGCGCCAGGCGGATATCCTCGTCGCCGCCGTCGGCCGTGCCGAGATGGTCAAGGCCGACTGGCTGAAGCCGGGCGCCACCGTCATCGATGTCGGCATCAACCGCGTGGCGGCGCCTGAAAAGGGCGAGGGCAAGTTCAAGCTCGTGGGTGATGTCGCTTTTGCTGAATGCAAGCCGATCGCGAAGGCCATCTCACCGGTTCCAGGCGGTGTCGGGCCGATGACCATCGCCATGCTGATGGCCAATACCGTGATCGCTGCCCATCGCCGAGCCGGTGTCGCAGCGCCGAACTTCTGATAGCGTACAATTGAAACCTTAGCCTCTAGGAGGGTGCGATGGGACTGGGTGTGGGGCTGATTGGTTCTGGCTATATGGTTGGCGAAAGCATCATGCTGCACCTCGAACTCGATCCGGCGGCAGGACATGTGAGGGCGGATGCCGCGCAATTGGAAGCGTCCGTTATGAACCTTTGCATCAACGCGCGCGACGCCATGCCCGATGGCGGTCGACTGACAATTTCCACGGCACGAAGCGACGATGATACCGAAGTTCGAATCTCTGACGACGGGTTCGGCATGGACGCAGAAACACGCGCGAAAGCCTTCGAGCCGTTCTTTACCACCAAGCCCTTTGGCAAGGGCAGTGGTCTTGGCCTGAGCACGGTCTACGGTTTCATGCGGCAATCGGGAGGCAGGATCGACATCGAATCGGAGCCTGAGGCAGGAACAACCATCTCTCTCTTCTTTCCCCGACTGGCATCCAGTGACGCGTCCCCGGAGCCCGTCCAGAGTACCGTGCTGCAGGGTGGCCGTGAGCGCATTCTCGTGGTCGAAGACGATCCCATGGTGCGTGATTTTGCTGCCGGAACACTCGCTTCGCTCGGCTATTCCGTCACATGCGTGGTGAATGCAGCAGAAGCTCTGCGCACACTGGAAACGGACGGTCCGTTCGATCTGGTGTTCTCGGATGTGGTCATGCCCGGCCCGCTCGACGGCCGCGCCATGGCACGCGAAATCAGGGTCCGGTATCCGAAGCTCCCGGTCGTCCTTGCGACCGGCTATGCGGATATAGACGGCATCGGCGCCGCGTCGCGACTGTCGCCACTCGCGAAGCCCTATAGCCGACGGCAACTTGCGGAGTCCTTGCGGGAGGCGATCGATGCTTCCCGAGACGACGGATAGGCGCCTTTACTGGCGATCAGGCAAATCAGGGTCTGCCATTTCGCTGGAAACGCCGATCAAATTCATATGTCGTGCGGCACAGCCCGCTCACCCGTTCGCCGCAGGCTCTGCCGGGTGCAGCCGCCACATCTCGATCGGCTTTGCCAGCAGGCGGTCGATCTGGCTCAGCAGAGGCTCGAGGTGCGGCATTTTCATGTGTGCATCGAGGTCCGCCTGGGTCTCCCAGTTCTCATAGAAAACGAAGATGCAGGGCTCGCTGGCATCCACGTGAAGATTGTAGTCGATGCAGCCATGTTCGGCACGCGTGGGCCCGACCTGATCGACGAGAAGGCGGTGAAGCTCCTCCCGGGTTTCCGGGAGGGCCGTCAGCGTTGCAATCAGGGAAACAATCATGGCCTTCAGCTCCGTTTCTGGCTGAGCGCGACGGCGAGAATGATGATGCCACCCCGCGCGATCAATTGCTGGCTGAATTCCAGACCCATGAGGATCAATCCGTTGTTGATGAGGCCGATCATCAGGGCGCCGACAATGGTGCCGATGACGGTTCCCCTGCCGCCGAAGAGGCTCGTGCCACCGAGCACCGCGGCTGCGATAACAGAGAGCTCGTCGCCCTCGCCGAGCTGGAAGCGGCCGGACTGCAGGCGTCCCGCATAGAGCATGCCGGCGAGCGCTGCTGCGAGCGAAGAGATGACCAGCACCTTGAACTTGATCGCCTTGGTGTCGATGCCGGAATAGCGTGCCGCCGTCTCGCCGCCGCCGGTCGCGAGCACCCGCCGACCGAAGCCCGAGCGGCGCAGCACGATATGGCCGATGCCGCCGAAGACTGCCATCCAGAGCATAAGCACCGGGACCGGCCCGAGATTGCCGCCGCCGAAGAGCCAGGAATAGCCCGGCGAAAGGATCGGCACGGCGGCTGTCGCCGATATCCACATGGCGACACCCTTCGCTATGCCCATCATGGCGAGCGTGGTGAGAAAGGACGGAATACCGATGCGGGTGGTGAGCCAGCCGTTGAACATGCCGACGGCAAGCCCCGTGGCGATGCCTGCACCGACGCCGACGATCGGCCCGCCCGCGGCGATGCCCATCGCGACGGTGACCGTGGCAAGGCCCGCGACCGCGCCGACCGAAAGGTCGATCTCGCCCGCCGAGAGCACGAAAGTCATGGCGATCGCCATGACGGCAATCATTGCAGTCTGCCGGACGATATTGAGCAGGTTGTTGGGATTGAGGAACCCCTTGTCTGCCAAGGTCACCGCGAAGACCAGGAAAATGACGACGAAGCCGATATAGATGATGTTCTGGCGCCAGTTGGCGAAGAAGGCGTTAGCCATGGGAAACCTCCTGAACCGCAAGGGCCTTTTGAATTTCGATCTGGAGCCGCTGCTCTGCGGCCTGGAGACGGTGGGCAAGGTCATCGGCGGGCACGGACGGATCTTCCAGCGCCTCGCGCGGCAGATCCTGGTGAACGCGCCCGTCAGCCATGACGAGAATGCGATCGCAGGCGGTCAGAAGTTCGGACAGCTCGGACGAGATCATGATGATGCCTTTGCCGGCGGCGGCCAATTCCCGCACCAAGCGGATGATCTCGGACTTGGAGCCGATATCGATGCCCGCGGTCGGCTCGTCGAGGATGAGGATGTCGGGATTGGTGGCGAGCCACTTGCCGATGACGACCTTTTGCTGGTTGCCGCCCGAAAGCGTCGAGACCGCATGGTCACGGCTCGCCGTCTTCACGCGCAGACGCTCGATTTGCGCGTCCGTCAGGTCGTTTGCGGCCTTGGTATCGACGAGGCCACCCTTGGATAGCCTGTCGATGACGGCAAGTATCATATTGGAGGCGACCGAATGATCGGGAATGATGCCCTGCGTGGCGCGCGCTTCCGGAACCAGTGCCACGCCGGCGGCAATCGCATCGCCCGGTTTGCGGATCATGACGGCGCGGCCCTTTATCCGGATTTCGCCCTTGGCCACCGGGTCGATGCCGGCCATGACCCGCGCCAGCGACGAACGGCCCGAGCCGAGCAGGCCCGCGAGCCCCAGCACTTCGCCGCGATGCAGCTTCAAGGAGACGTTCTCCGGCTTGTGGCGGCCGCTGACATTGTCGAGTTCCAGCAGCACGTCGCCCTTCACGGCCACGCCGCGCTCGACGTCCGACAGCCCCTTCGAGCGTCGGCCGACGATGTGCTCGATCATCGTGTCGATCGGCAATTCACTGAGCGGCGCGGTAATGACGTGCCGGCCGTCCCGCAGGATCGTGGCGCGATCGGCGATGCGGGCGATCTCGTCCATGCGGTGGCTGACATAGATGATGGCCACGCCCTTTGCCTTCAGCTTTCGCAGGAAGACGAAGAGCCGCTCGACATCGGAGACAGCAAGCGCTGTCGACGGTTCGTCCAGCACCAGCACGGTTGCATCCTGCGAGATCGCCTTGGCAATCTCCGTCAGCTGCTTCTGGCCAGCACCTAGATCGCCGACCAGAGCCTTCGGATCGACGAAGACGTCGAGCATTGCGAAAATGTCCGCCGCACGCTTCTCTGCCTCATGGTCGTCGATGAGCCCCGTGCCGGAGCGGTATTCCCGCGTCAGGAAGATGTTCTGCGCCACCGTCAGCGTCGGGACGAGGCTCATTTCCTGGTAGTTCATGGCGATGCCGGCAGCCCGGGATGCCTCCGGTGAATGGGTAGACAGGGGCATACCGCCGACCTGGATGGCGCCCTTGTCCGGACGGTGGACCCCGTTCAGCACCTTGAGGATCGTCGACTTGCCAGCGCCGTTGCCGCCCAGCAGCGCATGGACCTCGCCGGGCATGACCTCGAAGGACACGTCGTCCAGCGCACGCACGCCGCCGAAGGTCTTGGATATGCCGGTCATGCGGACCGCAGCGGCGCTCGTGCTCATCCCACCTTCTCCCACAGTCCGGTTTCACCGGAACGGATGAGGGCGTCGGCGACGAGTTCCGTCAGCAAGCCGTCCTCGAAATTGGGGCTCGGCTGCCGGTTCTTCGCGATGGCCGAGAAGAAATCATAGCATTCGACGATCTTCGTTTCCGAATAGCCGATACCGAGGCCGGGGATCGGCCAGAGACCGTTGCCATAAGGATGCGCGGGACCGGTATAGACAGTGCGGAAACCGCGCGCATCCGCCGGGTCGTCGGCGAACATCACCTGAAGCTCGTCGCGGCGCTCGTAGTTGAAATGGATCGAGCCCTTTGTGCCGTGGATTTCCAGCGTGATGAAGTTGTTGCGGCCATAAGCGTTGCGGGTCGCCTCCAGGCTGCCGATCGCGCCGCCTTCGAATTTCAGCATCGACACGACCTCGTCGTCGACATCCACCTCGCCGCGTTCGGCGTCCGCGGCCTTTTCCGCCGCGCCGAGCTTGTCGACGCCGCCCTGCTGCAGCGGTCGCGTCTTGTTGTAGGTCGTCGTGATCGCGTTGACCTCGGCGATCGGGCCGACGAGATAATGGGCGAGGTCAACGACATGGGTGGCGATGTCGCCGACCGTCCCGGAGCCGGCGATCTTCTTCTGGAAGCGCCAGGAGAGGGGTGAATCCGGATCGGCCGACCAGTCCTGCAGATAGGTGCCGCGGAAATTCAGGATCCGGCCGATGCGGCCCTCGTCGATGTACTTCTTGGCAAGTGCCACGGCCGGCGTGCGGCGATAATTGAAGGCCACCATGTGAATGACGCCGGCGGCCTTCACCGCGTCATGCATCGCCCTCGCCTCTTCGACGGTGCGGGCAAGCGGCTTTTCGCAGATGATGTGCTTGCCGGCCTTGGCGGCCTCAATGGCGATCTCGGCATGCACGTTGTTCGGCGTGCAGATATCGACGACGTCGATATCTGGCCGGTTGACGACAGCCCGCCAGTCCGACGACGCTTCCTCGAAACCGTAGCGCTCGCGCGCTTCCTCGGCCATGCCGTCGGTCACATCGACAACGACCTTGCGGTGGGGAATGGCCGGTGCGGGCCAGAAGAACATTGGCATGGAGGCATAGGCCATGGCATGCGCCTTGCCCATGAAGCCGCCACCGATCATGGCGACGTTCATCACTTTGGTCATCGGTTTTCTCCTGAAAAAGCTCGCCCTTTGGGCGCCAAGTTCGACTGCCGGCAAAGGCCGGATCGTGTCGGACACGGGGCGCGAGAAGCGCCCCGTGTCCTACGGATCACTGTCCGAGGCTCGTCTTGATGTTGTCGGTCGCCTCGGTGGAATAGACCGCCTTCCAGCCGTCAAGCAGGGTGTCGCGCGTCACCGGAAGGGCGGGCAATGCGACAAAGGCCGGCGCTTCCTTGCCGAGCAGCGCATAGCCGGCCAGCTTGGCCTCGACGACACCGGCGTCATAGGGCCGTTGTGCGCCGAGCCCCTTGACGAAGCCGCCCTGGGCCATCGAGATCGCCACGTTTTCACCGAGGTCGATCGTGGTGATGACGAGATCGTCGCGACCCGCGACACGCGCCGCTGAAATCACGCCTTCGGCCGGCACGTCCCAGACCGCCCAGATGCCCTTGATGGTGGGGTTGGACGTGAGGATCGCAGACGCTGCCTTTTCCGCATCGCCCGAGAAATCAGGTCCGCCGATGCCCTGCTCGGCCACGATCTTGATATTCGGATAGTCGGAGGCGATGGTCGCCTTGAAGGCATCGTAACGCTGCTTGGTGACGAAGAAATCGGCGGCATGGAACACAAGCCCGATATCGCCCTCCCCGTTCAGCGCCTTGGCCATCAGATGCGCCGAGGCCACGCCATTGCCGTAGTTGTCGGCAGATACGACCGACACATAGTCCTTGCCGGCTTCAAAGCCGGTCGGCACGTTGTCCATGAAGACGAGTTTGGTGCCAGCCTCTGCGGCTGCCTTGTAGGCCGCAGCCGTCGCTGTCGGATCCGTCGGGATCGAGACGATGACATTTGGCTTCTGCGCCATGATGGTCTCAAGGTCGGAGACCTGTTTTTCCGGCTTGAAGCCGGCATCGGTCACCGCAAGCACCTTGATGCCCATCGCGGCGAATTGGGTCTGAAGGCCGTTGATCTGGGCGCGTGACCAGTCGTTGCCACCGTAGTGCATGACGATCGCGGCCGTCGCATTCATCGCCTTGATCTTCGCCAGCTCCTCGTCGGACAGAGTAACGTCGGCGGCCGGCGAAGGATCTTCGCCCGACGGCCCCTTGGACAGGACCGTCTGCTGGAGCGCGGCCAGTGCGCTGTCAGGATCGGCCAAGGCCGGCGCTCCATAGGTGCAGGCAAGCGCCAACACGGCGGCAGTGCCCAACAGGGTTCGTCTCTTCATCATCACTTTCTCCTCCCGAAAGTGGGGCATGCGCCCCGGTCGCGGCCGTCAGGCCGATTTGAGATAGGTCATGCTCGCCTTCGCACCTTCGAGTGGGTCAGACCACGAATCGAGCTCCGTGCAGACCCAGCCATCGAAGCCAACCTCCCGAAGGGCCGCGATGATGTCGTCCGTCGGCACGTCGCCGCGATCGATCGGTGTGAAGGCGAATGGCTCCTTCTGGAACCCCTTGAGATGGACATAGGAAATGCGTGCCGCATGCTCGCGGACGAGTGCGGCGGGATCCCCTCCGGCCGCGGCGAGATGGGCCGTGTCCGGGCAGAAATGAATGCCGGTAAGCGCAAAGATCTTGCGCACCTCGGCCGGTCCCTCGACGATGGTTGAAAGATGCGGGTGGTAGTGGGCGGTAAGGCCGCGCGCCTCGGCGATTTCCTTCACGCGGTCGAGCGCGGCTGCAAGCTTGTGATAGTCGGCCTCGCGGATGCCATCGAAGCGCTTGGCGCCACCACCGACAACCAGGTGCGGAGCGCCGAGTTCGGCAGCACGATCCGCCGCGCGGGTCACCCGGGCCAGTTCCTCCGGCAGAATATCGTCGAAGATGAAGTTGCCGCCGGCATAGGTCGCCACGAGCGTCAGCCCGCTGTCCGCAAGCAGGGCCCGCATATCGTCCAGGCTGAAATCAAGAAGGTTGCCGTCGAAGAGCTCGACGCCCTCATAACCCGCCGACGCGATGTCCGCGAAGGCGCAGCGCATGTCGCCAAAGGTGCGGTAGGCAAGATTGGTGATCGACGTGACGCCGACCGCGTCTCCGCCAAGGCTGCCCCAGCAGTTCGCATGATAGGCGAGCTTGAAGTTCGACATCGGCGCCTCCTCCCAGTGACCGTGTTGATGTGCGAGCTGTCTTACGTCCGGAAAAAGTCCATGTCAATTATTTAACTGCATAACTGTACATACTTTTGCAGATTTAATGCAAAAGATCGGTGTTGCCAGCCGAAAGTCTCAGCCTTAATAAGGATGGAGAGGGCGAATCCGCCGGAAGGAAGAAGTCATGGCGACGACGGCAACCGCGGCAAATGACTCCGCTCCCCGCCGCAAAGGACGGCCGCGCGTCACCGAGACCGCGGCGCCGAGCCTTGTCGAAATTCTCAATCTGGTGCGGACAGAACAGGCCACCACACGCCAGGAAATCGAGCGCCAGAGTGAACTCGGCCGCGCGGTCGTCGCAGACCGCTTGGGTACGCTCGGCGAACTCGGTCTGGTCGACGAAAGCGAACTCGGCGCCGCATCCGGTGGGCGCGCGCCGCGCCTCGTGCGTTTCGCCGCAGATCGTGGCCGGATCCTCGTTGCCACGCTCGACCAAACCGCGCTCGGCGTCGGTATTGCCGATCTCGGTGGCTCACTGGTCATGGAGCATCACGAGGCGACCGAACTCAGCCAACCGGTGTCGGCCCTCGCCGATCGTCTGGTCACGCTTTTCCGCTGGATCCTCGAACGGCATTCGGACATCCAGCTCTACGGCATCTCCATTTCCGTTCCAGGCGCCGTCTCCGACGGTGCCGAGACGCTTTTCCAACGCGCCACGCCTGGCGTTCTGCCCGGCTGGGAGAGTTTTCCGCTTGTCGAGACACTCGTTGGGGCCTTCGATGCACCCGTCTGGCTCCGTTCCAGCGTCGAGACCATGACGATGGGCGAACTGCATGCCGGCGCGGGACGCAATCAGCGCACCATGATGTTCGTCAAGGTCGGCAAACGCATCGGGGCTGGGCTCGCAAGCGACGGAATTCTCTTTCGCGGCGCACAGGGGGCCGTTGGCCTCATCGGTTCTGTTCCGGTCACTGTCGGCGACAGGACGGGCACGCTGGAGGCGATGGCGGGGTCGGACCACATTGCCCAGGATGGCAGGCTGGCAGCAGAAAACGGCACCAGCTCGATACTTGCCGAGCTCGTTCGACGCGGCACCGAGATCACGGCGCTGGAAGTCGCCCAGGCCGCACAGATGGGCGATGCCGCCGCCATCGATATCCTGGCCCAGAGCGGCCGGCTGATCGGCCAGGTGGTTGCGACGCTCGCCAACATGCTGAACCCCGCGCTCATCGTGCTGTCCGGCTCGATCGCGCAAACCAATGACATTCTTCTCGCCTCCGCGCGGGAGGCCATCTACGGTGCCTGCCACCCCCTCGTCAGCCGCGACATGCAGATCATCCGCTCCCAGATGGGCAGCTCTTCAGGTCTTGTCGGGGCTGCAATCGTTGCGTCCGAGGGGCTGTTCGCACCACCGATGCTGAAAGACTGGATCATGGCCGGGCAGCCTCAGGCGCATCCGCTTTTCCAGGAGATGAAAAAGGAAATTGCCCGGCGAAAGGTCATCGAGGGGGATATTGTCCGGCCGCCGGATATGTGAGGAGGATTGAATGACGATTGCGGGTCTCGGCCCTCATGGGGAGCGGGCATCGGCGCCCGAGCGGGTTCTGCTGCTGCCGGAGGACATGGAGCGGGCGCGAGCCAGTGGCTTGCGGGTCGCGGTCGTGCTGCACACGCTCGAAAGCGACTGGGCCAAACAGCAGCTTTCCGGCATCATCGGCATGCTCGGCAATTGCGGGGTCGCGGTGATTGACGTGATCGATTGCGCCTTCACGCCGGAGGTCCAGATCGAGGCGCTAGGGCGACTGATCGAGGAAGCACCGGATGCCATCATATCCCTGCCCGTCGCCAACTCGAAAGTGGCAGCGGCGCATGCGCGCGTGTCTGCGGCCGGCATAAAACTCATTCTGCTCGACAACGCACCGACCGGGCTTCTTCCGGGAAAGGACTACATCTCCCTCGTCTCGGCCGACAATTTCGGCCTCGGCAAGATCGCGGCTGAAGGCTTGTCGCCGCATCTGCCTGATGGCGCGGAGGTCGGCGTGCTCGGCTACGACGCCGATTTCTTCGCGACCAACGAGCGGGAAATCGCCTTCGTGAAATGGATGCAGATCCACCGTCCGGACGTTACGCTGCGAGTCCAGCGGTTTCCGGCCCTGTCGGCAGTTGCCGCAACCACGCGCGCTCTTGCCGAAGCCCATCCGGATCTCGCCGGCCTCTTTGTCGTCTGGGACACGCCAGCAATGATGGCCGCCGGCGTTCTCAAAACGCTCGGGCGCAAGATTCCGATGACGACCGTGGATCTCGGCCATGCGGCGGCGATCGGGCTTGCTGCCAGCGATCCCCTCGTCGCGATTGCCGCCCAGCAGCCGTTCCGCCAGGGTGAGAGCGCAGCCTCCATCACTGTCACCGCGCTCCTCGGCAGGCCTGCCCCCGACTGGGTCGCGCTTCCCGGCCTTGCGGTCACCGCAAGCAATGTGGTGGAGTGCTTCCAGACCGTGTGGCGGGCGCCGGCACCCCAGGAAGTTCTCCGAAGGCTCAGGCTCGTCGGCCTGAAGACATCAGATCAACACCCGTCTTGAGCGCGAACGCTCTTTCGAACTTGTAGTTTCTGCGGAATAACCCAATATTTAAGCAATGTCGAATGCTTTACGCATCGCACGCGGTCGCTTCGGGAGAGTGGCGCTGCTGGATATGGATCGGCCCCTGGTGCGGCATGCGCATCCGCATTGCCATGTGCTGTTGAAGGTCGAGGGTGCAGACACGCAGTTTTCAGTGCGCGACCGGCTCGTGCCGCTCACGGACGAAAGCGCCGTTCTGATCAATGCCTGGGAGCCGCATGCCTATGCGCATGACCAGGCGCGGCCGAAGACGGTGATCCTGGCGCTCTACATCGAGCCGCAATGGCTTGGCCATTTCCGGCCGAACTGGGCGGCAAGCCACGCGCCTGACTTCTTCGCCTCGAATGTCGGCTCGATCACCCCCGACATCCGTTCGCGCGCACGCACGCTTGCGGAGGCCATGGTGAAGGACCCGAACAGCGCCGAAGTGCATGAGGTGCTTCTCGGTGAACTGATGGTCGCTGTCATCGAACGCTTCGCCGACTGGCGGGCCGTGCCCAATTCGATCCGCGATCTCGCAGCACGCCCGCTGCTCGACTTTCGTATCCGCAAGGCCGTCGAGCGCATGAAGGCGGCGCCTGGCGAGATCGCCGATCTCGACCTTCTCGCGACCGATATCGGCCTGTCGCGGGCACATTTCTTCCGGCTGTTCGAGACCTCGATGGGTGTGACGCCGCGGGTCTTCCTCAATGTGCAGCGCCTGGAACGGGCGGTATCCGCCGTTGCCGACGGCACGGAGAGCTTCGCGGCGATCGGCGACCAGCTCGGCTTTTCCGTGCCGGCTCATTTCTCGCGCTTCTTCCATGATCATGCCGGTTCCTCGCCAAGCATCTTCCGCGCCGTCAGCCGGCTCTCAGGCGACGATTTTGAGACTCCTCGGTAAGGTCTGATACGCGGCGGTATCGCCCGATTGTGTCCCCTCCTTCACCTTCTCCCCACGGCACCCCGCCACCAACGGGTGCGGGAGGAGCACATGAAGAGCTTGGAGACGCCGGGCGGCCTGATCGGCCGGACCGTGGAACGTGTCGAGGATGCCGGACTTCTGACCGGCCGCGGCCGCTACATCGACGACCTGCCCGTCCGGCGCGACACCGCCCATCTGGCGATCCTGCGCTCGCCGCATGGCCATGCCGAAATCCGTTCGATCAATACGACTGCTGCCCGGGCACTGCCCGGCGTCTCCGCCGTGCTGACCGGGGACGATGTTGCGCGGCTCACCCGCAGCATGACCGTGGGGGTCAAGGCGAATGTCGAATGCTGGCCGATCGCCCGGGACCGGGTACGCTATGTCGGGGAACCCGTGGCCCTCGTCGTTGCCGAGAACCGATATGTTGCAGAGGATGCGCTCGATCTGATCGAGGTCGAGTACGAGACCCTGGCCGCCATTGTTGATCCCGAGAAGGCACTCGCAACAGACGCACCGGTCTTGCATCCGTCGCTCGGCACCAACCTCATCAACGAGCGCAGCTTTCGTTACGGGGACCCTGAAGCAGCGCTTGCGACTGCCGACCACCGCATTTCCATCCGCATCGCCTATCCCCGCAATTCCTGCACGCCGATCGAGACCTACGGTGTCATCGCTGAATACGATCCAAGTGAGGACGCCTATGACGTCACGGCGAATTTTCAGGGACCGTTCTCGATCCATGCCGTGATTTCCCGCGCGCTGAACGTGCCCGGCAACCGCATGCGGCTGCGCACGCCGCCCGATTCCGGCGGTTCCTTCGGCATCAAGCAGGGCGTCTTTCCCTATGTGATCCTAGCGGCCGTCGCTGCCCGCGTTGCAGGACGGCCGGTGAAATGGATCGAGGACCGGCTCGAACACCTGACGGCCTCCGTTTCGGCGACCAACCGTGTGACAACGCTGGAGGCGGCCGTTGCCGCCGACGGCCGCATCACAGCACTTTGCTGGGATCAACTGGAAGATTGCGGTGCGCATCTGCGCGCACCGGAGCCGGCGACGCTCTACCGCATGCATGGCAACATGACCGGCGCCTATGCGATCGAAAACGTCGCCATCCGCAACCGCGTCGTGCTCACCAACAAGACGCCGACCGGGCTCAACCGCGGCTTTGGTGGACCGCAGGTCTACTTCGCGCTCGAACGGCTCGTCCACAAGATCGCCGACGAACTTGGCCTCGACAGGCTTCAAGTCATCCGCCGCAACCTCGTGCCGGCCGACGCCTTTCCCTATCGCACAGCGACCGGCGGGCTTTTGGATTCGGGCGACTATCAAACCGCAATCGATCGCGCCTGTGCGGAAGGCGGTCTCGATGCTCTCCGACTGCGAAGGGATCAAGCGCGTGCCGAAGGGCGCCTCTACGGCATCGGTTATGCGACGGTGGTTGAGCCGAGCGTCTCCAACATGGGCTATATCACGACGGTCCTGACGCCGGAGGAACGGGCGAAGGCGGGTCCGAAGAACGGCGCCCAGTCCGTCGCAACGGTAGCCATCGACCCACTCGGCTCCGTCACCGTCAAGGTTGCGTCGGTACCGCAGGGCCAGGGCCATCGCACCGTTCTGGCGCAGGTCGTCGCCGAGCGGCTCGGCCTTCCCCTGGAGGCCGTGCGCGTCAATACCGAACTCGACACGGCACGCGACGCCTGGTCGATTGCCTCGGGCAATTACGCAAGCCGGTTTGCCGCAGCCGTCGCCGGTGCTGCGGCACTTGCCGCCGACCGTATCAGGGAACGTCTTGCAGCGATCGCTGCCAGCCAGCTCAATGTCACGGCGGATCGCATAGACTTCAACGCCGGAAAGCTTTTCGATCGCGACAATCCTGACAATGCCATCTCCTTCGGACGTGTGGCGGCTGCAAGCCACTGGGCGCCAGGCACCCTGCCTGATGGAACCGGCCAGACCATCCGCGAAACGGTTTTCTGGACGCCGGAGCAACTCGAGGCGCCGACAGCAGCGGACGGCATCAACTCGTCGCTTTGCCATGGCTTCATCTTCGACATCTGCGGCGTGGAGATCGACCGGGCGACCGGCCAGGTCCGCATCGACCGCTACGTGACGATGCATGACTGCGGCCGCATCCTGCATCCCGGCATGGTCGACGGCCAGGTCCGCGGCGGTTTCGCCCAGGCTATAGGCGCCGCACTCTACGAGGAATATGCCTATAGCGGCGACGGCAGTTTCCTGACCGGCACGCTCGCCGACTATCTCATCCCGACCGTCATGGAGATGCCGGAGCCGCTGATCCTCCATCACGAGACGCCATCGCCCTTCACGCCGCTTGGCGCAAAGGGCGTCGGCGAGGGCAATTGCATGTCGACGCCGGTCTGCATCGCCAATGCCGTCGCCGATGCACTCGGGGTCGAGGACATCCGGCTGCCGCTGTCGCCAAGCCGAGTCAGCGAATGGCTCTATGGCGAGGAGCGCCCGCCGTCGAAACCTCAGGATTCGCCCCCCGTCGCCACCGGCGCCTCCGGAGAACGTTTGCTGACGGGCTCGGGCTCGGCCGACGTCGTCGCCACGCGTGGGTCCGTCTGGGCGATGCTGCTCGACCCGAACACGCTGAAGGCCATCATTCCAGGCGCACACGAGGTCCGAAAGGTCTCCGACACGCATTTTCGCGCCGAGGTCACGCTCGGCATCGGTCCGGTCAAGGGCCGATACCGCGCCGACATCCGTCTCTCCGACATGGTGGCACCTGAAGCGGTCACGCTGTCCGGCGGCACGGAGGGCGCACTCGGATCCGGCCGCGGCACCGGTCGTGTCACGTTGACGGAAACGGCGACCGGCACCCGCATCGAATATCGGTATGAGGCCGCCATCGGCGGCAAGGTCGCCTCTGTGGGCGGCCGACTTCTTGACGGCGCGGCGCGCGTGGTGATCGGACAGTTCTTCCAGGCGCTCGCCCGTCATGCCGGCGGCGGAGGGCCTCCCAGCGCCGCCGCCGGCTTCACTCAACGGCTTTTGAGCCTTTTCAGGAGGCGCAGATGAAGCCTGCATCCTTCGATTTCCTTTGCCCGGACACGCTGGAGGAAGCGCTTGCCGCGCTCGCCGAGGGCGGCAGCGAGGCTCGCGTCATCGCCGGTGGGCAGTCTCTGGTGCCGATGCTCAACATGCGGCTCGCCCGTCCCGGCCTGCTGGTCGACATCATGCGGCTCGAGGCATTGCGCCGGATCGAAACGTCAGGCGAAGAGATCACCGTTGGCGCCGGCGTGCGGCAGGCCGAACTGGAAGCCTGGACAAATCTTTCGCGCGACCTGCCGCTTCTGGCCGCCGCCTTCCCCTGGCTCGGCCATGTGCAGACCCGGGCGCGTGGCACGGTCTGCGGCTCTGTCGCCCATGCCGACCCGAGCGCCGAGTTGCCGCTTTCCCTGGTGACGCTCGGTGGTGCCGTGAGCCTGCGCAGCCGAAAGCAGAAGCGCAAGGTCAAGGCGGACGACTTCTTCATCGGCATGATGGCGACCGATCTCGCCGAGGGCGAGATGATCGAAGCCGTGCATTTCCCGAAAGCCCGGCCCGGCAGCGGTTATGCCTTCCGCGAGATTGGCCGGAGGCATGGCGATTTCGCCATCGTCGCCTGCGCTGCCGTCGCTGACGAGAAGGGACTGCGGCTCGGCATTGCAGGGGTCGATGACCGGCCGCGCGTCTTTTCGCTGCCCGCGCTCGACGACGACCAGTTCGACGATGCCCTCAACGATATCGCCTGGTCGCTGAACGCCCGCGACGACATTCACGCCAGCGCCCGCTACCGGCGCGAACTGGTCCGCAATCTCGGTCGCGAGACCCTCAAGGAGGCAAGCCGATGCCGCGCATGAACGCTGCCCAGAGGCATGGGATCGAGTTCACGCTGAACGGCCAGAAGGTCCGTGCAGAGGCCGAAAACCGCATGCTGCTCTCGGACCTGCTGCGCCACGAAGTGGGGCTGACCGGCACCCATGTCGGCTGCGAGCACGGCGTCTGCGGCGCCTGCACCGTGCAGATCGACGGACAGCCGGCACGCGCCTGCCTGACGCTTGCTCAGCAGGTGCGCGGCAGCGATGTGCGGACCGTGGAAGCGCTGGCTCCCGGTCCGGCCGAGCTTTCCCCGCTTCAGGCGGCCTTTCGCCGCCATCACGGCCTGCAATGCGGCTTCTGTACGCCAGGCATCCTGATGTCGCTCGACGCGCTCTTGCGCGAGCAGCCGGACGCCGGCCGGGAAGAGATACGCGAACACCTTTCCGGCCATCTCTGCCGGTGCACGGGCTACGCGACCATCGTCGAGGCGGCGCTCGCCGCCGCGGAGGAACAACGGAAGGAGGAGACACCCAATGCTTGATCTAGGAACGAGCTTCCTCGCGAGCGTGGAGCGCGACCCGGACGCGCTCGCGATCGTCGATGGGGAGATGCGACTGAGCTATCGCCAATGGTATGACAAGATTTCGGCGCTTGCCGCGGCCCTTCGCGAGACCGGCCTGAAGCGCGGAGACCATGTGCTGAGCGCCATGCAGAACCGTTGGGAGAACGCGTCGCTGCACTGGGCCTGCCAGTTTCTCGGCCTGGTCGTCACGCCGCTCAACTGGCGGGCGAAGGCCGATGAAATCGACTTCGGCATCGAGGATGCCGACGCAAAGGCCGTGTTCTACGAGGCATCGACGGAAGAGGCTGTGCGCCTTTCGCGGCTGGCGCAGGACTTGCCACAATTCTCTGCCGACGCGCTCGCCGATATCATGCAAGGAAAGGCCCCCGATGTGGTGCCTGTCGCCGACGCTGCCGACTGGTCGCTGATGCTCTACACGTCAGGCACGACATCGAAGCCGAAGGGCGTGCCGCGTCGCCACCGTGCCGAACGCGCTGGCGCTATCGCCCATGTGGCGCAGAACCTCTACCGGCACGGCGAGTGCACGCTCGGTGTCATGCCGCTCTACCACACGATGGGCGTGCGCTCCCTGATCGCATCCTCGCTGATCGGCGGCACCTTCGTCTGCCTGCCGCGCTTCGACGTGGCAAAGGCGCTCGACCTGATCGAAGAGGAGAAGATCACCAATCTGTACCTCGTGCCGACACTCTACCACGACCTCGTGCATCACGAGGCGTTCTCGCCCGAACGCGTCGCCTCCGTCACCAAGCTCGGCTATGCCGGCGCCTCGATGACCGACGGATTGCTGAAGCGGCTGGACCAGACCTTCCGGCCGGAGCTCTTTGTCAACCACTATGGTTCGTCGGAAATCTACACCTTCACGATCGAGCAGATGGCAGCCGCGAAACCCGGCTCTGCCGGCCGCGCCGGCATCAACCAGACGATCCGCGTCGTGAAGCTCGGCAGCCGCAATCCGGACGAACGGGCTGAAGTCGGCGAGGAAGGCGAGATCATCGCGCTGATGAAAAGCGACGAGGCCTTCGAAGGTTACTGGAAGCGGCCCGATGCGGACGCCAAGGCACTTCACGGCGGCTGGTACTTCACCGGCGACACCGGTTTGGTCGACCAGGACGGTGATCTCTTCGTCACCGGCCGGGCCGACGACATGATCATCACCGGCGGCGAGAACGTATCGCCGGTCGAGGTGGAAAGCTGCCTGTCGCTGCATGAGGGCGTCGCCGAAGTCGCCGTCGTCGGCCTGCCCGACGAACGCTGGGGCAAGATCGTCGTCGCCTTCGTCAAGCGGCGGGGGGATGTCACGGCCGAGGACCTCGACCGCCATTGCCGCGATTCCGGTCTCGCCAATTTCCGCCGCCCACGCCGCATCGTCTTCGTCGAAGCGATCCCGAAATCACCCGTCGGCAAGCTACTGCGCCGCCTTCTGGTGGCCGGCGAATACACCGCGGAACGCATTCCCGAACACCAGTGAGCGGCCAGAACGCCACAAGACCCATGAAAGGACATTCCATGCCCGAACACGTCACATTCCAGGACCCGCGTCTCGCCGAACTCGACGGCTTCACCGTCACGATCGACACGGAACGCCAGCGCGCCGACATCACGCTCGACCGTCCGCCCTACAATGTCGTCTCCATGCTGGCACGCGACCAGTTGCGCCTCGTCTTCGAGGCCCTCGACGAAGATGACCGCGTGCGCATCATCGTCGTTGCCGGCAAGGGCGAGCACTTCTCGTCGGGCGGGAACATCAAGGGCTTTCTCGAGGCGAGCCCGGAGCATGTCTCGCACCTCGCCTGGAACATCGCGGCACCCACGCGCTGCTCCAAGCCGGTCATCGCCGCCAATCGCGGCTTTTGCTTCGGCGTCGGCTTCGAACTGTCGCTTGCGTGCGACTTCCGCATCGCGACAGAAACCACGCGCTACGCCCTGCCCGAACAGAAGCTCGGCCAGATCCCGGGCTCCGGCGGCTCGGCGCGCCTCCAGAAAATGGTCGGCGTCACCCGCACCAAGAACATCGTGATGCGATCGAAGCGGGTCACCGGCCAGGAAGCCTATGACTGGGGCATCGCCTCAGAAATCGTTGCGGATGCCGATCTGGAAAAGGCCGTCGATGCGCTGGTCGAGGAATTGATCGGCTTCTCGCCGCTGGCCCAGCGGACGGCGAAGAAGCTCCTGAACGATACCGACGACGCCTCGCTTTCAACGGCCATCGAACTCGAAGGCCATTGCTATAGCCGGCTTCGCACATCGGAGGATTTCCGCGAAGGCGTGCTCGCCTTCCACGAAAAGCGCCCACCGGCCTTCGTCGGACGCTGAACCACAGGCCGGGCAGGAACCCGGCTTCATTTTCCAGGAGGAGGAAGCGGCCTCGTATCCGCTTCGGGAGGATTGAGAATGGACACCACACAGCAGACAATACAGGAAAAACGCCTTGTCGAACGGGGACCTGGCATAGCATCGGGTCTACGCGACCTGCCGAAACATCTCGGCATCAAGACGATCAGTGCCGGACTTGTCGCGGCCATCTTCGGCTGTTCCGGCCCTGCCCTCATCGTCATCGGCGCAGCCGAGGCAGGCCAATTGACCAACGGCCAGACCGTCGCCTGGCTCTTTGCGATCTACGTGCTCGGCGGGATCATCAGCCTGCTGCTCGCGCTCCACTACAAGCAGCCGGTCAACGGGGCCTATTCCATCCCCGGTGCTGCCCTCGTCGCCGGCTCGCTGGCGACCATTCCATTCAACGAGGCGGTTGGCGCCTTCATCCTGGCGGGGCTGCTCGTCCTCCTGCTCGGCGTCACCGGGCTCATCGGCAAGGTCATGCGCTGGCTGCCCATGCCGATCGTCATGGCGATGATTGCCGGAGCACTGATCCGCTTTGCGACAGGCGCCGTCAATGCGCTCGGCACGGCACCGCTGATCGCGGGTGCTGCAATCCTGGCCTTCTTCGTCTCGATGCGGCTGACCAAGACGATCCCGCCGGTGCTGGCCGCTCTCGTCGCCGGCCTGATCGCGGCCTTTGCGACCGGTGCGGTCGGAGGCGGGGCGGCCAACATCGCCTTCGCCGCACCGGAATTCACGATGCCGGTGTTTTCCATCGATGCCTTCTTCGCAATCGCCATCCCGCTCGCCCTTCTCGTGATCGGCGCCGAGAACGCGCAGGCGACCGGGGTGCTGATGGCCGAAGGCTACAAGCCGCCGGTCAACGCGATGACGATCATCTCCGGCATCGGCGGTGTAGTCGCCGGTTTCCTCGGTGGCCACAATGCCAATATCGCAGGTCCGATGACGGCGATTTGTTCGTCCGAACAGGCCGGTGAAAACAAGGAAGGGCGCTATGCCGCGACGGTCGTCAACGGCCTTCTCTTCGCTGCCTTCGGCCTCATCGCGGGAGCTGCCGTTCCAATCGTGCTCAGCCTGCCGTCGGCCCTCATCGGCACGGTCGCCGGTCTCGCCATGATCAGCGTGCTCCTGTCGGCATTCCAGAACGCCTTCGGCAAGTCGCTCGGCAATCAAACCGGCGCCTTCGTCGCCCTTGCAGTCGCCATGTCGAACGTCACGCTCCTCGGTATCAGCGCCCCCTTCTGGGCCCTGGTCGCTGGTGTGATCGTCTCTGCCCTGGTCGAGGCAGGCAACTTCGGGGAGAAACAGGCCGCGTGATTGCAGGTCACCGTTAGCGGACACAAGCGTCGAAGGCGCGCCCATTACGGACCCATATGGGTGGGGGCGTCATCGAGTACATCAAGCTGGGAACTGCCTAGGAACTGCAAGTCTGATGTCGGAGAGCGGATATGAATGCCGCTCGCCGACATGCTGACGTCAGCCCAAAGCCAAAACACAAAGGTGAAATCCACGGTCGCTCGCGGCAGAGAATATACGAAAATCAGAGGAATTTTTCCTACGTCATTGAAATAATGAGATAATCACAGCTCTCCAGGCAGGCCGTAATAGGTCGGTTTTCCACTGAAATTCAGCGGCTATTTCTCACAGCGAAACGCGACGTCTCCTCGATAACTTGAGCAATCATGGCTGCTGTTCGTCAGGCCATCTGTCGTGCTTAGGACAGGTGCCCTACCCAACTCGGCTGCGCCCGGGAGAAACAAGAGCCTTTTTCGACCGTCGGCTCAACGGAAGACAGCAGACGTAGTTGTCTGACCAACCCCGCCTATCTACGGCCATAACGAAACCAGATGACTGGATCAGCTTTTTTCATATGACCTTGACGCCCTGAAACATTGACAGTTTCGTCTTCATGGCCTCAACTGAAATTGTCAGACATCTTACATATATGGGAACAGCGTCTGTCCGTTTACAGGAGGAATGTCATGAAGAAGTTCATCACGGGCTTGGCCCTCGGGGCCGCCGCTCTCGCGATGGCGACCGCAGCACATGCGGGCGCCACGCTCGACCGCGTCATGGAAAACAAGGCGATGGTCGATGCGACCAACAGTGGCTGGCCACCGCAGAGCTATCTCGACGACAGCAACGAGATGGTGGGATTCGATATCGACGTGTCGAAGGAGATTGCCAAGCGCCTCGGTGTCGAGGTGAGCTTCGAAACGCCGGATTGGGCGACTTTGACCGGCGGCCGGTGGCAGGGGCGCTATGATCTCGGCGTGGGCTCCGTGACCCCAACGAAGGCGCGCGCGCAGGTTATCGACTTTGTCGGCATCTACTATTTCAGCCCTTACGTCTACGTCCTGCACAAGGACAGCACCGCCCAGTCGGTCGACGATCTGAAGGGCAAGATCATCGGCGTCGAGACCGCCACGACGTCCGAGGACTTCATCAATCGCAGGCTCGAAATCGATGCACCCGGCCTGCCCCCGGTCGAATACAAGCTCGAGCCCGGCGAGGTGCGCACGTTTGCCGATTCCATGCTGCCGTTTGACGACTTGCGCCTCGGTCCCGGCGTCCGGCTCGACGCAGTGATCGCTCCCGAACAAACCGCGCTCAATGCCATTAAAAACGGTTATCCGCTGCGCATATTGGAAGGTGACTATGCCTTCCGCGAGCCTCTCGTCGTCATCGCCGAGAAGGTCGATCCGGAATGGACCGCAAAGGTTGGCGGCATCATCGAGGAGATGAAGAAAGATGGCACTTTGTCCTCGCTTACCACCAAGTGGTACGGCAAGGATTATAGCGCCAACTGACCCGACGGGCGTGGAGAGGCAACTCTCCATGCCCCAAAACGCCCGGTGCCCCATGAACTATCCCGACACCTATTATTCCCGCACGCTCACCGAACGAAAGGAGCGTCCAGCGCTCTCAGGCAGCGTCGATTGCGATACGGTCGTGATTGGCGGTGGCCTTGCCGGTCTCACCACCGCCCTTCAACTGGCCCGCGCTGGACAGAAGGTCGTCGTGCTGGAGGCGAAGTCCGTTGGCTTCGGCGCATCCGGTCGCAACGGCGGCTTCGTCAGTGCTGGTTACGCGACAGGTGTCGAGCAGATTGCACGGATGAGCAGCGCCGAGACCGCACGCCAGCTCTATCTGATGTCGATCGAAGGCGTCGACTTTGTCCGAGACACCATTGCGCGGCTTGGCATTTCAGGGGCCGATCCGGTGGATGGCGTGACCAGCGTCATGCGTTACGACGACGGAGCCGGCATGCGAAGCCATGCCAGCGAGGTCCACCGGATGTACGGCCAACAGCTTGAATATCTCGATATGATGAGGGTTCGTCAGAACCTCAAGTCGACCCGCTACTTCCATGGCCTGCGCGACCGCAAGGCGTTTCACATCCATCCGCTGAACTACCTGCGTGGCATTGCAGATGAAATCGAGCGGCTTGGAGGGGTGATCTGTGAGGATTCCCCCGCAGTCTCCACAGATCTTGCCCCTTACCGAAAACAGGTGCGGACCAGCAAGGGCGCAGTCGTGGCGCGGACCGTGGTCTTCGCCACCGGTGGATATACCGGTCGGCTGAACCCGCGCCTCAAGCGAGCTATGCTGCCGATCGCGACTTACGTCATGGTCAGCGAGGAGGCACCGCAACTCATTGCGTCGGCGATTGCGACACGTGATGGCATTGGCGACAACCGCCGGGCCGGCGACTATTACCGCCTGGTCGACGGCGGCAGACGCATTCTCTGGGGCGGTCGCATCACGACGCGTGCGGCCTCCACCGCCGGCCTCGTCCAGGAACTCCGCCGCGAGATGACCAATACCTACCCGCAATTACGTGACTTGAAGACGGAACTCGCCTGGTCCGGTCTGATGGCCTATGCGCGCCACCTGATGCCACAGATCGGCGAGATGCAGCCGGGCGTGTGGCATTGCACGGCCTTTGGCGGTCACGGTCTCAACACTACGGCAATCGGCGGCAAGGTGGTGGCAGAAGCGATCCTCGGACAGAGCAATCGGCACCACCTGTTCACTCCTTTCGGACTGGACTGGGCCGGCGGCGTGGCTGGGCTCGCCGTCGCACAACTCACCTACTGGAAGCTCCAGGCGCAGGATTGGTGGCGCGAACGAGCGGCCTGAAAGGACTTAATGCAATGATCGGTCGTCTCATACTCGCGCATCCCGAAGCATCACGACGGTTCGGTGGCGCGCTGCTCCTCACACTGGTGGCGGTAGCGCTTTACAGCCTGGGCATCAGTTCTGCCTGGATCGGTAAGCTTGTGCCTGCATCAGGGGGCTTTCTTGCCGACAACCCATCTACCGGAACAGCGCTTTCTGCGGCGGTGGTCGCCGTTGTCATCGCCATCAACTGGAAGCTCCTTCATCTGCTGAAGAGGAAGTACCAAGTCGTTGCCGTGTGGCTGGAGCTGTTTGCCCTGCTGATGGTGTTCTTCCATTCCTTCGACCTGTCGTTTGCATTCATCGCCAAGAAGATCGGCTTCCTGATCACACAGGGCGTGACCACGACGCTCTTCATATCGGCAATCTCGATCATCATCGCGACTGCAATCGCGCTCGCAGGGGCCATCGCAAAGCTTTCGCGCAACGGGGTGATCTATGGTCTAGCGACCTTTTACACATCGCTCTTCCGGGGCCTGCCCCTGCTCATGCAGATCTACATCATCTATCTGGGCCTGCCTCAGGTGGGCTACGTTATCGGCGCCATCCCCGCCGGAATTCTTGCGCTCTCCCTCTGCTACGGCGCCTATATGACAGAGATCTTCCGAGCGGGCATCGAGAGCATCTCACGGGGTCAGTCGGAGGGCGCCACCGCTCTGGGTCTATCGCCGAGCCAGACCATGGGTCTCGTCATCCTGCCCCAGGCCATGCGCGTCATCATTCCACCGACCGGTAACCAGTTCATTGCAATGCTGAAGGACTCATCCCTCGTGTCGGTCGTTGGCGTCTGGGAGATCATGTATCTCGCACGCACCCAAGGGCAGACGGAGTTCCGTCACATCGAGATGCTCATCACCGCCTCGATGATCTACTGGGTCCTGTCTATTGGCCTTGAATTCCTGCAATCCCGGATCGAGGAACGCTTCGGGCGGTTCAATGTCCGTTGACGACAGAGTGACCTGCGCCGCCACCTCAGATATGAACAGGAGGTGCGACGTTCTTCAGACCCTGGCGACGTTCGCGCCGGCCAGTTTCTCAGCCAGGTGCTGCACTGAGCAGCACCTGGTCTTTCACTTCCTCACGAGGCTGAAGGTGAAATGGCTGCCTCTATGGTAATCCAGTGCATAATTCACCGGCTTGCCCGCGGCGTCGAAGCAGGTTTCCGCAATCAGCAGAGCCGGGCCGAAATCGCGCAGATCGTGGCGCTCGATAACGTCGTCAGGTAGCATGATAGACGAGACCGTAGCGGCAGACATGCGCGGCCGATGCCGGTACTGCTCAAGGAGGTTCAGCAATGAACCGCTCCAGTCTATGTCGTAGAGCTTGGTCGGTATGATGGCGCGCGGCACGTAATCGATACAGTAGAGGATCGGCTGCTCGTCATGCAGTCTCAGTCGCTCGATGCGGATTACCCGAGCCTTGGCCTCAAGGCAAAGCTTCTCCGATACTGTCGGCGGCGGGTCCTCCTCGCTGATCGACAGCACCTTGTTCACAGGTTTGTACCCGTAGTGCTTCGTCATATCGGTGACGCTTTCGAAGACGGTAATCGGTCTGTCCACCTGCACGGCCGACATTGCCGAGATGAACCGCCCCCGGCCATGCTCTACATAGATGATATCATCCTGCTCCAGCAGCTTGAGAGCTTCCCGCAAAGCTGGACGAGAAATGTGAAACCGCTTCGTCAATTGTGCTTCGGTCGGAAGCTTGTCGCCGGGCTTCAGCCCTTCGGCACGAATGAGTTCCGCAACCCGGTCCCGGAGCTGGATCGCCAGGGTTCTGGAATCACGGATCGGTTCGTCCACGGTAACCTCGCTCTTTGCCTTCCCTCGTTCTTGTCTGACAAAGATTGGAAGGTCAAGCGGCCGCCGATACCGTGACAAATGCTACCACAGCGCAAAAATGTGCCAGATCCGCTGCCCTGCCCGGCTTGACGACAAATGGCAAAGATGTCAGTTGTCTTACAACATTTCAGGTTGCCAGACCTTAAGCGCATCCATCTACTGGAGAACCGACCATGCTCAATTTCGACGAACAACGTTTCCTCAAGATTCAGGGAGGCGCCGTAGCGCTGCGCAACGGTCTCGACCGCGCGATCTCGGACTGCCTGGCGGCCGGCTCTGAAAACATCTACTTCCTCGGCACAGGCGGCGCGGCCATTCTGATGCAGCCGGCAGCGCAGCTCCTGCAACGCTGCTCTCGTTTCCCCGCCTTCCTCGAAATGCCGGCAGAGCTGACCTTGACGGGTTCTGCCAACCTGACGTCCAAGTCCATCATCGTCATGCCCTCCCTTTCGGGCACGACCAAGGAAAGCGTCGCACTGCTTGCCCAAATGAAGGAGATCGGCGCCACGGTGATCACGCTGGTCGGTCATGCCGACACGCCGCTCGGCAAGGGGGGCGATCATGTCTTCGTGAATTTTGCCGAAGACGACACTTCCTGCGAATCCTTCTATCTGCAGTCGCTGTTCATTGCTCTTTCAATCATGCGTCACCGCGGGGAGATCTCAAACTATGCCGAGATCGCAGCCGAGCTTGAGCGGCTCCCTGCCCTGCTCCTCGACGTGAAGCGCGCCTATGAGCCGAAAGCGGAGGAATTCGCGAGAAAGCTGGCCGCGGCCGACTATCATATCATCACCGGTGCCGGAAACGTCTGGCCGGAAGCCTTCTATTACGGGATGTGCATTCTGGAAGAGATGCAGTGGATCCGCACCCGCCCCGTGCATGCCTCCGATTTCTTCCACGGAACTCTGGAGCTGATCGACAAGAATGTGAGCCTCATCCTGTTCAAGGGCGAGGACGCGCTACGCCCGCTTGCAGAACGCGTGGAGAATTTCGCTCCCTCCTATACCGAGAAGATGACCGTGCTGGACACGGCGGAATTCGAGCTTCCAGGGATCTCACCGGAAGTTCGTGCGCTGATCTCGCCGATCCTGCTCGCCACAGTCCTCGAACGGATCAGTGCGCATCTTGAGGTGATACGCAATCATCCGCTGACGACGCGCCGCTACTACAAACGCGTCGCCTACTGATACGGTTGTTTTCGATTCCGAGGTCGCGCGCTTGAGCTGCGCGGCCCCGACGGAAGGTTGCGAGGGAGATGACCATGCTCAGGTTTGCGACAGTCGGCGATAATTGCATTGATCGGTTCCGCCCTTCCGGCATGTCACTGATCGGCGGCAATGCCGTGAATGTCGCCGTTCAGCTTGCGCTTCTCGGTCACGAATCTCACTATTTTGGTGCTGTCGGTGACGACGCTGATGGTCATCGCACGATCGAGGAACTGGCCGTTCATGGCGTGCAGGTTGCCAACGTGCAGCTTCGACCGGGCCACACGGCCTTTACCCTCATAGACATCCTCCCATCCGGGGAGCGGGTCTTCGCTCACGAAGACTTCGGCGTCTGCGCCGGATACAGACCCACGTCGGGGGATCTGGAGAAACTCAAGCAGATGGATCACGTCCATATCGGCTGGATGGACGACCAGGGAGCGCTGCGCCGAGAACTCTGCCGCACTGGTGTGAGTGTATCCCAGGACATTTCAGTCAACAGCGAGGTTCAGAATCTCGTCGTTTCCGGGCTGTCGATCGCATTTGGCTCGGCGGGTGAGGACGATGGGGCGGCAGACGCGATGCTGCACCGGCTGGTCTTCGAGGGCGCCCGACTGGCCGTCGTCACGCGCGGTGCACAAGGAGCGTCCGTGAGCGATGGCAAGCGATCGGTCACAAAAGGCATCGAGCAGATCGAGGTGATCGACACGACAGGTGCCGGCGACAGCTTCATTGCAGGTTTCCTTTCGGCCAACCTCTCGGGTGGTGACTGGGAGACCTGCCTGGAGAATGGTCGCAGGTTGGCCGCAAGGACCTGCGGGCATGTCGGCGGCTTTCCACAGGCTTAGGGATCGCAATCCTGACCGGCACCCGGCGCGGCGCGGCGCGGCGCGCGCGGAAATGATTCCCGGGCAGGCAGAAAGGGTCAACCTGCCTCCATCGGCAAAATAATGGTATTCCAAAGCGGTGTCGGGCCCGCGCATAGTGGGCGATGGCCCGGCCAACGACGGGTTCACGGCAAGCACCGGATGGCCGTCCAGACACTGGACACCACTTTCCGGGGAATGAAGGTTTTGCCGCCAGCTTCATGAACCGAGCAACATGAGGCTACGGACCGCTCCGTAAACCCCATATTCCTCGGCAAACATGTTCACAGGGGTTTCGCGTCGACGCTGCCTAACGTGCCATCCAGCCTCCATCCACCGTAACAATGGTACCGTGCACGTAGTCCGATGCACTCGATGCAAGAAAAACGGCTGGACCGGCCATATCTCTGGCCTCTCCCCATCGGCCGGCGGGAATACGTGCAAGAATTGAAGCTGCGCGTTCGGGATCGTTGCGAAGAGCCTCGGTATTGTCGGTGGCTATGTAACCCGGAGCGATCGCGTTGACGTTGATGCCCTTTGCTGCCCACTCATTGGCAAGGGCCTTCGCGAGCTGGCCGACACCGCCCTTGCTGGCCGCATAGCCCGGAACGTTGATACCTCCCTGGAACGTCAGCAGAGACGCCGTGAAGATGATCTTGCCCTTGCGGCCCGTCGCAATCATCTGCTTGCCAATGGCTTGCGTCAGAAAGAACTGAGCCGAGAGGTTGGTTTCCAGAACCTCATCCCAGTATTCCGCGGGGTGTTCAGCAGCCGGGGCTCTTTTTATGGTGCCGGCATTGTTGACCAGAATGTCTACGGGAACATCTGACAGCCGCTTTCCCAGGTCCAGGACACTGTCGCGATCCGAGAAATCGCAAGCAATCCCGGTAAACCGGCGGCCGCAAGATCGGATGGCGTTCCCGGTTTCCGCACCATCCTCGGGCATGCTCAGGGAGACGCCGATGATGTCGGCGCCAGCTTCTGCAAGGGCCATGGCGATCGCCGCGCCGATACCGCGTCGAGCGCCCGTGACGACGGCGATTTTACCTGTAAGATCGAAGGGACCCATCACACCGTGCCCTCCTGGCAGTTCAACAGCGTCTTCATCGATGTGCCATTCGACTCGAACGATTCGAACGCCCCCTGGATTTCGCTCAAAGGCCGGCGCTCCGTGATGACGCGACCGATCTCCGAACCATGCCGGACGAGCAGATCGATGGCAGCCTCGTAGTCCTGCGGCTCGTAGACCCGTGCGCCGAGCATCTCGATCTCGCGCCAGAAGAAGCGGAAGAGATCGATGACCGGTTTCTTAGCGTGGATGGCGACCATGACCACCCGACCTCGGGTCGAAACAGCCTCCGTCATCAGATCCACGCCCGCCTGGACACCTGAGACCTCGAAGACGACGTCAGCACCCTTCCCGCCCGTGGCCGCCATGACCTCGCGCGCCACGTCGGTTCTGGACGCATCGAACGCGCCGATGCCGAAAGAGGCGGCAAGCGTCAGACGAGAGGGATTGATCTCCGACAGCAGCACCCGCGCGCCGCGTTTGGCTGCCGCAATCGCAATCAGCATGCCGATTGGACCACCACCGATGACCAGAACCGTTTCGCCGGGGGCAAGCCGCGCCCGTTCGATGTCATGGCATGCCACCGCCAGCGGCTCCACAAGGGCTGCGAGATCAAGCGGCATCTCTTCCGGAAGGCTGTGAACGGCATAAGCCGGCACGCTCCAGTAGCGCTGCATCGCGCCGTCGGTATCAAGCCCGAGGAATTTGAGGTTGTGGCAGATATGGCTATGACCGGCATCGCAGGCAGGGCAGTGACCGCAGGGTTTCAATGGGCGGACGACCACCTTGTCGCCGATGGCAAGGCCCGATACACCTGCCCCAAGTGCCGCAACGGTGCCAGACATTTCGTGGCCTATGATGCGGTTTGAACCGACGCGCTGATCCATGGCGCCGTGAAAGACATGCAGATCGGTTCCGCAGATGCCGCACCAGGCAACTTCGATCTGCACCTCATCGGCGGCAGGTGCCAGGACAGGTGCATCCCGCAGTTCGAAGCGGTGGTCGCCTTTGTAATAGGCGGCGATATTCGGCATGATGAACTCCTCAGAAGATTGCATGGGGGGCCAATCGGGCCCAGTCGAATTCCACCCCGGTGCCGGGCATATCCGGCGCCACGGCCCTCGAATGTTCGAGAACGAGCGGTCTTGAGGTGTAGCGGTCGATGGGGAAGCTGTGCACTTCGATCCAGCCGGCATTTGTCTGACCTGCAACGAGGCTGACATGCAGCTCCTGCATGCCATGACTGCAGACGGGAATGTCATGCGCGGCACAGCGCCCAGCCACCGCAAGCCAACCGGTGATCCCGCCGCAGTTGGAGGCATCGGGCTGCAGATAGGTCAGCTTAGATTGCGCCAGCGCATATTCAAATTCGTGGATCGTATGCAGGTTCTCGCCCATCGCGAGCGGCATTCCGGTCTCATCTGCGATGCGGGCATAGCCGACATAGTCGTCCGGGATGATCGGCTCTTCGAACCAGAGAAGATCGAGCGGCTGAAAAGCTTGTGCGGCCGCGATCGCCTGGGGGACATCAAGCGCGTAGTTCGCGTCGACCATGAACTTGCGGTCTGGACCCAGTAGCGCGCGCACGGCCTCCGCACGGGTCACATCCTCGCGAAGGCTCGGCCGCCCGACCTTGATCTTGACGGCTTCATACCCCTCTTCCAGATAGCCGCCGACATTCTCCAGCAGTCTTTCCAGCGGGAAGTTAAGGTCGATTCCACCCCTGTAGGCCTTGGCGGTTCTGCCGGCGCCACCTGCCATTTGCCAAAGCGGCAGTGCCTGTACCCGTCCTCTCAAGTCCCAGAGTGCGATATCGACCGCCGAGATCGCGAATGAGGCAATCCCGCCACGGGCGACGTAATGCACGGCCCATTGCATGGCCTCATAGATGTCTTCAACCGGGGTCGCATCGCGGCCAAGGAGCAATGGACGCAGATCATGGTTGATCATCGTGGCAATTGCCCTGCCGCCGAAGCCGCCGGTATACGTATAGCCGGTTCCGACCATGCCGTCGGCCTGGACGATTGTTACAGTGACCAGTTCAAAATGGGTGTGGTCGCCATGTTTGGCATCGGAAAGGACTTCATCCAGGGGCACACGGAACAGCCGTGCCTGCAGGTCAACGATACAGGAGCCGATCATCACGATATTCCTTTCAGGACAGCTTCACGCGTTGCTGGAGACGCGCCTGGAGAATGACGACGCCGAGAAGGAAGGCGCCGCGGATGATCGATTGCCAGTAAGCGGAGAGCGATATCCAGCCGAGGCCGTTTTCGAAGTTCAGGATGTTGAAGACCATGCCAAGCAGCAGAGCGCCTGCGAGCGTTGCTCCGACAGAGCCGGAGCCGCCGGTGAGCAGTGTGCCCCCCACCACGACGGCTGCAATGGCAAACAGCTCCCAGCCCACGCCCTCGGTCGGTTGCCCAGCACCGAACTGGGACGCGAGAACGACACCTGCGAGACCGGCAAGCACACCCGAGGCTGCATAGACGAGCGCCAGGTTACGCTCCACCTTCAGGCCCATCATGCGTGCGGTCTGCTCACCGTCACCCAGTGCGAGGATATGCCTGCCGACCGGACGCTTTTCGAGGACCAGCCAGCCAATCAGATAGGCCAAGCCCGCAATCCATGCGGCGATCGGGAAGCCTAGAAAGTCGTCCTGACCGATGGCTGTGAAGCCTGTTTCATAAGAGACGGAGACGGACTGGTTGCCTGCCAGCAGAAGGCCGGTTCCCGAAGCGGCCAGCATTGTCGCCAGCGTTGCGATGAAAGGCTGTATCCGCATCCTGCTTACCAGGAAGCCGTTCAGCAGGCCGACAGCGAGACCGGCAAGCACGCCGCCGCCAAGACCTGTCGCCCAGTGGTGCCCGGAGAGCAACGCTGCGACAACACTTGCCATGGCGGCCGTTGCGCCGACCGACAGATCAATGCCGCCAGTGATGATCACGAATGTCATCCCGAGCGCAATCAGGGCAAACATGGAATTGTATCTGAGGAAGCTGAGTATGTTGAACGAGGACAAGAAATTGTCATAGCGGAGGCCGCCGAAGATGATCAGGGCGACGAGAGCGAGGATCACACCGATGCGGGCAAGTTCAGCGGGAGATCCAAAGGTGAAGGCATGCATGAGCCTGTTCATTTCCGATCCTCAACTCTTGTCTGCACGTTGCTGAATGTAGACGGCGAACACGATGAGACCCGCCTTGACGATCAGGGCGGCTGCGTCCGGAACGCCATTGGCGAGAAGCGTGTAGCGGACAAGCTGGATGACGAAGGCGCCAAGCAAGGTGCCAATGACATTGGCGCGCCCACCGGCCAGCAGTGTCCCGCCCACCGCGACCGCCGCAATGGCGTCCAGCTCCATGCCGAGACCAACGAGATTTGCATCACTTGCCGAGTTGCGGGCGATTACCACCAGCCCTGCAAGGCCGGCCAGCGCTCCGCTGATCATGTAAACACACAGCTTGACCCGTCGCACCGGCAGCCCGGCGAGACGTGCTGCCCGCTCGTTGCCGCCGACGGCTATGATCTGCCGTCCGATCACCGTGTAGCGGGTTACCACCCAGGCGATCACGACGATGACCATCATCAAGATCACCTGTGTGGGTATGCCTGCGACCTTTCCCATGGCGATGAACTGGAAGCTTTCATTCCGGAAGACCTGGAGGTTGCCGTTTGTCATCACCTGCGCAATGCCGCGGCCGGCGATAAAGAGTACGAGCGTAGCGATGATGGGCTGGATGCCGTATCTGATGATGAGCATGCCATTGAAGAGCCCCAGCACCGCCGCAACAGCCACAGGCAGCAGGATCGCGAGCGCGATTGCGATCGGCATCGTCGCTTCTGACCAGGCGGGATGCATGAAGATCATCGGCGCAATGGCGCCCGAGATCGCCATCAATGACCCGACCGAGAGGTCGATCCCGCCGGTCGCGATGACAAGCGTCATTCCAATGGCCACGATGACAATCGTCGCGACCTGGGTCAGGTTGACGGTCAGCGTCTGCATCGAAAGGAAGTTGGGGGTGATGGCGATGTTGAGTGCGACAAGTGCCAGGAAAGCGACAAGTGTTCCATAACGGCTCGCATAGAGAAGGAAGTCTCTGCGGACCCGTGGGACCTCTGCCGTCGATGGGGAAATTTGCGGATTGGTCATATCAGTTCCCCTGATGGGCCATGGCGGAGATCAGAGCGGGTTCACTCAGCTCGCCGCGCGAAAGAACCGCGACGGAACGGCCATCACTGAGGACGCTGACACTGTCACAACAGGCCAGGAGTTCTTCCAGTTCAGAGGAAATCATCAGCACGCTGAGACCCTCATCAGCGAGGTTGCGCAAAAGCTTCAGGATTTCCGACTTGGCGCCGATATCGATCCCGCGTGTCGGCTCATCGATGACCAGAATGCGCGGATCGGTGGCGAGCCATCGCGCCAGAAGCACCTTCTGCTGGTTACCACCAGACAGTTCCTTGATCGGTTGGTCCGCAGAGGAGCACTTGATCGACAGTGCTTTGATGAAGCGGAGCGCAATCTCGTCCTGCCTGCGTCTGTCAACGATCCCCGCACGCTTCAGTTTTGGAAGCAGAGCAAGCGTCATGTTTTCCCGCACGGACATGTCGGGAATGATCCCGTCAATCTTTCGGTCCTCGGATACGAAACCGATCCCATCGGCGATCGCATCCGATGGCTCCCGGTAGTGCCTGTCGCGCCCATCGAGTGTAAGGGCGCCTTTCTCCAGTTTGTCCGCCCCAAAAATCAGTCGCGCCGTCTCGCTGCGCCCTGACCCGAGAAGTCCTGCAAGGCCGGTGATCTCGCCTTGACGCAATTTGAGGTCGACGTTGACGACGCGCGTGCCGGCGGAAGCACCTTGGAGCTCCAGTCGCACCGGCTTCGAGACCTTGTCATTTTCCGGCGCCACGAGCGCTAGCGCATCCAGCTCCTTGCCAAGCATGTGCCGGACAAGTTCGATTTTCGGGAAGTCGGCCATGGCACCGCGGGCGACCAGTCGGCCATCCCGCATGATCGCGACGCTGTCGCAGACAGCGTAGAGTTCATCCAGCCTGTGCCCTACAAAGATGATAGATACGCCGCGCTGCTTGAGGGTGCGGATCGTCCTGAACAGGATATCAACCTCGCGCTCGTCCAGGGAGGAAGTAGGCTCATCCATGATGACGAGCCGGGCGTCCTGAAGAACCGCACGCGCAATCGCCACCATCTGGCGGGTCGCGGCGTCGAACTGTCCGACCGGGCGGTCAACATCGATCGATAGCTCGAAACTCTCAAGGATCTTCTCCGCCCCCCGGCGCATCGCGCGGCTGTCGAGCAGGCCGAAGCGCCGGAGCTCGCGAGACAGATAGATGTTTTCCGCAACAGAGCGCTGTGGCGCCAGATTGATCTCCTGATAGATGGTCGCGATGCCCGCAGCTTCGGCATCGGCCGGCATCGGGAAGTCGGCTTCCTGGCCGGCAAACTGGATGGATCCGGTATCCCTGCGATAGACACCGGTCAGGATTTTGATCAGCGTCGATTTCCCAGCGCCGTTCTGACCAACAAGCGCCATGACTTCACCTGGATCGATGGCGAGAGAGACTGCGTCCAGAGCCTTCAGCCCGGCAAAGCTCTTTGTAATGGAATCCATGACAAGCAGGGGCACGGGATCACGTCCTTCCAATGAGATCTCGGACGACGGCGGGACAGAAGCGCCCGCCGCCGCGCCTAATCAGATCAGTATGCGTTCGCCAATTCGGCGGCAGCGTTGCTGGCATCGTAGAACTTGTCTTCGTTGACCAGGATCGGGGCGATCGTCTCGCCATTCGCATAACGCATCATGGTCTCGAAGGCCTTGGGTCCGAAGCGCGGATTGCATTCGACCACGGCCGCGATCTTTCCATCGACTACCGCCTGAACGGCTTCCTTGCCACCATCGATCGAGAGGATGAGAATATCCTTGCCGGGCACCTTGCCAGCCGCTTCCACCGCCGAGATAGCACCAATCGCCATTTCGTCGTTATGGGCATAGATGACGTTTGCGTCGGGATGCGCCTGCAGCAGTGCTTCAGCTACCTGTCGGCCCTTGTCGCGCGCGAAGTCACCGGATTGGGATGCCACGATCTCGAAACCACCCGCAGCCTGGATCGCCTCATCAAAACCCTTTTTGCGATCGTTTGCGGGGGACGAGCCGGTTGTTCCCTCGAGCTGGATGATCTTGGTCTTGCCATCCGCGTTCTTGATCAACCACTCGGCCATCCGCCGTCCCTCCTCGACGAAGTCGGAGCCGATGAAGGTCAGATAGTCTTCGCCGGCCTTGGCGAGCGAAGGATCCACGCTGCGGTCAAGCAGGATGACCGGAATGCCTGCCTTCTTGGCGGCCATGACTGCGGGGATGAGCGGCTTTTCCTCACGTGGAGCAAGGAAAATCAGGTCGACGCCTTGGGCGATCATCGAGTTGACGTCGGAAACCTGCTTGGCAGCAGAGCCTGCTGCATCCGTGTAGACAAGCTGATGCCCGAGCTTTTCCGCTTCGGCCTTCATGCTGTTGGTCTGAGCAATGCGCCAGGGATTATTGCTTTCGGTCTGGGCAAAACCAACCTTGTAGGTTTCCTTCTTCTCCAGCTTCGGCAGTTCCTGAGCGTTCAGCCCGAAACCCGTCATTGCGGTAACGGCAGCCAGCACCGTTGTCGTCAGAAATACCCGTCTATACATGTCATCCTCCTCTTATAGCGCTTGCACCATGCAAGCGCCTTTCCTCCGAAACGTCAGGACCAATTCACATACATGGTCTTCTTGCGCAGATAGCCGTCGAAGCCGTGCTTGCCGTCTTCGCCGCCGATCCCTGAAAGCCCCCAGCCGCTGTGGAAGCCCTGAACGAGCTCTCCGTTCGTCCGATTGAAGTAGATCTCGCCGAAATTGAGCTCATTGGTCAGCCGCATCAGACGACGCAGATCCTTGGTGTAGACAAAGGCGGAGAGACCGAAGTCGGTGTCGTTGGCGTTTGCCAGCGCCTGCTCGAAGTCGTCAACGACCATGGCAACCGCCACCGGGCCGAAGATTTCCTCCCGCATCGCCGGATTGCCATTGGTCGCGGTCAGAAGAACCGTCGGCGCCATGAAATGACCCGACTTCAGCGGCCCGTCGGTGATCGCTCCTCCACGCAGAAGGACTTCGGCCCCTTCCCCGACACTTCGAGTGATGATGTCCTCGACCTTGGAGACTTCTCCGGCGCTGATCTTCGGGCCCAGATCCGGATCCTCGAGCGGCGGCGCGATCGTCAACGCCTTCACTCGGGCCACGAACTTCTCAAGGAACTCCTCGGAGATGGATCTGTGCAGATACATGCGTTCGTTGCAGGTGCAGATCTGCCCGCAATTCGTGAACCGCGCCGTGACCGCACTCTCGACAGCCGCGTCAATGTCGGCGTCTTCCATGACAAGGAACGGCGCCTTGCCACCCAGTTCAAGGCGCACGACCTTGATATCATCGGCACCGGCCCGATAGATCTCCCGCCCTGCCCGGGTCGATCCGGTCATCGTCACCATGTCCGAAAGCTCGACAAGCCGGCTGCCGGCGACGCGCCCGTCGCCGGTCACGACATTGATCACGCCAGCGGGAAAGCCGACCTTTTCGGCAAGCGCGGCAATAAAGAGCCCCGATAGCGGCGTGAACTCGTGAGATTTGAGGATGAAGGTGTTCCCTGCCACGAGCGCCGGGCCCAGCTTGCGGGCCGCAAGCGCTGCCGGATAGTTCCAGGCGGTAATCCCTGTCACGACCCCATGCGGGACGCGGCGAACCCAGATTTCCTCGTTGCGCGCATCGGAAGGCACGATCTCACCTTCGATGCGGCGCGCCTGTTCGGAGGCGTAGCGGAGAAATGTTGCCGTCGCACCGACTTCTCCGCGTGCCTGCCCGATCGGTTTGCCCTGCTCCATCGTGATCAGTTGGGCGAGCAACTCCCCATGCTCGATCACCTGGTCTGCAAGCAGCGCCACCAGCCGTCCGCGCTCTATGGGAGCGAGAGCTGCCCAAAGAGGCTGGGCCAGACGCGCAGCGGCAACAGCCTCCTCGGCCTCCGCCGCCGATGCCATGGGCGTAAAGGCGATCTCGGATCCGTCCGCCGGATTCTCGACCGTCTGTTGGCTACCTGCCGATCCTGAGACCCACCGCCCACCGACAAACATTTTTGTTTGGACCGGCGAACCGCCACGGGCCAGCTCGGCCAATTCAATCAACATATCGCGTCTCTTTGGTACGACGAAAACTAAGGTGATTAAGGCTTAATAAGCGACTTTTGTCAAGACAGCCGTCCTAGGAATATTTTTCGTCGTACCAAAGATATGGATCTTGCGCCGTAGATCGCTCCAAACTACAAAAGGCTATGACCATGATCGAAGATGAGTTGAGCCCACACAGCGACAAGCGAGCCGCATCGAACGTCATCCGTTCCCTGGAGCGCCAGATCGTTTCCGGTGAGCTTGCTGACGGCGCCCACCTGCCGTCGGAGCGCGAGTTGATGGAGATCTACGGCGTAAGCCGCACCGTCGTTCGGGAGGCCGTGACGACACTGGCAAGCCGCGGCCTGCTGGAGGCGAGGCCGCGCTATCGCCCGATTGCGAGGCGTCCGGGCTATGACACCGCGCTCAAGGCCGTCGAAGGTGCGATCGGTCATCTGCTGACGGAACCGGACGGGATCAAGAACCTCTTCAACTCCCGCATCTTTCTGGAGATGTCGCTGGTGCGGCATGCGGCTCTACACGCAAAGCGCGCGGACATCGAGGCGCTGAAGCAAGCGCTGGATGCCAATGAGGCGGCGATTGGCCAGTCGGAACTTTTCTACGCGACAGATGTCGCGTTTCATGGGGCTCTGTTTCAGATCCCGAGAAACCCGGTGTTTCCGGTGATGCATATGGCCTATGTCGCCTGGCTTTCGCCCCACTGGCGCAAGATGCCAAGCATGCCGGAACGCAACGAAACGAATTTCCTGCGGCATCTAGAGATTTTCACGGCGATCCAGAACCGCGATCCGGAGGCGGCCGAAGAGGCCATGCAGGCGCATCTCGTCTCAGCCTGGGAATTCGTCCGCGGGACGTTTCGCTGAACACTCATCCAACTGGAGCATGAGCTGGTGACCAAAACCTATGACAACATCGTCGTTGGAGGCGGAGCTGCAGGATGTGTCGCCGCCGCTCGTCTCGTTGCAGCCGGTCGCCGCGTGCTGCTCCTCGAAGGCGGCTATTCTAACAGACATCCCCTGCTCGACATGCCGCCCGGCATATTCAAGATGATCAATGGCAGTCGCTACATGCACTACCACACGACCGATCCCCAACCGCATCTCGATGGCCGTGCGCATGACATCCCCCAGGGCAACGTCTTAGGGGGCGGCAGTTCCGTCAATGCTCAGGTCTATATTCGCGGCAGACCTTCGGACTACGAGGCGTGGAACGATGTCCTGCGCGGCAACAATGACGGTGCCGACTGGAGCTGGAACGCGGTTCTCCCTCATTTCAGGGGCATGGAAGACAACAACCGCCTGCTGAACGACCGTCACGGCACCGGTGGTGCGCTCAAGGTTTCGGATCCCGGTCATATCGACCAAATGTCGAGATGGTTCGTCCAGGCGGTGCAGAGTCTCGGGGAGCCATTCAACCCTGACTTCAATGGCACCTCCCAGCGGGGTGTCGGCTTCTACCAGTTCATGAACCGCGCCGGAAAGAGATCGAGTTCGGCCTATGCCTTCATCGAGCCCTTGCTCAAGGATCCCAGGCTGGACCTGAAACTGCAGGCACGGGTAAACAAAATCATCATCGAAAACGGCCGTGCGAAGGGTGTCCAGTACCAAGACAAGACTGGAACCATATCCGTGGCGCTGGCAGACGATGCCGTCGTGTTGAGCGCAGGCGCCCTGATCACCCCAAAGCTCCTGATGCTGTCGGGCGTTGGCCCGGCGGACGAACTGAAAGCACATTCGATCGGCGTGGTGCTAGACCTGCCGGGAGTTGGCGAAAACCTCGTTGACCACCCCGAAGTACCCATGATCTCGACTGCCAACGGCAAGTATGGCTATCATCGCCAGGGTGATGGATGGCGCATGATCCGCAACGGTTTGCAGTTCAAGCTCTTTGGCTCAGGCCCGATCACTTCGGCCGGGGTCGAGGCGGGCGCCTTCGTCAATCCGGGCAACCCAGATGGCGACCCCACGATCCAGGCCTTCTGCGTTCCCATTGTCTACCTGGACCGCGATACGCGGAGCCTCGTCGACGACACCTATGGACTGACGATAACGACGGTGGTGGTCAAACCGAAGTCCAGGGGACACGTCCGTCTGCGGTCGGCGTCACCGTCTGACAAGCCACGCGTTTCACCCAACCTGCTGAAGGATCCGGCGGACATGCGCGAAATGGTTGCAGGACAGCGGTTCTTCCTTCGGGCTTTAGAGGCCACGCCCCTTAAAGAGCGGATCAGCAAAATAGCCGTCCCCTCGCCGACCGATCTATCGGACGCTGCGCTAGAATTGCACTGCAAGCGCTTCGTCAAGACCAACTATCATCCCGCGGGAACCTGCAAGATGGGTGCCGATGGCGACCCCATGGCGGTGCTGGATGCGCGAATGCGCGTCAGGGGGATCGACGGCTTGCGGGTGTGCGACATGTCGGCCGTGCCAGACATCAACGCTGGAAACACGGCAGCTCCGGCAATGATGCTGGGCGACCGATGCGCGTCATTCATACTCGGTGGCAATTGAACCGGCTTTTAGAGCGCAACTTTTTCACTGTTTTGGGATGAGGCCTCAAGGGGCAAGTGAAGCCAGAAGCCACAATAGCTGCTTTAGGTGCCATGGCAGAGATCCAGCCCCCCTCGAAGCGTCACCGATACCGTCGCATGAAGCGGCTGTCGATGCGATGCTTCCACCGGTCCACCCAGCGGCCAGCGATCGCCAGGCCCCACTTATCCGCGATGGCCCGCCCATCGGAGAGCGAGATCAGCACCAGCCAGGAGGACTGCGGGAAATAGGGCCGGAGGCGGTCCTGAGATAGGCTGCGATGGATGTTTCCGGCAAGAACTGGCCCCTGACGCACCGCAAAGACGCCGGCCTTGGGGCGCGGGTCCGGCAGGGACGCGACATCCCCGGCCGCAAAGACATCCGGATGCGAAAGCGATCGCAACGTATCATCCACGCAAATGAAACCTTTTTCATCGAGTTGGAGGCCAGTCGCGCTCAGGAAGGCAGGCGCGCCGCTCGACGTCGTCCAGACGACCTCGTCTACCGCCAGCGTCTGCCCATCTCGCGCGACGAGTACGCCGTCGCGGAAAGCTTCTACATCGAAAGCTGGGAGGTGGGCGATACCTGCTTTGTGCATTTCGCGTTCAAGCAGTCGTCGGGCCCAGCGGCTGCGCTCCGGAATGGGCTCCGCGGCCCGACCGACAAGGACAATACTGATACCGCGTCCCTCCCACCGGCGCTTCAGCGCAAAGGCCACCTCAACACCGGCGACACCCTGCCCCACGACCGCCAGCGTGGAGAGCCCTCCTTCTCCTGCCAGCGCCTCAAGCCGCGCAAGGCGATCGGCGAAGCTCGCGATCGGCTTCACGGAGATGCCGGACGATGTGCCCTCGGGCAGTGACGGCGTAGAGCCGATATCGATCGAGAGCAGGCCGTATCCGAGGCTTTCGCCACTCGCGAGCCAGACCACGCGCTGTTCCGGATCAATGACGGTCGCCGTCGTCTCAACGAAGGTCATACCGGAACGTGCGCAGAGGGCGGCCAGATCGATGTGGAAGTCGTCGAAACTGTATTCGCCTGAGATATGGCCCGGCAGCATGCCAGAATAGGGCGCATGGCGAGAGGGCGAAACCAGCGTGATCTGAGCGCCGAGGCCGAGTTCGCCCAGCCGGCGCACCACCTCAACATGAGCGTGACCACCGCCGAGAAGCACGACAGGGACGGGCTTTCCACGCGCCTCAGCCATCGGAGGCGTCCTTCAGGCCGATACGGTGAACGGGGCCGCCAGCGGCATCGGCATCGGCCTCATCATGGGTAACGAGAATGACAGGCAGGCCAGCGGTCCTTGCGCGCTCGAACACCAGGATGCGCATCTGGGCACGCAGTTCCATGTCGAGCTTGGAAAAGGGTTCGTCGAGCAGCAGCAATCTGGGCCGGGAGACGAGAACGCGGGCAAGCGCCACACGCGCCTTCTGACCGCCCGAGAGCGTAGCGGGGTCACGGTCCACAAAATCCGCGAGCCCCATGTCGGCCAGAATGTCTGCCGCGATCTGCCGGCGCTTACGGCGATCCGCTACATCTGCCGGGATGGCGAAGGCGACATTGGCACCAACAGACATATGAGGGAACAGAAGCGGATCCTGAAAGAGGATCCCGGCGCGGCGGGCTTGCGGCTCCAGCAACAGAAGGTCGACATGATCGACGGAGACGGTCCCCTTCGCCTGGAACGCCGGATCGAGGAAGCCGCCGATAAAGGACAGCAGGGTGGATTTGCCCGATCCCGACGGGCCCATGACGGTAAGGACAGAACCGGCAGGCACGTCTGCAGTCAGTTCCATCAGTGTGACATCACCTAGGCGGATCTGGATATTCGCGAGGGAAAGGCCGTTGGTGGGCTTTGGCTCAAGCATCATCACACCCTCATGTCCCGGCGATTGCGGTGGAGAGCCGCGGGGATCAGTGCGGCAAGCGCGAAGGCGAGGAAAGGCAGGATTGTCTGCAGCAGGGCATAAACTCCGATGACACGGCGATTGTTGCCGGAGGCAAGAGCGACAGCCTCCGTGGTGATGGTCGAGAGACGCCCTTCGCCGATCAGCAGTGTCGGCAGATACTGCCCGACCGAGACAGCAAATCCAACGGCGAGAGCGGTCAGGATCGGGCGGATCAGCATGGGCAGGCGGATCGCCACGAGCACCGAAAGCCGCGACCGGCCAAGCGCTGTGGCGATGATCTCGTAGCGGCGGTCGAGTATACGCCAGGGATCGGCAAGCGAAAGAAAGACATAAGGCAGCACGAAGACGAGATGGACGAGAACCAGGGCTGCGCTCCTGTGTTCGCCCCCACCACTGCCAATGAAGAGTAGCTGCAGGCCGAAGACGAAGGTGATCTGCGGAACGATCAGCGGCAGATAGAGCATCAACAGCGCCCTCTCACCGACGCGGCGTCCCGTCTGAAGCTCGCGTTCGAGGCAGCCGATGGTCAGCAAGATGGCTATGAGCGTCGAGGCAAGGCCCGTCACCAATGTCGTCACCAGCGGGTCGGCAATGCGCGGTAGCGCACTCATCCAGCTTCTCAGCGTGAAGCCCTGCGGAAGGAGATGAGGAAACTGCCAGAGACCGGCGAGAGACCATATGGCAAGAATAGCAAGACCCGCGAAGACGGCACTCCCGAGCAGGCAGACGACCAGGATTGAAGCGCGGCGCACGATCTTATCGCGCACGAAGCGCCAGCCGTTTTCTCTCGCCTGGCGAAGCAATACGGAAGCCACCCGCTCGAGGACAAACCAGAAAAGGAGCGCCGCCAAGGTGACACCCAGTTGCAGGACGGCACCGGCCGAGGCGAGGAAACGCGCCGACAGATCCGGATCATTCATCCACTGGACAAGCCGGGTTGCGAGCGTGCCGGGCAAGTTAGGGCCGAGGATCAGGGCGACATCCACCACCGACGACGAATAGGCGATGACGGCATAGACGGCGAAACGGATCTGTCGATAGAGCGCCGGCCAGAGCAGGTAGATGAAGCCCGCGATGCGACCATAGCCGAAGGAGGCCGCAAGGCGTCGAGCCGCCGGGAGCTCGACCTGCGGCAGGGCTGCAAGCGTCACGAGAAAGAGGAAGGGCGTTTCCTTGATCACCAGGCCCGCGATCATCGTCAGCCCCATCGGATCATGTGGGATCAGAATATCCGGCGGCCGGTTGATGCCAAGGAATGGCGCAACGAGGCGGATGAGGAAGCCCGACGGGGCAATCAGGAAGGCAAAGCCGAAGGCGGCTGCCGCATGCGGAACCGCCAATAGCGGCGACAGCAGATGCTGCAGGCGCGATAGCGTCGGTGTGCCCGCGTAACTCGCAATGAAGACCAGCGTGATACCGAGAGAGATGAACGTGGCGGCAAGGCCGGTTACCAAACTCAAGACTGCCGCTGTCGCCAGGCCCGGTGTCGCCGCAAGGTCTCGAAAGGGTTGAAGGCTGAGATCATGGCCGCCGAGCGCGGGCAGATAACCGAAGGCCGGTAAAAGCGTGCCGAGGAGCCCGAAGGTGATCGGCAAGAACAACAGAGCGAGCGTGAGGGCGACCGCACTCCTCGGAAGAAGCGCGGTCAATCCGTTCACGAGAGAGCGATCGGTCACCCGCGCTGTCACGGCTCAGTTGCCGCTGGCATAGCGCCGGCGCCATTCAACCTCGATGCGCTCCATCCAGCTCGCATGTGGCTCGGCAATCACGGGGCCGAGCTTGTCCGGTGCAAGCGTTGCGACGCCGAGGTCGAGCGCAGCAAAGGCGGCACGATCCGGTTCCGGCAGTTTCGCCATGGCAAGAACGGTCCGGTCACCCCAATAGGTCGGGTCCTGCTTGCGAAGCTGGGCTTCCGGCGAGATCAGGAAGTTCGCCGTCAGCAGCGCCCCCTCCTTGGCATTGGCATTGTAGGGAATGGCGACGAAATGGGTGTTGCCGAGCGTGCCGCCGGAGAAGGTGAAGGAGCGCACTGTCTCAGGCAGTTCGCCCGCCTTGATGCCGGCAGAGGCTTCGGACGGATTGAAGGCAAAGATGATGTCCAGTTCGCCGTCAGCCAGCTTCTGCTTCATATCAGGATAGTTCTGTGGGAAGGTCTTGGCCCCGCGCCAGGCCAACGGATGCAACTGGTCGAGATAGGCGAATAGCGGTTCGACATCCTGTTCAAAGCTCTCCTCGACCACCGGCTTTGCCAGCTTGGCGGGATCGGCGATCACTTCGTTCAGGACCTGCTTGAGGAAGGACGAACCGATGAAATCCGGAGGCGCGGGATAGGAGAAGCGACCGGGGTTGTTCTTCGCCCAGTCGAGCAGTTGCGTGGCATTGTCCGGCAGGTTTGATGCTTCCGTGCGGGCGCTGTCGTAGAAGAAGACCATCTTCGCGCCGCCCCAGGGGCTTTCCAACCCGTCCGTTGGCTCGGTAAAGTCGGTCAGGATGGTGGGTTGGTTCTCGATATCGACATAACGCCAGTTTGGCAGCGCGGTTGCCCAGCCGGGGGTGAGGAGCAGGTCCTGCTGCTTCATCGAGACGAAGTTCTCGCCATTGATCCAGATGAGATCGACCGACCCGCCCTCGTTCTTGCCGGCGGCTTTCTCGGCGATCACCTTGGCAACGGCGCTTGCTGTATCCTCTAGCTTCACCTGCACCACGGTCACCCCGTAGCGCGACTGCATTTCGGCGCCCACCCATTCGAGATAGGCGTTGATGTTCTCAGACCCGCCCCAGGCATTGAAGTACACCGTCTGGCCGGACGCTGCCTTTTCGAGGGCAGCCCAATCGGTCAGCTCCGGGCCAGCGGCCTTCGCCGGAACGATACTTGTGGCGGCCATCAGTGCGGCGGCGAAAATCCCTGTCATCAATCGCATGGTATGCCCTACTCCCTCAAAGTCGACCGCCGGACGCTGACGCGTTGCGGCTCCTGTTTGAACTACGGTTCGGAGATCCGGCGGATCTCACGTTTTCTTTGCAGACCCCATCTGTCGTCGTGCGAGTGCGGCCTTGATCTCATCGCTCGGCGCCGGATCATGCATGGCGCCGACTATTGCGGTCAGATCATGGGTGATGCGCATCTGCTCGACGAAGGCCCGGCATCCCCGGCACATGACCAGATGCAGCTTGATGTTCAGCCGCGACCAGAAGCCGAGATCGCCATCGATCAGAAGGCTGGCACGCTCGGCGACTTCACTGCAACGAAACATGGTTCAGCCCTCCCCGGACATGGTGAAACGAAGTCTCATGGCGACGTCCTGCGCTTACGGATCTGGCGCACGATCGTTGGAATCAGCGCAACGAGCGCCGGCGCGAAGAAGGCGAGCGTGATGTCGCGCGTCACGAGATCGGAGATCTGCGCTTCCCGGCCGCTCGCCTGTGCCGCCACCAGCACACTGTCGACGCCCTGGCCGAGATAGGCATAGGCGAAGGTGCCGGGCAGGATGCCGAAGAACGTCGCGGCGATGAACCGGCCGAGGCTGATGTCAAACAGGGCAGCCGCAATATTGACGACGAAGAAGGGAAAGACCGGCGCGAGACGGATGACGAAGAGATAGCCGAAAGCATTCTCCCTGAAGCCATCGGCCATCTTCTTGACGACGCCATCGACCCGGTGGCGCAGAAAATCGCCGAAGGCAGAGCGCGTGGCGAGAAACAGGAGCGCCGCACCGATCGTGGCTCCAACGGCAACCAGCGCCCCCCCGAGCATCCAGCCGAAGAGGAAACCGCCGAAGATGGTCAGCACGGAGGCTGCGGGGAAGGAGAAGGCAACGGCCAGAATGTAGACGGCGAGGAACAGCAGCGCGGACCGGAGCCCATTGGCATCGACATAGGCCCTCAGAGCCTGACGTTGTTCGGCCAGAAATCCGAGGCTGAGATAGTCCTGCAGTCCGACGGCATAACCGAATGCGAGCCCGGCGACGACAAGGACCACAGGCGTGTAACGCCAGAGGCTGCCTCGAACGACAGCGCCCTGCGATGAGGTGGGTTCGTCCTCCGGTGGGCGGCCGCGCGGCGGGGGACGACTGTCAATCATCGTGGTTTCCTTGAAGCGCCGGCGCGCCTTGTAAGATCACCGGTTCCGGCGCGACTGATCCCCCATGGTCACTATGGCTTGATGGGGTCGAATGCTGCTGGACATGGAAGGCGATTGTTTTGCTAATGGCGCCCGAGCTGAGGCAGGGGGCGGCGTGGCGCAGGTTGAAGGTGACGATCGGGCTCTGGCGCGGCGCCTTGTTGACGGGGATGCCGCAACATTCGAGCTGCTCTATCGCCGGCACAATGCCGCGATGATCCGCTTCTGCAGCGGCATCGTCAGGGCGCGAGATATCGCGGAGGAAGTCGTTCAGGACACGTGGGTGGCCGTGCTCGACCGCATCGATCTTTTCGAAGGGCGCGGCTCGCTGGCAAGCTGGATCTACACGATCCTCCTCAACAAGGCCCGCAGTCGCGCTCGCCGCGAAGGCCGCACCGTATCCTTCGACGATCTGGGGGATGGCAACGGTCTGGGCGAGGCTTTTGACGGACGCGGACACTGGCGCACCCGACCCGAGCTCTGGGAAGACCTGACGCCCGAGCGCCACATCGAGGGCCGAAGCGTTATGCAACACGTCGAGGCGGTCATCGAAACACTGCCGCCCGCGCAACGGGCGGTGCTGATCCTGCGCGGCCAGCAGGAGCTCGATCCGGCGGAAGTCTGCGTCTTGCTCGACATCTCCGAGGGCAATATGCGCGTGCTTCTGCACCGGGCGCGACTGACGGTTCGCAACGCGCTCGACCGGCTGAACGCTGGCCTCTGACCGAGACAGGGCAAGGCTCATTGGTCTTCTCCTGAAAAGGCGACCCAGCCCTGGCGCCAGCGGATGACTGTCGTCAGCGCGCAAAGGGCGGCAAAGCCATAGGCAATCAGCGGGAAATGGTGCGGCAGGAGACACATCACGACGAAGACCGCGATCGTCTCGAAGCCTTCGGCCAGACCGCCGGCGTAGTAGATGCCCTTGGTGGGGAATTCCGGCGCCTTGCGACCAAGCTTCCCCGCAACAGCCGAGAATGCGAGGAAGGAAGAGCCTGTGCCGACGAAGGAGACGATCAGAACCGCAGCCGGCAGCGGATTCACTTCGGGCACAGCCACCGCAAAGCCGAGCGGGATCAGCGCGTAGAAGACCATGTCGAGCGCGATATCGAGATAGGCGCCACGATCCGTCGGGCCAAGAATGCGGGCAACCGCACCGTCGAGGCCATCAAGCGCACGATTCACGAGGATCAGCAGAAGTGCTGCCAGGAAATAGCCGAAGCAGAGTGCAGCGAAGGCGCCGAGCCCTGCCAGGAAACCGATCAGGCTGATCTGATCTGCCCGCACCTCGCGATGCGCCAGGAATTCAGCGACCGGCTGCAGGGCCGCCTTCTGCAGCGGCAAGATCTTCGCGTCGATCATCCGCGCCTCCAGGTCTGGAAGCGTTCGAGCAACGACAGGAGGAATCCGTTGATGTGGTTGCGGCGCCACTGGCCGGCCACCAGCTTGTTGGCCTCGGCCAGCGTCGGATAGATGTGGATCGTGCCGAGGATCTTGCCGAGGCCATGGCTGTGCTTCATGGCAAAGACGAATTCGGCGAGCAGGTCGCCAGCGTGGTCACCCACGATGGTGGCGCCGAGGATCTTGTCCTTGCCCGGCACGGTCAGCACCTTGACGAAGCCACGGGCGGATCCATCGGCGATCGCGCGATCAAGATCATCGATGCCGAAGCGCGTCACCTCATGCGGGATCATCTTCTCCTTCGCCTCGGCTTCGGACAAGCCGACGCGCGCCACTTCCGGATCGGTGAAGGTTGCCCAGGGGATGACGCTGTAATCGGCCTTGAAGCGCTTTAGATCACCGAAGAGGGCGTTGATCGCCGCAAACCAGGCCTGATGCCCGGCGACGTGGGTGAACTGGTAAGGTCCTGCCACGTCGCCTGCGGCGAGTATGTTTGGATGAAGGGTCTGGAGGTATTCGTTGGTCTCGACGACCCTGTCCACCTTGATGCCGAGGTCTTCGAGCCCGAAACCCTTGAGCCGCGGCGCGCGTCCGACCGCGACGATCATCTCGTCGAAGCCGATGCGGAACTTGGCCCCATCCCTCTCAACCTCGATCCACTTCTCGCTGGCATCTGCTCCACAGGCAAGCGCCTTGTGGCTGGTCAGGACCTTGACGCCGTCAGCCTTCATCGAAGCCTCGACGAGCGTCGCTGCATCTTGGTCCTCGCGCATCATCAGGCGCGGAGCCATCTCGATCTGCGTGACCTCGGAGCCAAGCCGCGCAAAACTCTGCGCCAGCTCGCAACCGATCGGCCCCCCGCCCAGAACCACGAGCCTCTGCGGCACAGCACGGCGATCGCGAAGGCGCTCCCACATGGTGTCGGAGGTGAGATAGCCGGTCTCTGCCAGGCCTGGTATCGGCGGCACGAAAGCCTGCGCACCAGTTGCAATGATGATCGACCGCGTCTTCAGACGCTGCGTGCCGCCGTTGTTGAGCGCGATTTCTACCGTCCAGGGATCGATCAGTTTCGCATAACCCTGCAGGACTTCCACGCCGAGGCCGGTATATCGCTCAACACTGTCATGCGGCTCGATCTCCGCGATCACCCTGTGGATCCGCTCCATGATGGCAGAGAATGGCACCTTGGGCTCGACCGACTCCAGGCCATAGTGATCTGCGTGGCGCATCTGGTGCGCCACCTTAGCGCTCTTTATCAAGGCCTTCGAGGGAACACAGCCGAAGTTGAGACAATCCCCGCCCATCTTGTTCGCCTCGACGAGCGTGACCTTCGCCTTGGCGGCTGCCGCTATGTAAGCCGAAACCAGGCCGGCAGATCCGGCACCGATGACAACGAGGTTGCGATCGAATCGCTTCGGGCGCGTCCAGCCGGAGCCGGTAAGGCTCTTATTGTGGTCATTAAGCGTCATATCTCTGCCCAATGTTCTGCGCTGCTGTAGGAAGACGAGCGGAGAGCTAAGTTGTTACAAGGCTATGTGAAAATCCACGGGCAAACGCGCTTTTCTTCCGCACGGCCTTGTACAATCGCGTGATGCCTGGTGTGCCGGTCCAGAAGAGCTATCTCCTTGAGATGACCCGCCATAAAGAAACCCACGAACACGTGAAGGCGCTGATGATGCAAGGATGACACCGCCCCACGGCTGCTTCCAACGGCTTGATGACCGCCTTCCTGTCCGACTGGAGGCGAAGGACGAATACGATTTTCGGGCCGGTCTCAGGCAGGCATCCTGTGCTGCTTTTGAGATTTTGTCGTGCAGCGCGAAGTGGTCAATCGCATCAGCACTCGCTTGGTCGTAGCCGACAACCTCGACCTCGCCACCCGCCTGACGTAACCTTAGTACGATCTCGGCGCGCCAATGGCGATGTCCCATAGAGTGGAACGCGTCAAGGTGCGGATGTGGAACCGGTTAAATCAGAGCGATCTCAAGGCTCTTGAAAGCTGCTGAAGCTTGAGAAAGGCCTGGTAACGCCGCTCATGAATTGCAGCCACGTTCTGGCCATCAGGCGTGTAAACCGCGGCAGTCCTGGAGAGGGCTTGCATGGCCTGACGAACATCCGGATAGACGCCAGCTGCGACGCTTGCGAGGATGGCGGAACCGAGCAGGACAGGCTCTTCTGCGTCAGGCGCCACCACGGGCTTGCCACAGGCATCGGCCAGGATCTGTCGGACCAGGGGACTTGCGCCCGCCCCGCCGCTGATGACGACCCTTTCAATGGAGGCGCCGGACTTGGCCTGGGTTTCGATGATCTGGCGCAGGCCGTAACCGATGCCGCATAGCCCGGCGATGTAAAGCGCGACGAGACTGTCGACGTCACGTTCCATGCCGAGCCCTGCAATCACGGCGCGGGCGTGAGGATCGGCGAAGGGCGCGCGGTTGCCCAGGAATTCCGGTACGACATGCAGGCCGGCTGCGAGCACGACCGCCTCGGAAGCCGTCGAAACCTTTTTCGCAGCAACCTCTGCCATATGCGCCGGAAGCGACGTGCCTACGGCGCGGGCGTTTTCGGTGGCCTCGATTGCTGCCGGGTGGAAGGAGAGCAACTGGTCGATCGCGGCACCGGCCGCACTCTGCCCACCCTCGTTCAGCCACATGCCGGGGACCATGGCGGAATAATAAGGACCCCAGACACCGGGCACGAAGACCGGCTCCACGGTCGAGGTCATTGTGCAGGACGAGGTCCCGAAGACGTAAGCCAGGTTTTCTGTGGGATTGCCGCCTACTCCAACCGTCCCGATCCCGCCGGCATGGGCGTCGATCATGCCGGCCGCGACCGCCGTGCCGGGCATCAGGCCCATGGCATGGGCTGCCTCTTCGGTCAGGCCGGTTCCCAGACGGGTTCCGGGCTCAACGATCCTGATCCCGATGCGGGCAAATCCCTCCGCCGCCAATTCGCCGAGTTCGATCGCTTCGAAATAGCTTTCGTCCCAGCGCGCCTCATGGGCGAGATAGGTCCATTTGCAGGTCACGGTGCAGGTCGAGCGCGACAGATCCCCGGTCGATTTCCAGGTGAGAAAATCGGCGAGATCGAAGAACTGCCAAGCGGCGGCAAAGGTTGCCGGGCGGTTTTCCTTGAGCCATAGAATTTTCGGCGTTTCCATTTCGGGCGAGATGCGCCCGCCCACATAACGCAGGACTTCGTGGCCCTTGGCATTGATCCGCTCGGCCTGGTCAACGGCGCGATGATCCATCCAGACGATGATGTCGCGCTCGTTTTCCTCGGACGGCCCGACGGCGAGCGGCTGACCGCCCTCCCCCAGGACGACGAGCGAGCAGGTCGCGTCGAAGCCAAGCCCAACGACATGGGCCGGATCGACACCGGCGGACGCGACAGCCTCGCGAATGATCGCACAAACCGAGTGCCAGATTTCCGTGCTCGACTGCTCGACGATCGAACCCGCCTCGCGGAAAAGCGTGATGTCGCGTTTGGCAACCGCGAGCATGCGGCCGTTCAGATCGAACAGACCCGCACGCGCGCTTCCCGTGCCGACATCGACACCGATGACGTAACCCTTGGTCATTGGGCCAATCCTGCTGATGGGAACGCCATGTCAGTGGCTGGAGGCAAATTCGGCCATGCGCCTGATCAGGAAGAACCCGACTGTGGCGCCAGCATCCTGCAGGCCAACGGTCTTTTCCTGAAAGGCCGCAGCCTTTCCGTGCTGTGCCACCATCGACTTCGTCGCCTCCAGCGCGTCTTCTGCAGCCTTGCTAGCCGAGGAAAGCGCAATTGGAACACTGTCACCTTTTTCCGCCGCTGCCTCGATGGCCCTCGTGAGCGGATCAAGCACATCAAGCAGGGTCTTGTCGCCGACCTTGGCCTTGCCTCGTTCTGCAATCCCATCGGTATAGGCCCGCCAGAACTGAGCAAGAGCAGCCGTGTCCAGGGCATCCAGTCCCTCGACAGCTTTGCTCGCCCTGAGGAAGCCCGTCGCCGTCAGTGTTCCCATAGTCGAGGGCGCAGTCCGCGCGATTGTCGCACCGGCCGTGCGCAGAAGTTTGGACAGCCCAGCATCAGGGCCTTCGGCGGCGACCGCTTCGGCGGCTGCGGCAAATGACTTGGCCATCGTGATCCCGAGATCGCTGTCGCCGACCTTGCCGTCAAGGGCGATCAGAAACTCACGCTGCTCGGCAAAGAGTTGCTGCCAGCTTTGAAACAGTGCGATCAGGTGGCCCGCGTCCAGTTTTGCAAGGCTCATGGTGTTATCCCGTGACATGCTTGAAGAAGGGGGTGTTGGCTGGAGCCGCCATCATCCGGTCGAGTTCTTCATCCAGATGCAAGATCGAGATCGAGGCACCCGCCATTTCCATCGAGGTTGCGAATTCACCGATCCAAACGTGCTTCGCCTTGACGCTTCGGGCATCAAGGAGCTGTTTGACGCGACGGAACAGAATGTACAGCTCTTCAAGCGGCGTACCGCCAAGACCGTTTATCAAAACGGCCACCTCTTCCCCTGCCGCGTAGTTCGTCTCCTTGAAGATGCGTTCCATCATCTCGTCGACGACAGCGTCAGCAGCGGCCAGTTTCTTGCGGCTGATACCGGGTTCGCCATGGATGCCCATGCCGATTTCCATCTCGTCTTCGCCGATCGAAAAGGTGGCATGGCCGATCTCCGGCACCACGCAGCTTGAAAGCGCGACCCCCATGGTCCGGGTCCTTGAACGGGCCTTGTCGGCGATACGCGCCACGTCATCGAGCGAAAGCCCCTCTGCGGCGGCAGCACCTGCTGCCTTGTAGATAAAGAAGATACCCGCAACACCACGGCGCTTGCGTTCTTCTCCGACGATCGAGGAGGCGACGTCGTCGTTTCCGACGACCTGCTTGACAGCAATTCCATCGAGATCCGCAAGCTCGGCGGCCATATCGAAATTGATGATGTCGCCAGAATAATTGCCGTAGATGTGGAGGACCCCTGCCCCCTGATCGACGGCCTTTGTGACCTGATACATCTGCTCGGCGCTCGGAGACTGAAAGACCCCCCCCACCGCTGCGCCATCCAGCATGCCATCGCCGACGAATCCGAGGAACGTCGGAAGATGGCCCGACCCACCGCCAGTGATCAGTCCGACTTTGCCGGCCTTCGGTCTGGCTGTCACGAGGCAACGCAGGTCGTCATTTGCGTAGGTTACCATCGGATGGGCGGCATAAATGCCTTCCAGCATCTCGTCGACGAAGTCGACCGGGTCGTTGAGAAACTTCTTCACTGTATCCTCCACTGTTACTTTTTGCGCTGACGCGTGACGAAGAAGGCAGCTGCAAGCAGGATGAAACTGCCAACCACAAGCCGCTGCCAGGTGCTCGGAATTCCGACGAGGACAAGCACGCTGTTGATGACGACGATCAAGAGTACGCCGAGGATGGTGCCAAGAACCGTTCCGGTACCACCGGTGATGCGGGCACCCCCCAGAACAACGGCGGCAATCACGTTGATTTCGGTTCCTACGAGATCGAAGGGATTGGCTTGCCGGTTAGCACAGACATGGATGATCCCAGCAAGGCCAGCCAGTGCTCCTGCATACCCAAACAGGAAGAGATGAACGGTGCGCAGGCTGTAACCCAGACGCTCTGCAATGCTCGAATTGCCACCGACAGCGAAGATCGCACGCCCCATAAGCGTTCGGTTGAGGATCCACCAGGTGAGTATGGCCGCTGCCGGCAGGACGAGGAAGTAAAAGGGCAAGGTGACCGTTGCGCCGTTCGCCGTTTCGAACTGCAGGAGCGGCATTCGCCCGAAAGCGCCCATTTGCGGGGGCAGCGACATGATCCACACGGTGCCGATGAAGGACAGTAGAAATCCGCGAAACAGGTACTGGGTGCCAATCGTCACGATCAGGGAAGGTACTCGCAGGTGATGAACCAGAAGACCGTTGATCACGCCAAGCGCCACACCGCCGAGCATTGAGATCAGAATGATCAAGGGCATTGGCGTACCGGGCAGGTAGCTCTGCACCAGCAGGGTCACCGAATACATGGTGAAGGCCGCAATCGCGGTGAACGAGACATCGATGCCACCAGCTGCCAGGATGACGAAGACACCCAGCGCAAAAAGCCCCATGACCACACTGGCACGGCCGATATCGATCAGGGTCGAGGGTTGCAGGAAAGCAGGATTTGCAATCGAGACCGCGATGCATATGGTGACGAGAAGTGCGAAGGTGATCGTTTCAGGACGGCGCCTGATCAGTGATCCGATCCCACCCTGGCGGCTGGAAGACGGTGCTGCATCTGCGATTGTCGTCTTCATTGTCCAGCCACCTTCGTGCTGCCGAGCATCGCCCGGTACAAATCGTCCTCGGATGCAGTTCCTGCATCGAATTCTGAAACAACCCTTCCACCGTTCATGACCAGGATGCGATCTGCATTCTGCAAAAGCTCCGGAAGGTCGTCGCTGACAATGATGAGGCCCATCCCGGAGGCCGACAGTGATTGGATGACCCGATAGATGGTATCCTTGGAACCGACATCGACGCCGACGGTCGGTCCGTGCAGGATCAGGAGTCTGGGACCAATGGTTAGCCAGCGCCCGATCAGGACGCGCTGCTGGTTTCCACCGGAAAGAGAACTGACAGGAAGGTCGATATTCTTGGTATTGAGGCGCATCTGTACCGACAGCTGATCGGCCATTTTCCTGCCCTTGTCGCTGTCGATCACCCCGAAAGCATTGGTAAGGTCCCTGACGATGAGGGCGATCTCATTCTCAAGGATGGACTTGTCGAGGAACAGGCCCTCGGCAAGTCGATCTTCTGGCACGTAGCCGATCCCGTATTGAATGGCGTCAGAAGGAGAAGAAATGCGGGCTGTCTGGCCATCAATGGTCACGGTCCCGGCGGAAAGGGGCATTACACCGGCAAGCGCCATGGCGAGCTCGTTTCGACCGGAGTCGGCAAGGCCGGTGATCCCGAGAATCTCGCCGGCATGCAGGACCAGCGACACACCGTCGACGTTGTCCGTGCGGACATCCTTGATGTCGAAGAAGACCTCCCCTTCGGGCCGCACCTCGCGATAGCGGGTGGCCGTGATCGCACGTCCGGTCATCAATTCGGAGAGTTCGGCCTTGCTATATCCGGCGATCGGCCCCTGAGCGACACATTGACCGTCACGAAAGACGATTGCGTTCCCCCCGATCCGGTAACATTCATCGAGCTTGTGGGTGACGAAAAGTACGGTCACGCCCTCGGCGCGCAGCCGCTCGACCACCTCGATCAGGTTGTCGACCTCGCGCCGTGTGAGCGAAGTCGTGGGTTCATCCATGATGACGAGCTTTGCACGTGTTGCAATCGCGCGCGCGATCGCCACGAGCTGACGTGCAGCCAGGGGAAGATCGGCGACAATCTCCTGTAAAAAGTCGCGATCCGCTGGCAGGCCGACAGCTGCCAGCGCCCGCGCGGCGGTATCATGCAGCTGGCTGCGGCTGAAAAGGCGCGCCAGCCGTCCATCGGCAAACACGAGCTGCTCCGTCAATGCGACGTTTTCGGCAACGGTCATGTTCGGCAGAAGCGACAAGTCCTGATAAACCGTCTCGATACCGGCCGAAAGTGATTGAATGGGCGTCAGCGCCTGGAAGCGCTTACCTTCGAGGATGATGTCGCCGGTCGACGGCGGATGAGCGCCGGACATGATTTTGATCACGGTGCTCTTACCGCAGCCGTTTTCGCCCAATAGATGATAAACCTGACCGCGGTCGAGGGTGAGATTTATGCCCCGCAAGGCATGCACTCCCCCGAACCACTTCTGGATGTTTTCTAATCGGAGCAGCTCAGCTGGCTGCTCCACTCTGGTTTGCATTGCTACCACGGAGCACAATCCTCATCTTGTCCGCAGATCGTCCTTGCTGCGGTCGTGTGACCGGGAGACTGCCCCCCGGTCACGGAGCTGATCGGAGAGATCAGAACAGGAAGTCCTTGTAGGTAGCCTTGTCAGCGAGAACCATGCCGTTGCCGACGACGAGCAGACCCTTGCCGGCGCCCTGCTTCACGCTGACCTTTTCATAACCGGGCACACCGAGATCCATGCCGTCCGTCAACTCCTTCTTTTCGAGAAGGAGCTTCGCGATGGTGTTCATCGCCATCCCGGCCTTTTGCGGATCCCAGAAACCGATTGCGGTAATGGCGCCGGATTCGAGAAGATCGGCAGACGGATTGGGCAGGCCGGTACCGACCAGGCAGACCTTGCCACTCAGACCTGCTTCGTCGATCGCGCGACCGACACCCAGCACATCATTGCCCGCAGAGGTCTGGAAACCCTTGATATCGGGATGCTTGCGCAAGATCTCTTTGGCCTTCTCATAAGTGGCATTGGCGTCGTCGAAGGATTCGTTGTTTGCATCAACGAGCTGCATGCCCGCGTACTTCTTGGCGTTTTCCTCACCCGCACCGACCCACTGCATGTGCGTGCGACTGCCGAGTGAACCGACAAACGTCGTCCACTTGCCTTCCTTGCCCATGCATTCGGCAAGACGCTCGTTGAGAGCGGCCCCGTAGTCGGCGTTGTCAAATGCTTCGACATTGGCATTTGTGTTGATCTGGTTATCTGCCTCATGGGTAACGACGACAATGCCGCGCTCCATCGCACGCTGAAGCGTACCTTCGAGCACAGCCGGATCCATGGGCACGACAGCCAAGGCGTTGACGCCCTTGGCGACGAGATCATTGACGATCTGCAGCTGCTGCGCGGAATCGGCCGTTGCAGGACCGCTCTGGCTTGCATCCACATCGGCATTGGCCTCCTGGAAGGCGACGACACCGGTGTTCATGCGGTCAAACCACGGGATACCGCTGATCTTGACCACAGTTGCGATGACAGGCTTTTCCTGAGCCACAAGCGCACCGACCGAGCCTCCCAGCGCGACCGCAGCGAATGCCGTGCCGACCATCATTCTCCTGGTAAACGAGTTCATGCTTTCCTCCACAAGTTTTCCCTCGATTTGTTACTTCGGCGATTGAGGGACCGACGCCGAAGGATCTTCAGGACGACGCATCGGAGCGAAGAAGCCGATCACGTCGTAACGGCCGACCGCGAGGAAGGTGAGCAGCAGGGCTCCCCAGGCGAAATCGCGGACAAAATTGGAAAGACCACCGAAGTTCAAAAGGCTCGACATCAACTGAAGAGCGATCGCGCTCAGCACGACGCATACAACCCGGCCATAGCCGCCTTCGGGACGAACGCCTGCCATGACAGCGATCAGGATCGCGATCAGAAGATAGGAGCTGCCGTAGTCAAACTTCACGTTGACGTTGCGGGCGGCAATGATGATGCCTGCCAAACCTGACAGGGTACCGGACAAAGCGTAGGTCGCCAGAATGACCGCGCTCTTGGGAAACCCGGCAAAGGTGGCAGCCTTTGGATTTGTACCCATCAGCATCAGCCAGAGACCGTAGGGTGTGTATTTTAGTACGGCTCCGACTGCCGAGGCCACCACAATGAAGATGATGAAGCTGATCGGCACGCCAAGGAGCATATCGTTGCCGAGGCTCGAGAGGAGTGCCGGGCTGCCCACGGTGACGGCGCGACCTTGAGAGATGACAACGGCGAGCCCCATAAAGGCCATCTGCGTGCCGAGCGTGCACAGGATTGGCGTGATGTTGAAGCGCGCAATCAGCATGCCGTTGAAAAGGCCGCCGGCGAAACCGACCGCGAGACAACCGAACATGAAGCCGAGACTGAAAGTGGTCGGATCGGAAGATGGCCCAAGCAACGCAACCATGAGAACAGCTGAGGCGACACCTGACAGATTGGCAAGCGCAATGCCTGACAGGTCGATCCCGCCATTGCCGGCGCACATGGCCAACATCACGCCAATAGCCAGAAGACCGATTTCCGGAACCTGCCCCGCCATGGATTGCAGGTTGAATAGCGATAGGAAAGAGCCGCCGGAGATCAGTACTCCGGCCACAAGTAGAAGCAAGTTCATGACGACAAGCATCACGAATTGGCCGCCGGTTCCCCGCATGGTCTCCTCCCATGTTTAGTGAACGTATTACGACTTCACTAAACGCTAACAAAGGCGAAAGACCGTGGCAAGGGGTATTTTTCCAAGCAAGTCCCGTTGCGATTGGATCGCAATTGCCGTAAACATCCGCGCTTACCGTCTGTTTGTTTAGTAAATTATCTCGCACATGCAGCATCCGGAACCGCGATGAAAAACGGCAAGAATCTGACTATCAGGGACATAGCGGAGGCCGCCGGCGTGTCTGCCGCGACAGTCTCTCTCGTGCTGAACGGGAAAGGCGACATCTCCGGCGTCACGCGCGCCAAGGTGCTCGAAGCCGTTGCCAGCCTCAACTACGTACCGAGGACCAGCAAATCGACGGCTGAACCCGGAGAGACACTTCGCTTCCTGAAGATCGCCAAGCATGGGCACACGGTCAACCGTGACCACAGCGTCTTCATTTCCGACTACATTGATGGCATGTCGGCTGAGGCGACCAGGCGCAACTACACGCTTGAAGTGGTGAGTTTCGAGGGCCAGCCGATCAGTTCTGTCGCGGAATCGCTTGCAGGGGCGCCAATCTCGGGCGTCATTGCCCTTGGCACGGAATTGACCGAAGCGGATATCAGGCTGATCCAGGGCTTAGGATATCCAACAGTTTTCATCGACACGTTCTTTGATGTCGTCGATGCCAACTTCGTCGACATGAACAATGAGGATGCCGTCAACAAGGTCTTGTCGCGCTTTCACCAGCAGGGCTTCCGGCGGATTGGCTTTGTTGCCTCGCATGTCGAAACGACGAATTTCAGACTGCGCCGCGACGCATTCTTCAAGAACATGGCCCGGCTTGGGCTTGTCGTGGACGAGATCGACGTTCTGTCGGTCGAATCCACCTATGACGGCGCTTATAGCGATACCCGCCAGTTACTGAGGGACGGGCTTGAACTGGCAGAATGCTATTTTTGTACCAATGATATCATCGCCTATGGCTTTATCCGTGCGCTCAGAGAACATGGGCTGCATATTCCCGATGACGTCTCGATAATCGGCTTTGACAACCTGCCGCAGAGCGCGACCATGGATCCCGGCCTGACGACGATCGAGGTCTCGAAACGCAAGATTGGTTACCTTGCCGTCACCATACTTGATGACCTCATCCACTCGGCCGAGCCACAGCCGGCCGTGAAGATCCTTGTCGGTGCAGATCTCGTCCTGCGCGGCAGTCACGCGAAACTTGCAGAGCGCGGGAGCCGGAAACGCACACCCAAGCTTGAGCAACCCGCCGAATGACGACAACCGAGCTTTCAAAAGCGGCCGGACGGCTGACATTCATCCACACCGTCCCGGCGCTCGAGCCGCTTTTCGCTTCACTTGCCAGCGAGCGCCTCGAAGGATGGGAAATCACCTCGGTCGTGGACGAGAGCCTGCTCAGCCGTACGATCGAAAGAGGTCATGTGGATGAAGATGTTCTTATCGATCTGGAGGTCCATGCGCAAAAAGCGAGCGCTTGTGGCAGCAATGCCATTGTCGTTACCTGCTCGACACTTGGAGAGGCTGTCGACGAACTGGCTGGAAAAATTGTCACACCGCTATATCGGATTGATCGGGGCATGGCTGAGAGAGCCGTGGAGCAGGCATCTTCCATCGGCATCCTCGCGACCTTGCCGACCACTCTTGGCCCGACAACCAGATTGATCAGCACAACAGCGCAAAGAGCCGGTCGACACTGCGCCATCGTGTCATGTCTTTGCGCGGACGCATTCACCAGCCTTCGCCAAGGGGACAAAGAGCGCCACGACGAGCTTGTTCAGAAAGCATTCGCAGATCTCTCCGCGAAGGTCGAACTCGTCGTGCTGGCACAGGCTTCCATGGCCCGGGCCTTGAGACACGGGGGAATGCAGGGACGCTATCTCACGAGCCCGGAACTCGGCATGGACCATATTGCAGACTTGATCCGTCTTTCGCGGATGACGAACCACTGATCATTGAGGAGGACAGAATGGAATACAGAACTCTGGGCCGATCTGGCCTCAAGGTATCGGCAATTTCAATGGGGACGTTCTCCTTCGGCGGAGTTGGTGGCTTTGCGAAGGTGGCCAGTCAGGGCGTGAGCGAGGCGCAACGCCTGATCGACTGTTGCATCGATCTCGGCGTGAATCTGTTCGACACCGCAAACATGTATTCGCTCGGACGATCGGAAGAGATTCTCGGTGAGGCACTGGGGACAAGGCGCAACGACGTCCTCATTTCTTCTAAGGCGCGGATGCGCATCGGCGACGGCCCCAATGACGAGGGCGCCTCCCGTCATCACATCATTCGCGAATGCGAACGCTCGCTCGCAAGACTGAAGCGAGACCACATCGACATCTATTTCATGCATGAATGGGACGGTCTCACACCACTCGACGAAATGCTCGAAGCACTTCACACACTGCGCGAGCAGGGCAAAATCCGCTATATCGGCTGCTCAAACTACTCGGGCTGGCATGTAATGAAAGCGCTCCAGACCTCCGATCGCAATGGATTGGCACGCTTCGTCACCCAGCAGATCCACTACACACTTGAAGCACGCGAAGCAGAATACGAGCTTCTTCCTATCTCCGTTGATCAGGGTCTTGGCGTGATGGTCTGGAGCCCACTCGCCGCTGGTTTGCTTTCCGGCGCATTCGGGCGCAACAAGTCACCGGAAGGATCACGCCAGGCTCAAGGCTGGAGCGAGCCACCAATCCGCGACGCTGAACGCCTCTGGACTATCATCGACGTTCTTGAGGACATCGCCAGAGAACGAGGAGTATCCGTCGCACAGGTGAGCCTGGCCTGGACACTTTCACGACCCGCCATCACAACTCTTGTGGTTGGCGGTCTGAGCGAGAGCCAGTTCCAGGACAATATCGCCTCCAGCGAAATCAAGCTGTCCGAGACGGAGCTTTCGAGACTCAATCTGATCAGCCGCCCTGCCTACATCTACCCATACTGGCATCAACATAACTTCGCGGCTGAACGCCTCTCGCCCGCGGACAGGGCGCTACATGCTTCTTACGATGACCTGGGCATGGTGTGATCCGCTCCAGGCTACCGCATAGGCAAAGGCATACGGTGCAGAGTGCCCGCATAAGGGCCTCAGTGACGGGACCGATGTTGCCGGCAGGACTCGGTTCGAAGGTCGAACAGTATTTGAACAAAAACTGCCTTGTACCCGCCCTCTTTACGAAGGAGAGCGCCTCAAGCGACGAGGCCACAGCTTCGGATGCGGGATTGGTGCGAGACTTCAGCGCGACAACCACCGCATCGGCGTCGCCTAGATCAAGATCCACTCTGGGAACACCGATCGTCTGGATGGTCCGCATGCCCTCGCGTGACGGCATCAGCGCGAGGTCTCGACAGTGAGCTTGAGGCCAACGTCGGACAGAGCGTCGCAGAGGCCGTCATACGGGCCCAGGCTCGACGGTCGGCCGTCCAGTCGTGACCGACATAGCCGATCCGTCTGTACCCACCGCGCACCAGATGCTCGGCTGTCGCCCGGCCGGCCCGGCGATGGGACAGGCCGACGGCGAGATCAATGGGTTTATCGTCAATGTCCATCAATTCGGCAACGCGAATGCGGCTGTCTTCCGGCATCCGTCGGGCTGTATCTGTGTGGTCGAAACCAGTGACGATCACTGCGGTTGGGTTCCAGGCGAGGAGTGCGGAGCTTGTCCGGCGATTGACCGCATGGGCGACACGGATCGTGATTTTCGGCCCCTGCCCTAACAAGTCGCGTCCATCTGCATCAGCAGCAGGCTGAATAATTGGCCACGGCATTTCGAACCCAGTTCGAAGAACGCGCATGCGACCGGCATAAATTCAAGGGCAGAACAGGGATGATGTTCTCGATGGTTGACACGACAGTCGACTGGTGCATAACTGGTCATACCAGTGGAGGCCAGTTGTGAGTTCAGTCGTTGCAGAGGTGTCGTCGGATGTTGCCGGCACAGAAAAGGTACTGACCTTTTTCCGTGAGCAGCTTTTGTCGGGAGTGCTAAAGGAAGGGGATCGGCTTCTCGGAGAGCGAGAGCTGTGCCTGGCACTCAGCGTCTCACGCCCCGTGCTGCGGGAAGCCATGAGATCGCTTGCCAATCTCGGCTTCCTCGATATTCGTCACGGCAAAGGCGCGTTTGTGCGCAAGGCCGATCTGGCCGTGCTCGGCGACTTCCTCACCTTCTGCCTTGCCCAGCAGCCCGACATGATGGACGACATCATGCAGGCCCGGATCGCGATCGAATGCCAGGCAATACGTCTAGCGTGCACCCGCGCCACGGACGGCGACCTCTCCCGCATCGGGGGATTGCTGGCACACCTCATGGAAACGCTCGACAGCGCGGAGGATGGGGGCGCGGCCGATTTTGCTTTCCATCTTGCGCTGGTCGAAGCCAGCCGCAGCCCTGCGCTCGTCACAATCTATCAATCCATCGCGACGCTTTTGAAGCGCAGCCACGTCAAGCGGCGCGTTGAAACACGCGATACCGGTGGCATCCAGGACTACCTGGTGGAGGCCCATCGCGAAATCTATCTCTGCCTGCTTTCGCGTAACCCGGACGAGGCCGAGATAAAGCTCAGACAACATTTTGCCATCGGCGACGAGCTTCGACGCAGAAGCTACATCGCCGCGTTCACGAAGACGGATCTGCCGAAAGAGGAGTGACGCAGGTCCGTTTTTATCCAAGGAGGAGAAAGAAATGCTGAACATTTATAAACTGGGCGCCGTTGCAGCGGCCGCCCTGACGATATCGCTCGTCGCAAATACCGCGACGTCGGCCGAACTGCGCTATGCGCATGTCGGCGCCGAAGGGGACATTCAGACGATATATGCAGCCCAAGCGGCGGAAGGCATCAAGTCTGCGACCAAGGGGGAAGTCAACGTCACCGTCTATCCCGCGAGTCAGCTCGGCGGTGTGGCTGAGATGGTCGATGGCGTGCGCATGGGCTCGATCTCGTTGGGCCACCACGACTTCGCGTCGCTTGCCCGCCTTGTGCCCGAGGTTGCGGTCTTCAACGCGCCATTCATCTATCGCGATGGCGCCCATGCGCTGGCCGCCACGGATCCAAACAGCTCTCCGGCACTTCAGGCGGTCAATGAGAAGCTGATTGCTCAAGGGGTACGCATTATCGGCCGTATCTATCGTGGCGATCGGCATATTTCGTCGAATTTCCCGGTCAAGACGCCGGCGGATCTCGCAGGCAAGCCGTTCCGCGCAGTACCGCTCGAACTCTGGGTCTCCATGGTCAAGGGCTTCGGCGCTATCCCGACGCCCGTCGAAGTGGCAGAACTCCCGACAGCACTGATGACCGGCGTGGTGGTCGGACAGGAAAACCCGCTGACCATGATCGCATCCAACAACCTCAATGAGGTCCAGTCGCATCTCTCCATGACTGGGCACATGCGCGCCGTGCTTGCCGTCTTCATCAATGAGGAGATCTGGCAAGGCCTCAGCGAAGATCAGAGGACTTCAATCACCAAAGTGCTCGATGACGAGGCGGAAAAATCCCTGAAATTGGCGAGTGAATCCGAGACCAAGCTGGTGAGTGACCTCAAGGGCCGGGGCATGACGGTCATTACCGAGGCGGACGGGCTTGATCTCGATGCCTTCCGCGAGAAGGTCAGCGCCCAGATCAAGCAGGATTTCCCCAGCTTCGAACAGCTGATCGCCGAGATCGCGGCTGTGCAATAACCAATGCGGAAACGGGAGCGACATGCGTCGCTCCCGTCCTTGTCCTAGACACCAAATGGAGTTTGCAAGATGCGTCTGCCCGAACGCGTCCTGACCGCAGTTGTTGCCTTGCTGGTCGCAGGACTTGTCCTCGTGCCGACCGCCCAGGTCGTCATGCGCAACGCTTTCACCCTGCCATTCATCGGGGCCGAAGAGCTAACGCGGTTCCTGCTGATCTGCCTCGTTTTCTGTGCCTATCCACTGGTCGTGCAGAACGGCGAGAACATCGTGATGGGGGAAATCAAAGCCGCTCTACCGGCGCGCCTACGCGCTCTTGTCAATATAGGCATTTCCCTGAGCGCCATAGCCATATCAGGTTTCCTGGCCTGGGTGACGGCTACCAACATATCCAGAAATTTGACGAATGCCACGCCGACCCTCGGCATCCCTTTCTGGATTTTCCTCGGGGCGACGTTGTTCGGATTTGCCGGCGCCGTCCTGGTCCATCTGATCCACTTGCGCAAACCACCGCAGGCGGACAAGAACATCGCGGTCTGAGGAGCGTCCCATGGGTTTTCTGGTCGTCATCGCCTTTCTCAGCCTGTTCATCCTCGGATTTCCGGTGGTCTACGCTATCCTCTTGCCATCGATCGTCTATGTGATGATCGAGGGACTGCCTTTTGGCCTGTTGGCGCAGAGGATTACCTATGCGCTCGATTCCTTTCCGCTCGTCGCAGTCCCGCTCTTCATATTCGTCGGCAATCTGATGAACCTCTCGGGCATTACCGACCGTATCTTCCGGTTCGCCTATACCCTGGTCGGCCGCATCCCGGGCGGTCTGGCACAGGTCAACGTGTTCGGCAGCCTTGTATTCTCAGGCATGTCGGGGGCCGCACTTGCTGATATCGGAGGGCTCGGTCGCATCGAGATCGACGCCATGAAGAAACGGGGCTTCAACCCGGCATTCGCCGGAGCCGTGACCGCGGCGTCTGCCACGCTCGGGCCGATCTTTCCGCCCTCCATTCCGCTGATCGTCTACGGTTCGGTGACCAGTGTCTCGATAGTCCAGTTGCTGGTCGCTGGCATCATGCCTGCCATCATATGCACGATCCTGTTGATGCTGACCGTCCTGATCGTGGCCATCCTGCACAATCATCCCCGAGCGGAACGTTGGCCGACTGCACGGGAAATTGTCAGCAGTTTTCTACCTGCCCTACCCGCCATCGTCGCGCCACTGCTGATGGTCGGCGGCATGACAGCCGGGGCTTTCACACCGACCGAAGCGGCGGCGATGACAGCTGTCTATGTCATCTTGATCAGCGGCCTCATCTATCGTGAGCTGACCTTGGCCCATCTGTGGAATTCAGCTGTGCTGACGGCGCGCAGTTCCAGCGCCATTCTCATCATCGTTGCCTCGGCCGCCTTGTTCGGCTGGATTCTAGCGGTCGAACAGGTGCCCCAGACCTTTGCCGCCACGCTGCTTGGTCTCTCGAATGATCCGCTGATGCTGCTGGTCATTGCCAACTTGATCTTCTTCGTCGCTGGCATGTTTCTCGATTCGACCACGGCAACGCTGCTGCTCGTCCCGATCATTGCTCCGCCGCTTGTTCTAGCCGGCGTAGATCCAGTCCAACTCGGGATCGTGACCATCTTCAACCTGATGCTGGGTCTTCTGACACCGCCGATGGGGCTGTCGCTGTTTCTCGTATCCGACATTGCGAAAGTGTCTGTCCGACAGTTGCTGAAGGCGCTTCTGCCATTTTACGTCCCGCTCCTTTCCACGCTTGTAATTCTGACCTTTGCGAAGGATTTCACGCTGTGGCTGCCCCGCATGATTGCTCAATAACCTGGAGAACTTACATATGCGCATCGTCATCGGCTCCGATCACGCCGGATTTCCACTCAAGTCCACCATCGTCGATTACATAAAATCGTTGGGCCATGAGGTCACGGATGTCGGTTCCTACGATCCTGAGCCTGTCGATTTTCCCGATGTCGCGAAGAACGTGACCGCTTTGATCATCGCCGGCAAAGCAGAACGCGGCCTGCTCGTCTGCGGTACCGGTGTCGGCGCCTCGATTGCCGCCAACAAGGTAAAAGGCATCCGGGCGGCGGTATGCCACGACGTGCACTCCGCGCACCAGTCGGTGGAACATGACGACGTCAATGTCATGTGCATCGGTGCTCAGATCGTCGGCGCCTGGTTGGCCAAAGACCTCGTGGAGGCTTACCTGAAAGCCGAATTTTCGACAGACGAGGATTTTCGCCGGCGCGTAAGGAAGCTCGCGGAGATGGAGCAAGAAGGCTGACGGTAAGCGTCTGGTTCTCAGGCCACACTGTGGCGACGAAGGCGCAATAGCTCCATCCCCTTGAGCCACGGTACCGGATTCTCTTGTCCGATAGGCTAAGGGTCTCGACGGTGATGGGGCGTCAGTCGCTCTTTAGGAAGCGAAAAAGCCCCACACCGCGACCTGGTATTGATCACAAAACGGCATTGAGGTCCTTCGGCACGGTTATCAGATAGACGGGATCGAGCCTGCCTTCGGGGACAAGCATGCGTTTGCCCTTGCCCAGATCGATCGCCCTCTTTTCCAGACGCTTGAGCCACGCATGAGAGTGACGACCCGCGAAGAAGAAGAGCAGGCGTTTCACCTTGACGCTGTCACAGTCGATCAGCAGCTTTTGCAACCGCCTCGGACTGAAATTCGCCGCGCCTTGCATGATCATGTCGGCCTGATGGAAACTCTCATGGCGTGGCAATTCATCGAGCATTTCCAGATAGGCGCGCTCGGGCTGGGAGAGTGTCAATGGCCAATCCCATTGCCCCCACGCAAGCGAGGTCAGGCTACCACCCTGAAAGCGGCTGAGATCGTGGCCCGTTCCGTCCGCGATATTCGAGGCCAGACTGCCAAACGACGGCGTGATCTGATTTTTGCGGAAGAGGGTCGCGCTGTTGTGATAGACAAAACGCTGAGGAAGGTTCAGCTTATCCAACCAAGTTGGCGGCTTTTCCGGCCCGTAAAGATGGACGGTCTTCGTCTGATGCGAGAGATAATGGGCAAAGCCCTGAAGCTCCAATGCTGTGCGCCCACCCACATGGAGCGGCGTTCGCAATAGCAGGATCTGAAGGGAAATAACGACTTGCTGCCAGCTTTGCAAACACTGCGCACCGGCTGTTCCAGCCAGCCGTTCTTGACGTAATAGGCGCGCAAATTGCTGGCGATACCGCGCCCTTCCAGCCACGCTGCATTCACAACCAGTCCTTCGGGAAGATCTTTCTCGAGTTGGTTTAGATGCGACGCAGATTGCACAGCCATGTTGAGGATATTACCCGGGTCTTAAATGACATCCAAGTTTGGAGATGCCAGAAAATGCTCAGCATAATTGACCCTATTTGATGAATCCCAAACCTGATACGTCAAGCGTCCGCCTCTGAGGGGCGAGTTTTCCACGCAACCATGTGGAACAACCGCATACACGGCAGTTCCTTCCTTGGTGCCCGTACCGGTTTGCGGCCCGTCCAGCAAACCGGCGGCGCGCAGCGCATGAGCGGCGCTAAAAATGCACGCTTGCCGTCTTTCAGCACTTCAAGCAAAGCCTCTGGCCCTGAGCGGAAGAAATCAAAGAGGACAACGCTAAAAATTGGTGATGCTTCATGCGGTGCATCATCACCAACAATGCAAAGGAGGGCATAGACAGGCTGATGTTACACAACATTGCCACTTGTTGCTTAAGCAGTGAGCTGCCCGCCCCGGCTGTTTGCCCTGCTCGGCCTGATCAAAACCTCTGCAGATATGCCGAGGCGAGCGTGCAGTTGGCGGATCATGTCGATCGACAGGCTTCGCTTGCGGTTCAGTACATCTGCGACACGGTTACGCGGCCCAATCATCGGTTCGAGATCCTTGCGGGTTAAGCCTTGCTGCTCCATCCGAAAACGGATTGCTTCCACCGGATCAGGGGGATCCATTGGACAAGTCTTTGCTTCGTAGGCATCAATGAGGGTCGCCAGAATATCCAGCCGGTCTCCCTCTGGAGTGCCCGCTTTTGCTCCCCACAAAGTTTCGACCTGAGCAAGAGCTTCGTCGTAATCCGCTTCTGATCGGATGGGCTTCAGATCAGCTGCCATGTTCGATCTCCTTCACATCGATCTTGTCGTATGCCTTGTGCGTCCCAATCCACTTGACCCAGACGATGCTCTTCTCGAAGTCAGCGGCAACGATTAATCGGTGATCATTGCCTTTGATGTTGAAGACGATCCGCTCCGCGCTGACGATGCTAGCAGTCGCATATAGTCGCTTCACATCCGCGGAACTGGTCCACTGCGCTTTGCTCACTTCGTCGAACCATGCGTCCAGGGCAGCCTTCACCGCAGGTTGTCCCTTGTCGCCAGCCAGTTGGTCGACATATTGCCGGAGGGTGCGCCTGGCTATGATCCTCATAGCGCACACATAGCACGAGACCGAATTGGTCTCAATTCAAATTCTGCGCCTACATGGAAGGTCGCTTCGAGCTTCTGGGACATCCGACTGCGTCGCCGTCTAAAGAAACGGATCCACGCCTCTGAATTCGGATCCGTATCGGCAGGAGGCCAGTGACCTGGCAGACAATAGCCTGTTTTTCCATTTTTGCTCGCTCGCACCTCCAACGCATCGAGTGTTCCCAGGCCGCGAGCACCCAACCAATTTCGCCAATGGCGTAACTGCTCGGTTTGAGAGTCTCCCACGAAGATCGCCGGCACTGCCGGTTGCACATTGGCGGATATCGAGGGCTCCTCGCGCGCGTTAGGTTTATATATTTTTTCTTTCTCTGGATTCGGTGGACATATCTGACCGCCTTTGTCGGACAGATCTGACTGCCTTTCCGGACGTATGTGACCGCCTTCACGCGCCCTAAGGGTGACAATTCTGTCCGTCTTTTCACGTGCCTCGGATGCTCGTAAAATCGACAGCGCAGAGGGACGATATTCTGTGTTGTGCCCTGTGCCATTCCCGCGCCGGACATCGAGCCACTCCGTGTCTTCGAGTTCCCGGATCGCACGCTGGATGGTCTTGACGCTCTTGCCGGTCGCGTCGGCAATCGTTTGATAGGACGGCCACGCCTTCTCGGTGTGGCCGTTCATGTGTGTGGTGACGATGTACAGAGCCACCGACCGAGCACTATCGCTGAGATCCTTGTCGCAGCTCAGCTGTTGGAGCCACTGCAGCTTCACTTCCCTGAAGGGTCGACGAACACTCATGCGACCCTCCAAGCAGTCTGGAACAGGCAGGAAAAGCCTGCAGGAAAGGCCCGAACAAGTGGGACAGGAAAAATCCTAAGTTGTTGTTTTTGCTCACACTTCTGTCTTGCCTCACCGTGAGCTAACTCTTTGGATTCAATCAATAACGGCGTGCCCTCCCGGCCCACCATCTTTTCAGTTGCCTGATCAGTTCGTGTCTTCGAACGCGACGGAGATGCGAAGCTCGACTTCGTCGGAAATGAACGGCACGTAGTAGGTAACGCCGAACTCGGAACGCTTGATCTTGGTGGTCGCATCAAACCCCACGGTCAACAGCGACGACATCGGATTGACGGCGACGCCCACGAGCCGGGTGCGCAGTTCCACGGGCTTGGTGATGTCGCGGATCGTCAGGAGCCCCGATATGACCGCTTCGGTTCCATCCACCTTGACCGAGGTCGATTTGAATTTCGCGGTCGGGAATTTCTCGATATCGAAAAAGTCCGACGTCTTCAAATGTGCGTCCAGCGCCGTGCTCGTCGATACGATCCCAGACAACTGGATGTCGATGTCGACCTGGCCATCCTCTGGATGCTTGGGATCGATCTTCAGCGTGCCGCTCAGGCCGCCTACGAGCCCGGTATATCGCGAGATGTCGAAATGGCTGACCTCGAAAACGACATGGCTGTGATTCGGGTCGATCGAGTAGGTGCCGGCTGTCAAAAGGCTGGGATCGGGCTTGCCCATGTCTTCGATCGACATGTCTTGAGCCAGAGCTGAAAATGCCATGCCGGCGAAGAGTGCCGAATAGATGATTGCTTTCATGTGACCGCTTCCAATGCCCGGGCCGGAACCCGCAGCGTTGTAGCTGCCACAGATGTCCGGTGCCGGGGAGTTTGCTGGACGCTACGCCATCAAGGCCGCAGCGCACCTCTTCGAGAGGCGATCGTCTCGCTATGTGGCTCGTTCTGCCGAACGGTTACGAACAAGCGTCGTCGGGCTACGATTGAAAGAAGCCTGCCCTTCGGCCTTCGCCTGCCATGCTGCCCGACCAGCATGCGATGGCAGAGGTGTGAGGGCGATGATGTGATGGAAACAGGGCGCCTGCTCTCTGACCGCACCCAAGACTGTCATTGGCGCTGCATCACGCTCCGTACGCCTGTCCCCGATGGCACCCACCTCGGAACAGGATCAATCCCGCCGCCTCATCTGCCGATACAACGCAAATCCGGCCGCAAGCACGATCCCCAGACCGAGGCCGAACAGGCCACCACCGAAGGTGCCGGCCATCAGCAGGACCTTGCGGCCCGGACCGTCGGGCGCCTGCGCCGGGAAGGCTTCGGCGACGATGCGGACATTGCTCGTGTAGAGGCTCATCTCGGCAGCCGTTTCTTCGCTGCGCTTGAGCACTGCCTCGTAGACGTCGCGCGCGGCTTTCGCCTTGCGCTCCAGTTCGCTGAGTTCGATCAGCGCCGTCGAATTGGTCGCCTGGGAGGCCTTCTGGACATTGAGTTCCTTGAGGATGTCGGCCTCTTCCTTCTGGGCCGACTCGTAGGCGCTGCGGGCCGCGACCACCATGCGCTCGAGCTCAAGGCGGATCTGCCGTTCGATATCCCCCAGCGACGCCTTGGCCGACTGCAATTGCGGATGCCGCGGACCGAGACGTTCCGTCAGGCTGCTCACATTGGCCGACAGGCTCGCATACTGATTGCGGAGATCCCCGAGCGTCCGGGAAGCGGCCGCGTCGCCGACGAGAACGTCGTTGATGTCGAGCCGGGACACGGTATCAAGCTGCGCCTTGGCCTCGATGATCTTCTGTTGTGCGGCAACGAGCAGGTCGTCGAGGGACTGCAGACGCTTGTCGGCAATCTGGTCACCGCCGACGGCAAAGAGATCGTTCTGCGAGGTGAAAGCGCGCACCTCGGCCTCGGCGGCGATGACGGCCTTGCTGAGCGCCGTCAACTGATTGACCAGGCTCGTATTGACGCTGCCGAAACTGTCTTCGGCATTGACGCGGCTGTCCTTGAGATAGGCGGCCACCAACGAATTGGCGATCGCGGCCGACTTCTCCGCCTCCCTGGTCGTCACCTTCACCTGGAAGATGAACGTGCCCTCCTGCCGTGACACCAGGATCTGCTTCTGCAGGTTGGAGATCACCCGGTTCATGTCGGTGGCGGCATTGTCGGAAGACTGGCCCTGGAACTCGGGATCGGCAGTGAGCTTCAGATTGCCGGCCACGGTCTCGAGCACGGTGCGCGACGTGATGATCTGCGTCTGACTGTCGATCGTGGCATTCAGCACTTCCGGCGACGTCGCCCTGTCGTTCTCGACGAGCTCGACGGCAAGCTTCTGCGGATCGAAATAGAGCGTCGCGGTCGCGCTGTATTTCTTGGCCAGCAGCGTCGTCATGGCGCCGCCTGCAAGCGCGCAGACGACGGCACCTGCGAGCACCGCCATGCGATAGCGCCAGGCAGCAAGTGCGACGAACTTCAGGTCGATGACGAGTGGAGCGTCGGATGTCGTGACCGGCGGCGATACGGCTGCCGGGCGCGATTCCGGCAAGGGCTCCTGCACTGCGTCGCGATGCGCATCCCAATGCACATCCTGTGGTGCGTCATTGCCGCCCGAGAGATCCCAGCCGAACCGTTCGCGGGCCCTCTGCTCGATGTCGTCCATGGTGAGCGGCCGGCGGGAACGTGGCTCCTGGGCCTCACGCTCATCGACAGACGCGCCGAGATAGCGGCGCAAGCTGACATTCGCGCCTCCCGCCGGAGACGTAGCTTGTGCACCGGCGTCGCTACGCCTGGAGTCGAAGTCGCCCATCCCTCGGGTTAGATCTTTCACGATTGTCTTGCCCATACGTGTAGAGGTACAGCGGACGTCAAAAGACGCCCGTTTCTTGCCGAACTATGAGTATTTACGGTTAATTAAGTCTTATCCCGCAGGCGGAATACGCACGCATGCACCGGGATCTGCGCCAGCGGGTTCGAGCGTCGGAAGAAGAACGGAGAGCTGGGCGCGGTCCCTCGCCGGTCGGCTGGACGTTGTTGCCCTGCTCGGGCGACCACCAGTCCCCGCCGGCCCAGTAGATCCAGCCGAGCCAGACGTCGAAATTCTTGGCCATCTGATCCAACATGCGCGTCAGCCCAGCCTGGCAGGCGGCGTCTTTCGACCCACCGAACTCGCCGAGAAAGGCGCGTTTGCCGTGGCTGCGCAGCCAGTCCGAGAGCTTTAGGGGGCCTCGTTCGTCCTAGAACTGCCTCAACCAGAATAACCCGCCTGCCGAGGATGTGCAGCCGTCTGCAGTGCCGTGATCGCTAAACTGGCATGATGTCCACCTAGACAAGACACCCGCAGACGAATCTGCAGCGGAAGCACCGCAGATAAACAAACTCCCCGGCATTCGAGCCGAGGAGCCTGATTCTGCAGTCGCGTGACCAAAACCTGAACCTATCGACTGCCGAGAGCAGCATCCCAATCGTTCAAAGATTGCTCATGTGGAGATCCAGCAGCTCTTCATAGCAAGACTGGTTCGCGGCAAGCACAGGATGCCCGTTGAGGAACTCGCCACCACTTCCCGGGAATGCAAGCGTCGTGCCCCCCGCTTCCCGCACGAGGCAGAAGCCGGCCATGCAGTCCCAGGCACGCATATGCGGCTCATAATATCCGACCAACCTGCCGGCTGCGACATAGGCAAGCATCAACGCGCCTGAACCGTTGCGGATGAAATTGCCGCCGCGCTCCATCAGACCTGCGATGATCGCGCCGACGCGTTCAGGCGTGACATAACTGTTGCAGCCGATCCCCGTCATCGCGTTCTGCAGGTTTCGGGACGGATCGAGGCGCAGAGGTTTCTCGTTGAGCGTCGCGCCGAAACCGTGGGCCGCCGCGAAGAGTTCGTCCGAACAGGGCACATGAATGACGCCGACGACCGGCTGCCCGTCCCGCACGATGGCAACGGACACACACCAGGTCGGCATGCCGTTCACAAAAGGCGCAGTTCCATCGATGGGGTCGACCACCCAGGTAAAACCGGAAGAGCCTTCGTCATGGCCAAACTCCTCGCCCAGGAAGCCATCGGTCGCATAGATCTCGGCCACGCGCTGCTTCAGAAAGGTCTCGACGTTTCGGTCGGCGATCGAAACCACGTCCTGCAGGTCCCGCTTCGTTTCGATCACCAGCGTATCGCGCCGGTTGAAGTAGTCGAGCGCCATGGCGCCCGCTTCCGCTGCCAGCGTCTTGGCCAGGGAGAAACGCGCTGCGAGTGCCGTATCATTCACTGTCATTCTCATCATCCTTGGTCTTCTCAGAAAAATCATCAGCCGCTGATGACGGCAATTCCACGGTTCTTGAACGCCAATGTGACGTCGCTTGTGGCGGCATGGGCATGGTCGACGTCATGGTCGATGACGAAGAGCGTGCCGACATCGGTCTCGACCTCGTATTCGACATGACCGCCGAGATAGGCGGAGTGGAGGACGCGTCCCTTCAGGCCCTCTGCGCCGGCAGAGCCGATCCGGATAGCGCCCGGGCGGACTGCGAGTTTGGCGGGGCCTCGGCCCACATTGGACTGCAGACGATGCTCGAGATTGCTGACGCGTACCAGAACTTCCCCGCCATCTGACTGCACGACCTCGCAGGGCAGGACATTCGCCTCCCCCATGAAATCGGCAATAAAGGGCGAGGCCGGTGCCTCGTAGAGTTCACGCGGCGCGCCCGACTGGGCAATCTCGCCATCCTTCATGACGATGATCCGGTCGGAAACGGCGAGCGCCTCGTCCTGGTCATGGGTAACATAGACGGCGGTGAAACCCAGACGCTGCTGGAGATCCCGGATCTCGGTGCGGACCCGGCGCCTTAGGCGTGCATCGAGATTAGAGAGCGGCTCGTCGAGCAGCAGCACCTGCGGCTCCAGCACCAGGGCACGGGCGACGGCGACACGCTGCTGTTGACCACCCGAAAGCTCGGCCGGGAGCCTTTGCCCCATGCCGGCGAGGCCGACAAGCTTCAGGCCCTCCTCAGCCTTCTCGCGCGCTTCCTTCTTGGCCAAGCCTGACGACTGCAGTCCGTAGGCGACGTTTTCGAGCGAGGTCATATGCGGGAAGAGCGCGTAGGACTGAAAGACCATGGAGACGTCGCGCTCATTGGCCGGCAGCATGGTCACATCCTTGCCGCCAATCAGGATCTTTCCGGACGTCGGATGCTCCAGCCCCGCCAGCATGCGCAGCGTCGTCGTCTTGCCACAGCCGGAAGGGCCGAGCAGCGTGACCAGCGTGCCGGGCTCGATGGTAAGTGAAAGATCGTGAATGGCGGTGAAGGCACCAAAAGTCTTGCGGACATTCTGAAAGGTGACGGATCCGGCTTTGACGGTGATCATGCGGTTTTCTCCTGACCGAGAGGAACGGGACTGTTGTTGCCGAGACCGGCAATACGGTTTTCGCGACGCAACTGGCGTTCACCGACGAGGAGCTGGAAACCACCGATGACGGTGATCATCACGACGATCAGCATCGAGGAATAGGCAATCGCCACTCCGTATTCGCCGTTTTCGACAAGACCGACGATGTAGGAGGTCGCCATGTTGTGTTCGGCGCTGACGAGGAAGATGACGGCGCTGATCGAGGTAATGGCCCGCACAAAGGAATAGACGAGCGCTGCCGTGATGGCGGGCCTCAAAAGCGGCAGGATGATCTTGCGGACCGTGCGGAAGCTGTCGGCTCGAAGCGTGAGAGAGGCTTCATCCAGGCTCTTGTCGAGCTGGCTCATCGCCGCGATCCCGCCCCGCACGCCGACCGGCATGTTGCGGAAGACGAAGCAGGCGATGAGGATGAGGGCAGAGCCGGTCATTTCGAGCGGCGGCAGGTTGAAGGCCATGATGTAGCTGACGCCGATGACCGTGCCGGGGATGGCGAAACTCATCATCAGCGCGAACTCGAAGAGGTTCCGGCCGGCGAACTTCTGCCGCACTATGATGTAGGCGGTCAGCAGGCCGACGGCCGCAGTCAACGGCGCGGAGATCAGCGAGATCTCCATGGTCGTCCAGAAGGAATTCCAGGCCACGCCCGTCCAGGCAATCGAGCCGTTCTGGATGCTGACCGAAAACGCGCGGGCGTAGTGTTCGAGGGTCAGCGTGTTGTCGAGGCCCCAGGTGGTCACAAAGCCGCCGACGAGGATCATGCCGTAGATGACGATGGTGAAGATCATCCACGGAATGACAAGAGCATGAACGCCAATCGAGATGCCACGCGGCAGCGCGATATGCGCGCCGCTGTCTCCCTTGCCGGTCACGGTCGCGAAGTTCTTGCCCGACAGCCAGAGGCGCTGGGCGAGAAAGGCTGACAGCGTGAAGAAGAGGAGGACGAGCGCCAGGACGGCGGCCCGTGACGGATCGTTCTGCGAGCCGACCACGGCGAAGAAGATTTCCGTCGAGAGCACGCCATTGCTGCCGCCGAGCACCAGCGGATTGCCGAAGTCGGCCATGCTTTCGATGAAGCCGATCAGGAAGGCGTTGGCGAGGCCAGGCTTCATCAGAGGCAGGGATACCCGCCAGAAGGTGCGCCAGCGGTCGGCACGCAGCGTCTGCGACGCCTCTTCCATCGAGGGGCTGACGCCTTCAACGACGCCGATCAAAACGAGGAAGGAAATTGGGGTGAAGGACAAGACCTGTGCGATCCAGATGCCGGTCAGGCCATAGAGCCAGCGGCCAGGCTCGATACCGAAGAGGCTGGACAGGGTTTCTGTGACCACGCCCGCGCGCCCGAAGAGAAGAACGAGCGCAAGCCCGATGACGAAGGGCGGCGTGATGATCGGCAGGACGGTGAGAAGGCGCAAGCCCTTCTTGAACGGGAAACGTGTGCGGGTGGCGACGAGCGCGAAGGCTAGCCCCAGCAGGGTGGAGGCGGACGCCGTCATGATGGCAAGTGTGAAGGTGCGCCAGGCGACACCGCAGCGTCCATCACCAATCAAGCAGCTCAAGCTCCAGATGCCGGGATCCTGCATGTTGCGTATGAAGTCATCGGGCTTGAAGGAACCGTCGAAATCCTGAACGGCCGCCACAAGCATGCTGCCGATCGGATAAAAGACGAAGACGAAGACGAGGAAGACAAGCAGTGAGATAGACCCGACGACAAAGGCGTCACCTTTCATCACGCCGCGTTCGACCAAACCGAAGGCGAACATCAGGACGAAAACGATTGCCATGGTGACGGCACCGGCCCCCATGGAGGGTTGCCCATCCGACAGCGGTCCGAAAAGGGCCTCGCTGATGCCCCAGGTCCAGCCGGAGAAGCCGACTGCAAGCCCCTGAAGGCAGAGATAGACGAGACCCGCCGCACCGGCAGCCGCAAAGAACGCGCCACGGCGCATCGGGTCGGCAATGAAACGTGCTGCGAAACCGAGACAGAAGAAGAGGACGACACCAACGAGCCAGAGGCGGCCGTGACCAAGAAGCTGAAGGGCGCCGGGTGCGGTTTCCTCACTGAACGGGAACGTGCCAAACCAGCCAAGGCCGAAGAAGCCGCTTTCCAGTCTGTACCAGGGAAGCAAGATGAAGGATGCGGCTCCAAAGGCCAGCAACAGGTCCAGTCTGCGGTTGCCATGTCTCATGGTCGACCTCATCAGTAGATTTAGCGGGAAGAGATGGGCCGGCGGTCCAGAAACCGCCGGCCGACAGGGTCAAGCGTCAGTTGGCGACGGCACCGATCTCACGATCCCAGCGCTCGAGCAGAGCCTTGCGCTTTTCCGGGTCGCCATAGGTTTTGAAGTCGTAGTCGATGAGCTTGATGTCCTCGAAGCGCGGGGCTTCCTTGGGGATCTCGGCGCTCTTGTTCGACGGAAGCTGGAACGACTTGGCATCCTTCATGCGGGACTGGACCTCCGGCTTCAGCGACCAGTCGTACCAGGCCTTGGCATTGTCCATGTTGCGAGCGCCCTTGACGATCGACATGGAGCCGATCTCGTAGCCGGTGCCTTCGCACGGGGCGATCGACTTGACCGGGAAGCCCTCGGCCGTCTGGGCCACCGCATCATGCATGAAGACGATACCGAGGCCGGTCTCGCCGCGGGCAGCAGCCTTCACCGGTGCAGAGCCGGATTTGGTGTATTGCGAGATGTTGGCGTTGAGGGACTTCAGATATTCGAAGGCCTTGTCTTCGCCCATGATCTGCACGAGCGAGGCGAGCGCGGTATAGGCGGTTCCCGATGAGTTCGGGTTGGCGATCTGGATCTCGCCTTTCAGTTCCGGCGCCAGGAGGTCGGCCCAGCATACCGGTTCCTTGTAGCCCTTCTGCTTGAAGATCTCGGTGTTGTAACCCCAGCCGAGCGCGCCGGCATAGACGCCGACGGTTTTGAAGCCGGAGCTCTCTGCCTGGCTCTTTGCCCAATCCTGCAACTGGTCCAACATCGGCGACTTGTATTCTTCTGTCAGGCCCTCGGAGGCAGCCTGGAGATGAGGGTCGCCGGTACCGGCCCACCAGAGGTCGGTCTTTGGGTTGCGGGCTTCGGCGCGGATCTTGGCATAGGCCTCGCCGGAGGACATGCGGACCATGTTGACCTTGATGTCGTGTGCCTTTTCGAAATCGCCCTGCATCTGTTCGCAGATGACGACGTCGGCGGCGCAAATGAGGTTGAGCTCACCGGCGGCCAGGGCCGAGCCGGCAGACAAGCTCGTGCCGGCGAAGAGTAGTGTGGACAGTAGTGTCAGTCGCATGGGTATCCTCCTGTTGCTTGCGTCTGATGGAAGTCGAAAAAAATGGACAAGCCTTCGGCGGTGATGCCGAGACGGCACCTTTTCAGCGGCGGTCCATTTGTAGAAAAATCAGTTGGTCGGGTTGATCTCGCTATCGAAGCGGCTCAGTAGCCGACTTCGCTGTTCGGGCGATCCGAAGGTGGCAAAATCATAGTCCACCATCTTGATCATCGAGATGTCGGGAGCGGCGGGCGGCAGCACGGCCCGGGCATTGGACGGCACCTGGTTCTGGCCTGCGGCAGCGCCGGTTGCCTGTCCTTCGGGGCTCAGCGCAAAATCAACGAAGCGACGGGCCTCTTCCAGGTTGCGGCTGCCCTTGACGATGCTGACGGCTCCGATTTCATATCCCGTCCCCTCGCAGGGCGCGACGATCACGAGGGGAGCGCCCGCCTCCTTCTGGGTGACGGCATCGTGCATGAAGGAGATGCCGATCGTGATCTCTCCCCTGCCCGCAGCCTTGACTGGTTCGGCGCCGGCCTTGGTGTATTCGGTGATGTTCTGGCCGAGTTCGCGCATATAGACGAAGGCTTCATCCTCGCCGAGCAACTGCACGAGCGTGACGAGCGTGGTAAAGGCGGTGCCTGAGGAATGCGGGTTTCCAGACAGGATATGACCACGATAGATCGGCTTGGCGAGATCCTTCCAGCAATTGGGTGCCGGCAGTCCTGAAGATGCGAGAAGCTCGGTATTGTAGGCGAAGCCGAGCGCTCCAGCGTACAGCCCGACGGACGCGCCCCCAGACAATGAGAAGAAGTTACGCGCCCAGGGCAGAAGGTCTGCTTCCTGTTGGGGACGATGGGGTTCGAGCAAGCCCTCATAAGCGGCCTGCAGGTGCGTGACCCCGGTGCCGCCCCACCAGACATCGACGTTCGGCGCATCCCTCTCCGCCCGAACATGGTCGAGGATCTCTCCGGTGCTCATCCGCGGCATGTTGACAGCAAGGCCCGTTCTGGCCTCGTAGGTCTTCTCCATGACGGCGCACCAGACCTCGTCGACACCGCAAAGAATGTTCAGCGTGCCGGCTGCCCGGGAATCTGTAGCCGTGGCGAAGGTCACAAGTACCCCGGCGCCGATGGCGGTCAATAACTTCACGTCGTCCTCCCTTGGAACCTCCCCGTTCCAATGACTGAAGCATGTCCATATCGGTCCGAGCTGGCAACCCGGAGAATGGTTACCGATCTTTCACCGTGACGTCGTCACCCATTGCAGAGATTGCAAATATTACAATTGTGACGTTGGCCGATAACCACCAAGTCTTTGGTGTTTTTGTGCTGCCCGGTTATGATGCCGATGGGAGGACTGCAACTTGTTGAACCAGAAGGTAAAAATTCTGATCGTCGAGGACGATCCGGATATGGCGGAGCTTATCTGTGACTTGGTGGAGGCAGAGGGCTGGATCCCGTTGACTGCGCCATCTGCCGAGGCCGCGCAGGAGCGATTGCAACACGAGACTGTTCAACTTGTTCTGGTCGACCACAATCTGCCCGGCCTGTCCGGACGGGCCTTTGCGCAGCGCCTGAGAGCTCAGACGGATGTCGGCATCGTCATGGTGACGGCAGCAGGCAGCGCGACCGATCGGGTGCTGGGACTGGAGACGGCAGCGGACGACTATGTCGTAAAACCGTTTGAACCGAACGAGCTCACAGCACGGATCAAGGCGGTTCTGCGTCGTACCCATCCGCAGTTGCGCCATGACAGGGAGCTGGAACGCGACCAGACTTCGACGGCACTCAGGCTCGGTGAATGGGCCGTTGATCTCGCTCGACGCCGGGCCGTTTGCCTCACAGATCCGACAAAGACGCTCACGGCTGCCGAATTCGCCCTATTGGAAATCCTCGCCGAAACCCCGAACACACCGGTCAGCCGCGCCCAAATTCTCGACCGGATGGGCGCCGACTCCGATCGTTTTGTCGATCGAAACGTCGATGTTCTCGTCTTGCGCCTCAGGCGCAAGATCGAGCGAAACCCCGATCTTCCCCGTCATATTCAGACGCGACGCGGAAAGGGCTACGTCCTGCACACCGACAACGTGGGTTCATCGCCTTGATCAACCGCGCCTTCCTCTCCTCGATCGCCTTTCGGTTGCCCTTCGCAATCGCCTTTATCTGCGTTTCTGTTCTCATCCTTTCGACCGTCGCCATCTATGGTCTGCAGAGGGCACGCAGTGAAATGTCGGCCTATAGCGTGCAGGCCTTCTCCAGTCTCGCCAAGGCCTCGCTCGTCTCCAGACAGGTCTCCGACCTGGTTTCAAGTGCGCCTTTCCTTATGAATGCAACGTCCCCCTACCGTGTCTCGAGCGAAAGCCGCGCCGTGGTCGCCCAGGTGGATACACTTCTTCAGACCATGGCGCCGGATAAGTCGGGCGCCGCCATGCGAGGCACCGGCGCGCGCCGGATCATCGAACTGCTTGAAAGCATCGAGGCCCAGACACTGGCACTTGCGGCAAATGCAGATGCCGCACAGGTGCACAAGGCCGAAGCGGCTGTTGCACTCGGAGAGATCGCGACCGCTCGCACCATCCAGGATCAGGAGCTACGGCAGCGTCTGAATGACATCGCACAATCAGCCTCCACGTCGGACAGCCTCTTCCAGCTTGGTGAGCTTCAACGGCGCTTCGTCGCCGAAACGACTGTCCGAATGCTGGTACCGGGGCCCAATCTGAGGGTGTCGCCTGAGCAACTCGAACCCTATCAACGGATCTTCGAGGCACAGACCCGCTACCTTCTCGAGATGTTCACGATCCGCGCATCGGTCTCACGACTGCACACCGTCTCGCGTGACCTGTCGCACGCAACGGAAACCCAGTCGGAGCTGGTTGCCAATACGCTGAACCGGAACCTCGAATCAACGTCCAGCGCCTTGCGGCAGTTGCTCGTGATGATCGTATTGGCATCCTTCGCTGTCGTCATCCTGGCGATCCTCTCCATCCGCTCGGTCATGCGGGTCTCACACGGGATCGGAGACCTCTCGCGCGGCATGAATGCGCTGGCACGCGGAGAAGAAAACGTAGGGCCGCCAGTCTATGCAGGGACGGAAACCGAATTGATCCGGTTACTCGACGCCTTTCGAGCCTTCAAGGAGAGCGTGGATCGCGTGTCCCGCTTGAGGAGAACCGCGGAAGCCGCCGCGCGCACGATCCGTTCAACGTTTCGGACGATGAACGAAGGTATCGCCCTCTTCGATCCGAGGGGCCGCCCCATCACAATGAACCGTCGCATCATAGAACTGATGCGGCAATCAGGCTCGTCTCGGAAGATACCGCTTAGACGTTTCATCGAGACCATTCCCGCAATCGATCCCTTGCTGATGCCGAACGAACAGCAACCCGGCTCGCTGGTCGAGCGGCGGCTTTTGCGACACCGTTTCCCCGACGACCAGATCGTGGAAATCTCCGCCTCGCGGCAACCCGATGGGGGCGTCGTTTTGCTGACGCGTGACGTGACCGCCATGGACCGTCAGGAAGTTGAGGCTGCCCGAGCCCAGCGCCTCGATGTCGTTATGCGCATGACGCACCAAGTCAGCCATGAAGTCGGAAACATGATCGGCATCATCACCGGAAGCCTGGGCTTGCTTGAGCGAGAACCTGACTTCACCGATCGACAGAAGCGCCATCTCGGACGCATACGCAAGGCCGCCGAACGGGGCCGTGCGCTCGCCACCAGCATGTTGTCGGTCGGCAGCCAGCAGCAGATCCGCCCGGCGACGATCGACGTGGCGGCCATTCTCCACGGCATGGCCGATGTTCTGGAAATGGCGATTAGCTCCCGCAATCAGCTGACACTCGTAGTCGCTACCGACATCCCGACAATCAATCTTGATCCGGCGTTACTGGAGCAGTCCGTCCTGAACCTCTGTCTGAACGCGTCTGCAGCTATGCCGGCAGGCGGGCCGATACGGGTAGAGGCCTGCGCGGAGACAGAAGCAGTCACGATCGCGGTCATCGACGAAGGGGTCGGAATGTCGCCCGAAGTCCTGGACCAGGCCATGGAGCCCTACTTCACGACGCGCTCGAAAACCGGCGGCTCGGGACTCGGCCTGGCGATGGTGTATGGATTTGTCCGCCAGTCAGGCGGAGACGTCAGGATCGTCTCGCGCATCGGAGAGGGAACGCGTGTGGAACTGAGCTTTCCAAGAGCCGATGTAAGACATGAAAACGCTGTTGGCTAAGCAACGTCAACACGCTGTCGCCGGTCGGTTTATGCGCTGCTCTACCGCATGAGTGGGTCTCGGATTACGGCCCCGCTTTTGTTCCGGCCGTGGCGGCGATCGCCAGCGTCGCCTGTGCAAGCACATTGCAGCCGGTGACGACATCCGACGGTTCGACATACTCGGCCTCATTGTGACTGAGCCCGTCCCGGCATGGAACAAAGATCATTGCGGCTGGGGCTACGCGATTGACAAACAGCGCGTCATGAAAAGCCCCAGAGAGCATGGGCACGCTTTCGACCTTGCAATCGCGAGCTGCCTGCCCGATGGCCTTTTGCAGTGCTTCAGGGAACACGCACGGTGGCATATCGAAGGATCGTGAGATCTGAACGAGGCAACCCTGCCGCTCCGCTTCCTGCCCGATGCGCGACCTCGTCAGCTCTTCAATCTCGTCGAGCCGCTGTGGATCAGGATGACGCATATCCACGGTACACCGAACCTCCTCGGGGATCGCATTGACCGACCCTGGCTCCGCTGAGATCCGGCCGATGGTGAAGCGGGCATCGGGATCGTCCGGCATCACCGCCCCGTAGAGGCCCGACAGCGCAGCGGTCAATGCATGGAGTGGGTCGCGGCGCCAGGACAACCCCGTGGTACCAGCATGAGCGGTCTGACCCGTGACCGTCACATCCAGCCATCGTGTGCCCTGAATTCCCTTCACGACCCCGATCGGGATCCCGGCCGCCTCCAGTGACGGCCCTTGCTCGATATGAACTTCGAGATAGGCATGAACGGGGAAGCCGAGCGGCACCATGACAGCCTCCGGCAGGCTCGCAAGGGTCAAGGCCAGTTCTTCGCCAAACCCTGCCCCGTCGGTCGCGACCTTTCCGTGCCACGCCTGCGGTATCTCGCCTCCCGCAAACGCCATGGATCCCATGCAGCCCGGCGAGAAGCGACAGCCCTCCTCATTCATCCAGGAGACCACCACCACGGCGCACTCGGTGGCTCTCCCGGCATCTTCCAGGCTCTCCAGGACTTCGAATGCAGCCAGGGTTCCAAGCGCACCGTCGAAGCGTCCACCAGCAGGTTGGCTGTCGAGATGGCTTCCGATCAGCAACGGAGGAAGGGTCACGTCCCGCCCCTCGCGCCGAATGAAGAGGTTGGCCATCGGATCCTGGAAGACCTCAAATCCCCGTGCCAGGGCCAGCTCCGCAAGCAACCGCCGCGCACCTCGGTCGCCTTCGGTGAGTGCCTGACGATTGACGCCACCTTTGGCCGTCGCACCGATCGCGGCAAAGGCTTCGAGACGAGCGTTGAGACGATTGCCGTCGATAGGGAGCATCTAGGATTTCCTCAGAGGTAAGGCGCGTCGTGGAAAGCGATCTCGAGCGACTGGGCCCGGCCGAAGATTCCGCTGAGACGTGACCGCTCAGCCTTGCTCATGCCCTCGCCCGCGGCATCCAGTTCAGCCTTGAGCCACAAAGCCTGGGCTGCAAAGTCCGGATGGGCGTGCAGGTCCACCCATTCCTTCAGCAGGGGATCACTGATCTGTCGTCGTGCCGCATCCTTCGACCAGGTCCAGTACATCCACTCCGCCGCGAACATGGCGGCGACCGTATCGAGAAAGCCGCCATCGCGCGCGATCTCCAGCATGCCGTCTCGGAAGGCAGCCACCTGAGGCATCGCACAATCATGGGCCGCGGGATCGATGCCACGATCGGCATACGTCTTTTCGAAATAGGCAATCTGCTGGTTGGCCAGCGCGTCGAGCACGCCGATCAGCCAGCGCTTCTGTGCGATGTTTTCCGCCTTGGCAGCGGCAAAGGCAAAGATCGAGATCGCGGAATCGACGAAGGCGCCTTCGAAGACCAGGTAGCGCTCGAAGACATCCTTTGGGAGACGGTCGGCCTTGATGTCCTCGACGAAACGATGGCTGAGCATCTTATCCAGGACCTGCGTGTTTTCTCGCAGGATCTGCGCAGAAAGCGTCTCCGCCATATCAGGCCTCCAGACCCGGACGCGCCGCTTCGACGAAAGCCTTGACCCGCGCAGGCTCGACGGGATTCCACCAGACGCCCCCTTCTTTGAGCGAGGAAGCAACGATCACACCGCTGGTCCGTTTCAGAATGTCCAGAATATTGTCCTTGCTAACGCCGGAGCCGACCAGCAAAGGCAGATGGGTTGCCGCACCGATTGTCTCGATCTCTTCCACGGTCGCCGAATTGCCGGTACGCTGGCCGGTGGCAATGATCACGTCGGCATCGAAGAAGGCAAGATCGCGGGTCAATTCCTCGATGGTTCGATCGGCGGTGATGGCGTGGGCGCCGTGTTTGACATGGCTGTCCGCGAAGACCTTGATGTGCTCGGCCCGAAGAGCCGACCGGTATCGCATCGCCTCAGCTGCACGGCCTTCCATGAAGCCTTCGTTGGCAACATAGGCATTGGCCCACTGGTTGACACGAATGAACCTGGCGCCACCGGCCATGGCAATCGCGAAAGCTGGGATCGGCGCATTGGCGAGCACATTGATACCCATGGGAACGCCCGTCGCACGACCGATCCGATCGGTGACGACAGACATGAAGGCTGACGTCTCGGGCCCGATATCATCAGGTTTCGAGAAGGGAATATCGCCATGGTTTTCGATGATCAGCCCGTGCAGCCCCCCTTCGATCAACGCCTCGGCATCGCGCATGGCAACATCGTAGATCGCATCGACACCGGTGCCGCGATAGCGCGGCGCACCGGGAAACGGCGCGCAATGGATCATCCCGATCAGCGCCTTGTCAGTGCCGAATATTTCCCTTATGGCGCTTGAATTGTTATCCGAAATCGTCTGCATTTTCATTTCCTTCCGAAGGCCAGCCATGCCTGCCAATGTTCGTGCTCATGTGATCGGCAACGTCGCTGTCGACGAGACCATATCCGTATCGACCATGCCGGAAGCCGGGGCTTCGATCCTCGGCCGCGAAGAAACGCGCGACCTTGGCGGCAAGGGTGCAAACCAGGCGGTGGTCATGGGCCGCACAGGCCTGCCCACCACGCTGGTCGCTGCCGTGGGCGAGGATTTCCGCGCCCAGACCATTCGCAATCAACTGGCGCTGGAACCGATCGAGGCAAAGCTCATTGCCTTGGCCGGCCGCTCCAGCGACTTTTCCATCATCTTCACGACGCCGGACGGCGAAAACGCCATCGTGACCACAACGGATTCTGCGGGCTCACTGACGCCCGAGGAAGCCATCGCCGCACTCGACGGGGCAGCTGCCGGCGACCTCATAGTGCTCCAGGGCAATCTGAGCGAAGCAACCACGCTCGGCCTCCTGCAGGAAGCCCGTCGCCGCGGCCTTATCACTGCGTTCAACCCCTCGCCGCTTAGGCCGTATTTCAGCGACTTCTGGCCACTGGTCGACATCGCCTTCCTGAACCGGGGGGAAGCGCAGAGCCTGACCGGATCATCCGACGGCGCTGCAACCGCACGGCTCTTGCAGTCTGGCGTCCGGCACGTTGTCCTGACGCTTGGCGGCGACGGCGCGCTTCTGGCGAGCCGAGATGCCACGATTGCGACGATACCGGCGGTTGCCACCAAAGCACTCGATACCACCGGGGCCGGCGACACCTTCATGGCGGTGGCGCTGGCATCGGCAGCGCTGCGCGGTGTCGAACTCGATACCCGTGCCATCAGCCATGCCGCCTCTGCCTCCGCATTGACCGTCAGCCGCCGCGGCACGCGCTCAGCCTTCCCAACCCGTGAAGAGATGCAGTCCATCCTGGCACGCTGATCCGCACCATGATGGACCCTCATCTCAGCCCTTGTCGCTAAGCCAGCCCAGGATGTTCTTCCAAAGGCGACCATAGCCCTCCCATTCGCAAAATGCGGGCGACAGCCAGTGTGGGCCGATATCGGATGTCCAGGCAGCGCTTCTGCCCTGGCCATAGGTTCCGGTGACGAGAAGCGGATGGCCGCCCTGGTCATCCGGAAGGCGTGCAATCACCTCGACATCCGCGCGGTCACGCACTTCAACTTCGTTGACGCCTAAGAGCACAGGCCATTCACCCTCCATGCCGGCAACGGTGGGATGATCTGCCTTGACGATGACGGCGCCGGTCCCCTCGGGGATCTCGACACGGTCATCATACGGCAGGCAGGTTACTGGCAGCACGTCCTCGACTGGCGTGCGGCGCCAACGGGCCTTGCCGTCGATGCCCTGAAACGAGAAATAGCCGCCGACCATCAACAGGCCGCCGCCCTTCTCCACCCAGGCCTTGATCAGCTTCAGCCTGTTCGGCACGGTTTTGGAATGCAGCCAGACGGCAGGCGGCAGCAGCAGGGAATTGGCGCCGATGTCCGACAGAATGATCACGTCATAAACGTCGAGCCCCTCCATATCGAAGGGGAATTTCTCGACCGCTTCATGAGCCGGCATATAGGTCAGATCATAGTCGCTGCCTTCAAGCGCCTTCACCAGCGGCTCGGCGCCCAAGTGAAACGTAACGCTGCCAAACTGGTCGAACCCCTTGTAATGAGTGGCGGAGCTTACCCAGCTCTCACCGACGAGTAGAACTTTCTTTGTCATGATATTTTCCATCGTTTGTCGTCTTTTTGATCAGATCTTCGCCTCGAAGACCGATCTCGGATTGTCACGCATGAGGATATCGAGCTGTTGATCATCAAGACCGTGGCGCTTCAGCCGCGGCAGGAAATGCTTGAGGATGTAGGCATAGCCATTGCCGCCATAGCGGGTCAGCATCATCTTCAAGAAGACGTCATGGGACAGCAGGAGACGGTCCATATATCCGTGCTCCACCAGCTTGACGATGGCGCGCGCCGCCTCCTCGTCGCTCGGGCACTGCACCTGTTGGTCGGCATAGAAGAAATCCATCCCGATCATGTCGTATTCCAGAAAGGCGCCGCGAGATGCGAGTTCCTGTTGGTAGCCAAGATCGTCATGCGAGGGATTCATATGGCAAAGCACCGTATGCCGAAGCTCCGCCCCCTCCTCTTCAGCAATGTCGAGCACCTTGTGCCCAAGACGGAACCACCCCGGCAGATGGATCATCAGCGGGAGCCCCGTGCGCACTTGCGCCCGCGCCGCCGCTCGCAGCGACTTTTCTTCCTCGGCCGTGAAATCCGCGGAGACACCGATCTCACCGATCAGTCCGATCTTGATGTCGGTGCCATCGACGCCGACGTTCGCTTCATGGACGATCTCGTCAGCGATCTGATCGATCGACATATCAGCCACCTTGGCCGGATGCGACGAGCCGAGATAGTAACCAGCGCCCATGATGATGTTGAGGCCAGACGCTTCCGCTATGCGCCTGAGCGCTCGGGGATCACGTCCTATGCCCTGGCATGTCGGCTCGACGACCGTGTGGCCGCCATGTGAGGCGAAGTCCTTGAGCTCCGTGATGGCCAGCGGCTCGTCGTCCAGCGCGATATTGTGCTTGTTGACGAAGGGGTCCTGGTGCAATTCACCGAGGATCTCCATGCAGACGAAGCTGTCAGCCAGGTACTGGCGTTCCGGGGTCTTCGGTGCATGCCACCAGCAGCGGCAATCGTTGAGAATATGCTCGTGCATCAAGGTGATACCGAGCCTGGAGGACGGGATCGGGCCAGCCACCGTCATCACTTGGCCTGAGCGTATATGGGCCTGTGAAAGTTCGCGCATGGCCCTCACCTCGCCTTTGCGCCGAAGCGGAAGTTGGTGGTGAAGATCTTGGTGTTGAGCCAGATCGCCACGAGGATGATGGCGCCCGTTACGATCTGCGTGAAGAATGGCGAGATATGCATGAGGATCAGCCCGTTCCCGATCACCGCAATGGTCAGCGTACCCAGCACTGTGCCAAGAATGCTGCCCCGTCCGCCCATCAGAGACGTGCCGCCGAGCACGACGGCGGCGATGACCTGCAGTTCGAACCCGACCGCCGCATTCGATGAGCCCGAGCCGAGGCGTGCCGCGATCAGGAGCCCTGCCAAGGCGCAGGCAATGCCCGACACCATATAGACCGAGGCGACGATCCATTTGGCCGGCATGCCGACGCGGCGGGCCGCTTCGAGATTGGAGCCCACGGCCACGACCTGGCGGCCATATTTGGTATAGGCGATGATGACGTAGCCGATCACCGCGACGAGCACCGCGATCAAGGCTGGAACCGGGATGCTGAAGAGCTCGCCCCGTCCAAGCCAGAAGAACCCTGGCGCATCCTTGATGGGGATTGAGTAGCCCTGTGTCAGCCAGAGGGCGAAACCGCGCAGGATGGACAGACCCGCCAGTGTCACGATGAAGGCCGGAATGCCTTGATAGGCCGTGAACCAGCCTTGCGCGATACCAATGATGCCCCCAAACGCAATCATCCCGAGAAGGACGACTGGCCAAGGATAGCCCATGGCCATCAAAATGGCCGCCACTGCATTGACCAGCGCCACTTGCGAGCCGACGGACAAGTCGATGCCGCCGGTGATGATGACGAGTGTCATGGCAACGGCGACGATCAGAATGGGCGCTGCCTGACGGACCACGTTCAAGATGTTCCCGAGCGTCAGGAACGTATCGGTCGTGCTGGAGAAGAACGCCAGGCAGGCGACGAAGAATACGGCGATGGAGATCACCTGTGCGTGCTCGGACACAAAGTCGGCAACCGGCGACCCGGACGTGCGTTCAGTGTAAGCAGTCAATGCTTCTGCCCTCCGACGATCAGCTGCACGAGATCCTGCAGATCCGTATTGGCGATGTTGCGCTCAGCGACCTTGGTGCCTTCATACATGACGGCGATCCTGTCACAGACACGGAAGAGATCCTGCAGGCGGTGGGTGATCAGGATGACCGAGACGCCCTTGGCCTTGACCCTGTTGATGAGATTGAGCACGGCCTCGACTTCGGCCACGGCCAGAGCCGATGTCGGCTCATCCATGATCAGCACCTTCGGATTGAAGGACGCGGCCCGCGCGATCGCAATCGCCTGGCGCTGACCGCCCGATAGCTTTTCGACCTTGGCACTGAGCCTCGGGATGCGGATTTCGAGCGCATCGAGCATGGCACGTGCCTCAGTCATCATCCGGGAGCGGTCAAGGAACAGGCCCTTGGTCAGTTCTCGTCCAAGAAACAGATTGCCGACGACATCGACATGGTCGCACAGACTCAAGTCCTGAAACACCATTTCGATGTTTCGATCCCGCGCATCGGCCGGACCGCTGAACTGGACAGGCTGGCCGTCGACCGTGATCGTACCGTCATCCGGAATATAGGTGCCGGAAATCACCTTGGTGAGGGTCGATTTGCCGGCTGCGTTGTCACCCACCAGACCCAGGCATTCACCGGGGTAGATGTCGAGATCGACGCCGCGCAGAGCCTGATGCGAACCGAAATTCTTGCGAATGCCCTTCAGGGATATTCGCGGCTGGCGAATTCCACCGTCGCTGGACGCATGAGGGAGGATTTCTCCTCCCCCCGGCCCTGCGACAGCGGTTGGGTGCTGTCGGTCAGAGATCATTTGAAGACTGCCCGGTAGGGTTCGACATTCTCCTTGGTGACGATGGTGATCGGGACCGAGATCGTCTTCTCCACCGTGCCACCATCCGAGATCGTCTTCAGCGCGTCGACGGCTGCCGCCCCCATGGCCGAAGGATCCTGCTGGATGACTGCCGTGACATAACCGGCATCGATCCCGGCGATGGCCTGCGCGGTCAGATCCCAGCCGAAGACCTTGACATCAGCCTGCTTGCCCTGGCTTTCGACAGCGGCAATGGCGCCCATCAGTGCTGGCTCCCCAGTGGCATAGACGGCCGTCATGTCCGGATTGGCAGTGATGAGGTTTTCAGCCGCGGCGAGTGCCGTATCCTGGACGTTCTGGCCGTCGACGACGCCAGCCGTGGTGACGCCCTCTGCGGCTTTCACGGTTGTCTCGAAACCTTCCTGCCTGACATTCTGAATGGCGGAGTTCAGGGCGCCGACAACGCCGTACTTCACAGACCCGCCCATGCTGTTCTTCACATAATCAACGAAGAACTTGCCCATATCGGCGCCGGCTTTTGCATTGTCCACACCGATCTGGGCCATCTGCGGGCCTTCCGGCAGGATCGCGTCGATAGCGACGACCGGGATCCCGGCAGCGGCCGCCTGCTGAACGGCGGGCATGATGCCATTGACGTCGATAGCGACCACGGCAATTCCGTCGACCTTCTGCTGAATATAGGTCTCGATTGCGCTGTTTTGTGCGGCCGGATCATTGTTGGCGTTGAAGATCACGAGCTTCGCGCCAGCGGCTTCAGCCGCCTTTTGCGCACCATCGTTCATCTGGTTGAAGAAAAGTGCCTGCTGATTGATCTGAACGAGGGCGAAGGTCTTTTCGGCCGCATGGGCCATGGAGCCGAAAGAAATGCCGGCGAAAGCCGTTGCGGCAAGGGCGGCAGTCACTGATCTGCGTGTGAGATGTGTCATGTTCTTGTCCTCTGGTTAGGTTCGCTTCGTTGCTTTTATGGTTTCGCCGGCGGTGCAACGGAATGCCGCACGACGATTTCGACAGGCAGCAACTCCTCGGAAGCCAGGCTTTCCGGGTTCTGCCAATTGGTTTCGAGAAGAAGCGCCAATGCCCGTTCGCCGAGCGCCCTGACAGGCTGGCGGATCGCGGTGAGTGGCGGAGAAAAAAGATGCAAGGGGCCAACGTCGTCGAAGCCGACGACCGAGATCTCCTCGGGAATGGACACACCCCGGCCGCGCAGCACCTCGACGAGGCCGATGGCGATTTCGTCAGAGCTTGCGAAGATCGCGGTCGCGGGCATGCCTTCTTCGATAAAGCGCCGGGCGGCCTCACGCCCAAAGTCCACAGAGAAGCTGCCTTCATAGCGGGTCACCTGGAAGGGCTCCCCTCTTTCCACGAGAGCCCGCTCCAGCCCCTTGTAACGACGGCGGGTGCTGATCATTTCCTGCGGTCCGCCGATATAGACAATATGGCGATGGCCATGCTCGGCCAGATGTCGCCCTGCGAGATATCCGCCCTCCTCGTTGTCACAGAAGAGTTTCGGGACTTCCGCATTGGGCACGTCCTCGTCGACGATGACAACTTTTCCGGTCTGATTGATCAGCCCGGCCAGGACGCCATCGTCGGGGTGATTGGTCACGAAGATCAGACCATCGACATGATTGCGGGCAAGCGCCGTCACATAGGATATCTCGCGTCCGGGCCGGTTCAGCGTGACATGCAGAGACAGGGCAAGACCTCGCTTGTCCGCCTCCTGCTCAACAGCTGCGACAAGGGTCGCGAAAAAGGGGTTGGCGATATCTGGGACCACAAGACCGATCGTGTCCGACCGTCCGCGACTGAGGCGGCGCGCATGCGGGTTCGGCTCGTATTGCAGGTCACGGATGGCAGTTTCTATCCGCTCCCTGGTCTCGGGAGGAAGTTGCAGCGTGCCGTTGAGAAGACGAGAGACCGTTGCCACCGACACGCCGGCAGCCTCTGCAACGTCCTTCAGGCTTGTCGCTCCCGTCCTCGCCATCGCGTCCGATCACTCCGTCTTCACGGCTTAGTAAAACGCTTTACTAAACCGCTTTACAGTGCCACCAGCTTGGCGCTTGTCAAGGGTAAATTTCAGCAACATCCCCACCGGGGACACGGTGCACTTGCCCTTTAATTGGGCAGTTTATCCAGTTGACGAAAAGAAAGTCATGACATAGCGTTGAGCTCGACATGGCCCCGTCTGCCGATGGCAAATAAGCCCCGATACCGCAAATTTGCGGTGCGGGGCTTTTTTTGTTTCTGCGCTCGAAAGCAGCCCGGCCAGATGTGAGCGACCCGGCAACAGGGGTATCTATGATGGATAGGCAGGGGCCGAGAATGCCGAAGGGAGGGACGCGATGAAACGCGAGACCTTCCCCATCTCCATTCTCTTTTCGACAACAGGACCCTATGCGCAACTCGGTCGCGAAGCCGTGGATGGTGCGATGGCCGCCATCTCCGAGATCAATGCCGCAGCCGGCTACCCTTTTCGCCTGGAACCCAAGATCGCGGATCCGGCCGGACGGCCAGAGAACTATGCCTTGTTGGCAGATTCAGCGATCCGTCAGCAGGGCTGTCGCCACGTGATTGGCACCATTACCTCATGGAGCCGGAAAGATGTCCTGCCGGTCATCGAAAAGCATGGTGCCCTTCTTTGGTACGGTTTTCCCTATGAAGGCTACGAGGCAAGCGACAGTGCCATCTATCTCGGCGCCTGCCCCAACCAGCACCTTCTGCCTCTCTTCGAGCATGTGCTTGACCGCTATGGACGCAACGCCTTCATTGTCGGCTCCAACTATATCTGGGGCTGGGAGATCAGCCGCATCGCGCGCGAACTCACCGAGGCGTGTGGCGGAGCGGTTGTCGCTGATCGCTTCGTTCCACTGGGCTCGGTGGAGGTCGATCATCTGATTGCAGAGGTCAGGGAGAAAAAGCCAGATTTCATTCTGTGCAATCTCGTCGGGGCCTCGGCCTCGACATTCCTGGCCGCTTACGACGAATTGCGCAGCCACCTCGCCTCCCCACCACCGGTCGTTGCCTGCAATCTCTCTGAGATCGATCTGGTCGACCTGGCACCATCCGCACGCGCCGGCCACATATCCTGCTCGCCTTATTTCAACGGCTTGGACAGTGACGACAACCGAAGCTTCAAGGCCCGAATGGCACCTCGTCACGGCGGTGACCGGCGACTGACGAACTCGTTCGTAGGCGCCTATACGAGCGTTTCCATCCTGGCTCAGGCGATAAAGGATGCAGCAACTGACGCGCCTGAGGCGATCCGGCGCATCGTAACGTCTCGCCAGTTCGAGACACCCATGGGCTTAGTCAGGATCGACCAGAAGACCCATCACGCAGCCTTGCGTCCGCATATCGGCCGGTCGACCACGGAGGGTGAGTTTACGATCTTTGAGAGCGCACCAGGCGCCCTCGAAGCCGACCCCTATCTGGTGCACACGCTTGCCCGCTTCCTGGCGAGCAATATGAGGGATGCGGCCACCGCAACTGGCAACACGCTCAAGGTGATCAAATGAACCGCGTGGACCGCCCTGCCCTTGCCAGTTGGCACGCCGCCATCCTGCACCGAGAACATCCCTCCGTGGACGCCTTGCGGCGCCAACTCGAGCTCCTCCACATCAAAGTGACCGTGACCTGGCCACGGATCGACGCTGACGACACCGGCTACGATGTCGTCTTCTTCGATGCGGACATGGGTCATGAAGGCCAGTTTCCATGGCCGGACGGCTTTGCCCCCATGCCTTTGATTGCACTCATTGGTTCTGAGGCGCCCGGCCGAATTGAATGGGCGCTCGCGCAGGGCTCGAACGCCCATCTCCTGAAACCCATCGGATCGACGGGCGCCTATAGCGCGCTTTTGATCGCGGCGTACGCCTATCAGTTCGGGCGCAACCAGGCTGGCGACATCCGCGCGCTGGAAGACAGGCTCCGTCAGCGGCCACTCGTGGTTCGGGCGATCCTGAAACTGATGCAAGAAGAACGGCTGGACGAGGCGAACGCCTGGAAGCGCATGCGCAAGATGGCGATGAGCCTCGGCATGACGATCGAGGAAACCGCGGAAACCGTCTGCCGGAACGATCGACAGTCCACGACCGGCACATGACGAAATGCTGAGAAACAAGGAGCTTGACGCGTGACGATCACTGAAGGCTATGCCCCCTATGGGGAATACAAGACCTGGTACCGGATTACTGGCGATCTCGCTTCGGGCAAGCCCCCGCTGATCATCGCCCATGGCGGCCCCGGCTGCACCCACGACTATGTCGACAGCTTCAAAGATATTGCCGCGGCAGGCCGGGCTGTCATCCACTACGACCAGGTGGGCAATGGCAAGTCCACCCATCTGCCGGAAAAGGGCGCCGACTTCTGGACGGTCCCGTTTTTCCGAACCGAACTGCACAATCTGATCGATCATCTTGGCATTCGTGACGCCTATTGCCTGCTTGGTCAGTCCTGGGGTGGCATGCTTGGAGCAGAATTTGCCGTCGAGCGTCCCACAGGCCTGAAGGCGTTGATCATCGCCAATTCGCCGGCCGCCATGAGCACCTGGATTGCGGAAGCCAATCGCCTGCGTGCCGATCTGCCCGCCGACGTCCAGGCAACGCTGCTCCGCCATGAGAAAGCTGGCACCACCAACAGCGCCGAATACAGGGAGGCAACCGATGTCTTCAACCAGCGCCACGTGTGCCGCGTCGTTCCAATGCCAGACGAGGTGAAGCGGACCTTTGACACGATCGATACTGACCCGACCGTCTATCACACGATGAATGGTCCCAACGAGTTTCACGTCATCGGCACGATGAAGGACTGGTCGATCGTCGGCCGCCTGTCGACGATCGACGTACCCACACTTCTGATATCCGGGCGCTTCGACGAGGCGACCGAAGCCTGCGTGCAGCCCTTTGCCGACGAGATCCCGGATGTGCGCTGGAGGATTTTCGAGAACTCCAGTCACATGCCGCATGTTGAAGAGCGCGAAGCCTGCATGGCCGAAGTCAGCGCATTCCTCGACGAAAAGGCTCCCTGACCATCACCAACGACAAGCCCGGCCAACGGGTGCCTGCAACCAAGACAATCCAACAAAAACAGAGGGAAACAGCATCATGACACTCTATCTGAAGCCACTTGCCCGCCGCGCCGGCTTCTTGACTGCCGCTATCCTGCTGGCACAGACCGCGCTTTCCGGCGCTGTTCTGGCTCAGGAGCGCGCCGAACTCATGGCCCAGCATCGCGGCGGCACGATGACGCTCGCTGCGGTGTCGGCCGCTGGCACAATCGATCCCATGATCAACTACACGGCCCAGTTCTGGCAGCTCTACCAGATGACCTATGACGGGCTCGTCAAGTTCAAGCAGGCCGGCGGCACCGACGGCTTCGAGATCGTGCCGTCGATCGCCGAGGCGATCCCGGAACCGACCAATGACGGCAAAACCTATGTCTTCAAAATCCGCAAAGGCATCATGTTTTCCAACGGCAAGGAGCTGAAACCATCAGATGTGCTCGCATCTTATCAGCGCATCTTCAAAGTCAAGGGTCCGACCACCGGCAGTTTTTACAACGGCTTTGTCGGCGCCGACAAATGCATTGCCGAGGCCGAGACCTGCACGCTGGAAGGTGGCGTCATCGCCGACGATGCAGCCGGCACTGTGACCATCAACCTTGTCGCGCCGGATTCGGAGATCTTCTCCAAGCTCGCCGTTCCCCACGCCTCGATCCTGCCGGCAGATGCACCTTCAGCTGACGCCGGCACCACCCCGATCCCCGGCACCGGCGCCTATTATTTCGACAGTTACAATCCGACGGAACAGCTCGTCATGAAGCGCAACCCGCACTTCAAGGAATGGAGCGTCGACGCCCAGCCGGACGGCTATGCCGACGAGATCATCTACAAGTTCGGTCTGACCGAAGAAGCGACCATCAATGCGATCATCAACGGACAGATTGACTGGATGTTCGACACGCCGCCGGCGGATCGCCTGCCGGAAATCGGCTCCAAATTCGCAAGCCAGATCCACATCGATCCTCTTGCTGCCTTCTGGTACGCACCGATGAACACGAATATCGCGCCCTTCGACAACGTCAAGGCGCGTCAGGCCCTGAACTATGCTCTCGACCGTGACGCCTTGGTCGGCCTGTTCGGCGGCGAAGTGCTCGCTCAGCCAACCTGCCAGATCCTGCCGCCAGACTTCCCCGGCCATGTCGACGACTGCATTTATACCGCAGAGCCTGGCCCAGAATGGGTTGGCCCGGACATGGACAAGGCGACACAGCTGGTCGAGGGATCGGGCACCAAGGGCCAGAAGGTCACGGTGATCGCCGAGGATAACGCCACGTCGCGCGGCATCGGCACCTATCTCCAGAGCGTACTCACCGAACTCGGCTACGACGCCTCCATGAAGGCCGTGTCGCCCAACATCCAGTTCACCTACATCCAGAACACCAACAACAACGTCCAGATCAGTGTCAGTCAGTGGTACATGGACTATCCGGCGGCCTCCAACTTCCTCAACGTGCTCCTGTCATGCGGTTCTTTCAACAAGGGCAGCGACTCCTCCATCAACATCGCCGGATATTGCAATCCGGATCTCGATGCGAAGATGAAGGAAGCAATGACGCTGGCGCTCACCGATGCGGATGGTGCCAATGCCAAGTGGGCTGAAGTCGACAAGGGCTTCATGGAACAGGCCCCGATGGCGCCGTTGTTCACACCGAAAAGCGTCAACTTCACTTCTGCCCGCCTCGGCAATTATCTGTTCAACAAGCAGAACCGCTGGATCGTCTCCCAGTCCTGGGTGCAGTGATCCCTGTTTGACGGAAGACCGGGTGGCAGTCCGCTGCCACCCGAACCACCATTCGGCCTACCGGGGAACAGATGACCGACGCAATACAGCCCATGCCCGTCGAGGCGCTTTTTGCCCACCCATCTTCAGGCCCATGGCGGCGCGCCTGGCGGATCCTGAAACGCGACCGCGCGACACTTCTGGCGGGCTTCGTCCTCGTGTTCATCATCCTGTCGAGTTTGGCAGCGCCCCTCTATGCGGCTTATGTGGCGGGAAGTGATCCGTTCCGCTCGAGCCTCAGCGCCCGTGTCATGATCGACGGCAAGCGGGTCAAGGTCATGCAGGCCTCGACCGAGGGTTTGGGCCTCGGCGTCACGCCCATAGGGCCGACATGGGGTCCACAATATCTTTTGGGAGCAGATACGCAGGGGCGCGACGTCGCAGCTCGGCTTCTGTATGGCGGTCGAAATTCCCTTTTGATCGCTGCCTCGGCCACCGTCATCTGTCTCACCCTTGCCGCTTTGATCGGCATCTCCGCGGGCTTTTTCGGCGGCTGGGTCGACAAGATCCTGTCGCGCATCCTCGATATCCTCTGGGCCTTCCCGGTCTACCTGCTCGCCATCTCGCTCTCGATCGTGCTGATCTCGAACGGGATCGTTATCGGCCCGATCGAGATCGGTTCCGACAGCCTGCTACTGCCGATCTTCATCATCGGGATCATCTATGTGCCCTATGTCGCCCGCCCCTTGCGGGGTCGCGTCCTGTCACTGCGCGAGAGTGAATTCGTGCTCGCCGCCCGAGGGCTCGGAATACCCGCCTGGCGCATCCTGCTCAACGACATCCTGCCCAATGTCGCGACCATGCTGATCGTCTTCGTTCCCTTGATGATGGGGCTCAACATCATCACGGAATCTTCGCTGTCCTTCCTGTCGATCGGGGTTCAGGCACCCGATGCGAGCTGGGGCACGATCATCCAGGACGGCCAGACCTTGCTTTACACGCGACCCATCGTGTCGCTTGCTCCGGGCATTGCCATCGTCCTGACGGTGCTGTCGCTCAACGTGCTCGGCGACAGCCTGCGCGACGCCCTCGACCCCCGCACCAAACTGGCCTGAGGAGGGCTCCATGACAACAGCCGTTCTCCAGCGCCTCGGACAGATGATCTTCGTGATGTTCGGCATCTCGGCGCTCGTTTTCCTGATCTTCTTCGCCACGCCAGGCTCCGACCCCGCCGCCCGCCTCGCCGGCCGCAACGCCTCACAGGAAACCATCGAGGCAATCCGTAAGGAATTCGGCTTCGACCGGCCGCTGCCGGTCCAGTACGGCGTGATGATGAAGCGCCTCTTCATCACCCAGGACCTCACCTCCTTCGTCAATCGCGGCTATCGGATCGTGCCCGCCGTCGTGGCCGCCGCTCCCGTTACCCTCTCGCTCGTCGCCGGTGCAGCCGTGCTCTGGATCGTCGGCGGCATCTTCGTCGGGGTCCTGGCGGCCTTGACGCGCGACACGCTGATCGACCGCGGACTGATGGCGCTGGCCCTGATCGGGGTCTCCATGCCGGTCTACTGGCTGGGCGAGATGATGAACCTGATCAGTCAAAGCCGCTTTCACGACACCTGGCTTTTCTCTTGGGTGCCGGCCCTCGGCTATAAGCCGCTGACGCAGGACCCGATCGGCTGGTTCAAAACGCTCGTCATCCCGTGGTTCACGCTGGCCGCCCTCTACATCGGCATCTATGGCCGTGTTCTCAGGGCCAATCTTGTCGAAGCTTATCAGGAAGACTTCATCCGAACGGCCCGCGCCAAGGGCCTCTCGCCCGCCCGCGTCATGCTGCGCCATGCGCTGCGCACCTCGCTCATTCCCTTCGTCACCATGTTCGGCCTCGACTTCGGCGTGCTCGTTGGCGGTGCAGCCCTGCTCACCGAAGTGGTCTTCGGCCTGAATGGCGTCGGCCGCCTGACCTATCAGGCGCTGCTCAACCTCGATCTGCCGATGATCCTCGGCACTGTCATGTATGCCTCCTTCTTCGTCGTCATCGCCAATGCGCTGGTTGACGTCGTCTATGTGCTGATCGATCCACGCGTGCGAGGGAACTGAGCCATGGCCACCTCGGACAAACCCATCCTGCTCGACGTCGACGGCCTCTCGGTCTCTTTCGCTACAGATCGTGGCCCTGTTCAGGCCGTGCGCGACGTCTCATTCCGCGTCCACGAAGGCGAGATCCTCTCGATCGTTGGCGAGTCCGGCTCCGGTAAGTCCGTGACGCTGCTGTCGCTGCTCGGGCTCCACGATCACAAGACCACCCGCGTCGATGGTGCCGTGTCCTTCAAGGGCCGGCCGATCCTCGATCTGCCGGCGAGCCAGATGCGCTCCATCAGGGGCAAGGAGATCGGCCTCATCTCCCAGGATCCGATGACGGCGCTGACGCCCGTCTACACCATCGGCTGGCAGATCGCCGAGCAGATCCGCGCCCACGAAAACATCTCCGCCCGGGCCGCCCGCCTGCGCGCGGTCGAACTGCTGGGCGAAGTCGGGCTGTCCAATCCGGGCGAAGCCGTCGACCGCTACCCGCATCAGCTCTCCGGCGGCATGCGCCAGCGCGCCGTCATCGCGATGGCCCTCTTCTGCAATCCGGCTCTTCTCGTGGCCGATGAGCCGACGACGGCGTTGGACGTGACGGTCCAGGCTCAGGTGCTCGACCTGCTGCTGCGACTGCGCAAGGATTTCGGCTCGGCGATCATCCTCATCACCCATGACATGGGCGTTGTCGCCGAAGTCGCCGAGCAGGTGGCTGTCATGTATGCCGGCCGCATAGTCGAGCGCGGACAAACCGACGCTGTCTTTGCGAGCCCGCTACATCCTTACACCTGGGGCCTGATGGCCTCCATTCCGCCGCTCACTGGCAAACGGCTGGACAAGCTCCGGTCGATCCCCGGCATGCCGCCGACACCGGACATGGTTGGCGAAGGCTGCGGCTTTGCCCCCCGCTGCGACTTTGCCCGTGCCGCCTGCGTCGAGCGTCCACCGCTGCGCCGCGCCGGCGACCAGACCGCCCTTTGCGTCCTCGACGACGATGAACGCCCCGCCCTGCGGCAAGCAGCCCTCCCCCTCGAGGAAATGGCATGACCACTCAGATCACCCCCTCCGCGCCGCTCCTCCAGGCCAAGCGGCTCACCAAGAATTTCACCGTTGGCAAAACCATGATGCCCGGCTCCGGCAAGGTGTTGCATGCCGTCGACGCGATCAATCTCGAGGTCCGCCCCGGCGAAACGCTCGGCTTGGTTGGAGAATCCGGCAGCGGCAAGTCGACCCTCGGCCGCTGCCTGACACGCCTCTACGATATCACCGGAGGCGAACTGACCTTCGACGGCCAGGAGATCGGCAAAGCCGATACGAGAGCCCTCAAACCCGTTCGCCGCAAGATGCAGATGATCTTCCAGGACCCATCCGCCTCGCTGAACCCGAAAAGGCGCGTGCGCGACATGCTGGCGGAAGTGCTATCCGTCCACCGCATCCGCGAGGGTGCAGAGATCGGTGAACGGCTCAACGAGCTGATGGAACTGGTCGGCCTGCGCCGCGAATATCTCGACCGCTACCCGCACGAATTCTCCGGCGGCCAGCGCCAGCGCATCGGCATCGCGCGAGCGCTTGCGGTCGAGCCGAAACTGATCGTTGCCGACGAACCTGTCTCCGCCCTCGATGTCTCGGTACAGGCGCAGGTGGTCAACCTCTTCGGCGAATTGCGCGACCGGCTGGGCCTGACCTATGTCTTTATCGCCCATGACCTGGCCGTGGTCCGTCATGTCTCGACCCGTGTCGCCGTCATGTATCTGGGCTCCATCGTCGAGACGGGAGAAACGGAAGCGCTTTACGCCCGGCCGCACCATCCCTATACACGCGCGTTGCTCTCGGCCATTCCCCAACCACATAACAGGGGCACGCGGGACCGCATCCTTCTGACGGGAGAAATTCCGAGCCCGCTTTCGCCACCACCGGGCTGCAAGTTCTCCACCCGCTGTCCCTATGCCACCGATCTTTGCCGCGAAAACCGGCCGGCTCTCTCGGCGGTCACCGCCGGTCGAGAGGTCGCATGTCATTATCCGTTGGACTGAACAACTGCGAACGGCAGTAGCGAAACTGGCATGTCGAAGCAGGCTCGCGCATCCCAGACCGAGATGTCTCTTCACCTGAAGAGGTTGAACTGAAATCTTCGTTCTTGACGTGAGCAGATCTGCTCAAGAAATTGTAGAAAAAACATTTTCACAGGTTCAAACTCCAGTCGCATGCAGGCATCTCATCCGAGGGCCATCAGACTGGGCGCACTGGAAATCAGTCCTGAGTGTGGACCTTGCCCTCACGCTCGATGCTTTTGATTCCGCGCATACCGGCTGCCGCTGCGGCGACATCCCTATCACTGGCCACGACCAGAGTTCGGATGGCGTCGAGCCTGCTGTCGATCGTCAGGCCCATCGCCACAAGCTCCGCCGATACCGTCTCGATCTGGACTGCGGGATCGACAACCACGAGGTAGCGGCCACTGCTTGCATTCTTTTCGTCCGTCATCTTCGTTTTCCTTTCCAAAAGAAAGCGCCGCCGCTTGAAGCCTAACCGACACTCGAACTGAGAACAGCAAGGATCAAGGGCGACGCCTCCGCCCCGGGAGGGCGGCATGCCGGACCGGAGAATCGGCATGCCGGAGGCATTACCTCTTTGCGCCGCGGGTAACGGACTTTGCGACTGCTCGTTCACTCGGCTGCGGCGGAACAGGTGGAACGGGCCGAAGGATCGGAGGGATCTTGACCGGCGGGAATGGCCGAGGCAATGGCCAGGGTGCCAGTTGCAGCCGCCGGTAAGGCGCCTGGGCGAGACCCGCCCCGACATGATTTACGGGTTGACCCGGCAGGGCGAGTGCGGTCGCCACCAGCCTCTGCCAGAGCGCGGCCCCCCGATAGGCGGCATTGGACTGTGCATGAAGGGCGGCGATACCGGCGACATGGGGCGTGGCCATGCTCGTGCCCGACTTCGTGCCATATTTCCCGTGCGAGACAGGAACAGAGGAAAGCGTTCCAACACCCGGTCCGACGATGTCCACTTTCCCATGCGGCGGAAAGAAGGTGATGTTGGAGAAGCCCGCCTTGCCAAGCGCCTGATCGACGGCGCCCACCGCCATGATCGAGGGGCAGTTTGCGGGATGGCTGACAGGGCGGCCGCCATCATTGCCGGCAGCAGCGATAATGAGCGTGCCGGCAGTGAGGCCTGCTTGCGCCGCTGCCTCGTAAGCCGCCGAGAATCCGGAAGCATTGGTCGCGGCACCGAGCGACATGCTGACCACTTGGCAGTGATTGGCGATCGCCCAGTTGATGCCACCGAGGATCCAACCGTCGGCGCCACTTCCGGCATTGCTCAACACCTTGCCGGCGAAGATCTGCGCCTGATGTGCCACCCCGTAGCGCGGCTGGGTTTGATCGGTCGGCTCCTTGGGACCGCAGGCCGTACCGATGCAATGGGTTCCGTGACTGTGAAAATCCTGAACGGCCTCATTCGGCACGAAGGACTGGCTGACGATGCCGCGGCCGGCGAAGTCGGGATGGCCGAGATCCATGCCTGTATCGAGCACGGCGATCTTGATGCCGGCTCCAGACCAGGATTGACCGAGAGGGAACCCGACCACGACGCGGGTTTTCTGGAGACCCCAGGTACTGCCATTCGCCAGCACATCGATGTCGGCTTCATCGAGCTCGTCGCCCGTTTCCATGCTCCCGAGATAGGTGCTCGACACCTGGTTCACGGCGTCACGAAAACCGCGAAGGTATTCGCCAAACTGCTCGTTCATGGCGTAGACGTAACGCTCCGGTTCAACGATCGGCGCGTCCTCATCGGCTGAGAAGGCTTCCATCCCGGCAAGCCGGCTCACCTGGTCATCGCTTCCCGGCGTCACGACGGTGACGCCAATCTCGTCGAAATAGATGCCATCGCCCTCGGCCAAAGCCTCGGCAGTCACGGCCTGATCGGCAAAATCGCGCGAACTGGCGATCGACAGACCGGACGTGTTCTTCAGCGACTGGATGGTTTCCTTGCCCTGATGGGGGCGTCCGGTCACCAGAAGGCGGCCGGTAAATTCCGGGAGGCCTTCATTCGTGCCATTGATACTCATGCTCATTCTCCCTGATTTCATCCGTTGCGTGACGCTCGGACGTATCCGAGCCCGCCATGACTGAGGTCCAAGGAAGGACTGTCATGGGGTGACGGTCAGCAGGTTAGGCTGGGGACAGATCAGCTCGCATCACCCGATATGGTGACGGCTTCTCATTTTCTCAGTCGTTGGGTAACCTGAATGAGCGCGGCCGGTGGCGGCCGGCTCGAGGTGAAACCGTGACGCAAACGGTCGAAGTGAACGATCTCGTTCTGGCAATCTACGACACGACGATCGATCCGTCGGGGTGGCCGGACGTGCTCGACCGGGTATCGCGTTACATCGGCGCGCGCGGTGCCTTTATCTTCGAACTGAAAGGCACGGGAAAAGAGCGACGCATCCATGCGCCCTTTTTCAGCAGGGTTTACGATGCCGAGCTGGTCCATGGATATCTCACAACCCACAACGAGCAGGAACTGGTCGATCAGGACACATTTGCCCGCCATTCGCGACCCACGGACCAGATCCAGCTGATTTCCGATGACGTGCTTGCCAAGTCACAAGATGAGTTCCTGTCTCGGCCGAACGTGCAGCAAATGCTGCAATATGGCATCCGATACCGTGCAGGTGCGCTTCTCAACAAGGATCAGGTGTATCAGGACCGGTTTGCGCTGCAGTTCTCGCAAAGTGCCGGTCCTCTTTCCAAGGAGCATTTCGAACGCGCAGCGCTATTGATGCCGCATATCGCCAAGGCGCTCAATATAAGCCGACCGACCAAGCAACTGGCCGACCAGTTTCGCTCCGTGGCCGACTGTATCGACCTGCTTGTCATCGGCGTCTGCATCCTCGATGCCAACGGATGCATCGTACATTGCAACCAGGAATTCCGCCGGCAGTTGGACAGCTATCCGGTGTTTCGCAAGGACCCGGCGGGAAGGCTTGTAATGAACGGCTCGGGGCAAGGCAGCGCCCTGACGGAGCTTCGTGGAGATCTCAGCAATCACGGCCGGTTTGGCGCGCGTCCACGCAAGGAGGCCATTGTGTCACTGGTGGACGACAAGCCTCACACCCTCTGCATCGAGGTGGCGCCACTGACGAGCGCAAACGAGTTTGGCGAACCCTCCCTCAACGGACATATCGTCTACAGCATGGACACCGGCAGCTTCTACGAGATCAACGGCGAGATGCTCGCCTCGATGTTCTCCCTGACCCAGGCAGAAGCATCAGTGCTCGAAATGGTGGCGGAGGGGCTGACGAACATGCAGATATCCGAGCGGCGCGCAAAGTCGGTAGAGACCGTGAATTCACAGGTCAAATCCCTGCTCGTAAAAACGCGCTCCGCCAATCGGACGCAACTGATCCGGCTCGCCACCAATATCAGTTCCAGTTTCATTCTGGAGCGTCCTCACCAGAATGGGTGATGCGGCGTAATCGATCTTTGCAATAGCTTTTGCCGGGACGCGTTCAACACATTGCTGCGTCATTGATGCTTCGCTAATGTAGGCACATTGGCCCGCCGGGGGGAGTGCATGCGCATGTTACGGCTGCCCTTTCATTTCATTTCCGCCTGTCCTGCCCTTGGCCTCGCATTGACGATGACCATGTCGCATGCCGTCGCCAACGAAGTTCCGGGGCGGCTGCCAACCGGTGTGATCGCGCTCGATCAGGGCTGGAGCGACCAGGAAAAAAGCTGGTGGTATACGGCAAGCCAGGGATCCCGCCTTCTGCCCCTCGACTGGATGATGGCTCTGGAAACGACTGGGTCCACAGCCGAGGCTCCGGAAAAGTTCATGTCACCGGAGAATATCGAACGGCTCGGCTACCTGCCCAATCCGTCCTCCGTCGACAATCCGCTCGGACTGCCGGTGGGCTTTGTCATTGACCACGACAAGACCCGCTCGGCCGATCTGATGTGCGACACCTTTCCTGCCACCTGTGATGCGCTGACCATGCGAAAGCCGTGGATCGGCCTGAACTGCTCGGCCTGCCACACCAATGAAATCGAGTTCAGTGGCAAGCGTTTCAGGGTCGAAGGGGCGGCTACACTCGCGGACTTCCAGGAACTAGAGGAAAGCCTGCTGAGAGCGCTGAAACTCACCCTTTCGGACCGTGCCAAGTTCGATCGATTTGCGCGCGCCGTGTTGACATCCGATCTCACCGTCGAGAGCCGGGCGGAACTCGAGGCGCAGGTTGAAGAACAGATCGCCTGGCAGCAGCTGCTCGAAGACAAGAACAAGGCAGACGTGCGCTATGGTCGGGGCCGCCTCGATGCACAGGGCCATATCCTCAACAAGGTGGCCCTGATCGCACGCCAGCCCGACCAGCTCGATACGATCCGGGCCGACGCTCCCGCAAGCTATCCCTTCATCTGGAACACGTCACAGCAAGGCAAGATCCAGTGGAATGGCATCGCCAACAACATTCTGAAGATCAACATTCTCGGACGCGAAACCGATGTCGGCGCGCTTGTGCGAAACACCTCCGAGGTGGTCGGCGTCTTTGCCCATATCGAGACGGATCGCGGCAAGGCCTGGCGTGGTTACGATTCCAGCGTCCGGCTGGATACGATGATCGGGCTTGAACGTCTCCTCGCCCGTCTGAAGTCGCCGCGCTGGCCCGAGAATATCCTGCCGGCCATCGATTGGGAAAAAGCCGCGCGGGGCGAACAGCACTTCGTGAGCTTCAAATGCGCCTCCTGCCACGAGCCCCTGGCATGGGACGATCTCGCCTCTCCTGCAAAGGAGAAGATGGATCCGATAGGTGAGCAGCAGACAGACATATTCCTCGCCTGCAACACTTTTCTGCATGCGTCGAAGTCGGGCAACCAGGCGGGCCAGAAGATCTTCGCCTTCACCGGTGAGCGGATTGGCGAGATAGAGTTCACCCGCAATCTCCTTGTGAACACGGTCGTCGGCGCCGTTGTCGGCAAGCTCGACGAACTGGCCGGTGGGGCGTTTACCGATGTCTTTCCAAGCGGCCGGGCGGGCGATGCCGGCATGGAGAGCAGCGGCATCGACTTCCTTCCCGGCGTCAGCGACGAGGTCAAGAAGGATCAGGCACGGCAATGTCTGACAGCTGAACACGAGGTCCTGGCTTACAAGGCGCGTCCGTTGAACGGGATTTGGGCGACCGCACCTTATCTGCACAATGGTTCGGTACCCACACTCTACGACCTCCTGCTTCCAGCCAGGGTGCGCAATGTCTGGGAAGGGACTGCACCACCGCCAGAACCCACAGGCCCCACCCGTCCTGAAGTCTTTGCCGTCGGCTCACGCCAATTCGATCCGGCTCGCGTCGGCTTCGTGACCTCGCCCGATGCCGGAGACGATCACTTCGTGTTCCGTGTCCGCGATGAACTGTCAGGCGAGCCGATCCCAGGCAACTACAATTCCGGCCATGATTACGGCACCGGCGCACTGAGCGACGAAGAACGCATGGAACTCGTGGAATATTTGAAGACGCTCTGAACATCGGAACCTGGCGGTCGGGCAAGCTCGACCGCAAACGCGGGGGACCGTATGAAAAGCCGCAATCACGTCCTGCTGCTGGCCCTGCTATGTGGTGGACCGTCGACACCAGCCTTTGGCCAATCCGCCGAGAGGGCAGCCGGTGAAGTCTTCGTCGAATTCTCCGGCGGTGCGATCGATCGCGATATGGCCACCGTCGTCGAAGCTTTTTCTGCGGAAAGCCGCATCCTTCCGACGCGCACATACACCCCGCAAGAGACGACAGGCCTTTGTACCATCCTCGCCAGTGAGCTCAGTCTTGCGCCGGAATTCTGCACGACAGACATCATCGCCGCCGTTCGCAGTCTGAACCAAAAGAACGGTGCTGAGATCAATCCTGATGCAATCAGTCCCAGGCAGGGGGTCGTGCTTCCCGACATAAAGGTGACGGTGACCGAGGCGAACCGCATATTTGACCTGGACCAGGCCGAGCAGGCACAGCGTCTCGAACAGCTGGAAAGCAATCCGAGCTGGCGCAACGTCATTACCCGCAAGGAAACGGATCTCCTGTCTCGCCAGGATAAGAGCGATCCGACACTCCCGCAGCTCGACCAGCTCACCTTCAAGAAAACCGCCTGGCAGTTTCAAGTCTCGGACCCCTCTGACCTGGCCGAGGCCGAATTCCTGTCGCGGGAACTCGGCAACCTCAACCTGTCGATCGACGTCGAGCGGCGCGGTGGTTTCGACAAGGCCGCACATTCCCTGTCCGTCTATTCCGCCAATGATCACTACAAGCGCTGGTGCATCGAAAAGACCGTGGTGGATGCCGAGGGCGCTTTTGCCGACCTCACCGGTTGGCTTTATGAAACAAAGGATGTGGTATCATGCGAAGGTGAAATCCCGGTCCAACCCGAAGTGGTGATCATGGATCAGGCGATCTCGGCCCATCCTGACCTGGCCCACGCCCTTCCCGCGTCGTCGCGTACCGAGCCCGCGCAAACCGACCATCTCTGCAAGAGTGCCCCATTCGATCGCACGCGCGATCATGGCACGCTTCTCTCCACCATCGTTGCGGCCAATGCCAATGGCTACGGCTTTCGCGGAATGGAGCCGAATGCGCGCATCAAGTCCTTCGTCTGGGACCGGAAATCTGTCACGAACACCGATCTGAAACTCTTCATCCGTGACGCTCTGACGCCAGCCCAGCCGCAAGTTTATCTGTTTGCCAGCGAATTTGCGCCTTACACGCCTCATCCCGACCAGAATGCGAGTGAGTTCGAGATCCGCAACGCCAAGCAGATATGGCGGCGCACCGCAGAAGGAAACTGGACCGATCAGTTGGCCAATGAAGGCGTTCGTCTGAAGGGTGGTCTGGAACAAGAGGTTCTGCAAAGCCCCATGCTGCTCGTCGCCTCTGCCGGTCAGGCCGGAGACGGCGATGAGGGACGCGAGATCACCTGGGAAACGCCGATGGCACCTCAAAATCTCGGCGACCACGACAAGCTGCTCGTGGTTGGCGCATGCACGGATTGCAACAAGGAAACGGCTGCCCTGTGGCAGCAATCGAACCGCAGCAATGAAGCAAAACGATTTGTGTCCGTCATGGCACCAGGTGGCGGTGAAATTCCGACCTACCTTGCCAACCAGCATGTCGGGGAAACGACCGGCGGCACCTCGGCATCGGCAGCCTTTGTGGCCGGCCTCGCCGCTCGGATGGCGAGTTGTTATCCGAACAGTTTCAGCGCCCGGCCCGGTCGGCTGAAGGAGCGGATCGTGCTCGCCTCGCGTCCTGTGGCGGATCCGGTTGCGATCTCGCATCTGGCAGGAGGCGTCGCGGATCCCGAGGTTTCGATGCTCGACCCGCGCCGCTCCTGGCTTAAACTCAAGGACACGCCGGTCAGGCCGGTCGATGTGGTCAAATGGTGCAGCGAGAGGCTGAAATTCGAAGAAGACGAGAACGACCCGCGCGACAGCCTCAATCTCCTCTCGACCCGCCGGCTCACGAATATCGATGAGATTGGCGTAGTGCAGCAAAGCGTCCTGCAAAATGTCGGCAGATCCGTCGTGCGGCGCGAGCCGCCGGGCAAGGTTGCAATGCCGGAGGCTCCTGTCGCAAGCGTGCGCTATGCGGCAGACGGCCCGGAATGTGCCGTATCGATCAAGCGTATGACAGACCTATTCTTGGCCGACGAGATCAAAACCACGGGAGAGTGCAATGCCCTGCCGCTTTGCGAGTAAGGCCGCGATCACCTGTTTCCTGGCGACCGGGTCATGGCTCTTGGCTACTTCGCCCGTATCGGCTCAAGAGGAAGCTCTGGTCACCGAATTCGGAACACCCTTCAAGCCTCTTGATGCAGTCTTGAGCAAGGCAAGACCCCGTATCGAGATCGATGGGCGCGTCCCGGGCGAAGACCCGCGCTACTACCGCCTTCGCATCAGGGTCGAAAATCCCGAAAGCGAGGAATGGGCAATTGTGGTGCGTTCGCCTGTCGGCCAGATCCTGACGGCTTTCGATCAAACCGAACAGGCGTGCGAAAGCGAGGCCGGATGCTGGACGCGGCGCCTCACCTCCGGACTTCCGGTCGTACAATTCTCAACTCAGTCGACAAAAGTCCGCGCCGAGGTACTGGACGGGCTTTACATGCCCTCCAAGCCCGAGAAGACCTTTTATTCGCCGATGCAAGGCAGCCGCGATGAGCTGATGACTGGCCTCAGCTTCACCAATCGCGAGGAGAAGGTCGTGATGCAATCCCTGGCAGACAATCTGGGAATGTTGGTCGGATCAGGTCCAAAACTCAATGGGGAGCCAACCAACTGGTGCTGCAGCGGCGTCAGACTGACCTCGGACCTCTTCATGACGAACTGGCATTGCGGGGCAGCCCCCAGGATGCCGGACGACGCCCATTGGCAACCTGACATATGCCATTCCGGCATCATCGACATGTCGTGGGATGGCGACGACGAAAGCCGGGAATATTCCTGCCGAAACGTCGAGTTCGAGGACAAGGCACTGGATGTGGCGATCTTGAGGTTGTCGCCGATCGCAGACGGCCCTGCCCTGACTCGCCCGCTCACACAACCTTCTCTGTCCACCAGACCCGTTGCCAATGGAGATCGACTTTTTGTTCTGCATCACCCTGCCTGCGCACCGAAGTCTGTGACGCGCGGCTGTTCGGCCCTGAAAGGCGGCTTGGCGACATGGACAGCCTCGACCGGCAGAGACACTGCAACCGAATTCAGCCATAATTGCACCACCGAGAACGGCAGTTCCGGAGGGCCAGTCTTTTCCGCGGACGCGCGCCTTGTGGGTCTGCATCATCTGGGTGTAAGCCCGATGCGCCTTGAACCCGGAAATTTCGCCGTCGATATGAGTTCGATCCTCGGGAAGATCGGACACGACGACAATGCACTGCTTGAGGAGATTACCGCTGGCATCCAGCCGTAAAGGGGATCGGAATATTCCGCACGCAACATGGCCATTCACTGGATGACCTGGGATTGAGAACCCGGCTCGTCCAGTGAGCCGAGGCTCGGTGAATATTGGCGCTCGCCCTCCCCACCTGCGACGCTAACGAGTTGGCGAAACCGGAGGGCGCTGCATCATGACATGATCAGTCCGCCGTCGACGTTGATTGTTTGACCCGTAATGTATGCCGCATCGGCGGAGGCCAAGAATGCGACAAGGGCGCCGACTTCGGCCGGAGTGCCGGCCCGGCCCATCGGAATGCCCTCGACCCATTCGCTCATCAACTCGCCCGGACCGTAGTCGCCGAGCATCTTGCCCCAGACGCGGTCATTGTAGTCCCACATTTCGGTATGGATGATGCCAGGGCAGATGGCATTCACCGTGATGCCCTCCTTCGCCAGTTCCTTGGCGAGGCTCTGGGTGAGACCGAGGACTCCGAATTTCGAGGCTGCGTAATGAGGCGTGTAGATGAAGCCCTGCCGGGCCTGGCCGGATGCCGTATTGATCAGCCGCCCCTTCGTGCCGGTCGCCCGGAAACGGGCGATCGCTTCCTGGCAGCAGAGAAACACGCCCTTCGTGTTGACGTCGAGGTTCAGATCCCATTCCCGTTCGCTCAGATCCTCAACCTTGGCGATGGTAATGACGCCGGCATTCTGGACCGACACGCTGAGCGGACCGAGGCGGGCTTCCGCCTCCTTATACGCTTCCCGGACGGCGGCGGAATTCGTGACGTCTAGCTGAAGGCCGACCACATCCGCACCCGTCTCTTCGCCGAGCCGCCGAGCCACATCGCTGGTATCAGGCTCGATCGCCGCGATCGCGACCTTTGCCCCCTCTTCGGCGAAACGTCGGGCGATGCCGAGACCGATCCCCTTGTTGCCGCCCGTCACAAAAACGGTCTGTCCGGAAAAACGCTGCATGCTCTACTCCTCCAATATGCAGCCGATCCGACAGTCGCCCGTATGGGACGATCAGGCCGTCAGTCGCGCTGCGGTAAACTTGTCCGTGACGAGCACGTCGATGATGCCCATCCTGAGCGCCCCCGCGATCGCTTCCGTCTTCGATTCTCCACCCGCAAGGGCCATGACACGATCGGCCTTGCGCAATTCCTCGAGCGAAATGCCGATGACGCGTTCGTTGAGCGGCGTTTCGACCGGCTTGCCATCGCGATCGTAGAAGCGGAACGAGATCTCGCCGACGGCACCTGCGTCGTGCAGCATGGCCATTTCCTGGCGCGAGAACACATTGCCGGAGCGGGCCAGGAGTTCCGAGGGTTCGACAGCACCGATACCGATGACCGCGAGGGTCAGACGCCCGAAGAGATCCATCGTACCGCGAACGACCGGGTCCGCAAGCATCACCAGTTTCGCCTCGCGCGAAGAGGTGATGCCCTGGACAAGCAGGAGACGCGGCTCGCCGCCAGTCAGTTTCGCCAGACGGGCCGTCAGTTGCGTCGCATGCGTCTGTACGGAAGCCTCACCCATGCCGCCGAGGATCTGGACAATGTACTTGGCCTTTCCGGTCTTCAGCGGGTGGATATTGTCCACCATTCGCAGAAGCGTCTGGCTCCAGCTCGACACGCCAATGATCTCGTCCTGCTGCAGGGTAACTTCGACGAAATGCGCTGCAGCCTCGCCGATGCGGGCCATGATCGCGCCGTCGCGATCCTCCGAACAGTCGATCACGATCGCTTCGGTCAAGCCGTAGCGCTCGCGAAGTGCGGTCTCCAGGTCGGCAAAGGTGCCGGGCGGCGGGATGATCGTCGTGCGCACGATTCCTTCCATCTCGGCGCGCTTCAGCATTCTGGAAACCGTCGCCTGCGACATGTGCATGATCTCGGCGATCTCTGCCTGTCGCTTGCCCTCGGCGTGATACATCTGCGCGACCCGGGCGATAAGTCGAAGCTCGTTGAGACGTCCCATGAACCCTCCGATGGGTGAATTTTTATTCACCCATAGATGATGTCACTGACACGGTCGAGCGGAAGATTGCGTCTTGCCATGTGGCGAGGCGTGAAGCGCTGTCCGTCGGTCGCGGCATGAGGCCTGCAGTCTTGCGCGGCAGCGCTCTGATAGCGTCCAGATCATCCCAGAGACCGAGTGTCAGTCCGGCGAGGTAGGCCGCGCCGAGCGCCGAGGCTTCCGCGGCATCACACTGAATGACCGGATGGGCGAGCATGTCAGCCACACACTGCATGAGAAACGCGTTCTTGCTCGGGCCACCGTCGACGAAGAGCCGGCCGAGCGGCGACGGCGATTGGGTCGCCATGGCCCTAAATACATCATGCACCTGAAAGGCGATCGAATCCGTGACGGCGCGGGCCATCTGCGCACGCGTCGTGTTGAAGGTAATGCCGGAGAAAAGTGCGCGCGCATCGGCGTGCCAATGGGGGGCGCCGAGGCCGACGAAAGCCGGGACGAAGCCGGGACCTTGCGGCTCGGCCGTTTCGGCGAGGTCGATCAGAGCCTGCACATCGGGCAAGCCGAGAATGTCAGCCATCCAGGGCAGCGAGGCGGCCGATACCAGGATATTGCCTTCGAAGGCATAGGTCGGCTTGCCACCGAGCGACCAGGCGATCGTCGTGGTGATGCCGTTTTGCGGCGCAATGAACTGCGGCAGCGTGGTCATGATCGACGAGCCGGTGCCGAACGTGACCTTGCCGTCGCCGGGCGCGAAGGCGCCATGGCCGAAGAGGGCGGCGTGACTGTCACCGATGGCCGCCGCAATCGGGATGCCGTCAGCCAAGCCGGGAACATCGAGAGTTTCTCCGAACCGTGAAGCGCTGTCGCGCACCTCTGGCAGGAACTCCTTCGGCACCCCGAAGAGATCGCAGAGTTCGTCGCTCCAGGCCATTCTATTGAGATCGAGAAGCTGGCTCCGCGCTGCGTTGGATGCGTCGCAAGCGTGCACCCTGCCGCCTGTGAAGCAATGAATGAGCCAGGAATCGATCGTGCCGAGCCGCAAGGGCCGGCCGGCCGGGGCGCGGTCGAGCAGCCATTTCATCTTCGGCCCGGGAAACATCGGATCGATCGGCAGGCCTGTGAGCGCTTCAACACGCGCTGAATGACCGGCAGCGTTGAGTGCGGCGCAGACTGGCGCGCTGCGGCGGCATTGCCAGCTAACGACAGGTCCGAGCGGCTCTCCGGTCTCGCCATCCCAGATCGTCACGGATTCACGCTGGTTGGAGATCGCAATCCCGGCGATGGTTACTGTCGGTGCCGCAGCCAGGCATGCGCCAATCGCCGCCAGCACGGACTGCCAGACGCGTTCGGGATCCTGCTCCACCCAGCCCGGCTGCGGGTGCGAGATGCCAACGGGTGAAGAACCTTTGGCCAAGATCTCGCCCTCGTCCGAGACGAGCACGGCCTTCGAATTCGTGGTTCCCTGATCGATCGCGAGAATGGCAGTGGTCATGTCGGCTCCGAATGCTGAAAGATGCCGCCCAGACCTGAGGGCGGCACCCTGAAACTTGCCGGCAGCTCCTAGCTGCGGCCGCCCTTGCGGGCCAAAAGCTCTTCTGCAGCCTTGGCCATCGCCTGCGGCGCCATGCCGAATTCGTCGAGCAAGAACTCGGCCGAGCCGGTCGGCGCGAAGATGCCGGGAACACCGAGGATCTTCATTGGCACCGGGGCTTCCGCAACGACGACTTCCGCGACGGCGGATCCGAGGCCACCATAAACCGAATGTTCTTCCGCCGTCAGGATGGCGCCGGTTTCGTGCGCTGCAGCCACGATGCTGTCCACATCGATGGGGCGAACGGTTGCCATGTTCAGGACGCGCGCTTCGATGCCTTTGGTCGCGAGGAGCGCGGCCGCCTTCATGGCGCGATGCGTCAAGGTACCGTTGGCGATCAGCGTGATGGCATCGCCATCGCGCAGGAGGTTCGCCTTGCCGGGCTCGAAGACATGACCTGCCGGAAGCAGGTCCGGCACGCCGACACGCGACAGGCGCAGGAAGACCGGTCCCTCATAACGCGCCGCCCATTCAACCGCGGCAGCCGTCTCGATCGAGTCGCAGGGCGCAATCACCGGAAGATTGGGCAGCACCCGCATCCAGGCGAAGTCTTCGACCGAATGATGAGTCGGGCCGAGTTCTCCATAGGCCATGCCCGAGGAAATGCCGACAAGTTTCACATTGGCGTTCGAATAGGCGATGTCTGCCTTGACCTGTTCAAGCGAACGCCCGGTGAGGAAACAGGAAGCAGCGCAAACGAAGGGCAAGAGGCCGCCATTGGCGAGGCCAGCGCCGACGCCCACCATGTTCTGTTCGGCAATGCCGACATTGACCAGCCGGTCCGGCCATTTGGACTTGAAGCCGCCCAGCTTGGAAGAACCAACGGAATCGTTACAGACCGCGACGACCTTGGAATTTTCGGCGCCGAGCCGCTCAAGCACGGCAACGAACGCGTCTCGGCAGTCATGCAGTTTTTCGGTCATGGTCACGGCATTCATCACAGCACCTCCGAGAGTTCGGCCAGGGCGATCTTGTATTGCTCTGCATTTGGCACCTTGTGATGCCAGTCCACACGGTCCTGCATGAAGGAAATGCCATGGCCCTTGTTGGTATGGGCGACGATGCAGTGAGGGCGAGCGGAGCGATGCTGCAGCGCAGGCACGATTTCGGCCATCAGGTTGCCGTTGATCTCCGTAACATCCCAGCCGAAGGCCTGAAGCTTTGAGCCGAAGGGCGCCATGTTGTTGGTGTCGCTCAGGGCAGCCCCCTGCTGGAAGCGATTGTGATCAATGATCAGGGTCAGATTGTCGAGACCGAACTGGGCGGCCGAGGAAATGGCTTCCCAGTTGGAGCCTTCCTGCATTTCGCCGTCACCGGTCAGAACATAGGTGTGATAGGCGGCAACCGTCAGCTTGGCTGCCTTCGCCATGCCCACCGCGACGGGCAGACCATGGCCGAGAGGCCCGGTATTGGTCTCGACGCCGGGAACCTTGTTGCAGTTCGGATGCCCATTGAGACGCGAATGCGGCTTCAGGAAGGTCGAGATATCCTCCTCGGGGAAGAAGCCACGCTTCGCCAGCGTCACGTAAAATGCCAGGGCGACGTGACCCTTCGACAACACGAAGCGATCACGATCCGGGTGCTTCGGCTGCTCCGGCCAGATCCTCAGAACCTGAAAATACAGGGCCGTCAGGATGTCGATCGCCGACATCTCGCCACCGATATGGCCAGCGCCTGCTTCGTAAACCGCCTGAAGATCGCGAAGGCGTATCTGCCTTGCAATGCGGTCGAGATCATTCGGCTGCATGGAAACCTCATTGTGCATAAATATACTGTCACTCATATAATTGCATCATCACCTTCCCTGTCAAGCTGAGGGCGCAAAATTAAATCTCGTGTAGCCCGAGAATGTGTAGTTGACAGCCCACGGATGCCTGCGCTACGAATTTACACACAGCAATGAATATTTATACCGTGTCGATATCGACAGGTAGCAGCATGGGAGGAGTGGATGTCGGTGTCAGCGGCAGACCAGGATCGCAGCGCAGGCGTCAATGCGCTGGCGGCATTGAAAGGAACCACGGGGCCCCTGATCGGCCTCATCCTGCTGTGCCTTTTCCTCTCCTTCGCCACCGACACATTCATGTCGGCGCGCAACCTGCTCAACATCCTGGACCAGATCACCGTGCTAGGGATCATGGCGGTCGGCATGACCATGGTGATCCTGATCGGCGGCATCGATCTTGCCGTGGGCTCGGTCATGGCACTCACCATGATGGTGATGGGCTATCTCGCAAACCAGGTGGGTCTGGCGCTTCCTGTCGGCATCATCCTGGCGCTCGCAGCCGCCGCCGTCACCGGAGCCATTTCGGGAATATTGATCACGGCTCTCGGGGTGCCGGCCTTCATCGCGACGCTGGCGATGATGTCGGTTGCCCGCGGGCTCGCGAACATGATCACCGACGGCCAGCAGATCGTCGGCTTCCCTTCCTGGTTCAGCTTGCTCGCCTATACGCGCTTCGGCGGCTTCCTGACGCTCACAGTGGCTGTCATGCTGGTTGTCTTCGTGCTCGGGTGGATCTATCTGCGCTACACCACCGGAGGCCGCTCGCTCTATGCGATTGGCGGCAATCAGGAGGTCGCGCGCCTCGCCGGCATCAATGTCAACCTCTACACGATCGGCGTCTATGTCGTGTCCGGCCTGCTCGCGGGCCTGGCCGGCGTGGTTCTCGCCATGCGCCTCGATTCCGTTCAGCCGACAGCCGGCGTTTCCTACGAACTCGACACGATTGCAGCGGTCGTCATCGGCGGAACGAGCCTGAGTGGCGGCAAGGGCGGCATTCTCGGAACGATCATCGGCGTCTTGATCATCGGCGTCCTGCGCAACGGCCTGAACCTGCTGGGCGTCTCGCCCTTCACGCAGGCCGTCGTCATCGGCGTCGTCATCGCACTCGCAGTCGCGGCCGAAGCCATCAAACGGAGGTGATGGCTCGGCTGCGGTTCAGTTTGGCGGCATTGTCGCCAGTTCACCGCCCGGCAAATGCCAGGCAAAACTTCGGTCCTGCGGTGGTAGCGGGGTCCCGAAACAACGGAGGAGATCTACCATGAAACTCAAGACCATGCTTCTGGCCGCTGCAGCGCTGGCGACAACGGCCCTCAATCCGCTCGGCGCATCCGCCGAAGAAGTGAAGAAGATCGGGCTCGCCGTCTCGAACCTGCAGGCCGACTACTTCAACCAGATCAAGATCGGCGTCGAAGCCTATGCCAAGGAGAAGGGCATCGAGGTCATCACCGTCGACGCCAAGAACGACAGCGCGACCCAGGTCAGCCAGGTGCAGGACCTGCTGACGCAGGGCATCGACGCCTTCATCTACATTCCGGCTGGTGCTGCGGCCGCCGCCGTTCCGACGCGCCTCGCCAAGGAAGCCGGCATCCCGGTCGTCAACGTCGACCGCAATGCCGACGGTGCGCCGGGCGATACCTTCATCGCCACTGACAATGCAACTTCGGCCTATGAAGTCTGCAAGCACATCATCGGACTGGCCGGCGGCAAGGGCAAGATGCTGATGATCCACGGCCAGAAGGGCACCACGCCGGAAGTCGAGCGGACCAAGGGCTGCATGCAGGCGATCGGGGAAAATTCCGGCGTCGAACTGGTGGCCCAGCAGTGGAGCGAACAATGGTCGCAGGCGGAAGGCCTGAATATCGGCCAGAACCTGCTCCAGGCCCATCCCGACGTTTCGCTGATCTTCGCACAGGCTGACGGTCTGGCACTCGGTGCCGCACAGGCAGTCAAGGTCTCCGGCGTTTCCCAGCGGATCTATGTCGGCGGGTTCGATGGTGACACCACCGCTCTGCCGATCCTCGCGCAAGGTGGCTTCGACGCCACCGCGACCCAGCAGGTCCGCGGCATCGGCCGTCTCGCCGTCGACAGCGCCATCAAGCTCGCAGCCGGCGAAACACTCCCGGCGGAACAGCTGCTTCCCGGATTCCTGACGACGCCTGAAAACGCCGAAAAGTTCGTCGCCGAGCATCCCTGATCACCACCGGAAGACAGCGCCATGACTGCCAACGACCTCCCTCCCATCCTCTCGCTCCGGCAGATCCGTAAGGTCTACGGATCGCTCGAGGTCCTGCACGGCATCGACCTCGATGTGAGAGCGGGTGAAGTCGTGGCGCTGCTGGGTGAAAACGGCGCCGGAAAATCGACCCTCTCGAGGATCATTTCCGGCGCCGTTCAGCCGACTTCCGGCACAATGACATGGCTCGGCGCATCTTATGCGCCGGCCAGCCCGCGCGCCGCCATGGATGCCGGCGTCGGCATGATCCATCAGGAGCTGAAACTGCTGCCGGAATTGTCGATCGCCGAGAATGTCTTCGTCGGGCGTTATCTGACCAAGGGCGGACGCATCGATCGCCAGGCGATGGAGGAACGGGCCCATGCCGGCCTGCAGAGGCTCGGGCTCGACGTTTCGCCCCGCCGGCTGGTGGAAGGTCTCTCCACAGCCAAGCAACAGCTGATCGAAATCGCCAAGGCAATGACGCTGAATGCCCGGCTGCTGATCCTGGATGAACCGACGGCAGCACTCGGTGGCGAAGAAACACAGCTCCTGTTTCGCCAGATCGAGCGTCTGAGGGCCGACGGCGTCGGCATCATCTACATCTCGCACCGCCTTGAGGAAATTCGCCAGATCGCAGACCGGATCGTCGTTATGCGCGACGGTGCCAAGGTGCAGGAGTTCGACAGTGGCGACGTCCCTGTGCGCAGCATTGTCGAGGCCATGGTCGGCCGCTCGCTGGACCGCATGTTCCCCGCAGTGCCGGTCCCGTCCGAGGCCGTCATGCTCGAAGTACGCGGTCTATCGTCTCCTTCGGGCACGTTCCGCAACATAGATTTCGCGGTCAAACGCGGAGAAGTCTTCGGCATTGCGGGTCTGGTAGGCGCTGGTCGCACCGAACTCGTGCGCGCGATCACGGGGGCGGACCCGATCGCCACCGGCGACGTTGTGCTCGAGGGCACGGTGATCACGCCGCGCTCGCCAAGGGATGCGATCCGCAATGGTGTCGTCCTCGTGCCCGAGGATCGCAAGCTTCAGGGTCTCGTTCTCGAACACTCGATTGCGGAAAATATCGGCTACGCCAATTTCGACGCCGTCGCGAGGACCGGCTGGATGACGTCCAAGCGTCTCAGCCAATTCGCCGACGGCTACATCAAGAAATTCGGGGTGAAGGGTCGCGGCGAGCAGAACGCGGGAGAGCTCTCGGGCGGCAACCAGCAGAAGGTCGTGCTCGCCAAATGGCTGGCGCGGAACCCGAAGGTCGTGGTGCTCGACGAGCCGACCCGCGGCATCGACGTCGGTGCGCGCTCGTCGATCTACGATACCATCATGGAACTCGCCCGCCAGGGCATCGCCGTGATCGTGGTCAGCTCGGATCTCGAAGAAGTGCTTGGGGTTTCCAACCGGATCATGGTGATGGCACAGGGAAAACAGGCTGGAATCCTCGACCGCGCAGACGCCAATGACGTCTCGGTCATGGAACTCGCCACGATTTAATTGCAGGAGAACGACCCATGTCGGACATGACTTTGAACGCACCGAAACTCTTCGATCTCTCGGGCAATGTGGCTCTTGTGACGGGAGCAGGCAGCGGCATTGGCCAGAGGATCGCGATCGGGCTCGCACAGTGCGGGGCGGATGTCGCCCTCCTCGACCGCCGCACCGATGACGGCCTGGCGACGACTGCGCGCTACGTCGCGGCTGCCGGCCGCCGCAGCATCGAGATCGCCGCGGACGTCACGCAGGCCGCCGCGCTCAACGACGCCGTCGCAAGGACAGAAGCCGAACTCGGAGCGCTGACCCTCGCCGTCAATGCCGCCGGCATTGCCAATGCGAACCCGGCCGAGGAGATGGAGGAATCCCAGTTCCAGACGATGATGGACATCAACCTGAAGGGTGTCTTCCTGTCCTGCCAGGCGGAAGCTCGCGCCATGCTGAAGAACGGTCGCGGCTCGATCGTCAATATCGCCTCCATGTCGGGCGTGATCGTCAATCGCGGCCTGAACCAGTGCCACTATAACGCCTCGAAGGCCGGCGTCATTCACATGTCGAAGTCCATGGCGATGGAATGGGTCGATCGCGGCGTTCGCGTCAATACGATCAGTCCCGGTTATACCGCGACGCCGATGAACACCCGGCCGGAAATGGTGCATCAGACGAAACTGTTCGAGGAGCAGACACCGATGCAACGCATGGCCAATGTCGACGAAATGGTCGGCCCGGCCGTTTTCCTGCTGTCCGGCGCCGCAAGCTTCGTCACAGGCGTCGATCTGCTCGTCGATGGCGGCTTCTGCTGCTGGTGACCCCCATCGAACAAGGCCTCCCAAGCCTGCACGGTGCTCATGCACCGTGCTTTTTTCGTTGTCGCGGCGTCGAGCGTAACGGATGCGACACTTGATTGAAAAATGCTGATTTTCCCGAGTTTAAACTTGAAACTTCGACACCTTCTCCCCTACCTTAAGGAAGTTCTCAGGGCGGGGTGAAATTCCCCACCGGCGGTATCCGGCATTGCCGGGAGCCCGCGAGCGCTTTCATCTCGGTGAAAGGCAGCAGATCCGGTGCGATGCCGGAGCCGACGGTTAGAGTCCGGATGAAAGAGAATATCAGCTGTTGCGGCTCCCCCTCTCGGGGAGACGCGCGTGCTGTGTTCGCCCAAGGGATGGAATGGCGACCGTTAGGTCGTGGTTTTGCCGCTGACGCGGTTACCCTTGAAAGGCACTGGAATGACACTTTCGAATATTGAAGACGCACTGGATACCCTCGCGCATGGCGGCATGGTCGTCGTCGTCGATGACGAGGATCGCGAGAATGAAGGCGACATCATCGTCGCATCCGATCACGTGACGCCCGAGACCATCGCCTTTATGATGAAGCATGCGCGCGGGCTCGTCTGCATCGCCATGGAAGGCGAAAGGCTGGATGCACTCGACATTCCACTGATGGTCCCGAACAACACGGAATACCTCAAGACAGCCTTTACCGTGTCGGTGGACTACATCCACGGGACGACCACTGGGATCTCTGCAGCAGACAGAGCCGCAACCGTCCGGGCGCTGATGGATGAAGCGACGGCGCCGCAAGACTTCGCGCGCCCGGGTCACATTTTCCCGCTGCGTGCCCATCCCGACGGCGTCATGGGCCGCCCGGGACACACGGAGGCTGCCGTCGATCTCGCTCGCCTGATTGGAGCCAGGCCATCTGGTGTGATCTGTGAGGTCGCCAACGACGACGGCACCATGGCGCGACTGCCCGACCTGATCGAGTTCTGCAAGCTGCATGGCCTGCCGCTGATTTCGATCGAGGACCTGATCCGTTACAGGGCTGTCAGCAGCGATGCCTCTCGGCCCTCTGTTGCTGCCTAGACAACCTTTCCCTTCACTCCCGGCAAGGGGAGATAGGCTGCTGCTTCCGAGAGTTTCGAGGGCGTGACCTGAGTGAGCGAAGAGAACAGCGTCCCGTTCAGGCACTCGTCGCGGAAGCAGCCATTGAAGCTTTCGGCAAGCCGTTTTACATCGGCTTGCCGGGGCCGATGTGACGGCTCAGACCTCTCGGTGCAAACTGCGGCTGCAGCCACCTGACCCCCTACACACTCCGGCCAGTCAGACGTATCGCCTCAGCGACCTATGCCGCCGCCTAGCTGATCGGCTTGACAAGGATTGCCCGGAAGTCGTTGACATTGGTCAGCGTCGGGCCCGTCACCACCTGGGTGTCGATTGCAGAAAAAAAGGAATGGGCATCGTTGCGCTGCAGAGCGCTGCGCGGATCCATGTTTCGTCGCGCAGCCGCCGCAAGGGTTTCAGGTCCGATTATGGCACCGGCGACTTCAGCTGCGCCGTCGACACCATCCGTGTCGCAGGCGAGCGCATGGATGCCCGCGGCTCCATTCAGTGCCAGTGCAAGCGCCAGGCAGAATTCCGCATTCGGACCACCGACTCCGTCACCTGAACGGGTAACCGTCAACTCGCCGCCGGAGAGCAGCAATATCGGCCGATCTCCCGCCTTTAAGCTACGCTGAAGCCCAAGTGCCAATTGGGCTTGGCCCGTGGCCACCTGGCGCGCCTCACCCTCGAGGGCATCACCGAGGAGGCGGACATCGCAACCCGCCTCCCGAGCAAGCGCGGCTGCCGCCTCCAGCGATTGCCGCGGCGCCGCGTAGATCACGTTGCGCACCCGTGAAAGGCGAGGATCGTCAGGGCGAACGACGCCGGAGCCATTTGCGAGCGCATCGCGCACCGAGGGTGGAACTTCGACCTTCCAGGTGTCGATCACGGCGAGAGCGTCGTCCGGCGTCGACGCATCGCCGACGGTCGGCCCCGAGCCGATGAAGGCCGGATCGTCTCCGGGCACATCCGAAATGATCAGGGCAAGCATGTCCGCCGGCCATGCGGCAGCGGCCAACTGCCCCCCCTTGACCTGGCTCAGATGTTTGCGAACCGTGTTCATCCGGTCGATCGGTGCGCCGGAGGCGAGCAGTGCCTGATTGACCGCCTGCTTTTCGGCAAGGGACACACCCGACACCGGCTGGACCAGCAAGGCTGATGCGCCGCCGGATATCAGTGCGAGGACAAAATCCCCTTCCCCGGCGCCCTCGAGCAGCTCGAGCATGCGTCCGGTCGCCTCAAGGCCCGCCTGATCCGGCACGGGATGGGCCGCCTCGACGATCTCGACTCCGCGGCAAGGCCGGGCATAGCCATAGCGGGTGATGACCAACCCCTCGCAAGGCCCCCAGGCAGCCTCCACGGCTTCTGCCATGCGGGCGCTCGCCTTGCCCGCGCCGACGACGATCACTCGGCCCACCGGCTTCTCCGGTAGGAAATCCTTTAGCGATCGCATCGGATCCGCAACCTCGACAGCGCGGTCAAACAACTGCCGCAGGAAGAGTTCCGGTTTGTCGATCATGCGGCTCGCCTCTCGCCGCTGGTATCCCGGATGACCAGTTCCACGGCTGTCAGGGTTTCCGGCTGCGGATGCTTCCCCTCCTCCAGCCATGCCAGCACTGTCGCTGCAATGCTGCGGCCAAACTCGGCAATCCCGCAATGGACCGTCGACAAGGCGGGAAACACCTGGCTGCATTCCTCGATGTCGTCGAAGCCGACCATGCGGAAATCCTGCCCGACCTTCCGGTTCAGCTTGGCGAACCCTGAGAGCATGCCAAGGGCGACAAGGTCGTTGAAACAGATTGCCGCATCGACCTCAGGATGCGCCCGCGCCAGTTCCTCGGCTGCCTCGCGGCCGAAGCTGCGGCTCGCCCTGCCTGACAGGACAAATGGCTCCATGCCCGCCTCAGTGAGCGCCTCGAAGTAGCCCGTCATACGCTCCCGCGTGACGGCCCGGTCGGCCAATCCGCCGACAAAGGCGATCCGTCTGGGGGAGAACGACAGCAGATGTCGCGCCGCAAGCAGACTGCCCAACCTGTAGTCCGGCGCTGCGAAGGGGAATTGCTGTACGCGGGGATCGACCTTGCGCAGCACCTGCATGGTCGGAATTCCCCCGCGCGCGATGGCATCGAAGGTGCCGCCCTCGTCCCCATAAGCCGGAGAAAGAACGAGCGCAGACACGCCATGCTCGATCATCGCGCCAACGACCTGGGCCTGCACCGCCGGATCCTCGTCGGTATTGGCGACGACAGTCGCATAGCCGCGCGCGGACAGTGCCATCTGTAGCGATGTCGCGAACTCCGTGAAGAACGGGTTTCGCAGATCGTTGATGACGAGACCGATCAGCCCGACATTCGAGGATCTGAGATTGGCCGCCGCCCGATTATAGACATAGCCGACCTTGTCCATCGCCTCGCGGACCAGCAGACGCGTCTCTTCCTTGACCAGCGGACTGTTCTGCAGGACGAGGCTGACGGTGGATTTCGAAATCCCCGCCACGCGTGCCACGTCTATGATGGTCGGCCGTCGCTCCATACCTGTCAGTGTATCCCGTGTAACTCAGCCAAGACCCGCATCCTTCTCACGGCAAGCTCAGGATCGGCAAGCAGATTTGCCTGATCGGCCAGCCTGAAGACCTCCGCATAGTGGACGATGTCGCGGCTCGACTGAAAGCCAGCCGGCATGATGAAGTGGCGCTGATGGCCGTTCAGCCAGGCAAGGAAGGCAATGCCGGCCTTGTAAAACCGGGTCGGAGCGCGGAAGATTTCGCGGCTGAGCGGCACGGTGGGCTTCAGCAGGCGGTGATAGGTGTCGAGATCGCCGGCAGCGAGTGCATCAAGTGCCTGCGAGGCCGCCGGTGCAATGGCGGCGAAGATGCCGAGCAGCGCATGGGAGTGATGCTTGCCATCGCCCGCGATCAGGTCGGCATAGTTGAAGTCGTCGCCGGTGTAGAGACGCACACCCTCCGGCAGGCGGGCGCGAAACGCCTCTTCATGTGCCTGATCGAGCAGCGAGATCTTGATGCCATCGACCTTGCCGGGGTTCTCGCCGATCAGATCGAGGACGAAGTCGCTTGCTTCAGCGACATCGTCGCTGCCCCAGTAGCCTTTCAATGCCGGGTCGAACATATCGCCCAGCCAATGTAGGATGACGGGCTCACGCGCGCCGTCGATCAGCCGGCGATAGACGGAACGATACGTGTCGGGACCAGCGCCGATCGCAGGAAAGGCGCGCGAGGCCATCAGGATCAACTGCCCGCCGGCGGCCTCGATGGCTTCGGCCTGCATCTGGTAGGCCGCTGTGATCTTGTCGGCGGTGGTGAGGTCGGCAAGGGCCACATGGTCGGTACCGGCACCGCAAGCAACGCGCGGCTTCATCGGATGCGCCTTGGCGGCCACCATCGTGCGCTGGATAAGTTCCAGCGCCGTCGGCCAGTCGACACCCATGCCGCGCTGGGCCGTGTCCATGGCTTCGGCAAGACCGAGGCCCTGATCCCAGAGCGAGGTGCGGAAGGCAAGCGTTCCCTCCCAGTCGACCGCCGGTCGCGTATCCCAGGGATTGCGTTCGCGCAGGGGGTCCGAGACAACATGCGCGGCGGCAAAGGCGGTGCGGGTCAGCGGACGCGTGGGGGCACGCGGTGCGAGCGGGGTTCCGCTAAGGCGATAGTCTTCGATGCGGCCATCGGCGGTGGGCAAGGCAATCATGTTGGAGATCCCTGAGTTTGAACGGGCAGGTCGAAGACGAGGATGCCGTCGAGACCACCCTCGGCATGAGCAACCAGGCGGGCGCCGAAGCGCTTGTGATCAGGGTGATCCTGATAGGCTTCGAGCGCCGCCCAGTCGGCGAAATCGGCGACGAAGCCGTGCAGATAACCACGTTCGATGCGCTCCGGACTTTCGCTGCGGCCGGATGTGATCGACAGCAGGCCCGGCACCTTGCCTTCGATCTGATGCAGTTCGGCGAAGAGGTCATCGATGACGGCAGCGGAAACCGTCGGCTGGAAGCGAACGAGCACGATATGGCGAATCATGCCGCTGCTCCGTGGTCCGCCTTGATCATGTCGGCTGCCTTTTCGGCGATCATGATGGTCGGCGCATTGGTGTTGGACGAGACCACGGTCGGCATGATCGAGGCGTCGATGACGCGCAGACCTACGATGCCATTGAAGCGCAGACGCGGATCGACGACGGCCGCGGGATCCGAGCCCATGCGGCAGGTGCCGGCAGGGTGGTGGTCAGTCTTCGAATGGCGGCAGGCATAGTTGAAATAGTCCTGGTCGCTCTGCACATCCGGGCCCGGCAGGCGCTCGGCCTTGACATAGGGCTTCAGCGCATCCTGGCGCATGATGTCTCTGGCAATCTTCAAACCCCGGATCGACATCTCGCGATCATGCGGATCGGCCCAGTAGTTGGGATCGATGAGGGGAGCTGCGAGCGGGTCGGCCGAGCCGAGCCTGACGGTGCCGCGTGACCGTGGCCTTAGATAGGCGGAATTCAGCGTGACGCCGCCATTGGCCATGGCGGCGACACCGGCCTCGATGCCGGAACCGAGACCGAGATGGAACTGGATGTCCGGTGAACGGGCCTCCGGATCGGCATACCAGAATCCCCCGGTCTCAAAGAGGCTCGAGGCGACAGGGCCGGTTTTGGTCAGCAGATATTGCAGCCCGGCGAGCATCGAGAGATGCGGCTTGGCGAAACGGTCATAGGTATGCGGCCCGGTGCATTCTGCGATGACGAAGAGATCGAGATGGTCCTGCAGATTGGAGCCGACGCCGGGCTGGTCGAAAACGACGGGCACGCCGACCGAGGCGAGATGATCGGCAGGCCCAATGCCGGACAGCATCAGCAGACGCGGGCTGCCGATGGCACCCGACGAGAGAAGCACTTCGCGTTCCGCCCGGACGATGCCTTCGCCGGCGAGTTCGACTCCAACAGCGCGCCCGTTCTCGACCACGAGCTTCAGCACCTGGGCGTCGGTGCGGATGGTGAGGTTCGGCCGTTTTCGCGCAGGGTTGAGATAGGCAATTGATGCCGAGGAGCGGCGGACATTGCGCTGGGTCAGCTGGTAATACCCGACGCCGTCCTGCGTCTCGCCGGTCATGTCGCCATTGAAGGGAATGCCGAGCTCGGCTGCTGCCTTGAAATAGGCCTCGCAGATCGGCAGGGGGGCCGAGGGCTTGCTGACACCGAGCGGACCACCTTTGCCATGATAGCGGTCGTCGAAGCTGTCATTGTCTTCGGCCTTGCGGAAGTAAGGCAGGACATCGTCGTAGGACCAACCTTCGCAACCCATCTGGCGCCAGTCGTCATAGTCGAGCGCATTGCCGCGCGTGTAGATCTGCGCGTTGATGCTTGAGCCGCCGCCGATGACCTTGGCCTGCGTGTAGCGGATTACCATGTTGTTCATGTGCCGCTGCGGCACCGTGCTCCAGCCCCAGCTGCCAATGCCCTTGGTCATTTTCGCAAAGCCCGCCGGCAGATGGTAGAAGGGATGCCAGTCGCGCCCGCCTGCCTCGAGCAGGAGCACGTTGAAATCCGGATTTTCCGACAGGCGAGCAGCGAGCACCGAGCCCGCCGAACCGCCGCCGACTATAATGAAATCAAAACCTTGCCGCATTCCATTCTCCTAGAGGCGAGCCAGCGAAAGCCCGCCGTCGACCGGGATCACCGCACCATTGGCGAAAGCAAAACGCCCTTCGGCAAGCGGCACGACCACGCTGCCGATATCAGCCGGCTGACCCCAGCGCAGAGCAGGCACGAGCCCGCCCTCGATCCGCGCCGTGTATTTGTCCTTCACGCCCGCCGTCATCTCCGTTTCGATGATGCCAGGTCTCAGCTCGAAGACGCCGATGCCATGTGGAGCAAGCCGAAGGGCAAAGAGCTCGGCCATCATCCCGGCCCCGGCTTTTGAGATGCAGTATTCCGCCCGCTCGATCGAGGCCATGCTGGCGCTCACCGAGGTCACGAAGACGATCGAACGATAGCTGTCGGATGGGGTTGCCAGCATGCGCCGCGCGACCTCCTGGGCGAGGAAGAAGGCGCCGCGGAGATTGACACCGAGCACGAAGTCGAAACTGTCGGGTGTCAACGCAAGCATGTCGCCACGGATCTTGGCGGGCACGCCGGCATTGGATACGAAGGTGGTGACAGGGCCCAGGCGTGCTTCGACCTGATCAAGGACCGAGGCGACGTTGTCGATATCCTGCAGATCATGGCGAATGTAGATGGCCGATTCACCCAGTTCATCGAGCGCTGCCAACACCTGGGGCGAATCTTCCTCGGACCTCGAGGCCAGCACGATCTTGTAGCCGGCGCCGGCCAGCTCGCGGGCGATGCCGAGGCCGATGCCCTGCTGGCCTCCCGTAATCAGTGCGACCTTGCTCACTGGCTGAACTCCGTTTCGATGATGTGCTGGCCCGACCGCAGGGCGAGTGCTGCGATTGTCAGGGCCGGGTTGACGGCGGCCGAGGTCGGCAGGATCGACGCGTCGACGATGAAGAGATTGCGATGATCGTGGCTGCGGCCAAAGCTGTCGACCACGCTCTTTGCCGGATCGGACCCCATGCGCGCCGTACCACATTGATGCGACGGTGTGCGCCGATCGAAGGGACGCGACAGCACAACCGGGTAGCCGGCTTTCCGGATCAGTGATTTCAGCCTGTCGACCAAAGCAAGATGCGCTTCCCAGTTCGACCGCTTCCAGTCGAGCATGATCCGACCGTTCCTGACCGTCACGCGGCTTTGGGGATTGGGCAGATCTTCCGACATGGCATAGAGATCGATCGATCGATTGGCGATCCAGTGAGCAAGCGGTCGCGGCAACGGCGAGCTCGCAGCGAGGATCGGGCCGGTGATCTTGCCCAGCAACTGGATATTGCCGAGCGGTTCGCCGTTCGGTCCGCCCGTCAGGTAGAAGTCGTTGACCAGCAGGGTCTTCTGGTAGACCGAGCGATTCCGGCGCAACGGGTGGAGCGCCAGCACCGCCGAACAATTGTGGTTCATGAAGTTGCGGCCAACTTGGTCGGAGCGGTTTGCCAGACCCTGCGGATGGTTTTCGTCGGCCGAGGACAGCAGGATGGCAGCACTCCTGACGGCACCGGCCGAGAGAGCCACGAGCGGTGCGCTCAGTATCTTTGTCTCACCTTGGTTCACCACCTCGACACCGGTGATCTTTCCGCCCCCGCCCGCCAGAAGGCGTGTGACTTCGCATCCCGTCGCAAGCGACACGTTAGGATGGCGAAGCGCTGCGGCGAGGCTCACCGTCTCCGCGTCCTTCTTGCCGCCGCAGGTGTCTGGGAAGGCGTCCCAGGTCGTTTTTCCATGGGCGAGCCATAGGTCGATATCGACACCAAGTGGCAGGGAAGCCGGGTGGAGACCGACGGATTTCAAACGACGGCGCAGATCGGCGATGGCAGGCTCGTCCGGTACGGGGCGATGGTCATACGTTCCTGAATGCGGCGGCTCGGTCGGATCCTCGCCCAGCGTTCCCCGGACCTCGAACAGGTGTTCGGCCTGCTGATACCACGGCTCCAGGCTATCATAGGCGATCGGCCAGCCGGGCGTCGTTCCGCCCATGTGGCGCAACGGCGAAAAATCCTCGCGGCGATAGCGCAGCAGCACCGCGCCGTAGAATTTCGAATTGCCGCCGACATTGTAGTAGTTGCCGGGGTTGAAGAGCTGGTTGTCGCCGTCGAGCCACTCTTCCTTCGGCCGAAAATGCGCCTTGCCGAAAATGGCTTCCGGATCCCGGTCTGCTGGAGACGGTTTCAACCTTTCGCCCTTTTCGACGATCAGGATGCGGCGACCGGTCGGCGCAAGCTGCGCGGCAAGCGTTGCGCCGCCCATGCCGGAACCGATGATGATGACGTCTGCGTCGCTCATGGCCGGATGCGCTCTTCCGTCTTCGGATCGAAGGCTACAGCCTTTTCCATGTTGACGGCAAAGTCGAAGTGGTCGCCACCGGCAATGTCGACATCGGCCCGCATGCGCGCAATCACGTCCTTGCCGCCTAGGCCCATGGTGACGAAGGTGTCGGAGCCTGCGGGCTCGGTGACGATCACCCGGTTCTTCAGGCTGACGATGTTCTGCGACTTGCGGTCGGCACCATCAGGATCGGTGATCGCCTCCGGGCGGATGCCGAGCAGGATGTCACGACCGTCCCAGGCGGCAAGGCTCGGCTGGCTGAAGGCGAGCAGGCTCTTCGATCCATCCTCCAGCAGGACTTCGGCATGCGGCGTGCCTTCACGAACGACGACACGTGCTGGCACGACATTCATTGCCGGACTTCCCATGAAGGTGGCAACGAAGACATTGGCCGGCGTGTCGTAGATCTCCTTCGGCGTGCCGAGCTGCTGGATGTAACCCTTGTTCATGACAGCGATCCGCGTCGAGAGCGTCATCGCCTCGATCTGGTCATGGGTCACGTAGACGATGGTGCGTTTCAGCTTGGCATGCAGCTTCTTGATCTCGGTGCGCATGTCGACACGCAGCTTGGCATCGAGGTTCGACAGAGGCTCGTCGAAGAGGAAGACATCGGGATCACGCACCAGCGCACGGCCCATGGCCACACGCTGGCGCTGGCCGCCAGAAAGCTGGCCCGGCTTGCGGTCGGTGAGATGATCGATCTGCAGCAGCTTCGCGACGTCGAGCAGCGCCTTGTCCCTTTCGGGCTTCGGTATGCCATGCATTTCAAGCCCGAAGGTGATGTTCTGGCCCACGGTCATGTTCGGGTAGAGCGCATAGGACTGGAAGACCATCGCAATGTTGCGCTTCGACGGATGAACTCCGTTGATGACCCGGTCCCTGATCGCGATCTCGCCCGAGGAAATGCCCTCGAGCCCGGCGATCATGCCGAGAAGGGTCGACTTGCCGCAGCCGGAGGGGCCGACGAGCACGAGGAATTCGCCCTCCTCAACCGAGATGTCGACACGGTGCAGAACTTCCAACTGTCCATAGGACTTGGTGACGTTCCGGATGTCGAGAAAGCCCATGATCTTATCCTTTGACTGAACCGGCCATCAGTCCGCGCACGAAATAGCGCCCGGCGACGACGTAAACGAGAAGGGTGGGAAGGGCAGCGATGATCGCGCCCGCGAAGTGGACGTTGTATTCCTTCACACCCGTGGAGGACTGAACGAGGTTGTTGAGCGCTGCCGTCATCGGCTGGCTGGTGCCGCCGAAGGAGACGCCGAACAGGAAGTCGTTCCAGATATTGGTGAACTGCCAGATGACGGAGACGACGGTGATCGGGCCGGACACCGGCAGAAGGATGCGCCAGAAGATCCGGAAGAAGCCCGCGCCGTCGATCTGGGCCGCCTTGACCAGTTCGGTCGGGAAGGTGGCGTAGTAGTTGCGGTAATAGAGCGTGGTGAAGCCGATACCGTAGACCACATGCACCAGAACCAGCCCCGGGACCGAGCCGGCGAGGCCGAGCTTGCCGAGCACCAGCGCCATGGGGATCAGCACGATCTGGAACGGGATGAAGCAGGAAAACAGCATCAAGCCGAAGACGATGGTGTCGCCGCGGAAGCGCCATTTGGTCAGCACATAGCCGTTGAGGGCACCGAGGACCGTCGAGATGGCGACGGCGGGCACGACCATCAGGATGGAGTTGAGGAAATAGGGTTTGAGACCAGTCGGCGACACGCCGATCTGGGCGGTCGACCATGCGGATCGCCAGGCATCCAGCGTCCAGGTCTCAGGCAGTGCCATCATGTTGCCGCCGGTGATCTCCGGCAACGGCTTCAGCGAGTTGATGCCCATCACATAGAGCGGCAGTAGGTAGAAGAGCGCGAACACAAGAAGCACCAGATAGATGAAGGCGCGGGTGACGCGACCGGTCCTGACGGCGGTGTCCTGGCTGACGGCAGACATCAGTTCTTCTCCTTCAGTTCGGCATAGAGATAGGGAACCATGATGGCTGCGATGGTCATCAGCATGATCACGGCGGAGGCTGAGCCGACGCCCATCTGGTTGCGGGTGAAGGTGTAGGAATACATGAAGGTTGCAGGCATCTCGGTGGCGCGGCCCGGGCCACCGCCGGTGAGCGCGATGACAAGGTCATAGGACTTGATCGCGAGGTGGCTGAGGATGACGAAGGCAGACAAAAAGGCCGGGCGCAGCATCGGAATGACGATGCGCCGGTAGAGCTGAAAGCTCGAGGCACCGTCGATCTGGGCGGCCTTCAGGATCTCGTTGTCGATGCCGCGCAGGCCTGCCAGGAACATGGCCATGACGAAACCGCTGGTCTGCCACACTGCCGCGATGACGATGGTATAGATCGCCATGTCGTTGTCCTTGATCCAGGTGAAGGAAAAGCTTTCCCAGCCCCAGAGGCGCATGATCCGCTCAAGACCGATGCCGGGATCGAGGAACCATTTCCAGGCCGTGCCGGTGACGATGAAGGACAGTGCCATCGGGTAGAGATAGATCGGGCGCAGCAGCCCCTCGCCGCGGATCTTCTGGTCGAGGAAGATCGCCAGCATCAAGCCGAGTGCCGTGCAGATGACGATATAGAGACTGGCGAAAATCGCGATGTTGCTGATCGCGATGTGCCAGTTCTCCTGGGCCCAGAGCCGGCTGTAATTGGTGAAGCCGATGAAGTTGTAGACGGGCAGCATCTTCGAGCCGGTGAAGGACAGGAAGATCGTGAACAGGATGAACCCGTAGACGAACAGCAGGATGACGGCGAAGGACGGTGCGAGCACAATCTTCGGCAGCCAGTCCTGGACACGCGTGCGCAAGTCAGCCCGGGTCGAGCTTGTCATGAGGGTTCTCCCTGTATGGTATGATAGACCGACGCCGCCTATCACCTGGCAGACGGCGTCGGAGGGGTCACGGGCGACGAAGAGCGGCGCCCGCGACGGGAGGTTACTTCGCAGCAGCGACCGCTTCGGCGAGCGCCTTGGCTGCCTCGGCACCATCCTTGAATCCGCCGTTGAAGGCCTTGGTGACGACGTCATAGACGGCGTTCTTCACGGCAGCCGGAGCAGCGTGGCCATGGGCCATGGAGCCGAAGAGCGACCCAGCAGAGCTCGCTTCGGCGAGATCCTTCATGCCCTTCTTGCCGCAATCGTCGAAATCGGTGTCCGGCACGTCGGTGCGGGCCGGGACGGATCCCTTCACGACGTTGAAGGCAGACTGGAACTTCGGGCTTTCGATCGCGGATGCCATGGCCATCTGCGCCTTGACGTTGTCGTCGCCCGAGACGTTGAACATCGCGAACTGGTCGGAGTTGAACGTCACGGACCCTTGCGTCCCGGGGAAGCGGATGCAGACGAAGTCTTCGCCCGGCTTCTGGCCGGCCTTCAGGAACTCGCCCTTGGCCCAGTCGCCCATCATCTGCATGCCGGCCTTGCCTTCGATGACCATGGCCGAGGCGAGGTTCCAGTCGCGACCGGAGAAGTTGTCGTCGGCATAGCTGCGCAGCTTGATCAGGCGATCGAAGGCATCGGCCATGTCGGGACCACTGAGCGTGGCTTCGTCGAGATCGATGAAGGCCTTCTTGTAGAAGTCGTTGCCCTTGGACAGAACCACACCGTCGAAGACAGTCGCGTCCTGCCAAGGCTGGCCACCATGGGCGAGCGGGGTGATGCCGTTCGCCTTCATCTTGTCGAGCATGGCGACGAGTTCGTCCCAGCTCTCGGGCGCCTTGCCACCGGCCGCGTCGAGCGCCGCCTTGTTGATCCACACCCAGTTCGTGGAGTGCACGTTGACGGGCGCCGCAATCCAGCGGCCGTCATATTTCGAGAACTTCTGCAGCGCTTCCGGCACCACCTTGTCCCAGCCTTCGGCAGCGGCGACTTCATCCAGATTGCCGAGCGCACCCTGCTCTGCCCAGTCGAGAATGTCGAAGCCGAGCATCTGGACGGCGGTCGGCGAATCGCCGGCCGTAACGCGAGCACGCAGCGCAGTCATGGCGGCTTCGCCACCACCACCGGCAACCGGCATGTCGACCCAGCCGATACCCTTGGTGTTCAGATCCTCTTTCAGAACGTTGAGGGCCGCGGCTTCACCGCCAGAGGTCCACCAGTGGAGCACCTCCACATCGGTCGCCTTGGCGGCACCCGCCATCATTGTCAGTGCAATTGCAGTCGTTGTCAGAAACTTGCTCATTTCATCCTCCTCATTCGCAAGTTATCGGGTCTCCCACCCGCCATCCCGTCGCCAGAAACACCGTTTCCGATCGCCGATCCTCAATTTAAAACGTTACAAATTCCGCAAAGTCAAGAACTGCAAACCTCCCTATTTCTCGCCGAAGACGATCCGTACAAGATGGAATATTGACTTACTCAAACGAAAATGGCCTTGAACGATTTTTAAATCGTTTTAAATTTTGATGCCACATGCTTGCGACCGAACCTGCAAGACGCTAAGCTGCTCCATCGTCGAAAAAGTGAAGATCCCGAAGAGTGCGCAAGACCACGACCAAACCATCGGAACGACGAGGCAAGCAGGGATCGTCTCCCAGGCCAACGCTCAAGACCATTGCCGAGGCCGCAGGGCTGGCTGTGACGACCGTATCGCGAGCGCTTGCAGGGGACCCTCTGATCAGCATGACGACGCGCGAGCGCGTTCGTGAAATTGCGGGTGCTTTGGGCTATGTGCCGGACAGAGCCGCTCAACGCCTGAAGACCGGACGAACCAATGTCATCGGTGTTCTGCTCGATCCACACGAGGAAATTCTCGGCTTCGGAACCTCGCTTCTGCACGGCGTGACCAAGGCGCTGAAAGGCACGCCCTACCACTTGATCGTCATGCCGAATTTCCTCGACACGTCGAATATCGAAGCCGTCGAGCACATCATCCGCAACAATCTCGCCGATGGCCTGATTTTCACGCGGACCGAGACGCTCGACCCCCGTGTCCGTCTCCTGACCGAACGGGACTTCCCCTTCGTCAGCCATGGCAGGACCGAGTTTTCGACCGAGCACCCCTTCGTCGATTACGACAACTATGCTTTTGCCTATGAAGCAGCCCGCAGGCTGATTGCCAAGGGACGCCAAAAACTGACGATCATCCTGCCGCCGAGACGACTGACCTTCAGCCAACACATGCTGCATGGCTTCATGACGGCGGTCCGCGAAGCCGGGGTGCCGTTCGAACTCGCAGACGGCATCAGCCACGACTCGAAAGCCGGCGTCGTGCGTGACTACTTTAGGCAGCGCCTCAACCGTCCCGACCCGCCGGATGCCATGATTTGCCCGGGCGAAGTCTCGGCCATGGCCGCGATCACGGGCCTTGCCGATGGCGGCTGGTCGCTCGGATCCGAATACGACATCGTCGCCAAGCAGACCTCGCAACTGCTCGCGGATATTCAGCCCGGCGTGGACACGATCTACGAGGACCTCACCGATGCCGGCGAACACCTCGCCAAACTGCTGCTGCAGCGGATTTCCGGCGCGGATGTAGCCACCCTGCAGAAGATCCTGACATAGACGGATAGGCGTTACGGACGTCGATCGCCAAGGGTTGAGTGCTGCCTCGATCATGGCCCTACTCGCCTCTGACCCAGTTCGGCCTTGTCTGGCCGATGCGCATCACGACGGATTTGATCTCCAGGAACTCGTCGAGCCCGTAGCGGCCATTCTCACGGCCCTGCCCGCTCTGCTTGAAGCCGCCGAATGCGACCTCGGGGAAACCATCCATCCAGGTGTTGGTCCACACGGTTCCGGCTTCAACGCGGCGCGCGAAGGCAAGGCAGGTGTGGATATTCTCGCTCCAGACACCGGCCGACAGACCGTAGGAGGCGTCATTGACGAGAGAGATCGCCTCTTCGAGCGCTCGGAACTTCAGGACGGCGAGCACCGGGCCAAACACTTCTTCCCGGGCGATCGGCATGTCAGACGTGACGTTGGTTACCACGGTCGGCGCAAAGAAGTCCCCCGGCAGCCCGGGATGGCGCACGGCTTCACCGCCGAGCGCGAGCCTGGCGCCTGCGGCTACCGCATCGCGCACATAGGCTGCGATCTTTTCCTGGTGGGCCGACGAAATGATCGCACCCACCTGCGTATCCGGATTGAGCGGATCCCCGAAAGCGACCTTGCGGGAGAGCGCCACGACCTTGTCGACCAAGGCGTCCGCGATGTCTTCGTGCACGATGATACGACTGCCGGAATTGCAGCATTCGCCAGCATTGAAATAAACGCCGAAGGTGATGGCATCGGCAGCGGCACCGAGATCGGCATCGGGGAACACGACCTGCGGGTTCTTGCCACCCAGTTCGAGCGCCACCTTCTTCAGCGTCTTTGAGGCGGCTGCACTGATCGCCTTGCCCACGCCAGTCGAGCCGGTGAAGCTCACCATGTCAACATGCGAGTGTTCCGCCATCAGCGCGCCGACCGGCTGGCCGAACCCGAGCACGATGTTGACCACGCCAGCGGGCAATCCGGCCTCTAGTAGCAGTTCTCCCAGCATGACCGTGGTCGAGGGTGTCATTTCCGACGGCTTGATCACGCAGGTGCAGCCGGCCGCGAGCGCGAAGGGCAGTTTCTGGCTGAGGATCCAGAAGGGAAAATTCCAAGGCGTGATGATCGAGACGACACCGATCGGCTCCTTCAGCACCACCGCCAGCATGTCTTCGCCAAGCGAATTGTGGCTGTCGCCATGCAGGGTACGCGCAAGCGCCGCCGCATAACGCCAGAGGTCGGCAGCACCGGAGACTTCGCCGCGCGCCTGGGAAATTGGCTTGCCGCTTTCCAGCGTCTCAAGGAGCGCCATGCGCTCGACATTCGCCTCGATGAGATCGGCGACCTTCAGAAGAAACGTCGAGCGCTCTTTGCCTGTCGCGTGGCTCCACTTCCCATCGTCGAATGCGCTGCGGGCAGCCGCAATGGCGGCTTCCGTCTCCGCCGCCCCGCCGCGGGCGGACCGGCTGACGACGATGCCATGCGAGGGCGAAACCCTCTCGAAGGTCGCACCATCGGCGCTCGCCTGCCAAACCCCGTCGATCAGGTGCCGACCGGTGAAGGGCGACTGTGGCAACGGATGCGCAACGGCAGCGGTCATGGTCATGTCGTTCATGTCATTCTCCCGAAAATGCGGGTTTGCGTTTCGCCCTGAAGGCGGAAACCCCTTCGTTGCGATCGGCCGAGGCGGCGATCGCCCCGCTGCCGAGTGCTTCGATCATGGCGTCGCGATCCTCGCCCCTGCCCGCATGGATCATGAACTTGGCCACTTCGACGGCGCGTGGCGAAAGGCCGAGAACCGTCTGGGCCATGTCGCGGGCGGTCTCGACAGGGCTTTGGGACACCTCCGCCACGAAGCCGATGGCATGCGCACGCTCAGCCGAAATCCGCCGACCGAACAGCGCCATCTCCTTGAGGACGGATTCTGGAAGAAGCCTTGCCAGGCGCTGCGTCCCGGACCAGCCGGGAACGATGCCGACATGGGCTTCCGGCAGCGCGATTGTCGCGCCGGGCGCCATGACGCGGATGTCGCAGGCCGCGGCCAGCTCCAACCCGCCTCCGAAAGCATGGCCTGCCATGGCCGCAATCACGGGCTTCGACAGACGCGCGAGCCGGTCGAAAATGCGATGGCCGTCGCGCACCCAATGGCGAGCGAACTCAGCTGGCGTCAGGTCGCCCCAGGCATTGATGTCGGCTCCGGCGCAGAAGGCGCGCTCGCCCTCTGCCATGAGAATGACACAGCCAACTTCGGCCGAGCGCTCGAGACGATCCAGATGGTCTGCGAGCTGCGCCAGCATGTCGACCGTGAAGGCGTTCAGCTTGGCAGGGTTGTCGAGCCGGATCTCCGCGATCCCGTTGGTGATTTCGAGATGAACGGCACTCATGGCATCCACCCCATGGCGTCGATTCCAAGAAGCTTTTTCGAGATGACCGAGGCGTTGGGAGCGACTTTCACGCGTCCTTGCGAGGCCGCCACGATGTCCCGCTCGGGCTCTATGCCCGGCATGATCTCGGTGGCCACCAGACCGCTCTCGGACAGCCGCATCACGCAACGTTCCGTAACGTAAAGGATCTCCTGCCCCTGCTCGCGCGCCCGGCGGCCCGAGAAGGTCACGTGCTCGACGCGCTCGACCATCTTGGTGAACTTGCCGGGACTGCGCACATGAATGCCGTCCTCCGTCAGCTCCACCGCGGCCCCGGCCTCGAACCAGCCGGAAAAGACGATCTTCTTTGCATGCGCTGTGATGTCGACGAAACCTCCACAGCCGGCTGTCAGATAGGGCTTCTTGCCGAGCTTCGAGACGTTGACATTGCCCTCGACGTCCACCTCTAGGAAGGAGAGGAACGACACATCGAAGCCACCGCCCTGAAAATAGATGAACTGCTGCGGCGAGGGCACGAAGGCATCCGCATTCGAGGCGCATCCGAAGGCAAAGTCCGTCAGCGGCATGCCGCCCACGGCGCCCTGTTCGATCGCCCAGGTGACTGCTTCGGGATGCCCCTCCTCAAGCAGGATACGCGGCACCTGCGCGCTGATTCCGAAGCCGAGATTGGCCGTCATGCCGGCCTTGAGCTCCATAGCGGCGCGACGGGCGATCACCTTCTCGACGCCGTGCTCCGCCAGCTTGAAGCTCGACCAAGGGCGCATGATCTGCCCAGAGATTGCTGGGTCATAAGGCGTCTCGCAGGTCTGCTTCTGGTCGGGATCGAGAACGACGAGGTCGACGAGATGCCCCGGCACACGCACATCGTGCGGACGCAGGCTGCCGGCCGCCGTCATGCGGCTCACCTGGGCGATGACGAGACCGCCATTGTTGCGCGTCGCGATCGCCTGCTCCAGGCCGCCGAGATAGGCGCCTTCATGTTCATAGGTGAGGTTTCCGCGTTCGTCGGCCGTCGTGGCCCTCAGAATGCAGACATCCGGATAGATATTGGGGAAGTGCAGCCAGGTCTCACCGGCGAATTCGACGCGACTGACGATCGGGTTAGCGGATGCACGCTCGTTCATCGCACAGCCCTCGCGGACCGGATCGACGAAGGTGTCGAGCCCGATGCGGGTCAAGACGCCAGGACGCCGCGCCGCGGCCTCGCGATGCATGTCGAACATGATACCGGAAGGAACGTTATAGGCCTCCACCCTGTCCTCGACGACCATCTTCCAGATCTCGGGCATCGGAAGGTTCGACGGGCCAGACGGATAGGACCCGGCAAGGACCCGGCTGATGAGGCCATCTTTCGCGATATGATCGATACCCTTCACGCCATACATGTCGCCGGCGGCGATCGGATGCAGCATGGTAAGATTGCGTGGATGGCTCTCGGCCTCGAAGCGTTGGCCGAGGGCCGCCAGCACGAGATCCGGGCAGCCGAGGGCAGAAGACGACGACACCGTGACCACGGCACCATCAGGAATGCGAGAGACTGCCTCCGAAGGCGCGACGAGCTTGCTCATCGGACATCTCCATAATTGACCGCGACCCGCACGCCTCGTGCGGCGGCATCTCTGACTGCAAGCGCGACGGCGAGCGACTTCACGCCATCGACGCCTGTCGCTGCCGGGTCACCGTCGCCGGCCACAGCAGCATGAAAGCGGCGCACGCCTTCCTGGTACAGATCGTGCGTATCGAACGCGATCGTCTCGCGTCCGGAAGCAGTCACCAGTTCGATCGAGCCGATCGGGTTCTGCGTCATGACATCCCTGGCGAAGATCGAGCCCTCGGTCCCATGCACTTCGAGGCCCGAGCCGGCAAAGGGGTGCGTGAAACTCTCATGGCTCATTACCATGGCGCCTGACGGCATCGACCAGACGGACATCGCCGAATCCTCGACGCCCTCCCCGAGACCTGAACTCGCCATCTGCGCCACGACGGTGACCGGATCTTCACCCAACAGGAAACGGGCGACGTCGGCGTCATGAACCGTAATGTCCGGGATCACACCACCACCGGCACCAGGCGAATTGATCCGCCACCCCTGGAGGTGCGGTGGCAGGTAGACGGCGTGATGAAGGCGCAGCGACAGCACGCGCCCTATCCGGCCGGACGTGATCAGCCCACGAACCGCGCGGTGGCTTCCGGAGCAGCGCAAATGATGATTGGTGGCAAAGACGAGCCCGGATTTCTCGGCGGCCCGAACCATGGCCACGGCATCATCAAGCATGAGCGCCAACGGCTTCTCGCAAAGCACATGCTTACCCGCCTGCACGGCAGCCAGAGCCTGCGGCAGGTGCTTTTCATTCGTGGTCGAAATGTAGACGGCCTCGACCCGAGGGTCGGCCAGCGCCTCACCCAGATCGCTTCCGGATTGCTGTATCTGATGATCAGCCGCGAACTGCCCCGCCCGCTCCGGCGTGGCGCTCATGACGCGCACGATCTCGCCACGCTCCGCGCGGATCGCCCCGATCATGTACTGATGGGCAATCGTACTGGCTCCGATCAGGGCCCAACGCATCACCACTCCTCCCAAGCTCTTCGTCTACATTTGGATCGTTCCAAGTCTTATGGAACGATCCAATTTAGGAGTCAATTCGATTTCTGCCGCTTGGCTTGAAAATTGAGGAGACATCTTGCCGGAGTGCAAAAGCACCATCTCCGGATGCACTGCGCAATTCCCCCAACGTGAAGTATGTCGCGTGCGTCGCGCCCCCTCAGAGAACCGCCTCAATCCCGGTTCTCCGCTTGACAAACCATCAGTGGGCATATTTTAATCATGCACATGTTCTAAGCAGAACGGCCACATCTTCACATCGACGACATCCGTCAACGGGCAACATTGCCCCACAACGCCCCGATCGCCGGGACCCGCGTTGTGGGTTTTTTGCGTTTGGAATTCACATGCTGGACCCAGTCAAAATCGGCATCCTTTATTCGACGACCGGCCCTTACGGGGCCATGGGCCGAGATGCCTTCGACGGCGTGGAATTCGCCTTCCACGAATACCGGAATGCCGGCGGCACGCGAGTCCAGCCGGTCTTCTTCGATCCCCATGCCGATCTCGCAGCCTATCTGGAAGGTGCCCGCAGCCTGATCCGCGACAGTGGCTGCCGCCATATCATCGGCACGATCACCTCTGCCGCACGCAAGGAAGTGCTGCCGCTCGTCGAGAAACACGACGGTCTCTTGTGGTACATGTGCCCCTATGAAGGTTTCGAGGCCAACGAGAACGTCATCTACATCGGTGGCTGTCCAAACCAGCACCTGATCCCTCTCTTCGAGCATCTCGTCCCCCGCTTCGGTGCCCGGCCTTATCTCGTCGGTGCTAACTATGTCTGGGGCTGGGAAATGAACCGGCTTGCGCGTGAACTCGTCGCCAATGCCGGGGGCACGGTGCTCGGCGAACGCTATCTGCCGCTTGAGGAAACTGCGGTGGAACGCATCATCGCCGACATCGCGGAAAAGCGTCCGAGCTTCATCCTCAACAATCTCATCGGCCCGTCCAGCTACGCGTTCCTCGAAGCCATGCACGAACTCGGTAAACGCGATCCGGCATTCCTACCGGAAAATTGCCCCGTTGCCAGTTGCGACCTGCAGGAAAGCGAGTTGGATGAGATCGCGGCGAATGCGGCGGTCGGCCAGCTATGCGCCGCCTCCTACTTCGACACGCTCGACAGCGCGGAGAACCGCGATTTCAAGGCGCGCCTTCGCGCCTTCAAACCCGAAGCGCGCCGCGTTTCCAGCATTTTCGCCAGTGCCTATACAGCGGTCACCATGTGCATCGCGGCCATCGAGGCTTCCGCCGACAGCGATCCGGCGACCGTGCGTCGGCATGTTCACGGCCGAAGCTGGCCCGGCATTTTCGGCGACATGGCCGTCGATCCCGTGACCAATCACGCCGCCCTGCCCTTCCTGCTCGGCCGCATCAACGCTGAGCGCGGCTTCGACGTCATCGCGGCCCGGCCACCGCTGGCGGCCGACCCCTATCTCACGGGTGGCAGCGCACGGCGCGAACCACGTCTGAAGGTCGTGTCATGACCGCGAGGACACCCAACTTCACCGGCTGGCGCGTCGTGATCCTCGCGGAGGACGATTCCAATACCGAGAAGCTGCGCCGTCATCTGACACTGCTCGGCATATCCGCCTCCCTTCAATGGCTGCCCTTGTCGGGCGATGATTTGCCGGACCTCGTCATCGTCGACGCGGATCGAGGCTGGGACGAACTCCTGCCCTGGGCACGGCGCAAACCCGCCCGCCCCGTCGCCGCCCTCCTCGGCTCGGAAGCGCCCGGCCGCATTGCCTGGGCCATTGATTGTGGCGCCGCCTCTTTCATTCCCAAACCAGTTGCGGTCTCGACTATCTATCCTGCCCTCGTTCTTGCCGTCACCGCTTACGAACAGCGTCTGGAGGAGGAAGCCCGCATTGCGAGGCTCGAAGAGCGACTGAAGCTGCGCCCAATCGTCTTTGCAGCGGTCAACAAACTGAAGACCGAACGGCAGATCGACGACGAACAGGCCTATGTCTTGCTCCGCACCTGCGCCATGCGGCGGCGCATTCCCATCGAACAACTGGCAGCGCTCCTCGTCGGCGGGCTCGAAACACTGAGCGAGGCCGGCTGATGCGGATAATCAAGGAAATCGGGCGCCAGCCTGCAGCGCTCTTCGGCCTGATCGTGATCGCCCTCGTTTTGATTGCCGCCCTCGGCGCACCGCTGTTTGCACCCTTCGATCCCGACGAGCAGATGTTCGACGGCCTCACCCTGGAGGGCGCGCCGATGCCGCCCGGCGGTCCGTTTCTGCTCGGCACGGACACGCTCGGTCGCGATCTCCTCTCCCGCATGCTCTTCGGTGCACGCACCTCTCTCATCATCGGCCTGGTTGCCAACGGCGTTGCAGTCACCATCGGTCTCTTGGTCGGCATCACGGCGGGCTATATGCGCGGCTGGGCCGGCAACCTCATGATGCGCTTTACCGATCTGATGATGGCTTTCCCGGCTCTGCTGCTTGCCATCGTTCTCGCCGCCCTTCTGAAACCCAGCCTCTGGATCGTCGCCATGGTCATTGCGCTCGTCAACTGGGTGCAGGTGGCACGCATCGTCTATACCGAAACGCGCGGCCTCGTGGAGCGCGACTTCATCCTCGCCCAACGGTCGCTGGGCGCCGGCCATACCCGCATCCTCTTCCTGCACATCCTGCCCCACCTCGTGCCGACCGCGATCGTCTGGGGCACACTCGGGATTGCAACGACCGTGCTCCTCGAAGCCACGCTCTCCTTCCTCGGCATCGGCGTCCAACCGCCCAACCCGTCCTGGGGCAATATCATCTTCGAAAGCCAGAGCTATTTCCAGGCAGCCCCTTGGCTGGTCTTCTTCCCCGGTATCGTGATCCTTTTGACCGCGCTTGCCTTTAACCTGGTGGGAGACGCCCTGCGCGACATCCTCGACCCGACCCAGCGGGGGCGCGGCTGATGCTGGAACTGCTTGGAAAACGACTGGTTCAGTCCGTGCTCATCCTGTTCGGCGTGGCGGCGATCACCTTCGTCCTGCTCTACGCCCTACCGGCGGATCCGGCCCGCATGCTCGCCGGACGAAGTGCTACCGCCCAGACGGTCGAAAACATCCGGAAGGAACTCGGCCTCGACCAGCCCCTGCCGGTGCAGTTCGCGCAATATGTCGGCGGGCTGGTCCAGGGCGACCTCGGCCGATCCTACGCGCAGAAGACGGAGGTCATCACACTGATTGCGGCGCGCCTGCCGGCGACGCTGACCCTGATGGCAGCCGGCATCTTCCTCGAAGTGCTGCTCGGCGTGGTGCTCGGTTCGATCGCAGCCCTCAATCGCGGCGGCCTTCTCGATCGCACGGTCATGATGTCCGCGTTCGTCGGGGTCTCCGCCCCGCAATTCGTCGTCGCTCTATTGCTGCTCTACGTCTTCGCCGCAACGCTCGGCTGGTTCCCGATGTCGGGTTACGGCACGGCCGCTCATGTCGTCCTGCCCGCTGCCACCCTCGGCATGCTCGGGGCCGGCTGGTATGCCCGCATGGTGCGCTCGGCCATGATCGACGTGCTGAACCAGGACTATATCCGCACGGCGCGCGCGAAGGGACTGTCCGGAGCTCGCGTCATCCTGCGCCATGTCCTGCCCAATGCCATTCTGCCGATCATCGCGATGATCGGCATCGACATCGGCCAGTTCATGGGTGGCGTGGTCGTGGTCGAGGCGGTCTATGGCTGGCCCGGCATCGGCCAGCTCGCCTGGCAGGCCATCCAGCAGGTGGACATACCCATCATCATGGGCGTCACGCTCACCTCTGCACTCGCCATCATCACCGGCAACCTGATTGCCGACCTGATTGCGCCGGTCATCGACCCGCGTATCCGTTCACACTGAAGCCTAACGACAAAAGGGGAACGTTCAATGTTCAGAAGTATGCTTCTCAACTCAACCGCCGCCGCCCTGATGGCGCTGATGCCGTTTGCGGCCAGCGCTCAGGACACGCCGGCCAAGGGCGGCGACATCGTCGTCACCTACAAGGACGACATCACGACGCTCGATCCGGCCATCGGCTATGACTGGGTCAACTGGTCGATGATCAAGAGCCTCTATTCACGCTTGATGGACTACGAGCCCGGCACGGCCAATCTCGTACCGTCGCTCGCCGAAAGCTTCGACGTGTCTGCCGATGGCCTGACCTATACCTTCAAGCTGCGCCCGGGCGTCAAGTTCTCCAACGGCCGCGCGGTCGTCGCCTCCGACGTCAAGTATTCGATCGAACGCGCCGTCAATCCGAAGACGCAAGGCCCGGGTGCTGGCTTCTTCGGTGCCATCAACGGCTTCGATGCCGTGTCCGGCGGTACGTCCGAAACCCTCTCGGGCATCGAGACGCCTGACGACATGACCGTCGTCTTCAAGCTGTCGCGCCCCGACGCCACCTTCCTGCACGTGCTGGCGATCAACTTCGCCTCGGTCGTGCCGAAGGAAGCCGTGGAAGCAGCAGCCGGTGATTTCGGCAAGAAGCCTGTCGGTTCCGGCACGTTCATTCTGAAGGACTGGACGATCGGCCAGAGGCTCGTCTTCGACCGCAATCCTGATTACTTCAACAAGGATCTGCCCTACATCGACAAGGTCACCGTCGAAGTCGGCCAGGAGCCGCTCGTGGCGCTCCTGCGTCTGCAGCAGGGCGAGGTCGACATTGCCGGCGACGGCATCCCGCCGGCCAAGTTCCTCGAGATCAAGAACTCGCCCGAAGGCGCGCAGATGATCGTCGACGGCGAACAGCTGCATACCGGCTATCTGACGCTCAACACCAAGATCAAGCCGCTGGATGACGTCAAGGTCCGCCAGGCGATCAACATGGCCGTCAACAAGGAGCGCATCACCCGCATCCTGAACGGTCGCGCAACACCGGCAAACCAGCCCTTGCCGCCGCTGATGCCGGGTTACGACAAGGCCTTCACCGGCTATGCCTTCGACGTTGAAAAGGCCAAGGCTCTGCTTGCCGAGGCCGGTTTCCCCGACGGTTTTGAGACCGTGCTCTACTCGACCAACACCGATCCGCAGCCCCGTATCGCCCAGGCGATCCAGCAGGATCTGGCGGCCATCGGCGTCAAGGCCGAAGTCCGAGCGCTGGCACAGGGCAATGTCATCGCTGCCGGCGGCACCGAAGGCGAAGCGCCGATGATCTGGTCCGGCGGCATGGCCTGGATCGCCGACTTCCCGGATCCGTCCAACTTCTACGGCCCGATCCTCGGCTGCGGTGGTGCGGTCCAGGGTGGCTGGAACTGGTCGTGGTATTGCAACGAGGCTCTCGACAAGCGGGCGGTCGAAGCCGATTCCATGTCGGATCCGGCCAAGGTTGCAGAGCGTCAGGCCGCCTGGGGCAAGATCTTCACCGACATCATGGCGGATGCGCCGTGGGTGCCTGTCATCAACGAACGCCGTGTCGTCGCGAAGTCGACACGCATGGGCGGTCCAGACAACATCTACATCGATCCGACCCGCGTCATCAATTACGACGCCATCTTCGTGAAGCAGTAACGCAACTGACTAAGCTCCTCCCTCTGACCGAGGGGGGAGCGCCTGAGGAAACACACGAGAAAACTTGAGGCATCATCATGTGCGTCGCCTGCAACCACACCATCCACCGGGCCCAGCATAATTTCGGCTGGAATAAGGACTTCTCCCCTGCCCTCGTCGCCAAGCCTGGCGAAACGATCCTGTTCGAATGCCTGGATTCCTCCGGCGGACAGCTCGGAGCCGACGCGACACTCGACACGCTCGCCAACCTCGATTTCGGCAAGATCAATCCGGTATCGGGACCCGTCTATGTGGAAGGCGCCGAACCCGGTGACGCCCTGAAGGTAACGATCCGCAAGTTCCATCCGTCCGGCCATGGCTGGACTGCGAATATCCCGGGCTTCGGACTTCTTGCAGACCACTTCAAGGATCCGGCCCTGCATGTCTGGTCCTACGACACGGCCTCGATGGCCCCGGCCGCCTATGGCCCCGGCGGCAAGGTCCCGCTGAAACCCTTCACCGGCACGATCGGCGTCGCACCGGCAGAGGCAGGCCTTCATTCTGTCGTCCCTCCCCGCCGCGTCGGCGGCAACATGGACATCCGCGACCTGACCTCGGGCGTGACGCTCTATCTTCCGATCGAAGTGCAGGGCGCACTCTTTTCGGTCGGCGACACGCATGCCGCCCAGGGCGATGGCGAAGTCTGCGGAACCGCGATCGAGAGCCAGATGAACGTCGAACTGACACTCGATCTGGTCAAGGGTGCCAACCTCAAGACCCCGCGCTTCACCACCACCGAACCCGTGACCCGCCATCTCGATGGCGCCGGCTACGAAGTCACCACCGGCATCGGCCCCGACCTGATGACCGGCGCGCAGGAAGCCGTCATGCGAATGATCGATCTGCTCACGGCCGAACACGGCATGAACCCAGTCGACGCCTATATGCTCTGCTCGGTCTGCGGCGACCTGAGGATCAGCGAAATCGTCGACATGCCCAACTGGGTCGTTTCCTTCTATTTCCCGAGGATTGTTCTTTCGTGACCGAGCAAAGTCAGGGGCCGGATCCGGTCCTCTCCGTCAGGGAGCTCTCGGTCGATGCGCGCACACCGACCGGCCTGAAGCGTATTCTCGACCGAGTGTCTTTCGATCTCGCGTCCGGAGAGACCCTGTGTCTTGCCGGCGAATCCGGATCAGGCAAATCGGTGACCTCGCTCGCCATCATGGGGCTTCTCCCCAAAGCGTCGCTGCGGATCACGTCAGGCGAAATCCGTCTCGGCAATTCGGACCTGACGCAGAAGTCGGAACGGGCGATGCGGCATATCCGCGGCGCCGACATCGCGATGATCTTCCAGGAACCGATGACATCACTCAATCCGGTGATGACAGTCGGCGCCCAGCTGAGCGAAGCCATCCGGGAGCACCGACAGAACCTCACCGAAAATCCGGAAACCATCGCCCGCCAGATGCTCGATGCCGTGCAAATGACCGACCCTGCACGCCGATTGACCCAATATCCACACGAACTGTCCGGCGGCATGCGCCAGCGTGTGATGATCGCCATGGCGCTCTCTTGCCGGCCCAAGGTCCTGATTGCGGACGAGCCGACCACAGCGCTCGACGTCACAGTCCAGGCACAGATCCTCACCTTGATGCGGGAGCTGCGGCACGAGTTCCAGACTTCGATCCTGATGATCACGCATGACATGGGCGTGGTCGCCGAAATGGCCGATCGCGTGGCCATCATGAAGTCGGGTGAGATCGTCGAACATGGCACGGCCGTCGACATTTTCGCACGCCCCGCCCATCCCTATACCCAGCAATTGCTGGCGGCCGTACCACGCCTCGGCGCGCTGGCCGGCACAGATGCCCCGCCACGCGTGACGACAGCGCCGGCACCGACGTTGGTGCCGGTCCCGGTGCTGGAAGTCTCCGAGCTTCAAGTCACCTATGGTCGAAAGACCGGATGGTTCGCCCGTGGATTACAGCCCGAACCGACAGTGAAGAACGTCAGCTTCAACCTCAAGGCCGGTGAAACGCTCGGCCTCGTCGGCGAAAGCGGCTCTGGCAAATCGACCACCGGCAAGGCGGTCCTCGGACTGATCCCCTTCGAGGGAAGCGTCCGGATCGCCGGCCAGGAGCTGTTCCCGTCCTCAAGCGCCATGATGCGTCCGGTCCGTCGGACCGCGCAGATGATCTTCCAGGACCCCTATGCCTCGCTCGATCCGCGCATGAGCATCGGCGCGGCAATCGCCGAACCGCTGGTCATCCACGACATCGGAAACGCTTCGGAACGCCGAGACCGCGTAGCGGAATTGCTGAAACGCGTGGGTCTGACGCCCGATGCTGCCGAACGCTTTCCGCACGAATTCTCCGGCGGCCAGCGGCAGCGGATCTGCATCGCCCGCGCGCTGGCGCTCGAGCCGAAGCTGATCGTCGCCGACGAAAGCGTCGCCGCCCTCGACGTTTCGGTCCGCGCCAGGGTTCTCGACCTGATGCTCGAACTACAGGAACAGATGGGCCTCGCCTATCTCTTCATCTCGCACGACATGGCCGTCATAGAGAAGATGTCGCACCATGTGGCGGTCATGCGAAAGGGGGAGATCGTCGAGATCGGCACGCGCCGCGAGGTCTTCGAAAATCCGAAGAACGATTATACCCGTGCCCTGATGGCGGCAGTGCCGATCCCGGACCCGAGCCTCTACCTCGAAAAGAACCGGCGGATAGCAGCGAGCGCCTGATCATCAGGCCGCCGACCTGGCTCATTGAGAATTGACTGGGTGGGTTGGACCGCAGGGCACATAGCCCTGCGGCCCCGAATGTCATGCCACCTCGGGAAGACCACCGATCAACTTGTCGAGCGTAACGGGATAATCGCGCACCCGCACACCCGTGGCATTGTAGACCGCATTGGCGATTGCCGCAGAAACCCCGCAAAGGCCGAGTTCGCCGACACCCTTTGCCTTCATCGGCGACGACATCGGATCGGTCTCGTCGAGGAAAATCACCTCCTGATGCGGGATGTCCGCATGCACGGCGACTTCATAGCCGGCGAGATCGTGATTGACGAAGAAGCCGCGGCGCGTGTCCACGGCCAGTTCTTCCGAGAGCGCACCGCCGACGCCCATGGTCATGGCCCCGATCACCTGGCTTCGCGCCGTGATCGGATTGAGGATGCGCCCGGCCGCGCAAACGGCGAGCATGCGCCGAACCCGGCATTCGCCAGTGAACGCATCCACGCCGACCTCGACGAAATGCGCGCCGAAGGTCGATTGCTGGTGGGTTTTGGACAGGTCACCCCATTCCATCGTGTCCTCGCCCACCAGACCCTCCGGCCCGGCGGCCTCCGAGAGCGTGACGGAGCGATTGCCCGCGCGAACCTTGCCGTTTTCGAAGACGACCTCGTCGGAGTTGAAGCCGAGCTTCTGGGCGACGGCCTCGCGGAGCTTGACGCAGGCGGCATAAACACCTGACGTCGAGGAATTGGCACCGAACTGCCCGCCCGAACCCGCCGAAATCGGAAAACGGGAATCACCGAGGCGCACTTCGACCTCGTCGATAGTTACCCCCATCATCTCCGCAGCCGTCTGCGCGATGATCGTATAGCTGCCGGTACCGATGTCGGTCATGTCGGTCTCGACGGTTATTGCGCCATCCTGACCCAAGCGTACGCGGGCACCCGATGGAATGAGAAGATTGTCACGATAGGCCGCGGCAACGCCCGTCCCGATCATCCAGTTCCCCTCGCGACGCGACCCCGGCTCTCCCCGATCGCTCCAGCCGAAACGCTCGGCCCCGAGGCGCAGGCATCCGATGAGGTCCCGTTTAGAAAATGGCCGCTCAGGTTTTTCCGGGTCGACCTGCGTGTCGTTGATGACCCGAAGCTCGATGGGATCCAGCCCGAGCTTTTCCGCCATCTCGTCCATGGCGATCTCGAGGGCCATGAGGCCGGGCGCTTCGCCCGGCGCGCGCATGGCGTTGCCTTCGGCGAGATCGAGCGTCGCAAGTCGCATCGCGGTCATGCGATTCGCGCCGGCATAGAGCAGGCGGGTCTGGTTGACGGCCGGCTCGACCTTGCCGCCGGCCAAATCGCCGGACCAGCTCTCGTGCGCGATGGCCTGGATCCGCCCGTCAGCCGACGCCCCGATGCGCACGCGCTGGATCGTCGCCGGACGATGGGTGGTGTTGTTCATGATGAAGGGCCGCGGCAGCGCGACCTTGACGGCGCGCCCGACGGCCTTCGCCCCGAGCGCTGCGAGCACGGCATCCACCCGAAGGAACAGCTTGCCGCCGAAGCCGCCGCCGATATAGGGCGACATCAGGCGGATCTTGTCCTTGTCGATATCGAGGAACGTGGCGAGATCGCCCCGCCACCAGTCGATCATCTGGCTCGATGTCCAGACCTTTACCTCGTCACCGTCCCAGGCCGCGATCGAGGCATGCGGCTCCATCGCCGCATGCGACTGATCCGGCGTGCTGTACTTTGCATCGAGTGTCACGGGCGCGTCGGCATAGCCCTTGTCGAAATCACCGAAGGCCGTATCGGGCGCCTGATCGTCATCAGGCTTGACCGCCGTCTCCATGGCGCCTGCGAGGTCGAAGGCGCCAGCTTCCTCGGCATACTCGACCTTGATCTTGGAGGCCGCCGCTCTCGCCTGTTCTAAGGTCTCGGCGACGACAAGGGCGATCGCCTGATGATAATGCTGCACCTGGCTACCGCCGAACAGGTTCGCGGTATTGTACTCGCCCTTCTCGCGGTCACCGACATCAAGCGTGGTGACGACCGCAAGCACGCCCGGCGCGCTTTTTGCCGCAGCGGTATCAATCGAGAGGATGCGGCCCTTCGCGATGGCCGCCCCGATCGGATAGCCATAGGCATAGCGGAGATCGGGATCATGCCATTCATAGGCATAGGTGGCCCGGCCCGTGGTCTTCAATTCACCGTCGATGCGGTGGATCGGCCGGCCCACGACCTTCAGCTTGTCGATAGGATTGGTGGTTGCTGGCGTATCGAACTTCATGGCCTCAACCTCTTGCTTCCGCGATCACGGCGCTCAGGATGCGCTCCACCAGATCGACCTTGAACTTGTTTTGCTCCGTGGGGCGCGCGCCGGCCAGCAGAACGGACGACGTACCACGCGCGCCCTTCTTGAGCTCCGCCTCGGCTTCCTCGACCCGCCACGGCTTGTGAGCCACACCACCGACAGCGATCCGCCCCGAACCGTCCTCCTGCATCACCGCACCGACAGACACCAGGGCAAAGGCATAGGATGCCCGGTCGCGTACCTTGCGATAGATCTGCCTCCCACCGATCGGCGCGGGAAGCACGACGGCCGTGATGAATTCGCCCTGCTCCAGCACCGTCTCGATGTGCGGCGTCTCTCCAGGCAGGAGATGAAAATCTTCGATCGGAATGGCGCGATGACTGCCATCAGGCTTCACCGTCTCGACGACCGCGTCCAGCGCACGCATGGCAATTGCCATGTCGCTCGGATGCGTGGCGATGCAGGCATCGCTCACGCCGATCACCGCGTGCTGGCGGCTGAAGCCGCCGATGGCGGAACAGCCACTTCCGGGCTGGCGCTTGTTGCAGGGCTGATTGGTGTCGTAAAAGTAAGGACAGCGTGTCCGCTGCAGCAGGTTGCCGGCCGTCGTTGCCTTGTTGCGCAACTGGCCAGACGCACCGGCCAGCAGGGCGCGCGACAGTAGCGGGTAGTCTCGCCTGATAACGTCATGTGCCGCAAGATCAGTGTTGCGCACCAGCGCACCAATCCGAACACCACCTTCCGGCGTCGGCTCGATCTGGTCCAGGCCAAGTCCATTGACGTCGATGAGATGGGTCGGCGACTCGATCTCGAGCTTCATCAGGTCGAGAAGATTGGTACCACCGGCAATGAACTTGATGTCAGGATTGGAAGCGGCAACACGTGCCGCGGCCTCGACCGAGGCGGCGCGTTCATAGGTAAAGGCTCTCATGCTCGTGTTCCCGCAACCTCGGCAATGGCGTCGATAATGTTCGAATAGGCGCCGCACCGACAGATGTTGCCGCTCATCCGTTCCCGGATTTCCTCATCCGTCACGGTCGCTTCTGCGGTCAGGTCGGATGTGACATGGCTCGGGATGTTCGCCCTGATCTCGTCGAGCACCGCGATGGAGGAACAGATCTGGCCCGGCGTGCAATAGCCGCACTGGAAGCCGTCATGCTTGACGAAGGCTGATTGCATCGGGTGGAGGTTGCCAGGCTCTCCCAGCCCCTCGATCGTCGTGACGTCGTCACCCTCATGCATGACGGCGAGTGTCAGGCATGCATTCACCCGGCGTCCGTCGATCAGAACGGTACAGGCACCGCACTGGCCGTGATCGCAGCCTTTTTTCGTGCCGGTGAGATGCAGATGCTCGCGCAGGGCATCGAGCAGGGTCGTCCTGTTGTCAACCTCGATATCACGAGGCTGACCGTTGACGGTCAAGGAAAGCTTTGTGCTGTAACTCATTGGATGTCCTGGTGTCTGAAGCTGGCTCCCAGGTCAGGAGCTCATGCCCATGGAGTGAGGCGTGTACGAGGGATATCACCGTCATGCGATGAAATGTGTGAAAGACGTATGGCTCGGCAATAGCCTGGGCTCGTCACGTCGGGGACTGTTCTTTCTTCCAGCCGCGGTAGGGTGCCAGCAACTGTCCCGGAAAGCGGCGTTCAATCTCCTCTTCCACAAGGGCGATCCTGGAGAGAGCGTCGTCCCGATCAGCGGACTTGTCCTCGCTGAGGACCTCCAGCGACCTCATGGTTTCGAAAACCTCGTCGTCGGTCATCGCTTCGAGACGCAGTGCCAGATCCGCCACGTCTTCCGTCAAGAGATTGCCTGTCGTCATGATGAACTCCCACTGGCTGTGGAAAGCCTGACGGCGTGGGATTGTTCCAAATTCTTACCCGCGACCTGCCAATTTGCACTGGAGGGCATGTCGGCTGGGATACGCCTCCCACACCGCTCGCCGTATTGAAACAAACATAGCTATTCTCTGCCGCACGGCAGGTTTTTGCGCTGAAAGGGATTTGCGAGGCCGGCCACGTTTCCCGGCGGCCAGCCTCTCGAACCTCAGGCCTCTGCCGTCTCCCGGACATCGTCCAGCAGGAAATGGACCACCACATAGCGGGTCGAATAGGCCCGCCCGCTGTCGGAGACGCTTTCGACCGTGCCGCCATCAGCCGGATGCCATTGACTGTAGTGAGGATTGTTGACGATCAGCGTGATCGCCTTGCCGGAGAACCGGCCCTGCAGGCGATACCGCGCTTCGGCCAGCGGCCAGATGCGCTCGTAATCGGCCTGCGTCATGCGAACCTTTAGCGCCCGCCGATGGATTGCCTCGCTGTGCGCACCGTCTTCACGGACACGCGCCGCACTCTCGAGAGTGACTTCCTCTGCCGCGTCGAGAATGAAACTGAATTCCTCAGGCCACATACGTCTCATCAAATTGCTCCTCCCCGAGCGTTTTCATGCTGACCCTGAAGAGTGTAGCGCGTCTGGCAGGGGAAACAATGCGAGAATGCGGGAGCCAGCATTCGCTGCGAAAAACTGGCGTTCGCAGCGGACCGCCCGCCGCCATGCGAGCGGCTTGGGAACTCTATCGTGCACCGGCGGTTGGGCTTTCTTCACGACAGACAAATGGAGGATTCCGATGCAGACCACCATCGACACCTACGATCCCGTGCCAGGCGACGATATCCGCACTGCCCCGACAACCGCGCGCTTGGCGGATGAGGTGACACGCGCCGAAATTCGTCGGTTTTATCCGGCTTCGGCGTTCCGCGGACCTCTGTTCGAGACCAACGACAAGATCGCGCTGGCCATGGCGACCTTGATGCTGCTCGGCCCGCTCGCCGCCCTGCCGATTGGCCTGGGCTGATGCACCGGCCGAGCAGGCACGCTCATTCGGTACAACCGGTATCCTTCAGCGCCTGGGCATGAAAGCGACGCAGCGCCGCCTCGATGTCGGCCTTTGTGAAGTTGTGCCCGGCAGTCGCGAGATCGCGTGACAGCCGGGAAATCACGTCGCTGTCACCGGCAACCGCATGGTCCACCGCATGCAGATCCTTTGCATAGCGCCCGAGATCGTCACCGGCGAAACCGATCAGCGAACCGGCCCAGTAGCCAGCCAGCAAATTGCGTCTGGCACGGATGCTGCCGAGCGCTTCTTCTTCGTGATGATGCGCCTCACTTGCTGCGGAAGGGGTATTGGCAGTTTTAGATGACATGGTTGAGTTCCTCCTCGATTATCAGGCTTCCGCTTCTTCGGCGGTGAGATATGTGGCGACCGGAACGCAGGCTGGATTGCCTGCGTCCAGAAGTTCGGCCGGATTGGTCAGCCCCGTCGCGACACTGACAATGGTCGTTCCAGCCCACCACAAGTCGCCGGTTGCGCGCTCGATCAACTGCGGCCCCGTCGTACCGAGGCATGCCCGCGCCTGGCTCACGATCTCGACCGGGGCTCGGGCGGCTTCAAGTCGCGCCTCGATCTCTGCCTGGACGGGGTCCACGACAAAAAATGCAAACAGGGAGGCGATGAATTCGGCGATCATCGGCGCACCTCCTTGAGGGTTACGGACCGAGCTTCGCCGTCACGCGGCGAAAGGATGCGCGGCTTCGGATGCCCCGGACGCGAAGACGCGCCGTCGAGGCTCGGGAAGCGACCCGGACTGATGAGGATGGAATGGTAGCGTGGCATGAACTGGTCCTGGACCGGCAGCGGTGTCGAAACGGTCCGACATCGCAAAAGCGCCGGAGGCTCTTGCCAGAGGGGCCCGGACCAGCGGGTTGATCGCCATATGGGGTTCGATTCGGGCGGGATCAAGGCGTCGTGACGACGTATCAGAAATGGAGTGGGCCATGCAGCCGGGGTCTTGTGAGGCCCTTTGATGCATGGCCCGGGCGACGGGCGATCGAGGCACGAAAGATGAGCAATCCGGCCGATCGAGGCCGTCGCCACTTTGGGATCAGCGGATGATCGGGCAGCCGCGGACATTGGCGAAGACGATCCGGTCCCGACCGCCGTGACGGACACCGGCCACAACCACGCGGCGCGGGGTCACGTCAGCGACGAATGCGCGACGCAGGCCGTTCCAGCGGGCCTTTTCGACCGCATGATGCGGGCGGCACTCACCACGACGCGGGCGGTCCCAGCCGGGACGATCCCAGCCTGGGCGATGGCCGGGGCGATCCCAGCCGGAGCCGCCATGGCGCGGGCCGTCGATATAGACACCCCAGCCGAAGCTGTCGGCGGAAGCCGTGGAAGCGATGCCGGTAGTCGCGATGACCGAGACGATGGCTGCGAGACCGATTTTGCGAAGCATGCCGAACATTTTCTCTCTCCTTGATAGGCGCCCCTCGGCGCCGTCGTTTCCATCCCGCCATGTCGAGCGATTGATGTGAGGATAGGAGAGGTCGGCTGAATGCAGTCCGAATCCCGCATTCAGCGGATGTTCACCTTGTGGTGCGCGCCAGCGCCGCCATGTCAGACATGCAGTACGACCTCACGGCGATGCGGGCTGTCCCGGTGTTCGAAGAGATAGATTCCCTGCCAGGTGCCGAGCAGAAGGCGATTGCCGGAAAACGGGATCGACAAGGACACGGGCAAAAGCGCCGCCTTGATATGGGCCGGCATGTCGTCGGGTCCCTCGTCGCGATGGGTGATCCAGTTCATCTGCGGATCGGTGGTCGGCGGCACGAGCCGGCGAAAGAAAGCCTTGAGATCCGTCTGGACCGAGGGATCGGCATTCTCCTGAATGAGAAGAGAGCAGGACGTGTGGCGCACGAAGACGGTCATCACGCCTTCCTCTGCGCCAGTACTGCGTAGAAATTCACGAGCCTGTTCTGTGAATTCGTAGAGACCCTGACCTCGTGTGGAAACCGAAAGCCGCAGCATCGCCATGTGTCTCACCTCACTCTCCGGCGGGGAGAACCCCGCCTCGCCCCTAGTCAGCCTCCGTTCGCCTCTGTAGTCTCCCGCGGGAAGAGGGAGAAACACAGACCATGAGCCTGATCGAAAACATCGAAAAACAGGAAAGCCAGCTCGTTTTCAAGAGCTTCGACGAACTCGTGGCCTTCGAGGTCGGCCGGCGGCTGGTGGATCTCGCTCTCTCCGAAAAGGCGCCCGTTGTCATCGACATCCGCACACCCGACCGTACGCTGTTTCACGCGGCCCTGCCCGGCGCCTCACCCGACAATGATCATTGGGCACGCCGCAAGAGCAATGTGACGCTGCGCATGCACAAGGCCTCGCTGCGCGTCGGTGAGCTCAATCGCAGCCGCGGCCGTGGCGTCTCGCCCGACATCGGCCTCGATCCCATGGACTTTGCCGACCATGGCGGCAGTTTTCCGATCCGCGTCGCAGGCACAGGCGTCGTGGCCGCCGTCACGGTCTCCGGCCTCAAGTCCGAGGAAGATCACGCGATGATCGTCACCGTGCTGGAAGCCTATCTCGCTGCGAACTGACCGAGATCCGGTGCAGGCCCCTTCTCAGGGGCGAGTGCCGGCATAGAGGCTGAGCCGGGTGAAGAGATCACCCTCCCGCTCCAGGACCAGAACGGCAGGCAAGGCGTAAGGCCCGGCATCACCTTCAGCACCAGATTCCGCATCATGCCGATCCGAACCATTGAGCGTACACTCGATGGCGACGCGAAAGCCTGCACTGTCGGTCATGACCACATGATCGGACAAAGTGATGCCGTGGCGGAGCACATAGGCCGCGAGCGTATCGCGGAAGGACGCATGGCCGATCACCCGGATGCCATCGGGCAAATCGAGCACCGCCTCCTCCTCGAACATCGGGAGCAGCGCGTCGAAGTCATGACGGTTGAGGGCATCGATGACGGCAAGTGTCTGGTTTTCAAGTGACATGGGCTACTCCTTCTCTCGACCTAATCTAGGCGTCGCCGCCGCCGGGACAAGATCCGCCTGGATCGCCGAAGGCTTCAGGTGATCGGATGAAGCGCCGCGGCCGCCGCCCGCACCACCGCACTGGTCAAGGGCTTGAGGGCGTCCGCCACGGAGCGGCTGACATGCCAGTAAAGCGGCACATCGAGCGGTTGACCGGGAATAAGCTCCCTGAGCCGCCCATCGGCCAATGCCGCCGCCGCCAATGGCTCCGGGTTCATCCCCCAGCCGAGGCCCGCACAGGCAGCGTCAACAAAGGCATGGCTCGACGGCAGCCAGTGAGATGGACCCGTTGCTGACACCTTCAAAGCTTGCTCCGCCCAGCGCATCTGCAAGCGATCCTTCGCATTGAATGTGATGACAGGCGCGTGTGTGAGCCGCATCGGTGTCACGCCGTCTGCCCCGAACCAGCGCTCGACAAAGGCCGGACTGCCGGTCGCCAGATAGCGCAGTGACCCGAGCGGGCGACAGTCGCAGCCCTGGACCGGTTTTGCCGAGCCGCTGATGGCGGCCCTGACGTCACCACGCCTCAGCCATTCGGCGCTGTGATCCTGATCGTCGATCACGAGATCGAAGAGCACGGAATCCACCCGCGCCATGGCCGGAACGAACCAGGTCGCTAAGCTGTCGGCATTGACGGCGAGCCTCAGCGTCGGCCAGCCCTCGCTCTCGGCACCGCTGGTCGTTTCCAGCCCGAGATCGCGTCTCGCGCCCTGCTCCAGCAGACGGACTTCCTCGGCATGGCGAAACAACCGCTCCCCCGCCTCCGTCGCCTGGCATGGCTGCGAGCGGATCACCAGCGAGTTTCCAACCTGTTCCTCGAGCTGACGCACGCGCTGCGAAATCGCCGACTGGGTAACGCGAAGCATTTGAGCCGCCCGATCGAAACTGCCGGTTCTGAGAACCGCCGACAAGGCGGCGAGCTGCGCCGGATCGAACATTAGACCATCTTATCCTGGATTAATTTTATTACCTTTTCTAATGCCTTCTTTCTCACTAGTCAAAGCGGGATCACATGGGAGTTCATCATGATCACTGCCGTCACCGCCGGCTTCTTCCTTGGCCTCAGCCTGATCGTTGCGATCGGCGCGCAGAACGCCTTCATCCTGCGCCAAGGCTTGCGGCGCGAACACGTACTGCCGCTGGTCCTGACCTGCGCCATCTCGGATGCGATCCTGATCGCGCTCGGCGTGGCCGGCTTCGCAACCGTGCTGTCGCGTGTGCAATGGCTGGAGCCTGTTCTCCGCTACGGCGGCGCCGCCTTCCTGATCATCTACGCACTCCGCAGCGCCTACTCCGCCTGGACCGGCGGCAACAGCCTGCGTGCAGGCGAGACTGCGGGCACGAGTCTGCGAACGGCCTTCCTCACCTGCCTCGCCTTCACTTGGCTAAACCCGCATGTCTATCTCGATACCGTCGTCCTTCTCGGCTCGATCTCGACGCGGTATTCCGGCCATGAACTGGCCTTTGCGCTCGGAGCCATGACGGCCTCCTTCTGTTTTTTCTTCAGCCTCGGCTATGGCGCCCGGCTTCTCGCACCCCTGTTCGCGAGGCCCGTCGCCTGGCGCGTCCTCGATGCGGTCATCGCCCTCGTCATGGCCTCCATCGCGGTCAAGCTGCTCCTCTGAGCAAGCCGGCGTCACCCCCTTGGGCAGGCAGGCGCTATGATGTAAACACACAGTGCCGAAGCACACGAGGAGATGCCGATGTTCCTGACCAACCGAGACATGGTCGATCTCCAGAGCATCAGGCACGACCTTCACCGACACCCGGAAGTATCTGGCGAAGAGGCAGAAACGGCACGTCGGGTCGTCGTGGCGCTCCGCCCACTGGCCCCGGCGAAGATCCTGACCGATCTCGGCGGACACGGTGTTGTCGCGGTTTTCAACGGCAGCGCGTCCGGCCCCACCCTGCTCTTCCGCGCCGAGCTCGATGCTCTACCGATCGAGGAAAAATCGGAGGCGGATCATCGCTCGACCGTCCCTGGCAAGGGCCATCTCTGCGGCCATGATGGTCACTCCACCATTCTTCTCGCGCTCGCGACCGGCCTGTCGCGCAAGCCACCCTCCAGCGGACGCGTCGTCCTGCTCTGGCAGCCGGCCGAGGAAGATGGCAGTGGCGCTGCAGCAGTCCTTGCCGATCCCCGCTTTGCAGAGATCCGTCCCGATTTTGCCTACTCGCTCCACAACATGCCGGGGCTCGCCTTCGGCACAGCCGCGCTAAAAAGCGGCCCGGTCAACTGCGCCTCGCGCGGCATGAAGATCAAGCTCTCAGGCAAGACGGCCCATGCCTCCCAGCCGGAGACCGGCCTCTCACCGATGGCGGCGATCTCGCAGCTGATGCCAGCGCTCGCCGCACTCTCCCGTGGCGCGCCACCTGCGACAGACTTCACGCTGGCGACGGTGACCCATGCGTGGCTCGGCGAGCAGGCCTTCGGCATTGCCCCTGGCGACGCCGAGATCTGGGTGACGCTGCGCACGCTCATCGACGACCGCATGTCCGATCTCTGCGAAAAGGCTGAAGGTCTGGTCGTTGCGGCTGCCCGTGAAGCCGGCCTGCAGCACGCGATCAGCTATCACGACATTTTCTTCCACTGCGAAAATGCACCGGAAGCCGTTGCCCATCTCAAAGCAGCGCTCACGGCCGAAAAACTGCCTTTCGACGAAGGCGACCTGCCGATGCGTGCCTCGGAAGATTTCGGCCGCCTCCGCAGCATCTGCCCGTCGGCCATGTTTTTTCTGGGAGCCGGCGAGAAACACCCTGCACTTCACAATCCCGACTACGACTATCCCGATGACCTGACGGCCATCGGCGCAAGGGTCTTCATGTCGGTCATAAGGCAGGCACTCGGCTGACTTGATGAACGATCAGCTGTCCGGGAAACCGCGTTCCGCCCATTCGGCTCTCGGCACGGTCTTTCCGATCGAGAGCGAGAAACGCACCACCTCGGTTGCATCGTCATCGACCTCGCAGCGAACGGCAATGTTGATCCAGGCGCCGTCGATGTCTCTGAAGGCCGCGAGCGGAACATCCACGACATTACCCTCCTTCAGCCGAAGGATCGGCAGGAGATAGGGCACATAGGACGGCGAGCCGTGGCGCAGCTGCTGGCTGAGTTCGGTCCCGCAAAGCTGGTCTCCGCGCTCCTGCCGGCTCAAGCCCGCCATCGCCGTCATCGCGGCCTGATCGCCGGAAATGGCCGATGAAAAGAGCTCCGTGACTTCCCGCGGCTCGAGCGCGGCTTCAGCAACAGCCGTCCCGTCAGGCGAATCAGTGGGCTGGTCCGCGGCGGAAGCCTCCGCCTCGCCTGTCCCCTCCAGCGTTTCTTCAGCAGCCTCGGCAAGCGCGCCCTCAGTCGGTGGCGCCTCGGGCAGGGTGATCTCCGGCTGCGCGACCGTCGGCGCCGCGTCGGCGGTCTCATCCGCCTGCTCCTCTGCCTGCGCTTCTTCGGCAGCATCAGCTTCGGCTTCTGTTCCGCGTGACAGCTCAGGTCCGCTGTCTCGCTCACCGAACCGCACGACCGGTCGAAGCACTGGAATGGGTGCGCTGGCCGCATCTGGCAATTCTGGCTCCGGCACAGGCGGCTGCTGAACAGGCTCCGGTTGCGGTTCCGGCGCAGGCGGCTCGGCTTCAGGCTGCGGCTCCGGGACAGGCTGCGCTTCCGCCTCTGGTTCGGGCGGCGGTTCAGGCGCCTCCGGCTCAGCCGGCTCTTCCTGGGGCTCTTCCGCCGCCTCGGGAGTGGGTTCCGGCTCAGGCTCCTCGGGCGGCGCAACAAGCGTCACCTCGATCGCCTGCTCCTGTTCACCCAAATCGACCGGGTTGTCGAAGCTCATGAGGAAGACGGCCACTGCAAGCCCATGCAGCAACAGCGAAACGGCGAACCCTCCGCCGAGGCGCCGCCAGCCAGTCTTCCTCGTATCCGTCATGGTCTGATCCATAGCCACGATTGCGGCGAAAAGGGAGGCGAAATGTGGACAGCTCGCAACAATGGCATTGGCTTTCCCTTTTCCTACCCTCAAGTTAGGATTATAATGACCACAATTCTAGTCATGATCATCTTCAAGGAGCGACGCAGATGACGACGGTCAACATTGCGACGGCCAAAGCCCATCTGAGTGAACTCGTGGCGAAAGCCGAACGCGGCGAAACAATCGCGATCGAGCGCCACGGCAAACCTGTGGCGCGCCTAGTTCCGGCAGAACAATCTCGTGAACCTATAGACTTCGACTGGCTTGACGACCTGATTGGGCAAATGCCCGAGACGGAAGACGATGGCATTCGGCGGCTCCGGGACGAGGACCGCTATTGATGGTATACCTCGACACATCGATCCTAGTCGCGCTTCTCACCCGAGAGCCGTCAGCGCGGCGCGTGTCCGAATGGCTTCGACAGCAGGCACCAGGCTCTCAGCATGTCTGTGGATGGACCGTCACAGAATTCTCATCAGCCCTATCGCTCAAGCTTCGCACAGGTCAGATCGACACAGCTCTGAAAATGACGGCAATGGTCGCCTTCAACCGTCTCATCTCCAGCTCGCTCGTGATGCTTCCCGTCGCCTTTCCAGATTTTCACGCCGCTGCGCGTTTATGTGACCGTAGCGAACTCGGCTTGCGCGCCGGAGACAGTTTGCACATCGCAGTCGCCGTCAGTTCCGGCTTGCCGATCGCCACGCTGGACAAGGTGATGGCAGCGGCCTGCAATGTAATTGCCCACCCGGTTCAGCTCATCTGACAACGAAAAACCCGCCAGATCTCTCCGGCGGGTTTCCAAAAGTCGAACCTGAGTGCCAACTCAGCTGTCGAGGAACGAGCGCAGCTTCCTCGAACGGCTCGGATGCTTCAGCTTGCGCAGCGCCTTCGCCTCGATCTGACGGATACGTTCACGGGTCACCGAGAACTGCTGGCCGACTTCCTCGAGCGTATGGTCGGTGTTCATGCCGATGCCGAAGCGCATGCGCAGCACGCGTTCTTCACGTGGCGTGAGGGAAGCGAGAACGCGGGTCGTAGTCTCGCGCAGGTTCGCCTGGATGGCGGCGTCGATCGGTAGAAGTGCGTTCTTGTCCTCGATGAAGTCACCGAGGTGTGAATCTTCTTCGTCACCCACGGGGGTTTCGAGCGAGATCGGCTCCTTGGCAATCTTCAGGACCTTGCGGACCTTTTCGAGCGGCATGGCGAGCTTTTCGGCCAGTTCTTCCGGCGTCGGCTCGCGCCCGATTTCGTGCAGCATCTGGCGCGAGGTGCGGACGATCTTGTTGATCGTCTCGATCATGTGCACCGGAATACGGATCGTGCGGGCCTGGTCGGCGATCGAGCGGGTGATCGCCTGGCGGATCCACCACGTCGCATAGGTCGAGAACTTGTAACCGCGACGATACTCGAACTTGTCGACCGCCTTCATCAGGCCGATATTGCCTTCCTGAATGAGGTCGAGGAACTGCAGGCCGCGGTTCGTGTACTTCTTGGCGATCGAGATGACGAGGCGAAGGTTCGCTTCGACCATTTCCTTCTTGGCGATACGCGCTTCGCGCTCGCCCTTCTGCACCATGGACACGATGCGACGGAATTCGGCGATCGAGATGCCGGTTTCAGTCGCAAGGTTCTGGATCTCGCCACGGATTTCGCGGATCGTCTGGTTCTCCTCGCGGGCGAAATCCTTCCAGCCACGCGCCGAAAGATTGGCGATCGACTTCATCCAGTTGGGGTCGAGTTCGGCGCCCTGATACTGTTCAAGGAAGGAGTCACGCTTGACGCCATAGCTTTCGGCGAGACGCAGCAGACGACCTTCATTCTGCATCAGACGCTTGGAGATGTCGTAGAGCTGCTCGACAAGACTGTCGATACGGTTCTGGTTGAGCGACAGCGACTTGACCGCTGTGATCAGCTGATCCTTCAGCTCCTTGTAGCGACGCTCCTGGCCAGACGACAGCGTGCCGGCACAGGCGAGACGCGCCTCTACCTGCTGGTCCTGCAGCTTGCGCAGCTTCTTGTAGGTGTCGGCGATGAGGTCGAGGGTCTCCATGACCTGGGGACGCAGTTCCGATTCCATCGCGGCCAGCGACAGGTTCGATTCGTCCTCGTCCTCTTCCTCTTCTTCCGGCGGCATGCCCTCGCCGCCCATGGCGGTGATGTCGTCGTCGTCGCCGGAGGCGGCCTGCGGACGGCGCTTGGCGCGCTCCTTTTCCTTCTCCTCGGCCGCCTTGCGGTCGGCCTCGATCTTTTCAGGGGACTGGAACTGCGGAGCAGCCTTGGCTTCCGGACCGGAATAGGTGGTTTCGAGATCGATGATCTCGCGCAGCAGCGTCGTGCCTTCGTTCAGCTCGTCGCGCCAGATGATCAGCGCCTGGAACGTCAGCGGGCTTTCGCAGAGACCGGAGATCATCGTCTCGCGGCCGGCCTCGATGCGCTTGGCGATGGCGATTTCGCCTTCGCGCGACAGAAGTTCGACCGAACCCATCTCGCGCAGATACATGCGCACGGGGTCGTCGGTGCGATCCGTCGGTTCTTTCTTCTTGGCTGTCGCGACGGCGGTACCTGCGGTCGGGGCGAGTTCGCCACCTTCGCTTTCGCCGTCTTCATCATTGTCGTCGTCGCTGGGCTGCGCCTCGTCGACGTCCTCGTCCTCGATGACGTTGATACCCATGTCTGACAACATGGCCATCGTGTCTTCGATCTGCTCGGAGGTCACTTCCTCCGACGGCAGAACCGAATTCAGCTCATCCATCGTGACATAGCCGCGCTTCTTGGCGGCCTTGATCATCTTTTTGACCGCGTCATCGGAAAGATCGAGAAGCGGGCCGTCCGTCGCGCCGTCGCGTTCGCCTTCGGCTTCTTCGTTTTCTTTGACTTTCGATGCCATTTATCTCGTCGCTTTCCCTGACGTCTGATCATGCTGCTGGCCGCCGGACGGATGGGGGAGCGGACCTCTCGCCCTGGCGGATAGCTGTCTGTGACCTAACGGAGTGTTGCTTAATTCCTGATTAACTAAGGGCATTGCGGTCGCAGCGCCGAACTCGTGATTGACTGCATGACCGGTCATCATACCAGAGATCCGTCCGAACCCACTGCACCCTTGTGTGCTTGGATTGGTGATTCCCACAATTTTTACTGACGTCAAGCCTTTCCACAGGCCAGATCGGGAAAATCAACAAAACAAGCCGTCCAACGGCGTCTTTATCACCGATCTTCGCAGATGTAGGACGTTGCGCCCGAGAAACAAGGGGCATACCCGATCCGCAACACGTCAGATGGACACGATGCCATCCGTCTTGGCACCGGTGAGGAACCAGACCCGCATTGGCCCCTTGCCCTTGACGTCGATCTCACCACGCAATTCGAAATCGAAGCGGTCCTCCAGTCTCGATTTGAGGCAGTCGGCGACCTGGATCCGGCCCGCCACGCCGTGCGATTCCATGTGAGCCGCCGTATTGACCGTATCGCCCCAGACGTCATAGAGCAGCTTGTTAGGGCCGATGACGCCCGCAACGACCGGCCCCGTATCGAGACCGATTCGCACCTCGACCGGCTCCCCCACCTGTTCGGAGATCCGCCGGCAGCAGACCAAGAGGTCGAGCGCCATCAGCGCCACCGCCGCCTCGTGATCCGGTTTCGGTTCCGGCAGCCCACCGGCGACCATATAGGCGTCCCCGATCGTCTTGATCTTCTCCAGACCATGGGCGCTCGCAATCGCATCGAACTGCCCGAAGACCCGCCCCAGAAATGCAATGACCTGTTGCGGTTCCCAGCGCGCCGCACGCGGCGTGAAATCGACGATATCGGCAAACAGGATGGTGGCAGAGGGGATCTGGTCCGCCACAACCTGGGTCCGGTGATCGCGCAGCCGGATGGCCACGGCCCGTGGCAGGATGTTTTGCAGCAGACGCTCCGAAAATTGATGCTCGGATTCGAGTGCCATCTCCGCCTGCGCCGCCTCCTTGAAGGCGAAGAAGGAGGTGGTGAAGATCAGCAGGAAAGCAAAGGGAACGGTCAGATAGTAGAGCGTGTCGAGAAAGATCGGCTCGACATGGATGAAGCCGAGCGGCGCGACGAAGAGGACCTCGGTCGCGAGAAAGGCGATCAATCCGACGATTGTCACGCAGGCCGACACCAACAGGCGTTCAGAGCCAAAGACCAGCAGAGAGGCCGCAGCCCCTGGCAGGAAATAGAAATGCAGCCCCGACTCCCGCCCGAAGAACAGGCAATAGCCGACACCGAAGATCAGCCACATGGTGCAGAGATAGAGAGCGCCCGAGATAGGGCCATAGCGGTGAAAATAGGGGGTCAGCGCATAGAAGATAAGCTGAGGCGAAAAGGCGATGATCGCCGGCAACAATCCGTACCAGTCGTAAAAGGCATAGAGCAGAATGTAGGGAATGGTCATCAGGCTGACCATCGCCGCAATCACGTTCGTGACGGCCAACCTGCGGCGGATGCGCGGCGGATAGCCAGCCGTTCCGATCCTCGCCACCCACCAGACTGCATTCGGCAAACGCCAGAACGAGCGTGGTTTGAGCCCATTCTGGGCCATGAAGTCGAATTCGGGCTGCGACACTCTTGCTTCCGGTCAGAATGGAACAGGACCTGCATCCCCCATTTATCGTCCGTGCGCAACAGATTTATGCAAACGATTACATTCAGCCGTGCCCGGTGGCGGCGCCCTTAACGCGGCCGGACATCACGCCGAAACCATCGATGATCGCCTCCTGGTTTTCCATACGCGCCACCTCGAGTTGAACCTCGTGCAGCGCGCTGATCACCTGCTCGATGCGAGCGCCATCATCCGTCTCCGTCGCCTCCGCGACCTCCCGCTCGAGTTCCATGCGCTGCCGCTTCAGCGCGCGCGCCCGCTTGTAGAGCGAGAGTGCCTGGCCGTAGCCCTCGCGCGCATCTTCGGAAGCCGCAATCTCGGTCGCGATCCAGAGGCGTGCGTTGCGGATCTGCTGATCGATCGCGCGGAGCAACGTCCCGTGACCGTGAGCCTCCAGTTTCTGGATAAGCACCTCGCGCGTCAGGGACGCACCGGCTTCGGCGACCGCCGTTAAAAGAGACGACCACATCTTCTGCAACCCGACATTCTCGAAATCGATCGAGGCGATCTCGTCATACTCGTCTTCCAGCAAGCGCGGATGGTTGACGATGGTAAGCGCCAGCACGCTCTCTCTCAGCGTCGGCTGGTCGAGTGCGCCGCGCACGAGCCCCGAGCGGGCGAGCCGATCCGAAATCGCGCCCCGGCTCGAGGCAACCGGCCCCGGCGGGCGTCCGCCGGCACGACCGCCCTGCCCCTGTCCACGACCGCCGCCCTGGAAATTGCCCCGCTCGCCACGTCCAGGCTGGGCGCTCTGGAAGAAGCCGTAGAGCCTGTCGCGCACATCCTGCTGATAGTGGCGTCGCACGTTTTCATCGCCGATGACATTGACGATCTGCTTGAGCTTCGCCTCGAGCTCCGCGCGCTTTTCCGGCGTGTCGAAGCCACCGCCTTGCGTCTCGCGCATCCAGACCATCTCGGCGAGAGGCCGGGCTTCCGCCAGAACGCGGTCGAAGGGCTGCCGCCCGTCGCGCTTGACGAGGTCGTCGGGGTCCTTGCCGTCGGGCAGCATGGCAAAACGCAGCGACTGGCCCGGCTTGATGTGTGGCAACGCGAGGTCGACGGCCCTGAAAGCCGCCCGCTGCCCCGCGCCGTCGCCATCGAAGCACAGGACCGGAACCGGCGTCGTCTTCCACATCAGCTGGAGCTGGTTTTCGGTGAGCGCCGTTCCCAGAGGGGCGACCGCATTCTCGATCCCCGCCTGGTAGAGCGCGATCACATCCATGTAGCCTTCAACGGCTATCAGCGTGTCGGCACCGTCAGCCCCCTGCATGGCCCGCCGGGCACGGGAAAAATTGTACAGCACATTGCCCTTGTGGAAGAGCTCGGTCTCATTGGAATTCAGATATTTCGCCATGGCATCGGCGGCCATGGCACGCCCGCCGAAAGCGATCACCTTGTCACGCGACGACAGGATCGGGAACATGATGCGATCGCGGAAGCGGTCATACGAAACCGGAATATCCTGCCCATGCACAACGAGACCGCAAGCCTCAATCTGCTCTTTCGGCACCCCTTTGGACGCCAGGTATTCTTTGAGAGCATTCCGGCTTTCCGGTGCATAGCCTAGTCGAAACGTCTCGATCGTCCGTCCGGACAAGCCCCGCTCGCGCAGATAGGCCCGCGCCCTGGCGCCGTTTGCCGTCTGCAACTGATCCTGGAAGAACTGCGTCGCCATCTCCATGACGTCCTGGAGCGTTGTGCGCTCACGCTCGCGCCGTTCCGCCTGCGGATCGGGCTGCGGCATGGCGATACCAGCCATGTCGGCAACCTGCTGCACTGCCTCGATGAAGCTCAGGCCTTCGAGATCCGTCAGGAAGCGGAAATGATCGCCGGAGACCCCGCAACCGAAGCAGTGATAGCGGCCCTTGCGATCCTCGCAGTGAAAGCTCGGGCTCTTCTCGCCATGGAAGGGGCAACAGGCCCAATAATCCTGCCGGGAGACATTGGTCTTCTTGCGATCCCAGGTCACACGACGGCCGACCACCGCCGAAATCGGCACGCGGTCACGGATCTCGTCGAGGAAGTCGTTGGAAAAGCGCATCTCTATCCCTGGGAAGCTGATCCTCCATATAGGCGCGCTGCGCGCAGAGCGCCAAGGCTTTCGCGCGGAGTGCCCGTTATTCACAGAACGTGATCTGAAGTCCTGCGCCACCTTGTCAACAAACAGAAGCGCTCCAAGCCCTGAAACGCAAGACGCCGCCCGAAGGCGGCGCCGCACATTCGAAGGCGTGAGCCTTACTTCAGCAGGTCCTTGACCACGCCCGAGGCTTTGCCGAAATCCATCTGCCCGGAATAGCGCTCCTTGAGCGTACTGATGCACTTGCCCATGTCGCGAAGCCCCTGCGCCCCGGTTTCGCTGATGACGGCAGCACAAAGTTCCCGTACCTTCTCTTCCGGCAGCTGCTCGGGCATGAAGGACTTGATGATCTCGATTTCCTCGCGCTCCTGCGCGGCCAGCTCCGGACGGTTGTTGTCCGCATAGATGCGGGCAGACTCGTCGCGCTGCTTGATCATCTTCATCAGGATCTGCATGATTTCATCGTCGCTGACCGGATCCTTGCCGGTGCCGCGATGAGCGATGTCGCGGTCCTTGATCGCGGTCTGGATCAGACGCACGGTCGAAGTCCGGCGGACGTCCTTGGCCTTCTGGGCCTCTTTCAGCGAGTTGGCGAGCGTGTCGCGTAGCATTTTCTTCTCCGGTGAAAAGCCTCGCCGCCCTGTGGCGATTGTGGCTTTTCCGTGTTTGTTTGAGTGGTTCTCTTAGCCAGACATCTGCTGCAGTGCAAACGAATTGAACAAGCCATTGAAATGGCTTGGGAGAAATCCGGAGCACAAGCAACTCCGGAATTGACCTCGCCACGCGATGCGTCTATTGCTCGGCACCTGCACGCAAATTGTCATCAGGGCTGAAAACGCGCGACTTCGCGCGCCCTCGATCTGCAACATAAATGGTCCTGCGATACCGCTCCGACAAGGGGCCGGCACGCGGGCGAAGAAGGAACGACCATGACCGCGACAGCCCCCTGGACGACCCGCAAGCCGACCGCCCTTCTCGTTCTCGCCGACGGCACCGTCATCGAAGGTTACGGCATCGGCGCAACGGGCAAGGTCCAGGCGGAAGTCTGCTTCAACACCGCACTGACAGGATATGAGGAAATCCTTACGGATCCTTCCTATCTCGGTCAGATCGTCACCTTCACCTTCCCCCATATCGGCAATGTCGGCACCAATGACGAAGACGTCGAAGACCTGACGCCGGCAGCACGCCACGGCGCGGTCGGCACGATCTTCAAGGCCGACATCACGGAGCCTTCAAATTACCGTGCCGCGAGCCATCTCGACGCCTGGCTGAAGAGCCGCGGCATCATCGGCCTCTCCGGTGTCGACACCCGCGCACTGACCGCCTGGATCCGTGAGAACGGCGCCCCGAACGCCGTCATTGCCCATGACCCGAACGGCGTCTTCGACATCGAAGCCCTGAAGGCGGAAGCCAAGGCCTGGAGCGGCCTTGAAGGCCTCGACCTCGCCAAGGTTGCCACGTCAGGCCAATCTTCTGTCTGGAACGAAAAGGACTGGTCCTGGACCGAAGGGCATACGACGCTTGGTTCCGCGGATGCCAAATACCATATCGTCTGCGTCGACTTCGGCGTAAAGCGCAACATCCTGCGTCTCTTTGCCGGCCTCGATTGCAAGGTCACCGTCGTCCCAGCCAATACCTCGGCCGAAGACATTCTCGCGCTGAACCCGGATGGCGTCTTCCTGTCCAACGGCCCGGGCGACCCGGCGGCGACTGGTGAATATGCCGTGCCGGTCATCCAGAACCTGGTCAAGAGCGACAAGCCGCTCTTCGGCATCTGCCTCGGCCACCAGATGCTGGGCCTGGCACTGGGCGGAAAGACCGAGAAGATGCATCAGGGCCATCATGGTGCGAACCACCCGGTGAAGGACTTCACCACGGGCAAGGTGGAGATCGTATCGATGAACCACGGCTTCGCGGTCGACTCGGAGTCGCTCCCCGAAGGCGTTGAAGAGACTCACATTTCCCTCTTCGACGGCACGAACTGTGGCCTGCGCCTGAAGGGCAAGCCGGTCTTCTCAGTACAGCATCACCCGGAAGCATCGCCCGGCCCGCAGGATAGCCACTACCTTTTCCGCCGCTTCATCAACATGGTGCGCGAAAACAAGGGCGAGCCGGCACTCGCCGAACGCTGAGCGATTTCAGACAGGTTGACGATGACGGCCCGGCTTATCCCCGGGCCGTTTGCATTTCATGCCGGACCTTCAGGTAGAAACGCAGGCAGAGCATGACAGCTGCACTGCCGAGGCCCAAAGAAAAGCCGTACCAGATCCCGATACCACCGATCCCAAGCGGGAAGGCCATGAGCCAGGCAAGAAGAAACCCGATCGGCCAATAGGCGACGAGCGCTAGGATCATCGGCACACGCGCATCTTTCAACCCGCGCAACAGCCCTGCCGCAACCGCCTGAATGCCGTCCACCAGCTGGAAGAGGCCGGCGACCATGACCAGAGGTCCGGCATAGGCGAGCACATCGGCGGCTGCCGGCGCATTCTCGTTGATGAACGCCGCGGACAGCTGATCCGGCACGATGAGGAACAGAATTCCGCCCGAGAGCGACAGCAGACAAGCTATGCCAAGCACCGTGATCGACGCCCGCACAAGCTCCGGATAATTGCCGCGTCCATGCGCAAGGCCAACCCGGACAGTTGCGGCTTGCGCCAATCCGAGCGGCAGCATGAAGGCGATCGAGGCGAGCTGCAGCGCGATGCCATGGGCCGCAAGCTCGATCGTGCCGATCCGGCCCATCAAGAGAGATGCTGCGCTGAACAGGCTGACCTCCGCCAGAACCGTGACGCTGATCGGCAGACCGAGATGCAGCACCTCGCGAAAGGCCTGCCAGTCGGGCCTCCAGAAGCGGATGAACAGCTCGTAACGCCGCGTCTCGTCACGGGTCTGGATATAGATGACCATCGCCACGAAGCTCACCCATTGCACGATGACGGCAACGATCGCGGCACCGGTCATGCCGAGCGCCGGCAGGCCGAAATGTCCGAGCACCAGTGCATAGGCGAGGATGGCATTGAGCACGAGGATGCCGAGCGTCACCCAAAGCACGATCCGTGCCCGTCCCGTCGCGCTGACCAGTGCGCGCAACACGGCGAAGAGAAGGGCAGGCAGGAGGCCGAGCTGGATGATGAAGACATAGCCAGCCGCAAGTGCGGCGACCTCGGGCTTCTGCCCAAGCGCCAGCAGAATCGCCTCGGCATTGAAGAAGAGCGGCATCGTCAGAACCACATAGAGGATCGACACCCACATGCCCATGCGGATCGAGCGACGGACAGAGACGACATCACCCCGACCATAGGCCTGCGCCACCATCGGCATGACCGCCATCGAGAAGCCCGAGCCGAAGACGAAGATGGTGAAAAAGAACTGGCCGGCCAGCACCATGGCGGCGAGCGGCACGGCGCCAAGTTGTCCCACGATCACCACATCCGTGGTGTGAATGCCAAGCTGCGCCAGCTGAGCACCGATAAGGGGAATGCCGAGCGCGAAAGTCGCACGAATATGATGGGTCCAGCTGCCCGCACCGCTGGGCGCAGGGCTGTGGGTTTCGAGCGTGGCGATATCGGTGTGCATGGCTTGGATCTCAACGAAAAAAGCCGCTTCCAGGATACTGGCGAGCGGCATGTCTGAGCGGGATAAGCGCCATTGCGCATTCCAGCAAGACGAAATCATCAGACTGCAGAATTTTTGCGCAACACATCAGAGATATTGATGAAAAATCCGGCATTTCCTGACGGCGAGCGCTTTGATATCGACGCAAAAATGCGGGCAGAGGACGGAAGCGGGGCAAACCGACCTTTTCGGCTTCACCGGATCGCGCCTATGGTCTCCTTCCCTGCGAGCATAGAGAGATGATCGAGACATGTTGGAACTGATTTGGCGCGGCGCGATTATCGGCGTCGGAGCAACCGTCGCCATGGATATCTGGGCGCTCATTCTGACCGCGTTCTTCAAGCAGCCAAAGGCAAACTGGGCGCCGGTCGGACGCTGGTTCTATCATCTCAAGTCTGGACAGGTCTTCCACGACACAATCGCCGATGCCGAGCCTTACAGCCAGGAACTGGCCCTCGGCTGGATCTCGCACTACGCCGTCGGGATCGCCTATGGCATCATCCTGGCTTTCCTCGTCGGTCCCGCATGGTTTGCCGAGCCGACCTTCCTGCCGGCCTGGATCTGGGGAATCGTCACGGTCGCCGCCGGCTGGTTCCTGCTACAACCGGGCCTAGGCATCGGCTGGGCAGCCGCAAAGACCCCGAACCCCAACAAGGTTCGCGCCCTCAACCTTGCTGCCCACACCGTCTTCGGCCTCGGCCTCTGGCTGACTGCACTCTTGATCCGCTGACGAGACCGCGGTCAGATCGCGCCGGAGAAGGTGTCGCACGAGCTCACATTGCCACTGTCATAGCCGCGCTTGAACCATTTCATCCGCTGGGCGGACGTCCCGTGGTTGAAGGCATCCGGCACCACATAGCCCTGGCTGCGCTTCTGCAAGGTGTCGTCGCCGATCTGCTGCGCGGCATTCAACGCTTCCTCGAGATCGCCATCGGAGAGGATGCCTTCCTTGTCCGCGGACTTGGCCCAGATGCCGGCATAACAGTCGGCCTGCAACTCGACGCGTACGGACATCTGGTTCGCCTCGCGCTCGCCCATGGATCGACGCTGACGGTTGAATTCTGGCAGCACGCCCGTCAGATTCTGCACGTGATGTCCGACCTCATGTGCGATGACATAGGCCTGAGCAAAATCGCCGGCCGCATCGAACTTCTGTTCGAGCTGGTCGAAGAACTCGGTGTCAAGATAAACCTTGCTGTCAGCCGGGCAATAGAACGGACCCGTAGCCGACGAGGCCTGGCCGCAGGGGGAAGATGTTGCGCCCCCGAAAAGTACCAGCGTCGGCTCGCGATATTGCTCGCCGGAGGCGGAGAAGATCGCATTCCAGGTGGTTTCCGTCTCGGCCAGCACAGTCCGCACGAACGCGGTCGTGTCGTCGCTGGACTGGCCTGCAGGCCGCTGTCCGATCGACTGCTCGTAGCCGGAACCTGCACCGCCGACATTGCCCTCGCCCAGGACCTGCAGCATGTCGATGCCCATGGCCTTGAGGACGAAATAAACGATCACCAGAAAAATGATCGTGCCGAAGCTCAAGCCCCCACCGCGTCGCCCGCCCATGGGGATCTGGATCCCGGATCGACCGAAAGGATTGCGACCAAAGCCGCCGCCACCCGATTGGCCGCGCCGATCCTCGACATTGTCCGATTGCCGACGGCCTTTCCATTCCATGACGCTTCCTCTCCCGCTCACGCATCTTACAATGGGAAGATAGCGGAACTGTTCCACGACGCCAGTGACGTGAAGCGTTTCTTGCACGGCAAGGCCCGCGACCGGAGCGAATTGCCGTCACTCAGCTCTTCGCGTAGCCGTATTCGCCGCCACGCGCCAGCGCATGCTGATAGGCCGGCCGCGCGCGGATCCGTTCCATCCAGCCGCGTAGCACGGAGACATCCTTGGTCCCCGCGATCCGTGTAGTCCCGGCTTCGACCGGAAAACTCATGGCAATGTCGGCGGCGGAAAAATCCTTGCCGGCAAACCAGCCGTCCTTGCCAACCTCGGCAATCCAGAGATCGAGGTGATCGGCGAGTTGCGGATCGATCAGCTTCCTGGCCACACCCGCGCTGATCATCTTGGCCACCGGCTTGATGAAGAAGGGCACCTGCCCCGGAATGCGCGCAAAGATCAGCTTCATCACCAGAAGCGGCATGGCCGAACCCTCGGCATAATGCATCCAGTAGCGATACCGCAGCCGCTGGTCCGTGCCGGCCGCCGGTCGCAGGCCTTCGCCGCCATAGGTCTCGATCAGATATTCCATGATCGCGCCGCTTTCTGCGACCACCCGTCCATTGTCCTCGATGACAGGTGACTTGCCGAGTGGATGGATGGCCTTCAATTCCTTCGGCGCGAGATACTCCTTCGTGCGATGATAGACCTTGACCTGGTAGTCGAGCCCGAGCTCTTCCAGCAGCCAGAGAATGCGGTGGGCGCGGGAATTGTCCAGGTAATGCACGGTGATCATCAGGCAGGATCCTTGGATTGTCGTTGATTGAACTATCACAGACGTCGAGCCAAACCGCCAAGTTTCTCGCGCATGGCTGCCGGAACGCAGCGTGCCTACCCTTGGCACACTCGATCCCGCATGCAAGTCTCGTCTGGAACTGCACTTTGGGAGGAGTGACGAATGAAGGCGATGCGACTGGAGGCGACCGGACGACTTTTCACCCGCGAGATCGACAAACCCGCGCCCGGGCCGGACGAACTCCTGGTAAGGGTCGAGGCCTGCGGTGTCTGCGGCACCGATCGACACCTCTTCAAGGGTGAGTTTCCCTGCACGCCGCCTGTCACCTTGGGCCACGAATTCAGCGGCATCGTCGAAGAACTCGGGGCAGGTGTGACCGGCTTTGACATCGGTGACCGCATCACCGGTGATCCGAACATCGCCTGCGGCCGCTGCAGCCACTGTGTCAACGGAAGGGTCAACCTCTGCCGAAACCTACGGGCCATCGGCATCCACCGCGACGGTGGTTTCGCCGATTATGTCATCGTCCCCCAGAAGCAGGCCTTCCTGCTTCCCGCCGATCTCGACCCGATGCATGGCGCCTTTTGCGAACCCCTCGCCTGTTGTCTGCACGGCATCGATCTCGCGGAAATCAAGACCGGCGCATCGGTCGTGGTTCTCGGCGGTGGCGTCATCGGATTGCTGACGGTCCAGCTGGCCCGTCTCGCGGGCGCAACGACGGTCATCCTCGTGACGCGTCAGGCGAGCCGCCGCAGCCTTGCCGAAGACCTCGGCGCCACGGCGAGCGTCGATCCGGCAGCGGGTGACGTGATTACACAGATTGCAGGCGAAACGGGCCTCGTGCCCGGAGGCGTCGACGTCGTTATGGAATGCGCCGGTGTTGGCGAGACGGTGATCCAGGCGACGAAACTCGTGCGTCCCGGCGGCACCGCCGTCATTCTGGGCGTCATGCCCCAGGGCGAAACGATCGAAATCGAGCCTTTCGACCTTCTCTTTCGGGAGGTGAAACTGGTGACCTCCTTCCTCAACCCCTTCACCCATCGGCGGGCTGCGGACCTGATCGCCTCGGGCACAATCGAGATTGACAAGCTCATCTCGCGCAAGATCTCACTCGACGAGGCCCCTGACGTCGTCGGCAATCCGCCAAGGCCTGGCGAGGTCAAGGTGTTGGTGGTGCCCGGCCTCTGATTAGATGATCGGGCGCTTGTCCTTCCAGGGCCGCGCCTGTTCCAGCTGACCTGCCAGCGAAAACAATGTATCCTCGTCGGCAAAGCGGCCGACGAACTGCATGCCGATCGGCAAGCCCTCCGGCGACCAGCCCACCGGCACCGACATGGCCGGTTGGCCTGTGACATTGAAGACCGGCGTCCAGGGAATGAACTCGAAGGTCTGGGCCGCCAGCTGCTCGGCAATGCCAAGCTTCTTCAGCAGGCGACCGCCGCCGACATGGCCGAGCACCGTCAGCAGTTTCTTCTCGATGGCACTCGGCTGCAGCGCGCCGATCGTCACCGGCAATGACGACAGCACCGGCGTCATCAGCACGTCGACATCATCGAAGAAACCGAGAACCGAACGGGCCGAGAGCGCCAGGTAGCGATGCGCCGTGATGAGGTCGGCCGCCGTGAAACCCTGACCCAGCAGCCCCATGCCGAACGTCGAGGCATCGTAATCGCCGGGTCGGATCTTCACGCCGAAGGTCTTCGCGGTAAACTCGATATCGGCCCGGAGTTCGCCTGCAAGTGCCGTCAGGAAAGCCATGGAGAAAGCCTCGCGCTCGACGGGCGGGGCCGCCTCGATCACCTCGTGACCCATTTCGACGAGCAGCGCCACCGCCTCGTCGAAGGCGGCGATGACCTCCGGCGCGACGGCCTTGCCGAGCATGGGCTCGCGGGAAACCGCAATCCGAAGCTTTGCAGGCGCCCGATGCACCGCATCGAGAAACGTGCCCTCATGGAGCGGCAACGGATGCGGCGAGCCGCGATCCGGCCCGTGCGTGGCGTCGAGCACGGCCGCACTGTCCCTGACCGAGCGCGTCAGCACATGTTCGACGGCAAAGCCCGACCAGGCCTCGCCGATGAAGGGGCCGGCCGGCGTGCGTCCGCGCGTCGGCTTCATCCCGAAAATGCCACAGGCCGAGGCGGGAATACGGATCGATCCGCCACCGTCGCCTCCCGAAGCGATCGGAACCATGCCGGAGGCGACCGCAGCAGCTGAACCTCCCGACGACCCGCCGGGAGTCCGCGCCAGATCCCACGGATTGCGGCATGGGCCGCTTGCCCCGGCTTCGGTATAGGGCGTCAATCCGAACTCGGGCGTATTGGTCTTGCCGGCGATCACGAGACCCGCAGTGCGCCATCGCCGGACCAGTTCAGTGTCGCCTGTTGCTTTCCTGGAAGCCCAAAGCCGGTTGCCGTTGCCGGTCGCCACACCATCTACCTGCGCCAGGAGATCCTTGATGAGGAAGGGCACGCCTGCGAGCGGCCCGTGACCGATCCCCGCTTCGACCTGCCGCCGCGCGTCCTCAAACAGCGGCCGGATCACCGCATTGAGCTGCGGATTGACCTGTTCGATCCGGGCAATGGCCGCCTCGAGCACCTCGGCTGCCGAGACCTGGCCCCGGCGGATCAGATCCGCCAAGCCCAGGCCGTCGTGCTTCCCATAATCTTCGAACATGCCCTGCCCCGTCCCAAATGGATTTGCCAGAGAACTGTTTCGCCATCGAAGGCGCATGGCAAGTCCCGCAGAGCCTACCGGATCAGTCGAATATAAAGAACTACTTAACCATAGCCTCTTAAAGTTCGAACCAAATGCGCGAGAGCCGCCGGTCGGGCGGATCATTGCGCCGAGACAATGCAAGGCTAATGAGGGAACGGCCCATGCTCTTCAGATCCGCCACAAGCCGGAACATCTTTTCGACCGTCGGCCTCGGCGTCGTCACCACGATCGGCGTCGCCGCGACGCTGGTCGGCCTGACCTATGGTCACATCCGCGAAGCCGGCATCAATGAAATGCGGGTGGCCGCATCCGATGCCTCGGGCGACATCGAACAGAGTCTGAAGGCATCCTACCAGATGGTCGAGGGCATGCGGACCTCCGTGGAGGCCCTGCGTGCCAATGGGTTAGCGGACCGCAGCATTGCCATGGCCGTCATGACTGGCGCGCTGGAAGCCTATCCGGGCGCGATCGGCGTCTCGACCGGCTGGGAACCCGATGCCTATGACGGCAAGGATGCTGATTATGTGGGCAAGCCGGTCCATGACGCGACGGGTCGCTTCGTCCCCTACATTTTTCGCTCCGGCGGCGTCATCAAGACCGACGTGCTGGTCGACTATGACAAGCCGGGCGCCGGCGATTACTACCAGCTGCCGGTCAAGACCGGCAAATCCGTGCTCATGGAGCCATACGTCTATCCGGTGGACGGCAAGGACGTGCTGATGACGACGATCTCGGTCCCGATCTTCGATCAGGGCAAGTCGGTCGCCTATATCGGCGCCGACATCGATCTCGACCAGACCGCGACCGACCTTGCGGCCAAGCGTCCGCTGGGAGATGGCTATATTGCCCTCCTCTCCTCCGCCAGTGCCTTTGTCAGCCATCCGGATAAGGATGTGATGGGCAAGGCCTTGAAGGATAGCGGCGTCGATGCCACGGCCTGGGAAGCGGTCCTGAAAACGCCTGGCAGCGTCGGCACCATCATCGACAAGGACGGTGTCGAACGCATGGCGGTCGCGGTCCCGATCGAGCCCTTCCCCGGCGCCGTCTGGAATGTCGTCGTCTCGGTCCCAAGCGCCACGGTTCTCGGCGCCCTGACTGAGACGATCTCCACCTCGGCACTCATCATCACCGGTGCCACTATCCTGCTGATCGTTGTCGGCTGGCTGCTTGCCCGCCGCTTTGTCGGCCGGATCAACCGGGTCATCGGCCAGACGACTGAGATCGCGGCCGGACGACTGGACGTCGAACTCACGGACAAGGATCGGGGTGATGAACTCGGTGACCTCTCCCGTTCGCTCCAGGTGCTCCTGGAAAGCAACCGCAAGAAAATCGACCTTGAGAAGCAAGCCGAAGCGCGCTTCGAGCAGGAGGAGATCGAACGTGTCGAGCGCTCCCGCGGCCACAAGGCCCGTGAGGAAGAAATCCGCCACGTCGTCGATGAGTTGCGTTCAGGCCTCGCTCGCCTCTCCGACGGCGACATGACGGTCCGCCTCGAGAAACCCTTCTCGCCGGCCCTCGACGAGATCCGCGTCAACTTCAACGATTCGATCGAGAAGCTGCGCGCCGCGATGATCTCCTTCCGCGACAACGCGACCACGATCGAGAACGGCTCGAACGAGATCCGCTCCGCCGCCGACGATCTCGCCCGTCGCACCGAACAGCAGGCCGCCTCTGTCGAAGAGACTTCCGCCGCCCTCTCGCAGATCACCCGCTCGGTCAAGGAATCGACCCAGCGCGCGGAAGAGGCCGGCCAGCAGGTCAGCCGCACCAAGGAAAGCGCCGAACGCTCCGGCGAAGTGGTGCGCTCCGCGATCGACGCGATGAGCGCAATCGAACAGTCCTCGCAGTCGATCTCCAACATCATCGGCGTCATCGACGAAATCGCCTTCCAGACGAACCTTCTGGCGCTCAATGCAGGCGTCGAAGCCGCGCGTGCAGGTGAAGCCGGCAAGGGGTTTGCCGTCGTTGCCCAGGAAGTCCGGGAACTCGCCCAGCGCTCTGCCAATGCGGCGAAGGAGATCAAGACCCTGATCACGGCCTCCGGCGAACAGGTCAAGCATGGCGTCTCGCTCGTCGACCAGACCGGCGAGGCCCTGTCTGCCATCGTCGCCGAGGTTCAACAGATCAACACGAACGTGCACGCGATCGTCGACGCTGCCCGCGAACAGTCGACCGGCCTTCACGAAATCAACTCGGCGGTCAACATCATGGACCAGGGCACGCAGAAGAATGCTGCCATGGTCGAGGAGACCAATGCGGCCTCACACACGCTGGTCACCGAAGTGCAGTCCCTCTCCGCCCGCCTCGCGCAGTTCAACCTGGGCTCGACCATGCGCCACGCGGCGGCACCCGCTCCGTCGGCCAGATCCTATGCTGCGCCGTCCACACCAGCGCGACCCACCGCCACCTCGCAGGCAACCCGTCCCGTCGCCTCTCCCGCCCGCGCCCTTGCCGGCAAGATCGCATCGGCTATGGGCGCCAAGCCCGCTCCGAGCGGACAGGAGTGGGAAGAGTTCTGATTTCTGTCCTCAGGGCCAAAACAACAGAATGGCGGGTTCAACCCGCAATTTCCGTTTTAAAGGTCAAGCCTCACCCGGCGCGAAGGTGAGAAGTTCCTCGAAATGGTTCATGTCGTCGAAGGCGCAGAAGGCTGGCGCCCTGAGTTCGATGACAGGCGAACGCTGCCGGATTTCCTCGGCGATCTCGTCCAGAAACGGCACCCATGCGGCCATGGTCTCATCGTCGAAACGCTCGATCATGTAGGCGAAGGTAATGTGGAAGACGTAGCTGTCGTGGTCCGGATGCCGATAGCCGAGCAAGTCCGCAAACCGGTTCCGCCAGTCCTTGAGAACCGCCCGGTCCCGCTCCGTCACACCGTCGACCGTCAACCCGTTCGGCGTCGCATGCGTGACCTCGACCGCGAAGGCTTCGCCCGGCTCGAACCGCGCCAGCCGATCCATGAAGATCGCCGTCATGTCGTCGATCGGTGTTTCAAGCGGAACATCCCCCGGCCAGTAAGGCAGCGCCCGCCGTGTCTCGATGATCCCTTGGAAAAGCGTCATGTGAAGGCTGGACTCGGCCGTAAAGGCGAGTTTGGCTGCACCGGACATGGCCTGATATCGGGCCCGGGCGTCTAGGATGGCAGAAGCACTCTCCGAGCCCTCGATGAGGTGGCTAACGACAGTGTTTCCGCGCTCGCGCAGGAAGGTGCCGGAGAGATCGTAACGCTGGCCGAGATGGGGACTGGGCCGATCATTGAGCGTCCGTGAAGCGAAACGCAGATGAGGAGGGAGATGCAATGTCATGGGCGAGGATCCTTGGATAGCGTCGGCTTCCGATATGGCACAACTGAGAAACTCATGTGACAGGCAGGCTCCGCGTCCAGGATGTTTCCCCCTCCCCAACTTTCCTGTCGGCGGCAGCAAATATGGGGTTCCTTCCGATCGAACATTTCCCTATAAGCCGCTTCTAGCCTGAAAAGACCATCTCTCTGCGCCCGGCCGGTGACCTCCCTCACCCAGGCCGGTTTTTCGCGCAGGTCAAAGAACGGATAGAGCCATGCCCAAGCGCCAAGATATCAAGTCCATCCTCATCATTGGCGCGGGGCCGATCGTCATTGGCCAGGCATGCGAATTCGACTATTCCGGCACCCAGGCCGTCAAGGCGCTGAAGGAAGAAGGCTACCGGGTCATTCTGGTGAATTCCAACCCGGCCACCATCATGACCGACCCGGGCCTCGCCGACGCGACCTATGTCGAGCCGATCACGCCGGAGGTCGTCGCCAAGATCATCGCCAAGGAACGCCCGGACGCGCTGCTCCCCACCATGGGCGGCCAGACGGCACTCAACACCGCGCTCTCCCTGAAGCGAATGGGCGTGCTCGATCGCTACAATGTCGAGATGATCGGCGCAAAACCCGCGGCCATCGACATGGCCGAAGACCGCGCCCTCTTCCGCGAAGCCATGACCCGCATCGGGCTCGAAACCCCGAAGTCGATGCTCGCCAACGCGACCGAGATCAAGGACGCCGACCGCAAGACGCACGAGGCCGCCCGCAACGAGGTGAAAGCCAAGCTGTCAGGCGCCGAGCTCGACAAGGCGCTCGACGAACTCGAAAACCAGTGGAACCTCGGCGAGACCGACCGCAAGCAACGCTACATGGCCCATGCCATGGCGATCGCCGCCCAGGCCCTCGACGTCGTCGGCCTGCCCGCCATCATCCGCCCGTCCTTCACCATGGGCGGCACCGGCGGCGGCATTGCCTACAACCGCTCTGAATTCTACGAGATCATCAATTCCGGCCTCGACGCCTCGCCGACAACGGAAGTCCTCATTGAGGAATCGGTCCTCGGTTGGAAGGAGTATGAAATGGAGGTCGTCCGCGACAAGGCGGACAACTGCATCATCATCTGCTCGATCGAGAACATCGACCCGATGGGCGTCCACACCGGAGACTCCATCACCGTCGCCCCCGCGCTGACCTTGACCGACAAGGAATACCAGATCATGCGCAACGCCTCGATCGCGGTTCTCCGTGAGATCGGCGTTGAAACCGGCGGCTCGAACGTCCAGTTCGCCGTCAACCCGGCCGATGGCCGCCTCGTCGTCATCGAAATGAACCCGCGCGTCTCGCGCTCGTCGGCTCTGGCCTCCAAGGCGACCGGCTTCCCGATCGCCAAGGTCGCCGCCAAGCTTGCCGTCGGCTACACGCTGGACGAACTCGAAAACGACATCACCGGCGGTGCGACACCGGCCTCCTTCGAACCGTCGATCGACTACGTCGTTACCAAGATCCCGCGTTTCGCCTTTGAAAAATTCCCCGGCGCCTCGCCGACACTGACGACAGCGATGAAGTCGGTAGGCGAAGTCATGGCGATCGGCCGCACCTTTGCCGAATCGCTGCAAAAGGCCCTGCGTGGCCTCGAAACCGGTCTCACCGGCCTCGACGAAATCGAAATCCCCGGCCTGGGTGCAAACGGTGATAGCGCCGATGACAAGAATGCCATCCGTGCAGCCATCGGTACGCCGACACCGGACCGCCTGCGCATGGTCGCCCAGGCGCTGCGCCTCGGCATGTCGCCGGAAGAAGTGCATGAAAGCTGCAAGATCGATCCGTGGTTCATCGCCCAGTTTAAGGCGATCGTCGACATGGAAGCTCGTGTCCGTGAACATGGTCTGCCGGAAGACGCGGAAAACCTGCGCACGCTGAAGGCCATGGGCTTCTCCGACGCCCGCCTTGCCTCGCTGTCCGGCAAGCGCCCGAAGGAAGTCGCCGAGCTGCGCAACGGCTTGAACGTGCGTCCGGTCTTCAAGCGCATCGACACCTGCGCTGCCGAATTCGCCTCGCCGACCGCCTATATGTATTCGACCTATGAGACGCCCTTCGTCGGCGAACTGCGCTCGGAAGCCCAGGTCTCCGACCGCAAGAAGGTCGTCATCCTCGGCGGTGGTCCGAACCGCATCGGCCAGGGCATCGAGTTCGACTATTGCTGCTGCCATGCCGCCTTCGCCCTGAAGGATGCCGGCTTTGAAGCGATCATGATCAACTGCAACCCGGAAACAGTCTCGACCGACTACGACACCTCCGACCGCCTCTATTTCGAGCCGCTGACGGCCGAAGACGTGATCGAGATCCTGCGCGCCGAGCAGGAAAAGGGCGAAGTCGTCGGCGTCATCGTCCAGTTCGGCGGCCAGACCCCGCTGAAGCTTGCCGAAGCACTGGAAAAGAACGGCATCCCGATCCTCGGCACCGCCCCCGACATGATCGACCTTGCCGAAGACCGCGACCGCTTCCAGAAGCTTCTGATGAAGCTTGACCTCAACCAGCCGAACAATGGCATCGCCTACTCGGTCGAGCAGGCCCGCTTGGTCGCCACGGAAATCGGCTTCCCGCTGGTCGTGCGCCCGTCCTACGTGCTCGGCGGCCGCGCCATGCAGATCATTCACAATGAGAGCATGCTGCAGTCCTACCTGCTCGACACGGTTCCGGGCCTCGTGCCCGAGGACATCAAGCAGCGCTACCCGAACGACAAGACCGGCCAGATCAACACCCTGCTCGGCAAGAACCCGCTGCTGTTCGACAGCTACCTGACCAATGCCATCGAAGTCGACGTCGACGCGCTCTCCGACGGCGAGAATGTCTTCGTCTCCGGCATCATGGAGCATATCGAGGAAGCCGGCATCCATTCGGGTGACAGTGCCTGCTCGCTGCCCTCGCGTTCGCTCTCCAAGGCTACGCTCGACGAACTGGAACGCCAGACGGCTGCCATGGCCAAGGCGCTCAATGTCGGCGGCCTGATGAACGTCCAGTATGCGATCAAGGACGACGTGATCTACGTTCTCGAAGTCAACCCGCGCGCCTCGCGCACGGTGCCCTTCGTCGCCAAGACCATCGGCGCCCCGATTGCCAAGATCGCCGCCCGCATCATGACCGGCGAGAAGCTGGATGACGCGATCGCCGCCTATGGCAAGAAGCCGGACCCGCGCAACCTCAACCACATCGCCGTCAAGGAAGCCGTCTTCCCGTTTGCCCGCTTCCCCGGCGTCGACACGCTGCTCGGCCCGGAAATGCGCTCGACCGGCGAAGTCATGGGCCTCGACACCGACTTTGCGCTCGCCTTCGCCAAGAGCCAGCTCGGAGCATCCGTCGAACTGCCGCGCGACGGCACGGTCTTCGTCTCCGTGCGTGACGAGGACAAGGCGCGTGTCCTGCCGGCCATCCTGATCCTGACCCAGATCGGCTTCAAGGTCATGGCAACCGGCGGCACCCAGCGCTTCCTCGCGGAAAACGACATTCCGGCGATCAAGATCAACAAGGTGTTGGAAGGCCGTCCGCATATCGAGGACGCGATCCGCAACCGTCAGGTCCAGCTGGTCATCAACACGACCGACGGCAACAAGGCGATCTCGGATTCGAAGTCACTCCGCCGCGCCGCCCTTATGCAGAAGGTGCCCTACTACACGACCATGGCAGGCGCGCTTGCGGCGGCCGAAGCCATCCGGGCGCTCAAGGGCGGCCAGCTCGAGGTTCGCCCGCTGCAGAGCTATTTCTGAGGCACGACTTTGACGGTGGAAATCTGTCTCTGACGCCTATGTAAAAGAGGATAGCCCTCTTTGCTGGCAGACGAGACAGGTCCACCGTCATGTTTCTCGATCTCAACAACTACACGCCGCGATCGGATCCGCCTGCAGGCCCGGAGCGCCTGTCCCTGACCCCGCGTCAGCAGAAGACGCTGATGATCATCGTCGGGATCAACATAATGCTGCTCTTCGTCGCCCCGATCGGTGGGGCCACCATCATTTCGGCGCTCTTCGAACTTTGGAGTTGATGCTTCAAAGCGGGCGTATCGTGCAGCTCTCTCCCGAAACTTCAGACGAAAGGTGTGGCGAGCGCAGACCCGGACGCGCACCGCACGTCTCAACCGCAAAATTTCACTCTTCCTCGACACGTCGGCTTGACGATCGGCATCGCGGACCTTAAATAAACCACTTAGTTAATTAACCGGTTGGATAACCATGAGCAGCGATCCTTTGTCCTTGACGTTGGCCGCCCTGGCCGACCCGACACGGCGCGCAATCCTCGCGCGGCTTACCACCGGCGAAGCCACCGTCAATCAACTGGCAGAACCCTTCGACATGAGCCTTCCAGCTGTTTCCAAACACCTGAAGGTTCTGGAACGGGCGAAGCTCATTTCCCGCGGGCGCAGTGCACAGTGGCGCCCCTGCCGACTGGAACCCGAGCCCCTGAGAGCCGTCGATGGCTGGCTCGGTGATTATCGCGAGCTTTGGGAGCACAGGCTTGACCGCCTGGAAGATTATCTGGCCGCAATTCAGAAGGAACGCGAAGACGTGAAGGATGATGAAGAATGACTGACAAGCTGGAAATCGTGAACGAACGTCTGCTCCCCGCAGACCCGTCAGCCGTATTCAACGCGATTGCTAACCCAAAGCTGCTGGCGCAGTGGTGGGGACCGCACGGCTTTACCAATCGCATCGACGAATTCGACTTTCGCGCCGGCGGCGATTGGCGCGTGACCATGACATCATCTGACGGCACCGATTTCGCCAACCGGTGGACCTTTCAAGACATCGAACCCGAACGTCGCGTGGTCGCCCTTCACCATGAACCGATGCACGTCTTCACGCTGGAGATGACATTCGAGGGCACGGCCTCGGGCACACGTCTGAAATGGCGCATGCTGTTCGAGCCGACGGAGGAAAACCGGGAGATCGAGAAATTCATTCACGCCGCCAATGACCAGAATTTGGAACGCCTCGAACAGGTCCTGCAAGAAGGAAACCAATGAGATGACGAGCACACAGGATCCTGCCCGCATCCTGGAGGTCGAGCGTCTCGTCGCCGCTCCCATCGATCTTGTCTTCGAGATGTTTACAGATGCCCGCCATCTCGATGCATGGTGGGGTCCGGATGGTTTCCAGAACGAAACCCACGAGATGGATTTTTCGGTCGGCGGGTTCTGGCGCTATACCATGCATGGCCCGGACGGCAAGGATTGGCCGAACTGGATACGCTATCAGGACATCGCACCGCCGACCCGCATCGCCTATGAGCACGGTGGCGAGATGGGAGAGCCCGCACATTTCGATGGCGTCATCACCCTTCGCGATGAAGGTGGGCAGACCCGCGTCATCCTGCCCCTCATCTTCCCGACGCAGGAGGCGCGCGACGCAACCTTCAAGTTCGGCGCAGTGGAGGGTGGCAAGCAGACGCTTGCCCGTCTGGCCGCCTATGCCGCAGAGCGCCACGCCGCGACGAAAGGCACCTGAAGCTTAGAGGCTCACCTCGGGCGCTTCTGTTTCGCCAGAATGGCAAGCGCGATGCCGCCAATGACACAGGCACCCGCCACGACGAAATGCAGCGTCAGCCGCTCATTGAGGAACAGGATCGCACCGAGCGCGGCAATCACAGGCACTGAGAGCTGGATCAGCGCCGCCTGGAAGGTCTCAAGACCCCTGAGCGCCCGATACCAGATCGCATAGCCAAGCCCCGACGCGACGATGCCAGACGCCAGCGCGAGGAGCACCCCGGTCGGCGTCGCTGTCTCATGAAGGGCTGCGACCACAGCGAGCGGCAGACAGAAGGCGGAGGCCCGGACAAAATTACCAGCGGTCTCGCCGATCGGATCCTGCGATCCGCGGCCACGCAACGTGTAGACAGCCCAGGCAACGCCCGAGGCGATCATCAGAAAACAGCCGACCGGGTCCGGCCGCCCCACTCCGGGCAGAATGAGATAGACGAAAGCGGCAAACGCGACGGCGAAGCCGATCACTTCCCGCAGGCTCGGACGATCGCCCTTGAACAACCCGAATGCGACCATGCTGGCCTGCACGGAGGAAAAGAGGATCAAGGCGCCGGTCGCGGCTCCGAGGGAGAGATAGGCGGCGGAAAAGGCGATGGCATAGATGAAAAGCGCCGTTGCCGCCCACCAATCCCCCGGCAAGGCAGGCCCCGTTGTGCGAGAAATGGTCTGCCCGCGCCGCATCAAACCATAGAGCACGACCGCCCCCGAGATGATCCTGACGGCCGTATACCCGGCGGCCTCGATCGAAACGTCACCCAGAGCCTCGCGAGCCAGAAGCGAGTTCGCGGCGAACGCAAGCATGGCCATAGCGGTCAAGACGATTGTCGATTGCAAAGCCATCTCCCTCCGACAGCCTGCAGCGGTGTCGTTGGGTCCGCAGGATCGAACCCGTGTTAAACGCGAGCCTCTTCCGCTTGACAAGCCGACAACGGCAGAACAATCGGCAGCTGCACAGCTGTCATCGCGGACGCCTTCGTTGGGGCCAATACGATCACGGCGCGTGATCCATCCCATCAAAATTTGACGTTTGTCGAAACGCATGCACTACGGCAATCTGCCGCAGTTTGAATTGAGAGATTGCCCTGATGTCCGCGACTATTGACGTTGGCGCCCAAAAGGCGACGCGCCGGGAATGGATCGGTCTTCTGATCCTGTCCATTGCCTGTCTGATCTATTCGATGGACCTCTCGGTCCTCTTCCTCGCCATGCCGGCGATCGTGTCCGATCTCGATCCGTCGGCGACCCAGCTGCTATGGATCAACGATATCTATGGCTTCATGGTCGCCGGCTTTCTCGTCACCATGGGCACGCTCGGCGACCGCATCGGCCGGCGCAAGGTGCTCCTGATCGGCGCCTTCTTCTTCGGCGCAGCCTCGGTCTTTGCAGCCTTCGCCAATACCGCCTCCATGCTCATCGTCGCCCGCGCCCTTCTTGGCATCGCCGGCGCCACGATCGCCCCTTCGACCCTCTCTCTCGTCGTCAACCTGTTTCGAGACGAGAGCGAACGCAACCGGGCGATCAGTATCTGGGGCACGGCTTTTGCGCTCGGCGGCCTGATCGGCCCGCTGATCGGTGGTGTTCTCCTGCAATATTTCCACTGGGGATCGGTTTTCCTGATCAACGTGCCGATCATGGCAGCGCTTTTGGCCAGCGCTCCCTTCCTTCTGCCGGAATACAAGGACGAGAACGCCGGGCGCCTCGATCTGCTCAGCGTAGGCCTCTCACTCCTGACCGTCCTGCCCGTTGTCTACGGCTTCAAGAAAATGGCGGCCGAAGGCTTCGAACTGATCCAGCTCCTGCCGATCCTCTTCGGCCTTGCCGTCGGCGTGGTCTTCATCAAGCGTCAGAAGGTGCTCGAACACCCGATGATCGATCTCGCCCTCTTCAGGATCCCAGCCTTCAGCGCCTCGCTGATGGTGAATCTGGCCGGCGTCTTCTTCATCTTCGGCATCTTCCTGTTCCAGAACCTTTACTTGCAGCTTGTGATCGGCCTGACACCGCTCAAGGCTGCGCTGTGGTCCATCCCCTCTTCGCTTGTCTTCACCGTGATGTCCTTCCAGGCCTGGCGCGTGACGAACAAGCTGGGGCCGGTTAAGACCGTGCTCCTCGGTCTGGTGGTCAACGCCCTCGGCACCGGGCTCATGGCGATCGCCGCCTGGCATTCGAGCCTCGTCGGCGTGCTCGGCGCCAGCATGATCATGGGTCTCGGCTTCGTCCCCGTCATCCTCACAACGACGGGCCTCATCGTCGGCACGGCCCCACCGGAGCGCGCCGGCTCGGCGTCGGCGATATCGGAAACCAGTGCGGAATTCGGCGGTGCGCTGGGTGTCGCAGTCCTCGGCAGCCTGGGCACGCTCTTCTACCGTTTCGGCATGCAGGATGCGGACCTCGGCGGATTGTCCCCCGTCGATCGGGACGCGGTCACCGCGGCACTCGGCACGGCGCTCGAAGTCGCCCGCAATACAGGCAATGAAGCGGCTCCCTGGATCGGAATGGCGCGCGACAGCTTTGCCGGCGGATTTGCGCTTTGTTGTGCGCTGGCGACCGTGACGCTGCTCCTGCTTGCCGCGATCGCTGCCCGCGTCTACGCACGAACGGAACTCGATGAAAGCCGCATCAGCGGCCACTGATGCAAGTATCAAAGTGCAGGCAATGTCTCGGCGAGACGCCGCACGTCCTGGATATCGGACCGGAAGGCCGCCAGACTGCGCGCCTTGAGATCCTCGTCCGGCATTCTAAGTATGGCCGCCGGATGGGTGGTGACGAGCAGCATGCGGCTCTCCTGCATCGGGATCGGCATGCCGCGCACTTCGGCGATCGGTCGGCTTTCGCCGGTCAGCGAGAGATAGGCGGTAGCCCCGAGTGCCACCACGATGCGCGGCTGGATGATCTCGATCTCCTTGGCCACCCACCAACGACAATGCGCGACCTCGCCCGCATCGGGCCGCATGTGAATGCGCCTCTTGCCGCGCCGCTCGTATTTGAAATGCTTGACCGCATTGGTGACATAGACCTGGGTCCGATCGATCCCGGCCGCCTCCACCGCCTCGTCGAAGATCTTGCCGGCGGGACCGATGAAGGGGCGTCCAGCGAGATCCTCGGTATCGCCGGGCTGTTCGCCGACGAAGAGGATATCGGCATCGTCAGGCCCCTCGCCGAACACTGTCTGCGTCGCATGGCAATGCAACGGACAAAGCGTGCAAGCGGACGCCTCTTGACGCAGTCGCTCGAGCGGTGGCAGATCGCTCGCCTTCTCCTCGTCCCGTCCGCGCCACTGCGCCTGCAGCCGCTCGTGAAAGGCCGGCGGCTGGCTCGCCTGCCGCGCCGCCATCTCGGCCACGCGCCGCTCGGCGCCCGCGATCAGGTCCGGAATGAGCGAGGCCTCCGGCATATTCTTCCAGTATTTCTTCGGCATTTCCGACTGCATGGCCCTAATCTTCACCCGCGCCGGATTGAAGATATTGGCGAAATAGGTGCGCCACAGTTCATCCGTTTCGTCCTCACCCTCCGGCCGGGCGGCAGGTTCGCAGGACGTTTTGAGCTCCTGTCCGTTCCAGGCCGCAGACCCCTTCGGCGTGGCGATCAGCCAGTCCATATCGGTGAATCGCCGCTGGAAGAAACCGGCCGTGCGCGCAACGATGAAATGCTCCGGCTCGAACCAGGCGACGAAACGTCGCCGCCCGGCTTGAACGGCCTCCACCTCGCGAAACCGCACGAAAGCCTTCATCTTGTGGCTGTCCCGCCTCACGTTCTTGATCAGGCGGACCACATGCGACACGTCGGCGTCGGGCGTCACCTGCAACAAGTTGCGCTCGCTCTGTAGACGCCAGAGGATGCGATAGAGAAGCGAAAAACGATCCGGATCCGAATGGCAGATCGCCGCTTCTGCCGCCTCGATGAAACTCTTGGGCACGACCAACTCGGACGGTGCAGTTTGCCCAGGCTCCGGCTCTCCAACGACCCCGAAGAGATCTCCGCCCTGCCCCGACAACTGCCAGCGCACCTGCTCCGGCGCGACCGCGTCGACAAGCAAACGGCGAGCAGCATCCCGCCACTCGCTAAACCCGCCCTGCCCCTCAAGCGACACCGTCCGCATCAGAACAGCGACAATTGCTCGGCCGGTGGCGCGAAGACGGATCTGAGATCCGACCGGTCGAGGCTGCGATTGGGCGACCAGCCTTCCGCGACGATGAAGGACCGCACCTTCTTCAGTGACACGCCGAGGCGCGCCAGATCTTCCAGACGCACCCGCCGATGCCGGCGGGCAGACAAGAGCCCCCTGACCGTCTTCGTGCCGAAGCCGGGCACACGCAACAGCGTCTCGCGATCCGCCGTGTTGACATCGACCGGAAAGCGGTCACGGTTGGCGAGTGCCCAGGCCAGCTTCGGATCCAGCTCCAGGTCGAGCATCCCGCCCTGCCCGATCGACGAGATCTCATCGACCGAGAAACCGTAGAACCGATAAAGCCAGTCGGCCTGATAGAGGCGATGTTCGCGCATCAGGGGCGGCTTGATCAGCGGCAGGTTTTTCGAACTGTCCGGGATCGGGCTGAAGGCGGAGTAATAGACACGCTTCAAGCCGTAGGAGCTGTAAAGCCGCGCGCTCGACCCGAGGATCGTCGCATCATCGGCCCCATCCGCCCCGACAATCATCTGCGTACTCTGGCCGCCCGGCACGAACCTCTTGCGCCGACCGGTATGCGTCGGCTCACGCGCCTCGTCGATCTTCAGCCTCAGATCCGCCATCGACCGGCGAATGTTCACGGGCCGCTTCTCCGGAGCATAACGTTCAAGCCCGTGATCGGTCGGCAGCTCGATGTTGATCGACAGGCGGTCGGCATAGAGCCCTGCCTCCTCGACCAGATGGGCGGAGGCCTCGGGGATCGTCTTCAGGTGAATATAGCCACGAAAATCATGCTTGGTCCTCAAGTCGCGGGCGACCTTGACCATCTCCGCCATCGTGTCGTCGGACGAGCGGATGATACCGGACGACAGGAACAGACCTTCGATGTAATTGCGCCGATAAAACTCGATCGTCAGCCACACCACTTCATCCGGCGTGAAGCGCGCGCGCTCCACATTGCTCGAAGAACGATTGATGCAGTAGGCGCAGTCGTAGATACAGAAATTGGTGAGTAGGATCTTCAACAAGGAGATGCATCGACCATCCGGTGCATAGGCATGGCAGATGCCCGAACCCTCCGTCGAACCGAGACCGCCGGAGGCCGCGGAGTCGCGCTTGGTCGTCCCGCTCGAAGCGCAGGAGGCATCGTATTTCGCAGCGTCGGATAGGATGGCAAGACGTTCTTTGAGCGACTTCTTCATAAGAATGTTCTCTAAATGTTCTGCTGCGCTTCGTCAAGGAAGCGACGTGCGACATTCTGTCCAGCAACGCGCCAAGCTATTGGCTCCATTGCCAAATCCATTCCAAATTGGACGACCGGTGATCGAATGTCGAAAACTCTGGAAATTGCGCCGACCATTCTGCTATAGTCGCCTCCAACGTGATTTGTGACTGGTTCCGCAGCTTTGCTTCGGAACCTGTTTTCTTTTGTGTCCGCTGCGGCGGCCATGAAGACGAAGGAAGAGGACATGGTAGACAAGGTACCGATGACGCAGAACGGCTTCGTCAGGCTCAACGAAGAGTTGCGCTGGCGCCAGCAGGAAGAGCGTCCGCGCATCATCGAGGCGATTGCAGAGGCGCGCGCCCATGGCGACCTTTCCGAGAATGCGGAATATCACGCAGCCAAGGAAGCGCAGAGCCACAACGAGGGTCGCGTCGGCGAGCTCGAAGATCTGATTGCGCGCGCGGAGGTCATCGACCTCTCGAAGATGTCCGGCTCCAAGATCAAGTTCGGCGCAACCGTCAAGCTCATCGACGAGGACACCGACGAAGAGAAGACCTACCAGATCGTCGGCGATCAGGAAGCCGACGTGAAGGCCGGCCGCATCTCGATCTCCTCCCCGATCGCGCGCGCGCTGATCGGCAAGGAAGCAGGCGATAGCATTGAAGTCGTCGCCCCCGGCGGCTCAAAGGCCTACGAGATTCTCGCGGTCAATTGGGGCTGATGCACTGGGCGCCGTGATGCCGAAGACAAAAAGCTACGTGGACCCTGCAGGGGTCCACGTTATCGCGCCCAACTTCAAGCAACGGCTCTCCGGCGTCACCTCGACGATCATCCAGCTCGTACCGGTGCAGAACCGCCTCGGCCAGAAGGTCGCGGTTCTTGGTCCCGGTCTGCCACCGCACCTGCCGCATCTGCGTTTCCGCGATCTCTGGAAGCTCTGGCGCGCGCCTGACGGCAGCAAGAATCGCGTCTGGCATGCGCGTCGCAATCTGGAAATGCTGCCGGGCATCGTCCTGCGCGACATTCTGCGCATGCCCTTGAAGCTCGTCTTCACCTCCGCCTCTCAGCGGAGGCACTCCGGCTGGACCAAGCTCCTGATCCGCCAGATGGACGCCGTAATCGCGACGAGTGCAAAAACTGCAGGTTATCTCGAAGTGCCAAGCACCGTCGTCATGCACGGTATCGACTGCGACAAGTTCCGGCCAGCGGATGACAAAGCGGAAGCTAAGCGCGCCTGCGGCCTCGACCCGACCCTCAGTTACATCGGCTGCTTCGGCCGCATCCGCCACCAGAAGGGCACCGACCTCTTCGTCGACGCGATGATCGAACTCCTTCCCTCTCATCCGGGTTGGGCAGCCATCGTCGCCGGTCGCGCCACCGCAAAGCACATCGACTTCGAAAACGGGCTGAAGGCCAAGGTCAAGGCAGCAGGCCTCGCCGACCGCGTCCTCTTCGTCGGCGAGCACAAGAACATCGCCGACTGGTACCGCGCCCTCGACCTTTTCATCGCCCCTCAGCGCTGGGAAGGCTTCGGTCTGACACCCCTGGAGGCCATGGCGACGGGCGTGCCGGTGGTGGCGACCGATGTGGGAGCATTTTCGGAGTTGATCGTCGAGGGTGAGACCGGAGCAGTCATCCCTGCTAACGACTTGCCCAAGATGCTGTCAGCGACCTCGACATTGCTGGAAGCCCCCGACACCATCCACCATTGGGGTGACATTGCGCAGCGGCATGTCACCCGGAGATTTGCCCTTGAAGGCGAGGCAACATCTCTCGGCGCCCTCTATGGCAAGGTTGCGGCATCCAGCGCATGACGCCCGAGCAGCGGCAATCGAACCCGGCCCGAGTGAACACCGAGAGAGCAATGAAAGCACTGGTTATCAATCTCGAGGCTGCCGTGGAAAGGCGGATCTTCCAGGAAAGGCAACTGAGCCACCTGAACATCGCCTTCGAGCGAATGCCTGCCTTCGACAAGAACGCCGGTGAAACTGCGGACAGTTCCTATTGGGACACCTGGGAGCGGCCTCTTGCACGTGCCGAGCGGGCCTGCCTGCTCAGTCACCAGCAGGCATGGCAGCGCGTCGCCGACCAGAACGAACCGATGCTGGTGTTGGAAGATGATGCCATTCTCTCCGCCAGGGTCCCGACCATGCTCGACAGTCTCAATAGAGCAATTGACATGGATTTCGTCACGCTTGAGACCCGCGGCCGCAAGAAGCTTCTCTCACGCGCAATGGCCCACAGTCCGAAACTGAAGCGGCTTTTTCAGGATCGCTCGGGAGCCGCTGCCTATGTCCTGTGGCCGACCGGCGCGCGCAAGCTGCTGGCCGCGACCGAGACGACCTGCGGCCTGGCGGATGCCGTGATCTGCGCCTGCTACAGCCTCGATGCCTATCAGGCCGTTCCCCCGCTTGCCATCCAGAGCGACCGGGCCGCAGCGGAACGGGTCATTGTCCCGCTTAAGACCAGTTCCTCGATCACGCCGGGAACTGCCGTCCGAAAGAAAGGCAACTGGCGCCACCGCTTGCGCCGCATTCGGGCGCAGTGGAGGATGGGCTTGCGCCAGCTCCAGGTTCTGGGCCGCGCAGAGCGCGTCCTACTCACGGTGGAGCGTCGGGACTTCGACTACCTTGGCCAGCTGGCCGATATCAGCTCGACCACCAACCCGTCCGCTCGCGGTGATGCAAGGCTCTGAGCCGGGCAAAAGCGGTGTCTTCGACCTGCAGCCGATCAAACACGGTTTTCAGAATAAGGCCGACAGCACCTTTCTCCATCAGAGGATCCAGGCGCCAGCGCATGTTGCGCAAGGTGTCGTCCGTGCCGATGGTGAAGCAGGACAGCCCCGAGAACAGCGGAACAAGTTCATCCTGCACCTGCGCCACCTTGACAGGAGATAGCGGAACGGGCTGCCCGTCTGCCAAGACCCGTTCGCTCTCATAAATCTTCACGGTGTTGACCAGCAGTGAGACCAGCGTGGCGAGCGCCCGCGTCTCTCCGTCGGACGCATGGTCGGCGAAGGTGTCGGTTGCCGAGACAAGCCAACGCAGATTGAGCGCATCGCAGAGATAAGCGCCCTCCTCCGTCCATAGCTCTGAAAACTGCGCGAATACCCTGTCGGTATCCACTCCGCGCCGCAGGAGTACGATGAGTTTGGCATGGTGCCATAGCAGCTCGGGATGGCCGGCAAATTCCGCCCTGAGGTTGTCGAGGTGCTCGTCGAGCGACTTCGCCGAGCCACGTGTCTGCCTCGGTCCGTCGCCATTCACCAGCGTCGACTTCATGGCTGCGAAATCGCCAGAGGATTTGACATGCTTCGCCCCGCCCAGGCGCTTGCGATGCCAGTTCAGAGAGAAGAAATGCTCAATTGCCGACTTCTTTCGCGCCAACGTGCTCACCCATGTCTTGTCTATGAATTCCTGTGGCTGGCTGGCCCGACCTGCGGGTGGACCTCAGATTTCCACCAGCCCAACCTTCTTCACCTGCCGGATGGTCAGCATTGTCCTGACAGTGTCGACATGCTCGTTCGCCGTCAGCACCTCGATGACGAAATCCTGGAACCTGGTCAGGTTCTCCGCCACGCAATGGAGCAGGAAGTCGCTGTCGCCGTTCACCATCCAGGCCTGGCGAACGATCGGCCAGCTGTCGGTCGCCGCCGCAAACGCCTTCAGATTGCCTTCCGACTGGTGCTTCAGGCCCACCATGCAGAAGGCGACGAGGTCGTAGCCCAGCCGGCTGGCATTCAAGTCTGCGTGATAGCTTTCGATCACGCCGGCCTCTTCGAGCTTGCGGACCCGCCTCAGGCAAGGCGGCGCCGAAATGCCGACGCGCTCGGAGAGTTCCACGTTGGTCATCCGTCCATCCCGCTGCAGTTCCTTGAGGATCCTGAGGTCGATGGCGTCGAGTTCTACCTTGAGCACGGCCGCTCCTTTTGATGCTGTGTGCGTTTATCTACTCCAACCGGCGCAATAGGCAAGAATCAGGCGCGCTCACGCACAATTATTGCGTGGCATGGCAATGCCCTGTTGCTAATGCCAGCCCGCGCCTTGAATTGCGCCGCGCTTCGATCCTAAATGGGCGCCAGTTGCGCGAGGACCGGACGAGACCCATATCGAGGCCCCGGTCGGCCCCCGTCGATCGAGGACTGCGCGTTGAAAGGAAGCGACATGACTGCCCGCCACACCAAGGTGCTGATCATCGGCTCCGGCCCTGCCGGCTACACCGCAGCGATTTATGCTGCCCGCGCCATGCTGAAGCCGGTCCTCATCGCCGGCATGGAACAGGGTGGCCAGTTGATGATCACGACGGATGTCGAGAACTATCCGGGCTTTGCCGATCCGATCCAGGGCCCCTGGCTGATGGAACAGATGCTCAATCAGGCCGTCCATGTCGGAACCGAGATCGTCAGCGACCTCGTCACCGAAGTCGACACCATCAATCGTCCCTTCACCGTCAAGACCGACAGCGGCCAGGTCTGGACGGCCGATACGCTGATCATTTGTACCGGCGCCAAGGCCAAATGGCTCGGCATTGAAAGCGAGCAGCATTTCCAAGGCTTTGGCGTCTCCGCCTGCGCCACCTGCGACGGCTTCTTCTATCGCAACAAAGACGTGATCGTCGTCGGCGGTGGTAATTCCGCCGTAGAGGAATCCCTCTACCTCTCTCACATCGCGAAGTCGGTCACCGTCGTGCATCGCCGCGACAGCTTCCGCTCGGAAAAGATCCTGCAGGAACGCCTCTTCGCCAAGGACAATATCCGTGTCCTCTGGAACACCACCGTCGAGGAAATCACCGGCGCGCCCGCCAAGCCGCCCATGCCGCCATCGGTCTCCGGCGTCAGGCTCAAGGACCAGCTCACGGGTGCCGTCACCGACATGCCAATCGACGGCGTCTTCGTCGCCATCGGCCATGCGCCGGCCGTAGAACTGTTCAAGGGCAAACTCAAGATCAAGTCCAACGGCTATCTCTGGACTGCCCCCGACTCGACCGCGACCGACGTGCCCGGCATCTTCGCCGCCGGTGACGTGACCGATGATGTCTACCGTCAGGCGATCACCGCCGCCGGCATGGGATGCATGGCGGCGCTGGAAGCCGAACGCTACCTGTCGGCAATCCCGGTGGATGCGCAGCAAGCCGCGGAGTAGACGACATGAGAGGGGGTGGCATGCCGTTGGACTGGGACAAACTGCGCATTTTCCACGCGGCTGCCGAGGCCGGGTCCTTCACCCATGCCGCCGACAAGCTTCATCTCTCCCAGTCGGCGATCAGCCGCCAGGTTTCGTCTCTGGAACAGGATATCGGCGTCAAGCTCTTTCACCGCCATGCCCGCGGTCTGATCCTGACCGAACAAGGCGAACTGCTCTATCGGACGGCGCATGACGTCCTGATGAAGCTGCAGACCGTGAAAATGCAGCTCACGGAAACGACCGAAAAGCCGAGCGGCAAGCTGCGCGTCACGACCACCGTCGGCCTTGGCCAGGGCTGGCTCACCGACAAGGTGCAGGAATTCCTGCAGCTCTATCCGGAAATGTCGATCCAGCTGATCCTCGATAACGAGGAACTGGACGTCAACATGCGCCATGCCGACTGCGCCATTCGCCTGCGCCAGCCGCAGCAATCGGACCTGATCCAGCGTAAGCTCTTCACGGTGCATATGCATGTCTATGCGGCGCCGTCCTATATCAACCGCTACGGCGAACCGCAGTCGATCGAGGATCTCGACAACCACAAGATCATTTCCTTCGGCGAACCCGCGCCGAACTATCTGCTCGACGTCAACTGGCTGGAAACGGCCGGCCGCTCGTCCGACAATGCCCGGATGCCACATCTGCAGATTAACAGCCAGACCTCGATCAAACGCGCCTGCCTGCTCGGCATCGGCATCGCCATGCTGCCGGACTACATCGTCGGCCGAGATCCCGGCCTCGTACAACTTGCAATTCCGGCTGACATCCCCTCCTTCGACACATATTTCTGCTATCCCGACGAAATCAAGAACGCCGCAAAGCTTAAGGCTTTCAGGGATTTCATTGTCGCCAAGGCCCGCAACTGGAACTTCTGAAGTAGCCATTCCGCTGCCTTTTTGCGTCTCCAGCACACAGGCCTGCAACTCACGCATGTCTGACATGCATAAAAAAGCATTGTTCCCTGCACAAAAAACCACCATATCGCACACAGCTGATGCACATGGTGGCTTTTTCCTCCCAGTTCCACCGCACCAGCTGTTCCCCTCTGGAGGTTTTTGACCTTCACAATTTAAAGGGCCCTGGTTTTCCGGTGGCCCTCTTTTTTTGTTTTCTCGATGGAACGATAAGTCCGATTCCACGTTAATGCGTCAGGCTGAACTGACGCCGTCTGCACAACTGCGGGCGCCGGTGTTCACGCCGCCGCAAACTTGATTTGGCTGCTCGCATTGGAGGGGACATGTTCCTGGAGGACGTGATGAAGGCGCTGGCACACCCGGCCCGTATGGAAATGTTGATCTGGTTGAAAAAGCCAATGGAATTTTTCGGCGTCCCCGAGGACGACGCTGTCGACGGCATAAGTGCCGGACAGTTCGAGCGTTCGGGCCTCTCCCAGTCTGCCGTGTCCGCCCATCTCGCAACCCTGCAGCGTGCTGGCCTGATCAGCTCCAAGCGCGTTGGACAGCGTGTTCTGTATCGCCGCAACGAAGATGCCATTGCAGAGTTCGTCAAGACCTTGAATGGAACACTCTGAAGTCCCACATCGGGCTTCCCAATGAACCTTCCTATCATTGGAAACTCCCGAGAGGTTTCATGTCCAAGCTTTTTGAACCGACATCCGTCGGCGGCATTCCGCTTTCCAACCGCATTGCCATGGCGCCGCTGACGCGCAATCGTTCGCCGGGCGCCGTCCCGAACGATCTGAACATCGAATACTATCGCCAGCGCGCGACCGCCGGCCTGATCATCAGCGAAGGCACGGCAATCACCCATCAGGCGCAAGGCTATGCCGATGTGCCGGGGCTCTACAAATCCGAAGCCATCGAAGGCTGGAAGAAGGTGACCGACGCCGTGCATCAGGCGGGCGGCAAGATCGTCACCCAGATCTGGCATGTCGGCCGCATCTCGCACACCAGCCTGCAACCTGATAACGGCAAGCCGGTTGCCCCCTCCTCCATTGCCGCCAAATCCAAGACCTATATCCTGAACGCCGACGGCTCCGGTGCCTTCGTGGAAACGTCCGAGCCCCGTGCGCTCGAGACCGCCGAACTTCCCGGCATCATCGAGGACTATCGCAAGGCGGCCCGTGCGGCAGTCGAGGCGGGTTTCGACGGTGTCGAGATCCACGCGGCCAATGGCTACCTGCTCGAGCAGTTCATGCGTTCGAACAGCAACCAGCGTACGGATGAATATGGCGGCTCGATAGAGAACCGCATCCGCCTGACGCTCGAAGTCGTCGAAGCCGTGATCAAGGAAATTGGCGCCGACAAGACCGGCATCCGCATTTCGCCGACCACGCCGGCCAACGACGTCTCCGACCCCGATCCCAAGGCCGTCTACACCGCGCTCGTGGAAGCGCTGGCGAAACACGATCTGGCCTTCGTGCATGTCATCGAAGGCGCGACCGGCGGCCCGCGTGACGTCCTACCCTTCGACTGGAAGGCCCTGAAGGCCGCCTATCGTGACGCCGGCGGCAAGGGTGCCTGGATCGTCAACAACGGCTATGACCGCGCCTCGGCGATTGAGGCTGTCGACAGCGGCTACGCCGATCTCGTGGCCTTCGGCCGCCCCTTCATTGCCAACCCGGACCTCGTCCGTCGCCTGAAGGAAGATGCCGCGCTTAATCCTCTGGATCAGGCCACGTTGTATGGCGGTGGGGCCCAGGGTTACACCTCCTATCCGGCACTCGCCTGATACACAGTGGGCTCCCGCGAACCGGGAGCCCTCATTCTTTGTGGATCTTCAGCAAGCTCAACGACGAAACGCCAGCCTCCAGACAAGGCTTGCTGCAAGCAATCCCATCACCAGCCCGTTGACGGGATGCAGGGCCCCGATCAGCGGCTGCGCCTGACCAATGGCCGCCAAGGTGACCTGAAGCAGGTAGAGGGCGAACAGGCCACTGGTCATCGACCGATACTCGCGCAGGCCTGCGACGAGGGACATCAGGAAGAGCCCGACGATCACGAGGCCGACAGCACCACCGGTGGCCGCATGCGCCTCCCACCCGCCTCCCGCCCCGAAGACGGTCATTCCGGCAAGAAAGAACTGGACGGAGATCCCGACGAGGGTGAGAACCGCAAGACCGCGGAAGCCGTAGCGAGGCATCGAGGAAACGGACGCCGCGCCACTCATTGTCCGCCTCCAGCGACCAGCCGAGCGCCCTCTGAAGCAGTCATGGCTCCGGGCTTGGGAGCGCAGCCGAGGCTCTCCAGCGTGGCCTTTACGGCGTGGTCGATCGGCGTCTGCGGCTCCGCGCCGAGAAACTGGCGAAGCGCGCCATTGTCGAGCCGGATCGTTTCCCGCCACAGATACCGCATTTCATGCAGTTCCTTGATCAGCGGCACGAAGGGACGGGCAAGGCCGGCCAGCCGCCAGGGAAAGCCGAACGAGAGGATGTTGGGTCGCCCGACAGCCCTGCCGATCGAACGGACCATCTGCATCCCGTCATGATCGTAGAAACCCTCCATATGGAAGCGGGCAAAGCGCGGCAGTTCATCTGCCCGGTCGAGAAGCCGTACAAAGGTTTCCGCCACATCCGGCAGATAGGCCCAGGCATGCCCAATGCCCTTGCGGCCGGGATTGAGGACGAAGCGCACGGGCTTGCCCGGTTGAACCATGGCCTGTGCAAACCAGTTATTGCCGGCGTCAGGTCCGAAGAAGTCCCCGGCCCGGACGATGATCACAGGCACGCCCTCGCCGGCCGCCTGCTCGAGACGCTGCTCGAGCTCGACACGGATCCTGCCCTTCACCGTCTGCGGTGCCTGGCGGCTGTCTTCCTTCAGAAGCGGAAAAGTATCGGCGCCGAAATTGTAGATCGTGCCCGGCATCAAGATACGCGCGCCCACGGTGGTTGCCGCTGCGATCGTGTTGTCGATCATCGGCAGCACGAGTTCGCTCCAATTGCGGTAACCCGGCGGATTGACGCCATGAACGATCACGCTGGCACCCTGCGCGGCACGCAGCACGTCGTTTGCGATCATCGCATCCCCGGATACCCATTCGTAACGCGGGCGCGTCAGGCTCTGCTTCTCTGGCGTCCTGTGCATGGCACGAACGCGGTAACCGCGCTGCAGCAGGGCTTCGGCAAGTGCACCGCCGAGGCCGCCGGTGGCACCGAGCACAAGTGCGAGAGGGGCCTGAAGCGAAGTCGTTGCAAGGTCTGTCATAGTCATCTCCTGTGGTTTGAACTGGAGTGACTTTGCCATCCTCGGTCGATATTCAAAATTGCCAAAGATTGTTCATATGATATACAAAAACGTATGACGCTCGATCAAATCAGCTGGGATCATTACCGCACTCTTCTCGCCGTCCTCGAAACGGGGTCGCTGTCCGCAGCCGCGCGCGCCCTCGGGCTCACACAACCAACGGCAGGCCGACACATCGAGGCGTTGGAGCAAGCCTTCGGGGCACCCCTCTTTCTGCGCACCCAACAGGGACTGCTGCCGACCGAAAAGGTCTTGGCGATGCAGGCGCACGCGAAGACCATGGCCGCCATGTCCTCGGCCCTTGCCCGCATCGCCTCCGGTGACATGGAGGACGTGCGCGGCACTGTTCGCATCAGCGCAAGCGAAGTGATCGCCGCAGAAACGCTGCCGCCCATCCTCGCCCGACTTCAGGAGGCCCACCCGCACCTGGAGATCGAACTGTCCGCCTCCGATATGATCGAGGACCTACTGCAACAGGAAGCGGATATCGCCATCCGCATGGTGCGGCCCACCCAGGCCGCTCTGCTCAGCCGTCGCATAGGGCTCATCTCGCTCGGCTTTCACGCCCATCGAAGCTATCTCGACCGCCACGGCATTCCGCAATCGCTGGAGGAACTGACGAAGCATCGCCTGATCGGCTTCGATCGGCAGCTCGCCTATATCCGGGATCTGCTGAAAACTCGTCCGCATCTCGCAGACGTGACATTCGACTTCCGCGCCGACAGCAATCTGGTTCAGCTGGCGGCAATCCGCGCCGGCCTCGGGATCGGCATGTGCCAGCATGCGATCGGCGTCCGCGATCCGAACCTGGTGGAGGTCCTGCCAGGCACACTCGACTTGGCACTCGAGACCTTCGTGGTGATGCATGAAAATCTGAAAACGGTGCCGCGTTTCCGCGCCACCTTCGACGCCCTGGTCTTCGGTCTCGGCGACTGGATCAGGGTCGACAAAGGCAAGGATTCTGACCGCTCACCAGACTGAATCGGGACGTGAACGGACCCGGCCAAACATTTGATCCGACTCAATTGTCCGGATCAGGGAGACGGCGGCGCTTCGCCCTCGAAGCTGTCGACCACTTCCACCTCGGGGCGGTCTCCTCCGTCGCTGTATTCCTCGTGCCAGCGACCGCTTTCGTCCTGATAGCTGATCGTCACGCTTTCGTCTCCGACCTGCTGCTCGGCCATGACGATCCTGACCGCCTCCAGGGCCTGGTCATGCGTCGCGAAGGCTTCCGAATAGACGCCTCCCAGGCGATAGGCCCAGCCTCCATCATGTTGGACGATCTCGTAAATGATCTTCACCATGGCCTTTTTCCTCCTCCACCTGGAGTATCCCATCAAATCCGGCAGACCGCAAATCGAAGCTGGAAAGGTCTGGAACAGGCCGCGCTGCTACCCGTTTCCTGCGCAAGCCATCACAAGGAACGAGCCGTGTCCCTCATCAGGCAGGAAAGACTTCTCCTCATCCCGATTGCCCTCGCCATAATTGCCTGGTTCTCCGAACATGCGGTGCTGGAAATGGGACAGGCGGCCTCTCTGATCGGCGCTGCGGTCCTGATCGCGGCCATCGTCGTCGGCTCGATGCGCGTCGCCCATCACGCCGAGATCCTCGCGCACAAGGTCGGCGATCCCTATGGCACGATGATCCTGACGCTCTCGGCCGTCGCCGTGGAAGTCCTGATCCTCGCCATCATGATGAACAACGGCGCGTCACCCACCTTGGTGCGCGACACGATCTATTCGGCCGTGATGCTCGACATTAACGGCATCCTCGGTCTCGCTGCCCTGCTCGGCGGCTTGAAGCACGGCGAGCAATCCTACAACGACGACAGCGGCAAGACCTATGGCGTGATGATCCTGACGGCCATGGGCATCTCGATGATCGTGCCTGAATTCGTGCCCCGCGACCGCTGGCAATACTATTCCGTCTTCACCATCGGCGCGATGATTGCCCTCTATGCTCTCTTCCTGCGCATGCAGGTGGGCACGCACAGCTACTTCTTTTCCTACAGCTATCCCGGCCGTCAATCCGGTCGCCCCTGGGACCAGAAGTCGGCAACACCCCAAGGCGAAGGGGCCCCTGCCGCTGAAGAAGCGCAGGAGGGATCAACCGTGTGGTCCATCGCCGTGATCCTCTTCGGTGTCGTCCTGATCGGTGTGCTCGCCGAAATCATGTCCGTCATGATGGATGCCGGCCTCAAGGGCACCGGCGCACCGGTTGCCCTGACCGCGATCCTCGTCGCCGGCATCTCGGCTGCCCCCGAAATCCTGACCGCTCTCCGCGCGGCCTTGCGAAACCGCATGCAGGCCGTCGTCAACATCGCGATGGGCGCCTCCCTCTCGACGGTCATTCTGACGGTGCCGGTCATGGAGGCGATTGCGCTCTATACGGGGCAGCCCTTCGTCATGGCAATGACCCCGGTACAGACGACGATGGTCGCCATTACCCTCGTTGCGGCAGCCATCAATCTCAACGACGGCGAGACAAATGCGATCGAAGGCATGACCCATTTCGTCCTCTTCGCCACCTTCATCATGCTTGCCTTCCTGGGTCTCTGATTCGCCACGCGTCCCACGTACCTGCGACATCTGGGCACGGATCCGTGAGCACTTTTGCTCGGAACTTTTGGGCAAAACTGCCGTTCCTTCCGCACGGATCGGCCTCCAATGGGCCTCCCGCCGCATTCTCAACATGATGCGGATGATGATCGCCGCCGCGGGTCACCGGGGGGCCAACTCGGGAGTCGAACGTGAAGAGATTGGATGTGATCGACGGCATGCGGGGTTACTTCCTCGTCTTCATGCTGATCAACCACCTGGTGTTCACGGGGGGCCTTTGGCTCGTTGAAATCAACCACCGCAACCTCGCCTTCGTCGAAGATGCGCAAGGCTTCGTCTTCCTGTCCGGCCTGCTGACCGGCATGGTATACAGCCGCAAGATGATGAAGGACGGCTATGCAGTTGGCCGTGACAAGATCTGGTCACGGGCGCTTGAGCTTTATCGTTATGCCATGGCGATCGTCCTGATCGTTCTCGCTCTTCAGCTGATCCTGCCGGGCGCCGTTTCCGCATGGGAAAACTGGCTGGGCGATGCAAGCTTGCTCAACCCAAGCTCGCTGGCGCCCATCGCGACCTTCCTGGTCCAGCCGACCTTCATGGACATCCTGCCGCAATACATTGCCTACATGATCTTTGCGCCTGTCGTGATTTGGCTCTGCCTGCGCGGCCATTGGCTGGGTGTCGCTATCGGCTCCCTGCTCGTCTGGCTCGCAGCCCAGCTGGGCCTGCACCGCATTGTCACCTACCCTCTCGACACCTGGCTGGCCGGCGCACCGGATGAGGAAGGCTTGCGCGTCTCCTTCAACCTGCTCGGCTGGCAGATCGTCTTCTTCGCGGGCATCATCGCTGGCACGCTGACCTCGATGAAAAAGATCGAATGGCAGAAGGTCTTTGATCCGAATCGCACCACGCTCGCCTGGACGGCGCTTGCTATCACGCTCTTCTTCCTGCCGCTCCGTGTGGCAACCGCCCACGGCTTCATGCCGGGCTTCGTGCTGGAAAAATTCGGTCTCATGGAAGTGCGCGCCGATTTCGGCCCGGTCTACCTGATCAACTTTGCAGCCGTCGCCTATGGCCTCGCCTGGATCCTGATCGCCGGCCCGCGTCACGAGAATGCACTGATCCGCAAGATCGCCTCGACGCTGACAAGCCTGTTTACGCTGAACTTCTTGCAGCTGCTCGGTCGCCATTCGCTGCAGATCTATGTCTGGCACGTTCTGATCGTCTACGCGGTCTATTACATCGATGCACGCACGCCGGAACTGTCGCAGCTGACCAAGACCGTCATCACCTTTGCGGCACTCGGGATCCTGGCCCTTCCCGCCCTGTGGCGAGACCGGGAGAAGATCTTCGCCAATGCCCCCTATCTCGGCAGTTGGATGAAGACGCCGGCATGACATCAGACACTTTGAGAGCGGGCCTTAGGGCCCGCTTTTTTCGTTTCCTGCCGGCCTTGCTCACCGATGGATAAAGCAAGCGTGATCCGCAGTCCCCTGCCGATCGGGAGCTTTCGTCCCATCTGACGCGTTGATTGGATCCAATCATCACACCAGGAGGAATTGATGAAGCGTCTCCCCCATATTCTCGCCGGAACCATGCTGAGCCTCAGCGTCGCAACCTTGCCGGCATTTGCCCAGCAGGCCGGAACGCCAGCCGAAACAAATGCCCCGAACGCGCCCGACCAGCAGCCGGCTTTCGGCGGCCAGACCCGCGCACCTCAACCCGCCGAAACGGTCAACATCCAATCCGAGGTGGTGGCCGAAGGCCTGCCGCATCTCTGGGCCATGGAATTCCTGCCCGATGGCCGCATGCTCGTGACCGCCAAGCAGGGCGCCATGCACATTATCGGCACCGACGGCAAACCCGGCCCGGAGATCGCCAACGTTCCCGAAGTCCTCGCCAACGGCCAGGGCGGACTGCTCGACGTCGCACTCGCCCCGGATTATGAGACTTCGGGCAAAGTCTTCTTCTCGTTCTCCGAACCCCGTGACGACGGCAACGGCACCTCGGTCGCCTCGGCACGCCTGGTCGCAGACGAACAGGGTGGCGGCGCATTGGAGGATGTCAGCGTGATCTTCCGCCAAACGCCCAGCTACGACGGCAACAAGCATTTCGGCTCCCGTCTGGTCTTTGGCCCGGAGGGGCAACTCTACGTGACCGTCGGCGAACGCTCCGATGCCGAACCGCGCGTCCAGGCCCAGGACCTGCAGAGCGGATTGGGCAAGATCTTCCGTATCAGCCAGACCGGCGAGGCTCTGCCCGACAATCCCTTTGCCGGCGAGGAAGGCGCACTGCCCGAAATCTGGTCGCTCGGCCATCGCAACCTGCAGTCCGCAGCTTTGGACGGCCAAGGCCGCCTCTGGACGGTGGAGCATGGCCCCAAGGGCGGCGATGAACTGAACCTGCCCGAGGCCGGCAAGAATTACGGCTGGCCGGAAGTCACCTACGGTGTCGAATACAGCGGTGCAGCCGTCGGCGACGGCATCACGCAGATGGCCAATACCGAGCAGCCCGTCTACTACTGGGATCCGGTCATCGCACCTTCTGGCATGGCCTACTACAATGCCGACGCCATTCCGGAATGGAAGGGCGCCTTCCTCGTCGGCGGCCTCGTCAGCCAGGGCGTCGTCGTCTTGCACATGGAAAACGACCGGGTGAAGCATGAGGAGCGCGTCTCCCTGGACGCCCGCATCCGCGACGTGAAAGTCGGCCCGGACGGCGCCGTCTACGCCGTCACCGAACAGCGCGGCGGCGGCAATTCGACGATCATCAAGCTGACCAAGGGGTGATCAACCTTCCGCCTCTGGCTGTGGCAGTCAGAGGCGGAATGCCAGTGGATGACCCACAAGGGCACGGTCCACCGTGACAAGCATAAGCCCTTCAACGTGACACTGCGCAAGCAGTAGCCGGTCGAAAGGGTCGCGAGTGGGTGGCTCAGGATCGAGCGTGTGCAGAACGTGCGCGACTTCGATCCCCAGGATCTCAAGGCCGCCCGACCTGACATTAGAAGGCATATCAGACACGGGCACGCCCACGTCCAGCTTGCCGAGCCTGCTTTTGATTGCAATTTCCCAAAGCGTGGCGACGCTGACAAATCCAGTGAATTGACCCAAGCGGAAATAATTGCTGATAGCCGGAAACTGGCGCTCGAAATCCTGCCTCAGAAGGGCGAGAAGTACATGAGTGTCCAGCAGCAGACGCGGCACTAGGGAAGCGGCCTGAGAAGAAAGTCTTCCGGGAGAGGATCATCGAAGTCCTCGGCGATATAGGGAACGGGATTCTCGACACCGATCGAACGCAGGTGGGCCTGCATAGCCTCCCAATTGATCCCGCCTTTCGGCTTGACGTCCCCAACCGTGCCCACATGCGGCACCAGATCCAGAACCGGCTTGCCGTCCCGTGTCACAGTCACGACCTCGCCCTGCTCGACCGCACGCGCGAGCGCATCCAGATCACGTGTGGCTTCCTGCAGGCTGACGGTCTTCATGCAACCGAAGATATCACAAGGCCTCCCCTCCCTCAACAAAGCCGGAAAATGCAAAAAGGGCCCGCCTGACGGCGAGCCCTCCCAAAAACCGATAAGCCTCGGAGATTACTTCAGCGAAGCGCAGAAACGCTGGATGCGGCTGCAGGCCTCCTCCAGCTTGTCGTTCGAGGTCGCGTAAGACACGCGGAAGTTCGGGCCAAGGCCGAAGGACGAGCCGTGAACGGTGGCGACGCCTTCGGTTGCCAACAATTCCATGACGAAGTCCTCGTCATTGGCGATGACCTTGCCCGACGGCGCAGTCTTGCCGATGAGGGCAGCGCAGGACGGATAGACATAGAAGGCACCTTCCGGCTTGGGGCAAACGATGCCGGACGCCTGGTTGAGCATCGAGACAACGAGGTCGCGGCGCTCTTCGAAGGCCTTCTTCGATTCCGTGATGAAGTCCTGCGGACCGTTCAGCGCCTCGACGGCTGCCCACTGGGCAACCGAGCAGGCGCCTGATGTCTGCTGGCCCTGGATCATGTCCATGGCCTTGATCAGCGGCAGCGGGCCGGCGGCATAACCGATACGCCAGCCGGTCATCGCATAGGCCTTGGAGACGCCGTTCATCGTCAGCGTGCGCTCATAGAGCGCGGGTTCGACCTGGGCCGGCGTGTAGTAAACGAAGTCGCCGAAGACGAGATGTTCGTACATGTCGTCGGTCAGCACCCAGACATGGCTGTGCTTCATCAGCACGTCAGTCAGCGCCTTCAGCTCTTCCTTGCTATAGGCAGCACCCGACGGGTTCGACGGCGAGTTGAACATGAACCACTTGGTCTTCGGCGTGATCGCCTTGTCCAGCTGCTCGGCGGTCAGCTTGAAATTGTTCTCGAGCGTGGTCTCGACATAAACCGGCGTGCCGCCGCAGAGCGCAATCATTTCCGGATAGGACACCCAGAACGGTGCCGGGATGACGACTTCATCTCCTGGATTGATCGTCGCCATGAAAGCGTTGAAAAGAATCTGCTTTCCGCCGGTGCCGACGATCACCTGTTCCGGCTTGTAGTCGAGCCCGTTCTCGCGCTTGAACTTGTCGGCGATCGCCTTGCGCAGTTCCGGAATACCGGCGACCGGCGTGTACTTCGTCTCGCCGCGAGCGATGGCGGCGACAGCCGCGTCCTTGATGTTCTGCGGCGTATCGAAGTCGGGCTCGCCGACGGAGAGCGAAATGACGTCTTTCCCCTGCGCTTTGAGTTCCCGGGCCATCTGCGTGACGGCGATGGTCGCGGAAGGCTTGATGCGGGAAAGGGCGTCGGCGAGGAAAGCCATGTTTGCGTGTCCTGAGCTGATTGAACATCGACCCCGGTCCCCGGGGCCTCAGGTCCAAGCTCTATGGCGAAAGAACCCCTGCCTTTCAAGCCAAAAGCATCCAAAGGCAAAGAGATTTGCGTCACCGTGCCAATAGCTCGCAAGCGCCCCCGCATGGAGAACCGACCAAATCACAATTCGATATGCGAAACGCCACATTTTCGTCGCTCTGCCGACGTGATCGCAGAGTTTCATGCGGCCAAGTCAACCTCACGAAGGTGCCCGCGATGGACTACGAGTTTGAAGCTTGCACGCCCCCCTCCCGCCAGAGCCGTTCGCTTGCTTGGCTGGCGGCCGCCAGCGGCCTGGCTCTGGCCCTGTTCATGTTCGGCACTCCAGGGGCTGCGACTCCTCCGGAGCCCGTGCCTGTTGCCGATACCCGGGCGGCACCGGGTCCCCATGCGGACCGACTGACGACCGGAAGCATCGTCTCTGCGGCTCCGGTTCGGCTGGTGCACGTCCCGGCGTCGCATTCTCACAACCTTCCGCTGCCCCAGGGTGAACGCCATCTCCTCATGGTGCTGCTCTTCGCCTGCTTCGCCGTCATGGCTGCCGGTGGTTTCGCACTTTGGAAGCGAGGATGGCGCGACATGCTCCAGGCCACCCGGGTCGACCATTCTTGATCGAGTAATGCTCTTGAGGACGCAACACAGGTCTTGAGCCGCGGACGGTCCTGTTCATTCCCGCTCCTCACGTCTTTGCCGATCGGCGTGCGAGACACCTCTTCACAATTCGGTCAGGCGGCGGAAGCAGCGCACCCCCCGTCTTGCCGCCGGCATTTCCCTTCCCACATTGACGGAAGGAACATGGAACATGTCGGGACGAGGAGATGGCGATGCAGAAACGGTCGGACGAGATCAAGCTTCTGGCAGCATCCATTCTTGTACTCGCTCTCTCCCTCCCAGCCTCGGCACAGGACGAACATCAGGCCGGGGACGTCACGCTGAAAGTCACCACGATAGCCGGCGACCTCGAGCATCCCTGGTCCGTCGAAGTCTTGCCTGATGGTGCCTATGTCGTGACCGAGCGCCCGGGCCGCATGCGCATCGTCCGTGACGGAAAGGTCAGCGAGCCTCTTCGCGGGCTTCCGAAGATTGCCGTCGTTGGTCAGGGTGGCCTTCTCGATGTGGCGCTGGCGCCCGACTTTGCCGAAACACGGCGCCTCTTCTTCACGGCCGCCGCCCCCGGCCCGGGCGGACAAGGCACCGCCGTCTTTTCTGCGCGCCTCAGCGATGACGAGCAGCGCCTCGAGGAGATCGACCGTATCTTCCTGATGAACAAGCTGTCACGGGCCGGCCAGCATTTCGGATCGCGCATCGCGATTACCGCCGATGGCAGCCTCTTCTTCGGCATCGGCGACCGGGGCGACGCCGATCGCGCCCAGGACCCCGAGGACCACGCCGGCAAGATCATGCATATCAACCCGGACGGCAGCGCGGTGACCGGAAACCCGGGAGGGCAGGCCCTGCCGGAGGTCTGGTCGAGCGGCCACCGCAATCCTCAGGGCCTCACGATCGACCCCGTCGACAACCGTCTCTACACCGTTGAGCACGGCGCCCGCGGTGGCGACGAGATCAACGCACCGCAGGCCGGCAACAACTACGGCTGGCCGGTGATCTCCTACGGCAAGCATTATTCAGGGGCAGAAATCGGCATCGGGCAGTCCGCCGACGGATACGAGCAACCGCTCCACTATTGGGACCCTTCGATTGCACCGGGAGCGCTTGCCATCTACCGCGGCCCGATGTTTCCCGAATGGGATGGCGACTTCCTGGTCGCCGCCCTCAAATACCAGCTCCTCGCCCGCATCGAGCGCAGCGACGATGGCACCATTGGCGCCGAAGAACGTATGCTTGGCGGGGATTATGGGCGGATCCGCGACGTGAAAGTCGCGCCCGACGGTTCAATTCTGCTGGTGACCGACGAAGAGGACGGCCAATTGTTGCGCATCACGCGCGGCGATGAGAGCTGAAAGCCGGCCGACAAGGTCATCTGAGGGCCACAAGGAACCAAATCTGGGTCGAAGTGGCACCCAAATGGCTGCGGTTTCGAGCCACAGTGAAAATCAAACACGGGAAATTTTCACCCGCAAAATTCCGTGTTTGCGCAGCCAATTCACCCGATCTCCATCGCAAGCGATGCAAATTTTCGGCGAAATGGCGCCAAGGGAGCTTGTCGACCTCGCGAATCAGGCTGTTCGCACTGAAAACAAAGGACTCTCACCCATGAAAGGGTTAAAACTTTCGCTTGCCAATTTTCGACAAAGCAAGCACTCTTCGGCTGTTCGGGCAATTTTGCGAGCATGGGAAGACCTATAAAGTGATGCGCGCCGGGGACGCTATAACAACCCCGGGCAGACGAACTACAGTGGATGGAGACATGCACTTGGCTAGTCTGCGGTAACAGGGCCCCTTTCCTCCAATTTCGACAAATGCCTGTCGCTCACCCGCTCGCGGGTACATTGCAATGCTGCCCCGCCGAATATGGGCAGAGAGAAAAGGACCTGACGCATGGCCGAGACTGGCACTGTAAAATTCTTCAATACCGACAAGGGCTTTGGCTTCATTAAGCCCGACAATGGCGGTGCGGACATCTTCGTCCACATCTCCGCTGTTCAGGCATCGGGCCTGTCGGGTCTGACCGAAAACCAGAAGGTCAGCTTCGACACCGAACCCGATCGCCGGGGCAAGGGCCCTAAGGCCGTAAACCTGCAGATCTCCGGCTGATCTCATCCGGATTTCCACGAATTGCGGCCCGGCATTTTTGCCGGGTTTTTTCGTTCAGCCTGCGTTCAGACGACGCCTCATAGATTGCGATCATCGCCGGTGGCCCGAACAGCCAACACCGGCCAATGGTTAGCCAAGGCTGAGGAACAGACGTCATGATGAAATTCGCGCAAAATGCACTTCTCGCGGCCGCAGTCACCCTGACGCCGATTGCTGCGGCAACGCAGGCCGAAGCCGGCGACCGCTATTATCGTCATCATCGTGGCGACGACGCCTTGGCGCTCGGCGTACTCGGTCTGGCCACGGGCGTCATCGTCGGTTCGGCACTCGCCAACCCGGCACCTCAGCGCCGTGTCTACGTGGATCGCCCGGTCTCCGTCTATGAGGAGCCGGATTATTACGTCGATGACTACCCGCCGCCCCCGCCGCGCAACAGCTATCGCCCGCGCCCTGTCTATCAGCAGCCGCAGCCGGTCTATCAGTCCTACGGCATCGAGCCCTGGACAGGCGCGTGGCATGACTACTGCTCGCAGCGCTACCGCAGCTTCAACCCGCGCACCGGCACCTTTGTCGGCTATGACGGCCGCACACATTTCTGCACGGCCGGCTGAGCCGGACCGTAACCGCACCGCAGAATGACAAAAGCGCCGGTCACCCGGCGCTTTTCTCGTTCAGAGGCCCTGGATGAAAGGATTGGAACGGCGCTCGTCACCGATCCGGCTCCCGGGCCCGTGCCCACAGATGAAACCGACATCGTCGCCGAGCGGAAGAACCTTGTCGCGGATCGAATTCATCAACGTCTGGTGATCACCGCCCGGCAGATCCGTGCGCCCGACGGATCCGCTGAACAACACGTCGCCGAGATGGGCGAACTTCTGGTCACGATTGAAATAGATGACATGGCCCGGCGCGTGACCCGGGCAGTGATAGACTTCGAACAGGTGATCGCCGAAGGACACCGTCTGACCGTCCTCGAGCCATTGGTCCGGAGTAACGCTGCGCAGCCCCTCAATCCCGTAGGTCGCGGCCTGCGTCTCGATCCGCTGCAACAGCGGCAGGTCGTCCTTGTGCGGCCCGATGATGGTGAGACCTGTCTTTTCCTTCAGTTCAGCCGCCCCGCCTGCATGATCGAGATGGCCATGCGTCAGCCAGATCGCCTTCAGTTTGATAGCATTCTCCGAGATCACCTGCAGGATCACGTCCACGTCGCCACCTGGATCGACGATCACGCCTTCGCGTGTCTCGTCGTCGAAGAGGATGGTGCAGTTTTGCTGGAATGGGGTGACGGGGATGATGCCCGCTTGAATTTGTCCCATCGGCTGGCGGTCCTTTTCTCGCTTCGATAAGGCGCCTTAACACGCATTGGAAACGAGAGAAACCGTGGGCTGGTCCAGGTGCCGATCAGCGCGACAGGCCGTAGACCTGCGATACCGGCGATGCCGGAAGAATGGACGCCTGGGCGACCAGGAAGCTCGCAACCATGATCTTCGCGGTGAAGACGAGCACGGCAACAGGACGAAGGCTCGAAGTCTGGTTTGTAAGGTCGCGGTCCGTCATGGTCATAGTCCTCTTTCCTTGCGCCAGCCTCGCCGATGTGACTTGTCCCGGGCTTGGCGCTTGATCACTGCCGGTGTAACGAGGCTGGCGGCCATAGGTTTCGCAGCCTCGCCCGTATGCTGTGCGATCTGCGTAAATTTGTTGGAAATTTGCTACACTTGCGCATAGTTTTGCCTGCAATCCCCGCCAGTGAGACGAGGATGAACGGTCGGCCGCGCAAAGACGGTGCGGCCACGGGGGAAGCATCGGCCCTGAGCGATGAGTGGATGAACCGGCGGTCGCGAGCGATTTGCGCGCGCCGGAGGAAAGGAATGACGAGCGTGGCCCGACAGTCTGCGACGAAGACTGCCAAGAAGACCCTGCCGGACCTGCCGGTGGTCGACGACAAGTCGATCGACTTCGAAACCATCGAAAGCCTGTTTTTTGCCTATCGCGATTTCGTGTCCGATCCGGACGCCATCCTGGCCAAGCTCGGCTATGGCCGCGCCCATCACCGCGTCGTTCACTTCGTCAGTCGCCGTCCGGGCATGACGGTTGCAGACCTCCTGTCCATCCTGCAGATCACCAAGCAGAGCCTCGCCCGGGTCCTGAAGGAACTGATCGATAGTGGCTATATCCGCCAGATGGCCGGTCCCGCCGATCGTCGGCAGCGCCGCCTTTACCCGACGCTTGCCGGTCGCGAACTCGCCCTCGCCCTGTCCGAGCCCCAGTCCCGGCGGATTGCGAATGCCATGGAGGGCATGACACCAGGCGAGCGCGCGACGGTGCGCCGCTTCCTGGAAGGCATGCAGAAACAGACCGTGACCCAGCCCCTCGAGACGGATGGAGCAGACTGACGTGTCGAAGAAGATCGAGCTCACCGACGACGCCCCGCATCTCCTCGTCGTCGACGACGACACCCGCATCCGCGACCTCTTGCACCGCTTCCTGACGGAAAAGGGCTTTCGCGTCACGGTCGCAGCTGATGCCGCCGAAGCGCGGCGCAAGCTGGAAGGACTGAGCTTCGATCTCCTCGTCCTCGACGTGATGATGCCCGGCGAATCCGGCCTCTCGCTCACCCAGAGCCTCTCCGACGAAAAGCGCGTCCCGATTATTCTCCTCACCGCCCGCTCCGAAGCCGACAGCCGCATCGCGGGCCTCGAAGCCGGCGCAGACGATTATCTCGCCAAGCCCTTCGATCCGCGCGAACTCGTGCTGCGCATCAACAACATCCTGAAGCGCAACATGAACCCGGATGCGCCGAAGATCGAACAGGTCATGTTCGGCCCCTATACCTTCTCGGTGCTGCGCAAGGAATTGCGCAAGGGCGCGGAAATCATCCGCCTCACCGACCGCGAGCAGGACATCATGTATCTCTTCGCCACCCGGGCCGGTGATACGATCCCGCGCCACGAACTGGTCGGCAACGACGCAGAGGTCGGCGAGCGCACCATCGACGTGCAGATCAACAGGCTGCGCCGCAAGATCGAGGACGACCCGGCCAACCCGGTCTGGCTGCAGACGGTCCGGGGCATCGGCTACCGACTGAGCATGGATTGAAGCCTTCGACGACGGCGCGATCTGCGCCGGGGAAGTAGTGAAACATGACGCTGTTCGATCAGATCCGTCGCGATCAGGACCGCAGCCCGGCGACCGGCCTGTCCGGCATGCTGCGCTGGCTGCGGCACCGGCTGCCGACGGGTCTCTACGCCCGCTCGCTGCTCATCATCATCCTGCCGATGCTGATCCTTCAGACGGTCGTCGCTTTCGTCTTCATGGAGCGCCACTGGCAGCTGGTGACCGAACGGCTTTCCGAAGCCGTCACCCGGGACATTTCGGCGGTGATCGACCTGATCGAGCTCTATCCGGACCAGGAAGATTTCGAGAATGTCGTGACTGTCGCCGCCAACCGCCTGAATCTGATCGTTTCCCTGGAGCCCGGCACCGAGCTACCCTCGCCCCGCCCGAGGCCCTTCTTCTCCATCCTCGACCAGATCCTCTCCGACGAGATCGCCGAGCAGATCCGCCGCCCCTTCTGGATCGACACGGTCGGCACCTCGCGTCTGGTCGAGATCCGCGTCGTACTCGAAGACCAGACCCTGCGCATCTTTGCCTCGCGCAATTCGGCCTATGCGTCCAACACCCATATCTTCCTCGTCTGGATGGTCTCGACCGCGCTCGTGCTGATCGTCATCTCTATTCTCTTCCTGCGCGGCCAGATCAGGCCGATCCTGTCGCTCGCCAACGCGGCCGAGAGCTTCGGCAAGGGCCAGCGCCCGCCGGAAGGCTTCTCGCCGCGCGGCGCCGACGAGGTGCGTCGCGCCGGCCTCGCCTTCATCCTCATGCGCGAGCGCATCGAGCGCCAGATGGAGCAGCGCACGGCCATGCTGGCCGGCGTCAGCCACGACCTGCGCACCATCCTCACGCGCTTCCGCTTGCAACTGGCGCTCGCCGGCGACGGGCCGGAGATCGACAGCCTCAATCAGGACATCGACGACATGCAGAGCATGCTCGAAGGCTACCTGGATTTCGCCAAGGGAGAGGTCGAAGAAGATGTCGGCAAACTCGACCTGGGCGAACTCTTCGAGCGCGTCGAGGCCGACTTCGCGCTGCATGACCGAACGCTCACCTTCAAGCTCGAAGGCGATCCTCTGGTCTTCGTCCGTCCCAACGCTTTCACGCGCTTGGTCACCAACCTCGCCTCCAATGCGCGCCGCTACGCGCACCGCCTCGACATCGACGCGCGCCATACGGCGAAATGGCTGGTGATCATTTTCGACGACGATGGCCCGGGCATTCCGAAGGAGGCGCGCGACGACGTGTTCAAGCCCTTCTACCGCCTCGACGAAGCACGCAACCTCGATGCATCGGGTACGGGCCTCGGCCTTGCCATCGCCCGCGACATCGCGCGCAGCCATGGCGGCAATGTCACGCTGGAAGACAGCCCACTCGGCGGCCTGCGCGCCATCATCCGCGTTCCGGTCTGACATCAGATTCGGCAATGAGAAAGGGGCCCGAAGGCCCCGCAATCACATCATCTTCTGGCCGTTGGGCACCGGCTGCTCGACGGCCGCCAGCACGATCGCCCCATTGGCGTCTTCGAAGCCGAGGGTCAAGACCTCGGAACGAAACGGCCCGATCTGGCGCGGCGGAAAGTTGACGACGCCCAACACCTGGCGTCCCATCAGCGTTTCCGGCGTGTAATGCACCGTGATCTGGGCAGACGACTTCTTGATGCCGATCTCGGGGCCGAAATCGATCTTCAGCTTAAAAGCCGGCTTGCGGGCCTCCGGAAACGAATCGACCTCGACGATCGTGCCGACGCGAATGTCGACCTTCTCGAAATCGGCAAAGGTGATCTCGGAACCGCTCACTCGGCCAGTTCCTCGGCCCGCTTGCGCGCCGCCTCGATCGCCTGATCGAACAGCGGCTGCATGCCGTCCTCGGCCATCAGCACGGAGAGCGCTGCCGCCGTCGTGCCGCCGGGCGACGTGACGTTCTTGCGCAGCTGGGCAGCCGGGTCGGGGGACTGGTGCATAAGTTCACCAGCCCCCGCGACCGTTTCTCGTGCGAGGCGCATGGCGAGGTCCGCCGGCAGGCCCGCTTTCCGGCCTGCCTCTGCCATGCATTCGACGAGATAGAATACATAGGCCGGACCGCTCCCGGAGAGCGCAGTCACGGCATTGATGTCTGCTTCGCTTGCCACCCATTCGACCGGCCCGGAAACCTGGAGCAGGCGATGAACGATGTCACGCTGATTGTCGGAGACGGTGGCATTGGCAAAAGCACCGGTCACGCCGCGTCCGACCATGGCCGGTGTATTCGGCATGGCGCGCACCATGGCAGCCTTGCCGAGATGGCTTTCCATTGAGGCAATTGTCTTGCCGGCCGCGACGGACACGACCGTCGTCTGCGGGCCGACGAGAGATTTGAGGCCGGGCAGGACCGCATCCATGACCTGCGGCTTCAGAGCAAGGAACAGAATATCGGCAACAAGCCCATCCAGAGGCGTGACCGAATGGCGCGCACCCGCCTCGTTGATCGCCGCCATCATCTTCTCGGAAGGACCGGGATCAAGCACTGTGACCGACGAGCCCGGCACACCGCTTTTCAGCCAGCCGGCCAGCATCGCGCCGCCCATATTGCCGGCCCCGACGAGGACGATCTGTCCGAATGCGGCACCCGTCATGCTCAGGCTTCTCCGACCGTCTCGAAGAGAACGGCGTCCATGGCGCTCTTGGCGTCGACGCCGGACCAGACGACGAACTGGAAGGCCTGATAATAGGCTTCGCAGGCATCGACGGCAGACGAGAGCAGTACCTCGACCTGGCGGTTGGTCGGCTCGGCGCCTCCTGCGAGCAGCAGCGACTGGCGGAAGATCACCACATCCTCGTTCCGCCACAGGTCGAAATGTCCCATCAGGACCTGACCATTGATGTAGGAGAGCAGCTTGATGACTTCGTTGAGCCGGTTCTCGGGGATTTTCAGGTCGAAGGCGGAAGCCAAATGCAGCGCCTCGAACTCCTCCATCCAGGAGAAGGAGACGTGGTAGTCGGCCCAGCGCCCTTCGACGGTCATTGCGATTTCGTCTTCGCCCGAACGTTCGAACGACCAATCATTGGTCGCCGCGACAAACTCGATCATGTCGACCGGGTTTGACTGGCGTTCGACTTCGATTTCCATGAGGCTCATGCATCACCTTCTTGACCGGAATGAATACGGGCACCCGACGAACCGCCGGGTCACTCGGACACCTGAACCGGAAACTACTGAAAACGATTCCGAAGGACCCCAGGGTAAAACACACACCCTGTCCGAAACTTACGCGGCCCCGACACAGAATCATCGTTGAAAATCAGTGTATAATCGTGAGAGGCCAGCACCAGCCCCCTTCGCCACATTTGGGTCAGACGCCTGTGGATGGCGCTTTCAGAATCGCCTTTGCATCACCCCATAAGCGACTCTGGCGATTGGCTTTTTGGCACATGTCCACAAGCTGCATTTTTTTCGTCTCAGGCGGCCTGGCAGGGACTGGTCAAGGCGCTGAAAAAGCAAAAAGACCCAAAGCCACAGGCAATGGGTCTTCGCCGAATCCGAAAACGCAAATCAATCCGCCCCGACGAAGGGCAGCCGCCTTACTTGGCCTGCGCCGAAAGCTGCGCTTCCAGAACCTCGAGGCGCTTCTGCAGGGCCTCGTTCTCTTCACGTGCCTTGAGCGCCATCTCGCGAACCACATCGAACTCCTCGCGCTTGACGAGGTCCATGCTGTTCAGCCAGCGTTCGGCCTGAGCATGGAAGGCGGTCTCCACCTCCTTGCGCACGCCCTGTGCGGCACCTGCGGCATCGGTCATCAACTTGGCGAAATCATCGAGAATACGGTTGGGGCCGGTCGACATGGAAAACTCCTCTCAAGCAGACAGCGGACTGGGATTGAACCCTTGTGGAAGGAGGTAGGACCAGATCCGCCGGCATGCAAGACGGGAACGGCATATAAAGGTGGTTGACGGTGTCGCAGACGGCCCGATTCCATCTTGACCGTGCCAATGCGCAACGCCATTTTCCAGCAGCATTAACGAAAGTACTCCATTGTTGTCAGTTCTGGACCTTTTCGCCGCCGTATCCTTTCCCGCGATCGACCCGATCGCCTTCTCGATCGGCCCGCTGGCGGTCCATTGGTATGGACTGGCCTATGTCGCCGGCATTCTGATCGGTTGGCTCCTGGCCCGCGACCTCCTGAAGCGCCCGCATCTCTGGCCGAATGGCCAGGCCCCGGCCACCCTTCAGCAGGTCGATGATTTCATCCTGTGGGTGGCGATCGGCGTCGTCGCCGGCGGCCGCATCGGCTACATCTTCTTCTACGACTTCGCCTCGGTGGCAGCCAATCCGATGCGGGCAATCGAAGTCTGGAACGGCGGCATGTCCTTTCATGGCGGCTTCATCGGCGCGACGCTCGCCATGGTCTTCTTCGCCCGCAAGCATCAGATCCGCCTCTGGAGCCTCTTCGACCTGGTGGCCAGCGTCGTGCCGCTCGGTCTGCTTTTCGGCCGCATCGCAAACTTCATCAACGGCGAACTCTGGGGACGCCCGGCCGATGTGCCATGGGCCATGGCCTTCCCGACCGGCGGCCCCTTCCCCCGCCATCCGAGCCAGCTCTATGAGGCAGCCCTGGAAGGCCTCGTGCTCCTGATCGTGCTGCAGATCCTCGCTCGCTTCTTCGGCGCACTGCGCGCGCCCGGCCGGATAACCGGCATCTTCGTCGCCGGATACGCGGCTGCTCGCATCTTCGTCGAGTTCTTCCGCGAACCCGACGTCCAGATCGGCTATCTCTTTGGTGGTTGGCTGACCATGGGCATGGTCCTGTCGCTGCCCATGCTGCTGATCGGTGTCGTCATCTTCATGCGGGCTGGCCGCGCCACCCCTGTGACGCAAGGCTGAGGAGCGCCGATGGCCACACCACTCTCCGACAAGATCAAGTCGCTGATAGCGGCTAATGGGCCGATCAGCGTCACCGACTATTTCGCCCTTTGCCTCGCCGATCCCGAGCACGGCTATTACCGCACCCGAAATCCTTTCGGCCGGGACGGCGATTTCGTCACCGCTCCGGAGGTCAGCCAGCTTTTCGGGGAGATGCTCGGCGTCTTCATGATCAATACCTGGCAGCGCCACGGTGAACCCCGCGACGTCCGCCTCGTCGAGATCGGCCCTGGCCGCGGCACGATGATGGCCGACATGCTGCGCGTCATCGCCCGCGCGGCTCCCAATCTCTACGAGACCGCCACCGTGCATCTCGTCGAGACCAGTGCGCTCCTCAAGCTCACCCAAATGGAAACCCTGTCGTCCCACGGCGACAAGGTCTCCTGGCACGAAAGCTTCGACGGCGTGCCCGACGGGTTCACCCTGCTCGCCGCCAACGAACTCTTCGACGCGATTCCCATCCGGCAATTCGTCAAGACGCCGAATGGCTTTCACGAGCGCATGGTCGGCCTCGACGAAAACGACGAGCTCTGCTTCACGCTGGGTGTCGCCACCCTCGATCCCGCCATGCTGCCGCAGGGCATTAGCCCGCCCGCCGACGGCGAAATCTTCGAGGTGGCGCCGGCCCGCCAATCGGTCATGTTGACGATCTGCGAGCGCCTGATCGCCCACCACGGCACCGCACTTATCATCGACTACGGCCACATGGTCACCAATTTCGGCGACACGCTACAGGCCGTGCGGGCGCATGAATATGACCCGCCACTCGCCCATCCAGGCCATGCCGACCTGACGAGCCATGTGGACTTCGAAAACCTGGCACGCACATCCCTTGCGGCCGGCGTCCATCTCAATGGCTGCATGCATCAGGGCGACTTCCTGGTCGGGCTCGGTATCGAGCAGCGGGCCGCCTCTCTTGGTCGCGACAAGGACGAGAAAACACAGGCCGAAATCGTCGAGGCCGTGCATCGTCTGGCTGGTGCCGGCAATGGCTATATGGGCGAACTCTTCAAGGTCATGGCGGTTTCCATGCCCGCGATCCAATTGCAGCCATTCAAGCCAAAGCATTGACAGAGGCGGTCGTGATCTGCACGATCGCGCCCGTCCAGACCGGCTAGAATTCGAAGAAAGCCGATTGAATCCAATCGTTTCACAGCATCCGCCTCGCATCAGCGTGATTTGCCAAGGCTCAGGAGACAAATCATGAGCACAGCCGACCAGCCACGCCCCATCACCGCCGAGAACCTCGACAGCACAGCTGCAGCCGGCATTCGCCACGGCTTTTTCACCCGTGACGGTGGCGTCTCCGAAGGCATTTATCGCGGCCTGAACGTCGGCCTCGGTTCCAATGACGATCCCGAAAAGGTGCGCGAAAACCGCCGCCGCGTCGGCGCCTGGTTCGGCCTGCCGCTCGAACGGCTCGCCACGGCCCATCAGGTGCACTCGCCCGACGTCGTGGTGGTCAAATCCGATTATGACGGCAGCCGGCCGCAGGCCGACGCTCAGGTCACGGCAAGTCCCGGCATCGTGCTCGGCGTTCTGACGGCCGACTGCGGCCCAATCCTTTTCGCAGATCCGGAAAACCGCGTGATCGGCGCGGCCCACGCCGGCTGGAAGGGCGCGCTTGGCGGCGTGCTGGAAAACACGGTTGACGCCATGATCGCGCTCGGCGCGAAGCGCGACAAGATCCGCGCCACGTTGGGGCCGTCGATCTCCCAAGCCAGTTACGAGGTCGGCCCCGAATTTGTCGATCGTTTCCTCGCGGCCAACCGCGATTTCGAAGCCTTCTTCACCCCGTCAAAAAAGCCCGGTCACGCCATGTTCGATCTGCCTGGCCTGACCGTCAGGCGCCTGACCGAAGCGGGTGTGACGGCCGACAGCATCGGCCTGTGCACCTATGCGGCTCCTGAAACGTTCTTTTCCTATCGCCGGACCACCCATGCGGGAGAACCCGACTATGGGCGGCAGATTTCGGCGATCGCGATCATGGAGGACTGAGATGGCCTTGCACTTTACCGAAAGCGAGTTTTCCGCACGCCGCGCCCGCCTGATGGCGCGCATGGCCGAGGAAAAGCTCGATGCCCTGCTCCTCTTCGCCCAGGAGAGCATGTACTGGCTCACCGGTTTCGACAGCTTCGGCTACTGCTTTTTCCAGACCCTGGTGGTCAAGGCGGATGGCACCCTGACACTGCTCACCCGCACACCCGACCTGCGCCAGGCCAAGCAGACCTCGACGATCGAAAACATCGTCGTCTGGGTCGACCGCCTGAACGCGGATCCGGCCGTCGACTTGCGGAACCTGCTGAGCGACCTTGATCTCCTCGGCATGCGTGTCGGCGTCGAATACGACACCCATGGCATGACCGGCCGCGTCGCGCGCCTGGTCGACAACCAGCTCACCAATTTTTGCACGGTTTCGGACGCTTCCTATTTGGTCAGCAGTCTGCGGCTCGTGAAGTCGGCAGCCGAGATCGCCAAGGTCACCCATGCCGCAGAACTGGCCGACCTCGCTTTCGATGCCGCTCTGCCGCTGATCGGGCCGGACGCCGACGAGGCGGAGATCCTCGCCGCGATGCAGTCGGCCGTTCTGGCAGGTGGCGGCGATTATCCGGCCAACCCCTTCGTCATCGGCTCGGCCGCCGACGCGCTGCTCTGCCGCTACAAGTCCGGCCGCCGCCGCCTGTCGGAGACGGACCAGTTGACGCTCGAATGGGCCGGCGTCTCCGCCCATTATCATGCGCCGATGCTGCGTACGGTTCTCGTGGGCGATCCCACGCCACGGCATCGCGAACTGCATGCCGCAGCCATAGAAGGCATGAAGGCGGTCGAGGCCGTGCTCCGCCCGGGTCACACCTTCGGCGAGGTCTTCGACGCCCATGCCAAGGTCATGGATGACCGCGGCCTGACACGCCACCGCTTCAATGCCTGCGGATACTCTGTCGGCGCCCGCTTCGCGCCATCCTGGATGGAACACCAGATGTTCCATGCGGGCAATCCCGAGATCATTGCCCCAGACGTGACCTTGTTCGTGCACATGATCATCATGGATAGCGAGCGGGAAACCGCCATGACGGTAGGCCATACCTATCTGACGACGGAGACAGCCCCTCGTGCCCTGTCGCGACACCCGCTCGACCTGATCAATCTGTGAGCTGGCCCATTCTGCAGCTTGCGTCGCGGTAACGCGGTTTTGCCTGTCCATTCAGGGAATTGACAGGCAAAGCATGCTAGGCCCATTAATTGTGACAGGAGTGAAGGGGAAGGACCCGCCGTGGTGAGACGTTCCCGCATACGATCCCGGAGACTGGCGGTATCCATCGGCTTGATGCTGCTGCTTGCCGGCTGCAACAGCACGGAGGTGCTGACGCCACCCGCAGAAGTCGGCGATGGTAGCCAGGCCTCCACCTATTCCCAGCAGCTCGCCGCCCCTGCCGGGGGCAGCCAACCCGTGCAGAGCGCGCCGCTCGGCCAGCCCGGCGCCTACGGGGAACCGGTCCGCGGTCCGCAGAACTCGCTGGAGGCCCAGGCCGCAGCGCTCGCTCAGGGCGGGCGCAATCCGGTTGCCTCCGCACCGCTCGACGGCGCGGACGCCCAGGCCTTCCCCGGTGCCCCGCAACAGACGGCGCAGCAGCCAGTGCGCCAGGCTTCCCAGCCGGCACAGGCAGCGACGCAGAGCCAGCAGGCAGCTCTGCCACCAGCAGCGCAAGCGACCGGCAGCATCCGCTTCCTGCCGATTATCGGCGCGCCGGTCCAGGCCGTGACGCCACTCTCCCGCCAGCTCGGCGCCGAGGCCCGCGCCCGCGGCCTCACCATCAAGAGCGCCAGCGACGCGTCCAGCGAACATATCCTGAAGGGCTACTTCTCCGCATTTTCCGACAGCGGCAATGTGACGATCACCTATGTCTGGGACATCCTCGATGCGAGCGGCGGACGCCTGCACCGGATCCAGGGACAGGAGGTGGTTCCATCGGGCGCACAGGATCCCTGGGCCGCCGTTCCGGCCTCGGTCATGCAGCAGATCGCGACCAAGAGCATGGCCGAATATGTATCATGGCGGAACAGTCAGGCCGGATGAACCCGGACTGATCGAAGAGCGCCGAAACCGCAAATCATGCGCCCCATTTGACGCATCAACCGAAAATATGGGCCTTGCCGTCCAAACCTCTTGCATTCAGGGGGAAGGGCGCTAAAAAGCCCGCACCTCAGCATGAAAACAGGCGGGCCAAGATGAAGGTTTTCGCAGGTAATTCGAACCGGCAATTGGCCGAAGCGATCTGCTCCTATCTCAATGTACCACTCGGCAAGGCCAGCGTCCGCCGTTTCGCAGACCAGGAAATCTTCGTAGAGATCCAGGAAAACGTCCGCGGCGAAGACGTATTCGTCGTCCAGGCGACATCCTTTCCGACGAACGACCACCTGATGGAACTGCTGATCATGATCGACGCATTCCGTCGATCCTCGGCACGCCGCATCACGGCGGTCCTGCCCTATTTCGGCTATGCCCGTCAGGACCGCAAGGCTGGCCCCCGCACGCCGATCTCGGCCAAGCTGGTGGCAAACCTGATCACCGAAGCCGGCGCCGACCGCGTCTTGACGCTCGACCTGCATGCCGGCCAGATCCAGGGCTTCTTCGATATACCGACCGACAATCTCTATGCCGTGCCGCTGCTGGCTGCAGACGTCAAGGAACGCTACGACACCAACAATGTCATGGTCGTCTCGCCTGACGTCGGCGGCGTCGTGCGCGCCCGCTCGCTTGCCAAGCGTCTCGACTGTCTGCTCGCCATCGTAGACAAGCGCCGCGACCGTCCGGGTGAATCGGAAGTCATGAACGTTATCGGCGACGTCTCGGGTAAGGACTGCATCCTGATCGACGATATCGTCGATTCCGGCGGCACGCTCTGCAACGCGGCTGACGCCCTGTTGAAGAACGGCGCGACGAGCGTGACGGCCTATATCACGCATGGCGTGCTGTCCGGCGGAGCGGTGACCCGTGTCGCATCTTCGCAGTTGCGTGAACTTGTCATCACGGATTCGATCCAGCCGACAACGGCCGTGCTGTCGGCACCGAATATCCGGGTGCTGTCGACGGCAACCCTGCTTGGTGAAGCAATCAACCGCACCAGCCAGGAAGAGTCGGTTTCCAGTCTCTTCGACTGAGAAACCAAGTTTCACGCATTAAGATTAAGATAGACAAAGAGATGTGAGCGGTGTCACAGCCACTTGCACTGCGTCTACGCTTTGCATACAGCTTCGCGCGCAATACTCCATTTCGGAACCGCCAGCCGGCCCTTTGCGCGTGAGTTGATGTCCCTCTCGGTTGAACAACTTCTGGCCAATTCAGACCTCCATGAAACGGTTCGGGATCAGTCCCGGGCCCTGCTCCGCGTCAATGACGAGAGCCCGAGGCTTGCTGCGGTCTTCGGAACCCAGCAGCGCTGGCTGCTCGGACATCTGGCAATGGCGCAATATTTTCAGGAAGTTGCCAGAGGAAATCCGGATCCGGTAATCCTGATGGCGCGCTATCTCGAGCAGGTGAAGACGCTCGGCATTTCCTCGGTCAACACGGCTGACGCCTTCATCAAGGAAATGCTGGTCTATGGCATCGCCCAGCAGAGTCAGACGGCCGATCGCCGGAACCGTCCTTTTGTCCCGGCTCCGATCACGGTCGCGGCGACCCGCCACTGGGCCTTCATCCATCTGACGAGCCTCGATCGGCTCGATGGCGGCCACCGGCTCGACGCCTTCGAGGCGGACGAAGCGATCATGGCGCGTCTCCACCCCGAAATCGCCCGCCGCGCCCTCGTATCGCCTGAGTTCCGCACCCCGCCACAGACCTGGTCGCTCTTCACCTGGCTCAACAATGGCGGGATCGTCATGGACTGGCTGATGGTTGGCGTAGAGCCGGTGGACGCCTTGGCCGAACGCGTGCCGACGCAGGTCCGCTCCGTACCGGAACTTGCCGAGAACTTCCGCCTGTCGCGCACCCATCTGACCCGCAAGCTGCGGGAGGCCGAAGCGCTCGGCAGCATCGGCTGGGAAGGCAATCGCGGCCGGTCCACCATGTGGATCTCACGCGAATTCGTCAGCGAGTATCTCGCGACCCAAGCCGTCAAACTCGCCTTCATCGATGCCGCCTGTGAAAAGATCGGCCTGCGCTGACAGAGGAGCCGGATCAGGGCCGAGCCAGCGGCAGTGGACAGGCCTCGCCTCCGGAAAACAGCCGGGACCGGGTGAGAAAACGCCGCTCCCGTCCGTTGTCGAGCGAGAACATCCCACCTCTGCCCGGCACGACATCGATGATCAGCTGCGTGTGTTTCCACACATCATACTGGCTGCCGCTGATATAGAAGGGCACGCCACCGATTTCGCCGAGCTTCACATCGGTCTCCCCGACGCGGTAGTCGCTTGTCGGATAACACATCGGCGACGACCCGTCGCAGCATCCGCCGGACTGATGAAACAGCACATCCGGATGGTCCTTCCGGATTTCGTCGAGGAAGGTGAGTGCGGCCTCTGTGGCGACGACGCGGGGTTCGCCTGAGATGGTAGTCGTGGTCATGAGCAACTCCGTCACAGTCCCCTCTCCCCGCCTGCAGGGAGAGGGTTAGGGTGAGGGGCAAATCCGAGCGGCCCCTCATCCGCCCTTCGGGCACCTTCTCCCCGCAAGCCGGGAGAAGGAAACTCACTCAGAAGAAGCCGAGTGCCTTCGGGCTATAGGAGACCAGCATGTTCTTGGTCTGCTGATAATGATCGAGCATCATCTTGTGCGTCTCGCGACCGATGCCCGACTGCTTGTAGCCCCCGAAGGCGGCATGGGCCGGATAGGCATGGTAGCAATTGGTCCACACACGCCCCGCCTGGATGTTGCGGCCGAAATTGTAGCAACGATTGGCATCGCGGCTCCACACGCCTGATCCAAGTCCGTAAAGCGTGTCATTGGCGATCTCGAGCGCTTCCGCATCATCCTTGAACGTCGTGACCGAGACGACCGGCCCGAAAATCTCCTCCTGGAAGACCCGCATCTTGTTGTGGCCCTTGAAGACCGTCGGCTTGATGTAATAGCCGCCGGCCAGCTCGCCCGAGAGGTTGTTGCGCTCACCACCGATCAGCACTTCGGCGCCTTCCTGACGACCGATATCCATATAGGACAGGATCTTTTCCAACTGCTCGGAGGATGCCTGCGCGCCGATCATCGTCGACATGTCGAGCGGGTCACCCTGCTTGATCGCGGCGACACGCTTGAGGGCCTTCTCCATGAAGCGATCATAGATCTTCTCGTGCACCAGCGCGCGGCTCGGGCAGGTACAGACCTCCCCCTGGTTGAGCGCGAACATCGCGAAACCTTCGAGCGCCTTGTCGAGATAGTCGTCGTCCTCGCGCATCACGTCTTCGAAGAAGATGTTCGGCGACTTGCCGCCCAGTTCCAGTGTGACCGGGATCAGGTTCTGCGACGCATACTGCATGATCAGCCGGCCGGTCGAGGTTTCGCCGGTAAAGGCGATCTTGGCGATGCGCGGGCTGGTCGCCAGCGGTTTTCCGGCTTCGAGGCCGAAGCCGTTGACGATGTTGAGCACGCCCGGCGGCAGGAGGTCGCCGACCAGTTCGATCCAGACGAGGATCGAAGCGGGTGTCTGCTCGGCCGGCTTCAGCACGACGCAGTTTCCGGCAGCCAGCGCCGGTGCCATCTTCCAGGCCGCCATCAGGATCGGAAAGTTCCACGGAATGATCTGCCCGACGACGCCGAGTGGCTCGTGGAAATGATAGGCGATCGTGTCGTGGTCGACCTCGCCGATCGTGCCTTCCTGGGCGCGGATGCAGGATGCGAAATAGCGGAAGTGGTCAATGGCGAGCGGGATGTCGGCCGCCATGGTCTCGCGCAGCGGCTTGCCATTGTCCCAGGTTTCGGCGCGGGCGAGCAGTTCGAGATTGTCCTCCATCCGCTGGGCGATCTTCATCAGGATGTTGGATCGCTCGGTGGTCGAGGTGCGGCCCCACTTGTCCTTGGCGGCATGGGCGGCGTCGAGGGCGAGATTGATGTCGTGCTCGTCGGAGCGAGCGATGTCGCAGAGTTTGCCGCCGGTCACCGGCGTGGTGTTCTCGAAATAGCGACCATTGACCGGCTCGCGGAATTCACCGCCGATGAAGTTGCCGTATTTCAGCTTGAACGGCGAAGCAGCAATGGCCTGGACCTGAATATTCATCTGTCATCCTCCCTGTGCAGGAACCCCTCCCGGGTTCCGATGGAAGAATGATCACAGTGTTCAGCGCGCGTTTGAAGCCATGGGAAACAGTGCTGCAGCGCACTGTGTTTCAGGAATGCGACACATACCCGTCTCCTTACTGCAAATGGAAGCGTTTCATCTTCCGGTGCAGCGTCGCACGACTGATGCCGAGCATTTGGGCAGCCTGGGAGACATTGCCATTCGTCCGTGACAGCACGCGACGCAGTGCTGCCCGCTCTGCATCCTCGAGGTCGGACATGCCCTCCCCGCGCCGCTCGCCGCGGGTTTCACGCAGAGCGTCGGCTGCCGGCAATCCTTGCGCGATCACTACATCATCGAGTTTCAACGCCACCCGCGCGGCCTTTGTCGCACCGAGGATCAGATCGTCGCCATCGACGGCAATCAAGGCGGAGAACGAATTCGCCTGCGGCACGACAACGATCCGCGCGCCGGCAAAGGCCTGGCGGAAAAGGTTTGCCTCGACACGCGATGCCGCATCGCGTACCGCCTGCGACAGCACGGCGAGTGTCATGTCGGAAACATCGTTGCGGCAGGTGGACACATCGAGTGCGGCCGCCACGCGACCGAGATGGTCGCGGATTGGCGCCGTTGCACAGGAGAGCCCGATATTGGCGCTCATGAAATGCTGGTCGCGGTGGATGACGACGGCCCGCTCGTCGGCGAGGGCCGTGCCGATACCGTTGGTCCCGACGCTGGCTTCGCTCCACATTGTTTGCTGCCAGAGCCCGAGTTCTCTGAACTCGACGTCATCTCCAGGGGCGCCCCGGCGGTCGACGACAATACCATCGGCATCGGCGAGAATGATGCAGCAGCCGGACCGTCCGATCATCTGGTAAAGCCGATCGACTTCGTCGGCGGAACTGCCGATCAGGCGCTCCATCCGGGCATGGGCTTCCCGAAAGGCGGACTCGTCGATCTGCACTGGCTTGCGCGCCTCTTCGGGCTGCAGACGGTAGAGGTTCAGGCAACGGCTCCACGACGCCGCAACGGGTGACGTGACCGCGGCCGAGGCCTTCTGCGCCGTCGAATAGACGAGATCGGAATGGCGGATTTCCTGTCGCATCGGCTCCTCCCAAAGCACATCTCAAACTATGCGCCTTACGCCGCCAGAGGCAATCGCTCAATCCAGCGGCAAATGACCGCCCTTCGATTTACTCGGAAATCTGGCGCGAATCTGCGACAGTCCGTGTGATCACCCCGTTTCCGGGTCAGGCCGCGAGGGTCCCGGCGGCGCCTGCAACACCGGAACTCTGGACAGCTAGAGACCGAACCGGCGGCGGATTGACGATGTCCTGCAGCTCGGACAGAGGCTGCGGCTTTCCGTAGAAGTAGCCCTGCACCTGCTGGCAACCCTCTTCCTGGAGGAAGCGCAGATGTTCGGCATTCTCCACGCCTTCGGCGAGAACCGGAATGTCCAGGCTCTGAGCCAGGATCAGCGTCGAACGCACGATTGCGGCCGACTGCCGGTTGTCGGCCACACTGTCGATGAAACCCCGGTCGATCTTGATCTTGTCGAAGGGGAAGAGCTGCAAAGTGGACAGCGAGGAATAGCCGGTGCCGTAGTCATCCATCGCGATCTTCACGCCGATCGCCTTGAGCTGCCGGATGATCGAGAGTGCATGCTGCTGGTCGGCGATAATACCAGACTCGGTGATCTCCAGCTCAAGGCGGGACGGATCGAGGCCGGTCTCGTCGAGGATATCGCGAACCCGCGCAGGCAAAGCGGAATTGGCAAGCTGTTTTGGCGCGACATTGACTGCGACGCGCAGGGGATTGCTCCAGCGGACCGCCTCCAGGCAAGCCTGGCGCAGCACCCAGTCCCCCAGCTCGATGATAAAGCCCGTGCGTTCCGCAATCGGAATGAATTCCGTCGGCGAGACCATGCCACGCGTCGGATGACACCAGCGCAACAACACTTCGAAGCCAATGACTTCGCCTGACTGCGTGTCGTTTTGCTGCTGGAAATAGAGCTGGAACTCATCGCGCTGGAAGCCAGCGCGCATGTCCATGGCAAGTGCGCTGCGCGCCCGCACCGCTTGGTCCATGGACTGATCGTAGAAACAGATGTTGTTGGATCCAGCGGATTTCGCCCGATACATGGCGATGTCGGCCTGGGCCAGCAGGTCGTCGATGTCGCGTGCTGCGTCAGGAAACACGGTGATGCCAATACTGGTGCCGACGGACAATGTCAGCCCCTGCCAGTCGATCGGAGCATTGAGCTCGGCCACCATGTTGCGAGCAAACGCGTCTGCGTTACCGTTGGTGAAGATGCGCGCGCTGACGGCGACGAACTCGTCACCCCCGATGCGGGCCACGAACTCGCCGTTGCGAAGGTTGCGGGTCATGCGCTCCGCAGCGATCCGCAACACGTGGTCGCCGGCTGCATGACCGTGCACGTCGTTGATCTCCTTGAACCGGTCGAGGTCGAAGGAGAAGATGTAGATGCGCTCATGCCGTGCGGTCGGCGTGTGCATCAGGTGCCCGACCTGCTCTAGGAACGCACTTCGGTTTGGAAGCCCCGTCAGCGCATCATGCAGCGAAAGCTGGCGATAGCGCTCGACCGCCGATTTGTTCGATTGCCGGTCGATCACATAGGTCATTGCACCGATCGCCAGAATCAACAGCGTGACGAACATCAGAACCACGGTCATCACGCTTTCCGGCAGCATGTTGACGGGCAGCGAGGCCGCCGGATCCGGGATGACTGTAAGCGCTGTCATGCCAATGAAATGGGTCGACGCAATGGCGAGCACCAGCGCCACTCCGCCCCCATAACGGCAGAAGCGGGTCACGGGCCGCGCGACGCGGCTGGTCGCCAGCGCACCGAAGATGCCCGCAGCCACGAGCGATGCGGCAACGTAAGCTGAGTTCCATTCAAGCTCTGCCTGCACCTGATAGCCGGACATGCCGACATAATGCATGGAGGCAATGCCGGCTCCGACGATCGCCCCACCCGCCTCGATCAACAGGCTCCGGGGGGTGGCCGCCGCAATCGAAAGCCCGATCCCCGTCACCATAATGGCAAGCACAAGCGAAACCATCGTCGCGGTCGGCTCATAACCGGCGAGCGCATCGGCCTCGTAACCCATCATCGCCACGAAATGCGTGGTCCAGATCGCCGAACCGCCGATGATGGCAGTCAGGGCGGTCCAGCTGATACGGGCCGCACCCCGCGTGTTGCGCACACGGCCGAACAGCCGCATCGTTAGCAGCGAGCCAAGGACACATATGAGGACCGCGGCGATCAGAGAAACCGGGTCATGATCGACGGCGATGCATGAGAGGACTGCGAGCATGACTGAAAAACCAGTTAAATCTGAGGGGGATATCTAACAACCTTCAATTTCCAAATGCTCACCGCGCATGGTTACCAATTTGTTCCATGGCGCCTATCGCCACCAATCTGGATCACAAGCGCGTTATTCATGGCTTCTCCCGCGAGAACCTTGCCATTCCGCATCATCTGGTCTATAGGCGCCCGATCCGCACAGACACCCTTGGAGGCAATGTGGATGGGACCGGCAACGGTCTCCGGTTCTGGCACGGCATAGATCCGCCGCCAGGGCTCTCCAGTAACTTGAAAGGTAAAGCCATGAGCAACGCTTCTTACGAGCTCAAGGCCGTAGCACGCGAACGGGTAGGTAAGGGGTCCTCCCGCGAACTTCGCCGCAACGGTCTCATTCCGGCTGTCATCTATGGTGACAAGCAGGACCCGATTGCGATCTCGCTCAATACGAACGAGGTCACCAAGCGTATCCATGCCGGCGGTTTCATGACCACGGTCGGCGTCATCGACATCGATGGCCAGAAGATCCGCGTTCTGCCAAAGGACTACCAACTCGACGTCGTTCGTGACTTCACGATGCATGTCGACTTCCTGCGCATTTCGGCTAACAGCCAGGTTTCGGTTCAGGTTCCGGTTCACTTCATCAACGAAGAGAAGTCCGCCATCAAGACCGGCGCCGTTCTCAACATCGTTCGCCACGAAGTTGAACTGCACTGCCCGGCTTCCGACATCCCGGAAGCGATCACCGTCGACCTCGCCGGCCTCAAGGTCGGTGATGCGATCCACATCTCGGCCGTCAAGCTGCCGAAGGGTGTGACGCCTGTGATCGCCGATCGCGATTTCACGATCGCCACGATCGTCGCCCCGGCTGGCGGTGTTGCCGAAGACGAAGAAACGACCGAAGCATAAGCCTTCGCGACGTTCTGATCTTGAGACCCGTCTCCGCAAGGAGGCGGGTTTTCTCGTTCCGGGACAGGCCGAAGTCCCTATTCTCGATTCCGAGTATTTGGCTTTAGGCAGATTTAAACAGTTTCATGACAGCCTGCGCGCTCAATCCTGACGCGAGGACCGTTGAGATCATGTCGGAGAGCCCGAACCCGGCGGAGCACGAGGCGCAATGACGCGATCGGTCGAGAGCAGATTCCTCGCCATCGTCGGCATCACGTTCTTCATTTTGGTCGTGCCGCTCTTTGCGCTGTTCCTGTCGCTTGCGACGGAACGGGCCTCCAACGAACTGCAACAGAACCTCGACATCCTGCTGGCCGCCAACGCCCAGGCGCTCGCCAAGCCACTCTGGGACTTCGACCAGGAGAGCGTCGAGCAGATCACCGCCACCATCGTCTCCAACGGACCGGTCAGCCGGGTCAACGTCAAGGACATCTCGGGCGGCATTTCGGTCTCCATGCCAGCGCTACCGAAGTGGCCGAAGAACGGTCTGGAATCGATCACCCGCGAGATCTACTACCGCGCCGTCGAAGGTCCGAAGCACGTCGGCACCATCACCATCTATTACAGCCGGATCGACATGTTCTCCTCGCTGCGTCAGGCAGAGGTCATGCTGATCGGCATCTTCATGCTCGCCGTCATCGGCGTGGTCGGCTCCGCCATCATCGGCAATCGCCTGATGGTGATGAAGCCGCTCCTGAAGCTGACGGCCGCAATCGAGGCGACCCGCAGGCTCGGCTCCCGCCACCATGTCGACTGGCAGTCGAATGACGAGATCGGCCGCTTGGCCCGCAGCTTCAACGCCATGCAGATCAAGCTCGAGCAGGAAGAAGGCGAACTCCGCCTCGCCCACCGCCGCGCGACAGACATCTACAACACGACGCCCGCCATGCTGTTCTCTCTCGACGAGGAGGACCGGGTCACCGGCGTCAGCGAGTACTGGCTGCTCGCCACCGGCTACCAGCGCCACCAGGTCGTCGGACGCAAGTTCATCGAACTCGTGCCGAGCGAAGCCCGGATCGCCTATCAGGAAAGCAAGAAGACCTGTGCGATCGCCGACGTGCTGGAAGCCACGACCCAGTTCGTCTGTGCAGACGGCACCATCATGGATATTCTGATTGCCGAGGCGAGCCGCAAGATCGAGGGCGCGAAGGACGACCTGTCCCTCAGCGTCATGACCGATGTCACCGCCCTCAAGCAGTCCGAGGAGCGCAACCACCGGCAGGCGATCACTGACCATCTGACCGGCCTGCGCAACCGCCAGGGCTTCGAGACGGCTCTCGACAGTGAAATCGCCGCAACGGATGCGGCCGGCGAGGAACTCGCCTGTATCTTCGTCGACCTCGACCGCTTCAAGTGGATCAACGACAATCTCGGCCACCAGGCCGGCGACATCGTCCTCTGCCGCTTCGTCGAAAGCATGAATCTGCGTCTTCCCAGAGGCACAATCGCCGCCCGTCTCGGCGGCGACGAATTTGCAGTATTGTTGCGCGGCCCTGCGATCGAAGATGTAGCGACCGAAATCAGCCGCGTCCTGTGCGATATCTTCGTCGATCCGATGACCATCGATGGCTCGACCGTGCGCCTGAGCGCCAGCATCGGCATCGCCCTCTATCCCCGCCATGCCGCCAATGCCGCCGAACTGCTGCAGAAATCCGACATGGCGATGTACAGCAAGAAGCGCGACGGCAAGAACGGCGCCCTGCTCTACAATTCGGAAATCCAGGACCACACCCGCCGCCGCGCCGAGATCGAGCACGACATCGAGGAAGGCCTGGCCGAGGACTGGTTCGACGCCTTCTTCCAGCCGATCGTGGAAGTCGAAAGCGGCCGTACCGTCGGCTATGAAGCGCTGATGCGCCTCGTGCACCCCGAGCGCGGCGTCATACCGCCGGCGGAACTTATCTGCGTGGCGGAAGAAACCGGCGCCATCAGCCGTCTCGGCGGCCAGGTTCTGGAAAAGGCGCTCTCCAATCTGGCGCGCCTCAGCGCCGCAACCGGCGACCACGACTCCTACCTCGCCGTCAACTTCTCTCCTTTGCAGTTCGATGTCTCGCTCCCGGTCCGGCTCGCCGCCTTGACCGCCCATTTCGGCATCGCCCCGCATCGCATCGTCATCGAGATCACCGAAGCGACGCTGCTGCACGACAATCCGCAGATCCGCACCATCCTCGATGAGTTCAACCGCTTCGGCTACCGCCTCGCACTCGACGACTTCGGCACGGGATACTCCTCGCTCAGCTATCTGAACCGCTTCCCCGTCGACATCGTCAAGATCGACCAGTCCTTCATCCGCGCGTTGACCGAAGACGAACCGGAGCTTCGCCACAAGAGCCGCATGCTGGTCGAAGGCATCACGGCGATCTCGCACAAGATGGAATGCGCCGTCGTCGCAGAAGGCATCGAGACCGACGAACAGCGGCAGATCCTCGAAGAATTCGGCGTCGACTACGGCCAGGGCTATCTCTTCGCCCGGCCGCAGCCACTGTCGGCATTGATCGAACAAGCAACCGCCACACTGGCCCGCCTGCAAAAGGCCTCCGCCGGCTGATTTCAACTGAAAGAGGGAACCGCCATGAAAGTCTTGAGCCTTGTACTTTCACTTGCGGCGGCCCCGGTCGCCGCCGCAGACATCGTTCACTTCACCACCGAGGACTATCCGCCCTATAATTACCGTGTCGGCGGCGAGATTCGCGGCGCTGGCTACGATCAGGTCCTCCTGATGATGGAAGAGATCAAGATCCCCTACACCATCGAGATGATGCCCTGGGCACGCGCCATTGCGCTCGCCGAAAGCGAGCCCCTGCACTGCGTCTTCACCACCGCCCATATTCCGGAACGCGACAAGCTGTTCAGATGGGTTGAGCCGATCGCCGTCGGCCGCAATTTCATGGTCTCCCACAAGAGTGCGGGCATCAAGGTCGGTACCATCGAAGAGGCCAAGGAATTCACGGTCGGCACCCAGCGCAACGACTACACCCAGACCCTGCTGGAGAACGAGGGCTTTCCCAAGATCGACCTGGCCACCGATCTGAAGCTGACCCTGAAGAAGCTTCAGAGCAAGCGCATCGACCTGATGCCGATTTCCGAGCAACACTATATCGAGCTGCAGGAAAAGGGTGAGGAGCTCGAGGCGCAATTCGTCTTCTCCGAGCAGAAATTCGCCATCGCCTGCAACGCGAATTTTCCTGAAGATCTGCTCGCCCGCATGCAGGGCGCGCTCGACAAGCTGATCGCCGACGGCACTCAGGCAGAGATCTTCGAGACCTACAATCTGCGCTATTCGAACTTCGGCCTGGTCGCAGCCAAACCCTGAAGGACCCGACATCAGTCTTGACTTTCAAGCCGTTTGGCTGTCGGGAAAGGCAAAGAACCTCAAGACGGATCTCGGGCGATGATCATCCTGGCCGGCCTCGGCAATCCCGGTGCGCAGTACGCGAAGAACCGGCACAATATCGGCTTCATGGCCGTCGACGCGATCCAGCGTCGCCACGGTTTTTCGCCATGGGCGAAGAAATTCAAGGCCGAGATCTCGGAAGGCACGCTTGCCGGCGAAAAGGTCATGCTGATCAAGCCGCAGACCTTCATGAACCTCTCGGGTGAAAGCGTCGGCGAGGCCATGCGCTTCTACAAGCTCGGCCCCGAAGATATCGTCGCCATCTATGACGAACTTGACCTTCTGCCCGGCAAGGCCCGCATCAAGACCGGCGGGGGCCATGGCGGCCACAACGGCATCAAGTCGCTTGACGCCCATTGCGGCCTGAACTACAGGCGCCTGCGCCTGGGCATCGGCCATCCCGGCGACAAGGCAAAAGTCCACAACCACGTGCTCGGTGACTTCGCCAAGGTGGACGCCGAATGGCTGGATCCGCTGATCGAGGCGCTCGCCGACAATGCCGAGATGCTAGTGCGCGGTGAGGATTCACAGCTGATGAACAAGCTGGCGCTCGCCACCGGGGCCAAGACCGAGGACGAAAAGCCTGCCAAGGCTCCGAAAGCCCCGAAGCCGGCCCAGTCCCACATCCACCAGGCGCGCAATTTCAACCAGCCGAAGAAGCTTCCCGAGAAGGGTCCCATGGCCGAGATGCTAAAGAAGATGTTCGGCCCCAAGAGCGACTGACACCGCACTTCCACGCCCCCCTGCCCGCCTCCTACACACGCGCATCATCACCGGACCATCGTTATGAGCCACGACATCACCACCGACCTCGTCACCCTGCGCGACTACTGGCGTTACGCCATCTCCCGCTTCAACGCAGCCGAACTGAGCTACGGCCACGGCACCCACACCGCCGTCGACGATGCCGCCTTCCTCGTGCTCGACAGCCTAGACCTGCCGATCGACACGCTCGACCCCTTCCTCGACGCGAGACTGCTGCCCTCGGAGCGCCGCCTGCTCGCCGACCGCATCGAAATGCGTGTCACCACCCGCAAGCCCTCTGCCTATCTGACCGGCCGCTCCTATATTCAGGGCCTGCGCTTCTTCGTCGATGAGCGCGTGATCGTGCCGCGCTCGCATATCGGCGAGATCCTGTTCAACGAATATGGCGGCGAGTTCGGCTCCACCTTCCTGCCCGATCCCTTCGCGGTCGAGAGCGTGGTCGACATCTGCACCGGCTCCGGCTGCCTTGCCATCCTCGCCACGCGCTTCTTCCCACTGGCATCAGTCGACGCCGTCGATCTCTCCGCCGATGCGCTGGACGTGGCTGAGAAGAACCGCCAGGCCTATGGCCTCGAAGACCAGCTGACGCTGCACCAGGGCGATCTCTTCACGCCACTTGCCGGTCGCAAGTTCGACCTGATCATCACCAACCCGCCCTATGTCGACCACGAGGCGATGGACGCCTTCCCGGCCGAATATCGCGCCGAACCCGCCATGGCCCATGACGGTGGCGAAGACGGCCTCGACCTGGTGCGCACGCTGCTCACTGAGGCCCCCAGGCACCTGAATGCGGGCGGCGGCATGCTCTGCGAAATCGGCCGCGGCCGCGACAGTCTCGAAGCCGAGTTCCCCGACCTCGACTTCCTCTGGGTCGAGACGACGGAAGAGGAAGACGCGGTGTTCTGGATCAGCGCGGAAGCCTTGGGCGTGAAGGCGAAGAAGGGCAAGTGAGGCTAAGGTCTCACCACTCGAAAGTCTCGACCCGATACCAGAAGAGATCGACGAGTGCTGCGAGTCCCCAGTCGATCCAGTAGGCCGAGACCTTCGAGGCATCCGGCACCACGAGCAGGACGACGAAACCGCTCAGCACGGCCCAGACGACGTAAAGGCGCAGATTGTGCAGGCTGTCGAGGCGGTAATAGCCGGCCTCGTCATAATCGGTCTTGAACAGCATGTCGGCCCAGCTGTAACCGTCGCTGATGAGGAGATCCATCAACGGGCGATCCGACAAGCGGTCTGGTAAGACGTTGAAGACGGCACGTACGACGTGACCGAGCGCGCCCATGAGGGCAAGCACTGCCAGCGCCACGGCATAATGCCAGGTAGCGGCTTCGGCGAGTGTCTGCAGGTCGGGGCTCATGGCAGAAGTCTAGGCGGCAGACGTAATGATTAGGTTTCAGGACTTAGTTCTGACCAGTCTGCACCGGCCTCGCAAGCAGCCCCTCGACAAGCGCCCGAAACGCAGCCTGCGCCTTTGGCAGCACGCTCTCGGGCTCCGTGCTCGCGGCGATCCACATTGCGGCATTGAGCGCCGCCCCGCTGATCAGCCGTGCTGCCGCTTCCGCATCGACAGGCTTGAGGACACCCGCCGACATCAGGTCCTCGACGGCCTGGCGGGTCACCTGAAGGCAGGAATTCTGGCTCGGCCATTGCGACGGATCGCCGAGCACCGCCGGACCATCAAGAAGCACGATGCGCTGCACCTCGGGGTCGAGCGCCATCTCGATATAGGCCGCCCCTTCGGCCAGCAGCGCATCCCATCCCTCGCCGGCCGCAGCACCGCGTGCCTTGGCCCGTTCGGCCATGTCGCTGTCGATCTGGTTGACGACGGCGGCGAACAGCCCGCGCTTGTCGCCGAAATTGTGGTAGAGCGCGCCGCGCGTCAGCCCCACATCTGCAGTCAGCGCATCCATGGAGGCGTCCGCATAGCCCTTCTCCGCAAATGCCTTGCGCGCAGCCGTGATCAGCTTGCCGCGATTTTCCGCCATGCTTTCCGATCGTGTGCGCTTCACGCCACCCTCCTGAGTTCACATACATGGCGTATGCGAATTTGACATGCGGATCGCATGCGAGTACATCTACATACGCAACGTATATGAAATTCTTAGCCTCCAGCCAAGCGGCATTTCACCGACCCACCATTGGGCGGAACCATGCCGCACGCCCGAAAGGATACCCATGACCAAGCCTCAACCCGTCTTCCCCGCAAACCGCCACGCCCTTTACGAAGAGCACGGCTATTCCGCCGCGATCCGCACCGGCGACCTCCTCTTCGTCTCCGGCCAGGTCGGAAGCCGTGACGACGGCACCCCCGAGCCCGACTTCGAGGCCCAGGTCCGCCGCGCCTTCGCCAATCTCGAGGCAACACTGGCAGCAGCCGGCTGCACTTTCGCCGATCTCGTCGACGTCACTACATTCCACACCGACCCGGAAAACCAGTTCGCAACGATCATGAAGGTCAAGGCGGACGTCTTCCCCGCTCCGCCCTATCCGAACTGGACGGCGGTCGGCGTGACCTGGCTCGCCGGCTTTGATTTCGAGATCAAGGTGATCGCCCGCATTCCGCAGGCATAATGAGCAAGCCCAGGTAATCGCTTGTCCAATAAGGAGGACGCGAGCATCGCGTCCTCACTCCTCCGGTTCGGCCGTGAACAACAGCGGCATGCCCGCCTCCTTGGCGAGGTCCATGGCTTCCGTCACCTTCGTCTCGGCGATCTCCCGCGTGCAGACAACGACCACCGCCGAGCCGAACTTGTGCGCCGTCATCATCACCCGGTAGCCCGTCTCCTCGCTCATCCGGAACACGACCTTCAGGACGATCGTGACGAATTCGCGCGGCGTATAATCGTCGTTGTGCAGGAGCACCTTGTAGAGCCGTGGCTTCTCCACCTTGGGCTTCGTCACCGTCTTCGGCGTCAGTACCGTATCCTTCGCCATAGGTTCCTTCCGGATCTAGAGGCCGCATCAGGCCCGCAACACTTGACCATGTCCGTCCTATACCTCATAGGCGTGGCTAACGAAAATCCATCCCGAGCAGGTATTCAGAGCCATGGGCTTCAAATGCGGTATCGTCGGGCTTCCGAATGTCGGCAAGTCCACACTTTTCAACGCGCTGACCAAGACGGCGGCAGCCCAGGCAGCCAACTATCCCTTCTGCACGATCGAGCCGAACACTGGTGAAGTGGCCGTTCCCGATCCGCGCATGAAGAAGCTGGCCGACATCGCTGGCTCCAAGGAGATCATCCCGACCCGCATCTCCTTCGTCGACATCGCCGGCCTCGTGCGCGGCGCGTCGAAGGGCGAAGGCCTCGGCAACAAGTTCTTGGCCAACATCCGCGAAGTCGATGCCGTGGTCCACGTGCTGCGCTGCTTCGAAGACGACGACATCACCCATGTCGAAGGCAAGATCGACCCGGTCGGCGACGCCGACACGATCGAGACCGAGCTGATGCTCGCCGATCTTGAAAGCCTTGAGCGCCGCGTCGAGCAGACCCGCAAGCGCGCCGCCTCCAAGGACAAGGAATCGACCGCCCAGCTGCCGATCATGGAGCAGGTCGTCAAGCTCCTCAACGAAGGCAAGCCCGCCCGCCTTCTCCTGAAGACGCTTGCCGTCGACGAGATCGAGATACTCAAGGGTCTCAACCTTCTGACCTCGCATCCTGTCCTCTATGTCTGCAACGTCGCCGAAGGTGACGCCGCAACCGGCAACAAGCACACCGAAGCCGTCGCAAAGATGGCAACCGAGCAGGGCGCCGAATGCGTCATCATCTCGGCCGCCATCGAAGCCGAAGTGGCCCAGTTGCCGGAAGAGGAAGCAACCGAATTCCTCTCGGCCCTCGGCCTCGACGAAGCAGGCCTCGACCGCCTGATCCGCGCCGGTTACCACCTGCTGGACCTGATCACCTACTTCACGGTCGGCCCGAAGGAATGCCGCGCTTGGACGATCGTCCGCGGCACCAAGGCCCCTGCCGCCGCCGGCGTCATCCACACCGATTTCGAACGCGGCTTCATCCGCGCTTTCACCATCTCCTACGACGACTACATCACCTACAAGGGCGAAGTCGGCGCCAAGGAAGCCGGCAAGGGCCGCGACGAAGGCAAGGAATATGTCGTCCAGGACGGCGACGTCATCCACTTCCGCTTCAACACGTAATTCCAAGAACAAGGCGCCCCTCTGGGGGCGCTTTTTTTCTGCGCGCAAAAGACGTTCAGACTTGAACATGTTGCGGGAGACTGTGCACACTGTCGGCAAAAGAGGACGCATATGACAGTGACAGACAAGCTCCATTACGAAGACTTCATGCAGGGCCAAAGTTTCGCGCTCGGACCGCGCGCAGTGACGGCCGAAGAGATCATCGAATTCGCGACCGAGTTCGATCCGCAGCCCATGCATCTCTCGGAAGAAGCCGGCAAGGCCAGCATTCTCGGCGGCCTTTCCGCCTCCGGCTGGCACACGTCCAGCCTCTTCATGCGCATGATGATCGACGCCTACGTGCTCAAAGCCGCCTCCGAAGGCGCGCCCGGCATCGAGTTCATGCAGTGGCGCAAGCCCGTACTTGCCGGCGACACGTTGTCGGGGCACTCGGTAGTCGAGGAGGTCCGCGTGATGCGCTCGCGCCCGCATCTCGGCATCGTCACCTTCGGCCATGAACTGCAGAATCAGCGTGGCGAAACCGTCATGAAGGCCCGCAACGCCGTCATGGTCCGCCGCCGTGAAACAGCGGAGGTGAGCGCATGAGAATGCTCGACCTCTATCATGCCGGTACCCGCCTCGAACTCGGGACCGTCACCTTCACCGCCGAAGACATCATCCGCTTTGCCGAGAAGTTCGACCCGCAGCCCTTCCACATCGATGCCGAAGCCGCCAAGACTTACGTCTTCGGTGCGCTGTGCGCCTCCGGCTGGCACACCTGCGCCAATTGGATGAAGAGCTTCATCGCCTTCTGGAGCGTTGAGACCAAGCGTCTGATCGCCGACGGCATGGCGCCGCCAAAGCTCGGCCCCTCGCCCGGCTTTTCGGAACTGCAATGGTTGAAGCCCGTCTATGTCGGCGATACGATCACCTACTTCATGACGCCGCTCGAGAGCCGGACCATCCAGGGACGCCATCGCTATATCCTAAATTCCGCTCTCTCCGAAGGTATCAACCAGAATGGCGACACCGTGCTGCGCTTCAAAAGCAACCTGATCGAATTCTTCCCCGACGAGGAGCAAGCATCATGAGCCCATACGACTTCACCATGACCGCCATCGATGGAAGCGATCGCAGCCTCAAGGACTATGCCGGCAAGGTCCTCCTGATCGTCAACACGGCGAGCGCCTGCGGAATGACCCCGCAATACGAAGGTCTGGAAGCGCTTTACAAGGCCCATCCCGATCTCGTCGTGCTCGGCTTCCCCTGCAACCAGTTCGGCGCGCAGGAGCCCGGCACGGAGAAGGAGATCGCCCTCTTCTGCGAAACACAGTTCGCCGTCACCTTCCCCCTCTTCGCCAAGATCGAGGTCAATGGTGACGGCGCCCACCCGCTCTATACCTGGCTGAAGTCGGAAACACCGGGCACCGAACAGGGTGCCGAAATCGGCTGGAACTTCACCAAATTCCTCGTCGGCCGTGATGGCTAACCGATCGCACGCTATTCGCCTCGCACGGCGCCCGCCGATATCGAGGCAGACATCATCGCTGCGCTTGCCCGCTGACCCGTCATGACCGGCTTCCGCTTCCATCCGACACCCTTGCCCGGCCTGGAAGCGGTCTCGGCGACCAGCGCCCATGTCTTTCCCAAACACACACATGACACCTATGGCATCGGCTTCCTCTCCTCCGGTGGCCAGATCTCGGCCTCCGGGCGCGGCCAAGTGGAGGCCGAGGCTGGCCAGTTGATCACAGTCAATCCCGGCGAAGTTCATGATGGCGCACCATGCGGACGCATGGCACGCAGCTGGCACATGCTCTATCTCACCCCGGATCTCGTTTCAGAGAGCATCAGCGACCTCATATCGACCACGTCAGATCTCGAATTCGAGTATCCCGTCTTCGCCGATCCCTCGGTTCGCTGCCTGCTCGCGACACTACACCAGCACCTTGATGAAGGGCATGCGGTACACGATGCGAACGCCTTCAAGGAAGCACTCGTCCTCCTCCTCGGCAAGACGCTCACCCGCCGCACGAACGCCCCGCCGCCCCTGCCCGCCTCGATCCGGCGTGTCCGCGAACGCCTCGACGACGATCCGGGCTCCCCCTCAGACCTGCAGGCTCTCGCTCGCGAAGCAGGCCTCAGCCGCTTCCAGCTGATCCGCGCCTTCAGCCGCCACACGGGCCTCACCCCGCATGCCTATCACATGCAGCGTCGCGCGCTTCTGAGCCGACGCCTGCTCGCTGAAGGCATTCCCCCGGCCGAGGTGGCCGCCGCCTGCGGCTATGTCGACCAGAGCCACATGCACCGCGAATTCCGCCGTCGATTCGGCCTCACGCCCGGCGCGTACCGAAGCGCCTGGCTGAGCCGCAATCCTGTACAAGACCGGATGGCCTGACGGCACCATGCTCTCCCGCGCACAACGCAGGAGACCGACATGACCTTCGACTTTCTACTGACCACCCTGATTATCGTCGCGACACCGGGCACCGGCGCGCTCTACACCCTCGCCGCAGCCCTCGGTGGCGGGCGGCGCGAGGCGCTGGTCGCGGCCTTCGGCTGCACGCTCGGCATCATCCCGCACATGCTGGCCGCCGCCCTTGGACTTGCAGCCCTCGTCGCCGCCGAGCCGCGCCTCTTCGAGCTGATCCGATATGCGGGCATTGCCTATCTCGTCTGGATGGCAATCGGCCTCTGGAGAAGTGGCCGCGCCGGAGATCCCGAAGCAGAGCCTCGTCAGAGAGCCTGGCGGATCATCCGCAAGGCGGTGCTGATCAACCTGCTCAATCCGAAACTGTCGCTCTTCTTCCTGGCCTTCCTGCCGCAATTCGTCGATCCCAGGGACCCGGCTCCGCTGATGACAATGGCCACCCTGAGCCTCGTCTTCATGGCCGTGACTTTCATCGTCTTCGCATTCTACGGATTGGCCGCCGCGAGCATGCGGCATGGGCTCGTTGCGCATCCAAACAGGATGCGCAACGTCAACCGGCTTCTTTCGGCCGGCTTCGTGCTGATGGCGGGAAAACTGGCGCTGGCGCAGCGCTGACGCCGAGCCAGGGGATCGACCGGGCCTTTGCGCCCGGTTATGGCGAAGGGCTCAATGCCCCTCGAATTCCACCAGCGTCCGAACCTCGACGCCAAGCGCCTCGAGCTTCTTGCGACCGCCGAGTTCGGGCAGATCGATGACGAAGCAGGCCGACACCACATCTGCCCCGATTTGACGCAGCAGCTGCACGGCACCGACGGCCGTGCCGCCAGTGGCGATCAGGTCGTCGACCAGGATCACCTTTTCGCCGGGCTTCACCGCATCCATGTGGATCTCCATCTCGTCCACGCCATATTCCAGGCTGTAGGCGATCCGCACGGTCTCGTGTGGCAACTTGCCCTTCTTGCGGATCGGCACGAAGCCAGCCGAAAGCTGATGCGCCACGGCGCCGCCGAGGATGAAGCCGCGCGCTTCCATGCCCGCGATCTTGTCGATCTTCAGCCCGGCATAGGGCTGCACCAGTTCATCGATCGCCCGGCGAAACGCCCGGGCATCACCGAGCAGCGTGGTGATGTCGCGGAAGATGATGCCAGGCTTGGGATAATCGGGAATGGAACGGATGGCAGCGGCGAGTTCGTGGGCGATCTTTGTCATGGGGCATCCGGAATGTGGCAGGAAGGAATTGCGCGGGACTGTACCAAGATTGGTATGGCCCCCCAACAAAAAAGGCGGTCCGAAGACCGCCTTTTCAGTGAAACGTGATCCCTGGAGATCAATGTTCCTTGTTTGCGTAGACCGACTTCTTCGTCAGGTAGATCAGCGCGGTGAAGATCGCGAGGAAGATCATGACCATGAAGCCCATGCGCTTGCGGTCTTCCAGATGCGGCTCTGCAGTCCACATCAGGAAGGCAGAAACGTCGCGCGAATACTGCTCGAGCGTTTCCGGCGAACCGTCGTCATAGGTCACCTGACCATCCGAGATCGGCTGTGCCATGGCCAGCGACTGGCCAGCGATGAAGTAGGGGTTGAAGTAGGTGCCTTCGGCAACTTCGACGCCTTCCGGCGGATCCTGGTAGCCGGTGAGCAGCGCATGGATGTAGTCCGGGCCGCCCTGCTGGTACTGGGTGAAGATGTCGAACACGAAGGTCGGGAAGCCGCGGGTCACGCCGCGCGCCTTGGCGATCAGCGAGAAGTCCGGCGGAGCCGCACCGTTGTTTGCCGCAGCCGCCGCTTCCTTGTTCGGGAACGGCGCCGGGAAGTGGTCGGATGCAACGGCTGTACGCGTGAACATTTCGCCGTCGGCATTGGGGCCGTCGGTGACTTCGTAATTCGCCGCGAAGGCCTTCACCTGGGCTTCCGAATAGCCGAGGTCTTCCAGAGTACGGAAGGCGACGAGGCTCATCGAGTGACAGGCGGCACAGACTTCCGAGTAGACCTTCAGGCCGCGCTGCAGCTGGGCCTTGTCGTATTTGCCGAAGGGGCCGGCAAAGGACCAGTCCATCTGCTCGGGCTTCAGGATCGGATAGTGACCCGTCTGCGCGGCGTGATGCGTCATTTCGGCCAGATCGCCACCTTCCGCTGCCAGCGCCATGCCGGAGAACCCGGCCATGGCTGCGATCAGCGCGATGCTCGTGACAAGCTTTTTCATTGTTATCTTCCTCTCACGTGCTCAGGCTTGGGCAGCAGCGGACTTGCCGCTCTTTTCGAGAACTGCCTCGGTGATCGAATTCGGGATGCGCCGTGGCGTCTCGAACAGTCCGAGCAACGGCATGATCACGAGGAAGAAGCCGAAGTAGTAGGCGGTACCGGCCTGCGACAGAACGACATAGATGCCTTCCGCCGGCATCGCGCCGAGCCAGCCCAAGAGGATGGAGTTGGCGACGAAGATCCAGAAGAACAGCTTGTACCAGGGACGGTAGACAGCCGAACGAACCTTGGACGTATCCAGCCAGGGCAGGAAGAACAGCACGATGATCGCACCGAACATCACGAGGACGCCGCCGAGCTTCGAGTCGATCGGACCGACGTTGAAGGTGATGGCGCGCAGCATGGCGTAGAACGGCAGGAAGTACCATTCCGGAACGATATGCGCCGGGGTTTTCAGCGAGTCGGCCGGGATGTAGTTGTCCGGATGGCCAAGATAGTTCGGCATGTAGAAGACGAAGTAGGCGAAGACGAGCAGGAAGACCGAAAGGCCGAGTGCATCCTTCAGCGTCGCATAGGGCGTGAAGGGAACGGTATCGGTCTTGGACTTGACTTCCACGCCGGTCGGGTTGGTCTGGCCGGTGACGTGCAGCGCCCAGATATGCAGGATGACGACACCCGCAATCATGAACGGCAGCAGGTAATGCAGCGCGAAGAAGCGGTTCAGCGTCGGATTGTCGACGGCAAAGCCACCGAGCAGGAACTGCTGGATCCACTCGCCCACGGCCGGGAAGGCGGTGAAGAAGCCGGTGATGACGGTTGCACCCCAGAAGGACATCTGGCCCCAGGGAAGCACGTAACCCATGAAGGCGGTCGCCATCATCAGCAGGAAGATCACCACGCCGAGGATCCAGAGGATTTCGCGGGGTGCCTTGTACGAGCCGTAATAGAGGCCGCGTGCGATGTGCAGGTAGACGGCGATGAAGAAGAAGGACGCGCCGTTGGCATGCATGTAGCGCAGCAGCCAGCCATTGTTGACGTCGCGCATGATCTTCTCGACCGAGTTGAAGGCAACGGTCGTCTCGGCCGCATAGTGCATGGCAAGCACGACACCGGTCAGGATCTGCACGATCAGCATGATCGAGAGCATGCCACCGAAGGTATAGGCGTAGTTCAGGTTGCGCGGAACGGGATAGGAAACGAAGCTGTCATACATCAGACGCGGCAGCGGCAGGCGCGCATCGATCCACTTCTCGACGCCGGTGGACGGCTGGTAACTCGAATGGCCACTCATTGTGTCTTATCCCCTCAGCCGATCGTGATGACAGTGTCGGATGTGAATGCGAAGGTCGGCACCGGCAGATTGGTCGGTGCGGGACCCTTGCGGATACGGCCCGCCGTATCGTAGTGCGAGCCGTGGCAGGGACAGAACCAGCCACCGAAATCGCCGGCCTGACCGAGCGGCACGCAACCGAGATGGGTGCAGGAACCGATCATGACGATCCAGTTTTCCTTGCCTTCGCCGGCAGAGCGCGCAAGGTCCGTCGCGTCGGCTGCAGCATCCACATTGGCGTTGCGCGCCACCGGATCCTTGAGCTCGGCCAACTGAACGGCGTTGGCTTCTTCGACTTCCTTTTCGGTGCGGTTGCGGATGAACACCGGCTTGCCGCGCCACTTGACCGTCAGCGACATGCCCGGCTCGAGCGCCGATACGTCCACTTCGATCGAAGCGAGCGCGAGCGTCGATGCATCCGGGCGCATCTGGTCGATGAACGGCCAGGCGAACGAGGCCGCACCGACCGCGCCGGCCATGCCGGTCACCATGTAGAGAAAGTCGCGGCGCGTAGGCTCGCCCGCATGTTCTGTCGTTGTCTCGTGTTCGCTCACGGTCACTTTTTCCTCTCGCAATCCTGCGACACACCGCATTTGCCCCCGCAGCGGAATCACAATTCGGCCACGGAGCAGCCACAGATTCCCCGCCAGATTGGCGCGTTCTAAGCCCGATATTCTATTCTGTCCAGTCTTCCGCAGGCAACGAGCCACGTTGTCGCGGATTTCCGGGACACCATCCCCAATTGCTTGATTCAACGCAAGTGTGAGCGGCAGTTTATCAAGCAGTGCAAAGAGTTGCAGCCGCGAGTTCGGCAGGCCTTGGAACTCAGGCCGACAGCATCTCGGCGCCCGTATCGAGGAAACCGCCGGATTGTCGGGCCCAGAGCTCGGAATACAGCCCGCCGAGCGCTACCAGTTCCTGATGGGTCCCCTGTTCGATGATCCGGCCCTTGTCCATCACCACGAGGCGATCAAGTGCCGCAATGGTCGACAGGCGGTGTGCGATGGCAAGCACGGTCTTGCCCTGCATCAGCCGATCGAGATTGGACTGGATCGCCGCCTCCACTTCCGAGTCGAGCGCAGACGTCGCCTCGTCCAGTACCAGGATCGGTGCATCCTTGAGCATGACACGGGCGATCGCGATCCGCTGACGCTGGCCGCCGGAGAGCTTGACGCCCCGTTCGCCGACATGCGCGTCGAAGCCCTTGCGCCCGCGCTGGTCTTCCAGCCGCTGGATGAACTCGAACGCTTCCGCCCGTTCCGCCGCTTTTACCAGCTGCTCGTCGCTCGCATCCTCGCGGCCGAAGAGGATGTTGTCGCGGATCGAGCGATGAAGCAGCGCCGTATCCTGGGTGACCATGCCGATTTGCGAGCGCAGGCTCTCTTGGGTCACGGCTGAGATATCCTGCCCGTCGATCAGGATGCGGCCGCCCTCCAGGTCGTAGAAGCGCAACAGCAGATTGACGAGCGTCGATTTGCCCGCCCCCGATCGCCCGACAATGCCGACCTTTTCGCCGGGCTCGATGGTCAGCGTCAGATGATCGATCGCGCCGGTCTTGCGGCCATAATGAAAGGTCACGTCTTCGAAGCGGATCTCCGGCGACTTCACCTGGAGCTTTGCCGCATCCGGCTTGTCGGTGAGCCCGATCGGCTTGGCCACCAGTTCCGCCGAATTCTGGATCGTGCCGATATTGCGCATGATGCCGTTCAGCTGGGTCATCATCCGCCCGAGCAGCATGTTGAGCCGCAGCACCAGACCGAGCGTGAAGGCGACACCGCCGGCCGTGACGGCGCCGGCGAACCAGAGGTCGACGGACAGAAGCGCCACCATCAGGATCATGAAGCCGGAAAGAATGGCAAGCGAAGCCCGAACCCCGGTCAGGAGCCGCGCGAAGGGTCGGAGCGTATCCTGGAAGCGGTCGAAGCCGGCGCGGATATAGTGGTCGTTCTGCCGCTCGCGGGCAAAGAGCTTCAGCGTCTGGATGTTGGAATAGCTGTCGACCAGCCGGCCGTTCAGCATCGACGACGCCTCCGCCGTCTCGCGCGCATGATGGCGGATCTTCGGCACGAAATAGCGCGCCAGCACCAGGAAGATCGCGACCCAGGCGCCGATGATCGCCGCCAGCCGCCAGTCGAGCTGCGCAACCAGTGCCATCGTCGAAATGGTATAGATCACCATGAACCAGACGACCTGCAGCAGCGAGGTCAGCAGATCCCCGGTCGATTGCCCTGCCGACCAGACCTTGGTGACGATACGTCCGGCAAAATCATTCTGGAAGAAGGAGATCGACTGGCGCGCCACATGCGCATGTGCCTGCCAGCGCACCAGGTTGAAGAAGTTGAGGACGATGACCTGCTCCTCGACCAGCGCCCCGACCGTCACCACCACGAAACGCCCGATGAGGATGATCAGCGCCATGGCGAGCAGCTCGCCGCCATGCGCCGCGATCAGCCCGTCCCAGCCGGCATCCTTCGGCACGGTGTCCAGAAGATCGACGAGCCGCCCGACAAACCAGAAAAGCCCGGCTTCCAGCATGGCGACCGCCCCGCCGAAGACCGCCATCAGGAAGAAGGCGAGTTTCGCCTGGCGCACATAGAACCACACGAAGGCCCAGGTCTTTTCCGGCGGACGAAGATTGTCCGATCGGGCAAAGGGATCGAGCCAGTTTTCGAAAAGGCGGGCGACAGCTTGGAACATGACGAGCGATATAGGCCGTTTGCCGGGAACGGCAAAGCTTTTGCACCCCCGACCGCATTACAATTTCGTCAGGTCCGACAACGGACGCGAAGGACCAATTCGGGCCACCCTGCCCTAGCGCGTATAGCGGGTGAGATAGATGCCCGTCAGGATCAGCACAACGCCTGCCAATTGACCCGGATGAAACTCGGCCGTGCCGCGGGCGAGGTCGATGACGAGCCCGGTGATCATCTGCCCACCGATGATCAGGAGGCCGGAGCGCGCCGCCCCGATCCGCGGAAAGACATAGGAGCTGATGACAACGAAGCAGGCACCGATGATCCCGCCCACGAAATAGAAGGCCGGCACATCCGCCAGAAGCGGCAGACCAACCCGGTGCAGCGTCAGAACATAGACACTCAGCAGCAGGAAGCCGATCCAGTGGTTCCAGGCGGACGCGGTGAAGGCCCCGCGGTCCATGGTCAGCCGCCCATTGATCGAGCGGCTCATGCCGACAGCGGCCCCGCCGATCAGCGCGATGAAGACGGCACCCAGCATTCAGGCCCCCTTGGAGAAGATGAGCAGCGCGCTGCCGCCGATGACGCAGGCGGTGGCCAGGAAGTCGAAGCGGTTGAGCATGCGTTGGGGCGTGCCGAACAGGCCGAGCTGATCGGAGAGGAGACCGAACAGGATCTGCCCGACGAGAAGCAGCGACAGGCCACCTGCCAGCGCCAGTTCCGAATTGACCGCGATCGAACTCAACGCCACCGCAAACGCCCCCGGTGCGCCACCGAGATAGGACCAGAGCGGCGCCTTGCCGGTCTGGGGCATGCGCCCTGCCCGGCGCGCCACGGCTCCATTGGCGAGCAGCAGGAAAAACGCGGCGACCCCGCCCACCCCATGCACCACCCAGGACGCGGTAAACGGCGTGGTCAGCGCGGCAAGCCCGCTATTGATGGTGACCATGACCGCGAGCAGAGCACCGGCGAGAACCGCCCAGATCCAGTCGATATATCTCAGCATGTCGCTCCTGAGGGCCGATCGCCCCGAACTTGCGGCACCGGATCAGCGATCCGGCCTATCGCGACCGCATAGCCCTCCCGGGGCTTCGCAGACAAGCCAATTCGGAGAATGAACCGATCAGCGCCGTGAATGCCGCCCACACGCCAAAAAGCCTCGAAACGCATAACGGGGCATTGCTGCCCCGTTTCAACGCCCGACCCGTTTTTCTCGGGACCGTCAGAATTCCGACCATTCGGCAGCAACGGCCGTGTTGCCCTTGAAGGCATTGGCGATCTTGCGGCCAAGCGCCCGCGCCGGAGACGCCTGCGGATGGCTGGCCGGCTGCGCCGCAGCGAGGCGCGGAGCGGCTGAGCGATAGGCCTCCTCGCCCAGCTGGAACTGGCCGAGCAATGCGGTCAGTCCGCTCGCCTGCTGCGCCAGACCATGGCAGGCCGCCGTCGACTGCTCCACCATGGCCGCATTCTTCTGCGTGCCCTGATCCATCTGGTTTACCGCCGAATTGATCTCGGCGAGACCGGTGGACTGTTCGCGGGCCGAAGTGACGATCGCAGCCACGTTCTGGTTGATCTCCTGAACCTCGCGCACGATCACCTGCAGAGCCTGCCCCGTTTCGCCCACCAGGGCGACCCCGTTGCGCACCTGCTCTCCGGAGGCTGTGATGAGGCCCTTGATCTCCTTCGCCGCATTGGCTGAACGCTGGGCGAGTTCACGCACTTCCTGAGCAACGACCGCAAAGCCCTTGCCGGCATCTCCTGCTCGCGCTGCCTCGACGCCCGCATTCAGCGCCAGCAGGTTCGTCTGGAACGCGATCTCGTCGATCACACCGATGATGTTGGAAATTTCGCTGGACGACTTCTCGATCGCCTGCATGGCGTCGACCGCCCTGCGCACGACGTCGCCCGAGCGTTCGGCGCCCACCCGCGTCCGCGATACCAGAGCGCCCGCCTCTTCGGCCCTGACAGCACTGTCCTTGACGGCCGTCGTCACCTGTTCCAGCGCCGCTGCGGTTTCCTCCACGGAAGCCGCCTGCTGTTCGGTGCGCTTCGAAAGATCGTCTGCAGCAGCCAGCATTTCACTTGCACCCGCATCGATGGCACGAGCATTCTCGCCGACCGCGCGCATGGCTTCGCGCAGCCGCTCGACGGAATGGTTGAAGTTGAGACGCAGCGGATCGAGGTGACCAGCAAAGGGCTCCTCGAGCGCGACGACGAGGTCGCCGTCCGACAGGCTCTGCAAGCCGCCCGCCAGCCGGTCTACGGCGAACTGCACGTCGGCCGCTTCGCGCGCCTTCTGTGCTTCGCGGGTCTGCCGTTCCGTCTCGCTCAGCGAGCGATTTTCCTCAGCCTGGCGCTCCAGTGCCGCCCGTTCGATCGCGTTGTCGCGGAAAACCGAAACGGCAGCCGCCATCTCCCCGATCTCGTCTGCACGACCGGCAAACGGGATCTCCGCCGCCGTATCGCCTGCAGCGAGCCTGCGCATCGACATCGTGATTTCGGATACGGGACGCGCAATCCGCAACACCGATACGATCGCAGCGGTGACGGCGATAACGGCGCCGATGATGGCCGCAATCACGGAAAGCTGCATCGCCATGGCCGAAGACGCCCGCGCTTCCGCTCCGACGGTCGCCACGATTTCGCGGTTGATGCTGATGATTTCCGCAAGACTCGTATCGATCGTATCGCCGAGTGGCGCCATCTGCGCGATCGTATCCTTGGCCTGATACACCTTGGAGGCCAGTGCCTGCTCGACGAAGGTCTGGCCGAGCGCCTCGTAGTCGCCGATCGCGGCCTGGAAGATTTCGAACTTTTCTTTCACCGCCGGCAACAGCACCAGAGCGTCGAAGCGGGCGATCGCAGCATTCATGGCCGCGCGCGCGGCTGTCAGGTCCTCGACGAGCGCCTTTTTTTCTGCGGAAGTACCGGCACTGAGGATCATCAAGGTCAGCCGGCGGACGTCGCCGAGATGCCCGTCGATTTCGCCGATCATCAGAGAGCGGTCGAGGCGTGTGCCGAAAGCATCGATTTGACCGCTCATCTCGTTCACCGAGCGAAGCGCAATAGCGCCCTGGCAGAGCAAGACGATGACCATGAGGCCGAAGAGCAGCGGCAGGAGAATTCTGATCTTGATATTTTTCACGACTGAAATCCTGGATTGAAACGGGGCATGTGTGTCGGAAAAATGCCGACATGCCTCCATGCCAATCCGGTTTCTAACAAAGCCTTACAGTCCGAAGGGCAATTCTTGCTTGGTCCACAGCGCTGTGGAGAGATATTTCCAACAAAAAAGAGGGGCATCGCTGCCCCTCCCCATATCGTCGTCGATTGCAGGCTGATCAGAATTCCGACCACTCGGCAGCGGCCGCCGTATTGCCCTTGAAGGCATTGGCGATCTTCCGGCCGAGCGCCCGGGCTGGCGACGGCTGCGGCTGGGCGGCGGAAGTCGCCGGGGCCAGCCGGGTCGGCGCCTGGTAACCCTCGTCCGTCTTGAACTGCGCCATCAGCTGCATCAGTTGGCCGGCCTGCTGTGCCAGTCCGTGGCTTGCCGCCGTCGACTGCTCGACCATGGCCGCATTCTTCTGCGTGCCCTGGTCCATCTGGTTGACCGCCATGTTGATCTCCTGGAGACCCGTCGACTGCTCGCGGGTCGAGGTGACGATGGCGAGAACGTTCTGGTTGATCTCCTGCACCTCGCGCACGATGGTCTCCAGCGCCTTGCCGGTTTCATCGACCAGACTGACGCCGTTGCGCACCTGTTCGCCAGACGTGGTGATCAGAGCCTTGATCTCCTTTGCGGCATTGGCCGAACGCTGGGCGAGTTCCCGCACTTCCTGGGCAACGACGGCAAAACCCTTGCCGGCTTCACCGGCGCGGGCCGCTTCGACGCCGGCGTTCAGGGCCAGCAGGTTGGTCTGGAAGGCGATGTCGTCGATGACACCGATGATATTCGAGATTTCCGAAGAGGACTTCTCGATCGCCTGCATGGCAGCCACGGCGCGGCGAACCACCTCGCCGGAATGTTCTGCCCCTTCCCGCGTGCGGCCAACCAACTGCCCTGCCTCGTCGGCGCGGATGGCGCTGTCCTTGACCGCCGTCGTGACCTGCTCGAGTGCCGCCGCCGTCTCCTCGACGGACGCCGCCTGCTGCTCGGTGCGCTTCGACAGGTCGTCTGCGGCGGCCAGCATTTCGTTGGCACCCGCGTCGATAGAGCGGGCATTGTCACTGACGGCGCGCATGGCATCCTTCAAGCGTGCGACGGACTGGTTGAAGTTCAAACGCAGCGGATCGAGGTGATCGGCGAAAGGCTCCTTGATCTGTACGACGAGATCACCGTCCGAAAGACGCTGCAGGCCGGCGGCCAGCTGGTCGACGGCGAACTGCACTTCCGCCGCTTCGCGCGCCTTTTGCGCTTCGCGGGCCTGGCGTTCGGTTTCTCCCAGTGAACGGTTCTCTTCTGCCTGGCGCTCCAGTGCGGCACGCTCGATGGCGTTGTCCCGGAAGACGCTGACGGCAGCCGCCATTTCGCCGATTTCGTCATGACGTCCGGCAAACGGGATATCGGAGCGCGTGTCTCCGGAAGCAAGGGTGCGCATCGAACCGGTGATGTCCGAAATCGGACGGACGATCCGCACGAAGCTGAAGAAGGCCGCACCGGCAGCGATCAGCGCGCTGATGACAACGGCGATGATGGTGGTATTGATCGCGGTCGTGGAAACATCGTCCGCAGTGACGATCGCAGCATCGCTGAGTTCGACATTCGCCTTGATCATTTCATCCATGAGCTGGACGAGTGTCCCGGCATTCTTGGCCATATCGCCGCTGAAGATCACTTTGGCTGCAGCCTCGTCACCAGATCGCTTCAGCTCGATCATCTGTATGGCCAGACGATCATACTCGGCGAGTGCCGCCTTCATGCTATCGAACCGAGCCCGGGTCGCCGGCATTGTGATCATTGGCTCATAAGCTGCAAAGGCCGCATCACGCTGTGAAAGCGCTGTCTTTGTGGCCGCAGTCACAGCGTCCAGTTCCTCGGCCGTCGAGGCATTGACCAGCATCGCATAGTCACGGCGGACCTCCGCGAAAGTCGCGTTCATGCGCGCCACGGCCAGCATTCTCGGCAGGCGCTCGCGTCCGATGACGTCCACCTGCTCCTTGACGTTTCCGATGAAATTGATGGCAAGAAGCCCTTGGCCGATGCCAAACGTGAGCACAACTGCGAAAAGCAGAGGAAGCACGACTTTGATCTTGAGATTGGACATGAATTGTCTCCGGGGAGGAAAAAATACATTCCCAACCGGGCGCGGGAGGATCGCCAGGCGTGAGGACAAGACATCGTCCTGGTAGGTCGGGATGATCCTTGTCTAAAATAAGAAGCGTGAACAATTTACTTAAATTAAGCACAACTTAAAATCGCACACGGTTTCGTGATGGCGAAACTTGGAGCGCCAAATTAGGTCGGCGGCGGATTACTCCGCCGCCTCCTCTGCCGATTCATCCAGCGCCTTGGCCTCTTCCTCGGCCCTGCGCTTCTTCTCCAGCTCTTCCTCCGGATCCGTCTGGTCCGGAAGGAAACCGCCCGACTGGCGGTTCCAGAGATCCGCATAGATGCCGCCGGTCTGGACCAGTTCCAGATGCGTGCCCTCTTCGACGATGCGGCCTTGGTCGAGCACAATCAACCGGTCCATCTGCGTCAGCGTCGATAGTCGGTGGGCGATCGCGATGACCGTCTTGTCCTCGATCAGCTTGAACAGGCTCTCCTGGATCGCCGCCTCGACTTCCGAGTCGAGCGCCGAAGTGGCCTCGTCCAGGATCAGGATGGGCGCATCCTTGAGGAAGACGCGGGCGATCGCGATGCGCTGCCGCTGTCCGCCGGAAAGCTTCACGCCGCGTTCACCCACATGCGCGTCGAGACCGCTACGGCCCTGCATGTCGGAGAGACCCTGGATGAACTCCCAAGCATTCGCCCGCTTCGCCGCCTCGATGACATCGGCATCCGTGGCATCCGGTCGGCCATAGGCGATGTTGTCGCGGATCGACCGGTGCAGCAACGACGTATCCTGCGTCACGACACCGACCAGCGCCCGAAGACTGTCCTGACTGACCTCCGAGATATCCTGCCCATCGACGAGGATCTTGCCCTTTTCGATGTCGTAGAAGCGCAGGAGCAGGTTCATCAGCGTCGTCTTGCCCGCACCCGAGCGTCCGACGAGGCCCACCTTCTCGCCCGCCGTGATGGTCAGCGAGAAGTTCTCGATCACGCCCTTCTGCTTGCCGTAGTGGAAGCGCACGCCGTCATAGACGATCTCGCCCTTCGGTGCTGCAAGCGACTTGGCGTCCGGCTTGTCGACGATGTCGTGCCCCTTGGTCATCATGCCCATGCCGTCATAGACCGTGCCGATGTTTTCGAAGAGGGCTGCAACCTCCCACATGATCCACTGCGACATGCCGTTGATGCGCATCGAAAGACCAATGGCGACCGCGATCGCGCCGACCGAGACCGTGCCGTTCAGCCAGAACCAGATGCCGAGTGCTGCAACGAAGAACTGCACGATCGCATTGTTGATGTCGACGCAAATGTTGAGCAGCGAAATCTGCCGCATCTGCCGGTGCACCGTGCCGAGGAAGGCGTCCATCCCTTCGCGCGCGTAGACCTCTTCGCGGCCGGCATGCGAGAAGAGCTTCACCGTGCCGATGTTCGTGTAGCTGTCGACGATCCGTCCCGTCATCATCGAGCGGGCATCCGCCTGCTCGCTGGAGGATTTGCGCAGCTTTGGAATGAAGTAGCGCAGGATCAGCGCATAGACGACGAGCCACAGCACGAGCGGCACGCCGAGACGCCAGTCGACGGACGCGACGAGTGCCAGCATCGAGACGAAGAAGGTTACGGCATAGATGAAGACGTCGATGATCTTCATCACGCTTTCGCGGATCGACAGCGCCGTCTGCATCACCTTGGTCGAGACCCGGCCCGCGAATTCGTTGGCGAAGAAGGTCATCGAATGACGCAGCAGGAAGCGGTGCATCTGCCAGCGCGCGATCATCGGAAAATTGCCGGCCAGCACCTGATGCATGGTGATCGTGTGCACGACACCGATCAGCGGCAGGCCGATCAACAGCAGCGCCGCCATCCAGGCGAGTGTGCCGCCCTCCGTCTGAAGGAAGGTGGCGCGGTCGGCCGTCGACAGCCAGTCCACGATATTGCCGAGGAACTGGTAGAGAAAAACTTCGGCAACCGCGATCAGCCCCGAGCAAAGGCCAAGCAGCGCCAGCCACCAGCCGGCAGGCCTCGTGTAGTGCCAGCAGAAGGCGACGAGGCCTTTCGGAGGCAATGTCGGATCGCCGGCCGGATAGGGATTCAGGCGGTTTTCGAACCACGAGAACATGGAAAGTCTCCAGAAATGGCGCGCAGCGACACCGGATAACGGGCGACGCAAAACGCGAATATTCAATGATTGAGGCCAGTTGCGGCCGCAGGATGAATCAGTTTGGGAAAGGACGCAGGAGTGACGCGCTCAGGCGCCAACGAGCATAAATCGGGACTGGCGCGAAATACCGAATAGATCCATCGATGGCCCTCCCGCTTGCGTGTTGAACGAAGACCCTTGTTCTATCGAGCCATCGGCTTTTTTGCCAGACGCCATTTCTGACACCCGGGACATTCGCCCACCACTGTTGCAGACCGATCACAGCCTCCCGAAGGGACCTCCTCGCATGGTTGAGCCGCCACGCCGGATCGCCTAAGACCCTGGCATGACCGAACTTCGCATCGCCCTCTACCAGCCCGACATCCCCGGCAACACGGGCACGATCCTGAGGCTCGCCGCCTGTCTCGGATTGAAGGTGGACATTATTGAACCCGCGGGTTTCGTGCTCTCCGACAAGAACCTGAAACGATCGGGCATGGACTATCTGGCAAGTGTCGCCATGACGCGGCATGTCAACTGGGATCGCTTCGACGCCTGGCGCCTCTCCGAGGGCCGCCGCCTCGTCCTCGCCTCGACCAAGGCCGCCCTGCCCTATACGCGCTTCGATTACGCGCCGAACGACATCCTGCTCTTCGGCCGGGAAAGTGCGGGTGTCCCGGACCATGTGCATGACCAGGCCGAGCACCGTGTGACCATTCCCATGGTCGAGGGGCAGCGCTCCATCAACGTCGCGATGTCCGCCGCGATGATTGTTGGCGAGGCACTTCGCCGGACCGGCTTCCCCTCCTGAACCTCTGCCTGCCAGCAACATCCGTAGCACCTCCCTCAAGACTGGGACGAGCATGCAACCTCAACTACAGTTGAGGTCAAGCCCCATTGCGTCGACGCGTCTGACATAGGCGGCAATGCCCCCTTTCACGCATTGCCTATCCATCCGAAAAACGTTATATTGCATTGCAGCAAAAAGGGAGATGGAGTCATGTTCGAGACAGCATTCGCCCTGGGTCTGACCCAGTTCGCCCGATCCATGAGCTTCCCCGAGCGCGTCCGGCACCGCACGATGCGCAACGCAGCGCTGGAGCCCTGGCGGCTCCGCAATGCCGGCATCGACGCGCTCTACTACGACGTCAAGGCCCTCACGTCGGACGAAACCTTCTATATCAGCGACAGCATCGCCTCCGAAGGCCTGATCATGATCGTCCCGCCGACCGGCGGTGGCATGCTCACGCTCTGCGACAGCGTCGAGGAATTTTCCCTGCGCGGTGGTCGTGACGTCCGTGCCATGGCCGTGGCCGGCATCGGCGGCTCGGCGATCGGTGCGGCCGCTTTTGCCCGCAACGTAGCCGATGCGATCGACGCCCCGGTGGCGGCCGTCGTGTCGGGCTACGGCCTCGGCGACATCGTCAACGAGGCCATCGGCGGCGCCTTCCTCTTCGGCTGGCTGGGCCATGTCAGAAGCAATCTCGAAGTGATAGACGACGTCGTCGGCCGTCCGAAACTCGGCGCCTATGGCAAGCGCGACGAGGATACCGACGCTAACAGGCGCACCGGTCTCGATGCCGACACCGTCTCGACCTTACTGTCCGATCCAGCCCTCTCCTTCACCCTGATTACAGGCCATTCACGCGGCAACCGCGTCATCGCCGATGCGCTATATGCTCTCAAGGCGCGCGATCCGGGCCGCATCGAGACACTCGCCAACACAGCCCGCATCGTCACCTTCGGCGGCCGTATCAAGATGCCGGAAGCCTTTCGCGAGGTGATCGACGTCGTCGGCGAACTCGACTGGTTTGGCGAGATGAACTCGCGCCCGAAGATTGCCGCCGACATCAAGGTCCCCTTCTGCGGTCACTCGACAAATACCGACATACCGACTGCTCTTCAGGTGACGAAGATCCTCGGTGAGATCGTGAACGGCGGGGCTATGCCCGCAGCCATGCCGCCCCCGGAACCCGTCGAGGCGCCGCCCGTGCAGGCAGCAACGACAGTGGCTGCAGAAACTGCCGAACTTGTCGAAGCCGTCGAAGAGGAAGTATCGCCCACGTTCGACGAACTACCCGCACTGCCTGCAATGCCCGAGACCGAGACCGAGCACGAGCCTGCACCGGAGGCCAAAGTCGAATCAGAAGCCAGCACACAGGCGGCGCCGCAGGGGAACGAGGAAGCTTCGCCACCGGCCGAAGCCACAATAGCATCCGAGGTGATCGAAAAACCCGCTCCGGCCAGCCGAAAACCCGCGACACCGATCATGGTGCCGCTGCCGCGCAGCCGTGGCAAGCGGACCCGTCCGAAGACCTGAAGACACCTTGGAGCCGAAACATTGAGGCCCGCGCGAAGCGGGCCTTTTCGATTCCGCATCAGTCGCTTGGTTTCAGATCTTCAACCAGGAGGTCATCGAGACGTTGGCCATGTTGAGCGACGAGGATTGCAGCTGCTCCTGGACCTTGCCGGCCATCAGCCGCACAGCCTGTTCGCTGAGGTCACTGTCGACGAGACGGCTCACGCCCAGTTCTGACGTCCCCTGGATAGCCTGTACACCGAGGCCGCGGCCCGTCACCTGGCTGCGGGTCGTGTTCACCTCGGCAGAGGCCCCGACCATATCGATCAGCACTCGGTTGAGGGAGGAGATCATGCCGTCGATCTCGTCGCGGGTCGTGCGGCTGTCCAGCCGGATTTCACGAGCACCGGCCTCGACCGGCTCCCGCGAGCCGGCATCCATGAGGAAATAATTGTAGGGCACACCGCCGAGCGTAGAGCCGGCATAGGCGCGGGTGAGCGTGCCGTCCTGAGCGTCCTGCCGGGAAACCAGCGTGGACCGGGCGGTGTCGAAATCCACCATGTTGATAGACAGGCTGCGGTCTTCACCGGTGGTGACGGACGCGATCAGCGACGCGACCTTCGGCCGACCACCCGCCTCCACCTTGAGCCAGTTGTCGCCATTGAAACCGCTGTCATCGATCACGCTGCCGAGATCGGCTTTCATCCGGGAGATATCGGCATTGATGCCCTCACGATCGGCGCCGACGGCCTTGGCGACAACCAGTTTCTGCTGGATCCGCGCAACGATGTCAGTCGCCTGCTCCAGCCCGAGCGTCGCCGTGTCGGTGACGGCTGCAGCAATGTCATTGGCTTCCTGCACGCTGCCCATCGATAGGCTGCCGGGACGCATCGTGGTGGAAATGGACCAATAGGCGGAGGCATCGGGCGCAGTGTCGGCAGCCGGTGCGACAGCGCGCTCTCTAGCGGTCCGTTCGAGCGCAGGCGCAGATGCGCTTGCCATCGTCGCCGGATAGGCCAAGGCCGGAGTGAGCCAAGCTGAACTCATGAGGAAACCCTGTGTCGCATGTCATGTCGATCCGGCGCCGGTATCATTCCAGCTGTGTATGGATCAGGTTAGCGACGAGGTTTTGTGATTGGCTTTCGAGGAATGCTAGAATTTTAGCGGATTGCCGCTTTCCTCCGGATCGCGACCGGAATGCCGTCAATCGGCCGAAGGAAGACGCCGCATGGTGAACTCGATCTGGTCGCCATCAAGCTGGCGCCAGCTCTCGACTTCGGTCCAGTAGGCGGCCTTCGGAAAGGTGTCGAACCATTCGCGCGCCTTGGCGCGCGCCTCTTCGCGGGTCAGGCAGTATGTCTCGCGAACGAAGTGGCCGCCCAGGCGCCCGGAGGCGCCGGCACGGTGATCGGCAATGCGCTTCTTCAGACCGTTGAATGACGGCGGGCCGGGCATCTTCGTCATGAAACACCTCGCATGCCGAAAGAATAATGCAGCCCAAAGCGGAACGCGAGTCGATTTTCCGGGGACACCCCGGCCCCCATATGGTCGCCCGGGAATTCACCTGATATTCCTGTCGCTCGAGAGAGTTGCCAAAGGGCATAGTGGGGGAAGACATGGAGCGACCGGTTCTGACGAAGGGCCTGCCTGCCGATATCGAGGACAAGAAGCTGGCCGCCCGGGCATGGTTTGAAAGCCTGCGCGATGCCATCTGCGCCTCCTTCGAGACCCTTGAGCAGGAATTGACCGGCCCGATGTCGGATCGCGAGCCTGGCCAATTCCAGGCCAAGGATTGGCTGCGCGAGGACGGCAAGGGCGGCGGCGGCCGCATGTCGATGATGTATGGCCGCGTCTTCGAAAAGGTCGGCGTGCACACCTCGACCGTGCATGGTGAATTCTCACCCGAATTCCGCAAGCAGATGCCCGGCGCGGAAGAGGACCCGCGCTTCTGGGCTTCCGGCATTTCGCTCATCGCCCACCCGGTCAATCCACATGTGCCGACGGTGCACATGAACACCCGCATGGTCGTGACCTCCAGCCAGTGGTTCGGCGGCGGTGCCGACCTGACTCCTGTACTCGACCGCAAGCGCGTCCAGGACGATCCGGACACGCGCCTCTTCCACCGGGCCATGGAAGTCACCTGCGAACGCCATCCCGCCGTCGCCGACTACGCCGCCTACAAGAAGTGGTGCGACGAATACTTCTTCCTGCCCCACCGCAACGAAGCCCGCGGCATTGGCGGCATCTTCTTCGATTGGCTGACGGCAGACGAGGAGAAAGGCGGCTGGGACGCCAATATGGCCTTTGTCCAGGATGTCGGCCGCGCCTTCAATCTCGTCTATCCGAAGATCGTACGCGCCAATTTCAACACGCCCTGGACCGACGAGGATCGCGAGGAGCAGCTCGTCCGTCGCGGCCGATATGTGGAGTTCAACCTGCTCTACGACAGGGGCACGATCTTCGGTTTGAAGACCGGCGGAAACGTCGAATCAATCCTGTCCTCGCTTCCTCCGCTCGTCCGCTACCCCTGATCGGGCGGGTTACCGCTGTCACGGTTTTCCACACGCGTATTCACAGAAAAGAATGGCGGGACATTTCCGCCGCTTACGCGATTGTGTGCGGGTAACTTGACAGTTTTCATTGCGCTCCATCAGGCGCGAGGCCATTCTGCGGCCTCACGCAGTATCGAGGAGGAGATTGCGATGACCCCATTCAGCTCAGTGTCTGCGTCCCGCGTCAGTGACCCCGCCGACCGCGCCATGGAAGCGCCCCAACTGATCGATCGCCTGGCAGAAGAGTTGCGTGCGTCGAGTGATGTTGACCTGCCCCATTCCTATTTCGTCGAGCAGGTTCGCCTAGGCCTCGCGGGCCGCGACGTGACAGATCACGTTGCCGCCAACGATGTCGAAAGCGGCGCCAATCGCGGTCGTAAGGCGAATGCCCGGTCTGTGTTCCACGCCTGGGCGATGCCCGACTGATCAAACCGAATCCACCGCGTCGAAACTGACTTGCCCGCACCCCGTGCGGGCATTTTTTTAAGCTTTTGCCGAACAAAGGCACCAATTCACGGTTAGCTCGGTGTGAGGCAGTCAACGGAGGAGACGATCATGAAACGCTTCGAATGTGGAACGCTGGTCCCCGGTTGTGAATGGCACACCCGAGCAGACGAAGAGGCAGAAGTCGTCAGACGCGCGGTCGATCACATGCGCGTCACACATGGCGAGGAGGTCATCCGCCCCTCGATGGTAGACCACATCAAGGAACGCATTCGCGACGAGCAAGCGAACCCGGCTTGATGGGAGGATCGCGGCCAGCGATCAGGTCTTCGCGAGCGTCTCCAGCCGGGCGAGCAGTTCCTCACGGCTGAGATGGAACTGTGAGGCGATCCAGCCCTCTTCGAGCTTGCCGAGGATCTCACCCACCTTCGGCCCCGCCGGGAGACCGGCGGCGAGCACGTCGCTGCCCTTGATCGGCAGCACGGGGCGCACGTAGTTTTCCGCTCGCTTCAAGAGCGAGAACAGCCGCGCACTGCGGGCCATGGCCTTCTGGTCTCCTTCGGCCCGCGCCCGTACGGATGCCAGTTCCAGCTTGACCACCGCGACCATGCCGTCCTTTCCGAACCGGTAGAGGTCGCGGTCGAAGGCGACGTCCGTCACCGTCTCCTGCGGCTTGGGCGCCCTCGCGAACCGGTCGAGCGCCAGCGCCTCGGCATTGGAGAGCTTCAGCCGCTCGGACAGCATCACAAGCCGTGCGGCATCCTTCGGCACGATCGCGCAGAGCCTGAGCAGCGGATCCGGCTCCCAGCCGAGCGCCTGTTCGGCCGCGATCAGTCCCGGCACCGCATCGATCCCCCACTTCTCCGTTTCCGGCAGGATTTCGGTCAGCACACCCGACTGCCGCATCCACAGCAGCGCCCGCCCCGGATCACGCGCCGACAGGAGCTTCTTGATCTCGCTCCACACCCGCTCGGCCGAAAGCGTCTTGAGCTGCGCCCGCGCCCGGGCACAGGCCTTCAGACCATCCGCATCGGGGCGACCGCTGCCGTAATGGGCAAAGAAGCGGAAGAAGCGCAGGACGCGCAGATAATCCTCGGCAATCCGCTGCTCGGCATCGCCGATAAAGCGCACGGTCTTGGTCTCGATATCCTTCAGGCCGCCGACGAGATCGACCACCTCGCCGTCGGCGCCGACATAGAGCGCGTTGATCGTAAGATCGCGCCGATCGGCATCCTCCTGCCAAGTCGCACCGAAGGCCACCTGCGCATGCCGCCCGTTGGTCTCCACGTCCCGCCTGAGCGTCGTCACTTCATAGCCCTTGCCATCGACAACAAGCGTCACGGTGCCGTGTTCGATACCCGTCGGCACGGCCTTGATCCCCTTGGCCGCCGCACGTCCACTCACCTCTTCCGGCATCAGCGTCGTAGCAAGGTCGATATCGCCGACGTCAAGCCCCATCAGGCTGTTACGAACCGCACCGCCGACCACCCGCGTTTCCGCGCCACCGCTGTTCAAGAGCGTCATGACCCGCTGGAGCGCGGGCGCTTGGAACCAGTCGCGATCGGCAAGATTGGTCATGCATAGAGCCTTTCGTAGAGCGTGCGGATGATCCCCGCCGTAATGCCCCAGATATGCCGTTCCCGATAGGGCATCACGTAGAAATGCCTGACGGCCCCCTGCCACATCCGGCTGTCCTGCCGATGATTGGCCGGGTCCATCAGAAAGGACAGCGGCACCTCGAAGACGCTCTCCACTTCGTCAGGATTGAGCGTCAGCGAAAAGCCTGGCTGGATGACGCCGAGCACAGGCTGGATTCGGAACCCGGTCCCCGACAGATATTGCGGCAACCGCCCCACGGTGTCCACGAAACGGCGGTCGAGCCCGATCTCCTCCTCGGCCTCTCGCAGCGCCGCCTCCTCCGGAGAAGCATCGGTCGCATCGATACCACCGCCGGGAAAGGCAATCTGGCCGGCATGTTGCCGGAGCTTGCTGGTCCGCTGGGTGAGAATGATGCGCGCGTCATCGACATCGTCGATTACCCCGATCAGCACTGCCGCATCCTTCAGCTTCAGCTGCTCGATCTCGAGAATGCTGTCGCGGTTCAGCACATGGTCGCCGTGATCGCGCCAGGCATGTTCGAGCGGTGCCCCCACCTGCTCCAGGGCACGGCGACGGAAATCATCGGCGGTGAAACTCATCAGGCTCACCGGGACAGTCGATCGAGTTCGTCGGCCGGCATGACGGAGAAAACGGCGCCGCGCGAGCGAATGACGAACATCGCCCTGCCCTCGACATCGAGAACTTCCCCGCGCTCGACGAGATCATACATCACGGCCCGTGACACCAATGCCTCCAGCCGGCCGCGCACGGAAAGATAAGGCTTGAGCTCGTGGTTCTCTCCGACAACCTCGAATCGTAGTTGGTGCTCCGGACCCGCCTCGACCACATCGCCGACATTGGTGCGAAACGTCAGCACCGACTCACCCGCCTCTTCCGTCACACTCATCTCGACGGCGACGAAATGCGCATCCTGAACCCGGATGCCGACCTTTTCCACAGGCGTGACGAGATAGGTTTTTCCGTCCTCATCCTTGCGCAAAACGGTCGAAAACAGGCGCACCAGAGGCTCCCGACCGATCGGGGTCCCCATGTAGAACCAGGTCCCGTCGGCCCTGATTTCCATGTCGAGATCCCCGCAGAACGGCGGTTCCCAGCGTTCCACCGGCGGTAGTGATGCCTTTCCGCCCGATGTTTGCGCTGACGCGCGCGAAATCAGCGCAGCAAGCCCTGCCGCATCCGTCGTCGCCTTCAGCGTATCGCTTGCCATTTTTGCGTCCTGGTTTTGTCTTTAGCCTATAACAGTCACGAGATAGTCATTCAAAACGTCCTTGTCAGCCGTCCTCTCGCCAATAAGTTAGTTTCAGTAACATGCACCTTCGCGCGTCCGTTCGATTCTCCGGACCAGGCCAAACCAATTGGAGCAGACCATGGGCATGATGCCAAATCCTGATGTCGCACTGGATGAGAAGGCGATCGTCGAACAGGCTGAAAAGGCCCTCGCCGACATTGCGGTGATCCGCCAGGAAGTGGCGAAGGTGATCTTCGGCCAGGAAAAGGTCGTCGAAAACACCCTGCTCGCAATCCTCTCCGGCGGCCACGCGCTCCTTGTCGGCGTGCCCGGCCTCGCCAAGACCAAGCTCGTCACCACACTCGGCACCGTCCTCGGCCTCGACGCGAACCGCATCCAGTTCACCCCCGACCTCATGCCATCGGATATTCTCGGCACCGAAGTGATGGACCAGGACGACACTGGCCGCCGCTCCTTCCGCTTCGTCAAAGGTCCCGTCTTCGCCCAGCTTCTGATGGCCGACGAAATCAACCGCGCCAGCCCGCGCACCCAGTCGGCGCTTCTGCAGTCGATGCAGGAATACCACGTCACCATCGCCGGCCAGCCCTACCAACTGCCCGCCCCCTTCCACGTGCTCGCGACCCAGAACCCGCTGGAGCAGGAAGGCACCTATCCGCTCCCCGAGGCCCAGCTCGACCGCTTCCTCCTGCAGGTCGACGTTCTCTATCCGGAACTTGCGGCCGAACGGCAGATCCTGCTCGAAACGACGGGTGTCGGCGACAAGCGCGCCAATGCCGTGATCACGAGCGAGCGCCTGCTGGAAATCCAGAAGCTGATCCGCCAGATGCCGGTATCCGACACGGTCGTCGACGCGATCCTCACGCTCGTCCGCTCCGCCCGCCCCGGCCATGGCAACGCCTCGACCGACAAGAATGTTGCCTGGGGTCCGGGCCCGCGCGCCGGTCAGGCACTGATGCTCTGTGCCCGTGCCCGTGCGCTCTATGAGGGCCGCCTCGCCCCCTCGATCGACGATGTCTATTCGCTAGCCGAGCCTGTGCTCGAACATCGCATGGCGCTGACCTTCCCGGCCCGCGCCGAGGGCATGACCGTTCGCGACGTCATCGCGAGCCTCGTTTCCGACCTACGCAAGTAAGGGAGGCCTTAACCGCGTGGCATCGATCGGCCAGATCGTCGAGCAGACCCCCGGAAGCGAAGTGCTCAACCGCGCCCGCCAGCGCGCCGTGCTGGTGCCCGACTGCATGGTCGAGGCAAAGCGCATCGCCAATACCGTGATCGCCGGCTGGCATGGCCGCCGCAAGCGCGGCATCGGCGAGAACTTCTGGCAGTTCCGCCCCTATGCCGATGGCGAGAGCTTTGCGCGTATCGACTGGCGACGCTCTGCCCGCGACGACCACATGTATATCCGCGACCGCGAATGGGAAGCCGCCCATACCGTCTGGCTCTGGGCCGATATGTCGCCCTCGATGATGTTCAAGTCGACACTGGGGTCCGTATCCAAGGAAAGCCGCGCTCTCGTCCTGATGCTGGCGCTCGCCGAAATCCTCGCCCGCTCCGGCGAACGCATCGGCTGCCCCGGCATCATGGAGCCGGTCTCCGCCCGCAACGCCGCCGAACGTCTCGCCACCGCCATCATGCATGCCCCTATCACCGAAGGCCTGCCCGACACCCGCATGATCCGTGGATCGAGCGACATCGTCCTGATCGGCGATTTCCTTGATGATGCCGACCGGGTCATGGAGCGCATCACGCCGCTTGCCCGCCGTGGCCTGCGCGGCCATGTGGTCGAAGTCGCCGATCCTGCCGAAGAAACCTTCCCCTATACCGGCCGCACCGAATTCACCGACCCCGAGACCGGCGAAAAGCTCACCTCCGGCCGCGCAGAGACGCTGCGCGAAGACTACCAGCAGGCCTATCTCGCCCGCCGTGACTCGATGTCGGACCAACTCCGCCGCATGGGCTGGAGCTTCACCCACAACCGCACCGATCGCCTCGCTTCCGAGGCCCTCGTCGCCGTGCACATGCACCTGTCGGGCATGCCGCCCGCCGTCAACAGGAGTGCGGGCTGATGTTCGGTATCCCCCTGGCCTTCGGCGCCCCCGCAATCCTTGGTGCGTTACTCGCGCTGCCGCTGATCTGGTGGCTGCTGAAGCTCACCCCGCCGCGCCCCAAGGCGGAAGTCTTCCCGCCGCTCAAGATCCTGGCCGGCGTCTTGAAGCGCGAGGAGACCCCCTCGAAAAGCCCCTGGTGGCTGACGCTTCTGCGCATGCTGATGGCCGCCATCGTCATCTTCGCGCTCGCCGATCCCGTGCTCAACCCGCGCAACTCGACCCTGTCGGGCGACGGCCCGCTACTGCTTGTCGTGGACAACGGCTGGGCAACCGTCGGCGACTGGGAGCGCCGCGTCGAGACCGCAACCACCTTGATCAGCGACGCCGCAGACCGCAGCCTGCCCGTCTCGATCGTCTTCACCGCCGACGCAAGCCACGACGCGATCCCCGGCACACCGGCCGTTGCGCTGGAAAAGCTCGCCGCCGCAACGCCCCATCCGCTCCGCCCTGATCGTGTGAGAACCATCGAGGCCCTGCGCACCACCTTCTCATCGGAACGCCCCGGCACGCTCGCCTATGTCTCCGACGGCATCGCCCGCGACGCGGAAGACCCCTTCCTCTCGGATCTCGCGAGCCTCTCACCCGCCGAATTCCGGATGTTCGAAGGCGATGGCGCAGCCAGTGTCGCAATCACTGGCGCGAACAACGGCTCGGATGCCCTCACCGTCACGCTTTCGCGCCTCAACGCGCCTGAACCTCGCAGCCTTATTGTCGATGCCCAGGACCGCCAGGGCCGCGTCATTGCCTCCGGTCAGGTCGATTTCGCAGTAGGCGCGACCGAAGCCTCCGGCGAGATCGTCGCCCCCTTCGAGCTGCGCAACGATTTCGCCCGCCTCTCGATCGCAGGCATCGCTTCCGCTGGCGCCACCCACCTGCTCGATGACGGCTTCCGCCGCCGCAAGGTCGCTCTCGTCTCCGGCGACAGCGGTGACGGCTTCCAGCCACTGCTCTCGCCGCTCTACTACATTGAGCGCGCGCTCGGTCCCTATGCCGACGTGGTGAAGCCCGGCCAGACCGACCTTGCCGTCGCAATCCCCGAAATCCTCAACCAGAACCCGTCGGCCCTCGTGCTCGCCGATGTCGGCCGCCTGCCCGCCGACGTCTATGATCCGCTGCAAGCCTGGATCAACCGTGGCGGCACGCTCATCCGCTTTGCCGGCCCCCGTCTTGCCGCCGCCCCCTCAGACGATCCGCTCGTGCCCGTCATCCTGCGTCAGGGCGAACGCGCGCTGGGTGGCGCCCTCTCCTGGGCCGAGCCGCAGCCGCTCGCCGATTTCCCGACCTTCGGCCCCTTTGCCGGCATGCCGCGCCCCGAAGGCATCCTCGTCAAGCGCCAGGTTCTCGCCGAGCCGACGCCTGACCTCGCCGCCCGCACTTGGGCAAGTCTCGCCGACGGCACACCGCTCGTCACTGTCGAGGACAACGGCGCTGGCCGCATCGTGCTCTTCCATGTCAGCGCCGAGGCCACCTGGTCGGACCTGCCGATATCAGGCACCTTCGTCGAAATGCTCCGCCGCATCGTCCAGCTCACCCGCGTCGGCGCCGCCGAAGCGCAAGGCAGCCAGGCGACCGCCCCTTCGCTTCCGCCCTTCCGCCTGCTCACCGAACGCGGCGCACTGACAGCCGAAGCTGGCACGGCAAAGCCGCTGTCGCTCGGCCCCGATCGCCCGGAAGCCGCGACCTTCGACAACCCGCCCGGCCTTTACGGCACGGAAGACGGCTTCACCGCGCTCAACCTGTTGCCCGCAGATGCGACGCTCCGCCCGCTCGCCTCGCCGACAGGCCTCACCGTGACCCGTGATCCCATGGCCGGAACCGCCGCGACACCGCTGAAGCCGAGCCTCTTGACCCTCGCCTTCCTGCTCCTCGTCATCGACAGCCTGATCGTGCTCTTCATGGGCGGCGCCTTCTCGCGCATGCCGAAGCGCGCGCCCGCCGCCGCGGCTTCCATTCTCGCCCTGGCCGTGGCGCTCGCCGCAGTCTCCCCTACCGGCCAGGCGCTGGCACAATCGGCCGATGCCAAGCCAGGCGACGAACAGATCCTCGAACGCCTCGACAACACCCACCTCGCCTATGTCATCACCGGCGAACAGGATGTCGACCGCATCTCCGAGCAGGGTCTCGCCGGCCTCACCGACTTCCTCACCTACCGCACGACGCTCGAACCCGAGCCGCCCGTTGGCGTTGATATCTCGAAGGACGAGCTCTCCTTTTACCCGATCATCTTCTGGCCGATCTCGGCCTCCGCCCCCATGCCGTCGGCGGCTGCCATCAGTCGCATCGACGCCTATATGCGCGCCGGCGGCACGGTGCTCTTCGACACACGCGACCAAGGCTCGATGCTGGGCAATGACGCAAGCTCCTCGCCCAATGGTGAGCGCCTGCAGGCCATCCTCGCCAATATCGACATCCCGCCGCTGGAGCCTGTACCCTCGGACCACGTCCTGACACGCGCCTTCTACCTGCTGCAGGGCTTCCCCGGCCGCTACAGCGGCAGCCCCCTCTGGGTCGAATCCCGCCAGGAAGCGCAGTCGAGCAACAGCGCGGTTGCCTCCTCCGGCGATGGCGTGACGCCGATCATGATCACCGGCAACGACCTGCTCGGCGCCTGGGCGATCGATGCCAACGGCGCAAGCGTCCTGCCGGTCGTTCCCGCAGACGAGATGCAGCGAGAAATGTCCTTCCGCTCCGGCGTCAATATCATGATGTATATGCTGACCGGCAACTACAAGGCAGACCAGGTCCATGTGCCTGCCCTGCTCGAACGACTGGGGCAGTGAGACCATGACGCTCGAATTCGCCCCCTTCATCCCCTGGATCGCCATCGCTCTTCTCGCCGTACTGGCCGTGGTGCTGTCCGTCCTTGGCTTCCTGCGCGGCGTTCGCGGTACCGTCATTCGCCTCGCGGCCTCCATCGCCGTATTGGCCGCTCTCGCCAACCCGCTGTTACTGCAGGAAGAACGCGATCCGCTGACGACAGTCGTGCCCGTCATCGTCGACCGCAGCCAGAGCCAGCAGATTGCCGGTCGCGCCGATGAGACCGATCAGGCGCTGCAAGGCATCCGCGACCGCCTCGGCCGCTTCCCGAACATCGAGCCACGCATCGTCGAGGTCACGGATCCCGGCGACAGCGACGCGCCCTCCACCAAGCTTTTCGAGGCGCTCGCCGCCGCGACCACCGACGTGCCGCCGGCCCGTGTCGGCGGGGCAATCTTCGTCACCGACGGCCAGGTGCATGACATCCCCGGTGAAAACCAGGCGCTGCCCTTCGACGCGCCGGTGCATTCCCTGATCACCGGCAAGGCCGACGAGTTCGATCGCCGCATCGAAATCCTGCGTGCGCCGCGCTTCGGCATCGTCGACGAAGAACAGGAACTCACCTTCCGCGTCTTTGACGATGGCGAAGCCTCGAACCAGCCCGCCGACGTCTCGGTCAAGATGAATGGCGAAGACCTTGGCATCGTCCCGGCCGTTCCCGGTGCAGAAACCTCGTTTGCCTTCCGCGTCCCACGTGGCGGCAATAATGTGCTCGAATTCTCGGTCGCGGCGACGCCTGGCGAAGTCACAGACGTCAACAACCGCGCCATCCACCTGATCGAAGGCATCCGCCAGAACCTGCGCGTGCTTCTCGTGTCCGGCGAGCCGCATGCCGGAGAACGCGCCTGGCGCAACCTGCTGAAATCAGACGCCTCGGTCGACCTCGTCCACTTCACCATCCTGCGCCCACCGGAAAAGCAGGACGGTACACCGATCAACGAGCTGTCGCTGATCGCCTTCCCGACCCGCGAACTCTTCGTCGAAAAGATCAACGATTTCGACCTGATCATCTTCGACCGCTACCAGCATCGCGGCGTGCTCCCGATCCTCTATTACGACTACATCGCCGAATATGTCCGCAATGGCGGCGCCCTGCTGATCGCCGCCGGCCCCGAACATGCAGGCCAGGATTCGATCGCACTCACGCCGCTGTCATCGGTTCTACCCGCAAGCCCGACAGGCGATGTGCATCAGGCCGGTTTTTATCCGCGCCTCTCCGATCAGGGCAAACGCCACCCGGTGACACGTGGCCTCGATGGCTCGGCTGTCGAGCCGCCACAATGGGGCCGCTGGTTCCGCAGCGTCGATGTCGGCCGCACCGACGGCGAGACCGTCATGACAGGTGACGGCGATCGCCCCCTGCTCGTCCTCAATCGTGCCAATGAAGGCCGCGTCGCCATGTTGCTCTCCGATCAGGGCTGGCTCTGGGCGCGCGGCTTCGAAGGTGGCGGCCCGCATGTCTCGCTCTATCGCCGCATCGCCCACTGGCTGATGAAGGAGCCGGAACTCGAAGAAGAGGCGCTGAAGGCCCGCGCCACCGGCCGTACGCTGGAAGTCACCCGCCAGACCATCGGCGACGCCCCCGGCCCCGCCACGATCACCACGCCCTCAAGCGAAACCATCACACTCAACCTCAGCGAGATCCAGCCGGGCCTCTATCGCGGCGAACGCCGTATGACCGAAACCGGCCTCTTCACCATCACCAATGGCGACTTCTCCACCCTCGTCCATGTCGGCGCCGTCGACGCGCCCGAATTCCGGGCGATGATCTCGACCACGGACACACTCGCCCCGATCAGTGAAGAAACCCGCGGTCTCACCGCCCGCCTCGACGACGGCGACAGCTCGGTTCGCATACCCGACATCCTGCCGGTGCGCGGCGCAATCCGCGTCGCCGACGACCGCCGCATGCTGATCCGTCTCACCGATGAGACGGTGCTGAAAGGTGTCAATACGCTGCCGCTGTTCGCCGGATTTGCTGGCTTGGGGATCTTGCTGCTCGCGGTTTCGGCCATGTGGTGGCGCGAGGGGCGGTAGGACGAACAAGACAAACCCACCTAAAACCACGGTAGGGCTCGAAGGTCGACCAAAGGATTCGACGTGGGCTTGGGTAGCCTCGACATTCGTTCGAGCGCAGCCTAGCCTCCAACTATGACCCAGCCACTCACACTTTCCGACACCGTTCCCGAATCTGCCCGCGACGCCATCCTCGCCGTCATCAAGGCGCACAACGACACCCTGCTCGGCCCGACAGACCGACGTGATCTTTTCATTCCGATCACGGCAGACAACGGCTCCGTCGACGGCGGCCTGATCGGCTATACCGGTCGTGGTTGGCTCTTTGTGGAATTGCTCTCGGTCCCTGAGCGGCTGCGCGGTCAGGGCATGGCTGGCCAGTTGCTGGTGCTCGCCGAAGAAGAAGCAAAGGCGCGCGGCTGCATCGGCGCCTATATCGACACGATCAATCCGGTGGCCTGCCGTGCCTATGAGCGCGCCGGATATACGATCTTCGGAAGGATTGAGAACTTCAGTCGGGGCCAGGATATCTGCTGGCTGATCAAGCGGTTCGACATCGATCTTGAATCGGGACAGCAGGACCAGTCGTGAAAAGGGCCACGTATCCTGCGGCCCTCATCCACTTCAGAAAATCAGCTTGAACAACAGGACCACTACGATCAGGCCGATGAGGAAAATAGCGCCGATCGTACCACCGATGAATTTAAGCATGTCAGTCTCCTGCGTTATCCGAATGCGAATTGGACAGGGAAAACCGATCGAAGCCCACTTGGTTCCTTAGACAATCGACAGCGGCACTCAGGCCGATGCATAGGCCTTGTTCGACGCGAGATCATCAACAGCCGATGTTTCGGCATTCGCCGCCTTGCAATCTCGCCAGGCAATGACGCCCTTCAGCCGCGTATGCACGTCGTCACCGAGCGGCACCACCAGCACCCGGTTCGGATCGACCGGACCTGGAAAATCGAGTGCCTGGTAAGCCACCTTCTCGAAGCCAAGCGGCATGTAGTAGGGCGGGTCGCCGATCAGGATGACGCCTTCCGAGCCCTTCCGCCGCGCCGCCTCAATGGCGATCCGGACGAGTTCGCGACCGATGCCTCGGTTCTTGTGGGAAGGACGCACGGCAAGCGGCCCGAGCAGATGCCCTTTCACGTGGCCGGCGAGAACCGGCGTCATGCGCACGGAGGCGATCGTCTCGCCATTGTCGGCGCAGATGAAGGAGAGCGACAGGTCGTGCGGCCCCTGCTCGCGAATGCGGGCGGCGGCACGCGTGTGCCGGCCAGGACCGAACGCTTCTTCATTGATGAGTTCGATGGCAGCGTCGTGCGACGCATCCTCGGTGAGGTAGACAAGGCCAGAGTGAAACATGGATGACCGAAACCAGAATGACAGACAGCAATAGGGTTCACGCGCACGGGCATCGTGCGTTCGAGAGCTTCAGCGTCGTCGTGGGTTCCGTGCGATGGTCATCGGGGCCTTCAGATCTTGAGTTTTGTTCCGATAGCAGCAAAAATTCGGCTCGTCCAACGGAAAACGCACTGTTCATCCCATCGCCCCTCGCAATCGCGGCGGATCGCCGTATCTTCCGGGTCAAGCTGAAACGATGAGGAAGTGACGATGGGCAGACTGGTAGACGGCGTCTGGCAAGACGTCTGGTACGATACGAAATCGACCTCAGGGCATTTCAAGCGGGCCGACTCGAGCTTCCGCAACTGGGTGACCGCAGACGGCTCCGCCGGCCCTTCGGGTAAAGGCGGCTTCAAGGCAGAGGCCGGGCGTTACCACCTCTACGTCTCCTACGCCTGCCCCTGGGCGCATCGCACCCTGATCTTCCGCGCCTTGAAGGGCCTTGAAGACCTGATCTCGGTGTCCGTGGTCGATCCGCTGATGCTATCGAACGGCTGGGAATTCCACGATCGCGACGGCGCCACCCCCGACCATCTCTTCGGCTCGGATTTCCTCTGGGAGGTTTACGTCAAAGCCGATCCGAAGTTTTCGGGCCGCGTAACCGTGCCGGTCCTCTGGGACAAGAAAGAGAACACGATCGTCTCGAACGAGAGCTCCGAAATCATACGCATGTTCAACGCGGCTTTCGATCATCTGACCGGCTCGACGCTCGACATGCACCCCGCGGATCTTCACGCCGAAATCGACGAGATCAACAAGCGCATCTACGACACCGTCAACAACGGCGTCTACAAGGCCGGCTTCGCCACCACCCAGGACGCCTATGAAAGCGCGGTCTACCCACTGTTCGAGACGCTGGGCTGGCTGGAAGAACGCCTGACGACACAACGCTATCTCTTCGGAGACCAAATGACCGAAGCCGACTGGCGGCTCTTCACCACGCTCGTGCGCTTCGACCCCGTCTATGTCGGCCACTTCAAGTGCAACATCCACCGCATCGCAGACTATCCGGCGCTATCGGCATACCTGCGCGACCTCTACCAGACGCCTGGGATCGCCGAGACGGTCGAGATGCGCCACATCAAGCACCATTATTACCGCAGCCACACCATGATCAACCCGACCGGTGTCGTGCCGGTCGGTCCCGATGAGGACCTGATGGTACCGCATGGTCGAGAAAAGCTCAGCGCCTGAGCCTTACCAGTAATGCGCAGGGGAAACCTCCCCGCGCAGCTCTTCGATCCGCCGCCGCGTCGCTTCGGTCGTCCCCTCTGGCAGCGCGTCGGCAGGAAAAAACCCGCATTCGGCAATCTCCCTGTCCGCCGCGCGTGTCGCCGTCTGCCGAACATCGACGCGATACAGCAACACGTGGTCGCGCCCGCTGATCCGCGCATTGAAATAGACATGAAAGAGCTCGGGCGTGCCCGCCGCTTCGAGATTGCCCTCCTCCCGCATTTCCTTGAGGAGCGCCTCTATCGCCGTCTCGCCGCGCTCTACCCCGCCGCCGGGCATATGCCAGCCCGGCACATAGGTGTGGCGGACGAGAAAGATGCGACCCGCATCGTCGAAACAGGCGGCCCGCACCCCGAGCGTCATGCCGCGACTGACCGCGAAATACACGTGCAGAATACGAACAAGGAACCTCTTCGGCCATCCGAGCCTTTCGCTATCGGTGCCGGTCCCGGCACGACCCGCTGGCCTCATTTTCCTTGCCCCTCGGTTTCAGCGCCGTTAAGAGAAGCGCCATGTTCAAGCTCGCCCACATCTCCGACGTGCATCTCGGCCCGCTGCCGAACCTGACGATCCGGGAATTGGCTTCGAAGCGAATTACGGGCTATGTGAACTGGCATCGCAACCGCCGCAAGCATCTTTTCCCCAATGCGCTGGAAATGACCCTGAAGGCCCTCCGCGCCGAAAACCCCGATCACCTCGCAATCACCGGCGACCTCGTCAACCTCGCCTCCAAGCTCGAGGTCAAGCTCGTGGCTGAATGGTTGAAGGAGGCAGGCGCGCCGCTCGACACATCGGTCGTGCCCGGCAACCACGACGCCTATGTGCCCGGCGCCCATGAACGCTCTGTCCAGGCCTGGTACGACTACATGCGCGGCGACGACGATCCGCTGATCTTCCAGGACGACCACAAGCTCTTCCCCTATATCCGCCGTCGCGGCCCTCTCGCGCTGATCGGCTGCTCTACTTCGATCGCCACCCCGCCCTTTTCCGCCCAAGGCTATTTCAGCGGCCGCCAGGCCCGCGAGACCGCGGCGCTTCTCAAGGCTGCCGGTGAAGAGGGCCTTTTTCGGGTTGTCATGATCCACCATCCGCCGATCCGCGGAGCCGCCCCCCAGCACAAACGCATGATCGGCATCCGCCGGTTCGCCGCCGCCATCCGCACCGGCGGTGCCGAACTCGTTCTGCATGGCCATACCCACTTGAACACGCTCTACTGGCTGGCCGATCGCGAAAAACGCGTCCCCGTCGTCGGCATCGCCTCGGCAAGCCAGGGCCCGGGCGCCAAGAAACCCGCTGCCGGCTACAATCTGTTCTCTGTGGATGGCGAAGCCGGCCAATGGCAGCTCGACTGGCAGCGCTACAAGATCGAAAGCGAAGACGCCCCTCTGAAGCTCGACCACAGCGAGCGGCTGCTCGGCGCCTGAATTCAGTCCGTCTTGAGGGCAGCGGCAATAGCTGAAGCCGCCGCCTCCGGCGCCTCGTCGATCAGCATATGCCCGGCACCTTCGATCAAAGTCACCTCGGCACCCTTCCAGATGGACTTGGCTTGCGTGACCGGCAGGATCGGATCCTCCGTCCCCCACAACAGCTGTGTTTCCACACCAAGACAATCGAACGAGGCGAATGGCAGCGTCCCCTGCCCGATCCGGCCATCGGTTTCCACGAGGAATGAGTTGAGGATCTCCATCAGCCGCACGGTGGCTCCGGGAACACGACGAGCATCTGCAAGCCGCTCGAGACCCGCCGCATCTACTATGCTGCCTGGAGCAGACATCGCAGCCAAGCCCAGTGTCAGTTCGCCGATCCCCACCGCCGAAGCATAACGCCGCAAAGCCTCGTGATTGATCTCGGGTCCGAAACCACCCGGTGCCAAGAGCGTCAGCGATCGCGTACGGGCTGATGCCTTGAGCGCGATCAGGCTGGCAATCGCCCCACCCATCGAATGCCCGCAGAGATGAAAGCTGGATATCTTGCGCCGATCGAGATCGCCAAGAATGGCCCTGGCCATAACACCGGCATGTCCGACGCCGTCAGCATCGAGCGATCGCCCATGTCCCGGCAGATCATAGATAACGAGCGGCAGGTCTGGATCGAACAGCCGGATGACCGGCTCCCACGCTGCCCCGATCCCGCCAAAGCCATGCAACAGCACAAGCGGGGTCTTCGCCGAGGACAAATGTCGAACCTCGGCGAAGAGCGTCATGGCGTTTAAGCCTTCTTCTGCTCGTCGAGCACGCGGTTGGCCGCAGACACGATCGCTTCCAGTGAGGCCGTCACGATGTTCGTATTGATCCCGGCGCCGAACAGCTTGCCACCCGCATGCGCCATCTCGACATACGCGATTGCCGCCGCATTCGAACCATGCTGCAGCGAATGCTCGGAGTAATCCTGCACAGAGAGGTCGATGCCGAGATAGGTCGAGAGCGCATTGACGAACCCGTCGATCGGACCGGTGCCCTTGCCCTCGATCCGCTTCGTCTCGCCATTGTCGGTGATTTCAGCCGCCACGACACGAATCCCTTTCTGGTCCGATCCGGCCGGATAGGTGTGGTGATCGACGAACTTGATGCGCGCGCCGGTCTGGTCGACATAACGCTCGATGAAGCGGTCGTAGATCGCCTTCGACGGCAGTTCCTTGCCGTCCTCGTCGGTAATACGCTGGATGTCCTCGCGGAACTCGATCTGCAGGTTGCGCGGCAGGTTGATGCCGTAGTCTTCCTGCAGGATATAGGCGATGCCGCCCTTGCCCGACTGCGAGTTGATCCGGATGATCGCCTCGTAGGTGCGCCCGACATCCTGCGGGTCGATCGGCAGATAAGGCACTTCCCAGATCGGCGAATTCGCCTTCTTGATCGCCTTCATGCCCTTGTTGATCGCATCCTGGTGCGAACCTGAAAACGCCGTATAGACCAGTTCGCCGACGTAAGGATGACGCTCGGGAATGACCATCTCGTTGGAATACTCGTAGACCGCCTTGATCCGCTCGATATCGGTGCAGTCCAGCTGCGGGTCGACGCCTTGCGTGTACATGTTGAGCGCCAGCGTGACGATGTCGACATTGCCGGTGCGCTCGCCATTGCCGAACAGCGTACCCTCCACGCGATCGGCACCGGCCATCAACCCGAGTTCGGTGGCCGCGATCCCCGTGCCTCGGTCATTATGCGGATGCAGCGAAATCAGCACGTTCTCGCGATTGTCGATGTTACGGCACATCCATTCGATCTGGTCGGCATAGATGTTCGGCGTCGCCATCTCGACTGTCGATGGCAGGTTGAGGATCAGCTTGTTTTCAGCCGTCGGCTTCACTTCGGCGATGACGGCGTTGCAGATCTCCAGAGCCACTTCCAGCTCGGTGCCGGTAAAGCTTTCCGGCGAGTATTCGAAGCGGTAGCCGCCACCGGCCTTGGCCGCCATGTCCATGATCATCTTCGCCGCATCCACGGCGATCTGCTTGATGCCGGCAACATCCTTGCCGAACACCACGCGGCGCTGCAGCTCCGACGTGGAATTGTAGAAATGGATAATCGGATTGGTCGCACCTTCCAGCGCCTCGAAAGTCCGCGTGATCAGCTCCGGCCGGCACTGCACCAGCACCTGCAGCGACACGTCGGCGGGCACACCACCCTCTTCCACGCACCAGCGGGCGAAGTCGAAATCGGTCTGCGAGGCCGAGGGAAAGCCGATCTCGATTTCCTTGAAACCCATGTCGAGCAGCAGTTGGAACATCCGGGCCTTGCGGTCATGGCCCATCGGGTTGACCAGAGACTGGTTGCCGTCGCGCAGGTCGACCGAGCACCAGATCGGCGCCTTGTCGATCACCTTCGACGGCCAGGTGCGATCGGCAATGTCGATCTGCGGATAGGGGCGATACTTCTGCGAAGCGTCCGGCATGCCCTGCTTCACGGTATGGGTCTTCAAAATCATCGTCTTCGTCTCTTCTCGTCCTCGGGCGGCTGCCATGGCTGATAACAAATCAGCAAAGCTTTGGCACGCGCGCACAGACCCTTTTCAAGGGATGGATAACATCAATTGGGAAGTTTCGAGGAGCAATCGCCAAACGGCTGACCCGGCCGCCGGGCGCTCCTCAATGGACCCGGCAACCGCGGATAAGGCCGAGAAGAAGAAGCGAGTTTGGCACCGACGCGACGAAACGGGCCGCAGTGCGGGCCGTCATGTCAGTCGCAGCAATGGTCGTGCCGTTGGTCTTCATAGGATGAGGAATAACGCGATGAATTGAATCGTGCAAGGGTGTTATTCGGCGGCGGATGGCGTCGCGGCATCAAGCTTTTCCCGCAACCATTCTTCAAGCAGTGAATCGACAGTTACACCTAGCTCACGAGCCTGTCGCTCCAGCCTGAGCTTCGTGCCCTGCTTGACGGTGACGGTCAATGTTACGGGATCCAGGTTGGGACGAGTTGCCGTGCTCCAGTCGATGTATTCGCTGATATCCTCACCGTCATCGAACTTGCGGTCGAATTCTTCAGCGCTGATTGTCTTCATTTTCACCACCAGCCGTTGCTAGCCTCGATACGAATTACAGTCGCCTCTCCAGTTCGACCAAAAGATTCTCTTTAAAGACATTACAACGCTCTTCGAAACGTTCATGTGAAGCACTTAACGGACCTAAAAATTCTGTCCCAGGGTCGTTGCTTGAGTATTGTCGTTTGTGTTCCGTAATCAGCCCATTCACGTCACGCAGAGAATTCTTTACAGCAGAGTAATCGGCGATCATTGCCGGGAAATAAGCGCGCAGCAAAAATTCCATTCTGTGATGATTGTATTTTTGCGCACCTTTGGATTCAAGTATCCCATCCAGGTACGCGTTATATGGTATTTTTCCAGCCATCACATGGTAGAGCGGCATGTGAGACGCGACAATAAAATTCGACCACTCGGAAAAATTTACATATAGATCCTCAGCAACAGCACGATAAATCAGCTTCTTTTGATCTACATCTTGCTTTTCAACTTGCTGCCTCCAAAGCTGCCGATTGGCATGGTTTGAGTAGAACACACCGGCCAGCGCGATAAGCCCCCCGACAACAGTCCCCGTCAAAGCGAAAAGATAGTCCAAATTCAGCTCTCCCACGGCATGAAAATAGCATACTGCGTTTGAGCTCACATCGATAGTGCTGTCGACTTAAGCTCAACCCCTCCGTGCAGCCCTCACCAGCCCCAGCATCGCCACCCCCGCAATCAGTCCCCAGAACGCCCCCGAAATCCCGAGGATCGAAATCCCCGACGCCGTCACCAGAAACGTCACGGCCGCCGCCTCCCGCGTCTCCGGCGCCTGAAATGCCGCGACCGCCGATCCGGAGAACGCCCCGATCAGCGCCAGACCCGCGACCGACTGGATGAGGATGGGCGGCGAAAGTGCTACGAAGGCAGTGACGGCGCCCGCCAGCAGGCCGATGACAATATAGCCGACACCGGCGACGATCGCGGCCCAGTAGCGCCTGGCCGGGTCGGTCTGGGCATCCCCGCCCGCGCACATGGCGGCCGTGATCGCCGCGAGATTGATGGCGTGTCCGCCGAACGGCGCCGAGAGCACCGAGAAGACCCCCGTAACGGCAAACAGCGGCCCGGGGGTGGGCGCGTAGCCATTGACCTTCAGCACTGCAATCCCCGGAATATTCTGGGACGCCATCGTCACGATGAACAGCGGCAGAGCGATCGAAACCATCGAGGCCAGGGTGAAGACGGGCATGACGAACTCCATCGGCGGCGCCAGAGAGTTCGACCAGTCGGCCATCGCCCCCTCAGGCAGGTCGACTCCGAAGATCATGACGCACACGAAGGCGAGCAGTGCCGCTGGCACCGCATAGAGGCGCTTGAAGACCGCGACCACCGCCCAGGCGATCACGATCGGCAGGCCCAGCATCGGATCGAATGCAATCGCCTTGAAAGGCGCAAAGCACAGCCCGATGATGACCCCCGACAACATGGCATTGGCCAGCGGTGCGGGAATGGCCGCAACCGCCCGCCCCAGCGGCTTGAACAGTCCGGCGACGACAATCAGCACGCCACAGACCAGGAAAGCGCCGACAGCAGCGGCAAATCCGCCATCGACGACGCCTGCACTCGCCAGCAGCGCGCCACCCGGTGTGGACCAGGCGGTGGAGACCGGCAGCTTCGTCCAAGTACTGAGCAGGATCGCACAGAGCCCCATGGCGACCGACAGCGCCATCAGCCCGGACGCCGCCTGATAATCCGTTGCGCCGACACCCTTCAGCCCTTGGAGCACCACGGCAAAAGAACTGGCGAAGCCGACAAAGGCAACGAGCACGCCCATGAAGGCGGCCTGGGGAGAGAAGTCTTTCAACATTGCGGGGCTCGACGAGGTCAGAATGCAGGATGCCCACCACGCCAAACAAATTTTCGGGCAGCTGGCAAGCCGCACGAGACATCGAAGCGTCCGGCGCCAGGAATCAAACGGGGCTGTTTGCGCCCGGCACCTTGCTTGCAAGGGCTTCGGCCGCAGCCTCTTCGTTGCCTAATCCGAGGAAGGCGATGCGGTTGCGGCCGCCGCCCTTCGCAGCATAGAGTGCCTCGTCTGCCCGTGCCACGAGACGCGACATCGAGCGTACATCTGGCGTGACGGAGACGCCGGCGCTGAGCGTTACGGCCAGAAAATCGCCCTCATGAGCAATCCGGAGGCCTTCTATGGCCAGACGCAGCATTTCCGCCTGCGCGATGGCTCGCGGTTCGCTCGAAGCAGGCAGATAGAGACCGAACTCCTCCCCGCCCATGCGCGCGAAGATCGCATCCTCTCCCAACGTGGCCGCCATCGTCTGGGCCACTTTGATCAGCACCTGGTCTCCAGCCGCATGACCAAAGCGGTCGTTGATCTGCTTGAAATGGTCGATGTCGATGATGACGAGCGCGCTGCCGGACGGCGCCAGCCGCGGCAGCCGGTCCATCATCCAGTGGCGATTGCGGATGCCGGTCAGACTGTCGGTCTCGGTCAGCGCAATCAGCCGCCGCTCGGCCCGCTCCTGCACCAGGATCAGAACGAACATCGCGATCGCGAACTGGCAGAGGATGAGCACCATGAAGGTCGTTGGTGGTGTGACCGGGAAAAACTCCGGCTGCGAGATCGCAAGGAAAGTGGCAAAAGCGATGAGCGCCTTGAAGACCAGCGCCCCTGCAAGGCCCCAACGCGTCTGCAGCGCCTCCCGCTGCCTGTCCCGCACGACGAGCCAGGCGCAGGCGAGAGCAAAGATCCCCATGACGGAGAGAAAGACGGTCGAGCGCTCGGCATTGTCGAGATAAAAGCGCGTGACGAGTGCCCAGAGCGTCAGAAGGACGGGCAGCACCAGCACAAACCAGCCCCGGCCCGCCGGACGTTCCTCCATCAGGTTGATCAGGCCCACCCAGAAGAGGGCATAGGAGATCGGTCCGCTGACGAAGCTCCAGAATGTCCAGGTCTCGTAGTCTATGACACCCTGCGCGCCGGCACCCGCGAGCAGCGAGCCGGCCGCCAGCACCAGGAAAGCCATGGCCATCTTGCCGAGCCCACGGCTGCGGCGCGAGCGGAAGCGCACATAGAGAAAGCAGATCGCACCGACCGTCAGGGAGAGGGGATGCAGGATGAGAATGGTTGCAAGATCGAGATGCATCGGCCGTCACGTGATGGATGTTCCAAGAGCATTATCGCCGGATAGATTGCTGCTTCCTGAAGAAAGCCCGGCGCGTGGCGCATGGCTGCATCCATGTTCTTGCAAGGCAGCGGGGACGTCCGTCCCTGTGGAGCACCGTCATCGGCTTTTCATGCAAATCGGCGACTGAACTTGTCAGGACGAAAACCGAGCTTCCGCTTGCCTTTTGACCCCCTTTTGCCTATGGGACCCCTCCGACGCATTCGGGGCGTCCCGTTCACTTCCGCCAGATATGGCTGGGTTCACGAAGGATAAAGCCTTGATCCAGACTCCCTATTACCTGATCGACAAATCCAAGCTGCTCCAGAACATGGCGAAGATCGCGACCTTGCGCGAACTCTCCGGCGCGAAAGCCCTGCTGGCGCTCAAATGTTTCGCCACCTGGTCGGTCTTCGATTTCATGCGCGACTACATGGACGGCACGACCTCCTCGTCGCTCAATGAAGTCCGCCTCGGACATGAGCGTTTCGGCAAGGAAACCCACGCCTATTCCGTGGCCTATGCCGATTACGAGATCGACGAGGTTGTCAGCCATGCCGACAAGATCATCTTCAATTCGATCGGCCAGCTGACCCGCTTCGAAAAGCAGTCCTCCGGCATCATCCGCGGCCTCCGCCTCAACCCCGGCGTCTCCTCCTCGAGCTTCGACCTCGCCGACCCTGCCCGCCCCTTCTCGCGTCTGGGCGAATGGGACTTGAAGAAGGTCGAGCCGGTCATGGAGCTGATCTCCGGATTCATGATCCACAACAACTGCGAAAACGGTGATTTCGACCTTTTCGACACGATGCTCGGCGACATCGAACAGAAGTTCGGCCCGCTGCTGAAGAAGGCCGACTGGGTCTCGCTCGGCGGCGGCATCCATTTCACCGGCGAAGACTATCCGCTCACAAAATTCGCCGAGCGCCTCAAGCGCTTTTCCGGCGAGTTCGGCGTCCAGGTCTATCTGGAGCCAGGCGAAGCCTCGATCACCAAGTCGACCACGCTCGAAGTCACCGTGCTCGACAAGCTTTACAACGGCAAGGATCTTGTCGTGGTGGATTCGTCCATCGAAGCGCATCTCCTCGATCTCCTGATCTACCGGGAAAGCGCAAAGGTCCACCCCAACCAGGGACCGCACCGGTACCAGGTCTGCGGCAAGTCCTGCCTCGCGGGCGATATCTTCGGCGAGTTCAATTTCGAGACTGAATTGAACATCGGCGACCGCATCTCGCTGCAGGACACCGCCGGCTACACGATGGTCAAGAAAAACTGGTTTAACGGCGTGCAAATGCCGGCAATCGCCATCCGCGAACTGGATGGCAGCCTCAGGACGGTCCGTGAGTTCAACTACACGGACTACGAACAAAGCCTGTCCTGAACTCCCTCAGGAACAGGTTCTGACGATTGGACGCAAGGAGTGGTCCCATTATGAAGAAGAACGTGCTCATCATCGGCGCCGGCGGCGTCGCCCAGGTGGTTGCCCACAAGTGTGCGCAGAACAACGACGTGCTCGGCGACATCCATATCGCTTCGCGCACCAAGGCGAAGTGCGACGCCATCATCGCTTCGGTTCACGAAAAGAAGGCGATGAAGCAGGAAGGCGTTCTCGAAGCCCATGCGCTCGACGCCCTCGACATTGAAGCCACCAAGGCCCTGATCACAAAGCTCGGCACCGAGATCGTCATCAATGTCGGCACCGCCTTCCTCAACATGTCGGTGCTGCGCGCCTGCATGGACACCGGTGTGGCCTATATCGACACCGCGATCCATGAAGAGCCGAACAAGATCTGCGAAACCCCGCCGTGGTACGGAAACTACGAGTGGAAGCGTGCGGAAGAATGCGCTGAAAAGGGCATCACCGCCATCCTCGGCGCCGGCTTCGATCCGGGCGTCGTGAACGCCTATGCCCGTCTCGCCAAGGACGAATATCTCGACAAGGTGACCGACGTCGACATCGTCGACATCAATGCCGGCAGCCACGGCAAATACTTCGCCACGAACTTCGACCCGGAAATCAACTTCCGTGAATTCACCGGCGTCGTCTATTCCTGGCAGGGCGGCGAATGGCAGGTCAACAAGATGTTCGAGATCGGCAAGGACTACGACCTGCCGGTCGTCGGCACCCGCCGCGCCTATCTCTGCGGCCATGACGAAGTTCATTCGCTGGCCAAGAACATGGACGGCGCCGACGTGCGCTTCTGGATGGGCTTTGGCGATCACTACATCAACGTCTTCACCGTCCTGAAGTCGATCGGCCTCCTCTCCGAACAGCCGGTCAAGCTGGCCGATGGCTCAGAAGTGGTGCCGCTGAAGGTCGTCAAGGCCTGCCTGCCCGACCCCTCCTCGCTCGCGCCTGAATACGAAGGCAAGACCTGCATCGGCGATTACGTGAAGGGCTTCAAGGACGGCAAGGAAAAGACCGTCTTCATCTACAACGTCGCCGACCACAAGGAAGCCTATAACGAAGTGGGAAGCCAAGGCATCTCCTACACCGCCGGCGTCCCCCCGGTCGCAGCCGCGATGCTCGTCGCGACAGGCGAATGGGACGTAAAGAAGATGGCCAACGTCGAAGAACTGCCGCCCAAGCCCTTCATCAACCTCCTGAACAAGATCGGCCTGCCGACGCGCATTCAGGACGAGGACGGCGATCGGGCCGTGGAGTTCTGAGAGCGCGCGGAAGCGCTTGAGGATTGAGGGAATGCGGACCCCGCCAGAGAAATCTGGCGGGGTTTTTCGTTGGCCCAAAAGCCTCGACGGTCGTCATCCTCGGGCGCAGTCCCGAGGATCTACTGCCGCTGGCGGCAGGCGGCGGGGTTGAGAGTGCGGATGCCATGGCAGATGCTCATTACCGTAAATTGCTTAGTCAGTCCGCCTATAGGTGATCTTCCGCTCAGTGTCGCTAATCACCTCATAGGGTGCCCACGTCATGTCGGCTGTCAAACCCTCGCGGTCGGTAATCAGATGCGTGACGGTATCAAAATAAGCAAATTGCCCAACAACATGCCTGTTGAAGCCGAGAGCAACATCAATGTCACAGACCTCATTGACGAAAAAGTCGCCGAAATCCCCAAAGACCAGCGTTACGATAGTGGTTTTATTCAATGCCAGTAAAAGCTGGAACGGCGTCTGACTCGGATAAGGCAGATACAATGCGGGATGCCCCGGTATTCCCATGGCGTTAACAGGCTTGGTCGAAGTTCGAAGCGGGATTGGAGAGCGGAGGACTGAGATGGCTGCTTTCGCATAGTTCCGTTCCGTCCATTCCAAGGATGCTGACATCGCATTAAATGCCTCTTTAGCAGCATCCGGGTCTCGGCGTATCTCGGCATAAGCTTCGCGCTCTTCAGCTGTAAACGCCATCTTACTCGTCGGATCGGCAGCAAGGTGGGCCAACTCCAAAACTGTGCGCATATAGTGTGGCGTTCGCGCTTCCAGATGCCGGATTAATGCGTACAAAATAGGCTTGTCCTTGATATCAAGTTGCTCAACGCAGCCCCTTTCGATCTTGGCCCATGTATCGCTCTTAGAAATTGGTGTTTCGACATTACTATTGATTTCGCTTTCCACGGAAACAGGCACACCACCAACAGAGTGGATGTACAAGTCTCGCTCAAAGCCAACACTTTTGATTGCCCTTTGTGCCCATACGGCTCGCCCGCCGTGCTTCATGACGGTAAATAGCTTCTTCTTCTCCGGATCATTTGAGAAGTTTCGGAGATAAAACTGGGGAACGTAGTGGTGATTACGAGGCGGATTTGAAAGCATCGGGAAAGTGCTCGGTCAGCAATTATGGACAATAACGTCGCAATCTACGCTATTCGAAACATTCCATTCTCATTTTAATGATGCACAGGAACGGAAACAAGACTGGGTTTTCTCAGCCAAGAGTGCCTTGGCCGACTGCGCCAGTTCCAAGCTCATCAGCACCACAACGCCCCTCAACCTCCCGGACCATTGTGACAAACTCCTCCCCCCGACCACCTTGAACAATTGCGACAGACACCTCTCCGCGTTCCATTCGTCGACAATCGACGGAGGAAAATCGGTCGGCACTAATAGGTTGCAATTGAACGCTATCATAGCGAGGATGCCAAGCTTAATTCGAACCCATCCGACGTCATTCACGTTTGGGCATCAACGATGGACTAGGAAGTGCCCCTTCCATTGACTTCATATTTTCAAAGATATATTTTCGGACAAACCAATGCCATACAAGGTGCAATTTCATCCCGAATTTGTTCCCGAATGGAAGGTGCTGGAGATGGGCCTGAAGGAACTGGTCGGCGAGGTCCTCGACCATCTCGAAGACGACGGCCCCTTCCTCGGTCGTCCCGAAGTGGACACGCTGACAGGCTCCACCCATGCCAACATGAAGGAGATTCGGGTGCGGTTCGGCAAACAGGTCTGGCGTTTCGCCTTCGCCTTTGATCCGTCCCAGAGCGCCATCATCCTCTGCGGCGGCGACAAGCAGGGCATGAGCCGGGCGCTGTTTTACAAGACCCTGATCCGCAAGGCCGATACCCGCTTTTCAGCCTGGCTCAAGGAGAAACGCAATGGACACTGACTGGAAAATCCTCCGCGCCGAACTGCCGGACGATGTCCGCCAGCGCCTCGATGCCAAGCGCAACGAACGGCGGCTGGGCAAGGCGCTGGCCGAGGTCCGCAAGGCCATGCAGGCCACCCAACAGGATGTCGCAGCCCGGGCCGGTATGACGCAGAACACCGTGTCGAAACTCGAACGCGCCGACGACGTGCTCCTCTCCTCCGTGGTCCGCTACATGCGCTCCATTGGCGGCGGCGTCGAACTCGTGCTGAAGACGCCTGACGGCAAGGAAAGCCGTGTCGATCTGACACCAGAGGCGAACTGAGCATATCCACCCCGCCCCCACCATGCTACGAGGCCGCCACCGCCACTTCACCCCGAGACACCCGCCCATGCCCCCTGCCCTCCACACCGACCTCACCGCCACGCTGCGCCCCCTCCTCACCGAACTCCACCAATCCCCCGACCTCTTCCAGACCTGGGACGCCCATCTGGAGCTCGTCGCCGCCGGTGGTCTCGTGGTGGTGAAGTCGAAGCGGGCGAAGGGCATGGTCGACAGCCTGTTCTGGGGCCGCGCGCCGAAGGCGACGGAAAACAAGCAGTTGCCGGAAGCGACCGCCTTTGCCGCGATCGACCGCTTCCTCGGCCTCGGCGCCCATCTGGCGCTCTCCGATGCCCTGCCGGAAGGCACCGTGCTGGACGAGGCCTACCCCCATTGCGCGGTCAAACTCTCCTATCGCAAGAAGGGCGCGCCAAAAGCAAAATCGCTGTCGATGATCTTCATCGGTTTCAACGACGAGGCGGATGCTATCGCCTATGCAGAGCGATCGGTGGAGAACCTGCCACTGGTGACCGCACGGCCGCTGATGAGCGAAAAACTTCACGAATGGCGGTGAAATCTGTCTTATCTGTCTGACACGATGGAACTTTTATCGTCGGCCAGGCTTTTCCCGGCACGACAACGAAGAAAGATCCATCATGTCCGCAAAACTCCTGCGCGCCGCACTCGTCACCACGCTCGCCCTTGCCGGCCTTCCGCTCGCCGCCCCCTTTGCCGCCCCCGCCTCGGCGCAGGGCATCGAGCTGCGCATCGGCCCGGATGGCGTCCGTCCGGTCATCCGCGACCGTGATCTTGACAGGCGTGACCGGCGCGACCGTGGCTGCAGCCCGCGCGAAGCAGAGCGTGCCGCCGCTCAGGAAGGCCTGCGCCGTGCAGAAGTGGTCCGCGTCACGGATCGCAGCATCACGGTCCGAGGCTTCACCCGCCGCGGTGGCCCGGAACAGCTGCGTTTCGCAAATCGCCGCGGTTGCCCGCTGATCTGATCGCGCCCATTGCCTAAGGAAAAAGCCGCCGGATCGCTCCGGCGGCTTTTTTTCGTGATCTCTGCAAAGAGCCTCAGCCGATATCGGCGTGGCTCTCGATGATCTTGCCGACCAGTCCATAGGTGACGGCGTCTTCGGCCGACAGCCAGTAGTCGCGGTCGATGTCTTTCGCGATCTTCTCCTGGCTCTGGCCGGTGGCCTTGGCGTAGATCTTGATCAGGCGCTCGTTCATCTTGATGATTTCGCGGGCCTGGATCTCGATGTCGGAAGCCATGCCGCGGGTGCCGCCAGACGGCTGGTGCATCAGGAAGCGGGTGTTCGGCAGGGCCAGACGGCGTTCCTTCGGAACCGCCACGAAAATCAGCGAGCCGGCAGATGCCGCCCAGCCGGTCGCGATGATCCAGACCTTCGGCTTGATGAACTTGATCATGTCGTGGATCGCGTCACCGGCTTCGACATGGCCGCCCGGCGAGCACACGAATACGCGAATGTCCTCGTCGGAGGCCGCGGCAAGCGCGACAAGCTGCGTGCAGACCTTCTGCGCCAGCTCCATGGTGATCCCGCCATAGATGAAGATCGAACGCGACTTGAAGAGGTTCGCTTCCGTTTCCTTGCCGATCGGCAGTTCCTTGCTCTTGTCGTCTTCGTCTTCGTTCATCACAGGGGATAGTCCTTCTTGCGTTTGGCTCATCCGCACATAGTGCGTCTGCAGGCTTAAGACAATGCGGGAAAAAGACAAGCACGGAAGCGATGAACAGGAGGTTGATACGAGGCTTTGACGTGGAGAGTTCGACGCTCCCGTTCAACACGCGTTCTTAATATACGGTTGCTAGGCTCTCCGACGAAGGAGACGCCATGACCGAGACCATCCGGCTTGCCGAACTGATCGAGGCGCTCAGCCACGCGCTCGACATGACCGAGGGACAGCCCGCCGGCCATTGCGTCCGCTGCTGCTTCATCGGAACGCGAATCGGCCGCGCGCTCGGCCTTGGCGAAGAGGCGCTCCGCGATCTCTACTACACCCTGCTCTTGAAGGATCTCGGCTGCTCATCCAACGCCGCCCGCATCTGCGAACTCTATCTGGCCGATGACCTGAAGTTTAAACACGACTTCAAGCTGGTCGATGGCTCCTTCCCGCAGATCCTCAAATTCGTGTTGTCGCATACCGGCATGGAAGCGGGCCTCGCTGAACGCTTCCGCGGCATTCTCAACATCTTCAAGAATGGCGGGGAAATCTCCACCAGCCTCATCCAGACCCGCTGCCAGCGCGGCGCGGAGATCGCCCGGCAGATGCGTTTTTCCGAAGAGGTTGCCCGCGGGATTCTCGATCTCGACGAACATGTCGATGGCGGTGGCCAGCCGCAGGGATTGAGAGGTGCGGAAATCCATCTCTTTGCCCGCATTGCGCTCATGGCCCAGGTCATCGACGTCTTCTTCGTCCACGAAGGCGGCGAGGCAGCCTTGAAGGAAGTACGCAAGCGCGCCGGCAGCTGGTTCGATCCCGAACTCGTCGCCCTCTTCGAAACGCTCGCCACACCCGTCTTCTTCGCCGAGCTCGGCTCGGACAATCTGGAAGCCTATGTGCTGGCCATGGAGCCCGGCCGCCAGGCCGTGATGGCCGACGAGGATTACCTCGACGACATCGCTGCCGGCTTCGCCCGCGTCATCGATGCCAAGAGCCCCTATACGTCGGGCCACAGCGACCGTGTCGCCCTGTTCACCGATCTCATTGCCGAAGAACTCGCCATGCCGCTCCCCGAGCGCCGGCGGCTGAAACGTGCCGCCCTCTTGCACGACATCGGCAAGCTTGGTGTCTCAAACAGCGTGCTCGACAAGCCCGGTCGCCTCGAGGGCGAGGAATGGGAGCAGATGAAGCGCCATGCCGAATTCTCCGAAACGATCCTGTCGCGCATTGAAGCCTTTTCCGATCTCGCCCTGATCGGCGGCGCCCATCACGAAAAGCTCGATGGCTCCGGCTATCCGCGCGGCCTGAAGGGTGACGAGATCTCGTTTGAGACGCGCATCGTTGCGACCGCCGATGTCTTCGATGCTCTGACCGCCGACCGCCCCTATCGCGCCGCCATGCCGGTCGAAAAGGCGCTCGCCATTCTCTGGGAGGGAGCGGGCCGCCATCACGATGAAACCTGCATCGCAGCGCTGGAGCGCGCCCTTGCGCGGGCGGATCTGAAGGCGGCGTGACAGGCGTTGAATAACTTAGTGACTTAGCGAATTAGCGAATTAGCGTTACGGTGCACCATCCGACGCCAATCCGGGCACGGCCCGATATGTGAAGAGGTCCACGCCCCCTTGAGGCGCCTCCTCGTGCAAAGCCACCGTCGCGACACTGGAGGAGCGCTGCCATTCGGCAACGATTTCCACCCCGCCATTGCGCGACGGTTGCAGATGGCCGCGCCATTGCGTCTCGGTCATGCAATCGGCAACCCCGTTGCGCCACCGGACCTCGAAGGCGATCGCGTCGCCCTCTATCCTTCCGTTCAGGGGATAGGGAATCCCGCGACAGCCCTTGCCCGGCGAATTGTTGACGAGATAGCCCTGCAGCAAGCCGTCCGCACCGACATCGAGCACCATCACGGACCCGTGACGCGAAACCCAGCTGGAGCTACCGGAAACGAAATGCGCAGACACAGGCCCTTGGCTCACGGGCGCGGCGAATAGCAGCGTTGGGCAGAGTATTGGACCCAAAAGGAATGCCGCAACTTTCATGCCACCCCCCCAGAATATTCTGCTATGCTACTTCAACATAGAGTTGATTTAACTTCTCTGAACAGATGGGTGCCGTGCGCAATTATTCCGTGTACGCCCTACCGCGCAATTCGCGTCGAAAGAATGATCGACGACAGCGTGCGCTCCACCCCAGACAAGTCCCCGATCCTGTCGATGATCCGGTCGAGTTCCGAGATCGAAGGGGCAGCCACGATGGCGATCAGGTCATATGGTCCATTCACCGAGTAGAGCGCTGACACCTCGCGGATCGCGTTCAGCTCACCCGTGACGGCTGCCAGCGCCTTGGGCGCAATCGTGATCATCACATGGGCCCGGATCAGTCCGCTCTGATAGGCGTCCGACAGCCGCACCTGATAGCCGGCAATCACCCCCTGCCCCTCCAGCCGCTCCAGCCGAGCCTGCACCGTGGTACGCGAGAGATCGAGCCGCCGCGCCAGTTCCGCCACCGGCATGCGGGCATTTTCCGAGAGCAGGGACAGCAGCTCCCGATCCTTGTCGCTCAACTGCATTTCGCGCATTCCATTCGTCTATGTGCCCATATCTATACCGCATTACGCTCATATCGTCACTTGGAATCGACATCTCCCGGCGCCACACTGATGTGATCAATGACACCAGGGCCGTCTTAAACGGGCCCTCATGCATGCGAGGGGCACTACCATGAAAAACGTCACCATCATCGGCGCCGGCAAGATCGGCGGCGCGATTGCCCGCATGCTGGCCGAGACCGGTGACTACAAGGTCACCGTGGCCGACCGCAGCGCCGAGCAGCTCTCCAAGCTCGACGCCCACGCCGCCGTCACCGCTGCCGAAGTCGATATCACCGATGCCAGCGCCCTCGACGCCCTGCTTGCCGGCCAGTTCGCCGTCCTCTCGGCCGCCCCCTTCCACCTGACCGGCGCGATCGCCGAAAGTGCCGCCCGCACCGCGACGCATTACCTCGATCTGACCGAGGACGTCGCGACCACCCGCAAAGTGGAAGAGCTCGCCCGCGGCGCACGCTCCGCCTTCATCCCGCAATGCGGCCTGGCACCGGGCTTCATCTCGATCGTCGCCCATGATCTCACCAAGCATTTCGACACACTGGATACGGTCCGCATGCGCGTCGGCGCGCTTCCGCAATATCCGTCCAATGCGCTCAACTACAATCTGACCTGGTCGACCGACGGGCTGATCAACGAATATATCGAACCCTGCGAGGCGATCGTCGAAGGCAAGCTGACTGTCGTGCCCGCCATGGAAGAGTGCGAAGAATTCTCTCTCGACGGCGTCACCTATGAGGCGTTCAACACGTCTGGTGGGCTCGGCACGCTGGCCAAGACGCTCGATGGCCGGGTGCGCACGATGAACTACCGCACCATCCGCTATCCCGGCCACCAGGCGATCATCAAGGCGCTGCTCAACGACTTCAACCTGAAGAACCGTCGCGACGTCTTGAAAGACCTTTTCGAGAACGCCTTGCCCGCCACCATGCAGGACGTGGTCGTCATCTTCGTCACCGTCTGCGGCTGGAAGGATGGCCGCTACCTGCAGGAAACCTATGCCAACAAGGTCTATGCCGGCGTGGTCGCGGGAAAGAAGATGAGCGCCATCCAGATCACCACGGCCGCCGGCATCTGCACGGTGCTCGATCTTTTGGCCGACGGCACCCTGCCGCAGGCCGGCTTCGTGCGCCAGGAAGAGATCGGCCTTCCCGCCTTCCTTGCCAATCGCTTCGGCCGCGTTTATGACCCCGAGGTGATGAAGGTCGCGAGGGCGGGCTGACCGGACCGGGCTGAAGGCCTATGTGAGGATTCTCCGGGGGGAGGAAGGACCGAACGGTCCTTGAGGAAACGGCCGGCCGGCAACGGCTGGCCGTTTCCTTTTTTGTCCGTCCAACGCAAGTGTGATGCCGGGTGGCTCGCCTAACGCCGCCTTAAGCATGCCTCGACACTGTTTCTTTTCGATTGCGATGTTAGAATGTTCTGAATTGAGCCTTCGCGCGGAAGCGCCGGGGTTCGCTCCAGAGCACGGCATGTGCTGACGGGCGGGGTATGATCGGCAGGGGCAGCGAAGAGCAGAAGACCAAGAGGGTTATCCGCGCCTATCAGGCAGCCACCCTCGCGGTTGCGCTTTTCTCGACGGTCTGGACCGTGATCTTTGCCGTCAACGGCCTGACCGCCGTCGCCATCGCCGAAAGCTTTCCGGTCACCATTGCGCTCGTCTGCTTCGTCCTCGTCAGCCAGGGCAAGTTCGGCATCGTCAATCTGGTCGTCCAGATCTCCTTCCTCCTGTTCGTCATCGGCTTTTCCCTGATGTTCGACGTGCCGGAGCCCGGCTCGCCGCGCGTGACCCACCTCTTCCTGCCGGTGCTCGGCATGCTGGGTTACCTCAACCACCTGCGCCGCCCCTCGCGCCAGCAACTGGCCATCATCGCGGCAAGCCTCGTCGCCTTCGTCGTCCTGCACGCAGCAGACTTGCGCCTGGCCATCGCCGAGCCCCTGCCAGCCGAACTGCGCGCCATTGGCATCTGGATGAACCCGGCCATTGCCGCCCTCGTCTTCTGCAGCACTGTCTATTTTCTCCAGAAGCGCCTCTCGGCCCCCAGCGGCATGGCGCGTGATCTCGTCCGAGCCATGCGGCGCCGTGAGCTGACGCTCGCCTACCAGCCGCAGGTCGATCGCGACGGCAAGGTGGTCGGTGCCGAGGCGCTATTGCGCTGGACCCATCCTACCAGGGGTGCGATTTCGCCTGCGAGCTTCATTCCTGCGGCCGAAGACGTGGGGCTGATGCCGATCATCGGCGGTTTCGTGCTCGAAGAGGCGCTGGTCACCCTCGCCCACTGGCAGGCGGATCCGGACCGTGCGACCCTCACCCTCTCGGTCAATGTCAGCGCCAGCCAGTTCAACGAGAGCGATTTCTGCGCCACGGTCCGGGATCTCCTCTCACGCCATGTCATCGATCCAACCCGTCTCCAGCTGGAGCTCACCGAAAGCGTCTTGATCGCGGGGCTGGAGCCGGTCGCCGAAAAGATGGCGGAGCTGGCGGAGCTCGGCATCACCTTCTCGCTCGACGATTTCGGCACCGGCTTTTCTTCGCTCGCCTATCTGCGCAGCCTGCCGGTGGCGGAGCTTAAGATCGACCGCAGCTTTGTCGCCAGCATCACCGAAAGCGACCGCGACGCCGCCCTCGTTCGCTCGATCCGCGCGCTTGCCCGTGATCTCGGTCTGCGCACCGTCGCCGAAGGGGTGGAAACGCCGGCGCAACACGCCTTCCTCTACGAGGTCGGCTGCGACGTCTTTCAAGGCTGGCACTTCGGCCGGCCCATGCCGCTCACCGAATTCGAGGCATCCCTGTCGGCCTCACCCAGGCCGACTACCGCCGTCGAAAATCCGCGGCCGGCCCGCCTCGCCGCCGGCTGATCGGTCCGGCCGGGCTCAGCCGATCCGGCCGAGCAGTTTCAGCATCCAGTCCGCCAGGCGGCCATAGGGCGGATACAGCAGCTTCACGCCTGAGATCGCCGACTGTTTCAGCACAGGCTTTTCCTTGCTGAGCGCGAGGAAACCGACCTCGCCATGATAAGCGCCGTATCCGGAAGCGCCGACGCCGCCGAAGGGCAAATCGTCCTGGGCGAGATGCAGGATCGTGTCGTTGACGGTGACACCGCCGGCGATCGTGCCCGTCAGCACGCGCTCCTGCGCTGCCTTGTCCTCGCCGAACCAGTAGAGCGCCAGTGGTCGATCACGCTGGTTGATATAGGCGATCGCCTGATCCAGCGTGTCATAAGGCACGACCGGCAGGATCGGCCCGAAGATCTCCTCGCACATTACACCGGCATCGTCAGGCGCACCGACCACCGCGACCGGCGCAAACATGCGCCGTTCGGGGTCATGGGCACCGCCAAGCTCGATGACTTCGGCGCCCCTGTCACGCGCCTCCTCGACGAGCCGCGTCAGCCGCGCAAAATGCCGGGCGCTGATGATCGAGGTGTAATCGGCATTGGCAGGCAGGCCGGGATATTGCCGCCCCACTTCGGCCTTCACGGCGGCAAGAAAATCCTGAACCCGGCCGCGCGGCACCAGCGCATAATCGGGCGCGACGCAGGTCTGGCCGGAATTGAGCAGCTTGCCCCAGACGAGGCGCGGCACGGCCTTGTCGAATTGCGCGGAGGCATCGAGGATGGCAGGTGATTTGCCGCCGAGCTCGAGCGTCACGGGCGTCAGGTTCTTAGCGGCAGCTTCCGCCACCTTGCGGCCGACGTCAGTGGAGCCGGTGAAAACAAGGTGATCGAAGGGTGCGGCGGTGAAGGCCGCAGCGACATCGGGCCCGCCGGTGACGACGGCGACCTCCTCTTCGGCAAAGGTCTCGGCGATCGCCTTGGCCAACACTTCCGAGAATTCAGGTGTCAGCTCCGAGGGTTTGAGCAGCGCCCGATTGCCGGCGGCAAGCGCTCCGATCAGCGGCGACAGCACCAGATTGAGCGGATAATTCCACGGCCCCACGATGCCGACTACGCCGAGCGGCTGGCGCAGGATAACCGCCGAGGCGGGTTTGCCCGTCCAGGCGAGTGACACGCGTTGCGGGCGCATCCAGGCTCTCAACTGGCGGCGTGCATGGCGGATCGCGGCCCGCACCGGCACGATGTCGGTCAGTGTGGTGACCACCGCCGGCCGGTTGCCGAAGTCCTCTGAGATCGCGGCGACGAAACGGTCCTGCCAGCTATCGACCATCCGGTCGAGCCGCGCCAGGCGATCGTCGCGGGTGGTATGATCCGGCGTAACGTCACTGGCCCAGGCCGCCTTTTGCGCGGCGAGCAGGGCAGCGATACGTGCCTCGGACTCCGCGAAGCCGGCTGATGTCTCGTCCGTCCTTGCTCCAACCTGTCCGTCCATGGCCGTTTCCTCGCGTTTTTCTTCTCATCCAATGTGGGCAGTTTACGGTGGTTTGTTCAATGGAGAACAAATTGTTTTTGGGTTCTTCTCCCCCCCTTGCGGGGGAGAACGGAAAATCGAAGGCTTAGGCGAGCGCAAGCCGCCTAAACTTCAGATTTTTCAAGAGAGGGGCAAAGTTCTTCGGCAAAAACCTCACCGAGCCCCTCTCTTGCGAAATCTGAGGTTTGGCCCTGATCGGGCCAATTCCTCGATTTCGCTTTCTCCCCCGCGAGGGGGGAGATGAGACCTCGCAAGCATAGCCGCCGGTCAGATTTTCATCCTCCGGGTGGGCTGAAATTTGCCCTCAGGTTAAACCCGAGGATCGGACGAGGCGCCAGAAGCAACCTGTCTAAGCAGTTTTATGTGGCTCCTTCCGGCGCCTCGTTCGGCGTCTATTCCCGCTGCATGCGTCTCTCTGGCAAGGCGGCGACGGTCTTCGGGACCTTCGTCCCAAAGAATGACCGGGCGCGGGTCCGGCTGCGGCGTCATACGAGATGACGCTTCAGCCTGGCCGGTGGCCCGGGAGGTTCCCGCCGGATGGTGCACCAATCCGACCGGGACCCTCGCCCGGGGGATGTTTTTCGATCATTGGCGATCGTCCATCATCCCCGCCGTTTTTGTCGCCCCGCCGTCTGGTGTGTTCACGACGGCGTGGGCGCCTTGTCTGTGTGCCTCTGAGGCACGTCCTTCCGATCGGGGTATCCAGCCTTCGGGGCATCCGACCCGAAAACCTTCGTCCAGCCCCTCGTCCGGAGGGAGACCGTTGCAGCGGGCCGGGTTTTCAGGTCTGCGACAAACCTCCATCCCGGCGCCGGCCCCGCCTCGCCTGACATCGCATCGTCAGGTGTATCCGAGGGCGGGACGGGAACCAGAATAGAGGGCTGAAAATGATGGGGGATGAAAAAACATGCCCAACATTGATTCAGTTGGAAAATGTCCTGAGTTCATCCCCCTCGCTCTGTTGAAATCGAGGGGTTTCTAACGGTTATCGTCGGACCATTCTGCCGACGGCGATCAGCATGCAGGCGCCGATAAAGCCGATGATCAGATACGCGATTGCCCCGCCGAAGGCCACGTTGAACACAGCGGCCAGGATGAAATTCAGGGCGATGGCGCCCACGATACCGAGCAGAATGTTCATGACCAGCCCCATATTGCTGCGCATGAACCGCTCCGCCAGCCAGCCTGCGAGGCCGCCGATCAGGATTGCCCCGAGTATACCCACGCCGTTCAGATCCATAGTCATTTCTCCATCATCGTTCGAATGATGGAACAATGGATTCTGGGGTTAAATGTTCCATGCTAGACTGCCCTCTTTTGCCCAGTGGAGAGAAGCGGGAGCGCGCCGCTGGCATTGAGTTTGTGGCTTTTGCCCCTCACCCTACCCTCTCCCGCAGGCGGGGAGAGGGAGGCGCAAGCCGTGGCCGTCGTGGCCTGCTCCCCGCCTGCGGGAAGAAGGTGCCCCGAAGGGGCGGATGAGGGGCACTTGCGTAGGCCATCTCCCCCTTGGTGGGGGAGAAAGCGATTTCGATGAATTAGGCGAGCGCAAGCCGCCTAAACATCAGAAATCGCAAGCGAGGGGGTCCGTTATGTCGTGCCCGCAGCACCGATCCCCTCACCAGCAAAATCTGAAGTTTAGGCCGCTTGCGCTGGCCTAAGCCTTCGATTTTGCAACCTCTCCCACAGGGGGGAGAGGCGGGAACCGCCCCTACCCCTTGTCGATCGGCAAAGCCGAAAGCTTGAGGCCCATGGCCCTCATCAGTTTGAGCACGGTGACGAATTCCGGATTGCCGGTATCACTGAGCGCCTTGTAGAGGTTCTCGCGCCCGAGCCCCGCCTCTTCGGCAACGGCGGTCATCCCGAGCGAACGTGCAACCGTGTTGAGCGCCCGGCGGATTTCGCCGGCATCGCCCTCTTCCAGCGCTGCGGCCATGTCATCGGCGCGGGCTTCCGGGGTGTCGAGATAGTCGGCAGCGTCGAAGCGTTTATGGGCACCGACAATTTTAGTCATCTTTTTCCGCCTGATGAGCATGGTATCCACATAGCTCGGGATAATCGGGATCATACTCCTGAATCGATATAGCTGAGTGACAAACGGCGCATTCAGCAGGTATCGAGGCCTCGCAGACAGCGCATTCGCGTATGTCAACGATGAACGTGTCACGCCCACATTCTGGACAAGTCTCAAGAGGCGTGTCGCCACCATCCGTCATGGCGATGTAGGCGTCTGCCTCAGTCGCCACGATTAGAGCGCTCTCCAGAACGTCAGAAGCATCAAGGTCGACGGAGCCGCAGGCGCGACAGCCGAACTTGATCATAGAAACAGATTTGTTCTTCTCGTCGACCTGATAGACAAGGCTTGAGCTGCAGTTCGTGCATTCGAAGTGGTCACGCGGGAATATGACGTCTTGGGATTCCCAGGAGATATTCGCGAATGAAGCTTCGCAATCGTTCTCGATTGCTTCCTGAATTTCAGCATTCTTCAGCAACGCTGCCCAGCACCCTTGGGTGAAATGATGTTCAGGCTGCACCCTCAACAGGCGACGCATAAGATCGTTGATCAAAGGGAGGGCGCCCGATAGAGCCTCTCGAACGACCGCCTCTGGCGCAAGCATATGAAAATGTTCGATGTTGTTACGGTGTATAGCAAAAGCATTAAGGCGAGCCCAATCCAAGTCGATAGACAGAAGCTTAAATCGAGACTTTATCTCGTTCACATCGACCGTCTTTCGTCGATCAGCCTCCCAAACAACTTCGCCCGCTTTTCCAATCTTCGGTTCGTATTTTACGTAGATTAGAGAACCATTGGAACTATAAGATCTACTCCAAAGAACGGCTTTGCATAGCAAAAGGACGCCAGCGTAGATGTTACGCACAGCGGACAGATTGCGTCTCGGGTCTTCGGACTGAAAGTCCTCAACGCCAAGTTCAATCGAGTCGATGGCATTTTGGACGATCTTTTCCATCTCAAGCCATTCTGATTGTACACCAGCAAACAATACAACCAATTTGTTAGCAACAGTCAACAAAAAGCCCGCCGGTCTCTCAACCGACGGGTCCAGCTTGATAACAAACCGCTTACTCGTGCTCAACGTCATCCTCGGCCCTGTGCCGAGGATCTACGACGTCAGTTAAATCAACCGGTTTCAGATGCTCGGGACAAGCCCGAGCATGACGAAGGAGCAGCCCTGCCCTCAGCTGCGCGGCTTCAAATTCTCCGGGTCATACAGCGGCTTATACCCCACCGCCGCCACCTCCACTGGGAAGCTTTCGGCAAAGTATTCCACATTCAGCTTCCGCCCCACTTCGCAATATTCCACCGGCAGATAGGCGAGCGCGATGTTCTTGCCGATCGTCGGGCCGTAAGCCACTGAGGTCGTGTAGGAACGACGGCCAAGGCTGTCGATCAGCACTTCGCCGGTCGCGGGGTCCATCACCGGCATGGAGCCGACCGGGTAGCGGGCAGTGCCTGACTTGTCGACATTGTCGGTCATCACGAGTGTGCAGAGCATGGCGGGCTGCTGGGCGCGCGCCTTGTATTCGAGATGCTTGGCCTTGCCGCGGAAATCGGCTTCCTTGACCTTCGGACGGGCGAGATCAGCTTCGATCAGATTGTACTGGGTCAGGAGATCACCGTTCTGCAGGCGCAGGCTCTTTTCCATGCGGCGGGAATTGGCATAGGTCTCGACGCCGAAGGCCATGACGCCGGTGGCGCGGAGTGCATCCCATACAGCGAGGCCGTCCTCGTATTTCATGTGCAGTTCCCAGCCCTGCTCACCGACATAGGAGATACGGAAGGCGGTGACCGACTTGCCGGCGATTTCGATCTGCTTGATCGCGGCGAAGGGGAAGTTTTCGGGGTCGAGACCGGCAGGATCGGCGACGGCCTTTTTCAGCGTCACGCGGGCGTTCGGGCCCCAGATGCCGATGGTGATGTATTTCTCCGAGGTGTCGGTGATGGTGACGTCGAGGCCGCGATCCTGGGCGACGCGTTTCATGTAGTGGAAGTCGCGCGGGCCGGCATCGGCGCCGTTGACCAGGCGGCAGCGGTCGGCGAGGCGGAAGACGGTGAAGTCGGCGCGCACCATGCCCTCGTCGTCGAGGAAGTGGGTGTAGATGCCCTTGCCGATATTGGCGTCACCACCGATCTTGGCGGCGCAGAGCCATTCCAGGAGCTCGACATGGTCAGGGCCTTCGATGTCAACCATGTGGAAGTGGCTGAGGTTGACGATGCCGCAATCCTCGCTCATCGCCAGATGTTCGGCATTCGAGACGCGCCAGAAGTGTCTGTTATCCCATTCGTTTTCACGAACCGGAACGTGATCGCCATATTTTTCCAGGAGGTGCTCGTTGGCGGCGTAGCCATGCGCACGCTCCCAGCCGCCGAGCTCCATGAAGTGACCGCCGAGCTCGACTTCGCGCTCATACATCGGCGAGCGCTTGGCGCCGCGACCGGATGCATAGGGTTCGCGAGTGTGAACGGCCGGGAAGTAGATCTTCTGGGCGGCCTCGTAGCAGCGGCCGGCGATGAAGTCTTCGGTCAGTTGGTGCGGATAGAAGCGGGCGTAATCGATCGAATTGTGGTCGATTTCGGTGCGGCCGTCGGTCATCCAGTCGGCGATCAGCTTGCCATAGCCGGGGCCGTCCTTGACCCAGATGGCGACGCAATACCAGAGGCCGCGCACCTTCTGGCTTTCGCCACAGGACGGGCCGCCGGCAGCGGACACCTGGAGAAGACCGTTGAAGGAATGGCTCTCGTTATAGCCGAGTTCGCCAAGGATCGGGGTGAGCTCCATGGCGCGCTCGAGCGGCTCGAGGATCTGCTCCATTTCGAGGTCGCGCTGCGAGGGCGACAGGCGCGCCTCGTGCTTTTCGAGCAGTTCGCGCGGATGGCACATGCGCGGATTATGCTGCTCGTAATAGCCCCATTCGATCTGGCCGCCTTCCGAGGTCTTCGGGTCGCCGGTGTCGCGCATGTAAGCCGAATTGCCCTGGTCGCGCAGCAGCGGATAGCCGATGTCCTTGCCGGTGCCTTCGAACTCGTTATAGGGGCCGAAGAAGGTCAGCGGATGGTCGACCGGCATGACCGGCAGGTCTTCGCCGACCATTTCGGCAATCAGGCGGCCCCAGAGGCCGGCGCAGACGATAACGTGATCGGCGTAGATCGTGCCGCGATGGGTGACGACACCCTTGATGCGGCCGCCTTCGACGATCAGCGACTGAGCCGGCGTATTGCCGAACATCTGCAGCTTGCCGGACTTTTCAGCCGCATCGACGAGCTTGCCGGCGACGGTCTGGGAGCGCGGAATGACGAGGCCAGCATCGGGATCGAACATGCCGCCCATGACCTGATCTTCCTCGATCAGCGGGAAGAGCTTCTTGATTTCGGCAGGGGAGACATAATGGGCGCGGGTGCCGAACGCCTTGGCGGAGGAGAGCTTGCGCTTGATCTCTTCCATCCAGGTGTCGTCGCCGGTGCGGGCGATTTCGAGACCCCCAATGCGGGCGTAATGGCCCATCTTCTCGAAGAAATCGATGGAGTATTGCGTGGTCCAGACCGAGAGATAGTCGTGCGACGTGGTGTAGCAGAAGTCGGAGGCATGGGCCGTCGAGCCGATATCGGTCGGAATGCCCGACTTGTCGATGCCGACGATGTCGTCCCAGCCGCGCTCGATGAGATGATGCGCGATCGACGCGCCGACGATGCCGCCTAGACCGATGATGACGACTTTCGCCTTGGTCGGAAACTCTGCCATAGCCTTGTGAACCCTGATGTCTGGGAGTGAATGATGTGGCGCCGATCTTAAAAGCCCGGGCGGGGCATTTGCAGCCTGTCTGCGACATTCTGCAAGAGACCCACGACCACTTGTCCACGCCCTGATCCGCCGGATCGCGGCGAGAGGGTGGCTTTGCATGCCGCAGAGAGAACAAAAAAGGGCGCCGGTTATCACCGACGCCCGTCTTCTGCGTTGCCGCACGGCGCTTTTGCGTCATGCGGCGATGTTGGGGTCGGTCAGAGGCGGATGGTGCCGTTATCCTCGCCATCCCAGTACTGAACCGTGTCGGCATGGACCTTGATCAGCACCAGGCCCGGCGTCGCGGTGCCCTCTGGAAACCAGCGGTCGAGATCGGAATTCCAATGGGCTTCGAAGACGGCTTGATCGGAAATCAGGCTGGCGCGACCTTCGGCCGCGATGAAGATACCGGGTTTACCGAGCAGGCTGGGCGGCGCGGTGAAGCTGAGCGTCACGGTGGAATCGGCGGTCAGCTCGCGGATCTTGGCGGTGTCGGTATAGGAGAAGAAATAGCTGTCGCCGTCATAGTCGACGTCGCCATTGTTGCTCATCGGCCGACCGGCGATGGCGCCGTCTTCCGCCCGGGTGAGCATCATGCAGAAATCGATCTTCTGCATCTTCTTGGCAAGTTCGGGGAGAGTGAGTGTCATGGGTGCCTCCGGCTTCTAATGTCCGGACAAGCCCGCAAGCGTGCATTTGTTCCGGCGTGGAAGGCGCCGCCCGCAATCGTCGGGATAGGCCGATAAGCCGGTGGATCGCCATTTTGCGGCCTATCTTCAGCCTCAGTTGGATCAATCTTTGCCGATAGGCGTTGTTCCACGCTGCCTGAGAAGCCGAAAACGGCCACCCCTCCCCGGCAGCCGAACATGGAAGGAGAATTGCCATGAAGAAAATGCTCATCCTGAGCCTCGCCGCCCTGCCCGTCTTCACGAGCGCTGGTATCACCGCAGCGGCCGACATGACGGCTGCCGCCCCCGCTCCCATCGCAATCGAAAGCGACCGCGTCGGTGGTGTGCGCATCGGTTACCTGGATTGCCAGATCGGTGGTGGCCTCGGCTACGTGCTCGGCTCTGCCAAGACCGCAGACTGCGCCTTCACCTCCGTCATCGACGGCGAACCGCTGGACACCTATTCCGGCTCGATCAAGAAGTTCGGCGTAGACCTCGGCTTCACCACCAAGAGCCGCGTGATCTGGGCCGTCTTTGCCCCGACCGCCGGTTACCACAAGGGCTCGCTCGGCGGTCTCTATGGCGGTGCGACCGCGGAAGCGACCGTCGGTGCCGGCATTGGCGCCAATGTTCTGTTCGGCGGCACGTCCGGCTCGATCCATCTGCAGCCGGTGAGCGTTTCCGGCCAGATCGGCCTAAACGTCGCGGCCACCGGCACATCGATGACTCTGCAGCCGTCGGCGATCTGATCGGCAGCAACCAATTCAGACTGAAGAAAAGGCGCCTCGCAAGGGGCGCCTTTTTTGATGTCCGGGAGTTTGACGGCAAGCGTCGGCGTCAGGCCTCCGCTTCCAGAAACCCGCCCGACTGCCGCGCCCACAGGCCGGCATAATGGCCGCCGAGCGCGAGAAGCTCGGCATGCGTCCCCTGCTCGACGATGCGGCCCTTGTCGAGGATGACGAGGCGATCCATGGCGGCGATCGTCGAGAGGCGGTGGGCGATCGCGATGACCGTGCGGTCCTGCATCAGGCCTTCGAGGCTGGTCTGGATCGCCTGCTCGACCTCCGAATCCAGGGCCGAGGTCGCCTCGTCGAGGATGAGGATCGGCGCGTTTTTGAGGATGACGCGGGCAATCGCGATGCGCTGGCGCTGGCCGCCGGAGAGTTTCACCCCGCGCTCGCCGACATGGGCGTCAAAGCCGGTGCGGCCGTTCCAGTCGGAGAGTTGCTCGATGAACTCGACTGCATGCGCCTGGCGTGCTGCCTCGATCACCTCGGCGCGCGTGGCCGAGCGGCGACCATAGGCGATGTTGTCGTGGATCGAGCGATGCAGAAGCGAGGTGTCTTGCGTCACGACCGAAATATGCTGGCGGATGCTCGCCTGCGTGGTGTGAGCGACGTCCTGTCCGTCGATGGTGATACGGCCAGATTCGAGATCGTAGAAGCGCAGGAGCAGGTTCATCAGCGTCGACTTGCCGGCACCGGAGCGGCCGACGAGGCCGATGCGCTCGCCGGGTTTGATGTCGAGCGAGAGGTTCTCGATGATCCCGCCCTTGCGGCCGTAGTGGAACGAAACGTCGTCGAAGCGGATGGCGCCCTCGGTGACCACCAGCGGTCGGGCGGCCGGCGTGTCGGTGAGGCCGATCGGCTTGGCGATCGTTTCCATCGCCTCGTGCACAGTGCCGACCTGATCGGAGATCTGGGTGATTTCCTGCGCCACGCGCGCCGACGTGCCGGAGATCTGCAATGTCATCGGCAGGACCATGGCGACGACATCGATGCCGATGGCGCCATCGACCCAGAGCCGGACGGCGACCCAGGTCGTGCCGGCGATCAAGAGCCCGGACAGGATGGCAAGCCCGATGGAGAAGAGCGACAGCCAGCGATGCTGCGTGATCATGCGGCCGGTATGCTTGTCGACGCTTTCGCGCACAAAGGCATCCTCTTCCTCAGGGCGCGCGAAGAGCTTCACTGTCATGATGTTGGTGTAGCTGTCGACGATGCGGCCGACCATTTCCGAGCGCGCATAGGCAATCGCCTTCGAGCCGCGGCGGATCTGCGGGACGATCAGGATGAGGAAACCGATATAGGCGAGCGTCCACAGCGCCACCGGCAGCACCAGCCACCAGCTTGCAGCCGCAAGGAAGGCGGCCGTGATGACGCCAAGCGCCGCGAGATACCAGACGACCGAGATGATCGAGACCACCGAGCTTCGAAGCGTATGGCCGATTTCGAGGATGCGCGAACCGATGCGCCCGGCAAAGTCGTTCTGGAAGAAGGAGATGTTCTGGCGGATGACATGCCAGTGGCTCTGCCACCGCACCATGTTGGTGACCCCAGGCGCAATCGACTGATTGAGCACGAGGCCCTGCAGCGTGGTGACCAACGGGCGGATGACGAGGACGAGAACGATCAACCCGAAGATCAGGCCGGAAGCTTCGTTAAACACCTGTTCTTTAGGCGTTGAGGTCAGCACCTCGACAAGGCGCCCCATCAACACCGGGATCGCAGCATCGGCAATGGCGACGAGCAAGCTCGCGAGCAGAAGTGCGATGAACAGACCCTTCGCCTGGCGCACGAAGAACCAGTAGAAATTCAGAAGCCCTTCCGGCGGATCACCCGGCGTTTCGCGGGCAGTGGGAACGATGATGGTCTCGAAATAGCGCAGCATGAAAATGTCTCTGAAAAGGACCGCCGCCACAGCGAGGGACGCCAGGAGACTCAAAGAATGGAAGTGCAGAATAGGCTTTTACCATTCGACGCCGCCAATGGGACAATTTCGCGACGTCCGTGTTACCCGAAATCTTCCAATGGGCCCTGAAACTTCGACACCGAAGCTCTAGCGCCGGTCGCGCACCAGCTCCCGGATCCGCTCAGCCACGTCGGGATCCACCGGCGTATAGACCATCAGGTTCAGATCGACCCGGCCATCGACGGCGAAGGCGGAGTATTCGAGGTCGATCGTGCTGAGAAGCGGATGGACCAGACGCTTGGCCCCTTCCCCCGGCGCGCTGATTTCGTTCTCTGCCCAGATCCGGCGAAAATCGGCGCTTGCCTCGGACAATTCCTCCACGAGTTCGCCGATCTGCGAGACGGCTCCGGCCCGCGCGGCATCGGCACGGAAGGCAGCAATCGAAAAGCGCGCAATCGCCTCCCAGTCATGCTGCTTGGCGCGGACCTCGGGATTGCGAAACAGATAGCGCAGCATGTTGCGCTCGCCCGGCGGCAGCTTGCCGTAATCGGAGAGAACGATGGTGGCGGCGCGGTTCCAGGCGACGACGTCCCAGGTGGCGGTCTTCACGATCGCAGGACAGGTATCCAGCCGGTCGATGAAACGCTGGAGCCGCGGACTAACACCGTCGACCGAGGTGTAGCGCGCCTCGGGCGGCCGACCCAGCCCCAGCATGAACAGGTGCTCGCGCTCCGCTTCCGTCAAAAGCATGGCCCGGGCGATGCGGTTGAGCACATCGGCCGAGGGCGCCCCACCGCGCCCCTGTTCGAGCCAGGTATACCAGGTCGGGCTGATATTGGCGCGCTGCGCCACTTCTTCGCGCCGAAGGCCGGGCGTGCGGCGACGTCCTGACAAGCCGAAGGTCGCCGGGTCCAACCGAGTCCGACGGTCGCGGAGGAAGGTTGCAAGTGTCGACGCGGCCATCGGTCAATCCTGCGGCTGGGAGAAATTATACCATGATAAAGTCACTACTTTAACAGGATAACAGATCTGCCATGTCTTGTCCCGTCCAACGGAAAGGAAACAGACATGCAAATCTTCGTCACCGGGGCCACAGGCTTTATCGGCTCGGCACTCATTCCGGAATTGCTCGACGCCGGCCATGAGGTTGTCGGCCTGACACGCTCTGCTGAAGGCGCCGAGACGCTCTTGAACGCGGGCGCCACCGCCCATGAGGGTACACTGGAGGACACGGCCAGCCTCACCCGTGGCGCGGACCGGGCCGATGCGGTAATCCACCTCGCCTTCGACCATGATTTCTCCAACTACGAGAAGAACTGCCGCAAGGATGCCGCAGCGATTGCGGCTCTCGGCAGCGTTCTCGCCGGGTCGGATCGTCCCATGCTCATCACCTCGGCGATCGGCATGGGTATTGCCGCGCCTGGTGAACTGTCACGCGAAGATGTTCTCGACCTGGGGCATGGAAACCCGCGCATCGCTTCCGAACGCGCCGGACAGGAATTGCTGGATCAAGGGGTGAATCTGTCGACCGTGCGGCTCTCTCAGATCCATGACAGGCGTCGGCAAGGTCTGGTGAGCTACCTGATCGACATCGCGCGGGCCAGAGGACATGCGGCCTATGTCGGAGAGGGAGACGTCCGCTGGTCGGCCTGCCACTTGGGCGATGCCGCCCGAATGTTTCGCATGGCGCTCGACAGGGCGGAACGCGGCGAACGCTATCACGCCGTCGACGAGGAAGGGGTCAGCTTACGCGCCATCGCCGAGGCGATCGGAGACCGCTTCGGCCTTCCGGTAACGGGCGTGACTTCCGAAGACGCCGAAAGACATTTGGGAGCGATGGCGGCCTTTGCCACATTCGACATGCCGGCATCGTCATCCCTCACGCAGAACACGCTGGGCTGGAAGCCCGCTGGCCCCGGCTTGCTGGAGGATATCAGGGCGAAGCGCAAGGACTGAAGCGCAACGCGTCGCTCCCTTCACGTCCCGCAGAAGGTCCGCGTCACGCGCTGCTCGGGCGTCGGGGGCACGCGCAAATCGGCGGTAGCGGGGTCCTCGACGTAAGGGTTCGCCAGCGCCTCTACCAAACGGTGGAAGAAGGAGAAGTCGCCATAGACCGCAGCGGCGATTGCCTCCTCGATCCGGTGATTGCGAGGGATGAGCGCCGGGTTGACCGCCTCCATCGCCGCCTGCCGCTCGGCAGCCGTCCGGCCGTCGTCGATGCGAGCGCGCCATCGTGTCAGCCAGCCGGCAAGACCGGGTTGAGGCATGGTGAAGACCTCGGCCAAGGGTTCGTTCGCCGCCCCGCCGCCGACCTTCGACAGCGCCCGGAAGGTGAGCGTGAAATCGGCCTCGCCTTGGTGCATGAGTTCGAGGAAATCGGTCACAAGCACCCGGTCGTCAGCCCCCTCACCAGTCACACCGAGCTTTGCCTTGAAGAAAGCAAGCCACTCGTCCTGAAAAACGTCGCCGAAGGCTTTCAGCAGCCCGTTGGCCGCTTCGATCGCCTTTTCCTCGTCCGCATCGAGAAGCGGAAGCAGGCATTCGGCGAGCCGGGCGATGTTCCACTGGCCGATGCCGGGCTGGTTGGCATAGGCATAGCGGCCGCGCTGGTCGATCGAGGAGAAGACCTTGCGCGGGTCATATTCGTCGAGAAAGGCGCAAGGGCCGAAATCGATCGTCTCGCCCGAGATCGCCATGTTGTCGGTGTTCATCACGCCATGGATGAAGCCGATCGACAGCCAGCGCGCGATGAGCTTTGCCTGCCGTTCTGCGACCATGGTGAGCATGGCAAGATAGGGGTTCTCTGCGTGGCGCGCTTCCGGATAGTGCCGGTCGATCACGTGATCAGCCAGCGTCTGCACGGCCTGCTCGTCGCCCTGGGCTGCGAAGAACTGAAAGGTGCCGACGCGGATATGGCTGGCGGCAACACGGGTGAGCACGGCGCCCGGCATCATCGTTTCGCGTACCACCTGTTCGCCAGTCGCGACGGCGGCCAGCGCCCGGGTCGAGGGAACGCCGAGGGCCGCGAAAGCTTCCGACACGATATATTCGCGCAGGACAGGGCCAAGCGCCGCCATGCCGTCGCCATTGCGCGAAAAGGCGGTGGGGCCGGAGCCCTTCAGCTGGATGTCGCGACGCTTGCCGTCGCGGTCGATGACCTCGCCGAGAAGAAGCGCTCGCCCGTCGCCGAGCTGCGGGTTGAAATGACCGAACTGATGGCCGGCATAGGCCTGCGCCAGCGGCTCGGCGCCGACAGGGATCACCTGACCCGACAACACCTGCGCCAAGCGCGCGTCGCTTGCGCCCTCCACATCGAGACCGAGTTCCTCGGCGAGCGCGTGATTGAAGCGTATCAGCTGAGGCGCACGGGCGGCGGCGGGTCGGGCAGGCCGATGGAAGGTCTGCGGCAGGCGGGCATAGCTGTTGTCGAAGGAAAACAAGAAGACACTCCCCGTGCGGCAAAAGGCCGGACATGTGTTGGGTTTGATCCCAGATATGGGATCACAAGGGGCCGAGACAAGCAGAACCGCAGCTCAGCCCAAGGGTTCCTGCCCGGCTTCACCTTGCCGTTCCGCCGCAAGCGGCACCCGCGGAAGAGAGGGTGCGTCGAGACCGGCGAAGGGATCGGACCAGGCGGGCAGCGCCTCGAGCCGATCGTTCCATGCAGACAAGGCGGGATAGTCGGCCAGCGGCAGGCCGGCGACGTCATTGTAGGGCAGGAAGCAGGCCATGCGGAAATCGGCATAGGACAGCCCGCTGTCGAGCAGGAAGGGACGCGCGGAAAACTCCGCCTCGAGAATGTCTGCAGCCCTGCGGAAGGCACCAAGCCCCTCCGCCACCACGGCTGGCTCCACCGGCCCGATGCCATAACGTTGTTTGGTGCCGTATTCGAAATGCACCATGTCACAGGCCTGCACGAAGTTGGCCTTGCCCCAGCTCAGCCAGCGGATCATGTCCGGCTCGTCCTCGTCTCGACGCCAGAAGTCACTGCCGGAAAACCGCGACAAACGGCAGGCGATCGCATCCGCCTCCCAAAGGCTTCGCCGCCCCTCCTCTTCGAGGATAGGGATCGAGAGACTGGGATTGAGCGGTCGGTATGTCTCCGCCTGCCCCGGCGCGAAGGGCGAGGCAAAGACGAAGTCGACGGCTGACCCGAGATGGCGCGCGACGGCGACGGCAAGGCGCGGATTGGGATTGCGACTGTAGTGCAGTTTCATCACGATCCTCCGGCCCCGGACTTTGCGGGCTCACCCGCCGCATGTCTCATCCTGCGAAAGGGGGCCACAGAAACCGCAAATCGTCCAGCGTCGCCGAGGCCAGTCGGCGAATTTGCACACCTGCCGCTCACACCCTTGCGCGCGACAATGGCTTGCGGGATGACAAGCACCGGCAGTACCATCCATGACCGCTTCACCGGACAGCCCGGTCATTGCCCGAATTGCCTGCGAGACCCATCATGCCCTCCGTCCGACACCTGATCTCTCTCCTGCTTCTTCCTCTCGTCATCCTCGCTGGCTGCACGACGACCGAGGACGCCAACCGTGCGCTCCAATCACGCTGGATCGGCCAGCCGGTCGAGCGCTTCTTTGCTGCCTATGGCCCGCCGATCGACGAGTATCCGCTGTCGACGGGCAAGATCTACACCTGGCGGGGCGGCGACAAGACACGTTACATTCCGCCGGTCTACACCCAGTACGAACCGGCCCGCACCATCGTGCGCACCGAAACCCGCCAGAACGGCTCTGGCCAGACTGTCACCCAGACCCGCGTCATCACCCGAGACCCCTTCTGGGAGCCGGAACTGATCACGCCCGGCCGCTACGAACAGCTCTTCTGCGAATTGCAGATCAACACCGACAAGGGCGGGGTGATTTTGACGATCCGCGCCAGCAACGACACCACCGGCAACGGCTTCAGCCTGTCGCGCTGCGCAGAGGTTCTGGGTGTGGAGAAACAGTGATCGGCAGACCTTCGCTGCGGCGGTTGTCTCGCTTGTGCCTGTTCTCCAAGCGTCACACCCTGCCGCAGACGCCATCGTCCACCCCCGTCATTCGACGTAGGTTTGCGTGATCCTTTGTCGTGGACATCGGCGGACGGGTTACGCTAGGCTCAGTGATGGTTTAAGGGGACGATCGGCGGGACCGAATTCCGGCCGCCTTGAGTCGACCAAGTAGAGGGACGAAAAAGACATGTTGAAGCGCATTTCACTCACCACCGCCCTGTTTTCGCTGGCGGCAGCACCCGCCTTTGCCCATCTCGATCCGGCAGCGCACGGCTCGCTGATGGCCGGTATCTCGCACCCGCTCTTTGGCGCCGACCACATCCTGGCCATGGTCGCCGTGGGTGTCTGGGCAAGCCAGATCGGTGGCCGCGCGCTTTGGGCCGTCCCGGCCGCCTTCGTCTCGATGATGGCCGTTGGCTTCGGCCTCGCAGTCGCCGGCGTCGCCCTGCCCTTCGTCGAACCGGCGATCCTCGCTTCGGTCATCGGTCTCGGCCTGCTGGTGGCAGCCGCCGTCCGCCTGCCGGTCGCAGCCTCCGCGGCTGTCGTCGGCGTCTTCGCCCTCTTCCACGGCCATGCCCATGGTGGTGAGCTCGGCGCGGCCGCCGCGATGCAGTTCGGCCTAGGCTTCCTGATCGCAACCGCGGCGCTTCATGGCGCGGGCGTGGCGCTTGGCCTCGGCGTCACCCGCTTCGGCCCCGTCGTCGCCCGCCTGCTCGGTCTTGCAACCGTTGTCGGGGGCGCGGCGATCGCCTTCGGCTGAGCCGACCGTCCACAACGAACAGCCTGCATTTTCAGACCGCCCCGAAGACCGGCCTCGACCGGAACCTTCGGGGCGGTCTTCTCGTTTTCCATGCCCGAGCGGACGCGATCCGGGCAGATGCGCGGTCACATCTTGAGTAATTTTTTCTCAATTGCCCAAAAATTTCGCTCTTTTCTCTCATCCAATGCGCGCTCTTATCTGCGATGAAAGCGGTCTCCCAAGACACGGCCTGAACCGGGCCGCCGCATGAAAGGAATATCCCATGAGCTGGCTCAAGACATTTGCTGCCGCCGCAGTCCTCCAGACGCTCGTTATCGCGCCCGCGATGGCCGGCGAGAACCTCGACCAGATCAAATCAGCCGGCGTCATCAAGATCGGCACCGAAGGCACCTATGCGCCCTTCACCTTCCACAATGCCGACAACAAGCTCGTCGGCTTCGACGTCGAGATCGGTGAAGCCGTTGCCGCGAAGCTCGGCGTCAAGGCCGAATTCGTCGAAGGCAAGTGGGACGGCCTTATCGCCGGCCTCGATGCCAACCGCTACGACGCGGTCATCAACCAGGTCGGCATCACCGAGGCTCGCAAGCAGAAATATGATTTCTCCGATCCCTACATCGTTTCCAAGGCCGTCTTGATCGTCAAGGACGGCAATGACGAGATCAAGAGCTTCGAGGATCTGAAGGGCAAGAAGTCGGCGCAGTCGCTGTCCAGCAACTTCGGCAAGATCGCCGAGGAAGCCGGCGCAGAGCTCGTCGGCACCGACGGCTTCGACCAGTCGATCCAGCTGGTGCTGACCGGCCGCGCCGATGCGACCATCAACGACAGCCTGTCCTTCCTCGACTTCAAGAAGCAGAAGCCCGACGCGCCGGTGAAGATTGCCGCCGAAAAGGCCGAAGCCGATGCCTCTGGCATCATCGTCCGCAAGGGCGATCCGGAACTGGTGGCCGCGATCAACCAGGCACTCGCCGCCATCAAGGCCGACGGCACCTACCAGAAGATCGCCGACACCTATTTCGGCCAGGACGTCTCGAAGTAAATCCTCATCTTCCCTCTGAAAGGGGCGTGGAGGAGAATGCCTCGGGCGACTTGCCTGTCGCCCCGCTCGTCATAAGTCTATAGTCCGGAACGCAGCAGAGACACCCGTCGTCTCTGCTGCGGTTCCGTTTCAGTACCCGTCTCAAGGACGATCCCATGCCGCACTGGCTCCAACTGATGCTCGATTCGCTCCCGACCCTGCTCTGGGCCGGGGTGAAGTTCACCATTCCCCTCACCTTGCTGTCCTTCGCCTTCGGGCTGTCGCTCGGTCTGCTGACCGCGGTCACACGGCTGTTTGCGGCAAAACCTCTGGTGCTGGTGGCCCGCTTTTATGTCTGGGTCATCCGGGGCACGCCGCTGCTCGTGCAGCTGTTCGTCATCTTCTACGGTCTTCCGAGCATCGGCATCCTTCTCGACGCCTTCCCGGCAGCCCTGATCGGCTTTACGCTGAACGTCGGGGCCTATTCGTCCGAGATCATCCGCGCGGCGATTTCCTCCGTGCCCAAGGGCCAGTGGGAAGCCGCCTATTCGACAGGCATGACCTGGGGCCAGGCCATGCGCCGCACCATCTTGCCGCAGGCCGGTCGCGTCGCCGTACCGCCGCTGTCGAACACCTTCATCTCGCTGGTCAAGGACACGTCGCTTGCCGCGGCCATCACCGTGCCGGAGCTTTTCCAGTCCGCCCAGCGCATCGTCGCCACCACCTATGAACCGCTGATCCTCTACATCGAGGCGGCATTGATCTATCTGGCGCTGAGCTCCGTCCTGTCGAACCTGCAATCGCGGCTGGAGACACGTTTCAGCCGTTATGGCGGCATGCTGGAGTCCAACCGATGATCACGCTGTCCCATATCGTGAAGCGCTTCGGCGAAGCGACCATCCTCAACGACATTTCGCTGGCCTTCCCCGAAGGCAGCGTGACTGCCCTCGTCGGCCCCTCCGGCGGTGGAAAAAGCACGCTTCTGCGCTCGATCAACCTTCTCGAACAGCCGACCTCCGGCGCAGTCCAGATCGGCGAGCATCGGGTCGACTTCGCACCCGGTCGCAAGGTGCCCTTCGCCGACATCCAGAAGATCCGCTGCGAGACCGGCATGGTCTTCCAGAACTTCCAGCTTTTCCCGCATCGCACCGCGATCGAAAATGTCATGGAAGGCCTGGTCACCGTGCAGAAATGGTCGCGCGAGAAGGCGCGCGACCGTGCGGTCGAGCTTCTGGAAAAGGTCGGCATGGGCCACAAGATCGAGGCCTGGCCGGCCGAACTGTCCGGCGGCCAGCAGCAGCGCGTGGCGATCGCCCGCGCCCTTGCCCCCTCACCCAAGGTTCTGCTCTGCGACGAGCCGACCTCGGCGCTCGATCCGGAACTGGCCGGCGAAGTGGTGGACGTCCTGGGCAAGCTCGCCTCCGAGGGCACGACCATGGTCATGGCCACCCACGACCTTCGGCTGGCTTCGAAGATCTCCAATCAGGTGGTATTCCTGGAGGCGGGACAGGTGGTCGAGACCGGCACCGCCGACCAGATCTTCCGCACCCCGCAACGCGAACGCACGAAGCGCTTCGTCTCATCCATCAGCGCGGCTCAGACGCTTTGAACAAGAGCCGACAAGCCGCCCGATTGAGGGCGGCTTGTCGGCTCTTAACGCTTCACAGATCAGGATCGGTGACGAAAGGCATGATGTCGACGCCATCGCCGGGGAAGACGGTGATATGCGGATGGTCTTCGAAGAGCCGTGCCGCCGCTTCCGCCGTCTCGGCTTCCACGATGAGGTAACCGCAAATCGCATTTGCCGCGGGTGCAGTGCCCTCGCGCGTCACCCGCGTGGTCTTTCCCACCATGCCGCCCCGATTGAGGATATGAGCCGCGTTGCGCTCCTCCCATTCCATCCACTTTGGAATGCCTTCGGCGTCGATCGCATCCTGCTCAGCCTTGGGCAGACTGCGGAAACGCGCGAAGTCCTCGTGCTTCATCGTGTAGACGGCAAGATATTTCGGCATGCGGAGGTCTCCGGACCATGATGGCAGAGCGGAAGCTAGCGCTTCGGGGGAACGAAGTCACCCGAAGCCGTCGCGATTAGCCTCGTCCGCGATAGGTGGCAACACCCTGCTCCGGCAGCCAGACGCCCGTCGGCGGCTCGCCGGTCTGCCAGAAGACATCGATCGGGATGCCGCCGCGCGGATACCAGTAAGCGCCGATCCTGAGCCATTTCGGATCGAGCAGCTCGACGATGCGCTTGGCGATATAGACCGAGCAATCCTCGTGGAAGGCGCCGTGATTGCGGAAGGCGAAGAGGAATAGCTTCAGCGACTTCGATTCCACCAGCCAGTCACCGGGGATGTAGTCGATGACGATATGGGCGAAATCCGGCTGGCCGGTCATCGGGCAGAGTGAGGTGAATTCCGGCGCGGTGAAACGAACGACATAATCGGTGCCGGCATTGCCGTTCGGCACACGTTCCATCACGGCGGTCTCGGGACTGGTCGGGGCGTCCACGCTCTGGCCGAGCTGGGTTAGCCCGGAAACATCGGTCTTGCTCATGAAATCTCTCCTGATGTGTAAGGCAGCCTTAGAGCTGCACGCCGGCGCCATGCGCCATTTCGTTTTCCGGCTCGACATGAATGGTGACCCGCGTGCCGGGAAGAGCATTGTGGACAGCCATTTCCAGCCGGTCGCAGATGACATGCGCATCGCGCACCGTCATCTTCGACGGCACGACCAGATCGAAGGCGACGAAGGTGGCAGCCCCCGCCCTTCGCGAGCGCAGGTAATGCACCCCGAGCGAACCTTCGGAATTCTCCTTGATCGCCTGCTTGATCGCCTCAGCCTCCTCCGGCGACACGGCAATATCCATCAGCCCGGCAACGGATTGCGCGATTACCTTCCAGCCCTGCCAGATGATGTTGAGGGCGACGAGGATAGCGAGCACCGGATCGAGGATGGCATAGCCCGTGGCAAGCACGAGAATGAGGCCGATGATCACGCCGATCGAGGTCACGACATCCGACATGATATGCTGGCCATCGGCCGACAGCGCCGGCGAACGATGGCTGCGCCCCACCCGGATCAACAGCGTTGCCCAAGCCGCGTTGATCACGGCTGCAAATGCGTTGATCGCCAGGCCCAGATACGGTGCCTCCGGCAGCGTCGGGTTCTGCAGTGCCGGCACGGCTTCGCGGATGATCAGCAGCGCCGCGACCACGATCAGCACGCCCTCGAGAACGGCCGACAGATATTCGGCCTTGTGGTGTCCGTAGGGATGGTCGTCATCGGCCGGCTTTTGCGCGTAGCGAATGACGAAATAGGCGATGAAGGCGGCGATCACGTTGACGGTCGATTCCAGACCGTCCGACAGGAGCGCGACCGAACCCGTGACCCACCAGGCGAGAAGCTTCAGCCCCATGACCCCGAAGGCGAGCGGAATGCCCCAGAAGGCAATGCGCCGCACCAGATTGTCTTCCTTCGCCACCATGGCCTTCTTCCCTGCAGATGCGAGTGAATTGCAGACGCAATCCTCAAAAACGACAAAACCGCCCGGCAAAGCGGGCGGTTCGTGTGAATGTCGGCAGTGTAATGGCGAAGGGTTAAGGCGAGGTCAAGGCGGAAGATGGGGTGTGCACAGGGGGATGCGCATTCAGGTATCTGGCAACGACTGGCTAAGATCTCTCAGGAATTTCCGAAGAATCTCGGCACTCCTCTGGCCACGCGCGTCTCGAATGTCGATGACAAGGATCTCGTCAGGGGTTATCGCGTAGAGCAGAGAAAACGGCGTGCCACGAATGTGATACTCTCTAACCCGATCGAGATCTTCGAAGCGTGCGGCGCTCTCCGGATAGGCCAGGATGGTTTGCTCAGCCAAGGCAAGGGCAGCAGACGCCGCGACGACATCGAGTTGCGGGTGGCTCCGATAGTAAAGGCGCATCCAGCGAAGGCCGAGTTCGGATGTCGGCAGATAGCGGAGCCGCATCGGCTTCAGCGTCCCTGTGGGAAATCGTCCTCGTCCGAGAAAAGCCAATGATGGATCACAGCGCTGTCGACCGCCTTTACATTACCGGCATCGATAAGACCTAAGCCGTGATGCAGCAGTTCGCGCGTGGCCACGCGTTCTTCCACGAGATTGCGGATCGCCTGATCGGCAAGGTCGGCCCGAGAACGGTTGTCGAAGCGCGCGATCTCTTCCAACGCCTCGTTCAGGCCGACGTCGATTTCAGTTGTTACAACGACCTTGTTCATCGGATCATGACACTGTTTGAGCCCGACGAGAGGATGAGACAGAAGAGCGACACTGTCAAACCCGATCGACCAGCGGGAGGCGACTTGTGGTTCATAACGCGGAGCGTTATGCTCGATCCATGATCCCGAGTTTCGCAGATGTCGAGACGGAGCACATCTGGTCCGGTCAGCGAAGTCGCAAACTCCCGCCGGACATACAGGTCGTCGCGCTTAGAAAGCTGCGTTTGATTAACAACGCTCGAACCGTAAACGACCTTCGTGTGCCGCCAGGTAACAGGCTGGAGGCACTAAAGGGCAAAAGGGTCGGCCAGCACAGTATCCGGATCAACGAGCAGTGGCGCATATGCTTCAACTGGCACGACGGAGGACCGAGCAATGTCGGGATTGTCGACTACCATGACTGACCAACTGACGAACCCGCATCCGGGCGATATCCTGCTTGAGGATTTCTTGAAGCCAATGGGGCTGAGCCAAAATGGACTGGCACGGGCAGTGAACGTACCGCCGCGCCGGATCAACGAGATCGTGCTCGGCAAGCGGTCGCTAACGGCGGACACCGATCTGCGGCTGTCGCGCTATTTCGGGGTTTCCGAGGGCTTCTTTCTCGGGCTGCAGGCAGACTACGACCTGATGCAGCGCCGGCGGGAGATCCAGGACGAATTAAAGCGGATCGAGCCACGGGCCGCTTGAAGAATATCAGCCAGGCCGAACGCCTGATCGACACCCCAACATCTGGAGCCTGTTTCAAAAACGGCGGGGCGCCGAAGCGCCCCGCCCTATCCCCTCAGGCCGCCTTCACCCTCTTACGCTTCGCCAGCTTCTCCACCACATTCTCGATCATCCGCATGCCGGCATCGCCGCCGAGTGTCATGATCGATTCCGGGTGGAACTGGACGGCAGCGACCGGTTCTCGCGTGTGTTCTATGCCCATGATCGTGCCGTCTTCACTCTCTGCAGTGATCATGAAATCACGGTGGAGCGTCGCTGGATCGGCGAAGATCGAGTGGTAGCGGCCGACAGTCACTTCGCGGCCCAGACCTTCGAAGACGAGGCCGGCTTCCAGGACCCGGATGCGCGACGGCTTGCCATGCATGGGCACAGCCAGCTGACGCAGGTCGCCGCCATAGGCTTCGGCCAGCGCCTGCAGGCCGAGGCAGACGCCGAAGATCGGAAGCTCGCGCGCCCGTGCCTTCTTGATCGTCGCCTTGCAATCGAAATCCGAAGGTGAACCCGGGCCAGGCGACAGCACCACGAGATCCGGATTGAGCCGATCAAAAATCTCCTCCGGCACCGGCGTACGCACGGTGTTCACCGTCGCTCCGGTCTGGCGGAAATAGTTGGCGAGCGTGTGGACGAAGCTATCCTCGTGATCAACCAGCAGGATGTTGACGCCCTCGCCGACGCGCGCGACGCCGCGCTTGGACTTCGGATCGGACTTGGCGTCGCGGATGGCGGCGATCATGGCGGATGCCTTCAGTTCGGTCTCGGCTTCTTCTTCATGCGGGTCGCTGTCGTTGAGCAATGTGGCACCGGCGCGCACTTCGGCAATGCCGTCCTTGATGCGCACGGTGCGCAGCGTCAGACCAGTGTTCATGTCGCCGTTAAAGCCGACCATGCCGATCGCGCCGCCATACCAGGCGCGCGGGCTCTTCTCGTGCTTCTCGATGAAGCGCATGGCCCAGAGCTTCGGCGCTCCTGTCACGGTGACGGCCCAGGCATGGGAGAGGAAACCGTCAAAGGCGTCCATGCCGTCGCGCAGACGACCCTCGATATGGTCGACCGTGTGGATCAGGCGCGAATACATCTCGATCTGGCGGCGGCCGATCACCTTGACCGAGCCCGGCTCGCAGACGCGGGACTTGTCGTTGCGGTCGACGTCGGAGCACATGGTGAGCTCGCTCTCATCCTTCTTGGAGTTGAGGAGCTTCAGGATCTGCGCCGAATCCTCGATCGGGTCTGCCCCGCGCTTGATGGTCCCGGAGATCGGGCAGGTTTCGATCCGCCGGCCGTTCACCCGCACGAACATCTCCGGCGAGGCGCCGACGAGATATTCCTGGTTTCCGAGATTGATGAAGAAGGAATAGGGCGAGGGATTGATTTCCTTCAGCCGCTTGGAGATCTGCGACGGCTTGGAATCACAGCGTTCCATGAACTTCTGGCCGGGAACGACCTCGAACAGGTCGCCCTTGCGGAAGCTTTCCTTCGCCTTGGTGACCAGTTCGGCATATTCGCCCGGACGGTGATCGCCGCGCGGTGGGATCGTGTCGGTATGCTTGAAAGATTCGGGTGCGATCTCTTCCGACTGGCCGACGGTGGTCACATCGCCCTTAGTGAAGTCGTAGCGATCGATCCAGGCCTTGGCGGAATAATGGTCGACGACGAGGATCTCGTCCGGCAGGAAGAGCACCATGTCGCGCTGGTCGTCGGGGCGGGTGAGTTTCAGGTCGATCGCATCGAACTGGAAGGCGAGATCATAGCCGAAAGCGCCGAAGAGGCCGATGGCCGCATCTTCTTCCGAGTGGAAGAGTGCGGTGACGGCGCGCAGAACGGTAAAGACCGTCGGCATCTTCGAGCGTTCTTCCTCGGTGAAGACGCGGGAGGGAATCTTGACGTCGAGATCGAGCCGGGTCGCGGTGCGCTCACCCAGTGCCAGGTCCTCGACGGAGGAGAGCGCCTCGGCGATCATGGTGAGCAGCGCCTCGCCCCGGCCGTTATAGGCCTCGATCCAGACCTTCCGACCAAAGGAAGAAATGCCGAGCGGCGGATCGACGATCGCGGTGTCCCAGCGGGTATAGCGACCGGGATATTCGTAGTTCGAGGAAAAGACGGCACCCCGCCGCTCGTCGAGCTTGTCGACATAGCTGGAGACGGCATCGGCATAGGGTGTCGGCCGGCGCTTGCGCGTGACGGTCACGCCACCGCGCGTCTGATAGGCTTCCGAGCCGTCGTCCTGCAAAATCGTCGACATGTCTGTCCTTTTCCGTTCTTCGAGGCCCCTCTCCCGGCGCCTTGAATACAAAAAAGCCGCCTCAGGAGATTTTCCGGGCGGCTTTGGGGTCAATCGTCAGAAGACATGACTGGTCAAGGCCGCGTCAGCGTGCCCACCACCATGCAAAGGTCTTCGATACGATCTTCATGGCGAAATGCATAGCGTGAGGCCCGCGCCTTAGCAAGAGCGTTTTGCCATGCTCGAATGATGAACTTTTCGCCGGCTCGCGCCTTTTTGACCCGGGGACTGGGGAACAGGGAGACGAGATGAAGAAGACGAAATCGCGGGTCGCAATCGGCCTCATTCTCGCCTGGCCACTCGCAACCGGGCTGAGTTTACCGGCGCGCGGCCCCTTGCCCAAGGCCCGACCGGAGATCGCCGCGCCGGCGCAGGAACAGGAGGTGGAAGCCGCCGACAGTGCGGTCGTGGACGAGCCAGCGGCCGTTCCGACCCCGCAGAGCAAGCCGGAAACCTCGACCGAGCAGGGTGCGGGCGAGAGCCGCGAAACCGGCAAGGCCGCAGCGTCGGACAGGGAAGGCAAAAAAGCGGACACGGACGTTGCGGATGAGCCGCAAGACCAGTCGGAGATAAAAGAAGCGCGGGACGCCGAGGAAGACAAGGCTGGCGACGAGACAAAGCAGGCCGAAGATGCGGAAAAGGACGTTGCCCCCGTCGATCCGCCGCCGCCGGCCGAAGACCCGAAGGCGCTGGCGGCCTGCCTCGCTGATCTCAAGGCGATCGGCGCGAGCTTCGACACCGACCCCGCCATCGACGACGCAGGCGGCTGCGGCATTTCGGCTCCGATCACGCTGAAGAAGGTCTTGCCCGACGTCGCCCTGGAGCCAGAAGCCACCATCCGCTGCGATACCGCGCTGCAGCTGGCGCGCATGACCCGGGACATGCTGAAACCCGCAGCAGAAGCTGCCTTTCCCGACAGAAAAGCCCTCACCGGAATCCGCCAGGCGTCGGGCTATGTCTGCCGCAATCGCAACAGCGCCGAGACGGGCAAGGTCTCCGAACACGCCTATGGCAATGCGATCGACATCGCGGGGCTGCGCTTCGGCGATGTGGAGGAGCCAGTGATGATCGCTAAGCAGGATGATGGCACCGCGCAAGCCGCCTTCCAGCGCGCCTTCAACGCATTCGCCTGCCTCTATTTCACAACCGTGCTTTCGCCCGGCAGCGACCCCACGCATCAGGACCACATGCATCTCGACGTAATCGAGCGGAAGAGTGGTTTCCGCTATTGCCGATGACCGAAACGAAAAAGGGCGGCGCATCTCTGCGCCGCTCTGTCATGCGTGAACGCTCGTGTCAGAACTTTTGCGTGAGCGAGATTTTGAAGGTCCGTCCGGGTTCGGAGTAATACTCGATCGGCTGGTTGGTGTTGGTGTTCGCCGGCACGGTGGTCGCGTTGAAGTCCTTCATCTCCACCGCGTCGTAATAGGTCTTGTTGAACACATTGTAGATGCCGGCCTGGATGCGTAGGCCTTTGAATTGCTCTGGCTCCCACCAGGCAGCGAGGTCAACGATCCCGTAACCGGGTGCGTCGAAGGTGGAGGCTAGACCATCATCACGCATGCCGGATGCAGCGATCAGGCTCAGGTCCGCGCCCCAATTGACCTGCTCGTATCCGATACCGACCACGCCCTTGAACGGCAGCACGGAACGGAGATATTCGCCGGTGTCCTTGTCCTCGCCATAGGCGTAGGCGCCGCCGCCATGCACGAAGAAGCCATTGGCGAAGTCCTTGCGCAGGCTGAACTCGAAGCCTGAGATATGCACCCGGTCAAGGTTCTCGTACTGTGTCAGGGAGCCATAGACCGGATCAGTGGTACTCGTCTGATCGATGAAGTTCTTGTAGCGGCTGTGATAGGCGGTTACCCGGCCGCTGATATCGTCGAACTCGAAATTGGCGCCGACTTCGAACGAGTTCGAGGTTTCCGCATCGAGATCCGGATTGCCGCGCACTGCGTAGCCGGTGTTGACGAAGTCGAGGTAAAGCTCGTTCACGGTCGGGGCACGATAAGCCATCGACCACTGGGCGAAGAGCTGCACATCCGGCGTCAGCTGATACTCCGCGAGCAGCTTCGGACTGAAGCGATTGCCATCGCTCGCCTCCGGCAATCCGCCGACCGTGTAGGCATTGCTCTGCCGGAAGCCATCGGTCAGGACCGGCTTATAGTCGTACCAGTCGAAGCGGATGCCCGGCGTGATCGACAGCGCACTGTTCTCCATGGAGATCTTGTCGTCGATGTAGATGCCAAAGCGCTTTCCATCGACATCCGGCATGTCGGATTGATTGGACTTGAGGTTTGAGCAACCACCGACCACGAAGCCCAACGTGCAGGCGTCGATGCCCGTCACGTATTGGCTGGTATCCGAGATCGAACCATCAACCCCGATGGTCACTTCATGGTCGAACGTCCCTGTCGAGAACTCGCTGACCACGTTGCCGGTCACGCCGTAGGAGCCTTCCGACAGCTCGTTGTCACGCAACCACGGGCCGGCGAACGTCCCGACGCGACGACCGGTCGCCCCCGCATTCTTGACGGTCTTCTGCCAGTAGAGTGACAGGCGTGCTGACTGGATGACCTCGTTCTCGGCGGGATTGAGGAAGGAATAATCAAGCGACACACGATCGCGTGCGGTGTCGTCAAACCCGTCATACTCTCCGACGGCCCAGATGCGGCTCGAGCCGGAGGTTGCCCCCTGCAGGGTCTTCAGATCGGTATCCGTATTCCGGCGAAACCGTTCGGCGGTCATGCCAAGCGTGTGGCCACCCTCGAGCTGCTGCCGCAACTTGAACAGCAGGCCGTACTGATCAAAGTCCGCGGGATTGGCCTCGGTTCGGGTCGGACCGATTGCGTCGACATCGCCCTGATTGGACGTCTCCTGGCCCTTCTTGTAAGTGCCCTGGAAGAGGATAGAAGTGTTTTCGACCTGCTTGGCCACGGCAGCAGAACCACTTACGCTCTTGTCTTCGCTGTCATAGGTGGTCTTGGCTATGCCACCCCAATCCTTGCCTTCGCCGATCAGATCTTCCGGCTCCAGGGTGCGCAGGGCGATACCGCCGGCCAGTGCGCCGGACCCCAGTCGGGACGAGTCCGCGCCGCGCAGGACATCCAGCGTCGAGATGGCACTGAAGTCGAAGCTGTCGCTGCCACCATTGGCATTGGTTGTGCTCGATGGCCCACCGCGACGGGCGAAATTGTCCAGATAGGGAAGCGGAATCCCGTCGATCGTCGTGACCACACGCGGCCCGCCGAGGCCACGGATCGTCACGCCACCGAGCGACTTGCTGAAATCGACGCCCGGCTCGAGAACACGCCCGAGATCCTGGAAACTGTCGACCTCCTTTTTGCGCAGGCCCTCCGCAGTCGTCTCCGTCGCGAGCGGCGTATCCGCCACAGATCCGGCCGGAACGCGTTTGCCCTTCACCACGATCGTCTGCAGCTGCGTCTCGTCCTGGCTTGCCGTGGCGGCGTCCTGGGCGTGCGCGGGAAGAATGGCGGAGACTGCTACGAGAGCGGTGCAGGTGAGCAGAAGGAGTCTGGCGGACCGGGAGCCCATGCGGATGTCCTTTCAAAAGGCCAGAAGAGATCGATCCCGCACCCTGAAAGCGGGTGCAGGCTGGCCGAACGTGATTGCGTCAAAACCGGGGCGGCGCTGAATTTTCGCCGCAATCACGCCCTATAAAACATGATTACTTGAGTCAACATATAAAACATGATTATTTTTATCATGATTTGTGATCGTCATCACCGTGACGAAAATATCACGGTTTCGCGATCAAGCTTGTGGCCGTTAAAACAGGCCCTCGATCGCGCCCGAACGGTCGAGCCTGATCTTCTCCGAGGACGGCAGACGCGGAAGCCCCGGCATGGTCATGATCTCGCCAGTGATCGCGACGACGAAGCCTGCGCCGGCGGAAAGCCGGACCTCGCGCACATGCACTTCGTGCCCCTCGGGCGCGCCGCGTTGCGTCGGATCGGTGGAGAAGGAGTACTGCGTCTTCGCCATGCAGACCGGGAGGTGGCCATAGCCCTGCCGCTCCCAGTCGACCAACTGATCGCGCACCGCTTTTTCGGCCGTCACCTCGCCTGCCCGGTAGATCTCGGTCGCGATCCGCTCGATTTTGGAGAAAAGCGGCATGGCATCCGGATAGAGCGGATGGAAATTCGATGGGCTGTCGGCGATGCGCACGACGGCTTCGGCGAGAGCCGTGATGCCTGCAGAACCGTCCGCCCAGTGCCGACACAGAACGGCCTCTGCCCCGAACCCTTTTGCCACCGCCTTGACGGCGGCGATTTCGGCTTCGGTATCACTGGTGAAGTGGTTCACCGCGACGATCGCAGGCACTCCGAACTTGGCGAGGTTTTCCAGATGCCGCGCGAGATTGACCGCACCGCGCTCGACGGCCGCGACGTCTTCGCGGCCGAGATCCTCCTTGGCGACGCCGCCATTCATCTTGAGCGCCCGGACGGTCGCGACGATGACCACGGCAGACGGTGTGAGCCCGGCCTTGCGGCATTTGATGTCGAAGAATTTCTCCGCTCCGAGATCGGCCCCGAAGCCGGCTTCGGTCACGACATAATCGCCGAGCTTCAGCGCCGTCTTCGTTGCCACGACCGAATTGCAGCCATGCGCGATATTGGCGAAAGGCCCGCCATGCACCAGCGCCGGATTGTTTTCCAGCGTCTGCACGAGGTTCGGTTGCATCGCTTCTTTCAGCAGCACCGCCATGGCGCCATCGGCTTTCAGGTCGCGGGCGAAGACCGGCGTCTTGTCGCGGCGATAACCGATGATGATGCCGCCCAGCCGCCGCTCCAGGTCTTCGAGATCGGTCGCAAGGCACAGGATCGCCATGACCTCAGAGGCGACCGTGATGTCGAATCCGGCTTCGCGTGGATAACCGTTCGAGGCACCGCCGAGCGAGGTGACGACCTCACGCAGTGCCCGGTCGTTCATGTCGAGCACACGCCGCCAGGTGATGCGGCGCGTATCGATATTGAGTTCGTTGCCCCAGTAGATGTGGTTGTCGATCAGCGCGGACAGAAGATTGTGGGCGGATGTGATGGCGTGGAAGTCGCCGGTGAAATGGAGATTGATGTCCTCCATAGGCACGACCTGAGCATAGCCACCGCCCGCTGCCCCGCCCTTGACGCCGAAACAGGGTCCAAGGGAGGGTTCGCGAATGCAGATGACAGCTTTTTTGCCGATCCGGTTCAGCCCGTCGCCGAGGCCGACTGTGGTCGTCGTCTTGCCCTCGCCGGCCGGGGTCGGATTGATCGCGGTCACCAGGATCAGCTTGCCGTCCGGCCGGTCGGAAAGCCCCTTGATGAAGGCAGCGGAAATCTTGGCCTTGTCGTGGCCGTAGGGAATGAGGCTTTCGGAGGGAATGCCGAGCTTGCAGCCGATCTCCTGAATCGGCCGCTTCTTGGCCGCACGCGCGATGTCGATGTCGGATGGCACTGTCATGATGTCCCCTGCCCATTTTGTTTGCGGAGAAGATCCAATGGCTGAGCCCGACTGGCAAGCAGGCCAATCACATTATTTTTGACTGCGCCCGGCGCGGTATTTGTAGCAGCACTGATCAATCCCTCTTGTTCCCCCACGGGGCCATGGTCTATTTGCGCTGCAACAATCCTGCCGAGAGGGCCCGTTGATGAAATCGCTGGAACTGCTGATCGAGAAAATCATCCTGTCGAGCCGCTGGATCCTGGTCGTCTTCTATCTCGGTCTGGTGGCGGCGCTCGCCGTCTATGCATTGTCCTTCGGCTACAAATTCCTCAAGATCGCCCAGAATGTCTTCGTCTACGAGGACTTCGAGATGATCCTCGCCATGCTCGCCCTCATCGATGCGGCCCTCGTCGCGAGCCTGATCGTCATGGTGATGATCTCCGGCTACGAGAACTTCGTCAGCCGCTTCGATGAGGCAGACGACCAGGTTTCCTTCCTCGGCAAACTCGATTCCGGCAGCCTGAAGATCAAGGTCGCCTCTTCCATCGTCGCGATCTCCTCGATCCATCTTCTGCAGGTGTCCTGAACGCCAACCAGTATACCGACGGCAAGCTGATGTGGTTGACCATCATCCACCTCGCCTTCGTCGTCTCGGCGGTGATGCTCGGCTACCTGGAAGTGATGATGAACGGCAAGAAGAAGGCCAGCGACGCCGACAAGATCTGAGATCGCGGCCGCTGCGGCCGTCTCGAAAGCTGCATTCCGGGAGAGACAATTCTCCCGGAACCCTGGTCGGCGCACCTTGCTTCAGATGCCCTGCCCGCCCGAGACCTCGATCCGCTGGGCATTGACCCAGCGATTGCTTTCTGAGAGCAGGCTCGCGATCATCGGGCCGATATCATCCGGAAGGCCGACCCGGCCGAGCGCCGTGATGTCGGCAAAATAGGAATTGAAGTCCGGCGTGTCGCGAACGGCGCCTCCGAAGAAGTCGGTTTCGATCGCCCCGGGCGCCACGGCATTGACCGCGATCCCGCGCGCGCCGAGTTCCTTGGCCATGTAAACCGTGAGGATCTCGACGGCGCCCTTGGCCGCCGCATAAGCCGACCAGCCGGGTGCCGAGACGCGGGTCAGGCCCGACGAGAGGTTGACGATGCGCCCCCCTTCGGCAATCAGCGGCAAGAGCGCCTGGGTGAGGAAGAAAACGCCCTTGAAATGCACGTTCACCAGCGCATCGAACTGCGCTTCGGTGGTCTCTGCAAAGGCGGCGACATCCCCGTGACCGGCATTGTTGACAAGGTGATCGAAGCTGACGCGCTGCCAGGTGGCCCCGAGCGCCTGCCTGACCTCCGCCGCGAAGGCGGGAAAGCTTGCGACATCCCCAGCATCGAGCCTGAGGGCCACGGCCTTTCGGCCATGCGCTTCGATCTCGGCGACCAGTTCCTGCGCGGCATCAGCGCGGCTTTGATAGGTTATGATGACATCGCCTCCGGCTCGAGCGATGTTGAGGGCCGTGTTGCGGCCGAGACCTCGGCTGCCGCCGGTGACGAGTGCGATCTTTGTCATGGGAGAACTCCTGTTGTCTGCGGCAGGAGTCATAGCCCCGCGGCACGATGGCCGTCGTTGCCGAAACCGGGGCAATGCTTGCCTATTCCTCCAGACCGGTTCCGCAGCCGCAGCACTTCGGCTAACGTGCCGCCATGACCGACACGAACCTTAGAAGCTCTCTCCTGGAAGTCTCGCTCAGCCACGCCGAGAGAGATGCTCCGTCTTCAAATCAGATCGGCACCGGCATTCCAGGACTATCCATCGTCTGCGCGACCGCACCAGGCGACCTCGACTGCGCCGTCTCACGGCCGCTTGCTTGCCTCGTCCTGCAGGGCGGCAAGCAGGTGACGATGGGAACGCGGACCTTCGTCTTCGGCGCCGGCGATACGCTGTTGATCACCGCCGATGTGCCGACGGTAAGCCAGATCATCGGGGCGAGCAAAACGGAACCCTATGTCTCGGTGGTGCTTGAGCTGGACCCGGCCGTGATTGCCGAACTCTCTTTGCAGATGCACCAGACACCGGTCTCCGCGCCGCCCGTCCGCGTCGATCCAACCGAAACCGACGTCGCGGATGCGGCGCTGCGACTGATGCAGCTCCTTGACCGGCCGGCCTCGCTACCGGTGCTGCTGGCGCAACGCATAAGGGAGTTTCACTACTGGCTTCTGGCCGGCAAGCACGGCCCTGAAATCCGTCGTCTCGGCTGGCCCGACGGTCACAGCCAAAGGGTTGCGCGCACGGTCGCGGTCCTCAGGGCAGACTATGCGAGACCCTTGCGCGTGGAGCAACTGGCCGCCGCCGCCGGCATGAGCCCCTCATCCTTCCACCAGCATTTCCGCGCGGTGACCTCCCTGTCCCCGCTGCAGTTTCAAAAGCAGATGCGCCTGATCGAGGCACGCCGACTGATGATATCGGAAGGACTGACCGCCAGCAGCGCCGCCTTTGCGGTCGGCTACGAGAGCGCCTCGCAATTCAATCGCGAATACGGACGCCTGTTCGGCGTGCCACCGGCCCGCGATGCCGAAATGGTGCGGCAACGGTCCGATGACGCCATGGTTTGAGGCGAGAAAAGCCGCCGGCGATTTGCGCCGACGGCTGTACCGGGCTCACCCCTCGCCGATCGCAATCAGGCTCGCATTGCCACCGGCAGCGGCCGTGTTGACCGAGATCACCTGCTCGACCGCAAAGCGGCTCAAGTAAGCCGGCCCGCCGGCCTTGAAGCCGGTGCCGGACATGCCGGATCCGCCGAAGGGCTGGGTGCCGACGACGGCGCCGATCATGTTGCGGTTCACATAGATATTGCCGGTGTCGAGCGCTTCGGTGACCTTGCGGATCGTCGCTTCGATGCGGCTGTGCACGCCGAGCGTCAGGCCATAGCCGGTGGCGTCGATCGAAGCGATGACCTGATCGAGAGCCTTGGCCTTCCAGCGCACGACATGCAGCACGGGACCGAAGATTTCCTTCGTCAGCGCCTCGGGACGGTCGAGCTCGACGATATGCGGGGCGAAGAAATTGCCCGTCGCCGGCACCTTGCCGGCATAACGCACCTTCTGGCTCCGCTTCATCTCGGCGATATGCGCCTCCAGCATCGCCTTCTGTTTTTCGTCGATCACAGGACCGATGTCGGTGGTGATTTCGAGCGGGTTGCCGAGATTGAGCTCGCGGGCTGCTCCTTCGATCATCTCCAGCATGCCGTCTGCAATGTCCTCCTGCAGATAGAGGATCCTGAGCGCCGAGCAGCGCTGGCCGGCCGAGCGGAAGGCGGAAAGAACGACGTCGTCCGCCACCTGTTCGGCAAGCGCCGTCGCATCGACGATCATGGCATTGAGGCCACCGGTTTCGGCGATCAGCGGCACAATCGGGCCGTCCTTGGCAGCGAGCGTCCGGTTGATCGCCTGCGCGGTCCCGGTCGAGCCGGTAAACGCCAGACCGGCAAGCTTCGGATGAGCGGCGATCGCGGCACCGACGTCGCCGGCACCGGGCAGCAACATCAGCACGTCCTCGGGCACACCCGCCTTGTGGAACATCCTGACCGCCTCAAACGCGATCAGCGGCGTCTGCGGCGCGGGCTTCGCGACCACGGCATTGCCGGCGACGAGTGCTGCCGAGACCTGGCCGAGGAAGATCGCCAGCGGGAAGTTCCAGGGTGAGATGCAGGCGAAGACGCCGCGGCCGCGCCAGGTGAGACGGTTGAGCTCGCCGGTCGGGCCGGGCATGACCTCGGCCTCGCCGAACTGCCGACGCGCTTCGGATGCGTAATAGCGGCAGAAATCGACCGCTTCGCGGATTTCGGCAACACCGTCATCCAACGTCTTGCCGGCTTCGAGGGCCAGCAGCGACAAGAGCCGGTCGCGATCGGCTTCCATCAGGTCGGCCATCTTGTCGAGGGTCGCGGCGCGCTCCTCGACGGAGACCCGCGACCAGCGGGCAAAACCCTGCCGGCCGGCCGCGAAGGCGCGGTCGACATCGGCGGGCGTGGCATTGCGCACCGTGCCGACCTTGCGGCTGCGATCGGCGGGAGAAAGAACCGGCTCGTCGCTCGTCGCACCGGTCGCACCGGGCACCAGCGGACGGGCGGCGATTTCCGACAGAGGAATGGCAATGCGGGCCATCAGCCGTTCAAGATTGTCGCGATGGCCGAATTCGAAGCCGGCGCTGTTCTTCCGCTCGCCGTAGATGCCGAGCGGCATGGGGATCTGGCTGTGCCGGGCGCTTTGGCCATTGCCGATGCCGAGCTTCTCCGTCGGGCGCTCGAGCAGCGCCTTGACCGGAATGTTCTTGTCCCCGGCGACGGCAACGAAGGAGGAGTTCGCACCGTTTTCCAGCAAGCGCCGGACGAGATAAGCGAGCAGGTCGCGGTAACCGCCAACGGGCGCATAGATGCGGCAGGCGATGCGGTCGTTTCCGGAGAGCAGGCTGTCATAGAGCGCTTCGCCCATGCCATGCAGGCGCTGGAATTCGAAGCCGGTGCGGTCAGCGCCGGCCAGTTCGATGATCGTCGAGACGGTGAGCGCGTTATGGGTGGCGAATTGCGGGAAGATGCGGGCGCGCTTCTCCATCATCTTGGCCGCACAATGCAGATAGGCGAGATCGGTCGCCGGCTTGCGGGTCCAGACCGGGTAATCGTCGAGGCCGCGCTCCTGGGCGCGCTTCACTTCCGTATCCCAATAGGCGCCCTTGACGAGACGCACCATCATCCGGCGGCCATATTGCTGGCAGAGGCCATCGATATAGTCGATCACCTGCGGAGATCGCTTCTGATAGGCCTGGATGGCGAGGCCGAAACCGTCCCAGCCAGCCAGCGACGGATCGGCGAAAACGGCCGCGATCACGTCGAGCGAGAGTTCCAGGCGGTCGGCCTCTTCGGCATCGACGGTGAAGTTCAGCTGATGCGCCTTCGCCATCTGCGCGAGCTTCAGGAGGTCGGGCACGAGTTCGCGCATGACGCGGTCACGATGGGTCGCCAGATAACGGGGATGCAGCGCCGAGAGCTTGACCGAGATGCCCATGCGGTTCGGCAGGGTCTGGCTCTTGCCATGTTTTGCCATATGCGCGCCGATCGCGTCGATCGCGCTGGCATAGGACTGGAAATAGCGCTTGGCATCTTCTGCCGTGCGAGCGCCCTCGCCCAGCATGTCGAAGGAATGGCGATAGCCGCGCTCCTCGCTCTTTGCCGCACGCGACAGGGCGTCCTTGATGGTTTCGCCGAGCACGAAGTGGTGGCCAAGAAAACGCATGGCCTGCTTGGTGGCGGAACGGACGGTGGGCAGGCCGAGGCGCTTCACGAGACCACGCATGACACCTTCCGGCGTCTCGCCCGGGCGGATGACGCGGGCCGAGAGACCAAGCGCCCAGGCAGAGGCCGAGACAAACCAGCTGTCGCCATGGGCCTCGTGTTCGCTCCAGCCACCCTCTTTGAGTTTGTCCTCGATGAGGCGATCCTGGGTCAGCGCATCCGGCACACGCAAGAGCGCTTCGGCCAGCACCATCAGCGCCAGACCTTCGCGGGTCGACAGACCATATTCGCGCAGGAAATCTTCCACGCCGCCGACCGAGCCGGAATTGTCTCTGATGGCATTGATATAGGTCGTGGCGCGGCGGTCGATCGCACCGTTCTGGCTTTCGGAGAGCGAAAGCCGCGCGGCGAAGTCGCGGATGAACTGGTCGTCGTCGCCGGCGTAAGGGGCTTCGAAACGCGGAAAATCGGTCGTGGCTGTCTTGATCATTATCACCTCCGTGGTATCCGCAACATATCGTCGGTTTTGACGTGTTTCCCACTATTTTTAGCCAACACTTCTGGCATAATCACTGCCAGATTGGAGATCCGCAGAGAATGAGCAAGGAAATTGACCGCCTCGACCGGAAGATCCTTCGCGCCCTTCAGGCCGAGGGTAGGCTGACCAATATCGAGCTCGCCGAGCGCGTGAACCTGTCCCCGACGGCGACCGCCGAGAGGGTACGCCGACTGACCCGCGAAGGCTATATCACCGGCTACATGGCGATGCTGTCACCCCAGAAACTCGGTCGCAACCTCCTCGTCTTCATCGAAGTGAAACTGGATCGCACCACGGCCGACGTCTTCGACACCTTTGCTGCGGCCGTGAAGCGTTCGGATGACGTGATGGAATGCCACATGGTGGCAGGCGGCTTCGACTACCTCGTCAAGGCCCGTGTAGCCGGCATGGAAGCCTATCGGCAGTTCCTGTCGGAAGTGATTCTGCCCCTGCCCGGCGTGCGCGAAACCCACACCTATGCGGTCATGGAAGAGGTCAAGGCCGTATCCGCGCTCCCCGTGTGAAGAACGCGGTAACAGGCCTTTGCCATTTTGAGTGGCAGCGGTGAGAAATTAGTCATATTAATAGTGACAACCCTCGAAAAACTGCTAGCTTTTCGCCCGGGCTGATATATTGAACATAAACTTCCGCTTGGTTGTCAACTTTCGAAATTGATAAAATGTTGTCAGAACGACAGACGCTCTTGAGTGAGGGTATCGGGAGCAGTCAGAGCCGCAGCGAGCTTATGGAAGGCTGGCGTCACGCGGCGCGAGAATACGGCCTCGACCATGTCACCCTGTCGGTGGCCCCGACAGCGCAGGACCGCCACGTCGGGCCGCTGGTCCGCGAAACGACGCTGCCGATGGAGTTCTGCCGCGAATTCGATCGCCTCGAATTCCTGCGCCATTGCCCGACCGTGCCGCATATCGCCCGGTCGATCATGCACAACGCCTGGTCGCTCGGCCCCGACGGCAAATCTCCCGATTTCGACTGCCCGCGGGAATTCAGCGACCTTATGCGCCGCTTCGACCTGATGATGGGGATCCTTTTCTCGGTCACCTCCGTCGACGGACACCGCTACGTGGTACGCTATGACGGCAATCGCTCGCCGCTGGCCCAGCCCGAGATCAACGAGCTCTCCATGCTGAGCATCCAGGCTTTCGACGTGTTCGATCGCCTGCGCCGCACCGCAAGCAACACCAACGTGCTCTCGGCCCGCGAACTCGAGGTGGTCCGCTGGACCGCCCAGGGCAAGACCTCGCTCGAAATCGGCCAGATCCTGTCCCTCTCCGATCACACGGTCAATGCCTACATGACCAATGCCATCCGCAAGCTCGACTGCGTCAACCGCACCCAGCTGGTCGCCAAGGCGATCCGGATGAAGATCATCAGCTGAGGCGACGAGCGGTGGGCGGCGGTCAATAGAGCGTCTGCCGATAATCAGCCTCGAGGCTCTCGTCCATCTTGCGCATTTCCGCCGGATCAGCGGGCGCGCCTGTCGTGTCGTCGAGGATCATCTGCATCAGCGACGGCATTTCGCCGCGATCCTGCCGGTGCGCTGGATCCCAGAGATGCGAGCGCCGGAACGCCTTGGCGCAATGCAGGAAGACCTCCTCCACGGCAACCACGATCGCAAGCCTCGGCTGCCGCTCGTTGACGGTCATGCCGTCCAGGAGATCGGGCTGTGTCGTCAGCGTCGCCCGGCCGTTGACCCTCAGCGTCTCGTCATAGCCCGGGATCAGGAAGAGCAGGCCGACCGAGGGGTTTGCGACGATGTTGGCGAGTGTGTCGAGCCGGTTGTTGCCCGGCCGATCGGGAATGGCGAGCGTCCGGTCATCGAGCACGCTGACGAACCCGGGCGCATCGCCACGCGGGCTGACATCTGCCCTGCCCTCAGGCCCCTGTGTGCCGATGCACAGAAAAGGCGAGCGCCGGATGAAGGCCAGCGCATTGCCGCTGAGTGTCGACCGCTCCTTTTGCAGCGCGAGCGCATGGGTCGCCTCGTAGAGCTGACGCAGCGCAATATCGTCGGCGACGACGAATTCCGGGTTGAGTTCGAATCTGGACATGCCGCGGCGCCTCCCACGCCTCGCTTTGCGCCTCTGGCGGAGGCGCGCAATGATATGAGGTACGTACCTCATGGCGGAATTTACAGCATTCTCAGTCATGGGACAAGGGGAGGAGGCAAGCCGGTGGACCCGCGAGGACCTGACACGCCCCGCCGACTGAGGTGCGGCTGGGGCGTGACGAGCGCTCTGACGATCAGCGATCGAGAATGGACTGGATCTCGACCATGTTGGAGCGCACCCGCAGGATGTAGAAGCCCATGGTGGCGAGATGCGTCGGCATGATCCAGCCGTCCTCGCGTCCGTTGGAGATGATCGCCGGCTGGATGCGAAGCGCACCCTCAAGCTGGCGCTCCATCTCACCCCAGATGGCGGTCAGGTTTCGTTCGCGAATGACGCCGCTGAAATCGGCCCGCGTCGCCTGCAGAAGGGCATACTGTGCGTAGAGCTGGCCATAGGCGAACCAGAAGCGGTCGTCGGCACGTGTGTCGAACCAACCGGCATTGAACTCTTCCGAGCGGCGACGCAGGATGTCGGAGGTATTGCCGAGATCGCTTGCCATCCCGTCCAGGAGCTGCAGCAGATTGTCGGAACGCGTGTCGAAGATCGCATCACAGCTGGCGAGCGACGTGTTGAAGCGGTTCCAGCTTTCGACCGCCGCGCGGTAATAGCTCGGAGTCGGCGTCTTGAAGCCGAAGGGGTCGGTGCCGAAATACCAGGTGCTCTCGTCGAACTGGATGTTGCCGCGCGCATCCTGCAAGTCGTTGTTGATGCCCGAGGTGCCACGGACGCGGCCGAGATTGTCGGCGAGCTGGATGCCGGTACGGCGCACCACCTGGTTCACGCCACGCTGGAAGGACGCCTTGTTGTCCATGTAGGGCGTGTTGTCCCAATCGATCCCGAAGAGACCCAGCTTGTAAAGGAGCGTCGAGGAGACCCAGATGTTCTGGTTGACGTTCTGGTCGGTCAAGGTGGCTGCCATCGTGACGATCGCCGAATCCTGGCAGCGATTGGCATCGTTCGGGAGCTGCGTGCCGGCTGGGACCGTGCGCTCTTCGAACTTGTAGGTCTGCGCAAAGGCCGGATCGAAGCCGTACCAGACCTGCGTGCGGTAGATGAACTGGCCGTAGAAGATCAACAGCAGGACCAGAACCGCGAGGATCGGCCCCTTGATGATCCAGCTGCGGTCGCGGTACCAGCCATGCGCGGCGAGGAAGGGCCAGAGGAACCACGCGACCACCATGCCGATGCCGCGCCCGATGGCGGCAAAGACGCGCTGGAAGAACGCGATGATCGGATCAAGCATGGTCATCTCCTAGTCCATAAAGGCGTTTGCGGAAGGCGGCCTTGTCCTTCAAGTAAGTGTCGGACAGGCGGGATACAACATAGTCGCGATAGGCTTCCGGGTACCGCTCATAGGCGCGGTAAAAGCCCTGCTTGTCGAAGACGAAGCGAGAGACGAAATCTTCGGGCGTGAGATGCGCGATCAGCCGGTTGGTGAGCCACTGATCGGGATGATCAGGCTCGGCCCGCACCAGCCAGAGCCGGAGCTTCGGATCGATATCCGCCAACCTCAGATTCCCGGTGCGAAACAGCGTGCGCTGGGCTTCCTGGATCAGCGGATAAACCCCGCGCTCGTTGATCGCCTTGGCGTTGCGATGCAGGAAGGTCTGCATCCAGACCGGATCGATACGCGTCAGATCCGGCACCGGATCGAGCGAGGCGGCCACGGATAGCAGGGCCATTTCCAGCCGGTGGGCGAACAGGCCCGAACTCTCGACCCAGCTCGCCCGGGGCAATTCGAGCCGGCCGGTGCGGGCGAGGAAATCCCCGACCTGTGCTGCATCATGGATCGAGATATAGCTCACCTGCCAGGGCCGCGACCGACGGAAGCCGGGAGCCTCGGGATCGCAGATGACGGTGGTGATCTTCTCGTCGACAAAGACGAAGACACCGCCGAAATGATCGGCCCAGAAGGCATCGTGGCGGAAAACGAGTTTATCCGGCACCAGCGTGTTCTGACGGATGTCGCCGGTCTCCTTCGCCAGCGCCACCATGCGCTCCAGCATCGCGTCGTCGCGCCAGGCATCCGGGCTCGTGACCAGCGCATCGCAGAGCTGCCGGAGTTGCCCCGCCTTGCCGAGCAGGTCTTCGGCCGAGAGCACCTTGAACGTCACCTCGTTGATCGACAGCAGGTCGTCCAGCGTCTTCACCTCCGAGACGCTGTCCTCGATCTCGCCATAAAGCGTGTCCTTCAGCGTGATCGCATGGATGGCGCGCGCATTGGCCGCGAAGAATTCATGCATCAATCCGGCGGTGTTGGAAAAGCTCGTATGCACCACAGGCAGGCTGTCCTGCTCGGGTGTGAGAATGATGAAGCGTCGGTTGACCTTGAGTGGATCGAGATAATCCGGGTCGCCGAGCTCGGCCGCCACCTGCGGCGAAAAGCCGGTGATGTCGATGTCGAATTCGGTGAGCTTGGTTGCCGGCAGACCGAAGGCGACCAGCGCCTTGTTGTAGCGCGCGACGAGATGCGGCTCGCGGATCGCCAGCAGGCGACCATAGATGAGCTCGGCTTCGAGGAGGCGGTTCATGCGGTATCTGTGACCTTCCTGTCCTCTTGACGCCAATAGAGGTCGTCGAGGTCAATCTTCAGCACATCAACTATCGCCTTCAGCGTTGCGACGCTGCCGTCTTTTTTGCCGGTTTCAATCTCAGACAGATAGGCGGCGCTGATCCCGGCGGCGGCGGCCAGGTCTTTGGCAGTCATGCCACGCACATCACGCCAGACTCGGATGGGACTCTCGCCTTCACTCATCCGGTTCACGTACTCCGCAGAGATGAGCTCCTCCTTGCCAGCGGCGAGCTTTCTCTCGAAATCGGCGACAGCCAGACAGTCTTCCAAATCCTCGATACGCGCGATCATTGCCTCATAGTCCTTGCGACTGAGCACGATCATTTCTTCGCCATCAGGCGCCGTAAAGGACGATGCGATTGTCATCAAAGCTCTCCTTCATAGGCTTCGCTGCGTGCTGCGACCCGAACCACATCAACAACAACCCCATCTTCTCGAAAGATCACACGCCAGTCCCCGATCCGCAGGCGATGGTAGCGGCTGTCCCGTAGTTTCTTGACATTGTTGGCGAGTGAGGCTGGGTCAGCGGCATACTGCAACACCTTTGCCCGAATGCGTCGAGCCTCGTTGGCCGGTATTCGGTTGAGCGTCCGAATTGCCTCTCTGCTGTAGACAACGTCACGCACATTCTACCCCCGTACTTGAGACCAAACAACAGAATTCGCAAATAGCGAATTCTACCAATTCCCCTCCCCCTTCATCCGCTCGATCTCACCGATCGCCCGCTCGCGCTGGCGTTCCCGCCGGATGATCTCCGAAACCGCCGCATCATCCGACTTGTCGGCATAGCGAAATTCGCTGTCGGCGTAGCGGTTGATCTCCTGCAGGATCATCTCCATCGTCACGGGTCCCCGCAGCTCCGAGATCATCGCCTTCTTCTCGTCGTAACTCTTGTGGACGAAAGCGTCTGGCTTTTCGAACCAGGCGTCGGGCAATTCGACATCCATCGCCCGCATCTTCACTGCATCGGTGATGTTCTTGATCGCACGGCCGGTGAAGCGCGGTTCGGCGAGCTTGATCGCATGCAGATAGGCGCCGACATCTTCAAGCGTCTCTATTCTGCCCTCAGTCTTCTCGTATCGTTCCCAGACTGCGACGAGCCCGTCTTCCTTCGGTCGGTCATGCTCGCCATAGGAGCGGCTGACCGCCTTCTGGATTTCCTGTCCGGCAAACAGCTGGTGCTCGCCGAGTGGGATGGAATGGTTCTTGCCGACGAGCAGCGAGAAGATGTCGATATAGTCTTCCCGCGTCTGCGGCCCGTCGACCAGCCAGCGGGCGCCGGCGCGCTGGCGCAGTGCGTCGTCGACATTCTCGGGATAGTTGGAGAACATGCCAAAGGTGGCATTGCCGCGCACCACGGTCGAGGCGCCGGCAAAGCTCTCCATCAGCACAGCCGTCACCTCGTGCTGGCCGGCAGATGCCCGGTCATCCGAGCGCTTCGCCGTCACCTGGTCGACATCGTCGATCGTGCCGAAGCCGATGACGCGCGGGTTGAGCACATTGTTGACGAAGGCTTTGCAGTTCTGGCCGGACTTGCCCTGATAGGACGAGATCTGGTCGACGCCGAAATTCTCATAATGGAAGGCATAGCCCGCCATCTGGCAGTAGTCGTTCAAGAGACCTGCCAGCATCTGGATCAGGATCGTCTTGCCTGTGCCCGGCATGCCGTCGCCGATGAAGGTGAAGAGGAAACCGCCGAGATCAACGAAGGGGTTCATCTGGCGGTCGAAGTCATAGGCCATCAGCATCTTGGCGAGCTTCAGCGCCTGATATTTGGCGATGTGGTTACCGACGATCTCTTCGGGCTTCTTGAAGCTCATTGAGAGCGGCTTCGACTTGACGCCAGGCACAGCGTCGAAACCGTCGAGGGTGAAGTCATCCTGATCGACGCGAATATGGGCGTTTTCGAAGACGCCAAGATGCTCGAAGCGCGCCTTGCGGGTGAGAAGCCCTTCGAGCGCGAGATCGGCGAGACCGCGGACCCGGCCGATCAGTGTCGCGTCATCACCCGCCCCCTGCACGGCCGTATCGATGCCCGCGACCATGCTCTTCAGCGCATCCTGCGCGGTGTCGAACAGGAAGTCCGGCGCGCGAATGCCGTCGAGCTGCTCGCCTTCGCCAGCCACCGTGGACTTCAGGTAAGCGGCAAAAGCAAAAGCGGCGACATAGGCCTGAGAGGCAAGCAGCGCCTTGAAGCGCGCGGCCTCTTCCCCCTGAAGCGGCGCCGAGATGTTGCGCGCCTGCAAAGGCTCGAGCTCGCTCTGCCGGGCGAAGACGTCCGATATGGCAAGCGCCACCTGCGCGCCGCGTCTGACGCGGTAGAGAATAGTGTGCTGAGCAGGTGTCAAAAGCGGATCGGCAGTCCCGGTCGCCTGGATGGTCTTGGAAAGCTCGATCTCGCGGGTGCGGCGCACGGATCCGGTCGAGACCGTCGAGACGAAACGCCGCCCGGTGCCGGCGATTGGGGCACCCGAGGCACCCTCGCCCTGATCGAGCACCACGACGCGCGTCACCAGTCCCTGGGCGACGGCCAGATGTTTGGCGATGTCTTCTTCCCGCAGCGTGGTCAGCCCTGCCGTCAGTTCACTCATGTTCAGACCTCACTCACGACCTGGTTGCCGGAAATCACATGCACCTTGAAATTGCCGAAGATCGGCTTGATCTCGCCGGCCGCATAGAGCGCCTGGTAGGCGTCATGCGGCACCAGCGCGTGTTTTTCATAGGTCGAAACACCCATGCGCGCGGCTTCGAGATCATGCGTCTCGATGTGGAATTCCTGGGAAGCGGGCGTTGACGAGAAAAAGCCCTTCACCGCCGGCTGTTCGCGCTTGGAAAACACTTCCTGCACCGTCCAGGTCATCACCCAGGCATTCTCAGGTCTGCGCACCCGGTCGAGGATCTCGGTCACGCGGCCGGAATTCTGGGTGAGCCCCGTCGAATAGAGCGGCCCGAGCACGACGCGCCGCACCGACTTCGGATGCAGGGTCGGGAAATCACGGTCCATATTGGTGGCGATCGTCGCGGGTGTCAGCGAGAAGGCGGAGTTCTTCGCGCAAAAATCGTCGAATGTGCGAGCCAGCTCCGGATTGAGCAGCCCGCCGACGGGAAGCGGGATCTCCACGGCATCGTTCAGCTTGCCGTCTTCCGAGACCAGGATCTTTGCGACGTTTTCGGAGGAATCCTCGATCGTCGCGAGATAGATCATCGGCAGCGTGCTCACCCCGTCAAACGCCGCCCAGGTGACCAGATAGGACGGCCGGAGCGACTGCGGGTTGACGCTGACGGCGACCGTGGTCGGGAGAACGAAGGGCGAGAAGATCTCGCCCATACTGACCTGTTCCAGATAGAGCCGCTCGGCGATCTGCTGCTGCAGCGCTGCGGGAAATTCCTTCTGCCGCAGGATGAAATCGACCATTTCCGTGCGAAGCTTCCCGAGATCGGGAATGGTGGACAGCCTCCCGGCAGCGCCCGCGCGATCGTTTTCGAGCTCCAGCACGTTCTGGAAGATCGGGAAGCCGCTCTCGGCCTGGGCAATCCTGAACTGGCCGGTAAAACCGATGCGGTTTTGCCAGGAGGTGAAGGAGTTTCTCAACCTGTCGAGATAGGGCAACAGATAGAGAGCCGGCGGCCCCTTGTCGCCGAATCGGCGATCGGACTGGCCGAAGAACTGTTCTAGCCCCGAAAGCGCCGAGCCCATGGTGGTGAAATAATGCGTGACGGCACTATTACGATCGACGACGTTCATGCCCCACTCCCCATCGACTGGACCACGCACCGCCGGAGCGGTACGCGGCCCGATGGCCGCGCCCACTTCATGGGCATGCTCAAGGCTTCACGTAATTGGCCGCATTGTGCTTGTCGAGAACCGACTGGAAGCGCCGGGCGAAGGCCTCGTCGGCGAGCTTCTTGCGGCGCTGGATGTCCTGCGTCGAGAGCATGTTCTTCTCGTGCAGTTCGAGCAGGTCACCGATATGCCTCTGGGCAGCCGCACCGATGCCGGCCATGGTCTCTTCGGCCGCCGTATCCACCTGGCTGCCGAGCGTGTTGATCCGGTGCGCGACATCCTGCTGGGCAGCCGTCTTCAGCGAATCTTCGAGCGCCTTGTAGAGGACGATGCGCTGTTCGGTGTCGATGGTCAGCTTGTTGATCAGCGTATTCTGCGCGGCGATCTGGTTGTTCAGACTGTCGACGAAGGTCTGGAACATCGAGGTATAGCGCTCAAGCGTCTGGCTCTCGGCAAGCAGTTCCTGCTCGCGTGCCTGCGCCTGATTGTAATCGGTCGCGAGCTTCGAGCGCTCGGCTTCGAGATCCGTGCGTTCCGACGTGTCAGTCGAAGCGGCGATCTTGTTTTCGATGTCGAGCAGGGCAGGATTGAGCGTCTCGATCCGCTTCTGCGTCTCTTCGAGATTGGCGATCGTCTGCTTACGCCGCTCGATTACCTGCACGAGGCTCGCCTCGGAGGTCTTGTAGCGCTCTTCCAGAACCGTCTTCTGTTCTTTGAGGATGCCGACGATGCTGTCGGACTTGGAGAGCAGTTCCTGCAGATTGCCGGCGAGCGACATGTTGCGGACGCGCTCGGTGCGCATGCGCTGCGCCTTCTGCTTGGAGAAGATGCCGATGAACTTTTCCATGCCGGAGAAGCTCTTCATGCTCTCGAACTCGGCGCCGAAGACATTGGTCGCGTCTTCCAGCCCAATGATCAGGTCGGCAATGTTCGATTCCATCACCTTCTGCTGGGCGAGCACATCGGAAATCCGTGCATTCTCGATGTCGAAGTCCTGACCGGTCAGCTTCGAATCGCTCTTGGCGAGCGTATCCAGCACCACGCCTGATTGTTCGATCTTGCCGCGCATCTCCGTAACGATCTTGCGCGTCTTCTCGATCTCGCTGTCAAAGGATTGCAAAGTCGCCATGTTCTCTCCCTGTCCCTCATGCCGGCAGCGCGCCGGGCTCGTCTCCTACCACCATAGCGCGTTTCCCCGTGCAGGAAAGTATCGCACCGCACAGGAACTGTTGCCTTCATCCGATATGGATGGCCGCAGCAGTCACACAAGAGGCGCTAGCAGAGAAATGCGACAGCCGCGAAACGGCGGCCGCATCAGGGGATGTGCTCGAGATCACTGCCCGCCGGCAGCGGGATCCTTGAGATAGGCGATGATGTTGACGAGATCCTCGTCCTTCTTCACGCCGGCATAGGCCATCTTGGTGCCCTTCACGACGGCCTTCGGTGCCTTGAGATAGGTCGAAAGCGTCGCCTCGTCCCAGAGCTTGCCCTGGCCGAATTCGGTCATGGCCGGCGAATATTTGTAGTCGGCGATCGAGGCGACCGGGCGGCCTACGATCCCCTGCAGATGCGGGCCGACCTTGTTTTTGGCTTCGGCCGCGGTGTGACAGGCCTGACAGGCTTTGAACGCCTTGGCGCCGGCCACCGGATCACCATCGGCAAGGGCCGGAACCGGTGCTGCGGCGATCGCGAGCAGCATGAGAATGGAAGAGGTCTTCATCGAAACTCCTGTGTGTACAACAGTCGGCGACAGCTGCGCCGCCCGCATCGCATCACCTGTTCGCACGGCAGGCAAGCTGACGCTTTGACGCGCATCAAGATCCCGAACTTTTTTTCGAATGCCTGTGCTCCCTGCCCAGAAAGGGGCGCAGGTCGCAAACAGGGCCGCTCTCGCGACGCAAACACGCGGGCATCCTTGCAATTCTCCGGTATTGAATGTTGACTTGGGAACATCAAAAAAAACCGGGAGCCTGCCAATGACGTATTCCTCCTCTTATCGCCGGACACTCGTGGCCGCCGTTTCGCTCATCGCCGTGTCGGCGGTGCCGCTCGCCGCACAGGAAGCAGCAAGCTGCTCCACCGTACGCTTCTCGGATGTCGGCTGGACTGACATCACCGCCACGACCGCCACTGCCTCCGTCATCCTCGAGGCTCTCGGCTACGAGCCGACGACCACGGTCCTCTCCGTCCCGGTCACCTATTCCTCGCTGAAGAACAAGGACATCGACGTCTTCCTCGGCAACTGGATGCCGACGATGGAAGCCGACATCGCTCCCTACCGCGAAGACAAGTCGGTCGAAATCTTCGGACCGAACCTCGAAGGCGCGAAGTATACGCTCGCCACCAATGCCAAGGGCGCAGAGCTCGGCATCAAGGACTTCGCCGACATCGCCAAGAACAAGGATGCGCTCGAAGGCAAGATCTACGGCATCGAGCCCGGCAATGACGGCAACCGCCTGATCCTCGACATGATCGACGGCAACAAGTTCGAGCTTGGCGACTTCGAAGTGGTCGAATCCTCCGAACAGGGCATGCTGGCCCAGGTCGCACGCTCCGAAAAGGATGGTGCGCCGGTCGTCTTCCTCGGCTGGGAACCGCATCCGATGAACGCCAACTTCAAGCTGACCTATCTGTCGGGCGGCGATGACGTCTTCGGCCCGAACTTCGGTGGTGCGACCATCTTCACCAATACCCGCGCCGGCTACACGACCGAATGCCCGAATGTCGGCAAGTTCGTGACCAACCTCAAGTTCTCGCTCCAGATGGAAAACGAGATCATGGGCAAGATTCTCAACGACGGCCAGGATGCCGAAGCGGCAGCCGGCGACTGGCTCAAGGCCAATCCGGCGGCTGTCGAGCCCTGGCTCGCTGGCGTCACCACCAAGGATGGCGGCGACGGCCTTGCAGCGGTGAAGACGGTGCTCGGCCTCTGATCCCTGTCCATCGATCGTGGAACCGCGCGACCGGAAGGGGGATCCGGCCGCGCGGCCTCCCAGGCATTGAACCTGTGGCCAATCGGGGACAAACATGGAATTTCTGACCGACAACAAGCTGCCCATCGGGCCCTTGTCGAAAAGCTTCGTCGACTGGCTGACGGCCAATGTCGATTTCGTATTCGACTTCATCGCAACGATCTTGAGCGCGTCGATCGATGCCATGCTCTTCGTGCTGCAGGCGCCCTTTCTTGAGGGAACAGCGGCCGAGGACCTCTATCCGCTCTTCATGATCCTCGTCTTTTCGCTGATCGCCTGGGTGATGCGGCGTTCTCTCGGCGTCACCCTTTTCACATTCCTGGGGCTCCTGCTGATCTATAACCAGGGCTACTGGAAGGAAACCATGGAGACGCTCGCCCTCGTGCTCGCCGCCACAGGCGTCTGCATGGTCATAGGCGTTCCGATCGGCATTGCCTGCGCGCGGCGCCCCTGGCTCTACGCCGCAGTCCGCCCCGTGCTCGACCTGATGCAGACGATCCCCACATTCGTCTACCTGATCCCGGCCCTCATCCTCTTTGGCCTTGGCATGGTGCCCGGCCTGATCGCCACCGTGATCTTCGCGATCGCAGCGCCGATCCGGCTGACACGCCTCGGCATCATCTCCACCCCGCCGTCGCTTGTGGAAGCGGCCGTCGCCTTCGGCGCGACCCCGATGCAGGTGCTGCGCAAGGTCGAACTGCCCTTTGCCACGCCGCAGATCATGGCGGGCCTCACCCAGACGATCATGCTCTCGCTGTCCATGGTCGTCATCGCGGCACTGGTCGGCGCAAGCGGCCTCGGCGTCCCCGTTGTTCGGGCGCTCAACACCGTCAACATCGCCCGGGGTTTCGAGGCAGGTCTCTGCATCGTCATCCTCGCCATCATCCTCGACCGCATCTTCCGCATTCCCGGAGAAGACTCATGACCGACGCCGTCATCTTCGACAATGTCGACATCGTCTTCGGCGACGATCCCAAGCGCGCCCTCGACATGGTCGATCAGGGCAAGACACGTGACGAAATCGGCGCAGCCACGGGCCTCGTGCTCGGCGTGGCCGGAGCCTCGCTCAGTGTCAAGGAAGGCGAGATTCTTGTCCTCATGGGCTTGTCCGGCTCGGGCAAGTCCACGCTGCTCCGTGCGGTCAACGCGCTCGCCCCTGTCGTCCGCGGCAGTGTGAGCGTCAAGACGGAGAATGGCTATGTCGACCCGTACAAGTCCTCGGCCCAGGTGCTGCGCGACCTGCGCATGCACACGGTCTCCATGGTCTTCCAGCAGTTCGGCCTCCTGCCCTGGCGCACGGTTGCTGACAATGTCGGATTCGGACTCGAATTGGCCGGCGTTCCGGAAGCTGAACGCAAGGAGAGGGTCGCGACCCAGCTTGAGCTGGTCAACCTGTCGTCCTGGGCCGAGCGCCGCGTCAACGAGCTCTCCGGCGGCATGCAGCAGCGTGTGGGCCTGGCCCGCGCCTTTGCGACAGGCGCGCCGATCCTCCTAATGGACGAGCCCTTCTCGGCGCTCGACCCCCTGATCCGCACGCGCCTGCAGGACGAACTCCTGGAGTTCCAGGCAAGGCTCAAGAAGACCATCCTCTTCGTCAGCCACGATCTCGACGAGGCCTTCCGCATCGGCAACCGCATCGCCATCATGGAAGGTGGGCATATCATCCAGTGCGGCACGCCGCAGGAGATTGTCCAGAACCCGACAAACCAGTATGTCGCCGATTTCGTGCAGAACATGAACCCGATCAACATGCTGGTCGCATCCGACGTGATGCGCCCGGGTACCGGTGGACAGCAGAGCCAGGTCACCGGAACCACGGCACCGAAGACCCCTCTGGTGGAGGTGTTGGATGCACTGGCGCGTCAACCCGGCACGATCGGGGTCGTTGACAATGGCGCCGTGATCGGCACGATCGATGCTCAGGATGTGGTGAGCGGATTGACCAAGCACCGTCGCAAGGCGTGACAAAGCCTGCACGCATCCCTTCCACGATGCATGCAGGAGCCACCACATGAACGACAAGCCCCAGGTCATCAGGGATACGGACGACGATGCGCGCCGCCAGGCGCGCATTCTGCTGAGAGGCGCACGGTTTGCAGCGATTGGCGTGATCGATCCGGAAACGGGCTTCCCCTCCGTCAGCCGTGTCCTACTCGGCATGGACAGAGACGGCGCCGCCGTGATTCTCGTCTCCGGCCTTTCTGCCCATACGACCGCCCTCCTCGCCGATCCCCGCGCCTCGCTTCTGACCGGAGAACCGGCCAAGGGAGACCCGCTCGCCCATCCCCGGCTGACGCTGCAATGCACCGCTGAAAGTGTCGAACGCGACAGCGAGACCCATCTCAGACTGCGGACACGCTTCCTCGCCCGCCATCCGAAATCGCAGCTCTATATCGATTTCCCCGACTTCCGCTTCTTCCGTTTGCAACCGGAGCGGGCAAGCCTCAACGGCGGGTTTGGCCGTGCCTATCATTTGAGCAGCCAGGACTTTTTCATCCCGAAAATGGACTCGGAATTCTTTCCGGACGAGCAGGCATTACTGCGAGAATTAGGGGGGAGGCATCCCGATCTGGCACTCCGTCTAGCCACAAAGGTTCACGGAGAATCAGAGGGTGATTGGCGCATATCGGCGATAGATTCGCACGGTTTAGATATATCTTTCAAAGACTTACTGATTCGACACGAATTTGTGACGCCCATCACAAATGAGCAGTATGTGCTATTAGAGTTACCTAAATCAGTATAAGCAGTACCTTAAATTTAGGCATATACAATTTTGGTGATGCTGGTAGAGTTTGGCCTCTAGTTAAGTGATGGTTTTGCAACGACTGCCGCTCCCCCCAAGGCACTCGACCTAAGAAAGTTGAACTGAGATGAAAACAAAAGCATTGTCCGAACAGTCGACCGTCGCAGCTGGTTTGCTCTCCGCCATGGCAAACCCGAAGCGACTGATGATCCTCTGCAGCCTCGTCGAGGGTGAGGTTCCGGTCGGCGTTCTGGCGACCCAGGTGGGCCTGAGCCAGTCGGCTCTGTCGCAGCACCTGTCGAAGCTTCGTGCGCAAAAGCTGGTGAAGACCCGACGCGACGCGCAGACGATCTACTATTCCTCGACCTCCGAGTCGGTGATCAAGATTCTCTCTACGCTCGAGAGCATCTATTGCGCCCCGGCAGCGAGCAAGTCGGCCGCTTGATGACAGCGCTCCCAGAGGAGTGCTGATCGGAGACGGGAGGGATTGGCACGGCACTCGCTCACGCGGGTGAACCCTTTGGTGAGCTTTGAACTTGGAAGCCCTGGTCGGCATGTGCCGCCAGGGCTTCTCTCATTTTCATCATGCCCCCCCGGGGCTGGACGTGCATGCGGCTGAGTCAGCCCATCAACCGAATTCAGCGATCCATGACCTTTGTTGATCGGCTCTGCCGGTGGCTTGACCATGCCTTGCGCCCTGTTAACGTGACGACGCAATCAACGGATTTCGGCCTCAGCGGCCGACAGCCGGGAGAGTGGCCGCCCGCGACCAAAAGGCCATGGAGAAGATGATGTCTAACCGCCTGAATTCCACGCCGAACGACCTGCGCGCCTTCTGGATGCCGTTCACGGCGAACCGCGAGTACAAGAAGGAGCCGCGCCTTTTCGTCGGCGCCAAGGACATGCACTACACAACCCATGACGGCCGCCAGGTGCTCGACGGCACCGCCGGCCTCTGGTGTGTGAACGCCGGCCACTGCCGCCCGCTGATCACCGAAGCGATCCGCGAACAGGCGGGTGAGCTCGATTACGCGCCGGCCTTTCAGCTCGGCCACCCCAAGGCCTTCGAACTGGCCAACCGCCTGATCGACATCGCCCCCGACAACATGGCGCATGTGCTCTACACCAATTCCGGCTCGGAATCGGTGGAGACCGCGCTGAAGGTCGCGCTCGCCTACCAGCGCGTGAAGGGACAAGGCTCGCGCACACGCCTCATCGGCCGCGAGCGCGGCTATCACGGTGTCAATTTCGGCGGTATCTCGGTCGGCGGCATCGTCTCCAACCGCAAGATGTTCGGCACGCTTTTGACCGGCGTCGATCACATGCCGCATACCCACCTGCCCGCCAAGAACGCCTTCACCAAGGGCATGCCCGAACACGGTGGCGATCTTGCCGACGAACTGGAACGCATCGTCACCCTGCATGACGCCTCGACGATTGCCGCCGTCATCGTCGAGCCTGTCTCCGGCTCGACCGGCGTCCTGATCCCGCCGAAGGGCTACCTCCAGCGCCTGCGCGAGATCTGCACCAAGCATGGTATCCTCTTGATCTTCGATGAAGTCATCACCGGTTTCGGCCGCCTCGGCGCGCCCTTCGCCTCGCAATATTTCGACGTGAAGCCGGATATCATGGTCACCGCCAAGGGCCTGACCAACGGCGTGATCCCCATGGGCGCGGTCTTTGTCACCGCCGAGATCCATGATGCCTTCATGCAGGGCCCCGATCACATGATCGAGTTCTTCCATGGCTACACCTATTCCGGAAACCCGATCGCTTCGGCCGCAGCGCTCGGCACCCTCGACACCTATCGCGACGAGAACCTGCTGACACGTGCTGCCGAACTCGCGCCCTACTGGGAAGAGAAGCTGCATTCGCTGCGCGATTGCCCCAATGTCATCGACATCCGCAATCTCGGCCTGATCGGCGCGATCGAACTGAAACCGATCGACGGTGAACCGACGAAGCGCGCCTTCAACGCCTTCCTGAATGCCTATAACGATGGCCTCTTGATCCGCACGACCGGCGACATCATCGCACTTTCGCCGCCGCTGATCATCTCCCACGAAGAGATCGACGAACTCTTCGACAAGCTCCGCAAGGTGCTGATGAACAACATCTGACCTGCATCGCAGTTCTTTTCGGAAAGCGGCCTTTCGGGGCCGCTTTTTTTTGTCAGGGCTTGCGCGAGGCTGACCATGCAGGTTCGGGCCTGCTTGTCGGCTGATCGACCATCCCGTATCTTCGACAGAATCGCACGTTCGATCCAGGCGCAGATGACCGCGAAAGGCTCGACCGACGACTGAAAGCCCATCCGGCAACGTCACATCCGACATCAGGTCGCGCGTGCCGCAACCGGATCAGGTCCCGGGAGGATTTCCGTGGTCGACCTCTTCAAGCGCATGTTCGGTAAAGACGCGTCCCCCGCCTTCATCCCGGCCGAGCCGGAACCCGCGACTCGGGCTGCCGCCCGCGCCGACGACGCGCGCCTCGCCGCCCGCCGCGCCCAGATTGCCAACGATCTCATCGAACTCCAGCAGATCGCCATGGCGGAACTCGCCCTGCGCCGGGAACAAGATGCCGCCGCAGCCAAGGCCGGCTTCGAGGCCGACGAGGGCCTTGGCGGACGCATCCTGACCGTCTGACGCGGAATCCAATAACCCCTCTCCGCGATCAAGCCGTGGCGTGATTACGCATCACGGCTTCAGGTCTTTTGTCGCCCCTCGTTTTTGTCTAAAGCAATCATGGGGAGCAACAAAAGAACCCGAATGGCGCCAAAACCGACAGAGATCGGTCGCGCCGACCCAAGGAGCAGGACATGAAATTCCATCTTCTCGCAAGCGCGGCCCTGGCCGCGCTGATCGCCGCAGCCCCCGCAGCCCGCGCCGACATCGTGCTCGGTCTCATGGCACCGCTGACCGGCCCGCTCGCCGCCGTTGGCGCCCAGGTGAAGAACGGTGCCGAGACCGCGATCGAGGAAATCAACAAGAAGGGCGGCATCAACGGCGAACAGGTTTCGCTCAAGGTCGCCGACGATGCCGGAGAGCCGAAGCAGGGCGTATCGGCGGCCAACCAGTTGGTCGGTGACGGCGTGATGTTCGTCGTCGGCCCGGTGACGTCTGGCGTCGCCGTCCCGGCCTCCGACGTCTTCGCCGAAAACGGCGCGCTGATGGTTACCCCGACTGCAACCGCACCCGATCTCACAGCCCGCGGCCTCACAACGGTCCTGCGCACCTGCGGTCGTGACGACCAGCAGGCGGAAGTCGCAGCCGCCTACGTCCTCGCCAAGTTTAAGGACAAGAAGGTCGCGATCCTCAACGACAAGGGTCAGTACGGCAAGGGCCTTGCCGATGCCTTCAAGGCGACGCTGAACGCTGCCGGCATCCAGGAAGTCTTCAACGACGCCCTCACTCCGGGCGAGAAGGACTTCAGCGCGCTGACCACACGCCTCAAGGCCGATGGCGTCGAGGTGATCTATTTCGGCGGCTATTATCCGGAAGCCGGCCTCCTCTCGCGCCAGCTGAAGGACATCGGCGTCCAGGCGACGCTCATCGGCGGTGACGGGTTGTCGAACACCGAATTCGCCACCATCGGCGGCGAAGCGGCCAATGGTGTCATCTTCACCAATGCCGCCGACGCAATGAAGAACGAAGACAGCAAGGCGGCAGCGGCAGCGCTCGCCGCCAAGAACATTCCGGCCGAGGCCTTCACGCTGAACGCCTATGCCGCCGTCGAAGTCATCGCCGCCGGCATCGCCAAGGCCGGCAGCGCGGACGACGCCGAGGCAGTCGCAGCTGCCCTCAAGGACGGCTCGGACATCCCGACCGCCATCGGCAAGCTCACCTATGGCGAAACCGGCGACCTGACCTCGCAGAGCTTCTCGCTCTACAAGTGGGATGGCGGCAGGACGGTCGCGGTCGAGTAAGGCTCGACGCGTGCAAAGCTTGAGAAGGCGGCCGGTGACGGCCGCCTTTTGTGTTTGGACAGCCCGGTAGACGATGAGCCCTCAGCCTGAGATGGGAGCGCATGCGGCCCCTCGAAGGAGAGGGGTGGTGCTGGGGTCGCGGCCTGGGTCCTTCGAGCCTGCTACAACAGGCACTTCAAGGGAACGCGCCACCGCTCACTCCGCATATATCATCTTCCGCGACATGCCGCCGTCGAGCGTCAGAACCTCGCCTGTGACGAAGCCGGCGCCGGCCAGATAGAGCACGGCCTTTGCGACGTCCTCAGGCCGGCCGGCCCGGCCGACCGGGTGCTGGTCGTGGTCTACGGGCCTCAGATCCGTTTCCTTCGTGATCCAGCCGGGCGCGATCCCGTTCACCCGGATCTTCGGTCCGAGGCTGACGGCGAGAGCATGTGTGATGCCGAAGAGGCCGCCCTTCGACGCGGCATAGGCTTCCGTATTCTTTTCCGACATGAAGGCGCGGGTCGACAACATGTTGATGATCGAAGCCCCCTCGCCCATCAGCGGCACAGCTGCCCGCGTCATCAGGAAGGCCGCAGTCAGATGGCTGTCCGTCACTTTGCGCCATTCGTCGAGCGAAAGCTCCGTGATCGGCCCACGGTCCGGACTGGCAATGCCGGCATTGTTGACGAGGAGATCAACGCTCTCCCAGCCGAGTTCGACAAAGGCCCTCCCGACCGCCGCCTCGTCGGAGACATCGCAGACGATCGACCGAATGCCGGCCGGCGCCTCCCGGATATCGAAGGAGGCCACCTCGTAGTCGGCCATTTGGAGGGCAGTGCAGAGTTCCGCGCCGATGAGGCCGGCGCCACCTGTGACGATTGCGTGTTTCATGAAGCCTTCAACTGTGGTGGATCGGGAAAGTTTCTCTGATCGGATCGGCTGTCAAAGCAATCGGTCCCGAAACTCCGGCGCCGGCAGCCAGCAGCTGTCGCGTTTGCCGAATATGCGGTAGCGGTTGCGCGCGATCATCCGATAGAGCGGGTCGCGGATGAAACGCGGCACCAGCCGGAAGATGGAAAGCGCCTTCCAGGGCCAGCCGAGGCCGGCATAGATCGATAGCACCGCATCGCTGTCGCGTTGCATGCTGTCGCCATCCACCACGATCATCGTGTCGGGATCGGTGGGATCGATACCGAAACGGCGATAGATTGCTGAACCGACCTCCCCTTGCATCGAGGCAAGGCGGAAGCGCTTCTTGTGGTCCTGCGTCAGCACGAGTTGCGCATTGGCCGAACACAGAATGCATTCGGCATCGAAAAGGATGATCGGGCCGGTGGCTTCGATATGGGTTTCCATGAGCAGGAAACTAGGCGATCGGGGCAGCCGCTTCAATGGGACCGATTTTCCTTCGACCTTGGCAGACGGTGACAGGCGCGCGCTATGCGTTATGCTGACCGACGAGGGCAAAACGAGGTTCCCGGAGGGCGGCATGAAGAAGGGTTACAAGGACTTGCTGGCGGAAGCAGAGGCACTGGTCGAGGCGGTGAACACATCCGAGGCGGCCCGCCTTCATGCCGGCGACGACGTTGTTTTCGTCGATCTGCGCGACCCGCGCGAACGGGAGCGCGAAGGCACGGTCCCGAACGCCTTTTCCTGCCCGCGCGGCATGCTGGAATTCTGGATCGACCGGGAAAGCCCCTATCACAAGCCGATCTTTGCCGAGGACAAACGCTTCCTCTTCTTCTGTGCCAGCGGCTGGCGCTCCGCGCTCGCCACCAGGACGGCCCTGGACATGGGGCTCGAACACGTCAGCCATCTCTCGGGCGGCTTCACCGCCTGGCGTGACGCCGGACTGCCGGTGGAGGCGGTGATGGCCAAGGTCAAGCCGTGAGCATCGGCCGGCGTGACAGGGCCGTCGCGCAGCTCCGCCCGGCGCCCTTGGCAGCCACCACTTGAACAGCCAGGAAAACGCCCCATCTTGAGGTGTGACAGTCGCACGACTGCACCCGGCGCATGATGCACACCTGGTCTGGTCGATGAGTGCAACAGTCCGCTGGCGCTGTGTCGATGACATCAGGTCGTCGACATCGGGCCTCGGACCGGTCTCGTCAGGAGACAGTCATGGTCGAACGGATCAACCGCATTTCCCGCAGTGACGCCGGCGCCCCGACGGATGTCGGCCACACCCTGAACATAGGCTCGGACGCCGAAAACGCCTGGGTCGCTGCCCGCCAGTCGCAAATCAACCACGACATCGAAGAACGCCAGAGAAAAATGCTGGAAGAGAGGGAAAGGCGCGGGACGCTCGACGACGAGCAGGCGACGGACCACCCCGATACGCCATCCAGGCAGTGGGTGGAAGCGACCGGCACGGATGTCCCGACGGAAGGCGAGGCAGACGAACCGCGCCTGTCCGGCGAGAGCGAGCGCATCGGCACCCAGAACTTCGACGAGGACACCCCCTTTGGCAATCGCGTAGCGATCGTCTGACGCAGTCCTTCCAGCATCTGAAGCCGCCCCGACACATCCGCGTCGCACTTTGCCGGCAATCACTCTAGAGTGCCGCCAAACAGACGAGGACCACCATGCCACAGACGATTCGCATCGAAAACGCAGACCTCATGGTCGAAGTTTCCACGCTCGGCGCCGAGATGCAGTCGCTGAAGACGACCGATGGTCGCGACTGGCTGTGGAATGGCGACACGGCCTGGTGGACGGGGCGCTCGCCGATCCTGTTTCCGATCGTCGGCAAGGCGCCCGGCGACAGGCTGGCGGTGAACGGGCAAAGCTATCCCATGGCCCAGCACGGCATCGCACGACGCCGTGAGTTCAGCCTTGTCGAGCAGACCTCGAGTGCCTGCCGTCACGAACTCGCATCGAACGCGGAGACGCGAGCAGTCTATCCCTTCGATTTCCACTTGGCGCTGGAGCACCGCCTGGAAGGCCGCAAGCTGTCGGTGACGGCGACGGTCGAGAATATCGGCGACACACCCCTTCCCTTCGGCATCGGCTTCCACCCCGCATTTCTGTGGCCGCTCCCGGGCGCGGAGAACAAGCATCATGCGGTGATGCTCGACAACGGTGCCGAACCCGGCGTGGTGCAACTCGAAGGCGGCCTGATCGGCAGGACGCTGCCGACCTCTCCCTTCACCGCAGGCCGCCTTGACCTTGCGCATTCCCTCTTCGACAACGACGCGCTGATTTTCCCGGAGGGCGCCGGCACCGGCCTCACTTTCGGCGCCGATGGCGGCCCCAGGCTTTCCTTCACCTTTACGAACCTGCCAAATATCGCGCTCTGGCAAAAGCCCGGCGCGCCCTTCCTCTGCATCGAACCCTGGCACGGTATGGCAGCCCATGCTGGCGGCACGGCGGAACTCGTCGAACGGCCCTATACGGTCGCGTTGGCAGCGGGGGATGAAATGCGGTTCGGGTTCACGGTCGAGATCTCCGGCTGAGGGCGCCTGTCGCGCCGATGCGCAGTGATCACTTGCCGACGCGCTGCCTTCCGGTACTCTGCCTGTGTGGACACCACTTGGAGAGGGATGAAACCGATGTGCAATCATTGCGTGATGGAGAATGTGAAGCAGAGCATGCTGTCGCGGCGCTCCCTGTTCAAGGGCATGGCCTTCGCGGGTGCAGCGGTTGCGACTGGTGGCATCGCGAGGCCTGTTCTGGCGCAACAGAGCCCGAACAAGGTGATCGACCTGACCCATGCCTATGACGGGTCCTTTCCGACCTTCGACGGCAAGCCGGGCATCGAATATGAATGGGCCGTGGAATTCGCCGGCAATGGCTACCAGCTGCACAAGCTGACGATCTTCGAACATACGGGCACGCATATCGATGCGCCGCTGCATTTCAGCGCCGACGGCAAGGGTGTCGACGAGATCGAGCCGGCACAACTGGTGGCACCGCTTGCCATCATCGACATCACCGACCGCGCGAAGGAAGATCCCAATGCAATGGTCGAAGCGTCAGATGTCGAGACCTGGATCAGCGCCAATGGCGAGATTCCGGCCGGCTCCGTCGTTGCATTGCGTTCAGGCTGGGCGCGAAAGGTCACCGACCCCGCCTTCCGCAACGACGGCGAAGGCAAGTTTGCCTTCCCGGGCTTTGCAAAGTCCGCGACCGACCTGCTCGCGACGCTCGACGTCGCCGCGATTGGCGTCGACACGCTCTCGCTCGATCCGGGCAATTCGGCCGATTTCGCCGTACATACCAGCTGGCTGCCGGGCGGACGTTACGGCATCGAATGCCTGAACAATCTGGAGGAACTGCCGGTCAAGGGCGCGACCATCATCGTCGGCGCGCCCAAGCACAAGGGCGGCACCGGCGGCCCGGCCCGCGTGCTGGCGCTGGTGTGAGGCAGGGCGTCCGATGGCGGTTCTCCCCCTGTTGAGCGATGAGGAGGCGAGCGCAGAAGCGCTCGCCGTCTTCATCGATATCCGCGAGAAACGCGGCACCGATTACGTCAATAACTTCTGGCGGGCGCTGGCCCATGATCCGGACGAGCTAGAATCCGTCTGGGAGCGTTTGCAGACGGTGATGGCACCGGGGACGCTTGATCCCCTGGTCAAGGAACTGATCTACATCGCGGTGTCGGCGACAAATGGCTGCGCTTATTGCGTCCACAGCCACACCGCCTCGGCGAAGGCCAAGGGGCTTACGCCTGAAATGCATGCCGAACTGCTGCAGGTGATTGCCATGGCGAGCCGGACCAATGCATTGGCGATGGCGCTCGGTGTGCCGGTCGACGAACGCTTCGAGGCAGGGTCGCCGAAGCACAGCGGTGAATACACATAGCAGCGCACGCGTTCATCCCACCCGTTTCCCTTCGCCTCTGCCAGTCGTTAAAGTGGGGTTGGAACAACAGAATCGGAGACGCCCGCATGACTGACCTCGAACGCCGCATCGACCAGGGCACGGGCCGCGAGCCGGCGGATATCGTCTTGCAAGGCGGGCGCTTCTTCGATCTGGTCACCGGCGAACTGGTCGCCTCCGACATCGCCATCTGCGGCGAGACGATCATCGGCACGGTCGAGGGTTACGAGGGCCGCGAGGTGATAGACATCACCGGCAAGATCGTCGTGCCCGGCTTCATCGATACCCATCTGCACATCGAAAGTTCGCTCGTCACTCCGCATGAATTTGACCGCTGCGTGCTGCCCTATGGCGTGACGACCGTGATCTGCGACCCGCATGAGATTGCCAATGTGCTGGGCACCGAAGGCATCCAGTTCTTCCTCGATTCGGCCGAAGAGACGATCATAGACATCCGCGTCCAACTCTCATCCTGCGTGCCGGCGACGCATCTGGAAACCTCCGGCGCCGATCTGCCCATCGAGCGTCTCCTGCCCTTCCGCGATCATCCCAAGGTCATCGGTCTTGCCGAGTTCATGAATTTCCCCGGCGTGATCCACAAGGATCCGATCTGCATGGCCAAGCTCGAAGCTTTTCAGGACGGCCATATCGATGGCCATTCGCCGCTGCTCTCCGGCCGAGACCTGAACGGCTATCTCTCCGCCCGCATCCGCACCGACCATGAATGCACGAGTGCGGCGGAAGCCATGGAGAAGATCCGCAAGGGGATGCATATCCTGGTGCGCGAAGGCTCGGTATCGAAGGACCTGCACGCCCTGATGCCGATCCTGACCGAGCGGCTCTCACCGTTCCTCGCGCTCTGTACCGATGACCGCAATCCGCTCGACATCGCCGAACAGGGCCACCTCGACTACATGATCCGCGAGGCGATCAGAAACGGCGTCGAGCCGCTCGCCATCTATCGTGCAGCTTCCATCTCGGCGGCCCGCGCCTTTGGACTGCGCGATCGTGGGCTCGTGGCTCCGGGCTGGCGGGCCGATCTCGTCGTCGTCGACAGCCTCGAAAACTGCAAGGCCGAGATGGTCTTTTCCGCCGGCCGTCGCGTGACCGACGAACTTTTCACCACCCGCAATCCGGTCGCCCCCGTCGGTCTCGACAGCGTCAAGGCCCGGGTGGTGAAGGCGGCGGATTTCGGCGTGCCGGTGGCGGAAGGCGAAACGCCCGTGATCGGCGTCATGCCCGGCAAGATCATCACCGAGCACCGCCGCTATCGCCTGCCGACCTCCGGCAACCAGACCTCCGTCGATCTCGCAAACGACGTCATCAAGGTCGCAGTCATCGAGCGCCACGGCAAGAACGGCAACCATGCCAACGGCTTCGTCCAGGGCTTCGGTCTGAAGAAGGGCGCAATCGCCTCCACTGTCGGCCATGACAGCCACAACATCTGCGTCGTCGGTGTCTCCGAGGAGGACATGGCCATCGCCGCGAACAGGCTCGGCGAAATCAAGGGCGGCTTTGTCGTGGTCGAAGACGGCAAGGTGACCGGCGAGATCCCGCTGCCCGTCGCCGGTCTGATGAGCCTGGAACCCTATGAAAGTGTGCGCGACACGCTGCACCACTTGAGACAAGCCGCCTATGCCCTTGGAACAACACTCGAAGAACCCTTCCTCCAGGTCGCCTTCCTGCCGCTTCCTGTCATCCCGCATTTGAAGATCTCGGATAAGGGCATGGTGGATGTCGACCAGTTCCGGCTGATCGGGTGAGGATTGGGGGGCGTGGTTTGCAGCGCTGCAAAGTTCAATGCGAAGCAACCTTCAAAACTGATTGGTTGGCTTTCCCACGGGGATTGTTCCAAAATCCGCAGCTCCTTTGAGGGCATCGCATTGAATTTTGAACGGCCGGGAAAAAGAATTCCAAATCGAATGCAGTCGCACTGAACGCATCCAGGCGTGCGTGAGATTCGGGTCCGGTAGCAAACGTGGAGCAAAGCCATGCCGGTCGTTTTTCGGAAGAGCGGATATCGATTTCTATTCTATTCGAACGAGGGATCACCCCGAGAACTCATTCACATCCATGTCTTCCGGGCTGGTGATGACGCAAAGGTCTGGCTGGAGCCGCAGATGGCGCTCGCCGAGAGCAACGGGTTCAACAGCCGGGAACTCTCTGATATCATGCGCATTGTGAGCGAGAACCGTTCCGAGATCGAAAGGGCATGGCATGAGCATTTCGGCGACTGAAGTTAAGTTCGACGATGCCACCATTTGGGTCTCGCTTTCAGACGGACGCATTTTGGGCGTGCCGCTTGCCTGGTTTCCGAGGCTTCTGTCCGCATCCCCTGGAGATTTATTGAAATACGAACTCAGCTCCACTGGCATTCATTGGGAAGAGCTCGACGAAGACATCTCGATCGCAGGTCTTTTGGCAGGTCGTGGGGACCAGACAAGATCGACCGCTTTGGCGGCGGAATAGCTTTTGTCTGCATGAAGATTTCAGCGGAACAATCCACCCCCCTCCGCCAGCGCCTCGCTCGGCTCTACTACGGCCGCGACACAGCCGCGATCCGCTTCCAGTTCGCCCTGATGGTGATCGACATCGCCATCATCGGCTTCTTCCTCGCCGGACCCTACCTGCGCGATCGGCCGAGCTATCTGATCCTCGACTATGCCATCGCCGCCTGGATCGCGGTCGAAATCCTAGCCCAGTGGGCGGCCTCCCGCACGACGCGGGGCTTCCTGATGCGGCCGATGACTTGGGTCGACCTCTTCGTGCTCGGCACGCTGCTCTTTCCGCAATGGCTGTTCAACTTCGCCTTCCTGCGCGTCGCCCGCATATGGGCAGTCGCCCAGCGGCCGGTCTTCAAGCTGATGCTGCGCAGATTGGGCCTGAAGGAGCAGACGGATGTCGTCACCGCCTTCATCAACCTCTTCGTCTTCCTCTTCCTCGTGACGGGCTTCGTCTACACCTTCTTCTTCTACGCCGAAGATGCCGGCACCGGCTTCATCGATGCGCTCTATTTCACGGTGGCCACGGTGACCACGACCGGCTTCGGCGACATCACGCTGCCGGGCGCGGCCGGCAAATTGACGTCGATCGTCACCATGATCATCGGCATCTCGCTTTTTGTGCGTCTCGCCCAAGCGATCGTGCGGCCCTACAAGGTGACGTTCCCCTGCCCCGAATGCGGCTTGCAGCGGCATGACGCCGACGCTGTACACTGCAAGGCCTGCGGCAATGTGCTGAACATTCCCGACGAAGGCATGTGACCATCGGCCTTAGAGCGTCTTGCGAATGTAGACGACGCGCTCGGTCTCCTCGAAGCCGAGTGCCGCATGCATGGCGTGCGAGACCGTGTTCTCGAGGCTCGCATCGGAAGCGAGTTCGCTGAGGCCAAGCCCTCGCGCCCAGTCACAGACAGCGGATACGAGCAGACCGGCCACGCCATGCCGGCGAGACGTCGGCTCAACGACGATACCCTCCAGAAATGCCACGGGCGAGGTTTCGCAGCCGTTCACATAGTCCGACCGAACACTCGCCTCGGCGAGACCGGCAGCCCGACCCGAGGCATCGAAACAAAGAAACGCAACGACGCTGTCAGATTGGGAAACCGCTTCTGCGATCTCCTCGCGATGGCCATCGAAAGCGAGTTCCGGCCAGAGCTGGTGGCGCAGGCCCGCCCAGGCGTCGATATCCCCGGGGCCTGCCCGACGCACTGAAAACGTGCTCATGACACCCGCGCGCAGATGCCGTCCAGCGGTCCGAGCCGGATTTCACCATCGACAACGGTGCCGCTCAGACCCGGCATGGAGAGCAACTCATGGACCGCATGGCCATTGGGCAGCGTGAATTCCTGGGGTCCGCGGCGCAGGTTGAAAACGAAAAGCAAGCGTTCATGGCCGTGAGAGCGGATGAAGGCGAGCACGTCTTCATTGGTCGAAAGGAAATGCATGTCGCCGTCGAGCAGTGCCTCGTGCTGTTTGCGGAAAGCGAGCGTGGCACGGTAATGCGCGAGCACGGAGGCACCGTCCTTCTCCTGCGCGTCGACCGACAACACCTGATGGTCCGCTGGCACCGGCAGCCAGGGCTTGCCCGTGGAGAACCCGGCCTGCTTCTTGGCCTTCTCCCAGACCATCGGCGTCCGACATCCGTCGCGCCCCTTGAAGGCCGGCCAGAAGCGAATGCCGTAGGGATCGCGCAGATCCTCGAAGGAAAGCTCCGCCTCCGGCAATCCTAGCTCCTCACCCTGATAGAGGCAGATCGAGCCGCGCAGGCTTGAAAGCACCGAGATCGCGAGCTTGGCGACAGCAGTCCGTTCTTCCGCCCGATGCATGAAGCGGCTGACATGGCGCGTCACGTCATGATTGGAGAACGCCCAGCAAACCCATCCGTCCTTCACCTGTTTCTGGAAGCTGTCGACGCAGTGGCGGATATGGCTCGGCGTGAAATCCGGCCCCAGAAGGTCGAATGTGTAGCACATGTGCAGCTTGTCACCGCCGGAGGTATAGGCCGCGACCGTCTTCAGCGAGCGCGCGCCGTCGCCGACTTCGCCGACAGTCGTGCGGTCGGGATACTGGTCGAGCAGCGCCCGGAACCGCTTGAGGAACTCGATATTCTCCGGCTGAGTCTTGTCGTAGAGATGGCTCTGCATGCCGTAAGGATTGACGTCTGGCGCATCGAGCCCCGCCTCCTCGCTGTCGGGCACATGGGGCGGATTGTCCCTCAGCTCCTTGTCGTGGAAATAGTAGTTCACCGTGTCGAGCCGGAAACCGTCGACACCGCGGTCGAGCCAGAACTTCACAGAATCGAGCACTGCGTCCTGGACCTCGCGATTGTGGAAGTTGAGATCCGGCTGCGAGGCGAGGAAGTTGTGCATGTAATACTGCTTGCGCACCCCGTCCCATTCCCAGGCCGGACCACCGAAGACCGAGAGCCAGTTGTTCGGCGCCGTGCCATCGGGTTTGGCGGCGGCCCAGACGAACCAGTCGGCTTTCGCATTGTCCCGGCTGGTACGGCTTTCCTTGAACCAAGGATGTTGGTCCGACGTGTGTGAAATCACCTGGTCGATGATCACCTTCAGGCCGAGACGCTTCGCCTCCGTCATCATCCGGTCGAAATCGGCAAGCGTGCCGAACATCGGGTCGACGTCGCAATAATCCGAAACGTCGTAGCCCATGTCGGCCTGCGGCGAGGTGAAGAAGGGCGAGAGCCAGATCGCATCTACACCGAGCGAGGCGATATAGGGCAGCCGCTGGATGATCCCCTTGATATCGCCGATCCCGTCGCCATCCGTATCCTGAAAGGATCGGGGATAGACCTGATAGATCACCGCCCCTCGCCACCAGTCGGCAGTCTTGGAAGGGGTAGGCTTGGCGGGAGACTTGGTCATGGGCGGGTCCTTCAGCGGGAATCGATGTCGACAGGCGTCATCCCCTAGGCAACCGACTTGTGCCGGCAATGTCAAACACCCTCGAAGAGGGCTGACATGAAGCTGTAATGTTCCCCACCCATAAGGCGCACAGAGCTTGTGAAGCAGAATCGCCGCTCCGGCGGCCGTTCGGATGAGGGCGGGCGCGCCATGCCGAAACTGACCATCGTCACCGATGCCTGGCACCCACAGGTGAATGGTGTCGTCCGCTCGATCGAGACCACCAATCGCGAACTGAAGAAACTCGGCGTCGAGGTCTCGATGATCACGCCCGAGCAGTTCCGCAGCGTTCCCATGCCGACCTATCCGGAGATCCGCCTGTCGCTCGCCCTTCCCGGCCGCATCGGTCGCATGATCGATGAACAGCAGCCGGACTATGTGCATATCGCGACAGAGGGACCGCTCGGCCTGATGGCCCGGCACTGGTGCCTGCGCAACAAGCGCCCCTTCTCCACCACCTATCACACCCGTTTCCCGGAATATGTGGCGGCACGACTGCCGGTGCCGCTGTCCTGGCTCTACGCCTTCGTGCGCTGGTTCCACAATCGCGGCGGCGCCTGCATGGTGGCGACCGAGAGCCTGCGGCGGGAACTGGCGGGCCGTGGCATCAACAACCTCTGCCTCTGGAGCCGCGGCATCGACACCGCGCATTTCCACCCGCGCGAAAAGTCGGAAAAACCCTTCGGCCTGCCGCGCCCGATCTTCATGACGGTCGGCCGTGTGGCGGTCGAAAAGAACCTGCCGGCCTTCCTCGATCTCGATCTGCCCGGCTCGAAGGTGGTGGTGGGCGATGGTCCGGCCCGGGAAGAATTGCAGGCGCGGTACCCCGGCGTGCACTTCACCGGGGTGAAACATGGTGAGGACCTGGCCCGCGCTTATGCCGAAGCCGATGTCTTCGTCTTCCCGTCGAAAACCGACACTTTCGGCAACACGATCCTGGAAGCGCTGGCCTCGGGCGTTCCTGTCGCCGGCTATCCTGTGACCGGTCCGATCGACATCATCCCGGCCGGCTCCAATGCGGGCGCGCTGGATCACGATCTGCAGATCGCCTGCATCGCGGCCCTCCAGGCCTCGCCGGCGTCTGCCCGCAGGCTAGCCGAAACCTATTCCTGGGAAGCGGCCACAGAACAATTCTTCGACAATGTCGTGGAAGCCAAGGAACAGCGCCGCAGACGCGGCCTACGGCAGCGTCTCGGCGCCCGCTCGGCCGAGCTGGACGCCCATGGACGCCCCGCCACCGAGTGAGCTACTGAGATCAGCGGCGCCGCTTGCGGCCCTCGAACGGATTTTCGCCCGCCTTGAAATGGATGCGGATCGGCACGCCCGGCATGTCGAAATCGGCGCGCAGACCATTGGTCAGGTAACGCACGTAGCTTTCCGGCAGGGAATCGGGACGCGTGCAGGAGATCATGAAGGCCGGCGGACGGGCCTTGACCTGCGTCATGTATTTCAGCTTCAGGCGGCGACCGGAAACGGCCGGTGGCGGATGCTGGGTCGTCACGGCATCGAGCCAGCGATTGAGCTTGGCGGTCGAGATGCGCTTGTTCCAAACCTTGTCGGTGTCGATGATGTTCTGCATGAGCTTTTCCAGCCCATAGCCCGTCTGGCCCGACATCGGCACGGCGCGAATACCGCGCGCCTGCGGCAGAAGCCGCTCGGTCTTCTCGCGCAGTTCGGTCAACAACGCCTGCGGGTCGTCGACGAGATCCCACTTGTTGAAGGCAAGCACAGCAGCGCGGCCTTCGCGCAGGCAGAGGTCGACGATCTGCAGATCCTGCTTTTCGAAGGGAATGGTCGCATCGAAGACGATGACCACCGTTTCGGCAAAGCGGATGGCGCGCAGCGCATCGGCAACGGAGAGTTTTTCGAGCTTTTCCTGCACACGCGCCTTCTTGCGCATGCCGGCGGTGTCGAACATTTTGATGGTGCGGCCGCGCCAGTCCCATTCGACCGAAATCGAATCGCGCGTGATGCCGGCCTCGGGGCCTGTCAGCAGACGGTCTTCGCCGAGGAAACGGTTGATCAGCGTCGACTTGCCGGCATTCGGGCGCCCAACAATCGCCACGCGCAGCGGCTTGGTTTCGTCATATTCAGGTTCGGCCTCGTCTTCCTCACCTTCGAGGTCGCCGTCCTCGGTAAGCACGACATCCGTCTCGGCGACATCCTCGTCCTCGGGGAAGGCGCGCTCCTCGCCGATCGCCTCGACGATCGCGTCGCGCAGGTCGATCATGCCCTGGCCATGTTCGGCCGAGATCGGCACCGGCTCACCGAGACCGAGCGTATAGGCATCGTAGAAGCCCGCATCCGAGCCACGTGCTTCCGACTTGTTGGCGACCAGCACCACGGGCCGACCACGACGGCGCAGCATTTCGGCAAGCGTCTGATCGACGGGCGTCAGGCCGAACTTGGCATCGACGACGAAGAGCGTCAGATCCGCCTCGTCGATCGCCATCTCCGTCTGCGCGCGCATGCGGCCTTGCAACGTCTCCGGCCCTGCCTCTTCGAGACCGGCCGTATCGATGATGGTGAAGCGCAGGTCCACGAGCTTGGCCTCGCCCGGGCGACGGTCACGGGTCACACCCGGGGTGTCGTCGACCAGCGCCAGCTTCTTCCCGACGAGGCGGTTGAAGAGCGTGGACTTGCCGACATTCGGGCGCCCGACGATGGCGACTGTGAAACTCATGGGAACGCTAGCTTTCCGGCCTTTGAGGCCTTGTTGTTGTTACGGCGCCTTGCCGGATGCCTTGATGTTGTCGAGCATCATCTGGGCCCGATTGGCGACATTGCGCGGAGCTTCCGCGTCTTCGGTCACCTGTTCGAACCACTCGCGGGCACGGGGCATGTCGCCGGCCTTGTAGGCGGCGAGACCGAGTGCTTCGCGGGCGGCATGACGCATGGCATTGGTCGGTGTCGCCATGGCCTCGACCATGGCCGAGACGTCTTCGTATGAGCCGGTGTCGACGAGCAGCCAGGCGGCGCGAACCTTGGCCGTGTTCCGCACGGCTTCCGGGATCGAGGCATCGTCGCCGATCGCCTTGAACGATGCAATGGCACCGGCCGGATCACCCTTTTCGGCGAGGACCGAAGCGGCACGGAAACGGGCGAGGATGGCATAGGCGCCGTAACCTTCCTGTTCCAGTGCCTGGAGGGCGGTTTCCGCCTCGTCGCGCTTGCCCTGGTCGGCCAGCGTCAGCGCAGCCAGGAACTTGTCGCCGGCATCCGAGGCCTGGGTCGAGTCCCAATGGGTCCAGAGCCGATGGCCCGCCGTGCCGAGAACGATCACCACGGCGGCACCTATGATGATGCGGCTGTAGCGCTTCCAGGCATTGCGCACCTGGTCGGAGCGGAGCTCCTCGTTCACTTCGCGGATAAAGCTGTCGTTCTGATCAACCATTCATACCCCCGGACAATGCCGGCCTTTCGATACAGTCTCATGCGTGAGCGGCCTTCTAGCCGATTTTTGCCCGCTTGTAAGGGGAAAACCGCCAAGACGCTTAAGCCGTCACATGGCGAGCGGCGCAACGCCGATCAACAGTTCGTGCAGCCAAAGGAGGAACACGACCCAAAGAACGATGCCGCCGACAACGGCAATGGCGTCGTAGCGCGCCGAAACGAAGGCGCGCGGCATGATATCGCCCGCCCGTTGGCGACGCTTGTAGTTGATCCGAAGCACCACGCCCCAGGCGAGGAAGGCGATGAAGAGCAGCATCGAGGCGAGGTCGCCATTGGCGAGCAGATGGGCCAGGGCCCAGATCTTCACCGAAAGAACCATCGGATGTTTGGTCTTCACCGCGATATGGCCAGCCGGGATCAGGCTGGCGACCAGACAGTTCATCGCAAACAGCATGAGCGTGGTCGTCAGGTGGTTCATGCCCGTGGGCGGAAACCAGAGATTGATGACGGGCGCCTGCGCATAACCCCAGATCAGGATGACGAGGGTAACGAGGCTGAGAACTGAATAGAGCCCCTTCCAGCCGTTCTCACCGAATTTCTCGATCATCGAGAGGCGGAAGCCGGGAGCGATCACACGCAGGAGATGAACACCGAGGAAGAGGATGAGACCGAGGATCAGAAACGTCATGGAGGGTACCCTTTCGAGGAACAGGACCTAGGCATACTGGTCTGCGTCCCGAAGTTAAAGGGCGTTCAAAGCTTCGCCGCATTTGGATGGGACGGGGAGGCCCCGAAATGAGCATGAGTCCCCGATGATGTTGCGTTGGTCCGCCGCCCTTTTCCTGTCGCTTGCAACCTGCGCCTCGGCCTCCGGCCCAGAGGCACCTGCGACGAAGGCTTCGGGGGAGGACAGGCCGAAACAATTGCTGCTCGTGTCCTTCGACGGCGCGCATGACGTGAGGCTCTGGGCCCGCAGCCGCGACATCGCAAAGCGCGCCGATGCCCATTTCACCTATTTCCTCTCCTGCACCACATTGATCCCGCGCGCCAGGGCGGGCGACTACAAGGCGCCCGGCATCAAGGCGGGCCGCTCGAACATCGGATTTGCGGCAAGCGTCGACGACGTCTCTGTCAGGCTCGACCACATCTGGAATGCCAGAAGCGAAGGCCATGAGATCGCCAGCCATACTTGTGGCCACTTCGACGGAAAAGACTGGACGAAAGCGCAGTGGCTCACGGAGTTCGAGGCCTTCGACCGTGTGCTTACCAATGCCTGGAAAGACAATGGCCTCGCCGATCGACAGCCGGAAGGCTGGGCGGATTTCGTCAGACACGACATCACCGGCTTTCGCGCGCCCTATCTCTCTGCACCCGACAGTCTCTTCGAAGCAGAGCGCGAACATGGTTTCCGCTACGATGCGAGTGCCGTCACCCACGATCCGGCCCTGCCGGTGAACAAGCGTGGGCTCGCGCGCTTCGGCCTGCCGCTGATCCCGGAAGGGCCGAAGGAACGGCGCATCATCGCCATGGACTACAATCTCTTTATCCGCCATTCGGCCGGCATCGACCATCCGTCCAAGGGCGATGAATTCGCGGAGCGCAGCTACAGGGCGTTCAAGCAGGCCTTCGAGGCTCAGTACAATGGCGATCGCATGCCTCTGCAGATCGGTCTGCACTTCGTGACCATGAACGGCGGTGCCTATTGGGCAGCGATGGAACGACTGGTGGCGGAAGTCTGCCCCCTGCCGGACGTCGCCTGTGTCACCTATTCGGAAGCGTTGGACATGCTGGACGAGCGGGATGATGCCGAGGTGACGCCCGGCGCGATGTGATCGCATGCCGCATTTACTTGCGCATCGCGACAGCCGATATGAGCGGGCAAAACCTCGGGGTAATCCATGAAGATCCTTTTCCTCCTCGCCTGCGCCTGCGTCATCGCCGCGACGATCGGCGCCGTCGCCATCGGCCTCTCCCTCTTCACCCAGCCGGAAGCCTATGCAGCACTGCCGGACACCGCTGGCTCGACGGGGCTGATCGTCGCTGATCTCGCCTGAAGACACCGCCAAAAATCAACAAGAAAGGCCGCGCTGGTTTCCCGGCGCGGCCATTGTTTTGACGGCTGACGTCTCTCACCCTTAGTAAGGGCGATCCGCTGCGATCTCGCCCTCGGCGGCTTCACGCTCGAGGTAGCGCTGGTCGATCGCTGGCAGCGGGTCGCCATCGATGGCGGCTTCGAAAGCGGCGAGACGCTTATGGATCGACAGAAGCTCGATGATCGTCGACCAATAGCTGACGAGATACTGGAAGCTGTTGGTCACTTCACCAAAGGCCGTGGAGATCTGCTGCCACAGGCCCATGGTGATCTTGCCAGCGACGACAGTCGGAATCAGGATGAATGTCAAAAACAGCGCGTCGAGCTGACCGTAACCGAAGCGCGCCACATTGAAGTAGGTGTAGTGCCAGTACATGCGGAAATAATTGCGCCGCACATTGGCGAACAACTCACGCACCGTGACCGGCTGTGCACGTTCGGCGTTGTCCTCACCATAGACAAGCTCCTTTCGAAATGCCGCCTCAACACGTTGATTGCGGAACTGAAGCCCCGGCAGCTTGATCCCCGCGATCATCAGAAGCGCGGTGCCGAACAGCGACCAGCCGATTGCCAGCCAGAACAGCGCATGCGGCACAGCGCCGATGATCGGCAAATCGCTGACATATTCCGACATGCGGAATAGAATGGGCAGGAAGACAACAAGCGTCATGACGGAGTTGATCAGCGCGACGCCGAGACCTTCCAGGATGTTGGCGAAGCGCATCGTATCTTCCTGAACACGCTGCGAAGCACCTTCGATGTGGCGCAGCTTGTCCCACTTCGACAGGTAGAAATCGTTCATCGCCTGGCGCCAGCGGAAGACATAGTGGTTGGTGAAGAAGGCGGTGACGACCGAAAGTGTTACGCCGACGAGACCGATTTCGAGGAAGCGCAGCTGCAACTCGTAAAGCTGGCCGGCGGTAACCGTGCCGTCGTTGTTCAGTGCCTTCTGGAACAGGTCAAAGAAGGGGCCGCGCCAGTTGTTGACGGCGACCGAGATCTGCACGCTGAAATAGGCGATGAAGATGATGAAGGCCGAGCCCCAGACGGACCAGTTGATCCAGGGATGGTCCCTCGCAATCACCTGCCAGACGAGACCGAAGAGTGCCACGAAGATCGTGAAGTAGAGATAGAACCAGAGATTGTCGGGTGTGAAGAAGAAGGCGAGCCCGACCGGCGGCTGTTGCCCTTCCGCCAGCGGTGGCATGCCGAAAGCGGCACCGATCTGCGGGCCGACGGTATACCAGACGATGATGCAGACGAGGGTCCAGAGCGCGGCGGAGGTGAAGAAGAGCTTGGGCCGCGGGAAGAAGGAATGAAACACGGGGCGGACTTTCTTCGCGAAAGAAGTAATGGGGACATGCTGTTTCGCGGGAAACTAGGGCAGAACTGTGGGTGCAGCAATGGCCGCATCGACGGGTTACGATAATGTAATGGACCGTGCACAGAGAACTGTGATGCAGCCCCTGTTGCTCGCCTGCTCAGGGGATGCGGCGAGCGACCGGCAGGACGACCAACGCGGCGGCGAATAGCATGAGTGCTGCGACGACAGTCGGCGCGGTGAAACTGCCGGTTCTCTCTGCCATCACACCGGCGGCCAGCGGGCCGAGGATCTGTCCCACCCCGAAGGCTGCCGTCATGAAGGCGAGCGCCCGCCTCGGGCTGTGGGGTGCCAATAGCCGGCCGATCCTGAGGCCATAGGCCGTGATCATCAAAAAAGTCGCACCAAGCAGCACCCCGCCGACCAGCGGCGCGAAAGGCAGAGGCAGAATGACGGAGGCAAGCACGCCCACAGCCTCGATGAGCAGACCAGCGACAAAGACCGCCGCCAGCCCGAAGCGCCGCATGAACGGCCGCCAGACGACCAGCGAGACGGCGGCGGCGAGACCGGCGAGGAACCAGCTGAGGAACTCGACCATGGGGCCCGCATCGCCCAGTCGCGCCATCGTCACGACGAAGGTCGCGGTGATGACATAGCCGAAGCCGAAAAGGCCATAGGCAAGGGTTGCCAACACCAGCGGCAGCTTCCATTGAACCGCCGGCTCGACGACGGCCTGCGCTTGACCCGACGGCATGGCCGGCAGAAGCCGCCAGACGGCACCCGCGATCACCAGACTGACGGCAGCTCCGGCGAACCACTCCAGACGCCAGCCGGCCATGCTCCCGCCGGACGAGGCGCCGATCAACAGCACGACCAGCGAGGAAAACGCGATCCCGGCTCCAACCCCGCCGAAATGCGCCGACTGCACATGATCATTGCTACGTGCCGCCGCATACCCGAGCACGATCGCCGACAGGAAGATGAGCGCGAAGGCGCTGGCGATCCCGGCAGCGAAGCGGATGACGACAAACAGCCCGAGCGAGGACGACAGTCCCATGGCAAGCTGGAGCAGCGCGGTCAGAACCAGCGCGGCTAGGGCGACCGACCGCTCCCGTCCCGCGGCCCAGCCATAGGCGCCCAGCACGGCGCCGACCAGATATCCGGCGAAATTTCCAGCAGCGATCAGGCCGGCATCGGCGGACGAAAGCGGTAGTCCGGCCAGCATGCCGGGAAGGATGGGTGTGAAGGAGAACCGCCCGAAGCCCATGGCCGACGCCATGCCGAGCGCGCCCGCAATCCCTGTCGAGACCAGATCGGCATTCTTGGTCGTCATTGCTGTCATCGGGCGCTTATCGCATCGCAGCACAGGCCGGACAAACGAGAAAAAATGATTGGCAGCTTCACTGTTCATGATGGGATGAGCATTTTCGGCCTCGGCCGGCGCGAGGGCTTGGAAAACGCTCCGCTTGCCTCCTGAGCAAAAATCGCTACGGAGGGACAAAGCTTTTTCAGGAGTGCCCCATGAGCGACCTCAGCCTGCAGCAGGCCATCGACAACATCTACACCTCGATCAACAACGACAACGAGGAGATCGACCTTCACATCGCAGCCCTGAAGGCAGCCATGGCCAAGGAAGGCGTGAAGGAAGCCGTGTTCGAGCCGTCGAAGCTCGCCCAGTCGAACCGCCAGGGCCGCAAGATCATGCAGTCCTATTTCAAGAAGAAGGGCGTCGCCGTCGCCTTTTCGAAGGCCGACTGAGACACATCAGAGGCCACGGCGCTCGCCTCAATCGGCGAGCGTCAGCACCAGCGGCCCGTTCTTGGTGACCACGATCGTGTGTTCGAACTGTACGGTCGGTGCGCACGGCTCGCTGAAGAGCGTCCAGTTGTCCTTGTCGCCGTCCTCTGCCCATTGCCCGCCGAGCGAGAGAAACGGCTCGACGGTAAACACCAGCCCCTCCTCCATCATCCGCGTCTCGTCCGGATCCGGCCAGGTGGAAAGCTCGGTCGGCTCCTCGTGCAGCGAACGGCCGACGCCGTGGCTCGCGAGATTGGTGATCAGCGTATAGCGGTTCTTCCGCGCGAACGCCCCGATCGAATTGCCGATGTCGGCGAGCGGCCGGCCGGTCTTGACCTGATTCAACCCGACCCAGAGCGCGCGTTTGCCGTCGCGCAGCAGCCGTTCCTGCTTGGGCGTGCCCGGCGGCACGATGAAGGACGAGCCCGTATCGCCGAAATAACCCAGCTTTTCCGCTGACACGTCGATATTGACGAGGTCGCCGGCCTTGATCACCCGGTCGCCGGGAATGCCATGGGCGATCTCCTCGTTGACGGAAATGCAGGTGGCGCCGGGAAACTGGTAGCAGAGCTCCGGCGCCGACTGCGCGCCATTGTCTTGCAATACCTTGCGGCCGATCAGATCGAGCTCGCGGGTCGTGATGCCGGGCTCCAGCGCCGCCGCCATGACCTTGACCGCCGTCGCGCAAATGCGCCCGATGTCTTTCAGATGGACGAGGTCCTCTTCGGTTTCGACGATCATGCTGGTCCTTCGATGCTGCTTCGGCTGGAGCTTTCGTGCTTAGGCAGCCGAAGCCTTCTCCGTCAACGCTTTCCGAACCAGTGGAGCGACTTTTGTTCCGAAGAGCTCGATCCCACGCATGATCTCGACATGCGGCATGGGGCCGATCGCCATCTGCATCAGGAAGCGGTCGTTCTTGAAGATGCCCTGCATGGCGACGATCTTTTCCGCGACCGCTTCCGGATCGCCAACGAACAGCGCACCGCGAGGGCTGCGCGAAGCATCGAACTGCGCCCGGTTCGTCGGCCCCCAGCCGCGTTCGCGGCCGATGCGATCCATCACCACCGCCTGAGGCGCGTAGAAGATGTCGGCCGCCGATTGCGTCGTGTCATGGATGAAGCCATGCACGTTGATAGAGGTCTTCAGCGTCGAGGGATCAACGCCCGCCTTGGCTGCACTTTGACGGTAAAGGTCGAACATTGGCGCAAAACGATGCGGCTCGCCGCCGATGATGGCAAGCGCCAGCGGCAGGCCGAGATATCCGGCGCGCGCCGCCGATTGCGGCGTGCCGCCGATCGCGATCCACAGCGGCAACAGATCCTGCAGCGGACGCGGATAGACGCCCCGCGCATGAATGGGCTTGCGGGTCTGGCCTTGCCAGGTCACCACTTCGTTCTCGCGGATCTCCATCAACAGCTGCAGCTTCTCGGCAAACAGCAGATCGTAGTCTTCGAGATCGTAGCCGAAGAGCGGGAAGCTTTCGATGAAAGAACCGCGGCCGACCATGAGTTCGGTGCGGCCACTGGAGAGCAGGTCGACCGTCGCGTACTGCTGGAAGACGCGCACTGGATCGTCCGAGGAGAGAACCGAGACGGCGCTCGTCAGCCGGATATTCTTGGTCTGCACGGCGGCCGCCGCCAGAATCGTCGCGGGCGAAGAGGCCATGTAGTCAGGGCGGTGATGTTCACCGAGGCCGAAGACATCGAGGCCGACCTCGTCCGCGAGCTTGATCTCGGCCAGCAGCTCATCGACGCGACGCTTGGCTTCCGCGCCCTTGTTGGCGGCATTCGGGTCGACGTCGGCGAAGGTATAGAGGCCGAGTTCCATGGCAAGACTCCTGATCACGTGTGTTGGCCCAGACATAGAGATTTCCGGCTGCAGGCAAAAGAGCCGCAAAGGAAACAGTGTGTCACGCTACAGGCGCAGTGGCCTGCTCCGCGGCTGGCTGCGGCAAATCGCCGTTGCCTCGGAACTTCATTTGAGACTAACCTTTGATTTCGCGGGTGCAACAAAACACCCGTCATCCATCGGCATCCGTCGAGAAGGAAAACTCAGATGAAAAGAACAGTTGTCGTCACCGGCTCCACCAGCGGCATTGGCCTTGGCATTGCCAAGGCCTTCGCGGCGGACGGCGCCAATGTCATGATCAATGGCTTTGGCGATGCAGCCGAAATCGAAAAGGTGCGCCAGTCACTGGAAACAGCGGGCGGCAAGGCGATCTACCACGCCGCCGACATGTCGAAGCCGGCCGAGATCGCCGACCTGATCGCCACCGCCGAGCGCGAATTCGGCGGCATCGACGTGCTCGTCAACAATGCCGGCATCCAGCACGTCTCCCCGGTCCAGGACTTCCCGATCGACAAATGGGACCTGATCATCGCGATCAACATGTCGAGCGCCTTCCACACGATTCGCGCCGCCATTCCCGGCATGAAAGCGAAGAAGAAGGGCCGCATCATCAACATCGCCTCGGCCCACGGCCTCGTCGCCTCTCCCTTCAAGTCGGCCTACGTGACCGCGAAACACGGCGTTCTCGGCCTCACCAAGACGGTGGCGCTGGAAACCGCCAAGGACGGCATCACGGTCAATGCGATCTGCCCAGGCTATGTGCTGACGCCGCTGGTCGAAAAGCAGATTCCCGACACGGCCAAGGCTCGCGGGATCTCCGAGGATCAGGTGAAGAACGACGTGATGCTGCATCTCCAGGCGACCAAGGAATTCGTAGAGGTCGATCAGGTCGCCGCGCTTGCAATCTATCTGGCGAGCGACGCGGCCGCCCAGGTGACCGGCACCTCGATCTCGATTGATGGGGGCTGGACAGCACAATAAGCTTGAAAGATGACGCTGCGCCGCCCACCATCGGCACAATGGGCGACGCAGCAGCCGTCCGGCAGCCGGACACCGAGGGGGACACGATCGATCCATGGCAGACAGCATCCGTTTCATCCTGAACGGCGAGGACATCGCCCTTGCAAGCCTCGATCCGACCGAGACGCTACTCGATTTCCTGCGCCTGAAGCGACGGTTGACCGGCTCGAAGGAAGGCTGCGCGGAAGGCGATTGCGGCGCCTGTACGGTGCTGGTCGGGCGCTTGGTCGAGGGCCAGCTCCGGTATGAGACGGTCAATGCCTGCATCCGCTTCGTCGGCTCGCTGAACGCCACCCATGTGGTGACCGTCGAGCACCTGGCCGCAAAGGATGGCACACTGCATCCGGTGCAGCAGGCCATGGTCGACTGTCATGGCTCGCAATGCGGCTTCTGCACGCCGGGCTTCGTCATGTCGCTCTACGGCTTGTGGATGGCGTCGGAAAACCCCGGCCGCGCCGAAATCGAACGGGCGCTGCAGGGCAATCTCTGTCGCTGCACGGGTTACGAGCCGATCGTCAAGGCCGCCGAACAGGTCGGCCATGTCAGGCCGTCTGCCCTCTTCGACCCGCTGGAGCGCGAGCGCGCCAATATCATCGCGCGGCTGGAAGAGCTTGCCACCCGCGAGACGATCGCGATCACGGGTCTGGATGGCCGCAGGCTGATGGTCCCCGGTAGTGTCGAGGCCCTGGCCGAGACTTTGGCCGCCCATCCCAAGGCGACCGTGGTTGCCGGCGCGACCGATGTGGGCCTTTGGGTTACCAAGCAGATGCGCGTGCTGGACCCCGTCATCTTCATCAACCATCTGGAAGACCTGCAGAAGATCGTCGTTACGCCAGAGGGCATCACGCTCGGCGCCGGTGTCAGCTATTCCAGCGCATTCGAGGTGCTTCGCCAAGAAATCCCCGCTTTCGGACGCCTGATCGAGCGCATCGGCGGCCAGCAGGTCCGCAACATGGGCACGATCGGCGGCAATGTCGCCAATGGCTCGCCGATCGGCGACAGCCCGCCGGCGCTGATCGCACTCTCCGCCACCGTCACCCTGCGCTCCGCCTCGGGCACCCGCACCATGCCGCTCGAGGACTATTTCATCGATTACGGCAAGCAGGACCGCCAGCCCGGCGAATTCGTCGAAAGCCTCTTTGTGCCGCGCCCGAAAGCGGGAAGCCACGTGGCGGTCTACAAGATTACCAAACGTCGCGACGAGGATATCTCGGCGCTGTGCGGCGCCTTCTATCTGGAAACGGATGCTGTTGGCGTGGTCACCCATATCCGCATAGCCTTCGGCGGCATGGCAGGTACCCCGAAGCGGGCGCGGTCGGTCGAGGCAGCACTCTACGGCAAGCCCTTCACACAAGCCACGGTGGAAGCCGGCCGCGACGCCTTCGACCTCGACTACCAGCCCCTCACCGACTGGCGTGCCACGGCGGAATACCGCCAGCTGACGGCAAAAAACCTGCTGACGCGGTTCTTCCTGGAGGTATCCGGCACGCCGCAGGAACTGCAGCGCTTCGCGGCGGAGGAGGCGTGATGGGCATCGTTTTGCAGTGGGGTTACCCCCCTCTGTCGGCTCCGCCGACATCTCCCCCACAAGGGGGGAGAGTGGCCGCTGGCCGCCTGACCACCTCCCATCTGTGGAGCATCGCTGCAAGTGCCGCCCTCTCCACCTCACCCTTGAGGGGGGAGGTCGCCGCGAAGCGGCGGGTGGGGGTGACCCGCTCCGCGAGTTCGACGCGTGAGTCCGGGTTCCTACGCGGGACAATCACCCCACCCCGGAGCTGCGCTCCGACCCTCCCCCTCAAGGGGAGGGTGAAGTCGAACGGCATCCCCTCACCGCTCTCCCCCCTTGTGGGGGAGATGCCCGGAAGGGCAGAGGGGGGTGAGGCTCGCGCCGCAGCACAAGACGGAGGCCTGCATGGATAAGGCGACCTACGAGACGACGAAATACATCAAGGGGCCGATGCACCAGTCGCTGCGCCACGACTCAGCGCACAAGCATGTCGCCGGAAGTGCCGAATATATCGACGATATTCCCGAACCCGCAGGCCTTCTGCATGGCGCGCTCGGCATGGCGGACCGCGCCCACGCCGAAGTCATCTCGATCGATCTTTCCGCGGTCAAGGCTTATCCTGGCGTCGTTTGCGTCCTGACCGCTGCCGACATTACCGGCGTCAACGATGTCTCCTCCGGCGGCCGCCACGACGAGCCGCTGATCGCGACCGACAAAATCGAATTCCACGGCCAGACCATTTTCGCCGTCATCGCCGAGACACGCGACGCGGCCCGCAAGGCGGCGCGGCTCGCCAAGGTGGAATACCGCGACCTGCCCTTCTGGACCGATATAGACGGCGCGCTGGACAATGGCAGCCCGCTGGTCACCCCCGGCATGACGCTGAAGCGCGGCACGCCGGAGACGGAACTCGACAAGGCCGCCCACCGCATCAAGAGCTCGATGCGCATCGGCGGCCAGGAACATTTCTACCTCGAGAGCCATATCGCGCTCGCCATTCCCGGCGAGGATGACGACGTGACCGTCTGGTCCTCCACCCAGCACCCCTCCGAAATCCAGCATATCGTTGGCCATGTGCTCGACATCCCCTCCAATGCGATCACCGTCAACACCCGGCGCATGGGCGGCGGCTTCGGCGGCAAGGAAACGCAGGGCAACCAGTTTGCAGCCCTTGCGGCGCTGGCCGCCAAGAAGCTGAAGCGCGCCGTCAAATTCCGCCCCGACCGCGACGAGGACATGGGCGTCACCGGCAAGCGCCACGACTTCAAGATGGATTTCGATGTCGCCTTCGACAATGATGGAAAGATCCACGCGATCGAGGCCAACTTCGCTGCCCGCTGCGGCTATTCCTCGGATCTGTCAGGCCCGGTCACCGACCGCGCCCTCTTCCATGCCGATTCCAGCTATTTCTATCCGCATGTGAAGCTGACCTCGCAGCCGCTCAAGACCCACACCGTCTCCAACACCGCCTATCGTGGTTTCGGCGGACCGCAGGGCATGCTCGGAGCAGAGCGGGTGATCGAGGAGATCGCCTACGCGTTGGGCAAGGATCCGCTCGAGATCCGCAAGGCCAATTTCTACGGCGAAAAGGGATCGGGCCGCGATATCACACCCTACCATCAGCAGGTGGAGGACAACATCATCCTGAAGGTCGTGGAGGAACTCGAAACCTCCTGCGACTATCAGGCCCGCCGCCAGGCGATCTTGGAGTTCAACCGGACAAGCCCGGTCATCAGGAAGGGCATTGCCCTCACCCCGGTAAAATTCGGCATCTCCTTCACCATGACCGCCTTCAACCAGGCGGGCGCACTGGTGCATATCTATCAGGACGGCTCCATCCACCTGAACCATGGCGGCACCGAAATGGGCCAGGGCCTCTACACCAAGGTCGCCCAGGTTGTCGCCGACTGTTTCCAGGTCGATGTCGACACGGTGAAGATCACCGCGACGACGACTGCCAAGGTGCCCAACACGTCTGCCACAGCCGCCTCCTCCGGCTCTGACCTGAACGGCATGGCCGCCTGGGACGCCGCCCGCCAGATCAAGGAACGGCTGGTCGCCTTTGCTGGTGAAAAATATGGCGTCCCAGCCTCCGAGGTCGAGTTCCTGCCCAACCGGGTGCGGGTTGGCGAGCAGATCTTCACCTTCGGCGATTTCGTCAAGCAGGCCTATTTCGGCCGCGTCCAGCTATCGGCCGCCGGCTTCTACAAGACGCCGAAGATCCACTGGGACCGCGCCGCCGGTCGCGGCACGCCATTCTACTACTTCGCCTATGGCGCCGCCTGCTCTGAAGTCTCGATCGACACGCTCACGGGCGAATATCTGATGGACCGCACCGACATTCTGCATGACGTCGGCAAGTCGCTGAACCCTGTTATCGACATCGGCCAGATCGAGGGCGGCTTCGTCCAGGGCATGGGCTGGCTGACCACGGAAGAACTCTGGTGGGACGGCAAGGGCAGCCTTCGCACCCACGCCCCCTCGACCTACAAGATCCCGCTCGCCTCCGACCGGCCGAAGATCTTCAACACGCGCCTGGTGCCCTGGTCTGAGAACACAGAACCCACGATCGGTCGCTCCAAGGCCGTGGGAGAGCCACCTTTCATGCTGGCGATCTCGGTGCTGGAGGCGCTGTCCATGGCCGTGGCGTCCGTCGCGGATTATCGCATCTGCCCACGGCTCGATGCACCGGCCACGCCGGAACGAGTGTTGATGGCGGTGGAAAGGCTGAAACGAGCCTGAAGTTCAGCGTGTTGCGGATCGCAACAGATAAAGCATGGCCGCCAGGATCAGGATCGGAAGCACGAGCAGCTTGACAAGATAGGCGGTCGCGATGCCGATAGAGGCGGTGAACAGGTCCGTCGAGATCGCGACTCCATCCCGGATGATCTGCGCATTGGCCGCCGCCGTGGCCGCCATGTCGGAGGCTGCCTGTAAGGTGCCGGTGAAAGCCGTACCGAGACGGTCGAACATGCCGTCTTCCGGCAGGATCCGGTCTGTGGGTGGCAGGGCGCCGGCAGTTCCAGCCGCCTCCTCGTCGACACCGGCAAGCGCATGCTGGCCCTGCATGCGATCAAAAACCTCGGTCGCATTCGTCCAGGCCCGATCGGTGATCGCATCTCCAGCGTAGAAGGCGATGGTATAGGATGCTGGCAGCAAAACCGCGCCGAGGACACCCAGCACGATGACCGACCGTGTTAGTCGCTCCAGCATGGGCGGCACGCGCCGGGCGGTCAGCGTCATGCCGGCGCAAAACAAGGCGCAGGCCGCGAGGCCAACGGAGGCAACCTTTGCGACGGGTATCAGCACCAGCGAGAGGATGCCGGAAACGATGGCGAGCCCAAACAACAGATCGACCATGCGCTCGATGGTGTTGATTACGGGTTGGAGCAATTGGCCGGGACTGGCGGTGACCGAGGCCACGCCGACGCTGCCGGAAACATCGGCGTCGCGGGCCACACTCATCACCGAGTTCGCAACACGCAACGTCGTGTAGAGCGCCCCGCTGCCGAGCGTGACGTCGCGGCTGAAGCGGGCGGCGATATCCGCCAGCGGATTGACGAGAAATAGCGCCGCGGAAAAAGCCGCCACGAGCAGCCAGACGATCAAGCCTTTGGTTCTGGTCATTCCCGCTCCTGAGCTTGCTGCGCTGAACCATAACACGAGAAGCATGTGACTGGCGCGGTCAAACCTTGGTGGAATAAACCCCAAGCCCGGCTGTCCAGTTCCCGGTGATGAATGCTAGGATCGCGCCATCATGACCGTCACCACCCTCCCCGCCTTCATCGCCGTCTATCCTGATGCTGTCCTCGTCGAGGTCGCAGAGACGAAGGGCTCGACCCCGCGGGAGGCCGGCACGATGATGGTGGTTTCGACAACGAGCCTCTGGGGCACGATCGGCGGCGGGCATCTGGAATTCATGGCGATCGAACACGCCCGCAAGCATCTGGCGGGCGAGAACGTGCCGGACTCGCTCGATGTGCCGCTTGGCCCGGAAATCGGCCAATGCTGCGGCGGCCGCACAATCCTGTCGTTCCGTATCATCGATCAAACGGTGGAAGAGGAATTGCGCCGCCGCCTTCAGGACGAACGTGCAGCCTTCTCCCAGGTGATGATATTCGGCGCCGGTCATGTCGGCCTGGCTCTGGCCCGGGCGCTTGCCTCCCTGCCGCTCGCCGTCACCCTGATCGATTCGCGCACCTCCATCGACGGCACTCCGCCCAAGGGCGTCACCTTCCGCCGGGTTGCCATGCCCGAGGTCGAGATCGCCCAGGCAAAACCGGGAGCCGCGATCGTCATCCTGACGCATGACCATGCATTGGATTTCCTGATCGCAAAGGAAGCCCTCACCCGCGCTGACCTCGCCTATGTCGGCATGATCGGGTCAAAGACCAAACGCGCCACCTTCGCCTCTTTCCTTGAGCGGGAGGGCGCGAACCGTGCGAGCATGGAGAGGCTGACGCTACCGATCGGTGGCAGCACGGTGAAGGACAAGCGCCCGGCCGTGATTGCGGCCATGGTGGCGGCCGAACTATTGGGTCTGTTGCTCGGCGCTCAAAGTTGAATCAATCTCTCAGGCGCTGGAATCTGCTCCCCAGAAGATCATTGCAGAACATTGAATTGATGGAATTTTCTCAGAACGGCCCCGGGCGGAGATAGTCTGCCAGCCCGCCGCGGCGCCGCCAGATGTCGCCGCGTGGATCGAACGCAAAGACCCGGCTCTCGATCCCGATATCTCTCAAGAGATCGTCCGAGACATCATCGATATGGGTCAGACGCTGACGTCGGCGCGATCGGAACAGCCCGGACCAAAGCAGCGACACAAGCCTGTCTAGCGGCAAAACTCTACTTATCGCGGACACCATGCCTGCCTCCACGCGGGTTCAATCTATCGGTTCCTGATGTCCCGATTGTGCCAGCGGTTGCAGCGGCAATCCAATTCAATTACGCTGCCAATGCATAAAGAGGCCTTATTCATGAAACTGTCGAAACAGCTGCCGCTCAATGCGCTCCGGGTCTTCGAAGCCGTTGCCCGGCTGGAGAGTTTTACCCGTGCCGGCGAAGAACTCGGCATGAGCCAGACGGCGGTGAGCTATCAGATCAAGCTACTGGAAGGGCATGTCGGCGAGGCGCTTTTCCTGCGCAAGCCGCGACGGATTTCTCTGAGCGAAGCCGGCGAGCGGCTTTTGCCGAAGGTGGCCGAAGGCTTCGAGCTGTTGCGCGAGGCGCTGGCTGATCTGCGCAACACGGCGGACGGCACCCTGATCCTCCACGCCACCGCAACCTTTGCCTCGCAATGGCTGGCGCGTCACCTTGGCCTCTTCCAGTTGCGCAATCCGGGCATCGCCGTGCGGCTGGAAACGTCGCAGGAAGTCATCGACTTCAGCCGCACGCAGGCCGATCTCGCCATCCGCACCGGCACGGGGAATTGGCCCGGCCTGCGCGCCCATTTCGTCATGCGCAACCACTTCACCCCGATGCTGAGCCCCAAACTTGCAGAAAGTGTCGGCGGCATCCACGAACCGCTCGATCTTTTAAAACTGCGCATCATCGATCCGGCCGATCCCTGGTGGCGGATCTGGTTCACGGCGGCCGGCCATCCGGATGCGGCACTCGACACCTATCCGCGCAGCAGGCTGGGCGCCCAGTCCTTCGAGGCAGCTGCGGCCGTGGCCGGCCATGGGATCGCCATCCTCCGCCCGGAATTTTATCCCGAAGAGGTCGCTTCGGGCCGGCTGATCCAGCCGTTCGATCTCACCTGCGAGGACGGATCACACTACTGGCTGGTTTACCCTGAGACCCGCCGCAATGCCGGGAAGATTCGCGCCTTTCGCGATTTCCTGCGTGCTTCGCTGCCCAGCTTCGAGGCAACGCGACCGCCCGCCGCGGGATAGCGACCTGCCGTGCCGCGTGGGATGAGCAGGCCGGCGTGCAGCAATCCAAAGCGGCGCAGAAAACTTCCCGTGCAGCTTTTGCTGCAGCGCTTCCTTTGCCCTTTCCTTCGCGCCGAATTTTTCGCAATGTCGGACAAAATGGGGAACATGAAAGACTTGGCAAATGTATGAATACGCGATCGCCTGGGAATGGCTGTCCTTCGCCGTGCGCTGGCTGCATGTGATCACGGCCATCGCTTGGATTGGCTCGTCCTTCTATTTCATCGCGCTCGATCTCGGGCTTGTGAAGCGTCCCGGTCTTCCCGTCGGCGCCTATGGCGAGGAATGGCAAGTCCACGGCGGCGGCTTCTATCATATCCAGAAATATCTGGTCGCGCCCGCCTCCATGCCGGAGCATCTGACCTGGTTCAAATGGGAGAGTTATGCCACCTGGCTCTCCGGCTTCGCGCTGCTCGCCGTGGTCTATTATGGCGGCGCCGACCTCTTCCTCATCGACCGCACGGTGCTCGACATCGAGCCCTGGCAAGCCATCTGTCTGTCTCTGGCGTCGCTGGCTGTGGGCTGGATCCTCTATGATCTCCTCTGCAAGTCGCCGCTCGGCCGCAACACATGGGGCCTGATGGCCTTCCTTTATGTCGTTCTGATCGCCATGGCCTGGGGCTATACGCAGATCTTCACCGGCCGCGCCGCCTTCCTGCATCTGGGCGCCTTCACGGCCACCATCATGTCAGCCAACGTCTTCTTTATCATCATCCCGAACCAGAAGATCGTCGTTGCCGACCTGATCGCCGGTCGCACGCCCGATCCGAAATACGGCGTGATCGCCAAGCAGCGCTCGCTCCACAACAATTATCTCACGCTGCCCGTCATCTTCTTCATGCTGTCGAACCATTATCCGCTGGCGTTTGCCACGCAGTTCAACTGGATCATCGCTGCCCTCGTCTTTCTGATGGGCGTCACGATCCGCCACTGGTTCAACACGACGCATGCCCGCAAGGGCAAGCCGACCTGGACCTGGCTGGTGACGGTGCTGATCTTCATCGTCATCATGTGGCTCTCCACCGTGCCCAAGGTGCTGACGGGCGAGGAAGAACAGGTGAGCCTTTCGACCCGTGAACAGACCTTTGTCCAGAACGGCCATTTCGAAGCCGTGCGCGATGTCGTACAGGGCCGCTGTTCGATGTGCCACGCAGCCGAGCCCGTCTGGGAAGGCATCGCGCGCGCACCGAAGAACGTGAAACTGGAAACGGACGGCGAGATCGCCGCCCATGCCCGTGAAATCTATCTCCAGGCCGGCCGCAGCCATGCCATGCCGCCTGGAAACATCACCGATCTCTCGCCCGAAGAGCGCCAGTTGCTCGTCGCTTGGTATGAGACGACGGTTCAAGGCAGATAAGAATGACAGACACCCTGATCCGCGGCCGCCTCCTCTCTTTTATCAGGGCACCTGAGCATGCCGGAGACACAGAGAGTTATCTCTATGAGGAAGACGGCGCGCTGCTGGTCCGCGATGGCAAGATCGCCGCTGCCGGCACTTACGCTGATGTGAAGCCAAAGGCGGGTGCTGATGCGACCGAGATCGACCATCGCCCGCATCTGATCCTGCCCGGCCTGATCGATTGCCACGTGCATTTCCCGCAGATGCAGGTGATCGCCTCCTATGCCGCCAATCTGCTGGAATGGCTCAACACCTACACCTTCCCCGAGGAATGCCGCTTTGTCGAAAGCGCGCATGCCGAGCGGATCGCCACGCAATTCTTCGACGAATTCCTGCGCCAGGGCACGACGACGGCGGTTGCCTATTGCTCCGTGCACAAGGCCTCCGCCGACGCCTTCTTTGCCGAGAGCCTGAAGCGCGGCACGCTGATGATCGGCGGCAAGGTGATGATGGACCGCAATGCGCCGCAAGGACTGCTCGACACGCCCCAGCTCGGTTATGACGAGACGCGCGCGGTGATCGAACAATGGCATGGCAAAGGCCGCAACCACGTCGCCATTACCCCGCGTTTTGCCATCACCTCGACGCCCGAGCAGATGGCGATGACGCAAAAGCTCGCGGAAGAATTCCCCGACCTGCATATCCAGACGCATCTGTCTGAGAACCACGACGAGATCCGCTACACCTGCGAACTTTATCCCGAAGCCACTGACTACACGGACATCTATGCCCGCTACGGTCTTCTGCGGAAGAAGGCGCTCTTCGGCCATGCGATCCATCTGTCGGATCGCGAGGCGGACGCCATGGCTGAAAGCGGCGCGGTCGCCGTGCACTGCCCGACCTCGAACCTCTTTCTTGGCTCCGGCCTCTTTCCGCTGAAGGCGATCAAGCGTCGCGAAAAGCCCGTGACCGTCGCGGTCGCCACCGATATCGGCGGCGGCTCCAGCTATTCCATGTTCAAGACCATGGACGAGGCCTACAAGATCCAGCAGTTGCTGGGCGAGCGGATGAACCCGCTCGAAAGCTTCTACCACATGACGCTTGGCAATGCGGTCGCGCTCGACCTCGCGGACCGGATCGGCACGCTGGACGAAGGCACCGATGCCGATATCGTCGTGCTGAACGCGGCCGCCACCCCGGCAATGCGACTGAGGATGGAAACGGTGACGTCGCTTACGGAAGAGCTCTTCCTGCTGCAGACACTCGGCGACGATCGCTCTGTGGTGGAAACTTATGTGGCAGGCAAGGCTTCGAAGCCTGGAGCGGTGATGTGAGGTCAAGATGAGCGAAAGCGGCTATTCCGGCACCCCTCTTCCGAAAAAACTCGGATTGAAGCCGGAATGTACCGCCCTCTTCGTCGGTCTCCCGCCGGAACTCGACTACCTGACCGCCGATCTACCAGGGGCATCGAAGGCAACAGGCCTCGACGAGGTGAATGGCTCTGGCCTCGACTATCTCCATGTCTTCGAGACAGAGCGTGCCCGCCTCGAAGATCACGCGTTACGCCTGAAGGCCATGCTAAAATCCACGGGCATGTTATGGATCTCCTGGCCCAAAAAGGCCTCGAAAGTCTCGACCACGGTCACTGAGGACGTGCTGCGTACCATTTTCCTGCCGACAGGCCTGGTTGACGTGAAGGTCTGCGCCATTGACGACATCTGGTCCGGTCTCAAATTGATGATCCGCAAGGACATGCGCGGATAATTGGGGATGCTGCCTCATGCTCGCTACCAACCTCGCCCTCGGCACCCTGATGATCTCGTTGACGGTGGTCATCCACACCTTCGGCCTGATGGGCGTGACCCATGTCATGAGCTTTGTCACCGACCGTATTCGCCTGCATGGCCATCGCAGCCGCATGCTGGCGATGAACACAGTCGTCATCGGCGTCTTTGCGGTGCTGACCGCCGAAGTCTGGCTCTGGGCCGCCAGCTTCACGCTGATCGGCGTCGTCGATGATTTCGAGACGGCCCTCTATTTCTCGACCATCACCTTCTCCACCGTCGGCTATGGCGATGTCGTGCCCCATGCGGAATGGCGCATGCTGGCAGCGCTCGAAGGCGTCAATGGCTTCCTCCTGATCGGCTGGTCGACAGCCTATCTGATCGCCGCCGGCATGCGGGTCGGGCCGTTCAAATCGGGAGAGCACTTCTGAAGGGCCCGAGAGGTAAAATTATCTTACCTCTTTCTCGCTCCCCCTGTTCACAGTCGACCGAATGGCATGATATGCCGAGAAAAAGACATTGGCGGAGAGAGAGACAATGGGGCCGATCCTTGAAATTTCCGATCTGAAGAAGCTCGCACGCAAACGCGTGCCAAAACTCTTCTTCGACTATGCCGACAGCGGCTCCTATACCGAGAGCACCTACCGGGCGAACGAGAGCGATTTCTCGAAGATCAAGCTGCGTCAGCGCGTGCTCGTCGACATGAGCGGGCGCACGCTGGAAACGACGATGATCGGCGAGAAGGTGAAGATGCCGGTGGCGCTGTCCCCGACCGGTCTCACCGGCATGCAGCATGCCGATGGCGAAATGCTGGCGGCAAAGGCTGCTGAAGAATTCGGCGTGCCCTTCACCCTCTCGACCATGAGCATCTGCTCGATCGAGGACGTCGCCTCGGTCACCAAGCGGCCCTTCTGGTTCCAGCTCTATGTCATGCGCGACCGGGACTTCGTCATCAACCTGATCGAGCGCGCCCGTGCGGCCGGTTGCTCCGCGCTCGTCCTGACGGCCGACCTACAGCTGCTCGGCCAGCGCCACAAGGACATCCGCAACAGCCTCGCCGCGCCGCCGAAGCTGACGCCGAAGCACCTCTACCAGATGGCGATCCGTCCGCGCTGGTGCTGGAACATGCTGCAGACCAACCGCCGCACCTTCCGCAACATCCATGGCCACGCCAAGAACGTCACCGACCTCTCCTCGCTTCACTCCTGGACGGCGGAACAGTTCGACCCGAAGCTCTCCTGGGCCGATGTCGAATGGATCAAGAAGCAATGGGGCGGCAAGCTGATCATCAAGGGTATCCTCGACGTTGAGGACGCCCGCATGGCCGCCGAGACCGGCGCTGACGCAATCATTGTCTCCAACCATGGCGGCCGCCAGCTCGACGGCGCCCATTCCTCGATTGCCATGCTGCCAAAGATCGTTGACGCCGTCGGCGACAAGATCGAGGTGCATCTCGACGGCGGCATCCGCTCGGGTCAAGATGTGCTGAAGGCGGTAGCACTCGGCGCCAAGGGCACCTATATCGGCCGCCCCTTTCTCTATGGCCTCGGCGCCATGGGCCAAAAGGGCGTGAAGACCGCGCTTGAGATCATTGCCAAGGAAATGGATGTGACCATGGCGCTGTGCGGCAAGCGCCAGCTGGCAGATGTCGACGCGAGCATCATTGCGGAGAACCCGTTCAAGGCGTGACGCGACGGCTGTTCTGCCAAGATCGATAGTGTTCTTCGGCAGTGTTCACCGACAGGGGCGCGGCACAAATCTGCGCCCCTGCGCAAATCAACCAACGACTTCCATGAAGCGGATACGATTGTTGAACGGGTCCGTCACCTGCAACTCAAGGCGGTCGCCGGCCTTTTCGAGGCCGGGACGCATGTAGCGGTACTGCTTCTTGGTCAGTTCGGCGTGCAGCTCCCGGATACCGGTCATATAGACGCACATATTCCCACCTGGCGTGGCATCGCCCGAATGTTCGGAAAGGTGCAACTTCAGCCCGGAACGGGAAACCTGCATGTAAAGCGGAAAGTCCTCTCCGTATCGATGCTCCCAATCGATGGTGAAACCGAGGAAATCGAGGTAGAATTCCCGAGCCTTCGCCACGTCGAAGATCCGCACAATCGGCACCGCCTGCTGCAAGGCAATGGCTTCCGAAACTCCGCTTCCCTCATCTATTCTGGCTGACAAGACATTCCAGTTCGGCAGGCCGAACTGGCGAGCGACGATCTCCAGCGCTTGACTGTGAGTGATGGTCAGTTCGGCGCCGGCAAGCGCCTCCCGCATGGCTTTCGCCATGGCCTTTGCATCGCGATAATCGCGCATATCCGTTCCCTTGTTCCGGCAAAGTCTTCGTCGGCGTCCGCATTACCAACGCCTTCGCCAGACGGTGAACAGTCAGCAAAGGATGAGAGGTGTTCGCCATACCCTTGGGGGCGCGGACTGCAGGCCACCTCAGGCCGAGCCGTATGATGGCAAAGTCTGGCCAGGTTACAAGAGGAAATCGGCTGCCGCTGCCGCGTCGTTCCGGCTCAGAGGATCAGTAACAGGCATTCACGCGACGAAGCCTGAAGCAAGCGCGATCGCCCAGTCAGGGCGTCGGCGTTCTGCCGCCATCCGGCTCATCGCCATGTGGTCATAGGGCACGAGCCGAAAGGTGACGGACCAGCGGCCCGACGCGTCGTCGAGGATGGCATAGCTCGCATGCGGCAGCCCCGCTTCCACCTTGTGCGGATGGGGAGCATCGTCGGTATAACCCGGCCCGCCGACACTGCCCGGATTGACGACGAGGCGTCCGTCCGCAAGCTGCACCGCACGCGGAATATGGGTGTGGCCGCAGAGGATCAGGGGCTGCGTGATGCCCGTCGCCCAGGCTTCGATCGTCGCGCGGTCGCGCAGATGCACATGGCCTTCGACTGATACCTGCTCCAGCCAATAGGTGTTGTCCTCGTCAGGCGTCGCATGGCAGAGATAGGCGACATCCCGGAATACGGCATCGAACGGCAATGCGCGCAGCCAGTCCAGATGTGCAGGCGAAAGCTCCGCATAGGCGTCCGCCTCCCACTCATGCATGTCGCCAGCAGCATGTTCGATCAGGTAGCGGTCGTGATTGCCGGACACGGTGAGCAGGTCGAGGGGCAACAGAATGTCGGCGGTCCGACCGGCCTCCAGCGGTCCCGACAGACAATCACCGAGATTGACGATGTCGGCGGTTGCGATCCCCTGCGCGGCGATATCGGCGAGCACGGCCTCAAGCGCGAGCGCGTTGCCATGGATGTCGGCGATGGCGGCAAAATGCATGCTCAACTGCCCCGATAGGTCGAATAGCCGTAAGGCGAAAGCAGCAGCGGAACATGGTAATGCGCGGTCAGATCGGAGATCCCGAAGCGGATCGGGATCACGTCGAGAAACGGCGGATCGGTAAGCGCGCTGCCGCTGGCCTTCAGATAGTCCCCGGCATGAAACAGCAACTGGTATTGGCCGATCTCGAAATCCGCTCCGACCAGCATCGGCCCGCCATCGACACGGCCATCGTCATTGGTGAAGACTGTCTTGATCAGCTCCGCCTCCTCGCCGTTCATCCGCATCAGCTGGATGCGCAGCCCCTGGGCGGGTTTGCCGAGAGCGGTGTCGAGCACATGGGTGGTGAGGCCAGTCATATCAGGGGCTCCCGAATCACAAAGGGGGCATCGAAGAAGAACTCTTCGAGATTGTTGCCGGGTCCGTCGCGATCCACAACCAGGAAATCGCAGACTGCACCGATCGCCATCAAGGGATGGTGCCAGGTGTTGCGGCGATAGTTCACGCCCTGATGCGGGGCTGCGAGGAACACCTGCGGTTCGCCCGGCTTGCCGTCTTCATCCGGAGAAACGGCAACAAGGAACGGCCGCCCGGACAGCGACGAGAAACTCTGGCTGCCGAAGGGATGGCGCTCCATCATGCCGATCTCATAGGGAAAGGCGCGCGGCTGGCCGCGGAAGATGTTGACGATGACCCTGGCACCCTCGCCAGCGATCTCTGGCGAAAACAGCGCGTGAAATCGCTCGGTCGTGCCGCCATTGATAAGCCGCATGGTCGAGGGATCGGCCTCGATGACCTCGCCGAAGGGCGCAAAGGTTTCGGCCGTCAGCGGACGGATGGGGATTTCGATGGGCAAAAGGGTTTATTCTCCCTCGGGATAAATGTGGATTAGGGAGTCGACGATCCGAACCAGATCAAGCGCTTCATATTTTGCAGTCTGATACACATAATCCAGATTGATATCGAAATATCCGTGCGCCATCCGGTTACGCATGCCACGGATCGTCACCCAATCGATTTCCGGATGCTCCGCAACGAAGTCCGGCGAAAACGCTTCGAGTTGGACAACGCTCTCGCTTGCCATCAAAAGGCTCATGCCGACGCCGCGTTGAATGAGGAGATTTGTGCGGAACTCGTTCAGATCTGCTGGACCCAACAGTTCATGAGCATCCAGAGATGCACTTCGGATCCGTTCCAGAAGCGAACGAATACGGTGCTCGCGTTTCATATTGGCAGCGCTTCCGCCAGGATACGTCCTCGATGCTTCGGCGGTATCTCGCTCGTCGTGACCAGATGCACCGGAACACCTTCTGCGAGGCTTTCTAGGGCCGACTGCAGACCGCCAAGCGTCATCAGGGAAGAACCCGGAAGGGCATCGACCAAAATATCAAGATCACTATCTGACCGGTCTTCTCCACGGGCAACGGACCCGAAGACGCGAGGATTCGTCGCGTTGTGACGCGCCGTCACCTCGCGGATTGCAGCCCTCTTTCGTTCCAGCACATCTGACGGTCGCATTACCAGTCTCCTTGACAGCAATATATGTCAGAGCTCACGCAAACAAAAGATGCTGTCACATCGGGGACACCCCCCAAAAACGAGAACAGCGCCGGTGTTTCCACCGGCGCTGCGTATCTCAGTCTCAGCCTGAACTTAGGCGGCGTTCTTGGCGTAATCGGCCGTCGGCACTTCGGCGATCGTCTTCAGGACGACGGAAGCGATCTGGTAGGGGCAGCCCTGAGAGTTGGGACGACGGTCTTCAAGGTAACCCTTGTAGCCGTTGTTGACGAAGGAATGCGGAACGCGGATCGAGGCGCCGCGGTCGGCAACGCCGTAGGAGAACTTGTTCCACGGAGCCGTTTCGTGCTTGCCGGTCAGACGCAGATGGTTGTCCGGACCGTAGACGTCGATGTGCTCCTGCCAGTTCTTGGCAAACGCTGCCATGAGGGCTTCGAAGTATTCCTTGCCGCCAATCTCGCGCATGAAGGTGGTCGAGAAGTTGCAGTGCATGCCCGAGCCGTTCCAGTCGGTGTCACCGAGCGGCTTGCAATGGAATTCGACGTCGATGCCATAGGTTTCGCACAGACGCAGCAGCAGGTAGCGGGCGATCCAGATCTGGTCGGCGGCCTTCTTGGAGCCCTTGCCGAAGACCTGGAATTCCCACTGGCCCTTGGCCACTTCGGCATTGATGCCTTCGTGGTTGATGCCGGCTTCGAGGCAGAGGTCGAGGTGCTCTTCAACGATTTCACGAGCGATCGAGCCGACATTCTTGTAGCCGACGCCGGTGTAATACGGACCCTGCGGAGCCGGGTAGCCCTGCTCGGGGAAGCCGAGCGGGCGGCCGTTTTCGTAGAAGAAGTATTCCTGTTCGAAACCGAACCAGGCGCCTTCGTCGTCGAGGATCGTGGCGCGGCTGTTCGACGGATGCGGGGTGACGCCGTCCGGCATCATGACTTCGCACATGACGAGAGCGCCGTTGGTGCGAGCAGGATCAGGATAGATGGCAACCGGCTTCAGCACGCAATCCGACGAGTGGCCTTCGGCCTGCATCGTGGAGGAGCCGTCAAAGCCCCAGAGCGGCAGCTGTTCCAGGGTCGGGAAGCTGTCGAATTCCTTGATCTGCGTCTTGCCACGCAGGTTCGCTACCGGCTTGTAGCCATCGAGCCAGATATACTCGAGCTTGAATTTGGTCATGGTGCTCTCTCTTCAGTCTCGCGCCATTCATGCGCAACAGAGGGGTGATTCTCCGGGTGCCCGGGAGTCGGGAGTAAAAAAGCAGGAAGCGTGCCAGTTTGAGCACGGACCGCGAAAAGCAGCCATTTTGTCGCAGGCGACCCGCCAAATCGCGGCCATTGCAGGCCCTTCTTTAACAGATTTGGCGCATATTCATGGAACCAGAGGCGTGTGTACGGTGTTGTCGGCCCACCAAAGATCACGAAAGCGCTGTGATGATTTTAAATTCATCACTTTATCTGCTTCGATATTGCCCATAAAATAGGCATTTTGCACTTTTCGTGTGCATTTCAGTTTCAGACGTGATAAGCATGAAGCATCGAGACAACACTCGGTAAACGAGAGGTAGTAGCATGACGACGAACATGGTTCGGGAATCGGCGAAGATCTACGAATTCCCGGTGCGTGACCTGGCCCGCCTCAACGCTCTGCGTGAGCGCCAGACGCCGAAGCCCGTGATCTATGAGAGCGGTTCGGCGAGCTGGTATCACGAGGAAGCGATCCGCGAGGCCGAACGGGCGCCGAAGCAGTAGACGCCATCAAGGCAATAAAAATGCCGCCCGCATAGCGGACGACAAAAAGCATGCGACGAGCGGGCCATTGCCCGCTCTTTTCGTTTCTACACAAAATTTGCCAAAGCAATCCAGGCCCACGACATCGCCAATCGCCCGCACCACGCTGACCGCGCAATCCGTTAGGACGACCGCGGAAATCAAGTTTGTCAGGAGATTGGAGGAAGCAGGCTTTCGAGGCGAAGTTTGGCGATTTTCTCCACCTGCTGGCAGGCAGTGTCGAATTCCTGATCGCGACTATTGTTGATCCGCGCCTCGAAGGCCGCGAGGATATCGTTCTTCGTCAGCCCCTTCACCGCGATGATGAAGGGAAAGCCGAACTTTTCGACATAGGCCGTGTTGAGTTCGGTGAAGCGCGCATGCTCTGACGCGGTCAACCGATCGAGACCGGCGCCGGCCTGCTCCACGCGACTGTCTTCGGTCAGTTCCCCCGCAATGGCGAGTTTGCCCGCGAGATCGGGATGGGCCCGCAGCACGCCCAGCCGCTCCTCCACACCAGACGTCCGGAAGATCATCGCCATCGCATCATGCACATCGAGTGCGTTCAGCGGCTCCTCGATCATGCCGGCATCGAAGGCGCGCTCTGCGATGAACGGCGAATGCTCGAACACGCCGCCGAAACGCTGAACGAAGTCCGCTCTGTCCATCTATCTGATCCGCCATACGTGATGCGCGAACCGGAGGCCGCAGCAAGGAAAGCGCTCGGCGCGGGCGCGCGAAGCAGTCGACGGGAACGATTAGCCGAGGCTCCGAAGCTTGTCGAGTTCTCAGTCCGCTCACGCCTGCAGCTGATATCCGTTCCGCTCCGGAAACGGCCAATCGGCCAGCAGCGCCATATCGGGCCGGTAGATTTCCACCTTCAGCGGATAACACTTCGCCACGTCGCTCGAATGGCTCGTGCTGCAATCGCCGCCCGGGCAGGCCGAAAGCGCGCCCAGGAGATCGATCTCCGCGAACATTTCGAGGAAATCGCCGGGGCGAACCGGGCTCGCCTTCATGAAATATTGCTGCGTGTCGCGCGTGAAACCGGTGCACATGAAGACGTTGAGGACATCATGAACATGCGGCTCGACAGCCTTGATGTCGGAACCGGTATGATACGCCAGCGCCCGGCAAAGGTTGGAATGGCAGCAATTGTGGTAGTCGCCGCCCGATAGCAGCCGGTTGGTATAGGGGTCGCATCGCGTGCCGATCACGTCATGCACGCCGCCGCCGAATTCGTCGAAGCCGTACCAGCCGAGCGTATCATGGCTGATCGTCGCCATGGGGCGCAGCGACGGCAGATTACTCCACAGGCGGTTGCCCGTCGTCACATGCGTCGCATGCAGCGCTCGCGTCTTGCCGGAAAAGAAGCGCTCGGAGAGGTCGTTGGCGTTCCACAGATTGAGGTCGCCGACCTGAGGCCCCTCCACACTGACGATCCGGAAGAAATGTCCCTTCGGCACCTCGAACGTATTGCCCTCGCGCGGCGGCACGATCACTTCGCCGATCTTCTCCATCGTCGCCCGTGCCCGCTCCAGCATGCTCATGTCGGGGGCTTTCAGCGACTCGACCGGATAGCAGACGACGGGTTTCACCGCCCGCCGCTCGGCGGCATCAGATGGGACGGGGATATTGGCGTTGAAGGGCGACATGGTAGGCTCCAGGACGGCAGCAAGATGGAGCCGCAAGGTGCCCCATAGCTTCGTGCATGACAACAGCCTCTCTCCTTGCCCCATGGGCAAGTCTGGCTTAGTCATCAAGCAATGAAACTGCCACCGCTCCCTACACTCCGCGCCTTCGAAGCAGCTGCCCGTCGCGAAAGCTTTCTGCAGGCCGCGACCGAACTCGGCATGACGGCGGCGGCTGTCAGCCAGCATGTGAAGGCTCTGGAGGATTGGCTGGGGCTTGCCCTCTTCGAACGCCGGCCGCGCGGGGTTCGCCTGACGGCCGATGGACGCGAACTCGGCGCCGCCTGCTCGGAAGGCCTCGGCCATATCGCCCGCGCGGTCGAGCGCCTCACGATCCGCCGCAGCGGACTGCGCGTCAGCCTCGCCTGCAAGCCCTCCGTCGTGAACCATTGGCTCGGACCTCGCCTGCCCCGCTTTCGCGCCGCACATCCCGAGATCCAGGTCACAGTCGTCTATCCGCTCGGCGCGTTGACGCCGGAAGAGGCCGGCGCCGATCTCCTGATCCGTCACGGCACACGCCCGCCGGGTCGTGCGGAACACATCTTGGATGCCGCCACGCGCCCGACCTGTTCGCCGTCCTATCTGGAGCGGTACGGTCCGATCACCACACCGGCCGACCTTATGAAGCAGCATCTGCTGCATGACGCGACCGAGGCCGCCTGGCAGTCTTGGCTGGCCGAACGCGGCATCGAAGGGCCGACACCCTCCGGGCCACTCTATGCCGATTTCAATCTGCTAGTCAGCTCGGTCCTGTCAGGCCTTGGCATCGGCCTCTGCCCGACGGCCCTGATATCAGACCATCTGGCAGCAGGCAGCTTGACGGTGCTGTTCGATGAGGCCGCCGACGAAGACAAGGCCTATTGGCTTCTGTCGGGCGCGGATCTGTCGGAACCAGCCGCAGTCTTGCGGGAATGGCTGCTGGAAGAAAGCGCCGGGAGCAGCGGCTGAAAGCCTCACCACGCGGGCTTATGATGCTCTTGCCAGTGCTCCGCAATCTCGATGCGCTTCGGCACCCAGACCTTTTCGTGGCTGGTCACATAGTCGATGAACCGCGCCAGCGCCGCAGCCCTCCCCGGACGGCCGACAAGGCGGCAATGGAGACCGACGGACATCATCTTCGGGCTGCCGTTTTTGCCCTCCTCGTAGAGCACATCAAACGCGTCCTTCAGATAAGTGAAGAACTGGTCGCCGGAGTTGAAGCCCTGCGGCGTGGCAAAGCGCATGTCGTTGGTCTCGAGCGTATAGGGGATGATCAGGAAGGGGTTGCCGTCGAGACCCGGCACCCAGAACGGCAGGTCGTCTGAATAATTGTCGGAAGAGTACAGGAAACCGCCCTCCTCCATGACGAGGCGCAGCGTGTTCATGGAGGGCTTGCCCTGGTACATGCCGAGCGGATGCGAACCGGTCAGCTCCTTGTGGAGCCGCACCGCCTCGCGGATATGCTCGCGTTCGACATCTTCCGGAAAATCCTTGTATTCGAGCCAGCGATAGCCGTGGCTGGCGATCTCCCAGCCGGCTTCCTTCATGGCGGCGACCGCTTCCGGATTGCGGGCCATGGCAAGCGTCACGCCATAAACGGTGACGGGCACTTGGCGCTCGGTAAACATCCGCCAGAGCCGCCAGAAACCGGCGCGCGAACCGTATTCGTAGATCGATTCCATGTTGAGATTGCGCTGCCCCGGCCAGGGCTGCCCACCGACGATCTCCGACAACAGGTTTTCCGACGCCGCATCCCCGTCTAGGATGCAGCTCTCGCCGCCTTCCTCGTAATTCACCACGAACTGCACCGCGATCCGCGCATCACCGGGCCATTTCGGATCGGGCGTGTCACGGCCATAGCCGATGAGGTCGCGGGGATAGGGAGCAGTCGTCATGGTTCACCTCTCGTGTTTTGACGCGAGGCTATTGGCGACGGCGGCGCCTGTCGAGATGGAAAACGCAGCTCATGCTGCAGCGCAAAGAGGTCAGGCGATCTTGCGGCTGGAAACCCGCCCCAGCGGATGCAGCGAATGCACGGTGAACGGCGCGCCCCGCTCGGTTTCGATAAAAAGCGCGAGGTTCGTCACCATGACGGGCTCGGCGAGGACGGGATCGAAATGCGCTTTGAGGCCCTGTTCGATTCTCGGAAAGTCGCGTGCCAGAAGTGGTCCGGTCAACGTCATGTGAAAGCGGAACTCGTCCATCACGTACGGGTGGCCCCAGCGGCTGAGATTGCTGAATTGTGGCGCGGAAAGCCGCTCGGGATTGCGCCTTTCGATCTCGGCTTCCGAGAGCGGTGCGCGATAGCCGTCGAAATTCTGGACGATCGAAGCGGCGAGATAGTCGACCGAAGGGCATGGCCGCTCCAGGATCAACCCATAGACGTCACCGATGCGTCCGACCGTCAGCCCCTGCAGCAGGACAGGATCCATGCGGCCGGCGAAATGCATCAGCTCCCGCAACAGCGACGTTTCGGTGGATCCTTCGCTGAGCCGGAAGGGCGCCTTGAACGTCGCGTGGAAGCCGAAGCGACGCGGAAGCGCCGTGTGGAAGGCGATTTCGTGCACGCCGAGCCCCTTCAGTCCCGGATGCTCCTCGGCTTCGCCGGAATAGACGTTGCGGCCGAGCCAGCGCGCCGCTGCTTCGGCAAGCGGATCACGGGCAGGCGGCGTAAAGCAGATGGCATAACGCATGTCGAGCACCTCGCACTGGCCCGCTTCGGCACTTTAGCAAATGCCGTTTCAACCCGGTGGATAGGTGATTTGCATGACAGTATCACGAAGCGGGCAAGGCACATCTTCGGATGACCATCGTGCCCGGACCCGCCAAATTCGGGGTGTTTAGTCTACTTTTCCGGATATTTCGCATTCCAGTGCCACTGAAACGTGATGCGCGAGCGAAAAGCTCCGAGGCAAGGGAAGCGCATGTCCCGCGATTGCATCGAGTGCGGCATCGGCCAGCAGATGGGCGATGCCGAAGCTGACCTTGAAGCCACCGGTCAGCGCGTGAACATGCGCATGCTCCGGATGGGGGCCGACCATGGGATCGCGGTCGATGGCCTTGGGCCGAAGACCCGCCCAGCGTTCGATGACCTCGGCCGTCTCCAGCACAGGCGCCAGCCGCCGCGCCTCGGCGATCAGCGCATCGAGCTGCGCATCCGTCGAAAAGGGATCCGTGAACTGGTTCTCGCTGGTACTTCCTATTGCGACATGACCGCCTTCATGCGGCACGACATAGAGCCCGTCGAGATAGAGAAGCGGCAGATCGTCTGGGAGATCCACCTTCAGCAACGCGGCCTGCCCCTTCACGCCCCGACCAAGTGGCCTGGCGAAGCGCGGCCCGACGGTTTCGAGCAGCGGGAAGGAGCCGACACCGGCCGCAACCAGAAGCTTGCCGTAGCCGACTGAAGAGCCATCAGCGAGCGTGAGCTTCCCGGCGCCCGCGTCGATCCGCTGCACGGCGACGCCTTCGAGCAGACGCACGCGCCGCGTCTGCTCCAGCCGTGCCCGTAGTGCCGCAACGAGCGCACGTGGCGACACCCGCCCAGCAAACCCGTCGAGCACGAGACCCGCATCGCAGAAATCGCGCGATGGCCAACCGGCCCAAGGGCTGTCCTCGATCACGGTCCAGTCGAAGACATGCCCCTGCTGTCGCCAGTTCGTCTCCGCCTCGCGGCAATGGCGTTCGGCAAGCGGCCGCAGATGCGGCTTCGGCAGAGGGATCAATCGACCGCAACGGCGATAGCCGGCCGATAGCCCGGTCTCGGATTCGAGCTGGGCAATCTCGGCCTCCAGCGACACGAGACCTTCGAACTGCAGCTGCTTCTTCTCGTTCCAGCGGTCCGGCATATGCGCCATCAACGCCCCGAGCAGGCCGCCACTCGCGCCACTCCCAGTCGTGTCGCCGTCGATCAGGATCGTCTCGATGCCCCGGCGCTCCGCTTTCAGCGCCGCCCACAGACCCATGATGCCGCCGCCGACGATCACGAGGTCTGCCCGCAATTGACCTGACAGCGCTGGGGATTTATCGGACATGGCGATGACCCATTCAAATTATCCGCCAGGCACCGGCGACACCCAGGCACCGCTTGCCTGGCACGACGGCGATATGCCCTTTTCCACCGCCTTTGGCGATCATTTTTATTGCCAGACGGATGGCCGGCTGGAATGCGGCCATGTCTTCCTCGCCGGCAACGGCCTGCCAGGACGCTGGAACGACGCGGAGCGCTTCGCCATCGGCGAACTCGGCTTCGGCACCGGTTTGAACGCCTGCGAAACTTGGCGGCAGTGGAAGCAGCATCGCAAGCCGGGTACCCGGCTGCATTTCGTCTCCTTCGAACTTTTCCCGATGATGGCCGAAGACATCGACCGCGCCCTTGCCCGCTGGCCCGAGATCGATACCGAACGACAGGCGCTCACGGCGCTCTGGCCGAAACATCCTTCGGGTGTTGTCGAAATCGATCTCGACGAGCAGACGCGCCTATCGGTCGTCTGCGGCGATGCGCTCGAAAACCTCTCCGCGAGCGCCCTCGCCTTCGACGCCTGGTACCTCGACGGCTTTGCCCCGTCACGCAACAGCGCCATGTGGTCCGCGGACCTGATGCAGCGAGTCCATGACACGACGAGAGAAGGTGGCAGTTTCGCGACCTATGCCGCAGCCGGCTTCGTGCGGCGAAATCTGATCGCAACGGGATTTGACGTCGAACGACGTCCGGGTTTTGCGGGTAAGCGCGAAATGCTCTGCGGTATCAGGCAGCCGGCCTGATCAGCCTTCCGCCCGGGCAGCCGCAACCGGCCTGCCGCTCCATTCCGCGATCTTGTTGAGAAGCAGTTCCGGGGAAATCGGCTTCGACAGGTAATCGTCCATGCCGGCCGCAAGGCAAGCCTCGCGATCGCTGTCGAGCGCATGCGCCGTGACGCCGATGATCGGGATTCGGCGGCCCGTTCCCTGCTCTGCCGAGCGGATTGCATGGGTCGCCTGATGACCGTTCATCACGGGCATTGAGACGTCCATCAAGATCAGATCCGGCGGCTCGCTGGCCCAGGCGCCAACTGCTTCCTCGCCATTGCCGACGATCCGGTAGGCGATCCCGCTCCCGGTCAGGATTTGCCGGAAGACGATCTGGTTGACTGCATTGTCCTCGGCGATCAGCACTTTGAAGGCCGTATCGCCAAGGGGCTTGTCCACAAAGGCGACCTCGGCCTCCAGCACAGGGGGAAGGCTCGCAAGCAACGGCGGCGGCGACGGGCGCAACCGCGCAGAATTGACGCCATGCACCCGGGCCGTGCGTACCACATCGATGATCGCCCCGCGCAAGACATTCGCCCGCGCCGGCTTCATCAGATGCGCCTGTACCTTCAGGCTTTCGAACAGACTGTCATCGCCAACCATGTCCATGGAAGTGAGGAAGATCAGGGCGATTTCGTCGAAGCGGCAGTCGCTGCGGATCGCCCGCGCCACGTCGAGACCATTCATGTCAGGCATCTGGTAGTCGACGATGACCGCGTCGATCTTCAGCCCTTCCGCATATGCCGCGCCGAGGATCTGAAGGCCTGTCGGACCATCCGAAACCGCAAGGCCGTCGAAGCCCCACATCTTGAGTTGCTCGGTGACGATTCGCCGATTGACGGCATTGTCGTCGATGACGAGCACCCGGGCATCCTTGACCGTTGCCGGCAATTCCTTCTGCCTGCGCCGCTCAGCGACGATCGTGAGCGGCAATTCGACCGTGAAGGCCGAGCCCTTTCCGACTTCGGATGAGACATCGAGCTTCCCGCCGAACAGTTTGACGAGGCCGGCCGTGATCGCCAGTCCCAGTCCGGTGCCCTCGTGCCGCCGCGTCGAGGATGTGTCCACCTGCGAGAATTTTTCGAAGATCTTCGCCTGCATTTCGGGCGGAATGCCGATGCCGGTATCCTCGATGCGAAGCGTTAGCAGGGCCTGCCCGTCTTGTGTGCCGCTGGTCGATACCGCGACATGTACATGGCCCTTCTCGGTGAACTTGATCGCATTGCCGAGCAGGTTGGTGACGATCTGCCGGAAGCGGCCGGGATCGCCCATGAAGGTGTGTTCGACCGACTCGTCGCCGGAGACGACGAGCTCGATATCCTTCTCCGCGGCAGCGGATGACAGAAGCGTCGCCACGTCCTCGATCGCCTCGACCGGATCGAAGGGTGATTTCCTCAACTTCAATTGGCCGGCATCGATCTTCGAAAAATCGAGAATGTCGTTGATGATGGTGAGCAGCGCATTGCCCGATTTCACCATGATGTCGACAAAGGTCTTCTGGCGGCTGTCGAGTTCGGATTTGGACAGGAGCTCCGCCATGCCCAGTACCCCGTTCATCGGTGTCCGGATCTCGTGGCTCATGTTGGCGAGGAAGTCGGACTTGGCCTTGTCGGCCGCTTCGGCACGGGCGAGGAGCACTTCGAGCTCCGCTTCGCGCGCCTTCAATTCGGTGAAGTCGGTCAGCACGACGACACAGCTGCGATCCCCGCCGAAAGTCGCTTCGAGCTTGACCCAGGTCTTCCCAGCGACGAGGAAGTTCGTGGAGATGGCAGCCGAGCTCTGCAGCGCCGACTGCCACTGCGCCAGGACCGTGTCCGCGTCCGCACCGAAATCGCCGCGTTCGGCGCAATACTGGAAGACCGGCCGCCAGCTTGCACCTGCCCGCAGCATGTCTTCGGGCACATCGAGGATCCGCGCGAAGGACGGATTGACCTCCGCGACGCGCCCGTGTTCGATCATCAGCAGGCCCTGCGACATCATCCGCATGGATTCCCGCACGAAGCCGCCCAGTCGTTCAAGCTGCTGCTGGGCCTCGGTGATCTCGCGCTCGCGCTGCCGGATTTCGGTGAGGTCCGAATAGGTGAGCAGGATTTTGCGGTCGTGCAGGCGCGTGATCGTCGCCAGCACGAACTTGCCGTCGTCATAATCGAGCTCTGTGACATGCGAGCCTTCGAACACATCGAATTGCGCGATGCGACGATGGTAGCCCTCCTCGAACTCGAGCCCAGGCCAAGCCCAGCCGCGCTTGTGGTTTTGTTCGCAATAGTCGCGGAAGGAGAGGCCACGCAGCGGCAGTTCGTCTGGCCATTTCCAGATTTCACGGCATTTTTCGTTGGCGAATTCGACCATGTAGTCGCGGTCGATGATGACGACCCCAACAGGCATCACCTGCAGCATGGCGACCATGTTGCTGTAAAGCGCCTCGGTGCGCTCCTGCGCCTCGAGAAGGGCCTGCTGGCCCTGCTTGAGGATGGTGATATCGTTGACCGACCCCACCAGATAGTGCTTGTTTTCCGCCGTCGTGATCCGGCTCAGACGCGTGATGACCGAGATCTCCTGGCCATCGCGGACGACAACCTCGCGGTTCTTCTCGATCATTTCGCCCGTGGCGAAGATCCGGAGGTTCTCCTCCTTCATGATCTGGCCGTTCTCTGGCCAGAGTTCCTCTTCCGTCAGGCCGTAAATGTCTTCGCGATGCTGGCCGTGAAGCTCTTCATAAGCCGTGTTCACATAGATCATCCGCCGGTTGGTGTCGCGGATGAAGACCGGGACCGGCATCTGCTCGAGCGTTGCGCGATAGAGAAGTGTCTCCTCCTCGCGCTGGACCATGTCCGACACATCGGAATAGGTCAGCAGGATCCGGCCGTCATCCATGCGGCGGCTGCCGCCGGCGAGCGCGCGACCGGAAGGCGTCTTGACGTCGATCAGAGGCCCCTCGATCAGGCCGATCACTTGCTCCATGCGGTAGGCCACGCGCTCTTCGATCTCCCCGGCGCCCAAACTCGCAATGCCGCGTCCCATCGTCCGCATCAGGAATTCCCGATAGGTCATGCCGACGAGTGGAATGGGCGGGTCGATTTCCGCCATGTCGATAGCGGCCGGATTGGCAAAGGATATCGTAAGGTCGGAATCCAGTACGATGATACCGACGGGGAGCGACGCCATGAGGCTGTGGAGGTGCAGCTGCAGCGCCTCCGATTCCTGGCGGGCTGCTTCCAGTTTTGTCTGCTCCTGCCGCAGCGGGGAGAGATCGGTGATGGAGCCGACGATGTAGCGCGCACTGTCCGGACCAGTGACCGCCCCGACACGACTCAGCACGGGAACCCGAGTGCCATCCGCCCGGATGAAGGCTTCCTGAACCTCTTCCGTGACGCCACATTGCAGAACGCGGCTATTTCCTTCGAAATATTCCTGTCCCAGCTCCGGGAAGATTTCCTGCTCTGTGCGACCGAGAAGCTCCTCGATCGGGCGCCCCACCATCTCGGCATAGGCGCAATTGGCAAAGAGGAGACGATGATCGGCGCCGCGAAAATAGGTAGCGATGGGATATTGTTCGAGGACCGCCTGATAGACCGCAGCCGACGGCAGGACTGCTGGAACGCAGCCCCCCTCAGTAGGCGCGGCGGCCTCTTCCATGAACCCGAAGAGATACATTCGATCGTCGTCGTCGAAGAAGCGCTCGATATGCAGGATCTGAACCGGGCCGTCCGGAAAAGGCCTCAGATGAAGCTCCTCTTCTTCGCCGAAAACCAGCACGCGCCGTTCGCGGTCGTCGCGATAGCCGTCCAGATCGGCGCCGAAGACCTCCCTGTCGCTGCGCCCGATGAAGCTTTCAGGCGCAAGATTGTGCAAACGCGCAAAGGCCGGATTGACCGCGACATAACGCAGCTCGCTGTCCTTGACATACGAAGGCAGGTCAAGCGCGGCAATCTTGTCGCGGACTAGCTCGAGCAAGGCGCTTCCCCGGGTCAAATCTCTGTTCACACTTCGATAAATGACTGGTTTTGGTAAACAGCCGGTAAGCAAATCACAATCACACGCTTTAAAAGCAGATATCGATGAATGCCCGCTGCGTGAAAACGGCCGGTCGCTCCACTGTTCCAGATGAGCCGGTTTTTCGTCGCAAACGGCAATGCCTTTTGGCTAACGAACCTGCGAGACTTGATGTCGAGATTGACACAATGGATCGACCATGAGCGACATTACCATCCCCGTCTTGTCCGAGACTGAACCCCAATCCGCAGGCGGCGAACGCCGCAGGCGAACCGGTGGCCGCGGTGGTGATCGCAGCCGAACGGGCGTGGCTGGCAGGTATCGCAATCTCGTCAATCGCCTGACCAAGACCGAGCTTCTCGACCCCGCAGCCCTCGACGATATGCATGAGGCGTCACTGACGATCCTGGAAGAAATCGGCATGGACATCATGCTGCCGGAGGCCCGCGCCATCATGAAGGCGCATGGCGCCGACGTGACGGAAGGCTCCGACCGCGTCCGCTTCGACCGCGGCCTGATCATGGACATGATCGCCTCGGCTCCGCGCGAGTTCCAGATGTTCGCCCGCAATCCCGAGCGCAACGTCAAGATGGGTGGCAACAACCTCGTCTTCGCCCAGATCGCATCTGCCCCCTTTGTCGCGGATCGCGAAGGCGGCCGCCGCGCCGGCAACCAGGAAGACTTCCGCAAGCTGGTCAAACTCGCCCAGTGCTACGACGTGATCCACACGACCGGCGGCTATCCGGTCGAACCCATCGACATCCACGCTTCGGTGCGCCACCTCGACTGCCTCTCGGACATGGTGAAGCTGACCGACAAGGTCTTCCACTGCTATTCGCTCGGCAAGCAGCGCAATCTCGACGCCATCGAGATCGCCCGCATCGGCCGTGGCGTCACCATGGAGCAGATGGAAAACGAGCCCTCGCTCTTCACCATCATCAACTCGTCCTCGCCGCTCCGCCTCGACGGCCCGATGCTCCAAGGCATCATCGAAATGTCATCGCGCGGTCAGGTCGTCGTGATGACGCCGTTCACGCTGGCCGGCGCCATGGCACCCGTCACCATTGCCGGCGCCGTCGTCCAGCAGAATGCCGAAGCCCTGTGTGGCATCGCCTTCACCCAGATGGTCAAGCGCGGCGCCCCGGTCGTCTATGGCGGCTTCACCTCGAATGTCGACATGAAGACCGGCGCCCCCGCCTTCGGCACGCCGGAATACATGAAGGCGGTCATCGTCGGCGGCCAGCTTGCGCGCCGCTACGGCATTCCTTACCGCACTTCGAACACCAATGCCGCCAACACGCTCGACGCCCAGGCGGCCTATGAGAGCGCCTTCTCGCTCTGGGCACTGACGCAAGGCGGTGGCAATTTCATCATGCATTCGGCCGGCTGGACGGAAGGCGGCCTGACGGCCTCCTTCGAAAAATTCATCCTCGACGTCGACATGCTGCAGATGGTGGCCGAATTCCTGACACCCCTCGATGTCAGCCAGGACGCGCTAGCCCTCGACGCCGTCCGCGAAGTCGGTCCCGGCGGCCACTTCTTCGGCACGGCCCACACACTTGCCCGCTACGAGACGGCCTTCTATTCGCCGATCCTCTCCGACTGGCGCAATTTCGAGACCTGGACCGACGCCGGCCGGCCGACCACCTACGACCACGCCAACCGCGTCTTCAAGGAAAAGCTCGCCACCTACGAACGCCCCCCGATCGATCCGGCCATCGAGGAAGAACTCGATGCTTTCGTGGCGAAACGCAAGGCCGAAGGCGGGGTTGCGACCGACTTCTGAGGCGTCACGACAGCTGCTTCAGATACGCCTGATAGGTCTGATGCGGCTGAGGCTCGAAGCGATCCTGCATCACCTTCCAGTCCTCGACCCGGTCGAGGCGGAAGTCGCGGAACCCCTGGCGCATCTCGCACCAGGCGGTCATCACCCAGATGGCGCCGAAGGCGGCCAAGCCCAGCGGCCAGACGACACGCTGGCTGCGCTCGCCGGGCAGCGAGTGATAGGCGATCCAGACCTTGCGCTTGGCGGACAGCGCCGAGCGCACATCGCCCAGGCAATCCGGCACCACGGGTTGGGCGGACGAGCGAAAGGCGTGGATCGGGGCGGAGATCAACCGTTCGGCATGCTCCTTCGGCAGCATCGCCAGCATCTTGTCCTTCGCCTCCCGCGCCGCCTGGCCAAGCCGGGGATCCCCAAGCATCTCGACGGCGCGCAGCCCGAAGGCGAGCGCCTCCAACTGCTCGAAGGTGAAGGTGAGCGGAGGGGCATCGAACGCCTCGCGCAGCATGTAGCCGACGCCACGCTCGCCCTCGATCGGGGCGCCCGAGGCGATCAGGTGATCCATGTCGCGGTAGATGGTGCGCGGCGCGACCTCCATCCTCTCGGCAATCTCGGCGGCCGTCATGGCGCGGCCGGTCGAGCGCATCAGCTGGATGATCCGGAACAGGCGGTCGGCGGGGCGCATGCGTGCCTCCTTCGAAGGTAATGGCCAGAAGGTTGTCAGTTGGGCTGTGTTAGGTCAAGCCGTCATCAACCATGGGGGAGCCAAATGAGCAAAGACACCGTTCTCGAAATCGCCCTCTGCACAGTCGCCGACAAACCGGCGGCCGAAGAGGCCCGCCGCGCAGCGATGGCGGCCGTGCGCCATTATCCCGGTTTTGTCAGCTGGCGGGCACTGAGTTCCATGGACCAGCGCGACATGATCGCCGATCTGGTTGAATGGGCCGACCAGGCGAGCGCCGATGCGGCAGCCACGAAAGTGCAGGCCGACCCGGCTTTCGCCCCTTACATGGCTGCGATCACGGGTGTTACCTTGATGCAGCATTTCGAGACGCGTGAGGCGATCTGAGCAACGATGGCGGAAGCACTGAAACACCTGATCGGCCCAGGCACTGCCCGCGACACGGCCGACGCCGTGGCGGGCGCCTTCAGCACGTTCGACCCAGACGCCTTTCTCGACGACATCCTGCCGGTCATCGACGGGTTGGAACTGATGCAGCGCGGACAATGCATCGCCAACGCATTGAGCCGTCACCTGCCGGACGATTTCGAGGCAGCTGCCGCGATCCTGCGTCTTTGCCTGCCGGCACCAGGCCGCGCCGGTCTGAGCGGCTGGGCGCTGCTCTCCTTCAACCAATACATCGCCGCCCATGGCCGGGATCACCTGGAGACTGCCCTCGGCCTCCTCAAGGCGCTGACGCCGCATTTCACCGCAGAATTCGGCATCCGCCCCTTCATCGCCGATGACCAGGAAAAAGCACTCGCGATCATCGCAGGCTGGGTGAAGGACCCAAACCACCACGTCAGACGCCTCGCCAGCGAAGGCACCCGCCCCCGCCTGCCCTGGGCCATGCGCCTGCCGAGGCTGGTCCAGGATCCCTCCCCGATCCTGCCGATCCTGGAGGCGCTGATCGACGACGAAGAGGATTATGTACGCCGCTCGGTCGCCAACAGCCTCAACGACATCGCCAAGGATCATCCGGATCTGGTCGCCGATTTTGTCGAGCGCCATTCGGCGGGCGCCTCCAAGGATCGGCTCTGGCTGCTCAAGCATGCCTCGCGCACGCTCCTCAAGAAGGGCCATAGCAAGGCGCTCGCCAATTTTGGCTTTGCGCCGCTGGACGACGTGACGGCGAGCCTTACGCTGGAGAGGGACCATGTCGGCTTCCCCGGCGAACTCGCCTTCGAGGTCCGTCTCTCCAATACGAGCAAGGACATGCGCACAGTCCTGGTCGACTACGTGATCCACCACCAGAAGAAGGACGGATCGCTTTCGCCCAAGGTCTTCAAGGGCAAGAGCCTTCAGCTGAAGCCCGGCGAAAGCGTGACGATCGCAAAGCGCCATGCCTTCCGACCGATCACGACACGTGTCTATCATCCAGGCGGGCACAGGCTTGAGATCATGGTGAACGGGGTCGTGCAGACCGGCGCCGATTTCAATCTCGGGATTTCTGACGGTCGCGATGAGTAAGGCCAGCGAGCTTCACCGATGTGAGCCGGTGAAACGCAAGAGGCCCGCGTGAAGCGGGCCTCCAACCGGTTGGCAAGTGTCTTTAGGCTCAATCGTCGTTTTCGATCTTCAGCAGTTCGCCCGAGACGGGATGAAAGGTCGCCTCGACCCGGCGCCCGTCGCGCATGCCCTTCACCTCGTAGCAGCCGTCATCGACCACGATTTCCTGGGCCGTGACATTCTCGGTCAAAGCCCGCTTTTCCATGTCCCCGAGCGACATGCGCGCATCGGCCGTCACGTCCCGGCACGCCGGATCGTCATCGGCTCGAACCGATCCGATCGAGGCGGCAAGGATGAGGGCTGAGGCTGCGATAAGGGTCTTCATGGCTGTCTCCGTCTATCATGGATCATTCGACGCAGGCCCCGCTCGGCAGATTTCACTGTTGCGGATGCCGGCCCGGATAGGGCATCGTCATAGGCTGAAACACATGCCCACCGCATTTGTTCACCTCACAAAGCCGTCATCCAAGCCCAAGGCCCCGTCTCACCAAGAGCCCGCGGCGCCGCAAGTGCCGGACTGTGATTTGTGCAATGCACTTGACTTCTCGACCGAATTGGCCCATTTGCAGGTCAGCTTTACCTTCCGGCCGCCGCGTGAGCGTGCCCAGCGACATCTGAGACGCGACGAAGGACAAGGCGCATAAACGACAGGCGGACATTCCGCCGCTGCGCTGGAAGCTTTTTTCCAACTTACAAGTGCCCAAATCACGCGGGGTTCTTGACGCCAATGCCAACCGGCTCGCGAAGAACGCGTTCCGGGGTTCGTGCATTTGGCGCCCCGAAAGGTATGACTTTGACCACTTTCGATGATCTTGGCCTCTCCAAGAATATCGTCGCGACGCTGACGACGCTCGGCTTCACGACCCCCACTCCGATCCAGGAGAAGGGCATTCCCGTCGTTCTCGGCGGTCGCGACCTGATCGGTCTCGCCCAGACCGGCACCGGCAAGACGGCCGCCTTCGGCCTGCCGATGATCGAGATGCTTCTCAAGGACGAGAAGCGCCCTGACAACCGCACCACCCGCGCCCTCATCCTTGCCCCGACCCGCGAACTGGTGAACCAGATCGGCGACAACTTGCGCAGCTACCTGCGCCGCCTGCCGCTGAAGATCAACCAGGTCGTCGGTGGCGCCTCCATCGGCAAGCAGCAGCTGCAGCTCGAAAAGGGCACCGACATCCTCGTCGCCACCCCGGGCCGCCTGCTCGACCTGATCGCCCGCAACGCGATCTCGCTGCGCGCCGTGCGTTACCTCGTTCTCGACGAAGCCGACCAGATGCTGGACCTCGGCTTCATCCATGACCTGCGCAAGATCTCGAAGATGGTCCCGCCGAAGCGCCAGACCCTGCTCTTCTCGGCGACCATGCCGTCCTCGATCGCCGATCTCGCAGCGAGCTTCCTGACCGACCCGATCAAGGTTGCCGTGTCTCCTCCAGGCAAGGCTGCCGACAAGGTCGAGCAGCACGTGCATTTCGTCGCCGGCCAGAACGCCAAGACGGAAATGCTCAAGAAGATTCTCAACGACAACCCGGATGGCCGCTCCATCGTCTTCCTGCGCACCAAGCATGGCGCGGAAAAGCTGATGAAGCACCTCGACGCCACCGGTTACTCGGTCGCTTCCATCCACGGCAACAAGAGCCAGGGCCAGCGCGAGCGGGCACTCAAGGGTTTCCGTGACGGCGAGATCAAGACGCTGATCGCCACCGACGTTGCCGCCCGCGGCATCGACATCCCGGCCGTCTCCCACGTCTTCAATTACGACCTGCCGGAAGTTCCGGACGCTTACGTCCACCGCATCGGCCGTACGGCCCGTGCCGGCCGTGACGGCATCGCGATTGCATTCTGCGGTCCCGATGAAGGTCGCCTGCTGCGTGACATCGAAAAGCTGATGAGCATCGACATCCCGGTCGCCTCTGGCGAAGCCCCGGCAAACCTCGCACGACCGGCCCGTCCGCAGCGTCGCGCTGGCGGCGGTGGCGGTGGTGGCGGCAACAATCGCAATCACCAGGCCCCAGGCCAGGGTCGCGGCAAGTCCGAAGGTGGCGCCAAGGCTGACGGTCGTCCCGCAAAGTCCGGTCACCGCAAGGGTGGCAATGGCGGTGGCGGCAACGGCAATGGCGGCAACCGCTCGGCCAATGGCAATGGCCAGAGCCGTGGCGGCAATGGCCAGGCGCGTCCGGCCCGCTCAGGTACGGCCGGCGGACGCCGTCGCGAAGCCTGAGTCTGGCGGAAGGCTGAGACTTGAATTTTGGAATGGCGCGGTACCCACCGCGCCATTTTTCTTATCATCATTCTTTGACGATGATCCGCTCGACCGCGCTTTTCCGGTTGATGAGATAGACGCCGACCATGACGACGCAGGTGCCGATCATCATCGGCACGGTCAACTCCTCCCCAAAGGCAATCGCCGCCTCCAGAGCTGCGAGCGGCGGAACGAGGTAGATCAGCGACGCTGCCTTCGACACGTCACCGCGCCGGATGAGATAGAGCAGAAGCGCGATCGCCCCCATCGATATTCCGATCACCGACCAGGCGAGCGTCGCAAAGAAGCCGAGGCTCCAGTCGACACGCAGATTTTCCAGCGCGAGCGCTGCCGGAACCGTGACGATCAGCGCTCCGACATATTGCAGCGTGGCGACAGCCCTCAGATCCCCGTCCTTCACCAGCCGCTTCTGGTAGATCGTGCCTGCCGTGACGCAGGCCATGGCGAGTACGTTGACCGCGACCGCATAGGCCGGAATCGACGATGCGTCGATTACCAGGACCTTGGGCAATACGGCGATCGCGACGCCCAGGAAGCCGATAACGAGCCCGACCCGTTGGCCGCCGTTCAGGTTCTCCCCCACGAGATAGGCGGCAGCGATGCCCGTCATCAACGGCTGCAGACCGGCGATGATGCCGGAGAGTGCCGCCGGCACCCCCTGCCCGATCGCCCACCAGACCATGCCGAGATAGAGCCCATGCAGGAACATGCCCGACACGATCGCATGCACCCAGCCGGCCCTATCCCTCGGCCAGGACACGCCGCCGATCCGGCAGACGACGTAGAACAGCACGACCGCTGTGCCGTAGCGGATGACGAGGAAGGTCAGCGGATCTGCGAAGAAGGTGGCATATTTGGCCGACACCCAGCCGGTCGACCAGAGAAGAACGAAGAGAACGGGCGCAAGGCGGGCAAGGGTCATGGGTTCGGTGTCTTTCCTGCACCGGAACACATACCGCCGGCGGTGCGCCTCGATACTGCGACGCCGCCACGCGGTCAAAAGAGTTTTCCTGCAGGCAAGAGTGAGTTCCACTCACGACGAACGAAGAATTATTCGGGAAAAAATGCCTAAATTTTGATCTGGAATTCTCATACCGGCCTCTGCGAAGTTCACAATATGCAAAATCACGGAGGAGTAGAGCGCGATGTTTGGCCATGCAGGGGAGAATATCGCACAGATTTTGCGCTATTGCCCGATTTTCGACCATCAGGATTGGCGGACATTTACAGGAAGCCGGTCCGTGAACCAGCTTGCATTGCCAAAATGGTTGTATTCAAATGACAAAAAAAGGGGATGGCGCCATTGGCATTTGATGAAATGATCACTGCGGAGAACGATCCGCGCGGACCTTACCAGAACTATTTCGATTGGTATTCCAGCCAGGACCCGGCAAGGCTTCTGGCGAAGTCGAGAGATGCCGAGAACATCTTCCGTAAGACGGGCATCACGTTTGCGGTCTACGGCCATGAGGATTCCTCCGAGAAGCTCATCCCCTTCGACATCATTCCGCGCATCATATCCGGCCGCGAATGGCGCAAGCTCGCCCAGGGCATCGAACAGCGCGTGCTCGCCCTCAACGCCTTTCTCGACGACATCTACCATAAGCAGGAAATCATCAAGGCCGGCCGCATCCCGCGAGAGCTGATCGAGAAGAACGTCGCCTTCCTGCCCGAGATGATCGGCTTCCGCCCGCCGGGTGGCGTCTATACCCACATCGTCGGCACCGACATCGTCCGCACCGGCGAAGATCAGTTCTACGTGCTGGAAGACAATGCCCGCACCCCCTCCGGCGTCTCCTACATGCTGGAGAACCGGGAAACCATGATGCAGATGTTCCCGGAGCTCTTCCAGCTCAACAAGGTTCAGCGCGTCGAGGACTATCCCTATCTGCTGCGCCAGTCGCTGGCTTCACTCGCCCCTCCCGGCTGCAAGGGCAAGCCGCGCGTCGCGGTGCTGACCCCCGGCATCTACAATTCCGCCTATTACGAGCACTCCTTCCTCGCCGACATGATGGGCGTGGAACTGGTCGAAGGTTCGGACCTGCGCGTCATCGACGGCAAGGTGAAGATGCGCACCACGCGTGGCTACGAGGCGATCGACGTGCTCTACCGCCGCGTCGACGATGACTTCCTCGATCCCTTGACCTTCCGCCCGGATTCGGCGCTCGGCATTCCCGGCATCATGGACGTCTATCGCGCCGGCAACATCACCATCGCCAATGCGCCGGGCACCGGGATTTCCGACGACAAGGCAATCTACAGCTACATGCCGGAGATCGTCGAATTCTACACCGGCCGCAAGGCACTGCTCGAGAACGTGCCGACCTGGCGCTGTTCGGAAGCCGACAGCCTGAAATACGTGCTGGAGCACCTGGAAGAACTGGTGGTCAAGGAAGTCCACGGCTCCGGCGGCTACGGCATGCTGGTCGGCCCCACTGCCTCGAAGAAAGAGCGAGCCGAGTTCGCCGAGAAGCTGAAGGCGCGGCCCTCGAACTATATCGCCCAGCCGACACTGTCGCTGTCGACGGTGCCGATCCTCGTCAACAAGGGGATTGCCCCCCGCCACGTCGACCTTCGTCCTTATGTCCTCGTCTCCGACAAGGTGCAGATCATCCCCGGCGGCCTGACCCGCGTGGCCCTGAAGCAGGGTTCGCTCGTGGTCAATTCCAGCCAGGGCGGCGGCACCAAGGACACCTGGGTATTGGAGGACTGACATGGTCATGCTCGGAAGAACTGCCAACGGTCTCTTTTGGATGTTCCGCTACATCGAAAGAGCCGAAAACATTGCCCGTCTCGTCGATGCGGGCTTGCGCATGTCGCTGACCCGCTCCGGCGCCTCGGACGAGGACTGGGATGCCGTGCTGAAGAGCGCCGACGTGCGCCCGCTTTTCGCCGAACGACATGGCAAGGTGACGGCCTCTGATGCCATCGACTTCATGCTGCGCGACACGGCCAACCCGTCGAGCGTCATGTCCTGCATCGACGCCGGGCGTAATAATGCCCGCATGGTGCGAACCGCGCTGACGCGCGAGACCTGGGAAGCCACCAACGAATGCTGGATCGAGCTCAAGCAGATGCTCGCCCGCAAGCTGAAATCGGCCGATTTGCCGGAGGTGATCGATACGGTGAAACGTCGCGCGGGCCTGATCCGCGGCGCTTTCCACGGCTCGATGCTGAGAAATGAGATCTACAACTTCGCCCGCATCGGCACCTTCATCGAGCGCGCCGACAACACCAGCCGCATCCTCGACGTGAAATATTACGTGCTCCTGCCGGCGATCACCCATGTCGGCTCTTCGCTCGACAACATGCAGTGGGAATCGATCCTGCGCTCGGTCTCGGCCCATCGCTCTTATCGCTGGGTCTATGACGGCGAATACAAGGCCGCCAACATTGCCGACTTCCTGATCCTCAACGGTCAGATGCCCCGCTCGCTCGCCTATTGCTACGAAAAGATCACCTCCAACCTCGGCTACCTCGCCAGGGACTACGACCACAGGCTGCCAGCGCATGAAACGGCGGACAATGTCGTCAAGACGCTGAAGTCGACGACGATCGGCACCATCATGGACCAGGGACTGCACGAATTCCTCGATGATTTCATCGCCAGCAACAACAAGCTGGGCAATGAGATCACCGAGGGTTATCGGTTCTACAGCTGAGCAGGATTGATCCCATGCGTTTACGCATCACCCACACCACCGAGTATCGCTACGACGACCCGGTGCAGTATTCGCTGCAGAGGCTGCGCCTCTGGCCACTGGACAGCCCAGGACAGACGGTTCTGTCCTGGGACATCGAGGTCGACGGCGCGAATGTGGAAGCTGGTTTCAATGACCAGTTCGGCAATCACACCCACCTCGTTTCGACCGAGGGGGACAGCCACAGCGTCCATATCGTCGCCTCCGGCGAGGTCGACACCGAGGACCGCGCCGGCGTCTTCGGGCCGCATCAGGGTTACGTGCCACTCTGGCTCTATCTGCGCGAGACACCTCAAACGAAACCGGGCAAGCTCACGCGTGAGCTCGCGCGCAGCCTGACGGGCGACAATGAACTGGCCAAGATGCACGATCTGATGGGCAAGCTGCATTCTGCGATCGCCTTCGAACCGGGCTCGACCGGAACGGAAACCACCGCCGAACAGGCCCTGGAGGCCGGTCGTGGAGTCTGCCAGGACCACGCCCATGCCTTCATTGCCGCAGCCCGTACGTTGGGTCTGCCCGCCCGCTACATCTCAGGATACCTGCTGATGGACGACCGCGCCGAGCAGGTCGCGACCCATGCCTGGGCGGAGGTCAACCTGCCGGGCCTTGGCTGGGTCGGCTTCGATGCGGCCAACAACCACTGCCCGGACGCCCGCTACGTCCGGATCGCAACCGGACTGTGTTACGCCGATGCAGCACCTGTCTCGGGCATGCGGATCGGGGTCGCCGGCGAGGACCTGACAGTCAAGCTGGTCATCGAACCAAGCCAGAGCCAGAGCCAGACGCAAAGCTGATCGCCCGTCGCCGGGGAATGGGAGTACCGCGCAAGCTCCGCACCACGTCGGCATGGTGATGTCGGCAGAAAAGGTGCGGCACGCCCGCAGCAAAGGTCGAGGCACACATGCTGTTCGGAAAGTCGATCTTCCAGTCGGTCGTCGACAGGCTCGACAAGGAAGCGGAAGATGAGGTTCCATCGCAGGAGACAGCCTTCCGCATCAACGGGCTTGCCTCGAGTTTCGTCCCAGTGGCACCTGCTGCCCCGTCGGCACCCGCCGATCCCGACACCGATCAGCGGCTCGACGCCTATCTCTTTCTCATGCCAGAGGAACAGGAGCCCGAGCCCCCGGCTCCGCCACCAAGACCGGCCTGGATCGACAGACTGTCACCGGAGGAGATCGCAGCCGATCTCGGGCTTGAGCCGGGCGACGATCGCGAACGCCTGCAGGAGCGCCGACGCGCCTTCGCACGGGACAACCATCCCGACCGGATCGCGGAAGACTTTCGGGAGGCGGCCACCTTGCGCATGAAAACCGCCAATCGCCTGATCGACGAAGCGATCAGGCGTTCAGAGCTCGGTCAGGGCCGATAAGGATCAGTCGTAGAGCCGCCGCAGGAGCTTGTTGACCGTATCCCGCTCGGCCACGCCGCCGAGCTGGGTCAAGACCCATCGTTCATGATCGATCCAGATCGGCATCAGTTCTTCGAGATAGGCTTCACCCGCCGGCGTCATGTAGAGCGACTGCACGCGGCGATCGGTTTCCGACTTCCGACGTTCGATGAAACCCTTGCTCTCCAGTCCGTCGACGATCGCGACGAAATTCGCCCGCTGGATACCGAGCGCCTCGGCCACTTCGCTCTGCTTGGCACCCTGATTGTTGGTGAGCAAAAGAAGTGTGGCGAAATCGGTCGGCCGCAGTCCTTTGGAAGAAAAAGCATCGTTGAAATGCTGAAACACCGCGAGTTGCGCTCGCCGCAAGCGATATCCCACGGCATCGTCCATCATCGAGAAGTCGAGCCCGGACGTGTTGGGTATCAGTTCACTCATTGAAATTTCCGGCATTTCCCCTGCCATTATTATATGTGCCCCTCAGTCAGCCCGCTAATCCCCTGCGAACTGACGTATGCGATACTAACCGTTTAAACCGATGGAACAAGGGTGCAACCGTCCCTGCCAAGTTCCAAACCGGCATTTTTTGACCATTTGCCGCTCAGTTCAGCCAGATATGGACCGCGTCGCGCAGCGCATTTCGGGCAAATGATCGCCGATCGATCAAGCCCTGCAGGCAATCCCGGACCCACCCGGCAAATCCGTCCGAGCCAAATGCTTTTTCCGATTGAAGCGACCAATCGACTGCGCTATGACCGCTGACGGAACGGCGAGTCAAACCGCCGTCGGAAGCACCCGTAGCTCAGCTGGATAGAGTGTTGGATTCCGATTCCAAAGGTCACAGGTTCGAATCCTGTCGGGTGCGCCATTCAATCAAACTAAGCAGTTGATTTGATTTCCTGTTTTCGAGAGCTCCAACAAGGGAGCATAATTCTGTTCATAACCAGTCACCCTGCTTATCAACGTAAGAACCGTTGATGCAGACGCTCTTCGTATTGACGCTGGGTAACCCGAGGAAGATCACTAGGGTTGAACAGTGATTCATGACGAGGCCCAGTGAGCAACCTGCCGATTTACCAAATCTACCTGGATGAAAGCAGCCAGACCAAGCACAGATACCTCACGATCGGATGCTTAGTGGTCGATCGGTATTTGGTTCCTCTTCTTGAAGAGGCTGTCCTGCACGCGAAGGCCTTGGATATGCCCAACGGGGAAATGAAGTGGACGAAGGTATCAGCGACGATGCTCCACGCCTACAAGCTGGTTGCAGATCAATTCTTTGACCTTGAGACATTTGGGAGAACGCTAGACTTCCATACGTTGGTCATGGACACTTCAAAGCGCAATGACCACGCTTTCAATGACGGCTCCAGAGAGCTCGGCTTCAACAAAGAAGTCTATCAGCTGCTAAGGAAATGCGCGGTCCTATATCCAGACGCGCATTTTCACGTGACCGCGGATTATCGAGAGACACCCTATTCGCTCGAAGAGCTTCGGAAGATCCTCAACAATGGAGCTCCCAGAGATCACGCAGGCGGTCGTAGAGATCCGTTCCGACGAGTCCAATTCGGCGATTCCAAGAAAGTGATCGGCATACAACTTGTCGACCTCATGCTGGGCGCGACCTCGTACCAAATCAATGGTCACCACTGTCGTGTGGATGCCTCACCTGCCAGGGTTCACCTCAGCAGCTACGTACTGGAACGGGCGAAAATTCGCGACCCCTTGGCCGACACCTTGCGGGCGGGAAAATTCACGATATGGCATCGCAAGTTGCAGCAAGGTGGTCCCGCAGGGCCTAGGCCAAAGAAGGCCACCGGTTAAGGTCCAACACTACTCATGGCAGTGGGGTCGCACCTGCGGGAGTAACATAAAGATAGGCCAATCGCACACTGGGTCAATCGGATCACTCACAGACCTGCGAGGCGCCGTCGCTTGACCAGACTAAACGCACAGAGCAATCTTTTCGCAAACATTCGAACCTAGCGGGTGATCAATGGACATTATGTCGGGAATGGCAGTCGCCGCCCAAGCTTTAGACATATTGGGAAAGCTCAGAAACCTCGAGCTGGATCTAAAGAACTCCGAGGTGAAGCTTCAACTCGCGGATCTTTACGCAAAGGTCGCAGAGTTAAAGGTCGCGCTAGCAGATGCGGCGATCGAATTACGAGAAAAAGAGGACACTATCGCCAATCTGAAGGACCGGGCACGGACCAAGATTCCCACGATGTTCCATAACGGCTTCAATTTCGGGTTAGACGCGGAGGGCAAGCCGCTTATGAAACCGTTTTGCCCGACCTGCGAGCAACGCGAAGGCTTACAGATAATATTGCAGTATAGAGGAACTGGAGCAGCTTGCCCAAGTTGCCAAGGAATCTTCGATGGTCGCATGACATCTCCGCCAGAGCGTAGCTACTAACGACAAGTGTCGCCGCTGCCTAAACGACATCATCGCTCTGTGCGCGTCAAACGGGCAACGGCGCGGCTTTGGCCATCCCTTTCAACTGAGACCACCTCAAACTTTCGCAGATCGTCCAGCTGCAGCACGTCGCCTCGTCGGATCTGGTCCAGGTATGGAAATCGGGTTCGGTCGAAACTGAAGTCGTAGCGGGTGCCGCTGGCTAATGTCCGGAAGTCGTTTCCGGTGCGCTCGCGCTTGCCGATCTCGATGCTGTCAGTAAGCGGCCCCATACGACTTCCCCCAAAACGAAAAACCCCGCCTCGAAAGGCGGGGTTCTTGTTTCGCTATACTGTCTGAGAGAGGCGCAGATCGCGCCTCCGTGTCAGATGGCCTGGTAAGCGGCGACGATGGCTTCGACCTGGGCGGAATTCATCGCCTGGATCTGGGCGGTGGTGATCGCCTGGATCTGCTCGCTGGTCAGGTCGCCGATGTCATCGGTCGACAGGCCGGCGATCGCAGCCGTGTTGATGGCAGCGATATCGGCGGTGGAGAACTCGAGCAGGTCCTCGCTCGAGAGCGAGCTGATCGCTGCCGAGTTGAGCGCCGCGACCTGGGTCGAGGTGAGAGCCTCGATCTGGTCGGTCGTCATGGCGACCAGCTGGTCGGTGGTGAGAGCCCCGATGACCCGCGAGCCGAGCGCTGCGACCTGATCCGTCGAGAAGGACACGAGGCCGTCGGTCGACAGGCTCTGCGCCTGGGCAGATGTCAGGGCCGCGATCTGGGCGGTGGACAGCCCGTCGATCTGTGCGGAGCTCAGCGCTTCGACCTGTGCCGTTGTCAGTGCGGCCATCTGGGTCGACGAGAGACCTGCAAGCTGCGCCGAGGTGAGCTCGGCGAAGTTGTCGGTCGAAAGCGCCGCGATCGTTCTGGTGCTCAACACCCCGAGTTCGGCCGAGGAGAAGGTCGCCATGTCTTCGGTTTCAAGGCCGGAGATGGCTGCCGTGCTCAGCGCTGCGAGCTGTGCACTCGACAGGACCCCGATCTGGTCGGAACCCAGTGCCGTCACCTGATCCGAAGTCAGGCTTGCAAAGACCCGCGTCCCAAGGGCTGCGATCTGGTCGGTCGAGAACGAAGCGAGGTTCGCAGTCGACATGGCCGCGATCTGGGCGCTGGTCAGGGCGCTGACCTGCAGCGTGTCCAGGCCATCGATATCGGCCGTGGTCAGCACTTCGATCTGTGCCGTGGTAACTGCGGCAACCTGTGCCGTTGTCAGGCCGGCGAGCTGGGTCGAGTCGAGAGCCGCGAAGTTCTCGGTCGACATAGCGGCCAAAGCCCGGGAATTGAGGGCTGCGACATCCGTCGGCGCGAAGGTCGCGACGTCTTCCGTTGCAAGTCCTGCAATGCCCGCCGAGCTGATCGATGCGATCTGCGCCGTCGAGAGATAGTCGAACTGAGCAGAAGTCAGCGCGGCAATCTTGTCGGAGGTGAGGGTCGCGATACCGGCCGTTGCGATGCCCGGCAGCTGCAGCGAAGTCAGTGCTGCAAGGCTTTCGGTCGTCAGAGAAGCTATCTGCGTCGACTTGAGCGCTGACAACTGAGCAGAACTCAGACCGACCACCGTGGTGCTGTCGAGCGTCGCGACCTGGGCAGTCGTCAGCGCGGCGACCTGGGCGGTCGTCAGGCCGGCAAGCTGGGCCGAGTCGAGGGCTGCGAAGTTTTCGTTGCTGAGGGCGGCGAGCGTACGGGTCTGGAGAACCGCAAGCTCGGCAGAGTCGAGCGTGGCGAGGTCTTCAGTCGCGATACCGGCCACCGCTGCCGAGCTCAGCTGCGAGAGCTGGGCCGTGGAGAGTGCGGCGAACTGTGCCGTATCGAGCGCGCCGATCTGGCCCGAGGTCAGCGAAGCAACCGCGCGGCTGGAGATGGCAGCGATCTGGTCGGTATCGAGGCCGGCGACGGCATCCGTCGTCAGGCCGCTAATGGCAGCGGACGAAATCACCGCGATCTCGGCAGTCGAGAAGGTGGCAACATCGGCGGACGACAGGGCGGCAAGGTCGGCGGAGCTCAGCGCCGCGATCTGGCCGGAGGTCAGGGCAAGGACCTGATCGGTGCTCAGCGCGTCCAGCTGGCCGGAGGTGAGAGCCCCCACGGCGCGGGAGTTGAGGGCTGCCACCTGGTCAGTCGAGAGCGAGGCGATGTTCTCGGTCGACAGCGCCAGGATCTGCGATGAGCTGAGCGTCGCAGCCTGGGCTGTCGTCAGTCCGTCGATCTGGGTCGAACCGAGTGCGCCGAGCTGTGCCGTCGTCAGCGATGCGACCTGCGAGGTCGTCATGCCGGAGAGCTGCAGGCTGTTGAGCGACGCGATGTTGTCGGTCGAGAGCGCTGCAATGGCCCGCGAGTTCATCACTGCGAGATCCGTCGATTCCAGCCCGTCGAGATCTTCCGTAGTCAGACCCGCAACCGCAGCGCTCGAGAGTGCGGCGAGCTGTGTGGTCGTCAGGACACCGATCTGGGTAGAGCTGAGCGCGGCGACCGCGTCAGAACCAAGAGCGGAGACGGCCCGGCTGTTGATCGCGGCCACCTGGTCGGTGGAGAGCGAAGCCAGTGCATCCGTGGTGAGCGAGCGGATCTGCGAGCTCGACAGCATGGCAACGAGAGCGGTCGTCAGGCCATCGAGCTGGTCGCTGATCAGCGTGGCGACCTGTGCGGTGGTCAGCGAGGCGAGCTGGCTGGTCGTCAGGCCCGAGAGTTGGGTCGAGTCGAGGGATGCGACATTGTCGGTGGACAGAGCCGCGATGGCACGAGAGCTGAGGGCTGCGAGATCCGTCGAGGCGAAGACATCGAGATCGTCGGTCCCAAGGCCTGCCACTGCAGCGCTGGAGAGCGCGGCAAGCTGGCTGGTCGAGAGCACGCCGATCTGGTCGGTCGACAGTGCCGCCACCTGGCCGGAGCCGAGGGCGCCGATTGCGCGGCTGTTGAGTGCCACAACCTGATCGGTGGAGAGCGAAGCCAGCGCATCCGTGGTGAGCGCGTTGACCTGCGTGCTGGAGAGCAAGGCGACGAGTGCTGTCGCGAGGCCATCGAGCTGGGCGCTGTCGAGAATGCCGATCTGTGCGGTGGTCAGGGCCGCGACCTGGCCGGAGGTCAGGCCGGAGATCTGTGCGGAGTCGAGCAGAGCGACATTGTCGGTGGAAAGCGCGCCGATGGCGCGGCTGCTGAGCACCGCAATCTCGGTGGAGGTCAGCGTGCCGATGGCAGCCGTGTTGAGGCCACGAACCGCAGCCGAGGTCAGCAACGCCAGCTGAGCAGTCGAAAGGGCGTCGAACTGGGCCGAGGTCAGGACATTCAACTGATCCGACTTCAGCGAGCCAATGGCGCGGGTGCTGATCGAAGCCAGCTGATCCGTGCTGAGCGATGAGACAGCATCGGTCGTCAGCGCGGCGAGCTGGGTAGACGAGAGCGAGCCGATCTGCGCCGAGGTGAACCCATCCAGCTGGTCGCTGTCCAGCGAGCCGATGATGGCGGTGGACAGGGCTGCGAGCTGGGCCGAAGTCAGGCCGACGAGCTGGGTCGAGGTAAGTGTCGCGAACTTGTCGCTGGAGAGAGCGGCGAGCGAGCGGGACTGAAGGACAGAAAGATCGACGGAGTCGAAAGTTGCAAGGTCCTCGGTCGCCAGTGCGCCGGCGGCCGTGGAGCTGAGTGCACCGATCTGGGCTGTCGAGAGGGCGCCGACCTGTGCGGAGGTCATTGCGGCAACCTGGGTGCTGTCGAGAGCAGCGATGGCGCGAGAGTTGATCGCGGCAATCAGGTCTGTCGACAGTTCGCCGATGACGGCCGAGGTGATGCCGCGGATGGCAGCAGAGCTCAGCGTGGCGAATTCAGCGGTAGAGAAGGTGCCGAGATCAGCCGAAGACAAGGCAGCGAGGTCGCTGGATGTCAGAGCCGCGATCTGCGCGGAAGACAGGGCCTGGATCTGATCGGTGCTCATGGCATCGAGTTGCGCGGTCGTCAGAGCGGCGACGGCACGGCTGCTGAGGGCGGCGACCTGATCGGTCGAGAGCGAGGCGACATTGTCGCTGCCGAGCGCGACAACCTGAGCGGAGCTGAGCGCCGCAACCTGTGCCGTGCTGAGTCCGTCGATCTGGGCGCTGTCGAGGACGGCCATCTGAGCCGTGGTCAGCGCACCGATCTGGATGCCCGACAGGGCCGTCAGCTGGTCGGAGGTCAGGACCGCGACATTGTCTGTCGAAAGCGCAGCAAGCGAACGCGAGTTGAGCGAAGCCAGTTCCGTCGACGAGAAGGTCGCAACGTCCGCAGTTTCGAGGCCCTTGATGGCAGCAGAGCTGATCGCCGAGAGCTGCAGCGTCGAGAAGGCGGCGACCTGGTCTGTGCTGAGGGCCGCGACCTTGGCGGATGTCAGCACCGCGATGACACGGGTGTTGAGGCCAGCGATCTGTTCGGTCGAGAGCGATGCCAGCGTGTCGGAGGTCAGCGCGTTCATCTGCGTGCTGGTCAGGCCGGCAAGCTGCGCCGTCGTCAGGCCGTCTGCCTGAGCAGAGCTCAGAACTGCGATCTGGGCGGTGGTGAGCGAGCCGATCTTGGCGGCAGTCAGGCCGGTCAGCTGGGTCGAGTCGAGCGACGCGAAGGCATCGGTCGTCAAGGCTGCCAGCGAGCGGGAAGCCAGAGCAGCGACGCCTTCGGAGGAGAGCGTGTCGATGTCGTCGGTGCCGAGACCCTTGACGGCGGCGGAGCTGAGGGCCGCGAGCTGACCGGTGGAGAGGACGTCGACCTGTGCGGTCGTGAGCGCCGAAACCTGGGTCGAGGACAGAACCGCGACGGCGCGGCTGTTCAGCGCGACGACCTGGTCGGTGGAGAAGGAAGCGAGATTATCGGTCGACAGGGCCGTCATCTGGCGCGAGGTGAGCGCCGAGATCTGGCCCGATGTCAGGCCGTCGATCTGGGCCGACGTCAGGTTGGCGATGACGGCGGTCGAGAGCGATGCGATCTGCGCCGTCGTCAGGCCCGAGATCTGGTCACTGTCGAGGGCTGCGAAGCTGGCGCTCGACAGGCCGGCGAGAGCCCGCGTGCTCAGCACCGAGAGTTCCGCAGAGGTCAGCGTCGCGATGTCTTCTGATTCGAGGCCGGCAAGTGCCAGGCTTCCGAGAGATGTGAGCTGGGCGGTCGAAAGCGCGTCGAACTGCTCCGAGGTCAGGGCGGTCACCTGCGCGGAGGAGAGAGCGCCGAGGACGCGGCTGCTGAGCCCGACGATCTTGGCGCTGTCGATGACGGCGAGCTGGTCGACCGTCAGGCCGCGAACGGCGACGCTCGAGAGCGCGCCGAGCTGGCTGGAATTGAGGCCATCGAAGTCGTCGGTCTGGAGGGCTCCGACCTGGTTCGAGGAAAGCGCCGCGACCTGAGAGGTGCTCAGCGCGGCAACGTCATCGCTCGTGAAGTTGGCGATCGTCGCAGTGGACAGCGCCTTGATCTGGTTGATGCTCAAAGAAGAGATAATCGAAGTCATTTGACGCGCGCCTTCAACGTTTGCGGTTGGCCGTTGCATTCCTTGCCACCGATCGGGGGGAGCACGCGGGGTGCCTCACCGTCACGACCTCGGGAGCATCCTGCACCCTGAGTGGCTGCTATCCGGGCAAAGGCGACCACCTGGCTACGCCTTCGAACGGTGTCCTTTCGGACGAAAGTCTTTGCTGGAACATGGCTCGACCGAGCCTGGCGTTGGATTGGGCATCATGCAGCAGAGCTGATCTCTGCTTCCCACACCTTGAGAGGTTCGCGTCCCGATCCGGACACGGACCTTGCCCCATCGCACCGCAAGAAAACGGATGTGATGGAGCGAGTCTTACCCGAATGATTAGGGCTCACACTCTAATTTTCTATTAACAGACCACCCCGGAACTCACTGGTCTATTCTTGGTAGTGAGTTACGTCACGCCTGCATTTCCTAAAATGCTATCGCCAACTCGAGTTGATTTGGCAAGTCTCAAGATTGCGTCCCGGCGCGACACGCAAGCCCAAAGCAAGCTAGGCCGACTAGGTGTTCCTTAGACGCCGCTGCGCGGGAACGAAACCTGGCCTACTGGCCGCCAACAGATGTGATCTCGATGGTGATACATACCGCATTCGCCCCGGAGCAGAACGCACAGCTTTCAGCCGCAACGGACAAGGCCAGACTCCAGAAGCTTTCCCTGCTCGAAGTCCTCCAGCTCGCCGAGCAATGGGGCAACGCCGGACAGGCAGCGCTTGCCGCCGAACTCTACAAGACCTGGACGGCTTTCAACGACCAGAGCCCGCTGCTCCACCTCGCCTTCTTCAATTATTCCGTCATCCTGAAGCAGCTCGGAGATACGGCCGGCGCGGTCAATGCCTTGAAGGCCGCGCTGAAGGCGCAGCCGATGATGGGTCAGGCGCATATCAATCTCGGCCGGACCTATGAGGATTGCGGGCTGGGCGCACAGGCCATTCAACAGTGGCGCAGCTATGTCGATCAGACGGCGGAGATCACGCCGGACAAATCCGTCCACCGCCTCATGGCACTTCAGCACATCGGCCGTGTCATGGAAGGTGCCGGTCTTCTGGAGGATGCCGAGACTGCGCTGTGGCAGGCGATCGAACTGAGGCCCGACAAGCCGGAGGCAGGTCAGCACTGGATTTCGGTACGCCAGCACCAGTGCAAGTGGCCGGTTGTCCAGGGCTCGGAATTCGTCACAAAACGCCAGATGCTCGATTCGATCTCGCCGCTTCCGCTGGCCTGCTATGCCGACGATCCCCTCTTCCAGATGGCCAAGGCCTATCGCTACTACAAGATGCTCGCGGGCCGGCCCGAACCTCAGCATCTCAACAAGCCGGAACCGCGCAAGAAGACCGGCACAGGTCAGCGTCTGCGGATCGGTTATGTCTCCTCCGACCTTCGCGACCACGCCGTTGGTTTCGCGCTGAGCGAAGTGCTGGAACTGCACGACAAGTCTTCGGTCGAGGTTTACGCCTACTACATCGGCGAGGCCCGCACCAACGACGCGACCCAGACCCGCATGAAAGCCGTGATCGACGCCTGGCGTGACATCACGACCATGTCGGACCTCGATGCGGCGAAACTGATCAAGGCCGACGAGATCGACGTGCTGATCGACGTCAACGGCTATACAAAGCTCGCCCGCACCAAGATCTTCTCATACCGCCCTGCTCCGATCATCGTGAACTTCTGCGGTTATCCCGGCACCATGGCGAGCCCGGTTCACCAGTACATCATTGCAGACGAGCAGATCATTCCGCCCGGCAACGAGATCTACTACACGGAGAAGGTCCTCCACATCCCCTGCAACCAGCCCGTCGACCGCAAGCGCGTCATCGGCCCGCGCCCGACCCGGACGGAAGTCGGCCTGCCCGAGGACGCTTTCGTCTTTGCCTGCTTCAATGGCATGCAGAAGATCACGGCGCCCGTCTTTACCCGCTGGATGGCCATTCTGACCGCAACGCCCGGCAGCGTTCTCTGGCTGCTCGGGGGATCGGACGCCGTCAACCAGCGCCTCCGTGACCTGGCGACCTCGGCAGGGGTCGATGCGAGCCGAATTTACTTCGCCTCCAAGGTGCCGAACCCGAACCATCTCGCCCGTATCGCGATCGCCGACCTCTTCCTCGACACCTTCCCCTATGGCGCCCATTCCACGGCCTCTGATGCGCTGACCATGGGCCTTCCCGTCCTGACCATTCCCGGCAAGAGCTTCGCCTCCCGCTTCTGCAGCAGCATCGTGAAATCAGCCGGCATTCCGGAGCTGATCTGTGCAACCCCGGACGACTACGTCAGGAATGCCATTGCGTTTGCCAAGGACAAGGCGAGCCTGGCCCGGATCCGGGAAACCCTTCAGACCCAGCGCGACACCTGTGCGCTGCGCGATATCCCGCGCCTCGTGCGCCGCCTGGAAGAGCTCTACTGGCAGATGCAGGGCGAACGCGAGCGCGGCGAAACACCGGTGCCGGACCTCTCCAACATGGAAATGTATTACGAGATCGGCGCGGAGGTCATGCTGGCCGAGGTCGAATTCGAGAGCGAGGCCGCGTATCGCAAGCGCTACAGCGACCGGATCGGCAACTGGCACGATTTCCATCCGGTGCCGACCGACACACGCCTCTGGTCGGCGAACCGGAGCTAGATATTGTGATACGGCCGCCGACCGCGTGACATGGGGCGCGTCCGGAGCTCCGGGCGCCGCCGCAACGAACCAAATTGTTTTTTCGCCAGTCCAGAGGGCTGCGCTTCGAGGGGTAAGGGACACATGCAGGAAAAGTATCAGCATTACGAGACGCTGGTCGGTGAAGTCGAGAACACCATCGCGAAGATCCGCGCTCTGCCGATCTCGAAATGCTACGACACCCAGTATCTCGAACTCGAATTCATCCCGAGCCTCGGCCTGAACAACGAGTATCTCGAGCAGCAGCCGGCCGAACTGTCGCCCTATTTCGGCAAGGGCCTGCACCTGTGGCAGTATCCCTCGCAGCTCGCGCGCTACCTCGTCTGGCTGGCGCACAATGCCCGCGAGATCCGCACCTTCACCGAGATCGGCTGCCGCTGGGGTGGCACCTTCATCCTGGTCAACGAGTGGCTGAAGAAGATCGGTGCGCCGCTGGAATTCTCGCTCGCCGTCGACCCGATCGAGCCGACGCCCTTCGTGAAGAAGTATATCGAGATTTCCTCGACACCGGTTCACTACATCAAGAACTTCTCCACCTCGCAGGAGGTGATCGACTACCTCTCGATGCTGAAGCCTGACATGGTCTTCATCGATGGCGATCACTCTCTGCAGGGCGTGATGTTCGACCACCTGCTGGTGCGCAAAACCGCAAAGATCATCGTCCACCACGATGTCGCTTCCCAGGCATGCCCGGGCACTTCGGTCTTCTGGAGCTATGTGAAGCAGGCCGAATCGGACTTCTTCGCCTGGGAGTTCACCCAGCAGTATCCGTCGGTCAACGGCAACTTCCTCGGCATCGGCGCGCTGAAGCGCCTCTGAGCCGGGCAAGGCCCGCCATCTGCTGCCGATTGCTGAGAGGAATTCATGGCACCCGTCATTCTAGTTACATTCGCCGGCCGGGAACACCGGATGCAGATCCTGAACAGCTATGTCCGCAGGGCCATGGCCGACGGCCTGATCGACGAATGGCACATCTGGGACTTCACCCGCGCACCCTCCGACCACGACTGGGTGACGCGGGAATTCGGCCCCGTCCGCTACATGGGCGACAATGTCGGCTATCAGCATCGCGGCTCGGTCAAGCGGACAGCGGCGATGCGGATCAGTGCGAGGATCACCAACGACCTGCATCTCGCCCTCATCCCGAAAGACGACCCGAACACCTTCTACGAGATCGTGGTCGGCGGCTGGAACAACAACCAGTCGGTCATGCGCAAACTGTCGCGGGCCCAGCTCACCGACTTCGACCGGGCCCAGGCCCAGCCCGTCTGGGCGCGCACCACGCCGGGCGTCCTGTCACCCGGTCGTATCAACGATCTGGTGCTGAACATTGACGGCACAGGCATTCCAGACCTGATGGTGAACGGCGTGACCGTCGGACGCTGGCCTGACATGGTGCTCGCCGAAGGCGCCGACGTCATGGTCCGCGGTGGCTGGGGCGGCGATCTGGAACTGGCGGATGTCGACGCCCCCGTGCGCCGCTATGTCGGCAATCCCGGTGAGCAGATGCCCTATTTCCAGGCCTACCAATATTACGCCAAGCGCTTGCCCGATTTCGCCGAAGCGCTCTTCCTGAAGTGTGACGACGACATCGTCTACATGGATCTCGACGGCCTCGCAGGCTTCATCGACCATCGCCGCAAGAACCCGCATTATTTCGTCACCTCGGCCAATGTCGTGAACAACGGCGTCTGCGCCTATTTCCAGCAGGTCTCCGGCGCCCTGCCGCCCTCGCTCGGCCATTTCGAACGCCCGCCGGGCGGTTTCGGCGGCACGCTCTGGACCGATCCGGACAAGGCCAACAATCTGCATGATTTCTTCCTCGCTTCGTCGACGAAGGAACTGCCACTGCCCACGAAGGTCGTGGACTGGCAGGAACGCCAGTCGATCAACTTCATCGCCTGGCTTGGTCGCGATCTGCTGCACATGGCGCTTGCCAGGGGCGACGACGAGAAGATGCTGACTGTCGATCTTCCCGCCTTTCTGGAAAGGCCAACCGCCATCTATTCAGACTTCACCGTCAGCCATCTGAGCTTCGGCCCGCAGGAAAAGGGCGTCGATGTCAACCGTCTGATCGCCGCCTATGATAAGCTCATGCGGGAAAAGCTCGCGCTCTGACGGAACCACACTTCGATCGGCGGACAGACCCGCCGATCCAGACAGGAACGGATGAGGCTCGGCAGGCCTAAATGGCTGGAACCCCGCCCACCCCATAAACTCGAGGAACATCCAGGTGACGGCACAGGGTCAGAAAATCGGAATTGTCGGCGCAGGTCTGTCCGGCGCCGTGATTGCGCGCGAGCTGGCGGAAGCTGGCTTCGAGGTCGAGGTCTTCGATACGCGTCCGCATATCGGCGGCAACTGCCACACAGAGCGTGATGCCGACACGGGCGTCATGGTCCACATCTACGGCCCGCATATCTTCCACACGGACGATGCGGAAGTCTGGGACTACGTCAACAGCTACCAGACCTTCCTGCCCTACAAGAACCGGGTGAAGACGACGAGCCAGGGACAGGTCTATTCCCTGCCGGTCAACCTGCACACGATCAACCAGTTCTTCGGCAAGACCTTCCGCCCGGAAGAAGCCCGAGCCTTCATCGAGGAACAGGCCGACAAGACGATCACGGATCCGCAGACCTTCGAGGAGCAGGCGCTGCGCTTCGTCGGCCGCGACCTCTACGAGGCCTTCTTCAAGGGCTATACCGAAAAGCAGTGGGGCTGCTCGCCGACCGACCTGCCGGCCTCGATCCTGAAGCGCCTGCCCGTGCGCTTCAACTACGATGACAACTACTTCTTTCACAAGTTCCAGGGCATGCCGGAAAACGGCTATACCGACATGATCGAGAAGATCTTCGATCATCCGAAGATCAAGGTGACGCTCGGCCAGCACGTCGATCCGCGTGCGCCGCATGACTATGCCCACCTTTTCTACTCCGGCCCGCTCGACGGCTATTTCGGCTACGAATTCGGCCGGCTCGGCTATCGTACCTTGGATTTCGAGCGCTTCACCTATCAGGGCGATTATCAGGGATGCGCCGTCATGAACTACGGCGATGCCTCGGTGCCCTATACCCGCATCACCGAGCACAAGCATTTCTCGCCCTGGGAGAGCCACGAGGGATCGGTCTGCTACCGCGAATTCTCCCGCGCCTGCGGCGAGGACGACATCCCCTACTATCCAATCCGTTTGGTCGACGAGAAGGCACAGCTGGCGGATTACGTCGCCCGTGCCAACGAGGAAAAATCCGTCACCTTTGTCGGCCGGCTTGCAACCTATCGCTATCTGGACATGGATGTGACGATCCGCGAAGCGCTGGATACCGCCCGCCTCTACCTCTCCAAGACGAAGGATGAGGCCGCCATGCCCGCCTTTGTCCACGCACCGCTCTGAGCAGGAAATCACGCATGACTGCCACGCCCATCCTCGTCGTCGGCGGCGCCGGCTATATCGGCTCCCACACGTGCCTCGCGCTCTCCGAGCGCGGCTATCTGCCTGTCGTCTATGACAACTTCACCTCCGGCCATCCCGAATTCGTCAAATGGGGGCCCGCCGAACAGGGCGACATCAGGGACAAGGCCCGGCTGAAGGAAGTGCTCGCCAAATACCAGCCGAAAGCGGCGATGCATTTCGCCGGCCTGATCGAGGTCGGCCAGTCGTTCAAGGAGCCGGAAAACTTCTACGACGTCAACGTGTCCGGCACACTGAGCCTGCTGCAGGCGCTCAGCGAAGCCGATATCCGCAACTTCGTCTTCTCCTCGACCTGCGCCACCTATGGTGCGCCGGAATATCTGCCGCTCGACGAGAAACACGGCCAGAAGCCGATCAATCCTTACGGCCGCACCAAGCATATCGTCGAGCAGGCACTCGGCGACCTGAACCTCTGCGGCCGCATGCGCTCCGTCATGCTGCGCTACTTCAACGCCGCCGGCGCCGATTTCGAAGGCCGCATCGGCGAGTGGCATTCGCCTGAGACCCATGCCATTCCGCTGGCTATCGAGACGGCCTTCGGTCGCCGCGAATTCTTCTCGATTTTCGGCGAGGACTACGACACCCGCGACGGCACGTGCATTCGTGACTACATCCATGTCAACGATCTCGCCGACGCCCATGTGCGGGCGGTCGAGTATCTGTTGAACGGCGGCGAGACCATCGCCATCAATCTCGGCACCGGCAACGGCACGACCGTCAAGGAACTGATCACGGCGATCGAAACCGTCTCCGGCCGCCCCATGCCGATCAAGCGCACCGAGCGCCGCCCCGGCGACCCACCGGGCCTCGTCGCGAGCAACACGCTTGCCCGCGAAGTCCTCGGCTGGGATCCCAAGCACGGCATCGACGACATCATCCGCTCCGCCTGGAAGTGGCACTCGACCTTCAATGGCCACTCGACCTGAGCAAACCCCGTTTCCCGGTATGAAAAAGCCCGAGGCTCGCAACCGAACCGCGGGCTTTTTACGTCTTCATAGCTTTTGAGCCTCAGCTCCTGAGACCTGGCGCCTCATGGCCGGTGCGCTCGACATACTCTGTGTACCCGCCACCATACTGGAAGACGCCTTCCGGCGTGATCTCAAGCACGCGGTTCGACAGGGCTGCGAGGAAATGGCGGTCGTGGCTGACGAAGAGCATGGTGCCTTCGTATTGCGACAGCGCCTTGATCAGCATTTCCTTGGTGTCGAGGTCGAGGTGGTTGGTCGGCTCGTCGAGCACGAGCAGGTTCGGCGGATCGAACAGCATGATCGCCATGACCAGACGCGCCTTCTCACCGCCCGAGAGCACCCTCACCCGCTTGTCGATATCGTCGCCCGAGAAGCCGAAGCAGCCGGCAAGCGCGCGAAGCGGCGCCTGGCCTGCCCGCGGGAAGGTCGTCTCCAGCATTTCGAATATGGTCATCTCGCCATCGAGCACGTCCATCGCATGCTGGGCGAAATAACCCATCTTGACGCTGGCGCCGATCGCAACCGTGCCTTCGTCCGGCTTCGAATCGCCGGCTACGAGCTTTAGCAGCGTCGACTTGCCGGCACCGTTGATGCCCATGATGCACCAGCGTTCGCGGCGGCGGACCATGAAATCGAAGCCGTCATAGATGACCTTGTCGCCGTACCGCTTGGAAACGTTCTTCACCGCGACCACGTCTTCGCCCGAGCGTGGCGCCGGCTGGAATTCGAAGGCGACGACCTGGCGGCGCTTCGGCGGCTCGACGCGGTCGATCTTCTCCAGCTTCTTCACCCGGCTCTGCACCTGGGACGCGTGGGACGCGCGCGCCTTGAAGCGCTCGATGAACTTGATTTCCTTGGCAAGCATCGCCTGCTGCCGCTCGAACTGCGACTGCTGATGCTTCTCGTTCAAGGCACGCTGCCCCTCATAGAAAACATAGTCGCCGGAATAGCTGTTGAGCTGGCCGGCATCGATCTCGATGATCTTGTTGACGATGCGGTTCATGAACTCGCGGTCATGCGAGGTCATCAGCAGCGCGCCCTCGTAACCCTTGAGGAACTGTTCGAGCCAGATCATGCTTTCGAGATCTAGATGGTTCGACGGTTCGTCGAGCAGCATGACGTCGGGGCGCATGAGCAGGATGCGGGCCAGCGCCACGCGCATCTTCCAGCCGCCCGAGAGCGCGCCGACATCGCCGTCCATCATGGCTTCCGAGAAGGAGAGACCGGCCAGCACTTCGCGGGCACGGCCGTCGAGTGCATAACCGTCGAGCTCCTCGTAGCGCGCCTGCACCTCGCCGTAGCGCTCGATGATCGCGTCCATCTCGTCCATGCGATCGGGATCGACCATGGCGGCTTCGAGTTCGCGCAGCTCGGCGGCAACCTCGCTCACCGGGCCTGCCCCGTCCATGACTTCGGCGACGGCCGAGCGGCCGGACATTTCGCCGACATCCTGGCTGAAATAGCCGATCGACACGCCCTTATCGACGGAGACCTGGCCTTCGTCCGGCAGTTCATGGCCGATGATCATGCGGAAGAGCGACGTCTTGCCCGCCCCGTTCGGCCCGACAAGACCGATCTTTTCGCCGCGATTGAGCGCCGCGGACGCCTCGATGAAGAGGATGCGGTGGCTGAGCTGCTTGGAGATGTTTTCGATGCGGATCATGGATGGGGCGCCTGCTTGAAATCGGCGCCCTTATGGCATGCCATGGCCTGTCTGTCCCTGCTTTTGTTGCAGGGCAGCAGAACAGCTATCGCCCGATCGGATGCGCACCTGCGGCAGATACTACCGGATTTCCCGCTAACATTTCCCGCCGTCGCCTGAGCGCCCGGCAAAGCGTCGCCCGGCTGATCCCCTGCCGGCGCGCGGCATCCGCAAGCGAAAGTCCACCACGCGTGACGCCATCGAGTGTTGCTTCCAGCTCGCCCGGCCCGAGCTTCATCGGGCGTCCGATATTCTGCCCCCGCAACTTCGCAGCCGCCATGCCGGCCCGGGTCCGCTCGGAAATCAGACCGCGCTCGAACTCGGCCAGCGCCCCCATGATGTGGAAGATCAAGAGACCGCCGGCGGAACCGGTGTCGATCGCTTCTGTCACCGAGTAGAGCGCGATCCCGCGGTTTCCGAAATCATTGACCACGTCGATCAGATGCGAAAGCGAACGGCCGAGACGATCAAGCCGCCAGGTCACCAGCGTATCACCCGGCTGCAGGGCTTCGAGAGCCTCTGTCAGCCCCGGCCGCAGCCGTTGCGCGCCGGAGTGTCCCAGATCGCTGAAAATCCTTTCGCAGCCGGACGCAAGCAAAGCCTTGAGTTGCAGGTCCACATTCTGATCCAGCGTCGACACGCGAGCATAGCCAATCCGCATCACAACTCCGATCTCAAGCGAAAACATTAGGTTGTGGCGATTTCTCCAATTCGGAAATCAGACGGAACCGTATCATAATGGTTCCCTTTTAAGCACATCGAGAAGATTAGGTCAATAGAAAATACTCGCATAAGGTGCATATGATTCCTGGCGAGAACCTGTGCTTTCTACCGCTGAGCACGAGATTGCCCATACAATCCGACACCACCTCCGGGCAGCAACTCCACAGATTCGAGTTGCGCAAATGGGAACGGTTTCGAGACGCTTGACGGCGTCTGCCCGGACCGAAGATCAACCCGGCACCAGGAGGAATTCGCATGCCCAATTACTCGCTGACCCTCAACATCGACCCGACGGACCTCAACGTGATCAAGGCGGCCGGCCAGCGCATCACGCTCGCCAAGCCGGTCGGCTCCGGCGACCCCAATGTCGTCTGGTTGTCGATCGATCCTTTTCAGTCGACCACGGTCGAGTGGACGGAAGACTACTGGATCTACGCCTCGACCACCGCCGTCGCCCAGGGCGCCGCCATCAGCAAGCTTTCCGAAGTGACGCCCGGTCCGGCACTCGATGCAGGCTATTACCCGTTCACGCCCGCGGCGACCTTCGGCGTTTTCCAGAACGATCCGAGTGTGAACTCCGGGACCTTCGCCGCCGTCAACAACATGCCCTATACGCAGTATCCGGCGCTGACATTCGGCCTTTCCCAATCGGCGATGGTCAACAAGACGCTGGCCGAGCGCAAGCCGATCTCGGCGCAATTGGTGCCGTCGCAGAACCAGATCCAGATGACGCCCTTCACCACGGTCTATGTCTGGCTGCAGAGCCAGTTCGCCAGCGAGACGATCATCACCAAGATCACCAGCAATACAGCGATCACCAAATTCGGCGGTGGCGTCACCGACATCACGCTGAAATACGACCCCACGCGCGGCGTTTTCGTGCCAGGGACCGGCGCGGCGAAAATGCTGGAAATGGGGCTGATCGAGCTGCGCACCCCTCTTCTGCTCTGAATTTCCCAGAGATGCGGTTCGACGGTGAGCCGCATCTCTCCACCGTCATCGCCGATCCGCGACACCGGCGTGCGACCGCCGGCCAGACGACTGCCGACCAGAAAGGGAGATGAACCATGCGCAACACCCCGAGCCTGACCTCTATCGTCCTGCTGAGCTTCGCCGCCACAACGGTAGGGGCCGCACCCGCCATCGAAAATCTGAAGAATCTGAATACCGGCAAGCTCTCGGCCGAGGAAATCGAGGATGCTGAGCCGCTGCCTCTGCCGACGGTCAAGCCGGGAGAACTGGAAGAGATGCGGCGCCGGTTCCGCGAGCTCAATCCCGCAATCCCCGACCAGGCCCCATCACCCCGTGACCGTAGCGCGCTGACCAACCCCGGAATTCCTGAAAAGATTGCCGCGCCAGAAGGCTCCGCACCCTATCGGAGCGCCGGCCGTCTCAGCTTTCGGGACGATACCGGCAAGGCGAAATGGTGCTCGGCCCAATATGTCGATGATCTGAAGGTCATCCTCACGGCCGCCCATTGCGTCATCAACCATGCGACCGGTCTCTGGCATTCCGACTTCGCTTTTGCCCGCGCCAGCGCCGACGGGATCTCGCCACAGGAGGTCGACTGGCGCTGCATCTCGATCTTCGACGCCTATCACAAGCCGGCGGTGAACTACGCCTACGACTATGCCTTCATCCTCGCGAAAACCGACGACGAACGTGCACCGCTGGACCTTGCGAGCGGCATCCCGGCCTCGGCCGACCTGACGGCAATTGGCTATCCCTCGGTTCCGGATCGGGGCCGTTTTCTCTACAAGGTCGATGGCTCGTGGCTCGGGGTCGCCGGTGGTATCGTCACGATGGGAGACAACCCGCTTACGGCGGGAAGCAGCGGCGGGGCATGGTTTTCCGATTTCGAAGCGGGCGGCGGTCACGGCAAGAACCGGGTCGTAAGCCTGAATTCGCATCGACTGGCCAACAACATGCAGACCCACGGCCCGCTCTTTACCAGCGACACGCTTGCGCTGAAGAACCATGTGCGGGACGCGCACTGCCTCGACTGATCCAGAAGGCCGCGTTCCGACGACGGACGATGGCTGATCCCCATCGCGGACCAGCCGGATCATCGCATATTGCCGCAGCGACTGGCTGACCGTTTTCCTCGGCACGGCTTTCGGTTATGAACGCGTCCATGACCGAGACCACACCACAAGCCGAGCCGGAAACCATCACCCTCTACGAAGCGATCGGCGGAGATCCGACGGTCAGGGCCCTGACGCGCCGCTTCTACGAGCTGATGGACACCTTGCCGGAAGCCGCCCATTGCCGTGCGGTTCATCCGCCGGATCTCACCGGCAGCGAAGAAAAATTCTACGAATATCTGACAGGCTATCTCGGCGGTCCACCGATCTACATGCAGAAGCGTGGCCACCCCATGCTACGCAGGCGCCATTTCGTCGCCCAGATCGGTCCGGTCGAGCGGGACGAGTGGCTGCTCTGCTTCCGACGTGCGCTGGACGAGACGGTGGAGCATCCGAAACTGTGTGAGATCATCTGGCCACCGATCGAGAAGCTGGCCTTTCACATGCAGAACAAGGAGTGAGCCTGATGGCCATCATGCGCGACAACAGATGGGCCGCCATGGCGGCCGGACTGATCGGAGCAGCAGGCGTCGGCCTCGCGGCGGCCGCTAGTCATGCCGTCGGCGAGGCATTGCTGCGCCCGGCCTCGACAATATGCCTCGCTCATGCGCCGGCTCTCGTGGCGCTGTCGCTTGCAGGCGGCAGGATCAGGCTCGCCAGTCTTGTTGCGTTGGGAATGTCGATTGGAACGCTGCTGTTTGCCGGCGACCTTGTCGCCAAGCACTTCCTTGGCACCGGCTTGTTTCCGATGGCAGCCCCAATCGGCGGCATGACGCTAATCGTATCATGGCTTTTGCTTGCCATCGGCGCAGTCGTCTCGACGCGAAGCTGAGGCTCCACTGGAAGCCCAGCAGATGTCGCTAAGTGAGCGAACAGACTCAGTGCGCGAGGGCGGCCGATCCCATGCCGGAAAACATCAACAGATTGCCGTGTGGGTCGCGAACGTGGAAACGAATGTCTTCGCCCTGGGCATCCGAGGGACGGATCGCCTCGATCCCGCGTTCACAGAAATCGCGATAGATCTCGCTGGGGGTCGTAGCGCGGAAGAAGACCGAGCTGTTCTGACACTGGAGCGGATCGTCGCTCAGCCAGAAATGGAGCTCCATGCCGCCGCGGCGAACGACGAGATAGTCGAGACAATCGAGGCCCACCTCTTCAAAGCCGAGATTCTCGACATAGAAGTTGCGGGTTTCGAGGAAGTTGAGGGACGGAAGAATGGGAACTGCGTTGAGGACAGCTGTCGCAACCGGTTGCTGGGCATTCATGCGGAAAGTTCCTCTCCTTCCCGCATGATTGGCTTACGAAACGTCTACGACTTGGCGTTGGCGTTCCGCTGCCATCGTGGCGCGGGAAAATCGATGACAAGGGCGGAGGCCCGGTTTGACGTTCGGTAGGTGGTGCCGGATTTGCGTTGATGCAACCCCGGCAAAGTGATGATTTCGCATTTCGTCACTTCACATTCTCGCGAGCGTTGCAAGATTGCATCGGCAAGCTCCGGCAGGAGCCCTTCCCCACGCTGTCTTGCGAGCTCGTGAAACCCGCTGAAACCACCCTTGTCGAAACCGTCCCTGCTCATCCGTCCGAATTCCTCTCATTCAGGGTCTGCAGCGCGCGCTCGAGACTGGATTTCGAGCCATTCCGCAGCGGAATGAAAGTTTTGCCGAACTTCTTGCAACCGCTCTTCACGCGCAGACACGCATCGTGACTGATACAGTCGATCGGGCAGAAGACGCAGTCGACGGAGGGCAGCACTGTATCGATCCGCGAAACCGCTTCTCTCAAACCCCCATCATGATGAATTAGTTCCGCGCCAAAATTGCTGGCGATCTGGCGAAGATGCGCCACCTGGCAATCACGACCTCCGACATAGAGAAAGCTGCGAACTTCGGCCGGACTTGGGAACCGGCCGGCCCTCGCCGGGCTCTCCACCGGCGCCTTCTTGTCTGCGTGCTTCTTCTTGTGCTTCGTCATGTCGTCGCTCTCCTCGAATCCGCATGTGCCGGCAAGCCGCCGTGCTGTTCTGCGGCTAGGCATACAAAACATGACAAAAAGAGTAAAGTATATAGTTGACGATTGCACTCATGTTTAAGCCGACTGATCCGGAGCGTCCATATTCACAGCGTGAAATCACGTTGGCCGAAGGGCAAAACCACCGGATCTGCGGGGTTTTCTGCCGCAACGTGCCAATTTTTTACCGTTTGATAAAAGTTTGAACCTGCGTTACGCTTCCCTGCATCGCTTCGAATATAAAAGAGGGAACTGCGATGCGAAGACTGGAACCGGGCCTCAAGGCCGGGCGGCTTGACGCTGCCGATTATGCGAAGAATTTCTCCGACCTGCATCCCCGTCTTGGCGGCCATGAGGCACTTGTCGCCTCCGACAGATGTTACTTCTGTCATGACGCGCCCTGCATGACGGCCTGTCCCACCGCCATCGATATCCCGATGTTCATCCGGCAGATATCGACTGGCAATCCGTTGGGCGCTGCCAAGACAATTTTCGATCAGAACATCCTCGGCGGCATGTGCGCCCGCGTCTGTCCCACCGAAACGCTCTGCGAAGAGGCCTGTGTGCGCAACACGGCCGAAGAGCGCCCGGTCGAAATCGGCCGCCTGCAACGTTACGCCACAGACATTGCAATCGAAGAAGGCCGCCAGTTCTATTCGCCGGCCGCCTCGACCGGTAAAACGGTCGGCATCGTTGGCGCCGGGCCCGCCGGCCTCGCCGCCGCCCATCGGCTGGCCATCCACGGTCACCAGGTCACCATCTACGAAGCCCGCGAAAAGGCCGGTGGTCTCAACGAATATGGCATCGCCGCATACAAGACCCCGAACGACTTCGCCCAGAAGGAAGTCGATTACATCCTGTCGCTCGGCAATATCGACGTGCTCGACGGCCAGGAAATGGGCATCGACTTCAAGCTGGCGGATCTCCAGGCCAAACACGACGCCGTCTTCATCGGCGCCGGCCTCGGCAACGTCAACGGGCTGAACATTCCGGGCGCCGGCATCAATGGCGTGCTCGATGCGGTCGAATTCATCGCCCACCTCCGCCAGGCGGATGACAAGGCCGATGTCCCCGTTGGCCGCAACGTCGTCGTCATCGGCGGCGGCATGACCGCGATTGATGCCGCCGTGCAGGCCAAGCTGCTCGGCGCCGAAAACGTCACGATCTGCTACCGCCGCGGCAAGGAGCACATGAACGCCTCGGTTTTCGAGCAGGATCTCGCGACTTCCAAGGGCGTCCACATCCGCCACTGGCTGCAGCCGAAGGACGTCGCCCATGAAGACGGTCACTGTTCGGCGATCGGCTTCGAATACACCCACCTCGAAAACGGCCTGATGAAGGGCACCGGTCACACGACCGAGATCAAGGCGGACCAGATCCTCGTCGCCATCGGCCAGAAGCTCGACGCCCAAGGTCTGGATGGCTTGAAGATCGAAGGGGGCAAGATCGCCATCGACGCCGAAGGCCGCACCTCGATCCCGGGCGTCTGGGCCGGCGGCGACTGCGCCTTCGGCGGCCAGGACCTGACGGTATCGGCCGTTGCCATGGGCCGCGACGCGGCCGAAAGCATCAACCGCTCTCTCGCCGTCATGACGGCGGGCGCAACCGCAGTCGCATGACGCACCGCTCAGAGAGGATTTGAACAATGGCTGATCTCAGGAATAATTTCGTCGGCATCAAGTCGCCCAACCCCTTCTGGTTGGCCTCTGCCCCGCCGACCGACAAGGCCTACAACGTCGAGCGCGCCTTCAAGGCAAGCTGGGGCGGCGTCGTCTGGAAAACGCTGGGCTCCGAAGGCCCGCCGGTCGTCAACGTCAATGGCCCCCGCTACGGCGCGATCTGGGGCGCTGACCGCCGCCTTCTCGGCTTGAACAATATCGAGCTGATCACCGATCGTCCCCTGCAGATCAACCTGCAGGAGATGAAACAGGTCAAGATGAACTGGCCGGATCGGGCCCTCGTCGCCTCGATCATGGTCCCTTGCGTGGAGGAAGAGTGGAAGGCGATCCTGCCGCTCGTCGAAGAGACCGGCGCCGACGGCATCGAGCTCAACTTCGGCTGTCCGCACGGCATGTCCGAACGCGGCATGGGCGCGGCCGTCGGCCAGGTGCCGGAATACATCGAAATGGTCGTGCGCTGGTGCAAGCAGTATAGCCGCATGCCCGTCATCACCAAGCTTACACCCAACATCGCCGACATCCGCAAGCCCGCCCGCGCCGCCAAGGCAGGCGGAACCGATGCAGTGTCCCTGATCAACACGATCAACTCGATCGTCTCTGTTGATCTCGACAGCTTCGCCCCCTCGCCCACCGTCGGCGGCAAGGGCACCCATGGCGGCTATTGCGGCCCGGCGGTGAAGCCGATCGCCCTCAACATGGTGGCCGAGATCGCCCGCGATCCGGAAACCTATGGCCTTCCGATCTCCGGCATCGGCGGGGTCACCACCTGGCGCGATGCAGCCGAATTCCTCGTGCTCGGCGCCGGCAATGTCCAGGTCTGCACGGCGGCCATGACCTATGGCTTCAAGATCGTCCAGGAGATGATCTCGGGGCTCAACGACTGGATGGATGCCAAGGGCCATGCGAGCCTCGACGACATCTGCGGCCGCGCCGTGCCCAATGTCACCGACTGGCAGTACCTCAACCTCAACTACATCGCCAAGGCGCATATCGACCAGGACGCCTGCATCAAATGCGGCCGCTGCCACATCGCCTGCGAGGATACCTCGCACCAGGCGATCACCAGCATGGTCGATGGCGTCAGGCATTTCGAGGTGATGGAAGACGAGTGCGTCGGCTGCAACCTCTGCGTCAACGTCTGTCCCGTAGAGACCTGCATCACCATGGTCGAACTGCCGACCGGCGCCCTCGACCAGCGTACCGGCCGTCCTGTCGATCCGAACTATGCCAACTGGACGACCCATCCAAACAATCCGATGGCGGTTCAGGCAGCGGAGTAACCGCGCAGAAGACTTGGCCCGGTGATCAATGGCCGCCGGGCCAAGTCTTTCCATCATTAGTTCGAGAATGTTGGGGGGAGATTCAGAATTTATTCAACGCTTGCTTGCATCATGAACGCTGGATTTATTGAAAGCCCAAAATATTAGCGGCTGATAAATTGCGGGATGCTGGTCGGATGCTGGGGAAGACAAGAGACATAGTGGATGTCTCTGCATGGCGCGCGCGCCTGCAGATCATCGTTCCGAGTTTCCTCGTCTGCGTCGTCGTCGTGGCATCCGCACTTTATGCGGACAAACAGCAGCAGCAGCTTTCACTCCAGGAGAGCCGCCACGAGGTCCAACAGCGCCTCGGCCTGATCCGAACCAAAATCGAAGCCAATATCAACGCCAATACCAAGCTTCTGCAGGGGCTCGTAGCAGTCATCGACACCGAGCCGGAGCTCGGCAAGGAACGTTTCGAGGCGCTGGCGGAAAGCATTTTCCAGTTTCACTCCCAGATCCGGAACGTCGTCGCAGCTCCCAATCTCGTTGCGACCTACGCCTATCCGCCCGAGCGCAACTCTCCCTTCACCGGCCGACAGATCCTGCAGGTCTGGGACCGGGACGACCTTTTGCGTGACATGGTGGAGAAAGGAAAGGCGGTCATCACGGGCCCGACTAACCTCAATACCGGCACGCAGGGTCTGATCATCAGCATTCCTGTCCGCATCTGGAACGACACCGGACAAATGCAGTTCTGGGGCGCTTTGCTCGGAATACTGGACCTGCCGCGGCTCTATGACGACAGCGGCCTTCTCGCAAACGAATTGCCGATCGAGGTGGTCATTACGGCGGAGAACACATCCGGCGGCGAGCGGTCCGTGATTTACGGCGACGTGAATGTCAGAAATCTTGACCCTGTGCGGATGAACATCGACCTCGCCAACCGGAAATGGACCATATCGGCCATCCCGCGCGGCGGCTGGGAGGCTACGAACGACCGGAGTGACTTGATCCGTGTCACGATCTTCGCGGTCGCCGCGCTGATCTGCGGGATCGTCGTCTGGGTGGCCCTGCTGATGAATGAACGGCAGCGCAACTTCCAAGCACTGCATGAGCGCGAGGAAGACCTGCGCGCCATGTCGCATCGCCTTGGCGTCGCACTGGAATCCTCACGGATCGGGGTCTGGGAACTGGATGTGGCCACCGGCGCCATGCATTGGGACGAGCGGATCTACCAGCTTTACGGCTTGCCGGCGGACAGGCCCGTCTCGATGGAACAGTGGCGTCGCATGGTGCCCGAGGACGACGCGCGGGCGATCGAACACACGATGATGGAGGCCATCGATCGGCAGGGATCCTACACCGGGCAGTTCCGCGTCAAACGCCCCAGTGACGGCAAGGTGCTGCACATGCGCACCGTCGGGACCAGCTATTGCGGCGGGGATGGCACCCTGAAGATGCTGGGCGTGAACTGGGACGTGACGGAAGACGTGATCCTGCAGGACAATCTCCGTGCCGCCCAGAAACACACCGAGGAACAGAATGCCGCGCTTGAATCCGCCCGTCAGAGGATGGAGCACAACGCGCTGCACGACGCCCTGACCGGCCTGCCGAACCGCCGCTACCTCGATCAGCGGCTGGCAACCCTCGATGTCCTGGATCGCCCCGGCCACCATCTCACCGTACTGCACATGGACCTCGACCGGTTCAAGGAAATCAACGACACCATGGGCCATGGGGCCGGCGACGCAATCCTGCGCAATGTCGCGGGCGCCTTGCGCGCCAATGTCCGCGATGATGATTTCGTCGCCCGAATCGGCGGCGACGAGTTCGTCATCGTCTGTTTCGGCTCTCCTGGCCAGGATGACTTCGGCTCGCTCGGCCAGAGGCTCATTGCCGCCGTCAACACGCCGGTCCTCTACAACGGCCACGAATGCCGTGTCGGGGCATCGATCGGAATTGCGGTCAAGACCGAGGCGCATCTGGCCGCCGAGCAGGTTCTCGTCAATGCCGACATCGCACTTTACGAAGCCAAGCGCCGCGGCCGCAATCGCGTCGAGTTCTTCAATGACCACCTGCGGGCACGCACGATCAACATCAAGCAGACCGCCGATGCCATCCTGCGCTCCCTCGGAGACAACGATTTCGTCGCATTCTTTCAGCCGCAGTTCGACGCGCGCACGCTGGAGATCAACGGGGTCGAAGCTCTGGCCCGCTGGAACCATCCCGAGCAGGGCCTGCTGCCACCTTCTGCCTTCCTGGAAATCGCCGAGAGCCTAAATGTCGTCTCGCAGATCGATGCGAGCATTCTCGACCAGGCGCTGTTTCAACTTGCCCGCTGGCGCACCGCCGATCTCGGCATCGAGCATGTCTCGGTCAACATTTCCGCCCAGCGCCTGTTCGAGGATCGTCTCGTCAGTCATCTCGAAACGTTGTCGCTGAAGCCGGGGAGCCTGTCCTTCGAATTGCTGGAATCGATCTCCTTCGACGACAAGGCGGACGCCGTGGCGGAAAGCTTGGAGCGTATCCGCACCCACGGCATCGCCATCGAGATCGACGATTTTGGCACCGGCTATGCCTCGATCCTGTCGCTGATCAAGCTGTCGCCGAGCCGCCTCAAGATCGACCGGCAGCTCGTCGCGCCGATCGTCGACAATCCCGCCCAGCGCCGCCTGATCAGTTCGATCGTCGATATCGGACGCTCATTCGGCATCGGGATCGTGGCAGAGGGAGTTGAAACCATGCAACACGCCGCGATCCTGCGCGATCTTGGCTGCCATACGCTGCAGGGCTTCGCCCTGGCGCGGCCGATGAGTGCCGACGCCCTGATGGATTTCGCCCGCAAGCATGCCCTGGAGCGCGAAACTCTCTGGCAGCGGACGGCCTGAAGACGGCCGTTACCTGCTCAGCCCAAGAGACTGTTGCCCGCCGCATAGGCCGCCCAGGCGAGCCCCGCGAAGTACACCATCGTCAACACGACCAGCAGGTGCCCCCCCAGAACCACGGCACCGTCGCGCTGCGAAATTCCCGTCGAAAGCAGGAGGATCGCGACGCCCGGCAGGGTGTTGGAGAAAGGGATGAAGCTCAACGGCATCATCAGGAGCACGCCGGCAAATGTCAGCACGAGGCCGTTCAACCTGTTGACGATACCGCCCGTCGTCAGACCCAGCAGACGGGGACGCACGTAACGGTCGACCTTGCGGAGGATCGTGAGGCCACGCTCCAACACCGGCACCAGCTTGCTGCGCTCGAGCTTGCGATCCGCGAGCTTGGACGGCAGCCACGGGAACCGATTGAATGTGACGGCAATGCCGATCAACACGATCCCGGCGCCGAACACGGTAGACACACCCGGGATGGAAACCGGCACGAGAAACGGCAGCGACAACAGCCCGCAGAGCAGAAGAAGCCCGCTTTCGCCCATCTTTTCAAGGATCTGGCGGAGCGTGATATGCTCTTCGTCCATGGAATGGATCACGTCTTCCAGCACAGCACTTGTGCTCTTGTCCGTGTCGGTGAAGCCGATCGTCGTTGTCATCAGGTCCGCTTTCGATTAACTGCCGTGGCAAGATCTGTGAAGGGCCATGCCGAACGGCACGACCACCCGCCGCAGATGAAGGAGAATACCGGCCCGGTCAAGTCACGCCCCCTAAGGACGGTCGAGGTCGGTCCTCATAAGGCAGATCATGACAGACCAAGCCGAGCCCGCCGCCTCCCCCGTCAATCGACACACCATCCACGCCACGGGGCGCGAGAAGCTGAAGGCCCATGCGGCCATGCTGCTCTTCGCCGCCCTGATCGCGGGATCCTTCTCCTTCGGCGGCATGGCGGCCCAGCATCTGGAGGCCGGCCCCCTCACCCTCTGGCGTTACCTGATGACCATGGTCGTCATGGGTGCCCTGACCTTCGGCATCCTGCGGGTACCCTTCGCCAAGCCGCGGCGGGTCTGGCGCTATGCGCTCCTCGGTGGCCTCATCGCCGTCTATATGCTGACAATGTTCGCGGCACTCGAATTCACAAGCCCGGTACAGACAGGTGCGGTCTTCACCCTGATGCCGCTGATATCAGCCGGCTTCGCGCTCATCTTCATCGGCCAGAAGACCAGACCTGACGTGCTGATCGCCTTGGTGATCGCCGCACTCGGAGCCATCTGGGTGATCTTTCGCGCCGATATCGGCGCCATACTCTCCTTCGATATCGGCCGCGGTGAACTCATCTATTTCGTCGGCGTGATCTGCCACGGCGCCTATGTGCCCCTCATCAGGCGATTCGGTCTGGGCGAAAACCCGGTCGCCTTCGGCTTCTGGGTCGTGGTCTTCACCATCCCCTGGCTGCTGCCCACCGGCGCCGTGCCGCTCGCCACCACGGATTTTGTAAGCCTGCCGATGACCGTCTGGGCAACGATCGCCTATCTCTCGATCGTGACGACCGCCATCACCTTCATGCTGCTGCAATACGCATCCATGCGCCTGCCCGCCCCCAAGGTGCTCGGCTACGGCTATTTGACGCCGACCTTCATCATCCTGCTGGAAGGCCTGCTTGGCCATGGCTGGGCAAGCCCCGCCGTCTTCATCGGCGCGCTGGTGACCGCTGCAGGCTTGCTGGTGATGGGCCTGCTCAGGGACTGACGGAAGGTTTCACGATCAGGCCGCTGACAAAGAGGCCTTCGAGGAAGCGCGCCGCCTCCCCGAAACGTTGCACATCGTCTCGCCCCGGCCCCAGCACTGCCTTCACCTGCACGTCAAAATCCGCATAGTGCTGGGTCGTCGACCAGATCGAGAAGATCATGTGATGCGGATCGCAATCGCGCACCTTGCCAGACGCGATCCAGACACGAATGACCTCAGCCTTCTCGTCGACCAGTTCCTTGAGCGGGCCATCGAGCACGCCCGCGATATGCGGCGCCCCCTGCAGGATCTCGTTGGCGAAGAGCCGGCTTTCCCGCGGAAACTCCCGTGCCATTTCCAGCTTGCGCCTGATATAGGAGCGGATCTCCTCCTCCGGATCTCCCTCGGCGTCGAAGGCCTGCAGCGGCTCAAGCCAGTTTTCGAGAACCCGGTCGATCAATGCCCGGTGCATCGCTTCCTTGGTGCGGAAGTAATAGAGCAGGTTCGGCTTCGACATGCCCGCCACTTCGGCGATCTGGTCGATCGTCGAGCCGTGGAATCCCCGCTGTGAGAAGACTTCGAGCGCGGCTTCGAGGATAAGCTCTTCCTTCTCCTCCTGGATCCGCGTCCGCCTCTGGGTCTGCGCCGCTCTCGGTATGGCCATCTTAGAGTTGTTCCCCGCCTAAGATACTGAACTCACTCAGCAATATTGGAGCCCAAATTCTGGGCATCTGCTTGATATTTTGTCGCAGAATTTTGCCGATTCCGTCTTGAGTGCCGTGATGGAAGTTGTAATGTTTTACCAGTCGGTCAAATTATTGGACAGATGCGGAAGAAAGGCAACTGCCGATGCGACAGCGGAAAAGACAATCATAAGCCGCTGCTGTTGACCTCGGGAACAAGGGAGTTGGGCGGAAGATCCGACTCCTGAAAAAACAGGTGAGGATCTGCAATGACGGCGCAACCCGGCACGAACCTTCGCGTGAACGGCGATCGGCTGTGGGACATGCTCATGGAGATGGCGAAGATTGGGCCCGGCATTGCTGGAGGAAACAATCGCCAGACCCTGACGGACGAGGACGCGGAAGGCCGCCGCCTTTTCCAGCGCTGGTGCGAGGATGCGGGGCTCACCATGGGCGTCGATACCATGGGCAACATGTTCATGACCCGCGCCGGCACCGATCCGGATGCCCTGCCCGTCTATATCGGCTCCCATCTCGATACTCAGCCGACAGGCGGCAAATATGACGGCGTGCTCGGCGTGCTCGCCGGCCTAGAAGTGGTCAGGTCGATGAACGACCTCAACATCAGGACGAAGCACCCCATCGTCGTCACCAACTGGACCAACGAGGAAGGCGCCCGCTTTGCGCCTGCCATGCTCGCTTCCGGCGTCTTCGCCGGCGTGCTGTCACAGGATTACGCCTATGGCCGCAAGGACATGGACGGCAAGACCTTTGGTGACGAGCTGCAGCGCATAGGCTGGGTTGGTGACGAAGAGGTGGGCGCCCGCAAGATGCAAGCCTATTTCGAATACCACATCGAGCAGGGCCCGATCCTCGAAGCCGAGGAGAAACAGATCGGCGTCGTTACCCACTGCCAGGGTCTCTGGTGGCTGGAATTCACCCTGACAGGCCGCGAAGCGCATACCGGCTCCACGCCGATGAACCTGCGCGTCAATGCTGGCCTCGCAATGGCCCGGATCATGGAAATGGTCCAGGAAGTCGCGATGAGCGAACAGCCCGGCGCCGTCGGCGGCGTCGGCCAAGTGAAGTTCTCGCCCAATTCCCGCAACGTGCTGCCCGGCACCGTCGTGTTCACCGTCGACATCCGCACGCCCGAGCAGGCAAAGCTCGGCCGCATGCGGGCCACGATCGAAGCCAACGCCGCCGAGATCTGTTCAGCGCTGGGCGTCGGCTGTGCGGTGGAGGCAGTCGGCCATTTCGACCCGGTGACCTTCGATCCGAAACTCGTTGCCTCCGTCCGCAAGGCGGCGGAAGACCTCGGTTATTCCCACATGAACATCATCTCCGGCGCCGGCCACGACGCCTGCTGGGCGGCGAAGGTCGCGCCCTCGACCATGATCATGTGCCCCTGCGTCGGTGGCCTCAGCCACAACGAAGCGGAGGAGATTTCCAAGGAATGGGCCAGCGCCGGCTGCGACGTGCTGCTGCGGGCCGTGCTGGAGACGGCGGAGATTGTGGCGTAGGATCGAGACTTGCGAGCAGTCCTGAACGGGAGCGAACCATGGGACGACCAAGGGAATTGTCACAGGAAGAGCGCGACGACCTGCTGCGGCGGGGCTACCGCCCGATCGAAATCTGGGTGCCGGACATGTCCAGCGACGCTTCTCGCAAGGAAGCAGCAAGACAGACCAAAGCCGCAGTGGAGGCCGATCGCCGGGCAGGCATTGAGGAGCTGAATGGCGAAGATTCAGCTGACGACTGGGATAAGCCGTGAGGTTTGCGCGCGGTGACATCGTGACGGCCGCCTTCCAAGGTGATCTGGGCAAACCGAGGCCTGCGGTCGTCGTTCAGGCCGACAATTACATCGAACACCACGTCACGCTGCTGCTTTGTCCACTGTCGACATTTCTCTCGGATGCTGCGGATTTTCGCCCAACGCTCGAGCCGTCGAAAGACAACGGTCTAAAGGAGCGATCCCAAATCATGGCTGACAAAATGACCCATTTGAAGAAGGCCGCAATCCGACAAGTTATCGGCCACTTGAGCGAGGATGAAATGGCGCTGCTGGAGACGGCGATCATCAACATCACCGGCTTACAGCAATTCAGACCGCAGTCTTGAGAACACGACACGGGGAGAGACCACATGACCACCACAGTCATCAAGGGCGGCACCATCGTCACCGCCGATCTGACCTACAAGGCCGACGTCAAGATCGAGGGCGGCGTGATCGTCGAGATCGGCCCCAACCTCTCCGGCGACACCGTGCTGGATGCGGCAGGCTGTTACGTCATGCCAGGCGGCATCGATCCGCATGTGCATCTCGAAATGCCGTTCATGGGCACCTATTCCGCCGACAACTTCGAAAGCGGCACGCGCGCCGGTCTCTCCGGCGGCACGACCATGGTCGTCGATTTCTGTCTGCCCGCTCCCGACCAGTCGCTGCTCGAAGCGCTGCAGATGTGGGACAACAAGACCTCGCGCGCCACGGCGGACTATTCGTTCCATATGGCCATCACCGGCTGGAATGAGCGCATCTTCGACGAAATGAAGACGGTCGTTCAGGACAAGGGCATCAACACTTTCAAGCACTTCATGGCCTATAAGGGCGCGTTGATGGTGAATGACGACGAGATGTTCGCCTCGTTTTCCCGCTGCGCCGAACTCGGTGCCCTGCCCCTGGTCCATGCCGAAAACGGAGACGTCGTCGCCGCCATGACCACCAAACTGCTCGCCGAAGGCAATAACGGTCCGGAAGCCCACGCCTATTCCCGTCCCGCCGAAGTCGAAGGCGAAGCCACCAACCGCGCCATCATGCTGGCCGACATGGCGGGCGTTCCGCTTTACGTGGTGCACACCTCCTGCGAACAGGCGCATGAAGCGATCCGCCGTGCCCGCCAGAAGGGCATGCGCGTTTATGGTGAGCCGCTGATCCAGCACCTGACGCTAGACGAAAGCGAATACGCGCATCCTGACTGGGACCACGCCGCCCGCCGCGTCATGTCGCCTCCCTTCCGCAACAAGCAGCATCAGGATTCCCTCTGGGCCGGCCTGCAGTCCGGCTCGCTCTCGGTCGTCGCCACTGACCACTGCGCCTTCACCACCGAGCAGAAACGCTTCGGCCTCGATAGCTTCGCCAAGATCCCGAACGGCACCGGCGGGCTTGAAGACCGCCTGCCGATGCTCTGGACGTATGGCGTTTCCACCGGTCGCCTGACGATGAACGAATTCGTCGCGGTCACCTCGACCAATATCGCGAAGATCCTCAACATCTATCCGAAGAAGGGCGCGGTCCTCGTCGGCGCAGATGCCGACCTCGTGGTCTGGGATCCCAAACGCTCGAAGACCATCTCCGCCAAGACCCAGCAGTCTTCGATCGACTACAATGTCTTCGAGGGCAAGGAAGTGACCGGCCTGCCGCGCTATACGCTCACCCGCGGTTATGTCGCGATCGAGGAAGGCACGGTCAAGACCCGCGAGGGCCAAGGCAAATTTGTGAAGCGCGAGCCGTTCACGGCGGTCAACAAGGCGCTGTCGACCTGGAAAGACCTAGTCGCGCCGCGCAAGGTGGAACGCACCGGCATTCCGGCGACGGGGGTTTGAGCAGGTCGATGGCTTTGGCGCGCGGCGTTACCCCCCTCTGTCACTTCGTGACATCTCCCCCACAAGGGGGGAGAGTGAAACCTCGCGCCTTTTGCCATGATCTTTCTGTTGTCTCGACAAAAGCTGGCGAGTTCGGCCGCATTCCGCTCTCCCCCCTTGTGGGGGAGATGTCCGGCAGGACAGAGGGGGGTACAACGCACGCTAAGGTTAGCGACACCAGCAAACCGGCACGCTCCGCGCCCCCTCATCCGGCGCTACGCGCCACCTTCTCCCCGCTGGGGAGAAGAGGTCACTCACACCTCTACCAGCCCCTCCAACTCCGGCAGCAGCACAACGCTCTCCTGCTCGTTCGGGTCGGTGCGCGCAATGATCGCCGTGCAGGGCGCGTTCGACAGGTTCGCCGGCAAATGCGGCACGCCAGCCGGAATGTAAAACAGCTCGCCCGCATGCACGATCACATGGTTCTCCAACCGCTCGCCATACCAGGTATGGGCCTGGCCGGAGAGCATGTAGATCGCCGTCTCGTGGCTCTCATGCAGATGCGCCTTGGCGCGCGCGCCGGGCGGCATGGTCAGCACATGCATGCAGATGCCCTTGGCACCCACGGTCTCGGCGGCAATGCCTTCGAAATAACTCAGTCCCTGCTTGCCCTCATAGGTATGGCCGGGTTTGACGATCCGGCAGGTGGGCTTTGCTGATGCGTCCATGGTCTGATCCTCTCGTCTGCAGCAGCGCCGCCGCCCTTCCCTCTCTGCCGGTTGCAACCGGCCTCTATCCGACAGCATGCAAGAGGCAAACGGCCTTTGCAACAAACCCGATTGGCTGCCCGCATGAATGAACCCACTTCCGTCGTCTCGGCGAAAAATCTGAGCCTCACCTTCGAGACCGATGACGGCCCCGTCCACGCCCTGTCCAATGTCGACCTCGAGGTGAAGAAGGGCGATTTCGTTTCCTTCATCGGCCCTTCCGGCTGCGGCAAGACCACCTTCCTGCGCGTTATTGCCGATCTCGAAAAACACACGAGCGGCGAGATCACGGTGAATGGCATGACGCCGGAAGAGGCGCGCAAGGCACGCTCCTACGGCTATGTCTTTCAAGCCGCCGCCCTTTATCCCTGGCGCACGATCGAGAACAACATCGCGCTGCCTCTGGAAATCATGGGCTACAGCGCTGATGAAAAAAAGAAGCGTATTGAACGCACGCTCGATCTCGTCAACCTCTCGGGCTTTGCCAAGAAATATCCCTGGCAGCTCTCGGGCGGCATGCAACAACGCGCCTCGATCGCCCGCGCTCTGGCCTTCGACGCCGACTTGCTGCTGATGGACGAACCCTTCGGCGCACTGGACGAAATCGTACGAGATCACCTGAACTCCGAACTCCTGAAGCTCTGGGACCGAACCAACAAGACGATCTGCTTCGTCACCCACTCGATCCCGGAAGCCGTTTACCTCTCCACCAGGATCGTCGTCATGAGCCCGAGGCCTGGCCGCGTCACCGATATCATCGAGTCGACGCTGCCGAAGGAGCGCCCGCTCGACATACGCGAGACGCCGGAGTTCCTGGAGATCGCGCATCGAGTGCGCGAGGGTCTGAAGGCGGGGCATTCTTATGAGGAATAACATCCACTTGGAGGACTTGGTTACCCCCCTCTGCCCTGCCGGGCATCTCCCCCACAAGGGGGGAGAACGACAGACCGCCGCCATCTCGCTCCCACGGCACAGTGCCAGCCGCCACTCTCCCCCCTTGTGGGGGAGATGTCACGGAGTGACAGAGGGGGGTAACACCCGCTCAACGGAAGGAAGGGTCACCCCATGAACCCCACCTTCCTCCTTTGGCTCGGCGCTGCCATGGCAACCTTTCTCGGTGCAGCCACCGTCTCCCGGGCCTATGTAGACAATGGCAAGCTCTGGGTGCTCGTTGCCTCGCTCGCCCTTTATTGCGTCGGCAATCTGATGATGGTGAAGCTGATGCGTGAGGGTGGCCTCGGCCTTGCCATCTCCGCCTCCTCCGTTGCCCAGCTTCTCCTCATCAACATCATCGCCTTCTTCCTCTTCGGCGAACGGCTGACCACCCAGCAGTCGGTCGGCGTGGCGCTCGGCGTCGTGTCGATCGCCCTGATGCTCTTCCCGGCCAAGGGAGGCGTGTGACCATGGCCCAACCCTCCACTGTCCGCGACCGCATCCTGCCGGTCCTGACCATCCTGCTGGCCATCCTGGTCATCTGGCACATTTTCGTCGTCTATCTGAACGCGCCCTTCATTCGCGACCAAGCGGCCCGCGCCAATGAAGAGATCAGCTTCGCCCAGGTGGTCGAACGCAGCTTCGTCCAGGAGCGGCCGATCCTGCCGGCCCCGCACCAGATCATCGTCGAGCTCTGGGACACCACGATCAACAAGGCTGTCACCTCCAAGCGCAGCCTCATCTACCATGCCTGGATCACGCTCTCTGCGACGCTGATGGGCTTTGGCATGGGCACCGTGCTCGGCATCATGCTTGCCATCGCCATCGTCCATAACAGGGCCATGGAAAAATCGCTGATGCCCTGGGTGATCGCCTCCCAGACCATTCCGATCCTCGCCATCGCGCCGATGATCATCGTCGTCCTGAATTCGATCGGCGTCTCAGGTCTCATGCCCAAGGCCCTGATCTCCACCTATCTTTCCTTCTTCCCGATCGTCGTCGGCATGGTGAAGGGCTTGCGCAGCCCTGACATGCTGCTGCTCGACCTGATGCACACCTACAATGCCAGCCAGACCCAGACCTTCTGGAAACTGCGCTGGCCGGCCTCCATGCCCTATCTCTTCACCTCGCTGAAGGTGGCAATCGCGATCTCGCTGGTCGGGGCCATCGTCGGTGAACTGCCGACCGGTGCCGTCGCCGGTCTCGGCGCCCGTCTGCTCTCGGGCTCCTATTACGGCCAGACCATCCAGATCTGGGCTGCTCTCTTCATGGCGGCGGGCTTGGCTGCCCTGCTCGTCTCGATCGTCGGCATGGCCCATACACGGGTTCTCGCACGCATGGGGGTCAAGCCATGAACGGTTACCTCGTCTTCGCCCTCGTCTTCTGGCTCGGCGCCTGGGGTTTGAACCAGTGGCTGGTTGCACAGCGTCCGAAAGATCCGTCCACCCGCCGCGCGATCGGCCTCGCCGTACCCATCATCTTCGGCATCACCCTGCTCGTCATCTGGGAATGCATGGTGCGTGGCTTCGAGATCCCCTCGATCCTGCTGCCGGCACCCTCAATGATCTGGGCCCGCATCCTCACCTCCACCCATATCCTCTGGGCGGATTTCCAGCAGACCTTCCTGAAGTCGGTGATCACGGGCTACGTCGCAGGTTGCGGCCTCGGCTTCATCGTCGCGATCCTGATCGACCGCTCGCCCTTCCTGCAAAAGGGCCTGCTGCCGATCGGCAACTTCGTCTCGGCCCTTCCCGTCGTCGGCATCGCCCCGATCATGGTCATGTGGTTCGGCTTCGACTGGCAGTCCAAGGTCGCCGTCGTCGTCATCATGACCTTCTTCCCGATGCTGGTGAACACCGTGCAGGGATTGGCCGCCGCCAGCCACATGGAACGCGACCTGATGCACACCTATGCCGCCTCCTGGTGGCAGACGCTGGTCAGGCTTAGGCTTCCCGCCGCCTGGCCTTTCATCTTCAATGCGCTGAAGATCAACTCGACACTGGCCCTGATCGGGGCCATCGTTGCAGAATTCTTCGGCACCCCGATTGTCGGCATGGGCTTCCGCATCTCGACCGAGGTCGGACGCTCGAATGTCGACATGGTCTGGGCCGTGATTGCGGTTGCCGCACTCGCCGGATCGATCTTCTACGGTTTGGTGGCACTGGCAGAACGCCGGGTCACCTTCTGGCATCCGTCCGTCCGTGGTGGGCGGGCGTAAAGAGTGACCACAACAACAAAAGAGGGAACTGACATGACTATCAAACTCGCATCCCTGCTGCTCGCTGCCGCGGTCTCGTTGACCGCGATGCAGGCTGCCGCCGCCGACAAGGTGACGCTGCAGCTGAAATGGGTAACCCAGGCCCAGTTCGCCGGCTACTACGTCGCGAAAGACAAGGGCTTTTACGAAGAAGAAGGCCTCGACGTCGACATCAAGCCGGGCGGCCCTGATATCGCACCCCCGCAGGTTCTGGCCGGTGGCGGCGCAGACGTGATTGTCGACTGGATGCCGTCGGCCCTCGCCACCCGCGAAAAGGGCGTTCCGCTCGTCAACATCGCTCAGCCCTTCAAGTCCTCTGGCATGATGCTGACCTGCCTCAAGGAAACCGGCATCACCAAGCCTGAGGATTTCAAGGGCAAGACCCTCGGCGTCTGGTTCTTCGGCAATGAATATCCGTTCCTGTCTTGGATGAGCACGCTCGGCATCAAGACCGACGGATCGCCGGACGGCGTGACGGTCCTCAAGCAGGGCTTCAACGTCGACCCGCTGCTCCAGAAGCAAGCCGCCTGCATCTCGACCATGACCTACAATGAATACTGGCAGGTCATCGATGCCGGCATCAAGGCCGAAGACCTCGTGACCTTCAAGTATGAAGACGAAGGTGTCGCCACGCTCGAGGACGGCCTCTACGTGCTCGAAGACAAGCTCGCCGATCCGGCCTTCAAGGAAAAGATGGTCAAGTTCGTCCGCGCTTCGATGAAGGGCTGGAAATATGCGGAAGCCAATTCCGACGAAGCTGCTGAAATCGTGCTCGAGAACGACGCCTCCGGCGCCCAGACAGAGGCGCATCAGAAGCGCATGATGAGCGAAGTCGCCAAGCTGACCGCCGGTTCCGCCGGCGCGCTCGACAAGGCCGACTACGACCGCACGGTGAAGACCTTGCTCGGCGGCGGTTCGGACCCGGTCATCTCCAAGGAGCCGACAGGCGCCTTCACCACAGAGATCACCGACGCGGCCCTGAAATAGTCTTGGCGGACCACTTCGAAACCTGGACACGGGGAGCGATCCCCGTGTCTTTTTGTAGGTTATACTGATCAATAGTGAACGTCAGATCTGGCAAATCCGCAACACTACCGTTCTATATTGAACAATTTTCAAGCCGGTGTGGGAATCGGGCGCTACGCCTCTTGCAAGCGCTTTTGCAATCCCCCACCTCTTTCGCAAGTCTTCAAATGCCGCAATTGTGATGTAGCGTGCTACTGTCTGGATGGATCGCCACAGTGAGCCGATCCGCCCTCCACGACGTAACAGGCCATGAACTGCGAACATCGTTCTTTCTGGGAAGGGTCTTATGTTTCGACACACGAACGCAACCGCCGTGCTGATGGCTGCGAGCCTGTCCTTGTCGGCCTCGGTCGCAATGGCACAGGAATCCCAGCCCGCACCGGCCCAGGCCCTTCCCGCCATCATCGTCACAACGGCGGAGAGCCGTGACCTCGTCGACCGGATCGTCGCGACCGGCACGATCAGGGCGGAGGAGGACGTCCAGATCCAGCCTCAGGTCGAAGGACTGCAGATCAAGTCCCTGGATGCCGATGTCGGTGACACCGTCCAGGCCGAAACCGTCGTTGCCAAGCTCAACGAAGATACGCTTCTGCTTCAGCGGAGCCAGTACGTCGCCAATCGTGCGAAGGCGGAAGCCGCACTCGCACAGTATCGGGCCCAGCTCGTCGAAGCCGAAGCAAGCCTGACCGAGGCCCAGCGCCAGTTTGAACGCGCAACGCGCCTGGCTTCTTCCGGTTCCGTCTCCACCTCACAAAAGGAACAGGCGGAAACGACGCTCGCCAGTGCCACGGCGCGCACCGAAACCGCCCGTCAGGCCATCACCGTGGCCGAAGCGGATATCACGGTGGTCGACAGCCAGATCGCAGACACCGACCTTCGCCTTGCCCGCACCGACGTGAAGTCGCCGGTGACGGGCACCATCTCTGTCCGCAACGCTCAGATCGGCGCCATCGCCACGGGCGCTGGCCAGCCGCTTTTCACCGTCATCCGCGACGGGCAGATCGAACTGGTGGCCGATGTGCCCGAAGTCCAGATCCTCCGTTTGAAGCCGGGACAAAAGGCCGCCATTTCGGTTGCCGGCAGCACGCAGCCATTGATGGGCTCCGTTCGCCTCGTGTCCCCGGTCGTAGACCCTGTGAGCCGTCTGGGTGCTGTTCACATCGCCCTGGATGACGATGCTGCGGCCCGCGCCGGCATGTATGGCAATGCAGCCGTCACCGTGACGGAAGCGTCAGGTATAGCTCTGCCCCTGTCGGCCATCACCACCGAACAAGGCGTGACAACCGTCCGCAAGGTGACCGACGGAACGGTCCAGATGGTCGAGATCAAGACCGGCATTCAGGACGGCGCCTTCATCCAGGTGACCGAAGGCCTGAGCGAAGGTGACAAGGTCGTAGCCAAGGCCGGCGTTTTCGTCCGTGACGGCGACCGCATCAATCCTGTCGAAGAAACCAGCAGCGTTTCCAACTGAGAGGCGAGGACGCCATGAACTTCTCTGCATGGTCCATACGCAATCCGATTGCGCCGATCCTGGCCTTCTTCCTGCTGATGGTCGTCGGGATCCAGTCGTTCAACGCGCTGCCGATCACGCGCTTCCCGAACATCGACGTCCCCCTGGTCGCGATCAACGTCGGCCAGAGTGGCGCATCCCCGGCTGAGCTTGAAAGCCAGGTGACGAAGGAAGTCGAAGACGCCGTGGCGTCGATCACCGGCGTCGACGAAATCAACTCGACCGTGACAGACGGCCAGTCGCAGACCGTCGTCATGTTCCGCATGGAAGTGCCGACCGAACAGGCCGTCCAGGACGTCAAGGACGCGATCGACCAGATCCGCGGCGACCTGCCGGCCTCGGTCGATGAACCGATCGTCACCAAGATCGATGTCGAAGGACAGGCGATCCAGAGCTTCGCGGTCTCCTCACCCAACATGAACCTCGCCGAGCTCTCGTGGTTCGTCGACGATACCGTCAAGCGCGCCCTGCAGGGCCAGCCCGGCATCGGCCGGGTCGATCGCTACGGCGGCTCTGATCGCGAAGTCCGCGTCGAGCTTGATCCCGATCGTCTCGATGCCCTGGGCGTGACGGCCTCCGATATTTCCAGCCAGTTGCAAGGCACAAACGTCGATCTCGGCTCCGGCCGTGGACAGGTCGCGGGCGCGGAGCAGTCGATCCGTACGCTCGGCGACAACCGCGATGTCGAGAGCCTTGCCAACACCACGATCGCCCTTCCCGGCGGTCGCTTCGTCAAGCTCTCCGATCTCGGCCGTGTGGTTGATACCTATCAGGAACAGAAGTCCTTTGCTCGCCACGATGGCAAGCCGGTTGTCTCTTTCGCGGTCTTCCGTGCCAAGGGCGCGAGCGAAGTCACCGTCGCGGAAACGGTTGCCGAGAGCCTCGCGACGGTGCGTGCGGAGAACCCCGACGTCCAGATCGAGATGATCGACGACTCGGTCTACTTCACCTACGGCAACTACGAAGCCGCGATGCACACCCTCGTCGAGGGCGCGATCCTCGCCGTCATTGTGGTGTTGCTCTTCCTCCGGAACTGGCGCGCGACGCTGATTTCGGCTGTGGCGCTCCCGCTGTCTGCCATTCCAACCTTCTGGGTCATGGACCTGATGGGGTTCTCGCTGAACCTCGTCTCGTTCCTGGCACTCACGCTTGCGACTGGTATCCTTGTCGACGACGCGATCGTCGAGGTGGAAAACATCGCCCGCCACATCAAGATGGGCAAGACGCCATATCGGGCGGCGATCGAAGCCGCCGACGAGATCGGCCTCGCCGTCATTGCGACGACATTCACGATCATCGCAGTCTTCGTGCCGGTGTCCTTCATGCCGGGCATTCCCGGCCAGTACTTCATCCAGTTCGGCCTGACGGTTGCCTTCTCCGTCTTCTTCTCGCTGCTTGTGGCACGCCTCATCACGCCGATGATGGCCGCCTATCTGATGCGGGCCGAAGACGCGATGGACGACCATCACGAGAATGACAGCCTGCCACTGAAGATGTACACGAGGCTCGTGCGCTTCACCACGCGCCGCTGGTATTCGCGTCTCGGAACGCTCGCTGCCGCCATCGCCTTCCTGATCGGCTCCATCATGCTTCTCGCCGGCGTCCCTGGCAGCTTCATCCCACCGGAAGATGCAGGCCGTATCGTCCTGTCGGTCGAACTGCCCCCGAACGCGACACTCGACGAAACCGAGCGCAAGACGGACGAAATCTACGCCGCCATCAAGGACGTGCCTGACGTCGCCAGCGTCTTCATCCTCGGCGGCTCCTCCCCGCGCGGGGATCTGGAGCTGCGTCGCGCCAGCGTCACGATGAACCTCGATCGCATCGAGCACTCGCTGACCAAGACGCTGGTAAACAAGGGGCTCGGCGGACTGCCGCTGATCGGCGACTACCTTCCGAAGGTGCCGGAAAACGGCCGAGTCCGCGCGCAGTGGGACATCGAAGAAGAGGTCTTCAGCAAGCTCGCCTCGATCGCGGATATCCGCATTACAAAGCTCAACGACCGCGGTGAGCGCGACATCACCTTCAACTTCCTTTCCAAGAACGAAGAGGAACTGAATCAGGCTGTCGGTATCCTGGAGTCGAAACTGCGCCAGGTGCCGGAACTCGCCAATGTCAGCGCCGACGGCGCCCTGCCCCGTCCGGAACTGCAGATTCGCCCGCGTGCCGACGAAGCTGCCCGTCTCGGCATCACCGCCCAGCAGATCGCCCAGACGGTCCGTGTTGCCACCATTGGTGACGTGGATGCGGCCCTGCCGAAGATCTCGCTCGACAATCGGCAGATCCCGATCCGGGTCCAGGCCTCGCTCGACTTCCGCACGGATCTCGCCGCCATCCGCAACCTGAAGATCCGCACGGCTAGTGGAGCAACGGTACCGCTGGCCAGCGTCGCCGACATCGACTATGCGGAAGGTGTGTCGTCCATCAAGCGCAACGACCGCAACCGGGTGGTTTCGATTGGTGCCGGCCTGCCGCAGGGCGTGGCGCTCGACACTGCGACGGCGGCCTTCCGCGATACGGTGGCGACGGCCGAGATCCCCGAAAGCGTGCGCCTTGCCGAGAGCGGCGATGCCAAGATCCAGGCCGAGATGCAGCAGAGCTTCCTCAACGCCATGATCCTCGGCCTGCTTCTGGTGCTGACCGTGCTGATCCTGCTCTTCAAGGACGTGATCCAGCCCTTCACCATCCTCTTCTCGCTGCCGCTTGCCATCGGCGGCGTGGCCGTCGCGTTGATCATCACCAACAATGCGCTGTCCATGCCTGTCCTGATCGGCATTCTGATGCTGATGGGCATCGTAACGAAGAACGCCATCCTGCTGGTCGACTTCGCGATCGAAATGCGGCGCCAGGGCATGGACCGCCTCGAAGCCATGGTAGAGGCCGGCCGCAAGCGCGCCCGCCCGATCATCATGACCTCGATCGCCATGTCCGCCGGCATGCTGCCTTCGGCGCTCGGTGTCGGCGAAGGCGGCTCGTTCCGCGCACCGATGGCGATCGCCGTGATCGGCGGCATCATCGTCTCGACCGTGCTCAGCCTGGTGGTCGTTCCGGCCTTCTTCCTCATTCTCGACGACGTATCCCGCCTGCTCGGCTGGGCCTTTAGCCGCTTCGTCGGCAAGAAGGAAGAAGAGGAAGAGCCTCTGACGCCGGAAGTCCTGTCCTTCCTCGCCCGCAAGAACGTGCAGGCGCTCGAGGCGGTGGAGCGACGGGTTGCAGCCGTTGAGCGCAGCCAGCCGGTGAACCGCAAGAGCGACGGCAACGGCAACGTCATCAACCTGCCGCCACTCGCGGCGGAGTGAGATGACATACCCACACGAAGAGGCCGGGCCCATCGCCCGGCCTCTTGCGTTTGAGGCAGTTGCCGCCTCACTTTAGGCAATTCTGATCCACCGTCGGATCGATTGATCGAAATCAATCCGAACTTCCCCGCCTCGCGATATCGTGACCGGACTGGAAAGAGCGCAATCACCCGCACCAGCAGGAGAAGCGCATATCCGACTGGGCGACAGGCCGGCGCGATGACCGCAGCGGTGCATGCCCGGATGCCATGATGGATGGGGGCCGTGACGACCGTGAACAAGATCCTGAGACTGAACACGCGCGACAAGAACACGCTTCTGCGAACGTCGTTCTTGTCTCAACTCGGCCCGACCGCCATGGCATCGATGATGGAGATCGCCAATATCTCCAACTACGAGGCACGCGACGTACTCTTGCGCGAGGGCGAGCCCGCAGAATGTTTCTACAGTGTCCTCAGCGGCTATGTGCGCCTTTATCGTCTCAACAAGGACGGCCGCGAAGCCGACATCCGCATTTGCGGTCCAGGCGACACCTTCGCCGAATGCCTGCTGCCCATGGGCGACAAGTATCTCTACAATGCTCAGGCTGCGGAGAACACGACACTCGCCCGTTTCGATCTGCAGAGAGTCCGTGCGCTCGCCGAACAGGAAAAGGACGTCGCCAAGGCGATCATTCGCTGCCTGTCGGACCATCTGCGCACGACCATGGACTGCATCGCCAATGATCGACTGCAGACGGCACCCCAGCGGGTCGCCCACTATCTGCTGACCCATTGTGCGACCGACGGTGGTCCGGCCTCGATACGCCTGCCCTTCCAGAAGAGCCTGCTCGCCGGCAAGCTCGGTCTTGCGCCCGAGGCCTTGTCGCGCGCCTTCTCAAGCCTGCGCCGTGCCGGTGTGACCGTGCGGGGACGCACGATACAGATCAGCGACGTTAACGCCCTCCGGCAGATCTAAGCCTGGTCGCGGCTGAACGGCGCGCTTCCGCTCAGAGCCCCCCACTCTGCTGCAGGAAGTCGACGATCCGGTCCACGCCCGCGCCGCGCTTCAGATCCGTGAATACAAAGGGTCGATCGGAGCGCATGCGGCCCGCATCCCGCTCCATGACGTCGAGATCGACGCCGACATGCGGCGCGAGATCGGTCTTGTTGATCACCAGCAAGTCCGAGCGGGTGATCCCCGGCCCGCCCTTCCGCGGGATCTCCTCGCCCTGGCAGACCGAGATCACATAAAGCGTGATATCCGCGAGATCCGGCGAGAAGGTTGCGGCCAGATTGTCGCCGCCCGACTCGATGAAGACGACGTCGAGATCCGGTATGCGCGCATTGAGGTCGGCAATGGCCTTGAGATTGATCGAGGCATCCTCGCGGATCGCGGTGTGTGGACAGCCGCCCGTCTCCACCCCGACGACACGATCAGAGGTCAGCGCCTGCATGCGGATCAACGCGTCCGCATCCTCGCGGGTATAGATGTCATTGGTGACCACGGCGATGGAATAGTCGTCGCGCATGGCCTTGCAGAGTTTCTCCGTCAGCGCCGTCTTGCCGGAACCGACCGGTCCGCCGATACCGACGCGAAGGGGACCATTCTTCGATTTCATCATGTTCGTCCTGTGTGAGCGCTGAGCTAGGATTGGAAAAGACGTGAATACTGAACCTCATGCCGCATGCTGAGCGTATCCGCGATGATGGTGGCCGACCCGAGATCGTCCAGCCCGAGACGGCTCACCTCCCAGGAGGTCTTGAGGATCGGCGTTTCCGCGGCGGCAAGGATGGCAAGCCCGCGCGTTTGTCCGATGACCCCGAGCCGGATCGCCACCGATACATATTGCGAGACCTGAGCGTGGAGGAAGGCCGCGATCGCATCCACAAGGGGAATGCCATGCGCCGAAGCGATCGCGCCGACCGCGACACTGTACGGCACAGGCCCTGCAAGGGCATCAAGCACCGGATGCGGCCAGGCCGCAGCGGCCCTGACGAAGGCCTCGCCGAGGCGGGTGGTCTCCGCATGCCGCTCGGCCGAGCCTGCCAGCACCGTGGCGAGCGAGACGACCTCTTCGAGTGATCGCCCCTCACCTTGAAGGCGATGTGCCTCGGCAAGCAGTATCGCATCATTGCGCAAGCCGCCATGAGCCAGCAGAACACCGAGCCATGCCTCCACGCCGTCTCCATCGCCGACATGCCCTTCGACGACTGCGCTTTCCATGCCCGCCGAATAGGAAAAGCCGCCGACGGGAAAGGCCGGCGAGAGCCAGGCCATAAGCCGCAACAGCCCCTGACGTCCGGCCCCCTCCTCGGCATGCAGCTCAGCCATGGCCGGTCTCGTGGTGACCATGACCGCCATGCGCGTGATAAGCGCCACGCACCGGCTGGAACGCCTCGATAACTTCGCTCACGGTGGCGCCCAGCCCGCCGAGCATATCGCGGATGACATGATCGCGCTGGATCAGGATGCGGTCAGTCTCGATCTGGGCTGCGAGATGCCGGTTGCCCAGATGCCAGGCCAGCTCGATCAGATGAAGGGTGTCACGCGCGCGGATCTCGAACAGCCGCTCTTCGGCCGCCTGAATCTCGATCGTGGTGCCGTCATCCAGCAGCAGCCTGTCGCCGTGGTGGAAGAGCACGGCTTCCTTGAGGTCCAGCATGACCATCTCGCCATTGTCGAGATGCAGCAGTTTGCGCCTCAGGTGACGTCCGTCATGGGGAAGAACGACAATCCCCTCCGGCGCATCCGTGATGAAGCCGGCAGGTTTGAAAGACGTCGCGCGCTGCATGAAAACTCCGACATGGCTGTTTTTTGAACCATGCACAGGAATGAGGCACCCGGCAAGATCGTTCTTCAGCCTCGTGACATCGACACACCGTAAATGCGCGAAGGCTCGCTCGCATCGAGGACTGGAATTTCGACACAGGGCAGGTTCCGCTCGTGGATTACCCTGTCGCGCCCACAGTCCTTGGCGAGATAGAGAGCCCTGTCCGCAGCCGCATAGACGCCTTCCACACGCCGGCCAGGTATGAAATCGGCGACCCCGATCGAGACTGTCACAGCCAGGTCCTTGTCATCGAAAACACTGGCACCGGCCGCCACGGCCTGGCGGGCCTGGTCGAGCATCGCAAGCCTTTGGTCGACCTCACCGCCATTGAGGATGACGCCAAACTCCTCGCCGCCCAACCGCGCCACCAGTGGCATGTCGCCGAACACCCGAGCAAGGACGACAGCAATCGCCCGGATGACCTCGTCCCCCGCCTGGTGGCCGAACCGGTCATTGATGCGCTTGAACCGGTCGATGTCGATGATGGCGAGCGATGCGTCACCATCGACCGTGACGAGTGCATCGTTGAAGGCGCGCCGATTGGCCAGCCCGGTCAGGCTGTCTGTCTGGCTGAGACGCTGGAACTCGGCCCGAGAGCGGTCGAGATCGCGGATGACATGTCCCGCGACATAGGCGAGCGCGCCGGAGAGAATGCCGGCAAACAGCCAGGAAAAGGCGACGATCAGCTTCGCCATTTGCGCCAGCGGCAGGGCAAGAATGTGCAATCCGTAAAGCAGCGGAAGTGAAGCGAAGGCAGCAAGACTGGTGACGATCACAGACCGGAAGCCGACCGCAAGGGCAAAGCGCGAGACCGCGCCCGGAGCTTGGAAGCTCCCGGGATCAATCCTTTGCCATAGCCAATTGCAGACGAGAATCACTGCATGCTCCTTCATGAACATGCGCATTGGATTAGGCCCGGACACTTCCTCAATTGCTAATGTAATCATTCAAATGCGAGAGATCGGGCATATGAATGCGACCCGACCTAAAATGGACGAATACGCGACAATCGGGAGAATTCGTAGGCAAACCAGCTCTCGCCCGGCGAGCGGATCACGAGCCCTTATGCAGGTCGATGGAGAGATCGAGCAATTGCGGCAGCGGCGTCCACCAGCCGGTTCGAACCCCGCCAGCGCGCACCATGGCCGCCGTCCAGGTGTTACAGCCGATCAATGCGTTGAAGGACCCTACGGCCTCGAAGAACGCATCGTCCGTGCCATAGGCCGCCCCGGGAACGACAACCGGCGCATCGCCTTTGCGCACGAAGCTCGCCCGTATTGCAGCGATCATCTGACTGCGCCCCTCAGCTGTAACCGCCAGAGGACGAACCGCCGGATGGGACAGATCAATCAGTCCTGCGACTGAAACATGCATCACCGATCGATCGATCGTCAGCGCCCTCAGGACCGGCAGCGGTCGGAGATCGCCCCAGGTCGGCGTCTCGATGTAGAAGGACCGCCCGCCCCAGCCGAAGACGAGATACTCGACCCCAGGCATGTCCACCGGCAAGCCGGCAGGGATGAAGTCGGCGAAGGCGACGCGAACCTCGTCATCCATGGGCAGCGCGATGTCTGTATGGATCGGATTTGCCAGAAGCAGGATCTCAGCACCGGCCGAGGCCGCAGCAGGCGTCGCCAGGGGGCGAGCCACGACCGTGCCGAGCACGATCAGAATGGCCACGACACCTACGGCGCAAGCGAGCACCTTCATAAAAAACGTCATCTGGATCCGGTTCAATCCACGAGGTCGAGCCTGTTCTCTATCCGACGTACCGTGTCGGCCATCCGGTCCAGGCGCAAGCCGCGTTCGGCCACACCGCCAGCGTCCGTGCCCTGATCCCGGCGCAGACCGGCCAGACCAATCTCCATACGTGTCAAACGATTGCGCTGCTCGAGCATGGTATCGCGAACATCACGAAGGTCTGCGCGGATCGCACGCAGATGCTCAAGAACAAGATTGTTCACATCATCGGCCATGCCATCTCTCCATCACCCCACCGTCGATGATACATCAGCAAACGATGCCCGCAACCATGAAGAGACCAAGCGCGCACCGGACATGCGCCACCAGCTATCAGAATAGAAAATATCGCTGCGCCATCGGCAGTTTCGTCGCAGGTTCACAGGTCAGCAACTCGCCATCGGCGCGCACTTCGTAGGTTTCCGGATCCACTTCCACATGTGGCGTCAAGTCGTTGTGGATCATCGACTTCTTCGAGATGCCGCCACGCGTGTTCTTGACGGCCACGAGCTGCTTGGCAACGCCCAGACGATTGCCGAGACCGGCATCGATGGCAGCCTGGCTGACGAAGGTGACGGACGTATTGGTGCGTGCCTTGCCATAGGCGCCGAACATCGGACGGTAGTGCACCGGCTGCGGCGTCGGGATCGAGGCGTTCGGATCGCCCATCGGCGCGGCCGCAATCATGCCGCCCATCAGGATCATGTCCGGCTTCACGCCGAAGAAGGCCGGGTTCCAGATGACGAGGTCGGCACGTTTGCCGACTTCAACCGAGCCGATCTCATGGGACACCCCATGGGCGATCGCCGGGTTGATCGTGTATTTGGCGATGTAGCGCTTGGCGCGCATATTGTCGTTGTCGCCGGTTTCCGACGGCAGTGCGCCGCGCTGGCGCTTCATCTTGTCGGCCGTCTGCCAGGTGCGGATGATCACCTCGCCGACGCGGCCCATTGCCTGACTGTCCGACGAGATGATCGAGAAGGCGCCGATATCATGCAGGATGTCTTCCGCCGCGATCGTTTCCTTGCGGATGCGGCTTTCGGCAAAAGCGATGTCTTCCGGGATCGACGAGGACAGATGATGGCAGACCATCAGCATGTCCAAGTGCTCGGCAATCGTGTTGACCGTATAGGGCCGAGTCGGATTGGTCGATGACGGGATCACGTTCATCTGGCCACAGATCTTGATGATGTCGGGCGCGTGACCGCCGCCCGCCCCTTCCGTGTGGAAAGCATGAATGGTGCGGCCCCGGATCGCGTTAACCGTATCCTCGACAAAGCCGCTTTCGTTCAGCGTGTCCGTGTGGATCATCACCTGCACGTCATACTGATCGGCAACGGACAGGCAGCAATCGATGGCGCCGGGCGTCGTGCCCCAGTCCTCGTGCAGCTTGAGCGAGGTAGCGCCACCCAGCACCATTTCCTCGAGCGCACCCGGCAGCGAGGCATTGCCCTTGCCAGCAAAGGCGAGGTTCATCGGAAACGCGTCGGCCGCCTCGATCATCCGGGCGATGTGCCAAGGGCCGGGCGTGCAGGTGGTGGCGAGCGTGCCATGCGCCGGACCGGTGCCGCCGCCCAGCATGCAGGTGAGGCCGCTCATCAGCGCTTCCTCGATCTGCTGCGGGCAGATGAAGTGGATATGTGCGTCCATGCCGCCCGCAGTGATGATCTTGCCCTCGCCCGCAATCGCTTCCGTGCCGGGACCGACGATGATGTTCACGCCGGGCTGAGTGTCCGGATTGCCGGCCTTCCCGATCGCAACGATCCGGCCGTCCTTCAGCCCGATATCGGCTTTCACGATCCCCCAGTGGTCGAGAATCAGCGCATTGGTGATCACAGTATCCACGGCACCATTGGCGCGCGTCACTTGGCTCTGGCCCATGCCGTCGCGGATGACCTTGCCGCCACCGAACTTCACCTCTTCCCCATAGGTGGTGAAATCCTTTTCCACCTCGATGAACAGCTCCGTATCTGCAAGACGCACCTTGTCGCCCGTGGTCGGACCGAACATCGAAGCATAGGCGGCGCGGGACATCTTGAAGGACATGGCGTCAGGTTCCTTGGGCGAGGGAAGAAGCGAAGAGGGGTTGCAACCGCATCACGCGGCCGCTGGCAATATACTGGTCGACCAGTCGACGCTCGGCATCGAAGGGATGGCCGTCCCAGCCGCTATGGCCGAAACCGGCGAGGATGATCGTGTCGCTGGCATGCCGCGGGTCGGACAAGAGCGCCTGGATCACGACCAGGCCGCTGGACGGCACGACATAGGGTTCGGCACCCAGCGCCAGAAGGGCGTCGTCGAGCGCGTCATGCACCGAGCGGTTGATGATCCGGTGCTGTTTGCCGTTGGCCGTCGCAAAGGTCGCAAAGCCATCGGTGTAATCATCGCAGAAGTCATCGAGCTCGGGATGGCTGATCGCGAGGTGCGGCTTGAGATCCGCGAACTTCTCCGGATCGCGCACCGACCAGATCTCGGCCGTGCGTCGGACGGCCTCGCTGTCGCGCCATTCGGGATCGGCGAGCATGGCAGCGCCCGGGCGCCCCGTGTTGCACACGGCGATCACATCGGTCTTGCGACCGGCCGCGCCGAAATTGCGGCTACCGTTGAAGCGGATGACCATGTCTGCCGCGTCGATCAGGGGAGCTGCCCCCTCATCCACCGCACCATTGCCCACGATCATGATCTGTCTTGCCCGAGCCATCGCGTCACACCCTCAATAGAGCCCGACCAGCGATTTCAGCTCTTCCGTACGGCGCGTCGTCAGTTCCGCAAGGCAGGACGAAATCGTCAAAGGCTGCATCGAACCACCTTGGACCGAGTAACCTTCGACATCACAGGCCGCGTCGCGATAGGCGAGCCAGGCACGCTGCGAAACCAGAAGCCGCTTGGCAGCCCCGTTGTCGTCCGAGGGCGGCGACGACTTGTCCCATTCGAGGAGAGCGGCGCGTGTCTCGGCCCATTGGGCATTCATTGCGGTATCGGCTAGTCGATAGTCCTCGGCCGCACATTGGTTCATGTCGGCCTGGGTCTGGGCATTGTTGCAATCGACGTTCTGCACATCCTCGCTCGAGGCCGGCGCGTCCTTCAGCAATACGCAGCCACACGTGAGGAGGATCAGACCCCAGTTCATTGAACGCACCATAACAGCTTCCTATTCAGATAAATGGACATGATTAGACTTTGCCCATGATCTGCTGGCGGAAACCATATACCTCGCGCAGACCCGACAACGGGATCAGCGTGACCTGCCGCGTCTGGCCTGGCTCGAACCGCACGGCCGTACCGGCCGGAATGTCGAGCCGCATTCCTCTCGCCTGCTCACGCTCGAAGAGGAGCCCGGCATTGGTTTCGAAGAAATGATAGTGACTGCCGACCTGAACCGGCCGGTCGCCACTGTTGGACACCTCGATCGTGACGGTCGGATGACCGGCGTTGAGTTCGATTTCGCCTTGCGCGGGAATGATTTCACCGGGGATCATGACACTTCAACTCCAGACCAAGAGGGCGCCTTTGACAAGACGATTATGATTGCAAACGCAACAACGGGCTCAGGCGGCGCGGGAAGGCGCGCATCCCTCGGCCTTGAGGACTCGCTTTGTGGAAGCCGGATTGTTGGCAAGCTTGCCTGCAGGGCGGATCGGCCGGCGCACCAGTTCGCCACCGCAATTCGGGCAGAGGCCGGCAAGCGTGGTCGAGGCGCAGTCGGCGCAGAAAGTGCATTCGAAACTGCAGATCATCGCCAGGCTCTCCGGCGGCAGATCCTTGTCGCAGCACTCGCAATTGGGTCGAAGTTCCAGCGCCATGCTCAGGTCCTCAGCGAATGGGTTCGTGCACGGTCACGAGCTTCGTGCCATCGGGGAAGGTCGCCTCGATCTGCACGTCGTGGATCATCTCGGCAATGCCTTCCATCACCTGGTCGCGGGTGATGACATGGGCGCCCGCCTCCATCAGATCCGCCACCATCCGGCCGTCACGCGCACCTTCGACGACGAAATCGGTGATCAGCGCGATCGCTTCCGGATAGTTGAGCTTCACGCCCCGTTCCAGCCGACGACGGGCCACCATGGCGGCCATCGCGATCAGCAGTTTGTCCTTTTCCCGCGGCGTCAGATTCATGCGTGCTCCAATGGCGTGATCGTCAGAGATTCCAGACTTTTGGCACAGACGCGCCCCCGCGCAAGGCCGAAATGACGGGCAACAGGATTTTTCTCAAGGCAAAGCCGTCAGGGGCGGCCACACGGGCAACAAGCTTGCCTTGCCAATGACTTACGCCGCCCATTTCTTCACCGATATGCTCACGGATTGGGCGGATCAGTGCTTCGGCACGCGGGCTGACGAGGATCAGCGTGGCGAAGGCGACGCGTCCGGCCAACACCGCCGGAGATGCTACAAGGTTAGCGACATCCCCCCCGAGCTTCAGCTCTTCGGCATGCAATAGCTGCCCCCCACGGCGGATCCGCCAGCGGTCGCGAACCAGACCAGCATTCATCGCCTCGCCCATGGCTTTGCGCCCGAGCAGGATCGCCTCGACGGCCAAGAATTCGGCGTCCTTGGCGAGGTCGACCTCCAGCCGGCGCGTCAGAGATGCGTTGTCGAAGAGAATGCTTTCCTGCGGCAGCCAATGCATCCTGGCGCCCTCGTCCACCTCGATGCGCGTGGTGATCTGGCCGGTACCGGCAGAGGCCTTATAGATCTTCTCGCAGGCCTGTGTGGTCGCGGTGAGGAAGCACCCGGGACCGGCCCTGAAACTCCAGTCGAACTGGTCCCCGCCGGTGATGCCGCCGGCGGTGTTGATGATGACGGCCTCAAGCTCGTCGCTGAAGGTCTCAGGCAGGCGGATCTTCGCCGCCCCCTCCTGATAAAGCTCGGCGATGCGCGTGCGCCCGCCGAGCGACTTCGTCACAAGTCGTCCGACACCAACCGCGCGTTGCTGTCTGGTTTGCTGGATGGGCTGCACCTTGTCCCCTGCCCGCCATCGCTGATCGCGGCGGTTTTCTGTTTGTCGCCGCAGGCATTCTCAACCGCGACTGTCGCAATCATCTCGCCGCCCGAGGCCCTGAAGAACTCCCACATTCTATCGGTCGCATCAACCTCGCGGATCGCCTTGTCGCCATTGGAGGCGAGGCGGAAGCGGACCGTGCGGGCCGGCCAGGCGTGGTCGGCGCTGGCAATTACATAGGAAACGACGCTGGTGCCGGCACGGCAGCCGGCATAAGTGGCCACGTCGGCATTCTTGCCCGTCTCGAGCGAGGCCCGCGTCTCGCAGCCGTTCAGCTCCGCCCAGCGGTTGAGCGCCACTTCGCCGCCATAGCGCCAATAGGCCCGGCCACCGCCCTCGAACGGATTGACGTGATCCTTCTTGCCGGAAAAGGCGATGATCGACACCGGACGGCTCGGCTGGCAGCTTTCCCGCCGCGGCTGCCAGACGCCGTTCTCCTCGACGGGGGTTCCGGCCCGCAGGCCCATGACGAAACCGGCAGCGGCAAAGTCACCGAAGCCGTTGCATATATACTGCGACAGCATGCGCCCGCCGCCGGAATAGCCCGAGGCATAAACCTTGGTGGCATCGATGCAGAGCGTATCCTTGGCAAGCTTCAGAAGCTGGCGGATGGCGGCGGATTCATCCGCCCCCTCACCCGCCGTGACACCGGGCACGTTCCAGGCATGCGTATTGGGCAATTCGCCCTTCAGGCTGCCGGCCAGCGCCATGACCACGAAGCCCTCGCGCTCGGCGACCTCGTTCCAATGGCTGCGGCCAAGCTGGACCTTGGGATTGCTGTTCGATCCATGGAAATCGAGGACCAGCGGTACCTTTTTCTTGCCCGTATAGCTGGACGGAATGACATAGACCGCCTCGCGATCCACGCCACCGGACTGGAAAGTGAGGCCATACTGGCCGGGCTCGATCGGGCTGCCGCAAGTGGCCGCCTCGGCAGCAACTGTCGAAACGCCGAAGAGAAAGAGCCCCGCGACCGCGCGAGCCAATACGCTCGCCCGAGCGCGGTGAGATACCGTGCTGGATGCCATGGATGTGCCTTCTGTTCGCAGATGCGCGTTTAATACCACGCGTGTCTCCAGCATCAACCCGACTTCGCTAATAAATCATCAACCCTGTCTTGCAAAATCATACGGTCAGATGACGCCGCGCCTCCGGCGTATCGAGCGTCTCGGCCGCCCCCTGATGCACGATCTCGCCGCGATCCATGATGTAAACGTGATCGGCAAGCTCCCGGCAAAAATCCAGATATTGCTCGACCAGAAGGATCGCCATGCCGGTGGTGTCGCGCAGGTAGCGGATCGCCCGTCCGATATCCTTGATGATCGACGGCTGGATGCCTTCGGTCGGCTCGTCCAGCACAAGGATCTTGGGCCGCGTCACCATGGCCCGCCCGATCGCCAGCTGTTGTTGCTGCCCACCGGACAAGTCGCCACCGCGCCGCGACAGCATCGTGTCCAGCACCGGGAAGAGCGCGAAGATATCATCCGGGATGAACCGGTCCTTGCGGTCGAGCGGCGCATAACCAGTCTCGAGGTTTTCCCGGACGGTCAAAAGCGGAAAGATCTCGCGCCCCTGCGGCACATATCCGACCCCGGTCCGCGCCCGGTTGAACGGCGCCATGCCATTGAGCTTCGTGCCATTGAAGGTGATCGTGCCCGCAGAGACCGCATGCTGGCCGGTAATGGCGCGCAAGAGCGACGACTTGCCGACACCGTTACGACCGAGCACGCAGGTGATCTTGCCCATCTCGGCATTTATGGAGACGCCGCGAAGGGCTTGCGCGGCACCGTAATGGAGATTGACGTTTTCGACTGTCAGCATGATGCGAGCTCCTCGCTCGGTTGGTGCGAGGGCTTACCCCCCTCTGTCACTGCGTGACATCTCCCCCACACGGGGGGAGAGTGGAGCCAGACGGACGGCCCCGTGAAATCTTGAATGCTTGCTGCGATGCGGACGATCAGCGGCGCGCCGCTCTCCCCCCTTGTGGGGGAGATCCCCGGCAGGGCAGAGGGGGGTGCGCTCGGCAAAACGCCCATCCTCACCGCCCCAGATAATTCTCGATGACCTTCTGGTCATTCGAGACGAAATCGATCGTACCCTCGGCCAGCACCGAGCCTTCCGCCAGACACGTCACCTTTACGCCGAGATCGCGAATGAAGCCCATGTCATGTTCGACGACGACGACAGAGCGGGTCTTGGCGATTTCCTTGAGCAGAATGGCCGTCTCCGCCGTCTCGGCATCCGTCATGCCGGCAACCGGTTCGTCGACGAGCAGAAGCTTCGGTTCCTGCGCCAGCAACATGCCGATCTCCAGCCACTGCTTCTGCCCGTGGGAGAGATTGGCGGCGAACTCGTCCTTGCGATGCGTCAGACGAACCGTCTCCAGGATCTCCTCGATGCGCGCCTTGTCCTCGGACGACAGGCTGTAGAACAGAGTGGCAAAGACACCGCGCTTGCGGTTCAGCGCCAGTTCCAGATTGTCCCAGACGGTATGGCTTTCGAACACCGTCGGCTTCTGGAACTTGCGGCCGATCCCGAGCTGGGCGATCTCGGCCTCGTCCTTCTTGGTCAGGTCGATCTTGCCGCCATCGAAGAACACGTCGCCGCTGTCGGGCCTCGTCTTGCCGGTGATGATGTCCATCATCGTCGTCTTGCCGGCGCCATTCGGGCCGATGATCGCGCGGAGTTCCCCGGGTTCGACAATGAAGGACAGCGAATTCAGCGCCTTGAAGCCGTCGAAGGAAACCGACACGCCGTTGAGATAGAGGAGACTTGTGGTCGTCTTGTCGCTCATCACATCACTCCGCAGCCACGGGGGCCGATTGGGGTTTCACGTCGCTATTGGCCGCATCCTTGTCCGCCTCGCGGGCATAGTCCTTGCGCTTCGCAAGATAGGCCTGGACGGTGCCGACGATGCCCTTGGGCAGGAAGAGCGTGACGAAGATGAAGAGGCCACCCAGCGCAAACAGCCAGAGGTCGGGGAAGGCACCGGTGAAATAGCTCTTGCCGACATTGACGAGGATCGCCCCGATGATCGGCCCGATCAGCGTGCCACGCCCGCCAACAGCGGTCCAGACAACCACTTCGATAGAATTGGCGGGGGCAAATTCGCCCGGATTGATGATACCGACCTGCGGCACGAAGAGCGCACCGGCAATGCCCGCCATCATCGCCGACACGACGAAGGTGAAGAGCTTGATGTTCTCGACCCGGTAGCCGAGGAAGCGGACGCGGCTCTCCGCATCCCGCACACCGACCAGCACCTTGCCGAACTTCGACCGGGTAATGCCGGAGGCGATGATCAGGCAGAGCGCCAGGAAGATCGCCGAGAGCGCAAAGAGCACGGCACGCGTGCCGTCCGCCTGGACGGAAAAGCCGAGGATTTCCTTGTAGTCGGTGAGGCCGTTATTGCCGCCGAAGCCCATGTCGTTGCGGAAGAAGGCCAAGAGCAAAGCATAGGTCATTGCCTGGGTGATGATCGAAAGATAGACGCCGTTCACCCTTGAGCGAAATGCGAACCAGCCGAAGATGAAGGCGAGAAGCCCGGGCACGATCAGCACCATCGCCATGGCGACGGGGAACATGTCCATGCCGTACCAGAACCAGGGCAGTTCCTTCCAGTTCAGGAAGACCATGAAGTCGGGCAGGATGGGATCGCCGTAGACGCCGCGGGAGCCGATCTGGCGCATCAGATACATGCCCATCGCATAACCGCCGAGCGCGAAGAAGGCACCGTGGCCGAGCGAGAGGATGCCGCAATAGCCCCAGACGAGATCGAGCGCCAGCGCCAGCAGCGCGTAGCAGAGATACTTGCCGAGCAGCGACATGATGTAGGTCGGCACATGCAGGGCGCTGTCGGGTGGCGTCAGCAGGTTGAGCGCTGGAATAAGCAGCGCGAAGGCGACGAGAATACCGGCGGCAATGAGGATCTTGCCTTCGAGTGCACGCAGGATGAAGCCGGTAATCATGCTTCCACCGCCCTTCCCTTGAGCGCGAACAGGCCGCGCGGTCGTTTCTGGATGAAGAGGATGATCAGCACCAGCACGAGGATCTTGCCGAGCACGGCGCCGACCGAGGGTTCGAGGAACTTGTTGAGGATGCCGAGCGAAAGCGCTCCAACCAGCGTGCCCCAGAGATTGCCGACTCCACCGAAGACCACGACCATGAAACTGTCGATGATGTAGGACTGGCCAAGGTTCGGCGAGACGTTGTCGATCTGGCTGAGAGCCACACCGGCAATGCCGGCGATACCCGAGCCGAGCGCGAAGGTGAAGGCATCGACCCAGGGCGTGCGGATGCCCATGGAAGACGCCATGCGGCGGTTCTGGGTGACGGCGCGCATCTGGAGGCCGAAGGCAGAGCGCTTCATCAGCGCCAGAAGCGCAAAGAAGATGGTGAGCGAAAAGAGCACGATCCACATGCGGTTCCAGGTGATCGTCAGACCACCCAGCGCAAACGAGCCGGACATCCAGGATGGGTTGCCCACCTCCTGGTTGGTCGGACCGAAGATCGTGCGGATCGTCTGCTGCAGGATGAGCGAAATGCCCCAGGTGGCGAGCAGCGTTTCGAGCGGCCGGCCATAGAGGAAGCGGATCACGCCACGCTCGATCACGAGCCCGATTGCGGCCGTCACCAGGAAGGCAACTGGCAAGGCGATGGCCAGCGACCAGTCGAAGAGATCCGGATAGCTGGTGCGGATGACCTGCTGCACCATGAAGGTGGCATAGGCACCGATCATCACCATCTCGCCATGCGCCATGTTGATGATGCCCATGACGCCGAAGGTGATGGCAAGGCCGATAGCCGCGAGCAGCAGCACCGAACCGAGCGAGATGCCGTACCAGACATTCTGGCCCATGTCCCAGAACAAGAGGCTGCTCTCGATCTTGGCAATCGCCGAGTCCAGATCGGGCTTGAGGCTTTCATCGATGGTGGACGACACCGACATCAGGATGCCGATCGCCTCGCGCCCGCCCAGCGAGGCGACGGTGTCGATAGCTCCACGCTTCTCATCGACAGAGCGGTCCGAGGCGAGGACCGACACGGCGCGGGCCTCTTCCATGCGCGCCTTGACTTCCCGGTCCTGTTCCGTCGCGAGTGCCGTTTCGACGAGATCGAGATTTTCCGCACTCGGCGACTGCAGGACGGCCTGTGCCGCTGCCAGCCGGACGCTGCGGTCGGGGCTGAGCAACGTCAGTCCGCCGAGCGCCGAACGGATCGCGCGGCGCAGAGTGTTGTTGACCCTGATCTTGGTGAAGGCGCCCTTCGGCTCCTCGGCGATCGTCTCGCCCGAGAGTGGATCGATCGCAGCCAGATTGCTGCCGGCAGCCTTGGTGATCACCACCTGATTGTCCGATTTGCGGACATAGAGATCGCCTTCGGCAAAGGCTTCGAGCGCCGGCACGACACGCGGATCGCCGGTGGCGGCGATCTGACCGAGCAGTTCCTCGGCCTGCTTGAAATTGGCCTTGCCGAGCGCGTTCAGCAGATCCTTGGCATCGCTCTGCGCCATGGACGGCGCGGCGATGGCGAAGAAGGCGAAAAGCAGTGTGATGAAACGGATAAGCATTCTGTTGTCCCCCGGTTGGCGGGGCGGCGGAGCCGAAGAAGCCCCTCATCCGCCTGCCGGCACCTTCTCCCCGTGAACGGGGAGAAGGACGATTTCCGCGCCCTCACCGATCGTTGCCAGCGCTTCGCGTGGCACGTCCCCTCTCCCCGCTTGCGGGGAGAGGGTCAGGGTGAGGGGCTAAGACACAAAGATAAGCCGATCAGCTACCCTTGCCGCCGCACTTGCCGGTGGCAACGTTGAAGTTGCCGCATTCCATCGGCTTGCGCCAATCGGAGATCAGGTCCTTGGAGTCTGGCAGGTAATCCGACCATTCGTCACCGACGACAGACGGGGTCTGCTGAACGATTTCGAACTGGCCGTCGGCCTGGATTTCACCGATCAGCACCGGCTTGGTGATGTGGTGGTTCGGCATGACGGTGGAGGTGCCGCCGGACAGGTTCGGGACGGATACGCCGATGATGCTATCGAGAACGGCATCGGTTTCGGTCGTGCCGGCAGCTTCGACGGCAGCAACCCAGGCCTGGAAGCCGATATAGGCTGCTTCCATCGGGTCATTGGTCACGCGCTTGTCGTTCTTGGTAAAGGCATGCCAGGTCTCGATGAACTCGGCATTCACAGGCGCATCGACGGACTGGAAGTAGTTCCATGCGGCGAGATGGCCGACCAGTGGAGCCGTGTCGAGGCCGGCGAGTTCTTCTTCACCGACGGAGAAGGCGACGACCGGAATGTCTTCGGCCTTGATGCCCTGGTTGCCCAGTTCCTTGTAGAAGGGAACGTTCGCGTCACCATTGATGGTCGAGACGACGGCGGTCTTCTTGCCTTCCGAGCCGAACTTCTTGATGTCGGAGACGATGGTCTGCCAGTCGGAATGACCGAAGGGCGTGTAGTTGATCATGATGTCGGCTTCGGCAACGCCCTTGGACATCAGATAGGCTTTGAGGATCTTGTTGGTCGTCTGCGGATAGACGTAGTCGGTGCCGGCAAGAACCCAACGCTCGACGCCTTCATTTTCAGCGAGGTAATCGACGGCCGGGATCGCCTGCTGGTTCGGAGCAGCACCGGTGTAGAAGATGTTGCGCGAGGATTCTTCACCCTCGTACTGGACCGGATAGAAGAGGATGGAGTTCAGCTCTTCGAAGACCGGGAGAACGGACTTGCGCGAAGACGAGGTCCAGCAACCGAAAACGGCCGCTACCTTGTCCTTTTCGATCAGTTCGCGCGCCTTTTCGGCAAACAGCGGCCAGTCGGAAGCCGGGTCGACGACGACCGCTTCGATCTTCTTGCCGAGAACGCCACCCTTCTTGTTCTGCTCTTCGACGAGCATCAGCATGGCGTCTTTCAGGGTGGTTTCAGAAATCGCCATCGTGCCGGACAGCGAATGCAGAACGCCGATCTTGATCGTCTCTTCCTGGGCGAAGGCGCCGTGGAAGGCCGTGGTCGACAGCATGGCGCCGAGCAGCGCGCCTGTCAGTTTCATCTTCATGGACATTGTTGTGATCCCCTCTTCTTGGTCGCAACCGGTCGGTTAATGAGCGTTAACCGTTGCTGAAGGGGACTATCGGATGCTGCGGCGCGAAAACGTATACGTCGTTTAACGTAGGTCGGGGGGTAAAAGGCGGAATCCGGGGCCACACACACCGATCGCGGACGCATCGCGTGGTGCCGATACGATAACGGCTTGTTAGCCCGTATGATGAAATCCTATATGACCGAGACAAGCAAAGGACACGTCATGGATCTACCGCCGCGCCGAAGCGCCCTCAAGGAGGCGACATGGAGCGCCCATATGGCACTCGATGCGCTGGTCGGCGGCTTCGGAACAGTTGCCGACTATCGCCGCTATCTCGCAGGGATCGCCGCCTTCCGCCTGCCGGTCGAGACATGGCTGTCGAGAAACGCCCTGCCCCAGGCCTTTGCCGATTGGCAGCCGGGCTTCGTTCGGGACGAGCTGAGGGCCGATCTAGCCGATCTCGACACGCCGGAGCCCACAGTGCTCCGCCCCTTCTCTCCGCCGGAAGGTGAAGGTGTCGTCGGCTTGCTTTATGTGTTGGAAGGCTCATCGCTGGGCGCCCGTCTCCTGGCGAAACGGGCCGAAGCCCTCGGATTTTCGGAGGAATTCGGCGCCAGACATCTTTTTTCACAAGCTCGGAACTTTTCCAACTGGCGGGCGTTCTCAGAGCGTATGGAGAACGTGCGTGGATACGACGCCCGCGCATCTGCGCACTGGGCAAACACCGCTTTCGACTATGCTCGTGATGCCTTCGAAAGCGCCCTGAATGCTGACAACCCCGTCCGTTGACCTGACCAATTGTGATCGTGAACCGATCCACATTCCAGGTTCGATCCAGCCACATGGCTGTCTTATATCCTGCGACCCTTCTATCACGACGGTCCGCCGTTACTCAGCCAATGCATCCGAAATGCTGGGTGTGTCGCAGAGGCTTGAAGGCCTCTCGATTGCGGATCTCTTCGGCGCCGACGTTACCCACGACATCAGAAACGCCATTGCTGCGGCGCCCGACGCGAGCCGCCCGGCGGTGATCGCGCATCTGCCCTTACCGAACGGTCAGTTTTTCGACGTTGCTGTCCATCGCCAGAAACAGGGCGCCATTCTGGAATTCGAACCGTCACTCAGGCGCACCCAGCCCCTGCAGCTCGCCCGCGAGATGATCGGTCGGGTCAAGGACATCAACGACATCGATCTATTGATTTCCGCATCGGCGAAACTCGTGCGCTCGGTGCTCGGCTATGACCGTGTCATGATCTACCGTTTCGAAGAAGACGGATCCGGCAAGGTGGCGAGCGAGGCCAAGCGTCACGATCTGGAAAGCTTTCTCGGCCAGTATTTCCCGGCAAGCGACATCCCGCGTCAAGCCCGCATCCTCTATATGCAGAACCCGATCCGGGTCATCTCGGATGCCCGGGGTCAGAGGGTAGACCTTCTTCCCGCAGTGGAAGAGCAAGCATTACCGCTCGATCTTTCCTTTGCCCACCTGCGCAGTGTCTCGCCGATCCATTGCGAATATCTGCGCAACATGGGGGTGTCTGCCTCCATGTCGATCTCCGTGATCGTCGACGATCGCCTGTGGGGCCTGATCGCCTGCCATCACTATGCGCCGAAGACGCTCACGATGTCGGAGCGCATTGCCGCGGAAATGTTCGGGGAGTTCTTCTCGCTGCATCTTCTGGCGCTCAAGCAGAAGCGCAAGCTCGACATTGCAAATGAAGCCCGCCGGTCGCTGGATCGCTTTCTCCAGGCGGCTTCCCACCATACCGACCTCGACCAGATTTTGACGGCGGCCCTGCCCGAATTCCAGTCTCTCTTTGCCTGTGACGGTGTGGGAATGTGGATGAACGGACGCTGGACGGCCATCGGCGCCACCCCGCCGCGCGGCCGGGAGCTGGATCTCGCCCGCTTCATCGGTGAAGTCGCAGACGGCCGCATCTGGTCGACGAAAACGCTCTCCGAGGACTATCCTCCGGCAGCCGATTATTTCGAGGACGTCTCGGGCGTCATGGCGGTTCCGCTGTCGCAGATCCCGCGCGATTATCTCTTCTTCTTCCGCAAGGAACGGCTGCAGACTCTGAATTGGGCCGGCAATCCGGAAAAGACCTATGAGACGGGGCCACTCGGCGATCGCCTGACCCCGCGCAAGAGCTTTGCCATCTGGAAGGAAACCGTCCAGCGGCAAGCGACGCCCTGGCGCGATTCCGACTTCGAGATCGCCGAGGCGATCCGCTCCGCCATCGTCGAGATCGTGCTGCGCCACAACGAACTGATGCAGGATGAACGCAGCAAGTCGGACGTGCGCCAGCGCATGCTGAACGAGGAACTGAACCATCGCGTAAAGAACATTCTCGCGGTCATCAAGTCGCTCGTCACGGCCCCCTCCAAAGACCAAGTGCCGATCCAGGACTATATCGGCTCGCTCCGCGGCCGCATACACGCACTGTCCCATGCCCATGACCAACTGACCCGGGGCGGTGGTGGCGGCACATTGAACGACCTGCTCGACGCAGAACTCCTCCCCTACCGCGCCGGCCGCAGCAAGATTGTCGGCAATGGGCCCTCGGCGACGCTCGACGCCCGCGCGCATGCTGTGGCAGCCCTTGTGATCCACGAATTGTGCACCAATGCCGCCAAATACGGCGCCCTGTCGCGAGATGGCGGCGTGCTGACGGTGACCTGGCAGGAAGTCGATGGAGGCGACTGCCTTCTGCACTGGAGCGAAATTGGTGGGCCGCTCGTCGGGCCGATCGGCCGCAAGGGATTTGGCTCTGCGCTGATCGACCGAAGCATTCCCTACGATCTCGGCGGCACGAGCCGGCTCGAATATCGCCCTGAGGGGCTCGATGCCGAATTTCGCCTGCCTGGCCGCTTTCTCACCTGGGGCAGCGAACCGGCGACCGAGGAAAAGACGTCCCAACTGGGAAGCCCAGCAATGGAGGATCCTGCGAGCATAGCCGGTTTGCAGGTCCTGTTGGTGGAAGATCAAGTGCTGATTGCCATGGACGCGGAGATGATGCTTGCGGATGCCGGCATCGACACGGTCGTCACCTCGAGCTCCAGCGGCGACGCGTTGAACCGCCTGAAGAGCTTCACACCCTCCATTGCCGTACTCGACATCAATCTCGGACGCGACACCTCCGTACCGGTGGCCGAAGAACTGACACGCCGCGGCATCCCCTTTGTCTTCGCCACGGGCTATGATGATCGCTCCGTCGTGCCCGACGAACTGTTATCGGTCCCCGTGGTCCGCAAGCCCTATGACGCAAGCGCTCTCGTCAAGGCTCTCGCGGAGCGCCTGGCCGCCACGTCCAACGGCTAAGTTGGGCGCCCAGACAAAACCCCAGGATTGACAGGGTTGCTGGGCCGCAATGCAACATATATGTTCCCTCTATGTTCCTGAACAGGAGGGGGAAATGGATGCATTGGAGCGCTTCATCGTCGAGGCGAAGGCGGTCACCTACATGGCCGGCAAGAATGCTGCTGAAATCCCGAGCCGACAGGGAGCGAAAGACATCCCTTATGAGAAAGGAACCTACCGCTATCTCGACAGTCATTTTGGCGGGACGGATTTTCTCGGCCAGGAGGTCGTCTGGCACGAGGACATGCCTGTCTGGGCGATGAACTATTACGGCCGCATCGTCGATCCCGAGCGATTCGACGGGCAACGGGCGGGGATCGTGATCAAGCAGGCCCTGAGCGCGCTCTACCAGGAAAAACGATTCTTGGGCGGCTTCGCCTATATTCATCCGCTCGGCGAATATCTCGACGACGCGGCCGGGGACTACCGCAGCTTCATCGGTACGGAACGTATTCTGGTCGGCGGCTGGCTCGCCTATCAGCTCGACTACCAGGGCGGCCTGATCAAGCCCTGACGGCGCCGGACACACGCCGCCGTCTCGTGGAAAAGCTCGTGGCGATCACAAAGCCATCATCCAATCGAAACACGGATGTCACACGCCAGTCCTAAGGCAAGCCCGCATTTGTGCTTGTCAAAGGAACAATGACGTGACGCTATTTCAGACGCTTACATTTTCGACGGCCCTGTTCGGCACCCTCTTTTCCGCTGCGGTCGCAGCAGACCTTCCCCCACCTCCCAATGGGCTGGGCCGGGCCGACTCCGCTTCCTTTTCGCCCAGCGTGCCCGCCTATGCCGATAACGGCGTGACCAACCAGCGCGGCAAGGCCTGCATGGCGACGGTCGACACAAATGCCGGAGTGCGGCTCCTCTCCGGCTTTGTGGCGGTCTGGACCCCGAGCTCACCCTTCGTGGACGCCGATGTCGAAGCGCTCGCTGACGGTGGCTGCCCGGCAATCGCCAAGGCGGCATGGGACGGGATCCCAGGCAGCGCTACCGACGGCAAGGTCTTGAATCTGTCGATTCACACCCACAACATTGCCTATGTGGTTGAGGCAACGCGGACCCGCACGGCCGAGCAGGCGATACAGGCCTATCTGGACGACCGACGCGGCAAGAACGCCTCGCTCGTCGATGGTCTGGGCCCCTTCGCAGACATCTGGCGGGACGGTGCCAAACAGGTGACCACGATCACCCAGGTGGCTCCGGACGCCGCCACGGTGAAATACGACGACGAGGGCAACAACCGCGGCTTCGGCAGCAAGGCTGACGTTGAAAAGGGCACGCCCGCCAATCCGGACCTCGGCCTCGCGGTCGACCTCCTCGAAGCCGTCGGCGCCGACGCATCCACGGAACCCGCCAAGCGCTATTACAAATATGCCCGTCCCTGGCGCTGGAGCGACGACGTAGAGGTCCTGCCGACACTGGAGCCGGCAAAGAGCAACACACCGGGCACGGATGGCGGTTTCCCCAGTGGTCACACCGCCGAAGCCTGGCGCGATGGCCTGACCATGGCCTATCTGGTTCCCGAACGTTTTCAGGAAATGGTAACGCGTGCGGTCGAACTTGGCGACAGCCGCATCATCGCCGGCATGCATTCGCCGCTCGATGTCATCGGTGGCCGCATGCTGGGCACCGCAGCCGTCGTCTACAACCTCGGCCGCGCCGAGAATGCCGAACTGAAGCAGGCGGCCCGCGGACAGGCACTTGCGTGGATAGAGGCCAAGACTGGGGCAGAGACCTCGCTCGATCTGGTGCGCATGGGACGCGCGTCTTCCGCGGATGAGGATCGTTTTGCCGACTGGAGAGCCAATGCCGCTTATGTCGCACCGCGCCTCACCTACGGCTTCGAGCCCGCCGGTCCGACTGCCAATCCCCCCGTCGTGCCCAAGGGTGCCGAACTGATCCTGGAGACCCGCCTGCCCTACCTCACCGCTGAACAGCGCCGTATCGTCCTCAAGACAACCGCGCTCCCTTCCGGCTATCCGGTCATGGATGACGCCGAAGGGTACGGGCGGCTGAACTTCTTCCGGGCCGCCGACGGTTTCGGCGCATTGGACGGCGATGTCACCGTGACCATGGATGGAAGCCAAGGCGGTTTCCATGAGCTCGACACCTGGCACAACGACATTTCCGGCGCAGGCAGGTTGACGAAAACCGGAACAGGCACGCTGGCTCTCGCAGGTGAGAACAGCTTTTCGGGTGGAACCATCGTCGAGGATGGGGCCCTGCTTGCCGCGTCTCATAGCGCCCTCGGCACCGGAGACGTCTACATCGCCGCCGGCGTGCTCGCGGTCGCTCCCGAAGGTCTGAAACTCGCCGGCGGGTTCAGCGTGACGGAGAAGGCAACACTCTCGGTCACGCTAAGCGATGCAGCCGAAACCGGGCTCGACGTCTCCGGCCCGGTCGCTCTCGATGGTGGTCGTCTCGAGCTTGTTCTCGATCCGTCGTCGCGGCCTTCAAAGGGCAAGGCGATTGCCGTCATCCGGGCGGCGGAGATCGATGGCACCTTTGCTGACGTCACCCTTGACGGACATCCGGTCGAGGCGAGCTACGATGGCAAGACGATCAGCGTCGTTCTGCCGGAATGAGGAATGAGACAAGGGCCACCAAGCGGTGGTCCTTGTCTCGCCCCGGCTGACATGTCTCTTCGGTCAGCGAAACAACCTCCCGCCTGCGGCCCTTGCTATTCTGGACAATCCCGTGAAAATGCCTAAAGGAAAGCCACCCACAACAAGGCGCTAGATTTTAGGCATGGCCGCACGCCAACGCATCATTCCCGTTCGCCGCGAATACAATCGCTGGGTCGCGAACCAGACGCTCGAAGATTACGCCCTGCGCTTCACGGCCAAGAGCGCCCGCCAGTTTTCCTCGAGCCGGATTTCGCAGACCGCGATCGGAGCGATTTCCTTTCTGGCGCTGGAGGCGATCGGCGGCACGATCACCATTGCCTATGGCACGACCAATGCCTTCTTCGCCATCGTCGTCGCCGCCATCCTGATGCTGCTGGTCGGCGTTCCCATCAGCAAGTATGCGATCCGCCATGGCGTCGACATCGATCTGCTGACCCGCGGCGCCGGCTTCGGCTATATCGGCTCGACCATCACTTCGCTGATCTATGCCGCCTTTACCTTCATGCTCTTTGCCATCGAGGCATCGATCATGACAAAGGCACTGGAGCTCGCCTTCGGCATTCCGCTCTGGCTCGGCTACATCATCTCGGCCGTCGTCGTCCTGCCGCTGGTCACCTACGGCATCCGGATGATCTCGAAATTCCAGCTGCTGACCCAGCCCTTCTGGATCGTGCTCAATATCCTGCCTTTCGTCTTCATCGCGTTTCTCGACTGGGAGAAAATCGACCTCTGGCGCGCCTTTGCCGGCATCGATCATTCCAACGCCCATCTTGGCCAGGCCGCCCCCTTCAACCTTCTCGAATTCGGGGCGGCCTCGGCGGTCATCCTCGCTCTAATGCCGCAGATCGGCGAGCAGGTCGACTTCCTGCGCTTTCTCCCCCCTGAAGGCGCGCGCAAGCTGCATCACCGCATCGCGATCTTTCTCGCCGGGCCGGGCTGGGTCGTGCTTGGCGTGCCAAAGTTGCTCGCCGGATCCTTCCTCGCCGTGCTCACACTCTCGACCGGCGTGCCAATCGGCGAGGCGGCCGACCCCGCCCACATGTATGTGGCAGCCTTCGGCTACATGCTGCCGAACGAGACGGCGGCCATGCTGCTGATGGCCGGATTCGTGGTGATCTCGCAGCTCAAGATCAACGTGATGAACGCCTATGCGGGCTCGCTCGCCTGGTCGAACTTCTTCTCGCGCCTGACCCACAGCCATCCCGGCCGCGTCGTATGGCTCGTCTTCAACGTGGCGATCGCCCTTCTGTTGATGGAGCTCGGCATCTATGGCCTGCTGGAAGAGACGCTCGGCATCTTCTCGATCATCGCCATGAGCTGGCTCTGCGCCATCTCCGCCGATCTCTTCGTCAACAAGAAGCTCGGCCTCTCGCCACCCGGCATCGAGTTCAAGCGGGCCCATCTCTACGACATCAATCCGGTCGGCTGCGGCACCATGGCCTTGTCGGCGAGCCTGGCGCTGGCGGCCCACTTCGGCGCCTTCGGCTCGACAATGGCCTCGCTCTCGACCTATGTCACGCTCGTCGCCTTCCTGATTTCCCCGCTCATCGCCTGGTGGACGGAGGGCAGGTATTACCTCGCCCGCAAACCGCGCCACAGCTGGAAGAACCAGACCGGCATTACCTGCTCGATCTGCGAACACCCCTTCGAGCCTGAGGATATGGCCTGGTGCCCCGCCTATGCGGCACCTATCTGTTCGCTCTGCTGCACGCTGGACAGCCGCTGCCACGACATGTGCAAGCCGCATGCGAAGATCAACGCCCAGGCCGCGACGGTCGCACGCGCCTTGTTGCCGGAAGCGGTGATCGAGACCTTCTCCACCCGCCTCGGCCGCTACGCAATGACGGCGATGATCTCGATCTCCGTCATCGGCATCATCCTCGCGGTCATCGCCCATCAGGTGAATGCGGCGACTCCCGAGATGACCGACGTGGTCAACCGCACGGTGACCGTCGTCTTCTTCATCTTCGCCATCATCGCGGGCATCGTCTCCTGGTTCTACGTGCTTGCCCATGACAGCCGCGTCGTCGCAGAAGAAGAATCCTCTCGCCAGAACACGCTTCTGCTCAAGGAAATCGCCGCCCACCGCAAGACGGACGCGGCCCTGCAGAACGCCAAGGAAACGGCGGAAGCGGCCAACCGCGCCAAGAGCCGTTATGTCGTGGGCTTGAGCCACGAACTGCGAACACCGCTGAATGCCGTGCTCGGTTACGCCCAGATCCTGGAGCGCGACGAGACGATCCCCGTGCCGCGGCAGTCGGCGATCAAGGTAATCCGCCGTTCGGCAGACCACCTCTCGGGCCTCATCGACGGACTTCTCGATATTTCCAAGATCGAAGCGGGCCGCCTGCAGGTCTTCTCGAACGAGGTCAATATCCAGGACTTCCTCGACCAGATGCTCGACATGTTCGCGCCCCAGGCGGCCGCCAAGGGCATTCTTTTCGAGCACCAGCGCTCCAGAAACCTGCCGCTCTATGTCCGCACCGATGAACGACGCCTGCGCCAGATCCTCGTGAACCTTCTCTCAAATGCCATCAAGTTTACCGACGAAGGCACGATCCGCTTTACCGTCGACTATCGCAGCCAGGTCGCCACCTTCACGGTGAACGACAGCGGCCGCGGAATATCGGAGAAGGACCTGAACCGCATCTACGAGCCCTTCCAGCGCGGCGAGGCCGACAATGTCCGCCCCATGCCGGGACTGGGTCTTGGCCTGACGATCACCAAGCTTCTGACCAACACGCTGGGCGGCGAAATCTCCGTCACCAGCGAGCGGGACAAGGGCTCGACCTTCAAGGTGCGGCTGATGCTGTCGGCCATCGACCGACCGAACACCGCGCCTGCACCGGAGCGCCGCATCGTCTCCTATACCGGTCCTCGGCGAACCATCGTCGTCGTCGACGACAACGAGGATCATCGTGAACTGATGCGCGAGGTTCTGGCGCCGCTCGATTTCGTCGTGCTGACGGCGGCCGGTGGCCCGGAATGCCTGACGCTCATCCACGGCGTCAAACCGGATCTCTTTCTTGTCGACATTTCCATGCCCGGTATGAATGGATGGCAACTCGTCGAAAAACTGCGCGACGCCGGCCAGACAGCGCCGATCCTGATGCTCTCTGCCAATATAGGCGATGCACCGGCAGCCGGTGGCGAAGGGCATGATGATGCGATCGCGAAACCCGTCGACATCTCCCGCCTGCGCGACAAACTCGCCCGGTTCCTGGGCTTGGATTGGATCTACGCCGACGATCCCCGCCTCCTGCAGCAGACACTGCGCCAGGACCGCCCCCTCTCGCCGGGTGCTGCGCATCTGGAGGAGTTGCTCAGCCTCTGTGATATCGGCTATGTGCGCGGCATTGAGGCGAAGCTCGCCGAACTCGGGAGCATGGGAAGCAATGCAGCCTTCATTGAGACGGCCCGCGCCCATGTGCAGGCATTCGACATGGCGGGCCTGCGCAACTTCCTGACCTCCTTCGAAACCGGCAGGGAGCCGATCCATGGCTGAGGCGAACCGCCGCGACATCGTGCTTCTGGTCGACGACAGTCCCGACGCGCTCGGTTTCCTGACCGAGGCTCTGGAAGCATCAGGCTATTCCGTGCTCATCGCCACGTCGGGTCACGGTGCCTTGCAGATCGTCGCCCGCATCAGCCCGGACCTGATCCTGCTCGATGCCGTGATGCCCGGCATGGACGGTTTCGAAACCTGCCGCACCCTGAAGGCCGATCCGGCCGTTGCCCAGGTACCCGTGATCTTCATGACGGGCCTCACGGAGACGGAGCACGTCGTGAAGGCGCTGGAATCGGGTGGTGTCGATTATCTCACCAAACCGATCAACATCGACGAGCTACGCGCCCGCATCCGCGTCCACCTGTCGAATGCCCGCTCCGCCCAGAGCGCCCGCGTCGCCCTCGATGCCGCCGGTCGGCATCTGCTGGCCATCCGCGGTGACGGCCAGGTTCACTGGACGACGCCTCAGGCGAACCGCCTGATCGAGACGGCGATCGGCCATGCGGACGGAATAGGAGCGGTCGCGAAGGCCGCTGCCGCCTGGCTGTCCCATCGTCGCGCAGGCACCGGACAGCAAGCCGATACGAGTTTCGCCTTTCCCGGGGCCACCGGGCTGCCGCTGACACTCTCCCTCCTCGGCACCATCGGCGCCGACGAATATCTTTTCCGCCTGACTTCGGCCAACCGGCAGAGCGAAGACGAGATGCTGCGCGAGCGCTTCGGCCTCACGCACCGCGAAAGCGAAGTTCTGCTCTGGATCGCCAAGGGCAAGGCCAACCGCGACATCGGCGAGATCCTCGGCCTGTCGTCACGCACGGTGAACAAGCATCTCGAGCAGATCTATTCGAAGCTCGGCGTCGAAAATCGCGCCTCGGCGGCCGTGAAGGCGGCGGACGTTCTGCGCGAAACTTAAACCTCCGACGCGCCCTGCCCCCAATTGCGCGACGCCATCCGGGCGCGCGCCCCCGCGCGACCCCGTGGCCATGTGCGGCATATCTGTCGCCGCGATGGCAATCGCCCCCCCCTTTTGGAGCACAGGAGGAAATCACCATGAACAACTTCATCATCATCACGGGCTGCTCCGGCGGCGGAAAATCGACATTGATCGCCGAATTGCATCGCAGAGGATATGCCACTGTGGACGAGCCGGGGCGCCGGGTTGTCGCGCGAGAACTGGCGAAAGACGGCAGCGCCCTGCCCTGGGTCGATCTCGCTGGCTTTGCAAGGGAGGCGATCAAGCTTGCCGAGGAGGATCACCGCCGTATGGCCGCTGAAGGGCGCTGGGTGTTTTTCGACAGAAGTCTCGTCGATGCGTTTGCCGCACTGTCCTATGCGACAGGCAACGAGACGGCGGCCAGCGCATTGCAGCAAGCGCCACGGTACAACAGGTCTGTCTTTGTCGTTGAGCCTTGGCCGGAAATCTTCGTGCAGGACGATGAGCGCAGGCACAGCTTTGCAGATGCCGTCGAGGAGTTCGACCGCCTCTCCGCCCTTTACCCCAAGCTCGGTTACGAGTGGATTGTTCTGCCCCGCACGTCGGTCGCAGAAAGGGCTGACATGCTTCTGGCGACGATCACCGCCAAATCGCAGCCATGAAACGCAGAAAGCCCGGCGCAAGGCCGGGCTTTCCGTCGGTCCGATAAAGGATCGGATTAGTCTTGGAAGTACGAGTACTTGCCGTCCTCGCCCTTCTTCCAGGTGTACATGACGTAGTCCGGACGTGTGATGTCGCCCTTGGCGTCAAAGGACAGTTCGCCGATGACGGTCGTGAAGGGACCCTTTTCCTTCAGCGCCGTGGCAACGGCTTCGGAGTCGGCCGAGGCAGCAGCCTTGGCGGCGTCAGCGATGACCTGGAGGGCAGCGTAGGAGTACAGCGTGTAGGCTTCCGGCTCGAAGCCGGCATCGCGGAACTTCTTCACGGCGTCGGCAGCGTTCGGGTTCTTGCGCGGATCCGGCGGGAAGGTCATGAGCGTGCCGTCGACCGCGTCACCGGCGATCGAAGCAAGTTCGTTCGAGGTGATGCCGTCGCCGGACATCAGGGTCGCTTCCAGGCCCTGGCTGTCCATCTGGCGCATGATCAGGCCGGCTTCGGTGTGCAGACCGCCGAAGTAGACGACGGAGACGCCGGCTTCCTTCATCTTGGCGATGAGGGCCGAGTAGTCCTTTTCGCCGGCAGTGATGCCTTCGTAGATGACTTCGGTCACGCCGAGTTCGTTCATTGCCTTCTTGGTCTCGTCAGCGAGGCCCTGGCCGTAAGGCGTCTTGTCGTGAACGACGGCAACCTTGGCGTCCTTGAAGTTGTCGGAAATGTACTTACCGGCAACGGCGCCCTGCTGGTCGTCACGACCGCAGACGCGGAAGGTGTTCCACAGGCCACGCTCGGTGTAGTTCGGGTTGGTCGAAGCAGGCGTGATCTGCAGGATGCCGTTTTCGGCATAAACTTCAGAAGCCGGGATCGAGACGCCCGAGTTGAAGTGACCGATGACGAATTTCACGCCGTCAGCCACGAACTTGTTCGCGACCGATACGCCCTGCTTGGCGTCGGAAACGTCGTCGCCGAGAACGACCTTGATCTGCTCGCCGTTGATACCGCCGGCGGCGTTGATGTCGGCAGCGGCCTGCTCGGCACCCTTCTGGAGCTGGGCACCGAAAGCAGCGTTCGGGCCGGTCAGCGGGCCAGCAACGCCGACCAGGATTTCGGCGTAAGCATTGCAGCTGAAGGCAACCATGGCCGTCAGCGCAACTGCCGAAAGAAGAGACTTCTTCATATTGTTACTCCCAAGTTTTTTGTGCGGGTTAGGTTAAAAACCCTGCGCAATACCCGCTGCGACTGCGCCGGAAAACTGTTCCACTCTTTGTATACGGCCGAGGCCTTGTCTTATCGCAAGTCGACGCCCTCTGTCGCCAATCTGCGACAGAAAACAACAGCTTGTCAATCTTTGTTCTTCCACGAGAAATAGGATGTTCTCTCATAGAGCCAGTAATAGTTATCGACCATCTGGGTCGCCCGGCGCGACTGGAAACCAGCCGCGGCAAAGAGCATCAGGAGCACCACGTCGAGGACATAGAAGAATGGGCTCACGAAGGGTCCGGCAAACAGCGAATAGTGCAGGAACCGCATCGCAAAACCCAAGCCCAGCACATAGACGATGACCGTGCCATAACCGTTCCAGCTCTCGGCGGCGGCCTTGCCGGTACGCCACGCGGTCCAGAAACCGAGCAGCAGCACGAGGAACCGTAGCACGTACCGAACGGTCGTGTCGCTTTCGAAAAACAAACCTTGCATGTCAAATTCTCCCCGCGCTCAGTGGTGGCCGCCTTCGAGATAGGCTGCCCGGACCGAAGGATCGGCCAGAAGCTCCCTACCCGTGCCACTCATCGTCACCTTGCCGTTGACCATGACATAAGCCCGGTCGGACAGCTTCAGTGCGGCGAATGCATTTTGCTCGACGAGGAAGACGGTGAGCCCCTCTTCCTTGTTGAGCCGCTTGATCTGCTCGAAGATGCCCTTGACGATCAACGGTGCGAGACCGAGCGAAGGCTCGTCGAGAAGCAAAAGCTTCGGCCGCGACATCAGCGCACGGCCGATGGACAGCATCTGCTGCTCGCCGCCCGACAGCGTACCGCCACGCTGGCTCTGGCGTTCCTTCAGGCGAGGGAACATGGTGAAGATCTTCTCCACGTCCTCCTTGAAGTATTTCAGGTCGTCGAGGCCGGCACCCATCTGCAGGTTTTCCAGCACCGTCATTCGCGGGAAGATGCGGCGACCCTCCGGCGACTGGGCGATGCGGCGACGGGCAATCAGATGGGTCGGGATCTTGGTGATATCTTCACCGTCGAAGATAACCTGTCCGGAGCGTGCCTGTGGGCTGCCGCAGATGGTCATCATCAGGGTCGACTTGCCGGCGCCGTTAGCACCGATCAGCGACACGATCTCGCCCTTGTGGACCTCGACGTCGACACCGGCGAGCGCACGGATATTGCCGTAATAGGTTTCGACATTGGAAACCTTGAGAAGCGGTTCAGAAGACATCAGGCTTCCCCTCCGGCAATCGCTTCAACTTCTTGGATCACTTCTTCCAATTCTTCATCCTCGACACCCAGATAGGCCGCGATGACCTTCGGGTCGTTCTTCACGTGATCAGGCGTGCCGTCGGAGATCTTCTGGCCGTATTCCAGCACCACGATATGGTCGGAAATCTGCATGACGACAGACATGTCGTGCTCGATCAGAAGAAGCGAGGTGCCTTCGTCACGGATGCTGCGCAGCAAGGCGTTGAGCACCAGAGATTCTTTCGGGTTGAGACCGGCCGCCGGCTCGTCCAGGCAGAGAAGCTCCGGACCCGTGCACATGGCGCGGCAGATCTCGAGACGGCGCTGTGCCCCGTAAGGCAGGTCGCCCGCCGGATCGTCGGCACGATCGGTGAGATCAGCCTTGTCCAGCCAGTAGCGGGCCTTCTCGATCGCTTCGGCGGCCGCCTTTTTATAGGCCGGCAGTCCGAGCAGGCCGAGTACCGTGTAACCGGAGGCCTTCATCAGCGCATTGTGCTGTGCAACCAGCAGGTTTTCGAGAACCGTCAGGCCTGAGAACAGACGAATGTTCTGGAAGGTACGGGCGACCTTGGCCTTCTTCGGGATCTCGAAGTCCGGCAGCCGTTCCAGGAGGAATTCCTGACCGGACTTGTGGCGCAGCGTGATCATGCCCATCGTCGGCCGATAGAAGCCGGTGATGCAGTTGAAGACAGTGGTCTTGCCGGCCCCATTGGGACCGATCAGCGCGGTGATCTCGCCGCGCTTGGCTTCGAAGGAGAAGTCGTTGATGGCCATTAGACCACCAAAGCGCATCGACAGATGCTCGACTTTCAGGATCGTGTCATTGCTCATTGTCGTGTTCCCGGAGGTCATCAGCCGTGACCTTCCTTGGTGAAGCTGCCCGAGACAGCCTTGCGTTCCTTGAGGAAGGCCGTCGGTTCTCTGCTGCCGACAAAACCGCGTGGCTTGAACAGCATGACGATGACCATGGCAAGGCCGAAGAGGATCATACGGTAGAGCTCAGGCGTGAAATCGGGGCCGAAGACATGCTTCAGGAACTCCATTTCACGCAGTGCCTCCGTGCCGCCGATCATGACGATCGCCGCAACCGCGATGCCTGTCAGCGAGCCCATGCCGCCGAGCACGACGATGGCGAGGATGACGGCCGATTCGAGGAAGACGAAGCTTTCCGGCGAGACGAAGCCCTGACGGGCCGCGAAGAAGGAGCCGGCGAAACCGCCGAACATCGCACCGATCGCAAAGGCGGTCAGCTTGGTCGTGACGGTGTTGATGCCGAGCGATCGGCAGGCGATCTCGTCTTCACGCAGCGCTTCCCACGCACGGCCGATCGGCATGCGGCGAAGCTTGATGGTGACGTAGGCTGTCAGGCAGCAGAGCGCCAGGATCACGTAGAAGAGGTAGATCTTGTAATAGGCCGAAGACATCGGCAGGCCGAAGGTCTTGGCAAAGCCGTCGGCAGATGCGTTGAATTCGATACCGAAGAAGGTCGCCTTCGGAATGCTGGAGATACCGAAAGTGCCCTTGGTGACGTCCTGCCAGTTGATCAGAACCAATCGGATGATTTCCCCGAAGGCGAGCGTCACGATGGCGAGATAGTCACCGCGAAGCCGCAGGACCGGGAAGCCGAGGATGATGCCCCAGAAGGCAGCCAGGATGCCGGCGAGCGGCAGCAGCAGCCAGAAGGACAGGCCGAAATTCTGTGCGAGCAGCGCGTAAGAATAGGCACCGACTGCATAGAATGCGACGTATCCCAAGTCGAGCAGGCCGGCGAGGCCGACGACGATGTTCAGACCCCAAGCCAGCATGACGTAGATCAGGATCTGGATACCGAAGTTGTCGACATATTTCAGCGAACCCTGAACGCCGGTGAGAGCGAGAATGACCGGCGGATAGAGGATGAGCGCCAAAAGGGCGATCTTCAGGAAATGCGTCTTGAAGAAGGACGGCTTGGCATCGATGTCGTGCACCGGCACGGCCGCGGACTTCTTCTCCCGGCGGGAGGCGAACCAGGGCGCGATAAAGGCGACAGTGGCGAAGCGGCCGACGGCAGCGATCAACACGAACACCGCGAGAAGGCCAGGACGCGTGTACCAGATCAGCTCGTTCGCCATGTTCTGATCGGTCTTGATGCCGATGTAGAGGACGAAGAGGCCGAGCGAGATGACACCGGCAAAGATGCCTTCCTTGAGGGCGCGCGCGAGCGTGCCGGACGAAGCGGCACCGTTTACATTTGCATTAGTGGTCATGGGATCAAACCTTCTCGACTTCCGGACGTCCAAGGATGCCGGTGGGCTTGAAGATCAGCACGAATGCCAGGATGCCGAAGGTCGCGACATCCTTGTAGGCAATGCTGAAATAGGCGGACCAGAGCGACTCGATGAGACCGATCAGCAGGCCACCGAGAACGGCGCCGGGAAGCGAGCCGATGCCACCGAGAACCGCAGCCGTGAATGCCTTGACGCCGGGAATGAAGCCGTCATGGAACGAGGCGACACCGTAATACATCAGATACATCGTACCGGCGACGGCGGCGAGCGCCGCGCCCATCACGAAGGTGATGGAGATGGTGCGGTCGACGTCGACGCCGAGCAGTGCCGCCATCTTGCGGTCCTGTTCGGTCGCCCGCTGGGCACGTCCGAGCGGCGTCTTGTTGACGATATACCAGAAGGCAGCCAGCAGGATGGCCGTGATCACGACGATGATGACCTGCTTGACCGCGATGGTGACATTGCCGAAATGCAGGACGTCGCTGACCAGCGGCGGGATCGGCTTGTTGCGCGGACCCTGCGAGATCTGGATGAAGTTGGACAGCACGATCGACATGCCGATCGCGGTGATCAGCGGCGCCAGCCGGAACGAGCCGCGCAGCGGCCGATAGGCGACGCGCTCGATCGTCCAGTTCCACAAGCCCGTCATCAGCATGGCGATGACCAGCATGATCAGCAGCGCGAGCGCCACCGGAATGCCGGCAAAGAAGGATGTCAGGATGAGGAAGACGATGAGAGCGGCGAAGCCGCCAAGCATGAAGATATCGCCATGGGCGAAGTTGATCATGCCGATGATGCCGTAGACCATCGTATAGCCGATAGCCACGAGGCCATAGATGGATCCAAGAGTCAGCCCGTTGATGAGCTGCTGGATAAAGTACTCCATATATTATCCCCCGGACGCCTATTTGTGCGTCTCATTTTGTTGTCCCTTGCGGGCGTAGGCGTTGGGAGGATTCCATATCTCTTTGTCCGAAAATGTGAAGCCAAAAAGGCGGGTCGAGGACAAAATGTTACTGTTAACCGGGCCGTTGACCCCGGAATCAACAGGTCACACAAAAAAGCAGCAGAAAAAGCCCACGAAATCAGCAGGTCGCCCAGGGCGACCTGCTTTCGTTAGGACAGAAATAATGCAAGCCCATTTTTGTGGAAAACAGTTCAGCTTCTCATTCGCGACCCGTTCGCGTCAAAAAGCGACAGAGGCTGCAGACGAGCCGGCAGAATTTCCCCAAGAATTTCCACGCCCCAGCCCTCCATTTCGTCGGCAATCTCCTTGGGAACATAGCCGATCGCGACTGATACGCCGCTCGGATGGGCAAAACCGCCCGAGGTCACCCAGCCGCGCACTTCGCCCTGATAAGAAATCGGCTCGTCGCCGATGACATCAGCATCCCTGGCCTCGACGATGAAGGTCCGCAGCCGCAGCGTCCCACCCGAGAGCTTTTCTTCCAGAGCGGCTTGCTTGCCGATGAAGCTCGCTTCCTTCTTCAGCGCCACGAAACGGGAAAGCCCCGCTTCGAGCGGCCCGTAGAGCGGACGATACTCGCGCGACCAGCTGCCGAAGCTCTTTTCCAGCCGGAGCGCATTGAGCGCCCTGAGACCAAAAAGGGAAATGCCGAACTCGGCCCCCGCCTCCATCAGCGTATCGAAGACATAGCGCTGGTATTCCGGCCGCATCCAGATCTCGTAACCGAGGTCACCGGTATAGCTGACGCGCCCGAGCATGACCGGCGCCATGCCGAGATCCATCTCGCGCATCGCCATGAACGGCAAAGCCGCATCGGACACATCGAGATGGGTGAGCTTCGCGAGGACATCACGTGATTTGGGACCGGCGATCGACAGGCCCACGAGGCCGAGGTTGAGCGCCTCCAGCCCAACCGAGCCGTCCTCGGGCAAGTGGCTCTCGAACCAGCGCATGTGATAGTCCTCGGCAATGCCGGAACCGATGATGAGGAAGTCTTCATCGTCGAGATTGGCGACCGTGAAATCGCCGATCAGCTTGCCGGCTTCGTTGAGCATCGGGGCGAGTGCCATACGTCCGACTTCCGGCAGCTTGCAGGCGAGCATGTGATCGAGCCAGGTACGAGCCCCCTCTCCGCTCACCATGTATTTCGCGAAGCCGGAGGTTTCCATCAGACCGACGCATTCGCGCACGGCTTTCGCCTCTCGGCCGACAGCTTCAAAGTCTGTCGAACGGCGCCAGGAGAAAGCGTCCTCTACACCCTCGGGCGCAAACCACAGCGGCGTTTCCAGACCGTAGGACGCCCCGAACACGGCACCCGCCGCCTTGAGCTTGTCATAGATGGGTGTGGTGAGCAGCGGACGCGCACCCGGCAGCTCCTCGTTCGGATAGCGGATCGAGAAGCGACGGGAATAGTTCTCGCGCACCTTGGCATTGGTATAGGCGAGCGTCGCATAGTCACCGTAGCGGCAGACATCCATGGCAAAGACATCGAAGCCCGGATCGCCTTCGATGATCCAGTTGGCGAGTGCGAGTCCCACGCCGCCACCCTGGCTGAAGCCAGCCATGACCGCGCAGGCCGACCAGTAGTTGGTCATGCCACGCACCGGACCGACCAGCGGATTACCATCGGGCGAGAAGGTGAAGGGGCCGTTGATGATCTTCTTGATGCCGGCATTGTTGAAGGCAGGGAAGTGCCGGAAGCCGATTTCGAGTTCGTTGGTAATGCGCTCCAGGTCTTCCGCCAGAAGTTCGTGGCCGAAGGTCCAGGGCGTCTCGATCGGCGACCACGGCCGGCAATCCTTTTCATAGGTGCCCATCAGCATGCCGTTGCGCTCCTGGCGGATATAGATCTCGCCGTCGAAGTCGACGCAGTGCATGAGTTCCTTGCCGGTCGACTTGTTGAACTCGATGACCTCGGGCATGTCCTCGGTGATCAGATACATGTGCTCCATGGCCAGCACCGGCAGTTCCAGCCCGACCATGCGGCCGACTTCGCGCGCCCAGAGGCCGGCGGCATTGACGACATGTTCGGCCCGGATCTCGCCCTTGTCGGTAATCACCCGCCAGGTCCCATCTTCCAGCTGCACCAGATCCTCGACCTTGGTATGCAGATAGATCTCCGCGCCATTCTTTTTGGCCGACTTCGCATAGGCATGGGTCGTGCCGTAAGGATCGAGATGGCCTTCATGCGGATCGAAGACCGCGCCGACGAACTGCTTCGGATCGAGCAGCGGCATCATCTCATAGGCTTCCTGCGCCGAAATCAGGGTCGCCTCGCCGCCGGCATATTTGCCCTTGGCAAGCAGCGACTTCATCCAGTCGAAGCGTTCCTTGGTGGCAGCCAGCATCAGGCCCGACGTCATGTGCAGGCCGATGTCCTGACCGGAATACTCCTCGATCTCCTTATAGAGCTCGACCGTGTATTTCTGCAGCTTGGCAACGTTCGGATCGCCATTGATCGTGTGCATGCCGCCCGCCGCATGCCAGGTGGAGCCGGAGGTCAGCTCCGAACGCTCCAGAAGCACCACATCGGTCCAGCCGAACTTGGTCAGGTGGTACAGGACCGAACACCCGACGACACCCCCGCCGATGACGACGACACGCGCATGGCTCTTCATGGAAAACGCTCTCCTTGGCGGCAAAGATTGATGCGACAAAGCTAGATTGCGCGCATGAAAGCCAGAAGACCATGCTGCGACGAAACATGTCGCATCGATGACACCGAGTGTTCTCGGGGCGCCGCCTGCCAACGACGAAACGGTGGCCTGTTTCTGGAATAGACCCTCGGCACACGTGCATCCTGACGCCATTGAAAAAAGCCGATTGTGTCAACCAAAGAGGACACGCACCCCCAAATTTTAAGGGTTCGGTAAGTCAGCGATTATAATCATATTATATACTTCCCCATCCTCCTCCGCCGCCTCTCAAAACAGAGATCCGCATGTCCATTTTCGCCTTCGGCAGCGATGCCCGCTCCATCCTGAATGCTCTCGAAAAGTCCCAGGCCATCATCGAATTTGACCTCGAAGGCCGCATCCTGCATGCCAACGAAAACTTCCTCCAGGCAATCGGCTATCAACTGAGCGAGATCGTCGGCCAACATCACCGGATGTTTGTGACATCGACCGAGGCCAACTCGCCTGCATACAAGCAGTTCTGGCGCAATCTGGCTGCGGGCAACTTCGACCAGAAGCAGTACAAGCGCATTGCCAAGGGTGGCCGCGAAATCTGGATCGAAGCGACCTACAATCCCGTCTTCAAGGGCAACCGCCCCTACAAGGTCATCAAGTTCGCCACCGACATCACGGCGATGAAGTTGAAGGCGCTCGACGCCGAAGGAAAGTTGACGGCCCTCGACCGGGCGCAGGCCATCATCGAGTTCACGCCGACAGGCGAAATCCTGCACGCCAACGAAAACTTCCTGTCCGCTATGGGTTACACCCTGTCCGAGATTGTCGGCCGCCACCATCAGATTTTCTGCGATGCACATTACGCGTCATCGGCCGAGTACCGCGATTTCTGGCGCGGCCTTGGCGAGGGCCGGTTCGTCGCCGACCAGTTCACCCGCTTCGGCAAGAGTGGAAACAAGATCTACATCCAGGCCTCCTACAATCCGATCATGGATGCCGACGGCAAAGTCCTGAAGGTGGTGAAGTTCGCCACCGACGTCACCGAGCGCATTCGTGTGATCGAGGAACTCGGCGCAGGCCTCGGCCGGCTCGCGGACAGCAACATCCGCGTGACGCTGGACCAACCGTTCAGCATCGAATTCGAACCGCTGCGGCGGGACTTCAACGCCTCGATCGGCGCTTTCCAGGAGACGCTGTCCGGCGTCCTCGACCAGACCCACGAACTGGCGCGCAATGGCAGCGCCATGAAGAATTCGGCCGAAGAACTCTCCGGCCGCACGCACCAGCAGGTTGTGGCCCTCGAGCAGACCGCCGCTGCCCTGTCGGAAGCCACGACCAAGCTCCGGGCCGCCACTGAACGCACCCGCGAAACCCGCCAGATCGCGACAGACGCCCGTGCTGCAGCCACCTCATCGGTGGCCGTCGTGCGGGACACCGTCAGCGCCATGCAGCGCATCGAAGGCGCGTCGAACGAGATCGGCAAGATCATCGGCGTCATCGACGAGATCGCCTTCCAGACCAACCTCCTGGCATTGAATGCAGGCGTCGAGGCTGCCCGCGCGGGTGAGGCCGGCAAGGGTTTCGCCGTCGTCGCCCAGGAGGTACGGGAACTGGCCCAACGGTCGGCCAATGCCGCCAAGGAAATCAAGGCCCTGGTGAACACGTCCGCCAGCGAAGTGCAGGAAGGCGTGCGCCTGGTCGGAGAGACCGGCCGCGTGCTTCAGGAAATCGAGGACTTCGTTTCGAAGATTGACAAGAATGTCGACCGCATTGCGACTTCGGCGGCCGAGGAGACGGCAGCCCTCGAAGCCATCAACGGGGCAGTCTCAGACGTCGACGAAATGACGAAAGCCAACGCTGCCATGGTAGCGCAATCAACCGAGATCAGCAGGGCAGTCTCCGATGGCGCCACGGTCCTGGCCGATCTCGTCAATCGTTTCAAGCTCAACCGCCGGAGCGACATCCGTGACGGCGCGAAAGAGATCTGGACGCCGGCCGAACGAGCCGCTCGTCTGCGCACGGCCTACCGGGCGGCATCCTGAGACCAGTCTGAACAGAAAAACGGCCGGGCGAGAGCACCGGCCGTTTGGCCTATCCAAACGTCAAGGCGCCGGACGCAGCGTGAACTCGGTGAGTTCCGCCGGGACTCCGATCCTGAGCGCAAAGCCCGGCCAGAGCCCCGTGCCGTTGTTCACGTAGAGCTTCATCTCACCGACCTGGTAGAAGCCGGAAACGAACCCATTGTTCGCCCGGGCGACGATGCGGTCCAGGCCGAGCACCATGCCGCCATGGGTATGGCCGGAAAGCTGAAGGGCAACACCGCTTTCGGCAGCCCGCTCGGCCATACGCGGCTGATGGTCCAGCAGGATGACGGGTGCGTTGGCGGGTGCGCCATCAAGTGCCCTGCCGAGATCGGGCTCGACTGCGCCAGTAGACCGCGCCGACAAATCCGTGACACCGGCCACAACCAGCCGACCCTCCCCCCGTTCGATAACCGCATGCTCATTGGCGAGGATCCGCATGTTCAGGAGCGGAAAATGGGCGAGCCATCGGTCGACATCGAAGAAGTATTCGTGATTGCCCGGCACCGTCAGCACGCCGTCTCGAGCGCTGAGGCCAGCCAGGGGCGCAATGTCCTCCCGCCGGATGTCGAGGCTGCCGTCGATCAGATCACCGGTGATGACGATAAGGTCGGCATCGAGCGCATTGGTTTTCTCCACGACGGCACTCGCCCACTCGCCCGTGAAAAGGCGACTGATATGCATGTCCGTCAGTTGCACCATCCGGTACCCGTCGAATTCAGGCGCAAGACCTGGGATCGCCACCTCGATCTTTTTGACAGGGGGCACGCGGATCGCCTGGCTGATGCCGAAAGCGGCGAGAACCAAGGCCGCGACGCCCATCGTATAACGCATTTCGGCCGGCACCACCGGAAACGACCATTTGACTGCGAGGATCAGGATGCTGATGAGATCCAGCACCACCTGCATTGCGGCCAAGAGCACGATTGCACCGAAGAACAAATTGAACCCGATCACCAGCGGACGCGGGAACTCCGGCGCGAAGACCGATCCTGACGTGAAGCGGCTGAACAGATGGTATTGCGACGCCAGGAGCAGGAAGGCGGCAAGCAAAAGCTTCACCATCCAAGGCCACGGCAGAGGGTCGATGAAGCGGGTTGCCACGATGAACCATGGCAGGGAAAACATCAGATGAAACATGCGGGCGGGGGATCCTTTGTGCCGTAAACGCTAAGACAGCCCCGGCGGTTCACATCGAAAGCGATCTCTGCACGGAGTAGGTCACGCAAATCCAGCCGTCAGCGCGAATTCCCGCCCCATCTCGCGGACCTCATCGAAGAGGAATCCTGCAAAGCTGCGCATCACGATGATCTCGAATGTATCCTGCCCCGTGCGGGCGAGGTTCGCCGCGACATGGCAGATCTGGCAGTTGGTCGACTGGCCGATCTCGAAGTGGTCGGCATGCAGGTCGAGCGCCGTGCATTTGGCAAGGATCGCGCGGACCTTAGGCCCCTGGATGCGCAGCACCACGCGGCCATCGCTCTGGTCGACGAACGACGCGCGGCTCGCTCCGAGTTCGGCAAGCTGCCGCGCAATCGTGTCAGCGGCAACCGTCTCGCTGACGACAAGCCATTCGCCTGGCCCACAGAAACGCACATGCACGTCTTCGAGATTGGTCAGCGCTTCGTCGATATCGGCCTCATGGCCCGGATGGGCGAGCACGGAAAACACTGAGACTGCCCGCAGGATGGCGAGATGATGCGGATTGGGCGTCGCTTCGAAACCGGAAATGTGGTCCTCGAGCACGTGACGGGCGGCATAGGTCACCGGCATGGCAGGATCCTCACAGGTTCAGTTTCTTGTTGTCGGGGTCGTAAAAGACGGGACTGACGACCTCGGCCAAAACTTCCCCGCCACGCAAGCCGTCCCAGACGACGATCTTCTCACCCAGACGTTCCCGGCCGGATTTGAGGAAGGCCAGACCGATCGTGTGGCCGAGCGTCGGCGAATGGCAGACGGAGGACACCCAGCCCTGATCGTTCAGCGTCGACGGCTTGACGTTTTCCTTCAGCAGATGCGCACCGGCGGCGAAACTCTTGTCGCGGTCGACGGGCTTCAGGCCGACGAGCTGCGGACGGTCGGCGGCGGTCAATCCAAAACGGCTCGACAGCCGCTTGCCGATGAAATCATGCTTTTGCGTCGAGAACATCTTTCCGAGGCCCACATCGTCGGGCGTCGTGCGCCCGTCGATTTCGCTATGGGTGATAAAGCCCTTTTCGATGCGCAGCACATTGAGCGCCTCGACCCCGTAAGCGCAGATGCCATGCTGCTTGCCGGCGGCCATGATCGCATCCGCGACCGCTTCGCCATAATTGGCGGGGACCGCCACTTCGAAGGCGAGTTCGCCGGAAAACGAGATGCGGAAGAGCCGCGCCTTCAAGCCACCCTTGAGCAGAACTTCGCGCGCCGAAAGGAAGGGGAAGGCTTCGTCAGAGATATCGTCCTCGATGATCTGTTCGAGGATGATCCGCGCCTTGGGACCCGCGACCGACATCTGCGCCCACTGATCGCTGGAGGAGACGAAACGCACATCGAGATTCGGCCAGAGAACCTGGGCGCAGAATTCCAGATGCGTCATCACCTCGCCGGCATAGGCGGTCGTCGTGGTCATGAAGAAATGCTCGTCCGAGAACCGGCTCGTCGTGCCGTCGTCGTAGATCATCCCGTCTTCGCGCAGCATCAGCCCATAACGCGCCTTGCCGACCGGCAGCTTCAGAAAGGCGTTGGAATAGACGCGGTTCAAAAATTCCGCGGCATCCTTGCCGAAGATCTCGATCTTGCCGAGCGTCGAGACATCGCAGATGCCGGCATTGGCGCGGATGTTCAAGACTTCTCGGTCGACAGCGTCCCGCCAGGTCTTCTCGCCATCGCGCGGGAACCAGGAGGAGCGATACCAGAGGCCGGATTCGACAAAGACGGCGCCGTTTCTCTTCGCCCAGCCATGCAGCGGCGAGGTGCGCACAGGCCGCGAATGTTCACCGCGCGAGGTGCCCGCCATCGCGCCGAAGGAGACGGGCGTGTAAAAGGGCCGGAAAGTGGTGGTCCCGATTTCGGCAGGCGAGACGCCACGCATGCCGGCCATGATACCGATCGTTGCGACATTGCCGAGTTTGCCCTGGTCTGTCGCCATGCCGCCGGTCGTGTAGCGCTTGGTGTGCTCGACATGCCCCATGGCCTCACGCTGGGCAAGGCTCAGATCCTTCACATGCACGTCGTTCTGGAAGTCGACGAAGGCCTTGGACTTGGCACCAGGTACATACCAGAGCGGCGCGAATGAAGCGTCATACTCACCCTCGACTTCGGGCACATCGACATTGCCGACAAGCCGGCCGAGATCGCCGATCGCCTCATGTGCCTTGTCCGCACCATCGCGCAGCGCGGCCGAAAGCGACACAATCCCGGCAGCAGAGCCGGCGATCCGCAGCCCCTGCCCCACATCCGGTGCCAGAAATGCCTGATGTTCCTCGGACCAGGAAGGCTTGGCGCCGCGCTGGCAGGCGAGATGCACGATCGGACTGTAGCCGCCGGACATAGCCAGCGCATCGCAGGCGATCTCTTCCTGATGGCCGACACGTTCGGCGATCAGACCCTTGATCCGGTGGGTGCCCTTGGTGTCGATGACGGAGCCACCCCGGATGACCCGCACGCCTGATGGACCAACATCAGACGACTGTGTCCGCCCGTCGATGATCGCAGCGACACCCACACCGGCGGCGACGAGATCGGCCGCCGTGCGATAACCCGCACCGCCATTGGTGAAGATGGCGACGTTCTGGCCGGCGGCCACGCCGTAGCGATTGAGATAGGTCCTGATAGCGCCTGAGGTCATCACACCTGGCTTGTCGTTACCGCCGAATACCAGCGGCCGCTCTTCCGCACCTGAAGCCAGGATCGCCCGCTTGGCCACGATCCGCCAGACCCGCTCGACCGGCAGTTCACCGGTTGGCTGCGCCACATGCTTCTGCACCTTCTCGACGGCACCGAAGACATTGTCGTCATACCAGCCGAACACCGTGGTGCGCGGCATCAGCGTGACATTGGAAAGGCTCTTCAGCTCCTCGACCACGGAGGCCGCATACTCGGCCGCCGGCACTCCGCCGACGGTGACGCGCTCGGACAGCAGCGATCCGCCAAGGCGGAAACCCTCATCCGCCAGGATGACCCGCAGCCCCGCGCGCGCTGCAGCCCGCGCCGCCATCAGGCCGGCCGGACCAGCGCCGATGACCAGGAGGTCGCAATGCGCCCAGGCCTTTTCGTAGCGATCGGGATCGGCGATGAACGGCGTCTTGCCGAGGCCGGCGGCTTTCCGGATGATCGGCTCGTAGAGCTTTTCCCAGAAGGCCTTCGGCCACATGAAGGTCTTGTAGTAGAAGCCGGCCGACAGGAACGGCGACAACAGGCTGTTGACCGCGCCGATATCATATTTTAGCGACGGCCAGCGGTTCTGGCTATTGGCTTCGAGCCCCTGATAGAGCTCGGCGACGGTGGCGCGGGTATTGGGTTCGGCGCGCCCTTCACTGCCGATCGTGACCAGTGCATTTGGTTCGGCCGCACCTGCCGTGACGATGCCGCGCGGACGGTGATATTTGAACGAGCGCCCGACCAGCAACTGATCATTGGCGATTAGCGCAGATGCCAGTGTATCGCCCTCATAGCCGGTATAGGTCTGGCCATCGAACGAGAAGGAAAGCGTGCGGGCACGATTGACGAGCCCGCCGGAGGAAAGCCGGTAACCGGTCATCGCGCGGCCTCCTTCGCGTACTCACTCGCATCCGTCACGCGATAGACCTCGTGGCTCGCAGCATTGTCGCGCTCCACCACCAGCCAGCGGCGGCAGCCGGCCGAATGGTGCCAGTGCTCGATGATCCGGCCCTTCGGGTTATCGCGGACGAAGACGTAACGATACCAGGCATCGTCGGGCGCACCGGCGGCCGGGCGAACCGGGCTGGCATCACCGCGAATGCTGAACTCTTCCTTGGGACGAACGCCGCAATGCGGACAGGTGATCAGGCTTGCCATGGCGATGTCTCAATGCAGGTTCGGTTGTGGGCCCTTGCCGCCTTCGTCGACGGCAAAGCCGCGCTCGAAGCGATCAAGGCGCAAGAGGCGGGCCACGGGATGGGCCTCGTTCTTCGCGATCAGATGGGCAAAGCAGAAGCCCGACGCCGGCGTCGCCTTGAAGCCGCCGTAACACCAGCCGCAATTCAGATAGAGATTGTCGATCGGAGTCCGATCGATGATCGGCGAGCCGTCCATCGACATGTCCATCACCCCGCCCCAGGACCGCAGCACTCGGACGCGGGAAAGACCGGGGATCAGCGACACACCCTCCTCGATCGTATGCTCGACGGTCGCCAAATTGCCGCGCTGGGCGTAGGAGGAATAGTAGTCGATATCGGCCCCGAAGACCAAGCCGCCCTTGTCGGACTGCGAGATATAGAAATGTCCGGCGCCATAGGTGATGACATTGTCGATGACGGGCTTGATACCCTCCGACACGAAGGCCTGCAGCACATGCGTTTCGATCGGCAGGTCGAGTCCCGCCATTTGGCCCGTCACCGAGGTATGCCCCGCGGTGGCCAGCGCCAGCTTGTTGCAGCCGATGAAACCCTTCGTCGTCTCGACGCCCGTCACCTGTCCGAGTTCGTCGCGGCGGATGCCGGTCACCTCGCAATGTTGGATGAGGTCGACGCCGCGCTCGTCCGCGCCGCGCCCGTAACCCCAGGCAACCGCGTCATGCCGGGCCGTGCCACCACGCTTCTGCAGGAGACCACCGAGGATCGGGAAGCGCGCATGGTCGAAATTGAGATAGGGCATCATGGACCGCACCTGCTCGCGGTCGAGCAGTTCGGCCGCCACCCCATGCATCATCATCGCATTGCCGCGCCGCGCATAGGCGTCACGCTGGCCGTCGGTATGGAAGAGATTGACGATGCCGCGCTGCGAGACCATGGCGTTGTAGTTGAAGTCCTGCTCCAGGCCTTCCCACAGCTTCATCGACAGCTCGTAGAAGGGCTCGTTGCCCTCCAGCATGTAGTTCGAACGGATGATCGTGGTGTTTCGCCCGACATTGCCGCCGCCGAGATAGCCCTTCTCGATGACAGCGACATTGGTGATGCCGAATTCCTTGGCGAGGTAATAGGCGGTGGAAAGACCATGCCCGCCTCCGCCGACGATAATGACGTCGTAATGCGGTTTCGGCTGCGGCTCGCGCCACATCGGCGCCCAGTTCCGGTTGCCGGAAAGCGCCTGGCGGAAGATCGAAAGGGCGGAATAACGCATCGAACAACCTCTGCAAATGTCGCTGCACATTCGCATAGGCGTCATAAAGAGCAAGCGCGATCAGGACAAAATCTATGCTGTTTGAGACATGGAACACAGGTTTGATCGCAGTGCAGCACAGAAACATCAGACACGATCGACAGGTTGCGGTAACCTTGTCTTTCGAGGGGGCGCGAGCCGGGATAAACCGGAAGCAGGACGTTCGGGAGCCCGATACAGTTGCGTGATACGACAGCCATTCTGAAACTGTTCGAAGAAAGCGCGATTGCCGCTGGCCGCGTCATTCTCGACATCTACCGAGCCGGTACCGAGGTGCGGCTCAAGGGCGACAAGTCACCGGTGACGGAAGCCGACGAGGCCGCCGAACGGCTGATCCTCGAAGCGCTCGCCCGCGATTTGCCCGACGTTCCTGTCGTCGCCGAAGAAGAAGTCGCCGCCGGCCGCATCCCCGATGTCAGCGGCGGCCGCTTCATCCTGGTCGATCCGCTCGACGGCACCCGGGAATTCATCGGCGGCCATGTCGACTTCACGGTCAACATCGCGCTGATCGAAAAAGGCACCCCCACCCTCGGTGTGGTCCATGCGCCCGCGCTCTCCACGCTCTATCTTGGCGGTGCCGGCAAGGCCGAGAAACTGGTGGTAGACGGTCTGCACCGCGTCGCCGCCCGCTATCCGATCGCGGTGAGGCAGAAACACGCCTCACCCTCGGCACTCGTCTCCCGCTCCCACAATTGTGATGCGACCGAAGCCTATATCAAGAAGGCGGAGATCCTGGAGCGCAAGGCGGTCGGATCCTCGCTGAAGTTCTGCCTCGTCGCCGAAGGCATAGCCGACATCTATCCCCGCTTCAGCCCCACCATGGAATGGGATACGGCAGCCGGCGATGCCGTCTTGCGGGCCGCAGGCGGCATGGTGGCAACCGAGGACGGCGCACCGCTCACCTATGGCAAGCGCCTGATCGGCCTGCGTGCCTTCGAAAATCCGGCCTTCATCGCAACAGGACGCCCGCAAGAGCGGGGATGACTTTCAGGAAAGAATGAGCAAATTCAATCGGGGCATGCGATTTTCGTCCCCTGCCTTCGGGCATGCCCGAGACTTCTCCCTTCGAACTCACGCTGCATTTGGCAGCCGAACGAGAAGGAGAGACCATGCCCGACACGACCACCAAGCTCGCACTGCCCTTCATCCTGCCCGCACAGGCGCAGAAGCATGTGACCCACAATGAGGCGCTGCAGCGCCTCGACGCGCTGGTGCAGCTCGTGGTCACGTCGCGTTCGCCAAACCCTCCGAGCGAACCCGAAGAAGGTCAGATCCATTGGGTCATCGCCCCGGCGACCGGCCTCTGGTCTGGTCACCCCGAAAACCTCGCGCTCTTCCAGGATGGCGCCTGGGTCTTCATCGTGCCACGCCCTGGCTGGACAGCGGTCTTTTTGGATGAGGAGAGGCTGAAAGTCTTCGATGCCAGCGACTGGATCGAGCTGCCCCTCCCCCTCGAAGCCCAATTCGATCGGCTCGGCATCTCGGCGACGGCAGATGGCTATAACCGTCTCTCCCTCTCCTCGCCGGCCAGCCTCTTCAACCATGCCGGCGACAGCCACCGCCTGACGGTCAACAAATCAGGCACGGCAGACACGGCGAGCCTGATCTTCCAGTCCAACTGGCAGGGGCGGGCAGAAATGGGGCTTGCCGGAGAAGATCGCTTTTCCCTTAAGGTCAATGGGGATGCGACCGGCTGGCGCCAGGCCGTCAGCGTCACGCCGGAAGGTTATGTCCGCCACGACCAACGCCCCCTCGCCCGCGCCTCGCTGGCACCGGCAACCCTCACACCAGCGGCCGGCAGCTTCACCGGCTTCGATGTCCTTCACCTGTCCGGTGGTGATGTTGCGCTCGGCTCGCCGCTTGCTTCGGGCCACGGCAACTCGCTCGCGATACCGACTTCCGGCTACTACCTGCTCTCGCTGACGGTCGCAGCAATCAGCACTGGCACGCACACTGTCCATGTCAGCCGCAATGGTTCGGCCGATGTCCTCACTCATGTCGGTGGTGCCGGACGATCCAGTTCACTGGCTCTGGCCTGGCTCGACGCCGGCGACACGGTGGCACTGCGCCACGAGGACACAATCCAGTATGAGTTCGGCTACGGAAAGACGGAGATCAGTCTGGCTTTGCTGTGAGCAGAGACACGAAAAAAGGCGCCGCTGGTTTGGCGGCGCCTCACGTCAGAAGCTGCAGATCGCGTTAGAGCAATCGATACCGACAGGCACGCGCCACCGCCTGCATGCGGTTGACCGCCTCGAGCTTGCGCATCGCACTTTTCAGATAACTGACGACGGTATGGCTGGATATGTCGAGAATGATCGCGATCTCGTCGCTGCTCTTGCCCGCCGCAGACCAGCGAAGACATTCGATCTCGCGGGCCGAAAGCTTCTCCTTCGGGCCGAGCCGCGGCACGAGTGCTTCGACGCCGGCATCGAGCAATTCCATCGCGCTGAGCTGAAGCTCGGCGATGTCCTTGCGCTCGGGCGCCGTCGCCCTGCCCGAAAAGACCAATATATACTGCGTCTGGTTGCGGTCATGCAGGCTGTAGACCAGCATCGCGCCGAGCTCGAACGGCTGGAAATGCGGCGCCACAGGCTGGCGGGCTTCCGATCCGGGCGTGCCCAGAAAGAGATTGTCTTCCGTATAGATCGGCAGAATGGACTGCTTGATCCGTGAGACGAGCTGGCTTCCGGCATAGACTTCCGCCGCCTCATAGGCGAGACGCAACTCATCCGGCCAGGTGCAGACGATTAGATTGGCCGCGAATTCCGGGCTATCCGCCTTGGGAAACCGCGCCAGCATGCAGTGCCGGAAACCGTGTCGACGCCCGAGCGCAAAGAGTTCGCGACCCCACGTTCCAGTGGAGAGCGCGTCGCTCTGAAAAACGGCATCGCCGTCACCAAGACTGTGACTGCGTGTCACATCGGTTGGCCTGAACATAAAACTCCTTTCGACCGAACGTTTCGTCCGATCGGGATCTGAATATTTATGGACATTGAGTCGTTCCATGGTGGAACGGGTATCAGCTGGGCCTGTCGCCGGTCTTGCGGTCCGCCCTTGGACCGCCATGCACGACAAATTCAAACTGGATCGACGGATCGATCCAAGCCCTTTGTATAGGTGATGGCCCAATGCCACAGATGCAGCCGGCGCACCAGTCGCCGATGGCGCATAACTCCTATGCAAATGCCGCAAGTTTAATCAAGCCGCAGCAAATCGGCCGAATCCGTCCCCACATGGTCGGGAAAATTATTATCAAATGCTTACAATGGGCTTAGGCAAATTTTAAAGCATCGGCCCTAGGATGAGGGTGTGTGGTCTTGAGTATGTATAGAGAGTCCAATGACCGAAATGATCCGCCCACGAGTTAAATATGTCATCGGCCCCGATGGCAGCCCCCTGACGATTGCCGATCTTCCACCGGCCAATACGCGCCGCTGGGTGATCCGCCGTAAGGCCGAGGTTGTCGCGGCAGTGCGCGGTGGCCTGTTGAGCCTCGACGAAGCGTGCGAACGCTACACTCTGACGGTCGAGGAATTCCTCTCCTGGCAGTCCTCGATCAGCGACCATGGCCTTCCGGGCCTGCGCACCACCCGAATTCAGCAGTATCGCCATTGATCAATTTTGTGCCGGTTAGCCCGGCACGACAAGCCATTTTTTGATAGACCCCATCCGGAACCGGCACGGTGCACCCCGCCTGCCGGTTTCATGTTTTCCGGATGGTCTCAACCTTTCCAAGCGCGCTCAGTGCAACGACTGCAAGGCTCGATCCGGCATAGAACCACAAACCCGGCTGGGTGAAGGCCTGCGCCAGGCCGCTTGTCTTCGTCGCGAAGATGACGATCGCGACGAGTAGTACATCCATCATCGACCACTTCGACAACACCGGCACGAGCCGCGCCAGTACATTGCTTTGCGTCAGCTGATTGCCTGCGATCTCCTCAGCGGCGACCAGCAGGATCTTGGTGAGCGGAAAGACGATGGAAACGAGCGCCACGAGGATCGCGAGAGCGCCATCTCCGTCGCTCCACAGCGCCTGGATGACCTCGATCAGCGAGGCATCCGTCGAAAAGACGTAGAAACTTTCGAAGCGCATCAACGGCAGAGTGGTACCGAGAGCGAAGGAAATCGAGGCGCCGACGAGGAGAAGCGCCTTCAACCAGATCAGCAAGACGTTTCCCCTTCCGCGTCGAACACAGCGTCACCGGCAGCCGCGTTGCCGGTCGGCGCGTGCGGATGTTAATCAGAACCCATCAGAGGCGGCAACAGGAGACGGACATGCAGATCAAGAGCGAAGAGGCGGGCTCAGGAGGCCGCTATGTCGGACGCATCGACGGCATCGATGAGCCGGCCATCATGACCTATTCCCGCGCCTCGGAGATACTCATCATCATCGATCACACCGAAGTTCCGAGCGCCATGCGTGGACAGGGTGCCGGACAGGCGCTGGCCGAACACGCTGTTACCGAGGCACGCAAGGGCGGTTGGAAGATCATCCCTCTTTGCCCGTTCATGAAGGCGCAGATGGATCGTCATCCGGATTGGAACGATATCCGAAAATAATCGAACCGTAGCGATCCCAAAAACGAACGAAGGCGGACGCAGATCAACCGCGACCGCCTTCCCTATCGAATCTCAACCAGTCTGAACCGTTCTCGGTCAGGCCCGGACACGCATCTGGCCATCGCGCTCTTCGAGAGCCGCCGCCTTCTGGTATTCCGCTTCAGCCTCTTCCAACGCCAGTTCTGCTGCTTCCTGCTGGACTTTCAGTTCCCGAATAGAGACCTGAAGATTGTCCGCGCGCTGGCGAGCCGCCTTGGCGAAGGTGGGATAGGCGAAATGATTGGGATCAGAGATGCCCGACTTCTTTTCCTCGATGCCGATCTGAGCCTCTAGCTCCTTCGCCATCCGTTCGAATTCCGACATCATAGACTGCAACTGCTGCAATTGCCGACGCTTTTCAGTAACCTGAAATCCCTTCAGGCGTACCAGGCTCTCACGCGACTTCATACGCAATACTCCCGTGATGCGAGACCCCCCGCCACACTTGCTACTCAACACGCCCGCCACCGATTCGTCCAAAAAAAGTCCGCGGCGTTAACAAAAAGCTACCTTTGGTAACCTTTCGTTTACGGGCATCGTTAATGATAAGGCCGATCACTTAAGGGTCAGTAAATGCCAGAGCCCGAAAAGAGCTCATGACAATGATGAGTCAAATGAATCGGTTACGGGTAAAACCTGAGGCGCAGATTCAAGTGTGGCGATGACCGAAAACACATGAAGAATCAGGAGGCTAAAATCTTTGCTTAATAAATTCGATACACCTTGCCAGAGGGAATCAGAATTTGTTAACCAATTGGTGGCAGCCTTCAAATCAGGCAACGACTGGATCCGTATCGCGTAGGGGGCCATTCCAGACCTTTCGGCGGCGGTAAAGGGGATAAATATGCGGGTTCTACTCATTGAAGACGATAGCGCGACGGCGCAGAGCATCGAACTGATGCTCAAGTCCGAGAGCTTCAACGTCTACACTACCGATCTCGGCGAAGAAGGTGTCGATCTCGGCAAGCTCTACGACTACGATATCATTCTGCTCGACCTGAACCTGCCCGACATGTCCGGTTACGAGGTGCTGCGTACCCTTCGCCTGTCGAAGGTGAAGACGCCGATCCTGATCCTGTCCGGCATGGCAGGCATTGAAGACAAGGTGCGAGGCCTCGGCTTCGGTGCCGACGACTACATGACGAAGCCGTTCCACAAGGACGAACTCGTTGCTCGCATCCATGCGATCGTTCGCCGCTCCAAGGGCCATGCCCAGTCGATCATCATCACGGGTGAGCTGATCGTCAACCTGGATGCCAAGACCGTCGAAGTCGGTGGTCAGCGCGTTCACCTGACGGGCAAGGAATACCAGATGCTGGAGCTTCTCTCGCTCCGCAAGGGTACGACACTGACCAAGGAAATGTTCCTGAACCATCTCTATGGTGGCATGGACGAACCGGAACTGAAGATCATCGACGTCTTCATCTGCAAGCTGCGCAAGAAGCTCGCAAATGCGGCCGGTGGTGCGAACTATATCGAGACTGTCTGGGGCCGCGGTTACGTACTGCGCGAGCCGGACAGCGCTGAATACCAGGAAACGGCCTGAGCCAATTCCGATACCTGACCGAAAAGCCCGCATCTCCGGATGCGGGCTTTTCGCGTTTCGGGGACGGCAGTTGGTGATCCTGCCAGGGACAAGCGACATGAAAAAGGCGGCGCTCAGGGCACCGCCTTAACAATGGCTCGGCTCGTTAGGGAAAGATCAGGCGGCGATCGCCTTGTCGCCAAAGGTCTTGGTCAGGATCTCGCGATCAAACGGCTTCAGAAGGAAATCGCTAGCGCCCGCCCGCTTGCCGGCCATCATGACCTTCAGCTCGGCTTCCACGACGCAGTAGTAGATCTTGACCGCCTTGCCATCGGTCAGGGCGCGGACGTTCGAGATCAGGTCGAGGGCATCCTCCATGCCGGCATCGACGATCATCACATCGGGAAGCTCGCGCTCGCAGCGCGACAAAGCCTCGCGCCCGGAGCCCGCTTCCGAGACCTGGTAACCGAGTTCCGAAAGGATCTTTTTGCCGACCTTGCGAACGATGTCAGAGCCGTCTGCGATCATCAAGCGCTTCATGGTCAACTCCTCTCCCCTGATACGGGGATATCAAACGTGCCTGCTACCATAGCGGGCCCCGACTAAGGAAAGGTTACCGGTTTGGTCACCATCACGTCCCAGTTCGGGACGGCTCAGGAGGCCACTTCCGCGGTAAAGGCAATCTCGCCTTCGCTCGGCAGGCACTTGAGCTCCATGCCGCATTCGTCCGCGAGAAGGACTGTGTAATAGGGCTGGATCGTATGGGCATCCACCGCCTCTTCCAGGTGGCCAGAGAGGATTTCCTGGTATTTCGGTGGCACGCGCAGCATGCGTCCCTTCGCGACGATCTTGAACTTGGCGTCGGTCTCGGGATTTTCCAGGGAAATGTCGAGCGAGCCGCCTCGCGGAATGGCACCGTAAGCGACGAGGAAGAGGTTGAGCAGCAGCTTGACCCGGTTCTTTGCGATGATGGCGCGCGGGCCGCTCCAGGTGACTTCGGTCTTCTTCTCGGCGATGGCAAAATCCTTCGCAGCCTTCTCGGCCTCGCCCGTGTCGATCGAGGCACCGACGGATCCGGAAGCGCCGAAGGCGAGCCGGGCGAACTTCAGCCGGACCGAAGCATTCAGCGCACTGGTGCGGATCAGATCCATCGCATCGGCATCGGCACCGCCCTCGTCGAGCAGTTCCAGGCCGTTGTTGATCGCACCGACCGGCGAGATGACGTCGTGGCAGACGCGGCTGCAGAGCAGAGCCGCGAGGTCGGGACCTGCAAGCGTGAGGTTGGGGTTCTTCGCCATGGTCGTCTCCAGAAGATGTGGACCCTGAGCGCAACAGGCGGACGCACGTCCGCAGGCCGCGACTTGGTCGGATGCCGTTCGGCCATAATGACACCATATTTGGTAAACCGATTATTAAGACGATGCTCGCTAGGTTTAATTACCCCCAAGGAAGACGCCGAATCCGTCGGCTTCGCATTCAGGAGGCACCATGCATCACCTGTCCCACCGCTCCATGCCGTCTTTTAAGGCCATGGCCCTGGCCATTTTGGCGATGCTCGTTGTCGTCATGGCACAGCGTCCGGCCGAAGCTGCGGGCGAATATACAATTCAGGAAGTGGTCGATGCCGGCCACGGCTTCTTCGGTGAAACCAGCGGCGCGCTGGCCAAGGTGATCGAGCAGGCCTTCGAGCAATATGGCCTGCCCAACGGCTACATCCTCGGCCAGGAAGGCTCCGGCGCCCTGATTGCCGGTCTCACCTATGGCGAGGGCATGCTCTACACCAAGAATGTCGGCCAGCACGACGTCTTCTGGCAGGGTCCCTCTCTCGGCATCGACTATGGCGGCAACGGCACACGCGCCATGATGCTGGTCTACGACCTGCCGGATGTCGACACCCTCTACGCCCGTTACGGCGGGGTCAGCGGCTCGGCCTATATCGTTGCCGGCGTCGGCATGACGGTCCTGAAGAGCCGCGATGTGATCCTCGTACCGATTCGCACCGGCATCGGTGCCCGGTTGGGCGTTAATGTCGGCTATCTCAAACTGACCCGTGCTCCGACCTGGAACCCCTTCTGACCCGGAACAATCCGCGTCCTAAGGCTCACGCAAGCTCACTCTGCTCTGTCGTTAGCCATATTCGTTGATGAGCGCGGTCGCGCGAGCCCTTCTGCTTGCCGGGCCGCGTTCTGCATGCTTAACTATCTGCTAATTCTTGCTGAGTGCAGTGGCCAGACCGTGATTGAATATGCCCTGATTTTTGGACTGGGATTTATGGCGGCGGCGCTGCTGGTGATGCTCGTCGCCCCGGCGGTGCATCAGCGCGTCGTGGCCTACACGGAAAACCGGCTGAAGGCGACCATGCCGCTCAGCCCGCAGGAAATTCGCGCCCAGAAGGACATGGTACGCGCCCTCTATGCGGCCGAAAACGCGCGCACCCAGCATGAATTGACCCGTGAGCGGGAAAAGTCGATTGGCCTCACGCTTCGGAACGAGACGTTGAGCAGCGAAGCTGCACGCCTCGTCGCCGACAGCAAGGATCTCAAGGGCCAGATCGAGGAAATGAGCACCGAAGCCGCCGACCTGCGCTCAAGGCTCCGCCGCGGCGATGTCGAGATTACCTCGATCCGCGAAACGTTGAAGCGCGTCGAAATCGCAGCCGCCGCCAAGGATGTGGAACTCGAGGAACGCGCCCATCGGATCGCCCGCTTGGTGAACGACCTCGACACGATGCGCATCGAGGCGATGAGCCGCGATACCGAGATCGACACGCTGAAGACCCGCATCCAGGATATGCGCGACGAGCGCGAGGAGTTGCGCCGCGAGAACAAGCTGCTCGGCAAGCGCGCCAAGGATGCCGAATTGCGCCTCACCCAGGAAGAGCACAAGGTGCTGCGGCTGGAGGACATCCTTGCACGGGATGCAGCCGAGCGCGCCGATGCGGGCTCGCTGGTCGAGCGCCGAACGCGCGAACTCACCGAGCTTCGCGGGAAACTCAAGACCGCCAACGCACAACTGCGCAATGCTCAGCGGCTTCTTCGGGAAGCCGGTCTCGCCCTGCCCGAGACGAAGGATGTGTCCATGGTCGAAGACGAGATTGCCAATTCCAACCTCGCGAAGGATCCGGTTGCTCTGGAAAACGACATCCGACGCGGTCAGACGGTCCTGACCGAACGCCTGCTGAAGGCGAAGGCCTCGACCGAGGACGATGCCCTGCGTGAGGAGCTGGGGGATATCGCAGCGAAGATGATCGTGCTGACAGCCGCGCGCGAAGGCGATCAGACGGTCATAGCCGACATCGTCTCCGCGCAACCCAAGACGCTGGAAAAGTCGAAGAGCCTCGTCGATCGGGTGCTCAAGATGGACCCGTCGATCGGCCGCGGAAACGGCATGGCGAGCCCGGCCGAATAGGTTTGCCGGACATCAAACTGCGTTCAACCGAGCCGGCCCATGGCACGCGCGATGTTGTAGAGTGCAATTCCGCTCGCCGTTCCGACATTCAGGCTATCCAGCCCCGGCGCCTGCGCGATCCGTGCCGATTGGAAGCGATCGAGGATATCAGGCGGCAGCCCCTCGCCCTCCGTGCCCATGACCAGCGCAACACGCCGCCCCGGTGCGATGGTGTCAATCTCGACAGTGCCGGAGGGTGAAAGGGCCCATATCTCGAAACCAGCCTCGCCCAAGGCACCAAGCACCTCTTCTGCTCCGCCTTGCCGCGTATAGGGCAAGGCCAGCACGGATCCGACCGAAACCCGCAGCGCCTTGCGGTAGAGCGGATCGCAGCAGGTCTCGTCGAGCAGGACTGCGTCGGCCGTGAAGCCGGCGGCGTTGCGAAACAGGGAACCGATATTGTCGTGGTTGGAGATGCCGCAGCCGACGAGCACAAGCGAACGCTCAGGCAAGGTCGCGATCAGATCGGTCAGAACGGGGGGCGCGGCCCGGCTACCGAGCGCCAGCACACCCCGATGCAGGTGGAAACCTGCAATCGCGTCGAGCACGCCAGTGTCGGCCACATAGACCGGCACGTCCCCAGAGAATTGCGCCAGCAGGTCAGAAAGTCCTGCCACCCGGTTCTTCAGCAGAAGCAGCTTCTCCGCCTTCACCGGCCCGCGGCCCGCATGCGCCTTGGCCAGCATCGACAGAACCACCGTGCCTTCGGCGATGAACTGGCCCTGACGGCCCGTCAGGTCGCGTTCACGGATCGAGGTGAACTCGGCGACCCTGACATCGCCGGGATCCGTGATCTCGATGAGGCGGCCGGGCTCCACGCCTGCCTCAGTTTCCGGTCAGCGTCACGTCGGCGATGATGCGCCCGAGCGACAGGTCGAAGACAAAGGCCTTGCGCTCGCCGGATACCGTTTCGCCGTAGATCAGCATCTGGCTGCCCGAAAGCGAGGTCTGCACCACGCGGAAGCCGGCAGGCAGGTCGGCAATCAGGCTGAGCGGCTGGTCGGACGGCACCGCGAAGGGTTGCGACGTCGCAGCGACCGGCCGGGCGCCGCCTTCGTCACGCGTCAGCTTGTAACCGATGGCGACCAGAACGGCGAGGAAGAGCACGGCCATGATCCCGCCGGAGACCAGCTGCAGCTTGATCATCTTGCGCCGCACGTTCTCCATTGCCGGATCGAGCGGCTTGTCTTCCTGGTTTTCGTCGTCGAATTGCGCCATGGCAGCAGTCGTTTCCCATTGCGTTCGCCCTGATCTCGACGCTTTTTCCGATGCGAACGATCCGGAGAAAATTGCCGGTCGGACCGGCTGTCGATTGTCCCAAAGCCCGGTCTGTGCCAAATGGCAGCGACCAGGGCCGCAGCATCGGCCGCCGTGAGACGGGATGACATGATGACCGACCCCTTTAACGAAGCCGCCGCATCAAGGAAAGAGCTGATTGCCGACAGCGATGCCGAAGGCCGCATCGACGCTTGGCTGACCGCTGCCCTCGGGGCAGAGTTTTCCCGCAATCGGGTGAAGGCGCTGATCGAACAGGGCGCGGTGCATGTGAACGGCGTGCTTCTGGAGTCACCCAATCGCAAGATCAAACCAGGCGACACCGTCATCATCGATCTCCCGGCGCCGGAAGACCCGCAGCCGAAGGGCGAGGATATCCCGCTCGACGTGCTATATGAGGATGCCGATCTGATCGTGATCGCCAAGCCTCCGGGCCTTGTGGTGCATCCCGGGGCCGGCAACTGGCATGGCACGCTGGTCAATGCGCTGATCTATCACTGCGGCGACAGCCTTTCAGGCATCGGCGGGGTCAAGCGCCCCGGCATCGTTCACCGCCTCGACAAGGATACGTCGGGCGTGATGGTCGTTGCCAAGAACGATATCGCCCACCGCCATCTCTCCGACCAGTTCGCCGACCATGGCCGCACAGGCCCGCTGGAGCGCGCCTACCGCGCCGTGGTCTGGGGCCGCCCGCGCTCGCTCGCCGGCACCGTTGATGCCGCTCTCGGCCGCTCCGGGGCCGACCGAACGAAACGCACCGTCAAGCGCGAGGACACCGACGACGCCCGAGAAGCGATCACCCATTATACGGTGCTCGAACGCTACAGTGAAAAGCCGGATGCCACATGCCTCGCCTCGCTGGTCGAATGCCGGCTGGAAACCGGCCGCACCCACCAGATCCGCGTGCACATGGCCCATATCGGCAATCCGCTGGTCGGCGACCAGGAATACGGCGCCGCCTTCAAGACCAAGGCGAACCTGCTGCCGGAAGACGCCAAGCGGGCGGTGAACAAGTTCCACCGCCAGGCCCTCCACGCCTACCTGCTTGCCTTCGAACATCCGACCACGGGCAAGACCATGCGTTTCGAAGCACCGATCCCGGCGGACCTGCAGAAGGTCATCGATGCATTGAAGGGCATGTAGGCCAGTCAGGGGCCGGCAGCGGTCGGCCCGCTCTGCCCGGCGGCAGCAGCGCTGCGATGCGCCGAAAGCACATGGACTGCAACCGCCACAAGCACGACGGTCCCGCCGAGCACCGTCGAACGGCTCGGAACATCGCCGACGAACAGCCAGACCCAGAATGGCGCAAGCGGCGCATCGAGCGCTCCAATCAGGGCGGCCTCCACCGGCGGCACATCCTTGGCGCCGACCGTCAGCAACAGAAAGCCGAGCGAAAAGGCCAGGACCCCGAAGCCCAGCACAACCATGAGATCGTGGCTGGAAGCCGCGAGCGGGCTTGCAAACGGCAAGGCGACCACAGCGCTCATCAGGCATGAAACGACCGTGCAGGGCAATGCGGGCTTGTCGGGATAGCGCCGAACGAGAACCGTCCAAAGCGCGACCATCACCGTCATCGCAAAGGCAAGCGCGTCACCTAAAAGTGCCCCCTCCTCCCCACTGCCGATCATCAGGCCAACACCCACGAGCGCCACAACACTGGCAATAAGGGCCGAGCGGCCGGGCCGCTCACCGAGGATCAAAAAGCCGAGGGCGGCAGCAACGAAGGGGCAGGTGGCAAAGATGATGGCCACATGCGCCACCGAGGTGGTGTAAAGCGCACCGATGAACAGCACGGCGCAGGAAGCAGAGGTCGCACAGATTACGAGCCCTGGCATTCCGAGCCTTGCGAGATCGGCCACCAGACGACCGCGGGCGGTGACAGCCAGACAGCCGAAGAGGAAGAGACCGGCAATCATACCCCTCAGAAACAGCAGGGTCGGGCCATCGATCGAAACCAGCCGCGTCATCAGTCCCGCCGTACTGAGAGCAAGCGTCGCAGCGGTAACGGCCGCCAGCCCGCGCAGATAGATCGAGGATGTCATGGCCGCTCCAGAATCGCGTTCGAAAGATGCTAGCAGAAATGCGAAGTCAGGACCTTGAAACCTGCGGAGAAAATGCACAATTAAATTGCGCACAAAATATTTTTGGATCTCACGGCCTCGTGACGGAACGCAAATCTTGTATCGCCGTTTTGCCATACTTATCTGTCATACGGATTTCCGTGGGATAGAGAGATCCACGGAGATGGGACTCGCCCGTTTTTCAGGGAGTCCGAGAAGGAAGAGGGGTGCTATATGGCCCGCAGTAGTTTGCCGTCCATCACTGCCGGAGAAGCCGGCCTCAATCGTTACCTGGACGAGATCCGCAAGTTCCCGATGCTGGAACCCCAGGAAGAATACATGCTTGCCAAGCGTTATGCCGAACATGGCGACCGAGACGCGGCGCATCGCATGGTCACGAGCCATCTGCGCCTCGTGGCGAAGATTGCCATGGGCTATCGCGGTTATGGCTTGCCGATCGGCGAAGTCGTCTCGGAAGGCAATGTCGGCCTGATGCAGGCTGTGAAGAAATTCGATCCCGAGCGCGGCTTCCGCCTCGCGACCTATGCCATGTGGTGGATCAAGGCCTCGATCCAGGAATACATCCTGCGCTCGTGGTCGCTGGTCAAGATGGGCACGACCGCCAACCAGAAGCGACTGTTCTTCAACCTGCGCCGCCTCAAGGGCAAGATCCAGGCGATCGAGGAAGGTGACCTCAAGCCCGATCAGGTGACCGAGATCGCCACCAAGCTGAAGGTGTCGGAGGAAGAGGTCATCTCGATGAACCGCCGCCTCTCCGGCGACGCCTCGCTGAACGCACCGCTGCGCGCCGCCGAAGGCGAAAGCGGCCAGTGGCAGGATTGGCTGGTGGACGATCATGAGAGCCAGGAAGCGGTTCTGATCGAGCAGGACGAGCTTGAAACGCGTCGCAGCATGCTGAAGCGCGCCATGAGCGTGCTGAACGACCGCGAACGCCGCATCTTCGAAGCTCGCCGCCTGGCCGAAGATCCGGTAACCCTGGAAGAGCTCTCCTCCGAGTTCGACATCAGCCGCGAACGCGTCCGCCAGATCGAGGTCCGTGCCTTCGAAAAGGTTCAGGAAGCCGTCCAGAAGGACGCGCTGGAGCGTGCCAAGGCGCTGAGGGTCGTGGAGGCCTGACAGCCTCCGGCCAGATCCTGACCCCACGAAATCGAGCCGTCCGGTGCAAGCCGGGCGGCTTTTCTGTGCCGAAAACAGCCTCGCCTATTCGACGGCCAGCTGCTGGCGAGAAAACACGCCGAGGCCGAAACCCGTCAGAATGACGAGCCAGCCGACAAGGACGGCGAAACCAAACACCCCCGAAACTGGCGAACCACCGGCGAGCAACCAGTCACGCAGCGCCTGGGCGCCATAGGTCGGCAAGGGTAGCCGGTCCGCGTCCGTCCCCAGGTAGAGCTGCAGCAGGGTCGCCCCGATCGCCAGCAAAAATGCCGACAGCACGGCCGCAATCATCGAGCGGAAGAGAATGACGATCACGGCGACGAAAGAGGCCAGCACGGCAAGTTCCAGTAAGGCGATCCCCGCTGCTGCTAGGAGCGACAAAAACGAGCCCACAGATAGAAGGACAGTGCCCCCGCCCTGCCCCTTCAGGATCGAAAACAGCAGATTGAGCGCCATGTCGCCCAGCGCAACGACGAGAAGGCCAAGGACAAGCCAGATCAGGCAGACGAAAAGCTTGGCAGCATAGAGCTCAGAACGCGAATGTCTCGGCACAAGCAGCCGCCACGTCGCGTAGCGATACTCGAGGAAAAAAACAGAGGCGACGCCAAGCGCAAAGAGAAGATGTCCGAGCGAATTGCCGGACACACTGAGGCTCCTGGCCGCGGACAGGAAGAGATCGATGTCTCCCGAATTCCGCTGCCCCATACGCAATACAAGAAAGCCCTCGATCACAAGTTTGAGCAGGACCGACACCAGCGGCACAACGAGGAAGCCCCAGAACAATGTTGAGGGCTGCCGTACAAGCTTGAGCATTTCCGTCGGAAGAAGCGTCTTCATCATTTCATTTCCCGCGTCTGCGACAGGAACACTGTCTCGAGATCCGGCTTGATCCACTTCGCCTCGTGAATGCGGACACCCGATGCCGCGAGCGACTGGATCAATGCGGGTACCTCGGCTCGCTCGACGCGCACATAGACGCCGCCATCGGCGGCTTCGGCCAGTGCACCCAGCTGTGTGACCAGGCTTTCCGGTTGCTCGACCTGCAGCCAGAAGCGCCCGTCGCGATCGAGAAGATCGGCCACGGCACCTTCCGCAACGAGTCGGCCGCGCTGCAGAATTGCGACGCGATCGCAAACCCTCTCCACCTCGTCCAGGAGATGGCTGGACAGGAGCACGGTCAGTCCGTCCCGATGCGCCAGATCGTGGATCAGCGCGCGCATCTCGAGGATGCCGTCCGGGTCGAGACCATTCGTCGGCTCATCGAGAATGATCGCCTCCGGTTCGGTGATCAGGGCGCAGCCGATGCCGAGGCGCTGCTTCATGCCGAGCGAGAACCCGGAGACCGTCTTGTCCGCCGCCTTCGACAATCCGATCCGCTCCAGCACGGTATCCACCGGCAAGGACGTCGCAGAACTGGCAGCCAAGATCCGCAAGTGCTCCCTGGCGGTGAGGAACGGATAGAAGCTTGGCGTTTCGATCAGCATGCCGAGCTGCCGCCGGCCCGTCGGCGTCGCCGCATCGCCGAAGATCCGGATCTCGCCACGGTCGGGCCGGAGCAGGCCAGCCAGGATCCGAAGGAGCGTGCTCTTGCCCGCCCCGTTGGGGCCGAGCAGCCCATAGACAATACCGCGCGGTATGGAAAGGCTGAGGCCATCCAGCGCCTGGACCGCACTGGGACCACGGCCGAACCTCTTGTGCACCGAAACGAATTCGATCGCTGGATCGCCCCTCGCCGCAGTGAGCGCCGTCTCCACCCTGGTCTGCGTCATCGCTGCCATCGCACCCTACCCTGCTCCTGCTGCTATAAGCTGACGCGCAGTGTGCGAGTGCTTTGTTGAAGGAGCAGCATCCGACACTTTAACGTCAGCTCGAAATGAAAAATCCGCCGGATGAGTTTCCGGCGGATCTGGAATTAAAGTCGGGAGAGCGGCACTCAGTTCGCCGGTGCTGCCGGCGTCAGGGCTGCCCATTCGCGCAGCACCTGCTCGAAGACATTGCCGCCCGTCGTCCCCTTGTCGAGCGTGATCAGAGCCCTACGTCCGTTGCGATAGGTGACCGGGATGTCCATCCAGCCACGGGTCGAGAGAAGCTCCATGTTTCGCTTCACCACATCCTCGAAGTCGTTGAGCGCCACCAGATAGGTGTCATCGGTGACCTTGGCGGTAACAGCGACAAGCGGGTCACCACGGTCCTGTTCGGTGCGCTTCATCGCGATCCGCTGCAGGTTCTCGATGGCACCGCCTTCGAAGTCCGTCGGCACCGAGAAGACGACCTCTATGATGTGGCTCGCCGGCAGAGAATTGTCGGTGTTACGCTTCAGCGTCAAGAGAGCCGAAATGCCACGCTCCGGCACGTTGATACGACCCTGGATCTGGGGGTCAGGACGTCCATCGGCGCCATTCTCGCGCACCGCCGTCCAGGTGATGGTGCCCGGCACGGCAACCGGGGTCGCCTGGCCGATCCGCTCTTCGTAGAGGAAGAGCTTCTCGCCACCCGCAATGGCAGCCGGATCCGCAGACGTGGATGTCGCCGGGGTCTGTGTCGCTGCTGCGCCGTTGGCTGCGGCCGGTGCGTCGTTCGGCTCAACGGTCGAGGCGACAGTCTGGGCGGAAACCGAACGGCCCTCTGCGGGAGCACCTTCGATCGGCGCCGAGCCTGCACCCGCGTCGACCTCGGTGCCGTCGGCACGCAGGCGCTGGGTGAATTTCTGCTCGGCCGTCGTATCGGCAGGCGGCGTGGCTACTTCTTCGCTCGCGGGCTCGGCAGGCGTCGCAGGTTCTGCGGGCGTGGTAGCCGCCGGCTCGGTCGTTTCTTCAGCCGGCGCAATGTCACCTGTCAGGTTGGCAACCATGGTGCCGATGTCATCGCGCATGCTCCAGGCGAGGTAACCACCGCCGGCCAACAGGACAGCGATCAGGGCGCCGATGATCACAGGTGCAAGGTTACGGCGCTTCTTTGGCTCCAGCCGATAGGAAGGCTGCTGTCCATAGCTGCCGACCAGGGCCTCCATGCCGTCCGGCTGAGCAGCAACATCGACTTGCGCACCCTTTGCGCTCGGGGCGAAGCTGTCGATATGCTCGTCCCATTCGTTCGGTTCGAGCGACTTGCCCTCCGCGGCCGCGTCACGCGACGAAGGCTTGGCCTCGTCCGCATGATCCTGGAACCACTGGCTGAAATCATCAGGCTCTACGGTAGCCGCGGCCGACGCCGTGCCGATCGTTCCGAGCACGGCAGGATCGGCGTCCGGCAGGCTGAGCCCCTCCGGTGCGACGAAATCCTGGCTCGCTTCGACGCGAACAGGTTCCTCATAGGCAGGGAATTCATCGGTCGGCGTGTAGGATATGACCGCAGGGGCCGGATCGATTTCCGGCAGTTCCGGCACGCGGTTCGCAGCCGTCTCGGTAGCAACCGGAAGATCCCAGCTCGCTGTCGGCAGAGCAGGAACCGGATCCTGGGCGCGGCTCTGCAGCCAGTCTTCGACCGAATCGACGGGAACGGCGGAGACCGGCGTTTCCGGTGCCGCATAGGCCTCGGGCTCCGGCAGGGTCTCGGCCGCCAGCGGCTCCGGTTCTACAGGCTCTGGCACTGAGACATGTTCGACAGCCCAGGCCGGCGTCGTTGGCTCCGGCTCGTCCTGCTGCGACCAGGTCTCCTCGGCGGTCGGAGCCTCCTGGAAGGGTGAAGCCACGGCGTCCGTGTCGGCCTCGGGTTCGGGTTCAGGCTCGCGTTCAGCCGTAAACTCCGGCTCTACGGCAACCGGGTCTTCTGGACGATCGTCGTAAAGCCGCTCGTAGTCTGGTTCCCGATCATCGCTGCCGAAAGTCGGCTCGACACGCCAGCCGGCATCGACCGGCGCTGCATCCACGACAGGCTCCGGTTCCGAAGCCGGCTCTACCGAATAGTCTGCGCGGTATTCGGCTTCAGGCTCGGGCTGTGATTCTGCAACCGGTTCCGCCATGTGAGCATCAGCCCAGTCGTCACCGGTCACCGCGGCAGCGTCTTCCACCGGCGTATCGACCGGCTGGACCTCTTCAGGGACGGACTCGGCTTCCTCTGGGGCGGCCGCATGCTCGTCTTCGGCTTCGGGCTGAGCCTCGGCCCAGGCTGGCGAAGACGCAGCAACGGCACCAGCCGTGGCCATTGCGGCAGTCGCTGCCACCTGCGGAGGCTCATCACCCAAGGTCGGCATGTCATCGACAGCCGGCAGGGCCTCGGCATGTTCGGCCTCGACCTCCCGGATGGCGGCGTCGAGCTTGTCGAGCTGGCGCTGCAGCATGTGTTCGGGCGGGCGCGGCGACATGTTCTCGAGCTGCCGAACGACGGCAGCGCGGGCCTTTTCATAGACCCGTGCGCGCATCTCCGGAGTGTTGTTCGAGAGCCCGTCTACGGCCCGTCGAATTACCGCGATAAAGTCTGCCATCAGCACTTTCTCTTGAGAGCCGGCCCGCCGCGCCGGCAAATTTTCAATAAAATCCTAGATTAGTCTTCGAACGGGTCCGTCACAAGTATCGTGTCGTCGCGTTCGGGACTTGTCGACAGAAGGGCGACCGGCGCACCGATCAGTTCTTCCACCTGACGCACATATTTGATCGCCTGAGCCGGCAAATCCGCCCATTTCCGGGCGCCGACGGTGGATTCCTTCCAGCCTTCGAGCGTGATGTAGATCGGCTCGACACGCGCCTGAGCGGCTTGTGCAGCGGGCAGATAATCGATTTCCTGACCGTCCAGCTTGTATCCGACGCAGATCTTCAGCTCTTCCAGACCATCGAGAACGTCGAGTTTGGTGAGCGCGATGCCGGTGATTCCATTGGTGGCGACCGACTGACGCACGAGCGCGGCATCGAACCAGCCGCAGCGACGCTTGCGCCCCGTGACGGTGCCGAATTCATGGCCCTTCTCGCCGAGGAACTGGCCGATCTCGTCATGCAACTCGGTGGGGAACGGGCCTTCGCCGACGCGGGTCGTATAGGCCTTGGTGATCCCAAGGATGTAACCGAGCGAGCCCGGGCCCATGCCGGAACCGGCAGCGGCCTGGCCGGCGACCGTGTTCGACGAGGTGACGAAGGGGTAGGTGCCGTGGTCGATGTCGAGCAGTGAGCCCTGAGCACCTTCGAACAGGATGCGCGAGCCCTTGCGGCGCTCCTTGTCCAAGAGCACCCAGACCGAATCCATGAAGGGCAGAACGCGATCGGCGATCGAGGTCAGTTCTTCCATGATCGTCTTGTGCTCGATCTCGGCCACGCCGAAGCCGCGACGCAGGGCGTTGTGGTGCGTGAGGATACGCTCGACCTTGCCTTCCAGCGCATCGAGGTCGGCGAGGTCCATCACGCGGATCGCGCGACGGCCGACCTTGTCTTCATAGGCAGGACCGATGCCGCGGCGGGTCGTGCCGATCTTGGTGCCGCTGTTGGAGGCGGCATCTTCGCGCATGCCATCGAGTTCGCGGTGCAGCGAGAGAATCAGCGTGGCATTCTCGGCGATCCGCAGATTGTCCGGCGTAACCTCGACCCCCTGGTCCTTCAACCGGCCGATTTCGGCGATCAGCGCATGCGGGTCGACCACGACGCCATTGCCGATGACGGCTTTCTTGCCAGGACGCACGACACCCGACGGAAGCAGCGAAAGCTTGTAGGAAACGCCGTCGATGACGAGCGTATGGCCGGCATTGTGTCCACCCTGGAAGCGGACCACGATGTCCGCACGTTCGGAGAGCCAGTCGACAATCTTGCCCTTGCCCTCGTCACCCCATTGCGAACCGATCACCACGACATTCGTCATCACATAATCCTGTATATCGCGCAGTGTCTGCGCCCTACCCAAACCCGCGCATCTATACTGTGTTGTTTTTGGGAAATCGACCCGTCTTGAGGCCAGATTTGGCTTTTTGCGTGACAAAGCATGCCCCCTCGCCTAATTCGGAGGCAATTCGCACTGCGCCGGACCAGAGGGGGTTGGTTTCGGCAGCGGGTGCCCGCATGCAGGGAAGAGACACCTTTGCCCATTCGCGCATACAGCTTTCTCGTCATCACCACCCTCCTTTGGGGTGGCAACACCATCGCCGGCAAGCTGGCGCTCGGCCATGTAAGCCCGATGGTCCTCAGCTTCGGCCGTTGGGCGCTCGCGACCCTTGTCATCGCGTCGATCGCGATCCCGCAGATCCGCAAGGATTGGGATGTGCTGAAGGCCAACTGGAAACTGCTGATCTTCTACGGCGCGGTCGGTTATGCTGCGTTCAACGGTTTCCTCTACACGGCGCTCAAGTATACCAGCGCTGTCAACGGCGCGATCGAACAGGGCGCGATCCCGGTCCTGATCTTCGTCATCAACTTCGTGCTGTTTCGGATTGCCGTGTCTGCGGTCCAGATCCTGGGCTTCCTGATCAGCTTCGTCGGTGCGGCCGTAACGGCATCGCATGGCGATCTGCAGACGCTGCTGACGCTGACCCTGAATCACGGCGATCTGCTGATGCTCTTTGCCGGCATTTCCTATGCGATCTACACCGTCTCGCTGCGCTGGAAACCGCCCGTGCACTGGAAAAGCCTGATGGCCGTCCCGGCACTTGCCGCCACAGTGACCTGCCTGCCGCTTCTCTGGTGGGAAGCAGGGCGCGGGGAATTGATCCTGCCCGACATGCGCGGCTGGCTGATCATCCTCTATGCCGGCCTCTTCCCCTCGCTGATCTCCCAGATCCTCTACATCAAGGGCGTCGAAGGCATCGGCGCCAACCGCGCCGGCCTCTTCATCAACCTGGTCCCGGTCTTCGGCACCCTGCTGTCGATCACCATTCTCGGCGAGACACTGGAAGTCTTCCACATCGTGGCACTCGCCCTGGTCCTCGGCGGCATCGCCATTGCCGAATGGGGCAAGCCGGCGGTGGAAAAACCGTCCCTCTGAGCGGATCGACCATCCGCATCAGCCAGATCCACCGACCGACAGGATCGTGACATCCCCGTCCAGAAGACGGGCCGCCGTCAGGCGTCCTGTGCGATAGCAATGGGTATCGAGGCTCACCCGATCAGGTCCGACATGGGGCTCCTTCATCGCCGTATGGCCGTGAAAGACGCGGACAGGCAAACCGGGTCCTAGATCGAGAAACGACCGGCGGATCCACATCAGGTCATCGTCGGTCTGTTCGGGAAGCGGGCGTCCGGGGCGAATGCCGGCATGGGCGAAGACATCGCTCCCGACTGTCAGCAGCACCGGCAGGCTGCGAAGAAAATCCACGTGGCTTTGCGGAACAGCGGCGCGGACCATCTCCCGCAAAGGGTGGCTGGCTTGCCGCAACGGATGATCATCGAGCTCGACGCCATACGAGTGAAACGTCTCTTTCGCACCGTGATCGAGGACCCAGTTGCCGGCGGGATCGCCATCGATGAAGGCAAGAAACGCATCATCGTGATTGCCACGCAGACAGACGCGCTCGAACCCGGCAGGCGGTGCGGCCGTCAGGTGATACAGAACCGCAGCAGACTTCGGCCCGCGATCGACATAGTCGCCCAGCATGACGATCAACTTGCGCCCCTCGATGGAGCTCGCGTCCTCGCGCATGGCCTCTTCAATTTCGAGCAGCGGCTCCAGGCAGCCATGCACGTCACCAACGGCATAGATCACCGCATACTGCGATCGATCGGCAACAAGACGCGGAGCACCTGCCCTTTCTGCCGCCGCCAGCCCGTCTTCGCCCATCGCCCGTCTCCCCTTGATACGCTGCGAGATCCGAGAAAAGCCCAGCCACACGAAAAAGGCCAGCCCCCTAGGGAGCTGGCCTCGCAGAGATCGCCTTGAAAAATTAAGGCGTGGTGGCCGGAGGAGTTGCCGGAGCCGCTGGAGCCGGGGCAGCCGGCGGGGTGGCTGGGGCCGGATCGGTAGCCGGCGGTGTCGCCGGAGCGGCCGGAGCCGAGTCAGTTGCCGGCGGTGTCGCCGGTGTAGCGGGCGGCGTTGCCGGCTCTGCCGGGGCCGTCGTTTCCGTGGCCGGGGTCGTCGCCGTGTCGGTGTCGGCGCCACCGCCGAAGACGAAATAGGCGCCAGCAGCGATCACGACGATCAGCAGGACGGCAATGCCCCAGGATGCACCACCAGACGTGGTCTGCTGGGTCACATGCGGCCGCTGGTCGAGGCGGGGATCGGGACGTTGATCCATGGTATTTCCTCCTGAATATGCAGCCGACCGCTATGCGGAGGGCCACGAGTTTTTGATATCTTGAATGCGTAGGCGTTGATTACTGGACCACACCGACGACGACATAGGTCTGCGGGTCGACGATGACGCGCTGTTCATTGACGACGGCATAGGCATAGGTCGGGTTTTCCGGGATCGGCGTCAGAACCACCTGCTGCGGCAGGGGCTGACCGACAGCGACCTGCTGCTCGATAATGACGGGCTGGGCCGGAAGCGGCTGCTCGCGCACATAGGTAACCACCGGTGCCGGCGGCGGCGCGATAGCCGTGCCTGCGATGGCGCCCACGACACCGCCAACGGCGGCGCCGACAGGACCACCGACGATGGCACCCGTGACGGCACCACCAGCGGCACCCGTGACAGTACCTTCCTGTGCCAGCACAGGCGTGGCGACAGCACCAAGTACGACGGCTCCAAGAGCAATGATTTTCGTCTTCATGGCTTCATCCTTTCCGTTGTCTGCCATTGACGGAAAGAACGGGCATCACGGGAAATTGTTCCACGCGAGCCTTTAGACCTCTATTGCAAGCAATTGGAAAAATAGACAAAATTGAGGCAGGCGTGCAGCTTGGGCAGCACGCTTTACTTCAAGTGGCAGGTTGGGACTTGGCCATCCGAGAAGAATTCTCCCCTCGGGAAGCGCGCCCGCGCCGCGCGGCCTTGCCGAGATCTGCGCACCTGGCCCTGATCATTCACCCCAGCCGACGATACCCTTGATTTCGAGGAAGTCGTGTATCGCCCAGTCGGCATATTCGCGGCCATTGCCGGATTGCTTGTAGCCACCGAACGGGGCGGCCGTGTCCCAATCGGGGTAATTGAGATAGACCGAGCCCGCCCGCATGCGTGCCGCGACCCGGCGCGCATGTTCGATGTCCTCGGACTGCACATAGGCCGCGAGACCATAGACGGTGTCGTTTGCGATCTCGATCGCCAGCTCTTCGGTCTCATAGGGCATGATCGACAGGACCGGGCCGAAGATCTCCTCCCGGGCAATCGTCATGTCGGGCGTCACATGGCCGAAGACAGTCGGGCGAACATAGTAGCCGCGATTGAGCCCGTCGGGACGCCCCGGTCCACCGCTTACCAGCAGCGCGCCCTCTTCGATCCCCGTTTCGATCAGTCGCTGGATCTTGTTGTACTGGATATCGCTGACGACAGGTCCGAGCACCGTATCCTCCGCCTGCGGGTCGCCCACCTTGTGTTGCTCGGCGGCCTGCCTTGCGATCTGCAAGGCCTCATCATGCCGATCGGCCGGCACCAGCATGCGGGTCGGCGCATCGCAGGACTGGCCGGAATTGCCGAAACACCCCTCCACGCCCTTGCTGACCGCCGTGACCAGATCGGCATCCGGCAGGATGATGTTGGCGGACTTGCCACCCAGTTCCTGCGCCACCCGCTTCACCGTGTCGGCAGCCGTCTTGGCAACGATGATGCCGGCGCGGGTGGAACCGGTGAAGGACACCATGTCGACATCCGGATGCCCCGCCATCACCTGGCCAACTTCCGGGCCGCGACCATTGACCAGATTGAAGACCCCGGCAGGCGTGCCGGCGGCTTCCATGACTTCCGCGAAGATCAGGCCCGAAATCGGCGCGATCTCGGACGGCTTCAGCACCACGGTACAGCCTGCCGCAATCGCCGGCGCCACCTTGCAGACGATCTGGTTGAGCGGCCAGTTCCATGGGGTGATCAAAGCACAGACCCCGATCGGCTCCCTGACGATCCGGGTCGTACCGCGTTGTTCGGAGAATTCGAAGGTCTTGAAGGCAGCGATCGTCGCTTCGAGATGCGCCCGTCCCGCCCATGCCTGCGCGTCGCGGGCGAAGGAAAGCGGAGCCCCCATTTCGCGGCTCACCGCCTGCGCGATATCTTCAAAGCGCGCGTTGTACACCTCGAGAATGCGCTCGAGCAGCGCCAGCCTATCCGCCTTGTCGCTCACCGAGAAGCTGGCAAAGGCCGCCTTGGCAGCGGCAACCGCGAGATCCACATCCGCCTTGGCACCGACGGAGATCGTTGTGAAAGGTTCCTCGGTCGAGGGATCGGTGACATCGAGGAAAGCCGGGACAATCGGATCCACCCAGGAGCCGTTGATGAAGAACTTCAGATGCTTGGACATGCAGGCTCCACTGGGGACGGAATTGGCGGTTTTGAACTATTCGTCATGGGATCGATTACGGCAAGCAAGCAGGAAGGCGCGCACCGACTATCCCCAACCAGAATGGGCATTCAACGTTCCAGGCCATCGAGCAACCTGTACCAGGCGACATGGGCGGCAACCCCGATGCGTCGGAAGCGATGCAGCGGGATGCCGCGAAGGGGTGAGAGCGGCAGGGGCAGGACGCCCGGGTCGCCATGCGCAAGGTACTGCGCGAGCGGATCGCCGAGGGAGACCATGAGCCCGATGCCCCGCCCCTGGCAACCTGCAACCATGAGCAATCCGGGTTCCGGCTCGTGCAGATGGGGAAGATGATCGGGCGTCATGGCAACACGCCCGAACCAGCGATGGCTGATCGCAATGCCTGACAGCATCGGATAGAGCCGCTGCAGCGCCCGTTCCAGATGCGCCCAGTCTTCCGCCGAGCGTGGTGGGCGCATCGGTCCGCGACCACCCAAGACCAGGCGCCCATCGGGACTGCGACGATAGTAGACGAGGATGCGCCGACTGTCCGACACGGTCTGCCCACTCGGCAGGATGAAGTCGAATCCCGCCGGCAGCGGCTCGGTGGCAATCTGGAACGAATGGAGCCACACGAGACTTCGGGCAAGGTCAGGCAGGATCCGGTCCGAATAGGCATTGGTGGCCACCAGCACCTTTTTGGCGCGAAGCGATCGACCGCTATGCGTGCGCACCCGCCACGACGTTCCGTCCAGCACGAGAGACGTCACGGCATCATGTGTGACGAGATTGGCCCCGGCCTCCGTCGCGATCCTCGCAAGCTCATGCACGAAGGCCAGCGGATTGACGACACCCGCACGCCGATCGAGGAAACCGCCGCGATAGCCTTCGGCGCCGGTCAGCAGCGCGATCTCTGCCTGATTGAGCAGCGCGACGTCGGCGCCTTGGGCACGCCACTGGCGATTGCGCTGCCCGGCCGCCTGGAGTGCGGCTTCTGTATGGGCCGCCTGGATCCAGCCGGAGCGTACATGCTCGACGTCGAGTTCCTCGCGCGCAATCAGATCATAGACGACGTCGGCAGTTTTCGACGCAAACCGTAAAAGCCTCTTCCCAGCGTCTTCACCAAACAGGGAGATCAGCGTCTCCGGGTCCTGTTTCAGGCCGGGAATGACCTGTCCGCCATTGACCCCGGAGGCGCCTGTGCCAATGTCGCCCGCCTCGATGATCTGGACCGAGAGCCCGGCGCGTGCGGCATGCAGCGCGGTCGAGAGACCCTGATATCCGGCGCCGACAATGACAAGATCGACATCGCTTTCGGCGAACCGGCAGGCAATCGGCGAAGCGGGTCGTTGCCAGACAGGCGAAACCGGTATTGGGGGCTGCATCAAGCTTAGACCTGCGTCACGATGGAAAGATCGCGGCGCAATCTGCATTGGGTGAAAAAAAGAGACAATAAACGTCAGGCTGTATTTTGCCATGACGGTAGAGTGACGAATCGCTACTTAAGAAGACCATGAAAGAAATTTCACGGCACGCCATCACGGCGTTTCGGGCAATTGCCAATCAATGGCATTTCTGCCCTGCGCCACCAGATATTCATTGGCCTGTGAGAAATGCCGAGAGCCGAAGAAGCCGTTATGAGCTGACAGAGGCGAAGGATGCGGGGCCTTGAGCACAAGATGCCGCGACCGGTCGACAAAGGCGGCCTTCTTCTGCGCATAGGAACCCCAAAGCATGAAGACGACATGCTCGCAGTCCTCGTTCACCGCCCGGATCACCGCATCGGTGAACTGCTCCCAGCCCTTCCCCTGATGCGAGGCCGCACGCGCTTCTTCAACCGTCAGCACGCTGTTGAGCAGCAGCACACCCTGCCGCGCCCAACGCTCGAGAAACCCATGCCGCGCGGGCGGGATGCCGAGGTCGCTCTGCATCTCCTTGTAGATGTTGACGAGCGACGGCGGAATCCGCACGCCCGGCTGTACGCTGAAGCACAGCCCATGCGCCTGCCCCGCCCCGTGATAGGGATCCTGCCCGAGGATCACCACTCTGACCTCATCGAGCGGCGTGAGATCGAGCGCGCGGAAATACTCCGCCCCCTTGGGAAAGATGTGCTTTCCGTCAGCTTTTTCCCGCTGCAGGAAGGCCTTGAGCTCGTGCATGTAGGACCGGCTGAACTCCTCGCCGAGCACTGCCTTCCAGCTGTCCCCGAGCCTGACCTCCGCTTCCGCCATTGCCGCTGCTCCTCGTTCACGCTTAGATGGAGACGACGATAGAGGGCGCATGGCCGGGTCTGTCAACCGTCGCCAACGGGAGCACACAAGAGAACCGTGAAGCCTTTCCTCAGACTGTGGCGCCGCCACCGGATCCTCACCTCGGCCTTTGTGCTGGCCATGGCGCTCGCCATCTTCTTCGCCGGGCGGACAATCTTTTTCGTCGCCTATTGGGCCGATCCGGCACGTCAGGACTTGCCGCCCGAACCCTGGATGACCATCGGTTACGTCGCCCATTCCTGGCACGTGCCCGTCGAGAAGCTCGCGCGCGACCTCGACCTTCCGCCCCCGCCCAAGGACGGTCCACGCCCGTCGCTGGAACGGCTTGCCGAAGAACGTGGCCAGGACTTCGAAGAGTTCAAGGCAGAGATCGAGGCGTCCCTTGCAGAGCTCCGGCGGCTGGGTCCGCCGAAATGACCCTGACGGAGACGCTGCTCGCGTCACTGCCATCCTATGGACTATCGCTCCTTGGCCTCGTTGTCTGCATCAGCTGCCTGGGCGCACCGCTGCCGGCCTCGATCGTCATGATGCTCATGGGCGCGCTAGCCGCCGCCGGAGACTTCACCCTCTGGATCGTGATCGCGGTCGCTCTCGGCTCAGCCGTCATCGGGGACCAACTGGGCTATATGCTCGGCTGGACAGCCGGCAGACGTCTGGTTCCGATCATCGGTCGCAATCCGGCACGGCGCAAGGCGATCGAACGCGCCCAGCACGAAATGGACGAACGCGGCAATGTAGCCGTCTTCCTCACCCGCTGGCTGCTCTCACCGCTCGGTCCCTATCTCAATCTGATGGCCGGCGCCTCAGGCTTTTCCTGGATGCGCTTCACAATGGTCGGCATCCTCGGAGAAATGGTCTGGGTCGGGCTCTACACGGGCCTCGGCGCGACCTTCAGCGAAAGCGTCACCGAAATCGCCGAAATCAGCGGCAGCATCAGCGGTTTCCTGGCCGCTGGCGCCGTTGCCGCCATCCTCGGCTTCAAGCTGCTGCAGGCGCTGCGATCGAAGGACTGATGCCCACGTCTTCCCGGGCCGGACCGGGCTTCGCCGAACTGTCACACAGCGGTGTTATCCGGATCTGAAAATCCGGAGACTCGCCATGACTGTTCTGATCTGGTTCGCCGCGCTCGCGCTTGTTGCCCAGCTCGCAAGCATCGCCTTCGTCATCGCCACCAAACAGCGTCACCGGAAGCGCAAAGACAACCCGGCCGCCCGGCCGCCCGTTACCCTCATCCGGCCGATCTGCGGCCTGGAAAACAATCTCGAGCGCTGCCTCGCCTCCTCCTTCAAACTCGATTGGCCGGCATACGAGATCCTCTTCTGTGTCGCGAGGGCGGACGATCCCGCAGCATCCCTCGCCCGGCGCCTGATGGCCGAACATCCTGATGTCCCCGCACGCCTGCTGGTCGGAGAGGACCTGTTCAGCGCCAATCCGAAGATGAACAATGTGGTCAAGGGCTGGCGCTCCGCCCGCCACGACTGGATTGTCATGACCGACAGCAATGTCCTGATGCCGTCAGACACCATTACCCGCATGATGGCGCGCTGGGACAACGAAACGGGCCTCGTCTGCTCGCCACCGGCCGGCACGGAGCCCGAGAACTTCGGCGCCCATCTCGAAAGCGCCTGGCTGGACAGTTTCCAGGCGCGTTGGCAGCTTTTTGCCGATGCGACAGGCTTCGGCTTCGCTCAGGGCAAGTCGATGCTCTTCAGCCGCCAGCTGATCACGCATCTCGGCGGGTTCGAGCGGCTCGGCGAAGAAGTGGCCGAAGACGCAGCCGCCACGATCCTGATCCGCAGTGCCGGCCTCAAGGTCAGGCTCGTGCACGAGCCCTTCCCACAACCACTCGGCAAGCGCGACATCGCCGCCGTCTGGAAGCGCCAGCTGCGCTGGGCGCGCCTGCGCCGTGCCTCGTTCCCGCTTTACTTCCTGCCCGAAATTTTCACCGGCGCCGCCCTGCCCATGGCGGCCATGGTCACGCTCGCTGCCACAGGAACGCTGTCGCTTGTCGCCCCACTCGCCTATCTCGCCGCCTGGTATGCCGGCGAATTCGTGCTCGCGCGTGCCTTCGGTTGGCCAAGCGGCTGGCGCATCCTTCCGGCCATGCTGATGCGCGACCTTCTGTTGCCAGCCCTCTTCGTCACAGCCTGGTTCGGCAGCGGGTTTGAATGGCGTGGGAATGCGATGACCGTCGCCGACAACGACAATGGCCGCACCGTACGCATCCGCCAAGCGGTTGCCCGCACGCGCGACAAGGCGCGCGAGAAGGCCCGCGCCCTCATCGCCGCCCGCAGCCACTGATCACCGGCAGAGCACAAAAAAGCGGGCAGAACCGCATGGCGCGATCGCTGCCCGCAAGAGGGAGGTAGTCTTGCCAATCAGATCGTGCCTTGGCCCATCTGCTCGGCGATGTAATCCGCCTGGCGGATCGCAAGAGAGACGATCGTCAGGGTCGGATTCTCGGCTGCTCCGGTGGTGAACTGGCTGCCATCGGAGACGAAGAGGTTGCTGATGTCATGTGTCTGGCCCCACTTGTTGACCACGCCGTCCTGCGCCTTCTCGCTCATGCGATTGGTGCCGAGATTGTGGGTCGACGGATAGGGCGGCGTCGGGAAGGCCCTGTTAGCACCGACGGCCTCGTAGATCGCGACACCCTGCTTGTAGGCATGGTTGCGCATCGCCTCATCGTTCGGATGGTCGGTAAACCAGACATCGGGGATCGGCATGCCGTATTTGTCCTTGAGCTCGCCATGCAGCTTCACTGCATTCTGCTCCTGCGGCATGTCTTCGCCGACGATCCAGAGGCCTGCCATATTGGCATACTGGTCCATGGCGGAGGCAAACGAACGCCCCCAGCCGCCCGGATCGAGGAAGGCCGCCATGAAGGGTACGCCGAGCGCCAGTGTCTCGAGTTCGTAGCCGCCGACGAAGCCGCGCGACGGATCGTGCCGAGCCTCGTCGCGGATGATCCCGGCCATGGTCGTGCCGCGGTAGAAATGCACCGGCTTCTCGAACACGGCATAGACCGAGCCCGTGGTGTGGCGCATGTAGTTCTTGCCGACCTGACCGGAGGAGTTCGCCAGGCCATCCGGGAACTTGGACGAGGCCGAGTTCAAGAGCAGGCGCGGGCTTTCGATCGAATTGCCGGCGACGCAGATGATGCGGGCCTTCTGGCTCTGCAGATTGCCATCCTTGTCCGCATAGACGACGGCCGTCACCTTGCCGCTGTCGTCATGCTCGATCTTGACGACATGCGAGTTCGGCCGGACTTCGAGCTTGCCTGTCGCCTCGCCCTTCGGGATCTCTGTGTAGAGCGTCGACCACTTGGCGCCCCATTTGCAGCCCTGGAAGCAGAAGCCGGTCTGCTGACAGCTCATGCGGTCGTCGCGATCGGCCGAGTTGATCGCCATGTTGCCGGTGTGACAGTCCTTATAGCCGAGCTTGTCGGCACCGGCCTTCAGGATCTTGAAATTGTTGTTGCCTGGAAGCCCCTCGATGCCGTTGGTGCGGGTGACGCCCATCTTGTCTTCGGCCTTGGCGTAATACGGCTCCAGATCCGCATAGCTGATTGGCCAGTCGAGAAGGTTGGCGCCCTCGACCTTGCCGTAATGGGTGAGCGTCTTGAACTCGTGCTCCTGGATGCGCAGCGAGGCACCGGCCCAGTGGGTGGTGGTGCCGCCGACGGCCTTGACGATCCAGGCCGGCAAGTTAGGGAAGTCCTTCGACACCCGCCAGCCACCACCGGTGGTGCGATTGTCGAGCCAGGCGAGCTGGGAAAAGCTCTCCCATTCGTCATTGATGAAGTCTTCATGTTCGATGCGGGCACCGGCTTCGAGCACGACCACGTCGATGCCCTTCTGGGCAAGCTCGTTGGCAAGCGTGCCGCCGCCTGCACCGGAACCGATGATGACGACCACGCTGTCGTCGTTGAGATCATAGGGCGCTGCCATGTTTTCCTCCCGGGAAATCGGTCAATTTGGGTAAGCGCCGCCGTTCCCATCCGCGATGGGCCTCCTTCCGGCGACGATGAATGCGTGTCTGGGGTAGCTCAGAGCCAGGTAATGTCGTCGAACCCGCGCTCGATATAGCCGCCCTTGGAATAGGACTCGCCCTCGTAGCCGAAGATCGGCCAGATCTCCTTCTGGTTATAGAGACTGACCACGAGGTCGCCGCGCACCGCCTGGAAAAAGGGGGTCGTCTCGATGTCGCGCAAGATCGCCACGCGATCGTCCTCCCAGCCGAGCCCGCGATAACCGCCGGCACCCGCGCGCCTGTCGAGATCGGCGATGCCGTCTTCGATCAGCGCCTTGTGCTTCTCGTCCTTGGAAGCCATCGTGTCCTGCCCCTTGACGGCTGCCGCATAGAAGCGCTCGGCAAGCTGGTCATGCGGGTAAATGTCGCGCGCCATCTTGATGAGCGTCGCGAGCGTGTCCGGCTTCAGGGCAGTCGCCTCCAGGCCCCAGGCCTGGTCGGGACAGATCACCGCAGTCCCGGTGACCATCAGCACGGCGCTCGCCGCACCGGTCTTCAGAAGCTGGCGACGGGACATGCCCCCGGTCTTGTCGAGTATCGTAACCACGTCATTCTCCTCCCATGAGATGAAGTGCGACGGCTTAGGCCGCCACCCCAGGCAGGCGCGATGATCGCGCCGGCCGTCTGCGAAACAGGAAAAGCCGGGAACTCCTCTTCCCCGGCCTCCCGATCATTTGTACCGTCCGTGCCGCTGCAAGACTTCGATCTTGTAGCCGTCCGGATCGGTGATGAAGAAAAAGCGGGCGAGCAGCGCTCCATCCCGGTTGAATTCGACGATCTTGTTCGGGTTCAAGCCGATATTCGTCAGCCGCTTGTGCTCGGCATCCAGATCCGCAACGCTCACCGCCAGATGGCCGTAGCCGTTGCCGAGGTCATAAGCCTCTTCACGACCCTTGTTGACCGTCAGTTCCAGCTCGAATTCACTTTCCGAATTGCTGAGATAGATCAGGGTGAAGGTTTCGAAATCGAGACGTTCCGCGATCTCCAGCCCGAAGGCCTCGGTGTAAAAGGAGAGCGAGCGCTTCTCCTCCAGGACGCGGATCATCGAATGGATCATTTTCGCCAATGGGCTGCTCCTCGCATGCTGACAGATGTCATGGAGAGAGGATGTCGCGATTTGCGGGAAGGCTGGTAGCAGCCCATTACCGCAGCCGATTTTTTTCGCCCGCAGATGTGTCTCATTCTTCGCACCTGGGCGAGGCAGTTTAGAAAAGACGGAAATTGACCAGAGCAGCGGCGCGCAACATAATGCCCCAAAAGACTGCAGACCGAAAAAACTTAAAATCAGGGAGGAGCATGCCATGTGTGAAGTTTTCGCAGGACAGGATCCGGGTCGCTATCGCGCGGTCAACCGCTCCGTCCGCATTGGTGGTCATTCCACCAGCATCCAGCTCGAGGCCGCCTTCTGGGTGCTGATCGACGAGATCGCAGCCAGCCAGAATTTCTCGACATCCCGCTTTCTGTCGACGCTCTACGACGAAGCGCTGCAGATCAACGGCTCCGTCTCGAACTTCGCGTCGCTGCTGAGAACAAGCTGTCTGATCTATCTGATGAGCAAGGCCGAGAATCCCGGCACCCCTCAGGAATTCCACATCATCGCCGCCGAGTAACCGCAAACAAAAAGCGCGGCCCGACGAATGCCGGGCCGCGCTTCAGTTCCGATCGCCGTCTTGGGTCGGCGCGGAAGTATTACTCGGCCGGCTGCAGTTCCGGCTGGATGTCGTCCTCTTCGAGAACCTTGCCACCAAGGGCGGCATGGAAGAGCGTCTGGTCGAGTTCACCTTCCCAGCGTGCGACGACGACCGTTGCGACCGCATTGCCGATGAAATTGGTGAGCGCCCGGCATTCCGACATGAAGCGGTCGATGCCGAGGATCAGTGCCATGCCGGCAACCGGCACCGAGGGCACGACCGAAAGGGTCGCAGCCAGCGTGATGAAGCCCGCACCGGTGATGCCGGCAGCCCCCTTCGAGCTCAGCATGGCAACGGCCAGCAGCAGGATCTGGTCACCGAGCGGCAGCTGGATATCCGTCGCCTGGGCGATGAAAAGCGCCGCCAGCGTCATGTAGATATTCGTGCCGTCGAGATTGAAGGAATAACCTGTCGGGATGACCAGGCCGACGACCGAACGCTTGCAGCCGGCCTTTTCCATCTTGTTCATCAGGCCCGGAAGGGCTGCTTCCGAAGACGACGTGCCGAGAACGAGCAGAAGCTCTTCCTTGATGTAACGGATGAGGGCCAGGATCGAGAAGCCGTTGTAACGGCAGACGGCACCGAGGATGACCGCCACGAACAGGAAGGACGTGAGGTAGAAGGTGCCGATCAGCATGGCGAGATTGGTGACCGAGCCGATGCCGTATTTGCCGATCGTGAACGCCATGGCGCCGAAGGCACCGATCGGTGCTGCCTTCATCAGGATGGCGACGAGCTTGAAGACGGGCGCGATGACCGCCTGCAGAAAGTCGGTGACCGGCTTGCCGCGCTCGCCGACCAGCGCCAGCGAGATGCCGAACAGGATCGAGAAGAACAGCACCTGCAGGATGTCGCCATCTGCAAAAGCCCCGACGATCGTCGTCGGGATGATGTTCATCAGGAAGCCCACGATCGACGAGTCATGCGCCTTCTCGGTATAGGTCGCCACAGCCGCCGCATCGAGCGTGGCCGGGTCGATGTGCATGCCCGCACCCGGCTGCACGACGTTGGCAACGACGAGGCCGACGATAAGCGCCAGCGTCGAGAAGGTGAAGAAGTAGAGCATCGCCTTGCCGGCAACGCGACCGACCTTTTTCATGTCGCTCATGCCGGCAATGCCGGTGGCGACTGTCAGAAAGATCACCGGCGCGATGATCATCTTGACGAGCTTGATGAAGGCATCGCCCAGCGGCTTCAACTGCGCGCCGATCTCGGGATAGAAGTGGCCGAGCAGGATGCCGGCAATGATGGCCGCCAGGACCTGGACATAGAGATGCTTGTAAAAGGGCTGCCGGCCCTCGGGCGCGTGCCCTGCGGTATCGATCTGCATGACTTCCTCCATGATGCCCCGACGGAACGAGTTCCGGCCTCCCGGGCGGTTGCTGAACTGAATGGGGAGCGGCGCGGCCGCTTGGTACTCATTTCAGCAAGGGGCGTGCCAGATCGAAATTTTCCGACCAAACCATTGGAATTCCTCATTTCATCAGATCGCCGTACTTCACACAAAATATCAAGGCGTGCGGTTTTCCGCACAAAGACGATATGCTACAGTGCGACTTAACGCACATGCAACGAACCCGCCGAGGCTAATCTCCGATGTCGAACTTCCGCTGCGACGGACGTGTTCTCTGGCTGGCCTATGCGGCCTTCACGATCACCCTAATCGTGGCCGGGCTCTACTACGCAGGCGAGCGTGGACAGGCTGCGGCGCTCAGCACTTTGGCGGAAGACGCAAACGCCGATGCCGAGTTGAAGCGGGCGCTGCTGCTGACCGTTCTCGATCGGTCGCGCACACTGCCTCTGGTGCTCGCGCAAGACGCAGAGCTCGCAGACGCGCTGCAGGCGCGTTCGCCGAACGGCATCACAGATCTCAACGAAAAGCTCGAAGCGCTGATCCCCGGCACCGGTGCCTCGGTGATCTATGTCATCGGCCTTGACGGCACCGCGATCGCCGCGAGCAACTTCCGCCAGCCCGATAGCTTCGTCGGCAGCAACTACGCCTTTCGCGAATACTTCACGAGCGCCATGGCAGAAGGAACGGCCGAACAATATGCGCTGGGAAATGTCAGCCGTCGGCCTGGGCTTTACCTGTCGCGCCGCGTTGAAGACGAATCCGGAAAGGCGCTGGGCATCGTCGTCATCAAGGTCGAGTTCGAGACACTCGAACAGAACTGGCAGCGCTCCGGCCGCATCACCTATGTGACAGATTCCAAAGGCATCGTGCTGATCACCAGCCGGCCCGAATGGCGCTTCCTCACAGTGACGGACATCCCCCAGAAGGAGCGTATCGCGATCCGCGAGAGCCTGCAGTTCGGCGAAGCGCCCCTGACACCCATCCCCGTCTGGTCGCTGGACGATCTAGCAGGACACAAGATGGTGGCAACGGACACATCCGGCACGATCCCGCGCCAGCCGCACTTCGCCCAGACGCTGCCTCTGCCGGGCACGTCTTGGACGCTGCATCTCCTCGCCCCGGCCGCACCGGCCATGGATGCCGGCGCCATGCAGGATCGGCTCGTCTTCCTCTCCATCGGCGTACCCTTGCTCGCGGCTGCAGGTCTGCTGCTTCACCGCAGCGGCCGCACAGCGCGCCGCGCGGCGGACGCGAAAGCCGCCCAGGCCGAGCTGGAGCGGCAGGTCACGCTCCGGACGGTCGAACTGACCGAGGCGCGCGACCGCCTCCAGGCCGAAATCACCGAACACCGGGCAACCGACAGCCGCCTTCAGGGGGTGCAGCGGGATCTTGTCCAGGCCAATCGCCTGGCGATCCTTGGTCAAGTCGCAGCCGGCGTAGCGCACGAGATCAACCAGCCAGTCGCCACCATCCGTGCCTATGCCGACAATGCGAAGGCCTTCCTCGATCGCGGCAACGGCGAGACGGCGAAGGAAAACCTTGGCTTGATCGCCGAGCTCACCGACCGCATCGGCGCGATCACCAGCGAGCTGAAGGGCCTTGCCCGCAAAGGTCGCCAGGCCGCCGAGCCTGTCGATCTCAAGGCTGCGATCGACGGCGCGCTGTTCCTCTTGAAGAGCCGTTTCGCCGGCAGCTTCGACCGACTTGAAATCACCGAGATAGCCTCAGGCCTCGCCGTGCTCGGCCAGCGTATCCGTCTTGAACAGGTCCTGATCAACCTCCTGCAGAACGCGCTCGAAGCCATTGACGACAAAGCGAATGCCACCATCACCATCGGGCTTTCCCGTCTGACCGACGACGAAGTGGATCTCTCGGTCAGCGACAACGGTCCCGGCCTGCCGGATCACGTCAGGGACAATCTCTTCATCCCCTTCACCACCTCCAAGGAGGGAGGCCTCGGCCTCGGCCTCGTGATCGCCCGCGACATCGTCACCGAATATGGAGGCCGGCTCTCCGTGGATACGAGCAAGAACGGCACCACCTTTACCATCACCCTGAAGAGGGCTTGAGCGCATGAGCATCGAAATCATCCTCGTTGACGACGATCAGGCGCTGCGCCGCGCCACCCGCCAGACGCTGGAGCTTGCCGGTTATGCGGTGCGCGATTTCGGCGCCGCCGCCCAGGCGCTCGCCCAGCTGTCGCGGGACAGCGAGGCCATCGTCGTCACCGACATCCGCATGGCCGGCATGGATGGGCTGGACCTCTTCGCCCGCCTCCGCAGCCTCGACTCGGATCTGCCGGTCCTGCTGATCACCGGTCATGGCGATGTCGACATGGCGGTCCGGGCGCTGCATGACGGCGCCTATGATTTCATCGCAAAACCCTTCCCCGCCGACCGTCTGGTCCAGAGCGTCGCCCGCGCCACCGAGAAGCGCCGGCTGGTCCTCGAAAACCGCCGCCTGCGCGAGGCGGCCACAACGACGCCGGACGACTTACCCCTGATCGGCCAGACACCGGCCATGGAGCATCTGCGCCAGACGCTGCGGCAGATCGCGGATACCGATGTCGATGTGCTGATTGCCGGTGAGACCGGCAGCGGCAAGGAAGTGGTGGCAACGCTCCTGCATCGCTGGAGCCGGCGCTCGAGGGGCAATTTCGTCGCGCTGAATTGCGGCGCCCTGCCCGAGACGGTCATCGAAAGTGAACTCTTCGGCCACGAGCCGGGCGCCTTCACCGGCGCCCAGAAGAAGCGTGTGGGCCGCATCGAACATGCGAGCGGCGGCACGCTCTTCCTCGACGAGATCGAGAGCATGCCGCTCTCCACCCAGGTGAAGATGCTGCGCGTGCTGGAAATGCGCGAGGTGAGCCCGCTCGGCACCAACGAGGTGAGGCCCGTGGACCTGCGCGTCGTCGCCGCCGCCAAGCTCGATCTCGGCAACCCTGCCGAACGCGGCGACTTCCGCGAGGACCTCTATTATCGCCTGAACGTCGTGACGATTTCGATCCCGCCGCTCAGGGAACGCCGGGCCGACATCCCGCTGCTCTTTGCCCATTTCGCCACCCGCGCCGCAGAGCGCTTCCGCCGAGATTTACCCGCCATGACCACCGAGCTGCACCGCCATCTCGAAGGCCATGACTGGCCGGGTAATGTGCGGGAACTCTCGCACTTCGCCGAAAGGGTCGTGCTTGGCATCACCCCGCCGCCGAAGCCGGTCTCACAGGCTATGGGATCGGGCCGCAGCCTGCCCGAGCAGATCGAGAGCCACGAAGCCGCCCTCATCCGCGAGGCGCTGACGGCCAACAAGGGCGACGTGCGCTCGACGATCGAGGCACTCGGCATTCCCCGCAAAACCTTCTACGACAAGCTCCAGCGCCACGGCATCAACCGAGCCAACTACGAATAGCTGGCATGTCCTGGCTCCCGGTCAGGCAATCGCGCGGATGGCCGCGACGACCTCGTCCTCGACGGAAATGCCGGCGACTTCAGCGATCCGGGCCAAATCCTGGCCACGCCGTCCGGGAATGCGCGCCCCTTCCTGCGCCCCGATTTCCTCCGCCAGAAGAGCGAGGCGAGAGAAGACACCCGTGTCACCCGTCGCAGTCGGATCGATGGCAATGATGGTCTGGCCGAGCGCCACGGGCGGCCCCTTGTCGTCGAAGAGTGAAGAGGCTTCGAAAGCATAATTGGCGCCGATCAGGCCAGCGGAAAGGATCTCGACCATCATGGCGAGGGCTGCCCCCTTCGCACCGCCGAGCGGCGCCATGAACCCCTCCATCGCAAGGTTGGCGTCCGTCGTCGGCTGACCATGCGCGTCGAAGGCCCAATCGTCGGGGATCGCCTCGCCCTTCTGCCGCGCCGCCATGATCTTGCCACGCGCCACTTTCGAGAGCGCCAAATCGATAACGATCGGCTCTCCGTTCTCGATCGGTACGGCAAAGGCGATCGGGTTCGTGCCGTAAAGCGCCTTGTTGCCGCCCCATGGCGCCATGGAGGCCGGCGCGTTCGCGAACATCATCGCCGCGAGCCCCTGCTCGGCAAAGCGTGCGACGGTCAGTCCCATGACACCCGCATGATGCGAGCGGTGGATGGTGGCGATGGCGATGCCTTGGTCACGCGCGATGGCGGGCAGGCGTTCGACCGCGAGATCCAGCGCCGGATAAGCATAACCATTCATCGCATCGATGGTCAGCACGCCCGGCCGCGGTCGCGACGCCTGGGCCGTGGCCATGCCATCGACCTTGCCGGCCCGCGCCTGGGCGCTGTAGGCCTCAACCCGGCGCAGTCCGTGACCACCTTGTCCGGCTGCTTCTGCGGCCACCAGCGCGCGGGCGACGGAGCGGGCATTGGCTTCGTTGACGCCGGAACGGCCAAGGGCACCGACGACCAGCGCCTCGGCTTCTGCAAGTGTAAGCTTCATTGACGATCCATGAATATGTCGAGGGGAAACAAGTTCAGCTGCGCATCGCCGCCGCGAGATTGGCGGCACCGGCCGACAGGAGACTGACATCGGTCGACGACGCGAAGAAGCGGATGCCGGCCTTGCGCGCCATGGTGAGCATGGCCGGATCGCCGGACATGATGCCGACCGGCTTGCCGGCGGCGACACCCTTGCCGATCACGGTTTCGACGGCCTGCATAACCTCTGGATGCGTGGGGTTGCCACGATGGCCCATGTCGGCGGCAAGATCGGCGGGACCGATGAGGATCGCATCCACGCCCGCAGTCGCGATGATGGCATCGGCGTTTTCGACGCCGAGCCGGCTCTCGATCTGCGCGATCAGGCAAACCTCGGCATTGGCGGTCTCGGCATAATCGGCGATCCGCCCGAAATTCGAGGCACGCCCGAGGCTTGCCCCCATGCCGCGAATACCTTCCGGCGGATAACGGAGGGCCTTGGCCAGCCTCTCGGCCTCTTCCTTCGTCTCGACCATCGGGATCATCACCGTCTGCGCGCCGATATCGAGCGCCTGCTTGATAAGCCAGCTCTCACCGACCGGCAGACGCACGACGGGATGCGCCGGATGCCGCGCGACGGCAGCCAACTGGGCGGCGATCAGCGGAATATCGTTCGGCCCGTGCTCGCCGTCGATGAGTATCCAGTCGAAGCCGGCTCCGGCACAGACTTCCGCGACATGGGGGCTGGCCAGAGCAACCCACAGACCGACAAGAATGTCGTCCGTCTCGCGCAGGGCGGCCTTGAAGGCATTCTCGGGGGCGGGCATGGGCATTCTCCTGCAGGTCGTGATGGGCACGGCATATTTGACGCGCAAGATGCGCCGCAGCTCGTGCGAACCGCAAGGGCCAATCAAACGCCTTTGGTACGGACCGCCGTTTGTCCGCGGAGTTGAAGCCGAGCGGTTCGTCGTGATACGGGCAGCCGACACCAACGCGCAGGAACTCATCATGCTCCCCTGGATCCAGCTCGACACGGCCAAGATACCCGGCGGCGGCGAATTGCGCCTGAAGAGCCGGGGATCGGAATTCTCCATCATGCTCGGCACCAACGAGCTGATGAACAGCCGCCTCAGCGGCTCCGAAGAAGCGCTCGCCACCCTCGCCTTCGAGCGCATCGCCACTCACAAGCGCCCGCACATCCTGGTCGGCGGCCTCGGCATGGGCTTCACGCTGCGCGCCGCCCTCGCCGTCCTGCCTGACGAGGCCAAAGTGACAGTCGCCGAACTCGTGCCCGCCGTCGTCGACTGGGCGCGTGGACCGATGGCGGAGATCTATGCCGGAAGCCTCGATGACCCGCGCGTGGCAATTCACGTCGGCGATGTCGGCGCGCTCATCGCCAAATCCAAGGGCCAATTCGACGCCATCCTGCTCGATGTCGACAACGGTCCCGACGGGCTCACTCGCGAAGCGAACGACGGCCTCTATTCCCATGACGGGTTACGCAAATCCAAGGCGGCACTCACCCGCGGTGGCGTTCTCGGCGTCTGGTCACAGGGGCCAGATCCCTACTTCACGCGCCGCTTGAAGGACTGCGGTTATGGGGTGGACGAGATTGCGGTGCGCGCTGGGAAAACCGGTCGCGGCAAGAAGCATGTGATCTGGATGGCGAAGGCCTGAAGGCTTACTTAACCCAGCCGCACCGTCGCAGCTTCGCCACCCCCCTCTGTCACTGCGTGACATCTCCCCCACATGGGGGGAGAGCGGGCGCCGCGTGTGCAGCTTCCCTTGCAGCCCTATAGGCGGGCGACAGGCTGGCGCCGCAGCCAGTCTCCCCCCGTGTGGGGGAGATGCCCGGCAGGGCAGAGGGGGGTGCCGTCGGGCGATACCGAACTGAGGAATCTACCCCCACAGCCCACGTGGCGGCAATGGCATCACCGCACCGTCATAGGCAATCGAAGGCTCGCGATCCCGCGCCAGCAAAAGCGGCCCGTCGAGATCGACATAAGCCGCACCCTGCCCGATCAGAAAGGCCGGCGCCATGGCAAGCGACGTGCCGACCATGCAGCCGACCATGATCTCGAAACCGGCATCGACCGCCGCATCACGCATCAGAAGCGCCTCGGTCAGCCCACCCGTCTTGTCGAGCTTGATGTTGACCGCATCATACTTGCCCTTCAGCGAAGCGAGAGACGCCGTGTCATGGCAACTCTCGTCGGCACACACGGGCAGGACACGATCGAGGCCCAGAAGCGCATCGTCATCCCCTGCCGGAAACGGCTGCTCAACGAGCTTTACCCCGAGATCGAGAAAGACTGGTGCCAGCACCTTGTATTGATCGACGCTCCAGCCCTCATTGGCATCGACGATGATGGCAGGCTTCGGCGCCCCAGCCCTGACGGCCCGGATACGCTCGACATCCCCTTCGCCGCCGAGCTTAACCTTGAGCAGCGGTCGATGAGCCTCCTTCTCCGCCGCCGCCTGCATGCTCTCTGGCGTGCCCAGCGACAGCGTATAGGTGACCGACAGCGGCTTCGGCTTTTGTAACTTGAGAAGTTGCCAGACCGGCTTAACCGCTTGCTTTGCCTCAAGATCCCAGAAGGCACAGTCCAGCGCATTGCGCGCCGCCCCCGGCTTCAGCCTGCTCTGCAGCCCTGCCCGGTCCAGCCCTTGGGCCACTTCCGGCACCAGCGCCTTGAGCTCCTCGATGACACTCTCCACCGTCTCGCCATACCGCGCATAGGGCACGCATTCGCCTTGGCCCACATGCGCCGCATCCTTCAGCCGAACGACGACCACCTTCGCCTCGGTCTTCGACCCGCGCGAAATCGTGAAGCTGCCTGCTATCGGGAAGCTCTCGGGCGTGATGGTCATGTCTACGGGCATTCGGGGCCTCCCTGCGGGACACCCCCGCGAATCGCTGCTCTTGCATGAACAAGCAATCCTTTCTATATCCGTCAACAATCAGACCGGCAGCCGCCGTGGGTGAAAAGCCCCGCAACGCTTGGCCAGGATCTCCTCAACCGGGGGACATGAACGGTCGCATGAAGCACAGAGACGAAGCCCGTGAACACGCTGGATTTTGACAAGAGACCGGAAGATACGCGCGTTGTCGTCGCCATGTCGGGCGGCGTGGATTCCTCCGTCGTCGCCGGCATCCTGAAGCGCGAGGGTTATGACGTCCTCGGCATCACGCTGCAGCTCTACGACCATGGCGCCGCCGTCCACCGCGCCGGCTCCTGCTGCGCCGGCCAGGATATCGACGATGCCCGCCGCGTCTGCGAAACCCTCGGCATCCCCCATTACGTGCTCGATTACGAACAGCGTTTTCGCGACACCGTGATCAACCCGTTCATGGAAAGCTATGTCGCCGGCGAAACGCCGATCCCCTGCGTTGCCTGCAACCAGACGGTCAAGTTCGCCGATCTGCTTGCGACCGCCAAGGAGCTCGGTGCCGATGCACTCGCGACCGGCCACTACATCCGCTCGAAGTCGGTGCCGCTGCCCAACGATCCCGGCCACCGCGCCCTCTTCCGCCCGATCGATAGCGAGCGCGACCAGAGCTATTTCCTCTTTGCGACGACGCAGGAGCAGATCGACTATCTGCGCTTCCCGCTCGGCGCCATGTCGAAGGCGGAAACCCGGAAGCTCGCCGAGGACATGGGCCTCGTCGTCGCCCAGAAGGCCGACAGCCAGGACATCTGTTTCGTGCCCCAGGGCAAATATGCCGACGTCATCAACAAGCTCAAGCCGAATGCGGCTCTGGCAGGTGACATCGTGCATCTCGATGGCCGCGTGCTCGGCAACCACGAAGGCATCCTGCATTACACGATCGGCCAGCGGAAGGGTTTAGGGGTAGCCACCGGCGAACCACTCTATGTGGTCTATCTCGACGCCCGCTCGCGCCGCGTCATCGTCGGCCCGAAGGAAGCGCTGGAGACCCACCGCGTCTATCTGCGCGACATCAACTGGATCGGCGACCGGACGCTGGCGGAAGACGCGGCAGACGGCCTCGCCTGCTTCGCCAAGGTCCGCTCCACCCGCCCACCGACACCGGCCGTCCTCCATGCCGACGAGCGCGGCGTCTATGTCGATCTTGAGATCGGCGAAGCTGGCGTCGCCCCTGGCCAGGCCTGCGTGCTCTATTCGGCAACCGGCGCCGACGCCCGCGTCTATGGCGGCGGCTTCATCGAGCGCTCGGAACGCTCCGGCACCGCAGAAGCCTCGCTGAAGGCGCTTCTGGCAAGCCCTGTCGCGGCCTGAGGCCTAAGCTTTCGGGCCGCGTGCAAGGTCTTCTCCCAAGCCGGTGGAAAGCCACACTGTTTTTGGCCAAACCGCGCTTGACTTTGATCGGAGCCTCGCCTTATAAGCCGCCCATCGCTTCGGACGGGCTGCCACGGCCCATCAGGTTTCCGAATGTGTGGCGGGATAGCTCAGGTGGTTAGAGCGTGGGATTCATAACCCCAAGGTCGGCGGTTCAAGTCCGCCTCCCGCTACCAAATTTTCTCTGAGTCACGTCGTAATCTTTACGCATGATCGCTCGTTGAGTTGTGTCTTAACTACGGCCATGCTCCCCAAATCTGCAATCCAAAGCCCAAGGCAGCCAGAGCAATCGCTATCAGGGCCCAGCGCCTACGCTGAGCCATATCAGCTTTTGCACTCTGCAGACGCGTTGCTTGCTGTTGCTCGAATTGCTTCTTCTGGCGCTGCAACTCCGCAGCATCCGGGGCGAAGACACCATAGCGACCGTTGAATACTTTTCGCTCCAACTCCTGAACTTGGTCGAGCGCTAGCCGCTCCCCGTGCATCGTCTTGATGAGATCAATCGACAAGATACAGAATGCAATTGCGTCGAGCAGCAAACCAATCTCGCTGAGCCAAGGCTTACTGATTAAGAAATCCACGAATCCCCCCAAGGCTTTCTGACTGATCCCAACGTGTGTACTATGGTCAGGGCTTATCAACCCTACTCAACGTGGGTAAATGTTATCTCGCTCTCAAAGCATAGGGGCTACAAATACATGGAGTGGAAGTTAGGAGCCCTAGAAGACGATATGAAGCGGGTCCTGCAGAACACCGCCGAGATCAAGGGCATGCTGAGGGCAGCCCCTTCCGCGATCGAGTTCAGCGAACTGAAGGGCCGCGTCAACAGCCTGCCGACCATGGGCAAGGCAGCCGCGATGCTGTCGATCGCAACGGCCGTGATCGTCATACTGAACAACTGGACGGCCATGCGCTCCTGGCTGGTTGGTTAAGCACCCTCACCGAGCCGCCCAGACCAACCCTCTCCGCACAATCTCCCGCATCTGCGGCACCTCGAACTCCGCCGCCTGGTGGCCGAGCGAGGAGTAAAAGACCCTGCCCTGCCCGTGGCGGCGCTTCCACACGACCGGCATCACATGCCCGTCGATCCAGGCATCATGCTCGCCGGTAAAGGTCGTCGTCGCCAGCACCTCGTTGTTGGGGTCGACCTGCATGTAATACTGCTCGGAGCGATAGGAGAAATCGCCGATGCCGGACACGAGCGGGTCCTCGGGCTTCACGATATTGACCGTGTAATCATAGATATTGCCGGGATGGGCGACCCATTGGCCGCCGATCATGTATTGATACTGCACGCAATCGCGAAAACTGTCGCCCGCCTGGCCGTGAAAGCCACCGAGGCCGACGCCGCCGCGCACGGCGAGTTCCAGATTCTCGATTTCAGGCTTTTCGATCTTGGTCATCGTCAGCATCGGCACGATGAGGCTGTAGTCGCGGATGGCGGGATCGGCAAAGGCCTCCGTGCCCGCTTCGACGCGGACGGAAAAGCCTTCGGCCTGCAGCATGTCGGAGACGACGGCGGCGCATTGTTCGGGCTGGTGTCCATCCCAGCCGCCCCAGCAAATCAGAACCTGACGCATGTGAACTTCCCTTTTGATGTTTCAGCGGCCGATCAGGCCATCGACGAGCGATTGTTCGAGCGGCGCCGGCCGCTCCACGCTGGTGGTGATGGTGACCGTCTCTCCCCGGTCGGAGGCCGTCTGGAAGGCCTCCATGACTTCGAGCACATGCAGCGCCACATCGCCGTTTGCCCGGTGCGGCCGGTTGGACAGGATGGCATGCGCCATGTCGGCGACGCCGAGCGAGCGCCAATTCCCTTCGGAGTAAGGCAGCGTCACCGGCTTGCCTTGCGCCTCGCCTGTCAGCGGCAGGACGAAGACATCGCCGCCGAAATGATTGGGATCCGGCACGATCAACGTGCCCTCGGTGCCATAGACCTCGAGCGGCTTGTGCCAATGGGCGGCGACGTCGAAGCTCATCGAAATCTGCACCACGGCCCCATTGGCGAAGGACATCAGCCCCGCGACATGAGTCGGCACATGCACGGGGATCGTCTCGCCCCGGCGCGGCTCGCTGCCAATCTTTCTGGTGTCCCGCACCTTGGTGGCAAAGCCCGCCACCTTCTCGACGGGGCCGAAGAGATTGACGAGATCGGTGATGTAATAGGGGCCCATGTCGAGCATCGGCCCGCCACCGGCCTCGTAATAGAAATCCGGATTGGGATGCCATCGCTCATGCCCGGGGCACATGAAGTAGGCCGTGCCGCCGATCGGCTGGCCGATCACGCCCTGGTCGATCAGCCCGCGCGCCGTCTGATGCGCCCCGCCGAGAAAGGTATCGGGCGCCGATCCGACGCGGAGGTTCAGGGCCTCAGCCGCCTCCACCAGCCGCTTGCCCTCGGCAAAGGTCACGCCGAGCGGCTTTTCCGAATAAACATGTTTGCCGGCGGCAAGCGCCTTCAGCCCCACCTCAACATGCGCCTTGGGGATCGTCAGGTTGACGATGATCTGTACTTGCGGGTCAGCATGCAGTTCGTCGATGGTGCGCGCCGGCACGCTAAACTCTGCGGCCCGCGCTGCGGCAAGATCACTGTTCAGATCGGCGATGCCGCAGACCTTGAGAACCGGAAAATGCTGGAGCGCCTTGAGATAGGCGCCTGAAATATTGCCGCATCCGATGATGCCGATGCCGACCTGCTGCATGTCTCGAAGATCCTCGCTCCCGGACGAATGTCCACCTGCGACCGCCGGCCAAGAACGCAACCGTTCCTCCTCGCTGCCTTGCGATCGCCCGGCAGACTGGTGGCAAATGCGACTGACGTCAACGCCTGTTTCTCGCCAGGCGAGCATGCGGGGCCGCCCTCCACCGACATCCCCACCCCTGATCGGGGGATGCTAGATCCGGGGGCGGTTAAGAAAACCTTTCGTTAAATTTTAATGAATAGAATGGTGGGCCAGTAGCGAGGTTTTGTCATGCGTACCGCTCTCATATCTGCCCTCGGCGTCATGCTGACGCTGTCGGCCTGTGCCAAGCCGCCATCCCAGACTCGCAATGCCTGCGCTATTTTCGAGCAGCGCAACGGGCTGTTCAACAACTGGCGTCGCGCCGCCATCGCTACTGAACGCGAATATGGCGTGCCGGTGCCGATCCTTATGGCGACGATTTATACGGAATCGAGTTTCCGCCATAACGCCAAGCCGCCGCGCAAGATGATCCTCGGCTTCATCCCCGGCAAGCGAGCCTCTTCCGCCTATGGTTACTCTCAGGCCCTCGACGGCACCTGGGAACGTTATCAGCGCGAGACCGGCCGCTGGGGCGCCCGCCGCACCGATTTCGCCGACGCCATCCGCTTTATCGGCTGGTATCACCGCGAGAGCGCGACGAAGGTCAACATTCCCTTGAACGACCCCTACAAGCTCTATCTCGCCTATCACTCCGGCCACACCGGCTATCTGCGCGGCGCCTATAACAAGCGCCCGGAGGCTCTGCGCGGCGCGAAGAGATTTACCGAGATTACCTACACTTACGCCAAGCAGCTGCAGCAGTGCCCGGGCTGAATTCCGGGTCGATAGGTTCTTCGAGCGGCGTCTGACGTCGGCGTTTGCGATCCCCCCCTCTGCCCTGCCGGGCATCTCCCCCACATGGGGGGAGAGCGGCGTGCGGCGCCCTATCACACCTTACAACCGTGCTGCTCTTGGTTTTCCGTGTTGCAGGTGATGCGGCCACGACGGTGGCGACACTCTCCCCCCTTGTGGGGGAGATGTCACGGAGTGACAGAGGGGGGTGCCCCACACGCCGGCCTCAGCAACAACACCCCTAAAAACAAAAAAACCTCCCCGCCGATCCGACGGGGAAGTTGAATTCACACGACACTGATACGATCAGTTGGCGCTCTGGATCGCCGAGATCTGCCACTGGGTGTTCGGGCGGCGGGCGAAGGTCCAGAGCTCGACCGATTCGGCCGGCGTAGTCGGATCGCCTTCGACAACTTCGCCGCTCTGGCGGTCGACCACATAGTCGATCGCTTCGTAGCGCATAGCCACCGTCGCGTATTCCATCTTGTCCTCGGCCCAGCTTTCAGAGACATCGCCCTGGACGAGATGCACGTCACGCACCGTATTCTTCACACCCTTGGTCGCGTTCTCGCTGAGCTCTTCGGCGAGATAGGACATGGCTTCCGGCGTGGTGATGCGACGGAGTGCGCCGTAATCTTCCTCGGCATAGGCACGCTGCATTTCCTGCAGGAGCTGTTCGAAACGCTCCAGATCCTTCGGTGTGATGCCGAGTTCATCGGCCGGACCCGAGCGGGCGGCAGAGGCGCTGGCGGCAGCACCGCCACCCAGCTTCGGGATCTGGAAGCTCGGACGCGGTTCGTCACCGCTCTGATTGTCGCGCGCCATCCCGCCGAAGCCGCCGAAACCCGGACCGCCGCCGGGACCCGACGCCGGCGCCTGGCGATTGGCGAACATGCGCATGGCGAAGCGGATCAGGAAAAAGATCAAGAGGCCCTGCAGGAGTAGGCCGAGGAAGCCGAAACCGCCGCCGAAGCCCGTGCCCATCAGCATGCCGAACAGACCGCCGAGCAGCAGGCCGCCCATCAGACCACCGGCGAGACCGCCGAACAAGCCACCTGGACGCGCTGCCTGGTTGGCGGCCGTCGATTGGGCCGCGCCCGGCTGGTTCGCATTGGTGCGCGGCGTCATCGTCCGCTCGATCGGAGCAGCCGGTGCCGGCGCCGTGCGGGTGATCGCTGGCTGATTGAAGGTGCGCGTGCCGCGGCTGCCGAAACCGCCTGAAGCGCGACGGGCTTCGGCGAAATCCACGGCCACGAGCGTAACCATCATGCCGAGCGCGAGCGTCGCGAATATCTTTGCGTTGTGCCGCATACGTGTTTCCTGTCCTCCTCGAAACAGTCTCTGTGCCCTTTTGAGGGCCTGGCTCCCATATGGAGAGAGCTCACCCTCTTGTGAAGAGTGAGCCCCGCAATTTCCATTGAATTTCAAGTGATCGGGATCAGCCGTTGAGCCAGAACTTGATGATCAGGCCAACAATGGTGATCGCAAGGACCCCGCCGGCCCAGAGGCCGACAAACCACAAAAGACGGCTGGCAATCAGGCGCTTGTCCATCAGTGATAGCCCTCGTCCGGATTGAGCTTGCCGCGGAAAACCCAATAGGCATAGGCCGTGTAGCCCAGGATCATCGGCACCAGGATGACCGCACCGTAGAGCAGGAAGGCAAGGCTTTCATCGGGTGCGGCAGCTTCCCAGATCGTCAGCGAGGACGGCACGATATAGGGATAGAAGCTGATGCCGATGCCGGCATAACCGAGCACGAAGAGCCCGAGCGCCGCGATGAATGGCCGCGCGTCATGTCCCGCCTTCAGCCCCGCGACGATCAGGTAGAGACAGCCAAGCACCAGGGCAGGCACGATGACGGAAAAGATCATCGTCGGATAACCGAACCAGCGCTCGAAATAGGGCACTTCCAGGAAGGGCGTCCAGAGGCTGAAGATCCCCATGGCCCCGACGGTCGCAAAGGACAGTGAAAGCGCGAGAGAGCGGGCGCGCCTACATATGTCACCCTCCGTCTTCATGACGATCCATGTCGCCCCGAGCAGCGCATAGCCGATGACCAGCGCCACGCCCGTCGCCACCGAAAACGGTGTCAGCCAGTCCCACCAACCGCCCGAATAGGCGCGATCGGTGACCGGGATTCCTTGGACCAGCGCCCCGAGTGCCACGCCCTGGAAGAAGGCCGCGACGATCGAGCCGCCGGTGAAGGCCCAGTTCCAGAGATATTCCGCCCTTTGCGTGCGCCAGCGATATTCGAAGGCGACGCCCCGGAAGATCAACCCAAGCAACATGAGGATGATTGGCGCATAGAGCGCCGGCAGAATGGTCGCATAGGCGAGCGGGAAGACGGCCAGCAGACCTCCCCCGCCGAGAACCAGCCAGGTCTCGTTGCCATCCCAGACGGGTGCCACCGAGTTCATCATCAGGTCCTTCTCGTGCTTCTCCGGAAAGAAGGGAAAGAGGATCCCGACCCCGAGGTCGAAGCCGTCGAGGATGACATAGGCGAGCACCGCAAAGGCGATGATGCCGGCCCAGATGAAGGGAAGATCAATGACCATGCTGGCCTCCATGATGTCCGGTCTGCGCAGCGGGCGTGATGCCGGATGTGCGGATCGGGCCGTCGTCGAGATCCGGCATCGGATCGCGCGGCAGGCGTGCCATCAGACGCAGGATGTAGAATGTGCCGGCGCCGAAGACGATGAAGTAGACGATGATGAAGGCGATAAGCGAGGCGGCGACTGCAGGCGCTGCAATCGGCGAAATCGAATCCGCCGTCAGCAGATGGCCATAGACCGTGTATGGCTGGCGGCCGACCTCGGTGGTGATCCAGCCGGCGAGCACGGCAACGAAGCCGGAAGGACCCATGACGAGGGCGGCCCTGTGCAGCCAGTGATTGGAGTGCAGCGTCCCCTTCCAGCGACACCAGAGCGAGAACAGACCGACGCCGAGCATGGCAAAGCCGATCGCCACCATGACGCGGAATGACCAGAAGACGATGGCGACCGGCGGTTCCTTGTCGTCGGGGATCGTATCGAGCCCGGCGAGAGGCGCATTGAGGTCATGCTTCAGGATCAAGCTGGAAAGCTTCGGGATTTCAAGCGCGTAGTCGATCCGCTTCTCTTCCGTGTTCGGGATGCCGAAAAGGATCAGCGGCGCGCCCTCCGGATGGCTGTCGAAATGACCTTCCATGGCCATCACCTTGACCGGTTGATGCTCCAGCGTGTTGAGGCCGTGCGCGTCGCCGGCGGCAATCTGGATCGGCGCAACGATGGCGGCCATCCACATGGCCATCGAGAACATCACACCGGCACGACGCGGTGCCGTGCCGCGCAGCAAGTGCCAGGCGCCGACCGCACCGACCACAAAAGCCGTGGTGAGATAGGCCGCAATGACCATATGAACAAGGCGATAGGGGAAGGATGGATTGAAGACGATCTTCCACCAATCAACAGGCACGAACTGCCCGACATCGTTCATCGCGAAGCCTGCAGGCGTCTGCATCCAGGAATTGACCGACAGGATCCAGGTGGCCGAGATCAGCGTCCCGAAGGCGACCATCAGCGTGGCGAAGAAGTGGAGGCCAGGGCCAACGCGGTTGCGACCGAAGAGCATGACGCCGAGGAAGCCCGCTTCGAGGAAGAAGGCGGTCAGCACCTCATAGCCCATCAAGGGTCCGATAACCGGTCCAGCCTTGTCGGAGAACACCGACCAATTGGTGCCGAACTGATAGGACATGACAATGCCGGAGACGACCCCCATGCCGAAGGCGACCGCGAAGATCGTCTTCCAGAAGTCGAAAAGCTCGAGATAGACCTTGTCCTTCTTCCAGAGATAGAGGCCCTCAAGCACCGCGAGGTAGCTCGCAAGCCCGATGGAAAAGGCGGGAAAAATGATGTGGAACGATACGGTAAAGGCAAACTGTATGCGTGCCAGGAGTTGTGCGTCGAAGTTTTCCAACATCGGATGTCCTTCCTTCTCTCCTCCCGGAGATGATAAACATCAACTATACCCTCGCACCGGCAAGGCAATGCGACAACCCGCCATGCGTCAGTTCAACGCATAATGTTTTTCATATATGTTTAAGCCGCTTCGGTCTCCGCGCGATAAACAAAAACGGCGCGGGATTGATCCCGCGCCGTTTTTGTTTGGTGAGTATTCAGAAGTCGATCAGTCGACGTTGAAGACGAGAGGCTTGGCCTGCTTGACCGCCGGGTTGGCGGTGAGCTGGTCGAGAACCGCCTGCTCCACCGGGCCATCGACGTAGAGAAGCGCGATGGCGTCGCCGCCTTCCTTGTCGCGGCCGAGCTGGAAGTTCGCGATGTTGACCTTGGCATTGCCGAGCGTGGTGCCCATGAAGCCGATCATGCCGGGAACGTCGGTGTTGGAGATGTAGATCATGTTCGGACCGACATCGGCATCCATATTGATGCCCTTGATCTGGATGAAGCGCGGCTTGCCATCGGAGAAGACGGTACCGGCAACCGAACGCGTCTGCTTCTCGGTGACGACGGTGAGCTTGATGTAACCGTCATAGACGCCGGTCTTGTCTCGCTTCACTTCCGAGACGATGACGCCCTTTTCCTTGATCATGATCGGGGCCGAAACCATGTTCACGTCGGCAACCTGCGGGCGGATGAGGCCGGCCAGCAGCGCAGAAGTCAGCGCCTTGGTATTCATGCCGGAGGTCACGCCGTCATAGAGGATCTCGATTTCCTTGATCGGGTTCTCGGTCATCTGGCCGGCAAACGAACCGAGCACATCCGCAAGCCGGATGAACGGCTTCAGGATCGGCGCTTCCTCAGCCGTGATCGACGGCATGTTGATGGCGTTGGAGACGGCACCCTTCATGAGATAGTCGGACATCTGCTCGGCGACCTGCAGAGCGACGTTTTCCTGGGCTTCCGTGGTCGAGGCGCCGAGATGCGGCGTGCAGACAACATTCGGCAGGCCGAAAAGCGGGCTTTCGGTCGCGGGCTCGACTTCGAAAACGTCGAAGCCGGCACCGGCGACATGGCCGGACTTGATGGCGTCTGCAAGGGCTGCCTCATCGACGAGACCACCACGGGCGCAGTTGATGATGCGCACGCCGGGCTTCGTCTTGGCAATGTTGTCCTTGCCGAGGATGCCGCGGGTCTTGTCGGTCATCGGCACATGCAGCGTGATGAAGTCCGCACGCGGCAGGAGTTCGTCGAGCTCGACCTTTTCGACGCCCATTTCCTGAGCGCGTTCGGTCGACAGGAAGGGGTCATAGGCGATGACATGCATGCCAAGGCCGATCGCCTTCTTGCAGACGATGCCGCCGATATTGCCGGCACCGATGACGCCGAGCGTCTTGCCGGTGATTTCGACACCCATGAACTTCGACTTTTCCCACTTGCCGGCCTGGGTCGAGGCATCGGCCTGCGGCAGCTGGCGGGCAACGGCAAACATGAGCGCGATGGCGTGTTCGGCCGTCGTGATCGAATTGCCGAAAGGCGTGTTCATCACGATGATGCCGCGCTTGGAGGCAGCCGGGATATCGACATTGTCGACGCCGATGCCGGCGCGGCCGATGACCTTGAGGTTGGTCGCAGCGGCGATCAGCTTTTCCGTCGCCTTGGTGGCCGAACGGATGGCGAGACCATCGTAGTTGCCGATGATTTCGGCTAGCTTTTCCTTGTCCTTGCCGAGCTTCGGCTGGAAATCCACTTCGACGCCGCGATCGCGGAAGATCTGGACGGCGGTTTCAGACAATTCGTCGGATACGAGAACGCGAGGTGCCATGACGAGGCCTCCTTCAGAGAGTTCGTTTGAATGGAATGATGAGAATTGCGGGGCTCCGCCGCTGTGGCGGAGCCGAATTGATCAAGGATCAGGCAGCGGCCTTGGCCAGCGACGCCTTCTGCGTCTCGTAAGCGAAGGAGAGCCACGGCATCAGAGCCGCCATATCGGCAGTCTCGATCGTTGCACCGGCCCAGATACGAAGGCCGGCCGGTGCATCACGGTAAGCGCCGATGTCGAAGGCGACACCCTGCTTTTCGAGAATGCTGGCAATGCCCTTGGCGAAGGCAGCCTGAGCATCGGCATCGAGCGCCGTCACGGCAGGATCGACGATTTTCACGCAGACCGAGGTGTTCGAACGCGTCGCATCGTCGACGGCCAGATTGGCGATCCAGTCGTTGTCAGCGATGAAGTCGAAGATCACCTTGGCATTGGCGTCGGCACGCGCGATCAGGGCTTCAAGGCCACCGATCGACTTTGCCCACTTCAGCGCGTCGACATAGTCCTCGACGCAAAGCATCGACGGGGTGTTGATGGTTTCACCGACGAAGATGCCTTCGATCAGCTTGCCTCCCGAGGTCATGCGGAAGATCTTCGGCAGCGGCCAGGCTGGCACATAGGTCGTCAGACGTTCGACGGCGCGCGGCGACAGGATGATCACGCCGTGACCGCCCTCGCCGCCCAGTACCTTCTGCCAGGAGAAGGTCGTGACATCGAGCTTGGAGAAGTCGAGATCCTGCGCGAAGGCTGCCGACGTGGCGTCGCAGATGGTCAGACCCTTGCGATCATCAGGGATGAAGTCGGCGTTCGGAACACGCACGCCAGAAGTGGTGCCGTTCCAGGTGAAGACGACGTCGCGGTCGAAATCGACGGCGGCGAGATCCGGCAGCAGGCCGTAATCGGCGTTGAACTTGCGGACATCGGCAAGCTTCAGCTGCTTCACCACATCGGTGACCCAGCCGGCGCCGAAGCTTTCCCAGGAGAGCATGTCGACGCCACGTTCGCCGAGCAGCGACCACATGGCCATTTCAACGGCGCCCGTGTCGGATGCCGGAACGATGCCGATGCGGTAGTCAGCGGGAACATTGAGAATTTCGCGGGTGAGGTCGATGGCCAGCTTCAGCTTTTCCTTGCCAACCTTGGCGCGGTGCGAACGACCGAGCGGGGCATCGGAAAGCGCATCGAGCGACCAACCGGGACGCTTCGAGCAGGGGCCAGACGAAAAATGAGAATTTGCCGGACGCGCGGCGGGGGCGATCACATCAGCCATATAGATACCCTTCCAGGTAATTAGCCTCTCGTTGGGGAGAGGTGTCCCGCCGTCGGAACTACTCCTGTCGCCCATATCAGTCAAGCGGGGGTCACGTCGCGATGAGCAAAATTTTTGTTCCGTCCGCGCCAGGCAGAGCGCCGCCGCTTGCGGGCCGCTGTCATCAATCCGTCATGCAGCTGGCGCATCAGCCAGAAGTCACGCAGCATCCGCTTCCCGCCGCCATGGAGCCGAATTTCGATGTTTCCCCTGAGCAGCACTATTCCGGGCCTCGTCTGGGCCTATCGGATCATGCCCGGCAAGGGAAGCGAACGACTGCCCGCCGAATGCTCGCCCGCACAAGCCGATCCCGGTGACGGTTTCATCTGGCTTCACCTCAACCTGGCGGACGGACGCGTGGCGGCGTTTCTCGAACAGTTCGAGGGCCTGACCGCCCCGGCGATCGCGGCGCTGACGACGCATGACACGCATGCGGCGCTTTCGGTGGACGAAGGCCTGCTGTTCGGCACGCTCATCGATTTTCAGCGCGAATTCGACTCGACGACCCGGGATATCGGCTGGCTGCATTTTGCCCTCTCGGACAAGTTCATCGTCACCACACGCCTGCAGCCGATCCGCTCGGTTGACAAGGTCCGGGCCGCGGTTGAGAAAAATGCCACCCGCTATGCCGCGCCTCTGCAGGTCTTCGAACTGCTGGTCGCCGAGTTTCAGCGGGGCCTCATCGCCGTCGTGCTGGAGCTAACGGAAGAACTGAATCAAATCGAGGACCACGTCTACGGCAGCGAATTGCGCGACGAACGGCGCCGGCTCACACCTGTGCGCCGTTTGATCGTCAGGCTCCACCGGCACCTGCGCACGATGCTGCTGATCATGCGGCGGGCTGCAGCCGCCGACGACGAGGATCTGTCAGAGGATATGGAAGACAGCTTGGCACGCCTCGCAGCAAGGCTCGAGGCTGTCGATCAGGACGTCTACGCGCTGGCCGACCGGGCAAGGCTCCTGCATGAGGATCTGGATTCCAAGCAAAGCGCCGAGACGAACCGCCACCTCTACATCCTGTCGCTGATGACGGCGCTGCTGCTTCCGCCATCGCTTGTCACAGGCTTCTTCGGCATGAATACAACAGCCCTTCCCTTCGCGGAGGGATTGCATGGCACAGCCTACGCCTTCGGCTTCATCCTGCTGTCAGTAATGCTCTCCTGGTGGATCCTGCGCCGAACGGGCATCCTGTAGTAGAACGCGCGAAAGGGCCCGAACGGGCCCTTTCTGATGTGTAGCAATCCAAAGCCGGATGCGGCTTACTTGTAGACCGGCAGTTCGACCGGGGGCTCATAGGCAACTGGGGTTTCGCAACCACCGAAGACGTAGCGCGCACCAGCGTGAACGCTGTGGCTGTAGAAGCCCTTGTCGTAGCCCGGGCCGCCGTTCGAGGCGTAGCCGAACATGTCGCCACCCATGGTGTGACGGAAGCGGTAACCGAGGTCGGCCTTGACGTTGCAGGTGACGTCGATCGAGGCGCCGGCCATCAGCTGATAGGCGAAGCGCCAGCTGCCCTTGCCGCCGTGTTCGACAGTGTCGTCGCAACCCGAACCGTCGTCCGCACAAGACGTGTTGCGCAGCTTGTCCCACTTCACGTAGGAGCCGCCGATACCGCCGCCGACATACGGTGTGAAATAGGCGTAGGTACCAAGATCGATGTAGGCATTGGCCATCAGCGTGTAGGCGCGGAGCGTTGACAGATCTTCGGAGGTACAAGCGACGGCGCAAGCACCAAATCCGGCGCCACCACCAACGGTCGAGCCGCGGAAGTCGGACTTGAGCATGTAGTCGAAGGTGAGGTCGGTGCGCAGATAGCTGTTGACCTGATAACCGACACCGCCGCCGACCCAGAAGCTGTCCTTGATCGACGAGGTGGAGAATTCGGCTTCGTCCGCATTGGAGCCCTGGAAGAACTTGGCGCCGCGCAGCTTGTTGAAGTTGTAGCCGAGATCGCCGCGGAGATACCAGCCAGAGGCTTCGGCAACGGCAACTTCCGGTGCTTCGACATAGGCAGGCTGCGGTTCGGGCTGATAAACATCGGCGGCATAGGCAGCCGAGCTGGCGAGCAGAGCAGCCGTTACCGCGGCAAGAATTGTTTTCGTCATGACAGGATACTCCAAGTCCCAGCGTTGTCGCGTCAGGCTGCTTTGCGCCCGACATCCTGAATTGACACAGATAATGGAGTGGAAAGGTTAAGTTGGGATTAACTACAGATCTTAACTCTAACCCTTATCCAATTGCTTACCTTGATACTTGGATCCAGCCTGCAGAATGAAAAGGGGCACGGCACCCGAAAGCACCGCGCCCTGTTTCCGTATCGGCATCGCCAGCATCCGCCTCAGGCGGCGTGGCGCGACACAGTCTGGCGATCTGCCACGAGATTGAACTGCCCCAATTGCTGATCCATCTCGCGAGCCTCGCCGGCCAGCCTGTGGATCGCCGCCGTCGTTTCCTCGACCATCGCGGCGTTCTGCTGGGTCATCGCATCGAGCTGGTTCACCGAAGAATTGATCTCGACCAGCGTTTGCGCTTCCTCGCGAGTCGATTCCATGATCTCGCCGATATGGCTGTTGATCGACAGCACATGCGAGCCGATGCCATCCAGCGCATGGCCCGCCTTCTCGACGAGCTTCACGCCGTGATCCACCTCGCCCCGCGACTTGGCGAGCAGGTTGGCGATCTCCTTGGCAGCATTCGACGAACGCTGCGCGAGTTCCCGGACCTCCTGGGCGACAACGGCGAAGCCCTTGCCGCTTTCGCCGGCGCGGGCCGCCTCGACGCCGGCATTGAGGGCCAGCAGATTGGTCTGGAAGGCGATTTCGTCGATGACCGATACGATCTTGTTGATCTCCTGCGACGATCCCTGAATCGCCTCCATGGCCGCGATCGTGTCGCGCATGATGAGCCCCGACATGGCCGTATCGTCCTTGGCGGCCCGGGCAATGCGCTCGGCCTCCTCGGCGCGGGCGATCTGCGTCTTGACCGCGCCGGTAATCTCCTGGATCGCGGTTGCTGCCTGCGTGATGGCAGCGGCCTGGCGTTCGGTGCGCTCGGCAAGCTGGTCGGCACCGGCCCGCATTTCCTCGGACCCTTCGCGCACCGCGACCGAATTGCCCCCGATGCCGCCGAGCGTGGTGCTCAACGTCTCGATCGCCTTGTTGAAATTGGAGCGCAGACCTTCGAGGTCAGTCGGGAAGCCACGCTCGATCCGGAAGGCGAGGTCTCCGGCGGCCAGGCGGTCCAGCCCGTGGTCGAGCGTCTCAACGACCTCCTGCAGCGTCTTCGCCTCGCTGTCCCGTTCGGCCATGCGCTGCCGGCGTTCCTCGTCGGCACGTTCCCGCTCTTCACGGCGTTCGGCCGAAAGCCGCTGCTGTTCGATCAGGCCAAGCCGGAAACGCTCCAGTGCCCTGGCCATGCTGCCGATCTCGTCGCGCCGTTCCTGGTTTTCGACGGGCTGCTCGATCTCGCCATCGGCCACGGCGGCGGTGAAGGTAACAAGACGATCGAGCGGTGCAAACAGGCGTCGCGTGAAGATCCATGTCGCGATGGCGAGTACGAGGAGCGCGATCAGCCCCGTCAGAAACAGCGTGGTTGCAATGCTGAGCGAACCGGCCTCCAGTTCAGCCCTCGTCAGGCTCTCCGTCACAACGAAATCCTGACCGGCAAAACCGATCCGGCGGCCATAGACGACCGCCGCCCCCTCTGGACGCTCGGCGGCCTGGACGGCAATGCCGTCACCCGACGCCTGGAAATCGGCGCGCACATCGACGAGCTTGCCTGCCTCATCCAATGTGATGCCCGTTCCTCCAGATGAAAGAATGGAAGCCTTCTGGCTGCTGCCCGGGATGATCCCCTTCGACAAGAGATCGGTGAAGACCTGGGGCTGAACCTGAAACATCAGGCTGCCCTTGTAGCCGCCCAGTTTGACGAAGGGCACGGCGAAATAGATGTCCGGCGCTCCGGCATCCCCGCCAACGGCAAGTCCGGAAAAGTTCACACCCACCACGTCGTCCACGGCATTTGCAGCAGCCTCTGCCGATTGCTGGTAGACCCGGCTGAGACCGGTCGCCGCCCAATTGCCCTCCTTCAGATTCTCGCCGAAGGCTGCACCTTTCCGGTAGGAATAAATAACATTGCCGTTCTGGTCGGCAATCAGCATGTCGAGGAAGTCGGTTCCGGCGAGATAGGCCGCCATCTGTGTCTGCGTCGTCTCGTGGGTCGAATAGTAGAAACCGCTCGGGCCTTCCGGCTTGATCAGCTTCTGGCGCTCGCCGGCCGGATGAGGGTTTTCGGCCACGAAGACGCGCTGCAATTCGGCTTTCGCATCGCCGCTGCTCTTGGTGATGGTGTTCCACCCACTCTTCAGGCCGGTCATGGACTGCTGCAGGGTCTCGATCTTGGCGATGGAAGCCGCCTGGTTCTCGAGCGCCCCCAATTTCTCGATCAGAAGGTCGCCACGGAAAGTGAGCGTGCTGGTCATCGCCTTTTCGGCCTGTTCGCCGAAGAGCTGGCTCGAACCGCGATAGGCAAACACATTGAGCAAGGCGATCGTCGTGAATGTCAGAACGAGAAAGACGGCGATGAGTTTGAATGAGAGCGAGTGAAGGCGAGCGGTCATGATTGTTGTCCCCTGAGTCGACCTGGAGCAGTCGACCCGATCAGATCTTCGGTCCGCCGATCGACAATCGGCAGACTTCCCCTTGTTATGATGGGACAATCGCGCTCAGCGCTTAATCACGGGTAAAGGATTGGGGGCGAAACCCCGCAATCGACAGGTGTCAGGCCGCTTGCGACGCCCTCTGCGGCAGTCCCGCAAAGAGCTCCACGGAACGGATACGCGCCTGGAGGTCGTGGACCGGAGTAGAGACGATGATTTCGTCGGGTTTCACATCGGCGATGAACTTCTGCAGCTTTTCAGCGGCCGTTGCCTGAGAACCGACGATCGCATAGCGCAACGTATGTTCGACACCGATCCGTTCGATCTCCGTCCAGGATCCGTCCATGGTCTCGACCGGGCGCGGAAATGGCCGGCGGATGTTGCGACGCAGATTGACGAATTGCTGCTGCGCCGACGTGAACAGATGGGCCGCCTCGCGATCCGTATCAGCAATGGCCGCCATCGTGCCCACCATGAGGTAAGGCTTCTGCAGGCCGGCCGACGGCTGAAAGCGGTCGCGATAAATCTCGACTGCATCGAGAAGCTGATCGGGGGCAAAATGCGAAGCGAAGGCATACGGCAGGCCAAGTGCCGCCGCGAGATGCGCGCTGTACAGGCTCGAACCGAGCAGCCAGATCGGCACATGGCTGTTCATGCCGGGAACGGCGATCAGGCCGCCTTCATCATCCGGCTCGCCCAGAAGCCGTTGCAGTTCAAGAATGTCGTGCGGGAAGCTTTCGGCGCCCGCCTCCATATTGCGCCGAAGTGCACGGGCCGTGCGCATATCCGTTCCCGGCGCGCGACCGAGGCCAAGCTCGATACGCCCAGGGTATAGCGCCTCGAGCGTTCCGAACTGCTCGGCAATGACGAGCGGCGAATGGTTCGGCAACATGATGCCGCCCGACCCCACGCGGATCGTCTCGGTCCCGGCCGCCACATGGGAAATGACCAGTGCCGTCGCCGCGCTCGCGATGCCCGGCATTCCATGATGCTCGGCGAGCCAGAAGCGGCGATAACCGTTCTTTTCTGCCACCTGGGCCAGGCTGCGCGAGGCATCCAGGGCCTCGCGGACGGAATGTCCCTCGGCGACGGGAGACAGATCGAGAATGGAAAACGGTATCATGGCGATGGCCCTGTTCGATGTGTCTCTCTCATGTAGTCAGACATGGCGGACGTCCCAAGAGGTGACGATAATAAATTATGATCACTTTCTATGTTTTCGGTTTGTTCACATTTGACTGGCACATCTGACCCGAACTGCACTAGGGTCTCTCATGACTTCCACGATTCGCATCATCGGTATAGATCCGGGCCTTCGCCGCTGTGGTTGGGGCGTCATTGAGACGCTCGGCAATTCGCTGCGTTTCGTCGCCTCGGGGACCGTGACCTCCGACGGAGACATGGATCTCGCCTCGCGTCTCTGCCAGCTGCATGACGGCCTCTCCGAAGTGGTTCACAGCTACAAGCCCGACGAGGCAGCCGTCGAGCAGACCTTCGTCAACAAGGATGCGGTCGCCACGCTGAAGCTTGGTCAGGCGCGCGGCATCGCCATGCTGGTCCCGGCCCGTGCCGGCCTGCCGGTGGCGGAATATGCCCCCAATGCGGTGAAGAAGGCTGTCATCGGCGTCGGCCATGGCGAAAAGGCGCAGATCCACATGATGCTGAAGATCCTGATGCCCAAGGCCGAATTCAAGGGCAACGATGCCGCCGACGCGTTGGCCATCGCCATCTGCCACGCCCACAATCGCGGTGGCGATCGCATGCGCAAGGTCCTCGCTTCCGCCTGATTTGTTCTTGACTTGTTCCGACAGTAGGATTTATTCTTACCTGACTGGAGGCAAGTCATGCGCGTGACATCTAAGGGCCAAGTGACCATTCCTCGCGATCTGCGAGAACTGATCGGCATAGAGCCGAATTCCGAAGTGGTCTTCACCGTCGAAGATGGCCGTCTGATGCTGACACCAAAAAGTGGCACCGAAGCGCTGAAAGAGCAGACGCGATTGGCCGGACTGATGGAGACATTGGCACGCCTTGAAGGCACCGGTGATCCCGAACTCGATGCTGATGCCCTGATGCAGATGACGCGGGATCGGTGACCCATGGCCGTGCTGGTCGACACAAATGTGCTCGTTGACGTCGCCGTGCGCGATCATCATTGGCTGGTGTGGTCGCGTAGCCAGATGATGCGGCTTGCGAGAGAAGAACCGCTCGTCATCAACCCGATCATCTATTCGGAATTCTCGGTGCGCTACACCAATCGCGATGAAGTCGAGGAATTGCTTCCGCCGTCGGATTTCCACCGGGAAAGCCTGCCCTGGGCAGCAGCCTTCGCAGCCGGCGTCGCCTTCCGCATTTACCGCCGTGCGGGCGGCGGGCGCGACCGCGTCCTGCCGGACTTCCTCATCGGCGCCCATGCGGCCATCCGCAACCACAAGATCCTGACCCGAGATCCGAAGGGCTACCGAACCTACTTTCCGGACGTGCCCCTCATCTCCCCCGAAACCCATCCCCTGTAACGCGACGGACTTATCCATGATCGGCAAACTCAAAGGCACCATCGACGAGATCGGCGACGACTACGTCCTGGTCGACGTCCACGGCGTCTGCTACGTCGCCCACTGCTCCTCGCGCACGCTTGGCCGCATCGGCTCTGCTGGGGAAGCAGTCGTCCTCTTCATCGAGACCTATGTACGGGAAGACCAGCTGAAACTCTTCGGCTTCATGAGCGCGCTGGAGCGGGAATGGTTCAATCTGCTGCAAAGCGTGCAGGGCGTCGGCGCCAAGGTCGCACTCGCGGTCCTCTCCACCCTCACCCCGTCCGAACTCGCCAATGCGATTGCGCTCCAAGACAAGACCGCGATCTCCCGCGCGCCCGGCGTTGGCCCGAAGGTGGCGCTGCGCCTCGTCACTGAACTGAAGAACAAGGCCCCCGCCTTTGCCGGCGAAGCCTCCGCCAATATCGGCCTCAAGCAGGAACTCGGCGAAGGCGTCGCCTCCGCCCCGGTCGCCGACGCCGTCTCGGCGCTCACCAATCTCGGCTACTCCCGCGATCAGGCGGCAAACGCCATCGCAGCGGCGCTGAAGAACGGCGGCGAAGGGGCTGATAGCGCCAAGCTGATCAGACTGGGGCTGAAGGAGCTGTCGCGGTGACTCCTCCCACATTCTTGGATAAATCCGACATTTCTGCTAGCGTCAGAAAATTGGCAAAACGTCGGAGAGCATCATGAAGGTTTGGGAAGTTACCCTGTCGGCCAAAGGCCAGATCACCATTCCCAAAGAGTTGCGCGAGCAGTTGAAGCTAAGTCCTGGCGATCAGATGGTCTTCAGCGTCGTCGATGGGGAAATCGTCATCACGCCGAAGAACATCGATTTGAAGGACCTCGCAGGCTTCCTCGGCACACCACCCAACGGTCCTGCGACGCTGGAAGAAATTGACGAAGCGGTCATCGGGACGGCAGGCGAAAACGCACTATTTACCGGAGATGACGATCCGTCGGACATCGCGGCATGACCCTGGTCGGCCTCGACACCAACATCGTCATCCGGCTTCTGACCAATGACAATCCCGACCAAAGACGTTCAGCCTTGCGTTTTGCAGAGGGGCTCGGCAAGAACTATCTGGCCTTTCTCCCCCTCGTCTGCGTACTGGAACTGGACTGGGCATTGCGCTCGAAGCTTGGCTACAACAGACAAGACGCATCGACCGCCATTGGCAAGCTCCTCCAGGTGCGGGGACTGACCGTTGAAAGTCACGATCTGGTCGTCAAGGCACTGCGACATGTCGAACTGAAGAACGCCGACTTTGCAGACGCCTTAATTGCAGCCAGATCACTTCACGAAGGCTGCGCCTCCATAAAGACCTTCGATAAACGCGCCGCCTCCCGCGTACCCGGCATGGAACTCCTCGCATGATGACCAACAACCCTATCCTCACGCCGGAAAAGCGCGGCGAAGACCTCGATGCGGCACTACGCCCGCAGACGCTCGACGACTTCACCGGCCAAGCGGAAGCGCGCGCCAATCTGAAGATCTTCATCGAGGCGGCGAAGAACCGCGGCGAGGCGCTGGATCACGTGCTCTTCGTCGGCCCACCGGGCTTGGGCAAGACGACGCTCGCCCAGATCATGGCCAAGGAACTCGGCGTCAACTTCCGCTCGACCTCCGGCCCCGTCATCGCCAAGGCCGGCGATCTCGCCGCCCTTCTGACCAATCTCGAAGAGCGCGACGTGCTCTTCATCGACGAAATCCATCGCCTGAGCCCCGCCGTCGAGGAAATCCTCTATCCGGCCATGGAAGATTTCCAGCTCGATCTGATCATCGGCGAAGGCCCCGCCGCGCGCTCTGTGAAGATCGACCTGTCGAAATTCACACTCGTCGCCGCCACCACCCGCCTGGGCCTTCTGACGACCCCCCTGCGCGACCGTTTCGGCATTCCGGTGCGCCTCAATTTCTACACCGTCGAGGAGCTGGAATCGATCGTCCGCCGTGGCGCCCGCCTCTTGAACCTGCCGATGACCGAAGACGGCGCCCGCGAAGTGGCCCGCCGCGCCCGTGGCACACCGCGCATCGCCGGGCGCTTGCTCCGCCGCGTCCGCGATTTCGCCGAAGTCGCCCGCGCCGAAGCCGTCACCCGCCAGATCGCCGACGAAGCGCTGACGCGGCTCAACGTCGACAATATGGGCCTCGACCAGCTCGACATGCGCTATCTCTCGATGATCGCGGTGAATTTCGGCGGCGGCCCGGTCGGCATCGAAACGATCGCCGCAGGGCTGTCGGAACCGCGTGACGCAATCGAGGACATCATCGAGCCCTACATGATCCAGCAGGGTTTCATCCAGCGCACGCCGCGAGGCCGTGTTTTGACCGCAAATGCGTGGAAACACTTGGGAATGCAGCCGCCAAAGGACCTGGAGGCCACGCAATTCCGGCTGACGCTCGAGGATGAATGAATGATCACACGGCGGGGGCTCGTGAAGCTCTTCGGAGCAGGCTTCCTGAGCCTCGTGGCAACCGCTGCCTATCCCTTCACAGAGGTTTTCCGCCGCCCTGAAATCAGACGATACAAACTCGCGCCGAACAACTGGCCGCACGGGCTTAACCTTCGAGTGGTCATCCTTTCGGACTTTCATGCCGCCGAGCCATGGATGAGCCGTGACCGTATTGCGGACATCTGCGCCACCGCCAACGAGCTGCAACCCGATATCTGCCTTCTGCTCGGGGACTACGCCGCAGGTACGAATATCGTCAGCGACTATGTCGATGCCATGGATTGGGCCGCAGCCTTGGCCACGCTTTCCGCGCCGCTCGGCGTCCATGCCATTCTTGGCAACCATGACTATTGGGAAGACCTGGCCTTTCAACGCGACCCGACCGGCCCGAACATTGCGACCGAGGCATTGAAGCGGGCGGGCATTGCCGTTTACATCAACAGTTCCCGCCGCCTCGAAAAAGACGGGCACGCTTTCTGGCTTGCCGGTCTGGGTGATCAGATGGCGCTGAGAGCCGGCAAGCGTTTCAATCGCGCAGGCTTGGTGGGCATTGACGATCTGGCAGCCACGCTTTCCTCGATCACCGACGACGCGCCGGTCATTCTGATGGCGCACGAACCAGACATCTTCGCACGCGTCCCTTCACGCGTCGGCCTCACGCTTTGTGGCCACACCCATGGAGGTCAGATAGACCTCTTTGGCTGGCGGCCTGCGGCGGCCTCGCGCGGATCCAGAAGCTATCCAGGCGGCCTATACCGGGAAGGAGAGCGCGACCTTCTGGTATCGCGAGGTCTTGGATGCTCGTTCATTCCCGTCCGCGTCGGCGTGCGGCCAGAGATTTTGCTAGTTGAACTGGGGACAGCCTGATGTCCAAACGCACCCTGATCACCATCAAGGACGGCAAGCGGCGCTTCAACCACCGCATCGCCGGCCTCGCCTTCCGCGATGGACACGTCCTCGTCCACCGTGCCACGCATGAGACGTTCTGGACCTTCCCCGGCGGCCGCGCCGAAATCGGCGAGACATCGACTGAGACGCTGGTGCGCGAAATGCAGGAAGAACTGGGTGTCGAGGCAGTGGTTGGGCCGCTCCTGTGGATCGTCGAGAACTTCTTCGACTACGAGGGCAAGGCTTGGCATGAACTCGGGCTCTATTACCGGATGGAGATCCCGACGAGCTTCCCCTTCCACGCAAGCGACATCATTCACCGTAACGAGGACGGCAAGAACTCCCTGGAATTCAAATGGGTGCCGGCAACGCGGGATGCCCTGACGGTCCTCGACATTCCACCCTATTTCATCGCCGACGAGATCGAGAACCTGCCAACCTCACCCAGGCACGTGGTCTGGCACGATGGAGACCTGGACACGCCATGACCGACGCCACAAGGTTCATCCGCAAGCTCGCCTATGCCAACATGCTCGCCAATGACCGGCTGCACGAGGCGGTCTCGATGCTGGGACCGGGAGAATTCGAGGCACCCCGCACAAGCTTCTTTCCCTCGCTCGTGGCGACGCTCAATCACATCCTGATCATCGACTGGTTCTACATAGACGCGCTTGAAGGCGGCGACCTCGGCCCGAAGGCTTGGGAAAACGAGGTCCCCTTTCCGGACCCGGTGAACCTCCGCCTGGCACAAATCGCGTCGGACCGGCGTCTTCTCACGCTGTGCCTGGCCCTTGGCGACGAAGACCTCGCCCGTGAGGTTCAGATCCATCGAACGGGCCGGATCCAGGTGGAACGCTGCGACGATGTGCTTTCGCATCTCTTCCAGCACCAGACCCATCATCGCGGTCAGGCACATGCCATGCTGGCCGGCACCAGCGTCAAGCCACCGCAGATCGACGAGTTCATTGTTGCGGATGACGCGCCAAGCAGGGCGGATGCCCTTCAACGGCTCGGGATCACCGAAGCGCAGGTCATGAATGAGGTGCAGACCTGACGATCCCTCGCCCTGCATGGGCGGAACCGGCACATCAGGCAATCCGCATATCACAATACGGCCACAAGCCAGCCCCTTTTCCGTCCATAAGCGCCAGTATTGAGGCGATGGGCGCAAGGTTAGTGCGGCACCTGACGCCTTTGCAGTGAGTAAAATTTAATCTTCTCAATCAACGAACGCCAGGCGTCCGTGGAAATACATCTGCGCGTCTGTACAACTTAACAGAAGGAGGAAGTGGGGGCCTCATACAAGCTGAAGGATTCCCGAAATGGGTCTCATGTATCTCATCGACACTTTGCGCCTCGATCCCGTCACGTCCATTAAAACGGGCCTGCGCATTGTTCACTTCGTCGGGCTCGCGCTCGGCCTGGGGGCGGCAACAGTCCTCGACCTCATGATCCTCAAGTTTTTCCTCAAGGGAAAAGTGACCACCGATCAGTGGAATGTCTTCCATTTCGGCTCGCGGATCGTCAATGCAGGCCTGATCCTTCTCTGGATCACAGGGCTCGGTTTCCTGGCCTACTACAGCGCGTTCGACCCCATCCGGCTCGGCAATGAAAAAGTCTGGGCGAAGATGACCATCGTGCTCATCCTGACGATAAACGGGATTTTCCTCCATATGGCCATTCTTCCCAAGGTCAAGGCACAGATCGGGCGCTCGCTTCTGGATGGCATGTCCACCGGGAAGCGCAGCCTCTTCTTCGCTTCGGGCGCTCTGTCCGCCACGTCCTGGTATGTGCCCCTTCTCTTGGGCGCGATGCCACAGCTGAACTTCGTCGTCCCGATGACGACGATCCTTCAGGCCTATGCTCTCCTGCTCGCATTGGCGCTGCTGTTGACACAGGTCATCCTTCTGGCGCTCCGCGAAAAGGACAGTCATGGCGTGCCATCCCCTCGACAAGGTTGGACGGACCCTGTGATGGGAACGGGCTGATATTCCCCCAAGAGGTCGGAGGACCTTTCCTGCGGGATCGGTCTTCCGACCAAAGATTAGGGTCTCGGGTGTCGCGAGACCAGGTTTGCGAACCCGTCACGGTTTCTGCTATTCGCCACCGGTCGGGCGCGCCACGCCACGACAGCCTTCGCGCCACACCAGGAGCCGTGATGACTTCGATTGAAATCCCGATCTCTGGCGAGATCACCGACCGTGTGCATCGGCTGATCCAGCGCGTCTACTACGAAGACACCGATTTTTCCGGAGCCGTCTATCACGCCCGCTACCTGCACTTCATGGAACGCGCGCGGACCGATTATTTTCGCTGCCTCGGCATCGTACAGTCGGCCGTCTTTGACGGCGCCGACGGTGGGCTCGCTTTCATGGTTCACCGCATGGAGATAGACTTCAAGTCTCCTGCCCGTATGGATGATCTCGTGACGATTGCCACCCGTACGCAGACCGCACATGGCGCCAAGGTGATCGTCGATCAGGAAATTCGTCGCGGCGATCAATTGCTCGCCGCAGCCAAGGTCGTCATCGCCGTCATCAATCGCAGCGGTCGCCCTCGCCGCTTGCCCGAAGAACTCGTGAAGCGCCTGCTGGGCTGACCGGCAATCACCCCGAACGCCCGGTTGGTAACACCTTTTTAACCTTAATCGGGTCTTACTTCGAGCCTGGAAGATTGTGCAATGCACGCCTTCCTTTGACCAAATTTTCATCCCAGAAGCACTTTGGGAGCTAAGGCGGGAAAAGGGTTTCGGCGGCTGCGCCCGCACAAGTTTTCCACCAGTAGAGCTCATGTCACCGCCCGGTCCAACCCACCGGGCGTTTGGATTTCGGGGAATTGAAGGCGATGGAACAAGTTGGAATGGCTGCAGCGACCCATGATGTGAGCCTTTGGGGCCTCTTCATGCAGGCGGGCTTCATCGTCAAGCTCGTCATGATCGGCTTGATGGCCGCCTCTGTCTGGACCTGGGCCATCGTCATCGACAAGTATTTGAGCTACGCCCGCGCCCGCCACCAGTTCGACCAGTTCGAGCAGGTCTTCTGGTCGGGCCAGTCGCTGGAAGAACTCTATCGCACGCTCGCCGAGCGCAACAATACGGGCCTCGCTGCGATCTTCGTCGCGGCCATGCGCGAATGGAAGAAGAGTTTCGAACGCGGCGCCCGCTCGCCGATCGGCCTTCAGATGCGCATCGACCGTGCCATGGACGTCACCATGTCGCGCGAATCCGAAGCGCTCGAATCCCGCCTCTCCTCGCTTGCCACCATCGGTTCGGCCGGTCCCTTCATCGGCCTTTTTGGTACCGTCATCGGCATCATGACCTCGTTCCAGGCCATTGCCGGCTCCAACAATGCAAGCCTCGCGGTCGTCGCCCCTGGTATTGCCGAAGCTCTGCTGGCAACCGCCATCGGCCTCGTCGCCGCCATTCCCGCCGTCATCGCCTACAACAAGTTTTCCGGCGAGGCGGGCAAGCTTGGCGCACGCATGGAAGGCTTCGCGGACGAATTCTCCGCCATCCTCTCGCGTCAGATCGACGAAAAGCTGCAGCCCCGCCAGGCTGCCCAGTAAGGGCCGAGGAGCAGGAGACGCATCATGGGTATGTCGGTCGGATCGGGTAGCAAGGGTGGCGGACGTCGTGGACGCCGTGGCGGTGGCCGCAAGGCTCTCGTCAGCGAAATCAATGTCACGCCCTTCGTCGACGTCGTGCTCGTGCTGCTGATCATCTTCATGGTCGCCGCTCCGATGATGACGGTTGGCGTGCCGATCGACCTGCCCCAGACGCGGGCCGGAGCGATGACCAGCGAAAACCAGCCGATTACGGTCTCGGTCAATCCGGAAGGTGAAATCTATCTGCAGGAGACGGCGATCCCGATCGAGGAAGTCGTGCCGAAACTGCAGGCGATCGCCACCACCGGCTACAAGGAACGCATTTTCGTACGGGCCGATACCGCCGCCACCTATGGCATCGTCATGCAGGTCATGGCGCGGATCTCGTCAGCCGGCTTCACCAATATCGGTCTCGTGACCTTGCAGGAACAGCAGAACTGATCGGACGGACATGAAGGGCAGCCTCTTCACATCCAGCTTTCTGCATGGACTGGTGCTCACCGCAGCACTGGTCAGCCTCGGCTCGCCCGAAAAGCTCGAAATCGCACCGATGGAGACCCTGCCGGTCGACATCGTCCCGATCGAGGAATTCACCCAGATCCAGAAGGGCTCCAAGGACGCACCCTTGGCGGAGAAATCCGCTCCCGTGCCGACCAAGAAGCCGGCAATCGCCCAGCCTGCCGAGAATATCGGCGACAACGAAGTCGACCTGAAATCTCCACCGACACCGTCGAAGCGACCGGTCGAGCAGGAAGTGGCCGCAGCGCCTGAGAAAGTCGAGACGCCGGCACCGACGCCCGATCCGAAGCCCAATGAGGTGAAGGAAGTCGTCCAGGAAGAAACGGCACCGCCACCCGAGCCGGAACCACAGCCCGTGGAACCCGCGCCGGCAGAGGCCAAGCCAGCGGAACCCGTGCCTGCAGAAACGGCGGTTGCGGAGGACATCCCGCTGCCAGAGAATGCACCCGTGCCCCCTTCACGACCGGAGCCCGAGATCGCCAAGCCCGTCGAGAAGAAGCCGGAGCCGAAGGCGACCGCCAAGGCAGATGCGAAGAAGGACACCAAGAAGCAGGAAACTGCGAAGTCCAAGCCGCAGATGGAAAGCGATTTCAACGCCGACGAAGTGGCAGCCCTCCTCAACAAGACGGATGCGGCCGGCGGTGGTGCGAAGCGTTCCACCGACCAGGAGGCGCTTGGCGGCAAGACAGACACCGGCGGTTCCAAGCTCAGCCAGAGCGAACTGGATGCCCTGCGAGGCGCCATTCAGCAGAACTGGCTGATCACGCCGGGCATGGCCGACGCGGCCGATGTCCGTATCCGCGTTACCTTCCGCCTCGACCAGAACGGCGAATTGATCGGCGACCCCGAGGCGACCGCGACCGGCGGCTCCCCTTCGGCGCAGCAGGTCCTCATGAGCGGCGCCGTGCGCGCCGTGCGCAAGTCCGCCCCCTTCACCAATCTTCCCCCGGACAAATATGACGCATGGTCTGAAGTTGTCGTCAATTTCGACCCCAGCGAACTGATGTAAGAGCTGAAAGGCTTGGTTAGAATGAAAACTCTCCTCCTCCGCATTCTGCTGGTCTGTGCCGGCATGGCAGGCGCCTTCGTGGCACCCGCAAACGCAGCCGTCGAGATCAATATCAACCGCGGCAACGTCCAGCCGCTGCCGATCGCGATCACCGACTTCATCTCGGCTGATGGAATCGGCGCCCAGATCTCGGCCGTGGTCGAGGCCGACCTCAAGCGTTCCGGTCTCTTCGCACCGGTCAGCCGTGCCGCCTTCATCGAGAACATCCAGAACCCCGACCAGCCGCCGCGCTTCGAGGACTGGAAGGTCCTGAAGGCCGAAGCCCTGGTTGTCGGCCGGATCGTGCGCGAGCCCGATGGTCGCCTGCGTGCCGAGTTCCGCCTCTGGGATACCTTTGCCGGCCAGCAGATGATGGGCCAGCAGTTTTTCACCGATCCGAAGAACTGGCGCCGCGTCGCCCATATGATCGCCGACGCGATCTACGAGCGCGTTACCGGTGAGAAGGGTTACTTCGACACCCGCATCGTCTTCGTCTCCGAAAGCGGTCCGAAGATCGATCGCAAGCGTCAGCTCGCGATCATGGACCAGGATGGCGAAAACGTCCGCATGCTGACCAACAGCAACGATATCGTCCTGACACCCCGCTTCTCGCCGAGCCGCCAGGAAATCACCTACATGTCCTTCGAGGGTGACCAGCCGCGCGTTTACCTGCTCCAGCTGGAGACCGGCGGCCGTGAAGTGGTCGGCAACTTCCCCGGCATGACCTTTGCCCCCCGCTTCTCGCCCGATGGCCAGCGCGTCATCATGAGCCTGCAGCAGGACGGCAATGCCAATATCTACACGATGGACCTGCGCTCGCGCACCACGACCCGTCTGACGTCGACCGCCGCCATCGACACCTCGCCGTCCTATTCCCCGGACGGCGGTCAGATCGTATTCGAAAGCGACCGCGGCGGCCGCCAGCAGCTCTATGTCATGGGAGCCGATGGCTCCGGCCAGCGCCGCATCTCCTTCGGCGACGGATCCTACTCGACCCCCGTCTGGTCCCCGCGCGGCGACTTGATCGCCTTCACCAAGCAATCGGGAGGCAAGTTCTCGATCGGCGTCATGAAGACGGACGGTTCCGGCGAGCGCATCCTGACCACCGGCTTCCACAACGAGGGTCCGACCTGGGCGCCGAATGGTCGCGTTCTGATGTTCTTCCGCCAGAACTCGGGCGCCGGTGGACCGCAACTCTATTCCATCGACCTCTCCGGCTACAACGAGCAGCTGGTGAAGACACCGACTTTCGCCTCCGACCCGGCCTGGTCGCCGCTGATGGACTGATGACGGAAAAGAGGCGCAATTGCGCCTCTTTCTCGCCGTAAACGAGCTTCATTCGCCATCGTCGACACGTGATTTGACAGTTTGTTAACCATGATTGTTGGAAGCCGGTTAACCGCGATTGGTTATGGTCCGGCAACCCTAACAGAGAATTCAAGGAGACCGGCGATGAGCCGCATTCATTCCCCGGCCACGAGCCGTCTGCAGAAAATGGCAACCAACCCGGCCATGGTCGCTTTCGCCGTGGCTCTGGCCCTGGCAGGCTGCGCCAACAAGAAGAACCTGCCGAACAGCGCCGGTGAACTCGGCCTCGGCGCCGGTGGCGCTGGTGCCGCAACTCCCGGCTCGGCCCAGGACTTCACCGTCAATGTCGGCGACCGCATCTTCTTCGACACCGATTCGACCTCGATCCGCGCCGACGCCGCCCAGACGCTCGACCGTCAGGCCCAGTGGCTGGCCCGTTACCCGAATTACGCGATCACCATCGAAGGCCATGCCGACGAACGCGGCACGCGCGAATACAACCTGGCGCTCGGTGCACGTCGTGCAGCCGCCACCCGCGACTACCTCGCCCAGCGCGGTGTCCCGGCTCAGCGCCTGAAGACCATTTCCTACGGCAAGGAACGTCCGGTCGCCGTCTGCGACGACATTTCCTGCTGGTCGCAGAACCGCCGCGCAGTCACGGTTCTCGGTGGCGCCGGCATGTGATCCGGGTAAACCCGCGATCACCAGAGCTTGAAGGCGGCCCCTGGGCCGCCTTTTACTTTTCTCCTTACTTTGGCCGAACTTGGTTGCTTTTTGCAGGCAATTGGGAAAACTCCTGTCGGCGCTGGTTCGGCGCAATTCGTCGCGAATACAGGAAAAGGAACATGAACAAACTTGTGATGGCCGCTCTGCTAGCGACGGCCTCGCTGACGGGACTGCATGGAAGCGCAAACGCGTTTCAGCTGTTTCCGAACGTGCAACACAGCCAGAAGAACCTGCCCGCGCACTCACCGAAGGCCGAAGTCCACCTGGCCCAGGCCACGGATCCGACGGTACGTGTCCAGCAACTCGAGGAAGAGATCCGCGCCCTGAACGGCCGGATCGAGGAAATGAGCTTCCAGCTTCTCCAGATGCAGGAAACCATCCGCAAGCAGCAGGAAGACAACGAGTTCCGCTTCCAGGATCTCGAGAAGAAGAGTGGCTCACTGACACGTCCTGTGACCGGTGGCCAGCAGCAGGACTCGGTTGCCGAGATCATCACCGAGACCCCGGACGTCGGCGCTACCGCCGACGCCTCCGGTACCGGCCAGGCCCCGGGTGCTGCCCCGGGCGAACAGACCCTCGGCTCCATCGCGCTCGATGATAGCGGCTTGCCGGAGACCGCGACCCTGAACGAGGGTGCCGTAGACAATGGCGCGGGCGCCCTGCCCGGCGTCGATACCGGCGTGACGGCCCCCTCAACCACCGCACCGGCCGCACCCCAGCAGACCGCCTCACTGAATTCAGAAGGCGACGTCTATCAGGTCGCCTATGCGCATGTGCTTTCCGGCGACTACTCTCTGGCCGAAAGCGAATTCCGTGATTTCATCGCGGCCTATCCGAGCAGCGCGAAGATCGCCGATGCTCATTTCTGGCTGGGTGAAGCGCTCTACTCCCAGGGCAATTTCAACGAGGCGGCCAAGACCTTCCTCAATGCCCATCAGTCCTACAACACCTCTCCCAAGGCACCCGAAATGCTGCTGAAGCTTGGCATGTCGCTCGCCGCCCTCGACAACACCGAGACCGCCTGTGCCACGCTGCGCGAAGTCTCCAAGCGCTACCCCAAGGCTTCCCGCGCCGTCGTCTCCAAGGTCGCGAGCGAGCAGAAGCGCCTCAGCTGCTGATGGCCGCCCCGCTCGCGGCAGGTTATGCCCTGCCCGAACTCTCGCCCGAAGCGGCGATCAACCATTTCCTCCACACTCTCAGCCGCCCGACCCGCCTCCTGATCGCCATTTCCGGCGGCAGTGATTCGACGGGACTGCTAGTCGCACTGGCCAGTGCCATCGCCGAGAACCGCTTTCCGCACACCCACACACTGACCGCTGCCACCATTGATCATGGCTTGAGGCGTGCGTCGGCCGATGAAGCCCGACGGGTTTCCGAACTCTGTCACCATCTCGCTATTCCGCATCGCATCCTACAATGGATGGGCGAAAAGCCCCAAACTGGCCTGTCCGCCACCGCCCGCCTCGCACGCTACCGATTGCTGTCAGATGCGGCGGGCTCGCTGCGGGCCGATGCGATCGTCACCGGGCATACTTTGGACGACCAGATCGAGACGGTTGCCATGCGTTCGAGCCGATCGGCAAGCGACGCGCCCGGTCTGGCAGGCATGGCCCAGGCGACGCTGTATGCCGGCCGCCTCTGGATACTGCGCCCTTTTCTCCACACCCGCCGCAATGCGATCCGCGCCCATCTTCGCGCCCTGAACATAGACTGGACCGATGACCCGAGCAACGAGGATCCGCGCTATGAACGGGTCCGGATCCGACAATCCGCTCCCGACATTGATGCCGGTATGATCGACCAAGCCGGACACCGGCGCGAAACCCTGTCGGCGGCAGCCGCCTCATGGCTGAGCGAACGCATGGAAGCGAGACCGGGGCCAGTCGCGATCATCTCACGATCGGACGAAGGGTTCATTGCACCTGAAATGCGGGACCATGCGCTTGCAGCCCTGATCGCCGTGCTCGGGGGTAAACCTCACCGCCCCGCAGCGGCGAGCCTTGCCCGGCTCTCCGCAGCATTGGACGAGGGCTCCGATTTCCGCCTGACACTATCAGGCACGCTTGCGCTCCGACGCCGGAAGCAGCTCTTCCTGCTCCGCGAAAGGCGCGGTCTTTTGCCGCTGTCGCTCGTCCCCGGCGAAAGCGGCACTTGGGATGGTCGCTACGCGATCGTGAACAACAGCGGCGCGGAGATCACCGTCATGCCCGCCCCGGCCCTGGAGATCGACCCGGATTTGCCCGGAGTGGTCCGTACGGCACTCAACGGCATCACACCGCAAGTGTTTGTGGGAAAAGGAATTTTCGCCTCATATTTGGAGCATGTGACGATCAAACCCCGCCTCTCTCTCTATGCGGAATTCCTGCCGCTCTTCGACCTCCCGCTTGCCAATGCCATCGCCACCCTGCTGGGTGCTGAGCCGGCACCGCCGTCCCCTGTTTAAGACTTATTGACAGAAAACGGTCCAAGGCCGTCCGTTTGCCTTGGCAAGGATGCGGCGCGATCCTATGTTACGTGTTAATTCTGCGGAACCGCGTTCCGCACCACAGGTTCGGGGAGTTCAATGAACCCAAATTTTCGCAACTTCGCGCTCTGGGCGATCATCGCCCTTTTGCTGATCGCCTTGTTCAGCATGTTCCAGACGTCGCCGTCTCAGACGGCCTCGAGCGAGATCCCCTATTCGCAGTTCCTGCGCGAAGTGGATGCTGGGCGCGTTCGTGAGGTCACGGTCACCGGCAACCGCGTGCTCGGCAAATATGCCGAGTCCGGTACAGCCTTCCAGACCTATGCGCCCGTCGTCGACGACAACCTGCTGTCCAAGCTGGAAGCCGAGAACGTCATGATCGTCGCCCGCCCGGAAACGGACGGCTCCTCTGGCTTCCTGAGCTATGTCGGCACACTTCTCCCCATGCTGCTCATTCTCGGCGTCTGGCTCTTCTTCATGCGCCAGATGCAGGGTGGCTCGCGCGGTGCGATGGGCTTCGGCAAGTCCAAGGCAAAGCTGCTGACGGAGGCCCATGGCCGCGTCACGTTTGACGATGTGGCCGGCGTCGACGAAGCCAAGCAGGACCTGGAAGAAATCGTCGAATTCCTGCGCGATCCGCAGAAGTTCCAGCGCCTCGGCGGCAAGATCCCGCGCGGCGTTCTGCTCGTCGGTCCTCCCGGCACAGGTAAGACGTTGCTCGCCCGCTCGGTCGCCGGCGAAGCAAACGTGCCCTTCTTCACCATCTCCGGTTCGGACTTCGTCGAAATGTTCGTCGGCGTCGGCGCAAGCCGCGTCCGCGACATGTTCGAGCAGGCGAAGAAGAACGCGCCTTGCATCATCTTCATCGACGAAATCGACGCTGTCGGCCGCCATCGTGGCGCGGGCCTCGGCGGTGGCAACGACGAACGCGAGCAGACGCTGAACCAGCTGCTCGTCGAGATGGATGGCTTTGAAGCCAATGAAGGCATCATCCTGATCGCCGCGACCAACCGTCCCGACGTTCTTGACCCTGCACTTCTGCGTCCGGGCCGTTTCGACCGTCAGGTCGTCGTGCCGAACCCGGATATCGTTGGCCGCGAGCGCATCCTCAAGGTGCATGCCCGCAACGTGCCGCTGGCACCGAATGTCGATCTCAAGGTTCTCGCCCGTGGTACGCCCGGCTTCTCCGGTGCCGACCTGGCAAACCTCGTCAACGAAGCAGCCCTGATGGCCGCTCGCCGCAACAAGCGCGTCGTCACCATGGCCGAATTCGAAGACGCCAAGGACAAGATCATGATGGGTGCGGAACGCCGCTCCTCCGCCATGACCGAAGCCGAGAAGAAGCTGACTGCCTACCACGAGGCAGGCCACGCCATCACCGCGCTGAAGGTGCCGGCTGCCGACCCGCTGCATAAGGCAACCATCATTCCGCGCGGCCGCGCACTCGGCATGGTCATGCAGCTGCCCGAGGGCGACCGCTACTCGATGAGCTACAAGTGGATGGTCTCGCGCCTCGTCATCATGATGGGTGGCCGTGTCGCCGAAGAGCTGACCTTCGGCAAGGAGAACATCACCTCCGGTGCCTCCTCCGACATAGAGCAGGCCACCAAGCTCGCTCGCGCCATGGTCACGCAATGGGGCTTCTCGGACGTGCTCGGCCAGGTCGCCTATGGTGAAAACCAGCAGGAAGTCTTCCTCGGCCACTCGGTATCGCAGTCCAAGAACGTCTCGGAATCGACCGCCCAGAAGATCGACACGGAAGTCCGTCGCCTGATCGACGAAGCGTATACCGAGGCCCGCCGCATCCTGACCGACAACAACGACGCTTTCGTCGCGATTGCCGAAGGCCTTCTCGAATACGAGACTCTCTCGGGCGAAGAGATCAAGGCCTTGATCCGGGGCGAAAAGCCGTCGCGCGACAGCGGTGACGACAGCACGCCGAGCCGTGGTTCTGCCGTCCCCTCGACCGGCCGCAAGGATGCCCCGAAGGGCGGCGAGCCGGAAGGCGGCCTGGAACCGCAGCCGCACTGAACGCAGCACGAGCCGATTTTAAAAAAGGCCGCCCCTGAGGGTGGCCTTTTTTGGTTACAGGGGCGCCGGTAGTGAGAATTCAGTGGAAGACCACACTGCCGGTAACGCCGTGTAATCGATTTTAGCGCTATTTTACGTGTCCTTTACTGCGTTCTGTGGCATGAGCAGCCCACCACGGATCCCCGCGCGATCGCTGAAGGGCGATGATGTTCGCAGCGGGTGAGATCGATAGGACTTGAAGGAACACTCGATGACACGTCGTTACTTCGGCACGGATGGCATTCGCGGCCTCTCCAACCGCTTCCCCATGACGCCGGATCTCGCCATGCGGGTCGGTATCGCCGCCGGTACGATCTTCCGCCGTGGCGGCCATCGCCACCGTGTGGTGATCGGCAAGGATACGCGCCTCTCTGGCTACATGCTGGAAAACGCCATGGTCGCCGGCTTCACGGCAGCAGGCCTCGACGCCTTCGTTCTCGGCCCGATCCCGACGCCGGCCGTCGCCATGCTCACGCGCTCGCTACGCTGCGACCTCGGCGTCATGATCTCGGCCTCGCACAATCCCTTTGCCGACAACGGCATCAAGCTCTTCGGCCCCGATGGCTACAAGCTCTCCGACGAACTGGAGCTGCAGATCGAGGACATGCTGGAGAAGGACATCTACGGCCAGCTCGCAGCGCCGAACGATATCGGCCGCGCCAAGCGTATCGACGGTGTGCATGACCGTTATGTCGAATTCGCCAAGCGCACCCTGCCCCGCGACGTCACCCTGCATGGCCTGCGCGTCGCGATCGACTGCGCCAATGGCGCCGCCTACAAGGTGGCCCCCGCGGCCCTCTGGGAGCTCGGTGCCGACGTCGTGACCATCGGCAACGAGCCGAACGGCACCAACATCAACCTTGAATGCGGCTCGACCCACCCGGACGCCCTGCAGAAGAAGGTGCATGAAACCCGCGCCGATATCGGCATTGCGCTCGATGGCGACGCCGACCGCGTCATCATTGTTGACGAGAACGGCACCGTCATCGACGGCGATCAGCTGATGGCGGTCGTTGCCGAAACCTGGGCGCAGGACGGGCTGCTGCGCGGCAATGGCATCGTCGCGACAGTCATGTCGAACCTCGGCCTGGAACGCTTCCTCGGCGACAAGGGCCTGACGCTTGCCCGCACCAAGGTCGGCGACCGCTATGTCGTCGAGCACATGCGCAGCCACGACTTCAACGTCGGCGGCGAACAGTCCGGCCACATCGTGCTTTCCGACCACGGCACGACCGGCGACGGCCTCGTGGCCGCCCTGCAGATCCTCGCCGCCGTCAAGCGGACCGGTCGCACCGTCAGCGAACTCTGCCATCGTTTTGAACCCGTGCCGCAGCTTCTGCGCAACGTGCGCTTTTCCGGCGGCAAGCCGCTGGAAGACGCCGTGGTCAAGCAGGCGATTGCCGATGCCGAAGCGGAACTGGCGAAGTCCGGTCGACTGGTCATCCGCCCGTCGGGCACCGAACCGCTGATCCGCGTCATGGCAGAAGGCGACGACCGCGAGCAGGTCGAGCGTATCGTCAACGAACTGGTCGATGTCATCGGCAGCGTGCGCAGCGCCGCTGCCTGATCCGACCGAAACGACTGAAAAGCAAAAAGCCCGGCTGCAACGCAGCCGGGCTTTTCAATCTCTCGATCGGGGATGACGATCAGGCCGAAAGCTTGGCCATCACCTCGTCGGACACCTCGAAGTTCGAATAGACGTTCTGCACGTCGTCATCGTCTTCCAGCGTGTCGATCAGCTTCATCAGCGAGGTCGCCTTTTCTTCGTCGACTTCGATCGTGTTCTGCGGCTTCCAGATCGCCTTGACGGATTCCGCACCGCCGAGCACGGCTTCGAGCGCCTTCGACACTTCGTTCATGTCTTCGAAGGCGCAGTAGATCGTGTGGCCGTCTTCATCGGAAACGACGTCCTCGGCGCCGGCTTCGATCGCCGCTTCCATGACCTTGTCGGCATCGCCGACGGAGGCCTTGTAGGTGATCTCGCCGACATGATCGAAGGAGAAGGACACCGAGCCGGTTTCACCCAGGGCACCGCCGGCCTTGGAGAAAGTCGAGCGAACGACGGAGGCCGTCCGGTTGCGGTTATCGGTCAGTGTCTCGACGATGACGGCCACGCCGCCCGGACCATAACCCTCATAGCGGATCGAGTCGTAAGTCTCGGCATCGGCACCCGAGGCCTTCTTGATGGCGCGCTCGATATTGTCCTTCGGCATCGACTGCGCCTTGGCGTTCTGGACAGCGAGGCGAAGGGCGGCGTTCATGGTCGGATCGGGCAGGCCGGTCTTTGCAGCAACCGTGATTTCGCGCGCGAGCTTGGAGAACATCTTCGAACGGATACCGTCCTGCTTGCCCTTGCGGTGCATGATGTTTTTAAACTGTGAATGGCCAGCCATGGCACCCCTGATCAGGTCTGAATGTTGGGAATGGGCGCCTTATAAGGGCGAAACCAGCCCTGTTCAAGCCCAAGCGACAGCCACGATGGACCTGTTGCGACAGGAACAAGTCAGCTGCGAACTCGTTGCCTCCACGAATTAACGTCAGGGAGACAGACGATATGGCAAGCTTCACCGAAGCCCGCGAAAATCCGGTAGAACAGCTCTGGGAAGAAATCGACAACGTACATGCCGGCATGCTCGGCCTCGTCGGCTCGGATCAGGCAATGCGCCCCATGGCGCCGCAAGCAGACCGCTCGACGCACATCATCTGGTTCTTCACCAAGACAGACACCGATCTCGTCAAGGCCCTGCGACCGGGCAGTCGCGCGCAGTTCTGCATTATCGGCAAGGATCACGATTATCATGCCTCGCTCACCGGCACCCTGACAGTGGTGAAAGATCAGGCGAAGATCGACGAATACTGGAATTCCGTCGTTGCAGCCTGGTACGAGGGCGGCAAGTCCGATCCCCTCCTCACCATGCTGGCGCTCTCGCTCGACGAGGGCGAGATCTGGGCCTCGACCGGCAGCACGATCAAGTTCGGCTGGGAAATCGCCAAGGCGAACCTCAACCCGGAAAAGATGCCTGACGTCGGCGTCCACCGCCACGTCCGCTTCGCCTGAGGCGCGGCCTGCCATCCAGCACGGGGGGTCTTCAGACCCCCTGTAGCACCAGGATCAGCGGCTTCTTCGGCAAAGTCCGCATTGACACCGTGAAGCCGCGATTCTCGGAAATCTGCGTGTCGAAGCCGTCGGTGAACATCGACAGGAATGTTTCGATCGGCGGCCCACGCCGATGCATGGGCAGGATGACCGCGGACCGCAGCCGCTTGACGATCCGGCTCATGCTATCGGCACCCAGCGTCAAGCCGCCATCCACGGGCACCATCAGGATATCCAACCGACCGATCTCGCCATAATGCGTGTCGGTCAGCTCATGATGCAGATGCCCGAGATGGCCAATGCAGAGACCGGCAACCTCGATGATGAAGATCGAGTTGCCGTTCGGCTCCATGGCCCCGCCCCAGCTGCGGATGTCGGTGGACACGTTGCGCACATAGGCGTCTCCCACCACGAGCCTATGCTCGATCGGTTGGCCAGGCTCCGCCTCGTTCCACCCCTGCAGCACGGCGCCGATCGCAGGATCAGGATTGAGGGTATAATGGCTCGAATGCGCCTTGTTCATCGTCACCACATCGGGTGTGCGTGACGTTCGAAGCCAGCCGTTGAAATCGGTGGCGATGGAAATACCGCCGGGCGTATCGATCTGGAATGTCGAATGGCCAATGAAGGTGATGACGACGTCTTCCTGGACTTGAGCGAGCGTCAGAGCCGGCCCACCCGAGGTGGGTGGCGTGTAATTGGCATATTGAACGTTCGGGAGTTTTTCGGCGATCAGCTGGCACTGGCTGACCTGCGGCCGCGCAGCTTCCTGTGCGAATGCGCTGCCGGCCAGTGCCGCGAGCGCCATCGTGGACAATACCAGTCTCAGCATCATGCCGCTCCCTGCACCGTATCCAGATCTCTGGAGGTGAGAATGCGGGAGCGCCGGGAAACCGTAAAGCGGTGACCCGGCCGGAAAGCGTCACAATGGCGTTATCAGCCCGCCGTCACGCCCAGAACGACGGGATCGTCTCGGCCAGCCGCGGTCCGATCCGGAGCGGCGCGATCTTTTCGGCAAGCCCTGTCGCATCCGAGATTTCGACGCCGACGCCGCAAATGGTCGCCGGACCGCTGGCGGCCTCGAAGCGCCCCTTGGGCATCTTCGAGATGAAGCGGTTGAGCGGCTCTTCCTTCTCCATGCCGAGCGAGGAGTCATAGTCTCCGCACATGCCCGCATCCGACATATAAGCCGTGCCGCCGTTCAGGATCTGATGATCGGCGGTCGGCACATGCGTATGGGTGCCGACGACGAAGCTCGCCCGACCATCGACGAAATGGCCGAAGCACTGCTTTTCGCTGGTCGCCTCCGCGTGGAAATCGAACACGATGACATCGGCCTGCTCCTTGAGCGGACAGGCAGCCAGGATTGTCTCGGCCGATTTGAAGGGGTCGTCGAGCTCCGGATGCATGAAGACGCGGCCCATGATGTTGGCGACAAGAACGCGAGCGCCGTTGCGGGCATAGTAGAGACCGGAGCCCTTGCCCGGCGTACCGGAGGGATAATTCGCCGGCCGCAGGAACTGATCGTGGCGGGTACAGAAAGACACCGCCTCCTTCTGGTCCCAGACGTGATTGCCGGTCGTCACCACATCGGCGCCGGCGTTGATCGTCTCGAGATAGATGTCCTCGGTAATCCCGAAGCCGCCGGCGGCGTTTTCGCCGTTGACGATGACGAAATCGAGCTTCAGGTCGGAGATGAGACCCGGCAAGCGCTCCCACACAGCCGTTCGTCCGGTCTTGCCTACCATATCTCCGAGAAACAGAAGTCGCATATTCGTCCAATCAATCCGTGAATGTCTTGAGGCCGCTTTCGGTCAGCACGGCGTCCAGCCGGACATCATGAGCCTCGAAGGGCACTTCTGCCACCTCCTGACAGTCGAATGCAATGCCGATCAGCCGGGGATGCCGGCCTTTTTCCCGCAGACGCGCGATTGCCCGGTCGTAGTGACCGGCACCATAGCCGATCCGGTTGCCAGAGGCATCGAAGGCAGAAAGCGGTACGAGAAGCATGTCAGGGTCGAGAACGGCGGCCTCGGGGCCGGGACCTCGGGTGCCAAAGCCGGTGTTGACGAGTTCTGCTCCGGGCACCAGTTCGCGAAAGACGATGGTCTCCTTGTCCATCACCACGGGCAGGCAGAGACGCGCACCACGTGTCCGCAGACGCGCCATTAGCGGGCGGATGTCCGCCTCGGACCGGATCGGGAAGAAGCCGGACATGACTAGGCCCGGCTCGACCGGCAGAGTGTCTCCCGCTAACTCCGCCATGGCGAGGCTGTGCTCCAGCCTGAGGTCCGGCGGAATGGCATCCCGAGCCGCCAGTCGCGCCTTTCGGATGTCCGCTTTCAATTCCCGTTTAATAATCATCAAAACGCCTTTCGACGACCCGTCTCGCCAAATTTGGGGAGGTCTTCAACGAAAAAACTCGAATTTGTCCTTCATCAAGTTTGTTTCCAATATCTCTGGAAAACCAAGGCTTAACTCAATCCCCTTAGACTATCGTACGAGTTAACGTTCCAGGGGCATCTTTCATGCAGTTCTTTTCGCGCTTCGGCATTACCAAAACAATCACGGCGACGACGGTCTTGATCCTTGTCGCGTCACTCGGCGCCGTCGCGTGGGTCATCTCCGGCAGCATCCAGACCCGCATCCAGGAACAGGCCATCGCCGGCCAGGATGCGAGCCTTCGCACCGCCGCCACCATCATCGAACGAGATCTGCCCGGCACGCAGGTTACATGGGCCCAGGATGGCAATGTCCAGCGCATCGTGATGGAAGCGATCCCGACAGAGTTCACCGAACACGGCATGATCGACACGATCGGCCGCATGACCGGCCAGACGGCGACGATCTTTGCCTGGGATGCCGAAAGCAAGGACTTCTGGCGCCGCACGACCAACATCATCAAGCCGGACGGCAACCGTGCCGTGGGCACGGCGCTCGGCCAGACCGGTGCCGTCTATCCTTTCGCGACCAAAGGTGAAGTCTATCGCGGCGAAGCCGTGATCCTGGAAACCCCCTATTACACGATCTACCAGCCGATCTTCTCTCCGGCCGGTGATGTGCTCGGCATCCTCTATGCCGGCGTTCGCAAGGCAGACATCAACAGCATCGCGACCGAGATGACCTATGCGATCGGCACCACGGCGCTGATCGTGCTCCTCATCGCTGCAACCCTTATCGCACTGCTCGTCCGCCGCATCGTCGGCTCGCTGCCGCGCCTGACCGCCGTCGCCGACCGTCTCGCCTCGGGACAGCTCGAGACCTCCGTTCCGGATCAGGAACTGAAGAACGAGATCGGCGCCCTCGCCCGGGCGATCAATGTATTCCGCGAAAGCGCAATCCAGAAGATCGAGATCGAGCGTGGCGCTGCAGAAGCCGCCGCCCAAGGCGAGAGAGACCGCGCCGAGCGCGAAATCGCAAAGGCAGAAGACGCCCGCGCCGTGCAGGACGCAGTCGATTGTCTCGCTGATGGCCTCAACAAGTTGAGCGACGGCGACCTGACCGTCCGCATCGACCGCACCTTCGCTGGCAATCTCGATCGCTTGCGTGTCGACTTCAACGCCTCTGTCGAGAAACTCAGCAGCACGCTTTCCGAAATCCGCGGCGAAACCTCGGGCATCGAGGCGAGCTCCGCCGAGATGCGCTCTGCAAACGACGACCTGTCGAAGCGTACGGAACAGCAGGCAGCATCGCTCGAAGAAACCTCTGCCGCCCTGGAAGAGATCACCTCCACGGTTCGCGGGTCCTCGGCCAAGGCCGATGAAGCCGCCACCATGGCAACCAAGGCGCGCCAGAGCACCGAAACCTCCAGCAAGGTCGTGTCTGACGCGATCGCGGCAATGAGCCGCATTGAGCAGGCCTCGAGCGAAATCTCCAAGATCATCAACGTGATCGATGAGATCGCTTTCCAGACCAACCTCCTCGCTCTGAATGCCGGCGTGGAAGCCGCGCGTGCAGGCGAAGCCGGCAAGGGCTTCGCCGTCGTTGCCCAGGAAGTCCGCGAACTGGCCCAGCGTTCTGCAAACGCCGCCAAGGACATCAAGGCTTTGATCCAGAAGTCGGGCGAAGCCGTCGCCGGCGGCGTGTCGCTGGTCCAGCAGACCGGCACGGCACTCGGCGAGATCTCCAATCAGGTGGCTGTCATCAACGACCACATCACGGCGATCGCTTCGGCAGCGCGTGAACAGTCCGTCGCGCTCAACGAGATCAACGGTTCGGTCAACCACATGGACCAGTTCACCCAGAAGAACGCCGCCATGGTGGAAGAGGCGACTGCGGTCACGCACCGCCTCGCCGACAGCGCCCGCAATCTCGGCGGCTTCGTCGCGCAGTTCCGGATCGCCGGTGGCGCGAACCATGCCCAAGCTTACCAGCCTTCAGCCCCTGCCCCACGTGCCGCTGCTCCCCGCCCGGCCGCAGCGCCCGCGCAGGCCCGTCCAGTCGCCTCTCCGGCACGCAAAATGGTCGGCAACCTGGCCAAGGCCTTTGGCGGCGGCAACACGGCAGCCGCGGCCGCACAGGACAACTGGGAAGAATTCTGATCCCAGGTTTTTAGACAGCGAAAAGCCGTCGCGAGCGATCGCGGCGGCTTTTTTCGTTTCGTCTCGAAAAAGAAAGGTGCGATCCACGGCAACCGGTGGATGTTTACGATCCTGGGTGCCTACAAACGTAGGTGGGCGCCATATGTCCGAGCCCACGGGCCCGGCCAGGGACAGCTCCCTTTGGATCGAGTATGGCCCCAGGGATTGTGGTTCCTGTCGTGAGGCGCAGATCGCATCTCAGATATAGGCGCTTCGCGGTCGCTGCGCCAGTGGGCTCGGCAAATAGTCCTCAGGGCTGAGGCTGGGCTGCGGGTCGCTGGGTGAGCTTGCGGGTGATGCCGTTCAAGCGCTCTGCCAGATCGGTAATCGCATGAACCACGGCTTCCTCACGGTGATGCACACCGGACAGGACGCTATCGCGCCCTTCACGGAAGCCGGCAAGCTCCGCCTCTGCTGCCGCAAGCCGCCGGTTAAGCTCGGACATTTCATCCATGACCATAATCCCGGCCATGACGGTGATCCTGAGATCGCCGATTTCGCCGAACTGTCCCTTCAGGTGACCGACATAACGATCGAACTGACCCGCGAGCTCGGTCAGATGGTCCTCCTGACCTTCCTCGCAAGCCATGCGATAGGCTTTTCCATCGATCGTGACTGTGACCTGCGCCATCGGCGTTCCAACTCTTTTCTACGCGTGGCGCCGAGGCGCCAGAAGCAAACAGGGACAATCCAGCCAGCGATCAGCGATCGAGCACCGCCCGGATCGTCTCCATGGCCGTGACCAGGCGACGAGAGACTTCTCGGTTGACCTCTTCGAGCCGGTTGGCTCGAAACTCCGACTGGTCGAGTTCCTGGGCGAGCCGTGACCGATCGGCATGCACACGCCGGACCTCACCGTCGATCTCCGTGTTCTCGCGTTCTGCCTCGAAGCGCATGTCGACGGCGTTCTCCAACCCGGCGACAGCCTGGCGAAGCGCCGTGAGCGCGGCATCCACCGAATTTTCCGTCGGCATAGTTTTGCCCCTGCCTCACTCACGTCTATAAACAACACGAATCGCCGTGGCCGCCGCGATGATTTCAGGCGGGACAGTAAGCCCCGCCCTTGCCGCGCGTCAATAAAGTGCAAGCCATCCAGACAAGCCAATTCTGTGGAAGACTGCCACAACATGCCGCCCGCGAAGTCATAGCTGAAACTCGCACAAGAATGAGGCAGAGCGATGATTTCTTGGCTCCAGAAACGCCCGGAGCCGGGCCATTTGTTGACTTGCGCGATGCACCTGCTAAGGATCACCCCCGTTCAGGCGGCCCACCCCGGCGGGCCGTGTCTCGAAGCCCCGGAACAAGCGGAAAAGCCATGATTTCTCCCGAAAAACATCAGCGGATGGCGAATGCGATCCGTTTCCTCGCCATGGATGCAGTGGAAAAGGCCAATTCCGGCCATCCGGGCATGCCCATGGGCTGCGCCGATGTCGCGACCGTTCTCTTCAGCCGCTACCTGAGCTTCGACCCCAAGAACCCGCTCTGGCCCGACCGTGACCGTTTCGTCCTGTCGGCCGGACATGGCTCGATGCTGATCTACTCGCTCCTCTATCTCACGGGATATGAGGACATGACGATCGAGGACATCAAGTCCTTCCGTCAACTCGGCGCCAAGACCGCCGGCCATCCGGAATACGGCCACGCCTCCGGCATCGAGACGACGACCGGTCCGCTCGGCCAGGGCATTGCCACGGCCGTTGGCATGGCGCTCGCCGAAAAGAAGCTCGAAAACGAGTTCGGCTCGGATCTGCAGAACCACTACACCTACGTGCTTGCCGGTGACGGCTGCCTTATGGAAGGCATCAGCCAGGAAGCGATCACGCTCGCCGGCCACCTGAAGCTCAACAAGCTGATCGTCTTCTGGGACGACAACGGCATTTCGATCGACGGCGCAGTCTCGCTCGCCGACTCGACCGACCAGCACGCCCGTTTCCGTTCGGCCAACTGGAACACGATTGCCATCGACGGCCATGATCCGGAAGCGATTGCCGCGGCCATCGAGACCGCCAAGAAGTCCGACAAGCCGACCATGATCGCCGCCAAGACGGTCATCGGCTTCGGTGCCCCGAACAAGGCCGGCACCCATAAGGTTCACGGCTCGCCGCTCGGCGCCGATGAAATTGCCGCCACCCGCAAGGCGCTCGGCTGGAACGAGGAAGCCTTCTCGATCCCCGCTGACGTGCTCGATGCCTGGCGCCTCGCCGGCCTGCGCTCGACGAAGACCCGCAAGGACTGGGAAGCCCGCCTCGCTGGCGCCGATGCCGAGAGGCGCGCCGAATTCAACCGCCGCTTCGCTGGCGAACTGCCCGGCACGCTCGTCGGCGCCGTCGACGCCTACAAGAAGAAGCTCGCAGAAACCAAGCCGACGGTTGCAACCCGCAAGGCGTCCGAAGATGCGCTCGAAGTCATCAACGGCGTCGTCACCGAAACGCTCGGCGGCTCAGCCGACCTGACCGGCTCGAACAACACCAAGACCAGCCAGACCAAGTCGATCACCCCGACCGACTTCTCCGGCCGTTACATCCACTACGGTATCCGCGAACACGGCATGGCGGCTGCCATGAACGGGATCGCGCTGCATGGCGGCCTGATCCCCTATTCCGGCGGCTTCTTGATCTTCTCGGACTATTGCCGTCCGTCGATCCGCCTCGCTGCTCTCATGGGCATCCGCGTCATCCACGTCCTGACCCATGATTCCATCGGTCTCGGCGAAGACGGCCCGACCCACCAGCCGGTCGAGCACATGGCAGCGCTCCGCGCCATTCCGAACCTGATGATGTTCCGCCCGGCCGACGCCACGGAAACGGTGGAATGCTGGCAGGTGGCACTCGAAACCAAGGATCGCCCGTCGGGTCTCGCGCTGACGCGCCAGAACCTGATCCCGGCCCGCACGGAGTATGAAGAGCGCAACCTTTGCGCCCAGGGCGCATACGAGCTGATCTCGTCCAGCGACGCCAAGGTCTCGATCTTCGCTTCCGGTTCGGAAGTGGAAATCGCGATCAAGGCCCAGCAGCAGCTGGAAGCCAAGGGCATCCCGGCCCGGGTCGTCTCCGTTCCCTGCTTCGAACTGTTCTTCGAACAGGACGCCGACTACCAGGAAGCGATCATCGGCAATGCGCCGGTCAAGATTGCCGTCGAAGCCGGCATACGCCAGGGCTGGGACGCGATCATCGGCTCGACCGGCACCTTCATCGGCATGAAGTCCTTCGGCGCCTCCGGCCCGGCAAAGGAACTCTACAAGCACTTCGGCATCACGGCAGACGCGGTCGTCGCCGCCGCCGAAGCCAAGCTTGCCTGACACCATCCCGCCAGGGCGCAAGCACTGCGCCCTGACCTGCCTGCCAAGCCATCTATCCAATCGGGAGTGCTCAAATGACTGTGAAAGTTGCCATCAACGGCTTCGGCCGTATCGGACGTAACGTCCTCCGCGCCATCGTCGAATCCGGCCGTACCGACATCGAAGTCGTCGCCATCAACGATCTCGGCCCGGTCGAAACCAACGCCCACCTACTGCGCTACGACTCGATCCACGGCAAGTTCCCGGCCACGGTCAAGGTCGAAGGCGACACGATCATTGTCGGCGGCGGCAAGCCGATCAAAGTGACCGCGATCAAGGATCCGGCCACGCTTCCCCACAAGGAACTCGGCGTCGACATCGCCATGGAATGCACGGGCATCTTCACCTCGCGTGACAAGGCCGCCCTTCACCTCCAGGCTGGCGCCAAGCGCGTCATCGTCTCGGCTCCGGCTGACGGTGCCGACCTGACGGTCGTCTTCGGCGTCAACGACGACCAGCTGACCAAGGATCATCTGGTCATCTCCAACGCGTCCTGCACGACGAACTGCCTGGTTCCCGTCGTCAAGACGCTTGATGACGCCGTCGGCATCGACCACGGCTTCATGACCACGATTCACTCCTACACGGGTGACCAGCCGACGCTCGACACCATGCACAAGGACCTGTACCGCGCCCGCGCCGCAGCCCTGTCAATGATCCCGACCTCGACGGGTGCCGCCAAGGCCGTGGGCCTCGTCCTACCGCACCTCAAGGGCCGCCTCGACGGCACCTCTATCCGCGTGCCGACCCCGAACGTCTCTGTCGTCGATTTCAAGTTCGTCGCCAAGAAGAACACCACGGCGCAGGAAATCAACGATGCGATCATCGCCGCCTCGGATGGCGCGCTGAAGGGCATCCTCGGTTACACCGACGAGCCACTGGTCAGCCGCGACTTCAACCACGACAGCCACTCGTCGATCTTCGCGCTCGACCAGACCAAGGTGCTTGAAGGCAACTTCGTTCGCATCCTGACCTGGTACGACAACGAGTGGGGCTTCTCCAACCGCATGTCGGACACGGCAGTGGCGATGGCCAAGCTCATCTGAACTTAGTGACTTAGTCTCCTATGAAGGCGGGCCAGCAATGGCCCGCCTTTTTTCGCTTCGACTGCAGCCTCGGCAACGTGCACCAACTCGTCGCGTGTTGCGCACTTATCTGCGGCTGCTCTCCGACCGAGACAAATTTTCGTAGGGCGGATTAAAGAATTTAAATTCGCCCCACAATCATCATGATCTTGTTCCAGTTTCTTCAGGCCGTTCGGCAAGCACGATATTACCCTGTCTGAAAGTCAACCCGTCTCACGATGGGCAGCGACGACCATCGGTTTGACACCCTGATGGCCGCAGCGGACAGTGGTGGGTGTTGTCGCCCGGCCGGCATCGGGAAAGGGGAAGAGGGTTGAGCGAGTTCTATGCGGTCACACTGGTTGCAACGGCCCTGGTTTTTCTGGCTGCCTTTTCAAGCCTGATCGCCTTTCGCTTCGGTGCCCCCCTCCTTCTTCTTTTCCTCACGATCGGCCTTGGCGCCGGTGTCGACGGTCTCGGGATCGAATTCTCCAATTTCCCCCTCGCCTATGTCGTCGGCTCGCTTGCCCTTGCAGTCGTGCTCTTTGATTCCGGTTACGGCACGTCGCTGCAATCTTTCCGCCTCTCGGCCGCACCCGCTCTGACACTCGCCACGTTCGGCGTGCTGCTCACGACCCTTCTTCTCGGCCTTGCCGCCCACATTCTCTTCGGCTTCGGCTATCTCGAAGGTCTGTTGCTCGGCGCCATCCTCGCCTCGACCGATGCCGCCGCCGTCTTCTTCCTGCTGCGCATCGGCGGCATCAACATCCGTGACCGCGTCCGCTCTACGCTGGAAGTCGAATCCGGCACCAACGACCCTATGGCGATCTTCCTCGCCATCGCCCTGGTCGAACTCATCTCCAGTGGCAGCGGTTCAGAAGGGCTGTCGCTCGAATTGCTCAGGCTCTTCGTCGAACAGATGGGGATCGGCCTGATCCTCGGTCTCGCCGGCGGCGCATCGATCGCCTTCATCCTGCGCCGGCTGCATATCGAGCAGGGCCTAGCCCCGATCTTCATGCTGGCAATTGCCCTGATGATCTTCTCCTTCACCGGCCTGATCGGCGGCAGCGGCTTCCTCGCGGTGTATGTTGCCGGCATCTACGCCGGATCCCGCAAGCTGCCGGCGACGGTTGCGATCAAGCGTTTCCAGGATGGCATGACCTGGCTTGCCCAGATCGTCATGTTCCTCGTGCTGGGGCTTTTGGCGACACCGTCGCAATTCCCGCAGATTCTGCTGCCCGCCGTCCTGCTCGCGCTCTTCCTGGTCTTCATCGCCCGTCCGCTGGCCGTCTGGCTCTGCCTCCTTCCCTTCGACTTCACCCAACGCGAAACCGGCTTCATCGCCTGGGTCGGTCTGCGCGGGGCCGTGTCGATCCTGCTCGGCATCGTGCCGGTCGTCGGCAACATGGAGAATGGCGAAGTCTTCTTCAATACGGCCTTCATCGTCGTCATGATCTCGCTGGTGCTGCAAGGCTGGACCATCAAGCCGCTCGCCAAGCGTCTCGGCCTGATCATCCCGCCGCGCATCGGCGCGATCGACAAGGTCGAGCTCGATCTGCCGGGTACGGCCAACCACGAACTGCTCGCCTACCGTGTCGTTGCCGGCAGCCCTGTCCTCGGCGGCGAGCGCATCCCGCGCTGGGCGATGCCGTCACTCGTCATCCGCGACGGCAAGTCGATGCGTTACCAGTATGCCGGACGCCTGCGTGAGAATGACCAGGTCTACCTTTTCATAGCACCCAGCTATTCCAAGCTGCTCGACCGGCTCTTTGCCACTGAGGCGCCGGTGGAGGAGGATGACGGCGAGTTTTTCGGCACCTTTGCCATTTCACCCACGAGCCATGTGCGCGACATCGACGAGGCCTACGGCCCGCTGTCCATCTCCGACAGCGAGCGCGGCAAGACGATCGCCGAACTGATCACCCAGCGCGTCGGCGGCCGCGCCGACTATGCCGATCGCGTTCGCCTCGGCACCATCGTCCTCATCGTCCGCGACATCGACGAGCACGGCCACATCGCCTCCGTCGGCGTTTCCATGGAGCCGGTGGAGCCGGCAACGACATGGCCGATCTTCCTGAATATCCGCGAACTCGCCCATGCGCTGCGCGATTACCTGCGTCGCAAACGAGCCGCGATCGGCGCCCAGCAGACCGGCGAAAAATGAGGCGGCGCGCCTTGCGCCGTCATACGAGCGGTGTAAGGTCCGGCCCGTCAGCCCCATTCAACAGCATACAAGACGGGTAGATCCATGCCGGCTTTCAAGACACTCGACGACCTCACAGACATCGCAGGCAAGCGCATTCTTGTCCGCGTCGATCTCAACGTTCCCGTCACCGACGGCAAGGTTTCCGATAAGACCCGCATCGAACGCGTGGCGCCGACCATCCTGGAACTGTCGGAAAAGGGCGCAAAGGTCATCCTGCTCGCGCATTTCGGCCGTCCGAAGGGCGAACCGGTTGCCGACCAGTCGCTGTCGCTGATCGCTCCGGCCGTCGAGGAAGTGCTCGACCAACACGTCGCCTTCGCCTCCGATTGCATTGGCGCTCCCGCAGCCGAAGCCATTGCCGCCATGAATGACGGCGACATCCTGCTTCTGGAAAACACCCGCTTCCACAAGGGCGAAGAGAAGAACGAGGCCGGCTTCGTGGCAGAACTCGCCAAGAACGGCGACATCTATGTCAACGACGCCTTCTCCGCCGCCCATCGCGCGCATGCATCGACCGAAGGCCTCGCTCATCACCTGCCAGCCTACGCCGGCCGCACCATGCAGGCGGAACTCGAAGCGCTGGAAAAGGGCCTGGGCCAGCCGAGCCGTCCGGTCGTCGCCATCGTCGGTGGCGCCAAGGTCTCGACCAAGATCGACCTGCTCTCCAACCTCGTGACCAAGGTCGATGCCCTCGTCATCGGCGGCGGCATGGCAAACACCTTCATCGCCGCCCAGGGCATCGATGTCGGCAAGTCGCTCTGCGAACATGACCTCGCCGACACCGCGCGCTCGATCATGGAAACCGCCAAGACTGCCGGCTGCGCCATCGTGCTGCCGGTCGACGGCGTCGTCGCCCGCGAGTTCAAGGCCAATGCCGCGAATGAGACGGTGGACGTCTCGGCCATCCCGGCCGATGCCATGATGCTCGACGTCGGCCCGAAATCGATCGATCTGGTCAATGACTGGATCGGCAAGGCCGCGACGCTGGTCTGGAACGGCCCGCTCGGCGCATTCGAGATCACGCCCTTCGACAAGGCGACCGTTTCGGCCGCCCTGCATGCGGCCGAACAGACCAAGGCCGGCAAGCTCGTCTCCGTCGCCGGCGGTGGCGACACGGTCTCTGCGCTGAACCATGCCGGCGTGGCCGACGACTTCTCCTATGTTTCGACTGCCGGTGGCGCCTTCCTGGAATGGATGGAAGGCAAAGAACTGCCGGGCGTGGCCGTGCTCACCAAGGGCTGATCCACCCCCGAGAGGTAAAAGCATTTGATAACCGCGTGTCTCCGGGCACGCGGTTTTTTCGTGTCCAGCGTGATTGGGCTGCGCCATCATCAATGTTAGCATGTCCGCAAAAGGAACAGCGCGGCATCGAACGGGTACTTCTGAGCGATGAACCGATCTCGATCAGGCCACTTCAGCACGGCAAATTTCGTGCCGTTTGAATTGGATTTAAAAATCTTTGAATTTTCAAACGATTGAAATGATTTCAATCGTTTCAATAGCTTAGCCACCCATTTTCCCATTGCGGAAGTTCTGTTATCGCCGATGTCATCGCGGTCTCGATGACCGAAAGGCGGTCAGAGAGCGACCGGGACGGCGAAAGAGCCGTCACCAGATACAGAGATTGTCCGGCGCGAATGCGCCATGTTCAGGGATAGGAGTGAGATATGGTGGACGCGAAAATGTTGAACAAGATCACCTCGGCGCCCGGCTTCATTGCAGCGCTTGATCAGAGTGGAGGTTCGACACCCGGCGCCCTGCGTCTCTACGGCATCTCCGAAAACGACTACCAGGGCGACGACGAGATGTACCGTCTGATCCACGCCATGCGCGTGCGCATCATGAAGGCCCCTGCCTTCACCGGCGACAAGGTCATCGGTGCGATCCTCTTCGAACGCACCATGGATGGCGACGTGGACGGCGAGCCCGTCCCCTCTTATCTCTGGGACAAGCGCGGCGTGGTGCCCTTCCTGAAGATCGACAAGGGCCTGCTGGATGAAGAGAACGGCGTTCAGAAGATGAAGCCGATGCCAGAGCTCGATGCGCTGCTGGTCCGCGGTCGCGAGAAGGGCATCTTCGGCACCAAGATGCGCTCGGTGATCGCCCATGCGGACAAAGCCGGCATCGCCGCCGTGGTCCGCCAACAGTTCGAGGTCGCCCGCCAGATCATCGGTCAGGGCCTTGTCCCGATCGTTGAGCCCGAAGTCTCGATCAAGAGCCCGAGCAAGGCCGAGGCCGAAGCCATCCTGCGCGACGAGATCGCGAGCGAACTCGACAAGCTGCCCGCCGACGACAAGGTCATGCTCAAGCTCACCATCCCGACGGTCGCCGATTTCTACGCCCCACTCGTCGCCCACAAATCCGTCGTACGCGTTGTGGCCTTGTCCGGCGGCTATAGCGCTGTGGATGCCTGCGAGAAGCTCCGCCAGAACCATGGCATGATCGCCAGCTTCTCGCGCGCACTGGCCGAACAGTTGCGCGTCTCCATGAGCGATGCAGAATTCAACACCAGTATCGCCAAAACGATCGACGAGATCTACGCAGCAAGCGCCAACAAGGTCGGCGCAATGGCCGCCGAATAAGCGGCGGCAACCTTCAGCCAAACTTGTCATCAGGACACGATAGCCCGGCCACGCGCCGGGCTTCTTGCATTAACAGTGGGGCGACCGAACATCGGAGCACCCCATGCCGCCTGCCGCCAGGACCATCCCCTTCGTCACCGTCGACGTCTTCACCGATAAACGCTTTGCCGGCAATCCGCTGGCCGTCATCATGGATGCCAGGGATCTCAGTGGACCGGAGATGCAGACGATTGCCGCCGAGTTCGGCTATTCGGAGACGACCTTCGTCCTGCCACCGCGCGATCCGCAGAACACGGCCGAAGTCCGCATCTTCACACCCGTCACCGAAGTGCCCTTTGCCGGCCATCCGAATGTCGGCACAGCCCATGTGCTCGCCACGGCCGGCAGCGTTTTCGGCATGCCGGTCGGGGACGAGATCCGCTTCGAGGAAAAGGCCGGTCTCGTCGAGATCGCAGTCAGCCGCGGTCCCGGGGGCAAGGTCACCGAAACCGCGATCCGCGCGCCCGGGCCACTGACCATTGGAGCCAGCATTTCCGCTACCGTTATGGCGCCTTGCATCGGTCTTGCGGCATCAGACATCGGAACAGACACACACGAACCGATCTTTGCCTCCGTCGGACTGAAATTCATTCTGGTCGAGGTGATAAGCCTCGAAGCACTCGGCCGGGCGAACCCGCGCGTGGAGCCACTCGAGTTGCTCCGCACTGCCCACGAAGACGAGAATTCCGACTGCGCCACTTTCCTCTACACCTGGGTCGGCCCCGATCATGTCCGGGCTCGCATGTTCGCCCCTTTCGACAATGTCGCGGAAGATCCGGCGACGGGCAGCGCTTCTGCCGCGCTCGGAGCTTTCCTGGCCACGCTCGGTCCTGCGCCGCCCGAAAGGCGCATTCTGGTCGAGCAAGGCGTGGAAATGGGTCGGAGAAGTCTCATCGGGGTGACTGTCACGACGACAGCCGGACAGTTCGATCAGGTGACGATCAGCGGAAGCACCGTGGCCGTCATGCGCGGCGAAATCAGCCTGTGATCCCAAGGCAACCACCACCGCGATAACGCACAATCCTTGTGCTTATGCCAAAAACTTCGGCAGTCGATCCTTGCCCAATTCGGCCGTTTAACCTATATCCTGCGGCGAGGACGACCTCCCCTATTGGGCTTTATCGAAATGCGGGACGACCCGCCTGTTTTCCCGGAGGGAAGAACATGCGCACCGTCGCAGACCGCATTCGCCATGCCGTAAGCTTCGAACTTCTCGGCCTTGCCTTGATCGTACCGATCGGCAGTTGGGTATTTTCCATGCCTGTCGCCGACATAGGTATTGTCGGCGTCGTCAGCGCCACGCTCGCGACGGCTTGGAACTACGTCTACAATCTGGGCTTCGACCACGCGCTGCGCCGCTTTACCGGCACGACGCTGAAGACCGTCGGCATGCGGATTGTACATGCCATGCTTTTCGAAGCCGGCCTGCTGATGATCCTCATGCCCTTCATCGCCTGGTATCTGGGCATCAGCCTCTGGCACGCCTTCGTGATGGACGTCGCCTTCGCGCTTTTCTACATGGTCTACGCCTTCGCCTTCAACTGGGGCTATGATCGCCTTTTCCCCCTGCCGGAGTGGCAGAACGCAGCGGAAGCGGGCAAGGCCTAAGGGGCCGTCAGGGCCGGATCAGAAGCGTGATCGACCAGGTGACGAAAGCGACGACGGCAAGCTTCCAGAAGTCGCCTCGGCGCCGGAGACCCGGCAGGCCGAGCGGCTTGATCAGCTGAACGATCATCAAGAGGATCAGAAAGGCGGAGATGGCCTTTGTCATCGGCATTCCTTGTGGACTTGCATCTGCGGGCGGCTCGGACATCGCGTGAAGCAGCAACTCAGCCACAAGCATGTCACTTTTGCCCGCCAGAAGGATTCCCTGCAAGCACCAAGCGTCGCATTCAGATTACGGTAGGAAGATCGGTCTACTGTGAACGAGTCGTGCTGCTCCGTTCGGACACCACTCACTCCAATCGACAAGAATGCCATGAGACGTAATCTTCTGCCGGTAATGGCCCTTCTCCTGGGCACGCTCTTCCTGTTCCTCGGAAACGGCCTTCATGGTCTGCTTCTGCCCGTGCGGGGTGCGGCCGAGGGTTATTCGAACGAAGTGCTTGGTCTGCTCGGGACTACCTGGGCCGCCGGTTTCGTGCTCGGCTGCTTCGTCGCGCCCAAGCTCGTCATGCGGGTCGGCCATGTCCGGGCCTTCTCGACCTTCGTCGCCCTGATACTGGTGAACGCGCTCCTCACCGGCATTGTCGTCGATGCCTATTGGTGGGTGGCGCTCCGCGTCATCACCGGCTTCTGCACCGCCGGCACGTCCATGATTATCGAGAGCTGGCTGAACGAGCGCGCGACCAATGAGAGTCGCGGCATGATCTTTTCCTTCTACATCTCGATCACGCTGATCGGGGTGGTCGGCGGACAGATGCTGGTCGGCTTCTTCGATCCGGCCACGACCATCCTCTTCATGATCTGCGGCATCGTTTATGGCTTCGCGATCATGCCGACCTTGATGTCGACCGCAGCCTCGCCACAGCCGCTCCGATCCATCAAGCTCGACTTGCCACTGCTCTACCGCAACTCGCCCGTTTCCTTCGTCGGCATCCTCATGATCGGCATCGCCAATGGCGCCTATGGCACGCTCGGGGCAGTCTTTGGATCACGCGTCGGTCTTGACCCGTCGACCATTGCGCTGCTGCTGTCGGTCACGATCTTCCTCGGCGCAATCATGCAATTTCCGGCAGGCAAGCTCTCCGATCGCATAGATCGCCGCTACGTTTTGGCAGCACTTTCGGCAATCGCCGCCTTCGCGGCGCTCGCGATGGTGGCCATCACGCCTTCCGATCCGCTCTGGATCTTCATTTTCGTCGGCATATACGGCGCCGCCGCCAATGCGCTCTATCCGATTGCCGTGGCCCATGCGAACGACTTCGCCAAGCCCGACGAGTTCGTGAAGGTATCAGGCGGCCTGCTATTGCTGTTCGGGATCGGAACGATCATCGGGCCGACGCTCGGCGGTCCCGTCATGACAGCTGCCGGTCCCTACGCGCTCTTTGCCGTCACGGCGATATCGCATCTGCTGATCTCGGCCTATGCGATCTACCGCAGCCGCACGCGCGCTGCGATCCCGGCCGAGGATCGCGAAAACGTGCCGAACCTGCCCATTTCCGCGTCGCCAATGAGCAGTACGCCGGAAGGCCTGAGCCTCGATCCACGCGCGTCTCCGTTTCCGGAAGAGGGAGAGTTTGACGACCAGCAGCGGAGGGAGGAACACCCGTGATGATCGATGAAGAGCCCCGCAAACGCAGCACCGGGCACGAGCTCGGCTGCGACCTGTCCAGCATATCATCGGATGAGCTGCGCCACCGGATCGCCCTGCTCGAAGCGGAGATTGTCCGAATCAAAGCCGAGATCGAGCGCAAGGATGCTGGCCGGAAAGCCGCCGACAGCCTCTTCGGCCCCAAAGTATAACGGGTGAAAAATGCGGATATGCGCGGAAATGAACGCCTTTTCACTTTCCCGTTTACTTCATGTTAAGCATTTTACGGGAAACTAAGTTCATCCAGAGCTCCTGGATTCAGGCAGTTCATCTTTCATGTTGAGCCTCTGATTTTCCCTGTTTTACCTTGAGAGCCGCATTTGCGGCTCTTTTTTTGTCCCATTTGCCAAAGGTTTCACGAAAGTGTGGGAATTAACCCTTCCTTAAGTTTCACCTTGCGGATTTGGGCTATTGGTAGCATCGTAGCCTCACAAAATGCGGCAGGAACAAGTTCGTAGCACTGTCGTTACATGCTTCAAGTGATGCGTTTACAGGGAAACATCCATGTCTGAACTCGGTATGAATACGGTTAGCTTCGCCGGTCGCGTCGCAGCATCCAGCCAGTTCAAGGCGACCTATGCCGAGGGTATGGGTCTGGTCGAAGAAACGGCTGCATATCTCGATGGCCCGGGCCGCGCAGCCGCAAAGGTTCTGCCGCGTCAGGCATCTGTCCTTTACGCCGCGGAATCCATGCGCCTGACCACCCGCCTGATGCAGATGGCCTCCTGGCTGCTGCTGCAGCGTGCCGTCAACAATGGCGAGATGAGCCGCGATCAGGTTCTCTCCGAAAAAAGCAAGGTACGCCTCGACGGCTTCAACGTCGATCGTGCAGCCCCCGGCTGGAACGACCTGCCGGAAGGCTTCCGCGACCTCGTCGAGCGTTCGTTGCGCCTGCAGAACCGCATCGCCCTTCTCGACCGCGAGATCTATCGTCCTGCGAGCGAAGAAGAATTCCAGCCGGACAACGAAAACAGCGTCCAAGCACAGCTGAACCTGTTGCGCACCGCCTTCAACGCAGGCTGATCAAAGCCCGTAAGCACCACCTCGAACCCGGCCAGCGAAAACTGGCCGGGTTTTTTGCTGCCAATTTGCCTAAAAAAGATTGCATCGACGCATTATTTACAACTTTAAATAATATGCGACACTGGTCCCTGTTCCAAACACTGGGAGAGGTCCATGACCAAATTCATCTTGTCTATTGATGGTGGCGGGATCCGGGGCGTGATCCCCGCCGTCGTGTTGACCGTCCTGGTCAAGAAGCTGGCAGCCCGAAACAAGACCCTGCCGCTACATCGCTACTTTCATCTGATCGCGGGTACATCGACGGGTGCGATCATCGCGGCAGGCCTAACCTGCCCTCGCCCCGGCCGCCCAAAGGAGCCCGCGGCAGACCCGCAGGCCCTGCTTGCCCTCTACAAGGACCAGGGTCCGAAGATCTTCGACATCGGCCTGTTCCGGAAGATGGCGAATTTCGGCGGCCTCTTCGAGGAACGATACGATGCCGCGGCCCTCGAGAAGATCCTGATCGATATGCTGGGCAAGAAGGCGGAGGTCAGGGACGCCCTGACCAAGGTTCTGATTACGGCCTACGACATTCATGCCCGCCGAGCCGTGTTCATGACCAATGCCGACAAGGACCACGAGCGCTTCTACTACTGGCAGGCGGTCCGCGGCTCTTCGGCGGCACCCACCTATTTCGAACCGGGACTCGTCGAGGATCTCACCCGCACCGCGCATGGCCAGACGCCGATGCTTCCCTTGATCGACGGTGGCGTTTTCGCCAACGATCCCGCCATGGCGGCCTATGTCGAAGGCTCCAAACTCGGCTGGCGGGAAAATGGCGAGGAGATGGTCATCCTCTCGCTCGGAACCGGTTCGGCGAACCGGAAAATCCCCTATCAGCAGGCCAAGAGCTGGGGCGCCGGTGGCTGGATCAATCCGGCCAATGACACGCCGCTGATCTCCGTCCTCATGCAGGGCCAGTCGAGTACCGCATCCTATCAATTGAACAAGCTGCTCAACCGCGAGCCGCCCTCCTTTGCCGATGGTGCCACGGTGGTGACCCTCTCGAATCGGAAGGGGCTCAACTACTTTCGGCTCGACGCGCCGCTGGTCGGCGTCAATGACGCTCTGGACGATGCCACGCCGGGCAATATTGCGGATCTGGAGAAATTCGGGCGAACGCTGGCTGAGAAACACGATCTCGCGCTGGAAGAAATTGCCGACCGGATCACGGCGATCTGATACCCATCGTTCAGAGACTGCCCGAAACGACAAAGCCCGGCGCGAAGGCCGGGCTTTTCGTATGCGGATCGTTCGAAACGATCAGAGGCCGAGGCCACCGAAACGCTTGTTGAACTTGGAAACGCGACCGCCACGGTCCAGCATAGCCTGGTTGCCGCCGGTCCATGCCGGGTGCGAGGTGGGGTCGATTTCGAGGTTCATGACGGCGCCTTCCGAACCCCAGGTCGAACGAGTCTGGTATTCGGTACCGTCGGTCATGACGACCTTGATGACGTGGTAATCGGGATGGATGTCAGCCTTCATCGCTCTATTCCTGCTGTGCCGTGGGGTCCATTTGCCGCAATTGCCTCGGCAGAACCTATTCAATAGATGAAGCCGCAGTCCGTCTGAGCTACGGCTTCCCAATTCGATGCCGTGCCTATACATGAAGGATGCAGGGATAACAAGTGCCATGGCGCGAAAGCCCGTGTGCGCTGAAGGAGCATGACAGAGTGACCTCGGAAGCCGAAAATACAGATAAGAAACGCCGCTCTCTGAAGCCTCTGACCAGCCTCTACCCCTATCTGAAGAACTACCGGGGACTGGTGGCTGGCGCCCTGATCTTCCTCGGTCTCGCAGCGGCCACGACGCTTGCCCTGCCGATCGCCATCCGTCGCATGCTCGACCACGGCTTCCAGGCATCCGACAGCGCGTTCATCAACCGATACTTCGCCATGATGATCGTCATGGCCATCGTCCTCGCGGTCGCAAGCGCCCTTCGATATTACTACGTGATCACCATCGGCGAGCGCGTGGTCGCCGATCTACGCCGGGATGTCTTTGCCCATGTCACCCGCCTGTCGCCCTCCTTCTTCGACGTCAACCAATCGGGCGAGATCGTCTCGCGCCTCACCGCCGACACGACCCAGTTGAAATCTGCCGTCGGCGCGACGGCTTCGCTTGCCCTGCGCAACACGATTCTCTGTCTCGGCGCCGTCGTCATGATGATCGCGACGAGCCCGAAGCTTTCGATCATGGTGCTGGCGGCGATTCCGATCATCGTCTTTCCGCTGGTCGGATTCGGCCGCTCCGTGCGCCAACGCTCCCGCGCCGCCCAGGACACGCTGGCCGAAGCTTCGTCCTATGCCGGCGAGGTGATCGGCGCGGCGCGCACCCTGCAGGCCTTCAATGCTGAAGAGGGTGCCCGGGAACGCTACTCCTCATCCGTCGAGAGCGCTTACGAGGCCGCCCGCTCGGCGATCAAATCCCGCTCGCTTCTGACGGGCGTCGCAATTGCGCTCGTCTTCGGCAGCGTCGTCGGTGTTCTCTGGTACGGCGCACAGAGCGTGCTCGCCGGTTCCATGAGCGGCGGCACGCTCGGCCAGTTCCTCCTTTATTCGCTGATCGCCGCGGGCTCGCTCGGCACCCTGTCGGAAGTCTGGGGCGAACTTTCCCAGGCGGCCGGCGCTGCGGAACGGCTGCATGAACTGCTGGAAGAACATCCGGCGATCGCCGCACCTGCCATGCCCAGAGCCCTGCCGGAACCGGCCCAGGGCAGCGTCATCTTCGACGATGTCCATTTCGCCTATCCATCCGCCAAGACAAAATCGGCGCTCAACGGCCTTTCCTTCTCTGTCGCCCATGGTGAGACGGTCGCCATCGTCGGCCCGTCCGGCGCAGGCAAGAGCACGATCTTCTCGCTGATCCTGCGCTTCTACGACCCCGCCTCCGGCACGATCGGCCTCGACGGTGTCGACATTCGCGAGGCAGATCCGCAGGCCGTGCGTGCTCGTATCGCGATCGTCCCGCAGGACACCACGATCTTTGCCACTTCGATCCACGAGAACATCGCCTTCGGCAGCCCCCATGCATGCCGCGACATGGTCGAAGTGGCCGCCGAGGCCGCCCAAGCGAGTGAATTCATCGGCCGCTTGGAGAATGGCTTCGACACGATCGTCGGCGAACGCGGCATCACACTCTCGGGTGGCCAACGCCAGCGCATCGCGATCGCCCGCGCTTTGCTGCGCGACGCACCGCTTCTCCTGCTCGACGAAGCCACCTCGGCACTGGACGCCGAAAGCGAGACGCTGGTGCAGAAGGCCCTCGATGGCCTGATGCGCGACCGCACCACCATCGTCATCGCCCATCGCCTCGCAACCGTGCTCAAGGCAGACCGTATCCTCGTGCTCGATGCTGGCCGGATCGTCGAGGAAGGCACCCACCAGAGCCTCATCCAGCAGGGCGGTCTCTATGCGAAACTCGCTCGCCTGCAGTTCGAGACCGGCAGCCGCGACTTCACCATAGCTGCCCAGTAAACCAAACGGGCATCGCGATGGGTGGAGATCCACCCGAAGAATACGGAAAATGGGTGAAGATCCACCCATTCCGTCCGCTGATCTGGTCTCTACTTCCGGTGGCCCCCACCCTTCCGTTGAACGTAGCCCCACGCCTGCCACACTCCGCCAGTCCGAGAGGCCGGAGGAGCGGTCGTTTCGGGCATTCGACATTGAATGGAGGAGTACTCATGTCGTTCAGCAAATCCCTTTTCGCCGGCGGCCTGATCGCCGGACTGCTTCTGGCAGCCCAGGCGCAGGCAGCCTTTCCCGAGCGTCCGGTGACGCTCGTCGTGCCTTTTGCCGCAGGCGGCTCTACCGACGTCGTCGCCCGCGTCATCGCCGAGAAGATGTCCGAGGATCTCGGCCAGCAGGTGATCGTCCAGAACGTCGCCGGCGCCGGCGGCAGCCTTGGAGCGGGCAATGTCGCTCGCGCCGATGCCGACGGCTATACGATCCTCATGGGCACGGTCGCCACCCACGCGCTCAATCCCCTGATCCTGAAGAACAAGCCCTATGACGCGGAAGCCGACTTCACTCCGGTGTCGCTGCTCGTGCTGGTACCCAACGTGCTCGTCGTCAATCCGGAACTTCCGGCCAAATCGGTCGAGGAGCTTCTGGCGCTCCTGAAGGCTGAGCCGGACAAATGGAGCTACGCTTCCTCCGGCAACGGCACGCCTCTGCATCTGTCTGGCGAGCTGTTCAATTCCATGGCGGGCGTGACCATGGAGCACATCCCCTATAAGGGCTCCGGACCGGCGCTCAATGACGTGCTCGGCAATCAGGTGTCGATCATGTTCGACAACCTTCCCTCCTCCTCCGCCCATATCAAGGCCGGAACGTTGAGGGCACTGGCCGTGACCACCGCCGATCGCGCGCCGTCTTTCCCGGATGTCCCTACCATGGCAGAAGCGGGGCTGCCGGGATACGAGACCTATACCTGGAACGCCCTCTTCGCGCCGAAGGACACGCCGAAGGAAGTCGTCGACCGCCTGAATGCGGCCGCCACCAAGGCCATGGCCGATCCCGGCGTCGGTGAGCGGATGAAGGAATTCTCCGCCACCATCGTTGCATCGAGCCCCGACGAGCTTGCTGCCCATGTGAAGGCCGAGATCGCCAAATGGACGCCGGTCGTCAAGGACGCCAACGTCCAGATGGACTGAGCAAACACCCGCAAGGACGAGAAAAGGGCGGTATCCTCTACCGCCCTTTTTCAATGGTCGGAACGCCGCCTGATCACCTTCCGACACTGCGCCCGGCCACGCGGCCTGAAAACAGGCAGCCGCCCAGGAAGGTCCCTTCCAGCGCGTTGTAGCCATGCATTCCGCCGCCACCGAATCCGGAAACTTCCCCCGCAGCGTAGAGCCCCGACACCGGCCTGTTCTCCCGGTTCAGCACCCGGCCTTCGAGATCCGTATGCAGCCCACCCAGCGTCTTGCGTGTGAGAATATGCAGGCGAACGCCAATCAATGGCCCAGCAGCGGGGTCGAGCAGCCTGTGCGGCTTTGCCGTGCGCATCAGCTTGTCGCCGAGATAGTTGCGCGCACCTCTGATGGCCACGACCTGCGCATCCTTGGAGAAGCGGTTGTTCACCTCCCGGTCGCGCGCCTCGATCTGGGAGCGCAGATGATGGATGCCGACGCGGTGCTCGCCGGTGAGCTCGTTCATGCCCGCGATCAGATCCTCGAGCGTGTCGCGGACGACGAAATCCTCTCCCTTGTCCATGAAGGCCTGCACGGGACCCGGCGGGTTCTTGCCGAGCCGCTTCAAAAGCAAGGGGATGTTCTTGTCCGTCAGATCAGGATTCTGTTCGGATCCCGACAGGGCGAATTCCTTCTTGATGATCGCCTTGTTGAGAATGAACCAGGAATGGTCATGCCCGCGCGACCGGATCGCCTTCAGCGTCGACAGCGTATCGAAGCCCGGCATGGCCGGCGCCGGGAAGCGATTGCCATCGGCATCGCACCAGAAGGATGACGGCCCCGGCAGAATACGGATTCCGTGGTTCGGCCAGATCGGGTCCCAGTTCTTCAGGCCCTCGGTGTAATGCCACATGCGGTCGCCATTGATGATCTCGCCGCCGGCCGCTTCGGCGATGGAGAGCATGCGCCCGTCGACATGAGCCGGCACGCCCGCCACCATCTTCTTCGGCGGGCTCCCGAGGCGCTCCACCGGCCAGCTCTTGCGGACGAGATCGTGATTGCCGCCGATGCCACCCGAGGCGACGATCACGGCGCTGGCCGTCACCTCGAAATCACCCACGACATTGCGCGAACTGGACCCGCCGCGCGGCGTCGCGTCGCCCGCAAGCAGCACGCCCGCGGCCCCCGTGACGGCACCGTTGGAAACGATCAGCCGATCGACCTGATGACGGAAGAGGAAGGTAAGCTTGCCCTGATCGGCAGCAACCCTGGCGCGGCGCACAAAGGGAGCGATCACACCGGGTCCCGTGCCCCAGGTGACATGGAAACGTGGCACCGAGTTGCCATGGCCATCTGCATGGCCGCCGCCGCGCTCCGCCCAGCCCACCACGGGAAACCAGCTCACGCCCTGGCTCTTCAGCCAGCTGCGCTTTTCACTGGCCGCGAATTGCAGATAGGCTTCCGCCCATTGCCGCGGCCAGAAATCCTCGATGCGATCGAACCCGGCTGATCCGAACCAATCCTGCCGCGCCAGTTCGAAACTGTCGCGGATGCCCAAGCGCCGCTGCTCGGGGCTGTCGACGAGAAAGAGACCGCCGAGCGACCAGAACGCCTGCCCACCGAGGTTCTGTTCCCCCTCCTGGTCGATCAGGCCGACGCGTAAGCCACGATCAGTCGCCTCCGTGGCGGCCACGAGACCGGCCAGTCCACCTCCGATGACGACGACGTCGAATTCCTGCATGGCACCCTCCAACCCCGGCCATGATCTTACCTTTACGCACACGTAATGCATCCCACAAATTGTGGGGAGAACAAACGAATTTGTGCTGCTCAACGCTCGGTGAGTTTCAGTTCGATACGGCGGTTCTGAGAAAGGACGTCGGGCGTATCGCCCTCGGCGATGGGCTGGAATTCACCGAAGCCCGCAGCGACCAGCCGATTGGCCGGAACACCTTGTGAAATCAGATACTTGACCACAGACGTTGCGCGTGCGGACGAGAGCTCCCAGTTGTCCCGGTAACGGCCCGTTCCCGTCAGCGGCGACGCATCCGTATGGCCGTCGACACGAAGCACCCAGTTGATCTCGGCGGGGATTTCCTGTGCCAGTTCGAGGATGGCCGCCGCGAGCTTGCCCATCTCTTCCTGACCAGCCACATCCAGATCTGCACCGCCGACAGGGAAAAGCACCTCCGACTGGAAGACGAAACGGTCGCCGACGATCCGGATATTCTCGCGATCAGACAGGATTTCCCGCAGACGGCCGAAGAAGTCGGAACGATAACGATTGAGTTCCTGGACGCGCTGGGCGAGCGCCACGTTGAGCCTGCGGCCGAGATCCGAAATCCGCGCTTGGGACGCTTCGTCCTTGGCCTCAGAGGCCTGAAGTGCCTCCTCGACAGCCGCGATCTGAGCCCGGAGAGCAGCGATCTGCTGGTTGAGAAGCTCAATCTGGCTCATTGCGCGGGCACTGACCTGTCGCTCGGCATCGAGTTCACCGGTGAGACGACCGACCTTTTCATTCGCCACGTCGGCGCTACCGGCGCCACTTTCAAGCAGCTGCTGCAGTCGGGTCCGCTCGCTCTCGGATGACGACAGCGACGACTGAAGCGAGGCGAGTGCATCCTCGAGATCCTGCTTGCCGCTCTTTTCGAGCGCCAGCAATTGCGTGAGTTCGGCAATCTGGCTGTTCAGCCGGTTCAACACCTCGTCCTTGCCCGAGATCTCACGCCCCAGAATGAACTGTGCAACGACGAAGACCGTGAGCAGGAACATGATCGCAAGCAGCAGCGTCGACAGAGCATCGACGAAGCCAGGCCAGTAATCGACCGCGCGATCACGGCGGCGGTTGCGCCCGAGCGCCATTTACTTCGCCCCACTGATCTTGTCGTTCAGCCGGTCGAGCGTCTTGCGCATGGCGCGCGCGTCCTCCTGCTGGGCCTCGATCCAGTCGCGCAGCATCTGCTGCTCGTTGCGCATGTTCTTGACCAGGCCTTGGATGCCCTCGGCGAGGCCGGCAATCGCGGCTACAGACCGATCATTCCCGTCCTTGTTCGCCAGCTTCTGGATCTCGGCGACAAGAAGCTGGATGTCCTCGCCGGCAACTGTCGTGCCGACGTCGGAAACGACCGCCCGCTCCGAATCCACATCGGTGACGGAGGAGAGCCAGTTTTCGAGTTCGACGTAGAACCGGTTCTGCGCACGCCCGGCCTGCAGATCGAGGAAACCGAGGATCAGCGAGCCGGAAAGGCCGAGCAGCGAAGACGAGAAGGCCGTTCCCATGCCGGCCAGCGGCGCCGCGAGGCCCGACTTCAGGGATTGCAAAACATCGTTGCTGTCGCCCGAGGCCGGGTCGAGAGACGCGATGACCTCGTTGATCGAACCGATCGTCCCGAGCAGACCCCAGAAAGTGCCCAGGAGGCCGAGAAAGACGAGGAGGCCGATGAGGTAACGGCTGGTGTCACGCGATTCGTCGAGACGTGTGCCGATCGAATCGAGGATGGAGCGCAAGGCCGTCGTCGAGATCGCCATCGAGCGGCGTCCGCCGATCAGGGCACGCATGGGTGCCAGCAGCTTGGGTTCGCGTCCAACGAGCGAAGCATTGTCACCGGCAGCACGGAAGGAATTGAACCAGCGCACTTCGGGTCGAAGCGCCAGCACCTGGGTGAAAACCAGGATGATGCCGACACCGAGGACACCGAGGATCAGGCCATTCAGCCCCGGATTGGTGACGAAGGCCGCATGCGCCTGCCGATAGAGGATGGCCGCGATGAAACACACGATGATCAGGAAGATCACCATTGTCGTGAAGAAGGGCATCGGGCTCGAGAGTTTCTGGCCGTATGCACCCGGGCGGGTTTCCCCAACCTCGAGGTCCTCCAACTTCACTTTCGCCATAATACGCTCGACCTCCGGAGAATCTTGATGCGGAGGCTAGTGGAAAATTACGACGAATTGAAGCCGCGCATACAGGGGAATTTTGCCCCTGGTTGCCGATCAGCCCTGCGGCACCGGCCGGTTGACCACTTCTTCGAGCGCCTTGCGGATATATTCATTCCCGGCAAGCACGGTGCCGTTCTCGAACATGTCCTGGCCACCCTTCATGTCGGAGACGAAGCCGCCGGCTTCCTTGATCAGGAGAATGCCGGCTGCGATATCCCAGGAATTCAGCTGTGCTTCCCAGAAGCCGTCGAGACGGCCGGCCGCGACATAGGCGAGATCGAGGGCTGCAGCGCCCATGCGGCGCACGCCGGAGACTTCGCCCATGACATGGCGCAATTCGACGAGGAACTTGCCGTGCTGGCCACGGCCGAGATGCGGCACGCCGCAGCCGATGACGCAATCGGACAGCACCTTGCGGGCACCGACGCGGATGCGGCGATCGTTGAGGAAGGCACCGCCGCCCTTCTCCGTCGTGTAGAGTTCGTCGGTGGCCGGGTTGAAGATGACGCCGGCGACGATCTCGCCATTGCGCTCGAGCGCGATCGAGACGGCAAACTGCGGGATGCCGTGCAGGAAGTTGGTGGTGCCATCGAGCGGATCGACGATCCAGCGATGTGCGCCGTCCGTGCCCTTGATCTCTTCGCTTTCCTCGCCGAGGAAGCCGTAGGTCGGACGGGACTTCAGCAACTCTTCACGCACGATCTTCTCGGCGCGAAAATCGGCCTGCGAGACGAAGTCGCCGGGTCCCTTGACCGAAACCTGCAGGTTCTGCACTTCGCCGAAATCACGCGACAGCGACTTGCCGGCCTTGAGCGCAGACTGGACCATGACATTGAGAAGGGCGGAGCGGGCCATAGATCGAATTCCTTGAAACTGGGAGCGCCGGAAGGCGGCAACGGGCAAGCGCGCGTCGGCAGCGATGTTTGGCGGGTTCAAGACCACAAATGCCGCTGGAATTCAAGGGGGATGGGCATTGCTGCCCATGCGCCCTCGTCAGACGAGCCCTGCAGCAAACGTCACCACAAAGCCCGAGACGACAGCCAGCAAAGATATGGCGGCCAGCCTCAGTGCAAAGCCGCGGCTCCCAGCTACAGCCGCATAGACGACTTTCGCCAGCATGTTGGCTGTGACGGCGATCCCGACGGCGGTGGTTGCGACATCGAGCGGAAGGGCCGGCAACATGCCCGCGACAGTGACGGTCATCGCATCGACGTCCGCGAGCGCCGTCAGGGCAGAGACGATATAGAGACCACCGTCCCCGAAAATCTGGCTCGCAGCCCGTGCGATGAAGGCGATGACGGTAATCAGCAGCGCCATCTTGATGACCTGCAAAAGCTCGAACGGATTTCCGGGCAAGTCTGCCTCGGATGAAGGACCGGCCTGCGCAACGAACGCGAACGCGCCCACCAACATAAGGCCTCCAGCGACCAGGAGCCCCGGCAGAAGCGGTTGAGCAAGAGCCGGAGCGAGCGCGAACAGCAAGACTGCGGTCCGCAGAAGCGAAACGCTTCCTGCGGCAATCGCCCCCGATGCCGAACCCGCTGCATTGCCCGTCACTTTGCTCTGGCGCCCCATGGCGAGTGTGGTGGCGGTCGAGGAGACGAGGCCGCCCACCGCACCGGCGACGAGGTCACCGCGCCCGCTGCCCATCAGCCGGACCGCGACATAACCGGCATAGGAAATCGAGGCGAGCATGATGACGAGGATTGCAAGGCTGCGCGGGGACACCCCGCCGAAGGGTCCGTAGAGATCGGCAGGAATGAGCGGCAGCAGCACGAAACCCATGGCGAGCAGGATGACGGCCGAGCGCAATTCCACCCAGGTCAGGCGCCTGATCGCGCCATGCAAGAATTCCCGGCTTGCCAGCAGCGTGACCATCGCGGCCCCGGCGGCGGAAGCCACGGCCATCTCGCCCACCACAGCCAAGGCTCCGAGACCAAACGTGGTGATCCCGGCAATCACAGTGGTTGCGCTGAACGAGCCTTCTGCTCGCGCCTCCATCAGGCCGAAGCGCAACAGCACGGCGGCAATCGCGATCAGGAAACTGGCGACGATGAGACCGGATAGCGCGCCTGGCGTCAGGCCGACATCGAGCAGACCCGCGACACCCCCGGTCATGCCGATCAGTGTGAAGGTGCGGATCCCGGCAATGCGCGCGCCTTCCGGCTCGTCGCGCTCACGCCAGTGCCGTTCGACGCCGACCGCCGCACCGATCGCGATGGCGAGCCCGAGCCGCTGGAAGATGTCGATGAGATCCATGGACGCCGCCCTTCCCCCCAGAGCGAGACCGCGTCAGGTCCGCCGGAACCGGTTGGCGCGATCGATGGCCTGCTTCTGCTGTTCTTCGTTGAGGCCGAGATAGAAATCCTCGAGACCGGGATCCTTGAGGCCCGCCCGCCGCGACAGGACATACCACTTGGCAGCCTCGACCGGATCGGGCGCGGTGCCGAGCGCATTGATGTAGAGATGCGCCAGACGGTTCTGCGCCACCACGTTGCCGCGTGCCGCCGCAATGCTCAGCCAACGGAAACCGGCCTCGTAGTCACGCGGACCGTTATAGCCGTTGACCAGCCAGAGACCCATGTCGAGCTGCGCCGTGTCGAAGCCAGCACGCGCGGCACGCATCATCCATTCCCGGGCGCGTGCCTTCTTCTCGGCCGGCACGTCCTTGAGCGCCGAATAGACCTGCGCAAGTGCATATTGCGCATCGGCAATGCCCTGTTCGGACGCCTTTTCGTAATACGGCATGGCTGCGGTCAACCCGCGGACACCCGGCGTCCCGGAAACCAGGATCTGTGCCCAGTTGAACTGGGCAGAGGCATTGCCGGCATCGGCGGCGCGGCGCATGTAGTCGTCCGCTTTCGCCTTGTCCTGCGGGACTTCGCGCCCCTCCATCAGGAGCAGACCATATTTGAACATCGCCGCCGGATCGCCGCCCTGGGCCGCCTGACCATACCAGAAGGCCGCGCCCTTGAGATCACGCTTGACCCCGAGGCCACGCGACATGATTTCGGCCAGCAGCGTCTGCGCGGCGGGATCGCCAAGTTGCGCCCGCGGCAGCGCCTTGTCGACGGCAGTCAGGAAGAGCCCACGCTGGAAGGCGCCATATGCGTCGTCAGGTTTTCCGTCATACGGCTTTTCCGGCGGGACGTCCGGCAGAGGCGAGCCCATGCGCAGATAGATATTGATGCCCTGCAGCTCGTCGGGCTTGTCGCCCTTGGTCAGCTTTGCGCCCTTGGTCACCGGCGGTGCGGAATCCCGGTCACCGCGATCGAGAGTTGTCGCATCACCCGTGCTGCTGCTCGGCCGCGCCCCGCGTTCGATCTCACCGGCATCATCGGGGTCGGCCGGCATGATCGCCGGGGCGTCACCGATCTCGAGCCCATCCTCGCCGTCCTGCCCGATCGCCGGACTGGAGACCGCAAGGCATGCCCCGACAAGCGCGGCGAGAATCAGGCGATGATGGGACGAGATTGAACGCATGAGGCGGTTCAATCTCCAAACCGTGGCGCTTTTTCGTCAAGCTCCGCATTCACCCTGGTCACAATCGCGGCAGCCTGCGACGGATCGTCAAAGACCGCCTTGCCGAGCGCCACGAACTCCACGCCACTATCGGCGACCACCACTGCCGATGACGGGTCCTGCCCACCCATCACCATGCAGGGGATCTCGATCATCGAGGACCACCACTCGCCTAGCGCCACGTTCTTCGAATGGGCCTCCGGCTTGATGTCACCGTCGATCTTGCCGAAGAAGATGTAGTCCGGCTGGGTCTCGCCGATTTCCAGCGCATGGTGGCGATCCATCGCATTGCCGCCGCCGACGATGAGCTTCGGCGTATGTTTCTCGACTTCTTCCGCGAGGATCGCTGCATTCCCTGAAACATGCAGCCCGTCGGCCTTGACGCGCCCGGCAACGCGGCTGTTGTCGACGATGAGTGCCGCCGCCCCCGCTTCCTGAACCACCGGCACGAGCAATTCGGCATGTTTCTGGAAAACCGTATCGTCCAGGCCGTATTGCGGGATGATCACCGAGGCGACGTCTCCGCCACGAAGGGCGTTGCGCAGCACCTCCGTGCGCTCGGCGGGATCGGCGATATCGGGAACGATGAGGACGAGGCGGCAGCGATTTTCGGTCATGCGCGGTGTTTCCGTGTGCGGGACAGGTCCGTTTCAGCGGAAACCGTCCTCGTTTTCTCTTTGTAAATCCGATAGACCGCTCTTCCGAAAGGATCAACCGCGCAATGCTGACAGACCCGAACTTCTATGCCGTCGCCATTCCCGCCGTTGCCCTTGTCGGTCTGTCGAAAGGCGGTCTCGGCGGTGCCTTCGCGCTGATCGGCGTGCCGCTGCTTGCCTTCGCCGTCCCGCCCATGCAGGCAGCCGCGATCTTCCTGCCGATCCTGCTCGTCATGGATGCGGTCGCGCTCTGGGCCTGGCGCGGCCATAATGACCGCAAGACACTTCTTGTTCTGCTGCCGGGTGCCGTCATTGGCATCGCCCTCGGCTGGGCGACATCCACCTATGTCTCAGCCGATGCCATGCGCCTCGTCCTCGGCGGCATCTCCGTCGTCTTCGCCCTGAAGTATTTCGTGGAAAGCTGGGCGGCTTACAAGGGACAGGAGACGGCGGCGGCGGTCCAGCGTCCCGTCGCGGGCTCCTTCTGGGGGTCGCTCGCCGGCTATGCGAGTTTCGTCGCCCATGCAGGTGGCCCGCCCTTCCAGATCTACGTCCTGCCGCTCAAGCTCGACCCGCTCACCTATACCGGCACATCGACCCGCTTCTTCGCCATCCTGAATGCCATCAAGGTCATTCCCTATTTCGCGCTGGGGGAGCTCGACAGCACCAACCTGACACTCTCGGCGGCATTGCTCCCGGTGGCGCTCGTGTCGACACTCGCCGGCGCACGTCTCGTTCATTTCCTGAAGCCGGCGATCTTCTATCCGCTCATGTATGGCATGGTGCTGCTGGCCGGCAGCAAACTTCTCTATGACGGGGTCGCCGGCGTCTTCGGCGGCTGAGACACAGGTGAGCAAAGCCGATGCTGCAATGCACATGAGCGCTTGCCGCAGAACAGCCTTTGACATAGGCTTTTCCCCATGACGAATGCAGACCCGTTCACGGCGATCGCAGACCCGAACCGGCGGCACATCCTCGAGGATCTGCGCCGAGGCGAAAAGACAGTGAACGAACTTGCCGGCCAGCTGCCGATCAGCCGTCCGGCCGTCTCCCAGCACCTCAAGGCATTGCTGGACAGCGGGCTCGTCGATGTGCGAGCGGAAGGCACACGCCGCATCTACTTCATTCACCGGCCTGGCTTCGACCGGATGAATATGTGGCTCGACCAGTTCTGGTCGTGAGATCCTCAGTTTTCCCTGCTCCGGACAAAATAAAAGCCCCGAAGTCGAAAACTCCGGGGCTTGGATGGGTTGCTGGCTGCTTCATGAATACATCGGGATCGGTCTATGTGTTCGCCGGTTCCCGGCGCAGCCGGAAGGGAGGTATCAGTGGCGTGTGGTCGCCCTCACGCGTTCCATTTCATCCTTGAGGCGCAATTTGAGGCGCTTGAGTTCGGCAATATGCCGATCATCGACGGAGGGGGATGCAAGCGCGTCATGGAGCTTCTCTTCGAGGGCTCCATGCTTCTTTTGCAGCGATTCAAGATGAGCCTGTATGGTCATTTGATGCGTCCTTCCTTATCGCCTACCTCCAGCCCTCATCCGCTGGAGTTTCAGGCTTTGCAAAGATAATGTGACACGAGAAATACGGTTTGTCGAAGGCGAATTGGGCAAAAACGACCGTGAAAATCGAAGACAAGGATAACTTCCCGTTACCGGTATTTGGTGATAGGAGCTTGCGCGAATCTTCCGGGCATCCTTAAAGGATGGGCAAACGGCGATAATGGGGAACAAGCATGGCCGATCAGGAACAGGCTGACGTTCGGCTCTCTCTGGCACGGCTTCGCCAGGAGCATGAAGACTATGATGCCGCGATCAACGCCATGATTACGGTCGGTTGCGATGCCTTGCGTGTTCAGCGGATGAAGAAGAAGAAGCTGTCGATCAAGGACAGGATCACAGCACTCGAAGACCAGATCATCCCCGACATCATTGCATGACGGCAGAAGGATAGCCTGATGACAGCTGAGTGCCCGCCCGTCGCCATCATCATGGGAAGCCAGTCCGACTGGGAAACCATGAAAAATGCGGCCGACACGCTCGACGCACTCGGCGTCTCCTACGAGGCCAGGATTGTTTCGGCACACCGCACCCCCGACCGCATGGTCTCTTTCGCGAAAGGAGCGCGCGACGAGGGGTTCAAGGTGATCATTGCCGGCGCAGGCGGTGCAGCGCACCTGCCGGGCATGGTCGCATCGCTCACCCCCTTGCCCGTCTTCGGCGTACCGGTTCAATCGAAATCCATGTCGGGCCTCGACAGCCTCTATTCGATCGTCCAGATGCCGGCCGGCATTCCCGTCGGTACGCTCGCGATCGGCCGTGCCGGCGCCGTGAACGCAGGCCTGCTCGCAGCTCGCGTCCTCGCCGTCTTCGATGAAGACCTGGCTGAGCGGCTCGACGAATGGATCGAGCGCCAGACGGCATCCGTTGCCGAATATCCCGTGGACGAGGCCCCATGACCATCCGCACCATCGGCATCATCGGTGGTGGCCAGCTCGGCCGCATGCTGGCCATGTCTGCCGCCCGCCTGAACTTCCGCACCGTGGTCCTTGAGCCCCAGGCCGACAGCCCGGCCGCCCAGGTGGCAAACCAGCAGATCACGGCAGCTTACGACGACCCGGCAGCTTTGACCGAACTCGCCCGCCTCTGTGACGTCATCACGTACGAATTCGAGAACGTGCCGGTCACGGCCGCAGAAATGCTGGCAGCCAGCATCCCGGTCTATCCGCCGCCGAAGGCACTCGAAGTCGCCCAGGACCGGTTGACGGAAAAGCGCTTCCTCAACGCCTCCGGCATCGAGACCGCCCGTTTCCATGCCGTGAACAGCCAGGCCGATCTCGAACGCGCCCTTGCCGACTTCGGTGGCGAAGGTGTCTTGAAGACCTGCCGCCTCGGTTATGACGGCAAGGGCCAGAAGGCCTATCGCAAGGGTGATTCCGTCTCCGGCGGTTACGAAGCCCTCGGATCCGTGCCGCTGATCCTAGAAAGCTTCGTGCCCTTCGTCCGCGAAATCTCGATCATCGCCGCGCGCGGCACAGATGGCGAGGTCCGCTGCTACGACCCGACCGAGAACGTTCACCGCAACGGAATCCTGTACACCTCGACCCAGCCCGCCGCCATCACCGCTGACACGGCCAGGGCTGCTCGCGAGGCCGCGACGAAGCTTCTCGACGGTCTCACCTATGTCGGCGTCGTCGGCATGGAATTTTTCGTACTCGAGGATGGCAGCCTCATCGCCAACGAGATCGCGCCCCGCGTCCACAATTCCGGCCACTGGACGGAGGCCGCCTGCATCGTTTCGCAGTTCGAGCAGCACATCCGCGCGGTAGCATCCCTGCCGCTTGGCGACACCGTGCGCCACTCCGATTGCGTGATGACGAATCTGATCGGCGACGACATCGATTCTGTGCCGGCCTGGCTGGCAAAGCCCAACGTACTCGTCCATCTCTATGGCAAGACCGAAGCCCGCCCGGGCCGCAAGATGGGTCATGTCACCGAAATCCTGCCTTTTCGCGACTGATTTTCCCGGTTTTTTAGCCGGTTCTGTCCTGCATTTTCCGCCGGGCATGTTGACAGCAAGGCCTCCCTCGGGCTAATTGCCGCCAACTCTTCAGGGGCGCGCCCGGCGGCGCGCTTTTGATTGTTTGATCACAGTGGGTGAATGACACATTCCCCGACAATCGTTGTGGACCAGAAAAATGAAGATCAAGAACTCGCTGAAAGCGCTTAAGGCCCGTCATCGCGACAACCGTCTGGTTCGCCGCAAGGGCCGTGTCTACATCATCAACAAGCAGAACCCACGCTTCAAGGCTCGCCAGGGCTGATGTCCCGGGATCTTCGGATCCCTTGAGCCCGCACGGACTGCCCGCCGCAGCTGCGGCGTGTTGATATCGGAAATTTGAGTTTGAAAGACGGCGCTGAGGGACTACCTTCCCTGCATGCGCCGTTTTTCATTGCGACTCGCCCTCAGCTTCCCGCTCCTGCCCGCCCTGCTTTTCGCCGGATCTGTCTCGGCGCAGGCACCCGAGGCGCAGGACGGCACTCAAGCGACCCAGGCCCCCGTCGAGCAGATCCCGCTGAAACCGCCGGCCAAGCCGAAATCGGTAGATGAGCTGCTCTCGGACCTGAGACGCGAGCGCGACCCTCAGGCCGCCCGCCAGATCGCCAACACAGCCATGGCGACTTGGAGCGACTCGCCGAGCCCCACGATCAATCTGCTGATGCAGTGGTCCGCCAAGGCAGCGGCCGAGAAGCGTAATGCGGCCGCCCTCGACTTCATCGACCAGGCCATCACTTTGAAACCTGATTTCGTCGGCGCATGGAACCAGCGGGCCACGCTGCATTTCAGCATGGGCAACTACCAGAAGTCCGTGTCGGATATCGAAAAGGTGCTGGATCTCGAACCCCGCCACTTTGGCGCCATTGCCGGCCTTGCCGGCATACTGACTGAGCGCGGCAGCAAGGACGGCGCCTTGAAGGCCTGGGAACGCTATCTGGAAATTTTCCCTGCCGACCGCGAGGCCCAGGAGATCGTCTCCAAGCTGTCAGAGGAACTGGCCGGTCAGCGGACGTAGACGGGACTGAACACAGCCTTCACCTTTTCCTATGCCACGACCTTGGCAACCAAATCCGGATGATGGGCGATGACCCGCACATAGGCAATTGCAAAGTCCGGAGGCGTAGCCCGAGCCTGCTCCCAGTCCCTGAGTGTGCCGACGGGCACGCGAAATCGCGACGCAAACTCGGTCTGGGACAGACCGAGAGCCGTACGTGTACGCCGGATCAATCGTGCGCGCTGCGCACGATCAAGCGCGTCAACGGAGACATCGAAGTCTTCCTCGTCGGCTGGATCAGCCCGCATCACGATAGGCACGCTCTTCTCCACGATTGCTCCTCCTGACCGAGATGAAGCTTGGCAGCCCACCTCTCCACACAAAAACACCAGTAAAGACTCTTTCATCTACGGTTCCGATGACCTTGTATCTCTCCTCCCCATCAAGTTCGCGCACCGACGGAATGATGAGATGATCAGCATCCTCGAAGATCAGATCTCCGAAGGCCAGGGAAACACCATGTTTCGCCCGGTTGATTTGGTCCTTCTCGGGATCGAACGTTCGTCCATGAGACACCATACGGGAATTCCGTATGGTGGGCGATACATCCGGCAGTGTTACGACTTCGAACCGAAGTCCTGTCTTGACGAACGGCGCCGCTGCACGATCTTCTTCAGACAACATCGCTCCCGGAAGCTCCCCCATTGCTGACACTCCCCCGTATCGGTCTCGTCTTGCTTACCATCGCGCTCGTCGTCGTTCTCGCCCTCGTAGCCCTCGCCATAGCGACGCAGATTCGTGCGCGTGCAATCGGGGCGCAAAGCCCGAACATCGGCGAACTGACCGATGTCGGCGGCTATAGGCTCAACGCCCTTCACGTGCCCGCAGGCCCCAAAGCTGATCTTCCCCCGATTGTCTTTATCCATGGCGCCTCCGGCAATCTCCGGGATCAGGCAGGCGCCTTCCTGGAACCGTTGCGCGGCCGCGCCGAACTTCTCTTCGTCGATCGGCCAGGGCACGGCTATTCCGAGCGTGGCGGCCCCGCAAACGACACGCCAGAGGGACAGGCTAACGCCATAGCGCGTCTGCTGGAGAGGAAGGGCATCGAGCGGGCGATAATCGTCGGCCATTCCTTCGGCGGCGCAATCACGGCGAGCTTCGGCGTGCTGCATCCGGAGAAGGTTGAGGGGCTTGTCTTCCTCGCTGCCGCCACCCATCCCTGGCCGGGTGGCGTGGACTGGTACTACCACCTCGCTTCCGCACCGATCATTGGCCCGATCTTCTGTCATACGGTGGCCCTGCATGCCGGCATGATGCGCATAGAGGCTGCGACAGATCACGTCTTCGCACCGAACCCGCGCCCGCAGACCTATCTGGAGAACACGGGCCCGGCGCTCGTTCTGCGCCCGTCGGCCTTCGGCTCAAACGCAAAGGACGTGGCCGGCCTGCATGCCTATGTCACCGGCTTTGCGCCTCGCTACCGCGAGATAGCCAGACCGACTGTTATCATCACCGGCGACGCCGACGAGATCGTGCTGGAAGAGATCCATTCCAAGGGTCTCGCCCGGGACATTGCCGGATCCGAGCTCGTCTGGATCGATGGCCTCGGCCACAAGCCGGATTATATCGTGACGGAAATCGTCATCGCCGCATTGGAAAAGATCGCCGGCCAAGAACGCGATTTGCAGGCCATGTCACGTCTGGCGGAGCCTCGCCTCGCTGCCAGCCGTGTCGAGCCGGCGGGCGCGGCACCTTCCCTGCAGGCGGGCCAATAGCGCCAACAAAAAACCGCCCGAAGGCGGCTTTTCAAATTCAGGGCTGCGGCGCCGGGATCAGATCCCCGTCTGGCCGTCCGAGCCGATATAGGCGATGCGCAGCATGTTGGTCGAACCCGGCGTCCCGAGCGGAACACCTGCGGAGATGATGACCCGGTCACCCGGCTTGCCGAAACCTTCATCGACCACGATCCGGCAGGCACCATTGACCATTTCGTCGAGATCGGTCGGCTCCGACGAAACGACGCAGTGCAGGCCCCAGACGACCGAGAGGCGACGGGCAGTCTGGATGACCGGCGACAGCGCGATGATCGGCACTTCAGGGCGTTCGCGCGAGGCGCGCAGACCCGTATTGCCCGACGACGTGTAGCAGACGATCGCCTGAAGGCGCAGCGTTTCTGCGATCTGGCGGGCCGCCAGCGAAATGGCGTCGGCACCGGTCGCTTCCGGCTGGGCGCGCTGAGCGTAGATGATGCCCGGATAGTGAGGCTCGCGCTCGACCGTATGGGCAATCGACGCCATGGTCGCCACGGCTTCGACAGGGTACTGGCCGGAAGCCGATTCAGCCGAGAGCATGATCGCGTCGGCACCTTCGAAAACGGCCGTCGCGACGTCGGACACTTCCGCACGCGTCGGGACCGGAGCCGTGATCATCGATTCCAGCATCTGGGTGGCGACCACGACAGGCTTGCCTTCGCGGCGGCAGGCGCGGATCAGCTGCTTCTGGATACCGGGAACGCGCTCAAGCGGCATTTCCACGCCCAAGTCACCACGCGCGACCATCAGCGCGTCGGACAATGCGATGATTTCGTCGATGCGCTCGATCGCCTGCGGCTTTTCGATCTTCGACATCAGGCCGACCCGGCCCTTGGCAATCTTGCGCACCTCGGCCAAATCTTCCGGACGCTGGATGAAGGAGAGCGCGACCCAGTCGACGTCGTTGGTCGCGAGCACGGCATCGAGGTCGGCCCGGTCCTTGTCGGTCAATACGCCGGTGGCGAGAATGGTGTCGGGGAGGCTGACGCCCTTACGGTCGGAGATCTTCGTGCCGGATACGACTTCGGTCACAATCGTCTTGCCATCACATTTGACAGCCTTCAGATGCAGCTTTCCGTCATCGATCAGCAGACGGTCACCCGGCTTCACCGATTCAAGGATTTCCGGATGCGGCAGGTAGACGCGGGTCGCGTCACCGGGCGCTTCGTTGCTGTCGAGGGTGAACGTCTGCCCGGCCTTCAGCTCGACCGTCGTATCGGCAAACTTGCCGACGCGCAGCTTCGGGCCCTGCAGGTCGGCGAGGATGCCGATCGGGCGACCACAGGCGGCCTCGACGTTACGGATGCGCTGGATAAGGGTCCGCAGCATCTCATGGCTCGAATGGCTCATATTGATGCGGAAAAGATCGGCGCCGGCTTCGTGAAGCTTTCGGATCATCGCTTCATCGGAAGAGGCGGGACCGAGCGTGGCGAGGATCTTTACTTTGCGGTTGCGCTTCATCAGTTCTGGCTTTCCTGGGTGCCCGACGTATCGGATAGCTGGACCATCCAGCTCCCCTGCCTGCCGGTGTCATATTCCTTGAATCCCATCTGCTGATAGCCGCGTGCGAAGCAGTCCTTCACGCCGACGATCTTGAACTCGTTTTCGGCGACACACATGTTGATGTCACCGGTCCAACGACCACCGCGGGCAGCATCCTCAGCATAGAGATAATAGTATCGCGATTGGAGTTCGCCCTCGATGAGCGTGGCACACGTGCCGGCGGGAACCTGCCACCAGCCTTCCGTGATCCAACCCTCTTCCGCCCGGTAACCGACAGCCGCTCCGACGAGGTTTTGCGTGCCGTTGCAGACGCGGAACTCGGCCTGGGCGGCAGAGGCTGCAAGCATCGGCGAAAACAACGCACCCGCGATCAGGAGGGGCTTCAGAAAACGTGCCGCAGCACGGTCGAAAGTCTGTCTGATCGAGTGATGCACGATTGCCGCCGGAACTCCAAAAATGCGCATGGGATGCCTTCTTGCGATGCTGACCAGAGAATGTCAACGCAACTCTAATCGATTATATTTTCTGTCTTTGGTCAGTACTGGAACCTTTATGTGCGATCTTGGCACAAACGTGACAGCCATGAAAGCTTGCGCTCCCCCATTCCCCATGCGATCAAGCACTTGTAGCAGACGATGGCTTCAAACTGATGAATGTTTCCCCTGTTTTCGAGATATTGGATGGCCGGTTCGATGCCGGCCTCGTGCTTCTGGCCGACCATGCGACGAACCATGTGCCTGCCCCGTATGGCCGGTTAGGCCTGCCCGACAGTGCTTTCGGCCGACACATTGCCTATGACATTGGTATCGAACCGCTGACCCGACAGCTCGCCGCACGGCTCGGCGTTCCCGCAGTCATGTCGCGTTTCTCCCGTTTGCTCATCGATCCGAATCGCGGCGAAGACGATCCCACCATCATCATGCGCATTTCCGACGGCGCCATCGTGCCCGGCAATCACCCGATTACCCCTGAGGAATGGCAGCACCGCATCGAGACCTATCACCGCCCCTATCACAGGGCTGTCTCGGAGGTAATCGCGAAAGTCGCAGACGCCTCCGGCAAGGCGCCACTCGTGCTCTCGCTGCATTCCTATACGCCCACCTGGAAAGGCGTGCCGCGGCCCTGGCATGCGGCCGTGCTCTGGGATACGGACGCGCGCGCCGTTCGACCCCTGATCGACGGTCTCGAAGCATTGGGCGATATCCTGGTCGGCGACAACGAACCCTACGATGGCGCCTTGAAGGGCGACACCATGTATCGCCATTGCATGATGACGGGTATTCCGCACGCACTGCTGGAAGTCCGGCAGGACCTGATCGCGGACGAGACGGGCGTCGCGTCCTGGACGGATCGCCTGGCTCCGATCTTCGAGCGCCTCAATACCGACCCGAAGCTGCACGAATATCAGCTGCACCCCTCGCGCACCGGCCCCTACCCCAATCAGCCGGTCGCGTTCTGAAGGAGAGAAACATGACGCTCCCCACCAAGGACCAGCAGATCGAACTCGAGGCCGCAGCTTTCCGTCGGCTTGTCTCACACCTGCGCAATCGCACCGATGTGCAGAACATCGACCTGATGAACCTTGCCGGCTTCTGCCGCAACTGCTTGTCGAACTGGTATCTGGATGCTGCGAAGGAAGAAGGCGTCGACCTGACCAAGGACGAAAGCCGCGAGATCGTGTACGGCATGCCTTACGACGACTGGAAAGCGCTGCACCAGCGCGAGGCGAGCACCGACCAGCAGCAGGCTTTCGAGGTCAACCGCCCCAAGGAATGATCGGTCCGCGAGCTTTGGGGCTTGACGCGGACGCCGCTTCACGGCACGTGATCGCCACGAAAAACCATCCTGAGAATGCCATCCCTGCAATGAAGGAGATTGCCCATGTCTGATGCCGCCCACGGCGTCGCCCGCGACCAGCTCCGTGCCTTTGTCGAACGCATCGAGCGCCTGGAAGAAGAAAAGAAGACGATCGCCGACGACATCAAGGACGTCTATGGCGAAGCCAAGTCGATGGGCTTCGACACCAAGATCTTGAAGAAGGTCATCGCACTTCGCAAGAAGGACGACCAGGAGCGCATGGAAGAGGACCTGATCCTCGACACCTACCTGGCAGCGCTGGGCATGATCGAGAGCCCGCCGGAAGGCTGAGCCACATCAGCGAGCCAAATAAAAAACCCGCCGAACCGGCGGGTTTCTTTTTGTCTGCAATTTAGCTCGATTGGGTATCACGGAGCCCCGAAGCGGCTCGGATCGATCGTCGTGGCATCGAGGCGGAAGCCATCCGGCACAGCCGTTGCGGGCGCAACGAGCGAGCGAGAGACGACACGCGGAGCCTTGACCGGTTTGGTCACAGCCTCGAACTTGCCCTGGTTCAGCGCCCACTGCTCGATCATGCCCTTGGTCAGCTTGGTACCGCCATACATGGCCATATGGGCGCGTTCGGCGTCTTCCTGACCGGGGCGGCCACCCTTCTTGGGCATGGTGGCTTCGGCATTGGGCACGGGATCGGACGGCGCATCGAACATGTCGCCGAACTGCGTCGTGCTTTCCACGGCAGTGGTTTCCTGCGGGATCGATGCGACCTCCACGGGTTTCTGCGCCGGTACGGCTGCGGGTGCGGCGGTAAGCTCGGCTTGGGCCGGGGCGCTCGACGGGATCGGCGCTGCCATTTCTGGGATATTGCTGTCTTCGAGGGCCGCAGCCGCTTCTGGCGACAGAATGGCCTGCTCGACTTCGTCAACCTCCGCCTCGGCTTCGGCCTGCGCTGTCGCCAGCAATGCTTCTGCGACCTGCGGACGAGCCGTCGGAACTGGGACAGCCATTCCTTCAGCGAGCAAGATGGCCTCGGCACTCGGATCGATCGAAGCGGTCATCACGCCTTGCTCGGCGCTCCCTGCCTGCGGCCGCGTATTGAGTAGCGTCGGAACCGGCACGGCCATCGAGGCGAGATCGGCAAATTCATCTGTCGGCTGAGAGGCTGGGGCCGGAACGCCACTGGAGACCTGCTGAAGCGCATCTTCTGCCGCATTGCGCGGTGGCTGGTACAGGGCCACCGCGAGACTGTTGTCGGCCGGACGCAGCGAGGGACGGGCTTGCGGTACTGGCGCATCCGCGGCATCGACACCCGGAAGGGCAGCAACCATGACAGGTTCGGACGCGGTCACGGCGGGCTGCTGGCGCGGCGCGGCCGGCGCCTGCTGAGGCGAAGCGACCGCCGGACGTTCTGCGGGCTCTGGAACATCCTCGACTTCGTCCTCGTCACCGCCGCCGAACAGCATGGCAAGGAAATTCCGCGGACGTGAAGACGACTTCTCCTCGGCGATCATGACGGTATTGCCGGACGCCACGCGGCGCTTGTATTCGGCCAGCGCCTGCTGATAGCCCGGCAAAGGCTTGCCATCCGAGGGAATGTGCACTGTCTTACCGTCGGGGAACAGACGAGCCAGATCCTGACGGTTCATGCGTGGCCATGCCCGCACGCCGGCCACGTCCATGTGCACGAAAGGCGAACCGGAATTCGGATAATAACCGACGCCGCCGGCCTGCATCTTCACGCCCAGTTCGCGCAGCGTCTTCAGCGCGACGCCCGGGATGTAGAAGTCCATCGCCGTGCCGCGCATGTGCTGGCTTTCCTTGGCGACACCCTTGGAGCGCGAACGCAGCATGGAGTTCGTGGCCGGAGAACGGTAGGCGGAGACGACCTTGATATAGCCCTTGGCGCGGGATTGGCGATAAACCTCCCAGACGAGGTCGAAGAGGCGCGGGTCCATCTTCGTCGGCTCGTTGCGGCGCCAGTCGCGCAGGATGTAGTTGAGTTGTTTCAGACCCTTGGGGTCATAGCGGCCATTGCGCTTGAAGGTGATCGAAGCACGTTCGCCGGTGTGCACGAATTCGATGTTGAGCGTACGGTTCTGGGCGCTTGCCGTTCCGGCGCTTCCGAGAAGGCTACCGACACCCATGAGTAGCACGGCAACCAGTGAAAACAGCAGCTTCGCTGCCCACTGCGCAGACGCAAGCCGGGTGTTGCGCCCGCTTTGCGTATGGAGCGCGCTGATGTCCTGCGATGCCTGCAATGCAATCCCCGTCCGAAAGACTACGTCCCATGCCAACCGAAATGAACGTCAAATGCGGTCATAGCATGGCAAATTTGCCACATCCGCACAAGCGGTTCGATTATAGTGAACGCTTGACTAACAAATGCTTAGCCCTTGGGTAAGCGATTAAGCTTACCCCAGAGTTAACACCGAACGGTTGAGACAAATCAAGCCGCATCCTTTTGCGGGTCGTCAGGGTCGATTCCGTAATCTTTCAGCTTCCGGTAGAGCGTCGAGCGGCCGATCCCAAGCTTTCGCGCCACCTGGCTCATCTGGCCGCGGTAGAATTTCAGTGCGAAGCGGATCAGTTCTTCCTCGATTTCCGCGAGCTTGCGTACATTGCCGGCTTCGTCGGTACTCACGATGACATTGCCGGATGCAGCCCCGCCGAAACCTGTGGATGGAGCCGAATAGCCGCTGGCGAAGGTGGCCGCACGCTCGGCGAGAGCGGCCTGAACCTTGGCGATCGGGCTTTGCTCGGGCACGGCCGGGTGCGAATCCATGCTGCTCGCGCCGCTGCGGTGGCCGTTTACCTGCGCGGCGATCTGCGGGAAGTCCCGTTCCCGGAGGCTTGCGCCGTCGGCAAGCACGACGGCACGGAAGATGGCGTTTTCGAGCTGGCGCGTATTGCCCGGCCATTCGAAGGACGTGAGAAGCGCGAGCGCCGATGGATCGACCTGGAGCGTGCGGGGCAAGCGCTGCTCAAGCGAGAACCTTTCGACGAAGGCGCGGATCAGATGCGGTATGTCTTCCTTGCGTCGACGCAGGGATGCAATGGTAATGGGGAAGACGTTCAGGCGGTAATAGAGATCCTCGCGGAAGCGCCCGGCCTTGACCTCCTCGATCAGATCCTTGTTGGTCGCGAGGATGAGCCGGACATTGGCCTTCACTGGCCGCTGCTGCGCGCCACGCTGGACCTCGCCCGTCTGGGCAATCTCCAGGAGGCGAATCTGGCCTGCGGGGGGCAATTCACTGATTTCCTCGATGAAGAGCGTGCCGCCCTCGGCTTCCGTGACCTTGCCTGGAAGCCCCTCGCTTCCAAACAAAACATCTTCGATCAGGCTGGGTGACATCGCATTGCAGTTGAACGACACGAAGGGACGCGAGGAACGATCGCTGGCGGCGTGGATCGCACGCGCGACGAGTTCCTTGCCGACCCCGGCCTCCCCTTCGAGCATCACGGGGATCATCGATTGCGCCGCCCGGCGACCGAGTTCGACCACCCGCGACATGGCGGCACTGGCGGCGACCACATCCGAGAAACTGACGGAGCCGCTGCGGGCGCGACGCGGTGTGCGTCCCTGCAGGCTGGTCCGATGGATCTTGAGTGCCGATTCGATCGCGCCGATCAGGCGCTCCTGGGTGATCGGCTTGACCAAAAAGTCGAATGCGCCGGCACGTACGGCATCGAGCGCCGTTTCCGTCGCCCCGTCTGCCGTGCCGACGATCACGGGGACGACCGGATTGATTTCGGCCAGCATGGGGATCACGGTCGGGTTCAGTCCCTCCGTCGAGGCGGCGTCGATGACAACGACGCCGATTGAATCGCGGTGACGGCGGAAGAGGTCGATACCGGCATGCGCCGTATCCGCGACATGAACTGTATGGCCGTGCGCTTCGATGGCAGCCTTCATGCTGCGGCGCTCGGCGGCATCTTCATCGATGAGTAAAATCTGTGCAGTCAACTTGCGCTCCCCGAGGCTGTTTTGGCGCATTTGCGCTCCTGGGTTATCGCGGTGACCCTGCCAGAAAGGCCTGAAGATGTTCTTGGAAGAAAGCCTAACATTTTAACGGTCCTTAACCGTTTATGGCACAATCCACGGAGAGCCCCTTTCGTGCGGAATTAAGTCGCATCACGCTGGTACACACGGCTGCTTGCCCATTGACGGACGACTGACTACATCTCCGGAACGAACGAGAGAAAAGGATATCGCCATGACGATCGACCGCCGCCCGGTCTCGAGCCCCGCGCCCCAGACCTCCGCGAACCGCGACCAGACACTCGGCGACCTGCCCCTTTGGAAGCTGGACGATCTCTATCCCGGCCAGACCTCGGCAGAATTCCTCGGCGCCGTCGAAAAGGCAGGCTCGGACGCACTCGCCTTTGAGACCAAATGGAAGGGCAAGCTCGCGATCGCGGCCGAAACTGTCGGTGAGAACTCGCTGGCCCAGGCCCTGCGCGAAATGGACGCGCTGGAAGACCTGCTCGGCCGTATCGCGTCCTATGCCGGCCTTACCTATTATTCCGACATGACGAACCCGGCGAATGGCAAGTTCTTCGGCGATATCCAGGCCAAGCTCACCGACATGTCGTCGCGCCTCCTGTTCTTCCCGCTGGAACTGAACCGCCTGGCCGACGATGCTGTCGATACCGCCATGGACCGCGATCCGGCGCTCGCCCACTTCCGCCCCTGGATCGTCGATCTGCGCAAGGACAAGCCCTTCCAGTTAGACGACCGGATCGAACAGCTGTTCCTTGAAAAGTCCCAGACAGGTGCCGCAGCCTTCAACCGCCTCTTCGACGAGACGCTCGCTTCGCTGCGCTTCAAGGTCGGCAACGAGGAAATGCCGCTCGAACCGACGCTGACACTTCTGCAGGACGCCAATCCGGAAAAGCGCCGTCAGGCTGCCGAAGCCCTGTCGAAGACCTTCAAGGACAATATCCGCGTCTTCACTTTGGTGACCAACACGCTCGCCAAGGACAAGGACATCTCCGACCGCTGGCGCGGCTTCGATGACATCGCCGATAGCCGCCATCTCGCCAACCGCGTCGAGCGTGAAGTCGTCGACGCTCTGGCCGAAGCCGTACGCGAGGCCTATCCGCGCCTGTCGCATCGCTATTACAAGATGAAGGCGAATTGGCTCGGTATGGACCAGATGAATTACTGGGACCGCAATGCGCCGCTCGCAGAAACACCCGACCGTCTGATCGCCTGGGACGAGGCCAAGGACATGGTGCTCTCGGCCTATGGCGGCTTCTCGCCCGAAATGGCCGAGATCGCCGGCCGCTTCTTCGACGGCGGCTGGATCGATGCACCTGCCCGCCCCGGCAAGGCCCCCGGCGCCTTCGCCCATCCGACCGTGCCTTCCGCACACCCTTATGTTCTCGTCAACTATCTCGGCAAGCCGCGCGACGTGATGACGCTCGCCCATGAACTCGGCCACGGCGTGCACCAGGTTCTGGCTGGCGGCCAGGGTGCTTTGATGTGCCAGACCCCGCTGACGCTCGCGGAAACCGCCTCCGTCTTCGGCGAGATGCTGACCTTCCGCGCGCTGCTCGACAAGACCACCGACAAGCGCGAGCGCAAGGCCATGCTTGCCCAGAAGGTCGAGGACATGATCAACACGGTCGTGCGTCAGATCGCCTTCTACCAGTTCGAGCGCAAGATCCACACCGCCCGCAAGGAAGGTGAACTGACCGCCGAGCAGATCGGCGAACTGTGGCTATCGGTCCAGGCAGAGAGCCTCGGGCCGGCGATCAAGATCTCCGAGGGCTACGAGACCTGGTGGGCCTATATCCCCCACTTCATCCACTCGCCCTTCTACGTCTATGCCTATGCCTTCGGCGACTGCTTGGTGAACTCGCTCTATGCCGTCTACCAGAATGCCGATCAGGGCTTCCAGGACAAGTATTTCGAGCTCCTGAAGGCCGGCGGCACCAAGCACCATTCGGAGCTTCTCGCTCCGTTCGGACTGGATGCGACCGATCCGTCGTTCTGGGCCAAGGGTCTGTCGATGATCGAAGGGCTGATAGACGAATTGGAAGCGCTAGATAAGGCAGCCTGAACCGGAGCCGCCGATATCCCATGCGTGACCACGCGCCCTATGCGCTCTTCCGCGACGACCGCGCGGGGACGAGCCTCGTCTTTGCCGATCCGGAGACGCTTGTCGTCGCTCGGACGGCGGACGAGGTCGAGCCTGCGCTCGCCAGATTGGAGGCGCACCGGAAAGCCGGAAAATGGCTGGCGGGTTATCTCTCCTATGAAGCGGGCTTCGTTTTCGAACCGAAGCTGAAACCGCTTATCGAGGACGGGCGCGAAACACCGCTGATCTCGATGGGTGTCTTCGGCGCTCCCGCACCAGCAGAGCATCCACTCGCGAAAGCTCCGTCCAACATTCCGAATTCGCCGCTCTTGAGCGACCCGCACGCCGCCTGGGATCTGGAAACCTACCGCACCCGCTTCGACCGCCTGCATTATCACCTGCGCAAGGGCGACTGCTACCAGGCCAACCTCACCATGCCGGTAGAGGCACATTGGGACGGCGATCCCCGTGCCGCCTTCTGGTCGCTGGTCAGCCGCCAGCCCGTCCATTACGGTGCGCTGATCGACTACGGCACCGGCCCGGTTGTCCTGTCGCGCTCGCCCGAACTCTTCTTCTCCGTCGATGAAGATAGCTGGATCGAGACGCGCCCGATGAAGGGAACGGCCGCCCGGGGCGCTACCCCGGAAGAGGACGAGGCGATCATCGCGGCCATGCTCGCCGACGAAAAGACGCAAGCTGAAAACCGCATGATCGTCGATCTGCTGCGCAATGACGTCTCTGTCATCACCGAAGTCGGCACGCTTTCGGTACCGAAACTCTTCGCCATCGAGACCTATCCGACCGTGCACCAGATGGTGAGTTATGTCAGGGCAAAACTCTTGCCCGACCTCGGCCTCCCCGAGATCATGGCGGCGCTCTTCCCCTGCGGCTCCGTCACCGGGGCTCCGAAAATGTGGGCCATGCGCATCCTGCATGAGCTAGAAGCCGGACCGCGCGACGTCTATTGCGGCGCGATCGGCTGGTGCGACCCGGCGGGTCCCATGCGATTTTCCGTTGCAATCCGCACCATCTCCCTTTTCAACGAAGGGCGCGCCGTCTTCAATGTCGGCGGAGGCATCGTCTTCGATTCGAAGGCGGAGGCCGAATACGAGGAATGCCTGTTGAAGGCGCGCTTTGCCCTGGGTGATCAATGGATTTCTCGCTGATCGAGACGCTACGCTGGCAACCGGACGCAGGCTTCCTGCGGCTTGACCAGCATCTGCGCCGCCTTGCCCGCTCCGCCGATGCGCTCGGCTTTCGCCAACCGCAGGACGCCAAGGGCAGACTGGAGAAAGAAGTCTCCGGCAGCGAGCCTCTGCGCGTGCGCCTCGTCATGACCTATCGCGGCAAGATGGACGTGACCGCCACCCCCTTCGAACCGCAGGTGGACGAGACGGTCTGGCGGCTGAAGGTCGCCAAGATCCGTCTGCAATCTGAAGACAGCCTCTTCCGCCACAAGACGACCCGCCGCGAGCCCTACGAGGCCGCACGCGCTGAGTTCACCAAAGAGGAGGCCGACGAGGTAATCCTCCTCAACGAGCGCGGCGAGGTCTGCGAAGGCACGATCACCAACATCTTCGCCGAAGCCGCCGATGGCATGCTGCTGACCCCGCCGCTGACGAGCGGGCTATTGCCGGGCGTGCTGCGCGCCGAACTCATCCGCGAACGCAAGGCACGCGGCGAAGTCCTCAAACTCGACGACCTGCGCCACAGAAAGCTCTTCGTCGGCAACTCCCTGCGGGGGCTCATCGCCGCCGAACTCATCGAAGAATAGGGCCGACGTCATCTGCGGCGATAGAAGACCATGCCGCCGTGATGCAGAACGTCTTCGCTGACGAAGGTTCCGTCGGCTGTGAACCCCGTGTCGTCCCAGTAGTCGATATGCGTGCCCGTCACCACATATCGCCCCTGATAGGCGCTTTCACGGGTGCCACGCGCTTCGTCGTAACGCCCATTCGGCAGCAGTTCGTGCCGGATCCGGCCGTCTTCGGTGACCCACATGCCGACATAGGGGTGGGTCTGCTGGATATTTGCTGTCTGCGACATGCTGTCCTCGGCCAGAAGGGGATGGAAAGGCGCCGAAACCAGAGTGACGGCGATGCTGAAAGCAATGAGCTGAATTCGCTTCATCATGACCTCCATCAGTAAGGTGAACGGACGGGACGCACGACAATTTCGCTGACGTCGACATCGTCGGGCTGTTCGATCGCGTAGCGGACGGCGCGACCGATCGCGTCGGGCGTCAACGCGATGGCGCGATAACCCTTCATCGCCTCGGCTGCGACTGGATCGGTGATCGTGTCGGCCAGTTCGCTTTCCACCACGCCAGGATGGATACATGTGACGCGCAGCTTGTCATTCTCCTGGCGCAGACCGTCGGAGATCGCGCGCACCGCAAACTTGGTGGCGCAATACACGGCTGCAGTAGGCGATACGCTGAGCGCACCGACCGACGCGATGTTGACGATGTGACCGGATCCGCGTCGGGTCATCTCCGGTAGAACGGCTGCGATGCCGTATAGGACCCCCTTGATGTTGACGTCCACCATGCGATCCCATTCCTCCACCTTCAGCGAGGACATCAGCGAGAGCGGCATGACACCGGCATTGTTGACGATCGCGTCGACGCGGTCGAACTCCAGCTTTGCGGCCTCGGCGAATGCTGCGACATCGGCGCGATCGGTCACATCCAGGCGACGCGTCATGACGCGACCGCCAGCCCAACGGATCTCCTCGGCCAATTTGTCCAGCCTGTCGGTCCGGCGTGCGCCGAGCACCACCGTCGCGCCGGCTTTTGCCAGTTCGTTGGCGATGCCAACACCAATACCACTCGATGCACCGGTGATCAGAACGACTTTATCCATGACAATTCCTTTCATAGGTCACGCTTGATGCGCTTGTCAGGAAGGTAGGATCACGCCATTGTTGCGAAAAGCCGTCATCTGCTTTCGTCGATGGATAGAAATTATAACCAATGATGCACGATCTGAATGCTCTTGCCGTCTTCGCCCGTGTTGCGGAGGAGAAGAGTTTCCGGGCTGCAGCCGACCGCATCGGCGTGACGCGGTCAGCAATCAGCCAGACGATCCGCAAACTGGAAGAGACGTTGGGCATCGCGCTGGTGGCACGCACGACACGCAGCGTGGCACTGACGGAAGCAGGCGAACGGCTGTACAGCCAAATCGCCCCCTCGCTCGCCGACATGAACGGTGCGCTGGAGGCCGCAGCAAACCTGCGGGGCAAACCGCGCGGACAGCTCAATCTTGCCGTCTCCTCGATCGCCGAGCGCTTCCTGTCAGGACCCGTGCTTGCACGCTTCGCCCAAAACAATCCTGAAGTGAAGCTGCATGTGACGGTGACCGACGAGGAGTTCGATATCGTCGCAGAGGGGTATGATGCGGGCGTCCGCCTTGGCGAGGTGATCGCGCAGGACATGATCGCCATACCCGTGTCCGGCGACCTGCGGCAGCTCGCGGTGGCGTCCCCCGACTATCTCGCAGACAGCGGCATCCCCGATCATCCGCGCGATCTTGCAAATCATCGCTGCATCGGCTGGCGCGCGGGGCTAAACGTCGCGCCCTATCGCTGGGAATTTGCGGAGAACGGCAAGGAGTTCTCCGTCGCGGTCGCCGACACCATCACCACCACCGACATGGCACTGATGGTCAAGCTCGCCATCGCTGGTGCAGGTATCACTTTCGGGATGGAGGATACGTTCCGGGAACCGCTGGCGCGTGGCGAACTGGTACCGGTTCTCGAGGCATACTGCCCCTCGTTTGCTGGCTTCTATCTCTATTATCCAAGTCGCCGAAACATGGCACCGAAACTGCGTGCTTTGGTCGACCACCTCAAACGATGAGTATGACAGAGCGCACCGGCTCGGCGGAGATTGACACGGACGCCATTCCGCTGGAGCCTTGCAGCATGCCACTCACTCACACGCCCTATGCCGGCCCGACGTGTCCCTTCACCATCGGTCTTTCCGCACTCGATCCCGCCCGCTGGATCGAACCGGATGCCGATCTTGGCCACTACCTTGCGGAAAAGCGTGAACTGGCGGCAACACGGCTCGACGAAGTCTTTCGTGCAACGGACGATAGCCTCGACGCACAAAGGGAATGTCTCGCCGCAATGGCCACGCATCTGGAAACGCATCACGCGCAACAGATCAGTGGGGACCACCTTGCCGACGAGGCACTCCCCCCTTTGCTCCGCGCCGGCATGCTCATCCAGGACGACCTCGTCATCATGATGAAGCGCGACGCCGGTTGGTTCATCGCCGCTGCCCACCTCTCCTTCCCTTCTTCCTGGTTGCTAGCGGAAAAGTTCGACCGGCCGATGGAGGAGGTCCACGAACATGTGCCAGGGTTCGAGGGCGGCACGCGCAATGCCACGATGATCAACCGCATCTTCGACAACCTCCTGCCCGAGCAACCGGCAGAGCGCTTCAATTGGTCGATCAACTGGAAACAAAAGCTCTTCCACCCGGAAACGGGCCGAAACGACGCGGCCCACCCGGACGAAGCCGTGATCAGGGTCGAGCGGCAGACGCTGACAAAACTTCCGAAGACCGGCGCGATCGTTTTCACCATCCGTATCTATCTGGACCCCGTAACGCTGTTTCGCGCGCATCCTGAAGGCCAAAGGCTTGCGGGTGCGCTGGCCGACCAGTTGGAGGCCATGAACGAGCCACAGCTTCGCTACAAGGGACTGGACCGCCAGCGAGAACGCCTGGTGTCGCGCCTGCGGCGGGATACCGCCTGAAAATCGCCCATAGGCCTCATTCCAAGCACGCCCCCTCCCTTTATTGTGTCAGAGTTTTGTGATCTAGAACCGGCATTATCGCGCCGGCCAGACAAGAAAAGGCCGGAAACACAGCCCGGAAAAGAACCGGGCTTCCAAGGAGATGGACATGAGCGAAACGACCTACCCGGTTTACGGCGAGATCACCGGCCCGATCGTGATGATCGGCTTCGGATCGATCGGCCGCGGCACCCTGCCGCTGATCGAACGCCACTTCAAGTTCGACAAGAGCCGGATGGTCGTCATTGATCCCCGCGGCGACGAGGAAGGCATCCTCGCCAAGCACGGCATCAAGCACATCCAGGCCCATGTCACCAAGGACAACTACAAGAAGCTCCTGAAGCCGCTGCTGACCGAAGGCGACGGCCAGGGTTTCTGCGTCAACCTCTCGGTCGACACCGGCTCGCTCGACCTGATCAAGTTCTGCCGCAAGCTCGACGTTCTCTACATCGACACGGTCGTAGAGCCCTGGCTCGGCTTCTACTTCGACAAGAACATGAAGAATTCCGAGCGCACGAACTACGCGCTGCGCGAAACCGTGCGCGCTGAAATCAAGAAGAACCCGGGCGGCACGACGGCCGTTTCGACCTGCGGCGCCAATCCCGGCATGGTCTCCTGGTTCGTCAAGCAGGCGCTCGTCAACCTCGCCAACGAGATCGGCGTCAAGTTCGAAGAGCCCGACCAGCACGACCGCGAAGGCTGGGCCAAGCTGATGAAGAAGGTCGGCGTCAAGGGCATCCACATCGCCGAACGCGACACCCAGCGCGCCAAGAACCCGAAGCCTATGAACGTCTTCTGGAACACCTGGTCGGTCGAGGGCTTCATCTCGGAAGGCCTGCAGCCGGCCGAACTCGGCTGGGGCACCCATGAAAACTGGATGCCGAAGAACGCCAAGAAGCACAAGAAGGGCTGCAAGGCAGCGATCTATCTGGAGCAGCCCGGCGCCAACACCCGCGTGCGCACCTGGTGCCCGACGCCGGGTCCGCAGTATGGCTTCCTCGTCACCCACAACGAGTCGATCTCGATCGCCGACTACTTCACCGTCGAGAAGGATGGCGAAGCCGTCTATCGTCCGACCTGCCACTACGCCTACCACCCGGCCAATGACGCCGTGCTCTCGCTGCACGAGATGTTCGGCAATGGCGGAACGCCGCAGCCGGTCCTGCATGTTCTCGACGAGCATGAACTGGTCGACGGCGTCGACGAATTGGGCGTACTGCTCTACGGCCACGAGAAGAATGCCTACTGGTATGGTTCGCGCCTGTCGCTGGAAGAAACCCGCGAGATCGCTCCGTACCAGAACGCCACCGGTTTGCAGGTAACGTCTGCCGTGCTTGCCGGCATGGTCTGGGCTATCGAGAACCCGAAGGCCGGCATCGTCGAAGCCGACGAGATCGACTACAAGCGCTGCCTGGAAGTTCAGACGCCGTATCTCGGGCCGGTGGAAGGCCACTACACCGACTGGACCCCGCTCGACGGTCGCCCGGGTCTGTTCCCGGAAGACCTCGACGAAAAGGATCCGTGGCAGTTCCGGAACATCCTGGTTCGCTGAGAGTTCACTGACATTGAGAAGGCCCGCTGAAACGGCGGGCCTTTGTCATGCAAGAACTGCAGCATCAAGGTCGGGATAACCTTGTCGCCACGGCCTTGGCGCCTTGCTTTGGCCAAGGCTTCGCGGCATGGTTTGCGCGAACAATCGAGAGGCGGACGGCGCTGCCGATACGCCGTGAAGGTGGGAGACAAGAATGAAAATCAGATCCCTGGTTGCGATCACCACGGCGGGCATCGCCCTTTCGTCCTGCTATTCAAGCCCGCCGCGCCAACTTCCGTCGGTCCAGCAAGGCCCCTCGATCGAAGGCGCCTGGGTCGATCCGAACGGCATCGCCTCCACCTTCCAGGGCGGCACCTTCACCACCCGCACCACGGACAGCAATCAGATCCTGGCATCGGGAACCTACACGCTGATCAACGACCGTCTGGTCGAGATCAACATGACCTCGCTGGTCCGCAACACACAACAGAAGGTGAATTGCGCCCTGGTCACCCCATCCCAGCTCAACTGCACCTCGGACAGCGGGGCGCAATTCTCCCTCGCCCGCCGCGGCTGAAAACAGACTTCCGAGACCATGTTTCGAAGCGGCCCGAGTGGCCGCTTCTTTCGTTTCGGCATTCTCTAACATGTGTGACAGCGGCCGATTTTCGCTTGCCCTGCCACGGTCTTGATGAAAACATCCGCCATCCGAATTCTGGCGCGCGGCTGTCATCGACCCGTGCCAGACTGGGGTGAGATGGAATGGTTTGGAACAGGAGAACAAGATGTTCAGACATTTGAAGATTGGCCTATTCAGCGCCTCGGTGCTGGCGCTGACGGCAGGCACAGCTCTGGCCGATTTCGAACTCAACATCCTGCATATCAACGACCTGCATTCGCGCATCGAGGCGATCGGCAAGACGGACTCCACCTGCTCGGAGGAAGATGCGGCGGCCAACGAATGCTTTGGCGGCATCGCGCGGGTCAAAGCGGCGATCGACGCCCGTCGTGCCGAACTCTCAGGCAAGAACATCCTGACGCTCGATGCAGGTGACCAGTTCCAGGGCTCGCTCTTCTACACCACCTACAAGAGTGCCCCGATCGCCGATTTCATGAACGGCATTGGCTTCGACGCCATGGCGATCGGCAACCACGAATTCGACGACGGCCCGGAAGAATTGGCCAAGTTCATCGACGCGCTGCAGTTCCCGATGATCTCGGGCAACACCCTGGCGGGCTTGAACTCGCCGGTCGCCGACAAGTTCAAACCCTACATCGTTAAGGATTTCGGCGGTGAGAAGGTGGCAGTCGTCTCAGTCCTCGCGACCGACACCGACGAGACTTCCTCACCGGGCGACGCCATCCTCTTCGCCGACGAGATCGCTTACCTCAAGGAAGCCGTGACGGAAATCGAAGGCCAGGGCATCGACAAGATCGTGCTGCTCTCGCATGTCGGCTACGTCAGGGACCAGGAAATCGCCGCAGCCGTCGACGGCATCGACGTGATCGTCGGCGGCCACAGCCATACGCTGCTCTCCAACACCGACGAGAAGGCCGCAGGCCCCTATCCGACGCTGGTCAAGAACCCCGCCGGCAAGGACGTGCCGATCGTCCAGGCCTATGCCTATTCCAAGTATCTCGGCGACCTGACGGTGGTCTTCGATGATGCCGGCGTGGTGAAATCCACCTCCGGCGAGCCGAAGCTGCTCGACGCCTCCGTGACACCCGATGCCGGTTACGTGGCCAAGGTCGCAGAACTCGGTGGTCCGATCGAGGAATTGAAGAAGAAGGAAATCGGCGCGACAGCAGACGGCGTCGACGGTTCCCGTGAAGTTTGCCGCGCCACGGAATGCACCATGGGCAACCTCGTCGCCGATGCCATGGTCGATCGTCTCAAGGATCAGGGCATCACCATCGCGATCCAGAACGGCGGAGGCCTGCGCGCCTCGATCGATGCCGGCACCGTGACCATGGGCGAGGTCCTCACAGTCCTGCCGTTCCAGAACACCCTCGCCTCCTTCCAGCTGAAGGGCTCGGATGTCGTGGCGGCTCTCGAAAATGGCGTGAGCCAGGTCGAGGAAGGCGCCGGGCGCTTCCCGCAGGTATCCGGCCTCAAATACACGGCCGACCTGAACAAGCCTGCCGGCAGCCGCATCACCGCGGTCGAGGTCAAGGAAGGCGATGCCTTCGTTGCGATCGATCCGAACAAGATCTATGGCGTCGCCACCAACAACTACATGCGCACCGGCGGCGACGGCTACAAGGTCTTCGCGACCGGCGGCCAGAACGCCTATGACTTCGGACCGGGCCTGGAGACTGTCGTGGCGGACTACATTGCCAAGAACAATCCCTACAAGCCCTACACGGACGGCCGCATCACCGTCATCGCCGCAGCGGCGCCAGCCGAGCCGGCCCCTGCGACCGCCGATGCCGGAACCACGCCGGCAGCCCCTGCAGCGACCGAAGCGCCGGCCACCGCTGCTCCGACGCCTGAAACGGCAGCCCCGGCCACGCCGACGGCGACGGAAACTGCCGCGGCAGCAGCAGCCACCGTCTACAAGGTGGTTGCCGGCGACAGCCTCTGGAAGATCGCGGAAGCCACCTATGGCGACGGCATGTTCTGGAGCAAGATCGCCGAGGCAAACACGCTGCGCAATCCGAACATGATCTCCATCGGAAGCGAATTGCAGCTTCCGGCGAAGTAAGCCAGTTTGCCGCATGACAAAAGCCGGTCCGGGCTTCCCCGGGCCGGCTTTTGCTTTTATCAGATGATCTCAACTGGCCATCGTCACGTAACGGTCGAGATATCTTCACCAGGACAACACAATGAACGCACTCCCCGCCCATTGGCCTTCCGACCACCCTCCTGTCAATTTCGGCAAGGTCGGCGTGCTGCTTGTCAATCTCGGAACACCTGACGGCACCGACTACCGCTCCATGCGCCGCTATCTCGAGGAATTCCTGACAGACAAGCGCGTCATCGAGTGGTCACGATGGTTCTGGTACCCCATTCTCTACGGCATCGTCTTGAACAAGCGCCCGCAGAAGGTGGGCAAGGCCTATGAAGAGATCTGGAACAAGGATCTCGATGAGAGCTATTTGCGCACCTATACCCGGAGCCAGGCCGAGAAGCTGGCGGTGGCGTTGCACGATCTTCCGAACGTGCATGTCGACTGGGCCATGCGCTATGGCCAGCCGGCGATCCAGGCAAAGATGAACGAGATGCAGAAGGCTGGATGCGAACGCATCCTCGTCTATCCGCTCTACCCGCAATATGCCGCTGCCACCACCGCGACCGTCAACGACGAGGCCTTCAAGGCGCTTCTGAAAATGCGCTGGCAGCCGGCGCTGCGCACCGTCCCGCAATACGCCGACGACCCGGTCTATATCGAGGCACTCGCGAACTCGATCAACCAGCACCTCGCCTCCCTGGACTGGGAGCCGGAATTGGTGATCACCTCCTATCACGGCATTCCGAAGTCCTATTTCATGAAGGGCGACCCCTATCACTGCCAGTGTTACAAGACGACACGCCTGCTGCGCGAGCACCTTGGCTGGGAGAAGGAGAAGCTGATGGTCACCTTCCAGTCCCGTTTCGGACCGGAAGAATGGCTGCAGCCATATACCGACAAGACGGTGGAGAAACTCGCCAAGGAGGGCGTCAAGCGCATCGCCATCATGAACCCCGGCTTCGTCTCCGATTGCCTGGAAACGCTGGAGGAAATCGCCGGCGAGGCGGGCGAGGATTTTCTCCACAATGGTGGTGAGAAATTTTCCCACATCCCCTGTCTCAACGACAGCGCGGATGGCATGCGCGTGATCGAAAATGTTGTGCGCCGGGAACTGCAGGGCTGGGCCTGAGACTCTTGCCGGCAGATGCGTAACAAGAGACTTCAGGAAGGGCTGCCGAGAGGCGGCCCTTTTTTCGCTTTTACATTGAGTTCGGAACCGAGGCCGGAGCAGCCATCCACCTGCCGCCTCTGACCGTCACAAAATGATACAACCCAAACGATGGTCGGCGCCGCGATCACTCTGCAGGACCGCCCGCTTTCCGGCGCAACTGCCCAAATTTAATGCATCTTTTCATTCGGTTAGACTTTTTCAAACTGCGGACTCCACAACCGAGTTAACAACTCGAAGCTGTCCCAGTGCGCAGACCGAAAGCATTGACGACGGCCTAAATCATTGGAATTTCATATAATTTTAGATAGGCGATTTCTTATATTAAGGTTCCATTTAGTAATGATCCCTAGAATTAGGGGGAGTTGAAGGAGACCACCATGAAATTCATCACGACCGCATTGGCCTCGACGTTCCTTGCCATGTCGCTGGCCACCGCGCATGCAGAACCGCCGCAGCCAGACATGGACAAGCTGATCTCGCCCGAACTCCTGCAGCAGATTCAGGAGTTCATCTCGGCCGAGATCGTCACCGTGTCGGTCCAGGCGCAGAACGCCCGCCTGAACGAACTTACCCAGGACAAGATCGACGCACTGGACAACCAGTGGAAGGCCGAGCGCGAGGCTGCCGACAAGCCGCTGATTGCAGCCACGCTTTCCAGCCCGCTTTCCGTCTATCTTGCCCGCATCCAGGGCAAGTCACTCGGCCTCTATCCCGAAATCTTCGTGATGGACCAGAACGGCCTCAATGTCGGCCAAAGTTCGGTCACCAGCGATTTCTGGCAGGGCGACGAGGACAAGTTCCAGAAGACCTATGACGTTTCCGACGATGCGATCTTCATCGACGCGGCCGAGTGGGACGACGAACTGAAGATCTGGCGCAATCAGGTAAGCTTCACGCTGCTCGACAGCGCCAAGAAAAAGATTGGCGCCGTCACCGTCGAACTCAACCTGACGGAACTCGAGCGCCGGGCCCTCGCCGGCAGCTGATCCGTTGATCACGACCCCATGATGGCGGCCGTCTTGTAAAACATGATCCAATTCGACCCCGACCGGGACAGGATTTCACTATGCTCAAGAACCTATCCGTAAGCGCCAAGGGCTTTCTCGCTTTCGGACTCCTTGCCGCCATCGCGATCGCAGCCTCCGCCTTCATGCACAACCGCGCGATCATCGCGAGTGAGCACGTCGCCGAGACGGCCGTGGTCAACAATGTGGTTGCCGCCATCGACGAATTCTCCGCCGATCTGTACATCGCGGATCTTCAGTTGAAGACTTTCCTTCTGACCGGCAACCGCGACTACGCGGAAGGCGCGCAGAGAGTTGCAGCCGAGATGGACAAGGACAAGGTCGGCATCGAGGCACTCGTCTCGGCCTCGGCTCCTGCCGAACTGGCAAAGTTCAAGGAAGCGATCACCGCGCTCGATGCCTGGAAGGCGAATTTCCTGGACCGTCAAATCCTTTTGATGCGTGACCCTGCGACCGTCGAACTCGCCCGCGCCATCGAAGTCACCGGCGAAGGCGAAGCTTTGGTCAAGGCCTTCGAAGACGGGCTCGCCGATCTCAAGGCGACGCTTTCGGCGCGTGCTGCGACGGCCGCTGCCAACCAGACTGCAGCCCTGTCACTGGTTGAAACAGTGAGCCTCGCCGCCTCGATCATCGTCGGCATCGCGGCCGTCCTCATGGGCTTCCTGAACTTCCATCTCGTGTCCAGGCCACTCGGCAAGCTCGCCGATGCCACGACCCGTCTGTCCGAAGGCGACTTGAACGTCGCCATCGATCAGGGCGGCAAGGACGAAATCGGTCGCATGTCGGCCGCCATGCAGGTCTTCCGCGAAGCGGCCATTGCCAACAAGCGTCTCGAGGCCGAGGCAGATGGCAATCGCCGTCAGGCCGAAGCGGATCGCATCGCGGCCCAGCAGCGTGCGGAAGCAGACGCTGCCGAGCGTCTTCGGATTGCGACCTCCGGCCTCGCAACTGGTCTGAAGCGTCTCGCCTCCGGCGATCTCGCTTTCCAGATCACCGAAGCCTTCGCCCCGGATTTCGAAGCCTTGCGCCACGACTTCAACCAGTCGATCCTCCAGCTGAACCAGACCATGGCTGGCATCACCAACAGCGTGGCGACGATGGAGACGGGTACCCGCGAAATCGCATCGGGCACTGATCATCTGTCGAAGCGCACCGAACAGCAGGCCGCAGCCCTTGAAGAGACTGCAGCAGCCGTGGAGCAAATCACGGCAAACGTCGTGAACTCGACCAAGCGCACGGAAGAGGCTCGTGGCGTCGCCGCGCACGCCAACACCTCGGCAAACCAGTCGTCGGAAGTCGTCGCCCGCGCCGAAGAGGCAATGCGCCGCATCGAAGGCTCTTCGCAGCAGATCTCCAACATCATCGGCGTGATCGACGAAATCGCCTTCCAGACGAACCTTCTGGCGCTCAATGCAGGCGTCGAGGCAGCGCGTGCCGGTGAAGCCGGCAAGGGTTTCGCCGTCGTCGCCCAGGAAGTCCGCGAACTCGCCCAGCGCTCTGCAAACGCAGCAAAGGAGATCAAGGCGCTCATCCAGAACTCCTCTACGGAAGTTGCGGGTGGTGTGGATCTCGTGCGCAAGACGGGTGAGGCTCTTCGCACGATTGGCGGCTTCATCAGCGAAATCAACACGCATATGGATGCGATCGCGATTTCGGCCAAGGAACAGGCAACCGGCCTCTCGGAAGTCAACCATGCCGTCAACTCGATGGACCAGACGACCCAGCAGAACGCCGCCATGGTCGAAGAATCGAATGCAGCATCGGGCGCTCTGGCGACGGAGGCCGCCAAGCTGCGCGACCTGATCTCGCACTTCACCATCGACGGCGTCCAGCAGACGCAGGCCTCGGCGCTGCGAGAAACCGCCCGCACCATGGCGCAGCCGGCTGCCCACCGCGCACAGGCACCACGGGCGGCAGAGCCTGCGCGCCGCAGCGCCCCTGCCCCGCGCAGCCACGGCAACGCCGCCGTGGCGCAGGAGAGCTGGGAAGAGTTCTGAGACGAAACAGCTCGGACCTAAATGCAAGGGCGGCAGGCGCAATCCTGCCGCCCTATCTGTTTTGTGCGGCCCCTACGACAGGCGCACAAGTTGTCGACGCTGTGACAGGCAAACCTTGCAATTCGACTGTCACCCCACGATGTTAGATCGCGGGGGCGCGGTATTCGCCGCGTCAAAGCTGGAGGTTCTCATGCCCATCACCGGTCCGGATATTGTCGTCATTGCACTCGTCGTGCTGGTCATCCTGGTGCTGTTTGCCGGCATCAAGACCGTGCCGCAGGGCTACCGCTACACGATCGAGCGCTTCGGCCGCTACACCCGCACCCTTGAGCCGGGCCTCAACCTGATCATCCCCTTCTTCGAGCGCATCGGCTCCAAGATGAACGTGATGGAGCAGGTGCTCGACGTGCCCACCCAGGAAGTCATCACCAAGGACAACGCTTCGGTCTCGGCCGACGCCGTCGCCTTTTATCAGGTGCTGAACGCTGCTGAAGCCGCCTACCAGGTGGCCAATCTCGAAAATGCCATCCTCAACCTGACCATGACCAATATCCGATCGGTCATGGGCTCGATGGACCTCGACGAGCTTCTCTCGAACCGCGAAGTGATCAACGACCGCCTGCTGCGCGTCGTCGACGAAGCTGTGCGCCCCTGGGGCATCAAGGTTACCCGCGTCGAGATCAAGGACATCCAGCCGCCGGCCGATCTGGTGGATGCCATGGGCCGGCAGATGAAGGCCGAACGTGAGAAGCGCGCTCAGGTTCTCGAAGCCGAGGGTTTCCGCAATGCCCAAATCCTGCGCGCCGAGGGCGCCAAGCAGTCAGCCATCCTGGAGGCCGAAGGCCAGCGTGAAGCCGCCTATCGCGAAGCCGAAGCCCGCGAGCGTCTGGCGGAAGCCGAAGCCACGGCCACCCGCCTCGTCTCCGAAGCGATTGCCGCCGGTGACGTCAACGCCATCAACTACTTCGTCGCCCAGAAATACACCGAAGCAATGACGGCGATCGGCACGGCCAACAATTCCAAGATCGTTCTGATGCCGATGGAGGCGACCTCCTTGATCGGTTCCCTGGGCGGCATCGGCGCCATCGCCCGCGAAGTCTTCGGCGACGAAAAGCGCCCTGCCCCGCCGCGTCCGGCGCCGGCCGCACCTGGACCGAGGACCACGCCGCCGATCTCCTCCTTCAATCCCAACGGCGAGTGATGACCATGCTCGGCCGCATCATCGCCGAACTCGGTCCCTGGAGCTGGTGGGTGCTCGGCATGCTGCTTCTGGCCGCCGAACTCGTAATGCCCGGCGTCTTCCTCGTCTGGATCGGCCTCGGCGCGATCCTGACCGGAGCGGTATCGCTGCTGCTCTGGGATGCAGGCTTCTGGACTTGGCAGGTGCAGTCACTGGTCTTTGCCGCCAGCGCTGTCGTCTTCACGTTGGCCGGTCGACGCTATTTTTCCAGTCTCGAAACTGAGAGCGACGAGCCACTGCTCAACCAAAGGGGCGCCAGCCTCGTTGGCCGCACCGCGGTGCTGGCCGAGCCGATCCGCGAGGGTCGTGGCCGCATCCGCCTGGACGACACCTTCTGGCTGGTAGCAGGGCCTGATCTGCCGAGTGGCACAAGGGTCAAGATCGTTTCCAGCACCGGACGCGATCTGGTGGTCGAAGAGGCTTAGGTCGCTTCAGGCGACGCCTATCCTGAGCAGATCGTGGAAGTGGATGAGACCAATCGGCGTATTCTCGTCGTCCACCACGATCAGCGCGCCGATCCCATGCTTGTTGATCATGGCCGCAGCCGTCGTGGCCAGAGCATCGCCCTTGATGACCTTGGGGTTGCGGGTCATAACATCCTCGACATTGAGGACCGATAGATCGCGGGCGAGGTTGCGGGCCATGTCCCCTTCGGTGACGATGCCGCAAAGCTTGCCGGTCTCATCCGTAATGCCAACGCAGCCGAAATGCTTATGCGACAATGTCTTGACCGCATCGGGCATCGATGTGCCGAGCGGCACCAGCGGCAAGCGGTCGCCGGTATGCATGATGTCGCGCACATGGGTGAGCGCCGCACCGAGCTTGCCGCCCGGATGGAAGGTACGGAAGTCCGATGGCGAGAAGCCACGGGCTTCCAGAAGCGCGATGGCAATCGCATCGCCAATCGACAACTGCAGAACCGCAGACGTCGTCGGCGCCAATCCGTGTGGGCACGCTTCCTGGATCTTCGGCATCAGCAGCACGACATCGGCATTGCGCGCGAGTGTCGAATTTTCACCGGCCGTGATCGCAATCAATGGAATTGAGAAGCGGCGCGAAAAGGCGAGAATGCCCTGCAGCTCGGCCGTCTCACCGCCCCAGGAGATCGCGAGGATCGCATCGTCCTGGGCAATCATGCCGAGATCACCGTGATTGGCTTCCGCAGGATGCACGAAGAAGGCCGGTGTCCCAGTCGAGGCAAAGGTCGCTGCAATCTTCGAACCGATATGCCCGCTTTTGCCGACGCCGGTGACAATGACACGGCCGGTGATCTCACCGATCGTCTTGACGGCATGGCAGAAAGGCGCGGCGAGCGGCCCCGCCAGTGCTTCCTCGAGCACCCGCAATCCCTCGCGCTCGGTCGAGACGACCCGAAGAGCGGATTCGGTGGCACTGGCTTCGACGAGATTGACTGCGCGCTTGATCATGCCGTCCCATACTGCGTTTAAGGGCTGGTGTAAATTCTCGTGCGACAGAGGGCCAGCGCTATCCGCCTTCAGGGCGCATCCTTGCATCTGAAACCAAACATTAACCATCAGGCTTTACGTTTGGGTAAGCATTGCAGATTGCCGGGCGCAGGAATGACCTCAGTCGAAAATCGGGACAAGCGCGGCACGGGCCGCGTCGGGCTGCGCGCCTTTGCAGGCGTGCTGGCATTGTCCGTACTCGCGCACCCATCTCTTCTCGCAGCCCAGCAGGCCGAGGCAAACGACACCACAACGGGCGCATCGCTCCCCGCCTGGTCTCAGCTGCCCGGATCCGCACAGGCAACGACTGCCGCGGCAACAGCGAACGGCGCCTCCGTGCCGCAACAGACCGGCGCCACGGCCCCATCCACGACAGCAACCGATTCCCTGGCAACTGCCACGGTCGCGCCCGACGATCAGACGCTAGAACCACTGACGGACCCCGACGCCATCCCGGTGGATGAAGATATCGGGCGACAGAACCTGCGCGAGCCTCGCCTCGACAACCCGACCGCCGAGCGCATCAGCCGTGAGCTCGATTCTGAAGACGACAGCGGCATCCGGCTGGGCACCTTGATCCTGCGCCCCTCGATCAGCCAGAAACTGGGCAGCGAAACGGAAAAGACCGGCAGCCTCAAGGACGACCGGATCTTCTCTGAAACGGGTCTCAAGGGCACGATCACATCGGACTGGTCCCGCCACGAACTCTCCGTGGGAGCGGAAGGTACCTGGCAGGAAACGCAGTCTGGCGACGAAACCGACAAGCCGCGGGCCGATATCGATGCACGCCTGCGTCTCGACCTAGCAGATGATACCCTCGCTACCCTTTCAGCTACCTACAATTTCGGCCGCGAAGACAGCGATGATCCGAACGCCGTCAGCGGCGCCAAGGTTCAATCCGGGGTACATCAATATGGTGCCGCCGCCTCGATAGAACGGGATTTCGGGCTTATCCGCGGCTCCATCGCAGCCGACGTGACGCGTCTGCAGTATTCCGACGCCGAACTCTCGGATGGCTCGACGCTTGAGCGCAGCGACCGAAACCGCAACCGCTATGCTCTGACCAGCCGCCTGGGCTACGAGCTCTCACCTGCCCTCATCCCCTTCATCGAAGGCACGATCGGGCGGATTGATTACGACGATGCCGTTGATTCCGCCGGCTATCGGCGATCGGCCGACCTCTATGGCGCAAAGACCGGCGTCGCTGTTGATCTCGGCGAAAAACTGCGCGGCGAGATCGCCGTCGGCTACGAACATCAGAAGTTCGAGGATGGCCGGCTGGAGGAGCTTTCCGCCCTCACCGTGGACGGCAATATTTTCTGGTCGCCGCGCGAAGGCACGAGCATCGACGTCACGCTCGACACGAGCATCGACCCGTCGACGACTGCAGGTGTGAACGGCGCCACGATCCATCGCGTGACGGCGCAACTTGCACACGACCTGCGCTCGAACCTCGTCGCCCGCCTGACCGGCGGCACGACCTTCACGCGATATGATGGGGATGCGGCTTCAGCCGATACGACCGCCTACCTCGCCGGCGCCGGCCTGACCTGGAAGGTCAACCGCTACCTCGACGCGACGGCTGATCTCACTTACGAGCGCACAAATTACAAGACGGGTAGCGACAACCAGAGCCTGACGGCACTGGTGGGCCTGACCGCCAAGCGCTGAGCCCGGCGGTCAGGAAGCTGTTCACTTGAGGGCTGCGAGCAGCGCCTTCAATTGGTCTTCGATGGCTGGGCGGATATCTGCACGCTCGATGGCGAAGGCGACGTTCGCCAAAATGAAGCCATCCTTGGCACCGCAGTCGAAGGTCTGACCCTTGAAGTGATATCCGGCGAAATCCTGGCTCTGGGCGAGCTTCAGCATACCGTCGGTGAGCTGGATCTCGTTGCCGGCACCACGCTCCTGCGTCGACAGGATTTCGAAGATCTCTGGCTGAAGGATATAGCGGCCGTTGATGAAGAAGTTTGACGGAGCGGTGCCCTTGGCAGGCTTCTCGACCATCTGGTCGATCTTGAAGCCGCCTTCCAGCGTCTCGCCGACACCGACGATGCCGTATTTGTGCGCCTGTTCGGGCGCACATTCCTCGACCGCCACGATGTTGCCGCCGGTCTTCTCGTAAAGTTCGACCATGCCCTTGAGGCAGCCCTTTTCTGCGCGCATAATCATGTCAGGCAGAAGAAGGGCGAAAGGTTCGTGCCCCACGATGTCGCGAGCACACCAGACGGCGTGTCCGAGACCGAGCGGTTCCTGTTGGCGCGTGAAGCTGGTCTGACCGGCTGTCGGCTGAAGAGACTCGAGCAGCGAGAGTTCGGCATTTTTGTTGCGGGCTTTCAGGGTCTGCTCGAGCTCGAACTGGATGTCGAAATAGTCCTCGATGACCGCCTTGCCACGGCCGGTCACGAAGACGAGATGCTCGATCCCGGCTTCGATTGCCTCGTCGACCACATACTGGATGACGGGCTTATCGACGACGGTGAGCATTTCCTTCGGCACCGCCTTGGTGGCCGGCAGAAAACGGGTGCCGAGACCGGCGACGGGAAACACGGCTTTCCGGAGCTTTTTAGTCTGAACCACACATCCCTCCTGGAGGATCTAATCGATTAACGTCTTCATTACGCGGTTACGCACAGTAACATATAATTGCTTCAAAATGGCAAAGACTAAGCTTGGGCGGACCGCGTGGTAAACGGTTTGTTGACTGAACAGCGTTAACCTGTGGTGAACAGCCTTGTTCCGGCTGCCAACACGAGAATGCACGGGAGATGCCCATGAAAAGACACCGCCCCAGCCTGCTCGGCGCGATTGCCCTGACGCTTTCGACGGCGCTCATTCCGCTGGACGCCTTCGCAGATGCCGGTTTCCAGAAGTGGATCCGCGATTTTTATCCGACGGCCGCGAAAGCCGGGATCACAGAACGCACCTACCGCCAGGCTTTCAACGGCGTGAACGAACCAGACCAGTTCGTGCTCGAAAAGGCGGCCTACCAGCCCGAGTTCAAGTCGGAGATCTGGGACTATCTCGATAGTCGCGTGAACCCCTATACGGTGAAGATCGGCCAGGAGATGCTGGCCAAGCATGGCCGGCTGCTGACGGCGCTGGAAAGCCATTTCGGCGTCGACAAGCATGTGCTGCTCGCCATCTGGTCGATGGAATCGAACTACGGCGCTGCCTTGGAGCGTCCCGACCGCCTGCACAATGTGCCGCGTTCGCTGGCCACGCTCGCCTATGCCGATCGCAAGCGCGCAAAATTTGCCCGCACGCAGCTGATTGCTGCGCTCAAGATGCTGCAGAACGGCGACGTATCCAACAAGAACCTGATGGGATCCTGGGCCGGAGCCATGGGCCACACCCAGTTCATCCCGACGAGCTACCTTCTCTACGGCATCGATGCCGATGGCAACGGCAGCAAGGACATCTGGCACTCGATCCCCGACGCGCTCGCAACCGCCGCTAATCTGCTCGCCAAGAACAACTGGCAGTCCGGCCGTACCTGGGGCTACGAAATCGTCGTGCCGCGCGGCGGCCACAAGTTCAGCGGTCAGACCAAGACGTTGGCCCAGTGGCAGGCGCTCGGCTTTGCCCGCCCGACGGGCAAGGGCTTCAAGAACGGCGCAGAACGCGCCGAACTGAAAATGCTCGGCGGTTCGAACGGTCCGGGCTTCCTGATGACCAAGAACTTCTTCGTCATCAAGCGCTACAACGCTGCCGACAGCTATGCCCTCGGTGTCGGCCTGCTGGCCGACGAGATCGCCGGTTACGGTGGCATGAAGCAGCGCTGGCCGCGGCCGAACGGTACGCTCGATATGAAGGAAAAGTTCGAACTGCAGACGCGCATGCAGGCGCTCGGCTATTACGACGGAAAGATCGACGGCAATTTCGGCTCCGGCTCGAAGGCTGCCATCACCGCCATCCAGCAGCGCCTCGGCATGGCGGCAGACGGCCAGCCGTCGCGCGTCCTGCTCGATGCCCTGCGCAACTGATCGCGACAGTTCCAGTCGACAGAACGATTGACTTGCCCTCCGCCGCGATCCAGAAACATGGGATAGCGGCGGATTGTTTTTGAGCTGTCGCGGAGACGGCGATGGAGTGGAACTTGAAGAGCCCGCGTGGACCCCTTGCCCGCTTTTTGACTCTCGGCCTGGCACTGATGCTCGGCGCGACGGCACTCCTCACCTCGGCCGCAGAAGCCCAGCAACCCGAGCGACGCCGCAACCTGCTCGACCTGCTGTTCGGCCAACGTCAGCCGGTCTATGTGCCGCCACAAGATGTCCAGCGGCCACGCGCGGGCAAGGTTCGCAAGAAGAACAGTGGCAGCGTCACCACGATCCAGACGCGCGCACCGTCGACCCGGGCCGCGGCAGCCCCGCCGCCACCGCCGAAACTCGACACCGCCAAGAAGGTGCTGGTGGTCGGAGATTTTGTCGCCAGCGCCTTGGGCGACGGCCTGAAGGCCGCCTTCGAGGATTCCCCCGGCGTCGTGGTGGAGAGCCGGGCCAACGGTTCCTCCGGCCTCGTGCGCGATGATTTCTACGACTGGCCCGGCGCGCTCCCGGCTCTCGTGGCCGAGATCAAGCCCAGCGTGCTGGTGATCCAGGTCGGCGCCAACGATCGGCAGCAACTCGTGACATCGGATGGTCGCCTCGATTTCCGCACCGATCCCTGGTTCGCAGCCTATGGCGAGCGGGTGGCCCGCCTCGCGACGGTGGCCGCAGAAACCCGCGTGCCGGTCATCTGGGTCGGCCTTCCAGCCTTCCGGCCGCAGAACATGACGGCTGACGCGCTGCGCCTCAACACCATCTATCGTGCCGGCATCGAGAAGGTCAGTGGCGAGTTCGTCGATGTTTGGGAAGGCTTCGTCGACCAGGAAGGCCGCTTCATCGTCACCGGCTCCGACATCAACGGCCAACCGGTGCGCCTGCGCGGCAATGACGGCATCAACTTCACCGGCCCCGGCAAGCGCAAGCTCGCCTTCTATGTCGAGAAGTCGGCGCGCCGCTATCTTGGTGACATGACGAGCCCGGATCTCGTGCGCCTCGATGGCAGCAACCTGCCGGAATTGCTGAGCCTGCCACCGTCGGAAAGCAAAGCCATCGTCACCACCCCGCCGATCGACCTCTTCGATCCGGAACTCGACGGCGCGGACGAGCTGCTGGGCGGCACGCTCCCGCCCTCCTCCAGCTTCCCCACGCCCCGCGACCAGCTCGTCCAGAACGGCCGCCTGCCGGATCCACCGGTCGGGCGGGTGGACTATGTCAAGCGTGCTCCGACAGCCCCAGCGACGACGACAACGCCGGCAACGGCCACGCCTTAAGCCCTCGAAAACACCATCCTAAATCAAAAGGGGCCGCTCGAAAGCAGCCCCTTTGTCGTTTCTCAATACTGCGCCGCCTCAGCGCGGCAGCACGCTTTCGCCCATCAGCGCTTCGTCGATGGCGCGCGCTGCCTGACGTCCCTCACGGATCGCCCAAACGACCAGCGACTGGCCGCGACGGGCGTCACCGGCGACCCAGACCTTGTCGACCGACGAGCGATAGTCCTTGTCGTTGGCAACGACATTGGTCGAGCCGCGACGGTCGGTGTTGAGTTCGAGCTTGCCGTCGAGATCCTTCAGCACGCTGTCGGTGAACGGACCGGAGAAGCCGATGGCGATGAAGGCGAGATCGGCCTTGATGATAAACTCGGTGCCCGGGATCGGCTTGCGGCGCTCGTCGACCTGACAGCACTTCACGCCGGTCAGCACGCCGTCTTCGCCAACGAATTCGAGCGTTGCCACCTGGAATTCGCGGTTCGCACCTTCGGCCTGGCTGGACGAGGTGCGCATCTTGGTGGCCCAGAAGGGCCAGATGGCAAGCTTGTCTTCCGTCTGCGGCGGACGCGGACGGATGTCGAGCTGGGTCACCTTGACCGCGCCCTGGCGGAAGGCCGTGCCGACGCAGTCCGATGCCGTATCGCCACCACCGACGACGACGACATGCTTGCCGCCGGCGAGGATCGGATCGGCCGGCCAGCCGACGCTGTCGATGTTTTCGCGACCGACACGGCGGTTCTGCTGGACGAGATACGGCATGGCATCATGCACGCCATGGAACTCGACGCCGGGAATGCCGGCCTCGCGCGGGGTTTCCGAACCGCCGCAATAGAGCACGGCATCGTAATCTGCGCGGAGCGTCTCGACGGTCACGTCGACGCCGACGTTCACGCCGCAATGGAAGGTGACGTTTTCGCCCTTCATCTGCTCGACGCGACGATCGATGAAGTTCTTCTCCATCTTGAAGTCCGGGATGCCGTAGCGCAGCAACCCGCCGGCCTTCGACTCTCGCTCATAGACATGCACCTCGTGACCGGCGCGGCCAAGCTGCTGGGCAGCGGCGAGACCCGACGGACCGGAGCCGATCACGGCGACCTTCTTGCCGGTATGGATCGTTGCCGGCTGCGGCACGATGAAGCCGAGTTCATAGGCCTTGTCAGCAATCGCCTGTTCGACAGTCTTGATCGCGACAGGCGTATCTTCGAGGTTCAGCGTGCAGGCTTCCTCGCAAGGGGCCGGGCAGACGCGACCGGTGAATTCCGGGAAGTTGTTCGTCGAGTGGAGGTTGCGGATCGCATCCTCCCACTTGTTGTTATAGACGAGGTCGTTCCAGTCGGGGATCTGGTTATGCACGGGACAGCCGGTCGGGCCGTGGCAATAGGGAATGCCACAATCCATGCAGCGCGCCGCCTGCTTGGTGACCTCAGCATCCGACATGGGGATGGTGAATTCACGGAAATGGCGGATGCGGTCGGAAGCCGGCTGATACTTCGCCACCTGCCGGTCGATTTCCATGAAACCTGTAACCTTGCCCATGTCTACTTTCCTCTAATCCACTCGTGTTTGTCGAAAGTGCCCCTCATCCGCCTGCCGGCACCTTCTCCCCGCGAGCGGGGAGAAGACCCTGCCGCGCCGCTGGCGGTCCCCCTCGCCCCGTTTACGGGGAGAGGGTCGCCGAGCGAAGCGGAGGCGGGGTGAGGGGCGGACCCTGATTATTCCGCAGCCACGCCCATGCGCATGCGTTCCATTTCCTCAAGCGCACGACGATACTCGACCGGCATGACCTTGCGGAACTTCGGACGATACTCGGCCCAGCTGTCGAGGATCTGCTTGGCACGGTTCGAACCCGTGTAATGCAGATGGTTCGAGATCAACTGGTAAAGGCGCTCCTCGTCGTGGCGGGTCATGTCGCCCGACACGTCGACCAGGCCCTTGTGCATCAGGTCGCCGCCGTGATGGTGCAGCTTCTCCAGCATGTCGTCCTCTTCCGGAACCGGCTCGAGCTCGACCATGGCCATGTTGCAGCGCTTGGCAAAATCGGCGCTTTCGTCGAGCACGTAAGCCACACCGCCCGACATGCCGGCCGCGAAGTTACGGCCCGTTTCGCCGAGTACGACGACCACGCCGCCCGTCATGTATTCGCAGCCGTGGTCACCGACGCCCTCGACGACGGCGATCGCACCGGAGTTGCGCACGGCGAAACGTTCGCCGGCCACGCCACGGAAGTAGCATTCGCCGGAGATCGCGCCGTAAAGCACGGTGTTGCCGACGATGATCGAGTTTTCCGCGACGATGCGGGCATTTTCCGGCGGACGCACGATGATGCGGCCACCCGACAGACCCTTGCCGACATAGTCGTTGCCGTCGCCTACGAGATCGAAGGTGATGCCGCGCGCCAGGAAGGCACCGAAGGACTGCCCCGCCGTACCGTTCAGCGTGACATGGATGGTATCGTCCTTCAGACCCTTGTGGCCGTAGCGCCTGGCGACTTCGCCAGACAGCATGGCACCGGCAGAGCGGTCGACGTTCTTGATGTCAACGTCGAAGACGACAGGCTGCTTGGCTTCCAGCGACGGCATCGCCTTCTCGATCAGCTTGCGATCGAGAATGTCGATGATCGGATGGTTTTGGCGCTCGGTCCAGTAGGTGGCGGACTTTGGCGCATCGACCTTGTGGAAGATCTTCGAGAAATCGAGTCCCCTGGCCTTCCAGTGAGCGAGCATCTCGTCCTTCTCCAAGAGTTCGGAAGCGCCGATGATCTCGTCCAGCCGGGTGACACCCAGCGAAGCGAGAATCTCGCGTACTTCTTCAGCGACGAAGAAGAAGTAGTTGATGACATGCTCCGGCGTGCCCTTGAAGCGCTTGCGCAGGACAGGATCCTGGGTGGCAACGCCCACGGGACAAGTGTTCAGATGGCACTTGCGCATCATGATGCAGCCGGCGGCGATCAGCGGCGCCGTCGCAAAGCCGAACTCGTCGGCACCGAGCAGTGCGCCGATGATCACGTCACGGCCAGTCTTCAGACCACCGTCGACCTGCAGCGCAATGCGCGAACGAAGACCGTTCAGCACCAGCGTCTGCTGTGTTTCGGCCAAGCCGATTTCCCAGGGCGAACCCGCATGCTTCAGCGAGGTGAGCGGCGAGGCACCCGTGCCGCCGTCGAAACCGGAGACGGTGATATGGTCGGCGCGCGCCTTGGCAACACCGGCGGCAACCGTGCCGACGCCCACTTCCGAGACGAGCTTGACCGAGACATCGGCCTCAGGGTTGACGTTCTTCAGGTCGTAGATCAGCTGTGCCAGATCTTCGATCGAATAGATGTCGTGATGCGGCGGCGGCGAGATCAGGCCAACACCTGGCGTCGAGTGGCGGGTCTTGGCGACCGTCGCGTCGACCTTGTGGCCGGGCAGCTGGCCGCCTTCACCGGGCTTGGCGCCCTGCGCGACCTTGATCTGCAGCACGTCTGCATTGACCAGGTATTCCGTCGTCACGCCGAAGCGGCCGGACGCGATCTGCTTGATCGCCGAACGCTCAGGGTTGGCAGAGCCATCCGCCAGCGGCAGGTAGCGATCGCTTTCCTCGCCGCCCTCACCGGTGTTCGACTTGCCGCCGATCCGGTTCATGGCAACGGCGAGCGTCGTATGTGCCTCGCGGCTGATCGAGCCGAAGGACATGGCACCGGTGGAGAAGCGCTTGACGATGTCGACCGCGGGCTCGACCTCATCGATGGACACAGGCTTGCGGCCGAGCGCTTCCGCCGACTTGATCTTGAACAGACCACGGATGGTGTTCATCCGCAGGTTGCTGTCGTTCACCATCTCGGCGAACTCGCGGTAGCGGTCCTGGCTGTTGCCGCGCACGGCATGTTGCAGGGACGCAATCGAGTCAGGGCTCCAGGCGTGGTTTTCGCCACGCATGCGGTAGGCATATTCGCCACCGATATCGAGCGTGTTGGCGAGAACCGGGTCCTTGCCGAAGGCCGAAGAGTGGCGGGTGACGGTTTCCTCGGCGATTTCAGAAAGGCCAATGCCCTCGATCGTCGTCGCGGTACCGAAGAAATACTTGTCGACCAGCTCGGACGACAGGCCGATCGCGTCGAAGATCTGCGCGCCGCAATAGGACTGGTAGGTCGAGATGCCCATCTTCGACATGACCTTGAGGATCCCCTTACCCACAGCCTTGATGTAGCGATAGACGACTTCGTCTTCCGACACTTCCTTCGGGAATTCGCCATGCTTGTGCATGTCGAGCAGCGTGTCGAAGGCGAGATAGGGGTTGATCGCCTCGGCGCCATAACCGGCGAGACAGCAGAAGTGATGCACTTCGCGCGGCTCGCCCGATTCCACAACGAGACCCACCGAAGTGCGCAGACCCTTGCGGATCAGGTGGTGATGCACGGCAGCGGTCGCGAGCAGCGCCGGGATGGCGATGCGGTCGGGACCGATCTGGCGGTCGGAAAGCACGATGATGTTGTAACCGCCACGCACGGCGGCTTCCGCCCGCTCGCAGAGACGGTCGAGCATTTCCGGCATGCCTTCGGCGCCGCGCTCCACGTCATAGGTGAAGTCGAGCGTCTTGGTGTCGAAACGGTCTTCCATGTGACCGATGGAGCGGATCTTTTCGAGATCGCCATTGGTCAGGATCGGCTGGCGCACTTCCATGCGCTTGGCATTCGCCATGCCCTCATGGTCGAGAATGTTCGGGCGCGGACCGATGAATGAGACGAGGCTCATGACGAGCTCTTCGCGGATCGGGTCGATCGGCGGGTTGGTGACCTGGGCGAAGTTCTGCTTGAAATAGGTGTAGAGCAGTTTCGACTTGGTCGACATCGCCGAGATCGGCGTGTCGGTGCCCATCGAGCCTATGGCTTCCTGACCCGTGGTCGCCATCGGCGACATCAGGATCTTGGTGTCTTCGGTCGTGTAGCCGAAGGCCTGCTGGCGATCGAGCAGCGACACATCGCGGCGAAGAGCGCGTGGTTCGACCGGCTTCAGGTCTTCCAGGATCAGCTGGGTGCGGTCAAGCCACTCGCGATACGGATGGCTGCCGGCAAGCTGCGACTTCACTTCCTGGTCGGAAATGATGCGGCCTTCCGCCATGTCGATGAGGAGCATCTTGCCCGGCTGCAGGCGCCACTTCTTGACGATGCGCTCTTCCGGAACCGGCAGCGTGCCGGCTTCGGATGCGAGGATGACGCGGTCGTCGTCGGTGACGAGATAACGGGCCGGACGCAGACCGTTACGGTCGAGCGTGGCACCGATCTGCTTGCCATCGGTGAAGCATACGGCGGCCGGGCCATCCCACGGCTCCATCATCGCAGCGTGATATTCGTAGAAGGCCTTGCGCTCAGGCGACATCAGCTGGTTGCCAGACCACGCCTCTGGGATCAGCATCATCACGGCATGCGCCAGCGAATAGCCGCCACGCTGCAGGAATTCGAGCGCGTTGTCGAAGCAGGCCGTGTCCGACTGGCCTTCATAGGAGATCGGCCAGAGCTTGGAGATGTCGTCCCCGAAGAGCGGTGAAGAAACCGACGCCTGACGCGCCGCCATCCAGTTGACGTTGCCGCGCAGCGTGTTGATTTCACCGTTATGGGCAACCATGCGGTACGGGTGCGCCAGCTTCCAGGACGGGAAGGTGTTGGTCGAGAAGCGCTGATGCACGAGGGCGACGGCCGATTCGAAGCGCGGATCTGCGAGATCCTTGTAATAGGCGCCGACCTGATAGGCGAGGAACATGCCCTTGTAGACGATCGTCGAGGACGACAGCGACACGGGATAGAAGCCGGTTTCCTGACCGCCATACTGATCATAGATGCGGTTGGAGATCACCTTGCGCAGCAGGAAAAGGCGACGTTCGAACTGGTCCTGGGTCGCGGCATCGCGGCCAGCGCCGATGAAGACCTGGATCTGGCGCGGCTCGGTCGCTGCAATCTCGGGAGCCTTCGACAGCGAGGAATTGTCGACCGGCACATCACGATAGCCGATCAGTGTCTGGCCTTCGGACTGACAGACTTCTGCGATGACCTGCTTGAAATGGGCGATCTGCTGTTCGTCCTGCGGAAAGAAGAAGTGACCGACGGCATATTCGCCAGCCTTCGGCAGGGTCACGCCCTGAGCCGCCATCTCTTCGCGGAAGAAACGATCGGGGATCTGCACCAGGATGCCGGCGCCATCGCCCATCAGCGGATCGGCACCGACGGCACCGCGGTGCGTCAGGTTCTCCAGGATGAACAGGCCGTCCTTGACGATCTGGTGCGACTTCTGCCCCTTCATATGGGCGATGAAGCCGACGCCGCAGGCATCGTGTTCATTGCGCGGATCGTAGAGACCCTGTTTCGGAGGCAGACCGGTGCGCGCAATCGCCGTCTCGGCGACTGCTTCCGCACTGGCGGACCGCATGATCTCTTCGGATGACGGAATCTTCGTCATGACCTTTACCTCCGTTGAAGCCGGACTGGCCGGGCTGATTGAACCCATTTCAGGCGCCGATGGGCGCCAGCGATAGCCTAGCCATCCTGCACGGATTGCTTGACCACCCCATGACGCCCGAAAACATCTCGCCTTCGAAACCGGAATTAGGTCAACTAGTCTGACCTAATTTCTGCTTTTCCTATGACAGAAAGTAAACGCTCATGCAAGACGCGGCCAGGAAAATTAACCTGTCAAAGGACGCTAAATTACGACGACCCGGAGCGATGCGAAACTTTATTACGCAGGTCTGCATCATTCTTTCGGCTTCTTGCGGACTTGATCTCTGCGGGCGCCTTGTCCACCGGGCCGGATTGATAGCGAGGCGGAAGTGGCTAAAGTCCGCACACCCACCTTCGCCTCAGGAAAGATGCCCATGCACTTCGCTTCAGACAACTGGTCCGGCGCCCATCCCAGGATCGCCGAGAGCCTCACCCGCCATGCTGCCGGCTTCGCCTCCGCCTATGGCACAAGCGATCTGGACAAGGCCGTGGAAGACCGGTTCAGCGCCATTTTCGAACGCGACGTCGCCGTCTTCTTCGTCGCCACCGGCACGGCTGCCAATTCTCTGGCACTCGCAAGCCTCGCCAAGGCGGGTGGGGTGAGTTTCTGTCACGCCGATGCCCACGTCAACGCTGACGAAGGCGGCGCGCCGGAATTCCTGACAGGCGCGACCCGGCTCTTCCCCGTCGAAGGCGCGGAAGGCAGGATCGACCCGCGGGCGCTGGACGCCGCCATCGCCCGCTTCGAACCCGTCTCCCCGCATCACGGCCGCGCCATGGCAGTGACCGTGACCCAGGCGACCGAAGTCGGCACCGTCTATTCCCTCGCCGAACTGGACGCGATTGCAGCCGTCGCCAAATCGCGCAGCCTTCCGCTCCACATGGACGGCGCACGCTTCGCCAATGCACTCGTATCGCTGGGCGTGACGCCAGCCGAAATGACCTGGAAGCGCGGGGTCGACATCCTCTCCTTCGGCGGCACGAAGAATGGCTGCTGGTGCGCCGAGGCGATCGTCTTCTTCAATCCGGACATGGCAGCCGACATGCCCTTTATTCGCAAGCGCTCGGCCCAGCTCTTCTCCAAGAGCCGCTTCGTCTCCGCGCAGCTCGAAGCCTATCTCGACGACAGTCTCTGGCTCGAACTTGCCAGCCACTCGAACGCAATGGCGGATCGCCTCCGCGCCGGGCTTTCAGCCAAGAATACTGCACGCCTCGCCTGGGATACTTCGGCCAACGAAGTCTTCGCCGTGATCGAAAAATCGGCAGCCGAGCGAGCAAGGGACAAAGGCGCAAAATTCTACGACTGGCAGCCGCCGCAGGGCTGGCTCCCCTTGCCTGCCGAGAATGAAACACTGGTCCGTCTGGTAACGAGCTTCGCGACGACGACGGATGAAGTCGATCAATTCATAGAGGTCGTTTGAGGGAACCGCTTCTTACAGTCGAAACGTGCACGTCTGCTGCAAAAAACCTGATTTCCAAAGTCAGCGCTTCGACATGATGTGTAGGTCCAGCCTTTCTGAGGGCTGGACCCCGCAGCCCCTGCTCCAGACACACGCCTCGACAGCGTCATCCTCGACCAGCGCCTGCTCTGGATCTTCCCGCTCACCTATCTAAAGGTGAAGAGTGCGGGAAGGATCTCGCTCGACAAACTACTCTGTACAGTCTGGACACGCCGAACGAGAGAACAACAAAAAAGCGGCCGGCTTTCGCCGACCGCCTGACGGGGAGCTTGGCGCCCGCGTCTGTGATCAGTTCACATGCGCCTCGATGGCCTTCGGTGCCGCGCCCAGGGGCTCGGCGGCAATCGAGATCCGGCGCGGCTTCATGGCTTCCGGAATGTTGCGCAGGAGATCGATGTGCAGCAATCCGTTCTTCAGCGAAGCGGCGGTGACTTCCACATGGTCGGCAAGCTGGAAGCGGCGCTCAAAGGCGCGCTTGGCAATGCCGCGATAGAGGAATTCGCTCTGCTCGACTTTCTCGTCCTCGGCCTTCTCCCCCTTGACGGTCAGCACATGCGCGTGTGCCTCGATCGAAAGCTCGCTTTCGTCGAAACCGGCAACGGCCATGGTGATCCGGTAGAGGTTCTCGCCGGTGCGTTCGATATTGTAGGGCGGATAGCTCTGGGCCTGTTCCGGCTGACCAAGGCTGTCCAGCATCGTGAACAGGCGGTCGAAACCGACGGTGGAACGGTAGAGCGGGGAAAAATCGACGTGACGCATGATGTCCTCCTTGAAGCGACGTTGGCGTTGTTTTCAAGCCGCTGGCATCCCGATTGGGGCGATGCTGGCGGCGGTTCGCAGACCCGTTTGGCGTCCGCAGCACCGATGTGGGAAGTGCTTTTCCGGAATTCAAGATCGCCCGTTCCGTCGATGGAACCACCTGATGAACTGTCGGTGAACACCCGGTTCAAGACACATTCAACAGCACTTCGCTAGCTTCTCACCATCGGTTGTCTCGACCGACCGGGCCGGAGATATCGTCCCTTCCACTTCGGCCGGACTTCGCCGGAACCGCATATCTCCGTATGTGGTTCCGGCTTTTTTCTTTGACTTCGGCCGATCCCACGGCCTATCCCGGAAAGACGAGAAGCGCTTCAACCGACAGGCAGTTGCAGGCATGGATGCCATTCTTCACGCCACCCCCGGCAACCCCATTCCCGGCACGCCATTGGTCGGCTTCTTCGAGGGATATCGTGGAGTCCGGCTCCGCTATGCCGTCTTCCGGTCCTCAGCCCCGAAGACCAAGGGCACGATCGTCCTTCTCCATGGGCGCAACGAGGCGATCGAAAAGTATTTCGAGACGATCCGCGATCTCACCGAGCGAGGCTTCTGGGTCGCGACTTATGATTTCCGCGGCCAGGGCGGCTCCGAGCGGCTGCTGAAGGATCCGCGAAAGGGCCATGTCGGCCGTTTCGATCACTACATTCGTGATCTTGAGATCTTCCTCGAGCAGATTGTCCTGCCGGACACGCGCCTGCCCTTCTTCATGCTCGCCCATTCGACCGGCGGCCTGATCGCGCTGAAGGCAGCGCCCCGGCTTTCCAACCGCATCGAACGCATGGTGCTGACCGCCCCCTTCGTCGGCCTCGGCGGCCAGAAGGCCTCGCCGGAAAACATCCGGCGGTTGGCGACGCTCGCCTCCTTTACCGGCTTCGGCAAGATCACGCTGAACAAGGACGAACCGCTTAAGCCCTTCGAGGGCAACCCGCTGACGACGGACGGCCTGCGCTTTGCGCGCAATCAACGCCTGATCCTCGACCACCCGGAACTGGCGCTCGGTCCACCGACGGCGCGCTGGCTCTACGAGAGCCAGAAAGCGATCGAGCACATCAGGCGCCCCGGCCATCTCGCCTCGATCACGGTGCCGACGGTCATCATCGCGCCAGGCAATGACCCGATCGTACCCTTCCATTTCCAGGAATCGCTGGCGCAATATTTCCGCGCCGGACAACTCGTGCCGGTACCCGGTGCCCGCCACGAGATCCTGCAGGAGCAGGACCGTTATCGCAAACAGGCGCTGGCAGCCATCTTCGCCTTCATCCCCGGCGGCGAGCCTGACGAGGCTGACCCGGTCGGCGAACTGACCGATTCGGCACTCGAAGCCTGAGAGCGCCGTCAGCGGCGCTTCAACATCTCCATTGCCTCAGCATGCACAGCCTTTGAGCCGGCAGCGATGATAGAACCACCGGCTTCCGGACGTCCGCCGTCCCAGGTGGTGATGATCCCACCCGCCTGTTCGATGATCGGGATCAGCGCACCGACGTCATAGGGCTTCAGAACCGTCTCGATGACGAGATCGACATGGCCGGCAGCAAGCAGGCAATAGGCGTAGCAGTCAACGCCGTAGCGGAAGAGCTTGACCTTGTCCTGCACGGCCTGGAAACGCTCGACTTCCCAATCCTTGAAGAGATGCGGCGAGGTGGTGAAGAGGATCGCGTTTTCGAGGCTGCCGCAATCGCGCACCTGGTTCTGGCGCTCACCGTCCGGACCGAAATACCAGGAGCGCTCGCCATCGGCATAGTAGCGCTCGCCGGTGAACGGCTGCTCCATCAGGCCCATGACCGACTTGCCATGCTCCTGGAAGCCGATCAGCGTGCCCCAGACCGGCACGCCGGAGATGAAGGCGCGTGTGCCGTCGATGGGGTCGATCACCCAGAGCTGGTCGCTATCCATGCGAATGTTCTCGTGTTCCTCGCCGAGAATGCCATGGGTCGGGAACTCGGCCTCGATCAGTTGACGGATGGCGATCTCGGCGGCCTGGTCACCCTCGGTGACCGGATCGAAACCGGCCTTCTCCTTGTTGACGACGGAAAGGCCCGAGCGGAAGCGCGGAAGGGTCTCGGCCCTGGCAGCGTCGGCAAGGCGGAAGAAGAAATCTCGGTCAGGGCGCATGGGAAAGTCCGTCGTCTGGAGGGAGATCACGTCTTAAAGCCAGTTCCGAGGAAAGAAAACATCTGAACGCGACGCATCGCTGCCAGCGGGGCCTTCACACGACCGCCAAGAGCGAAATTGCGTAAATTTTGGCCTTGCTCAAAAAAGCACCAAATTCCGACTTGACAATGGTGCGCCGCAACATCTAACGTCTCACTTACAGTCTTCTGACTGTAAATACCCTCCTTGGGTGTTTCCTCCCTAGACTTAGCCGCGCCACGAGCGCGGTTTTTTTTGCCCGACGCAATGCGAGGGGCTTCAGGGAGGGCCTTGGAGTTGGAGTTGGAGTTGGAAGACCTACTCGGCTGCAAGTGCCTGGTCGATTGCGTAATCCGAGACGAATTCTGCCATCTGCTGCATGAAGACAGCGATCGAGCCGGCAAGGGCATCGAAATCGGCCCGCTTCTCCAGCGTCGTCTCGTCGATATAGATCGAACGATTGACCTCGATCTGCAGCGCATGCAGTCCACGCGCCGGACGACCATAATGCTCGGTGATGAAACCACCGGCATAGGGCTTGTTACGAACGGCCGTATAACCGAGTTCTTCGAGGAACTGCAGCGCCGCCTGGCTAAGATCTGCGGACGCGCTGGTGCCATAGCGATCGCCGACGATGAAATCCGGCTTCAGCCCACTGCCTGCGACGCGAATATTGCCTGGCATCGAATGGCAGTCGATCAAGACGCCGAAGCCGAACATTGCATGGGTGCGGGCAATCAGCCTTCTCAGGCAGGCATGATAGGGCTTGTAGCAGCTCTCGATCCGCTCCATGGCGACGGAAAGCGGCATCCGGCGCTGATAGATCTCCATGTTTTCGGCAACGATGCGCGGAATGGTGCCGAGACCACCGGCGACGCGCGCCGAATTGCTGTTGGCAAACGGCGGCAGCGGATCGGAAAACATCCGGGGATCGAGCTCATACGGCTCGCGATTGACGTCCACATAGGCGCGCGGGAAATGCGCAACCAGCAGCGGTGCACCGAAGCCGGGCGCCGCCGAGAACAGCTCGTCGACGTAATGGTCTTCCGATCGGCGAATCGAGACGTCATCGAGTCGCGACTCATCCAGGAAGGACGGCGGGTAGCGGCGACCGCTATGCGGGGAATTGTAGACGAAGGGAATGGTCTGGATCGCGGGCTCTCGAACCTCGAACAGCTCGATTTCGTTGGTCATCCGCTTCCCCGGCCCTATTCTTTACCAAGTCACAAACTTGTTGTGTTCGCCATGTTGCCAGTCACCTGTCGCAAAGTCCATACTGCCGGAAATGGCAGAGCAGGCTCACTTTTTCGTTGTTCACCGGTTCTTTACTGAGCCAGACCTAAAGTGAGCGGCTGCAAGCTTCCCAATGCAATCGAGTACAGCGATCCCAAATGACTCAGAAAATCCTTCTCGCCGAAGATGACAACGACATGCGCCGGTTCCTGGTGAAGGCGCTGGAAAAGGCGGGGTACAAAGTTTCCTCCTTCGACAACGGCGCATCAGCCTATGACCGCCTGCGGGAAGAGCCCTTCTCCCTTCTGTTGACCGACATCGTGATGCCGGAAATGGACGGCATCGAACTGGCGCGCCGCGCCACCGAACTTGACCCGGACCTGAAGGTCATGTTCATCACCGGCTTTGCAGCCGTTGCCCTGAACGCCGATTCGAAGGCGCCGAAAGATGCAAAGGTCTTGTCCAAGCCTTTCCACCTGCGCGATCTCGTCGACGAAGTGAACAAACTCCTTGCTGCGTAAGGCCTGCCGAAGGGGTTGAAAAAATCTCTTCACAAAACTGCAAAATGCCTATTGACGGGCGAACAGGTTTTGTGGTCTTAAGCCGCTCATCGGATGGGCGTGTAGCTCAGCGGGAGAGCACTACGTTGACATCGTAGGGGTCACAGGTTCAATCCCTGTCACGCCCACCATTCGAATTCTTTCAAGGGCTTGCCGGAAACGGCGAGCCCTTTTTGATTCTGAACTTGGCGATGTCGTTTACGCGCGAATCACCGCAACTCATCCCTGCACCACCGAAACCTCTTCCCCCGCATAGACCACCACATAGCCGCCCATTGGCTTCAGCACCCGCGCCCGCGCCTCAATCTCCCGGAGATACGGCGCCTCTCGCCAGATCGCCGCCGCCTCCGGCTCCACCAGCACCGTCAACTGCGGCCCCTGGCCATACATCATCATCCGGCTCACCCGCGGATCCCATTCGTCCCCGAGCGTCGGATCGGTGCGCCAGAGGCAGTAGAAGTCGCGGCAGGTCGAAGGCCTGACATCATAGGCGTCGCAGCCGCCGCCGGGCAGACAGTGGCGGCACGGCTCGTTCGCCGGTTTGTCGAATTCCGCGATATCGGGAAGGATGCAGCAGAGCGAACAACTGCTGCAATCGCGGCCCGGCACCAGCGCCGGGCCCTGCCTTTCTCCCGAGAAAGCCATGTCAGGTGGCCGGGCCAATGGTGACGGTAATCGACGAAAGGCCGTCGACAGCGCCTTCCAGCCGGTCGCCAGGCTGGAGTGCGCCGACGCCAGAGGGTGTGCCGGTGAAGATCAGGTCACCCGGCGTCAGATGATAATAGCGCGAGAGATGGCTGATCATCTCGGGCACCGACCAGATCATGTCGGAGAGATGCCCTTCCTGACGCAGCCCGTCATTGACGAGGAGCGATATACGCTGCGCTCCGGGCGTGAATTCGGCAGCCGGCGTGATCGCGCCGATCACCGCAGATTCCTCGAAAGCCTTGGCGATATCCCAGGGCCGCTGTTTCTCCTTCATGGCGTTCTGCAGGTCGCGACGGGTCATATCGAGGCCGACGGCATAGCCATAGACCGCACCCATCGCCTCATCGGCAGAAACACGAAAGGCCGGCGCGCCGATCGCGATCACCAGCTCGATCTCATGGTGATAGTCTTCCGTTCCCGGCGGATAGGCGATCGTGCCGCCTTCGAGAACTAGGCCGGTCGGTGGCTTGGTGAAATAGAAGGGCGCGACACGATCGACCGTATTGCCGAGCTCTGCGGCATGCGCCGCGTAATTGCGTCCCACGCAGAAGATGCGGTGGATCGGAAAACCTTCATCGAGCCCGAGGATCGGAACGAGCGGGGCAGACGGCACGGGAAACAGCGGACGGGATGCGGACAAGGTACACTCTCTTCGGATGGGACACGCAAGGATCGCAGCGGGGCGCTGCGACACAGCCAGCATAACGCCGGCCAGAACTTTACGCATCATTGATGTCGGCGAAATGTTCGGGCAACGCGCTCCGCTCGGCGGGCTTGGAACATCGCCCCAAACATGTAACAAAAACGCTGCGTCCGCGTTGCATGATGCGTGAAGTAGATCCGTCGAACAGGACGAGAAGCGAAGGCATTTCGCTCCGGCAAGACATCGAAAGGCAAGAAAATACATGAGCATCAAGATCGTGCCGGTCATCATGGCCGGCGGCAAGGGAACCCGGCTCTGGCCACTGTCGCGCGCCGCGGCCGCCAAGCAGTTCATCCGCTTCCTCGGTGACGAGACGCTGTTGCAGAAAACCATGGCCCGCGTTTCCGACGACAGGATCTATGACGCGCCGATCGTCGTCACAAATGAGGATTTCCGCTTTCTGGTTGCCGAACAGGCCCGCGAATTGGGCGTCAAGCTCGATGGCATCATCCTGGAGCCCGAGGCGCGCAACACGGCGGCAGCCGTGGCCGCTGCCGCCGTCATCGTCAGCCAGCGCCATGGTCGCGACGCGCTGATCCAGATCCTGCCCTCCGACCACGAAATCACCGTGGACGACACCTACCGCGCCTGTGTCGCCAAGGCCGCCGATGCGGCCCGCAATGGCAAGATCGTCACCTTCGGCATCACGCCCACAGAGCCCGCAACCGGTTACGGCTATATCGAGATCGGCGAGGACCTCGGCAATGGCGTGAACAAGGTCGCGCGTTTCGTCGAGAAGCCGAATGCCGATGTCGCGGAAGAGATGCTGGTGAGCGGCAACTATGCCTGGAACTCCGGCATGTTCGTCTTCTCCGCCGGCCAGATGATTGCTGAGCTCCAGAGCCTGGCGCCTGAAGTGCTTGCGGCTGTCGAACAGTCGGTCGAAAACGCCAAGGGCGACCTCGACTTCACCCGGCTCGACGCAGAAAGTTTCGCGAAGAGCCCCAGCATTTCCATTGATTATGCCGTCATGGAAAAGACCCCCAATGCCGCCGTGGTGCCTTCGCCGATCACCTGGTCGGACCTTGGCAGCTGGGATGCGATTTGGAAGCTCGCCGAAGGCGATGAGCATGGCAATGTGGTGAACGGCAACGCCACCGTCTCCGACACCACCAACTCGCTGATCATGTCCCGCAACGCCCATCTCGCCGTCCAGGGCATGGAGGGTGTCGCTGTCATCGCTTCCGAAGACGCCGTCTATGTCGGTCGCCTCGACCGCAGCCAGGACGTCGGCAACCTCGTCAAGATGCTCGCCGCCGACAAGGACACGGCGCATCTCACCGAAAACCACCCGACGGCGCTGCGCCCCTGGGGTGGCTACACCTCGATCCTCAACGGCGACCGCTTCCAGGTGAAGCGACTCTTCGTCCATCCGGACAAGAAGCTCTCGCTGCAGAAGCATCACCACCGCGCCGAACATTGGGTCTGCGTGCGCGGCACCGCAGAAGTCACCATCGACGACAAGGTGACCGTGCTGCACGAGAACCAGTCGATTTACATCCCGCAGGGTTCTGTCCACCGCCTCGCCAATCCCGGCAAGATCCGCCTCGAGGTCATCGAGGTGCAGACCGGCTCCTATCTCGGCGAAGACGATATCATCCGCCTGGTCGACGAATTCGGCCGCAGCTGAGACAGCATCATCCACTGCACACGCGCGGCCCGGCGGCTTCCACCGTCCGGGCCGCTTGCTTTATGGCGCTGCATTGCACAAGATCGAAGCAAGCCGGAAAAAACGGCAGGGCGAACAGCGAAGCGGTAAAGAATGGCGATCAAGGCAAGCATCTATCATCTCACCCACTACAAGTATGACAACCCGGTCCAGCTCGGACCGCAGATCATCCGGCTGAAGCCTGCCGCCCATTCCCGCACGAAGGTTCTCTCTCATTCGCTGAAGGTCACGCCCGAGAACCACTTCGTCAATCTGCAGCAGGACCCCTACGGAAACTACCTCGCCCGTTTCGTCTTCCCGGACCCGGTGACCGAGTTCAAGATCGAGGTCGATCTCGTCGCCGACATGACGGTCTACAACCCCTTCGACTTCTTCACCGAGGAAGTCGCGGTCACATGGCCCTTCGACTATCCTGAAGACCTGCGCGACGACCTCAAGATCTACATGACGCCGGAACCCTCGTCCCCGGCGCTCGACGCGTTCATGGCGACCGTCGACATGACGCCTGGTCAGGGCACCGTCGACATGGTTGTGGGGCTCAACGCCCGCCTGCAGCATGACATCGGTTACGTGATCCGCATGGAGCCGGGCGTCCAGACGCCGGAGGAAACGCTGACCTCTGCGCGCGGATCCTGCCGCGATTCGAGCTGGCTGCTTGTCCAGATCCTGCGCCGCCTCGGTCTCGCCGCCCGTTTCGTCTCCGGCTACCTCATCCAGCTCGCACCGGATCTGAAGGCCCTCGATGGACCCTCCGGCACCGAAGTCGATTTCACCGACCTCCATGCCTGGGCGGAAGTCTATATTCCCGGCGCCGGCTGGATCGGCCTTGACCCGACCTCGGGGCTTCTCACGGGCGAAAGCCATATACCGCTCGCAGCGACCCCGCATTTCAAGAACGCTGCCCCCATCTCAGGCGGCTATGTCGGCCAAGCCAATACCGAATTCGCCTTTGACATGCAGGTGAAGCGCGTCGCGGAACACCCGCGCATAACCAAACCCTTTTCCGACGACAGCTGGGATGCCCTGTATGCGCTGGGCCTCAAGGTCGATGCCGACCTGGAAGCCCATGACGTGCGCCTCACCATGGGCGGAGAGCCGACATTCGTCTCGATCGACGACTTCCAGTCCGCCGAATGGAACACCGATGCCGTCGGCCCGACCAAGCGTGACCTCGCCGACCAGCTCATACGCCGACTGCGCGAACGCTTCGCCCCTGGCGGTTTCCTGCATTATGGCCAGGGCAAGTGGTATCCGGGCGAAAGCCTGCCGCGCTGGACCTTCTCGCTTTACTGGCGGAAGGACGGCAAGCCGATCTGGCATGATCCGGCCCTGATTGCAGCCGAGGAACACGATACCGGCGTCACGCACGAACAGGCGCAAGCCCTTATTGTGGGCATTGCCGGCCAGCTCGAGATCGAGCCCGAGATGATCATTCCGGCCTTCGAGGATCCGGCCGAATGGATCATCAAGGAAGGCAGCCTGCCGGAAAATGTCGACCCGTCGAATTCCATGCTGGAAAGCCCGGAAGAGCGCGCCCGCATCGCCAAGGTCTTCGAACGTGGCCTCACGACACCCACCGGCTACATCCTGCCGGTCCAGGCCTGGAACGCCAAGGCCGGCGGCCGCCGCTGGGTCAGCGAAAAATGGCGCACCCGCCGCGGCAAGATCTTCCTCATCCCCGGCGACAGCCCGATCGGCTTTCGCATGCCGCTCGGCACCCTGCCCTACGTTCCGCCGTCGGAATATCCCTATATCCATACAACCGATCCCTCGGTCCCCCGTTCGCCCCTTGCCAATTTCGCCCCCCGCGATTTCGGCCCAAGAGCGCCCGAAGGCCGGGCCATGCCGGAGGTCTCTCGCAGGACTGGCGAAACCCAGCAGGACCGCAACGAGCAGACCATTGCGGGATCGGTCGAGGACATCAGAGGGGCGGTTCGCACGGCGATGAGCGTCGAGGCCCGCGATGGGCGCCTTTGTGTATTCATGCCGCCGGTCGAGGACGTCGAAGATTATCTCGAACTGGTGGCCGCAGCTGAAACAGCCGCCCGTGGCCTTGGGTTGCCAGTGCATATCGAAGGTTACGCACCACCTCAGGACGAGCGCATCAACGTCATCCGCGTGGCACCGGACCCCGGCGTCATCGAAGTCAACATTCACCCGGCTGAAAGCTGGCAGGACTGTGTGACGACCACAAACACCATCTACGAGGAGGCGCGCCAAACCCGCCTCGGCGCAGACAAGTTCATGATTGACGGCCGCCATACCGGCACAGGGGGCGGCAACCATGTCGTGGTCGGCGGCGCCAATCCCGCCGACAGCCCCTTCCTGCGCCGTCCGGATCTGTTGAAGAGCCTGATCCTGCACTGGCAGCGCCACCCGGCGCTCTCCTACATGTTCTCCGGCATGTTCATCGGCCCGACCAGCCAGGCGCCACGCTTCGACGAAGCCCGGCACGACAGTCTCTACGAGCTGGAAATCGCCATGGCCCAGGTGCCGATGCCGGCAAGCGGTGCGGCAGCGCCCCTGCCCTGGCTGGTCGACCGCCTGTTCCGCAACCTGCTGATCGACGTCACCGGCAATACGCACCGCTCGGAAATCTGCATCGACAAGCTGTTTTCGCCGGACGGACCGACAGGCCGCCTCGGCCTTGTCGAGTTCCGCGGTTTCGAGATGCCGCCGAACGCGCGCATGTCGCTCGCCCAGCAACTGCTGGTGCGCGCCCTGATTGCCCGCTTCTGGAAGAACCCGATCGGCGGCCGTTTCGTCCGCTGGGGCACGAGCCTGCACGATCGCTTCATGCTGCCGCATTACCTCTGGCTGGACTTTCTGGAAGTGCTGGCGGATCTGCGCGAGAACGGCTTCGACTTCAAACCCGAATGGTTTGCCGCCCAGCTCGAATTCCGCTTCCCCTTCGTCGGCGAAGTCACCTACGAGGGCTCCAAGCTGGAGCTGCGACAGGCGCTCGAACCCTGGCATGTCATGGGCGAAGAAGGTGCCATTGGCGGCACGGTCCGTTACGTCGATTCCTCCGTCGAGCGCCTGCAGGTACAATTGGAAACGGCCAACCCCGAACGCTTCGTCGTGGCCTGCAACGGGCGTCAGGTGCCGCTGCGCAAGTCCGACGTCAATGGTGTGGCGGTGGGCGGCGTGCGCTACAAGGCCTGGCAGCCGGCCTCTGGCCTGCATCCGGTCTTGCCCGTCAACACACCGCTAACATTCGACATCTATGATACATGGTCTGCCCGGTCGATCGGGGGCTGCGTCTACCACGTCGCACATCCCGGCGGACGGACCTACGACACTTTCCCTGTGAATGGGAACGAAGCGGAAGCCCGTCGGCTTGCACGTTTCGAGCCTTGGGGCCATACAGCCGGCTCCTACCCCCTATGGCCCGAAACCGTGTCGCCCGAGTTTCCGCACACTTTGGACCTGAGACGACCGCAAGGTATCTGATCTGATGGCACACAAGACGGCAGCGGAGCTTTCCCCGCCAGACGCGCCGAAAAGCGAGGCCCATACGGCCGGCTATCGCGTGCTGGCGGGCGCTGCCGACGAGATGCTCGACACACACGGCAATGTTCGGCCGGTCTGGCAGGCTCTTGTTTCGGCTATCGACACGATGCCGGAGCACGAACTGCACGAACGATTCGCTCGCGCCGACCGCTACCTGCGCGATGCCGGCGTCTTCTACCGCGCCTATGGTTCTGGCGGATCGAGCGAGCGGGCCTGGCCCTTCTCGCATATCCCGGTGATGATTTCCGAAGCCGAATGGCAGGTCCTTGCCGACGGCCTCGTGCAACGCGCCGACCTGCTGGAAGCCGTCGTTGCTGACATCTATTCCGAAAACCGGCTGGTGCAGGAAGGCTTCCTGCCGCCACAGCTGATCGCCTCCAATCCGGAGTTCCTGCGCCCGCTCGTCGGCATCAAGCCCGCCGGCGGCCACTACCTGCATTTCTGTTCGTTCGAAATCGGCCGTGGCCCCGACGGCAACTGGTGGGTTCTGGCCGACCGGACACAGGCGCCATCCGGTGCCGGCTTCGCACTGGAAAACCGCGTTGCGACAGCGCGTGCCTTCTCCGACATCTATGCCGAGACGCACGTTCATCGGCTGGCATCCTTCTTCGGCGCCTTCCGAAAGGCGTTGCAGGCGAGCACCCGCAGCAGCGACGAACGGATCGCCGTTTTGTCGCCAGGCCCCGCCAACGAGACCTATTTCGAACACGCCTATATCGCCCGCTATCTCGGCATCATGCTGCTGGAAGGCGAAGACCTGACCATCGTCAACGGCAAGGTCATGGTTCGCACCGTCGCCGGTCTGAAGCCCGTCAGCGTGCTCTGGCGCCGTCTCGATGCAGCCTTCGCCGATCCGCTTGAACTCGACCAGAATTCCTATATCGGCACGCCTGGAATGGTGGAGGCACTGCGCAACGGCTCTGTCACCTTCGTCAATGCGCTCGGCTCCGGCATTCTCGAAACCCGTGCCTTTCTTGCCTTCATGCCCACTCTCTCGCGCCATCTGCTCGGCGAAGAACTGAAACTGCCTTCGATCGCCACCTGGTGGTGCGGCCAGAAGGCCGAGCGCGAACATGTGGCAAGCCACCTGGACCGGATGGTCATAGGCTCCGCCTTCTCCCGCCTGCCCTTCTTCGATGATGGCGGGCGTTCCGTCATGGGATCCCGCTACAAGGACCCGCAGGGCCGAACAACCGCAGAATGGCTGGAAACCGAAGCCGGCAACCTTGTTGGCCAGGAAGTGGTCACGCTCTCGACGACGCCGGCCATCGTGGACGGCAAGCTGACGCCACGCCCCATGTCGCTGCGCGTCTTTGCCGCGCGCACGAAGAACGGCTGGCAGATCATGCCGGGCGGCTTCGCCCGCATCGGCACTGGCTCGGACGTATCGGCGATCGCCATGCAGGCAGGCGGTAGCGCCGCAGATGTCTGGATCGTCTCCGACAGGCCGGTCGACCGCACCTCGCTGCTTCCGGCCGAGGAAACCTTCACCCGCAACATGCCGGGCAGCCTGCCGAGCCGCGCCGCCGACAATCTTTTCTGGCTCGGTCGATACATTGAACGGGCCGAAGGCGTGCTGCGCATCCTGCGCGCCTGGCATGCCCGTTATGCTGAAAGCGCCAATCCGGACCAGCCGCTGCTCGCCTTCGTCAGCGAATATCTCTCCGACATCGACGTCGACACCCAGTCCGGCGTGCCGGAAAGCCTGCTGCGCAACATCGACAGCGCCGTCTATTCAGCGAGCAATATCCGAGACCGCTTCTCGCCCGACGGCTGGCTGGCGCTGAACGACCTTTCGAAGACCGCCAAGCGTTTCCACGAGAAGGTGAAGCCGGGCGACGACGCGGCGCATGCCATGACCATTCTTCTGCGCAAGCTCGCGGGCTTTGCAGGTCTTGTGCATGAAAACATGTATCGTTTCACCGGCTGGCGCTTCCTAACCATTGGCCGCCTCCTGGAACGTGGTCTGCATATGACCCGCCTGCTCGGCCACATGACCGGCCCTGACGCACCCGACGGCGCGCTCGACATGCTGCTCGAGATAGGCGACAACGTCATGACCCACAGGCGGCGCTACAATGTGTCGACGGCGCGCCTCACGGTCACCGACTTGCTTGCGCTTGATCCGCTCAACCCGCGCTCGATCCTCTTCCAGCTGAACGAGATCCGCATCGAGGTGGAGCAATTGCCGAACGCCATGATCAACGGCCAGATGTCGAGCCTCTTCCGCGAAGCCATGCGCCTGCATTCCGGTCTTGCGGTCATGACGCCGGAGGCTATGTCGGCCGAGGTTTACACCAATCTGGAACGGGAACTGGAGAAGCTCTCCGACATCCTCGCCCAGACCTATCTGAGCTGACGCGATGCTCTACGATCTCTCGCTCCATATCGGCTATCGCTACGAGGTCCCGGCAACCGGGGCTCATCACATGCTGCGCCTGCTCCCGCTGTCGCTGCCGGATCGACAGCGGCTCGTCGCCGGTGCGATCACGGTGACGCCGGAGCCCGACGAGATCACGACCTTCACCGATTTCTTCCTCCATCCCGCGAGCCACGCGATCCTGCGCGGGCCGCACGAAAAGCTCGACATCCGCATGCAGGCCCGCGTCCTGGTCCAGGCCCAGCCGATGACCGCGGACTTCTCGCCGCTGCTCGACCGCCTGCCGCAGGAGATCGCCGAGACCTGGTCGCTCGATCCCGAATCCCCGCACCACTTCCTCGGAACGAGCCCCCGCCTGCCGCGAGACAAGGCGATATCCGCCTATGTGAATGCCATGCTGAAGCCGAGCATGACCGTGCGTCAGATCGCCGAGACGCTCTGCAGCCGCATCCACAAGGACTTTAAATACGACGCGGAAGCCACCACCGTGGATACGACGCCGGCAGAAGCCTTCGCCAAAAAGCGCGGCGTCTGCCAGGATTTCACCCATGTGATGATCGTGGCGCTCCGCAGCCTCGGCATCCCCGCCGGCTATGTCAGCGGCTTCCTGCGCACCATTCCGCCGCCGGGCAAGGAAAGGCTTGAAGGGGCGGACGCCATGCATGCCTGGGTCAGGATCTGGTGCGGCAGGCTGACCGGCTGGCTGGAACTGGATCCGACCAATGATATCGCCGCCGGTACCGATCACATCGTTGTCGGCTATGGCCGGGATTATGCCGATGTGGCACCTGTCATCGGCGTCCTGAAGAGCTACGGCAGTCACCAGACGGACCAGGCCGTGGATGTTGTCCCCGTTAGACAGTAAAACAGCGATATCCTTAGAATCTTAACGACCGGGTTAAGTCGAATACAAGACGCCGGCTCTATTGTCCGTCCACTAGCTGCTTTTGGATGGACATGATGACTAAGCCCGACAGCAAACATTCATCGATTTTCTCTCGCCTTTGCCGCGATCGCGCCGGTAATTTCGGCATTGCCACTGCTGTCATCATTCCCGTTGTCGCTGCGACCGCCGGCGTCGCGCTCGATTACAACAGAATGGTGCAGGTGCGTGCGGCTCTTCAGGACTCCGCAGACTCGGCCGTGCTGTCGGCGGCGAACGCGCTCGCCAAGGACGAGACGATGACGGACGAGGAAGTTCTCGACCTCGCTCGCAAGTTCATGAAGGCGCAGTTCACCAACGTCGTTCCGGGCGCTGGCAATGATGAGACCGAGGAGACCCCCGAAGAGGACCCGCTGGCAGGGGCGGTTGGCAATGTCGAACGCAACCTTGGACAGACGGGCAAGTCGGTAGAAGTCACATTGAGTACGCAATACACTATGCCGACGAATGGCATGACCGGCCTTCTGGGCTGGAAAGAGGTCACTGTCGGCGTGACCGCTACGGCCCAATCGACACCGGAGAGCAAGGCCGCCCTATCCATGTATCTTGTGCTCGATCGGTCCGGCTCGATGTCGTTCACGACGGACACGGTCGACACGTCAGTCGCCAGCTGTGTGAACTACACATCCACCAACTGGGCGTATAAAGACGTATTGTCTGGACAGAAGAACTACATCAAGCCTTCGAAGCCTTGCTACGTCAAGAAGATCGCAGCCTTGAAGACGGCATCCGCAATGTTGATGCAGGAGCTGGTGAAAGCGGACCCGAAAAGCGAGCTGGTGCGCTTGGGGGCGGTTTCCTACAACGATTCCACCCAGTCAGCTTCAGGCATGGCCTGGGGTGTCTCCACGGCATCCACTTACGTCACTACATTGCCGTCGGTTCCGACAGGCGGGACGGATGCATCGGGCGGCATGAAACTGGCGTATGACACACTGAAATCGACAGCGAACGGTGAAAAGAACGCGCACGCGACCAAGAACAACACCGGCTTCAGCCGCTATATCGTCCTGATGACGGACGGCGAGATGACAGGTAACAGCGCGAGCTGGAACGCGACCATCGACAACAAGGTACGCACGCATTGCACCAACGCAAAGGATGACGGGATCGAGATCTTCACCGTAGCCTTCATGGCTCCGCAAAAGGGCAAGGACCTGTTGGAATTCTGCGCCACTTCGATCAACAATTACTATGAGCCGAAGGATATGAGCGGACTGGTCGAGGCATTCGAGTCGATCGGCAAGGCAGCCGCCAAGGCCTCTACCCGCCTCACAAACTGACACAATCCAAAACGTTTTGGATTTTCGCCGACAATACGACCGCAGTCACCACGACTGCGGTCTTATCGCATCTTCGCAATGTGGGGATAAGCAAAGAAATTCATAACCTTGTCCCCTCCGCAGGTCGCTTGAACAATTTTGTCCGTGCCCGCTCACCCCTGTTGCAACTGTTCCATTTCGATGCGTAAACTGCCATCCCAGGGTTCGGCGCCTGCGATCGCATCGGAGCCGCCCGGAGAAACGAACAACGCCAGGCGGACCGATGATCAAGACTCCCCACAAAGTCGACCTTCCCCTTCCCAAGCGCGAAGTTTCCGATCCGGACGCCTTGGCCGGCGAGATCATGGAGAAGCTGACCTACAGCATCGGCAAGGATGCCAAGGTCGCCACCCCGCATGACTGGCTGACCGCGACCATCCTCGTGGTGCGAGACCGCATCATCGACACCTGGATGGAATCCACCCGCACCACCTACATGAACAACGGCAAGCGGGTGTATTACCTGTCGCTCGAGTTCCTCATTGGCCGCCTGTTGCGCGATGCCATGTCGAACCTCGGCCTGATCGACGACATGCGCCAGGCGCTCCAGTCGCTCTCCGTCGAGTTCGACGTGATCGCGGGCCTCGAGCCGGACGCAGCTCTCGGCAATGGCGGTCTCGGACGCCTGGCTGCCTGCTTCATGGAGAGCATGGCCACCGTCAACATCCCGGCCTATGGCTATGGCATTCGTTACGTGCACGGCCTCTTCCGCCAGCAGATGGCCGAAGGCTGGCAGGTCGAACTGCCGGAAAGCTGGCTCGCTCACGGCAATCCGTGGGAATTCGAGCGCCGCGAAAGCTCCTATGAGGTCGGCTATGGCGGCACGGTCGAGACGACGGAAGGCCCCGACGGCGAGCCACGCTATGTCTGGAAGCAGGGCGAACGTGTCATCGCGACTGCCTTCGACACTCCGGCCGTCGGCTGGCGGGGCGAACGCGTCAACACGCTGCGCCTGTGGTCGGCCCAACCGATCGACCCGATCCTGCTCGACGCCTTCAATGCCGGTGATCACATCGGCGCGCTGCGCGAAAGCAACAAGGCCGAATCCCTGACCCGCGTCCTCTATCCGGCCGATGCGACCCCGGCCGGTCAGGAACTGCGCCTGCGCCAGGAATTCTTCTTCTGTTCGGCCTCGCTGCAGGACATCGTCCGCCGTCACCTGCAGCAGGGCAATACGCTCGCCCAAATGCCGGACAAGGTCGCGATCCAGCTGAACGATACCCATCCCGCCGTCTCCGTCGTCGAACTCATGCGCCTGCTGGTCGACGTGCACGGCGTCGAGTTTGACGAGGCTTGGGAGATTTCCTCCAAGACCTTTTCCTACACCAATCACACGCTCCTGCCCGAAGCGCTGGAAAGCTGGCCCGTTCCGCTGTTCGAACGGCTCCTGCCACGTCACATGCAGCTCGTCTATGCGATCAACGCCAAGGTTCTGCTCGACGCCCGCCGGAAGCGTGGCTTCTCCGATCAGGAGATCCGCCAGATCTCGCTGATCGACGAAAGTGGCGATCGGCGCGTGCGCATGGGCAATCTCGCCTTCATGGGTTCGCATTCGATCAACGGCGTTTCGGCACTGCATACCGAACTGATGAAGGAGACGGTCTTCTCCGATCTCCACAAGCTGTATCCGACGCGCATCAACAACAAGACCAACGGCATTACCCCGCGCCGCTGGCTGATGCAGTGCAATCCCGATCTTACCGACCTGCTGAAGGAAGCGATCGGCCCGGCCTTCCTCGATGACGCGACCAAGCTCAAGGACCTAGACGCCTTTGCCGACGATGCCGCCTTCCAGCAGAAATTCGCCGCGGTGAAATTCTCCAACAAGCAGAAGCTGGCGGGCCTGGTTGCGAGCCGCATGGGCATCAAGCTCGACCCGCATGCCATGTTCGACATCCAGATCAAGCGCATCCACGAATACAAGCGCCAGCTTCTGAACATTATCGAGACGGTCGCCCTCTTCGACCAGATTCGCTCTCATCCGGAACGCGACTGGGTGCCGCGCGTAAAGCTCTTCGCTGGCAAGGCTGCGCCGAGCTACCACAATGCCAAGCTGATCATCAAACTGGCCAATGATGTTGCCCGCGTCATCAACACCGATCCCTCGGTGCGCGGCCTGCTGAAGGTCGTCTTTATCCCGAACTACAACGTCTCTCTCGCCGAAGTCATGGTTCCTGCGGCCGACCTCTCCGAGCAGATTTCGACCGCCGGCATGGAAGCGTCCGGAACCGGCAACATGAAGTTCGCGTTGAACGGTGCACTGACGATTGGAACGCTCGACGGCGCCAATGTCGAAATGCGCGATCATGTGGGGGAGGAGAACATCGTGATATTTGGAATGACCGCAGACGAGGTCGGTCGCGTGAGGGCAGAGGGGCACAATCCCCGCACCGCGATCGATGCCTCGCGCGAACTGCAGCAGGCACTGTCCTCGATCGCATCGGGTGTCTTTTCGCCCGACGATCGCGACCGTTATGCCGAGCTGATGCAGGGCATCTACCAGCATGACTGGTTCATGGTTGCTGCCGATTTCGACGCCTATGCCCAGGCACAGCGTCAGGTAGACGACATCTGGACCCATACGTCGGCCTGGTATTCCAAGACCATCCGCAACACGGCGCGCATGGGCTGGTTCTCGTCGGACCGTACCATCCGGCAGTACAATGCGGACATCTGGAGAGCTTGATGGCAAAATCACCGAAGAGGAGCGGTGACGAAGCGAAGGCGGACACACCGTCAGCAGCGGAAATCGAAGCAATCATCCATGGGACGCATGGCGATCCCTTCGCATTTCTCGGTGTCCATGAAGCAGGCAAGGGTTATGTCGCCCGCTGCTTCATTCCCGGCGCCGAAACTGTGGTCGCCTTTAATCTTTCAGGCGAGCAGCTCGGCGAACTGGCCCGGCATCACGATGCCGGTTTCTTCGCCGGACCCGTCAAACTGGATGGAGTGCTGCCGGTCCGCTACCGCGCCACGCGCGGCGACGCCGAATGGACGGTGACGGATCCCTACAGCTTCTGGCCGATCCTCGGGCCAATGGACGATTACTTCATCCGCGAAGGCTCGCACTTGCGCCTCTTCGACAAGATGGGCGCCCACCCGATGAAGCATCAAGGCGTCGATGGATTCCACTTCGCCGTCTGGGCACCGAATGCGCGCCGCGTCTCTGTCGTCGGTGATTTCAACGATTGGGACGGCCGCCGCCATGCCATGCGCCTGCGCCGCGACACCGGCATTTGGGAAATCTTCGCCCCCGACGTGCGCGCCGGGGCAACTTACAAGTTCGAGATCGTCGGCCCGCATGGGGAGCTTCAGCCGCTAAAGGCCGATCCTTACGCCCGCCGTGCCGAACTGCGCCCGAAGAATGCTTCCGTCACCACGCCAGAACTCGAACAAGCCTGGGACGACGAAGCGCATCGCCAGCACTGGGCAAGCATAGACCAGCGCCGCCAGCCAATCTCGATCTACGAGGTCCATGCGGGCTCGTGGCAACGCCGCGACGACGGCTCCATGCTGTCTTGGGACGAAATGGCGGCCCGGCTGATCCCCTACTGCGTCGACATGGGCTTCACCCATATCGAGTTCATGCCGATCACCGAGCATCCCTATGATCCTTCGTGGGGCTACCAGACGACCGGCCTCTATGCCCCGAGCGCCCGCTCCGGCGAGCCGGAGGGTTTCGCCCGTTTCGTCAATGGCTGCCACAAGGTCGGCCTCGGCGTCATCCTCGACTGGGTGCCGGCACACTTCCCGACGGATGCCCACGGACTGCGCCATTTCGACGGCACCGCGCTCTATGAGCATGCCGATCCGCGCCAAGGCTTTCACCCGGACTGGAACACGGCGATCTACAATTTCGGTCGCCAGGAAGTTTTGTCCTACCTGATCAACAACGCGCTTTACTGGGCGGAGAAATTCCACCTCGACGGCCTGCGCGTCGACGCCGTCGCCTCGATGCTCTACCTCGACTATTCCCGCAAGGAAGGCGAGTGGATCCCCAACGAGTATGGCGGTCGGGAAAACCTCGAGGCGGTCCGCTTCCTCCAGCAAATGAACCACCATGCCTATGGCAGCCACCCCGGCATCATGACCATTGCCGAGGAGAGCACCTCCTGGCCCAAGGTCTCGCAGCCCGTGCATGAAGGCGGGCTCGGCTTCGGCTTCAAGTGGAACATGGGTTTCATGCACGACACGCTGAGCTATTTCGCCAGGGATCCGATCTACCGGAAGCATCATCACAACGAACTGACATTTGGCCTGCTCTACGCCTTCTCGGAAAACTTCGTCCTGCCGATCTCCCATGACGAAGTCGTGCACGGCAAGGGCTCGATGATCGCGAAGATGCCGGGCGACGACTGGCAGAAATTCGCCAATCTCCGCGCTTACTACGGCCTGATGTGGGGCCATCCGGGCAAGAAGCTGCTGTTCATGGGGCAGGAATTCGCCCAGTGGGGCGAATGGTCGGAGGAGCGGTCGCTCGATTGGAACCTGCTCGACTATGCGCCCCATGAAGGCATGCGCCGGCTCGTGCGCGATCTCAACCTGACCTATCGCGCCAAGGCCGCACTTCATGCCCGCGACTGCGAGGGTGAGGGCTTCGAGTGGATCGTCGGCGACGACCAGGACAATTCGGTTTTTGCCTGGCTGCGCAAGGCGCCCGGCGAAAAACCGATCGCCGTCATCTGCAATCTCACGCCGACCTTTCACGAGCGATACGAATTGAGCTTGCCTGCGGCCGGCCGTTGGCGTGAGATACTGAATACCGATGCCGAAATCTATGGCGGCAGCGGCAAGGGCAATGGTGGTCGCGTGGAGGCGCATGCCACGGGAAGCGGATGGGCGAGAGCAGGCGTGACCCTGCCGCCGCTCGCCGTCATCATGCTGGAATTGGAACAGTAAGGGGAGGATACACATGACGGAAAAGAAAACAAAAAGCCTGTCACGCGATGCGATGGCCTATGTGCTGGCCGGCGGTCGCGGAAGCCGCCTCAAGGAACTGACGGACCGACGCGCCAAGCCCGCCGTCTATTTCGGCGGAAAGGCCCGTATCATCGACTTCGCCTTGTCCAACGCCCTCAATTCCGGCATACGCCGCATCGGCGTGGCGACGCAGTACAAGGCCCATTCTCTGATCCGCCACATGCAGCTCGGCTGGAACTTCTTCCGCCCCGAGCGCAACGAGAGCTTCGACATCCTGCCTGCGTCCCAGCGCGTCTCTGAGACCCAGTGGTATGAAGGCACCGCCGACGCCGTCTTCCAGAATGCGGACATCATCGAGTCCTACGCGCCGGAATACATGGTCATCCTCGCCGGCGACCACATCTACAAGATGGACTACGAACTCATGCTCCAGCAGCATGTGGACACTGGCGCCGATGTCACCATCGGCTGCCTCGAAGTCCCGCGCATGGAAGCGACCGGTTTCGGTGTCATGCATGTCGATGCCACCGACCGCATCATCGATTTCGTCGAAAAGCCCGCCGACCCGCCGGGTATCCCGGGCGACGAGGAACGGGCGCTCGCCTCGATGGGCATCTATGTCTTCAACACCAAGTTCCTGATGGAACTGCTGCGTCGCGACGCCGCCGATCCGGACTCCAGCCGTGACTTCGGCAAGGACATCATTCCCTATGTGGTCAAGAGCGGCAAGGCCGTCGCCCACCGCTTCGCCCAGTCCTGCGTCCGCTCCGATTTCGAGCGCACACCCTACTGGCGCGATGTCGGCACGATCGACGCTTATTGGCAGGCCAATATCGACCTGACCGACATCGTTCCGGAACTCGACCTCTACGACAAGACCTGGCCGATCTGGACCTATTCGGAAAACACCCCGCCTGCAAAGTTCGTCCATGACGACGAGGGCCGTCGCGGATCGGCGATTTCCTCGCTTGTCTCGGGCGACTGCATCATTTCCGGCTCATCACTGTACAAGAGCTTGCTGTTTACGGGCGTGCGCGCCAATTCCTATTCGCGTCTCGAAGGCGCCGTCGTCCTGCCCAAGGTGCAGGTCGGCCGTCATGCTCGCCTCACGAATGTCGTGATAGACCATGGCGTGGTGATCCCCGAGGGCCTGATCGTCGGGGAGGATCCCGAAATGGATGCCAAGCGCTTCCGCCGCAGCGAAAACGGCATATGCCTCATCACGCAGGCCATGCTCGACAAACTGGGTTAGACACATCCATGAAGGTCCTCTCGGTCGCCTCTGAACTTTATCCACTGATCAAGACCGGAGGCCTCGCCGACGTTGCGGGCGCGCTGCCGATCGCGCTCGCCGCCCATGGCGTCGAGACAAAAACGCTGATTCCCGGCTATCCGGCGGTGATGAAGGCGGTCAAGAAGCCGAAGAAGGTCTATGAGTTCGATTCCTTGCTCGATGAGCGGGCAACCCTTCTCTCCGCTCGCCACGAGGGGCTGGACCTTCTCATTCTCGACTGCCCGCAGCTCTATGAGCGATCGGGTGGCCCCTATCTGGCAACGGATGGCCGCGATTATCCCGACAACTGGAAGCGCTTTGCCGTACTCTCCAAGGCCGGCGCCGAAATCGCCGCTGGCATCCTGCCCGACTTCAAACCGGACCTGGTTCATGTGCATGACTGGCAGAGTGCATTGGTGCCGGTCTACATGCGATACGCGGAAGCGCCGGAAGTCCCGAGCCTCATCACCATTCACAACATCGCCTTTCAGGGACAGTTCGCGGGCTCGCTCTTTCCCTATCTCGACCTGCCCGGCCACGCCTTCTACGAGGCACTCGAATACTGGGGCACGCTGAGTTACCTGAAGAGCGGCATCATTACCTCGCACGCGGTCTCCACCGTCAGCCCTTCCTATGCCGAGGAAATCCTGACACCGGAATTCGGTATGGGGCTGGAAGGCCTGATCGCCAGCCGAGGCTCCGACCTCTACGGCATTGTCAACGGCATCGACGCCGATGTCTGGAACCCCTCTGCCGATGAACTTCTGCCATCAGCCTATTCTGCCACCACCTTGAAGAAGCGAGCCGGCAACCGCGCAGCCCTGAACGAACGTTTCGGCCTGGACGCCGACGACGGGCCGATCTTCGCCGTCATCTCGCGCCTCACCTGGCAGAAGGGTCTCGATCTCGTGCCCGAAGTGCTGGACGAGATCCTCGATGGCGGCGGCAAGCTCGCAATTCTGGGCTCGGGCGACAGCTTCATCGAGGCGGCGCTGCAGGGCGCCGCCGCCTACAATCGCGGCCGGGTCGGCATGGTGCTCGGCTATGACGAAAAACTGTCGCATCTCATGCAGGCAGGCTCCGACATCATTCTCGTGCCGTCGCGCTTCGAACCTTGCGGCCTGACACAGCTTTATGCCCTGCGGTATGGCTGCATTCCGCTGGTCGCCCGCACGGGCGGCCTTGCCGACACCATCATCGATGCGAACGAAGCGGCCCTTGCCGCGGGCGTTGCAACCGGCGTGCAGTTCGCCCCGGTCACCGCCGATGCCTTTCGCTATGCGATCCGCCGCACGCTTCGCCTCTACAGTGACAAGCCTCTATGGTCGCAAATGCAGAAGCAGGGCATGAAGTCCGACGGCTCCTGGAACAGGAGTGGCGCGACCTATGCCGATCTTTATCAACGCCTCGTCTCGAAAGGCCAGTAATCGATGATCTCGACCGTCTCCACGAAACCCTATGCGGATCAGAAGCCCGGCACCTCGGGCCTGCGCAAGAAGGTTCCAGTCTTCCAGCAGGAAAACTATGCGGAGAACTTTATCCAGGCGATCTTCGACAGCCTTGAGGGCTTCGAAGGCCAGGCTCTGGTGATCGGCGGCGACGGCCGCTATTACAACCGCGAAGTCATCCAGGTGGCGCTGAAAATGGCCGCCGCCAACGGCTTCGGCAAGGTTCTGGTCGGCAAGGGCGGCATCCTGTCGACCCCCGCAGCCTCCCATGTCATCCGCAAATACCATGCCTTTGGCGGCATCGTGCTCTCGGCCAGCCACAACCCCGGCGGCCCGACCGAAGACTTCGGCATCAAATACAACATCGGCAATGGCGGCCCGGCACCGGAGAAGATCACCGATGCGATCTTCGCCCGCACCCGTAACATCGACAGTTACAAGATCGCCGACGTCGCCGACATCGACCTCGACACGGTCGGCAGCTTCGATCTGGCTGGCATGACCGTCGAGGTCATCGACCCGGTCACAGACTACGCCGACCTGATGGAAACCCTCTTCGACTTCCCCGCCATCCGTTCGCTGATCTCGGGCGGCTTCCGCGTGGTCATCGATTCGATGAGCGCGGTAACCGGGCCATACGCCGTCGAGATCCTCGAAAAGCGCCTCGGTGCACCCGCCGGCTCCGTCCGTAACGAAGTTCCCCTGCCAGACTTCGGCCATCACCATCCGGACCCGAACCTCGTCCATGCCAAGGAACTCTACGACGACGTCATGAGCGCCGATGGACCCGACTTCGGCGCGGCTTCCGACGGCGACGGCGACCGCAACATGGTGGTCGGCAAGGGCATGTTCGTCACCCCCTCCGACAGTCTCGCCATGATCGCCGCCAACGCCACCTGCGCCCCGGGCTACAAACAGGGCATCGCCGGCATCGCCCGCTCGATGCCGACAAGTGCTGCCGCCGACCGCGTCGCGGAAAAGCTCGGCATCGGCATGTACGAGACCCCGACCGGCTGGAAATTCTTCGGCAACCTGATGGATGCCGGCAAGGTCACCGTCTGCGGCGAAGAAAGTTTTGGCACCGGCTCGGACCATGTTCGCGAGAAAGACGGCCTTTGGGCGGTGCTCTTCTGGCTCAACATCGTTGCCGCCCGCAAGCAGAGCGTGAAAGAGATCGTCGAGGCCCATTGGGCCGAATACGGCCGCAACTACTATTCCCGCCACGACTATGAAGGCGTCGACACGGACAATGCCAACGCCTTGGTCGCCGCCCTCCGCGCTAAGCTCGACAGCCTGCCCGGCACCAGGATCAATGGCCTGACCGTCAGCGCCGCCGACGACTTTGCCTATCACGACCCGATCGACCACTCCGTCTCGAAGAACCAGGGCATCCGCATTCTTTTCGAAGGCGGCAGCCGCATCGTCTTCCGCCTCTCCGGCACCGGCACCTCGGGCGCAACGCTGCGCCTCTATGTCGAGCGCTACGAGCCGGACGCCAGCCGCCACGGCATCGAGACACAGGTGGCCTTGGCCGACCTCCTCGCGGCAGCCGAGGAAGTGGCCGAGATCAAGCGGTATACGGGGATGAGCGAGCCGACCGTCATCACCTGACCCATCGACCTTCGCTCACACATCGAAACCCCGGCGTCTTCGACACCGGGGTTTTTCTTTGCCTGCGGCATAGCCCCAATTGACTCCGCAGTCGTATCCATTATTCTGGATATATGGATGAAAAATCGACGATCGCGGCCCTCGCCGCCCTGGCCCAACCCACCCGCCTGCAGACCTTCCGCCTGCTGGTGGCGCATGAACCCGATGGCGTGCCCGCCGGTGAACTCGCGCGCCTGATCGGTGTGCCGCAGAACACCATGTCGGCGCATCTGTCGACGCTCTCACAGGCCGGTCTCGTCACGGGCGAGCGTCAGAGCCGATCGATTATCTACCGCGCCGATCTCGATCGCTTCCGCGCCGTTGCCCTTTATCTGCTCAAGGATTGCTGCGGCGGAAATACCAGCCTCTGCCAGCCGCTGATCGACGATCTGGCCTGCTGTTCCCCCACCCTGGAAGTCACCCGCCCAAACTGAGAGACCGGCCATGTCCGACAAGATCTACCATGTGCTCTTCCTCTGCACCGGCAATTCCGCCCGCTCGATCATTGCCGAAGCCATCCTCAACCGGCTCGGCCGAGGCAAGTTCAAGGCCTATTCCGCCGGCTCGCAGCCGAAGAGTGAAGTCCACCCCTACACGCTGCAGCTTCTGAAGGGCATGAACTACGACACGAGCTTTGCCCGCTCGAAGAACTGGGACGAGTTCGCAGTCCCGGGCACGCCTGAGCTCGATTTCGTCTTCACCGTCTGCGACAACGCCGCTGCCGAAGCCTGCCCCGTCTGGCCCGGCCAGCCGATGACCGCCCATTGGGGCGTTCCCGATCCGGCCGCGGCAGAAGGCACGGAAGCGGAGAAGCACTTTGCCTTCGCCGAAGCCTACCGCATGCTCAACAACCGCATCTCGATCTTCGTCAGCCTGCCGATGATGAGCCTCGACAAGCTCTCGCTGCAGAAGCGATTGAACGAGATCGGCAGTAGCACACAGACGGTCGGCTGAAGACCATGGCCGATCTTTCCCGCCGCCTCACAGCCGAGGCGCTCGGCACCGCCATGCTGGTCGCAACCGTCGTCGGTTCCGGCATCATGGCGGACCGGCTTTCCGATGACGTGGCAATCTCCCTGCTCGGCAACACGATCCCGACCGGCGCGATCCTCTTCGTGCTGATCACCATACTCGGGCCCATCTCCGGTGCCCATTTCAACCCGGTCGTGACAATGGTCTTCGCTCTCCGCAAGGAGCTGGAGACCTTCGTCATCGTGCCTTACGTGCTCGCCCAAATCCTCGGCGGCATCGCCGGCACGCTCATCGCTCATGTCATGTTCGAGCTACCGATCTTCCAGATCTCGGAAACGGTCCGCACGGGGTCGGCCCAGTGGACGGCGGAAGCGGTGGCAACTTTCGGCCTGCTCCTGACCATCCTCGGCGGCCTGCGGTTCAAGGCGGACACCATCCCCATGCTGGTCGGCCTCTACATCACGGCGGCCTATTGGTTCACCGCCTCGACCTCCTTCGCCAATCCGGCCGTCGCGATCGCCCGTAGCCTGACCAACACCTTTGCCGGCATCCGCCCGGTCGACCTCACCGGCTTCATCCTGGCCCAGATCGCCGGCGCCCTGATCGCGGCCGCCCTCGCCGCCTGGCTCTTCGCCGAGAGCCGCAACCAAATCCCCCCGATCATACCCGAAGAAACGGAACGTCCATGACCGTCACCATCTATCACAACCCGGCCTGCGGCACCTCGCGCAACACGCTTGAAATCATCCGCCACGCAGGGATCGAGCCTGTGGTCATCGAATATCTGAAGACGCCGCCGAGCAAGGAAGAACTGGCGAAGATCATCGCCGATTCGGGCCTTTCGGTGCGCGCGGCGATCCGAGAAAAGGGCACGCCCTATGAGGAACTCGGCCTTGCCGATCCCGCGCTCTCGGATGACCAACTGCTCGACGTGATGATCGCGACCCCGATCCTGATCAACCGCCCGCTCGTCGTCACCGACATGGGCACCCGCCTCTGCCGCCCGTCCGAAGTCGTGCTCGACATCCTGCCATCAGACGCCTTCACCTCCGCCTTCGTCAAGGAAGACGGTGAGGCCGTGCTCGATGCGGAGGGCAATCGCATTGTCTGATGTGAATGTAGACCTGCCCGCCGCCGATCTCGATCATCTGCGCCTGCCGGACCTGGAGGCGCTGCGGCGCCCCTTCTCGACCCACAAGCCGCGCATCCTGATCCTCTATGGCTCCCTTCGCCAGGTGTCCTTCAGCCGCCTGCTGGCGCTGGAGGCTAAGCGCCTGCTTGAGCATTTCGGCGCCGAAGTGAAGGTCTTCGATCCCTCGGGCCTCCCCTTGCCTGACGATGCACCGGTGAGCCATCCCAAGGTGCAGGAATTGCGCGACCTCTCCGCCTGGTCCGAAGGCCATGTCTGGGTGAGCCCGGAACGCCATGGCACCCTGACCGGAATCATGAAGGCGCAGATCGACTGGATTCCCTTGTCCGTCGGCGCTGTTCGACCGACCCAGGGCAAGACGCTCGCCGTCATGCAGGTCTCCGGCGGCTCGCAGAGCTTCAATGCCGTCAACGCCATGCGCCTGCTCGGCCGCTGGATGCGGATGATCACCATCCCCAACCAGTCGTCCGTGGCCAAGGCCTATCAGGAATTCGATGCCGACGGCCGGATGAAGCCCTCTTCCTATTACGAGCGCGTCGTCGATGTCTGCGAGGAACTGGTCAAGTTCACGCTGCTGACCCGCGACATTTCGGACTACCTCACCGATCGTTACAGCGAACGCAAGGAAGCGGCCGTGAAAGCGGTGAACCTCAAGGCCATGTAAGCGCAACCGCTCTGGTGGAGTACGCCCTGCCTGCTATTGTTCCCTAAGGCGAGCGAATCAACCGGACCGCGAGGCGACACATGACGGACGCGATGCTTGGTGCCACACTCGGCAAGGCAGGGGCCGATTTCCGTCTCTGGTCGCATCATGCCGAACTCGTCGAACTCTGCCTGTTCGACGAGGCCGGCAAGTCGGAACTCCGCCGCTTGCCGATGACCCGTGGCGAAGGCGACATACACCAGGCCTTCGTCGAAGTTTTGAAGGAAGGCGCCCGCTACGGCTTCCGCATCCACGGCCCCTATGACCCAGCTCAAGGCCACTGGTACGATCCGTCGAAGCTTCTGGTCGATCCTTACGCCACCGAACTCGACCGCCCCTTCGTTTACGATATCAGGCTCGGTCAGTTCGGCGTCGATACGGCAGACCTCATGCCGAAAGCGATCCTGAAGGCCCACAAGCCGCTCAATCCTATGATGCCGCTCGGAGAGCGCACCGGCTTCATCTACGAGGTCAACGTCAAGGCGCTCACAATGCTGCATCCGGATGTGCCGGAGGCTCAACGCGGCACTCTCTCCGCCCTCGCCCACCCCGCCATCCTCGCCCATCTCAGGCGCATCGGCGTCGACATGGTCGAACTCATGCCGATCACCGCCTGGATCGATGAACGGCACTTGCCCCCGCTCGGCCTGACAAACAGCTGGGGCTACAACCCGGTGGCCATGATGGCGCTCGATCCGCGCCTCGTGCCCGGCGGCGTGAAGGAATTGCGCGACACGGTCGCCGCCCTGCATGCCGAAGGCATCGGCGTCATCCTCGATCTCGTCTTCAACCACACCGGCGAAAGTGATGTCCTGGGGACGACGCTTTCCATGCGCGGCATCGACAACCGCTCGCTCTTCCGCCATGTCGCTGACGACCCCGGCACGCTGGTCAACGACACCGGCTGCGGCAATACGCTGGCCTGCGACCATCCTTTCGTGCGCCAACTCATCGTCGACACGCTCCGCCACTTCGTGCTCACAGCCGGCATCGACGGCTTCCGCTTCGACCTCGCCCCGATCATGGGCCGCCACTGGGACGGCTTCCATCAGGAGGCGCCGACCTTGCGGGCTATCCTCGAAGACGAGGTGCTGGAGGATCGCATTCTGATCGCCGAACCCTGGGACATCGGCCCGGGCGGCTATCAGCTCGGTCGCTTCCCGCCCGCTTTCCTTGAATGGAATGATAGAGCGCGGGACACCTTCCGCCGCCATTGGCGGGGTGACGCCGGAACGACAGGCGATCTCGCAACGGCGCTTGCCGGCTCCGCCGATCTTTTCGCCCATGACGGCCATGGCCAGACCCGCAGCGTCAACTTCATCGCAGCCCATGACGGCTTCTCGCTCTACGACCTCGTGTCCTATGAGCACAAACACAACGAGGCGAATGGCGAGCAAAACCGGGACGGCCACAACGAGAACCATTCCTGGAACAATGGCGTCGAGGGTGAAAGCTCTGATAAGACGATCCTGAAGAAGCGCCGGCAGGATGTCGAGGCTCTGCTGTCGACGCTCTTTGCCAGCCGCGGCGCCGTCATGATCACCGCCGGTGACGAGTTCGGCCGCACCCAAGGTGGAAACAACAATGCCTATTGCCAGGACAATGCGCTCACCTGGCTTGACTGGTCGAAGGCCGATGAAGAGCTGATCGAAACCACCGCCCGCCTCGCCGCCATGCGCCAGCGTTTCTCCTGTTTCATGGATACAAGCGTCTTGGCGGGAGACGGCGACGTAACTTGGATGAACACGGAGGGGCAGCCGATGACCATCGGCGACTGGGAGACGCTGCAACTCGGCGCCTTTGCCATGGTGCTTGCGGCGATCGATCGCGAGACCGGCAAGGACTGCCGCGTCGCCGTCCTCTTCAATCGGTCGGCTGAACCGAAGGACTTCATGCTGCCGGCTGTAGAAAAGCGCAAGTGGCGCCGTCTGCAGACCGGACGAAGTGGTGCCAAGGCCAGCGTGAAGCCCCGGACAGTGGATTTCTGGGTCGAGAGCTAGAATTCTCGCAGATCTGTGACCGAACCCTATTCCGCCTGACACCAAGCGGCTGTAGCTTGCGGGAATTATTGAAGGATCGGGTTCTTTTCATGCCGCAAGAGATTTCGCTCAAGGACGTGCAGGGCCTCGTCGGCACCATTGTCGGCGTATCGGACTGGATCACCGTCGACCAACCGATGATCGATGCCTTTGCCGGCGCCACCATGGATCACCAGTTCATCCACACCGACCCCGTGCGGGCTGTGGCCGAGACCCCTTTCGGCGGCACGATCGCACATGGTTTCCTGACCGTCTCGCTGCTGTCCGCAATGAACTACAACTGCCTTCCGAAAATCCGCGAACAGACGCTGGGCATCAATTACGGCTTCGAAAAGTTGCGCTTCATGTCGCCGGTGAAAACCGGAAAGCGCATCCGGGGTTCCTTCAAGCTCGCCGCCGCACGTTTCCGCGGGGCGGGCATGCTGATGCTCACCTATGAGGTTACAGTCGAAATCGAGGGCGAGCGCAAGCCGGCGCTGACCGCCGACTGGATCACCATTTCACAGTTCGACCCAAAGGACAGGCCGGACAACGTCTGACACGACAAGCGAGAGCAGCCATGACCGACGATAGCGCTGAAGTCATCCGGCAGAGCTTTCGCCGTCAGGCCAAGGCCTGCGAAGATCTTGGCTCGCCCTTCACCGCACGTCTCTGCACGATGGCGGCAGAACGGCTGACCACAAAAACTCCGGTTGGCGCCACGATACTCGACTGGCCCGGAAATCCCGACGGCACCGGCGATGCGCTCGCGCTGCGCCTGGCCGGCACCCTGCATGCGCTGGTCCGCGCTGGCGGGGACCCCGCTCTGTCAGCCGTCTACCCACCCCATACCGTCGAGGACGACACCCTCTGGGCCGCCGTGGAGGCCGCGTTGCGTCGCGACGAGGCCTTCATTCTCGACCGCCTGAAATCGGCCCCGCAAACAAACGAGGTGCGTCGCTCCTCTGCCCTCTTGCCAGGCTTCCTGACGGTCGCGGCTTTGACTGACAAGCCACTGGTCCTTTCGGAAGTCGGTGCAAGTGCCGGGCTGAACCTGCAATGGGACCGCTACGCCTACCGGCTCGGAGACACAAGTTGGGGCCACGCCTCGTCGGTCAACCTCGCCCCGCGCTGGGAGGGCCCGCCGCCACCGCAGGCCGCCATCGAAGTCGCCGAACGCGCCGGCTGTGATCTGAACCCGCTCGACCCGTCCTCCAAAGACGACCGCCTGCGGCTCTTCTCCTATATCTGGGCCGACCAGCAGGACCGCCTCGACCGCACCGCAGCAGCGCTCGCCATGGCCGCCGAAAGCGGCTTGCGGGTGGAAAAGGCCGACGCCATCGACTGGCTGCGGCATCGTCTCGCGACACCGCGCCGGGATATGACACATGTGATCTACCACACCATCGCCTGGCAATATCTGCCGCCGGCCCTGAAGGCCGAAGGCGAGGCGCTGATCGCAGAAGCCGGCACCCGCGCAACCGACGACGCACCGCTGGCCCGCCTGCAATTGGAGGCCGACGGCAAGCCCGAGGGGGCCGCGATGTTGCTTACACTGTGGCCGACAGGCGAAACCCGCGAGATTGGTCGGGCGGATTTTCATGGGCGCTGGGTGAAATGGGTGGGTTGGGAAGGTTCCGCCGATTGAGTTGAACAGCGCCGGCCTTACGTCCACTATCGGCCCGAAGCGGTCATCTGGTCACCCAGACTTCTGCCGGATGTATTCCGTTGCCAATCCTCGAGACGTCTGGGGCGCGGCCGATCTCAGCAATCATCAGACCATCTGGAAAGCACCCGTCGCTTCGAAGCGCTTAAAAGCCTCTATGCTCCTTCGCATATTCGGAAGCATGGCAGGCAGGGCGTCGGTATCAATCCAATCAACTGCCTTAGACTCGTCATCGGCCACTACCGGATCGCCATCGTAGTCCGTGGTGTAGAACATCATGGCAAAGAACTGGCAGACATCACCGTTCGGGAAAGTCACCGTTTCGAACTTGGGGTCGCTGCCAAAGCCAAAGGGCTTCAAGTTCCAGATGTGCAGCCCTGTCTCCTCCATCGTCTCGCGTATCGCAATCGATTGCAGGTCTTCTCCCTCCTCAGCGTTTCCGCCAGGAATGCCCCAGACGTCGAAGTCACTCCGATGCTGCATCAGAACGCATCCGTCACCCCGTTTGACGACCACGCGCGCCCCGGGGACCAAGATACACGTTGATCCTACCTTCGCACGCAATCGTCCCAGATAGCTTTCAGAAAAACTCAACGCCCCCTCCGTCAGTTGAAGATCGATGTTCCGCCTTGAAAACGGAAGGTACCGGAGAAAGGCCAGAGTTACGAGGGTGTCCTGACAGGACTTCCATCCCTAATCGCCACGCCGAAAATGTCCGCTTTTGGCGCTGAGCGGCCATCCGCTCTCAACACCTCCGAGTCACGTACCAGCTCACAATGCCATCCCCCGCACTTACGCCGAATCCACTATCAAACGCGAAAAAGGCCGGGTCACCCCGGCCTCGCAAACCCTTCAAACACCCACGCCCTTCAGAGCGAGGCATCCTCCGCGCCGTCGGCCAGCATGCCGAACGCGTAGTCTGCAAACGAGCGCCAGCATTCGACGCGGAACGTGTCTTCCTCGGCGCGATAGAGGATGATCTCGATCTTGCCGAAGACGGTGCGCGTGACGGCACCGACCGGGAAGGCCGAGAGCGACAGATCGAGCGGGCAGGCAGCGTTCAGCGTATCGGCGGCAACCGGCCCCGAGACAATGATCGCGGTGTTGCGATGGGAGATGTCGGTCGCCGAGTGAACGACGCCGGAGGCCGCGCAATCAGCCATCAGCGCGTCACCCTTCTCATCGATCAGGAACCACTCGTCCGGACCGATCCAGAAAGCCGTGCGGCCCTTGGCAGAGGCCGAAGTTTTCGGCTTTAACGGCAGCGTAAGGCCGAGCGACTTGGAAAGAGCGGCAACAGCATCGGCTCCGGCGCGCAGCGACACGCAGGTCGCGGGAAGCGCCGGGGTGAGGCGAACCTTGGCGCTGCCGCCATGGAAGCCGGCAAGAACGGTCTTGCGCTCTGCAACATGCATATCAGCCATGGATACGGCCTCCTTCCTTGTCAACGAACACCATGTCGGTCACTTCGACCGCGATCGTCTTGTCCTTCATCGGCACATAGAGCGTCTCGCCCATGCGGCCGCGTCCACCGGCCACCATGGCGATCGCAATCGAGCGCCCAAGGTTTTCCGACCAGTAGGACGAAGTTACATGCCCGAGCATGGTCATCGGCTTCGGTTGGTTCGGATCGACAACGATCTGGCCGCCCTCTTCCAGGACTTCATTCGGGTTCTTCGTCAGAAGGCCGACGAGCTGCTTGCGGCCTTCCTTGACCAGATCAGGACGCTTCATGCCGCGAATACCAACGAAATCGGTCTTCTTCTTCGACACCGCCCAGGAGAGGCCGGCATCGTCAGCCGTCAGCGTGCCGTCAGTGTCCTGACCGACGATGATGTAACCCTTCTCGGCGCGCAGCACATGCATGGTCTCGGTGCCATAGAGGCAGGCGCCGAGCGACTGGGCACGCTCCCAGATCTGACGGAAGACGTCAGCGCCGAAATCGGCGGGCACATTGACTTCGAAGCCGAGCTCGCCGGTGAAAGACACGCGGAAGAGACGCGTCGGCACGCCGCAGAACTGGCCTTCGGCCACGCTCATATGCGGGAAGGCCTCGTTGGAGAGATCGATGCCCTCGACGAAAGGCGCGATGATGTCGCGTGCCTTCGGACCCTGGACGGCGATGACCGCCCACTGTTCGGTGGTCGACGTCAGCCAGACCTTCAGATGCGGGAATTCCGTCTGCAGATAATCTTCCATGTGGTGCATGACGCGCGGCGCACCGCCCGTCGTGGTGGTCACATGGAAGCGATCCTCAGCCAGACGCCCGACAACGCCGTCGTCATAGATGAAGCCGTCTTCTCGCGTCATGATGCCGTAACGCGCCTTGCCCGGCTTCAGCGTGTCCCAGGCGTTGGTATACATGAGGTTGAGGAACTCGGCCGCATCGGGACCGACGACCTCGATCTTGCCGAGCGTCGAGGCGTTGAACACGCCCGCTGCATCGCGCACCGTCTTGCATTCCCGGTTGACCGAAGCATGCATGTCTTCGCCCGGCTTCGGATAATACCAGGCGCGCTTCCAGTTGCCGACGTCTTCGTAGACGGCGCCTTGCGAGACTTCATAGGCATGCATCGGCGTCTTGCGGGTCGGATCAAACAGCGCATCGCGCGAATGGTTGATCAGCGTGCCGAAGGTGACAGGCGTATAGGGCGCGCGGAAGGTGGTAAGACCGACCTGCGGGATCTCTTTGCCCAGCACTTCCGCTGCAATGGCAAGGCCATGCATGTTGGACAGCTTGCCCTGGTCGGACGCCATGCCGTTCGTCGTGAAGCGCTTGATATGCTCGATCGAATGCATGCCCTCGCGAACGGCGAGCCTGATATCCTTGGCGCAGACATCGTGCTGGAAGTCGACGAAGGCCTTCACGTTGTCCTCGCGGCCAGCGCCTTCGGCAGCGCCGATCATGCCGCCGGTCCAGGCGTGTGCGTTGGCACCGGACAGCGAGACGGAAGGCGCCTCAGTAGCGCCCGCAGCCTTGGCCGAGGAGAGGCCGGCAGCAGTCGCCTCATCGAGCAGCGCCTGTAGGTCGTCAGTGCCGTTGCAGCCGCCGACGGAGACGCAATCCTGCACATAGACATCAGGCAGGAAACGGTCGTTTGCTGCATCATATTTCAGCTTGCCGCGCGACTGCGAGAACATGTGCACCGATGGCGTCCAGCCGGCCGACATCAGGAGAGCATCGACCTCGATCTTGCGCTTGGCACCGCCGCCATTGCGGCGAACGGTGATCGAGCGGACCCGCAGGCGGCCAGACGTGTCAACGACACCATGGCCAGTCAGCACTTCAATGCCGAGCGCACGCGCCTGCGCCAGAACGCCCTCGCCCGGCTTTTCGCGAGCATCGACGATGACGGGCACAGAAACGCCCGCCTTCTTCAGATCGATCGCTGCTTCATAGGCCGAGTCATGCGCCGTATAGGTACCGACCTTGGCACCGACGGCGACGCCGAAGTGGTTGAGATAGGTGCGACCGGCCGAAGCGAGCATGATGCCCGGACGGTCGTTGTTGGCGAACACCATGTGACGTTCGATCGAACCGCTGGCGATGATGACGCGCTTGGCGCGGACCTGCCACAACCGCTCGCGCGGCTGGTTCTTCGACGGCTTGGCAATATGGTCGGTGACACGCTCAACCAGCGCCACGTAATTGTGGTTGTGATAGCCAAAAGCCGTCGTGCGCGAAAGCACGGTAACATTCGACATGGCCTTCAGCTTGGCGACAGTCGCTTGCGCCCAGTCCCAGCCGCTCTGGCCGTCGACGGTGGCACCCGTATCGAAGTGGAAGGCACCACCCATTTCCGGCTGCTCGTCGACGATCATGACGCGCACGCCCGTCTGGGCGGCAGCGAGCGCCGACGCGAGACCGGCGGCACCGCCACCGATCACCAGCACGTCGCAATGGGCGTAACGGTTGGCGTAATGATCCGGATCGGCTTCCTTCGGCGCATGGCCGAGACCGGCCGCGCGACGGATGAAGGGTTCATAGATCTGGTGCCAGGCTGCCTTCGGCCACATGAAGGTCTTGTAGTAGAAGCCGGCGGCGAAGAAGGGCGACAGCAGGTTGTTGACCTCGCCGATGTCGAGCGACAGCGACGGCCAGCGGTTCTGAGTCTCGATCTTCATCCCGTCGAAGACTTCCTGCACGGTCGCCCGCACATTCGGCTGGCGGCGGGCGGCATCACGCGAGACGTCGAGCAGCGCGTTCGGCTCTTCCGGACCAGCGGTTAGGATGCCACGCGGACGGTGATACTTGAACGAGCGGCCGGCGAGATGCATGCCGTTGGCGATCATGGCAGAGGCAACAGTGTCGCCCTCGTACGCCGTCAGCGTGCGGCCATCGATGGTGAGGCGCGCAGTCAGCGCCGGCGTCAGGCGTCCCTTGCCGGGAATACGGTTGGCAGCGCTCATGCCTTTTCTCCCTCAGGTGCAGACGGGGCAAGCAATGTTGCGGGATCGGGCATGGGTTCACCGGCCTTGTAGGTCAGCAGGATCTTGTCGGAGATCGTGTCGCGGGCGGCATTGAAGAAGCGCCCGCAGCCATGGATATGGCGCCAGCGTTCGAAGATCAGACCCTTCGGGTTGTCGCGCAGGAAGAAGTAGTCGGCGAATTCCTCGTCCGTGATCGAGGCGATGTTTGCCGGGCGCGCGATATGCGCTTCACCGGCGGCGCGAAACTCGAGCTCTGCACGCTCTTCTTCGCAATAGGGGCATTTGATGACCAGCATGTTGGACGATCCTTGAAATCAGTGCGCCACGGCAGCGGCGGCTGCCTCGTCGATGAGGCGGCCGGTGCGGAACCGGTCGAGCGTCAGGCCCTGAGCCAGCCGGTGCGGCTCGCCCTTGGCGATGAGGTGTGCGAACAGGTTGGCAGACCCCGGCGTCGCCTTGAAACCGCCCGTACCCCAGCCGGCATTGACGAACAGGTTCGGAACCGGCGTGACGCTCTGGATCGGCGAACGGTCGGCCGTATTGTCGGTGATACCGCCCCACTGACGCATCATCTTCACACGACGGAACATCGGGAAAAGCTCGCAGATGGCATCGAGCGTATGCGTGATGATCTGCATGCCGCCGGTCTGGCTATAGGAATTGTACTGGTCGGTACCGGCCCCGATGACCAGCTCGCCCTTGTCCGACTGCGAGATATAGGCGTGCACGGTGTTGGACATGACCACGCAGGGGAAGATCGGCTTCAGCGGCTCGGAAACCAGCGCCTGCAGCGGCGTGGAATGCACCGGCAGGCGAACGCCTGCCATGCCCATGACGACGGAGGAATGGCCGGCCGCGGAGACGCCGACCTTCTTCGCGCCGATGAAGCCGCGCGTCGTCTCGACGCCGGTCACTTCGCCGTTCGGGCCGCGACGGAGACCCGTCACTTCGGTGTTCTGAATGATATGCACGCCGCGATCCGACGCCGCGCGGGCATAACCCCAGGCAACTGCATCATGGCGGGCCGTGCCGCCGCGACGCTGGAGAGCCGCACCATTGATCGCGTAGCGGGCATTCTTCGAGATATCGAGCGGCGGGCAAAACGCCTTGGCCTGTTCCGGCGTCAGCCACTCGTTGTCGATGCCATAGAGGTTGTTGGCATTCACATGCCGCTTGAACGACTGCTGGTCATGGACATTGTGCGACAGCATCATCACGCCGCGCGGCGAATACATGACGTTGTAGTTGAGGTCCTGGGACAGGCCCTCCCAGAGCTTCAGCGAGTGCTCGTAGATGTCCATGCTCTCTTCATAGAGATAGTTGGACCGGATGATCGTCGTGTTACGGCCGGTATTGCCACCGCCGAGCCAGCCCTTCTCGATCACAGCGACATTGGTGATGCCGTGCTCCTTGGCGAGATAATAGGCGGCACCAAGGCCATGCCCGCCGGCGCCGATAATGATCACGTCATAGGACTGCCGCGGCTCGGGAGAGACCCACTGAGCCTCCCATCCCTTGTGGGCACGCATGGCCTCACGGACAACGGCAAAGACCGAATATTTGCGCATTCGCCTCAAACTCCTGTGGTTCAGGCACTGGGGTAGGACTATACAGGTCGCAGATCAACCCACTCCATGACGTCCGTTTTGCGACGCAATGTCATCCGTCTTTCGACACCCCGCCAAAACCGCTCTCGCGGGTCGAAATTTATTGATCGGAAACCCTGCGCCATATGGACTTTACCCACCTCTTCTGGTAATTCGCACGCTTAATCGCCGGACTCATGGGCCGCGCGAAGCAATACGCTGTTTCCGTTGATGTGACCTGCATCAGCGGAAGGACCAACCCAAACAACCAAAGGAACGGGATAAACGTGCAGGTACTAGTCCGCGACAACAACGTTGACCAGGCGCTCCGCGCTCTCAAGAAGAAGCTGCAGCGCGAAGGTGTCTTCCGCGAAATGAAGATGCACGATTTCTTCGAAAAGCCATCCGAAAAGCGTGCGCGCGAGAAGGCCGAGGCTGTTCGTCGCGTCCGCAAGCTGGCGCGCAAGAAGATGCAGCGCGAAGGCCTGCTGCCGGCTCCTGCTCGCAGCCGTTGATCTGCCCCGATTTGGGCGTTTTCCTGTGAAATGAGGGCGGGGGCGAAACGAATCGCCGCCGCTCTTTTGATATGAAACACCAACTTGCGCTGTCTGAGGCCTGATGCGGCGCAGGCAGCGGCTGGATGATGCGCCTCATGACGAAAACCTCCGTGCTGACGACAGCCTCCCACATCGACCGCAAGCATCGCCTGGCATCCGCCGTCGCTCTGCTTGCCGCCCTGACACTGGCAGGCTGCGCCACGACGACGGAAACGACCGACGTCATCCGCCTCGATCGTGCCCAGGGTTCCGACGAGAACATCGCCTCCCTCACCGCCGTCATCCAGGCCAATCCGCGCGCTCCGGAAGGATACAATGTTCGCGGTTCGGCCTATGGTCGTGCCGGCCAGTTCAAGCAGGCGCTTGACGACTTCAACACCGCCCTGCAGATCAATCCGCAATTCTCCCAGGCCTATGCCAACCGCGCACTGGTCTACCGCAATATGGGCAAGCCGGTCGAAGCAGCGGCCGATTACAATGCAGCGCTCAAGATCAACCCGAACTACGACGTCGCCTACATCGGTCGCGGCAATATCTACCGCCAGGCCGGTCGCATCGATGAAGCCTTCGGCGACTTCAACCGCGCCATCCAGCTGGACACCACTGACGGCCGCGCCTACCACAATCGCGGTCTGATCTATCAGCTGCGCGGAGATCACGCCAAAGCGATCGACGACTTCTCAAAGGCCATCTCGCTCTCGTCGCGCGCACCGGAACCCTATAACGGCCGCGGCGTCTCCTACATCGCGCTGAACGACGACGAAAACGCATTCGCCGACTTCAACCTCGCAATCGAGCTGAACAAGAACATCGCCGAGAGCTGGGCGAACCAGGCGCTCGTTTACGAACGCCGCGGCGACAAGGCACGGGCTGCGAAGTCCTACAGCCATGCGCTGAGCCTCGACCCCAAATACGAACCTGCAAAGCAGGGCCTCGCCCGCACCCGCGGAACTACCTGATACCTGAGACCAGGAACGGATTTGGAAACGGCGGGGCGACCCGCCGTTTTCTGTTTCTACGGGCACGAATTGCCGGCGCGGAGGCAAAGAAAAAGGCGGACCGTTTCCGGACCGCCTCATCGTGACAAAAAAGCGTTCGTGCCGATCAGCGCATCATGAAGACGCCGGCTACCGACAGGACGATCCAGATAAACAGGCCACCGAGCAGGCCTGCGCCGCCGAAGAAACCGGCAGCCATGGCGATCATCAGGGCGACGAGCAACGCCGTGCCGTACTTCGTACCGGCAATGAAAAGGTCGTAAGTCTTGTCGTGCTCCTTGTAGTCCATCGAGGCACCGGTTTCGACCGGACCGGAATGATGTTCGCTCATGTTCGATCTCCCAATTCTCAAGGACTGGCGGCACCACGGCAGAATCACACCGGACACGGCTGCGGGCGAAATTTCTTCTTTTTCCCGCATACACAAACGTCAGCAGGAGTGCAATCGCATCTGCGGCCTGACATCAATAATCCCGCCCGGCAATGGCACCGGTAATCTTGCCCGCCGCCACCAGTCGCGCTGACGGAAGGATCGTCAACGGTGTCGTCGGCAATGGCCCCTCCCCGCGCCCGAACATCATGCGCCGCTCGTAGACACCCGAATCGAAGAACGGGTAGCGCTTCAGCAACTTTTCTCCGGTCGTATGGGTGTCGGTCGCCATCAGGGTAAGCTCCCGGCCATAGACTTCCGTCATGCGACGCTCAACGACCGTCTCGGCACAGAAGACACGCTTGTAGAAGGCAGCATGCGTCGGGCGCACCGGTTGCAGGACCCGGTCGGCCTTGAAATAGGCGGCGGCGACGATGCTTGGCCGCAAGGTAATATAGGGAAGAACCGAAACCTCGTTCGCGAAGGCCGGATCTACCGCAAAACGCGCCGGATCGATGATCGTCAGGCCTGCGTCGAGATAGGCCTCCATGACGTCGGGAAAGACCTGGGCTGACTGCGAGAGTGGATGGTCCGCCGTCACGTGGTGAAGCCGGATCGTGCTCACCAGTTCCTCGAAATAGTAGATCCCGAACACATAAGCATGCGGATCGAAATCTGCGTCGTCGATCATGCTCGGCGCCGCGCGCGGGATCATGTCGGCGGCTTTGTAGGTCTTGTAACGGAGTTGCTCGATCTCCTCGAAGTCCTCATGTGTCTCCACCCGCCGATACTCGATGAAATCGAGATGACGCATCAATCTTTCCGAAAAGCCTTCCACTTCCATGCCAGACGCTCGCTCCGGTTACCGCCCATAACCAACCGGGTAGCATGCGAGCCGCTGTTCCGCGCCCCTAGATATTAACAATAGATTAAAGTCTTCCCGATTAAGGTTAACGGTCGCAACGGCAACCGATTGAGTTGGGCCTGCACAGCGAAGCCATCACGTAAGAAAAACCTGAAGTAATGGTGGCGCTTTACATCCCTCAGGCGACGCCGGTCTGTTCTTCCAGACCTGTGATCTCGGCTTCCTGGCAAAGCGCTTCTACGGCCTGAGCCGCGATAGGCTTCGAAAAGACATAGCCTTGGATCAGGTCGGCGCAATTGTGCTTTCTGATCAGCGCCAGTTGTTCCCGGGTCTCCACGCCCTCGATGACGATCCCGATGTCGAGCCCGCGTGCCAGGCTGACGATCCCGCGCAAGAGTTTCAGGCGGCGCTGGTCCTCCCCGATATCGCGGACGAAGGAGCGATCGATCTTCACCACATCGACCGGAAGTGTGTCGAGATAGCTGAGGCTTGAGAATCCGGTCCCGAAATCATCGATCGAGATCGTGATGCCGAGGCTCCGCAGTCGATCGAGCACGGCACGTGCATCGGACAATTCCTCGATCAGGCTGCTCTCGGTGACTTCCAGATGAAGACGACGCGGAGCAAGGCCGGTTTCCGTCAGAATCTTCTCGACAGTGTCAGACAGGTCTTCGTGCCTGAGGTCATGGACGGACAGATTGACCGAGACGCCAATGGTCTCCGGCCAGCTACCGCAGTCGATACAGGCCTTGCGCAGCACCTGCCGGGTGATGGAGGAGACGATACCTATCTCTTCGGCGATCTGGATGAAGATATTCGGCGCAATCGGCCCCTTCTCCGGATGATGCCAGCGCGCGAGCGCCTCGCAGCACACGAGGCCATGGCCATCCGGCGTGAACATGGGCTGATAGACCACGGTGATACCGTGATCCTCCACCGCCGCACGCAAGTCCGCCTTGAGCCGTTGTCGCTCCAGATGACGCGCATCCATCTCCTCTTCGAAGAGCGTGAACTGGCCACGGCTACGCGCCTTGGATTCGAACAAAGCGATGTCGAGCTTGACCGGCCACTCCTCCATCTTCGGATCCACGCTGTCGAGTAGCACGGCACCGGCAGAGAAGAGGACCGGGATATGTCCGCCATCGACTTTGTAGCGGCCGCATGCCGCAGCATGCAGCTGCCGCATTGCCTCACCGAGATCTTCGGACTGTTCGACATCCGGGAAGAAGAGAACGAAGTGGTCGCCGACCAGGCGCCCCACTACGGCCTTGCCGGCGGCAAGTTCCGTAAGCCGGGTGGCAATCGCGGCAAGCAGCTTGTCCCCCGCGAGATGTCCTTTGAGATCGTTCACATGCTTGAAGTCGGCGACATCGAGGATCATGAGACCGACCCTCGGGCCGACGGCATCGGACTGTTCCAAGCGCTCGCGCACGATGTCGTTGAAGTAGCTGCGTTGCGGCAGGCCCGTCAGGTGGTCGTAGCGGGCCATGTGCAGGATCTTGCGGTCCGCCCTCACCCGCGCCGTGACATCCTCGAATATCAGCACGACACCGCCCTCATCCCGACGGCGGGCCGAGAACTCGAGCACAAGATCTTCCGAGAAATGCATCAGGGCGCGGCTCGAGACCCCCTGGGTGAGCTGCGACAATTGTCTCTGCAGGAGGCTGGGCATGGCCCCATCGACGAATGTGTGGCGCACGCCATAGCGAAGCACGACATCGAGATCGCAGCCCGTCAGCCGCCGCCGATCCCCGAGGTTGAGCAATTCGCAAGCCTTGCGATTGACCACTTCGATCCGGTTGTCCGGATCGAGCATCAAGAGCCCATGGGTCATGTTGCTGAGCGCCGTGTCGAAGCGGTCTGCGATCTTCGCCATCTCGCGGGACGCAATGACATTCTCGTAGAGGAAGTCACGCACCCCATTCGCCATCGCGCGCGTGGTCAGCCAGAACGGGATCAGCAGCAACGACAGGAGCGACTTGTAGATGTCCTGCGACAGCAAGCTCCCGATCACCATGGGCGCGCAGCAGGCCAGCGTCTGCAGGTCCACGGCCAGTCGCGAACCATAATTGCGGCCGACAATGGACACCATGGTCGCCATGGCCACTGAAATGCAGGCAAGTTCGGCAAACGTATCCTGGAAAGTCAGCATGGCGTAGCCGCTGCCGATCCCCAGGATTGCCATGGTCGCAGCCCCACCCAACACGTAGCGCCGTTCCCATGCCGCGATCTGCGCGCGGCTGAGCGACTGCTTGTCCTCCCGGTCGAAAACGAAGAAGGAGCGCAGACGAAAGGCAAAGATCAGGATGAAACAACCGCAAAGCAGAAGATAGAAGGTCGCGCCGGTTTGCACGAAGACCGTCACGAAGGTCAGGATGTGGACAACCATGCCGGTGAACAGCGTGAAGCGGTTGTCGAACAGAGAGCTTACGAACGAAAGGTAGACATCCGCGGGCACGGTCTGCTCGCGCCCCTTGTCGGCCCTCATGATTTGCCCTCCCGGCGTGGTTGGACGCAAAACCTCAGCTGTCAAAAAACGTCTCTTCCGATTCCTGTGGCCGGCTCCCGGCGGAAATAAACTTGTCCTGAAACGTCACAGTAAATCACGAAACGAAGCAAAGCCTAAAATGCACTGCTTCGAAGCGGGACGCAAACGCGTACATCACAACCCGTTAAGGCCGGCATAGGGAAATTGTTCAAATGCGACGGGACGGTTGCGGCCACGGCCCATGTCGCGATACGACGCGCGCCTGCCGCAACTTGGCGAAAGTTGGACTTTCGTAGGTTGCCGGGCGAGCGGCGGCCTGCCCAGTTGCGCACGGTTTGCCATTGCTCTAAGCACGAAAAGACAAGGGGAGAACAAACACAATGACAATCCTGTTGGCTGTTTCCCGGCTGATCGACGCGATCAACGGAGCAATAGGGCGCTCGGTTTCCTGGCTGCTTCTGGCCGCCGTCATGATCAGCGCCGGCAATGCCGTCATCCGCAAGGTCTTCGACATTTCCTCGAATGCCTGGCTGGAGCTGCAATGGTACCTCTACGGCACCGTCTTCATGCTCGCCGCCGCCTATGCCCTGCTGCGCAACGAACATATCCGCATCGACGTTCTCTCGAGCGGGTGGAGTAAGCGGACGCGGGACTGGATCGACCTTATCCTCCACATCATCTTCCTGGTGCCATTCTCCAGCCTCATGGCCTATCTGGCCTGGCCCTGGTTCTGGCTGTCCTTCCGGTCGGGCGAAGTCTCGTCCAGTGCCGGCGGCCTGATCATCTGGCCCGCCAAGGCCGTTGTCCTTCTCGGCTTTCTCCTGCTGACCGCACAGGCCTTTTCCGAAATCATCAAGCGCGCAGCCGTACTGATGGGCCGGATCGAGGATCCGCAGGTGAGCCCACCCGTGAACGAAGGCCAGGAGGCTTGAGATGATCGACCTTATTGCCCACAACCTCGCGCCGATCATGTTCACGACCGTCATGGCCATGCTCCTGCTCGGCTATCCGGTCGCCTTCACGCTTGCCGCCGGCGGATTGATCTACTTCGTTCTCGGCGTCGAGCTTTCGATCTTCTCATCCGAAATCCGCCTTTTCTGGCCGCTGCTCCAGTCACATCCGGAGCGCATCTACGGGATCATGTACAACGACACACTGCTGTCGATACCGTTCTTCACTTTGATGGGTCTCATCCTGGAGCGATCACGGATGGCCGAGGACCTGCTCGATACGGTTGGGCAGTTGTTCGGACCGATCCGTGGCGGTCTGGCCTATGCCGTCATCCTTGTCGGCGCACTTCTCGGTGCGACAACCGGGGTCGTCGCGGCCTCGGTTATGGCCATGGGCCTGATCTCGCTGCCGATCATGCTGCGCTACAAGTATAACGGTCCCCTGGTGTCCGGCACGATTGCAGCGTCCGGAACGCTCGCCCAGATCGTTCCGCCCTCGCTCGTCCTGATCGTGATGGCGGACCAACTCGGCCGCTCGGTCGGCGATATGTATGTGGGCGCACTCTATCCTGCCCTGATGATCATCGCGGCTTACTGCCTCTACATCTTCGCCGTGACGATCATCAAGCCTGAATGGGCACCGGCGCTTCCCAAGGAAGCCCGCACGCTTGGCGATGGCGTGACCTCGCTTTTCGTCATGATCGCCGTCGGCACCGGGCTCTACTTCCTCGGCTATCACGTGCTGTTCACCGGCATTGCAAGCCCTGAATGGCAGCTCGTGGCCGCGCTGGCCTTCGGCGTCATCGCCGTCTACGGCTTCGCACTTCTCAATCGCGGCAAGAACCTCAACGTTATCTCGCGACTGGCCCAGGAAGTCATCATCGTCATGGTTCCGCCACTGGCGTTGATCTTCCTCGTTCTCGGCACGATCTTCCTCGGCATCGCGACGCCGACCGAAGGCGGCGCGATGGGTGCCGCTGGCGCCATGATCATCGCCGCCGCCAAGGGCAGGCTGAGCTTGGCTATCCTAAAGAATGCACTCGACGCTACCACGCGCCTGTCTGCCTTCGTCATGATGATCCTGATCGGTGCCCGCGTCTTCGGTCTGACCTTCTATGGCATCAACGGCAACGTCTGGATCGAGGACCTGATGCTCGCCCTGCCGGGCGGCGAATATGGCTTCCTGATCGTCGTCACGATCATCGTCTTCATCCTCGGCTGCTTCCTGGATTTCTTCGAGATCGCCTTCATCATGGTACCGCTCCTGGTCCCGGTCGCCCAGAGCCACGGGATCGACCTCGTCTGGTTTGGTATCATCTTGGGCATCAACCTGCAGACCTCGTTCCTCACACCGCCTTTCGGCTTCTCGCTCTTTTACCTACGCTCCGTCGCACCCGAGGGCCGATGGAGGGATAAGGTGACCGGGCAGATGCGGGACGGCATCAAGACCATGGACATCTACAGGGGTGTGCTGCCCTTCATCATCATCCAGTTCCTGGCAATCATGGCCGTCATCGCCTTCCCGGGTCTGGTCATGCACTACAAGGGAACTCCGGTGACGACGGATCCTGGCAGCATACAGATCGAGCTGCCTGGCTTCGGCTCGAGCCCTGCGCCGTCCTTCGGGGAACCAGGCGCAGGCGGTGGCGCAACCCCTGCTCCATCGTTCGGCCTGCCACCCCCAAGCTTCGGCACCGAACAGCCGCCACCTACACCCGCAGGTTCGGCACCGGCGGCTCCCGCACCGAGCCTGGGTCTGCCACCTCCGGATTTCGGCGGAACCTCGGCGCCGGCATCGCCAGCGGCGCCGGCCGCCACTCCGACGGCTCCGGATCTCAGCCAGCCTCCGGCCTTTGATTGATACCTAATGAGAGCCCCCCGCTGGGGGCTTTCTTTTGCCCGGATCAGGACGCGTCGATTAAGCACAAAAAACCGGCCTCCCGAAGGAGGCCGGTCGTAGCAGACTTGGAATAGGCTCAGAGCTTGCCGGCGCGCTGCTGCATCATCATGAACGTATCGTAGGTGTATTCAGACAGCTGCATCCACAGATAGGCCTCACGCTTGAAAGCAACCTGATCCTCGTAGATTTTCTTGAACCATTCGTTCGAAGCGGTGATCTCAGCGTAAACCTCCGTCGCGGCATTGAAGCAGGCTTCGAGAATTTCCTGGCTGTAAGGACGCAACTGCGTGCCGGCTGCAACGAGTTCCTTGATCGCCTTTGGGTTCTTCAAATCATACTTGGCCATCATGTTCGTGTTTGCGTAAGCGCAGGCGTCACGCAAGGCCGACTGATACGCAGTCGGCAGGGCCTCGAATTTCTCCTTGTTGGCGAAGGCATGAATGACCGGACCACCTTCCCAGAAGGCCGGATAGTAGTAGAACGGCGCAACCTTGTTGAAGCCGAGCTTCTGGTCGTCATAGGGGCCGACCCACTCTGCTGCGTCGATCGTGCCTTTCTCCAGCGCGGGGTAGATGTCTCCGCCTGCGATCTGCTGCGGCACGACGCCGAGCTTTTCGACGACGCGTCCGGCCAGCCCGGCGATGCGCATCTTGACGCCCTTGAAGTCGTCGACCGTGTTGATCTCCTTGCGGAACCAGCCGCCCATCTGTGCGCCCGTATTGCCGGCGATGAAACCGACGATACCATGCGTGGCATAGAACTCGTTGAGCAGTGTGTTGCCGTTGCCTTCATAGAACCAGGCATTGGTCAGGCGCGCATTGAGGCCGAAGGGAATGGCCGTGCCGATGGCGAAGGTCGGATCCTTGCCGACATAATAGTAGGAGCAGGTATGGCACATTTCGACGGTGCCCGCCGATACGGCATCAGCAGCCTGAAGGCCGGGCACGATTTCGCCCGCAGCGAAAACCTGGATTTCGAAATTACCGCCGGTCGCTTCCGACACATGTTTGGCCAGGTCTTCGGCACCGCCATAGATGGTGTCGAGTGACTTCGGGAAAGACGACGTCAGACGCCAGGTGACTTTCGGATTTTCCTGAGCGATGGCGGGTGCTGCCAGCACCGTGGACGCGGCTGCGCCCGCACCGGCGACGCCGGCCTTCTTGATGAATGAACGACGATCCATAAACTACCTCCCAGTTGTTTGCCCCACCGGCGGGCATCGTCGGCCCCTCCCGGCAGCGATGAGCGAGCTAACCATTTTAGCCAAGGCCGTTCAAGCGCTTGGCCTTCATTCTTTTGGCATAGCCAAGGGTTGGCATCGAGAAAGTTGTAGTTGAGACTTTGTTAGCGCAACCACGATTTCCCTGATCGTTCTCGTCTGCATGCGACGCGCGTCGTTGCCAGTCCGCGCCGGACCATTGCCGTGTTCAGTGTCAGGCTTCTGGTCAGGGCAGCATGAGCAATGCGAGATCTGCGCCCGGCGCGTCCGCGGCTTCATAAGAGAAGTGTCGACCGCGAACCAGTGTCAGCAGCGTCGCGCCGTTGGCATCTGAAATGCTGACGCTGCCGTCCTCGTTCTGGGTCCAGTTGCTGGCCCGGGCCAGGCCAGGCCAAACCTGGTCGCAATCCGGGGGCGCGAAGAAGTCCCGGCTTCGGCTGGTCAGGGCAGCCCCCCGCTCGACGAGACACACCGTCTTGCGCGTGAAATTCGAGACCGAGAAAATAGCCGGCGGCGACGCCGTATGGGCACGCAGCGAGGACGGGACGTGCGAACTGATGTCGCGCGCAGAAGGGATGGTACCGAGCACGATCGGGTCGGCCGCTTCCTGTGGGCCCTGCCGAGGCACGGCCCAAAAGCCGATCCCAACGGCTGAAACACCCGCACACAACAGTGCCGTCGCCCCAATGACGAGAGAGGACTTCATCGAAGCATCCTTCCGCTCGAAACCTCATATCCGCGCAGGATGCGGCATCAAGCTTGTGGAAGGCTGGCCAGCCGAATCAGCCTGTCACGAACGGCGTTTCGGGAACTGGCGTCAACGGACGGCCCGTGTCGAACCAGGAAATCACGTTATCGGCCACAAGATCGGCCATGGCGTCGCGCGTTGGCACCGAAGCCGAGGCGACATGCGGCAGAAGCGAGACATTCGGCAGGTCGATGAGCGCCTGCGGCACATGAGGTTCTGAAGCAAACACGTCGAGACCCGCAGCCGTGATCGTACCGTCCTGCAGCGCCGCGATCAGGGCGGGCTGATCCACGGTCGTGCCGCGACCGACATTGATCAACACGCCGTTCGATCCGAGTGCCGACAGAACCTCGGCATTGATCGCCCCGTTGGTCTGCGGGGTGGACGGAACGATCGAGATCAGGATATCGACCGCCTTCGCCAGTCCGACCAGACTGTCGTGATAGGCATAAGACACGTCGTCACGTGGGCGACGCGTATGATAGGCGATCTCCACCTTGAACGGGGCGAGCCTGGATGCGATCTCCATGCCGATCCGTCCCAGACCGTGTAGGCCGACCTTGCGTCCCTTCAGGGACAACGGCGAGAGCGGAAAAACTCCTTCCCGCTCCCAACGTCCTTCGCGCAAATAGCGCTCGGCGAAATGGAACTGGCGAACGGTGTTGAGAAGCAGAGCGATCGTGGTGTCGGCCACTTCGTCGTTCAGCACGTCGGGCGTGTGGGTGACGATGATCCCCCGCGCCGCAGCCGCGCTGACATCGACGCCGTCATAGCCGACCCCGAAACTGCCGATCATCTCGAGCTTCGGCAGGCGCTCGATCAGCGATGCCGGGAAGCGCCCGGAAACGGCAGCGCCGCGCACCCGGGCCAGCTGCTCGGACGGGGCTTCCGACGCAGAGGCGTCCACCACCTCCAGGATTTCGAAACGATCTGCCAGGCGGGCGCGGACACGCGGGTGAATGCGACCGGGGATCAACACGAGGGCTTGATCGGACATGACTGTCTCCTGGCAGTGGTAAGATGAAGAGTTAGCCCGACGCGACAGCCCGCCGAGGTTCAGCGGCGCATCGGGCCTGTCGACTGGCGGATCCGCATCTCCGGCTTGATCAGATGGATACCGTCAGGCTCGTGGCTGCCGGCGAGCTTGTCGAGCAATGCGCGCGCTGCGAGCCGCCCGACTTCCGCCTGACCGTTCCACACCGTCGTCAGCGACGGTGTCGCGATCGAGGCTTCCTCGAGGTCATCATAGCCGGTGACAGAAATATCCTGGCCCGGGATCAACCCCGCACGTGCAATACCGTTCATCAACCCGATCGCGACGAGATCGTTCCAGCAGACGGCCGCCGTCGGCTTTTGCGGCAAGGACAGGAAGTTGACCGCCGCCTCGAAGCCACCTTGCTTGGTGCGGGGGCCGGGAATACGAAGGCCCGGGTCGACTTCGATGCCGGCCTTGCGCAGCGCATTGACATAACCCTGGTAACGGTCCCGACCCGTCGAGGTCTGGTCGGTACCGCCGATCATCGCGATCGAGCGATGCCCGAGACCGATCAGGTGGTTGGTTGCCAGCGAAATGCCGTAAGTGTCGTCACCGCGATAGATCGGAACGTCCAGCCCGTCCATCGAACGCGCGACGAAGATGGCGGGCATGTTGTTGTTCTCTGCGAGCAACACGTCTTCTGGCGGCGTCCCTATGGCCGGCGACATGATCACACCGTCGCCACCGAGCTGCAGCAGCGTCTCGACGAACATGCGCTGCTTGTCGACGCTGTCATAATGATTGGAGAGAATGAAGGTATGACGGCTGCGGTCGAGCTCGGTCTCGATGGCCTTCAGAATTTCCCCGTAGAACGGGTTCATGATGTCATGCACCACGACACCGATGATCCCGGAACGGGAGGTGCGAAGGCTGGCAGCACGGCGGTTGTAGATATAGCCGAGCGCGCGGGCCTGATCCTTGATCTTTTCACGGGTATCGGCCGCAACCAGCGGACTGTCGCGCAGGGCGAGCGAGATGGTGGCGGTGGAAAGACCGAGCGTTTCCGCAATGGTCGACAGCTTTACCTTTTGTGCCACGTTTCCTCCCTCGCAGCAGGCCGGTGGGCATTCGAACGCCCTTAAAAGATTTAATTAAACAATTTAATCCGCGATTTCAATCATCGTCCTCGGACGGGTCGGGAGATCGAGCAACGACATTACCCGAGAGATTGTCTTCGATCACGGACAGAAGCTTCACCAGCGTCTTCAACTCCTTGGCGGACAATCCCTGAACTGCCAGCGCCTCGCAGGTCTGCATGGCGTCGCCGATGCGCGCCACGCTGCCACGCCCTTCATCGGTGAGATAGACCTTGGTGAGCCGCCCGTCGCGATTGTCGGTACGCCGCTGGACGAAGCCCTGCGCCTCCATGCGTCCGATCGTGCGTGTCATGGTCGGCGCCTTGACCCCGAGTTGATGGGCAAGCGCGCCCGGCGTCTGCCCATCCTCCTGGGCTAGCAATTGCACGACACCGTCCTGACCGGGGTAAAGGCCGCTCTGCGCCAATCCGTGCGAGAGGCGCGTGCGAAGCGCCCGCGCGACCTGGGTGACGGCGGCACTCAGCACGCCGGAGGCGGGCGGGTCTTTCTTCTTGGCTTTCTTCTTTTCGCCGCGGTCCTTGTCGGCCTTGTCCTTTTTCGCCATGACTCTCCCCGATGGACACGCATTGCAACCTTCGCTTTATCCCGCTGCGCCGGTTGGTTGCCATGCATAACGAAGATCAGGAGCTTAGACCAGATGGAGAGACCTGCGTCGTGGTTCGAAGACAATGATCCGGAACTGACCGCCGCCGATCGGCACGACTGGATCGCCGTGCTCCCGCTCGGCGCCCATGAACAGCATGGCCCTCACCTGCCCTTCGAGACCGACACCATCATTGCATCGGGCATTGCGAACCGCCTGGCGGAGGCCCTCCCCGCCCATCTGCCGGTGACCATCCTTCCCGTCGAAGCGATCGGCTATTCCATTGAGCACATGGAGGTGGAAGGCACGCGCACGCTCGCTTACGACGAAGCGGTGGGGCGCTGGCTCGGCATCGCCGAGACCCTGAACCGCCGAGGTATTCGCAAGCTTGTGCTGCTCAACGCCCATGGCGGCAATTCCCCGCTGCTGACCATCGTGGCGACCGAAGCCCGTGTGAGCTTCAACATGCTGGTCGTCGCCACCAGCTGGACCCGCTACGGCCAGCCGGAGGGATGGATCACGCCGGCAGACAAGGCGATCGATATTCATGGCGGCGATATCGAGACGTCGGTCATGCTGGCGCTTGCCCCGGATCGGGTCGACATGGCAAAGGCTCGCAACTTCCCCTCGCGCCAGTCGGACTTCGCGGCGCGCTACAAACACCTGCGCGCCTATGGCCCGCATGCCTTCGGCTGGAAGATGTCGGACCTCAACCCGGACGGTGTCGCCGGAAATGCAGCGGCAGCAACGGCGGAACGGGGCGAGGTTTTGATTGCTCATGCCGTGTCAGGGCTTCTGGAACTGCTGGATGACGTGCACAGATTTGATCCTACCACCCTTGGCTGAGCTTGCGTACCAACGGCAGAAGGAGCACAATTAAGCAATCCAGTTGTTGAGGAATAAGCCATGCGTGTTTCTGTGGAGCAAGCAGGGAAACGGGTCGAGGAATTGATAGAGCGCGCCGAACGCGGCGAGCCAGTCATCATTACTCGCAACGGGCAGGACGCCGCTATCTTGCAACCGGTTGAATCACAGAGTTCCAAAGAGCGGCCTGGACTTTCGCTTGAGGAGAGGCGAGCCGTCATCGAAGAGATCCGCGCCAAGGCTCCCCCGCCGGTCCCCGGCGAGCCCTTGGCTGATAGAAGCCATGATTTTCTTTACGACGAGAATGGTCTTCCAGCGTGATCGCTGTCGACACATCTGCCCTGATCGCCATCGTGAAGAATGAAGCGACCGCAGATGCCTGCGCAGCTGTGTTGGAAATCCCGGACAGACAACTGCTGCTGTCAGCAGGCACACTGCTAGAAGTGAGGATCGTCGCACTCCAGAAAAGATGCTCCGCAGAACTCTCGCGTCTGGTTGCTTCGCTCAACGTCGAGATTGTCGACGTCACAGCAGAGCGTGCGGAACGCGCACTGCAGGCTTACAGGAGCTTCGGAAAGAATTTCCACCCCGCATCCCTGAACTTCGGCGACTGTTTTGCCTACGCTACGGCCAAGGAATTCGACTGCCCGCTGCTCTATGTCGGCGACGACTTCGCTCGCACGGATATACGCACCGCATTCGACACCCCAAGACCCGACGAAAGCCTTTGAACTGGCGAAGCGGAACGCCTATATGGGGGTAATACCATTACAGCCGCATCGCCCGGCGCCCCCTGACATCAGAGGCTTTCATGACTGAAGCATCCGCGAAACCGACACCCGTCACCGTGCTCACAGGCTATCTCGGGGCAGGCAAGACCACGCTCCTGAACCGCATCCTGTCGGAGAACCATGGCAAGAAATACGCCGTCATCGTCAACGAATTCGGCGAGATCGGCATCGACAACGACCTGATCGTCGAGTCGGACGAAGAAATCTACGAAATGAACAACGGCTGCGTCTGCTGCACCGTGCGCGGCGACCTGATCCGTGTCGTGGAAGGCCTGATGCGCCGCCCCGGCCGTTTCGACGGCATCATCGTCGAAACCACTGGCCTGGCCGACCCGGTTCCCGTCGCCCAGACCTTCTTCATGGACGACGACGTTCGCTCCAAGACGGAGCTCGATGCCGTGGTGGCTCTCGTCGACGCAAAGCACCTGCCGCTGCGCCTGAAGGACAGCCGCGAGGCCGAAGACCAGATCGCCTTTGCCGACGTCGTCGTCATCAACAAGGCCGATCTCGTCAGCCATGATGAACTGCACCAGATCGAGCACATCGTGCGCGCAATCAATCCTTCGGCCCGCATCTATTCGACCACCCGCTCGGGCGTTGATCTGTCGAAGGTCCTCGACCAGGGCGCCTTCAATCTCGAGCGCGCGCTGGAAAACGATCCGCATTTCCTCGACCATGACGATCCGGACCATGTCTGCGGCCCGGATTGCGATCACGATCATCACCACCACGGCCACGATCATCACGACCATGATCATGGGCATGATCACCACAATCACGACCATGGACATCACAACCACGATCACGCCCCCTCGGCGATCCATGATGTCACGGTCACGTCTGTCTCGCTGCGCGGCGGCGAGATGAACCCGGACCGCTTCTTCCCCTGGATCCAGAAAGTGACCCAGACGCAAGGCCCGCACATCCTGCGCCTCAAGGGCATCATCGCCTTCAAGGGCGACGAGGAGCGTTATGTCGTGCAAGGCGTTCACATGATCGTCGAGGGCGATCACCAGCGTCCGTGGAAGGAGGGCGAAAAGCGCGAAAGCCGCCTCGTCTTCATCGGCCGCGAACTCGACCGCGAAAAGCTGGAAGCGAGCTTCAAGGCTTGCGAAGCCACCGCCTGAACCGCCTGAACCGCCTGTGCGGGGCGCACTGCGCGCCCCTGACCGCCTGATCCTGGACTGAAAGAAAGCCTGAACGTATGCCCACAGTTGCCCCGCTCGATATCGAAGGCCATGTTGTCTCGACCCATTTTCTCGGAGACATCCCGGTCTTTGCTGCCGCGACGGGCGCGATCCACCGGCTGGACGGTGGGGAGAAGGTGACGGAAGCCAATGCCGGCCTCCTCACCTGCGTCAAGGACACGGCAAGCCAGACATTGCTGACCGGCGGCGAAGACGGCCGCGTGCTGCGCATCGCCCATGACGGAACGGTGACCGAAGTCGCCCATGTGCCGCGCAAGTGGATTTCCGTCGTGGCGCCAGGTCCGCAAGGGGCTGTCGCCTATGCCCATGGCAAGTCGGCCTTCGTCCGCCTCGCCGATGGCACGACGAAGGAATTCACCGAGGAGCGCACGGTCGAGGCGGTGGATTTCGCCCCCAAGGGCCTGCGCATCGCCGTTGCCCGCTACAACGGCGTCACGCTGCACTGGGTCGGCACGGCAGGGGCTCCTGTCGATCTCGACTGGAAAGGCGCCCATACGGGCGTCACCTTCTCACCCGACGGTCGTTTTGTGGTAACCATGATGCAGGAAAGTGCCCTCCATGGCTGGAAGCTGGACGGCAAGGCCGCCGACACCCGCCACATGCGCATGACCGGCTATCCCGCGAAGGTGAAGTCACTCTCCTGGTCGCCCAAGGGCAAATGGCTTGCATCCTCCGGCGCACCGGCTGCGATCGTCTGGCCGTTCTCGGGCAAGGACGGCCCGATGGGCAAGACGCCTCTGGAACTCGGGACACGCGCCAACATCCTCGTCACCCAGGTCGCGTTCCACCCGATCGAAGAGGTCCTGGCCATCGGCTTCATCGACGGCATGATCCTTGCGGTTCGCATCGCCGACAGCAAGGAGGCGCTCCTGCGCCGTCCAGGCAAGGGTGCGATCACCTCGCTCTCCTGGAGCAGCACCGGCAAGCTCCTCGCCTTCGGGTCCGAAGCGGGCGATTGCGGCGTCGTCGATATCACCGGCTGATTGCCGAAAATCAAGTATCAAAGCGTTTTAGTTGCGTGTAGGCGTGGGGAAAGTCGCGCTTTGCGGTCAAATACTATAAAAAGTCGCAGTAACCCATTCACCAAATACTCACCTTAACGATGTGGTAGTAATTGCCTCCCTATTTTCGGGGGGACGAGCGAGAGACAACACAGCCGCGTTTCGTCGGGACTGGGAATTATTCCAACTAAGCCAATTCAATTCCTCTTCAACCACGGCAGCCTGGCCGAGGGCGGATCCCCATGCGCCTTCTGGCAACGGACCTGCGAACGGACGCAACATGAACCTGAACCTGAAAATCGTGGTGACCGCGGCGGGCCTTGCCCTGGCCGCCGGCATAGTAGCCGTCGCGGGTGTCGGCGCTCAGACGCTTCAGACGCTGAAAGTTAATGGCCCCATTTACAAACAGATCGTCGATGGCAAGGACCTGATCGCAGATATCCTGCCTCCGCCGCTTTACCTGATCGAGTCCTATGCGCTCGCCAATGAGGTCTTCATCCACCCGGACACGTCAGCGGTAAACCTTCCCCGCTTCGATCTGCTCAACAAGCTCTATAATGAGCGCCGGGAATACTGGAAGAGCTCGACCCTCCCGGACAACCTGCGAACCAAGCTCTATGACGAAGTCATTGCCAAGGGCGATCGCTACTGGAGCACATTGCAGAACGACGTGAAGCCGGCTCTTTTGGCCGGCGATGCCAGCGCTGTCACGCCGCTCCTCGCCAAACTCAAGCTCGAGTTTCACGACCACGAAACCTCGGTGAATGAACTCGTCACCATGGCGACCGAGTATCTCGTCGACCGGGAAGCCTATGCTGCAGCGGAATCGGCGAGCCGAGAAGCCATCGTTTTCACACTTGGTCTCCTGCTGCTCGCAACCGCCCTGGGCAGCGTCTACTTCATTCACCGCCGCGCCCTGAAGCCGCTGGGTGAAATCACCGGCTTCATGACCAACATGGCCGCCGGCGACTTCACCGCCACCGTGCCACACGCCAACCGTCGCGACGAAATCGGACACATCGCGGCAGCCGTCGAAGTCTTCCGGCAGGCAGGCCTCGAGAACCAGCGCCTTCAGACCGAAACGGAAGCCGCGCGCGCCGAAGTCGACCATGAACGCAGCCTGCGCGACAAGGACCGCATGATCGAGGCCGAAGCGCTGCGCTTTGTCATCGAAGCACTTGGCGCCGGGCTTCACCGCCTAGCCGAATGCAATATCCGCATGACCCTGGACGACGCTTTCGACGCCCGTTTCGAACCCTTGCGCCAGGATTTCAACCACTCGATCGCCACCTTCCAGGCAACGCTGGAGAAGGTGATGGAGGAAACACGCAGGCTCTTGGAAAACAGCCAGGAAATGCGTCAGGCGTCCGGCAATCTCGCAACCCGCACGGAGCAGCAGGCCGCCGCGCTCGAACAGACCTCGGCAGCCCTCGAACAGGTCACGGCAACGGTCCGTGCCTCCGCCCAACGGACCAGCGACACCCGTGAACTGGTGCGCGACGCGAAGCACTGTGCCGTCGCTTCCGGCGAAGTCGTTCGCTCAGCAGTCACCGCAATGGAACGGATCGAATCGGCGTCTTCCGAAATCGGGCAGATCATCGGCGTCATCGACGAGATCGCCTTCCAGACGAATCTGCTGGCGCTCAACGCCGGCGTTGAGGCAGCACGCGCCGGTGAAGCCGGCAAGGGCTTTGCTGTCGTCGCCCAGGAAGTCCGCGAACTCGCCCAGCGCTCTGCGAATGCCGCTCGCGACATCAAGGGTCTGATTCAGAAGTCTAGCGTCGAGGTCTCGTCGGGCGTCCAGCTCGTCGGCGAAACCGGCAACGCGCTCGATCAGATCGGCGATTTCGTCAGCCGCATCGACACCAATGTCGATGCAATCGCCACAGCCGCCCGCGAGCAGGCGCTCGGACTGCAAGAGATCAGCGCGGCCATCAACAGCATCGACCAGATGACCCAGCAGAACGCCGCCATGGTCGAGGAAACGACCGCGATCAGCCACACTCTGGCCGAAGGCGCCGTCCAACTGACCTCGCTGGTCAATCATTTCCAGCTGAATCGCCGAGCTGAAGTTCGCGACAGCGGTGCGCGCCGGGTCGATCATCGCGCTGCCTGAGTCACGACAATACAAAGAAAAAGCCCGGCCTCCGCGAGGAAGCCGGGCTTCTTTATGTCAGATCGATCGGATCAGAACTTGACGGCGAGGCCGACATTGACCGTGTGCTGGTCGAAGTCGACGTCCGTACCGCCGAGGTCACCGCTGCCGAAATCGTTGTAGCGATACTCGATGCGGGTGAACATGCGATCAGTCACGGCGTAGTCAACGCCACCACCGATGGTCCAGCCGTGCAGCGTGTCGTCGTCGCTACCCAGTGGGCCGTCGGTCGAGATGTTCGTGCCGGTGTAGCCACCAGCTGCGAACAGAAGGGCACGGTCCATGGCATAACCGACGCGGGCACGAGCCGACCAGTTGAGGCCAGAATCGAAGTCCTGACCGAGGACGGTTTCTTCGTTCCAATCGTAGTTCAGGTCACCTTCGACACCAACGACGAGCTGGTTGCCGAGATCCCAGTTGTAGCCTGCGAAGCCGCCGAGACGTGCTCCGTCGAAGCTTTCGGTACCGGCAATACCTTCGATTTCGCCGTCACCCCAACCGTAGCCGGTCAGGATACCTGCATAGCCACCTGCCCAGGAAAACTGCGGCACGGTTTCGACAGCCACCGGCGGCTCAGCCGGAGCTTCGTAGATTGCGTCAGCTGCAAAAGCCGAGGTCGAAATCGCCAGAGCGGCGGCAGATCCGAGAAGGATGCTCTTCATCATGTGTTTAACTCCTGTGTTACAATGCCACTTATAACGCCATCTCTGGTTAAAGTATGTGATGATTATACAACATAACCATCTAAACCCAACCGGCGCTTTTGTTCCCGCCCGTGCGAAATTATTCGCGCCGGACCCCGCAGCAGGAAGCTTCGAACAGGAAAATGGTTCCTTGATGTGGCCGAAAAAAGATCAACTGTGTCAGGAACCCGTGATCACCGTGTGAAACCTGCCACACCGACCGGATGAGCCACCCCGCATGACGGGCAAGCCTGGCGTTCCCGAGCCTTCGAACAGCCGAGATTTGCGGGCTTATTGTTCCGGCGCAGGTTGAACATAGATGTGGGCGACTGCATCGAAAATCTCTCTCCAGTCTCGACGCGACCGAATTGTGATCGGCAACGATAGTGGCAACCTGTGGCCGGCCCGACACAGCCCGGGGTGACGATTGGCAAAAAAGTGGGGCCGGCAAACCGCCTGCACACCAAAGCGAAAAGGAAAGGGCCCGGCGCGACGAATCGCGGCCGGGCCCTTCAGCGAGCATCCGGGAGCCTTGTTCAGGCTGCGCGGCGCAAGCCCGTCGGCTGCGACAGCTTGCGCCCGGACGGAACCACCATGCCGGCGGCTCCTTCGAGCCAGCCATGCACGAGTTCGAGTGCCAGGAAGCGGTCGCGCGCAAACGGACCCGGCATCACCAGATGCTGCGTCTTGTCGGCGAAGAAGCCGAAGCGCTCGTAGTAAGAGGCGTCGCCGACGAGCAGCGCCGCGCCATGTCCGCGCTTGCGGGCTTCGAGAAGCGCTGCGCGCATCAGGGCGCCACCGATGCCCTTGCCTTCATGCGCAGAATCGACCGCAAGCGGGCCGAGCAACAGGGCGTCGATCGCCCTGCCCTCACGGCAAATGCCGGCTTCGACATTCCAGAGGCGCACAGTCCCGATGACATGGCCGGCCGTATCACGCGCGACAAACGCCAGGCCCTCGGCGGGAACCCTGCCTCGGCGGATTTTCTCAGAGGACTTTTTGCGGCGATCGCGGCCCATGGCACGGTCGAGCAAAGCCTCGCGTGCGACCACGTCGGCCGGTGTTTCATGATCGATGACAAATGCAGGCGCCGGCGCGAAAAGCGCGCGCATGCTTTCCAGAACAGCGGCCATTCTGGCCTCCTATCCCAAGCGATGACGATGATTGTGAAGGTCCGCGCCGGTTGTCCGGCGCGGGAGACGTCAGATGACGTAAGACTTCAGCGGATCGAAGCCGTTGAACGCCACCGCCGAATAGGTGGTGGTGTACGCGCCGGTGCCTTCAATCAGAACTTCGTCGCCGATCGAGAGTGAGAGCGGCAGCGGGTACATGTTCTTCTCGTACATGACGTCAGCCGAATCGCAGGTCGGGCCGGCGAGCACGCAAGGCTCCATCGCGTCGGAGTCACGGGCGGTGCGGATCGGGTAACGGATCGCTTCGTCCATGGTTTCGGCGAGACCGCCGAACTTGCCGATGTCGAGGAACACCCAGCGGTGTTCGTCATTGTCCGACTTCTTCGAGATCAGCACGACCTCCGCCTTGATCACGCCGGCATTGCCGACCATGCCGCGGCCCGGCTCGATGATGGTCTGCGGGATGTTGTTGCCGAAGTGCTTCTTCAGCGACGCCTTGATGGCCAGACCATAAGCCTCTGCCGACGGGATGTCGCGCAGGTACTTGGTCGGGAAACCACCACCCATGTTGACCATCTTCAAGACGATGCCCTGCTTGGCCAGCGAGTTGAAGACGCGCTTGGCATCGGCAAGAGCGCCGTCCCAGGCATCGACCTTGGTCATCTGCGAACCGACATGGAACGAGACGCCGAAGGATTCGAGGCCGAGCTGGTGTGCATAGACAAGCACGTCGACGGCCATCTGCGGCACGCAGCCGAACTTGCGGGAAAGCGGCCATTCGGCGCCTTCACCGTCCGTCAGGACGCGGCAGAACACACGGGCGCCTGGGGCAGCACGCGCGATCTTCTCGACTTCCTCGTGGCTGTCGACGGCATAGAGGTTGACGCCGAGTGCGAAGGCACGCGCAATGTCGCGCTCCTTCTTGATGGTGTTGCCGAACGAGATGCGCGAGGCATCTGCGCCGGCATCGAGCGCCATCTGGATCTCGGCAACGGAAGCGCAGTCGAAGTTCGAGCCCAGCGAGGCCAGGAGCTGGAGGATCTCCGGCGCCGGATTCGCCTTGACTGCGTAGTAGATGGCGCTGTCCGGCAGGGCGTGACGGAAGGCACCGAAATTGTCGCGCACGACGTCGAGGTCGACCACGAGGCAGGGACCTTCAGGACGTCGGGTGTTGATGAAGTCGAGGATGCGTGCAGTGGTCATCGGTCTAACCCTTCCAAATTCCAAGAGTGTCCGAAGCTGCCAAGCTCCGGATGGACAAAGGACGGCGAGACATCGCTCGAAACCAGTCGGTGGAGACACCGGTACCGTACGAACGCTCGACGCGCGAAACATTGGATCAACGCACTCTGGAACGAGTACATAAATCCGCTTTGTCTGCCATGGATTGGAGGGAAACCCTACCGCACTTCCGGCAATGATGGTGTGCCTCTGAAGTAACTCCAGCTGATGGAAAGCCGGAAGAGACTAGAAAGGCCCGCACCGTCGTTGCTTCGTATGTCCTCGCATTTTCCGGTTGGCCGGAATAGCGACTGGAGGGGTTAGTTCCAGGTACCTTACCGATAACCTCACCTTAGGGATAAATCCCAGTTCGAGGGTCGGCGGACACACACGGGCACGTGCGACTTTGGGCTGGACTGGAGATAAGAAATGTAACCGTCATAATCAAGAGGAAAATTCGGCCCTGGTTAATTTCGCCGTCCAGGACACTTTTCTTTGAACAATTTCCTCCATACGTTCACAATCGCGACAGATTTGGGGGGATAGAGTTGGACACGCTCACTCGGATACGTGCCTTCATCGATGTGGTCGAAGCCGAAGGCTTTTCCGCAGCCGCCCGCAAGACGGGCCGCTCAAAGGCACTTTTGTCCAAATATGTCAGGGAGTTGGAGGATGAGCTCGGCGCTTTGCTGCTCAACCGCACCACAAGGCAGTTCTCGCTGACCGAGGCCGGCCACACGTATTTTCGCACCGCCGCGGACATTCTGAAAGAGATCGACAATCTCGCTGATCTCGTCCGCGAGAACAATGCAGACCTCAAGGGCAAGCTTAAAGTGACGGTCCCTCGCACCTTCATCGATGCCGATGTCGGCCAGTCGCTCATCGATTTCGCCAAGGAGAACCCGCAGATCTCACTCGAAATCGTCGCCGAAGATCGATTCGTCGACCTGATCGAGGAGGGTTTCGACCTCGGCATCCGAATCACCAAGCTCGACGATTCCGGCATGATTGCCCGCAAACTCTCCGACTTCCGGGTCTATGCCTGCGCGACACCCGCCTTCATCGCCGAAAATGGTCCTCTGACCCATCCGAGCGAATTGTCGCGCATTCCCTTCCTCATCGATACAAATTCTCGCTCGCATAACAGCCTGCGCTTCGTAGACGCCGATGGCGACATGATATCGGTAAGCGTGACCGGTCCGATCGAGGTGAACAGTCCGCTGGCGACCCTCAGGGCTGCCCGCGCCGGCATGGGCATTGCGATGATCCCCGACTTCATCGCACGCCCCTATCTGGCCTCGGGCGAACTCGTCTCGCTCTTCGACGACTTCATCGCCAAGGATCGCGGCATCTATGCCGTCTATCCTCACCGCCGCTATCTACCGGCCAAGGTCCGCGCCTTCGTCGACTACCTTCACGCATGGTTCAAGCGCTATTCCTGAGCGATAGGAGCCGGCACGAAGTCCCACTTTTGTCCCAATCATCGGACAGGGAAAGTCCACAAGCTGGAATTCGGGAAGGGTATATTAAGCATGCGGAAGAGCCTCGGTTACTGCGCGGCCGGAGCGGTCATGGCGTTTGCATCGCCGGCCCTTTCCCATCCGCACATCTTTGCCGAAGCACGCGTGGAGATCGTGGCCACCGACGACGGCATGCTGAAGGAACTGCGCAATGTCTGGCGCTTCGACGACATCTTCTCCTCCAGCGTGCTCATGGATTTCGACAAGAACAGCGACCTGAAGCTCACACCCGAAGAGCTGACTGAGATCGCCAACACGATCCGCGATTCCCTCGGTGACTACAGCTACTTCACCTTCATCACCAAGGATGGCGCTTCGAGCGAAGTCAGCCGGCCAGAAATCTTCAATGTCGACTTCAAGGACAACCAGCTTCTCGTCTTCTTCGTCGCCAAGCCCAAGACGCCGATGAAGATCGGCGGACGCATGACCATCGGCGTCTATGATCCGACGCTCTATACCGCGATAGACTTCGCCAAGGATGAAGACATGGTGGTCGAGGGCAAACCCTTCGAGGCCTGCACGCACAAGGTCGTCCGTCCCGATCCCGACCAGGTGATCGCACAGAACCAGTCGAACTTGACGGAAGCCTTTTTCAACGATCCGGCCGGCACCGACATGGGCAAGCTCTTCGCCACGCGGCTGGAGGTGACATGCTGAGGATTGCCGGCCATCCGGTCCTCGCACGCTTCGCCGTCGCCGCCCTGCTTTGCCTCCTGCTTGCCGGCTTTGCGCATGCAGCCTCCCCGCTCGGCATCGGCACGGCCGAGCCAAGCTACCAGCCGACAGGCGGCCCCTTTGCCGAGCTGCTGGTCTGGATCAACACGCATCAGCAGGCCTTCTACCGATCCTTGACGAATGCCCTCAAGGCCATGCGCGAGGATCCCTGGAGCCTTGTAACCCTGGTCGGCCTCTCCTTTGCCTATGGCGTCTTCCATGCCGCCGGCCCTGGCCATGGCAAGGCAGTCATCTCGTCTTACCTGCTTGCCAATGAAATCGAGCTGCGCCGCGGCATTCTCGTCTCCTTCGTCTCGGCCTTTCTGCAGGCCGTCGTCGCGATCACGGTCGTCGGCGTCACTTACTTGGCTCTGCGCGGCACATCCATCAGCATGACCGACGCGACCCGGACCCTCGAAATCGCGAGCTATGCGATGATCGTCGCCTTCGGCATCTGGCTCCTGGTGCGCAAGCTGAAGGCATCCTTCGCAACCACGGTGCAGACTGCAAACACCGGTGCGCTGTTCGGCGCCCGGGACACACCCGCCACCGGCAGCGTGACCGCCTCGCTGTTTGCCGAACCGGCAACGACGGCAACCCCACGCGAAACGGCCGGCTCCCGCTTCCGCGCCATGGCCGTCGCCCATGACTACGACGCGCTCGCCCCTGGTTCCGTCTGCCATGAATGCGGGATCGCCCATGTGCCGGATCCGAGCCTCGTCGGTGGCAGCACATTCAGCCTGCGAGATGCCTGGTCGGCGGTGATTGCGGTCGGCATGCGCCCCTGCTCCGGTGCGCTGCTGGTCATGACATTTTCGCTGCTGAACGGCCTGCTGCTCGGCGGCATCCTATCGGTTCTCGCCATGGCACTTGGCACGGCGATCACAGTCTCGGTTCTCGCAAGCCTTGCCGTTGGCGCCAAGAGCGTCGCGCTCCGGCTCTCCGGTCCCGGCTCCCGTCGAGCCGGCATCGTCGCCAGCGCGATCGAAGTCGGCGCTGCCCTGCTGGTCATTCTGCTCGGTGCGCTGCTCCTGGCCGCAAGTCTGACCGCCTGAAGCAATCAGCCCTCGTCGGCCTCATGGCTGCGCTGATAGCGCGAGCGGAGCCAGAGGATCAGGAAGATCGCCATCAGCGCTATGGCACCGACCAGCGCGCCGAGTTCCGGCGAATAGCGGCCGAGCCAGAGCACCACCGTCGGCACCACGAGCATCAGTCCGAAGATGACGGCGACAACGACAGCGGCCTGTTTCGTCTGCGAGCGCGGGGACAGTTCAGCACCATCTTTCCGAACGGCCTTCTTAGGCTCGGGCAGGAAGCGGAAGGCATAGACGATCAGACCGATGACGACGCAGATGCCGACAGACCAGGCGACGGTGACATTCTTGTAGCTCGCATATGCGAGTGCGGCGACAACCACAGCCGTGCCGACATTGAGGATGATGCTGAAGATGTTCGGCTTCACGGTGTCATTTCCTATCGGGTCGTGGAGGCTGCGATATCGGCCCGCAGCTCTTCCAGCCGGCGCTTCTGGCGTCCGGCATCGTCGAAATTTTGAGGATCGAGCCAGGCCTCGAAGGCAGCCCGGATGAGTGGCCATTCGCCATCGATCATCGAGAACCATGCGGTGTCACGATTTTTGCCCTTGGAGAGCATGTGCTGGCGGAAGATGCCCTCGAAGCTGAAGCCATAGCGCTTTGCCGTCACCTTGCTCGGCTCATTCTCATTGTGGCACTTCCACTCGTAGCGGCGATAGCCGAGATCATCGAAGACATGCCGGGCGAGCAGGTAATGCGCTTCCGTCGCAAGCGGAGAACGGCTCATCGCGGGACCATGCGCCACGCCACCCACCTCGACCACGCCATTTGCCGGATCCGGCCGCATATAGTTGGCCATGCCCACCACTTTGCCCGTAGCCTTGTCCCGGAAAACCTCGGTCACCCACCCGCCCTTCTGGACGGCGCTTAGCCAGGCATCGAAATCCTCGATCCCCTTGAAGTCGGGCTGGGTGAAATAGGTGAGTAGCGGATTGACCTCATAGCCACCCAGGCCATCCCAGAGGGCTTCGAGATGAACAGCGCGGTCATAGGGTTCGACCACGACGAAGCGTCCTTCCAGCCGGACGGGTTGGGGCGCAGGACATCCCTTGAAGGTAGACAGGTCACGCATGGAAAAGCCTCGGGCTGAACGATCGCCCGAGGCTTAAGTCACGCGAGCGCCAAAGGCAACCGCCGCAGAAGGCACCCGGCCGGACCGGATGCCGCAGCCAACCGCTATCAGAGGCTGATTTTGGCAGAAGCGACCGTGGCTTCGATATGGTCGACCAAGGCATCGGGAAGGCCGAGGCGGCCGGCGAGCATGTCGAGATAGCCACGCTCGGTGCGGGTATCCGGCTCGATGGTCAGGCGCGAGGCAGTGTAGATCTCGACCCGCTGCTCTTCGGTCTTGGCCGAGGCAACCAGCGCGTCCAGATCGATCGGCTTTGCAAGCTCGACCTCGATGAAGGCTTCGGCCTCAGCGCCAAGGCCCGACAGATGAACCTTGTCCATGATACGCGCCCGCTCGCTGGCATCGATATGGCCGTCGGCCTTGGCGGCGGCGATCATCGCGCGCACCAGCGACAGGGCAAAATCATCGGAGACAGCCTGAGGCTCTGTGCTGAAGGGCGAATCCTTCGGCGGCGGCAGGAGTTCGGGCAATGCCTGGGTCGGTTCAGGCTTCTGACCGGCCTGGTAATTCTTGTAGGCCTGGTAGCCGAGACCGGCGATAACGGCGAGGCCGCCGAGCTTCAGGGCATTGCCGCCGAGCGAGCGTCCGGTCTTCGTGCCGAGCAGCACGGCCGCAAGCGCACCGCTCTTCCAGGGATTGGCCTTCGCCATACCCAGGAGATCGTTCCCCTTCTGGCTGACTGAGCCTGATGCTCCCGGCATCTGCGATCCCAGGAATTGATCCAGCAGCTTCTTGGCGTCGAACATCGTGGTCTCCTTGTTGTCTCTGTCGCTCCCTAGATAGGAAGCGACTTCGACATTACAAAGAGATTGACAATGAAGCTGGCGTGAATGTCAGCCCTTGAGGGCTGCAGCTTCGCTGGCAAGCTTGGTGATACCAGCCCAGTCACCGGCCGACACCAGTTCCTTCGGCGCTACCCAGGAGCCGCCGACGCAGACGACGTTCGGCAGCGACAGGTAATCCATGGCGTTCTTCAGCGAGATGCCGCCAGTCGGGCAGAACAGCGTGCCGGCGAGCGGCGAAGACAGGGCCTTGAGGTAAGCGGCACCACCGGCCTGTTCGGCAGGGAAGAACTTCAGAACCTTGTAGCCCTCTTCGCGCAGCGCCATGACTTCGGACGCGGTCGCCGCACCCGGCAGGAGCGGAATGTCGGATTGGCGCGCGACGTCGAGCAGTTCCTGCGTCGTGCCGGGGCTGACGATGAACTGCGAACCGGCATCGACGGCTGCGGCATAGTGAGCGGCATTGAGGATGGTGCCGGCGCCGACCACGGCGCCTTCGACTTCCTGTGCCACGAGGCGCACGGCTTCGAGCGCCGCCGCCGTGCGCAGCGTGATCTCGATCGCCTTCAATCCACCTGCGACAAGCGCGCGCGCCAAGGGCACCGCCGTCTTGGCGTCCTCGATGATCAGAACCGGCACGACCGGCTGAAGCTTCAGAGTGGAGAGCAGCTTTTCGGTTTTGTCGCCCATGGCAGGACCCTCTTTTAAAACGATTAGATCGGGAATTCACTAACGCGCGCTGGTCGCGATGTCGAGCCCGACAGGTAGCACGGAATCTTTCGGGTTTCCTAACACCCCAGCCTCCGCTATGGTTCGGCGGCTTTATTATTTCGGAGCGCGAGCGTATGGCGAAGGAAATCGAGCGCAAGTTTCTCGTCCGGACCGATGGCTGGAAAAGTGCCGTCACCTCCGAAACGCGAATGCGGCAGGCCTATATCGCCGCCGAACCGGATCGCTCGGTGCGCGTTCGCACGCGCAATGATGAGACGGCTCAGCTCACCATCAAGTTCGGCAAGGGCGTGCTCACCCGTGACGAATTCGAATACCCGATTTCCCATGACGACGCCCTGGAAATGCTGGCCTTCTCGATCGGGAATGTCATCGAAAAGACCCGCTACACGGTCAATTTCGAAGGCTTCACCTGGGAGATCGACGTCTTTGAGGGTGTCTATCGCGGGCTTATCACCGCGGAGGTCGAGATGGCCTCCGAAGATGATGCCCCGGCCCTGCCGGCCTGGCTCGGCCGTGAAGTGACCGGCGACAAGCGTTATTCCAACCAGGTCCTTGCCACCGAGCGCATGCGGCCGGAGCTGGTGCATGCCATATCGCATTAGGCCGGACCGACCGCTTCTTGCCGAAGTTCGACTTGTTGCGCGCCAGGAACTGGACAAGGCGATCGAGACGCTGGAGGCGAGACCGGACGGTCTGCACCAGGCAATCCACGCCGCCCGCAAGAAATTCAAACGCCTGCGCAATCTCTATCGTCTGATAGCGAGCGGCGACAAGCCGTTCCAAAAGGCGGAGAACGCAAGGCTGCGCGGTGCAGCCCGCAGCCTGTCGCGCATGCGTGACGCCACGGCCTTGATCGAAACCGTCCAGCATCTGACCGCCCACACCCTGACCGATGACGAGGCTGAAACGCTCTCGGCCGCCCGAGAAGTACTGGTCCTGCGCCGCGACGAAATCGCCGAAACTGACACCGATCTCAAGTCCAGGGTGGCTGTTGTGGTCGCAGAATGCCGGTCGGCAATCGAGGCTCTCGAAGGCCTGTCGCTTCCGTCCAAGACAAGTCACGCCGCCCGCCTCATGGCCAAAGGCTGGCGCAAGGGGCTCGACCAGGCCCACGAAGCACTCGAAACCTGCAAAGGCGAAAGCCATGGCGAGGCGTTCCACGACCTCCGTAAGGCTGCACAAGCCTACTGGATGAACCTTTCCGTCCTTCGCGACCTCTGGCCGAGCGCCTTCGACGCCAAACGCCAGGACGCGAAGAGACTCGTCGACCTTCTCGGCCACGAGCACGATCTGACCGTGCTCACCACGCTGATCGACCACGAACCCGACACCTTCGGCGATGGCGAGGGTCTGTCCTTCCTCCTCGCCATCATCATCCGCCGCCAGCAGGACCTGCGCCGCGAGGCGCTTGATCTGGCCGACCAGGTCTTCGCCGACCCCGCGAAGAGCGAGGCCGGCATCATCAAGGCACTGTGGATGCGCGCGGCGACTTAAGTCGCGCCGATCCTCACCTGCCGGTCGCAGGTCTTCTCAATCATTACAGCATCATGGCTGACCAGCAACACCGCGCAGTTGCGCTCTCGCGCCAGTTCGGACAGCAGATCGATCGTCTCCTGCTGGCTGATCAGGTCAAGACGCGAGGTCGGCTCGTCGGCGAAGAGGAAGACCGGATCGAGCAACAGCACACGCAAGAGTGCGAACCGCTGCAACTCGCCACCGGAAACCTCAGTCGGCAGCCGCGTCAGCAGGACCGGCGAAAGCCTGAGCCGCTCCATCAGCGGCTGGACGCGGGATGCGTCGATCCGATGCAAGCGAACGAGATCGGCAATCGCTTCGCCGAGCGTGATCTTCTGCGGGAAGGCCGAGGGCGGATCCTGGTATAGCTTCTGATAGCCGACGGGCTTCGCCTGCGGCAGGCGGGTCACCTGCCCGGCATCGGCCTTCAACAATCCCAGCAGCACGTCACCGAACGAGCTCTTGCCTGAGCCGCTCGGGCCGGTGATCCCGACAATTTCGCCCGGACGAAGCGACAGGTCCTGGCCGGAAAACAGCATCTTGCCGCCACGCGTCTTGGCGAGGCCAGAGGCGATCAGGACCGGATCGCTATCCTCCGGTGCAGCGGGAATACGGGAAGCCCAGTTCTCCGGCTCCGCCGCAATCAGGCGACGGGTATAGTCATGCGAAGGAGCGCTAAGCACTTGCGCTGCCTCCCCCGCCTCGATGATCTTGCCCTCCAGCATGACCGCAAGATCGCCACCCATCTGCCGGGCTAGCGCCAGATCATGGGTGATGACAAGCACCGTGCCGCCGGCCGCCACCTCCTGCATCAGAAGCGCAATCACCTCGTCGCGCCTGCTGACATCGAGCCCCTTGGTGGGCTCGTCGGCGATGATGATCCGGGCGCCGCCGGCCCGCGCAGCGGCAAAGGCAACGCGCTGCGCCATGCCACCGGAAAGCTGCCCGGGAAGCTTGGCCTCGGCATCGAGCACGCCAAGCGCTTCGAGATCAGTGCGCGCTGCGGAGATGGACTCGTCTTCGCCCAGACGTCCCAGATAACGGTGCCCCTCGGCGACCTGCTCAAGCGCCACCATGGTCGGATCGAGCGCCAGCCATGGCTCTTGCGGCAGCAGACCGACCTTGCGGCCCCAGAGCGGTCGAAACAGCTTCGGCGCGGCAAGCGAGAGCGTCTGCCCCTCGATCGTCACAGATCCCGTCGCGGTCAGCCCCTCCGGGAGAACGCCGATGATCGCCTGGGCGAGCAGGCTCTTGCCCGAGCCGGTTTCGCCAAGGATGGTGAAGGGCCGCCCGGCTTTCAAGGAAAACGAGACGGGGGCGACGATCTCGCCGGTCGCGGCAGAGACAGAGGCCGCTTCGACGGAAAGAAGAATGGTCATGGCTTGTCCTTTCCACCAATCAGCTGGAGTGCCAGCACCATCAGGAAGATCACGGCGATCGGCTGCAACAGCGCATGCGGCGCTTCCTGGTAGTAGGGCAGAAGCTCGATCATCATCGAACCGAGTTCCGGCGTCGGCGGCCGAACCCCGACACTGACGAAGCCGAGTGCCGCAATCGCCATGATCGCAGAGGCTGCGCCATAAGCGGCAACCGTCAGCAGCATCGGCGCAAGCTCCGGCCAAAGGTGCTGGCGCAAAATATAGGCCGGTCCAAAGCCGAGCAGCCGCGAGGCTTCCACCGCCGGCGACAGCAAGAGCGGCCGTGCCATGGCGCGCGTCAGGCGGAAATATTCGACCCACAGCACCAGCGAGATGCCGATGTAAAGCATGGCCGGATTGTCGGGCACGATCGCCGTCAGCATCAGCACCAGAAGCAGCCCCGGCAGCGCGAGAAAGGCTTCCGACACCGCACTCACGGCGCGATCGGCAAAACCGCCGCGCCAAGCAGCGAGAACCCCGAGCAGCACGCCGGGGATCATAGCGGTGAAGACGGAGAGCAATGCCAGCCCGAGCGAAAGGCGAAGGGCTGCAGCCAACCGCGCCTGCATCGAACGCCCGAGATGGTCATAGCCGAACCAGTCGGCAAGGCTCGGCCCCTGCAGCGTCAGACGCAGCGTCTGCTTCAGCGGATCTGCTCCGCCGAAGACAAGCGGCAGAAAGGCAAAGGCCAGCAAACCGGCAAGGATCGCCACACCGACCACCCGGCGAAGCGGCCAGCGTGCGGGGCGCGGCGCTACGTAATCGAACGTCGTCATGCGCTGCGCCTCCTCGGATCCACGCCATGGCAGAAGAGATCGACCAGCGCATTGAGCGCGACGAACATCAGTCCCATGACAAGCGCCGTCCCCTGGATCATCGGCACGTCGCGCCCGAAGATCGCATGCACCAGCGCGTGGCCGATGCCCGGCCAGGCAAACAGCGTCTCGACGACCACGACGCCTTCAACGAGATAGACGAACTGAACGCCGAGATAGGTAACGATCGGAACCGCGACATTACGCAGTCCGTGCCGCGTAAAGACCTGCCATTCGGACAGGCCCTTCGTCCGTCCGAAGGCGTAGTAGGTCGACCGTGACACGGCGACCATCGCATCGCGCGCCACGCGGTTGGAGACCGCCGCCAGCCCCAGCGCCAAAGTCAGCGCCGGCAGCACGAGATGCGCCCCATGGGTATGTCCCGCCGCCGGCAGCACATTGAGCGTGATGCCGAAGACGATGATCAGGATGAGACCCACCACGAATTGCGGCAGCGCCCGCAAACCTGTCGAAACCAGCATCAGCGTCCGGTCGAGCACGCCACCGGGCCTCAGACCCGCGAGAATGCCGAGCGGTGGGCCGATGAACAGCGACAGCACGATCGCTGCCAGCGCCAGCTCGATCGTATGGCCGAGCTGCATGCCGATTTCCTCGATCACCGGCTTGCCGGTGACCAGCGACGTTCCGAGATCGAAGCGCAGGAGGTCGGCCATCCACTCGAAGAGAGCGACGATGGCCGGCTTGCCGAGGTCGAGTTCTGCGGCAACCTTCGCCGCCGCAGCACTGTCCACCACGTCAAAGCCATAACGGCCGGCGGCGATACGGTAGGCAAGGTCGCCCGGAAGCGACCGCGTCATCACGAAGCAGATGAGACCTACCATGAACGCGACCAGAGCAGCCTGGATGAGGCGGTTCAGAATGGCCTTGCTCATTTCGCCCACCGCATGGTTTCGAGCCCGAAGGAACGCTCGAACGGGTCGATCGTGGCCCCCTCCAGCTTCGGCGAGACGGCGACCGTTTGCTGGTACCAGGCAATCGGAATGACGGGCAGATCAGCCTGGATGGCGGCCACGGCTTGATGCCGCAGCGCCTCGCCCTGAGTCTGATCCGTCACGCGGGTCAGGTCGTCGAGTGCCGTCTCGAAGCCGGCATTCGTCCAGTTCATCGCACCCCAGTCACCGCCGCCTAGGCCGTAGTCGGTGAGCATGGTGCCGATCGGATCGGGCACGAGAGCAAAGTTGCGCGCCATCAACGCGAGTTCAAGCGAACCGTCCTGATGCTTGGCGGGGATCTCCGAGGAATTGGTCGAGTTGATCGTCAGCGCCACACCGATTTGCTTGAGCTGGTCCTGCAGGACCGCGGCGATCAGTGGCAGTTCGGGACGATCAGGATAGGTTGTCAGCGTCAGCGCGAAGGGCTTGCCATCCTTCTCCAGCATCCCGCCGGCGCCCGGCGTCCAGCCGAGTTCGGCCAGAAGCGCCTTGGCCTTTTCAGGATCGTAGCCGAGCGGTGCCAGATCCGCATCGTGCCAGATCTTCAGGCTCGGCGGGAAGAGTTGGGTAGCGGCCGCCGGGTAGCGCAGGATCGCAACGGCAAGCCCTTCGCGGTCGATGGCGAAGCTCAGCGCCTCGCGTGCCTTCACATCGGCGAGGAAGGCATGGCCGGCATTGACCTTCAGAAGCACGCTGCGCGGTATCGACACCGACTGCAGCACGACCTTGTCGCTCTTGGCGAGACGCGTGCGGCTCGCCGGGTCGAGGTTGAAGACATAGTCGGCATCGCCGCTCTCAGCCATCAGCGCGCGGGTCTCGGCGCGGCTGACCGAAAGATAGGTCGCCTTCTCGATCTCGGGCTTCTGGCCCCAATAGTCAGCGAAGCGTTCGACGGATAGGCTCTGCGGCGCCTCAAGCTTTGTCAGCTTGAACGGACCGGTGCCGATGACCGCCTTGACGTCGGCACCTTCATAAGCCGCCGGCGCGAGGATCTGGGCACGGTTTTCGGCAAGGAAGGCAAGCAGTGGACCAAAGGGTTTCGACAGCGAGACGAGAACCGCCCCTTCCCCATCTGCCTTGATCGCGGTGATCGGCGCCTTGCTGAGCAGACCGGCCTTTGCTCTGGCGATGTTCAAGGCCGACGCAACCGCCTCGGCCGTCAGCCCCGTGCCGTCCTGGAATTTCACGCCGGTCCGAAGCTCGAAGCGCCAGGTGAGACCGTCTTCGCTGACCGCCCAGCTCTTCGCGAGCGCCGGAACTGGATTGCCGTCCATATCGGCTTCGACAAGCGTTTCGACGATCCCCATGCGCAGGAAGATGTCGCCGGACTTGGCAGGATCGAGACCGGTGATTTCGAAGGGCGCGACGATGTCGACGACACCGTCGGTCGCCATGGCGGGCGCCGAACCGGCCAGCAGCGTCATGAGCGAGACAGCGATGATATTCTTGAACATTAGCACCACCTTGAATGTTATAAAGTTACATCCGTCTAGCCAAACCGATCTGCGCTGTCCAGTGCGGCGAAGCACTCGCCCACAACCCTCACCTCACTTGACGATTTTCAAACTTGACCCGGAAAGCGGAAATCCGTTGCACGGCAGGGGCCGAGGCGGTATTTCGCAGGCCATGACAGAACATTTGACAGCCCCCCGCCCCGAGACAAGCGGCGCCTTTTGCGTCGCCGCCCTCTATCACTTTGCCAAGTTTCCGCGTTTCGAGAGCTTTCAGGAACCGCTCGAGGCACTCTGCAAGGCTGAAGGCGTCAAGGGCACGCTGCTCATTGCCCATGAGGGCATCAACGGCACGATCGCCGGCACCGATGCCGCGATTGCCAAGGTTCTGGCGTTTCTTCGCAGCCAGCCGGAATTCAAGGCACTGGAGCACAAGGAAAGCCGTGCGTCCAAGATGCCGTTCCTGCGCATGAAGGTCAGGCTGAAAAAGGAAATCGTCACCATGGGCGTCGAGGATATCGACCCTAACGAGATCGTCGGCACCTATGTGGACCCGAAGGACTGGAACGATCTGATTTCAGATCCTGAGACCATCGTCATCGACACTCGCAACGACTACGAAACCGCGATCGGCATCTTCCGCGGCGCGGTCGATCCGAACACCAAGACGTTTCGCGAATTTCCCGACTGGGTGAAGAACAATCCCGGCCTGCACAACAAGCCGAAGATCGCGATGTATTGCACCGGCGGCATCCGCTGCGAAAAGGCGACCGCCTTCATGAAGCAGCAGGGTTTTGAGGAGGTCTACCACCTCAAGGGCGGCATTCTGAAATATCTGGAGGAAGTGCCGGAAGAACAGAGCCTCTGGGATGGGGCCTGCTTTGTCTTCGACGAGCGCGTATCCGTCACCCATAGCCTGAAAGAGGGCGATCACAAGCTCTGCCACGCCTGCCGCAACCCGATCACCGCAGAAGAACTGACACATCCCCACTACGAGGAAGGCGTCTCCTGCAGCCATTGCTACGAGAGCCGCACCGAAGCCGACCGCGACCGCTATCGCCAGCGCCAGCTACAAATCGCGCTCGCCAGGAAGCGCGGCGAAAAGCATATCGGCGGCTGATGCCGCCGGAGGTGTCAAACCAGGAGCCCACCCTCGCGGCTTGCAGCAAAGGCGAGTTCCGCAGCCTTCGCCCGCAATTCCATCGGGCGCAGCATGAGCGCCGCAATCTGCTCGGGTGATTGCGGGCGCCCGAAGAGATAACCTTGCAGCTGATCGCAGCCGGCCAACCGCAGGATGACGGCCTGCTGTTCGGTCTCCACACCTTCCGCCGTCACCGGAATGCCGAGCGAACGTGCGAGCGCCACCGTCGCCTGCAGCATTTCGACGGCACGATGACCGCGGTCCAGCGACTGGACGAGGGAGCGGTCGATCTTCATGCGGTCGAAGCCGAATTGCCTGAGATAGCCGACGCTGGAGAAGCCGGCACCGAAATCGTCCAGCGCGATGCGCAGCCCGAGTGCCCGAAGCCGTTCCATGGCCAGGCGTGCGCGATCCGGGCTCTGAATAAAGTATGTCTCCGTCATCTCGAGAACGACGCGACCTGGCTCGATATTGGCCTGCTCGAACATGGCAGCGACGTGGTCCACGAAGGAGGGATCGCGGAACTGCCCCGGTGAGACATTGACCGAAAGCTTCAATTCGGGCCAGTGGGAGAGCTGCTGCAACGACTGGCGCAAGACACAGAGACCGAGCTGGTCGATCAGGCCGCTTGTCTCGGCGATCGGGATGAAGACATCTGGCGAAACGGGGCCATGCCCCTTGCGGGTCCAGCGCGCCAGCGCCTCAACGCTGACAAGCGCAAACGTCTTGGCATCGACGACAGGCTGGTAGACCACCTCGATCTCGCCGCGGGCAATCGCCCCACGCAGATCGATTTCCATCTGGTTGCGGCTCTCTCGCTCTTCGTCCATGCGAGGGTCGTAGACCGTCGACCGGCCCCGCCCGCCATCCTTGGACGAATACATGGCCATGTCGGCGCGCCGTGTGAGCTCCCCACCATCCACGCGGCCACTTTCAGAAACACAGACACCGATGCTGCAGCCGACAACGACAGTCCGCTCCCCGAGAAGCACAGGTTCGTCGAAGAAGGCGAGGATCGAACCCGCGAGTATGGACGCACGGACCTGCGCATCGCTGCCTGTCAGCACGATGCCGAACTCGTCGCCACCGATGCGAGCAAGTCCGGCCTCCTCGCCGACCAGAACCGACAGCCCCGCTCCGACGGCCCGGATCAATCGATCCCCCGTCGCATGACCATACGCGTCGTTGACTTCCTTGAACCCGTCTAGATCCAGATAGAGGAGAACGACGTCTTCCGCCGCCTCGCGCGCACGCTGCACCTCGTCTTCAAGGAGCTGACTGAGGCCCGCGCGGTTCAGAAGTCCGCTCAGCCGGTCGGTCTGGGCAAGCTTGACGGCATTGGCTTCGTCTGCACGCACGCGGCGCATCTCGGCATTTCCGATGACCACGAGCAGAAGGCAGTAGATGACGATGATCACGACAGCCGCGGTGATCAGCGGCTCGACCTGTTCGCGGCTTTGGTCACCCGGCGCGCGCGGTGTCCAGGCCAGCGACGCGACCGCCTCACCAGTCGGGGCGGAAATCGCGACAGACGTCGCGCTTGCGGACGAAGGTACGAGAACGAGGCCGGGCAGGACATAGGCCTCCGAGATCCGTTCGACGGTCAAGGGCTTCAGGTGCCGGATGAAGACCAGATAGAGGAACTTCTCCGGCGGTTGACCGATGTCTCCGGATTTCGGCCGAATGAGCGCAACACCGGCCGAACCGATGCCCTTCTGGGTCCTGACGAAGCCGAGCGCTTGCGGGACAAGACCACTCTGGCCCGTGCGCACCTTTTCGAATAGCCCCATGAGGGTCGGCGTCAGATAACCCTTGGCGTCACCGTCGATCGGTTGGCCGTCGGCATAGGCCATGATCGGCTGGCCTTGCGCATCGAGCACGATCGCGACGTCGAAGAGATCGCTGTCGAAGGTCATGTCGCCGAAATTGCTGATCATCCAGGCCATGTCCTGGTTGTCATAGGCGTTGATCGCCGCGTCATCCCAGGCCGTGTAATCAAGCAGGGTGGCACCCAGCTGGTGCTCGAAAGTCTGGATGGCACCAATCAACGTCTCGCGTGACCGCTCCTCGTCGAGGTGATTGGCATAGGTCGCGACCCGGTCAAGTGCCGACATCACGATCGAGGCGACCATCATCGCCATGGTCGCGAACACCACAAGCAACGCCGCGACTGCTACCCGTCGGGTCGCGAGTGGCCGAAGCCGTTTGTCCAAATGGTGAAGCCGCATAAACATTACCCAAAGGCTGAAGCCCCACCATGCGATGCAATGTGTTCAATTTGACTTAACACACTGAACATCATGCTTAATATTGATCGATCCGGGTATGCGGATATCCTCCGAAACAAAATGGGCCCCGGTTGCCCGGAGCCCTGGCGGTCGACCTGGAGGTGCCGACTCGGAGTCACATGATCATCAGGCCACGACGGACACGAATTCGTCCTTCGGACGTCGAACCTTCTTCAGGCCGGCGAGCCAGTCGCCTTCCGCAGCACGGTAGCCGATCGGCAGAATGGTAACGGAGCGCAGGCCCTTTTCGCGCAAGCCCAGGATCTCGTCGAGCTTGGCAGCGTCAAAGCCTTCCATCGGGGTCGCATCGACACCTTCGAAGGCTGCCGCAGCGACGGCCATGCCAAAGCCGATATAGGCCTGGCGGGCGGCATGCTCAAAATTCATGTCCGCATCGCGGCCCGGATACATGCCGAGCAACATCTGGCGATAGTTCTCCCAGCCCTCGTTCTTGAAGCCACGCTCTTCATTGGTAAGGTCGAACATGTGGTTGATGCGCTCGACCGTGTAATTGTCCCAGGCGGCAAAGACGAGCAGATGCGAGCCTTCGGTGACCTGGGCCTGGTTCCAGGCGATCTCCTGGATTCGGGCGCGGACGTCCTTGTTGGTCACCACAATGACTTCGAATGGCTGCAGGCCGCTGGAGGTGGGCGCAAGGCGGGCCGCTTCGAGAATGCGCTCGACCTTGTCTTCGGAAACGGTCTTGGCCGGGTCCATCTTCTTGGTGGCATAGCGCCAGTTCAGCTTTTCAATGAGTGCGGACATGGTCAGGCTCCTGGTTGGACCCGGCGCGCCCAGAATTTTCGGCGCGAGCAACAGGTCCGGTATGAATTAGTAACCAGGTCTACATATGTAACCAGAATTAATGTGCAAGGAGGCACATTTTTGATACCATGTTACAAGAAAAGAACGATTGGACCCGCCATGTGTGACAACTACGACCCATCGAAATGCCAGACCGTCAGCGAAATGCTGGCACGCCTCGGTGATAAATGGACGGTCCTGGTGATCATGATGCTCGGCGATGGACCGCAGCGTTTCTCCGATCTCAAGCGTTCGGTGGTGGGAATCTCCCAGCGCATGCTGACACTGACGCTGCGGGCGCTCGAACGAGACGGCATTGTCGAGCGCACGGTGCATCCGACCGTGCCGCCGAAGGTTGAATATGCGCTCACCGATCTCGGCCGCTCATTCGGCGAGCCGATCCGCGCGCTCGGCGGCTGGGTCTTCACCCACCATGAGCGCATCCAGTCGGCGCGCGCAGAATTCGACCTGCGCAACGAAGCCGATGCCGGCAACAAGCTGATCAAGCTCGGGTAAGAACGACGATGTAGTGGCGTTTCGCCCCGCTCATCAGTCCGGCTTGAAATTCCCCTTAGGGAATTCGAGCGCCAGATCGCGATACCACTTGCCGCTCTTCTTGATGGTGCGGACCTGCGTGCCATAATCGACATGCACTAGGCCGAAACGCATCTTGTAGCCTTCGGCCCACTCGAAATTGTCCATCAGCGACCAGGCGAAATAGCCCTGCATCGGATAGCCCTCGGCAATCAGATCGGCGACCTTGTCGAGGTGCTCGGCGTAGTAATCGAGCCGCGGCTGGTCATCCACCTCGCCACCCTCGACCTCCATGTTGTAGCAGGCGCCGTTCTCGGTGATGTAGCAGACCGGCAGGTCATAGCGGGCGTAGAGCCGCTCGACCAGCGACTTCAGCGCCGGCGCATAGACCTCCCAGCCGATATCGGTTTTCACATCCGACACGGGCGCCGCATTGACGGTCGCGGGGAATTCGGCAGCCGGCGTCGGGTCGTCGGCCACGCGCATCGGCGTGTAGTAGTTGAGCCCCCACCAGTCGAGCTTCTGACTGATGATGGCAAGATCACCCTCTTCGATGACAGGCATGCGATGGCCGAGCGCCGAGAGGAAGTCTGCCGGATATTCGCCCTTGAAGACCGGATCGAAGAACACGCCATTGTGGAACTGATGCGCCCGCTCGGCCGCAGCCTTGTCGGCGGCACTATCGGAACCCGGCAGTGTCTCATGCGCATTCAGCACCAGTCCGACCGGCACATTTGGTGCGATTTCGCGGATCGCCTGCACGGAAAGTCCATGCGCCAGATTGGTATAGTGCAGCGCATGCAGCGCTGCATCCATGTTGCGCTCACCAGGAGCGTGAATACCATAGAGATGGCTGAGCCAGACCGAGCACCACGGCTCGTTGAAAGTCGCGACAGCATCGAGCCGGTCGCCGAGCCGCTCCATGACCACCTTGGTATAGCGCTGGAAAGCCTGGGCCGTCGATCGTGCCGTCCAGCCACCCTCGCCCATCAGCGCCAGCGGCAAATCCCAATGGTACAGCGTCGCATAGGCCTTGATGCCGCGCGCCTTCAAGCCATCGACCAGATTGTCGTAGAAGTCGAGACCCTTCTCGTTGATCGGGCCTGTGCCCTCGGGGATGATGCGCGGCCAGGCGATCGAGAAGCGATAGCCGGTGACACCCATGTCCTTGATGAGATCAAGATCGCTTTCCCAGCGATTGTAGTGATCGCAGGCGACATCCCCATTGTGCCGCCCGAAGACCCGTCCCGGCATGTTGGAGAACGCATCCCAGATCGAGGGTTTGCGCCCATCGGCCTTCGATGCCCCTTCGATCTGGAAGGAGGCGGTGGCGACACCGAAGAGGAAGTCACCGGGAAAGCGCGAGGCCAGAGCCTTGGGATCGATCATCAAACACGTCCTTCGTCATAGCGGGCGGAAGGGCCGCCGCTGGTCAGTGACAAGCGGTTTAGAGCAAAGGCACGACGCGGTGAAGACGGCAGGAACAAAAAACTGCAACGTTGCAGGAAGTTCCACCCGCCCCTCGCGGGTAGCAAAGGTCCGGGGTGGGGTGGTGGAGCGGATCTGTCGAGCGTCAGCTGCTCCGCCCGCGGACACAAGGCCCCTCATCCGCCCTTCGGGCACCTTCTCCCCGCATGCGGGGAGAAGGCTGAGACGACCACCGCTTGCGCGCCCCTCTCCCCGCCTGCGGGGAGAGGGTAGGGTGAGGGGCAATTCAAGCTAGCGTGAGGCTCAAACCTTCACCCAGCCACCATTCTTCTTACCTGACTCGATGCAGGCGGTGACGAAGGCGACACCCTTCACCCCATCATCGACCGTCGGATAGACAACAGCCGCGTCGACCGCCGCCCCCGCCTTCGCCGCGTTGATGGCGTGGGCCGCCTCCGTGTAGATCGTCGCGAACGCTTCGAGATAGCCTTCCGGATGGCCCGACGGGATCCGCGTAACGCGGGCCGCAGCCGCATTGGCGCCAGCCCCGCCGCGGGTGATCAGCTGCTTCGGCTCGCCCAGCCGCGTGAACCACAGATAATTCGGATCGGCCTGCGTCCATTCGATGCCAGCCTTGGTGCCGTAGATGCGAACCTTCAGCCCGTTCTCGTTACCGGTCGCCACCTGGCTGCACCACAGCAGACCCTTAGCGCCGCCCTTGAAGCGCAGCATCACATGGGCATTGTCATCGAGACGGCGCCCCTCGACGAAAGTGTGGACGTCGGCGGCCAGCTCATCGAGCTCCAGACCGGAGATGAACGAGCCAAGATTATAGGCATGTGTACCGATGTCGCCGGTCGAACCACCCGCGCCCGACTGCTTCGGGTCCGTGCGCCAGGCAGCCTGTTTCTGCCCGGTCTGTTCAATCGGCTCTGCCAGCCAATCCTGCGGATATTCCATCTGCACGAGCCTCAACTCCCCGAGCTCGCCAGAGCGCACCAATTCGCGCGCATGCCGGACCATCGGATAGCCGGTGTAATTATGCGTCAGGATGAACAGCGCCTTCGCCTTGTCGGCAACCGCCTTCAGCGCTTTGGCATCTTCCAGGTTGGAAGTCAGCGGCTTGTCGCAGATGACATGGATGCCGCGCTCCAAAAATGCCTTGGCAGCCGGAAAATGCACATGGTTTGGCGTCACGATCGAGACGGCCTCGATGCCATCAGGGCGGGCGGCCTCTTTCTCCGCCATCTCTTCATACGAGCCGTAGCAACGATCCGGATCGAGCCCGAGCTCGCGTCCCGACGCCAGCGACTTTTCCGGCGTCGAAGACAAGGCACCGGCGACGAGATCATACTGATCGTCAAGCCGGGCTGCCATGCGATGCACCGCACCGATAAAGGCGCCGGCCCCGCCGCCCACCATGCCCAGACGGATCTTCGGGGTCCGCTCGCCCGACTTGCTCGCTTCGATCGCCATATGCTTCCTCCTTGAAATGCGGCGTCTGGAGTTCGCTCTCCAGATCCGTTAAACTGACATCCGTAAAGAAGGATGCCCTGACAGTGAACATCTGAGATCCGCCTCTTCTGAGGCAAAGCATTTGAAACCGGCGTCAGCGATTACCGCGACGCTCGACGCATGCTTTTGCAAGGATCTCGACCATGCCTTTTCTCGATCCGAGACAACCCTATCCGATCACGCTCGCCGACGGCACGCCCTATCGCGAGACCGTCCAGCTTGCTGCCGTCATCGATCATCCGCGCATGGAGATCGGCGACTTCAGCTACTTCACCCATTCCGGCAAAGCGGACGAGACAGCGACCATTCTGGCGCCCTATCTCTACCCTTTCAGCCAGGAACGGCTGGTGATCGGCCGTTTCGTGCAGATCGCACGCGAGGCGATCTTCATCACCAGTTCCGCCAATCACGCCATGTCGGGCGTGACGACCTATCCCTTCCGCGTCTTCAGCCCTCAGACCATAGACGGCTATCAGGACCTCCCCTACCGCGACACCGTGATCGGCCACGACGTTTGGATCGGCCATGGCGCCACGATCGGTCCGGGCGCCATCATCGCCGCACGTGCCGTGGTCACCCGCGACATACCGCCCTACGCGATTGTTGGCGGCAATCCCGCGACCCTGATCCGCAAACGTTTCACGGATGCGCAAATCGAGGATCTCCTGATGCTTGCCTGGTGGGACTGGCCGCTCGACAAAATCGAACGCGCCCTGCGCCATCTCGAGAGCGGCGATTTCGCCGCCCTCAAGCAGGTCTAGACCTCAGAGACCCAGCATCCGGCGGTTAGCCGCATCGTCAGTCCCGCCGGAAGCGAAGTCGTCGAATGCCTTTTCAGTGACGCGAATGATATGCGCCCGCACGAACTCGGCACCCTCGCGGGCACCGTCTTCCGGATGCTTCAGCGCGCATTCCCATTCAACAACGGCCCAGCCGCCGAAATCATTCGCTGCCATCTTGGAGAAGATTGCGCCGAAATCGACCTGCCCATCACCGAGCGAGCGGAAGCGCCCTGCCCTGTTGACCCAACCCTGATAGCCGCCATAGACGCCCTGCCGGCCGGTCGGATTGAACTCCGCGTCCTTGACGTGGAACATCTTAATCCGGTCCTTGTAGATGTCGATGTTGTCGAGATAGTCGAGGCACTGCAGCACGTAATGCGAGGGGTCATAGAGCATGTTGGCGCGCGGATGGTTCTTCACCCGCTCCAGGAACATCTCGAAGGTAACGCCGTCATGCAGGTCTTCTCCGGGATGGATTTCATAGCAGACGTCGACGCCCTGCTCATCGGCATAGTCGAGGATCGGCGTCCAGCGACGCGCCAGTTCGTCAAAGGCGGTCTCGACGAGACCGGCCGGACGCTGCGGCCAGGGATAGATATAGGGCCAGGCGAGCGCGCCCGAGAAGGTCGCATGTGCCTTGATGCCGAGATGCTTGGACGCCTTCAGCGCGTATTTGACCTGCTGAACGGCCCATTCCTGCCGCGCCTTCGGATTGCCGCGCACTTCGGGTGCCGCAAAGCCATCAAAAGCCTCGTCATAGGCCGGATGAACCGCAACCAGCTGGCCCTGCAGATGGGTGGAAAGTTCGGTGATCTCGACGCCGTTCTGGCGGGCCACACCGGCCAGTTCGTCGCAATAATCCTTGGACTCCGCTGCCTTTTTCAGGTCCATCAGCTGGCCGGCCCAGGTCGGGACCTGCACGCCGACATAGCCCTTTTCGGCCGCCCACTTCGTAATCCCATCCCAGGTGTTGAACGGTGCGGCATCACCCGCAAACTGGCCGAGAAAGATCGCCGGCCCCTTGATCGTCTTCATGAATTCTCCTCCCTGAGATCCCTGCAACGTTTCCGTAAACGATTACAGGAGATGGTTTTTCGACACAACCGCAATGATGGCAGAGACGGAAATCTGCCCGGGAAAAACCCGGGCAGACTGATAGTGTTGGGCTTTCCGGATCAGAACGGCGAATCCGGGAAGTAGTAGTTCTTTGCGTTGTCAGCGGTGATCAGGGTCGCGTCCAGCGTATAAGTGCCATGGACCGGAACGGCGTCATAAAGGGCAGCGGCCGTCAGTTCCATCGCGGTACCAACCATTGACGGCGGATAGAGCACGTTGACCGGCACCATCTTGTCGCCATCCTGGACCTTCTTGATCATGTCCTTCGAACCGGCACCACCGATGATGTACTGGATATCAGTGCGCTTAGCCTGTTCGATAGCCTGCAACACGCCGACAGCCATGTCGTCGTCCTGGCACCAGACCACATCGATCTTCGGATACTTGGTCAGGTAGTCCTGCATCACCTTGAAGGCATCGTCGCGGTTCCAGTTGCCGAACTGGCGGTCGAGAACCTTGACGTTGGAGCCGGCAATGCCCTTGTCGAAACCGTCCTGGCGCTGCTGGTCGATCGGGATCGGCAGGCCGCGGATGATGACGACTTCGGCATCCGGGGAGTTCTTGGCGATGTACTGGCCGGCGACTTCGCCGAGCGCCGGGTTGTTGCCGGCGACATAGAGGTCACGCACGGTGTTGTCGTTCACCGAAGGCGCACGGTCGACGATCGTGACGAAGTGGCCCTTGGCCTTCACTTCCTTGATCGCGTTGACCAGCGGATCCGGATCTGTCGGCAGGATGACGAGCGCATCGATGCCCTGGATTTCCAGATCCTGCACGGCATTCGCCTGGGTGGCCGGATCGGCCGAGGTCTTGACGATGACGTTGAGGCCCGGATGCTCCTTCATCAGGAGTTCGGCGACGCGGTTGGCGTGATAGACGACACCGGCGGTCCAGCCATGGTCGGCGGCCGGAATGGAGACGCCGATGGTCTTCGTCTCTTGCGCTTCGGCTGCCGTGAAAATCGACGCCAGCGCCGTCATGGCGACAGCGAGGCCTAACAGTTTCTTGTGCATTGGTTTCCTCCCAAAGTGACAAAGGGTCGATTGAAGAACGGACCGGGCGACCCTCCTGCCCGGCCGTTTCCTTACGCCTTGCGCGCCAGCGACCGCTGAACGAGCATCGCGATGATGATGATCGTGCCCTGGATGGCGCCGATCAGATATTCGGAGATGAAATTCGACAAGAGCATGATGTTGCCGACAAGCTCAAGGATGAAGGCGCCACAGATCGTGCCCCAGACGCGGCCCGCCCCGCCCTTCAGCGCCGTGCCACCGACGACAACCGCCGTGATCGCCTGCAACTCCCAGAGAATGCCCGTGGTGGCAGAAGTCGAGCCGAGCCGCGGCACGTAGAGCAGTACGGCGATCGCCACGCAGAGCCCCTGGATGACAAAGGCGATGGTGCGTACCCGGTCGACGGCAATGCCGGAATAGCGCGCGACGTCGCGGTTCGAGCCGACGGCAACCACATGGCGGCCGTAACGCGTGCGATAGAGCACGACAGCGGCAATTGCCGTGACGACGAGAATGATGAAGATCGGCACGGGCAGGCCGAGGATCGAGCCGAAATAGACCGGCCGGTAGATTTCCTGCTGGGCTGGATCGCGCAGCGTGATCGCCCCGCCCTGCGAAAGCCAGGTCGTCAGGCCGCGATAGATGCCCATGGTTCCAAGTGTCGCGATGAAGGGCTCGATCTTGCCGACGGTGGTGATCAGACCGTTCAACAACCCGCAGAGCGAGCCGATCACGATGGCAAGCGCCATGGCGGCGGCAATCATCAGGCCGGGATCGGCGATCGCGCCGGAATTCATGAACAGGATCATCAAGCTGGCGACAAAAGCCACCATCGAGCCGACCGAAAGGTCGAGATCGCCCGACGAGATGACGAAGGTCGCACCGACTGCGATGATCGCGATAAAGGCCGAGCGCGTTGCGACATTGGCCAGATTATTCAGCCCGATGAAGTTCGGATTGACCATCGCGCCGATGATCAGGAGGATAAAAAGCGCGGCAAAGGGGGCCACGGCGCGCAGGTCGACGTCGCGCCAAGTGCGGCGGCCACGGACAGCGGTGGTCGTTTCAGTTTCGGCAGTCATGTCTTCCCGTCTCCTCCCACGCGCCTTGGAGCTAAGGTCGCGCACCCTGAACTCTTCGTTTCGAACCCGGTCTTGTTCGCCGGGCCTTTGCCATCGATCAGCTTGCCATCTGCCGCTTCAGCCCTGCGGCATAGCGCATGATTACCTGTTCGGAGATCTCCTCACCCTCCAGCACACCGACCATCCGCCCTTCGCGCATGACGGCGACCCGCGTGCAGAGCCCGATCACCTCCGGCATCTCCGAGGAGATGACGATGATAGACCGCCCCTCGCGGGCGAGCGCTGCGATGAAATGGTAGATCTGCTGCTTGGTACCGACATCGATGCCGCGTGTCGGCTCGTCGATGATGATGACGTCGGGCTCGACTTCCATGATCTTGGCGAGCAGCAGCTTCTGCTGGTTGCCGCCCGACATGCGGCCGACCCGCACCTTGTCGTCGCGCACGCGGATGTCGAAGCGCCGCTTGGCCCTGGCCATGGCCTTGGCCTCGCTGCTCGGGTCGAGATAGCCGTGGCGCACATGGTTGTCCATGGATTGCAGCGTCAGGTTCGCCGTCATGCTTTCGCCGAGCAGCAAGCCCTTGCCCTTGCGATCTTTGGTCATGTAGGCAAGCCCGCGCCGGTTGGCTTCGCGAAAATCGCCCGCTTCAAGCACGGCGCCCTTGAGCCGCACCTCGCCGGAAAGCCGCGGACGCAGACCCGCGACTGCCTCCATGAGCTCCGTGCGCCCCGAGCCGATCAGGCCGGAAAAGCCCAGCACTTCGCCCCGCTTCAGCTCGAAGCTGGCATTCTTGACGAAGCCGGTCGAGAGATCCTTCACCGACAGCACGATCTCTTCGTCGACATCAGGCTCGTGTTTGTGGGGGTAGAGGCTCGACAACTCGCGCCCGACCATCAACTGGGCGATCGCCTCGCCGTCGAGCGCGGAGGTCGGCGCGGTCTTCACCCATTGGCCATCGCGCAACACGGTGACGCGGTCGGTCAGCTCCATGACTTCGTCGAGCTTGTGGGAAACAAAGACAAAACTCGTGCCACGCGCGCGCAACTTGCGCACCTGATCGAACAGCACCTCGGTCTCGTCGCGCGACAGCACCGCCGTCGGCTCGTCCATGAACACGATGCGCGCCTTGCGGCTGATCGCCTTGGCGATCTCGACCATCTGCTTGTCGGCAACCGCCAGCGAACTGATCAGCGCGTTTTCGTCGATCCGCGACCCCAACTGGTCGAGCACGCGGCGCGCCTCCGCCCGCATCACCTTGCGGTCGAGCATGCCGAACCGTGTCACTTCTCGTCCAAGGAATAAGCTCTCGGTGACAGTGAGGTGATCGGCGAGATTGAACTCCTGATGGATCAGAACGATGCCGAGTGCTTCGGCAGAGCCATTGGCCGGCAGCGTCACCGGTTCGCCATCGAGAAGAATCCGGCCAGCGGTGGCCTGCTCGAAACCTGAGAGGATCTTGACGAGCGTCGACTTGCCCGCACCGTTCTCGCCCATCAGCGCGTGAACCTCGCCTGGCAACACGTCGAAATCGACGCTGAACAGCACCTGCACTTCGCCAAACGATTTGGAGATACGCTCCGCCACGAGCACGGGTGTCCGCACTTCGCCCCCAGCCAAATTCATGCAATCCTCCCAGGCGGCTCCTCAACCGCTTATGCTCCCTGTGTAAACCTTTACATGGATGATGTAAAGGTTTACATCGATCGATGATGGGGACAATGTGAGCCCTGCCGGCTTTCGCAGCCGCAACAGGAACGGTAAGGTCTCCAACGATTCCATGCGGATAGGGGGATGGACCGCGTGCCGAATTCTCAGCCAGCGACAATCGAGGACGTAGCGCGCATCGCCGAAGTGTCGATTGCGACAGTGAGCCGCGCGATCCACACGCCCGACAAGGTCGCCAAGACCACGCGTCAGCGGGTGAACCAGGCGATTGCCATCACCGGCTACACGACCAATGCCATGGCGCGCTCGCTGCGCATGGGGCGGTCGAACATGATTCTGATTCTTGCCCCTGACATCGGCGACCCCAACTTCTCCTCCACTCTCATCGGACTGGAAAACGAGGCGCGCGCCCATGGCTTTGGCGTTCTGATTGGCCACACCCAGAACGACCCGGAACGGGGGCTCGAATATCTGAAATTCCTGAGTTCCGGGCAGGCGACCGGCCTCGTGCTCTTCACCGGCCACGAACCCTTCGGCCATCAGGTCGTCGGCCAGCGCCTGCCACCGTCGGTCGCCGTATTCGAGCCGGTCTTCGGGTCAAAAATCTCCTACGTCGGCGTCGACGATGTGGCAGGTGCCCGCAAGGCGGCCGAACATCTGCTCTCCGCTGGCCATCGTTCCATCGCCTTCATCGGCGACAGCAAGACACGCCTTGGCCACCAGCGCCGCCGCCAGGGTTTCGACAAGGCGCTGGACGCCGCCCGCATTCCGCCGAACCAACGCTTCGTTCTGGAAGGTGACGGCACAATCGAAAGCGGGCGCCTCGCCGTCGAGCAGCTCTTTATGCGCGACACGCTGCCCACCGCTTTCATGTGTGTCAACGACGCCACCGCCGTCGGCGTGTTGAGCGGCCTCACCGCCCGCGGCTACGATCTGCCGCACGACTTCTCCGTCATCGGCTTCGACGATGTGCCCCAGGCGACCTATGTGAACCCGGCGCTGACCACCATCCGCCAGCCCCGCACGGCCATCGGCCGCCAGGCGATGTCGCTGCTGATCAAGTCCCTTTCCGACCGCCCGACAGAGCGGCAGGAAATCCTGCTGATGCCGGATCTGATCGTGCGAGGGTCGGTGACGGGGCCAGCGAAGCGCTGAGCGGGCACTTGCTCCGCCTGGCCGGACGGACCTAAAGCAGCGCTTGGCCGTTAGACTTGGAACACCCTATGATAAACCGACATACCGGTGGCCGAGCGCGCCACCTTGTCCCATGCCATTGGAGACCATTGTGAGCGTTGCCTTCACCAAGGAAGAGAGTTCGGAAACCGCAGCAGAACTGCATTTGCCGGATCGCCCGGTCTCTCAGCATCCGAACCTGGTGACGGCGGAAGGACTGAGGCTTCTGGAGACACAGGCAGAGGAAGCCCGCGCCGCCTATCTCGCCGCCCAAGCGGTTGAGGATGTGAACGAACGCCGCCGTCAATCGGCGGTCCCCTACCGCGATCTCAAATACCTGACGGAACGGCTGCGCACAGCACAGGTCATCCCGGCGCCCGAAACCAACGCGGCCGTCGCCTTCGGCAGCAAGGTCACGTTTGAACGCGATGACGGCCGCGTCCAGACCTACCGTATCGTGGGTGAGGACGAAGCAGATCCGAAGGCGGGCTCGATATCCTTCGTCTCCCCCGTCGCGGCTCGCCTGATGGGCAAGGCCGTCGGCGATGTGGTAACGGTTGGCGACCAGGAGCTGGAGATTACCGCGATCGCTTGAAGGGCGGTCGTCAAGTGACCGCTTCACCGTCGTCATCCTCGGGCTTGTCCCGAGGATCCACTGTCGCCTGCCGGAAAATCGACATTTCAGGCGGCCGCTGCGCTCGCCCGGCATTCCGGAGCCGTCTGCACCGCAGCCACGCTCGGCAGATCCTCGGGACGAGCCCGAGGATGACGACCGGCAAAGGAATGCGAAAGGCCGGGACGCTTTCGCGCCCCGGCCCTCAAACGCCCTCGAAGCGTCGAGATCAAACGTAGCGGTTGACCACGTTTTCCAGCAGTTCCTGCTTGCCGGACACCGGCTTCGGGTTGACGTTCTGGGCTTCGACGCGGGCGGCGATGGCGTCGAGGCTCTCTTCGCCGCGCAGCATCTTCTGGTTTTCGGCCTTGTCCCAACCGGCGTAACGGCTGTTGAGCGGGGCCGATAGCGCCTTGTCCTCGACCATCTTGGCAGCCGCCTTCAGGCCACGGGCGCAGCAGTCCATGCCGCCGATATGGCCGATCAGCAGGTCTTCGGCGTCGAGCGACTGACGGCGCAGCTTAGCGTCGAAGTTGGTACCACCGGTGGTGAAGCCGCCGGCCTGCAGGACCTGGTAATAGGCCAGCGCCATTTCCGGAACATTGTTCGGGAACTGGTCGGTATCCCAGCCGGACTGGTAATCGTTGCGGTTCATGTCGATCGAGCCGAAGATGCCGAGCGCACGGGCAAGTGCCAGTTCATGTTCAAAGGAGTGGCCAGCAAGGATCGCATGGCCCTGCTCGATGTTGACCTTGACTTCGTTTTCGAGGCCGTAACGCTTCAGGAAGCCGTAGACGGTCGCGACATCGTAGTCGTACTGGTGCTTCGACGGCTCCTGTGGCTTCGGCTCGATCAGGATCGCGCCCTTGAAGCCGATCTTGTGCTTGTATTCGACGACGAGATTGAGGAAGCGGCCCATCTGGTCGAGCTCGCGTCCGAGGTCGGTGTTGAGCAGGGTCTCGTATCCTTCGCGGCCGCCCCACAGCACGTAGTTTTCACCGCCGAGCTTCAGCGTCGCATCCATGCAGGTCTTCACGGTTGCGGCCGCAAAGGCGAAAACGTCAGGATCCGGGTTGGTGGCAGCGCCCGACATGTAGCGGCGATGCGAGAACATGTTCGCCGTGCCCCAGAGCAGCTTGACGCCGGTCTCTTCCTGCTTCTTGGCGAAGTAGTCGACGATCTCGTTCAGGTTCTTGGTGTTCTCGGCGAAGCTATTTCCTTCAGGGCGAACGTCTGCATCGTGGAAGCAGTAATAGGGCGTGCCGAGCAGCTGGAAGAACTCGAAGGCGACGTCTGCCTTCATCTTCGCAGCATCCATCGTGTCCTTGAACCAGGGACGCTCGAACGTGTTGCCGCCGAACGGGTCGGTACCTGGCCAGACGAAGGTGTGCCAATAGGCGATCGCAAAGCGCAGATGGTCTTCCATGCGCTTGCCGAGGACGACTTCGTCCGGGTTGTAGTGGCGGAAAGCCAGCGGATTGGTGCTGCCTTCGCCTTCATATTTGATCTTCTGGATATTGCCGAAGAAACCTGTGCTCATGGGTAGTCCTCCTTGGTGTGTATTTGACCACCCTCCCCTTGAGGGGAAGGGTCGGACCGAAGGTCCGGGGTGGGGTGATGGTGGGGTTCACCCCCACCCGCTGCTTACGCAGCGACCTCCCCCCTCAAGGGGGAGGTGGGAAATCAAAGTCCCCGGATCGCCGGATAAAGTGCCCGGTAGCGGCCGTAAGCCGCCTCGTAAGCGCCCGTCAGCTCCGAAACCGGCTCCACCGTCTCTGCCGTCTCCGGCGCCGTGCAGACCGACAGCGGATCCGCCCCGGTCGCCGCGATCAGCCCCAAGCGGGCCGCCCCGAAGGCAGCCCCGAAATCGCCGTCGGCGGGAATGTCGACCGGCATGCCAAGCGCGGTGGCGATCGAGGAGAGCCAGTAGCGCGAGCGCGAACCGCCGCCGATCGCGGTGACGCGGGAAATCTTCGTGCCGGCAGATTTCAGCGCTTCAAGGCTGTCGCGGATCGCAAAGGTCACGCCTTCCAGCACGGCCTGCGTCAGCACCGCGCGGTCGCTCTCATGGCCAAGCCCGATAAAGGCACCGCGGATCTTGGCATCGTTGTGCGGCGTGCGTTCACCGGAGAGATAAGGCAGGAAGGTGACGCCCGTCGGGGCCTTGAGCGCATCGCCGAGTTCGCCGGTCAGCTCGCCGGCGGATTTGCCGGTCACGGTCGAGTGCCAGTTGAGCGCATCGGTCGCAGAGAGGATGACGCCCATCTGGTGCCAGGTCTTCGGCAGCGCATGGCAAAACGCATGCACAGCACTTTCCGGCTTCGGCAGATAGGAGGCATTGGCGGCAAACAGCACGCCCGACGTGCCGAGCGAGACGAAAGCCTGGCCCTCGGCAACCGTGCCCATGCCGCAGGCCGAGGCCGCATTGTCCCCTGCCCCGCCCGCAACGACGACGTCAGAACCAACACCCCATTTCTCGGCGAGCTCAGCGCGCAACGTGCCCGCACGATCCGTACCCTCGACGAGGCCCGGCATCTGCTCGACGGTCAGGTCTGTTGCCTCCAGCAATTCGCTTGACCACGCGCGCTTGCCCGTATCGAGCCAGCTCGTGCCGGCCGAATCCGACATGTCGGAGAGATATTCACCCGTCAGCCACAGGCGGAGATAATCCTTGGGCAGCAGCACCTTGGCGACCTTGGCAAAGGTCTCCGGTTCATTGTTCTTCACCCAGGCAAGCTTCGGCGCGGTGAAGCCGGGAAAGACGATATTGCCGGTCAGCGCCCGGAAGCGCGGATCGGCGTCCAGCGCGGCGGCCTCCGCATGGCTGCGCGTGTCGTTCCAGAGAATGCAGGGCCGCAAGACCCGGTCCTTGGCGTCAACAAGCGTCGCGCCATGCATGTGGCCGGAGAGCCCGATGCCCTTGACGGCGGCGAGCTCCTTCGGATGCGACGCCTTGAGGACCGCCACCGCCTCTTCGGTCGCCCGCAGCCAGTCGCCCGGCGCCTGTTCCGACCAGCCGGGATGCGGCCGCTGCACGGTGAGACCCGCGTGACCGACGCCGATCACCTGCTGCGCATCATTGATCAGCATCGCCTTGACGCTCGACGTGCCGAGATCCAATCCGAGATACATGAGTGTCCTCCATTCCTCTGCCTTCAGGGCAGATTGTCCTTCAAGAATATGTCGATACGAATGCGCTCCTGCGCGGTCACCACCGGCAGCCCGTCGGCCTTTGCCTTCAGCACACGGATGGCACTGCGCACCTCGTGGCCCGCATCCTGATTCAGCACGGCGTCAACAAGCCCCGATTGCAGCGCGCCGCGCGTCGTTCCCGTCAGTTCATGGGCAATGACGACGGGTCGTCGCTCCGAAGGCAAGCGCTCCAGCGCGCGAACCAGGCCTCGATTGCCGGCACCGAGACTATAGAGCGCCACGATGTCGTCCCGAGCCGCAAACAGTTCCGTGACCAGACGCTCCACGACCGCGGGATCGTCTCGGCCTTCGAGCACAGGCAGCAGACCGAGTTCGGGGAAGTCGGCCGCGATCAGCGCGGCAAACGCCTCGCAGCGCTCGCGATGGTCGCGGACCAGCATGGAACCGGCAAGCACGGCGACCTTGCCCTGTCGGCCACCCGCAAAACGGCCGAGCAGGCTTGCGGCCGTGCGTCCGGCAGCCGCGTTGTCGATACCCGCATAATGGTCGCGCTCGGCGCCTGAGAGATCCGACACAAGCGTCACCAGCGGAATTCCCGCGGAGCCAACCTCGGCCGCAGCCGCGGCGACCTCGGGCGCATCGACAGCCACGAAGGCAATGCCGGCGGGCGACTGATCTGCGGCCTCGCGGAGTGCTGCCGCGAGCGCCGCCGCGTCAAAGGCCGGCACGTCGACAAGGCGGATGGCGATCCGCTCCACCGTAGCGCGCGCACTTGCCTCTTCAAGCGAAAGCCTGAGGCCACGCATGAAGGAATTGTCGTTCGAGGGAATGATGAAGGTCAGCGGATAGACGCGCCCCTTGGCGAGGTTGGCGGCAGCCACATCACGCACGAAGCCCAGTTCGCTGACGGCCTGGTCCACCTTCTCACGGGTGCGCGCACTGACGCCCTGCCGCCGGTTGAGAACCCGGTCGACGGTGGCGAGGCTCACGCCCGCACGGTTCGCAATGTCATGAACGGTCGGCTTCATTCTCTCCTCCGGCGCCTGTCCTACACGACCGGATGAGGTACGTAAATCAGAAATCTGATGTACGTACCTCTAATCCAGCAAAAAATCAGGCCGCCCCATCGAGTGGCACGGCCTGGATCTGGAGATCAGCAGAGGTGTAGACCCGCCCGCAAGCTTGATCGGGCATGGTGCGTCAGTGGCCAGCACCGGCAGGTGCCGCTCCCTTCGGCTTCTTCAGAAGCAGCGCGAGGAAGACGAGGGCGGCGAAGAGTACGGTCAGACCCAAGAAGACATCCATGAAGGACAGGAGCCAGGCCTGTCGGGTCACGACACCCGAAAGCTTCTGAATGGCAACCGCCGTGCCATCGAGACCATAGCTGTCGTAGTTCGCGCCGACACTGGCAAGCCAGTCGAGTGCTGCCTGATTGCCCCAGGAAAGCTGCTCCGCCAGCCGAGCATAGTGGTCGTCGGAGCGCTGCGTCAGCGTGGTGTTGATGATGGCGAGGCCGACGGCCCCACCGAGATTGCGCGTCAGGTTGAACAGGCCCGATGCATTCTTGATGCGATCCGGGGGCAGCGTGCCGAGCGCCAGATTGTTGATCGGCACCATGCAGATCATCAGCGAGCAGCCGCGCAGGATCTGCGGCACGAGCAGTTCGTAGAAATCCCAGTCCGCGGTAATCCCGGTCATCATGTAGGTGCCGAGCGCAAAGCCGCCGAAACCGATCATCATCATCACGCGCGGATCGAGCTTGCCCGACAGCACACCGGCAACAGGCGCCGTGAGGAACATGGCAGCACCCGACACGAACATTGTCTCGCCGATCATCAGCGAGTCATATCCGCGTATGCGCCCGAGATAGAGCGGATAGAGATAGGTGAGCCCGTAGAGCCCAACCCCCATGATGAAGGAGAACAGCGAACCGAAGGCGAAATTGGCGTTCGAAAATGCCCTGAGATCGACGACCGGCAGTTCGACCTTGAAGACGCGACGGAAGAAGATGAAGCCGCCGATCACCATCGCAACAGTGCCCATGACGATATGATGGTCGTTGAACCAGTCCTTGTTGTTGCCCTCTTCCAGCACGAACTCCATCGAGCCGAGGAAGACAGCCATGGCGGCGAGCCCCCACCAGTCGAACTTCTTCAAGAGCTTCAGGTCCGGCTTGTCGAAATCGATCAGGCTCCAGGCGGCGGCCGCGACCAGCACACCCGGCACGACATTGATCAGGAAGAGCCAGTGCCAGGACATGGCATGGCTGATATAGCCGCCGATCGTCGGGCCGATGGTTGGCGCGAGCGTGGCGACCAGACCGACCATCGGCGAAACGATGTTGCGCTTGGACGGCGGGAAGATGGTGAAGGCAGCCGCAAACACGGACGGGATCATGCCGCCGCCGATGAAACCCTGGATCGCGCGGTAGACGATCATCTGCTCGATATTGGTGGCGGTAGCACAGAGAGCGCTGGCCAGGGTGAAGCCGGCAGCACAGAAGGTAAACAGCACTCGGGTCGACACGATGCGGGCCAGCACACCCGAAAGGGGGATCATGATCACTTCGGCGATCAGGTAGGATGTCTGCACCCAGGCGACTTCGTCGGAGCCGGCGCCGAGACCGGCCTGGATCTCGGCCAGCGAAGCTGAAACGATCTGGATGTCGAGGATCGACATGAACATGCCGAAGACCATCGCCAGAAAGGCAAGGACGCGTCTGGGATCCATCCGCTCCTCGGCCGGTGCCGAGGGCGCGATGTCCTGTGTGGTGATTGCGGCCATGACACGGCCCTTTCGCTTACGACTGCCGGTGGTTTACTTTGCGGCAAGCGCCTGGCCCGAAGGGGCCGTGCGGGTGTCGACGTCGACGATGACGCTGAGGCCGGCACGCAAATGGCCGCCGGCAAGCGCGTCCTTGGGCAAAGCGATGCGCACGGGCACACGCTGGACGACCTTGGTGAAGTTGCCGGTCGCGTTTTCGGCCGGCAGCATGGAGAAGATTGCACCCGAGGCCGGCGCAATGGAGGTCACGGTGCCTTCGAGCGGCTGGTCACCATAGGCATCGACATGGATCGAAACCTTGGAGCCCGGCACCAGATGCGCGATCTGTGTCTCTTTGAAGTTGGCCTCGATGAAGAGCTCGTTCGTCGGCACCAGAGCGGCGAGCCGCTTGCCGGCGGATACGAGATCACCTGCCTGAACGGACAAATTGCCCACGACACCGTCATAGGGCGCCTTGAGAACGGTGAAATCGAGATCGCGCTTGGCCTTGGCCACGACCTGATCCTGCACGCGCACCGCGTTGACGGCTTCTTCGCGTTGCGCCTTCAGTATCGAAAGATTGGCATCGGCAGAATCCACTGCGGCCTGACCGGCAACGAGGTTGGCCCGCGCCTGGTCGAGCGCGACCTGCGCATTGTCGAGATCGGCAGCCGTGCCGACGCTCTTGGAAGCAAGCTCGTTGGCGCGCTTCTCCGTGATCTCGGCGCCACGCACGGCAGCCTCCAGGGATCCGAGCTGCGCCCTGGCCTGGGCGACACTCGCCTGGCCACCCACGATCTGTGCATCGATGCGCTTCACCGCCAGCTCTGAACTCTGCTTCCCGGCGACCGCCTGTTCATAGGCGATCTGGTAATCGCCACCATCGAGTGTCACCAGAAGATCGCCCGCATGCACGACCTGATTGCTGGCAACGTTTACCTTGGCGACATAGCCCGAAACCTTGGGCGAGATGATCGCGATGTCACCTTCGATATAAGCGTCTTCCGTCGACACCATGAAACGGCCGTTGGTCCACCATTCATAGCCGTACCAGGCGCCAACGGCGACGAGTGCGGCAAGGATGACGGGCAGGACCGGACTGCGCCGCTTCGGCTTGGGAGCCGATGGCTCCGGCGCCTGATGGGGTACCCCGGCATCCGTCTCTGTTGCGGGCGCGGCCTCATTCCGATCGACTGGAGTGGAATTGGAACGAAGGGCGGTGGATCTTTGCGTCGCTGACATGGCACGGACCGGGGATTGGTTGAAATTGTTCGAACTGAACCGTTCGGTTCGATTGACATAGACAGTTTTTTCCCCCATATCAAGTGCCAGCAACGAGCTTCTGCGCAGCGGATGTTCGGTTACGTTAATTTTTCTTTGGTCAGGATATGTCGAAACAAACCCAGGAAACTGCCATGACACCCCCTTGCTACCCCGTCGCCGGGGTTGGCCGCTTTGCTGCGGGGTCGGATCCCGTCAAGCGGGGGCAGATCCTGGACGGGGCGCATCGCGTCTTCATGAAAATGGGCTATGACGCCGCCAGCATGAATGACGTCACCCGCGAGGCGGGCGTATCGAAGGGCACCATCTATGTTTACTTCCAGAGCAAGGAAGAGCTTTTCGCCGCCCTGATCGAACGCGCCAAGGGTTTGTTCACTGAAAGCGTGCGCGAACTGCTCTCACAGCATCCGGATCCCAATGAAGGCCTGCGTCGTTTTGCCTATGCCTTCGTCGACCAGATCTTTGATTCCGAGATGATTTCCGCGATGCGCATCCTTCTCGGCGTCATCGACCGCATGCCGTCGCTCTGTCAGCGCTTTTTCGCGGGCTCGCCGAACAATGTGCGAACTGTGCTGAAGGATTATCTCGACCAGCAGGTCGCGGCAGGCCGCCTGGACATCGACGACACCGATCTCGCTGCGGCGCAGTTTCTTGAGTTGACCATGGGCAGTTTCTTCAAGGGCAAGCTCTTCAACGACATCCCTGTTCGCCCTCAAGACTCCGAGCTGGAACGTGTCATCGGTGGCGGCATGAAGGTGTTTTTCGGCGCTTACGGGGCAAAGCCCTCCGCGCCTTAACCGGACGGCTGACGCCGACCCTTGCCAACTGCGCCATTTTGTCCCATTTGCTGCTGGTCCCTTCCCCATCGATGGAACCCGTTCATGCAGGCTATTCTTCCGCTCCTTCAGGATCCCGCCGCCTGGGTCGCACTCGTGACGCTGGTCGTCATGGAGATCGTCCTCGGCATCGACAACCTGATCTTCATCTCGATCCTGACGAACAAGCTGCCGCAGGAAATGCGGGAAAAAGCGCGTCGCATCGGCATCGGCCTCGCGCTCGTCATGCGTTTGGCACTTCTGGGCACCGTCGCCTGGATCGTGCAACTGACCACGCCGGTCTTCGAACTCTTCGGCCATGGCTTCTCCTGGAAGGACATGATCCTGATCGCCGGCGGCCTCTTCCTGGTCTGGAAGGCGACGAAGGAAATCCATCACGCCGTAGACCCGGTGGACAAGGATGAGGACTTCATCGCCTCGACCGCATCGACCACCTTCGCAAGCGCCATCGGCCAGATCCTGATCCTCGACCTCGTCTTCTCGATCGACAGCATCATCACCGCCGTCGGCATGACGCCGCACGTCCCGATCATGGTGGTCGCCGTGCTTGCAGCCGTCACCGTGATGCTGGTTGCGGCAACGCCGCTTGCCAACTTCATCGAGAAGAACCCGACCATCGTCATGCTGGCATTGGCCTTCCTCATGATGATCGGCACGACGCTGATCGCCGAGGGCATGGGCTTCCACGTACCGAAGGGTTACGTCTATGCCGCCATGGCCTTCTCGGCGCTGGTCGAAGTGCTCAACATGTTTGCGCGGCGCAAGCGTGAGCGGGACCGCAAGCTCAAGGTCACCACCACCCATTGATCATGGCTACAGTTCAGTTCCAGAAAGGCCCGTCTTTGAGATGGGCCTTTTTTTAACGTCGAACTGGCTCGGCGGGAACCGATCTGCCCTTGCCAGACTTGTCGCAAGCACCTACGCCTTCCCCCCACAACGCCAGCATTACGCCGGAACCCCATGACATACGAGCAGATCCTCGCCTTCGGCATCATCGCCATCATGATGGCGGCCTTTCTGTGGGAGAAGTTCCGCTATGACGTGATCGCCTGCTGCGCCCTCGTCGCAGCCGTCGCCGTCGGTCTGGTTCCCCCGGGCGAGGCCTTTTCCGGCTTCTCGGACGATATCGTCATCATCGTCGGCAGCGCTCTGGTGGTCAGCGCCGGCGTGGCGCGCTCGGGCGTCGTCGATCTCGCGATCAAACGCTTCTTCCCAGCGCTCACCGCGCTGCACGGTCAAATGCTTCTCCTTCTCTTGACGGTGGCGGTCCTGTCCGCCTTCATCAAGAACATCGGCGCGCTCGCGATCATGATGCCGGTTGCGTTTCAATTCGCGCGGCGCTCCAACGTGCCTCCTTCGGTCTTTCTGATGCCGATGGCCTTCGCGGCTCTGCTCGGTGGCCTGATGACCCAGATCGGAACCTCGCCAAACATCGCAGTGTCGCGTCTGCGCGAAGAGTTGACCGGCCAGCCCTTCACCATGTTCGACTTCACACCGGTGGGCGGGCTGCTGACCATAGCCGGCATCGTCTTTCTGATCTTCTTCTACTGGCTGGTTCCACGACGTGAAAACCAGAACCCGTCGCTGCAGGAAGCACTGGAAAGTTCGAGCTTCGCGACCGAAGCCATGATCACGAGGCAGTCGCCCTTCGTCGGCAAGACGCTGCATCAGCTCTTGCAGACTTCGCATGGCGAGGTCACGGCAAGCGCCATCCTGCGCGGGCAGACCCGTCTATCACCTTTCCCGGACGTCCTGCTGCACGAGGAGGACACACTTCTGCTGGAAGGCGCTTCCGAAGCACTGGACCGGATCGTGTCGCAGGGCAATCTCAGCCTCTCGGGCAATACCGAGGGCGACATCAAGACCCGCGGTGACATCTCCTCCGTCGAGGCCGTGATCGGCCGCGGATCGCCGCTCATCGGCCAGACCACCAGTGAACTCTCTTTGGTCCACACTTACGGTGTCAATCTGCTCGCCGTCAGCCGCCAGGGAAAGCGCATCCGCGAACGGCTGGGCCAGCTGACGCTGCGTTCCGGCGACGTGGTGCTGCTGCAGGGCCTGCGCCAGCAGATGCCGGCGATCCTGACCGAACTGGGCTGCCTGCCGCTTGCAGAACGCGAGATCCTGCTCGGCACCAGCCGCAACATCATCGTCCCACTCGCCATCCTTGCCATCGCCATGGGGGCGACGGCGCTGGGGCTCGCGCCTGTCGCGATGGCATTCTTTGCAGCAGCCCTCGCCATGGTGGCCTTCGGCGTCATTCCAGTGAGTGAAGTCTACCGCGCCGTCGATGGGCCCATCCTGGTGATGCTCGCAGCCCTGATCCCCGTCGCCGATACGTTGCGCACTTCCGGTGGCAGTGACGTGATCGCCGGCTGGCTCAACGCGGTCGCAGGCGGCCTTCCCGTCTGGGGTGCGGTGGCCATCATTCTGCTCACGGCAATGGCCGTTACGCCCTTCCTCAACAATGCAGCGACCGTTTTGGTCATGGCGCCGATCGCCGCGAGCTTCGCGACGGGCCTCAACTACAAGCCGGAAGCCTTCCTGATGGCGGTGGCGATCGGTGCCGGCTGCGACTTCCTCACCCCCATCGGCCACCAGTGCAATACTCTGGTCATGGGTCCCGGCGGCTACAAGTTTTCAGACTATCCGCGCCTGGGACTTCCCCTGTCGATCCTGATCGTGCTGGTCTCTGTCCCAGCCCTTCTCATGGTCTGGCCCGTTCAGTAACCGCAAGACAGGCAAAACGCGCAAAGAAAAACCCGTGTCGGCGGACACGGGTTTTCCTTTGGGGCGGGGACTTGGGGGAGAGCGCTGGCCTCGCGGTTAAGGGGCTCGCGTGTCGGCTTCAACGAGGGAAAAAGTGGCGGGGGCACCGACTTATCTGATCCTCGCATTTGCCGGACGTAGCCAGCGCTCTGACCCAATAACGCCGGATCCAGCGTCGAGTTCCGTCGCCGGGAAAATTTTTTGATTTTTCTGCGCATCCTCCCGGCGGCCGGTTTCCGTGGTTTTTCTTGACGCACGGCCATGAATATGGCCTAAGGCCAGCCGGTGGAACAGGCGGCACATCTGGCGCCTCGTCCTGTCCGCGCAGCCATCACAGGCAGTCTCACAACCTTGTTGATCCGGCGCTTGTGCGTCTGATCCCCGCACGCACCACGAGCTGAGTTCATGACCAATTCCGGCGTCCGCGTCCGCATCGCACCCTCCCCGACCGGCGAGCCCCATGTCGGCACCGCCTATATCGCGCTGTTCAACTACCTCTTCGCGAAGAAATTCGACGGCGAGTTCATCCTGCGCATCGAGGACACCGACGCGACCCGCTCGACCGCCGAGTTCGAGCAGAAGGTTCTGGACGCGCTGAAATGGACCGGCCTCAGCTGGTCAGAAGGTCCCGATGTGGGCGGCCCCTACGGCCCCTATCGTCAGTCCGAGCGCAAGGATCTCTACCGCCCCTTCGTCGACAAGATGCTCGACAATGGCGGCGCCTTCCGTTGCTTCTGCACGCCCGAACGGCTGGAGAGCATGCGCGAAGCCCAGCGCGCCGCTGGCAAGCCGCCGGGTTATGACGGCCTCTGCCTGCATCTGAAGGCTGAGGAAGTGACGGCCCGCGTTGAAGCCGGCGAGCCGCATGTCGTGCGCCTCAAGGTGCCGACCGAAGGCTCCTGCAATTTCCACGACGGCGTCTATGGCGACGTCTCGATCCCGTGGGAAAGCGTCGACATGCAGGTCCTCTTGAAGGGCGACGGCATGCCGACCTATCACATGGCCAACGTCGTCGACGACCACATGATGAAGATCACCCACGTTGCCCGCGGCGAGGAGTGGCTGGCATCGGTGCCGAAGCACATCCTCATCTACAAGCATCTCGGTCTCGAGCCGCCGGTCTTCATGCACCTGTCGCTGATGCGCAATCACGACAAGTCGAAGCTGTCGAAGCGCAAGAACCCGACCTCGATCTCCTATTATTCGGCCCTCGGCTATCTGCCGGAAGCGCTGATGAACTTCCTCGGTCTGTTCTTCATCCAGATCGCCGAAGGCGAAGAGCTGCTGACCATGGAAGAGCTGATCGCAAAGTTCGACCCCGACAACCTGTCCAAGGCCGGCGCGATCTTCGATATCCAGAAGCTCGATTGGCTGAACGGCCGCTGGCTGCGTGAAAAGCTGACACCGGAAGAGTTTGTCGCCCGCGTGCTCGACTGGTCGATGGAGAATGATCGTCTGATCGAAGGCCTGAAGCTCGCCCAGAGCCGTGTCACCAAGCTCGGCGAAGTCCCCCCGCTCGCCGGCTTCCTGCTCGCCAACGACGTCGGCCTGACGCCCGCCTCCTTCGGCGGCCTGAAGACCAGCCCGGCCGAGACGCTCGAAATCGTCACCACCGTTCAGGCGGATCTCGAAAAGATCCTCGAATGGAATGTCACGACCATCGAGGAAGAGCTGCGCGCAATCTCCGACCGCATGGGCAAGAAGCTCCGCGTCGTCACCCCGCCCCTCTTCGTCGCCGTCTCCGGCAGCCAGCGTTCGCTGCCGCTGTTTGACTCTATGGCGCTCCTCGGCCGCTCGGTCGTGCGCCAGCGGCTGAAGGTTGCGATCCAAGTGCTGACCGCGATGGCGGGTGCACAGAATTAACGACTGAGTGCCGCCACAAGGGGCGGTGCAGAAACTACCCCCCTCTGCCCTGCCGGGCATCTCCCCCACAAGGGGGGAGAGCGGGCAAGCCCGAACCGGCGGAGACCAGTCTCCCCCCTTGTGGGGGAGATGTCACGAAGTGACAGAGGGGGGTGAAACACACTCCAGGCCGATCCGAGGCGATATACAATGACCGAACAGACCACCGAAACCGCCCTCTCCTCCGACCCGACGGAAGTCCGCCGCCAGAAACTGGCGCTGCTGCGCGAACAGGTCGGCGACGTCTATCCGGCGCATTTCCACCGCACGATGACCAATGCGGAATTCGCCGAGAAATACGCAGGCCTCGAGCTGGACCAGCTGTCGGACGACATCATCACGGTCGCCGGCCGCGTCTATTCCTCGCGCAATTCCGGCATGTTCATGGACATCCATGACGCCTCCGGCAAGATCCAGATCTTCTCCCACAAGGACACGACCCCGGAAGAAGCCCGCGCGCTGCTGCCGATGATCGACCTCGGCGACATCATCGGCGTCAAGGGCCAAGTGCGCCGCACCAAGCGTGGCGAACTGACCATCAACGCCCACGAAATCACCATGCTGACCAAGACCCTTCTCCCGATGCCGGAGAAGTATCATGGCCTCGCCGACATCGAGCTGCGCTACCGCAAGCGCCATCTCGACATCCTCACCAATGAGGAATCCAAGCTCCGCTTCCAGCAGCGCTCGAAGATCGTCTCCGGCATCCGCCGCTTCCTGGAGGGCGAAGGCTTCCTGGAAGTCGAGACGCCGATGCTGCAGACCGTCTATGGCGGCGCAACGGCTGAACCCTTCAAGACCCACCACAACACGCTGAAGATGGACATGTATCTGCGCATCGCGCCGGAACTGTTCCTGAAGCGCACGCTGGTATCGGGCCTTGCCGACAAGGTGTTCGAGGTCAACCGCAACTTCCGCAACGAAGGTGTATCGACCCGCCACAATCCCGAATTCACCATGATGGAATGCTACTGGGCCTATGCCGATTACGAAGACATCATGGGCCTCGTCGAGCGCATGTTCGAGACGCTCGCGATCAGCATTCACGGCACGACCGACCTCACCTTCGGTGACAAGCAGATCTCCTTCAAGGGTCCGTTCAAGCGCGTGCCCATGCCCGACGCCGTCAAGGAAGCAACCGGCATCGACTTCCTCGCCATGAAGACCGACGAGGAAGCCCGCACCGCCGCCAAGGCCGCCGGCTTTGCCGTTGAGAAGGACTGGACCTGGGGCGAATGCCTCGCCTTCATCTTCGAGGAAAAGGTCGAGGGCACGCTGATCCAGCCGAGCCACGTCACCCACTTCCCGAAGGACATCTCGCCCTTCGCCAAGGAGGTCCCGGGCGAACCGCGCCTGGTCGAGCGTTTCGAGACCTATTGCAACGCCTGGGAAGTCGGTAACGCCTTCTCCGAACTCAATGACCCGGAAGAGCAGCGCAAGCGCATGGTCGAACAGCTCGAACAGGCCCATTCGCGCGGCGAAAAGGACAAGCAGCTGGATGACGAGTTCCTCGATGCGATCGACCAGGGCATGCCGCCGGCCGGTGGCCTCGGTATCGGCGTCGACCGTCTGATCATGCTTTTGACCAACGCCCCGTCGATCCGCGACGTGATCCTTTTTCCGGCACGCCGCAACCGCAGCGACTGAGCAGGCATAACCATCACATGCAAAAGCCCCGGCCTTTAAGGACCGGGGCTTTTGTGTTTCTTGGCGGCGAGTTGAAGCGCGTGGTGTCCAGGCAATGTCAGCGATCAGTGATCGGCCTTGGCATGCTCGTCGCCCTTGGCCTTTGCCTTGGGCGGCAGGATTGCCTCGTCCTCGGCCGGCACATGCGCGTCTGTCGCGGCACCGCGCTCTTCCGGCTTCGTCACCGCCGCGGCAGCACCCGCACCGTCTGGCGCGATCGGCTGTGCCCGCATCTTTTCGAGCCAGGCCGCCCCGTGGTCGGCACTCTTGGCACCATCCGAACCCTCGGCGGGCTTGGCTTCAGCGGCAACATCCGCGACGGGCACCTCTTCTTCGGAACTGCCGAGCCCGACCATGCTCTTCAGCGATGAGAACCAGCCGTCGCCTTCGGAGGGCACCTTTTCGGCCACCGACGTCTCACCGGCAGCAGCGTCATGGCCTGCGGCTTGTTCGACCGCACCGTCGTGGCTGCTTTCGTCCGCGCTATGGGCCGCAGCCTCATCGACAACAGCGGGCTTCTCTTCGGTATGCGCGACCTGTTCTGCCCCATGCTCGGGCGCAGCCGCATGCGCCGCATCGGCAGCCGGTTCCTCACCATGCGCGGCAGGATCCGTTGCAGCATGTTCGGTAACCGCGTCACCATGCGTCTCGGCAGAGCCTGCGTCCCCGTGTGCGACAGCAGCCGGCTCCGCATGATCCTCAGCCGGCGCCTCGTGACCCTCGGCCACGGCACCATGGCCATCGGCTGGCGCGGCATGGCCATCCGCCGGGGTAGCGTGACCATCGGCAGGCGCTTCGTCGCCGCCGAGACCGACCATGCCCATCAACGAGGCCATCCAGCCCTTGTCTTCAGCACCATGTTCGGCAACCGGCGTATCCTCGCCATGCTCGCCGGCAGGCGCTTCGCCATGTCCTTCAACGGGTGCTTCGCCGTGGCCATCGGCCGGGGCCGCGCCGTGACCATCGCTTCCGCCGTGGCCGTCGGCCGCCTTCTCCCCGTGCCCCGCCGCCGCGGCACCATGACCATCGCCTTCCGGCACGACGACTTCCGCCTTTAAGCAATCGGTCTGGTCGTTGAGCTTCGCGACAAGACCTTCGATATCGGCTTCGAGCATGTCGATGCGATCGCCGAAGAACTGGCCATTTGGCGCGGCAAGACCATCGACGTAACGCGCAGTGAACACACGCGCCGAGACTTCCTCAGGCACATGGGCCGGGTCGGGAACATAGACGACATCGGCGCCGACGGCGCGGCCGCGCATGCCGGAACGATCCTTCGGACCGTTCGCGTCTAGCACGACGACCTGCACCAGATCGGCTTTCTTCGTTTCCTGCACCGCTTTGGCCACGCGCAGCGCCGTCTTGACGCGTGTCAGCCCGTCGCCGGGCTCATTGGTCGTGACGAATGTGCGGACCCAGAAACGGTCCTTCTTGTGGATTTCGACCGAGGTGACCTCGGTGCATTCGAGCCCGTTCAATTCGGCATAGGACGGGCCGAGCAAAGTGTCTGCGCCGATATAGACGGCGGCCGCACCCGTGCCACCGAGGGCCACGAGAACCCCGCCTAAAACCAGCATGAGCTTTCGTGAAAGGTGGATCTTGGGCACCTTCACGCTTGGAACTCCGCCATGACACCGTCCCGACTGTTTACGCAATACTGACAGCCACCATACGCCCCTCTCCTTGCGGAACCTTTAACCCGGGCTTTCCAGTTCCGGCACATCTGTTCGGCAGCGCTTTTTGCAAATGATTTGCAAGAGCGTTGACATCGGCGAGAAGCGCGATAGATTTTAATGCGAATGAGTTGCAAGAACAGGAATGAACATGGTCTCGAAGCTTGCCTCCCGTCTCCTCGCCCTGGCGCTCCTGCTGCCGGGCACGGCCCTTGCCGACGACAAGCCCAAGGTCGTGACGACCTTCACCGTGATTGCCGACATCGCGCAGAACGTCGCCGGCGATGCCGCGACCGTCGAAAGCATCACCAAGCCCGGCGCCGAGATCCACGGCTACCAGCCGACACCGCGCGACATCCTGAAGGCCCGCGATGCCGATCTGGTCCTGCGCAACGGGCTGAACCTCGAAGCCTGGTTCGAGAAATTCCTCGCCAATCTCGGGGATGTGCCGACGGTCACCGTCAGCGACGGCATCGAGCCGATGGGCATCGCCGGCGGCGCCTATGACGGCAAACCCAATCCGCATGCCTGGATGTCGCCTGAAAACGCGCTCATCTATGTCGAGAACATCCGCAAGGCGCTGACCGATCTCGACCCCGCCAATGCCGCGATCTACGAGGCCAATGCCCGCACCTATTCGCAGAAGATCAGCGCCGAGATCGAGCCAATGAAGGCGGAGATCGCCACGATCCCGGAAACCGAGCGCTTCCTGGTAACGAGCGAAGGCGCCTTCTCCTACCTTGCCCGCGACCTCGGCATGAAGGAACTCTATCTCTGGCCGATCAATGCCGACAGCCAGGGCACGCCCCAGCAGGTCAAGGCCGTGGTTGATCAAGTGATCGAAAACAAGATCCCCGTCGTATTCTCGGAAAGCACCGTCTCCGACAAGCCGGCCCAACAGGTGGCGGCCGAAACCGGAGCCCGTTACGGCGGCATCCTCTATGTGGACTCGCTCAGCGAGCCGGACGGTCCGGTCCCGACCTATCTGGATCTCTTGAAGGTGACGGTCTCGACCATCGTGAAGGGATTTGCCGGATGATCATGGGATCGGGCACCAGACGCAACCGGGAGGGGATCGCCGCAGAGGACGTGACGGTCACCTATCGCAATGGCCACACCGCCCTGCGTAAAGCGAGCTTCGCCATCCCGCCCGGAACCATCACCGCCCTTGTCGGCGTCAACGGCGCCGGCAAGTCGACGCTTTTCAAGGCGATCATGGGCTTCGTGCCGGTGGCCTCAGGTGAGATCCGCGTGCTCGGCATGAGCGTGAAGCAGGCGCTGAAGGAAAACCTCGTCGCCTATGTGCCCCAGGCCGAAGAAGTCGACTGGAACTTCCCCGTCCTCGTCGAAGACGTCGTGATGATGGGTCGGTATGGCCACATGAACTTCCTGCGCATCCCCTCGAAACGCGATCACCAGCTCGTCGATGAGGCCCTTTCCCGCGTCGGCATGAGCGACTACCGCAAGCGCCAGATCGGAGAACTCTCTGGCGGCCAGCGCAAGCGCGTCTTCCTCGCCCGGGCGCTTGCCCAGGAAGGCCAGGTGATCCTGCTCGACGAACCCTTCACCGGTGTTGACGTAACCACCGAGGAACAGATCATCGGATTGATGAAGGACCTGCGCGCGGAAGGGCGTGTCATGCTGGTCTCTACCCACAATCTCGGCAGCGTGCCCGACTTCTGCGACCGCACCATCTTCGTCAAGGGCACGGTCATCGCCTCGGGCAAGACTGAAGACACCTTCACCGAAGAGAACCTCAAGACTGCCTTCGGCGGCGCGCTGCGCCACTTCGTACTCGCAGGCCGCGACCTGCACGACGATGATGATGGCCGCGAAGTCACCGTCATCACCGACGACGAACGCCCGTTCGTCATCTATGGCCAGCCGAAACCAGGAGCCGCCGATGCTCGCGACCCTGGTTGAGCCTTTCACCTATGATTACATGCGCAACGCCATTTTGGTGAGCGCACTCGTCGGTGGCGTCTGCGGTTTCCTCTCCGCCTATCTCATGCTCAAGGGCTGGTCGCTGATCGGCGATGCCCTCTCCCATGCCATCGTGCCGGGCGTCGCCGGCGCCTATATGCTGGGTTTACCCTTCGCCTTCGGCGCCTTTCTGTCGGGCGGTCTGGCGGCCTTTGCCATCCTCTTCCTCAATCAGCGCACCAAGCTGAAGGAAGATGCGATCATCGGCCTGATCTTCACCTCCTTCTTCGGCCTCGGCCTGTTCATGGTCTCGATCTCGCCCGTCTCGATCGACATCAAGACCATCGTGCTTGGCAACATCCTTGCGATCACGCCCGCCGACACGCTGCAGCTGGTCCTGATCGGCGGCGTCAGCCTTCTCGTGCTGACGCTGAAATGGAAAGACCTGATGGTCACCTTCTTTGACGAGAACCACGCCCGTTCGATCGGCCTGAAGCCCGAGCGCCTCAAGGTGATCTTCTTCACTCTGCTTGCGGCCTCCACCGTTGCCGCCATGCAGACCGTCGGCGCCTTCCTCGTCATCGCCATGGTCGTGACGCCCGGCGCTACAGCTTACCTTCTGACCGACCGCTTCCAGCGTCTGATCATAATGGCACTTGCCATCGGTGCCGGCACCAGCTTCATCGGCGCCTATGCGAGCTACTTCCTCGACGGCGCGACGGGCGGCATCATCGTCGTCCTGCAGACCCTGATCTTCCTCGCAGCCTTCGTTTTCGCCCCGAAGCACGGCTTGCTGGCCGCCCGCAGCCGCGCCCGCGAAGCGCTGGAACCCATGCCTTCCGCAGCCACGGCAGAACCGCACCGCCTGCCCGAGGAGCGGCCGGCATGAGCGAAACCCTCGAACTCGCGATCCTGCCCTTCCAGCTTCCCTTCATGCAGTCGGCCTTCGTGGTGACGCTGATGATCGCCATCCCCATGGCGCTGCTATCCTGCCTGCTGGTGTTGAAAGGCTGGTCCCTGATGGGCGACGCCGTCTCCCATGCCGTACTGCCGGGCGTCGTCATCGCCTACATCGTTGGCATTCCACTCGCCATCGGCGCCTTCGTCGCCGGCCTCCTCTGCGCGCTGCTAACCGGCTTCATCAAGGAGAACAGTCGGATCAAGGAAGATACGGTGCTGGGCATTGTCTTTTCCGGCATGTTTGGCCTCGGCCTCGTGCTCTATGTGCAGGTCGAAAGCTCCGTCCACCTTGACCACATCCTCTTCGGCGACATGCTGGGCCTCCTGCCGTCGGATCTGGTCGAAACCGGCCTCATCGCCCTCTTTGCCACGCTCTTTCTGATTGTCCTGCGCAAGGACCTGCTGGTGCACGCTTTCGATCCCCAGCATGCGCAGGCCATCGGCCTCTCGGTGCGCCTGCTGCATTATGGCCAACTCGCCGTGCTCTCCCTCGTCGTCGTCGGCGCATTGAAGGCCGTCGGCATCATCCTCTCGGTCGCGATGCTGGTTGCCCCCGGCGCCATCGCCTTCCTGGTGACGAAGCGCTACGGGACCATGCTTCTCACCGCCGTCGCGGTCGCAGTCTCGTCCTCGCTGGCTGGCATCTATCTCAGCTTCTTCATCGACAGCGCTCCCGCCCCGACCATCGTGCTGATCATGAGCGGGATCTTTATCGTGACCTTCCTGATCGGGCAGATCCGCAACCGGAATTCGGAAGCCAGCGCCTAGACCCGCGCCTCTTCTTCGGCGCGCTTGGCCCGGCGGGACACCACCCATTCCCGCCAGACGGTAAAAAGCCCGGCGCCGACGACGATGACGGCACCGACCACCGTATTCCAGCGCAGGACCTCGCCGAACACTGTTACCGCAATCATTGCACCCAGCACGAGCTGCCAGTAGGAGATCGGCTGGACGATGACCGCATCGAGGTTCTCATAGGCCCTGATCAGCGCCAGATGCCCGACGATGCCGGTGCAGCAGAGGCCGATCATCAGGCCCCAACCGGCCGGCGTGAACGGTGTCCAGAAGAAGGGACCGAGCAGGTTCGAACCGATGAAGCCGACGATCGCCAGATAGAAGAAGCTGGTCGAAGGCTGGTCGTCGCGACTGACGAGACGTGTGGCAATCCCGTAAATTGCCCCCAGCACCGAGCAGATCAGCGGCAGCCAGATATAGGAATTGAAGCCGTCCCCGCTGGGCGCCAGCATGATCACCACGCCGACGAGGCCGAAGAGGATCGCCGTCCAGCGCCGCCAGCCGACCTTTTCCCCGAGGATCGGCATGGAGAGGAGCGCGACGAAGATCGGCCCGGCCGCGAAGATCGCCTGGCTTTGGGCAAGCCCCACCTGCGTGAAGGCGACGATCGAGATCAGGATCTGCGAGAAGAGAATGAGACCCCTGAGGATTTGCAGAAACGGCCGCTTCGTATTGACCGCGACACTCAAGCCACCGGACGACCGCATCGCCAGAAACAGCGCGAAGGCGACGAAGGCCCAGTAACGCACCATAGCCACCTGCACCGGCGAATGGGTTTCGCCAAGATGCTTGGAAAGGCCGTCCTGGATGGCAAAGACGGAAAAGGCGAGAAACGTGAAGATATAGCCGAGCGGCGTCGATTTCATGGGGCAATGGGAGCTTTGCACGAGGAGGGATCCGTGGACGAACCAACGGCGCGGGCATAACAATCCTACACCCTGAGCGGGTCTTGACCAGTGCAGTTTTGCAAACCTGCCCTGCAACCTGACAACCACTCATCCTGCCATCACGACCGCCTTGCCTCACAGCGGGCGCCATGCTTGAAAGAGCCATGGCCTTCACCCTCCGTCAGTTGCAGTATTTCGTCGCCGTCGCCGAACAGGGATCGGTCACGCGCGCCGCCCAGAACCTCTCGATCTCCCAGTCTTCGGTGACCGAAGCGATCAAGGAGCTAGAAGGCGATCTCGGCGTCGAGCTCTTCGAGCGCCACCCGCGCGGCCTGACCATCACCTATAACGGCCACCAGTTTCTCCGCCACGCGACGAAGATCCTGGCCGACGTCTCGGATGCCCGCAACGTCTTCACCGAAACCCAGAACAGCACCGGCGGCACGCTCAACATCGGCGTCACCTCGCTCGTCGCCGGCTACGTACTCTCGGATCTGCTTGCCCGCTATCGCCGCGCTTGCCCGGGGGTCGAAGTCTCCGCCATCGAGGACAACGGCTCCTATCTCGAACACCTCTTGATCGGTGGCGAACTGGACGTCGCGGTCATGGTCATCTCCAACCTGCGCGACCGCATGGCGTTGCAGGCCGAGATCCTCGAAACCTCGCCCTACCGCCTTTGGCTGCCGATCGGCCATCCGCTCGTCTCGGCCGACATTATCTCGATTGCCGACATCACCAAGGAGCCGCTGATCATGCTGACGGTCGACGAAATCGAGGAGAACACCGGCAAACTCTTGTCGGCCCTCGGCGCCCGCCCGCATGTCGCCTTCCGCACCCGCTCGGTGGAAGCGGTCCGCAGCCTGGTCGCAACCGGCGCCGGCGTGGCGCTCCTACCAGACCTCGTCTACCGCCCCTGGTCGCTGGAAGGCGACCGCATCGAAAGCCGCGATGTTTCAGGTGCCCTGCCGGTGGTGCAAGTCGGCATGGTCTGGCGCAAGGGGTCGAGCCTGCCCCAAGCGGCGCGGGATTTCGTCGGGATTGCCGAGGCGAGCCGAAGTGGGAGAGTCCGATAGGGCATCTTTCCATCGGAAAAACCGATACCGCCATTCTGACGAATGAATTTGCGAATGCGGTTAATTCGCGGCAACTTTCTCGCCGGGAACATATGGCCGCAAAAACGCGGCTTCAAAAACGGGAGACCTCGCGATGAAATCTCTTCTGAAGTCTTGCACTGTCCTTGCCACTATCTTGAGTTTCACAAGCGCTGCTGTTGCCCAGGAGCCGCTGCAAGCACTCGGAGCAGGCGAAGGCGCCCTCTCCATCGTCGCCTGGGCCGGCTATATCGAGCGCGGCGAAACCGACAAGAATTACGACTGGGTCACCGACTTCGAAAAGAAGACCGGCTGCATGGTCTCGGTGAAGACCGCCGCCACCTCGGATGAAATGGTCGCCCTGATGAACGAAGGCGGCTTCGACCTCGTCACTGCCTCGGGCGACGCGTCGCTGCGCCTCGTCGCCGGCAAGCGCGTCCAGCCGATCAACACCGCCCTTATCCCCTCCTGGAGCACCATCGACGAGCGCCTGCAGAACGCCCCCTGGCACACCAAGGACGGCGTCCATTACGGCACGCCTTACGTCTGGGGCCCGAACGTGCTGATGTACAACACCAAGGTCTTCGGCGACAAAGCGCCGGACAGCTGGAACGTCGTGTTCGAAGAAATGACGCTCGCCGACGGCAAGTCCAACAAGGGCCGCGTCCAGGCCTATGACGGCCCGATCCATGTCGCCGACGCCGCCAACTACCTGATGTTCCACAAGCCGGAACTCGGCATCAAGGACCCCTACGAGCTGAACGAAGACCAGTACAAGGCAGCTCTCGAACTGCTGCGCGGCCAGCGCCAGCTCGTCAGCCGCTACTGGCACGATGCCTTCATCCAGATCGACGACTTCAAGAACGAAGGTGTCGTCGCCTCCGGCTCCTGGCCCTTCCAGGTCAACCTTTTGAAAGCCGACCAGCCGATCGCCTCGGTCTTCCCGAAGGAAGGCGTCACCGGCTGGGCCGATACGACCATGCTGCATGCCGAGAGCGAACATCCGAACTGCGCCTATATGTGGATGGAGCATTCGCTCTCGCCCAAGGTCCAGGGGGACGTCTCCGCCTGGTTCGGCACGGTCCCGTCCGTTCCCGCCGCCTGCAAGGGCAATGCGCTCCTGACCGACGAGGGCTGCAAGAACAACGGCTTCGAGAACTTCGAACAGATCAAGTTCTGGAAGACCCCGGTCTCGAAGTGCAGCACGGGCGAATGCGTCCCCTACCACCGCTGGGTTTCCGACTACATCGGCGTGATCGGCGGACGGTAACCGCCATATCTCCCCCCTTGCGGGGGAGAAAGCAAAATCAACGAATTAGCCGAGCGGAGCGAGGCTAAGTGTTAGATTTTGCAAGAGAGGGGCTGAACCCCACGCCCCCTCTCTTGCGATTTCTAGCACTTAGCTAACGCTAAGCTGCTGAAATCGCATTCTCTCCCGCAAGGGGAGAGATGAAACCGGAGCCCCCATGACCGCAGCCGTCTCCTTCTCGAAGGTCTCGCGCCATTTCGGCAGCGTGAAAGCCGTCGATGCCGTCGATCTGACCGTCGAGCCAGGCGAATTCTTCGCCATGCTCGGCCCTTCAGGCTCCGGCAAGACGACCTGCCTACGCCTGATTGCCGGCTTCGAACAGCCGACTTCAGGCCATATCGAGATCTTCGGCGAAACCGCCGGGGGCGTGCCGCCCTATCGCCGCAACGTCAACACCGTCTTCCAGGACTACGCCCTCTTCCCGCATCTCAACATTCTCGACAATGTCGCCTATGGCCTGATGGTCAGGGGCGTCGCCAAGGCACAGCGTCATCGCGAGGCGGAGAAGGCCCTCGAAATGGTCAAGCTCCCCGGCTACGGCGCCCGCAAGCCCGGCCAGCTCTCCGGCGGCCAGCGGCAGCGCGTGGCGCTCGCCCGGGCCCTCGTCAATAAGCCGAAGGTGCTGCTGCTCGACGAGCCGCTCGGCGCGCTGGACTTGAAGCTGCGCGAACAGATGCAGGAGGAGTTGAAGAGCCTGCAGCGTTCGCTCGGCATCACCTTCGTGTTTGTCACCCATGACCAGGGCGAGGCGCTCTCCATGGCCGACCGCGTCGCGGTCTTCAACGACGGCAAGATCGTCCAGGCCGGCACGCCGCACGAGATCTACAATCGTCCCCGCACCCGCTTCGTCGCAGATTTCGTCGGCTCATCCAATGTGATTGCACCCGAGGCGATGAAGACGCTGGGCGGCGAGGCCCGCTGGACGAGCCTGCGCCCCGAGGCGATCCGCATCGTCTCGGAAGGCGGCGTGGAGGCAACGGTGCGTTCGACCAGCTTTCTCGGCGCCTCGACCAAGCTCTTCGTCGAAACGGCCGTCGCAGCCCTCACCATCTCGCTGCCCGCCGGCCAAGCCGCGCCTCAAACCGGCGAAAGCATCCGCATCGCCTGGTCGGCTTTCGACCCGCATTACATGGAGGCTGGCGCATGACCGCAACCTCCGCACCCGCCATAACTGCTGGCCGTCAGGGCCTGATGGGGCGGCTCTCGGATCTGTTCTGGCGGAGGCCCAACCTGCTGCTGGTTCTGATGCTGGTGCCGCCCCTGCTCTGGCTCGGCATCATCTATGTCGGCTCGCTGGTCGCGCTGCTCCTGCAGAGCTTCTTCTCGATCGACGAATTCTCCGGCCTGATCAATTACGAGTTCACGCTCGCGACCTATGGCGAACTGTTGCGGCCGGCCAATTTCGACATCATCCTGCGCACGCTACTGATGTCGGCTGCCGTCACATTGGCCTCTGCCGTCATCGCCTTCCCGATCGCCTATTACGCCGCGCGTTACGCCAAGGGCCGCTGGAAAGCCGTCTTCTATCTCGGCATCATGCTGCCGCTCTGGTCAAGCTATCTGGTGAAGGTCTATGCTTGGAAGCTGATCCTCGCCAAGGAAGGCATCCTCACCTGGATCTTCGCCAAGCTGCACCTCACCTGGCTGCTCGATGGGCTGCTCGCAATCCCCGTCATCGGCGGCAACTCCCTGTCGATCAGCTATCTCGGCACCTTCATCGTCTTCGTCTATGTCTGGCTGCCCTTCATGATCCTGCCGACCCAGGCAGCCCTGGAGCGCGTGCCCGGCAACCTGATCGAAGCGTCAGGCGATCTCGGTGCTGACTCCCGCCAGACCTTCCGCCATGTGCTCTTTCCCTTAGCGCTGCCCGGCATCGTTGCGGGCTCGATCTTCACCTTCTCGCTGACCATGGGCGATTACATCATCCCGCAGATCGTCGGCACCTCGCGCCTCTTCATCGGCCAGGCCGTCTATGCCCAGCAGGGTACGGCCGGCAATATCCCGCTCGCCGCCGCCTTCTCGGTCGTCCCGATCGTCATCATGGGCATCTATCTGACCATCGCCAAACGCATGGGGGCCTTTGATGCGCTCTGACCGCTCCCAGTCATCAGGCCTGTCCTTGAAGATCGCTGCTGGCGCCGGCCTCGCCTTCCTGCATCTGCCGATCCTGCTGATCTTCGTCTATGCCTTCACCACGGAGGAAAAGAGCTTCCAGTGGCCGCCGCCGGGCTTCACCATCAAGTGGTTCGCTGTCGCCTGGAACCGTCCGGACATCTGGGAAGCGCTCTGGCTCTCGGTCAAGGTCGCGAGCATCGCAACCGTCATTGCCATGGTACTCGGCACGCTGGCGGCTGCCGCCGTCGCCCGCACGAAATTCTTCGGCCGAGAAGTGATCTCGCTGCTCGTCATCCTGCCGATTGCGCTGCCCGGCATCATCACCGGCATTGCGCTCCGCTCGGCCTTTTCGCTCGCGGATATCCCCTTCTCCTTCTGGACGATCATCCTCGGCCACGCCACCTTCTGCGTCGTCGTCGTCTACAACAACGCCGTCGCCCGCTTCCGCCGCACCTCCGGCTCGCTCATCGAGGCCTCGATGGATCTCGGCGCCGATGGTTTCCAGACCTTCCGCCATGTGATCCTGCCGAACATTGCGACAGCGCTTCTGGCCGGCGGCATGCTCGCCTTCGCGCTGTCCTTTGACGAGGTCATCGTCACCACCTTTACCGCCGGCCAGCAATCGACCTTGCCGATCTGGATGCTGGAAGAACTGATCCGCCCACGCCAGCGCCCGGTCACCAACGTGGTCGCCATGGTCGTGGTCATCGTCACTTTCCTGCCGATCCTGGCGGCCTATTACCTGACCCGCGATACCGACCAGATCGCGGGCAGCAGCAAATGAACCACCGAACCCGTGCGGCCTTGACCGCCGGTCTCGCAAATGAAGTCTGATAAAAGGGAGAACGACATGGACACCCAGATGCTGATCGGCGCTAGTTTTGAAGCCGGCACAGAGACGGACGAAAAGATCCTGAACCCCAAGACCGGCGAACTCATCGTCGATCTCCCGGAAGCCTCGCTCGCCCAGGTCGAGGCGGCCGTCGACGCTGCCGAAGGCGCATTCGTCTCCTGGTCGCAGACGACACCCGGCCAGCGCGCCGGCTATCTGCTCGCCATTGCCGACGCGATAGAAAAGGATGCCGCCGCTTTCGCCGCACTCGAAAGCCTCAACTGCGGCAAGCCGATCAACGCCGTTCTGAACGATGAGATCCCTGCCATCGTCGACTGCTACCGCTTCTTCGCCGGCGCCATCCGCACGCTGCAGGCCCCGGTGTCAGGCGAATACCTCCCGGGCTTCACCTCGATGATCCGCCGCGATGCCGTCGGCGTCATCGGCTCGATCGCGCCGTGGAACTATCCGCTGATGATGATGGCCTGGAAGCTCGCACCGGCGCTTGCCGGCGGCAACACCGTGGTCTTCAAGCCCTCCGAGCAAACGCCGCTCACGGCGCTGAAACTCGCCAAGGTCATGGCCGACATCCTGCCAGAGGGCGTGGTGAATGTCGTGCTCGGCCGCGGCGAAAGCGTCGGCAACGCGCTGATCAACAATCCGAAAATCCAGATGCTGTCGATCACCGGCGATATTGCCACCGGCAAGAAGATCATGACGGCAGCCGCCAAGACGGTGAAGCGCACGCACCTCGAACTCGGCGGCAAGGCCCCGGTCATCATCCACGATGACGCCGATATCGACGCCGCCGTCGCCGCCATCCGCACCTTCGGCTACTACAATGCCGGTCAGGACTGCACCGCTGCTTGCCGCATCTATGCGAGCGACAAGATCTACGACCGCTTCGTCGCCGATCTCGCCGCCGCCGTCTCCACCATCAAGTTCAACCAGGCCGACGACGCCGAAAACGAAATCGGCCCGCTGATTTCCAAGCGCCAGCGCGACCGCGTCGAAAGCTTCGTCACACGGGCTGCCGAACACAAGCACATGGAAGTCGTCGCCGGCGGCAAACTGGGTTCAGACAAGGGCTTCTTCTACACGCCGACCGTCATTGCCGGCGCGACGCAAGACGACGAGATTGTCCGCCGCGAAGTCTTCGGCCCCGTGGTCTCCGTCACCCGCTTCACCGACGCCGAACAGGCTGTCACCTGGGCCAATGACAGCGACTACGGCCTTGCCTCCTCCGTCTGGACCAAGGACATCTCCCGCGCCATGCAGAGCGCCGCCAAGCTGCGTTACGGCTGCACCTGGATCAACACCCACTTCATGCTCTGCAACGAAATGCCCCATGGCGGCATGAAGCAGTCGGGCTATGGCAAGGACATGTCGATCTACGCGCTGGAAGACTACACGACCGTCCGCCACGTGATGATCGCGCATTGAGTTCCCGAGGGGGGGCCTGCGGCGACAAGGGGGAGGAGTCACCTCGGTGGCCCCTTCCCCTTTGGCTGTTGGCATTTACCCTGACGCAGCAAAGCGGTGGCGGCATCACGCAGCCGCCCGTATGATGCGAAGCACTTCAGGGAGCCTCGCATGCACCACCGCGCCACAATGATCATCCTGACCACTCTCGCCTGCATCGCAGGTGCAAGCCTGGCGGCGCATGCCCAGCAGCCACAAGTCATCCCCGCCCCCGACATCGATGACAGCACTCTGATGGACACCTATCTCTGGCACGTCCGCGGTCTGCCGCCTGGCAAGCGCCTCGCGGTCCATTCAGGCGCCGGCCCGAATTTCCGCGTCATCCACGCGCTCGATGAGGGGCAACCGATCGAGCGCCTCTCCTGTCAGGATAGCCGTGGCGGCTACTGGTGCCGTATCGCCACCGTAGACCGCCCCCGCATCTCAGGCTGGGTCGACGGACGCTTCCTGCTCGAGGAGACAGGCTTCGCGCCGCCGGACGACCTGCGCAATCCGTCGTTCGAGCCGGAGATCCTCATCGATCCCTTCCCGAGGCCGAGAAGGCCCTGAGGGCTAATCCTCGATCTGTCAGATCAGAAATCCTGATAGGCCGCGATAATCGCCGCGAGCTGGACGTCGTTCATGGCCTGGACTTGCGGGGTCGTCAGCGCAAAGAGCTGCGCGGAGCTCAGATCATCGATGTCCTGGGTCGAGAGACCCGCAATCGCTGACGTGGCAATGGCGGCTATATCTTCAGTGGAGAAGAGCTGCAGGTCGCCATCCTCCAGGGCGCGGATTGCGGCCGATCCGAGAGCGCCCACCTGTGCTGCGGTCAAAGCCTCGATCTGCCCCGTCGTCATGGCAACCACTTGCTCGGTGGAGAGCGAACCGATGACCCGCGAGCTGAGCGCTGCGACCTGTGCAGTGTTGAGTGCGACGATGCTGCTGGTCGACAGGCTGCGGATCTGCGTCGATGTCAGGGCGGAAAACTGGCTGCTCGTCAGGCCGGCAACTTGGGCCGAAGTCAATGCCCGGACCTGGGACGTCGTCAGCGCACTCATCTGCGACGTCGTCAATCCGGCGAGCTGAGCACTGCCAAGGGCGGCGATGTTGGCAGTCGACAAGCCGACGATCGCCCGCGAACTGATGGCGGCGACGTCGCTCGATTCCAGCGCGCCCAAATCTTCGGTCGTGAGACCGGCGACCGCAGCACTCGAGAGCAAGGCCAAGAGGGCCGTCGTCAGAGAGCCGATCTGCTCGGAAGACAGCGCCGCGATCTGGGCAGAAGCGAGACCGGCAAAGGCACGGGTGTTGATTGCGGTAATCTGGCTGGTGGAGAGCGAGGCAAACGTATCGGACGTCAGAGCCTGCAACTGCGCGCTGGTCAAGGCACCGATCGCGGCCGATGTCAGGCCGTCGAATTGCGTGCTGTTGAGGGCAGCGATCTGCGCCGTGGTCAGCGCAGCAGCCTGGCCCGACGTGAGCCCGGCCAACCGGGTGGCATCCAGAGTGGCGAAGGCAGATGGGGCGATGGAGGCAATCGTTCGGCTGCTCAATACGGCAAGTTCCGATGAGGTCAGCGTATCGAGCTGGGTCGAGGCGAGCGGCGCACTTCCAAGCGCTGCAAGTTGCGACGTCGAAAGTGCGGCAAATTCTGCGCTTCCGATCGCAGACCAGAGAGTGCTGCCAAGGTCAGTGAGCGCACGCGTGCTCAAGGATTGCATCTGTTCGCTCGACAGAGATCCGAACTGCTCCGGTGACAACGACCGAACCTGGGCGCTGGTGAGCCCGGCGACCGCGGCTGTGGAGAGGGCATCGATCTGAGCGCTAGTCAGGACGTCGATTTGCCCTGAGGTCAGTGCTGCGACCTGAGCGGCGGTCAGGCTCGAAATCTGGTCGGATGTCAGTGCCGCGATGCCGCTGCTCGACAGCGCGCCGATGACACCAGACGGCAGGGTGGCGATCTCGGAAGATGTCAGGGTACCGATGGCACCGGTGGTCAGGGCGCGAACAGCCGAAGAGCTCAGCGCACCCAGTTGCGTGCTGGTCAGCGCATCGAAGGTCGCCGTGCTCAGGGCAGAAATCTGTTGGGACGTCAGAGCCGCGATGCCACGCGTGCTGATCGCCCTGATCTGAGCTGTGTCGAGCAATGAAAGTGCGGTGCTGGAGAGCGCCACGATCTGGCTCGAAGACAGTGTCGCGATCTGGCTCGTGGTCAGGGCATTCAGCTGAGTGCTCTGCAGCGAGCCAATCACGGCGGTAGAGAGAGCTGCGATCTGGGCCGAGGTAAATGCGACCAGCTGGCTCGAGGTCAAGCTGGAGAACGCACCGGTCGTCAGGCCGGCCAGCGAACGAGACTGCAACGAGGCGATATCGGCGGTATCGAAGGTCAACAGGTCGTCGGACCCGAGTGCTGCGACCGAGATCGACGACAGGGCCGCAATCTGGGCGCTCGACAGGCTGGCGATCTGCGCCGAAGTCATGGCCGCAACCTGCCCTGAAGCGAGCGCTGCAACGGCACGCGTGTTCATCGCGGCGATCAGCGTGGTGGACAGGGTGCCGATGACGGAAGTGGCGATGCCACGGATGGCAGCGGAGGTGAGTGCCGCGAATTCGTTCGTGGAGAATGTCTCCAGGTCGCTGGCCGAGAGTGCTGCGACGTCGCTCGACGACAGTGCGGCGATCTGCGCCGACGTCAGCGCCGCGATCTGGTCGCTGGTCATCGCATCGAGTTGGGCGCTGGTGAGCGCGCCGATGGCACGGCTGTTCAGCGCGGCTATCTGCTCGGTGGAAAGCGTGGTGATGTTGACGTTGCCGAGAGCGACAATCTGGCCGGAACCGAGCGCCGCAATCTGGGCGGTGCTCAAACCGTCGATCTGACTGCTGTTGAGAGCCGCCACCTGGGCTGTCGTCAGGCTCGCGATCTGGCCGCTGGAGAGCGCCGTCAGCTGAGCCGAGAGCAGGCTGGCGATCTGAACCGTAGTCAGCGTCTGCAGGGCACGCGAATTCAGAGCCGCGAGTTCGATGGACGAGAAGTTCGCGAGATCGTCGCTCCCCAGCCCGGCCACGCCCGACGAGGACAGGGCGGCAAGCTGCGCGGTCGAGAGGGCCGCGACCTGCGCACTATCGAGCGCGGCGATCTTGGCAGACCCGAGCATGGCGATTACGCGGGTGGTGAGACCGCTGATCTGCAGGGTGCTAAGCGAGAGCAGCGTGCCGGAGTTGAGCGCGTTGACTTGAGCGCTCGACAGACTGGCAAGCTGGGCTGGCGCGAGGCCGTCGACCTGATCGGATGTCAGGGACGCGATCTGCGCCGTGGTCAAGGCCGCGATCTTGGCAGAGGTGAGACTGGTCAGCTGTGCGGAACCAAGCGAGGCAAAAACGTCGACCGAAAGGCCGGCCAGGCTTCGCGTCGCAATGGCCGCCACATCTTCTGCGGACAGCACATCGATATCGTCGGTACCAAGGCCCTGGATCGCGGCAGAGGTGAACGCAGCAAGCTGGCCGGTCGTCAACACATCGATCTGCTGCGTCGAGAGTGCTGCCACCTGCGCCGAAGACAGGGCCGCGATCGCACTGCTCCTCAGGCCGACGATCTGGTCGGTTCCGAAAGAGGCCAGCTTGTCGGTCGTGAGCACCGAAATCTGGCGCGAGGTCAGACCGGAGACCTGCAACGCCGAGAGCCCATCGATCTGGCTGGTGGACAGGCCCGCGACGACGGCGGTCGGCAAAGATGCAATCTGTGCCGAGCTGAGACCGGAGAGCTGAATGCTGGTCACTGCGGCGAAGTTGGCGGGGGACAGACCGGCCAGCGCGCGCGTGGACAGAACGGATAGCTCGGCTGAGCTGAGGGTTGCCATATCCTCCGTGCCGAGACCGGCAAGCGCCACACTGGTCAGCGCATTCAGTTGCGATGTCGACAGGGCATTGAACTGGTCGGCCGACAGCGCTGCAATTTGGGCGGAAGAAAGCGCACCGAGCTGACCGCTCTGCAGCCCAATCATCTTGGCACTGTCGATGACGGCGAGCTGATCCATGGTCAATCCGCGCACCGCAGCAGCCGAAACGGCGCGCAACTGGCTGGATGACAGACTGTCTAAATCATCCGTCTGGAAGGCCGAGATCTGCTTCGACGACATCGCGCCGATCTGAGCGGAGCTCAGCGCATTGACGTCTTCGCTGGAGAAAGCCGCGATCGTCGATGTCGCCAGTGTCCTGATCTGACTGATGCTCATCGAAGGAATAATCGTCGCCATCAATGCTCGCCCTAAAAACTTGTGGTTCGAAAACACATTGCGACCAGATACCGGGCGCGCGTCTCTCTGGGTGGACGCGGCGGCTCCCCGACTTCTGCAAGGCCGCGCGTCGAGGAACGGGCAACAACTCGCAGTAAGGCTATCAACGCAACTTCAGTGGAAACATGGCCCGAATGAGCCCGGCGCAGGATTGGGCATCATGCAGCAGAACTGATCTCTGCTTCCCCGCCGTCAAAATGACGCGAGCCGGAAACTCCAACCCTTGACCCATGAATCAGAAGCAGATTCTGGGGGCGCCATAAACGCGATATGACGCAGAAATTAACCATTCGTCAATCAGTAAGGCAGCAATTCTTGTAGCCTAGGGTTGGTTCTCATCTGGTATTGCTCGCAACCGACGCGATGGACCGCGGCAATAAAACCGTAGAGCAAGCCAGGAATGCCTCTGCGTCACCCTTCTCCTCACTCCTCCCCGGGCCGGTCACGCTTGTATCGCTGATCGACTGGAAACTCCGGCAGCCAGCCCTCCCGCCTGACAGTCCAGAGTTCATAGCTCGGCTGAAACACGTCGATGTCGTCGAGCGCCCCGAGATGAACCTCGACTTCGTCACCGCTGCGATTGAAGACGCGGGAGCCGCAGGTCGTGCAGAAGTATCGGCCGTCATACATCTGCGCCTCGCCTGTGACCTTTACCTGATTATCCGGATAGATCGCCGCAGCATAGAATAGCGCTCCGTGATACTTCCGGCAGTCGAGACAATGGCAGATGCCGACTCGATCCGGCTCACCCTCCGCCTCGAACCGCACCTTGCCGCAAGCGCAACCGCCCGTGATGATTGCCATATCCCTCCCCCGTCGATGATTGCCAAATAGAAAATGGCCGCAGCTCTCGCCACGGCCATCACCCAACTCTGAAGTGGCGGATCGGTTGCGCGATCAGGCAGCCAGCGCCTTCGCGATCTGGCCGCGCAGCGTATCCATATCCTTGGCAAACCCGCGAATGCCTTCAGCCAGCTTTTCGGTCGCCATCGCGTCCTGGTTCATTGCCCAACGGAAAGCCTTCTCGTCGAGCGAGACATGCGGCTCGGCCTTGACCGTTTCTGGCGACAGCGCGCGGGCAAGCGTGCCCTCGTCCGCATTCAGCTCGTCTAGCAACTGCGGGCTGATGGTCAGGCGGTCGCAACCGGCCAGCGCTTCGATTTCGCCGGCATTGCGGAAGGAAGCGCCCATGACGATCGTGTTGATGCCGTTCGCCTTGTAATAGTTGTAGATCGAGCGGACAGAGACAACGCCCGGATCGGTTTCGGACGTGTAATCCTCACCGGTCGACTTCTTGTACCAGTCGAGGATACGGCCGACGAAGGGCGAGATCAGAAACACCTTGGCTTCCGCGCAGGCGATTGCCTGAGCCTTGGAGAAGAGCAGCGTCAGATTGCAGTCGATGCCTTCCTTCTGCAGCACTTCGGCAGCGCGGATGCCTTCCCAGGTGGAGGCGAGCTTGATCAGGATGCGGTCCTTCTCGATTCCACGCTCCTTGTAGCCAGCGATGATCTGGTGCGCCTTGTCGATCGATGCCTTGGTGTCAAAGGAAAGGTCGGCATCGACTTCGGTGGACACGCGGCCCGGAACGAGTTCAGCCAAGGCAGCACCGACGGAAATCGCCATGCGGTCGGCAATCGCGCCGATCACGGCATCATCCTGGCCGCCCTTGGCCTTGCCCCAGGTGATCGCTTCCTGGAAGGCATCCTTGAAGGCATCGGTGCCGAGCGCCTTCAGGACGATCGACGGATTGGTGGTGCAATCGACCGGCTTCAGGCGGCGGACGGCCTCGATGTCACCGGTATCGGCGACGACGGTCGTCATGGAACGAAGCTGTTCGAGTTTCGAGGTCATCAGATCATCCTTCGGCTACGCGAAAAGGGTTGGCGACCGGATAGTGGACCGCCGGTCTTGTTGCTCGGACTATCACCGTCAGAACACGGCAAAGTCAAGACATATGTCCTTTGAATTTGACATAAGTGTCAATGAAACGGATAGTGGTGTCTGGAAGTTCCCCATTCGAGAGAGATCTTGACCAAGCTCCGACGCGAGACCCACATCACCCTTTCGGACGCAGCCGCGCTGCGCATCCGCGCCGCATGGCTCTACTACAACGAGGGCCTGACGCAGAAGGACGTGGCCGATCGTCTCGGCATCAGCCGCTCGACTGTCATCCGCATGCTGGATGAAGCCCGAAAGCGGGCCGAAGTCCAGATCTGGATCAGCGATGGCGTCGCCGACTGCGTCGACCTCGCCGTCCGACTGGAAAAAGCCTATGGCCTCGACGAGGCTGTGGTCGTCCCCTCGCCGGACAGCCAGGATGCCGCCTCGATCGCCAAGGCCGTCGGCCTCGCCCTCGGGCAGTTCCTGACCGAAGCGATCACCAACGACATGACCATCGGCGTCGGCTGGGGCCGTACCATGACAGCGTCGCTTGCCGGTTTTCGGTCGCCAGGCCGGGAGAACTGCAAGGTCGTCTCGCTGCTCGGCGGCATCGTGGCAGTCCGCCAGACCAACCCGATCGACTACACCTGGCGGCTGGCGAGCCAGCTCGGCGCCGAATGCTACATGTTCCTGGCGCCGCTATTGGTCGATTCCGTCGCCACCAAAAGGGCGCTGATCGAAGACTGCGGCTTGAAGGCGATCTACGACCTCGCCGAAAACCTCGACCTCGCCATCGTCTCCTGCGGCGATATTGGCCCGCATTCCACTTCGCTCTCGGAAGGCTTCATCAGCCACCAGACCTTGACAGAACTCGTCGACGCCGGATGCGTCTGCGACACCATGTTCAACTTCCTTGATGCAGACGGAAACTCCGTCGCCCATCCCATCAACGAGCGAGTGATGTCGGTCGATCTCGACACACTAAAGAAGGCCAAGCACATCGTGCTGTCGTCAGGCGGGGCCCATCGTGCCAAGGCGATCCGCGCGACGATCAGAAGGATCGGCTGCAACACGCTGATCACGGATGAGGCGGCGGCGCGAGAACTGCTGGGAATGGCGGAGTGAAGAGCGTTTGACGGTGGCAAATCCGCCCACTAGGAGAATACATCGTCACTGCTCGGGGTAAGCATCTTGGCTCAGCGTCTTCTTCGTCACTTCCGTTACGGCAAAACCTTCGCCTTCCTGCGGCGCCTGACCAGTAGCCGCTCGAAAAGCATCAATGCCGTGCGCAGCCTCTACCTCGAACAGGGTCTCGACAACCGGCCTTGTGTCCTGTGCGGCGGAAGCGAATTCACGCTGATTTGCGAAGGTGACCGCTACGGCTTCGATCTGGACAAGCAGATCTGCGACCGCTGCGGCCTCGTGCAGACAAGCCCCGCGGTGAAGAAGGATTTCCTCAACGCCTTTTACCGTGATCACTATCGTCGTCTCTACACGAAACGGGTGGACGTCGACCACGCGCGCCTCGTGGAAGAACAGCACGACAAGGGCAGACGTTTTCTCGAGTTTCTCAAGTCGACAGAAGCCGCAGGCCAACTGGCCAATCTCGCGGTCATCGAAATGGGTTGCTCGTCCGGCGGCATCCTCGACACCTTCAAGCCGCATTGCCGCAGCGTCCAGGGTTGCGACCTGGATGTCGAGGCGATCCGCTACGGCAAGGAGACGCTCGGCCTCGACCTTGAGGTCTCGGAATTTCCCACGCATCTGCCGGATGGGCCACGCCTGTTCCTGCTGTCACATGTGCTCGAGCACACCCATGATCCGCTGGCATCGCTGAAGCAGATCAAGGCGCTGATGTCGGCGCAGGATTATCTCTTCATCGAGGTGCCGGGCATAAACATGGTGGCAGAAGGCGACTACAAGAACGACCTGAAGTCCTATTTCCATCTCGCCCATGTCTGTGATTTCTCCGAGGGCACCCTGCGTGCACTCGCGGCCCGCGCCGGCTATGAAGTGCTGAGCTGCAACGAGACCGTGACGGCACTTCTTCGCCCTTCTGTCGAGGCAGAACTGCCATGGCGGCGCAGTGAAAAGGACACGCCAGAGAACATCCTGCGCATCGAGGCGACACGACAGGCCCGCTGAGCGGGCTTCCGCCCAGCCCTCACGCCTTCCCCGCCTCCCAGCCGAGCATCGCCCGCTTGCGCGTCAGGCCCCAGTGATAGCCCGTCAGCGCACCGCTCTTGCCGAGCGCACGGTGGCACGGCACGACAAACGAGATCGGGTTCCGGCCGACAGCAGCACCAACGGCACGACTGGCGGTCGGCTGGCCGATCTTCCGGGCGATGTCGGAATAAGTGACGGCCTTGCCGAGCGGGATCTGGAGAAGACTTTCCCAGACGCGGATCTGGAAATCCGACCCGATCAATACGACACGCAAGGGTTCCTCCGCCGACCAGCGCTCGGGGTGGAACACGCGCGCCGCAAAGGGCGCTGTCGCTTGGATATCCTCGACATAATGCGCATTCGGCCAGCGCTGTGCCATATCGTCGAAACAGGCGACCTCGCCGCCTGCATCGGCAAAGGCGAGCCCCGCCAGCCCGCGGTCGGTAATCATCACTAGCGCCAGCCCGAAGGGCGACGGGTGATAGCCATAGCGGATGGTAAGTCCCGCGCCGCGTGCCTTCCATTCGCCCGGGCTCATCGCCTCGTGGGTGACGAAGAGGTCGTGCAGGCGGCCTGGGCCGGAAAGGCCGAGTTCCAGCGACGTCTCGAGCAGCGGCAGTTCCTCGCGACCAAGCAGGCGTTTGGCATGGTCGAGGGTGACCGCCTGCAGAAAGGCCTTAGGCGAGAGGCCCGCCCAGCGCGTGAATGTCTTCTGCAACTGCGTCGGCGACTGATCGAGGCGCTCGGCGATCAGTTCCAGCGACGGCTGGCTCTGATAGTCGAGTGTCAGCATCTCGATCACCTGCCGCACGGTCTCATAGTCCGAGCCGTCGGGCGTGATGTCGGTGGTGCGGGAAAGGTCGATCTGTTGGGCAAGCGTCATGGCGAATTCCTCATCTGGAGGTGACTTCACCACGGGCGGCGGTCGCATGCCACCCGTTTCTTGCATCACCGCCGCAAGACGTCAGATCCGCTGCTTGGCCGTAGCAAGCGCACCCTTAAAGGCCTTGGCGAAACTCTCGCGATCATCGGGGTTGAGGAAGGAGCCAATGTCCGTCTGCCGCCCCTCTCCTGCAACCGCCATGGAGGTAATGCCGAATTCCTCGTGCCGCTGGACGAAGAAGCGGGCCCAGAGCGTCTTGAAGGTGTGTTCGGTCATCCGTCCCGCCGGCGTGAACTTGCGAATCGAGAGGCTGGTGCGTGACACGGTCACCTCTTCCCGGGCGCGCGCTGCCCGATAGTTCAGCCAGAAGGCGCCGTAGAGCAGCAGAAAGTCGAGCCCGAAGAACAGGCCGATTGGCCAGGCACCCGTCATCATGAAGAAGACCGCATGCACAAAGCAGACGGTACCGGTGATGGCGAAGAGGATGCGATACCCTTTCGGGCCGAGCGACCGATAGGGCGTCAGCTCCGCGGCGAAAATTGGCTGGTCCGCAGCCTGCTCGACATTGCCTTCCATGATCGCACCCGACTATAGATTTTGCATGACCGATCCGAAGCCGAAATCCAGCACCCAAACCTTGAAAAAGTCAAATCCGACAACCCGTCGCAAGCCAGCGGCACGCCGTCGCACCGCTTACTCAAAGACCGAACTGGAGGAGATTTTCCGCCGCTTTTCGATCCAGAGGCCGGAGCCCAAGGGCGAGCTGGAGCACGTCAACCCGTTCACGCTCGTCGTTGCCGTGGCGCTCTCCGCCCAGGCTACGGACGCCGGCGTAAATAAGGCGACACGAGCCCTGTTCAAGGTGGCCGATACGCCGGAAAAAATGCTTGATCTCGGTGAGGAAAAGGTCCGCGACTACATCAAGACGATCGGGCTGTATCGCAACAAGGCGAAGAACGTCATCGCGCTCAGCCAGAAGCTGGTGGACGAATTCGGCAGTGAAGTGCCGCGTACCCGTGAGGAACTGGTCACCCTACCGGGTGTGGGACGAAAGACCGCCAATGTCGTCATGTCCATGGCCTTCGGCATCCCGACCATGGCGGTCGATACGCATATCCTGAGGATCGGCAACCGCATCAAGCTCGCGCCCGGCAAGACGCCGGACGAGATCGAGGACATCCTCATGCGGATCATCCCCGAACAATATCTCTTTCATGCACATCACTGGCTGATCCTGCATGGCCGCTACTGTTGCAAGGCGCGCCGCCCCGAATGCGAGCGCTGCGTGATCGCAGACATCTGCAAGTCGCCGGAAAAGACAGTGGACGTGCCCGCGCCCTTGGTCGAACTGCCGCCGCAGGTCTTCAACGCGAGCGAGGAATGAGCCCGGTAATCAGCCTGGCAATGCCCGCCTCATAGGCTGCGCGATCGCCACCCCTTTCGATCTCGAGAACGGCGCGGTCGAAGGCGGCCGAGAGAAGACGGGTCAAGGCCGACAGCTCGCTTTCCTCTGCTTCAGTCCCGAGAAATTCCGCAAGGCCCTGCCGCAGCCGTTCTTCGGCATTCTCCCGCTCGATCACCGCCGCATCCTCGACGCCGAGCACGGCCGGCGCCTCCAGAAGCATAAGTCGGGCGCGCCCCGGTGCGGCCATTGCATCGAAATAGGCCGACGCACCGGAGAGCAGCGCCATTTTCGGACTTTCTGCCGGCGCCGAACCGTGATCGATGTCCGAGGCCACGGCTGTCACCTCCTGCTCGATAACCGCCCGAAACAGTGCCTTCTTGTCCTCGAAGTGATGATAGAGAGCGCCGCGCGTCACCCCGGCCGACGCAACGATGTCGGGTGTCGCCGTCTCCGCATAGCCTTTCTCCACGAAGAGCCGCCGAGCCGCCGAGATCAGCGCCAGGCGGGTCGCTTCGGTCCCCTCTCTTGTGTTCCGTGCCATGCCACCTCTTTACATACAAACAGAATGTATGTTAATTAAATTCTTACATGCAGACTGTATGTTAAATTGCCAAGGAGGAAAAGAGATGAAGACGACGAGCTACTACCCCGTCATCATGACCGACAACGTCCAGGAGACGGCAGCCTTCTACCAGCGCCACTTCCAATTCGAGCCGCTTTTCAGCGCCGACTGGTATGTCCACCTGCAATCGACGGAAGACGAGAAGGTGACGCTTGCCATCCTCGACGGAAATCATGAGACAATTCCAGCCGGCCATCACGGCCGGGCGTCCGGCATTCTTCTGAACTTCGAGGTGGACGATGTGGACGCCATCTATTTCAGGCTGAAGCAGGCTGGCCTGCCGATCCTTCTTGACATCAGGGACGAGGATTTCGGTCAGCGGCATTTCATCACCGCCGACCCGAACGGCGTCCTCATAGACGTGATCAAGCCGATCCCGCCGAGTGAGGACTTCGCCGCCCAGTACGAGCCGTCAGTCCTGCCGCAGTGAGGACGCGTGACCATCCCGCGCCGTCAGCGCCTTGTGCAGATGCACCATCAGGCCCGCGGCGAAGAGCGGGGTGAGCAAGTTGACAATGGGGATTGCAAGGAAAAGCGCAATCACGAGACCCGCCATGAACACCGTGCCGGAATGCCGGGAGCGCAAGAGCTTTGCCTCCTCCGTGCTCCGGAAGCGCATGGCGGCGAACTCGAAGAACTCCCGACCCAGCAGATAGCCATTCACCAGGAAGAAGGCGATGATGTTGATGCCGGGTATGAAGAGCAGCATCAGTGCGAAAAGATTGCCGACGACGACCACGCCGAAGAACTTGATCGAGGCGATGATCGCCTCCCCCATCGGCATGGCCTTGCCCGGCGGATCATTGGGATAATCCCGCTTCTCGACCACCTCGGCGACGTCGTCGAGGAACAGACCGGCAATGATCGCCGTGACCGGCGACAGCAGTAAGGCTAGCCCTAGTGCCAACCCGATACTGGCGAGAATCCCGAAGATTAAGGTCAGCCAGCCAGCCCAGTCCGGCAGGTCCGGAATGAAGCCCTGAAGCAGCGGCATGACGAAAGCCATGAAACTCTCGCGCAATCCGAACCAGAGGCCGATCAGGACGAGGATCGTCAGGCCCAGCGTCTTCCAGAAGACGTTGCGGGTCTCCGGGGCGAAAAGGTTGCGCAGGGACAACGCAGCAGCGTCGAAAATCATCGTGGTCTCCTTCATCTGTCGCTGTGATGTAGGAGACCGGAGCGCACGCTGCAATGCGGGGCGTCAGCCGAGACGATAGAGGCCGGGCCGCCGGTCGATCAGATAGGGATTTTGCGCCTTGGCGTCGTCATAAGCCGTGGGATCGATCTCCGCGACCAGCAGCGTCTCCCGCATGCCGGCCCGGGCCAGTTCGTCGCCATCGGGTGCCAGGATCGCCGAGCGGCCGCCATAGGAGAGCCCGTTCTCCTCGCCGCAGAGATCGGCATAGACGAGAAAGACGCCATTCTCGAAGGCACGGGTCGGCACCACCGTATCGGCCACCCGCCGGCTGATGATGCCTTCTGGCAGCGCCGTCGGCACCAGGATCAGTTCGGCGCCGGCAAGTGCAAGCGTGCGGACATTTTCGGGGAATTCGACGTCGTAGCAGATCAGCATGCCCGTCTTGATGCCGTTGAGATCGAAAATATGCGGCGGCTCGGCGCCCGGTACGAAGGCCGCCCGCTCGCCTTCGCCATAAAGATGGCTCTTGCGGTAAAACTCCATGGTGCCATCAGGCCGAATGAGCACAGACGAGTTGAACACCTGATTGCCGTCACGCTCCGGAAAGCCGGCGCAGATCGCAAGGCCGCAATCGGCGGCGATCTCGGTCAGCGCACCGATGATCGCCCCGTCGCGGTCCTCCGCGACCTCTTCGAACTGAGCACCCAGTGCATAGCCGCTAGTGCCAAGCTCAGGCGTCACCAGAAGCTCCGCCCCCATCTCCGCCGCCGCCATCGCGGCTTGCGCGATCTTGCCGATATTGCCCGGAACATCGCCGGAAAGCGGCTGCATTTGATAGAGCGAAATCAGCATGATGCACCTGTCTGCGTCGGAGGTTGAAGTCGAACGTTAGAACCGCAGGGCTAAAGCACGCAAGCGGCAACTCCAAGGCAAGCGTCGAGCGGTTGCCTTTCGCGTCATCGACCTTATCTTGTAAGGATGAAACACGTAACCGAAGCCGACCCTTCGTAATGCCCTTTGTCATCACGGCCGCCGTCGCCTTGCTGCTGATCGAGCTGTTCCTCAGGCGCCGTCCCTGGGCGCTGGCGCTCACCGCTCTCGTTGCCATCGTCGCCACGGTCGTCTGGATCTTCAGCGCCGATCAATCGCGCCAGCAGCAGAATGCGGTATCGGCCGTGACGGTAACCGTCGCAGCCGACGCGACGGTCTGCGTCGATCCCCAGCTGCCGGTCGCCGCGACACTGGCCAACGATTCGGGCCAGACGGTGAACCGCCTGTCTTTCGACCTGATCGGGCGGGAACCTGGAAAGCCGAGCATTGTTTATCGCGGCACCCTTCGCCACGACCGGGTGCTTGGCCCCGGTGAAACCATGACGCGGTGTTACGCTCTGCTTTATCACGGCTTCGCCCATCCTCGTCCGCAGATCATCGACGCGACGAAATACGAATGGACGGCGCATGTCTCCCTGGTCGGCTTCGGAAGCGCGCCCGCCGAGTGATGACGCCAGGCGTCAGATCTGGACGAGATGCCCCTCCGCCACCTGTCGATATTCGCGCACCGGCGGCTGGAAGCCCACCGGCCGGATCGGGCTCTTGATCTCGTCAGTGGAGAGATTGCGCTTCAGTTTGCGTCGCGCCGGATCCGGCACCGGAACGGCCGCCATGAGCTTCTTGGTGTAGGGATGCTGCGGATTGTCGAACACGGCCTGGCGTGGGCCGATCTCGACGATCTCGCCGAGATACATGACGGCCACCCGATGGCTCACCCGCTCAACGACGGCCATGTCGTGACTGATGAAGAGATAGGCGAGGTTGAAGCTCTGCTGCAGATCGAGCAGCAGATTGCACACCTGCGCCTTGATCGACACGTCGAGCGCCGAAACAGCTTCATCGGCGACGATGATCTTCGGATCGAGCATCAGTGAGCGGGCGATCGCGATGCGCTGGCGCTGACCGCCGGAAAATTCGTGCGGATAACGCGGCATCATGTCGGCAGAGAGCCCGACGCGCTCCAGAAGATCCGCCGCTTTCTCCAGCGCCTGCGCCCTCGAGCCCAGCTTGTGTTCGACATAGGGTTCCATGACGGCATGCCCGACGCTCATGCGCGGATCGAGGCTGGCGAAGGGATCCTGAAAGACCATCTGGATGCTGCGGCGCATCGTTCTGAGCGCCGCCTGGTCGAGCCGCGCGACATCATAGCCGTCGACGGTGATGTGGCCGGATGTCGGCTCCACGAGGCGCGTGATCGAACGGCCCGTGGTGGACTTGCCGCAGCCGGATTCGCCCACAAGCGACAGGGTTTCTCCCGGCCTCAGATCGAAGGAGACGTTTTCGACGGCATGTACCGCACCGCTCTTGCGACCGAGAATGCCCGAGCGGATGTCGAAGCGCGTCGTGAGGTTCTTCACTTCCAGCAACGGACGGCTGCCATGATCGGGCACCCCCGCCTCGGCTTCCGGGATCAGGGTGGCGCCGGTCTTGATGTCGATGACCGGAAAGCGCATCGGGCGTTCGCGTCCGCCCATCGAGCCGAGCTTCGGCACGGCCGAAAGAAGGGCGCGCGTATAGGGATGATGGCCGCGATTGAAGATGTCGTCCGTCGTGCCAGTCTCCACCGCTTCGCCGCGGAACATCACGATCGTGCGGTCGGAAACTTCGGCGACGACACCCATGTCGTGAGTGATGAAGAGAACGGCCATGCCTTCCTCGTCCTGCAGCGTCTTGATGAGATCGAGGATCTGTCCCTGGATGGTGACGTCAAGCGCCGTCGTCGGCTCGTCGGCGATCAGCAGCTTGGGCTTCGACGCCAGCGCCATGGCGATCATCACGCGCTGGCGCATGCCGCCGGAAAACTGGTGCGGATATTCGTCGAAGCGGTTCTTCGCATTCGGGATACGCACACGGTCGAGCAGCCGCAGCACCTCCCCCTTCGCTTCGGCATTCGAGATGTCACGGTGGCAGGTGATTGCCTCGGCGATCTGCTTTCCGATCGGGAAGATCGGATTGAGCGAGGTCATCGGCTCCTGGAAGATCATCGAGATCTGGTTGCCGCGCACCTGGCGCATCTGCTCGCCATCAAGCGTAAGGAGCTCGCGGCCTTCCAGCTTGACGCTCCCCTCGAGGCGGCTCGTGATCTGCGGCAGAAGCCGCATGATCGACAATGAGGTCACACTCTTGCCCGAGCCCGATTCACCGACGATCGCGACCGTTTCACCGGCCGCGATGTCGAGGTTCATGTTGCGCACCACCGCGCGCCATTCGGTCCCGATCCGGAACGAGGTCGTCAGGCCCCGAACGGACAAGACCGGCACGTCACTCGTTTCCATACCCTGTTCCACCGCAGCCATATCCCGTTCCCTTGTTTTTGTGTGTCGAGATCTGGTCGGCGGTTCAGGCGGCGAGCGCCGTTTCGGCGAGCGTCACCCAATAGCTGATACCATAGGGAATGACCTCGTCGTTGAAGTCATAGGCCGAGTTGTGAAGATTGGCCGTATTGCCGTTGCCGATGAAGACGAACGAACCCGGCCGCGCTTCGAGCATGTAGGAGAAATCCTCGGCACCCATGGCCGGCGGAAAGGCATCGCTGACGGCGTGGTCGCCGGCCACCTTGCGCATGATGTCGAGTGCGAACTCGGTTTCGGCCTCGTGATTCATGGTCACGGGATAACCGCGGTGATAGCGAAGTGTGGCCTTGGCGCCCATGGCCATGGCAACGCCTGAGGCAATCTCGCCGATGCGGGTCTCCGCCATGTCGCGCATCTCCGGCAGGAGCGTGCGCACGGTGCCAGACAAGGTAACGGCGTCGGGAATGACATTATAGGCATCGCCACCGTGGATCTTGGTGACGGTGATGACGACGGAGCCCAGCGGATCGGTCTCGCGGGACGCGATCGACTGCAGCGCAACGACCACCTGGGCGGCCGCCAGCACGGGATCGACGCTCTTGTGCGGCTGGGCGGCATGGCCGCTGCGGCCCTCGATGACAATGTCGAACTGGTCGGCGGCCGCCATCACCGATCCCTTGCGGGTGGCAAATGTGCCGACCGCCATGCCGGGATGATTGTGCATGCCGTAGACTTCCTTGATACCGAAGTTTTCCATCATGCCGTCGGCGACCATTTCGCGGGCACCACCGCCACCTTCTTCAGCCGGCTGGAAGATGACGGCGATCGATCCGCGGAAGTTGCGTGTCTCGGCCAGATACTTTGCCGCTCCGAGCAGCATGGCGGTATGACCGTCATGACCGCAGGCATGCATCTTGCCGGGCGTCTTGGAGGCCCAGGCCTTGCCCGACATCTCATGGATCGGCAGCGCGTCCATGTCCGCGCGAAAACCGAAGACCGGGCCATCGCCGCGGCTGCCTTTGATGATGCCGACCACGCCTGTGCGGCCGATCCCCGTCTTCACCACGTCACAACCGAATTCCCGGAGCTTTTCCGCCACGAAGGCGGCCGTACCGTGCACATCGAACAGCAGTTCCGGATTCTGATGCAGGTGGCGGCGCCACTCAGCGACCTCCGGCTGAAGTTCGCTGGCGCGGTTGAGCACTGGCATGAATGACCTCTTTTTGTCGTTGTTCCCAGCAGGATTTCGCGCATACTGTGCAGCGATGCGCAGCTTTGGCAAGCCGCAAAATTCCATCTTGCATGGAAAATAGGCTTGTGTTTACATGGCCTAAATTTTAGCCAACCCGACAGATGTAGAGCTGTCCGGGAATGCCCGCCGCGACTCCGAAAAGCGCCGATGTTTCAGAATTTTTCCAAGAATACCAAGAAGATAGGTGGTTGACATTTGGCGAATGGGCTGGCCACATCGCGGGCCGGCAGATCGGTTCACCATCGTGCCTGCAAACAAAAATAATGGGGAATGAGCAAATGAACACTCGCAAACTGATGCTGGCAGCGTCCGCTGCCGCCTTCGCGTTGACGGGCGCACCGGCCATGGCCGAGCGTGGCACCGACGGAGACCTGAAGATCATCTTCTGGCAGGCCGTCTCGACGATGAACCCGTATCTGTCTGGCGGCACCAAGGAAGTTTATGCCGCCTCAATGGTCATCGAGCCGCTGGCCCGCTACGACGAAACCGGCAATCTGGTGCCGATGCTGGCAGCCGAAATCCCGACCGTCGAGAACGGCGGCGTCGCAGCCGACCTGAAGAGCATTACCTGGAAGCTGAAGCCTGACCTCAAGTGGTCCGATGGATCGCCAGTGACCGCCGAAGACGCCATCTTCACCTGGAAGTATTGCACGGCGCCGGACGGCGGCTGCGCGCAGGGCGCCTATTACGAAGGCGTGAGCAATGTCGAGGCTATCGACGCCTCCACCATCAAGGTGTCCTTTGCCGATGCCAAGCCTTACCCCTACAGTGCCTTTGTCGGCGCCCAGGCGCCGATCATCCAGGCGGCGCAGTTCAAGGATTGCCTTGGCGCCAAGGCACCGGAATGCACGGCCGCCAACTTTGGCCCTATTGGAACCGGCCCCTTCGTCGTCAAGGAATTCAAGCCGAACGACGTCGTGACCTTCGAAGCCAACGGTAATTACCGCGATGCGGCCAAGCCCGCCTTCGCCACGGTCACCCTGAAGGGTGGCGGTGATGCTGCCTCTGCTGCGCGCTCGGTCCTCGAAACCGGCGAATTCGACTATGCCTGGAACATGCAGGTCGAGCCGGAGATCCTCGAGCAGATGATGGCTGCCGGCAAGGGCAAGATCGAAGTCGCCTTCGGCACCCAGGTCGAGCGTATCGACATCAACCCCTATGGCGTGGATCCGTCACTCGGCGACAAGCGCTCGACCAAGGAAGCAGGTCCGCATCCGGCCCTCTCCGACCCGGCTGTTCGCCGCGCACTGTCGATCGCCATCGACCGCGAAATCATCGACGAAGCCGGCTACGGACCGAACGGCCAGCCGACCTGCAACATCCTGCCCGCTCCGGATATCTATGTCTCGACAGCCGTCGACTGGTGCCTGAAGCAGGACGTCGAAGGCGCCAACAAGCTGCTCGACGATGCTGGCTGGGTCATGGGCTCGGATGGCGTGCGCGAAAAGGACGGCATGAAGCTCTCCTTCCTCTACCAGACCTCGACCAACTCCGTCCGCCAGGGCACCCAGGCCCTCGTGAAGGACATGTGGAGCCAGATCGGCGTCTCCGTCGAACTGCGCAACGTCTCCGCCAACGTCTTCTTCGGCGGTGACCCGGCATCTCCGGACACGTTCCAGAAGTTCATGGCCGACATCCAGATGTACACCAACAACTTCGACGGCACCGATCCGGAGAAGTACATGGCGGGCTGGATGTGCGACAAGATCCCGAGCCCGGCCACCGGCTGGCAGGGTGAAAACATCGTCCGCTATTGCAATCCGGAATATGATGCTCTGGTCAAGCAGCTCGGCACCACAGGCAAGCTCGAAGATCGCGCCGCGATCGCCAAGCAGCTCAACGACATGCTGTCCAACGACGTCGCCCAGATCCCGCTCATCCATCGTGGCCAGCCCTCGGCTGTCAACAACACGCTACTCGGCGTCAAGATGAACGCCTGGGATTCGGAACTCTGGAACGTCGCAGACTGGTCTCGCGCGAAGTAATGCCACTGGCGCCGCGCCTGCCTTCACCGGCAGGCGCGGCGCCAGCATTTTTCTGTGACAGTCTGGAGACCAGCCGATGTTTACCTTCACCGTCCGGCGACTGCTGTTCGCAGTCCCGACGCTACTGGCCATCAGTTTCATCATTTTTGCCCTGCTCGATCTTTCCCCGGGCGATCCCTTAAGCGACCTGCCGCTGACCATTCCGCCAGAAGTGCGCCAGCAGATCCGCGACGCCATGGGTCTCGATCAGCCCTTCCTGATCCGCTACATGAAATGGCTGCAGCAGTTCTTCATCAATGAACCGCTGAACATCTTCGAACAGATCACCGGTCTCACCGTCGGCTCGGGCGAACGCATGCGGGTTTTGTCCTGGGCGACTCGCAGCCCCGTGGTTGACCTGATCGTCCAGCGCCTGCCGCAGACGCTCTGGGTCGTCGGCCTGTCCTATCTCTTCGGCGTTTTGATCGCGATCCCGATCGGCGTCATCTCCGCCTATCGCCAGTATTCCTGGTTCGACCAGATCGGCACCTTCGTCTCGATGGTTGGGTATTCCGTGCCCACCTTCTTCACCGGCGTCCTGCTTATCGTCATCTTCTCCTCCTGGCTGCAGTGGTTCCCGTCGATCTACGACACCACCCTAGTGGTCGACAGCTGGTCGAGTTTCGTGCTCCAGGTGAAGCAGATGTTCCTGCCCGTGCTGGTGCTGACGCTGTTCAACGTCTCGCAGATCAGCCGCTTCGTGCGCGCCTCCATGCTCGACAACCTCAACATGGATTATGTCCGCACGGCGCGCGCCAAAGGCGTGAAGGAAAAGGTCGTGCTCTTGGTACATGTCCTGCGCAACAGCCTGATCCCGGTTGTCACCGTCATCGCGCTCGGCGTGCCCACCATCTTCTCCGGCGCCATCATCACCGAGCAGGTGTTCCGCGTGAACGGCCTCGGTCAGCTTCTGATCACCGCGATCCAGGGCGCCGATATCCCGCTCGTCCAGACGCTGACCTTCATCTTCGCGATCCTGATCGTGCTCTTCAACCTGATTGCCGACGTACTCTACGGCATTCTCGATCCGAGGATCCGCTATGAGTGATGCAGCAATCGCAACGGCACCCACGCCACAGACAAGGCCTGAGAGCGGTGCCTTCTGGCCCATGCTCTGGCGTCAGTTCCGAGCCCACAAGGGTGGCGTCGCCGGCCTGATCGTCTTCGTCTTCATCGTGCTTGCGGTCTTCATCGGGCCCTACATTCACACGATCGATCCGAACAAGATCGACATCCGTGCCAAGAACCAGGGCCCCTCCCTGCTTCATCCCTTCGGCACCGACAATCTGGGCAAGGACATGCTGGCCCAGGTCCTGGCCGGCGGGCAGATTTCGCTCGCCGTCGGCATGGCCGCCATGCTGTTGGCGCTCGTGGTGGGAACACTGGTCGGCGTACTCTCAGGCTATTCCCGAAAGCTCGACGGCCCGCTGATGCGTATGACGGACCTCTTCCTGGCGCTGCCGCTATTGCCGATGCTCCTGGTGGTCATCATGCTCTTTCGCGACACGCTGCGCGCCGCCTTCGGTCCGGAAACCGGCATCTTCATCCTGATTGTCTTCATCATCGGCATCACCAGTTGGATGCACACGGCCCGCATCGTCCGCGGCGACGTGCTTGCGATCAAGAGCCAGGAATTCATTCTGGCCGCCAAATCGAGCGGCATGCGCGAACACCGCATCATCATCAAGCACATCCTGCCCAATGTGATGTCCTCGATCATGGTCTCGGCAACGCTCGGCATCGCCACCGCCATCATCACCGAATCCGCGCTGTCGTTCCTTGGCCTCGGCTTCCCGCCCGACTTCCCCACCTGGGGCCGCCTTCTCTTCGACGGCGCCAACTTCCTGCAGATCAACCCGTCTCGCGTCATCTGGCCGGGCCTCGCGATCTCGCTCACGGTGTTGAGCGTCAATTACATCGGCGATGCGATCCGCGATGCGCTGGATCCGAAGGCGTTGAAGCATTGATGAACGAAAGGCGGGCGTACTAGCGCCCGCCTGGTTTGCCCAGCAACCACCGTGCCGCAAACCAGCTCCCACACGCCCACACCGTGCCCGCCGCCCAGCCGCCGAGCACATCGGTCGGATAGTGGACGCCGAGATAGATCCGGCTGAGGCCGATGATTAACGTCAGCACGACGGCGACCAGCGGAAAGAAATAGCGCAGCGAAGGCTGCTCCTCGATGCGCGAGAGCATGGCACCGAGCGTCAGGTAGGTGATGGCCGACAACATGGCATGGCCGCTCGGGAAGCTCATGTCGGTCACCTCGACCAGATGCTGAACCACTTCCGGTCGCGGCCTGGCGATGCCGAGCTTCATCGCACTGCTGAGACCCCAGCCGCCGAGGATCGAGACGGTGACGAAGGCGGCGGTCCGGAACTTGCGGCGCAGCGCGAGATAAACAACGACAAGCGTGACGATCAGCGTCAGCACGGTGACGCCACCGAGCGCCGTAATATCCACCATCATCTTGGTGAGCCAGGAAGGGCCGACCGGCATGGCCGGATCGGCGGCATCGCGCAGCATCAGAAGCACACCCTCATCAAAGGCCCGCGTCTCGCCTTCCAGCACCTCACCCGTCAGCTCGAATAGGAAGTAGGTGACGAGCGCCGCCACCAGTGCCGTCAGCCAGACACGCCGTTCAGCGGCCGAGACGAAACGGGAAAGCCGATGCTTGAAGGGCTGGATGGGGCGGAGGAACCGCTTGTAGGCTTGCTCGGTCAAGGATGAAGTCTTTCGCTGATGGGTGGACATGGATTGCGGTGGCATGACGAGGACGGGGCATGCGTTCGACGTGCTTGGACCCATGTTACGCCTCAGAGGCCATCTTCCACATCCATATTGCGTTAAAGTTGGAATGCACCTGAAAAGTTGCATCCTGCCGGATGTTCGACATCGAAATTGACGGAGCACCTGGCGGCACAGCCGTGATCATGGCCGCGTCCCCGGGTGAACTCGCCGGCAAGGTTTCATCCGGTCGCCGTCATTCTGCTTGCCATACCCTGCGCTCGCGGCCACTTTCCGTAACCAGATACGGAGACGCCGAATGCCCAATGGCCCCCTCAACCTCCTGACCGACATCGACGGCCTCTCCGTTGGCCATGCCACGGATCTGGCCCTCGGCTCGGGTGTGACCGTCATCCTTTTCGACGAACCGGCGACCGCCTCCGGCACGGTGCTCGGCGGCGCGCCGGGGGGACGCGACGTGACTCTCCTCGATCCTTCAATGACGGTCCAACAGGTCGATGCCTTCGTGCTCTCGGGCGGCTCGGCCTTCGGGCTCGATGCAGCAGGCGGGGTGCAGTCGGGCCTGCGCGCCGCCGGTCGCGGCTTTGCCGTCGGGTCGGTGCGCGTGCCGATCGTACCGCAGGCGATCCTGATGGATCTCCTGAACGGCGGGGACAAGGACTGGGGTCTGCATGCGCCCTACCGCGACCTCGGTTATGAGGCCTTTTTGAATGCGGCCAAGGGCGCCTTCCCGCTCGGTACGGTCGGCGCGGGAACGGGTGCCACGACGGCCAATTTCAAGGGCGGCCTCGGGTCCGCCAGCGCCGTCTCGTCTGCAGGCCACACGATCGCAGCAATCGTTGCCGTAAATGCCATGGGCTCAGTGGTCGTGGGCGATGGCCCACAATTCTGGGCAGCTCCTTTCGAGGAGGGACAAGAGTTCGGCGGCCTCGGCCAGCCGAGCCATGTGCGCGTTGAAGACCGGGCGATGCGCATCAAGGGGCTGCGACTGACCGCGACAACCATCGGCACGGTGGTGACCGATTGCACACTCTCCAAAGCCGAACTCCACCGCCTGTCTATATCAGCCCATGACGGCCTCGCGCGTGCCGTTCTTCCCACCCACCTGCCCTCCGACGGCGACACGATCTTCTCCGCCTCGACAGGCAAGCGTGACAGCAATGGCGCCGCAGACCTCATGGAACTCTGCCATCTCGCGACGCTGGTGACGGCGCGCGCCATTGCGCGCGGGGTGTATGAGGCCGTGGCGCTGCCCAACGCCGACGCGCAACCGGCATGGCGTGACAGGTGGGGGTGATCTTCTCTCCCCTCACCAAGAGGTGCCCGACAACGTCGGGCCTAGAAGGGCGAGACCGCAAACGGACCCGGCGCCTCCGCCTACGTCCGGCAAAATGAGAAGCCGTTGGATGCTTCGAGGCCCGCGCCGCGCGCGGGCACCTCAGCATGAGGGCGTCGCGCCAACAGCGCCTTGCCATTCTTCCTACATCAGGAGAGGCGCCCTGCCCCCCAAGACTTTCGTCCCACCGGCCCTTGACCCAAGTCAAGGACAGCCCACCCTCATCCCTGGAGATTGCCCACCAAGGTTGGTCACGCCTTTGACGCAGACCCACCGCAGACTGACACGGATCGGGGGAGGACGGTTCGACAATGGAAGACGAAAGCGACATGGAAAGACCCGTCCTCACCAACCGAACCTTCGACGAGCTGAAGCTCGGCGATGCGGCGAGCCTCACGCGCATCATCGGCCCTGACGACATCGAGCTGTTTGCGGCGCTGTCGGGCGACAACAATCCGGTTCCGCTCGGCCAGTCGCTGATCCCGGCCGGCATGATCTCGGCGGTCCTCGATACCCGCCTGCCCGGCCCTGGCACTGTCTATCTCGGCCAGGACCTGGAATTCTGGAAGGACATCGCAACCGGCGACCGGATCACCGCGACGGTCACGCTGATGACGAAGGAAAGCGACGGCCGCTCGCTGATCTTCGATACCCGCTGCGTGAACCAGCATGGCGAGCCAGTGCTAGCAGGTCGCGCCCGCGTGCGGGCACCCGAAACCCGCATCAGCTGGTCGGAAAATGCCACCCCCGGCGTCTCGCTGCAGCGCCACGACCGCTTCGACGCGATCGTTGCCGAAGCCCGCAGCCTGCCGATGGTAAAGACCGCCCTCGTCCACCCCTGCTCGCCGGAAGCGATCGAAGGTGCCGTGGAAATCCGCGACGAGGGTCTGCTCGACCCGATCCTGATCGGGCCAGAAGCCAAGATCCGTGCAGCGGCCGAACTGGCCGGCATATCCATCGACGGCTTCGAGATCTTGAATACCGAACACAGCCATGCGGCAGCGGCCCTTGCCGTCGAGCTTGCGGTTGCCGGCAAGGTCGGCTCGGTGATGAAAGGCAGCCTGCATTCCGATGAACTGCTCGGCGCCGTCGTCGGCAGCGGCTCGGGCCTGCGCACAGAACGCCGCGTCAGCCATGTCTATGTCATGGATGTGCCGGCCTATTCCAAGCTGCTGATCGTCACCGATGCGGCGATCAACATCGCCCCCACCCTCGAGCACAAGCGCGACATCTGCCAGAACGCCGTGGACCTCATGCATATGCTGGGTGTGACGGAACCCAAAGTCGCGGTGCTCGCCGCCGTCGAGACGGTCAATGACAAGATGCCGGCGACGCTGGAGGCAGCGGCGCTGACCGTCATGGCGGCGCGCGGCCAGATCAGGGGCGCCAAGGTCGATGGCCCGCTCGCCTTCGACAATGCGATCAGCATGGAGGCCGCCCGCACCAAGGGCATCGTCTCGCCCGTGGCGGGCGATGCCGACATCCTGCTGGTACCAGATCTCGAAGCCGGCAACATGCTCGCCAAGCAGCTCCTCTATTTCGCCAATGCCGATGCTGCAGGGCTGGTGCTCGGCGCCCGCGTGCCGATCATTTTGACAAGCCGCTCGGACAGTCTGCGGGTACGCATCGCCTCGGCAGCCTTGGCGAAACTGGTGGCCGCCAAACGCGCGGCAGCTCTGGGTGGGAAAGCATGAGCCAGAAACTGCTGCTGACCTTCAATGCCGGCTCTTCCACGGTGAAGATCGGCATTTTCACCCGCGAGGCGGATGGAGCAAAACGGATCGGCAAAGGCGTCATCGACTTCCGTGCCGAGCCGCTGACCTTCCATCTCATCGAGGGACCCCAGGTTTTCGACGTGTCCCTGGTGGCAAAGACCGACGACCTGCTGCACGACGTTCTCGAAGAGGTCTTTGACTGGCTGTCCGCGCATTACAACCTCGACGCCGTCTCGGCCGTGGGCCACCGCGTGGTGCATGGCGGCGATCTCTTTACGGCTGCAGTGAAGGTCGACGACACGAGCCTCGCCGGCATCGAGAGCCTGGTGACGCTGGCACCGCTTCACCAGCCGCAGAATCTCCGCCTGATCCGCGCCATCGCCGAGCTGAAACCCGGCCTGCCCCAGACCGCGTCCTTCGACACCGCCTTCCACCGCACGCAAGCCGATGTCATCAGGCGCTTCGCCATCCCGCGCGAATGGTTCGACAAAGGCGTCAAGCGCTACGGCTTTCACGGCCTCTCCTATGCCTATGTCGCGGGTGCACTGAAGACGCTTGAGCCGGAGACCGCCGGCGGCCGCGCCGTCGTCGCCCATCTTGGCTCCGGTGCCAGCCTCTGCGCGCTGGAGAATGGCGTCAGCCGCGACACCTCAATGGGTTTTTCCACCATAGACGGCGTGCCCATGGCGACCCGCTCGGGCGCGATCGATCCAGGCGTGCTGTTCCACCTGATCGAGGCCCACGGGCTGAGCATCAAGCAAGTCGAAGACCTGATTTACAAGCAGTCAGGCCTGCTCGGCCTCTCAGGCATCAGCGCTGACAGCCGGGTACTGCTGGAGACCCCGTCAAAGGAGGCCTGCGAGGCGCTCGATGTCTTCACCTTCCGCATCGCAGGCGAAGTGGCGCGGCTCTCAGCCACGCTCGGCGGCTTGGACACGCTGGTCTTCACCGCCGGCATCGGCGAGAACCAGCCGGCAATCCGCCGATCGGTGATCGAGCGACTGCGCTTCCTCGGCCTGCTGATCGACAGCGAGGCGAACGACCGCAACGAAGCCGTCATCTCGCGCGAAGAAAGCCGGGTGAAGGTCCAGGTGATTGCGACGGACGAGGAACAGGTGATTGCCGATGATTGCCGGAGACTGATCGGCTGAGAAGATCCGCCACTTCTGACACCAAAGCGTCATGAAACGCGCCTAGAGACGCTTCGACCAGAGCGGAAGGAGATGCGGCCATGTTGAAACAGACGGATGCCAAGGGTGAAGCCCTTGATGCGGGGCGCGGCGAGGTCCTCATCCTCTCCAACGCCCGCGTCGTGACGCCGGGTCATGTCCTGCACGGCTCGGTCGTGGTCGAGGACGGCCGGATCGTCGAGATCCACGAGGGACCCTCGCGCCACGTGCACGCAGTCGACTTCGCCGGCGATTACCTGCTGCCCGGCCTCGTCGATATCCACACCGATCACTTCGAGAAACATCTCTATCCGCGCGCGCATGTGCGCTGGGATTTCATGCGCGCCGCTTTGGCCCATGATGCCCAGATCATCGGCGGCGGCGTCACCACTGTCTTCGACAGCCTCTGCGTCGGCGCCACCACGGACAATCCGGAGCGCGCCGAAATCCTGCAGCCGATGATCGAGGCGCTGGAGCAGGCGCAGGCATCCGGCATGCTGCGCGCCGAACACCTCGTGCACCTGCGCTGCGAACTGACAGATCCGGTGACCCCGCGGCTGACGGCTGACAACATCGACCGCGAGATCGTCCGCGTCATCTCGGTCATGGAGCACCTGCCCGGCATCCGCCAGAGCCGCGACGTCGAGGCCTATGTGGCAAGAGCCTGCAAATCGACAGGCGAAAGCCCCGAACTGGTGCGCGAGAAGATCAAGGTGCTGGTCGCAGACAAGAGCCACATCGCGGCCACGACCCGGCCCGATATCGTAGCCCTAGCCCGGTCGCGGTCGATGCCGCTGATGAGCCACGACGACACCGATGTCGCCCATATCGAGGAAGGCGTGGCCGAGGGTGTGTCGATCTCGGAATTCCCCTGCTCGATCGAAGCGGCGGAAGCAGCCCGTGCTGCCGGTATGCGCATCGTCGCGGGTGCTCCGAACCTCGTGCGCGGCGGCTCGCAATCCGGCAACATTGCCGTGCGCGACCTGCTGGCAGCAAGGCTCGTCGACATCCTCGCCTCGGATTACGTCCCGCGCTCCATGCTCGATGCAGCCTTCATGATCTCCGCCGATCCGGGCCTGCACTATGACCTGCCCAGCGCCGTTGCCATGGTCACGCGGAGCCCGGCCCTGGCCGGCAACCTTCCAGATCGCGGTGCGATCGAAACAGATCTGAAGGCCGATCTGATCCGCGTCGATCTTCAGGACGGCCACCCCTTCGTCAAGTCGGCCTGGCGCTCCGGACTTCGCGTCGCCTGAGCGGGATAGTTGGCCCGGCGCTCACTCGTGCCAGGCGGAGGCCAGAACCCGCAGCCAGTTCTCCCGGCAGATCTTGTCGAGATCATCGGGGCCATAGCCTCGATCCTTGAGCGCTGTGACAAGACGCTGGTTGCCGGCCGCGTCGCCAATGACGTCGGGGATCGTCGCTCCGTCGAAATCCGAGCCCAACGCAACGCAGTCGATCCCCATGCGGTCGACGAGATAATCGATATGGCTGACCATGGTCGCAAGCGATGTGTCGGCATCGTCGCAGCCATCGGGCCTCAGCATGGTAACGGCATAGTTCAGACCGACGAGGCCATGGCTCGCCTTGATCGCATCCATCTGCCGGTCGGTCAGGTTGCGAGCCACGGGTGTCAGCGCATGCACGTTGGAATGGCTGGCGATCAGCGGCTGGTCGCTGAGCCGCTCGACATCCCAAAAACCTTTCTCGGTGATATGGGCGAGATCGATCAGGATACCGAGACGGTTGCAGGCCCGGATCAGATCCTCGCCGGCTTTCGTCAGCCCGGGTCCTGTGTCGGGCGAACTCGGATAGGCGAAGGGCACGCCATGGCCGAAGATGTTGTGGCGGCTCCAAACGGGTCCCAGCGAGCGAAGTCCGGCGGCATGGAACACATCGAGTGTTTCGAGATCGGCGTCGATCGCCTCGCAGCCTTCCATATGCATGACGGCTGCGAAGACGCCATCCGCCATCGCGTGGCGGATATCCGAAGTCGTTCGACACAGCCGCCAGCTGCCGTCCTGATCGAGCCGATGCGCGATCGCGGCCATCTGCAGCGCGATGTCGAGCGAAGAGGCCCGTTCGAGCGGCGGATCGAGTGGTGTCGCATAATGCCCGTTCGCATCCGGCTCACGCAGGGTAAAGTCGTGCGGCGACGGGATGTATATGGCACAGAGGCCGCCTGCGAGCCCGCCGCGTTTGGCGCGCGGCGCATCGATGTGGCCAGCGCTGGTCCCGTTTCGGAATTCGGCCACAGGATTGCGGCCCTCGTTGCGACTGCGCCAGAGGCGGAGGAGAACGTCATTATGGCCGTCGAAAACGAGGTTCATGAAGGCAAATCCAGAGATGGGATCCCGGCGGCAAGGCCAGACGGGACGAAATGGCGGGGCGTCGATGCGAAACTGTTTCGGAACCGTTGGACGAAATCATGTCACGCTTCAACCCGGGCAGCGATTTATCGTGGAAGACTTCAAGCGAGCGGCGGCATTTGCCTGAGCCAGTCGGTTGCCGCCTCGTAAGCTGCGGCCACAGAGAGAACCGCAGCATCGGATCTTGGCGGTCCGATCAGCTGGAAACCATTGGGCAGCCCCTGCGGCGAAAAGCCAGCCGGTAGTGCAGCGACCGGTAGACCCGCCATGCTCGGGCCGATCACCACCTCCATCCAGCGATGATAGGTGTCCATGTGTTTTCCCGCGATCTCGCGCGGCCAGGGAATGTCTGCATCGAAGGGAAAGACCTGCGCGGCGGGCGCAACGAGAAAGTCGAAACGCTCGTAAACCTTCATCAGAGCCTGATACCAGGCCGTCCGCACGGCCGACGCCTCGTAAACGTCGGCAGCGGTGATTCTCAGGCCCGACCGGACCTCGTAAAGAATCTCCGGCTTCAGCGAACCTCGTCGGCCAGGATCTTCGTAATAGTCCCGCATGCTGCCGGCCGTGAAGAAGCTGCGCAGCGTCGTCCAGGCCCACCAGAGCCGGTCCATGTCGAAGTCGACCTGCACAGGCTCGATGACGAAACCCAGTCGCTCGAAGACACCGAGCGCCTTTTCATTGAGCTCAAGCACACCGGGCTCGAAAGGGAGATGCCCGGCGAAATCACCGAGCCAGCCGATGCGGCCGCCCTTCTTGGCAATATCTCGGTCGAGGCTGAGCGGCACGCTCTCGAAAGAACTGGGATCACGCGCATCAAAACCGGACTGGACGTTCAGAAGTGTCACCACATCTTCGACGGAACGTCCCATTGGTCCAAGCGTCGCGAGCTGGTTGAGATAGGCGTCGCGACCGGGCAATGCCGGGATGCGCCCGAAGCTCGGCCGGAACCCCACCACATTGTTGAAGGCCGCGGGATTGCGCAGAGAGCCCATCATGTCGCTGCCGTCAGCGACCGGCACGAGACGCGCGGCGAGCGCCGCCCCTGCCCCGCCGCTCGATCCTCCGGCCGAACGTGCCTGATCCCAGGGATTGCGCGTCACGCCGAACACGGGATTGTAGCTATGCGAGCCGAAACCCCATTCCGGCGTATTGGTCTTGCCGATGATGATGGCGCCTGCGTCCCGGATACGCTCCACCTGTATGTCGTCGAAGTCAGGCACATAATCGTGGAACAAGGGCGAGCCATACGTGCAGAGGATACCCTTCGCCTCGCTCAGATCCTTGATCGCGATAGGCACGCCGTGCAGCGCGCCGTGAGCACGTCCTTCGCGACGCTCGGCGTCCTTGGCGCATGCCTCGGCGATGAGAGCCTCACGCGGCCTGAGGCTCACAAGAGCGTTGATATCAGGATTGAATCTGTCGATCCTGTCGAGGCAGGAGACCATGACAGCCTCGGCCGTCAGATGGCCCTCAGAAAAAGATTGCAGGAGTTCGGTCAGGGACAGGAAGCTCGGATCGGACACACGTGGCTCCGTTGGAATGGGCGTTCAGATGGGGCAGAGCCAGACGATGGGTTCCTGAAAGTTACCTGTCAAGCGTCGGCTCGACCTCTCCATGCAGCCCTGCCATGCAGCCCCGAAATTCTTTGACTCTGCCGAAAATAAAAATGGTCAAACGACCAAATTAGAGGCAACATGCCACAAAAGAAGAAGATGCGGAGGCCGTCGAGCCGCATCTTCGAAACATGGGAACATCGACGAAATCAGGCGAAGCCGGCCATCTGCCTCGTGCGAAGCAGTATTGCCGGGGAGGCCGAAGGGGAGTGATCAGCATGCCCGAGAGCTGGCACGTGACTTGCGTCACACCATCTGCGCCACCCTGTGTCCGGCAGTCCCTGTCGGGCCAAGGGTCGAACGAAGCCTATTGCGCATAACCCGAACGCCAGGGGGCACAGCTTGAGTTCCGCATCTGACAAGGCAGCCATCGAAATCCGCGGCGTCAGCCGCATCTACGGAACCGGACACGACAAGGTCACCGCACTCGACGGGATCTTTCTCACCATCAGGGAGAACGAGTTCTTCACGCTGCTCGGTCCGTCCGGCTGCGGCAAGACCACGCTTCTTCGCCTGATCGCCGGCTTCGATTTCCCAACCACGGGTGAAATTCTCCTGCATGGCGAAGACATAGCGCCACTGCCGCCCTTCAAGCGGCCGGTCAACACCGTTTTCCAGTCCTATGCGCTCTTTCCGCACATGACGGTCGCCGACAATATCGGCTTCGGCTTGAAGATGCTCGGCAAGCCGAAGCAGGAAGTTGAGGCCCGTGTCGCCGAGATGCTGGACCTCGTGCACATGACGAAGATGCGCGACCGGCAGGTGAGCCAGATCTCCGGCGGCCAGCAGCAGCGAGTGGCACTTGCGCGCGCGCTGGCGCCGAAGCCGAAGGTCCTGCTGCTCGACGAGCCGCTGTCGGCGCTCGATTACAAGCTGCGCAAGGAAATGCAGATCGAGCTGAAGCGCGTGCAGGCAGAGACCGGCATCACCTTCATCTTTGTTACCCATGACCAGGAAGAGGCACTTACCATGTCGGACCGCATCGCGGTCATGTCGACGGGCAGCCTGCGACAGGTCGGCTCGCCCTGGGACATCTACGACCGCCCCGCCGAGCGCTTCGTCGCCGACTTCATCGGCGAGACGAATTTCCTCGAAGTCGAGGTTTCAGGTGTTCAGGGTGACCGCGCCACGGTCCGCCTGCGCTCGGGCCGCGAAATCCCGGCGACCTTCCCCGAAAACACAGTGCCATCAGGCAAAGTGACCATCGTCATCCGGCCGGAACATGCCGAAATCGTGGAGCCGACGGCCGATGCCACCTTGAAGGGGACCATCGAAAGCGTGGTCTACCTGGGTACGGACACGAACATCAATGTCCGCCTCGAAGGCGGATCGCTCTTCACCGTGCGCCAGCAGAACAGCCGAAGCGGCAGTTGCGGCAGGGTGGAGGGCCAGAATGTCGGCATCCTCGTCAGCGACGATGTCGCGCAGATCCTGAGGGATTGACCATGAGCGCGATGAAAACGGCCCCCGAAAATGCCAGATCGCGCGACGTCAAGAACCGTTGGCTGCTGAGCCTCCCGGCCCTCGCTATCATCTTCGTCGCAGCGCTCGGCCCGCTTCTGGTGATGGTGCTCTACTCCTTTCTGGAAAAGGGCGACTACGGAGACGTCAAATTTGGCACGTTCTCGCTCGAAGGCTGGACGTCGGTCTTCATGCAACGGGACATCTTCGACGACACGCTGGGGATCGCGGACGCGCATCTCGCGATCTTCTGGCGCTCCATCAAGCTGTCGCTCTACACGACGATCTTCACCCTGATCCTCGGCTTCCCGACCGCCTATTTCATTGCCACCCGGCCGGCCCGCACACGAGAGGTTTGGGTCTTTCTGATCACCATCCCCTTCTGGACCAACCTCCTGATCCGCACCTTTGCGATGCAGCAGGTCATCCGCAACGAAGGCATTCTCAACAATTTGCTGATCTGGCTCGGCATCATCGATACCCCCCTGCAGATCATCTACACCGACACGGCCACCCTGCTTGGTATGACCTATGTCTACCTGCCACTGATGGTGCTGCCGCTTTATGCCTCGATCGAGAAGCTCGATTTCCGGCTGGTCGAGGCCGGCTACGATCTCTATGCCAACCGCCTGCAGGTGCTCTGGAGGATCGTCATACCGCTGGTGAAGCCCGGCCTGATTGCTGGCTCCATCCTGGTGTTCATCCCGTCGCTGGGCGCCTATGTCATCCCGCGCGTGCTGGGCGGCGGCAAGAACCTGATGCTGGGCAACCTGATCGAATTGCAGTTCGGGGCGGGCCGCAATTGGCCGCTGGGCGCCGCGATGTCGATTACCCTGATGGCCCTCGTCATGATTGCCCTGCTCTTCTATGTCCGCAACGCCGCGAAATCGGGGGTGCGTCATGGCTGAGCGTCACTTCGATATCCGCTCGCAACCGGGCTTCGGCCTGATTGCGCTTTTTACCTTCTTCTCGCTCTACCTGCCGATCGCGACACTCGTCGCCTATTCCTTCAACGCGAGCGACTCGCTGTCGGTTTGGGGCGGCTTCTCGCTGCGCTGGTTTGTCTCCGCCCTGCAGAACGACGCCGTACAGGCTGCCGCCATGCGTTCGATCATCATCGCGCTCTGGGCGGCGGGACTGGCGACGATCGCCGCCACGATGGCGGCACTCGCCACCACGCGTACAGAACCCTATCGTGGACTGACCGCCAAATACGCCGTGATCAACCAGCCGCTGATGATCCCGGAAATCGTGACTGCGGTCGCGCTCCTGATCGTCTTTTCCCGCATCAAGGTCTGGACCGGCTATTCCGGCCTCGGCTACCTGATCATGGCCCACACGGCCTTTTGCATTCCCTTCGCCTACCTGCCGATCCGGGCACGGCTGGAAAGCATGGACCTGACGCTCGAGCGGGCGGCCGCCGACCTCTACGCCACCCCGTGGCAAGCCTTCCGCTTCGTGACGCTGCCGCTGCTGCGACCCGCCATCATCGCCGGCTTCATGCTCGCCTTCGTCATTTCGCTGGATGACGTGGTCATCACCGAATTCGTCAAATCCGGCGGGCAGGATACGCTTCCGACCTACATGCTCGGCCAGATCCGACGCGAGACGACACCGGAGATCAATGCCATCGCCACGATCTTCCTCGCGGCCTCCACGGTCCTGATCGTGATCTTCTTCTTCATCAACCGGCGCAAGCCGCAAACATAACGACAACCAAAAGAGAGGAACGGAGAATGACAATGAAATGGATGACGACCACGGCGATTGCCGCCATCTCGGTGCTGAGTTTCGCAGGCGCGGCCTCGGCCGCTGGCGAGCTCAACATCTACAACTGGGGCGACTATACCAGCCCCGAGCTGATCAAGAAGTTCGAGGAACAGTTCGACGTCAAGGTCACAGTCACGGACTATGACTCGAACGACACCGCGCTGGCCAAGGTCCGCGCCGGCGGCCATGGCTACGACATCGTCGTGCCCTCGGCCAACTACATTCCGATCTGGGTCAAGGAAGATCTGCTGCTGGAAGCCCGTCCCGACCAGATGGAGAATTTCAAGAACGTCGACCCGCGCTGGGTCGATGTGGATTGGGATCCGGGCCGCCGCTATTCCGTTCCGTGGCAGTGGGGTCTGACGGGCATCGGCGTCAACACCAAGTTCTACAAGGGTGACCTGAACACGTCCGCGATCTTCCTCGATCCACCGGAAGAGCTGGTCGGAAAGATCAACGTGGCACCGGAAATGAACGACGTGCTCTACGCCACCATCAAGTATTTCGGTGGCGACTGGTGCACGACGGACAAGGAAGTCCTCTTGAAGGTGCGCGACAAGCTGGTCGAAGCCAAGGCGAAGTGGCTCGCCATGGACTACAGCGTCACCGACAAGCTGCCGACCGGCGATTATGCCGGCGTCTATTACTGGAACGGCGCCATCATGCGCTCGCGCCTGCAGAACCCGGAAGTGAAGTTCGGCTATCCCAAGGAAGGCTATCCGGTGTTCATGGACAGCGTCGCCATCCTGAAGGATGCCAAGAATGTCGACAATGCCAAGGCCTTCATGAACTTCATCATGATCCCGGAAAACGCCGCCATGATCTCCAACTTTGCAAAGTATGCAAACGGTATCACCGGTTCGGAAGCGTTCATGGTACCGGAAATGAAGGACGCACCGGAACTGGTCATCCCGGCGGAATTCGAAAGTGCTGGAGAATTCTTGAAGAGCTGCGAACCGGAGGTGTTGCAGCTCTACACCCGAATCTGGACCGAAGTTCAGAAGTAACCTCGATCCGACAATCGAAATGACCGAAACGGGAGGGCCCATGGCCCTCCCGCAGGAGGAGCATGCCCTGATGACGACGCAGTTTGCCGAAGCCTATGGTTTCGAGAGAAGTGCCGTGACGCTAGCCAACTGGCGCACGGCCCCTTTCAGCCGGTTCAGCTTCGGCCATGCCGAAGAAGTGGTGCCGAGCGCCAGGATCTCAGCAGGAGCCGAAGAGCCCGAGGGAACGCCGGTGGTTTCCAACCTCTTGCGGCAGTCATTGCCTGACGGGCTTGCCGGACAGCGCGATGTGGGAGCCTATCTCGATTATGCCCACACCGACGCCTTCGTCTTGATGAAGGCTGGCGAAATCGTCGCCGAACACTATGCAGCCCATGCCGGCATCGACCAGCGCCACATCGTCTTTTCGATCAGCAAGTCTCTGACCGCTCTGGTGATCGCGACCCTTGAAGCCGACGGGCTTATGGATCCCGACGCCCCGGTCACCAGCCTGCTACCCGAAGCGGTAGGCTCCGCCTATGGCGACTGCACCATCCGCGACGTGCTCGACATGCGGGTCAGCCTCGGTTTCGACGAGGCCTATCTGAACACCGACGGCGCCTATGCCCGCTATCGCCGCGCGACGCTCTGGAACCCGGCCGACCCATCCCAGTCGGACGAAACCTTGCTGGAATTCCTCATGACCCTGAAAAAGGACACTCATCCACACGGCGGCGCGCATTTCTACGCCTCACCGAATTCCGACCTGCTCGGCATCCTGATCGAGCGGGCGAGCGGCCAGCGCTATGCGAAGGCGGTCTCCGAGCGCCTGTGGAAGCCGCTCGGCGCGAAGAACCATGCCAGCGTGACAGTCGATGCCGAGGGCTCGGCTCGCGCGGCCGGCGGCATCTCGGTGACCGCACGCGACCTCGCCCGTGTCGGCGAGATGCTGCGCAACGGCGGCATGGTCGATGGTCGGCGCCTCATTCCCGAAGCCTGGCTCACCGACATGCTGACGGCTGGCGACCACCAGGCTTGGGTGGACGGCCAATCCAATTTCTTCCCAAACGGTCGCTATCGCAGCCAGTGGTACCAGTCGGGTGAACCGGACGGCGCTTTCTGCGCCATCGGCATCCACGGCCAATGGCTTTATGTCGACCCGTCGACCGAGACCGTGATCGTCAAGCTCTCCTCCCAGCCGAACCCGCTGGACGACGAGCTGAAACACGACAACTTCGCCTTCTTCCGCGCGCTCAGCGCCTGGACCGCCTGAGATCAGAGGAGCCTGAAATGGCAACCACCGCAGACATCATCATCACCAACGGCCGCGTGCTGACCATGGACAGCACCGCCCCGCGCGTCGAAGCAGTCGCCCTTGCCGGCAACCGCATTCTTGCGGTCGGCAGCGAAGCCGAGGTGAAGGCTCTGGCCAGCGCCGAAACCAAGGTGATCGACGCGAAGGGCGCGACCGTCATGCCGGGCTTCAACGAAGCTCACATGCACATCTTCCCGGGTTCCGTCTCGCTGCGCCAGCTGAACCTGCATGGCATCCAGGGCTTCGAACCATTGAAGGCAGCAATCCTAGATTATGCAGAGAAGAACCCAGACGAGCCGCTGCTGATGGGCTTCTCCGCCGATTACTCGATCATTTCGCTCACCGAACCCTGCACCCGCCATCACCTCGATGCGATCCTGCCGGACCGCCCTTTCATGATGTTCGCGCCCGACCATCACACCGCTTGGGCCAACACGGCAGCACTGGAGAAGGCAGGCATTCTGCAGGGCAAGGATGTCGGCATCGGCAACGAGATCGTCATGGGGCCGGACGGTCTGGCGAATGGCGAGCTGCGCGAGGGCAATGCCTTCGGCCCGGTCTCGGCGCTCGCCTCGACAGGCGGACGCGAGGAACTCGGAATGGTGACCGGCATGGACCCGGAAAATGTCACGCCGGAGCAGTTCGCGCTCGACCGGGCGATCCTGAAAGCCGGCCTCGACTACTGCGCCTCCTGGGGCGTCACCTCGATCCAGAATTTCGACGGCAATCACTACCAGCTGCGCCTGATGCGCGATCTGGAGCTTTCGGGCGAACTCTCCTGCCGCATTCGCATCCCCTATCACATGAAGAACTTCATGGCCCTGGAGGATCTCGACAAGGCGGCCGCGTGGAAGAAGGAATTCGCCACCGACATGCTGCGCGGCGATTTCGTCAAGGTCTTCATGGATGGCGTGCTCGACAGCCAGACAGCCTACATGCTGAGCGGCTACGGCGACCGTCCAGGTTATACCTATGAGCCGCTCTTCACGCCCGAAGCGTTCAATGCGATTGCGACAAAAGCCGATGCACTCGGCCTGCAGGTCGCCGTGCACGCGATCGGCAGTGCCGCGATCCGCCAAACGCTCGACGGCTACGAAGCGGCCGTGAAGGCGAATGGCAAGCGCGACAACCGTCACCGCATCGAGCATATCGAGATCATCCATCCGGAGGATATTCCGCGCTTTGCCGAGCTCGGCATTGTCGCCTCCATGCAGCCGGTCCATTATCCCGGTGGCACCTGCTTCCCCGCCGAGCCGACCACGGCGAAGATCGGCGAGGACCGCTGGGATTACGCCTATGCTTGGCGAACGATGAAGGAAGCCGGCGCGCCTGTCGTCTTCGCCTCCGACTGGCCGGTCTCCCCCGTCTCGCCCTTCCAATGCATCCAGGATGCGCTGACCCGCAAGCCCTGGAAGGACGGCTTGAAAGACCAGCGCTTCTCGCTGATGGAGGCGCTCGAAGCCTATACCGCGATCGGCGCCTGGGTGGAGTTTATGGAAGATCGCAAGGGCATGCTGAAGCCCGGCTACCTCGCCGACGTCGTGATCCTTACCAGAGATATCGAGTCTGCCGCGCCCGAAGAGATCATGGACACCGTTCGGCCCGCCGTCACCATTTGCGACGGTCGCATCACCTTCCAGGCCTGAAGAAAGAAACCTCCCATGAGCGCCGATCTCGTCATCCACAATGCTCACATCCTGACCATGGATGACGAGCATCCGCGCGCGGAGGCCATCGCGCTCGCAGGGAACCGCATCACGGCGCTCGGTGGCAATGCCGAGATCCTAGAGCTCGCGGGACCACAGACCCGCGTCGTCGATGCCGGTGGCGCAACGGTGCTGCCGGGCTTCAACGAGGCGCATATGCACATCTTCGGCGGCTCGGTCTCGCTCGGCGAACTCTCGCTCTTCGGCGTTAGTGGATTCGACGCCCTGTCAAAGGCCGTGCGCGACTATGCGGCGGCCAACCCGGACCTGCCGCTGCTTGTCGCCCAGACGGCGGATTACACCATCCTCTCGGAAACCGAGCGCGTCACCCGCCACCATCTTGATCGCATCATTCCCGACCGCCCCTTTATGATGGTCGCCCCCGACCGGCACACGGCCTGGGCCAATACCATCGCGCTGGAGAAGGCCGGCATCCTCCATGGTCGCGACGTCGGTGTCGGCAACGAAATCGTCATGGGTGACGATGGGCTCGCCAATGGCGAACTGCGCGAAAGCAACGCCATGCGACCGGTCGCGTCGATGAGCGTGACGGGCGGTCGAGAAGGCCTCGGCGTCGGCACCGGTGGTGATCCGGAATACGTCACCCCGGAAGAGCGCACCGGGGACATCGCAGTGCTGAAGAAGGGCCTCGCCTATTGCGCCTCGCTCGGCATTACCTCGTTCCAGAACATGGACGGCAATCTCTATCAGCTGGAAATGCTGGATGAGATCGAGAGGACAGAGAGCCTGTCGGTCCGTGTCCGCATGCCCTACCACATGAAGAACTTCATGCCCCTCTCAGATCTGGAGGAAAAGGCCGCCGCCTGGAAGGCCCGCTTCGACACCGACAAGCTCCGCTGCAACTTCGTCAAGCTCTTCATGGATGGTGTCACCGAGGGCGAGACGGCTGTTTTCGTCGACGACTACGCCCACAAGCACGGCTGGAAGGGCGACCCGCTGTTCTCGGACGATGCCTTCAATGCGGTCGCGACCGAGGCAAACCGCCTCGGCCTGCCGGTCGCGGTCCATGCGATCGGTGATGGCGCAGTCCGCATGGTGCTCGACGGCTACGAAGCTTCGATCAGCGCCAATGGCCAAAAAGACATGCGCAACCGCATCGAGCACATCGAGGTCGTGCATCCCGACGACATCCCCCGCTTTGTCGAAACGGGCACGATCGCTTCGATGCAGCCGACCCATCCGCCCGGTTCGGCCGGCCTGCCGCTCGAGCCTTATCTCACCTATATCGGCCGCGAGCGCTGGCCTTACGCTTTCGCCTGGAAGACGCTTGTCGATGCCGGTGCGAAGATCGTCTTCGCCACTGACTGGCCGGTATCACCGCTACCGCCGCTGAGTTGCATCGGTGATGCCGTGACACGGCAGCCCTGGGCCGACGACATGCCGGATCACCGTCTCGGTCTGCACGAGACGCTGGCCGCCTACACGCGCACCAGCGCCTGGGTCGAATACATGGAAGACCGCAAGGGAATCTTGAAACCCGGCTACCTCGCCGATGTCGTTGTTCTCTCGGGCGATATCGAAGCGACAGATCCCGCCCAGATAGCCACCCTTTCACCTGTTCTCACCATCTGCGATGGCCGTGTCACCTTCGATGCCGGAGGAGATCGATGAGGGAAGACGGAGAGGCCACGGAAGAAAAGTCCTCGACCGCCGGCACCCGCGGTCGCCCGCCGGGTGCCACCCGTAAGGGACTGGAAACGCGTGTACGCATCATCAAGGGCGCCCGCGAGGCACTTGAGGAAGGCGGCATGGAAGCGCTGACAACAAGGCGCATTGCCGCTTCCGCCGGGGTGAAGCTTGCGACGCTTCACTACTACTTCGACAGCAAGGAGAGGCTTCTGCTCGCCGTGCTCGAAGACCTGATCGCCGACATGGACGAAGCCTACCGGCAGGACGTGCCCCTGCCCTCGGAGCCGGAGGACCGGGTGGAAGCCCTCATCCGGGCGAGCTGGCGCTACATCCAGCGCACGCGTGACAAGCAGATCGCCCAGACGGAACTGACACTCTATGCGCTGCGCACCAAAGGATCCGAATGGCTCGCGGCGCGTCAGTACAATGCCTATATCGACTTCTACGGCCATCTCGTATTCGAAGACGACAACGACGAGGATCTGCGCCGTATCGGCCGGGCCGTGGCTCGTCAGATGCTGATCGGAATCGACGGGATCATCCTGCAAAGCTATGCGCTTCAGGATCTTTCTGCCTCCAACGACGACATAGAAGCCTTGATCATAGCGATGCGCGGCTATCTCCGCCGCCTGCTCGCCGAGCACAAGAAGTCACGCTAGCCGAGCTGCCAGAGACGTCTGGCATTACCAGAAAAGAGCTTATCCTTCTCTTCCAAGGCACAGCCATGCAGCAAAGCCTCCGTGGTCGCGACCCAGGTCGAAAGACCGCCTCCCAGTGTACAGACCGGCCAGTCGGAACCCCAGATCGCCCGATCGAACCCGAAGCTGTCAATGACATGGTCGAAATAGGGTTTGAGATCTTCGAGCGTCCAGCCGTCGCGATCGCCATAGGCTGGTATGCCTGAAATCTTGACGCGGATATTCTGCCGCCTGGAGATCTCGGCAATGCCGTTTCTCCAGGCGTCATACCCATGACCCTTGATGTCGGGCACGCCGCAATGGTCAAGGATGAAGCTGACGTCTGGCGCGAGATCAACCAACGCTATTGCCTTGTCGATCTGATGCGGCAGCATGCAGAGGTCGAAGGTGAGCCCGGTACCGGATAAGCGCTTGACGTTCTCGCGAAACAGCGCGCCTTCGGACACATCGTCGGGCACGACGTGCAGCACGCGCCGGAATCCTTTGACGAAAGGATTGGTCCGCTGCGCTTCAAGATAAGCCGCAAAGCCAGGATCTTCAGGTCGGCAGGAGGCGATGACCCCGCGTATCATGCTGTCGGGTGCGCGGGACATTTCCTGAACCATGTCGGTTTCACCGGGAATGTCCTCGGGCGCGACATCCACCTCCATGTGCAGCACGGAGGAAATTCCGAGGCGCCGGGCCTCCCGCGAATAGGTCTCCCAGGTGAAATCGGCATCAAGCGCCGGCACGTCCTTGAGCCAGGGATAGCTGAGCCGGTCGCGATAGATGAGATGCAGATGGGTATCGATGATCATGTTTGGCCCCTCCCAAGGCCGTTGAAACTCAATTCGTATCCGACGCCTCTGCCCCCAGACCGGCTCCGGCAAGCTCTGAGATCCGCCGCGCTGTCTCCGTCAGCGCCTCGATCGTCCGTGTGATGTCTGGGGCCTCTGGCGCGTTGATGATGGTGATGTAGGGCACGGTGAGCGCGCCCAGGGCCTCGCCGTCGGCGCTGACGATAGGCGCCGAGAGGTTGACGACGCCAGCCGTCTGCGCGCTCGGCATCATCTCGTAGCCACGCTCCCGGATCTGCTCGAGCCGGGCGATGAACTCCGAAGTCATCCGCCCGTCCGGCCCGCCGCTCGCCACATGCTCGGCCACCATCATCGTCCGCACCTCGGGGCTGCGGAAGGCGAGCAGCACATGGCCGGAGCCAGTGTCGAACAGCCCCATGCGTGACCCCACGCGGATCGAGATTCCCCAATAGCCCGGTGCTTCGAGCTGCGCGATGACGACGGGATGGCCCCGGTCATAGACGACGATATGGTTTTCCTGCCGGGTAATCTCCGCCAGTTCCCGCATCAGCGGCATGGCCAGAGAAGCGAGGCGCCGGGTCGGGGCATGCAGCTGTGCAAGGCCAAAGAGCTTGAGCGTCAGGACGTAACGATCGCCATCGAGCCGCGCGACATAGCCGCGCTTCACCAAACGGTCGAGCATCCGGTAGAATTCGTTGGGACTGCGGTCGAGCTTCTTGGCGATCTCGGCCTGGCTCAAGCCCCCGTCGACGCCCGCCAGAAGCTCCAGAATATCGAGTCCCTTGTCGAGCGCTGGCGCCCGGTAGCGGTCCTGATCAAGGTCATTCACGTTTTTCTCTCCCTGAAGTCCGATGACTGGCCTTGACGTTCATGAATAAATGTTTTGCATATGAATGATGCTCGCATCGACAGTGGGAATATGCAAGGGTCGAGTGACGAGGGATCGGCTGGAGGAGCCAAGAAGATGAACCTTGAGAAGAAGCATGTGCTGGTGACGGCCGCTGGCCAGGGCATCGGTCGCGCCAGCGCCATCGCCTTCGCGCGCGCTGGCGCCACCGTTGTCGCGACCGACATCAACAACGAAGCGCTGGCAAGCCTGGATGGCGAGACAGGCATCACCACGCGCCGGCTCGACGTCCTGAACGACGACGCGGTCAAGGCCGTGGTCGCCGAGACCGGACCCTTCGATGTGCTGTTCAATTGCGCCGGCGTCGTCCATGGCGGAACGGTCCTGGACATGGCCGACAAGGATCTCGACTTCGCCCTCGACCTCAATGTCCGCGCGATGATCCGCACCATCCGGGCAGTACTACCGGCCATGCTGGAGCGTGGCGATGGCGCGATCATCAACATGGCCTCGGTCGCGAGCGCCATCAAAGGCGTGCCGAACCGCTTTGCCTATACCGTCACCAAGGCGGCCGTGATCGGCCTCACCAAGTCGGTCGCTGCCGACTATGTGACGCAGGGCATCCGCTGCAACGCAATCTGCCCGGGCACCGTCGAAAGCCCGTCGCTGCAGGATCGCATGCGCGCTCAAGGCGACTATGATGCAGCCCGCGCCGCCTTCATCGCCCGCCAGCCCATGGGGCGCCTGGGCACCCCGGAAGAAATCGCCGACCTTGCCGTCTATCTCGCCGGCGCCACCTACACTTCGGGCCAGGCCTATGCCATCGACGGCGGCTGGACGATCTAACATTCAGGAAGGAACAAGACCATGAAACTCATGCGCGTCGGCCCGCTCGGCCAGGAAAAACCTGCGATCCTCGACAAGGACGGCAAGATCCGTGACCTCTCCGCCCATGTGACGGATATTGGCGGCGCTGCCATCTCGCCGGAGGGCCTGGCCAAGATCGCCTCGCTCGACCTGGCCTCCCTGCCGGAAATCGCAGCCGACCGCATCGGCGCCTGCGTCGCCGGCACCGGCAAGTTCATCTGCATCGGCCTCAACTATTCCGACCACGCCGCCGAAACGGGCGCGGCTGTCCCGCCGGAACCGGTCATCTTCATGAAGGCGACCTCGGCCATCTGCGGCCCCAACGACGACGTCTTGATCCCGCGCACCTCGGAAAAGACCGACTGGGAAGTCGAGCTCGGCGTCGTCATCGGCAAGACCGCGAAGTACGTCTCTGAAGCCGACGCCATGGATTATGTCGCCGGTTACTGCGTCTCCCACGACGTCTCCGAACGCGCCTTCCAGACCGAGCGCGCCGGCCAGTGGACCAAGGGCAAGTCCTGCGACACCTTCGGCCCGATCGGCCCCTGGCTCGTCACCAAGGACGAAATTGCTGATCCGCAGAACCTCAAGATGTGGCTCTCGGTGAACGGTAAGATGATGCAGGACGGCTCGTCGAAGACCATGGTCTACGGCGTCGCCCACCTCGTCTCCTACCTCTCGCAGTTCATGAGCCTGCACCCCGGCGACGTCATCTCCACCGGCACCCCTCCAGGCGTCGGCCTCGGCATGAAGCCGCCGCAGTTCCTCAAGGCCGGCGATGTGGTCGAGCTCGGCATCGAGGGGCTTGGCACGCAGAAGCAGACATTCAAGGCGGATGTCTGATCGGCTTCTAAAACGAATAACCCCGCCTAGGTGGCGGGGTTTTACTTTGTAGAACGCAGATGCGCTGCAAGATACACTATGGCGCGCATGGCGCCCTAAGCAGCATCCCTCACACGGATCTCGATCTCGAGGCGCGCTGCTGCAGCAATATTGACCAACGCATCGAGCGAAAACTTGGCGAGCTTGCCGCGAAGTAGGTCGTTGGTGCGCGGACGGGTCAATCCGAGTCGCTTGGCCGCCTCATCCTGAGAGAGGCCCCAGCCTAACACTGCCTTGCGAATCTCGTAGAGCAGAGCGGAACGCGCCTTGAGATTTGCGGCTTCCTGCTCGGTGTCCGCCAGGGCGTCCCAGACGCTTCCATAAATCTCTTCGCTCATGTTTCCTGCTTTCAGCGCTTCAGCCTCTAAATGTCGAGTTCAATCTCTTTTTTCGGTGTGGCCTGCGTCTTCTTCTGGAATGCATGCAGAACCAGAATCCGATCCTCTAGCGTCGCCAAATAGACGATGCGGAAGGCACCCGAAGCTTCGCGGATCCTGATTTCTCGAACACCCGGAGCGATCGTCGGCATTGGCTTCCAGTCATCCGGATCCAGACCGCGCTGCACCAGCTCCAACTGCCAGCCGGCATCAATCCGGGCGTCATCGGGAAACGCACGAACATCCGTCCTGCTGTTTCCAAGCCACTGGATCGGCTTCATCCTGGCAATGTATCAAAACGAATACAGATCTGCCAACAAAAAAGCCGGGCGTTTCCACCCGGCTTTCACGTGCACAATCCATCCCGCCTTATTTGATCAACGGCAGGATGCTGTCGATCGATTTCTTCGCGTCACCATAGAACATCCGCGTATTCTCCTTGTAGAACAGCGGGTTCTCGATGCCGGAATAGCCGGTGCCCTGGCCGCGCTTGGAGACGAAGACCTGCTTGGCCTTCCAGACTTCCAGAACCGGCATGCCGGCGATGGGCGAGTTCGGGTCTTCCTGAGCGGCCGGATTGACGATGTCGTTGGAGCCGATGACGATCGCCACATCCGTATTGGGGAAGTCCTCGTTGATCTCGTCCATTTCGAGCACGATGTCGTACGGCACCTTCGCTTCCGCGAGCAGCACGTTCATGTGGCCCGGCAGGCGACCGGCGACGGGATGGATGGCGAAACGAACGGTCTTGCCGGCGGCACGTAGCTTGCGGGTGAGTTCAGATACCGACTGCTGCGCCTGGGCGACCGCCATGCCGTAACCTGGGATGATGATGACCGAGTCAGCATCGTTCAGCGCATTGGCGACACCATCGCCATCGATCGCGATCTGCTCGCCGACAACTTCCATCTGCGGTCCGGTCGTACCGCCGAAGCCACCGAGGATGACCGAGACGAAGCTGCGGTTCATCGCCTTGCACATGATGTAGGAAAGGATCGCACCGGACGAACCGACCAGTGCGCCGACGACGATCAGGAGATCATTCGACAGCGAGAAGCCGATGGCCGCAGCCGCCCAGCCGGAGTAGCTGTTGAGCATCGAGACGACGACCGGCATGTCGGCACCGCCGATGCCCATGATCAGGTGATAGCCGATGAAGAGCGCCAGAAGCGTCATCAGGATCAGCGTCCAGCTGCCGGCACCGTTGAAATAAAGCACCAGCAGGATCAGCGAGCCAAGGGCAGCACCGGCATTCAGCATATGGCCACCGGGCAGCTTCTTCGCCTTGCCATCGACCTTGCCGGCCAGCTTGCCATAGGCGACGACCGACCCTGTGAAAGTGACTGCGCCGATGAAGACACCGAGGAACACTTCAATCTTGAGGACGGCGATTTCAGCACCCGTCTTTTCGGCAATCTTCAGAGCGAAGCCGGTGAACTCCTTGAAGAGTTCGGTATGCCCTGCTTGCACAGCACAGGCGACCGCATTGACGGCGGGATCGCAAAACGCGACGCCGGCTTCGGTCAGGGTACTCGCGATGCGCCACATCTCGATTTCGGCATTGAAGCCGATAAAGACGGCAGCCAGACCGACCAGCGAATGCATGGCGGCCACAAGCTGCGGCATCTCCGTCATCTGCACGCGCTGGGCAACAACCCAGCCGATGCCACCACCGATGGCGATCATGACGGCAGAGACCAGCCAGTTGCCGGCACCAGGGCCGTAGAGCGTTGCGAGAACCGCCAGGCCCATGCCGACGATGCCATACCAGACGGCACGCTTCGCGCTTTCCTGTCCCGAAAGACCGCCGAGCGATAGGATGAAGAGAACGGCTGCGACGACATAGGCCGCTGTGGTGAATCCGTATTCCATATGTGTCCCCTCCCCTAACTCAAGACTTCTGGAACATGGCGAGCATGCGCCGGGTGACCATGAAGCCACCAAATATGTTGATGCCGGCCATAAGGACCGACAGCGCTGCAAGCAGCACGACCAGGAAGTTCCCGGACCCGATCTGCATCAGCGCACCCAGAATGATGATCGAGGATATGGCATTGGTGATCGCCATCAGCGGCGTATGCAGCGAATGACTGACATTCCAGATGACCTGGAAGCCGACGAAGCAGGCGAGCACGAAGACGATGAAATGGCTCATGAAGCTGGCCGGTGCATAAAGACCGGCGAGCAGGATCAGCGCGCCGCCACCGGCAAGCATGCCCACCTGATTGCGGGTCTGCGTCTTGAAGGCGGCGATTTCCTGCGCCCGCTTCTCCTCGGCCGTCAGCTCCTTCACCTTCTCCTTGGGCTTTGCTGCCGCGATCGCCTGAATCTTTGGCGGCGGTGGCGGGAAGGTGATCTCGCCGTCCTTGGTGACGGTGGCGCCACGGATGACGTCGTCTTCCATGTTGTGCACCGGCACGCCGTCCTTGGCAGGCGTCAGGTCCGTCATCATGTGGCGAATATTGGTCGAATAGAGCGTCGAGGCCTGGGCCGCCATACGGCTCGGGAAGTCGGTATAGCCGACAATGGTGACGCCGTTCTCCGAGACGATCTTCTGGTCGGGAACGGTAAGGTCGCAATTGCCGCCACGCTCGGCAGCGAGGTCGACAACAACGGAGCCGGGTTTCATGGCCGCGACCATGTCGGCGAGCCAGAGCTTCGGCGCATCCCGGCCGGGGATCAGCGCCGTGGTGATGACGATGTCGATCTCAGGCGCCAGTTCGCGGAACTTGGCGAGCTGCTTTTCGCGGAACTCCGGAGACGAAGGAGCGGCATACCCCCCGGTCGCCGCGCCATCCTGGGCAGCTTCGAATTCGAGATAGACGAACTGCGCGCCCATGCTCTCGATCTGTTCGGCGACCTCAGGACGAACGTCGAAGGCATAGGTGATGGCACCGAGCGAGGTCGCGGTACCGATCGCGGCGAGACCGGCAACGCCGGCACCGATGACGAGCACCTTGGCCGGCGGCACCTTGCCGGCCGCCGTCACCTGACCGGTGAAGAAGCGGCCGAAATTGTTGCCGGCCTCGATCACGGCGCGATAGCCTGCGATGTTGGCCATCGACGACAGCGCGTCCATCTTCTGCGCGCGCGAGATGCGCGGCACCATATCCATGGCAACGACGGTCGCGCCCTTGGCTTTGGCCTGCTCGAGCAGAGCCGAATTCTGGGCCGGATAGAAGAAGGAGATCAGCGTCTTGCCAGGGCCGAGACGATCGACTTCGGATGTCTCCGGCGGCCGCACCTTGGCGATGATGTCGGCTGTCTCGAAGAGCGCGGCAGCCGTCTCGACAACTGTCACGCCCGCGGCGCGATAGGCGTCGTCAGAAAGCCCTGCGGCCTTGCCAGCGCCGCTTTCGATGACACACTCATAGCCGAGTTTCTGCAGTTGCGTGGCGCTATCAGGCGTCATCGCGACGCGGGCCTCGCCGGCGTAAATCTCCCTTGGCGATCCGATCTTCAATCCCATCTCCCTAACTCCGTTCAAACGGGGCAAACCTCAGTCCCTCGCCTAAAGTCGAAGGACACTCCGATCGCGGACACGAACAGAAGTAAGGCCCCCTGTCTAGTCCAGCAGTTGAAGCATGTGACGGTTTTCGAACAGCGAGTGACGGCTTAAAACGATTTTTGTTGCAACGCACACAGGCTGAGCGGAGCGGCAAAGATGGAACAATTCGATCGGCATCCTGTTGTCTGGTGGAACAGCGCAAGGGAGACACACATGCTGCAATGGATCCTTATCCTTCTTCTCATCGCCGCAGTCGCAAGCCTTCTGGGCTTTCGCGGTGTGGCCGGCGCTTCCGCCGGCATTGCAAAAATCCTGATTTTCATCGTCCTGATCGTCATGATCATCGCGCTGTTTACGGGCGTGATCATCGTCGCCTGACAGCGCTCGGATAGACAGAAAAAAGCCCGCAACTCCGATGGTGTCGCGGGCTTTTCTTGTCCTTTGAGGGGCTGGGTCAGATGAAGGGTCTGACTCGTGTGTCTTCAGGCTTCCATTCGGCGATATCCTGAAGCCCCACCGGATCAAGCACATCACAACCCCGATCGCGCCATCGGATCAATCCGCGGTCCGCAAGCTTCTTCAGCGTTTTGTTGGTGTGCACGATGGACAGACCAAGAGTATCGGCAAAGTGCATCTGCGTCACCGGAACATGCCGCTGATTGTCCCCCAGAATACCGGCGCTCATTCCACGGTCGAACAGGAATGCCAACAGATAGGACGCCCGTTCGAGTGCCGAACGGCGGCCGATGCTGAGCAGGTGCTCGTCGAGAATGGATTCTTCGCGTGCTGCGAGCCATGTCAGATCGAAGCTTAGCCCCGGATGAAGCTCGAACAGTGAGAACAGCCGGCTGCGTTCGAAGACGCAAAGCGTCATCGGCGTCAACGCTTCGACCGAGTGCTGCATCTCTGCCATGACGGCCCCCTGCAGACCTACCATGTCGCCGGGCACGAGATAGTTCAGGATCTGCCTGCGCCCATCCTCCAGGATCTTGTAGCGAAAGCCCCATCCGGACAGCACGGTGTAGAGATGGGCGCTGCGTGCCCCTTCGACGAGCACGGTGGTGCCGGGATCGGCGAGCAGCTCCCCGCGCTTGAAGGTCGAGACGAATTCCAGCTCCGAGTCGGAGAAGGGCCGGAACCGTTTCATGTGTCGCAGCGGACACTCGTAGCAACTGACCCTTATCGGATTTTGGCGCGGTTCGATTGCCATTGGATCACCTCGTTTGCCTGTCATCATGTTTCGTATGGAACAACAGAACTTCGATATGTCTTTTTTAAATGACGCTGATCAGGTGGAGCCTCATAAAGCGCCTCTGACAGAAGGAAATTTCATGAGCCCTGCGCCGCTCCGTGTTCTCGTTGCAGAGAACCAGTACTTGATCGCCATGGAGGTGGGGCGGTTGCTTGACGAAGCTTTCCCATGTGAGGTGACGATCACCCCATTGGCGCATCTTCGCGAAACACTGGCCAGGGAAAAATTCGACGTCGTGATCGTGGAAGCGGTCTTGGCCGAACCAGAAAATATTGAGCGTACGCGCGCAATCCTGGAGTCTGGAGCAAGACCAGTCTTCCTGTCGTCCTATGATCACCTTGCCATCAGGGGAACCGTATTGTCCGCGCATCCCGTGGTCGCCAAACCGCCGCAATCCGAGGAACTGGCTGCGGCGGTGTTGGGAGCGGCGCATCGTCGCTGACCTCAGACGGCAAATGCCTTCTTGATCACCGCGGAGCTGTGGGCGTCTGGACCGTAATCGCCCTCACCGCTCACGCCCAGGATTTCCTGCAGTTTGTTGCGCGCGCGATTGATACGGCTCTTGATGGTGCCAACGGCGCAACCACAAATCTCGGCCGCTTCCTCATAGGCAAAACCGGATGCTCCCACGAGGATGATGGCCTCACGCTGGTCGCTCGGCAACTGGTCGAGTGCACGCTTGAAGTCCTGCAGGTCGAGCGAGCCATACTGTTGCGGGTGCGTGGACAACTGCGAGGTAAAGATGCCGTCCGTGTCGGACACTTCACGACCCCGCTTGCGCATCTGCGAATAGAACTCGTTGCGCAGGATTGTAAAAAGCCAGGCTTTCATGTTCGTGCCGGGTTCAAAATGGTCCTGCTTGGCCCACGCCTTCATGATCGTGTCTTGCACGAGGTCGTCTGCCACATGGTGACGCCCTGTGAGGGACACGGCGAAGGCTCGCAAATTCGGAAGCGCTGCCAGAAGGTCGCGCTTGAAGGAATGGTCGGTCGACTTATCGCCAACAGTCATCGAGCAGTGTCCTTGATGCGGTTATCTTCGCCGGCTTGGCGCTCAGCCATGTCCAGACGCTCGAGAAGCTGGAGAAACCGTTCCGGTATCCCCTCTTCCTGCACCGATTGATAGTATTCACGCAGTTGCGCAGATACGCCCGGATGAAAAGCCGCCGCTCCTGGCAGGCCGTTCGAGACAGGCGTTTTCTTCGAATGTTCTGTCATAGGGTCCAACGGGTTTGATATCATGTCGCCCGAAAACGCACGGAAGCCGTTAAAGTTCCAGTGCGCAATAGATTTCTGAACGACTTCCGTCGCTTGCCATCAGCCTCGCGAAACCGTGATCGAAATGGAACAAAGACCGTCACTCGACGTTTTTCCGGCATCGAAACAGGGAGACTTCAAAATGCTTTATTACGCCCTCGTATTTCTCGTTGTCGCACTGATCGCCGGTGTCCTCGGCTTCGGCGGCATTGCTGGCGCCTCAGCCGGCATCGCTAAGATCCTCTTCGGTATTTTCATCATCCTCTTCCTGATCTCTCTCGCCATGCGGCTGTTCCGTCAGGCGTGATTGGAAGAGCGGATCAAAAGAACAGGCCGTGCCCCAAGGGCGCGGCCTTTTTTTCTTGTAGAAAGCAAGATTAGAATACGATCCAGACCACAGCGACAAACAACACGATCAGGATCACACCGAGTATCGTGGCGGTAAAAGAGCCGTAGCGAGGGGGAACCTGCGATTCGAGATCCTGATCCAGGCCGGCCTCTTGGGCGATGTGACGGTTCTGCTCATCGATACGCGAGGCTTCGGGTGGCAGGGAAGAGGGTGAATTCATCGAATTGCTCCATAGCGGTCGCCCGGAATCGGCGGCACCAGAGCCTGAGCTTCGGCCGGACCAGCCGTGTCCACGGACGCATCGAGAGCAGCCAGCTTCTCGGGATTAATCGTTTGACGAATGTTGCGCCCAGCGACCAGATCGGCGGCAACCGGGAAACAGTCGCCATAAATCACGTCGGCCATAGCTTTGGCGCGCTGAAGTTCCTTCGGCAGCGCCTGGTAGCAAGCCGCGTCGGTATCGTAAGAAATCACCGCAACCGGATCCTGCAGACAAGTCGTGTCTTGCGGATGGCAGGCCACAATGACCAGAAGGGCAGCCATACTATTCATGATCGGTCTCCGTGTTACTCAAACGTTAACGCAGAGACTTGACGGAGGTTCCGGGTGCACCTTTTGAGGCGAAAATGGGCTCAGGAATGAATGAGCGAGTGAATGAACCTCAGCTTGTCAAACACGGGCTCTGACAGGACAAAGGGGTAGAGATCCGGCTGCCCCATGCTTCGGTTGATACTGTTGATCGCAAGCGTCAGCGGCACCCAGGCGCGGATGAGCGCCTCTGCTCTCTCTACAGTATAGCTGTCGAAGGTCCGTTTCAGTTCGATCTCCGGCATGTTTGCTTCTACATCGGGATTGGTTCTAAGCCCGAATGCGTCGGCGGTGTCCAGAGCATCGACGATATGGAAATAGTGGGCAAAGGTTTCCGCGAAATCTTCCCAGGGGTGACTTGCCGCATAGGCAGAAATGAAGTTGCTCTCCCAGCCTGCAGGTGGTCCCTCCGAATAGTGGCGCTCAAGGGCTGCGCCATAATCCTGGCGCTCGTCACCGAAGACGGCACGGCAAGCATCGAAGCCGCCCCGATCGCGCACAAGGACGTTCCAGTAGTAATGCGCGACCTCGTGGCGGAAGTGACCCAAAAGCGTCCGGAAAGGTTCGCCAAGTGCCACCCGCCGGGCTTCCCGCTCGGCATCGGAGGCCTCGGCGATATTGAGCGTGATCAGACCGTCGGCATGGCCAGTCAGGACCGGCCCCTCTCCGCCGATCGCTGGGTCATCGGCCAGGAATTCGAAGCCGAGCCCGCTGTCGGGGGCCGCCGTTCGCGTGGCGAGCGGCAGCTTGAAGCGGAGCAGTGAGTAGAAAAGTCCGCGCTTCGCGAGTTCGATCTTCTGCCAATTCTGCAGATTTTCAGGGATCGACAGATCCGGAATGGTGACATTGTGCCGGCAGGCGACACAGAAACCGCTTTCGTCGCCATCGTCGACGAGCCAGTTGCAGCCGCCGAGTGCCGCATTTGCGCAAGGACTGACGTGGGTCGGAAGGATCTCGCCGCGATCAAGCACATGGGAGCCCGAGACATCGAGCGCCACCATGTCGAGCGCTGCCGGGCGGAAGGCGAGGCGCGCACCGCAGGTGACACAACCGTCATTTTCGAAATGCACGACATTGGCGCAATTGCTGCAGCTGAACAGGCGCATGGACTCGTCTTCTCTCAGGTAGACGCCGGACCGGGCGCGGGCGGGATCAATCGAAGATTTCGAGCGGGAAGCGCAACTCGTACCGCACGCGCCCATCGCTCAATTCATGTTTGGCCTCACCATTGACCGAGGACGGGACCACTCGCTCCAGAACGGTGCTGCCGAAACGGCCCGCCTTGGAGTCTTCATCACCGCGTGGCGTGAAAGGCTCCGTCCAGATGATCAACACTGCAGGACCGTTCTCCGTATCGAACTTTTCGCACGAAACCTCGATGGGCTGTCGCCGTTGCAAGAATTCCCCATGACTGACGGCATTCACCACGAGTTCGTGGAGGGCCAGCCCGATATGCAGCGAAGCGTTCGGGGTCAGCAGCACGTCATCGCCCGACACTTTTACGAGATCCGCGTTCTCCTGGACGTAGCGATCGACCTGCTGCTTCAGGAGGTCGCGGAAATAGGCTCCGCGCCAACTGGAATCGGTGATCAGATCCTGCGACTGTGAGAGCGCATGCAGCCTTCCGCGGAACTTGCCGAGGAACATGTCGAGCGTGCCGGAATAGCGCGCAGTCTGGGATGCGATGCTCTGGATGATGGCGAGCAGGTTCTTCGAGCGGTGGCTGACCTCGCGCAACAGCGCCCGCAGGAGCCTCTCGCGTCGCCGGTCCTCGGTCCTGTCGATCACCACGGTGATGAGGTGCAGGTCATGGTCCGTCATTTCAACCATGCGACAACGGAACTCGAAGAAGGTGTCGTCACCTGCCTCGACTTCCAGTTCCGCCCGGTCCCCCGACTTCACCAGCCCGGACTTCAGATCGGCCAGTTTCTGCCCGATCTCAGGTCCGAAGACAGCGCTGTCGGAAGGAACCGTACCCGGCGGCAGACGCCACCGAGCCGGCAATGAAGTTATGCATACATATGTGCCGTCCTTATCCTGGAGGATAAGGCTGGCGCCCATGTCGATGAGCGCGGTTATGAAGAACTCCCGCAGCTGTTCGTCGCCGCGTTGAGGTTCAAACCATGTCAGTCGATGTACCAAGTGTCCTGCTCCGCCGTCGTTCGGCTTGTTGGCCCGGCGGGCAGCATGGCGCTGCAACCTCGCCCATCATCCTCGTCTAAAACTAAGCCTGCTCTGCTACACGCTCATTGAAGAACAGTGCCTGGCTGATCAGGGCCTTTACCATGTCAGGGTTGAAAGGCTTTGTGACGAGGAAGGCGGGCTCGGGCCGTTCGCCTGTCAGAAGGCGCTCCGGGAAAGCCGTGATGAAGATGACCGGGATCGTGTCGACCTTGAGGATGTCGTTGACCGCATCAATGCCGGACGACCCGTCGGCTAGTTGGATGTCGGCCAGCACCATCTTCGGGCTGGTCCGCTTGTAGAGGTCGACGGCTTCTGCATGCGTCCGGGCAATGCCTGTGACGCGATGCCCGAGATCCTCGACCATCTGCTCGATGTCGAGCGCGATCAGCGGCTCATCCTCGATGATCATGATGTCGGTCGCGACCTGGCGGGAAATCTCCATCGACGCCTCGTTGAACAGGGCGTTGAACTCGCTTTCGCTGACGCTGAGGATGGCAGCCGCCTCGGTCGTGGAGAAACCTTCGACGGTGATCAGCAGGAAGGCATGGCGCGCACGGGTCGGGACAGAGGCAAGGTTTGCGGCGGCTCGCTTTTCCCAGGCGAAGGGCGAGATGATCTGGGGAAGCTCGACCTTTGTGGAATCGTAGATGGTCACGAACAGCTTGTAGAGTGCCACTCGATCATCACCAGTATCCGGGAAAATCGAAATGTCGGCGATGAGCGCTTCGAGGACGGCAGCGACGTAAGCGTCTCCAGATGTCTGCGAACCGGTGACGGCGCGCGCATATCGCCTCAGATAGGGAAGATGGACAGCGACGCGGGCAGTGAGGGACATGCAGTTCTCCAATCGATATGGAACAAGGTGCGGACTCGGTTAAAAACGTGGAGCGAAGAAAAAAGTTCCGGCCCTGTGGAACTTTTTTGCATCCGAAACCTTATAGGCGTAATTCTCACCCGGCCTAGCAAAACAATGGAACTGGATAAACATGGCTGAAGGCCCTGCGGACAAGTCGGCGAAATCGAAAAAGCCCTCCGATGCACAGCGCCAGAACGCCAATGCGATGATCGCTTCCAAACTTCGAGGCTATTACGACGGGATCATTGAGGAGGGAACACCTTCCCATCTTCTCGAACTACTGGAACGTTTGCACGAAGCGGAATCCAAGGGAAAGAAATAGCCACGATACTGCAAAAGGCCAGCATCTCCCGACATTGACCCGCAATCTTTCAACCCGCGGTCAATCATCCCGCTCGTCACGTCCAACACCCTGCATCTTGGCGACCCCGAAGACCAGCGCGGCAATGGCAGCCGTTGTCAACAATGACCGGCCTTTCATCAACGCGGGAATGCCTGCGAGAAGCTGCAACGTCATCGGATCGGGCAGTTGAGACTTGGCCGCCCGGCGCCGTGCCTCCATCCGCCGCTCTGTGGCTTTGTTCATGGCCTGAATCACGAGGATGACGATGATGCCGCACAGAGCCGTCATACCCGCGATGATCAGCGCCGCATAAACGGGGCCCAGCTCGCTCGAGAGATAGAAGCCGATCGCCAACAATAGTGCCACATAGGCCGTTAGCGCCAAAACGCCGACAATCGCGCCCCCGATGAGGGAGCGCGTGATACGGGTGGCAGTGGGCTGCACCTTACCGAAGGCGAGAATGCCGAGTTGTCTGAAAAGTGGCAGCATATTGATCAACGCCGCGTGAGCAGCGCGAGGACGTAACCGACGCCGGCCGCGATGGCGAGCGACTGGAACGGGCGTTCATGCACGTAGGCTTCCACCTCTTCCTCGACACTTGAGATGGTATCGCGGGCGCTGTCGACATACTGCTGCGAAGCCTCGCCCGCCTGACGGATCTTGCTGCTGCCGAAGGAGGCCACCGTCTGCGTCAGTGCGGCAATGTCACGACGGAGCGCTTCGAGATCGGCTTGAATGTCGTCGCTGGTGGCACCGCCGACAGTGCCGGCCTGATCCTCGATCCGGTCGGCAAGATCGTTCGCCTTGTTCTCGATCTTGTTGTTGGAGGCGCTCGGTATCTGTGCCATGGGGATGTCCTTCGCTCGTTCAATCGATTGCGTTTCCCAGCAAGAACGCCGGGCGGACAGGAGTGTTCCAACCAGCCTCGATATATTGTGCACGACATGCCTGGGCCGTTCCAGACCAATCCTCTGCGACGGCAGCAGGGAACTTCTCCGCTCAGTCGACGTTTTTTGATCCGAGGACACGGAGCCTCGACCAACACCAGACACGGGAGATTTCCGATGAATTGGAATCAGATCGAAGGCAATTGGGAACAGTTCAAGGGCAAGGCCCAGACCCAGTGGGGCAAGCTGACAGGTGACGATCTCGACGTCATCGCCGGCAAGCGCAAGGAGCTGTCGGGCAAGATCCAGGCAGCCTATGGCAAGACCCAGGAAGAAGCCGATCGCGAGATCGATGACTGGATGACCCGCAACTAAGACCGACAGGTTTTAAGATGCCAGAAACCCGGAAGCCCCCGCTTCCGGTTTTTTTGTTGCCCTCAGGCGGCGGCTGTCGTCGCCCCGTAGGTCACCCCCTTTTCCTTCAGCCAGCGGCGATAGGCGATCGAGGACGCATCCGCCCGGGTCGGGATTTCCTTGCGTGGCTCGAGGGGAAGAAGCACCGGCCGCTGGTTTTCGAGAATGATCCGGTCCTGCAGGAAGATCATCTGCTGGAAATGGATGAGCTCCGTCGTAGTCGAGACATCGTCGATCAGATACATGATCGGATGCGCCCGGCAGCGGCCGGGATCGAGCGGCTGGACGAAAAGACCGATGACATCCCAGCGATTGGTGGCGTTGGGACAGGTCTTGTAAAGGATCGTCGTGAACGGCGTCATCACCCGGTACATGTATTGCGTGGTGATCCCGTCCTGCGCGGACAAGGCCGCCTGCGGCTGGAAGAAGGTGCAGTTGGTCGCCCAGACCTCGTCTTCCTCACGCCGGATCTCGACATCATAGCTCTGCACTTCCGTATGCGGCTCGGCGCCAAGAATGTCGGTATGCACGAAGGGAAAATGCGCCATGTCGAGAAAGTTCTCGACGATGCGAAGCCCTGATGCCTTCACGGTAACAACACCGCAAGGCACGTAGCGCCGATCAGGCTCGTCCGCTTCCGGCAGCGGAAAGATCTCGCGCCCGGGCTCGCCCAGTGTCGCCCAGAGGAAGCCGAAACGATGGCGAACCGGCAGCGGCTCTGCCCGTCCCTCGGCAAACACGTCGATCGCTCCATCCGCTTGCTTGACGACGGTGAGATCCGTCCCAAGCAACCGGTTCTGCGAGCGACCGACCGGGATCACCGCCTCGGTGTCGAGCACATACCACTGATCGAGCGACGCCTTGTCGATACCGTTCCGCATGACCAAGTCTTTCCTCTGGAGCACGGGAGAAACCACTTGAACCCCCATCTCGTCGCCCGCTAGATTGCCCAAAAATTAGAGCGCGCACAATTGCCAGGCAAGACTGATCCCCATCCGATGACGGCAAAGGCCGACCAGATGACCGTCGGCTTCACCTTTTCCGGAAGGCTGGAGCCGCAAGGCTTCATCGCGTTTGCCGAACATCGTGCAGCCCGCCTGTCGCTCGGCCTAAAGATTGCAGCCTGCGACCGCGAGCGCTGTCGCCTGACCCTGTCGGGCCCGCAAGCGCTGATCGACGCCTTCGAAATGGCTGTTAGCCTTGGCCCCTATGATAGCATCGTGCTCGACGTGACAAGATTTCAAACAGACGAAGACCTGCCCGCAAAGGCCGCATCATGACATCAGCCTCTCCCTGGATCCCCGTTGCCCTTTCCGCCGACATCGAAGCCGGTACCTCCGCTGGCACCCTCGTCAATGGCGAGGAGCGCGTCGTCTGGCGTGACGACAAGGGCACGATCCATGTCTGGGAGGACCGCTGTCCGCATCGCGGCATGCGCATGAGCTTCGGCTTCGTGCGCGGCGACCACATTGCCTGCCTCTATCACGGCTGGCGCTACGACACGGGCGGCCAATGTCGCTACATTCCGGCCCACCCCGATCTCGAGGTGCCCCAAACCATCAAGGTCCCGACTTTTGCCGCAACGGAGCGCGCAGGCATCGTCTGGATGGCAGCGGAAGGGGCGGATGCAGCGAACCTCTCGACGCTTCCTGAGACGGCTGAACCAGTTCGCAGCCTATACCTCGACATGACGGCGGAAGCGGCAATTTCGGCGGTGGCGTCAACGCTGCCGGAAGGCTACAGCGTGAGCGCAACCTCAGCCTCAACGGTGACCCTGCAAGGAAACGGCAGGACCGTGCTGATCGCCGTTCAGCCCCGCGACGCGGATCGCACCGCACTCCACATGACCGTCACCGGCGACATCTCGACGGCCACCCGTCGCAGCCTCGCGCTCTGGGCCACCGATCTCCGCAATTGCGTTGAATCCCAGATGATGGAGGCCGCGTAATGATCAGGCTTTACGACTACCACCTCGACGAAAACGGCTTTCGCGTCCGCCTTCTCCTTTCCATGCTCGGGCTCTCGTTCGAGACGATTGCCGTCGACAAGGCACCTGGCCGCGAGCAGGAAAAGCCGCATATGCTGGCGCTCAATCCGACCGGAACGCTCCCGATCCTCGAAGACGGCGACGTCAGGTTGTTCGGCACGGCGGCGCTCCTGGCCTATCTCGTCCGCGCCTATGCGCCAGATAGCCCCTGGCTGCCAACCGATGCAGCGGACTTCGGCCGCGTCCAGCAATGGTTGGGCTTTTCCGGTCGCGAACTGAGGCCCGCCGTCGACGCCCGCGAGGCGTCGCTCTTTTCCTCGGAGGGGGCCAGCGACGGCGATCTCAAGGCCGCGCGCAAAGCCTTCCGCATCATGAACGACCACATGACGCTCAGGCAGATCGAAGGCTCGGGTTGGTTCGTCGGCGACAACCCGACGCTTGCCGATTTGGCCCTCCTGCCAAGCTTTGCGCTCTCGCGTGACTGCGGCATCGACCATGACGAATACCCGGCCCTTCGCCGCTGGTTGCGCCGTTTCCGGGGGCTTCCGGGCTTCATCACCATGCCCGGCGTACCGGATTACCACTGACCTGCCTTGCTGGCCGCAAGCCGCTCGGCTAGGTCGTTGACAAAGCAGGGAGGTCCGCCATGATCCGTATCGTCTTTCTCGACCGTGACACGCTGTCGCCGGAAACCGTGGTCCGTGCGCCCTCCGTATCGCATGAGATGGTGGTCCATGCCCGCACGGCCCCGCACGAAGTGGCGGAGCGCATCCGCGACGCCGATGTGGTGATCACCAACAAGGCCCCTGTACGAGCCGAGGCACTTGCCGGCGCTGCGAAGCTGAAGCTGATCGCCGTCTCGGCCACCGGCACCGACAATGTCGATCTCGTGGAGGCCAAGACCCGTGGCATCGCCGTCTGCAACATCCGGAGCTACGCCAAGCATACGGTGCCCGAACACACCTTCGCGCTGATGCTGGCGCTGCGCCGCTCGATCCTGCCCTATGGCCAGTCGGTCATCGAGGGCCGCTGGCAGCAGGCCGCGCAATTCTGCTATTTCGATTATCCCATCGCCGATCTCGGCGGCTCGACACTCGGGATCATCGGCCATGGCACGCTTGGCCAGTCCGTCGGAAAGATCGCCGCGGCCTTCGGCATGACGGTACTGGCCGCCGGTCGTCGCGGCGCAACCGACCTCAAGCCCGGCCAGACGGCCTTCGACGAAGTCCTGAAACGCGCTGACGTGATCACGCTGCACTGCCCGCTGACGCCGGAAACGCGCGGCGTGATCGGTATCAGAGAATTCGCCCTGATGGAGCGCCGCCCGCTGCTCATCAACACCGGCCGCGGCGGCCTCGTCGATGAACTGGCACTCGAAAAGGCGCTCGATGCCGGCCAGATATCAGGCGCCGGCTTCGACGTCACCGATGGCGAACCACCCGCCCATGACAGCCCGATGATGCGAATTGCGTCACGCGAGAACGTCATCCTCACACCGCATGTCGCCTGGGCCAGCCGCGAGGCAATCCAGGCGCTGGCCGACCAGCTAATCGAGAATATCGAGCTCTTTTTGGCCGGCACGCCCCGCAATCTCGTGACCTGATCCAACCATCGCAGCCCTTGCCCTTTGGCCGCGACGCCTATCTAACTCTCTCAAAAGACAGGGAGGACGGCATGCGTTATCTGGAGGCGGACTATCAGGGCAACGAGATCTTGACGGCGAAAAAGGGCGCGCTGGGGCTGATCGCCCTCAACCGGCCACGTGTGCTGAACAGTCTCTCCCACGACATGGTCCTCGCCTTCGGCAAGGCGCTTGATGCCTTCGAGGCCGACCCGCAAGTCGCAGCGGTGCTCGTCACCGGCGAGGGCGAACGCGGCCTTTGCGCCGGCGGCGATATCAGGATGTTCTACGAGAGCGGCAAGGCCAGCGACGGCAAGGCCTCGGAATTCCTCAAGGCCGAATACCGGCTGAACGCCCGGGTCGCCCGCTTCAAAAAGCCGTATATCGTCGTGATGGACGGCATCACCATGGGCGGCGGCGTCGGCGTCTCCAGCCATGGCAGCCACCGCATCGTCACCGAGACCACGAAACTCGCCATGCCCGAGACCGGCATCGGCTTCTTCCCCGATATCGGCGCCACCTGGCTGCTCTCCCGCGCATCCGGCGAACTCGGCACCTGGATGGGCCTGACCGGCGAAGCCATCAACGGCGCCGACGCGATCACCGCAGGTTTCGCCGACTGGTATGTCCCGCAGGACAGGGTGGCCGAACTCCTGGAGCGGATCGCCGCCCTGCCCGCACCCGCCCTCGGGGCAACGATCGCCTCGATCATCCGCGACTATACGGTGGATGGCCCGACTGGCATCTTCGCGCAAGGCCGCGCCATGATCGACCGCTGCTTCGCCTTCGACACGGTGGAGGAGATCATCGCCGCCCTCGAAAAGGAACCGGGCGACCTCGCCGCCAAGACGCTCATCGCCATGCGCGCAAAATCGCCGACCAGCCTTAAGGTGACGCTTAAGATGCTACGCGAGGCTCGCCGCTCCAAGGACCTCGAAACCTGCCTCGAACGCGAATTCGCCGGCACCTGCCAAGTGGTGAAAGTCCCCGATTTCTACGAAGGCATCCGCGCGGCGATCATCGACAAGGACCGGAACCCGAAATGGTCGCCGGAGAGGCTGGAGGATGTGGCGTCGGCGAGTGTCGAGGCGTTTTTTGCCGCGAGGGATGAGCGGTTGTTCGACTAGCCGGCCGTAGGTCGACGCTTACTGGCCGGGAGGCATGCGCTCAAACCTCGTCAGGGCCGGGTCAATGCAGTCCCATGGCTGGGCGGAGGCGGTCCAGGTGACGAACTGAGGTGCATATCGCCCCGGCTCGTCGAGACTTGCGGCCCTCACCGAAAAGATCGCGGGCGCATCCGGAAAGGTCAGGAACACGGGCGAACCGCAGATGGCACAGAAGCCGCGCCGCTTGCGCGTTCCTGCGTCTCCAACCAGATCCCAGGTGCGCACTTCGCCCTCGACTTTCACCTCGGCACCGGCGAAAACCATATGGGAGGCGTGACCCGTACCGCTGTCCCTCTGGCATTGCCGGCACTGGCAATCCACCATGGCGACGGGCTCGCCGATTACTTCATAACGCACGGCTTGGCAGGCGCATCCGCCGCGAAAGGGTTTGGACATCGCTGATCTCCTTGTTGGTGATGTGTTAGCCGAATTCCAGGCCTCAGCCCGTATCGCGTATGGTTGCCTCGAGGCGAGGAACCACGACTTTCCAGCCGTCGCCCATATTGCGGAAGGCGACTTCGTTCTTCGGCAATTCGAAACCGGAATGGACGAGGCGGATGCGCGTGCCCTCGGCGACAGCCTCCAGGGTCCATGTGACGACCGTATCGAGCTTGGAGCCGTAGCCTTGATTGGCTTCGTCACCACCTCGCCAGGCATAGGAAAATCGGGTGTTCTCGACGACTTCCAGCACTTCGCAGTGGATGGCGCCATCCCAGGCACCGGCCGGCTTGGTCTGGTAAGTGAAGCGATTGCCGACAACCGGCTCGAAGCCTTTCGGCTCCATCAGCCAGCGCGCCATGATCTCGCCCGTGGTTAGGGCACGCCAGATCACCTCCGGCGCATGCGGAAAAACCTCGTCGACGACGATCTGCTGTCGGGAAGAAACGTGAGCGACGTCGGTCATGGGTCGATATCCTTGAGAAGGGTGCGAAGATTGCCGAAGCGTTCCCGCCAGAAGATGCCGTAATGGCTCATCCAGTCGAACAGGGGTTCGAGACCTTCCGGGCGGACACGGTAAAAGGTGCTCCGCCCTTCCGGACGCTCGACGACGAGCCCGGCCAGCTTCAGCGCCTTGAGATGCTGGGAGATCGCGCCTTGCGTGACCCCGCTGCCCCGCGTCAGCTCGACGACGGAGATTTCATTCGTATCGGCAATCCGCTCATAAATGCCCCGCCGGGTGGGATCGGCAAGTGCGCGCATGACGGCGTTGACGGCAGTTGTTTCGATCATGAGAAATCATTAGCAATGACTTTCCAATGAGTCAACACTAATGAATTAAAGCTGTGGGCTCTAGGTAAGACGGTCTGCCGGCGTGTCACTCAATCTCATACGGCATCGGGTTCCTGACCCTGTGATCCACCACCAGCTTCCGCTTCAGCGGCGGCACGGCGCGGCTGGTGCATTTGACGCGCTCGCAGATGCGGCAGGAGATGCCGATCGGGTCGAAGGCGCCGCGGCTGGAGAGGTCGAGATCGTCGGCATAGACGAAGGCGCCGGCATAGGAGATCTCGCAGCCGAGCGCCAAGGCGTAGCGCGGATTGGCGGCGCGGAAGCCGGCGGAGCCTTTTGACACTTGCGTCGCGATGCAGAGATAACGCACACCATCGGGCGTTTCCGCAGTCTGGCGGATGATCCGGCCCGGCGTCTCGAAGGCCTGATGCGCATTCCAGAGCGGACAGGCCGCCCCGAAGCGGGCGAATTGCAGGCGGGCGGCACTATGCCGCTTGGTGATGTTGCCGGCCCGGTCGATGCGGGCAAAGAAGATCGGCACGCCCTTGAGGCCCGGTCGCTGCAGCGTCGAGAGACGGTGGCAGACCTGTTCGAGCGAGGCCTCGAAGCGGGCGGCGAGCAGTTCGATGTCGTGGCGCAGGTCGCGAGCGGCCGTCAGGAAGCTGCGATAGGGCAGGATCAGCGCGCCGGCGAAATAGTTGTAGAGCCCCATGCGACAGATCTCGACAGCCTCTTCGCTGCGGAAATTCGCCTGTTTCAGCACCTGGTCGATCTTGGCGGCGGCGGTGAGCTGGGCGATCTGGATGGCGATCTGGAAATCGCGGGTCGGAGCCGAGGCATAACGACTGACGGTCAGAATGCGCCCCACCGGATCGAAGCGGCGGATCGCCTCGTCGCCTGCCTCGCCACGCACCACGCGCACACCGTGTTTCGCTTCGAGATGGCCTGAAAGGGCTGCGTAATTCTCACCTTCCCCGAGCTTCAGCTCCGTCGCCAGCTGTTCGGCGGCGAGGTCGAGATCGTGGATGTAATTGTCGACGAAATGGAAGAAGTCGCGCACCTCGTCATAGGGCGTCACTTCCTGGCTGGGTGCTGCGCCCAGCCGGTCGTCGAGGCTCGCCAGCTGCTCATTGCCGCGCCGGTAGGCCTGGTGGGCGGCGATTAGCGCATGGGCGAAACCGGGGGCGTTCTGGGTGACGAGCTTCAGCTCCTGCAGGCTCGGGGAATAGGTCTCGAATAGCGGATCGGAGAGCGCCTCCGTCAGCGCCGAAAGCAATCGGTCGTTCTGGCCGGAGGAAAGCTCGGTGATATCGATGCCGAACTTTTCCGCCAGCGCCAGAAGCACCGAGGCGGAGACCGGGCGCTGGTTGTTTTCGATCTGGTTTAGATAGCTGGTGGAAATGCCGACCATATCGGCAAACTGCGCCTGGGTGGCCCCGTTTGCCTGGCGGATGTCGCGGACCTTGCGGCCGATGAAGAGTTTCCCGATGGCCATTTCGCAAATTCGCAATTTTCACTTTGCAAATTCATAAATCCACAGATGCACCTGTTCAACCGTTTTCTTCTGCGGCACAGTGGAATAGGTCTCACATCAAGGCTTGAGAGCCAGAAGACAATTCGGGAGGACATATGCTGACGATCCTGGACCAGCTCGAAGCGCGCCGCGCGGAGGCCCGCCTCGGCGGCGGCGAAAAGCGCATTGCCGCCCAGCATGGCAAGGGCAAGCTGACCGCCCGCGAGCGCGTGGAAGTCCTGCTCGACGAAGGCTCGTTCGAAGAATACGACATGTATGTCACCCATCGCTGCACCGATTTCGGCATGGCCGAACAGAAGGTGCCAGGCGATGGCGTCGTCACCGGCTGGGGCACGATCAATGGCCGCCAGGTCTATGTCTTCTCACAGGATTTCACCGTGCTTGGTGGCTCGCTGTCGGAAACCCATGCCCAGAAGATCTGCAAGATCATGGACATGGCAATGAAGGTCGGCGCGCCGGTGATCGGCCTCAATGACTCCGGCGGCGCCCGCATCCAGGAAGGTGTCGCATCGCTTGCCGGTTATGCCGATGTCTTCAAGCGCAATGTCGATGCGTCAGGCGTCATCCCGCAGATCTCAGTCATCATGGGCCCCTGCGCCGGCGGTGCCGTCTATTCGCCCGCCATGACCGATTTCATCTTCATGGTGCGCGATTCATCCTACATGTTCGTCACCGGTCCCGATGTGGTGAAGACCGTGACCAACGAGATCGTCACGGCGGAAGAGCTCGGCGGCGCATCGACCCACACGAAAAAGTCCTCCGTTGCCGATGGCGCCTATGAGAATGACATCGAGGCGCTGGAACAGGTCCGCCTGCTCTTCGACTTCCTGCCCTTGAACAACCGCGAGAAGCCGCCGGTTCGACCCTTCCATGACGATCCAGCCCGCATAGAGATGCGTTTGGACACGCTGATCCCCGACAGTTCCAACAAGCCCTATGACATGAAGGAACTGATCTACGCGCTGGCCGACGAGGGCGATTTCTTCGAGATCCAGGAAGCCTTTGCCAAGAACATCATCACCGGTTTCATCCGCATGGAAGGCCAGACCGTCGGCGTCGTCGCCAACCAGCCTATGGTGCTCGCCGGCTGCCTCGACATCGATTCATCGCGCAAGGCCGCCCGCTTCGTCCGCTTCTGCGATGCCTTCTCCATCCCGATCCTGACGCTGGTCGACGTGCCCGGCTTCCTGCCCGGCACCGCCCAGGAATATGGCGGCGTCATCAAACATGGCGCAAAGCTGCTCTTCGCCTATAGCCAGGCGACCGTGCCGATGGTGACCCTCATCACCCGCAAAGCCTATGGCGGCGCCTATGACGTCATGGCCTCCAAACATATCGGTGCCGACGTCAACTATGCCTGGCCGACCGCCGAGATCGCCGTGATGGGCGCCAAGGGCGCGGCCGAGATCCTCTACCGCTCGGAACTCGGCGACGCCGAGAAGATCGCGGCACGCACGAAGGAGTACGAAGTCAACTTTGCCAACCCCTTCAAGGCGGCCGAACGCGGCTTCATCGACGAGGTGATCATGCCGCATTCGTCACGCCGCCGGATTGCCAAGGCTTTCGCGAGCCTCCGCAACAAGCAGGTCGGCACGCATTGGAAAAAGCACGACACGATCCCGTTGTGATCGCGGCCCGTTGTAACAGCGAATTGAGAGTGGGCAAGGACAACACGGAAGGCCTATATAACTCTCGGCGCGCCCGAGGCGCTTGACCGAGAAAGGATCCGATTTCATGAGCGACGAAAAATTCCCGCCCGAAAAGAACCTGCCCGCCGGCTATGTGCCCCCCAAGGTCTGGACCTGGGAACCTGGCAATGGCGGCGCCTTTGCCAGCATCAACCGCCCGACAGCAGGCGCGCAGACAGAGGTCGAGCTTCAGGTGGGCAAACATCCGCTGCAGCTCTATTCGCTCGCAACGCCGAACGGCCAGAAGGTGACGATCCTTCTGGAAGAACTGCTCGCAGCCGGCCATTCTGGCGCTGAATACGATGCCTGGCTGATCAATATCGGCAAGGGCGACCAGTTCGGCTCCGGCTTTGTCGATATCAACCCGAATTCCAAGATCCCGGCACTGGCCGACCACGCGCCGAAAGACGGCGGCAAGCCGATCCGCCTGTTCGAGTCCGCTTCGATCATGACCTATCTCGCCGAAAAGTTCGGCGCTTTCCTGCCGTCAGAAACCCGCGCCCGCGCCGAAGCCCTGAACTGGCTGTTCTGGCAGATGGGCTCCGCCCCCCTCGTCGGCGGCGGTTTCGGACACTTCTTCTCCTATGCGCCGATGAAGATCCAATACGCGATCGATCGCTACGCCATGGAGGCCAAGCGCCAGATGGACGTCCTCGACCGCCAGCTGGCTGACAATGAATTCGTGGCCGGCAGCGATTACACCATCGCCGACATGGCGATCTGGCCCTGGTATGGACGCCTGGCACTCGACCAGTCCTATCCGGATGCCGGCACCTTCCTGCAGACCCATGAATACGTCCATGTCCTGCGCTGGGCAAAGCAGCTTGCCGAACGTCCCGCCCTGCAGCGCGGCGTCATGGTCAACAAGACCAACGGCCCGCTCTCCGAACAACTGCATGAACGCCACGATGCCTCCGACTTCGAAACGAAGACGCAGGACAAGATCGCTGCGGCGTAAGGAGAGACCATGCCGAGCTTGCCCGACATGACGAAACATCGCGGTTTCCCCGGCGGCATGCCGGGGACCGGTGTGCAATTCACCATCCGCCGCGCCAATCCGCGCGGCGTGACCCCCATCAAGGCCTTCCCGCGCAAGGCGCGCCCCGGCACGAAGGAACACCGCATCGACGCGGCCTTCCTGCATGCGCTCTGGCATCATTTCGGCGCGGAGCCTTTCGAACGCGGCAATCTGGATGCCGCGCGCCTGAGCCTTCTGTTCGGTCGCGAAGTAATCCCCGCGACCAAGGATTTCGACCCGCTCTCCTATGAAGCCATGCTCGTCATCGACGAGAAGGTGGCGCGCAAGAGCTTCCCGGAATCCTTCGAAGACGTGTTCGAGGTGTAACGCCATGGCAAAAGATCCGCTGATGCCGAAACACCAGGGCTTTCCGTTGGGCCTCCCCGGAACGCAATGGCAATTCACGATCCGCCGGCCGAACCCCAAGGTGACGCCGCTCACCAACTGGCCGCGCCACCGCACGATGGACCAGACGGTGGCGCTGGCCGACCTCGGCTTCATGCAGGCGCTCTGGCAGTTTTTTGGCACCGAGACCTTCGAGCGCGGCAATCTCGACGGCGAACGGCTCTGCCGGCTGTTCGGCCGTGAAGTCATCGCCGCTGAGCGTGGCTTCGATCCGCAATCCTACTTCGCCAAGCTGAAGATCAACGAGCAGCTGGCGCGCAAGAACTTCCCGGAAGCCTTTGGCGACGTGAAGAACGAGCAAAGCGTGGCGAAGGGCTTGAAGAAGAAGGCGCAGGAATAGCGGACATGCCGACACTCCTTCTCTGGAAAGGACATCGTTTTCTTTTCTACTCGAAGGAGATCGGCGAGCCGCCACATATTCACGTATTAAAGGACGGAAAGCAGTTGAAAGTGTGGTTGCGGGATCTCGGTGTCGCCAGCAACGCAGGCTTTGCGGCCCATGAGGGGAATGCACTCCTCAAGGTCGTCGAGGAACACCGGCAGGGTTTCGAGGAGGCGTGGAATGACCACTTTGGACATTGACGAGCGACAGCTTCAGGTCCGTTCCGTGGACGTCACGGAGGACAGCATCATCTTCGATATGCTGGACGGGCGCAGGATCGTGGCGCCGCTCTGGTGGTATCCGCGCCTGGCAAAGGCATCCCCAGAGCAGCGTGCAAAGGGTGAAATCCTGCCCTTCGGCGATGCCGTCGGCTGGGAAGAGATCGACGAATATATCAGCGCCAAGGCGCTCATCATCGGAGGCGCCGCTCCCGGCGCCATTCCGCCCGCTCAAGCTGCCGAGTGACAACAATGATTCAGAAAATCCTCATCGCGAACAGGGGCGAAATCGCCTGCCGGGTCATCAAGACCGCGAAGAAGCTCGGCATCAAGACGGTCGCCGTCTATTCCGACGCTGACCGCAATGCGCTGCATGTCGAGATGGCGGACGAGGCGGTGCATATCGGCCCGGCGCCGTCGAACCAGTCTTACATTGTCATCGACAAGATCCTCGACGCGATCAGGCAGACCGGCGCGGATGCGGTGCATCCCGGCTACGGCTTCCTCTCGGAAAATGCCGGTTTTGCCGAGGCGCTGGAAAAGGCGGGCGTCACCTTCATCGGCCCGCCGGTGAACGCGATCCAGGCCATGGGCGACAAGATCACCTCGAAGAAGCTGGCGGCGGAAGCTGGTGTCTCGACGGTGCCCGGCCATATGGGCCTGATTGCCGATGCCGACGAAGCCGTAAGAATCTCCGATCAGATCGGCTATCCAGTGATGATCAAGGCCTCTGCCGGCGGCGGCGGCAAGGGCATGCGCATCGCCTGGAACCCGGAAGAAGCCCGCGAAGGCTTCCAGTCGTCGAAGAACGAGGCGAAGAACTCCTTCGGCGACGACCGCATATTCATCGAGAAATTCGTCACCGAGCCGCGCCATATCGAAATCCAGGTGCTGGGCGACAAGCACGGTACCGTGCTTTATCTCGGCGAACGCGAATGCTCGATCCAGCGGCGCAACCAGAAGGTCATCGAGGAAGCCCCCTCGCCCTTCCTCGATGCCGCCACGCGCAAAGCCATGGGCGAACAGGCCGTCGCGCTGGCCAAGGCTGTCGGTTATCACTCCGCCGGAACAGTCGAATTCATTGTCGATGGCAAGCAGAACAAGTTCTACTTCCTCGAGATGAACACCCGCCTGCAGGTCGAGCATCCCGTCACCGAACTGGTGACCGGTCTCGATCTCGTCGAGCAGATGATCCGCGTTGCCGGGGGCGAGAAACTCAACTTCGGCCAGGACGATGTGAAGTTGAACGGCTGGGCCATCGAGAGCCGGCTCTATGCCGAAGACCCCTATCGCAACTTCCTGCCCTCGATCGGCCGCCTCTCTCGCTACCGTCCGCCGGCGGAAGGCACGACAGCCGACGGCACGGTTGTCCGCAACGATACCGGCGTCTTCGAGGGCGGCGAGATCTCGATGTATTACGACCCGATGATCGCCAAGCTCTGCACCTGGGCACCGGATCGCCTGACCGCGATTGACGCAATGAGCGAGGCGCTCGACAGCTTCGAGGTCGAAGGTATCGGCCATAACCTGCCCTTCCTCTCCGCCGTGATGAACCAGGAGCGCTTCCGCTCCGGCAAGATCACCACGGCCTATATCGCCGAGGAATTCAAGGACGGCTTTACCGGCGTCATCCCTGATACCGCCTCGGCCGAAAAGCTTGCGGCGGTCGCTGCCGTCATCAACCACCGTCTGCAGGCGCGCGCCATCCAGATCTCCGGAACCATCGGCAACCATACCCGCAAGCTCGGCAAGGACTGGGTCGTCAATCTGGCCGGTAGCGACCACGCACTGGCCGTCACCGACGGCACCGGCAACACGCGCATCGCATTTGAGACCGGCAACGAGCTCGTGATCGCCACCGACTGGCAACCGGGTCAGACACTCGCTCATGTCGACATCGGCGGCGAGACGCTCGCGGTGAAGATCGATCTCAAAGGTCCCGCCATCCGGCTGCGCTGGCGCGGCATGGATGTCACCGCCCGCGTCCGCTCACCGCGTGTCGCCGAGCTTGCCAAACTCATGCCGGAAAAGCTGCCGCCGGATACGTCGAAGATGCTGCTCTGCCCGATGCCGGGCGTCATCACCGGGGTCGCCGTCAAGGAAGGCGAGACCGTCGAGGCCGGCCAGGCGCTCGCCACCGTCGAAGCGATGAAGATGGAGAATATTCTGAAGGCCGAACGGCGCGGCACCGTGAAGAAGATCGTCGTCAAGCCGGGGCAGAGCCTGGCCGTGGATGAGCTGATCATGGAGTTCGAGGTGTGACGTCGCCATCGACGATTGCGGTCCGGCTACCCCCCTCTGTCAGCTACGCCGACATCTCCCCCACAAGGGGGGAGAGTGGCCGCTGGCGTTGTCACCGCCTCACGAATTTAACAGCAAATGCATGGCAGAAGGCTGGCACCATCCCGCTCTCCCCCCTTGTGGGGGAGATGTCCGGCAGGACAGAGGGGGGTATCCGCGCGGTACGCCAGCAGACGAAGCAAAGCCACCTAGGACAGACGCTTCAGCATATGCCGCTGATGGTCCTGCCCGCCGAAGAAAACGGCAATGACTTGAACGACACGCCTCGCCTCGTAAACGTCGAAATAGATGACTGCACGGTTTTTGGTGACGTGACGCAGACCGTCGCCAATCTCCTTCGACAATGTCCCCTGATAGGGCGCTTTCCCGAGACCGAAGATATCGCTGCGGATTCGCCGGACGCGTTCGGATGCTTGATCAAAGGCATCTTCGAGAGGTTCGCCCAACTGGGTGTAGGACTGAACAAGATGATCGAAGATCTGCTTGAGATCGATCTCGCCTTCTTCCGAAAGTTCGACCTCAAAGACCATACTCGGCCTTCTTTGCCGCAATCATCGCCTCGATCCGCTCGTGGCTTTCAGCCTCAGAGAGGAAGGGCCCCTTGCGCCGACGCTCAACGAGCGACCGCAGCGCCTCTACATCTTCTTCCCGCATCTCTGTCTCTTCCCGCACCAAATCCAGCCCTCGCTCGACGACAGCAGAGAGGCTCGGGAAATGACCATCCTCGACCAGTTTGCGGGCGAATTCTTCCTGCTGGGGCGAGAGCGAGACAGAGGCTTTTACGGTCATGGCAAGGCGCTCCGATTGAGGCCCTCAGAATAGCCCGGACCCGAAATCCCGTCAAATTGACCTCAATCGGCAACCAGCCGAACCGCGCAGCCTTCGCGAAAGGATCGCATCGATGACCAAGAAAACCATCGCCGACTGGCAGGCGCTCGCCGAGAAAGAGCTGAAGCGTCCGGCGGAGAGCCTCGTGTGGAACACGCCCGAGGGCATTCCGGTGAAGCCGCTCTATACGGCGGACGACATCGCCGGCATCGACCATCTCGACAGCCTGCCGGGTTTTGCACCCTTCACCCGTGGCCCGCGTGCCACCATGTATGCCGGCCGGCCCTGGACGATCCGGCAATATGCCGGCTTCTCGACGGCGGAGGAGAGCAATGCCTTTTACCGGAAGGCGCTTGCTGCCGGCCAGCAGGGCGTCTCCGTCGCCTTTGACCTTGCCACCCATCGCGGCTACGACTCGGATCATCCGCGCGTCGAGGGCGATGTCGGCAAGGCGGGCGTGGCGATCGACAGCGTCGAAGACATGAAGATCCTGTTCGACGGCATTCCGCTTGGGGACATCTCCGTGTCGATGACCATGAACGGCGCCGTCATTCCCATCCTCGCCAATTTCATCGTCACCGGCGAGGAACAGGGTGTCTCGCGCGACAAGCTGTCGGGGACCATCCAGAACGACATCCTCAAGGAGTTCATGGTCCGCAACACCTATATCTATCCGCCCGAACCGTCGATGCGGATCATCGCCGACATCATTGAATACACGGCGAAAGAGATGCCGAAATTCAATTCGATCTCGATCTCCGGCTATCACATGCAGGAGGCCGGCGCGACGCTGGTGCAGGAGCTCGCCTTCACGCTGGCCGACGGGCGCGAGTATGTCCGCGCCGCCATCGCCAAAGGGCTGAATGTCGACGAATTCGCCGGCCGCCTGTCCTTCTTCTTCGCCATCGGCATGAACTTCTTCATGGAAGCCGCGAAACTGCGCGCCGCCCGCCTGCTCTGGACCCGCATCATGCAGGAATTCGAGCCGAAGAAGGCATCGAGCCTGATGCTGCGCACCCATTGCCAGACTTCGGGCGTGTCGCTCGCCGAACAGGACCCCTACAACAACATCGTCCGCACCGCCTTTGAGGCGATGTCTGCCGTGCTCGGCGGCACGCAATCGCTGCACACCAATTCCTTCGACGAGGCGATTGCACTGCCGACGGAATTCTCCGCCCGCATCGCCCGCAACACCCAGCTGATCCTGCAGCACGAGACGGGCGTGACCAAGGTCGTCGATCCCCTCGCCGGCTCCTATTATGTCGAGAGCCTGACCAACGACATGGCGGAAAAAGCATGGGCGCTGATCGAGGAAATCGAGCGGCTGGGCGGCATGACCAAGGCCGTCGATGACGGCCTGCCGAAGCGCCTGATCGAGGAAGCCGCCACCCGCCGCCAGGCGGCCGTCGACCGCGCCGAGGAGGTGATCGTCGGCGTCAACAAGTATCGCCTCGAAAACGAGGAACCGATCGATATCCTGCAGATCGACAACACAGCCGTGCGCCTGTCGCAGATCAAGCGCATCGAGCAGACCCGCCGCCAGCGCGATCCGAAGTGGGTGAGCGAAACGCTCTCAAGGCTGACCGAGGTCGCCAAGACCGGTCAAGGCAACATCCTCGAAGCCGCAGTCGACGCCGCCCGCGCACGTGCCACGGTCGGCGAGATCTCGGATGCCATGCGCGCCGTCTTTGGCGATCATGTCGCCGTCCCCGAAGTGGTGCATGACATCTATGGTAAGGCCTATGCAGGCGATCCGGAAATGGAGACGCTGTCGACTCGCCTCAAGGATTACGGCAAGGCCGCCTCCAAGCCGCGCATCCTGATCGCCAAGCTCGGCCAGGATGGCCATGACCGGGGCGCCAAGGTGATTGCATCCGCCTTCGGCGATATCGGCTTTGATGTCGTGGCGGGCCCCCTCTTCCAGACGCCGGAGGAAGCCGCCGATCTCGCGGTCGCCAACAAGGTCCAGGTCGTCGGCATGTCTTCACTCGCCGCTGGCCACAAGACGCTCGCGCCGCAACTGGTCGAGGCGCTGAGGGCCAAGGGCGCAAACGACGTGATCGTCGTCGTCGGCGGGGTCATTCCGCGCCAGGATTACGACTTCCTGCTCGCAAGCGGCATCTCCGCCGTTTTCGGCCCCGGCACCAATGTCATGGATGCCGCACGCTCCGTGCTTGACCTGCTGGAAGGTCGCCTGCGAAACAGTTGAGGATAGCCGGCGCCTCCTCGGTGGTGCCGACGATCATCCACGGCAACACCAACTTCCCATGGCGATCGCCCAACACCCGGTCAGCATTGATCTTTCAGGATCACCGCTGACATCAATCCATCAGCTGCGATCGTCGGCATTCGCCCCGAGCAGTTTCGGCAGGTCGCCGAAACGCGCCACCAGGCCGAAGACGGTCGCCGCGATAGCCACAAACAGGATCGTCACCGATGCCATGACCGGCGTATAGCCGTAACGCAACGCGTTGAAGATCTTGATCGGCAGTGTCTCCATCACGAACCCGACCGTCATATAGGCGACGATGTATTCGTTGAGCGAGAGCACGAAGGCGAAGGCATAGCCGGAGACCAGATAGGGCGCGATCAGCGGTAGCACGACGGTACGGAAGATGGTCCTGTCGTCGGCGCCCATGGTGGCCGCCGCCTCGACCAGCGAGCGATCGATTGCCGAGAAGCCGAGCGAAAGCGTGACGAGCGGCAGCGTCACGAAGAAGATCGCGTGGCTGATCACGGCCGTCCAGGGCTGGCCGTAAAAGCCGGTCGCCGCCCAGAAGGTGAGCAGCCCCAGCGCCGTGATGACGGGCGGCAGTGTGAAAGGCGCGATCCCGAGCAACTGGAAGACCTGCGCCCATGGGGCAAGACGCCGCCACAGGAACCAGGCGAGCGGCAGGGCGATGGCAACCGCCAGAGCCGCGGCACAGAGCGCGAGGATGACCGAGGCGAACAAAGCCGCGCGCCAGCCCGGATCGGTGAAGATCGCGCTGTACCAGGACAAAGAAAAGCCCTGCGGCGGGAAGTTGAGGCTCTGCTTGGCATTCACCGAGACGCCCGCGACGACGACGATGGGGGCCGCGAGGAAGATGCCGATCAGAGTGAAATAGAGGCGTGTGAGGAACGTGTTCATGCCGCCTCTCCCTTGCGACCGATGAGCAGCGTGAGCGCCACCATACCAAGCGTGACGAGCACGAGGAATACGGCCATGGCTGCTGCAAACGGCATGTTGGACTGGTAGATCGCCTGGTCTGTGATCAGCACCGACAGTGTCCAGTGCGAGGGCCGTCCGAGGATCTGCGGCAACAGATAGGAGCCGAGCGCGAAGATGAAGACCATGATCAGCGTGGCGAGCAGGGTGTTGCGCAGCGCCGGCACGACGACAGTGAAGAAGGCCTTGATCGGCGAGGCACCGAGGGTGCGGGCGGCTTCGGTGAGAGTCGGGTCGAGCCTAACGAGAGCGGGATAGAGCACAAGCACGGTATAGGGCAGCGCCTGATAGGCCATGCCAGTCAGCACCGCTCCGAAATTCGGCATCAGCGCCACGGGCTTTTCCATCAGACCGATCATCACCAGAAGATTGGTGATGCCGGCAGTGCGCGAAAACAGCGTCGACCAGGCAAAGCCGATGATCACTTCCGAGAGCGACAGGATGGAAAGGAGCGCCACGAGCCACAGCACCTGCGCTTTGCGCGACATGCGCGCGAGCAGATAGGTGAAGGGCAGCGCCAGTGTGACGCAGACTACGGCGACGGCGATTGCCAGCATCAGCGAGAAGCTGAGCACGCCACCAAAGAAGAAGCTCAGGAAGCGGGCGTAATTGTCGAAGACGAAATCCGGCGAATAGAAGCCGGTCGGGTCCCGCTTGAAAAAAGACACGGCGATCATCGTGGCGAAGGGCACAACGAAGAACAGGATCAGCATGCCCGCCGGGAAAGCGAGCGGCGCATAGTCGAGCGCGGTTTTTGGAGGCTCGCGTCTCATGCTGACAGCACCACGGCGGTTTCAGGGTCGATGATGATGCCGACATCCTGGCCGACAGTCACGACAGGCCGTTCGCGCGGCGTCGAGACGGCGACGACCTCGGTACCTGATACATCGAGGAAGGTCTCGATCGTGCCGCCGAGGTCGCGGATGAAGGTGACCTTGCCGGTGATGCGGCCTTCGCCCGGGGCTGCGAGCTTCACGTCCTCGGGGCGAACCGAGAGGCTGGCCTGCTCCTGCCCCGAGGGTGCCAAAATGCCGGCGACGCCATGGCCGAGCACGAGAGCCGTTCCACCCTGCGCGGTCAGCGGCAGGAGGTTGGTCGAACCGATGAAATCGGCAACAAAACGATCGGCCGGCTTGCGGTATATCTCGATCGGGCTTGCCGCCTGACGGATCTTGCCGCCGTTCATGACGACGACCGTATCGGCCATGGTCATCGCCTCGCGCTGGTCATGGGTGACGACGATGGTGGTGATGCCGAGTTGCTGCTGCAGCTTGCGCAGTTCCACCTGCATGGCCTCGCGCAGCTTGGCGTCAAGCGCCGACAGCGGCTCGTCGAGCAGGAACAGCTTCGGCGAGATGGCCAGTGCCCGGGCAATCGCCACGCGCTGCCGCTGGCCGCCGGAGAGCTTGTGCACCGGACGGTCGGCATAGCCGTTCAGGTGGATCATCGCGAGCAGTTCGTTGACGCGCTTCACCTGCTCCTCGCGCCCGATGCCACGAATGCGCAAGGGATAGGCGATGTTCTCGCCGACAGTCAGATGCGGAAACAGCGCCAGCGACTGAAATACCATGCCGAGATCGCGCTTGTGCGTCGGTACCTGCGTGATGTCCTTGCCATCGAGCACGATCGCGCCTTCGGTCGGGCTATCGAGACCCGCGATCATCCTGAGCAGCGTGGTCTTGCCGCAACCGGAGGGGCCAAGCAGGCAGACAAAGGTGCCGTGCGGGACGGATAGCTGGACATTGTCGACCGCCGTGAAGGGGCCGAACTGCTTGGTGATGGAATTGAGGGCGAGGCCGGACATAGGCTTCCAATCAGACGATGGTTGTTCAAAATGGTGCGAGACAGTCGACGCCCAGTGGCTCGAAGTCTCTTGTATTGGCGGTGACGACTGTGAGGCCGTGGATTTGGGCCGTTGCGGCAATCAGTATGTCGGCGAGTTGGCCATTGTGACCGCGTGCACGCAGCGCCCCATCAAGGGTTCCGGCGGCAAGCGCCGTTTCAGTATCAACAACCAGAATGCTCTCCGCATATTGTTCGATGAGACCCTGCAACCAGAGCTCCAATTGTCGTGCCCGGGTGGGATTCCCGTTTTTGACCAGTTTGAGCTTTGTTGCGCCCTTCTGTATCTCAAGGAGCGTAATCGACGACAGGTAAAGAGCCTTTTCCGCGAAACGCTGCCGCAGCCATTCTTCGAACGGCTCGGAGGCCCTTCCGTCATAAAGGAGAGAGACCGCGTTCGTATCGAGCAGATATTCCTTCAAAGATCCACGTCCCGGCTCGGAGAAGGATTTCGCTCAAGGACCAGGCCGGGTTCGGGGAAACTCTTCAGATAATCTACCAGGTTCACTTTCTGCGCTGCGTCGGCTTGCGGCTCGTCCTCCACCGCCACCAGCGTCGCCACCGGCTTGCCGTCACGCGTGATCGTCACGCTCCCGCCCTTGATGACCTCGTCCACCAGCTCCGATAGATCGGTGTTCACGTCGCGCACGCTGACCGTTGTCATGAGATTATCTCCGCTGAGATGCCTTCGGTCATCCTATCACGCGCCCTAAGATGCCGCAAAATCCTCTTGTAAACGCCCTCTACACCTCTCCCCGCTTGCGGGGAGAGGGGAAGCTCAAAGCAAAATCAACCGACGATCAGCTCGGTCCACTTCTGGTTCAGCCAGTCCGACTTGGTCTGGTAGAGATCATAACGCGGCGTGATCGGCTCGATATCCGAGGAGACGGAGGCGAATTCGGCGTCGGTCAGGTCTAGCAGTTCGCGCTTGACCGTCGGGGCCGTGCCGACCTTGCGCGACAGGGTTGCCTGGATCGTGGGCTGGCACATGTAGTCGATGAAGACATGTGCTTCCTCGGTCTTGGCCGAAGCGCGCGACAGAGCCCAGCAACCCGAGTCCTGGATGCCGCCTTCCTTCGGGAAGGTCGAACGAACCGGCTGGCCGTCGGCTGCGGCAAGGCCTGTGACGTCGTGGTAATACTGGCCCATCGGGATTTCCCCGGACTTCAGCGACTGCTCGAACTGAGCTTCGTCGCGGTACCAGAGGCGCACATTCGGCTTCACTTCCGCCAGTTTCTCCAGCGCCTTCAGAATGCCTTCCTCGGTATCGAGTGCATTGGTGCCGCCCATATATGTCTTGGCAGTCACTTCCAGCAGGAAGGAGTTGGATACGAGCGCCAGCAGACCGAGCTTGTCGGCATTTGCCGGATCCCAGAGCGCTTCCCAGGAGGTCGGCGCTTCCTTGTAGACATCGGTGTTGGTGACAAGCGTGATGTACCAGGCAACGGCACCGACGCCGGCGACGCGGCCATCCGGATACTTGTTGACGAAGCGGTCGATCAGGCCGGAAGCATTCTTGAGCTTGGCCATGTCGATCGGCGCCCAGAGCTCGGTCGCCTGGCCCTTGAGCATCGCAACCTGCGACATCATCGAGAGGTCGGCGGGCGCTTGGCCGGCCTTGGCGGCCTGCTCAAGCTGCACCAGCCAGGCTTCACCGGTCGGCTCGGCGATGGATTCGACGGCAATGCCGGTCGCCTTGGTGAATTCCGGGAAGATGTTCTTGTCGAACGAGTCCTTGAAGTAGCCGCCATAGACGCCGATCTTGATCGACTTGTCCTGGGCGCGCAGGATCGACGGCATGGCAAGCGCGCCGGCAATGGCGGCCGAGCCTGCGAGCACGCCGCGACGGCTGACGGAAGTGGAGAGAATGTCTTTCATGGTCCTGTTCCCTTGTTGTGGTTGAGGCGTTTTCGCCCGTTCGTCTGTAGCGGTTGCCGGACGGCACGCGTCGTCCGGGATAAGTGCCCTCAGCGGCCCTTGATGGCCGGACTGTAGACCATCAGGCTGAGGATTTCGAAGAGGATTTGTGCGCCGACATGCGCCGTATTGTGGTTTGCGTCATATTGCGGCGCGACTTCCACCACGTCACCGCCGATGAGATTGATGCCCTTGAAGCCGCGGATCAGTTCCAGCGCCTCGCGTGAGGTCAGCCCACCGACCTCCGGCGTGCCTGTGCCGGGAGCGACGCTTGGATCCAGACTGTCGATGTCGAAGGAGAGATAGGTCGGGCCATCACCGATGACGGCCTTCGCCTTCTCGATGATCGCCGAGATGCCGAGCCCATTAATCTCCTCGGCATGGATGACGGTCATGCCGGAATCGTAGGAGAATTCCCAAAGATATTCGGCCGGTCCGCGAATGCCGATCTGGATCGTCCGGACAGGATCGAGAACCCCATCGAGAACCGCGTTTCTGAATGGTCCGCCATGATGAAACTTCGTCTGGTCGAAGGCGCCGCCGGTGTCGCAATGGGCGTCGATATGGATCATGCCGACGGGACCATGCTTCTTGGCAATCGCCTTCATGATCGGATGGGTGATCGAATGGTCCCCACCGACGGAAAGCGGCAGTACGCCCTGGCTCACCAGCTTCGTGTGATAGGCCTCGATGTCGTCATGGCTCATCTCCAAGCGGTAACGGCTCTGAAAAGGCACGTCACCGATATCGGCCACCTTGAGATCGAAGACCGGGGCACATTCGAGCACATGGTTATAGGGACCGATACGATCGATGGCGCGCAGAGCCCGTGGCCCGAAGCGCGAGCCCGGCCGGTTCGTCACACCGAGATCCATGGGAACGCCGACGATCGCAACATCGAGATCACTGACATCTGGATTGCGCTGGTCGACCTGACGATAGGGCGCGGACACGAAGGTCGGCACACCGGCATAAGGGGCGGCGCGGGTACCGTTCGAGAAGATCTTCTCGCCGACCTTGGCGAATTTCGGATCGAAGATCTCGCCGGCCTTGTCGTTTCCGTATTTTTCGCGCAGCGCCGCAAGGCGCTTTTCATCCAAAGCCATCTGACGTTCCCTATTAGTGAACGATTATCAGACCATCGTCCATTTTTGCGGCACGATCTCTGCATGCCTTTATTGTGAGCATTAACCCGCAACCGACTTGGAAAATCAATTCACGATGTTATAGCATTCGATGTGAGAAAAATTCACGGACTGTGAACCCGTCATGCCAAGCCGCCTGCCCCCGCTGAACCCTCTGCGCGCCTTCGAGGCGGCCGCGCGCCGTGGCTCGATCTCGGCTGCCGCGCGGGAGTTGAGCGTGACACATGGCGCGATATCGCACCAGATCCGCAGTCTCGAGGAAACGTTGAAGACGGCGCTTTTCGAGCGCGGCGGCAAGCGGCTCAAACTGACGCCGCAGGGCGCGCTTCTCCTGCCGGCCGTTACCCAGGCCTTCGACGGCATTGCAGCTGCGACCGCCCTGATGAACCGCCCCTCGACCAGCGGCAGCTTGCGCATATCCTGCGTCCCCGCCCTGCTCTCGCTCTGGCTCGTGCCCCGCCTCGGCTCCTTCGTTGATCGCTATCCCGAGATCAGCCTGACGCTGACCTCCAGCAACGATTCCAACCTCATCTATTCGCCCGACATCGACATTGCGATCCTCTATGGCCCGGGCGGCTGGAAGGATTGCTGGACCCGCCTCTGGAGCACCTTCGACCTCTTTCCCGTCGTCAGCCCGACACTGCTCAACACGCGGCCGCTGCGCTCCGTACGCGATCTGCACGACCATGTGCTTCTACATGGCGACGATGGACGCGAATGGCGAAGCTGGCTCGCCGCTGCCGATCAGCTCGACATGCCGAGGGCGCGCGAACATTTCATGGGGGATGCAAGGCTCTCGACTGAGGCTGCCCGTTTCGGCCAGGGCGTGGCACTCGGGGATAGCATCACGGCCTCCAGCCTGATTGCCGCCGGCGAACTCGTGATCCCCTTCGATCTCGCAGTGCCCGCACCGGACGCCTTCTATGTCGCGGCTCGCAACGATGTTCGCGCGGCCCCGATCGCCAAGGTCTTCATCGACTGGATCTTCGACATGATCGAAACCGAGCGCGCCGCCCAGCCGCGCCCGGCAAGCCGCCCTTCGGGACGAGGCCTGCCCTCGACACGCAAACGCAACACAAATACCGCTGCCCAGTTCTTAGAAGAGAGCTGACAACAGACCGAGGAACCTGCCATGCCCGCCGCACCCTTCAATCCGCTCGTCGCAGACCTCTCGGCTCCGCCCGTGCCTTCCGTCTTCGGCTGGGCGCGCGCCTATAATGGCGCTAGCGGCCCGATGATCGACTTGAGTCAGGCCGTGCCCGGCTATCCGCCGCATCCCGATCTCTTCGCCTGGCTGGCCGAGGCCGCTTCCGCCCGGGCGAACGCCGGCTATGGCCCGATCGAAGGCGAGGCACCGCTGCGCGAGGCCTATGCGGCGGAGGTTGCTGCCGTCTATGGCGCGCCAGTCACGGCTGAGAACATCCATATCACCGCCGGCTGCAACCAGGCCTTCATGGCAACGGTCCAGGCAATCGCGGCAAGTGGCGACGCTGTCGCGCTGACGGATCCCTTCTACTTCAACCAGGAAACCACGCTGGCGATGATGGGCATTCGCCGCGAGCTGATCCCGCTCAATCCGGCCACCGGCTTCGTGCCCACCATCGAAGGCATCGAGGCGGTCCTGGCGAAGGGCGTCAAGGCCGTGGCACTGGTGTCGCCCAACAATCCGACGGGTGCCATCTATCCTGCGCACTTACTGCGCCAGGCCTTCGACGCCTGCCGCAAGGCCGGCGCTTTCCTGATCCTCGACGAGACCTATCGCGACTTCCTCCCCGACGAAGGCCGCCCGCATGATCTGCTCTCGGTCGAAGGCTGGGAAGAGAACCTCATCCTGCTCTACTCCTTCTCGAAGTCCTTCTGCATTCCGGGCCATCGCCTCGGCGCGATCACGGCCGGCCCCCGCGCCGTCTCGGAAATTGCCAAGGTCATGGACAACCTGCAGATCTGCGCCCCTCGCGCACCCCAGGCGGCCGTCGCCAAGGCGATCCCGGCGCTGAAGGCCTGGCGCGAAGACAACCGTTTGGAGATCCTCAAGCGTGCCGAAACCCTGAAAGGCGTGATGGCCAAGCTTCCCGATTGGAAGATGGACTCGCTCGGCGCCTATTTCGCCTTCATCCGCCATCCCTTCACAGGCCAGAACTCGGCCCATGTGGCTGAAAGGTTGGCGAAGAAGGCGGGCGTGCTCTGCATTCCCGGCGCCTATTTCGGCGACGACTGCCAGGACTACCTGCGCTTCGCCTTCGCCAATGCCGACAGCGCGACGATCGAAGGTCTGGTCGCTCGTCTCTCGACCTTCACGCTAGACTGATCCGAGATGAAGAAGAGCGTGGCGATCATCGGCGGCGGCCCGGCGGGCCTGATGGCGGCGGAACATCTCGCCGGCAAGGGCCATGCCGTCACCGTCTACGACGCCATGCCGACGGTCGGCCGCAAGTTCCTGCTCGCAGGCAAGTCAGGCCTCAACATCACCCATGCCGAGGAGTATGCGCTCTTCGTGACCCGCTATGGCGCGGCGAACAGCCGACTGCGCCCCGTGCTCGACCTGATGACCCCGGAGGCCATCCGGGTCTGGGCAGCTGATCTCGGCACGGAAACCTTCGTCGGCTCCTCCGGCCGCATCTTCCCCACGGTGATGAAAGCCTCGCCGCTGCTGCGCGCCTGGTTGAAGCGGCTGGAAGGACTGGGCGTGACCATCCTCACCCGGCACCGCTGGACCGGTTTCAAAGGAGATGCGCTGCTTTTTGAAACACCGGAGGGTCAGAAGCGCGTAGTCGCCGACACCACGCTCCTCGCCCTTGGTGGCGCGAGCTGGCCGAAGCTTGGGTCAGATGCGGCCTGGGTGCCCTTGCTGAAAGCCCAAGGCGTCGACATCACGCCGCTCCGCCCGGCCAATTGCGGCTTTGACTGCAATTTCTCCGAAAGCTTCGACACCCGCTTCTCCGGCCAGCCGATCAAATCGGTCAAGGCGACCTCGGCAGTGGGCACCACCCAGGGCGAGTTCGTCATCAGCCGGGGCGGCATCGAGGGTAGCCTGATCTACGCGCATTCGGCAGCGCTTCGAGATGCGCTCGACCGGGATGGCCATGCCGAACTCCTGCTCGACCTCACGCCGGGGCGCACGGTGGAAAAGCTTGTTGCGGATCTTGCGCGGCAGCATCGCAAGGCGAGTTCTTCGACACGACTGAAGAAGGCTGCCAATCTGGATGGCGTGAAGATCGCTCTGCTGAGAGAAGTGAACGCTGAGGCCAACCAGCTGGACGCGATCGGTCTCGCAAGCCTCATCAAGGCTCTTCCGCTTGCCGTGAAGCGCCCGCGTCCGATTGCCGAGGCAATCTCGACCGCAGGCGGCGTGGCCCTCAACGCGATCGACGGCCACTTCATGCTGAAAGGCCGGCCGGGCACATTCGTGGCCGGAGAAATGCTCGATTGGGAAGCGCCAACGGGCGGCTATCTGCTGACCGCCTGCTTTGCGACCGGCATTGCCGCCGCCAGCGGCATTGACCGCTGGCTGGAGACATCAAAGGCTTGAGCCTCAGCGGCTCGCAGTGTTGTGCGAAGTGCCCGGCTTACGAAACTCGACGGTGGTCTTGGCGACTGGGATGCCGAACTTGGTGACGAGTGCCGTATTCAGCACGGTCCCATCCTCGCGCAACACCATCTTATCCCAGAAATGCACCTTGTTGCCTTTGGTTTCCGGGCTCAGATAGACGAGGTAGTTGAAGCGGGCAACCGAACCATTGAGCCGGACCGTCGTCTCGCCGATCACATCCTCGCGGGTGCCGCTATAGGTGGTCGGCCCCGTCTTGGTGAAGCGCCAGGTCTTGCGGTCCTTGGTCCCGTCGTCGAAGACAAAGTCTTCACGCAGTGTCAGCGTTTTGCCATCCCACTTGCCCGTGAGATCGACCGTGAACGTTCGCTTCATTCCATTGATGGCGCTGAACGAGCCTACCGCTTCCGTTCGGCCGTTGAAGTAGTCTTCGAACGTGAACTTGTCCGCCGCCTGACCGGCGGACGGCAGCAGGCTCATGGCGAGCCCGACAAGGGCGAAAGTGAGCTTCGGCATGGGTGCGTCTCCATCATTGGCGCCTACGTGCTCCCACTACGGCGCCAAACGATCAACGGATTTGGAAGTGTTCCCGGAAACACATTCGTGAAGGCGAAAGCCGCCTCCACCCAAGCTTACTGGCTGTCGCGACGATAGATCCAGTCGTGATCGGGATGGTTTTGGAAGCGCCATTTGCGCAAGGGGCCAGCCATCACGTTGAGATAATACATCTCGTAACCATGCGGCACACCGCAAGGATGATGCCCCTTCGGCACCAGCACCACGTCGCCATCCGACACGGCCATGGTCTCGTCCAGCGAGCCATCCTCGGTGAAGACGCGCTGGAAGCCAAAGCCCTGGGCCGGGTTCAGGCGGTGGTAATAGGTCTCCTCGAGATAGGTCATCTCGGGGAATTTGTCCTCGTCATGCCGGTGCGGCGGATAGGACGACCAGTTGCCCGGGGGCGTGAAGACTTCCGTGACCAGCAGGCTGTCGGCGACATCGCGATCTTCCATGGCGATCGGATAGATATGCCGGGTATTGGCGCCCTTGCCGCGCTCGACGAAGGAAATCCCCTCCGGCCCGATCTGCTGTGCTTCGCGGCCGGGCATCGCGGGTGCAGTGCAGATGGCGAGTACGCAATCGGTCGTGGCCATGGCAGACCAGTCGCTGCCGGCCGGGACATACACGCAATGCGGCGGCGTCTTCTCAAACACCGACATGCGCTGGCCGAGTTCGCCGAAATCCTTGCCGCCACCGGAGACCGTGGCCTTGCCCTCGACGAGAACGAGAATGACTTCCGTCTCACCCGTCGGCTCTGCAGCGCCCTCGCCCGCCTTGAGGCGGTAAAGCCCGAATCCGACATAACCCCAGCCTGCGCTGGCGGGGGTTATGTCGTGCACCTTGCCGGATGTGCCCGTAGGCTTGCGCAACAGATCGGCCATTCCTCGTCTCCCGTGTTTTTATGCTCAGTCGGCGTCGGAGCGTTCGGCCTCTGCCGCGATCCTCGCCCGCTCGGCCTCCGCCTTGGCTTCGGCCTTTTTCATCGTGTGGTCGTACATGAACAGCAGCTCGTAACCCGCATAGAGACCGGCCACGACAAAGACCATCGCCCAACCGGTTGCGGCATTCGAATACTCCACGCCGGCCCAGGCCAGCGGCAGCACCGTGCAGAGAATACGGATCCACAACGGCTTGAAAAAGGGATGGGTCGGATCGAGGATCTGGAACTTCAAGGCTTTGCTCCCGGCAGTCTTATGAATGGGTCGCCTGCAATAGAGCCCAAATCCATGTGCTGTCAAAACACGGGGCGGAGATCAAGTCCCCGCCCCGGCTTCGCTATCAGATCAGGCCGGCATCCTTGGCGAAGCCCTTGAGCGATTTCAGGCCGAGGCTCTGATACTCGAAGGGATTGCGCACATCCGGATCCTGCTCGGCCTCAATCACGATCCAGCCCTGATAACCATGCTCGGCCGCGATCTTCAGAACCGGCGTGAAATCGACGCCGCCCTCGCTGTCACCGGGAACGGTGAACACGCCGCGACGCACGCCTTCGAGGAAGGAGAGCCTTTCGCTCCGCACCTGATCGGCGATGACGGGACGAACATTCTTCGCGTGGATGTGACCGACTCGGTGCATGTATTTCTTCGCAACCGCTTCCGGATTGCCACCGCCGAAATAGCAATGGCCGGTGTCGAGCAGCAGCTTGGCATGCGGGCCGGTAAACTCCATCAGCTTGTCGATCTCGGCTTCGGTCTCGACGACTGTTCCCATGTGGTGGTGGTAGACCAGCGAGATGCCCTGCGAAGCGGAGAACTCGGCCAGTGCCTCGACGCCGGCGCCGAACTTGGCCCATTCGGCATCGGACAGGACCGGACGATCGGCAAGTGCCGTATCATCGGCGCCATGGATGGCGTTGGAGGTTTCGCAGACGATGATGACCTTGCAGCCCATGGCCCTGAGCACATCGAGGAAGGGCTGCATGGCTGCCTTTTCTTCCTCGATCGTGTTGGTGAGCAGGTTCAGCGAATGCCAGCCGGAGACGAATTTCAGGCCGCGCGGCTCGAGCACCGACTTCAATCCGGCTGGATCGGTCGGCAGCTTGTGACCCTTCTCGATGCCGTCGAAGCCGATCTTTGCGGTTTCGTCCAGGCACTGTTCGAGGCTGATATGGGCGCCGAGACGGCGGTCGTCATCGTTCGACCAGGCGATCGGGTTGGTTCCGAAAAGGATCATGATCAGGTTCTTTCTTTCAGAGCCGCTTCATAGGCAATGCGGGCTTGATTGACTTCGGCGCGGGCGGAAACTTCCGGCACCGCGACATCCCACCAGTAGCCGCCGGCACCGGTGGTCGGATAAGGATCGGTATCGATGACGATAACAGTGGTCTCGGTCGCCTCCCGGGCGGCATCGAGGGCCGTTTCCAGCTCTGATATCGACGACACCTTGTGGGACCGCGCACCCATCGACGCCGCGTGGGCGGCGAAATCGATCGCCATCGGGCTGACATTCGTATGGGCGTAGAGATTGTTGAACTGCGCGCCGCCGGTGCCCATCTGCAGCCGGTTGATGCAGCCGTAACCCCTGTTGTCGGTGATCACGAGCGTGATCTTCACGCCCATGCCGACAGCTGTCGCCAGCTCCGAATTCATCATCATGTAGGAGCCGTCGCCGACCATGACGATGACGTCGCGGTCCGGTTCCGCCATCTTGATGCCGAGACCGCCGGCAATCTCGTAGCCCATGCAGGAGAAGCCGTATTCCATGTGGTAGGAAAGCGGCAGCTTCGACTTCCACAGCTGATGCAATTCCCCCGGCATGGTGCCGGCAGCGCACATCACCACCGTATTGTCGCGGGAGGCGCGCTGCACGGCGCCGATCACCTGCATGTCGGTCGGCAACGCATTGCTGTCGGTGGGTGCTGCCGTCACGGCATCCGCCTTGGCAAACCAGGAGGCCTTGAGACCGCCATCGGGTGCGTCATACGTGTGATCGCCGAGGGCTGCCGAGAGCTTTTCGAGGCCGATTTTCGCATCCGCCACCAGCGGGATCGCATCATGCTTGGCGCTGTCGTAAGGCTGCACGTTCAGCGCCAGGATCTTACGATCCGGATTCTTGAACAGCGCCCAGGAGCCCGTAGTGAAATCCTGGAAACGCGTGCCGACACCGATGACGAGATCGGCCTTTTCCGAGACGACGTTGGCGCTTTCCGCACCGGTTACACCGACAGGACCAAAGTTCAGCCCATGGTCCCAGGCAAGCGCCGACTTCCCGGCCTGCGTCTCGACGACAGGGATCTGGTGCTTCTCGACGAAGGCCTTCAACGTGTCTGTGGCGCCCGAAAAATGCACGCCGCCGCCGGCGACGATGACAGGGTTCTTCGCAGCCTTCAGCGCCGCAACCGCTGCTTCGAATTCTACCACATCGGGTTCCGGACGACGGAAGCGCCAGGTCTTTTTGGCAAAGAAGCTGTCCGGATAATCATAAGCCTCGGCCTGCACGTCCTGGCAGAAGGCAAGCGTGACAGGGCCGCAATCAGCGGGATCGGTCAGTATACGCATGGCGCGCGGCAGTGCGGTGAGCAGCTGCTCCGGCCTCATGATGCGGTCGAAGTAACGCGACACCGGGCGGAAGCAGTCATTGGCCGACATCGTGCCGTCGCCGAAATCCTCGATCTGCTGCAGTACCGGATCTGGGCCGCGATTGGCGAAGACGTCGCCGGGGATGAAGAGCACCGGCAGGCGGTTGACATGCGCAAGTGCCGCCGCCGTCACCATGTTGAGCGCGCCGGGGCCGATGGAGGACGTCACAGCCATGGCGCGGCGACGGCCGAGCTGCTTGGCATAGGCGATCGCCGCATGCGCCATCGACTGCTCGTTCTGGCCGCGATAGGTCGGCAGCTCCTCGCGGATGCCGTAGAGCGCTTCGCCGATGCCGGCGACATTGCCGTGGCCGAAGATCGCCCACATGCCGGCGATATAGGGAACGCCATCCTCGTTCATCTGGTTGGCGAGATAACGCATCATCGCCTGGGCGGCGGTCAGCCGGATCGTCTTCATTCTCTCTCTCCCTTGGCGGAAACCGCCCCCACTTGGGCCTTTTGGCGCGCGGCGTCCCAGATCGCACAGAGGCTCTGATAACGCGCGGCCATATCCTCCACGGCAGCGGCATCGCTCAGCGAACCGGCGAGCCACTTGCGCGCAGCATCACCGAAGATGGTGCGGCCAACGGCGAAACCCTTGACCAGATCAAATCCGGCCGCAAGCTGGAAGCTCGCCTCAAGCTCCGCCTGCGGTGCATCGAGCCCGAGCACAACGATGCCGCGCGTATAGGGATCATTGCGCTCGATCGCATTGCAGGCATTGGCCCAGGACGCCACCGTCTTCATCGGCTCCAGCTTCCACCAGTCGGGATAGACGCCGATTTCGTAGAAGCGTTCGATGATCTTGGCGGTGGTCTCGTCATCGCAGGCGCCGACCTTGGAGGGGATGACCTCCAGCAAGAATTCGAGCCGGTTGCGACGGGCGGCATGGAAGAGCCGCAGCACCGTCTGCTCCTGCTCGGCCTTCATCTCCGCCGTATCGTCGGGATGATAGAAAGCGAGCACCTTGACGACATGATCGACAGGCCATTCGACCAGTCCACCGAAGTCAGGGCCGATCTCCGGCTCTAGCATCAAAGGACGCGAACCGGGCCATTCGACCGGACGGCCGATCCACAACCCCGTACCGGCAGCCCGGTACAGCGCATCTCGACCCAAGCGGCTGTCGCAGAGCAGACCGTAACCGGATTTGCCATCCGAGACCTTGAGCGCTGCATCGAGGCAGAGGTTCTTGAAGGCCCCGATCCGATGCTCTGAAACGCCGACTTCCTTGGCCATGGCTTCGAGCTGCATGCGGTGATCGAAGGCAAAGACCCGCATGGTCGACCAGTCGCCCTTGCGGTTGGTCGACCAATGCACCTGTTCGAGGGCTGCATCCTTGCGGAGCGCCTTGTTCTTTATGCCCGTCTTGAAGAAATACTGCAGTTCTTCCCAGCTCGGATAGGCCGGCGTGCAGCCATGGCGCGAGACGGCAAAGGCGCCGCAAACATTGGCAAACTTCAGCGAAGTCGGCCAGTCTTCACCCGTCAGCCAGCCCTTGAGCAAGCCGGACATGAAGCCGTCGCCGGCACCCAGCACGTTAAAGACTTCGATCGGGAAACCCTCGCCCGTCTGCCCCGCGTCGAGACTGTCGGGGATGGCATCCTCGAACACGACAGCGCCCATCGGTCCGCGCTTGCAGACCAGCGTTGCCGGCGACACCTGCCGCACGGCCCTGAGTGCCTCGATCGTATCGGTCGAGCCGCCGGCAATATGGAACTCCTCTTCCGTGCCGACGATCAGGTTGAACAGATGCAGCGTCGACTGCAGCTTGCGCGTCACCTTTTCGGATTCGACGAAGCGGCTTTCGCCATCGCCGTGGCCAGCGAGACCCCAGAGGTTCGGGCGATAGTCGATGTCGAGCGCGGTGAGCCCGCCGGATTGGCGAGCGATCTCCAGCGCCTTCAGTACGGCCTGTTCGGTGCGCGGGTTGGACAGATGCGTGCCGGTGACGCAAACGCAGCGCGCTTCGGCGACGAAATCCGGATCGATATCGTCTTCCGACAACGCCATGTCGGCGCAGTTCTCGCGGTAGAAGATCAGTGGGAACTGGTGTTCGTCGCGGATACCGAGCAGGACAAGTGCGGTCAGCCGCTCCTTGTCGGTCTTCACGCCGCGCACATCGACGCCCTCGCGCACCAACTGCTCGCGGATGAAGCGGCCCATATGCTCGTCGCCAACGCGGGTGATCAGCGCCGATTTCAGCCCGAGCCGCGCAGTGCCGGCTGCGATATTGGTCGGTGATCCCCCGATATATTTGTTGAAGGAGGCCATGTCCTCCAGCCGTCCGCCGACCTGGACCCCGTAAAGGTCCACGGACGAGCGGCCGATCGTGATCAGATCGAGCGAAGCCAAATTGTCCTCCCTGCTGCGGGATCTATCTGCCCCGCTCTCCACCGGCCACTCCACGGAATGGAACGGCCACTCTTCAAAATGGACTATAAATTCTATTTTTTAGAATTTCAATACGGACGTTCAATCTTCCTGCCGCGCCGTTCCCACGGCAACAGACAGTGTAATGGCGAGACAAAGCGTCGCGGAGAGCGACCGGAAGGCGCCGAAATCCACTTCCGAGACCGACAGCAAAGTGGCATTCATCCGCCGGAGCGGGCTGACGACCGTGTCGGTGACGGCAACCACGGGAATCCCCCTGCTCGCGACGTCTTCGACCAGATCCAGCGTCTCGGCGGAATAAGGCGAGAAGGTCACGGCGAGCAGGGCATCGCCCTCGCGGATCGCATGGTGATTGTCGAGCCGCCCGACCACGCTGTGCAGCATGGCGGGCACACCCATCTTCTCGAAGGCATAGGCCATGTAGCTCGCTACCGGAAAGGAGCGCCGCAGGCCAATGATATGGATCATCCGGGCTTTCGAAAGCAACTCGACAGCCGTCTCAAGCGCCTGCGGATCAACGGTTTTGACGAGATTTTCCAGCGACATCCGGCCGGCTTCGACGAATTCGGCCAGAAGCGCAGATGGCGCGCCTTCCTGCATCTCGCGCAGATGCTGCAGCCGCGTGGAATAATCCGGCCAGCCGCCGACAAAACTCTCGCGAAACAGCTTCTGCATCTCGGAAAAGCCGGTGAAACCCATGATCTGGCAGAAGCGCATGAAGGCCGAAGGCTGCACGCCTGCTCCTTCTGCCATCTCGGCCACGGTCGACACGGCGATGCGGTCCTTGTTGGCCGCGACATAGTCGGCACACTGCTTCAGGCGTTTCGGCAGCGTGCTCGACACCTCCAGCAGCCGGTCCTCGAAGGCCTTGATCGTCTGTGGCCCGACACTCTCGTTCATCCTGCCCCCGTTTGCCTGAACTTCGCTTGACATGATCAGTGTCACGATCTAGCAAAATAGAACATATATTCCAAATCGTCACATTTGCCAGCGCGAAATGGAACAGGGACAAGGCGCTCCCCGCGAGCGCCGGTGAACACAACAATCGCCTCGTCTGCGAATAAGACCAGGCACAGGGAGGAATGATCATGGTCACGAGACTGGCACTTCTGGGCGCCGGCCGCATCGGCAAAGTGCATGCCAAGGCAATCGCTGAAGATAAGCGCGCCAAGCTGGTCGCCGTTGCCGATGCCTTTGCCGACGCTGCCAACGCCATCGCGGCCCAGACCGGCTGCGCGGTGAAGACGATCGACGAAATCGAGGCCGACAAGGACATCGACGCGGTCATCATCTGCACTCCGACCAACACCCATGCGGATCTCATCGAGCGTTTTGCCAAGGCTGGCAAGGCGATCTTCTGCGAAAAGCCGATCGATCTGGACGTCGCACGCGCCAAGGCCTGCCTTGAAACCGTCCGCGCCGTCGGCGGCAAGGTCATGCTCGGCTTCAACCGCCGCTTCGACCCGCATTTCCAGGCCGTGCGCAAAGAAATCGACAAGGGCTCGATCGGCAAGGTCGAGATGGTCACCATCACCAGCCGTGATCCGGGCGCACCGCCGGCCGAATACATCAAGGTCTCCGGCGGCATCTTCCGCGACATGACCATCCATGACTTCGACATGGCCCGCTTCCTGCTCGGAGAAGAGATCGAAACGGTCCAGGCCTCGGCCTCAGTTCTCGTCGATCCCAAGATCGGCGAACTCGGCGACTATGATAGCGCCTCGCTGATCCTGACGACGAAGAGCGGCCGCCAGGCGATCATCTCCAACTCGCGCCGCGCCTCCTACGGCTACGACCAGCGCATCGAAGTCCATGGTTCGCTGGGTTCGGTTTCGGCCGAAAACCAGCGCCCGGTCTCGATCGAGGTTGCCAACAAGGACGGCTATACCCGCCCGCCGCTGCACGACTTCTTCATGACCCGCTACACGGCAGCTTATGCCGCTGAAATCTCCGCCTTCATCGACGCGCTCGACAACGGCACGCCGATGGCCCCCTCGGCGGAAGACGGCCTGATCGCGCTGGCGCTCGCAGACGCAGCCGTCAAGTCGGCCAAGGACAAGTCAGCCGTCACCGTCACCTACTGAAGATCAACAGCTCCCGCGTGGCCGCAAGGTCACGCAGAATGGAAGCGCCGCCCGAACCTCCTCGGGCGGCGCTTTCGTTTGTGGGCAGGAGATCAGACGACGAGCTCGCGCCGCTCAACTTCGGTCAGCATGGCGAGATCGAGGATCTTCTGCAGATTGGCAGCATGGCGAAAACTCGGCTCCTGCATGTAGCCGGAGCGGATTGCGGTAATGAACTTCTGATAGTTCGTCTCCACCGGATCGACCTCGATCTCCCGCCACACGGCCTTTTCGACATCTTCCTGCAGGCAGGCCCTGAGGCTGGAGCCATCCAGGCGGTGGATGACCTCCAGCGCGCCCTTGTCGCCATGAACGCGAAGACGAAGCTCGTTCAAATGCCCCGTCGCCCAGCGGCTCGCATGGATCACTCCCATCGCGCCGTTGGTGAATTCGGCGGTCATGGTGAAGCTGTCATTGGCGTCGAGATCATATTCGCCGATCTTGTTGCCCGGTGCTTTCTCGAAGGCCTTCATCCGGGCAAAGACATGATCGATCTCGGTCACCGCGCCATATCCCACGAAGTCGAGGATATGGATGCCGACGTCTCCCAGCACACCGTTCGAGCCGTGTTTGGTCGACAGCCGCCAGAGCCACTGGCTCTCGGTCGCCCAGTCGCCCCAGGCTTTGGAAACGAGCCAGCTCTGCAGATAGGAGGCCTCGATGTGGCGGACTTTGCCGATCTCGCCGGCCAGCACCATCTGCCGGGCCTTCTGCACCTGCGCCACGTTGCGGTAGGTGAGGTTGACCATGTTGACGAGACCGGACATTTCAGCCGCCGTCGCCATCTCGTCGGCCTTGGCATAATTCTCCGCCAGCGGCTTCTCGCACATCACATGCTTGCCCGCGGCGATCAGCTTCAGTGTCGTCGGATAATGCACCTTGTCGGGTGTGACGTTGGTCACGGCATCGAATTCACCCCAGGTAATCGCCTCGTCGAGCGAGGTGAAGGTGTTCGGGATGTTGTGCCGAGCAGCAAAGGCGCGCACCGTCGCCATGTCGAGATCGACGGCCGCGACGAGTTGCACATCCGCAATGGTGGAGAAATTCATCGCATGGGTATTGGCCATGCCGCCGGTGCCGAGCACCAGCAAACGAATGGGGGCAGTGCTCATTTATAGCCTTCCTCGCCAGCCTGGTGGAGACGCGGACCACGTTCGGTGATCGGCTCAAGCGCCTGCTCGACCGGGACGTTCGGAGCGTCGTGCACGGCGCCGTAGCGCGGCATCGGATTATAGGCCCATCTGACCCCGTTGCGGATGACCTGCTGCACATTCGCATCATGATAGGTCGGATAGGTTTCATGGCCGGGCCGGAAATAGAAAATGTTTCCAGCGCCACGCCGCCATGTCATGCCCGAGCGGAAAATCTCGCCGCCGGCGAACCAGGAGATGAAGACGGTTTCAAGCGGTTCGGGAACCGAGAAGAACTCGCCGTACATTTCCTCGTTTTCCAGCACGAAATTCTCAGGAATGCCGGCCGCAATCGGATGGCCCGGATTGACCGTCCAGATGCGTTCGCGCTCGCCCGCCTCACGCCATTTCAAAGCGCAGGGTGTGCCCATCAGCCGCTTGAACGGCTTGGCGAAATGCCCGGAATGCAGAACCAGCAGTCCCATGCCTTCCCAGACCCGCTTCGCAACCCGCTCCACGATCTCGTCGGAGACATCGCCATGCGCCTTGTGACCCCACCAGACGAGCACGTCGGTCTCGGCCAACCGATCCACAGGCAAGCCATGCTCCGGCTCCTGCAGCGTCGCCGTCGTCGCCTCGATTTGCGCATCCTCGTTCAGCGCAGCGGCGATCGTCGCATGCATGCCGTCGGGATAGATCTCCCGGACGATGGCGTTCTCGCGCTCGTGAATGTTTTCACCCCAGACAACCGTTCTGATCGCCACGTCTATTCTCCTTGGTTGGGACCTGTAACCGCCCGTCAGCAATGTCACGACGCAAACTGTCGCCCTTCTGACCTAGGAAGGAATAAGAACGAAACTAGGGCACGCGAGGAAAAATTTGAAAGCGGTTTGGCACCGAATTTTGCAGGCCGCAGCGCTGGTGTCAAATGGGATTTTGTTGTCCCGAAAACTCATCTGGCCGTTCCGACACCTGCTTTGGCAGCCTCAAATCAATGCCTGTTTGGAAGCGCTTTGACATCAAGGGTCTAGAATTGTCAGAATGCGTCATGGCATGACATAAGCCGACAGATGCGGAGATGTTCCCGCCGGGGATCGACGACAGGAATGAAGCTCAAGGAATTTGCCAAGCATATCGGACTGTCGCCGACGACGGTGAGCCGCGCCTTGAGCGGTTATCCCGAGGTGAACGAAGCGACGCGCGTCCGCGTGATGGAGGAAGCTGCCCGCCTCGGCTATCGGCCCAATATCAATGCGGTGCGCCTTGCGACTGGACGGGCCGGTGCCATTGGCGTTGTGATGACAAAAGCCAGCGACTACCAGTTCTCCGAATTCATGAGCGGCATGGCAGAGCGTCTGAGCGGCGAGGATATCGACATCCTGATCACGCCGATGACCGAACACGACACATCAGATGAATTGCAGCTCTACCGGCGGCTGGCAGAAAGCCGGCGGGTGGATGCCGTCGTCATTCATTCGCCGCGTCCCAGAGATCCGCGCATCGCCCTCCTTCACCAGCTGAAACTGCCCTTCATCGTGCATGGCCGCTCGGAGACGGATGTGCCGCATGCCTGGCTGGACATCGACAATGAAGGTGCGATCCGCCGCAGCACCGAGCATCTGCTCGATCTCGGTCACCGGCGCGTCGCGCTGCTGAACGGCCGGGAAGGCCTGACCTTCACACTGCATAGACTTGCAGGCTACAAGGCGGCCCTCTCGTCGTACGGAGTAGACATCGACCCGAAGCTTGTGACCCATAGCGACTTCACCGACGAGATCGGCTTCCGCATCGCCTGCTCAATGCTGGACGAGCGCCCGCGCCCCACGGCGTTCGTCGCGGGCTCAATGATGACGACACTCGGCATCTATCGTGCAGCTAGATCGAGAAACCTGGTCATCGGCCAAGACATCTCG